>Ga0080064_1000005_pt1 | contig 1027758 bp, 941 predicted proteins | sample Subgrocontami54m_FD_69260 | JGI IMG/M metagenome (GOLD analysis project Ga0080064, IMG submission 69260) | Subsurface groundwater microbial communities from S. Glens Falls, New York, USA - GMW46 contaminated, 5.4 m (SPADES assembly) (version 2) ... | reverse complement strand
CGCGCCGGATTTCAAGCAGGAGAACTTTGGTCTGGTCGAGGTTAAAACCGATCAGTATCTTGGACTGATCCTGGTCACGATGGGGAAGAACACCCCCCCGCTGAAAGAGTGGCTGGGAGAGCTTGTGCCCCCGACATTAAGCACGATACTCGGCGGTGATGGCCGCCTCAAGTTGCTGGGCTACCAGAAAGTGCAGTACGTCTCCGGTTGGAAAGGCTACAGCGACAATGATGGCTATCATGGCGGGCTTTTGCACACGGCTTTCCGCATGCTTAATTTTCAAGGAGGCAATGGTAGCCAGCGGATGAGTGTCAATGGCCATTGGATCATCGAGGCGGAATTAAAGCCTGCGCAAAATTCAGGCTTCCTTAATGATCCTTCATTGATTGATTTCAAGGCAACCGACCCCAAGCGGGGATCGCTCATCGTGCAGCTTTACCCGTTAACCGTGATGGTTAAACACATGGACGTGATCAACCTGCGGTTTGCCATTGCGCGCAGCCATGAGGTGACTGAGGTTCATTATGCCTACTTTGCACATGAGGACGACAGTGAGGAATTAGTGCAGCACCGCATCCGCCAGTCCTCCAACCTGCTGGGCCCCTGCGGCATGGTGAGCATGGAAGATGCGGCAGTCTTTCAGCGCATCCATATCGGCAATCACACGCCAGGGGTGGCTGAGTTCCAAAAAGGGGTGGCGAGTCTGAGCGAACTCTCCTTCGATGTAAAACAAAGTGACGAAAGTGGCAATTTACCGCGCTGGGAACACTACCGCAAAGTGATGGGCTTCAAACGGGAGGGAGGGCAATGAGTCAAGTAATCACAGCGGTACACAATAGCGCCATCGATGCCTTGCACACAGCATACCTCGCCGCCCTGGACCAAGGCGACATGGCCGCCTGGGCCGCATCTTTTGCCATAGAAGAAGCGAAGTATTTTTGTATTTCAGCGGAAAACGACCGTCGTGGTTTGCCGTTGGCCCTGATGTACGACGACTGCCGCGGTCGGATAGACGACCGCGTCTCGTTCGTCACCAAAGTCTGGGCAGGCACCTATCAACCCTATCGCACGCGTCACTTCATCCAGCGCCTGAGCTGTGAGTCAGCAGGCAATAACCAATACCGCGTGACCTCCGGCTTCATGATCATGATGACCCCTGAAGGCGGTGCCACCACGATCCTCACCAGCGGCGAATATCGCGACCTGATCGAGCTGCAGGGTGAGGGTGACAAAATCCGCGCCGTGTTCCGCGAACGGCGTGCCGTGTATGACGCCGATGTGCTGCCGCGCTATATCGTGTTTCCGTTTTGAGAGAAAAGGGATACCTAACTGAGTTGTAAAAAAACAACACATATACATAAAAAAGTTTTTTTTTGTAAGTTTATGTATAGTTATTATCAGCAGAACAAATAAAAAAACCAAAAAAATCGTGCAGCATTTTGGGTTTAAGCTTTTTTTATAAGTGCATGCAGCGTTAGGTAGCGAGGAACAAGTCAGGAAAAGTAGCACAAGTAAGTAGTAGTGCATGGTGTAACGACAGGGAGTCGTGTCGTTGAAGCCAGTCTGCTCAGTAATGACATAACGTAAAACTATACATACAGGGAGAGTTTCAGATGAAAAAATCAGGACGAGGAGTCGCCATTTCCCGCACCATGACAGTTTTGGCATTGGCTGTCGCCGGGGTGTTGCAATCGACTGCAGCAGGAGCCTTCAGTTTCGATATGGGAGGCGATATTCAGGGTGCCTTTGATACAGATGTTACTTACGGTTACATGCGCCGCATGCAATCTGCCCAAAACGATACCAAAGCGACATCCTATGGCAATCGCGTGTTATTCCCTGATCGTGGTGATACCTTGTCCAATGCCATCCGTGTTTCACATACGCTCGAGTTAAAGCGTGGCGATATGGGTTATTTGATGCGCGGCAATTATTTTTATGACGCCGCCTACCGCAACAAGGATTTGCCCACGGATGTGCGTAATACATTGCTGCATTCGGAAGATATTACCGATGCGGTGTTTTATACCAAGCTGGGCGATACCGTGACTCTGCGTGTGGGTAAGCAAGTCATCAATTGGGGCGAGAGCACCTTTATTCAGGGTGGACTGGCTGATATCAATACCTTCGATATCAAGAAACTGCGCACGCCAGGGGCTGATCTGAAAGACGCTTTCATTGGCGCCAATGCGATTGATCTGTCTTGGTCCGATAACAACTGGACGGTAGAAGGCTTTGGGCTATTCAAGTTTGACCAGGTCAAGGTCGATCCCATGGGCAGCCCGTTTGCGACTCTGGATGCGATTGGCGATGGAGGTGGTTTTGACCTTGGTGGTAATGGCGTTCTGGGTGGTGGCTGTACTGCAGCCGATAACCCGGTCCCTGCGCCAGGGTCTGCACGTTGTGATCTTTTAGGCGGTGGGTTGGTACGCACCTCCGACAAGCTAGCCTCCAAGAACGGCCAGTGGGGGATTGTGGTACGAAAATTCTTCCCAGAATTCTTTAATGGTGGAGAAGTAGCCTTGTACGCGCAGAATTTGCATGACCATCTGCCTATGATTTCTACTTATGCCAAAACGGGACAATTTTTTGTCGATTACCCAGAAGATATCAAGCGCTATGGCATATCATTCAATACCAATGTGGCGGGTTTGGCCATTGGCGGCGAATATAGTATGCGTAAGGATGCCCCGATTCAGCTGTTAGCGCCGGTTTTGAATGGTCGTACTACGTCAACTGCGCCTGTCGCCGTTGGATCTTATCAGCAAGGCTGGGCAACCTCTAATCGCCATCAAATGCAGGTTACGGTACAAAAGAACTGGGGCGTAGTGCACCAGTTAGGCGCAGATGCGGGGAGTTCCATTATCGAGGTGGCAGTTGGAAAACTAAGTAATTTGCCTGCTGCAGCGACCTTGTTTGAGCCCACGCTGACTAAAAGTTGGACTGGTCTTCAAATGAAGCATTCACTGACCTATCAAGCAGCCCTTTTCAATCTGATTGCCTTAACGCCTAATCTGGCTTATCGCTGGGATATGCATGGCAACTCAAACGAGCTGGGTGGCGCTAAAGCCTTTGTTGGCGGGCGGCAGGCGTTGACGCTGGGTCTGGATTTTGATTATGCGGGTGGGCGGTACAAGGGCGGTGTCAGCTTTACCAACTTCATGGGCAGACATTCGGAAAAAAATGCTGCTAACAGCTTGCTGAATGGCACCTATGACCGCGATTTTCTGCAAGCCAACGTCAGCATGTCGTTCTAAATCCAATTACATCTAAAACAAAGGAGTTTCGATAAAAATGAGAACACCCCATTACTTAAAACTGGTTGCGATAATCGCTACCATTGGCTGCGCACTGGGCAGCCAAACTGCCAGTGCGGCACTGTCAGCCAGCGAACAGGCCAAGCTGGGTATTGAAGGCACCCCATTGACACCGATGGGCGCTATTCGGGCCGGTAACGCCGATGGATCGATTCCCGCATGGAACTCGAAGCCGCTGGCACCTCCCGCAGGCTACAAGGCGGGTGATTATCCTGATCCATTCGCGAACGAAAAGCCGCTATTTACCATTACGGCAAAAAACTACACGCAATATCAGGACAAGCTGATGGCGGGACAGATTGCGATGTTCAAGCAATATCCGGATACCTTCAGGATGCACGTTTATCCCACGCATCGTACAGGTGCTTATGAGCCCTGGGTGTATGAAGCAACGATGAAGCAGGCAAAAAACATCAAGCTTTGCCCCGATCAAGTGAGCAAGGGTCACAATTGCCTGAAAGATTATGTCAAGGGCGGTGGGGTGCCTTTCCCGATTCCCGAGAATGGTGATGAAGCCGGATGGAATACCTTCCTAGCATTTCGGGGAACATCTCTGGATGTCACCATCAACGGAGCTTTAATTGATGCTTTAGGCAACCGCACGGATGTTATATCCCGTGAGCGTGCCATATGGCCGTGGTGGTTCAAAGAGAAAGACATTCCCCAGAATCCCTGGTTCACGGCATTTGAGCTGGCGATGTTCTGTGATTCCCAGGAAGTGTTGCAGCCGCCACGATCCGCTGGCTTGCTGTTTGGTGGCTGTAATTACGTAGAACAATTTGACTTCCAGGTGTATCTCTATCTGCCAGGTCAACGTCGCGTAAGAAAGGCACCTGAAATCGGATTCCATGACAGCCCGTCGTTTGGTTCTGATGGGCAACGCACCGTCGCCAGCCGCTTCATGCATTATTTTGGCGGCTCGGAATCGCGTCATGATCGCAAACTTGTTGGCAAGAAGGAATTATTTGTTCCCTACAACAATTTCAAATTGGCGCAAGACAGTGTGGGTTTCGATCAGATTTTTGGCAAAAAACACATCAATCAGGATCTGATTCGTTATGAGTTGCATCGTGCCTGGATTATTGAAGCAAATCTCAAACCAGGACAGCGCCATTTATACAAACGCCATGTCACCTACATTGATGAAGATACCTGGGAAGGCTTGGGGTTTGAAGCGTATGACAATAGCGACCGCCTCTGGCGTATTGGCGAGCAGTACCTGATGTACTTCTATGAACCCAAGATTGTGACGATCTATGGCGACAGCCAGATCGATTTGATCAATGGCCGCTATACCACGTATCCCTATTGGTATCGTCAGTCTGCCAAGGCGGTAGGGCATGAAGGGCCGAAGATCTCTTCAGATTCATCAAAAGTTCCGTTCAATGTTGAGGTATATACTCCACAAGGCTTGCGCAGCATGGGTACTCGGTGATCTATATTAGATAGTGTGTGTGCCTTCGGCTACGGGGGGCTTCGAGTTGGTTCGAGCCCCCCGTAGTGCGTTTAGTCTGCTGTTTAACCTGTTTAACTAATCGTTAATTGATCGCTCTCATGAAAAAGAAGTTTATTTTTGCTTTGGCGTGGTTAAGTTGTGCGCTGAGCTGCACTTTTGCCACTTTTGCAATTGCACAGATTCAACAGGCGACGATAGCCGATATTCCGGTGGCGGCAAAGCTCGTTCCTAAAGCCACCCACGCGCGGTTTATGGCTATTGCAATAAATCACGAAGGTGGCGTGCTGGCTGTCGGAGAGCGCGGAATTATCATCCGCTCGACTGATAATGGTACGACATGGAAGCAGATGCCGTCGCCAGTGGATATTACTCTTGCCTCGGTAACTTTCGAGACCAGCCAGCGGGTGTGGGCGGTGGGGCAGGCAGCTAGTATTTTGCGGTCTGATGATGGCGGCAAGACATGGAAAATTGTGCGCTACAAGCCGTCAGATCTTCGGTATTACCTCAAGGTAGTTATTCGTGAAGGTGTGCTCTATGTCTTGAGTAGCGATGGCGAACTCTGGTTGAGCCGTGATGTCGGTGCCAATTGGGAGATGGTCATGCTGGAAAACGGCGAGACGATTCCACATCTGTTTTCACTCGCATTTGTCGGGCAAGCAGGGCTGATCAGTGCCGAACATGGCTCGGTTTTTATGCGCGGCAAAAACGACGAGCCCTGGAAGCCGCTCGCCATTGCGTATAACGGTTCATTCTTTGGGGTGATTCCTTTCGCTGATCAATTCTTGTTATTTGGCATGAGCGGCCGTGCTTTTCTGGTGAGTCCGGATGGTAAAAGCCAACGCGTTATTGATACTCGCACAACACAGTTTCTTCTCGATGCGGTGGTGATGCCTGAGAAAAACCAAGCAGTGGTCGTTGGGCGTGGTGGTGCTGTTATTCTCATCGGTGCGGATAGTCAGGTATTAAAAAGCTATCAACGACCAGATGGGGCTGATATCACTGCGGTTGCAGCGCGTGGTGATGATATTTACCTGGCTACTATGAAAGGTGGCATTGAGCGGTTCAAGGCAAGCAATTTAGCACAGTCTACAGGTGAATTGCAACCTGCTACTACCTTGTCACCTGCTGTCATCTCCAAGTAAACCAAAGAAAAAGTACCCATGTTTGCCTTATACAGGCAGGGAAAAGGAATTAAAAGATGAGTGAAATGAATCAGTCGAACGGAACATTGCATCGTATTTCGGAAACCTTTGCCAGTGTCTTGATTCGTCATCGCGTGCTAATTTTATTAGTGAGCGTTTTGCTCACCGCATTTTTTGGTTATCGGGCTGCCCAACTCAAGTTGAGTGCTGGTTTTGATAAGAGCATCCCGCTCTCTCACCCCTACATGAAAACCTTTACCGAATTCCGCAACATTTTTGGTGGGGCGAACCGGGTGACGATCTTCGTGCGTGACGAATCGGGCAACATGTTTAACCCGGAATGGTTTCGTACGTTTGAAAAAGTCACAGCAGATGTTCTGGTTATGCCAGGCGTTGATGCGCGTACGGTAACTTCTATTTTTACTCCAAACGTGAATTTTGTTGCTGTTAGTGAAATCGGCTTTACTGGCTCGCGTATTGTGCCAGCGACTTTTTCACCAACACCGGAGGGCATAGAGCAGGTTAAAAGCAATCTGGCCAAATCAACTGAAATTGGTAAAACGGTTGCCAAAGATCTTTCAGGCGCTTTGGTGGTTGCCGACCTGATCGAGCGTGACCCGACAACCGGGGCGGAGATCGATTATGGCAAGTTTGCCAAACAACTGGAGTTACTCAAGACAAAGTACGAGAAACAGGGCATTAAAGTTCACATCACGGGTTTCGCCCCTTTTGTTGGTTACGTGATTGATGGTGTTGAAGGTGTAGTAAAGTTTTTTGGCATCGCTTTTGTGCTGACCTTCGTTTTGCTGCTGTTTTTCTCTGGTTCATGGAAGCTTGCCTTGTCGTCCATGGTTGTTTCGCTGGCAGCTGTGATCTGGCAGTTGGGTGCGATTCAGATGCTGGGTTATGGCCTGGATCCGATGTCGATTCTTGTGCCTTTTCTGATTCTTTCCATCGGTGTCAGCCATGCGGTACAAATGACCAATGCCTGGCGCATGGCGGTCGTGGAGGGTGAGACTCCGCAACAAGCGGCGCACACGGCGGTTTATCGCTTGCTGGTGCCTGGCGCGACTGCCATTCTGGTGGATGCTGTCGGGTTTGCGGTGATCATACTGATCCCTGTTAAGCTGATTGGCGAGCTGGGGGTTTCTGCTAGTATCGGTGTGGGCATCATGCTGCTGACGAACAAGATGATGTTGCCTATTTTCTTGTCTTGGACGCGTCTGAGTTCAAAAGAACTTGCTCGAGCGCAGAAGACAAAACTCGCGCGCGATCATTCCATCTGGTCGCGGCTTGCCAGGGTGACGGATCGCAAGATAGCAGCTTTTATTCTAGTGCTGGCTGTCGTGATGGGCGGCGTGGGGTATATGGCTGAACAACGCTTGGTGGTTGGCGATACGGACGCCGGTAGCCCCGAATTCTGGCCCGGCCATATTTATAATCAGGATATAAACACCATTGTGAGCCGTTTTTCGGTAGGTCTTGACGAACTGGTAGTGGTGGCGCAATCCGATGTAACGGAGGCCTGTGTTGATTATGGTGTGATGAAAACCATCGACGATTTTGTCTGGCAAATGCAGAATGTACAGGGAGTGAAGTCGGTTGTTTCGCTCACGGAGATCATTCGCGAACGCAATATTGGCAATTACGAAGCTAACCCGAAGTTTCTTGGGATGCCATTCAATAGCCAGATGATTTCTGCCAATATGTATCGCATTGAAGCATCACAAGGCATGTTTTCAAATGACTGCAAGGCCATGCCTATTCGTCTTTATCTGAGTGACCATAAAGCCGACACCTTGCATCGCATTACTGCAGCAGTGGATGCATTTAACAAGATGCATGGCAACCCGCATGTCAATCTGCGTCTGGCGATGGGCAATGGTGGCATCATGGCGGCGACGAATGAGGAGGTAGCGCAAGCACAACTGCGCATCAATCTCACCTTGTTTGCTGCGGTCGGCTTGTTTGTCTTCCTGACATTTTTATCCTGGCGGGCGACTTTGTGTGCCATGGTGCCGTTGATTCTTGTTGCTTACTTTGCCAACGTGGTGATGGTTGGCATGAACATCGGCTTGAAAATCTTTGTCCTGCCGGTGTTAGCGCTGGGCGTGGGTGTGGGTGTTGATTACAGTATTTACCTGATTGCCCGAATGCTTGCGCACATGAATAACCGGCTCAGTGTTAAAGAGTCGTATGCGAATGCGTTAAGAGAAGTGGGTGTGCCAGTGATCTTCACTTCGATCACCATGAGCGTGGGCGTGGCTACCTGGTTTTGGTCAAGCTTAAAGTTTCAGGCAGATATGGGAATTTTGCTGGCTTACATGTTTTTTGTGAATATGCTCGGCGCTATTTTCTTGATGCCAGCATTGGCCACCTTTATCTTGAAACCCAGGAAATGAAGTCTATAAAACTTCAATTACAGGTTGTCTGATATGGTTAAAGTCACCGCTTGTAACTCATCAGCGCTCGTACCCGCCAAGGCGTTTACTCATGCCTTGGCGGTTGAAGGCGCGCAACGCTGGGTTTTTATCTCAGGGCAGGTTGCGCTGGATGCAACGGGACAAGTCATCGCGCCCGGAGATTTATTTGCCCAGCTCGAAGCAACGCTGCAAAACCTCGGTCATGCGCTTGATGCGGCGGGTGCCACTTTTCGTGATTTGGTCAAAGTGACGATTTTTGTTGTTGATCTTGATCCCGCTGATCTTGCGCAAATTCGTGAGGTTCGTTCGCGTTATTTGCCGCAAGACCCACCCATTGCGATCACGCTGGTCGGTGTGCAGCGCCTGGCTTTTCCCGGGTTGCGTATCGAGATCGAAGGTACCGCTGCGCTGTCGTCGTAAATAGCTCGAAAACTCGGCGCTGGTGATACGGTGCCGAGTAGCTTTTATTGAGTTCATGCATGTGCCACTAGTGCCTTTCTCGTTCTCTGTTTTCCTCTTGTGTCAGCGCATTTGACCCGTTAATATTTTTTACGCCATGTACCAACAACTGATTCCTCTTCTATTGATTCTGGCGCTGGGCGTGTTTTGGCGACAGGCTCAGCCTGCCAATTTGCCGCCCATTCAGGTTCGGGCAGTGCTGGGCACGCTGATTATCAATTTTGTTGCACCCGCTTTGATCATGGAGGTGTTGCTGACATCTACTTTGAAAGAAGAACTGTATCAAGTACCGCTCACAGGCAATGTCACGATTGCGGTTGTGCTGATAACTGGCCTGTTGCTCTATACGATTTTATTGCGAATGAAATCCGTGACGCGGGCGCAGGTCGGCGCGCTTATTCTTGCCAGTGCTTTTGGTAATGGCATGGGGGTTGGCCTGCCGACAGTCGTCGCATTGGTTGGCACTGCTCAACGAGATATCCCCGTGATATACGATTTACTGGCCGCAGTGCCCTTTGTATGGATTATCGGGGTGATGTTGAGTGCGCATTTTGGTACGCGTGTTGCCGGGGGCAGGCTGGGTCGAGAGCTGCTGTTATTGCCGCCTTTTTGGGCTATGGCGATCGCGCTGATATTGCGTTATGCAGGGGTCCCCATCCCCGAACAGATCATGAAAACTTTGCATCTTTTGGGTGCTGCTGCCGTGCCATTGTTATTGTTGATGGTGGGTATGACTTTGCGCATCGGGCGCGACATGCGGTGGAGTTTATTACTGCCTGTGGTTGGGTTAAAACTTTTCCTTAGCGTGACGCTGGCTTTTGCAGTGGGTCATTGGATTGGGTTGACCGGTCCCGTGCTTACTGCGACGCTACTGACGGCTGCTGCACCACCGGTTGCCGTTGGCGTTGCCTTATGTGATCGCTTCAAGCTGGATACCGAGTTGTTTGGCACGGCAATGACGGCGACGACAGTGATCTATATCCTGTGTGCGCCTTTGCTCGTTAGCTGGATGGCGCAGGCTTAACGAGGCTTTTCGAACAGCTGCCCTAACCAGGACAAAAATAGGGTATTAACGCTGACTGCCAGATCAGATAAGCGGCTGGGCAGATCACGCAGAATGCCTTCCTGTGTTTGCATCTGCGGTCGTGCGGGATCTTTTTTTATTTCACCATGACTCCAGCACCGAACTTCGCTGGACTACGCCTAAGCCCTCTGTGGCAGGTTTATCAAGAACTTACGTGAGTTCATCCTATGCCGGTGCTTTCCGAAACTTGACCCGGCTTCCCTCCGCTTGGCTCCCAACAGGCTCCTGGAATCGGGTCTTTCCAAGGAGTCAGCTATGGCCAAGATCAAACTCACCAAGTCCGCAGTCGATGCGGCAAAACCCCAGGCGCAGCCCATCGAGCTGCGTGACACTCTTGTTCCCGGCTTCTTGTGCAAGATTACACCTGCCGGCCGCAAGGTCTTCATGCTCCAGTACCGGACGAATGCCGGCGAGCGGCGCAAGCCGGCGCTGGGCATGTACGGAGAACTGACCGTCGAACAGGCCCGCTCGCTGGCGCAGAACTGGCTGGCTGAGGTTCGCCGGGGCGGCGATCCCGGCGCAGCCAAAACCGAGGCGCGCAAGGCACCCACCGTTGAGGAGTTGTGCAAGAAATTCATGGAGGACTACTCCAAGAAGCGCAACAAACCCAGCACCCGAGTCGGCTATCAAGGCGTCATTGAGCGCTGCATCATCCCGCTGCTGGGCCGCAAGAAGGTTCACGACGTGAAGCGGCCTGACGTTGCCGGACTGATGGAAAAACTTTCGTACAAACAGACCGAGGCGAACAAGGCGTTCAGCATCCTGCGCAAGATGTTCAACTTGGCCGAGGTGTGGGGCTATCGGCCTGACGGCACCAATCCTTGCCGCCATGTCCCCATGTTCCCTGCCGGCAAGTCCACCCACCTCATCAGCGACGAGGACATGGGCAAGCTGTTCCGGCAGCTCGCCAAGATCGAGGTCGAAGGACTAGAGAACTACGTCATTCCGCTGGCGATCCGGCTCCAGTTCGAGTTTGCCGGTCGCCGCTCCGAAATCGTCACGCTCGAATGGGATTGGGTCGATCTGGCGAACCGTCGCGTGGCCTGGCCCGACAGCAAGACCGGCGGCATGTCCAAGCCCATGAGCGAGGAAGCCTACCGGCTGCTTTCGACGGCGCCGAGGCAGGAAGGCAATCCCTACGTGCTGCCGTCGCCACGCCATTCGGGGCAACACCTGACCACGGGCGAGTATTACGGCGGCTGGTGCCGTGCGCTCAAGGCGGCGGGTGCGACGCATGTAGGGACGCACGGCATCCGCCACCGCTCGGCCACCGACATTGCCAACTCGGGCATCCCGGTGAAGGTCGGCATGGTGCTGACCGCGCACAAGACCGTGGCGATGTTCATGCGCTACGTCCACACCGAGGACGATCCGGTGCGCCAGGCGGCGGAACTGGTGGCGAACCGGCGCAAGACGATCACCGGGGCACAGCGCCCTGCGGAGGTGGTGGCATGAGCAAGAAGACGCTTTCGGCAACGGCGGGGAAAAGCTCCGCCATACCGGCCGGCTACGCCGACATCTGCAGCGGCATCGTGGAATTGCTCGATGCCGCGCGCCATGCGGCGGTTCGCAGCGTCAATGCGTTGATGACTGCCAGCTACTGGGAGATTGGCCGCCGGATCGTCGAAGCCGAGCAACGAGGCAAGCGGCGTGCCGGCTACGGCGAACAGTTGATCGCTCGCCTGTCCAGTGACTTGACCACGCGGTTCGGGCGAGGGTTCGGCGTAAACAACCTGGAGAACATGCGACGCTTCTTCCTCGCATATCCCCGTTCCGTGATTTCCCAGACACTGTCTGGGAAATTGCAAAGCCAGTTAGTTCCTGGGAAATCCCAGACAGTGTCTGGGGAATTGGGTCTCTCCGAACTGGCACAGGCGTTCATGCTGCCGTGGTCGGCCTATGTGCGGCTGTTGTCGGTTAGGGACGACCACGCCCGCCAGTTCTATGAGGCCGAAGCCCTGCGCGGTGGCTGGAGTGTGCGCCAGCTCGACCGGCAGATCGGCAGCCAGTTCTACGAACGCACCGCGCTGTCCAAGGACAAAGCCGCGATGCTGACCAAGGGCACGGTGCCGAAACCGGAGGATGCCGTCACGCCCGCCGAAGCGATCAAGGACCCGTATGTGCTGGAGTTCCTGGACCTCAAGGACGAGTATTCGGAGTCCGATCTTGAAAGCGCCTTGATCCAGCGGCTGGAAGCTTTTCTGCTCGAACTCGGTGAGGGGTTCACCTTCGTCGGGCGACAGCGCCGGTTGCGCATCGACCAGACTTGGTATCGGGTGGACCTGCTGTTTTTCCATCGCCGGCTGCGCTGCCTCGTCATCATCGATTTGAAGCTCGGCAGCCTGACCCATGCCGACGTGGGCCAGATGCACCTGTATTGCAACTACGCGAAGGAGCACTGGACGTTTCCCGAAGAGAATCCGCCTGTGGGCCTGATTCTGTGCGCGGACAAGGGGCACGCCTTGGCGCGGTATGCGCTTGAGGGATTGCCCAGCAAGGTCATGGCGGCGAACTATCGGATGGTGCTGCCGGATGCCGAATTGCTGCAAAAGGAACTTGAGAACACGCGGCGTCTGCTGGAATCTCGCGCAGCGATTCATCCCGAGACTCGCCAACGATAACGATGCGTCTCGGCGTACCGCCGTCGGGCTCGCGGGCTGCGCCCCGCGCTTCGTGCCGAATCGCGGCCATCCGGCTTTGATCCCTGACGCCTCCGGCCCTTGAGGGCCAGCGCGCTCCGCTTGCCTGCCCTGTCTTCGTCGGAAGTGGGGATGGGCGGTCTTGCTGTTTCCCTTCACCGTACCACGGCGTTCTCGCCGTCAAGGGCGGCGCGTGCCGTCAAGGCGTGCGCCATTACACTTTGGTGCGTTTTGGTGCATTCCGGTGTAATCTGGTGATTGGGTTCCATGTTGGTTGATCCGCCGTTTATGCCTCAATCGCAACCGCTCAAGCGCTTCACAGTCTCCCTTGATGCCGAGGACTACGAGGCTTTGCGCAAGCTGGCTGAGGCGCAACGTCCGCCGTTGCCGCTCCAGTATGTTGTGCGCTTGGCCATTCGGCGTTTTTTGGATCAGCCCGAGGGTGCGGTGCTTCGCCCCATTGAGGACGATACACGGTGAAGCGAACGATGAGATTGGCTATGCCCATATAAAAGGACGCGATGCAGCGGGGGGAGTATGACGGTCTTGCAGGAAATACTTGAATGGTCTCAAGGCCGCCCAGCGTGGCAACGCGACGCGTTACGTCGACTCGTCCTCACCGGAGAACCCTCCGACGATGACATCCGTGCACTTACCGAAGTTTGCAAGAGCGTGCATGGTCTCGCTGATGAGCAGGAAACCTCGCCCTTCGCCAAGGAGCATGTGCCCGACACAACAGAGGGCGCTGCCCCTGTTTCTCTGGTATCAATCTTCCACCATCGTGGTGTGAATGCGCTGGCGGAGGACCAGACGCTCAGGTTCGCTCCAGGTCTCACTGTGGTCTATGGTGATAACGGTGCAGGCAAGACGGGCTATATCCGAATCCTCAAGGGCGCCTGCCGGGCGCGCGGGCAGGAACAAATCCTGGGCAATGTCGTCTCCGGCACAGCACCACTTGCCCCGGTCGTTGCGATCAAATACAAGATCGGAGCCGAACCCGAACCACGGGAATGGACCGGAGCCGGCGAGGCTGAGTTCATTTCGCGGGTGAGCGTATTCGACACCCAATGCGCTGCCGTCTACCTGACCGAGAAAACTGATGTTGCCTTCCGGCCTTTCGGTTTGGATCTGTTCGACAATCTCGTGAAGGCGTGTAAAGCCGTTCGCGCAGAACTCGAAAGCGAGCAGCGTGCGCTTGCCTCGAACGCTATCGTCACTGTTCAGGCACAGATCCCCGAAGGCACAGCAGTTGCGAAGTTTCTAACGAACATCAGTTCGCTCACCAAGCCGGATGCCATAGAGGCACTCGCGCGTCTCTCACCGGAGGAGGAAGCCCGGCTTGCGCTTCTGGAAAAATCACTGCTCGACTTGCAGGCCAATGATCCCGAGAAGCTGATCCGGCAACTCACCCTACGCGCGGGTCGGGTTCAGACACTGGCCCGGCACCTCAAGGAGGTGGAAGCGGCGCTTTCGATGGAGGCCGTGGCTGCCGTGTTCGATGCACGGACAGAAGGCCGCCGCAAGAGCGAGGAAGCAAAACGGCTGCGGGAGGCAACATTTCCCGAAGGGATGCTGCCTGGAACCGGCACTGATCCCTGGGTCGCGCTTTGGGAAGCGGCGCGCCAGTTCTCGCAAGAGTTGGCGTATCCAGACAAGGCATATCCAGTCGGAGAAGATGGCGCTCATTGCGTCCTGTGCCAACAGGATCTCGATCACGCAGCATCCCATAGGCTCAGCCAGTTTGAAGCGTTCGTGGCTTCGACGACGGAACGTGAACTCCGGCAGATCAGGGAGAAGTTCGCACTTTTGCGAAAGGGCTTCACTGATCTCAGAACAACAACCGAAGCCGTTGACGAAGCGCTCAAGGAAATCCGCATCGAGCATGACGCCGTTGCGGACGCGATAGCCGCGGCGCTTTCAGCCAACGAGAGCCGCCGTAGGACTGTCACCGCAGCCATCGCCGAAGACAAGGACCTCGCCCCCGAGTGTCCCGCCCTCGTGTCGGCCTCTCTTGACGCCGAGGCGCTGGCCAGGGAAATCGAGGCCCGGATCAAGACGCTGCGCACCAGCGCCACCGATGAAACCCGCAAGCGCATAACCGCCGAGGCGCAGGAGCTGCGCGCCCGTAAGATTCTAGCGACACATCAGCAGACTGTTCTTGATGATATCGAGCGTCGGAAGAAGTACGCCGCTTATGGGTTGTGCATCGACGAAACCAAGACACAGGTGATTACGCAGAAGAGCACTGCCGTTACGAAGGCCGTCGTATCGCAGAAGCTCAAGCGGAGTTTCAAAGACGAACTGGTCAATCTGTCTTTCGGTCACGTCGAGGTCGAGTTAAAGGAACTGGGCGGTGCTGACGGCGTTTTCTACCACAAGCTTGCTCTTACGCGCGCGCCTGGCGTTGACTTGCCAAAAGTTGTGAGCGAGGGCGAGCAGCGCTGCCTATCCATCGCCGCATTCTTTGCGGAACTTAGCACTGCCGATGACCCCTCTGGCATCGTGTTCGATGATCCCGTGTCCTCGCTTGATTACCAATGGCGTCAGGGTGTGGCTCGACGCTTGGTGTTGGAAGCCAACACCCGGCAGGTTATCGTCTTCACCCACGATGTCGTCTTCCTGCTGCTCCTAAAGCAATTCGCGGAAGAGTTGGGCGTCGATCAGTTTGACCAGCACGTCCGATTCCTTTCCAAGGGTGCAGGCGTGTGTGCGGAAGAGCTTCCGTGGGTTGCGCTGCCGGTCAAGAAAAAGATTGGTTACCTGAAAAGTGGCTGGCAAGCCGCCGACAAGCTTTCTCGTGACGGTCATCAGGACGCCTACGAGAAAGACGCCAAGTATCTTTACGGTTTGCTGCGGGAAGCATGGGAGCGCGCCCTCGAAGAAGTCCTTTTGGGCGGCGTGGTCGAACGCTACAGGCCGAGTATTCAGACACAACAAGTTTCTCAGATCGCCGACATCACTCCCGAGGACTGCAAGACCGTCGAGACGGCTATGACGAAATGCTCGAAATGGCTGCCTGGCCATGATCAAGCCGCGGCGGCTCGTGCGCCGGTACCCGGTCCGGCAGAGCTCAAGGCCGACATCGAAGCGTTGGACAACTGGGTAACGGCAATACGCAAACGCCGCAAGAAACCCGCGGAGGCCGCAACCGCATGAGCAATGTCAACATCAAACGCGCCGTCGAGAATATCCGGGCTAATACGACCGTTTACACGCCTGTTGTTGAGATGATCGTTAACGCAATTCAGGCGATTGACGAGGCTGGCCGCAAAGATGGAAAAGTCCAGGTCCGCGCGCAACGGAGCATTCAGGTCGAACTGGATGGAAGTTTGCCAGAGGTTACGGGCTTCGACATTGAGGATAACGGCATCGGATTTACTGACGCGCATCGTAACTCCTTCGATACGCTCTACACCGACCGCAAGATCGCCGAAGGCGGGAAGGGATTCGGCCGTTTCACTGGGCTCAAGTATTTCGAAGACCTGCACGTCAAGAGTGTTTACCGCGATGGTGCCGCCTTCAAAGCCCGCAGCTTTTCAATGGGCAAGGAACACGAGATCATCGTGCGTGAGAAGGTCACATCAAGTGACAAGCAGGACGCCGGCACGGTGGTCACGCTGGCACCTTTGAAGACGGGGCGCGCCTTCGACAAGAAGCTTTCGACCATCGCCCGCAGCCTCGTGGAGCGGCTGCTGCCGTATTTCATCACGCAAGATTACGTCTGCCCCGACATTGTTCTTTCAGAGCAGGACGGGAGTGGCGCGATCCGCTTGAACGACTTTGTGAGCAACGAATTGTCTGCCGTCATCCGGGAGATCGGCATTGATCGCAAGACCTTCACGCTCAAGGCTTCCGATACGGAAGAGGAGTTCCTGGTCCGCGTGTTTAAGCTCTACTCTCCGCGCAACCAGAAAAGCCGAATCAGTCTTGTCGCGCACAAGCGGGAAGTCTCAGGGTCCGCGATCCACAAATACATCCCAGAGTTCGTGGACGAATTCTTCGAGAATGATCGAAACGGTGAGATCGACAGCGCGCGCAATTACATCATCAAAGCCTACGTGTTCGGGCCTTATCTCGACCGCAATGTTTCACTGGAGCGAGGCGGGTTTGAGTTTCAAATGGACAGCGACCTGATTCTCGGAATCGGGCAAACCCAGATTGAGCAGGACGCTGCCACGATCGCCCGTGAGGCGATGGGTGCAGATATCACCTTCCGGCAGGAGAAGAAGAAAGAGCGTGTGCAGTTTTATGTCGATGAAGAAGCGCCGTGGCACAAGGCCATCCTGGAAAAGCTCGACCTGAGCGGGATGCCCTATAACCCAAGCAATGAAGAGATCGAAACAAGGTTGCAAAAGGAGAAATTTGCGCAGGAGATCACCATCAAGCGCGATGTGGCGAAGCTAATGGCGGAGACAAATTTCGAGAATGTTCAGGATAGTGTGATCGAGATCGTCAATAAAATATCCGGCACCAGTAAGAACGACTTGATTCACTACGTCGCACTGCGCCGAAAAATCCTAGACATCTTCGGTAAGAGTCTTGAAACAGATGACTCAGGAACGTATTCCTCCGAAGGAGTGGTTCACGACATTATCTTCCCACGCAAGGGAGATGCCGATATCACGTCCTTTCACGATCACAATCTCTGGATCGTAGACGAAAGGCTGAATTTCACTACCTACGTTTCCTCCGACCTTCCCCTCAACGGTGGGAATACTGATCGCCCGGACCTGTTGGTCTACAACAAACGGGTTCTGTTCCGAGGCGATAACGAAGCGAGCAACCCGATTACGATCTTCGAGTTCAAGAAGCCGCAGCGTGACGACTTCGTGAACCCGTCCTCCAGAGAAGACCCAGTCCAGCAAATCGTGCGCTACGTGAACGACATTCGGGACGGCAAGTACAAGACACCCGAAGGTCGCAAGATACTTGTTGCCGATAACACGCCGTTCTACGGCTACGTCGTGTGCGATCTGACAGCCAAGGTGGAAACCTGGCTGGAGCGCGAGAAGAACTTTACGCCCATGCCCGATAGGCTCGGCTGGTTCCAGTGGATGGGCAATATCAATCTCTATGTTGAGGTCATAAGCTGGGACAAGGTGCTGAAAGACGCGAAGATGCGCAGTCAGATATTTTTCCAGAAGCTGGGAATCTAGTGCGGCCGTCATGTACCTCTGAAATGCGCTGACTCGACAAGTGCGAACGTGAGCCGGAAAAAGCGTCACCGTCGGGCATCATCCTTTGCACTGGCAAGAAGTCAGAGCAAATCGAACTGCTTGGAACTGAACAAGTCGGGCATCCATGCCGCCGCGTGCCGTGCTGGTGGAACGGGGACAGCAAGCAGCCCAGCGGGGCAGTTGCAGATCGGGCAGCGCAGCGCTAGCGAGAACGAGCGCTGACGCTTTCCGAGCTACAGACGGATGCCGGCAGACTTCGGCGTTGCAAACTGCTTGGGTTCCTCACCGAGCGGGAAGCCAACTACGTATAGCACCGTGGCGGGCATTGGCTTCGCATCCGCATCTGCGCCCCACTTCACCTGCACCTTGCGCGTGGCGTAGCGCAGCGAGACGCCGAGCGCCTTGAGCGCGTCGATGTGGGATTGCATCTCGTCGTACACCTCGAACTTCTGCGTTTCGCTGTAAACATCGGCGCAATCCCGGTAGTCCCGGAAATAATCCACCAGTGCGGCGAAGGTCTCGTCCGCTTCGCGGGGCAGCTCGAATCCCGGCTCCGACAGATCCATCGTGCAGGACTCGGCCAACTTGGCCAATTGTTTGCCCGTTGTCAGTGGTGTGGCTGTCAGCGTGACGTGCTCCCGATCGAACTTCTCCTTCGCCGCCTTGAATTCTTCTCCGGATGGAATCGTGAACGGCTTGTTAAGTGCGTCGATGTCCTCGAACTCGAACGCGCGTGCAAGAGCGCGACGTGTATCAAGACTAGCGGACAAGCCTTGCTCGACTCGCTGAATCGTCCGCACGTTGAGGCCGGAAATGGCGGCCAGTTGCTCCTGCGACCATTGCCGCATCTCGCGGAATAGCTTGATGCAAGCGGCCAGCTCGGCCAGAGTCAGAAGACGGGTTTGTTGAGCATGTTCTGTAGTGTTCATTGGTGGCTCCATCGTTTCAGTAGACGTGGCGAAGTATGGGGAGCCAAGAACAAGAACAACACGACAGCAACCCGACAGCCGGCCGACAGATCACAACTATAAATGTCGCTTGTGGTTCGCTCCAAGGATATTCAAAGGGCGAATCAGCGCGTCCCGGCGTTCCGCCGTCGTGCTCGCGGGCTCCGCCCCGCGCTTCGTGCCGAATCGCGGCCACTCACACACTCTCTCTGGCTCATGAACACGATCAGGGTTGCACAGGCCAGCTTTCTGGCACCAATGCGGGAGGCTTAGTCCATGGCTGCTCGACCAAAGCATCCTGGAACCATTGATCGCGAAGGTTCGCATGCTCGGTCACGATGAGCTGAAATCCAGGAACGTCCTCTTGCGTGAACTTCAGCAACAGCTCAAACAAACGGCGAACTGCTGCCAGATCAGCATCTGCTTCCGTTTTCTGAACTGAACCGTCGGCCTCCTGATAGACCTTCTCCGAAGGAAAGTAGACCTGGGTAGGTTGATCGATCAGCAGAAATTGGGGAATCGGTCGGTTGTTTTTCGCTGCAAAGAGATGCAGTGCAAGCAAGGCTGAGAGGTGATAGGCGAGATGGTTTTCGCCACCGCCGGTCCGGCCCATTGGGACTGGTCGATCTGGACGGTCAAAGATGATGGTGAGATTGGTGAGATCGAATCTCGCAGGAAACGCACTGAACTCAGCTTGAAACATACGGATGTACTGCGACACTTGTGCGGAGATGTTATTCAGGATCGATGTAAGCCGCTCATTGCTATCGTCAGCACCAATTCGCTTTTCTAGTTCATCGACTTTGAACTTGAGGCGGCGATGCTCTGCCTCACGTGAAATAAGTTCCTCGTTAGGAACCAAGTTCTCCAGGAATAAGCTGATACGGCCAACAACGCGCGCTGCCGCATTGTTGCGCGTACCCATCTGTGCGATAACTTCGTTGGCTGCAATGGCTGAAGAAAGCTCTGTTTCCTTATGCTTAATAGCCTCAACAACTTCCTGAACCTTACCGTCCTGCTCAGCCAAATACGCCTCCAGCTTGGGGCGTTGGCCGGCAACGATGCTCATCTCCGCATCCAATGTTGCTAACTCATTGAGCAATACCTTCGCAACCGGAGCCTCCAAGGCTAGGTTCTCTTCGCAGAAGGGCCACTGCCACTCACCAGTCTGAGGGTTCTTGGGGAGGGCCTTGATCGAGGCCAACCTATCCTTCTGTTCGGTCGCTTCGCTTTCGAAACCGCCAGCTTTTTTCGAGAACTGACGGGCTGCATCAATCTTTGACTGGATCTCTCGCCGATCCTTGCGTAGCTGAATCAGTTCGTCTTCGAGCTGAGATATCCGGTGGCCGTCATCATCCGGTATCGCAGTAGGTTTCCATAGCAAGGCAGTACGTAGGGCATCAACCACACCGTCGGTGCCAACCTGCTGACTAGCTGATTCAATGATGCTGACTGCCCTTGCTTCCGAGAAGAGGCCGATGCCCTTCTGCTGGGATGTATCGATGGCATCGCGCGCGTGCTCAAGAAGCTTCGCGTTTAGCTTCAATTCACGCTGAGCCGCACGAAGCTTGGCTTCGAGTTCATATCGCTCATTCGAGGAAACCCCGAGGAGAATCGGCAGTGTGTCGCGGATTGCTTGCGGCTGGAAGGCTTCGTTCTGACGATAGAGAAGTTGGTCCTTATTGGCGACAATTCCTTGCTTCTGGAAAAGGTAGTAGTACGTGTGTTTGATGTTTGCGTCATAGCTATCTCTACTGTGCTCGATCGCTACATCGGTCCGATTCTCTGAAATTCCCAATAGTCGCGACAGCAGGGCAACAACTGCATCGTCGTCTGTATTGACCACCAGTTCTTTAAAGTCAGGGATCGCCAGTTGATTGCCCCGCCGCTGCATGACAGTGCTGCAACTCGTGCCTCCCGCAGTGGGGGTGGGTTTGGCGATCAATACCTGTTCCTTCGGAAACTGATAGATCACGGCAAACCAAGCCACTTTGTCGCGAATGATACCTTCAGGGACGTTGAAGGTTGAACGTCCCATACAGTATTCAATGATCTCTGAGAGAGCGGACTTCCCGGTTGATGACCGACCAGTAATCACATTGAGGCCGTCTACCTTGAACTGAAGGTCTCGACGTTGGCCATCATGGCTATAGATATGAATGGATTTTATTTTCATGGCCGTATTCCGAAGGTTGTGTATACCGTCACTCGGTCCGCAATGCGGGCAAACTCTTTTCCGACTATGCGCGCGACACGTTGGCAGGAGACGGATTCACTTGTGCCGGTGACGGATTTCCGCACCTTGTCTGGCACGGTCTTTAACCGACCATCCTGCGAGACGACAAAGCAGCCTCGTTCCATCAGCAGCCCGAACGCTTCAAGCGCATACGGCATCAAGTCACTTGCGCGAGCAGAAAAACCGACCAGCAGTTGAGGATGCTTTTCGACTGTCTTCAGGAGATAACTGCGGGGACTGCCTGCAATCACCTCACGAGAGTCTTTGTGCAGACACAGCGGCAACACGAGCAGCGAGAGGGAGAATGGTATGCCGTCAGGGTTCTCTTCTTCGTAGCCCTGCATGGCCCTGAACAGGATCAGACCACAGAAGGCCGGATTGAACAGGTTTCGCACCTCAAAGGGGCGTTGATCCCATCGTTTCATTCAGTTGCCCCCAACAGCCCACCGATACGACTCAGAAAGTGAGGATGCCAGTACACTCGTGGCGATGGACGAGCGTTCGCGAGAATGTGGAAGCCGCCTCGGACAACGTATGGTTCAGTCACACGCTCCCGAATGCGAAGTGCACTAATATTGCCGCTCTCGATATCGGCCCATTGGTACAACGCCTTCCCTGCGCTCAGAAGGACGGTATCGGCGCTCTCTTCGTCAAGATCTTCAAAAACTACATCTTTGTATCTGCTCCATTCATCAGCAAGCCGGTCTTCATATTCTTCCATTTCGCCTGAGACCAGCAGGTTCTCGCGTGCCCAAACTGACCGCTGCTCGAAGGCTCTGTAGTAGTCCAAGATCGCATTTCGGATTCTGTTTGAGGAAATGCCGATTTCACGCAACTGCACGACAAAAAGTCGAGGATCGTTCTCCGCATCGATTTCACCGGCAGGAGTCTTTCCTCGGAACGTGATGGGGAGGTTGTCGGATTTGTATTCTTCTGCAAAAGCAGACAATTTGTCCGAAACTTCATAACCATAGATTGCTTCCGTGCGTTTGCCTGTCAAAAGATTCACGACTACATCGTTCCACCAGCCCTCTAAACGCTCGAAGATGGATTCCCTGAATTCACGACGGATACTCCGCATGTGCTGCTCTTTGACGAGTACTGGCACATCGGCAATTCGAGGGTTTCCATCAAGAATGACAATGCGCGAGAGAAAATCATCTTTCTCATCATCGCTTAGTACATTGAACTCCGAGGCAATCGATTTAATTAACTTCGATTCAGTCGCAGCAAGGGCATCGCCTGCAAGCTTCGATAGCGAAGCCCCCTCGTCATCATGAGCTGGAGGATCAAGTAAAAAATGCCGCAGAAAAGAGGTTCTTGCAACAGTGCCTGTCGTGAACAAGAAGAAACGAAGGCTGGCTTCGCTACGTCCATCTCGGTTGTAGCGCGCCAGCCAGATACGGACGGATTTCCAGAAGTCGGTGGATAGGTTGGTCAAGCGGTCACCGACGGCCTTGTGCTTGAGGGAGGCAAGTGTCTTGATTCCGTCCTTGTCAAGGAAGTCAAGATCATCGTCTTTCTCAATCAAAACCGACGTGCTCTCTGGCAGTTGCAAAAGTCGTAGCAAGGCGAAGCGTGGCTGATAGATGTATCCCAGCCCTTGCTCACCAGCGGAATACTGATCGGTGGATATCTCAGCCATGCTCAAGGCCTTATGTAGTAGGGCAAATTATTGTTAGTTCTCTCATAGACTTCCCCGATATTTGCTCCGCACGTTCACGGAGACTTACGTCTTGACTGGGAATCTGCGCGGTTAAGATCGAAGGGCAAGGCCTTGTCCATCGCAATGCGTGTCAGCAGTAGACGAATTGCGTCTGAGATCGATAGCCCCATTTCAGATAAGACAATACTGGCCTCTTCTTTGATCTTTGGGTCAATTCGAGCGCGTACGACGTCGTTACTTGCCATCAATCAGACCCCTGAGAGTGGATGTAGCTACATCGTAGCCCAATTGGGCTCGCATGTGGTAGCCCTATAAACAGCATCCCGGCGTGCCGCCGTCGGGCTCGCGGGCTGCGCCCCGCACTTCGTGCCGAATCGCGGCCATCCGGCTTTGATCCCTGACGCCTCCGGCCCTTAGGGCCTGCGCGCTCCGCTTGCCTGTCCCTGCTTTCGTCGGAAGTGGGGGATGGGCGGTCTTGCTGTTTCCCTTCACCGTACCACGGCGTTCTCGCCGTCAAGGGCTGCGCGTGCCTGCACGCTTGCGGCCGTGGCCGTCTGCGACCCCTGACTGCTTGCGCTGCGCCGTGCTGAAGCCGGTTCCGGGCAATTCCGCCCGAGCAACCGGAGCACAATCATGTCGCAACTCTCTCTCACTCTCGATTCCTCGCTGCTGGTGCGTGACGACCAGGGGCGCTATCTCCCGGCTACTGCTGACCAGATACTTGCAGCGGCCCGGCAGGTCATCGACCAGAAGATCCCGCGCGGGGCGCCGTTCACATCGCCGACGCTGGTCAAGGATTATCTGCGCACCAAACTGGCTGGCTTCGAGCACGAGGTGTTCGCGGCATTGTTCCTCGACACGCAACATGGGCTGATCGAGTACGCCGAATTGTTCCGAGGCACCATCGACTCGGCGGCGGTGTATCCGCGCGAAGTCGTGAAGGCGGCGTTGCGGCTCAATGCGGCGGCGGTGATCTTTGCGCACAACCATCCGAGCGGGAATCCCGAGCCGAGCCAGGCCGACAGGCAGATAACCCAGCGGCTCAAGGATGCGCTGGCGCTGGTGGAAGTACGCACGCTGGATCACATCGTTGTCGGCGGCGAGTCCACAGAGTCCTTCGCCGAACGAGGGCTGCTTTAACCCAGGGGGCTTCGGCCCCCTTTTTGCTGCATCCGATGCCGACGATCTCCGGCCCTCACGGGCCTGCGCGCTGCGCTTGCACTCCAGGGGAACGGCTTGCAGCCGATCCCCGCCGCGCGTTGCTTGGCGCCCCTGACAGCCGCCGAACAGGTTTGCACCTGATCGGCCTTCGCGCCTACGGCGCTGCGCGCTTCGCTTGCGTGGGGTCTGCGCCATCTGCGGCCGTTGCCACAACCGCCGTCTTCCCCTCGCTCATCACCTTGTCCGCGACTGTAGCCCGCGGTCGTGTGCCGTCAAGGCGCGCCGGGCCGTGTCCTCGCTGCGCTGCGGGCCGCACCAACCCGTCGCTTGCCTCCTTGACGGCCCACGACCGCGCGCTCCTGACCGTCGCGGGCGATGAACTCAGGAAAGACGGTGGCAACGAGGCCGGCCCAGGTCTCCGCGCCGACCCCACCGGAAAACCGCAAAAGCGGGCTCCGAATCTAGGAATCCGGTGGGGCTTTAACAGCAACCTTGTCAGGAGTAACCACTATGCAACTCGCATCCCGTTTCGCTTCACGTTCCCCGATGTTGCGCGCCGATCATCCGCTGTCGGATGAACAAATCCAGCGCGTGGCCCCTTCCATCTTCGCGGAAGCCCCGCACGAAAGCCGCTCCGAGCGGTACAGCTACATCCCCACCGCCGCCGTGCTGACGGAACTGCGCAAGGAAGGCTTTCAACCCTTCATGGCTTGCCAGACCCGCGTGCGCGATGAAGGCAAGCGCGAGCACACCAAGCACATGATCCGGCTGCGCCACGCCAGCCAGATTGCCGGCCGTGAGGCCAACGAAATCATCTTGCTGAACTCGCACGACGGCACCAGCAGCTATCAGATGTTGGCCGGGATGTTCCGCTTTGTGTGCAGCAATGGGCTGGTCTGCGGCGACACCGTGGCGGATGTGCGCGTGCCTCACAAGGGCAACGTGGCGGGCCACGTCATCGAAGGCGCTTATGAAGTCTTGCACGGCTTCGAGCGTGCGCAGGCATCCCGCGATGCCATGCAGTCGATCACGCTGGACAGCAGCGAGGCGGAAGTCTTCGCCCGCGCCGCGCTGGCTCTCAAATACGACGACCCGGACAAGCCCGCGCCCATCACCGAAAGCCAAGTGCTGGCCCCGCGCAGGTTCGACGACAACCGCCCCGACCTGTGGAGCGTGTTCAATCGCACGCAAGAGAACTTGACGCAAGGCGGACTGATGGGCCGCAGCATCAACGGACGACGTCAGCGCACGCGCCCCGTGCAGGGCATCGACCAGAACCTGCGACTGAACCGCGCCCTGTGGCTACTCGCTGATGGCATGCAGCGCCTGAAAGCCTGAACCCCACGCGGAGGGGCGGGCAGCCCCTCCATTCATTCCCTTGTTTCACATTCTTTCTTTAGGAGTCATCACCATGAACACCGTAACCCAAACCGAAACCCGCGCCATCCACACCGCCGCCGCGCTGGAAGTGGCCGACCCGACCAAGAACCTGATTTTGGTGCCGCTGTCGCAGTTGCTGCCGCGCCAGTCCAAGCGCAACGTGCGCAAGAGCCAGCGCACGTCCATTCCAGAGCTGGCCGCGAGCATTGCGCGCGTCGGCCTGCTGCAAAACCTCATCGTTATCCTGGCCGCCGATGGCGAGCACTACGAAGTCGTCGCCGGTGGCCGCAGGCTGGCCGCGTTGAAGCTGCTGGCCAAGAAGAAGCGCATTGCCAAGGATTGGGAAGTGCCTTGCCTGCTGGTGGCAGATAGCAGCGCCCGCACCGTGAGCCTGACCGAGAACGTGCAGCGCGAAGCCATGCATCCCGCCGACCAGTTCGAGGCATTCGCCGCGCTGGTCGCGGAAGGCCGCCCCATTGAGGACATTGCCGCCGACTTCAGCGTTTCCCCGCTGGTGGTGCAACGCCGCCTGAAACTCGCCAACGTCTCGCCGCGTTTGATGGCCGACTACCGCGCCGGTGCCGTCACCCTTGAACAGTTGATGGCCCTTGCCATCACCGACGACCACGCCGCGCAGGAAACCGCGTTCTACAGCGCGCCGCAGTGGCAGCGCAGCCCGTCCGCGTTGCGCGAGCACCTGACCGAACGCGAGATCGACGCACAGCACCCGCTGGCCCGCTTCGTCGGGATGGACACCTACACCGAAGCAGGCGGCGGTACCCGCCGCGATCTGTTCGCCGAGGACGACAGCGGCATCTATCTGAACGATGCGGCGCTTTTGGAACGGATGGTGCGCGAGAAGCTGGCCAGCATCACCGAGGATGTGCGCGCCGAAGGCTGGGCATGGGTGGAAGCCGTGCCGCACCTGAGCCATGCCGACCGGCAAGCGTTCCAGAACGCCCCCCGCCAGCGGCGCGAACCGAACGCCCGCGAAGCCCGGCGCATCGCATCGCTGCAAGATCGCCTTGACAAGACCGATACCGCGCTGGAAGACACCTACGAGACTGAGGACGAAGACAAGGCCGACACCCTGCACGAGCAGCGCGAGCAAGTGGCCGCACAACTGCAAACCGCGCTCGACGCCTTGCAGAACTACGCCCCGGACGTGCGCGCGGTGGCCGGTGCCATCGTCACCATTGATCGCGACGGCGAGGCAGCAATCCATCGCGGGTTGCTACGTGAAGCCGAGGCCAAGGCGTTGCGCACGCTGGAGAAGCTGCGCCAAGGCTTCACCGGAACGGAAGGTGCGAATAACGACGAAGGCGAAGACGCCGAGCCGGCCAAGGCCGCGAACCTGTCCGACCGGCTGGCACAGCGCCTGAGCGCGCACCGTACCGCCGCGCTGCAAATCGAAGTGGCCCGGCATCCGCAGGTGGCGCTGGCCGCGCTGGTGCATGGCATGGTGCGGCGAGTCTTGCAGGACGGCTATGCGGTGGAACTGCCCATCGGCATCAACGCGCGCCCGCAGAACCGGCTGGACACCTACGCCCACGACTGGCCGGAATCGTCCGCCGCCGTCGCCTTGCGCGAACTGCAACAGGCATGGGGCGAACGACTGCCGGAGGACAGCGCCGAACTGTTCGCCGCGCTGCTCACCATGCCGCAGGACGAGTTGGTGCAACTGCTGGCCGTGTGCGTGGCCGCCAGCGTGGACGTGGTGACGCCGCGTGCCGCGCAGGCCGCGCCCGGCGCGGAACTGGCGCAGGCGGTGGGGCTGGACATGGCCGCATGGTGGAAGCCGACCGCCGAAGGCTATTTCAATCATGTGTCCAAGTCCGTGATTCTCGACGCCGTGCAGCAATTCGCGCCGTCGCACGTCACCCGCCTGTCCAAGCTCAAGAAGGCCGACATCGCCAGCGAAGCCGAGCGGCTGGCGCAAGGCACGGACTGGATGCCTGTGATGTTCGCGGCCGAGAACAGCACGGCGCAGGAGACAGTGCCGCAGGACGAGGCCACCAACGAAGCGGAAGAAGTGGCCGACACGCTAGCCGCATGACGTAGCCGCGTGACACTTGGCCCCGGCACAGATCGCGCCGGGGCTTTTTCCGAACATCAAAAACCGGGCGCGGCAAGTCTGCCGCGCCCGGTTTTCAACGGCCAAAGCAAAAAACGCCCCGTCGCCGCCTTCGATCAGGCGGCGACGGGGCGGCGCACAAGTGCCTGGTGCGGTTCGGCAATCGGCGCCCGCTGACGCGAGCACGGTTTTCATGCGCCCCGCCACGGTGGGCGGTGCGCCGGAGCACGCTGCACCTTGCTACGTCCGGTTGTGCAAAAGCGTGCCGTCCTCGACGCTGGCGGGGGCTGTCCAGGCCATCACGCCGGCCTGTTCACCGACATGCCCCACGGCCTTGCCATGACGAATCCATGCCACACCTCAAACCGTCCGCCGCAGGATGCGGGGAGCGTTCCCGCCTGTCGTAAGGGACAGACCTTGCCAGCGTCAGCGTGCGTGCCGGCAAAGCCTTCATGCGGTGCGCCGAGCCGGCCATCGCTCCATTCGGGTCAGTTCGGCCCGTTGCGTCCTTGGTTCGTTGTGAATCCTGGCGGGGGCACGGCTGCGCCTCGGGCTTCATGGCTGCAACCGTCTGGCGCAAACAATTTCCCCTGCGCTGCGCGCATTCCTCGCGCGGCAAATTCTTTGCGCCTCCGGTCCTCCACGATGTTGCGGCCGCCAGCGGTGCAGCCAGCCCGTCCCCCGCCGACCGGATCACAACAAGGACGCGATAGGCGCGACCTTGGCAACCCGAAAGGAGCAAACATCATGGCCAACATCGGCACCTTCACCGCAAACGACAACGGCTTCACCGGCACCGTCCGCACCCTGACGCTCAACGTCAAGGTCAGGTTCGTCCCCAACGACAAGGGCAGCGAGAACGCCCCCGACTTCCGCATCCAGGCGGCGGGCGGCTACGACATCGGCGCGGCCTGGAAGAAAGTCAGCCAGGCCGAGCGGTCCTACCTGTCGGTGACACTGGATGATCCGTCGTTCCCGGCGATCATCTACGCCCGTCTGATCGAAGAAGAGGACGGCACGCACAACCTGATCTGGTCGCGCAGCAAGCCGGCGGCCTGACGGCCGCCCCGGCGCCCCGCCCACCGTAGCGGGGCGCCCCCATCGAAAGGCAACTGGCGACCCTAAGCGATCGCTCGGCACTCTCCGTAGTGTTGCGAGGCTACTGACTGGGGCTGAGAAAAGGCATGGCGTAGCCTAGAAACTCAGAGTGAGGCGTCCTGTTTTCCTTCCATCTGTAAGGGTTGGATGGTGGGGTGTCTCGGCGATCACTGACGGTCAACATCAACCGTTTCTTGGCCCGGGAAATGCCGACAAAAAAAGCACAACGCTCTGCATCTTCCTCTCCCCAAAAGGACTGATTTTCAACGCCGAGGATGACAACCGTATCGAATTCGAGCCCCTTGCTCTTGTGGATGGTCATAAGGCGCACAGCCTGATCGTCGGAAAAGCGCTCCAGTGCCTTGGGCAAATTGGGTTCCGACCTCAGCAGTTCATCTATGCGAGTCTTGGTGTCATTGACGATTTGTATAAGTCGCGCTTTTGACTCGTAATCATGTGAAAGCGCACACAGGGTCTCGATGCCTACTTTTTTCAGGAAGACGCGGACAAAATCCCACCAGCCCATGGATGGTTCACCCAGTGATGCGACCTGTGCCGCACTTCTCCGCTGCTCAGCAATAAAGCGCTGGAAGTCCTGTCGGATGCTGGACTGTACATCGTCGTCAGCGAAAGGAATGAGCTGCGCCATCAACCGAATCCAGGCTTTGGGTTCACGCTGGCCATAAAGACTGGACAGATAATCGACGATAAGCCTTGCCGCCGGTTCGACAGAGATGTCCTGAATCTGCTGCTCGTTGCGAAAGGGGATGCTCCGCCGTTCCAATGCCTGGATCAGGTGGTCGGCATAGAGGTCTGGTTGCCGGACGATCAGAACCGCAATTTCCGAGGGGGGAAGCTGCTCGTGGTTAATCCACGTGTTGATTGAATCGGCTAGGTACTCGGCCTCTTCCTGACTGCTCGAAAATCGCCACGCGAAGATCTGGCCTTCCTCACCTGCTAGTTGTTCATCAGGCATGACAGAGGTGGGGTCCATCACTTTGATGATCTCGTTCTGTACACGCAGCAGGCGAGGCTTCGAGCGGAAGTTGCGATACATGTTGAGTGGTTCAGCAGCAAAGTCCGCTGCGAAGGTTTGGAAAATGCCGTCGAGGGCACCTGCCCATCCCATGATCTTTTGCTTGGTGTCGCCGACTGCCGTCAAGCGGATAGCCGTACCCTGGAACGCGAGCTTCACCAGCGCGTACTGGTGGTCAGTGCAATCCTGGAATTCGTCCAGAAAGACATCGCTGTAGGTCTGACGGACGGCGTTGCGGGCTGCAACGGATGTATTGAGGATCTGGATGGCCAGAGGCACCAGGTCGCTGAACTCGATCTGCCGTCGTGTCACTCTCCGATCGCCGATCTGGTAGTTGACGTCGAGGGCATCCTGTCCGGTCAGCACCGGACGGAAACGGTCGATGATCCGCTTGGCAAAAGCATGGAAGGTGTAGCTGTCGAAACGAGCTGCCAAGTCGGAACCACAACGGCGTTGCACGCGTTCCTTCAGGTTTTTGCTGGCATCAACCTTGAACGAAATGGCCAGTATCCGTTTCGGGTAGCGACAGGTTCCTGTGCGCAGCAGGAAGTCGGCGCGCTGTGCAAGCATTTCCGTTTTTCCTGCACCCGGCCCGGCTGTCAGAGCAAGACAGCGCTCTATCTCCCGTGCGGCACGCAAGGCATTGGGTTCAAGCGTCAGCCCGTCCGCCGGTTGCCAATCGCCTACGGCGATCATTCAGGCAATTCCTCCAGCTTGGCGATCACCGCGTCCGCCAGTCGTGCCAGTGATTCAGGCATGTCGTTGAGAAGTTCTTCATCACTCAATTGGGCCAGAGCATCGATATGGGCCGCTGGCTTGCTGCCTAGCTTGAAACGCTTGTGATAGGTTTTGAAAAGCGCACGCTCATCGTCATCGTACTGTTCCGCGTCGAAATGGCTGTCGCCGAGGACAGCTTTGACCGTAGTCTCACTCGGCGGATTAGACTTGACACCATACTCATCGGGAAACGAGAGCAACATCGCGAAGTCGAGGTCCAGCGGATAGGAGAAAAAAACGTCTCTATTCTCCAATTTTTCAAGGTAGTGGAGATAGTCACGAACCTTCTCTTTCGCATCGTTCCAGACGGGGATTCCGTGGTCCGGCGGGAGCTTGTTGGCAGGAGCGTATTCGCCTAACTGATCGTTGACGTACTTGATCCGGCCCCAGCCTCCTTGATGCCGGGCGACATCCAAATCGAGCAAAGTGAGATAGGGGATTTCGAGAGCCGAGAGCAAGCGCCAGAAGTGATTGACATGGCGACCGCCCAGGGGCGCGACGGTCACAGCAGATTCATCGACTGGAATACCTTTGGCACGCAGGATACGGGGCAGAACGATTTCCTCGCTATCACCTTCTCCAAGGATGACCAACCGGGAGAAGTAGATTTCTGGATATGCCTGCACGGCTTCGCGGACAAACTTGTGGGCTTCATCGGACCTTTTTGGCAAGCGAATGCGCGTGGTCTTGGTGGTTCGCTCGCTGGTAAGCCGTAAGTAGCGAATGTGCCTAGGATCTACTCGCCGCAGCATGGAAGGTGCATGGGTGGCGATCAGGGCTTGGGCATCCTCGTTACCCGCCATGGTGACCAGAGCATTCACGATTCGTCCCAGATAGTGAGGCGAGAGGCTGTTCTCAGGCTCCTCAAGGGCGACGATCGTAAACACCGGGGGGCGCAGCTTGTCTGGGTCGAAGGTATCGTCGTCGCCGGCAAGGACCGCACGCCCAATCGACTGTGCCGAGAGCACCAGCGACAGATAGAGCATGGACTTCTGGCCATCACTTAACCTAGAGAAATCGACCAATTCCTCGTCATGCCCGGGAGAAAATGAGACGGACAGATGTCGCAATAAGGCTTCGATCTCGGATGCGACGAAGGTGATTTTGGGGTCGGCGAAGAAACTGCCTTTGTGCAAGGTGCTCCAGGTTGTCTTCAGGCTTTCGCTCAGTGTCGCGATCGATGGATTGCCAGCGAGGCTTTCGCTGATTTTGTCCGTGAAGCCTTTGATTTCTTCTCGCTCGTCCTCCCAGTTCACGGCTCGCAGCATGCGTCCGAGCAGGGCATTGGCGCCGTAAGCGATGTGCTCGGCGGGGTCTCGTCGTGCGGGTAGGTAGTGGACTTGCACATGGTTGCGCTCCGCTCGCGTAACCTGTGCCGTCGTGAGGGGAGAACCATCGGCATCGAGGTCCAGTACATGAACCAAGGTTTCCTCGATGTCGCCATTCACACCCATCGTGGCATCCAGGCGATACCGGACGCGAGGAGGGTCGTCAGCGGAGTCCAACCGCATGTGGCCGAAGTGGGGGGCTACCGTTGCGACATCATCGTCATCTTCAAGTTCGGGGAAGATAAAGTCGGCTTCGATCCAGAGCTGCCTTTCCTCGGGAACCTCCTCTTCGTCATAGGGAACGTGGAAGTCCGCCCGCCGGATGCGCCGCAGCGAGGGATCGAAGGCAAACAAACGGCACAGCGCCTGAAGGGCTGCCGTCTTGCCTGAGCCGTTCGGGCCGATCAGATAGGTGATGTCGTTGAGGGTCAGTTCGGTGGGCTCCGGCCCAAACGACTGAAAGCTGAACAGTCGGATACTCTGTAGTTTCATGTGACGCGCTAGTTCCTCTGTATTGACTCGGCGTTTTCGAATGCGCGCTCACTGAACTACACGCAACCAGCTACGGGTCATCGCTCGTTTGTGGCCGACTGTCGTTCCTCATAAACCATCGCCGGCAATCTCTTTCAGCTCTTGTCGTATTTGTGCTAGGAGCTGGTCAGCCTGCGTCTCGCTGTTGCCGGCATAGGCCAGCGTCAGCAGGGTGAGCGGATGCACCTCCATCACCTCGCACAGCTCCGCTAGTTTACTGAGGGTTGGGCTTTTCAGGTCGCGCTCCAAGGTGCTCAAGTAAGTGCGGCTCGATACATCCGAGAACGCTTCTTGGCTCAGACCACGGGCCTTCCTGATACGGCGTAGGGCGTCTGGCAAAGATGGCTTGACCGTTGTCATGCTGGACTACCCCTAAAATCCAGAATGACAACCGATTGCGCCCTATAGGACTACAATCTATAGTGTTCATTTGGTGTTGCTCTGCGCATCCGTGCCTTTACGGAAATCCGTATCTGCGACTGGCATCAAATCCATGGAATCGCATCCGTGTCTTTGCTGGCTTCCGTCAATGCGCCTTCGTGCCTTTACGCGACTGCGGATGTGTTGGCTTGCGCTTTCGCGCTTGTACGTAGACGCGCAGACGCGATTCGGCGGTTCCGTGCATCGGAGAGGAAGCGTGACCATGAACCCGCTTATCACTGACGGGCAACGCGCGTGGCTATTGGCCAACGGCGAGGCGCGTGCTGTCGGCCACGCCACCGATCTGCTGCCGATAGTGCGTCTGTTCACCCCGGACGCGCACGCCACCTGGTTGCTGGCCTCGCTCGATCCCGAGGACGGCGACACGGCTTATGGGCTGTGCGACATTGGCATCGGCCTGCCCGCGCTGGGCACCGTGCGGCTGTCCGAACTGGCGTCGATCGTTGGGCCTTTGAAGCTGTCCGTCGAACGCGATCTGTACTTCGTCGCCACGCGCACGCTGTCGGAATACACGCGGCTGGCACAGCGCAACGGGTCGATCATCGACTGACCGGCCCCGTTGGCTCGCTGTCACGGGCCAGCACAGCGCCGCCAAGCGTGGCGCATTGTGTCTATTTCGGTCTTGGCTCAGACCGCCAGCGCATCAATCGGCATTCTTGCACCAGCACGGGGCGGGCAAGACCAAAACAGTCCTGATCTCCGATGCGGCTTGCGGCAACGTGTCCATTGCTGCGCACCGTCATCGTTCGCGCAGCCGTCGCATTCGGACGATGCGTGCAATGCCCTGGAGCCAATCGGTCTTGACACCACCAGTTTAGTGAGTACCCGTGACGATACGCCGATGAAGCCGTAGCTCCCCCTGACGCCCGTGGCGACGAGCCCTGCTGTCCGACAGGAGGCTGCGTCATGGCAGAGTCCGATCATTGGCGCCCCGGTGCCGCTTACCTTTACGTCCTGCACCTGGACGGCCCCGCGTTGGCATGGGAATACTTGCGCCGCCACCCCGACTATCGGCGCGACTGGCTGCGCCGTCGCCGTCATCCCGGAGCGGCCCAGCACTGGGGCCTGCGCCTGCTGGAAGACCCGGCCCTGGATGCGCGCGACGCGCACCCGGCCTGGTTTCCCGACCACGACAGTGTGGTGCAGCTCTATCCCGACACCGATCCACCGCCCGATGCCGAACGCTTTGCGTTCTGGCATCTGCCAGGTCGCAAGCACCTGATCCACGATGGACGGCGGCTGGTGCTCGCCACGCGCTGGGCCGGCTGCTGTCTGCGCCTGGCCTTCGCGTCCGATCTGGCGGATGGCATGGCCTTCGCCTATGCCGTGCGCGCATCGCCCGATCCTTGTTCGCGTTGCCGCGCACTGGTGGGCGAGCTGGACAAACTGGTGGCGACCGCACCGACAGCATTGGCCGGGCCGCGTCCCTCGACGACCGCGCTGCTGGAACTGCGCACCTTGCAGGCCCTCGACGGCACGCTGGCCGGCGCATCCCTGCGCACCGTGGCGGACGTGCTGTTCGGTGCGGCGGCCGTCACCCGAGACTGGCACGCGGATGGCGCACTGCGCGCTCGCGTGCGCCGCCTGGTGCGGCGGGGCCAGACCTTGATGCGCGGCGGCTACCGCCGTCTCGCGCAGCTTCATCCGCACACGCAGGGACGTTTCGCATCCCTCGCAAAACGTCCCTGAGCACAGCGCCTTTCTTTTCTGAGACTGCCTCCATCCGGCCGCGCTGTTGTGGTCGGCGATTCAGACCGATGGAGGTTCACGCCATGAGACCCGCACCGCTGCGGCCGCAAGCCGCCCCCGCTGCCCAGCAGCAGCCCGCCCAGCCTTCGCGCTACCTGACCAACGACGAAGCCGCCGACTACCTGCGCCTGTCGCCGCGCACGCTGGAAAAGCAGCGCGTGATCGGCGGCGGCCCGCGCTTTCGCAAGTTCGGCCGCCGCGTCATGTACGCGGTGGCCGACCTCGACGCCTGGGCCGATGCGCGCAGCTTCGAGGCCACGTCCGATCCCGAGTACGCCGAACGCCATGCCGGCGATTACCGCGATGGCCGCTGACAGCCGGCGCGCGGGTGGCCCTCGTCGTGTCCAGCTCGGAGAAGGAGCGCGAACAGCTCGACCTGTTCCGTGCGCTGCCGGGCGACATGGCGCCGCGCGACGCACAAGACCTGATGGCCTATCCGTTCTTCTCGCTGGCGAAATCGCGCCGCACCGCGCCGATCGACTTCCGCTCCGGCGGCGTCACCGTGCGCGTGGAAGGCACGCAGGAGCACGGCATCGCCACCATCTGGGATGCCGACATCCTCATCTGGGCCGCCAGCCAGATCGTCGAAGCGCGCGACGCAGGCATTCGCCCATCGCGCAGGATGCAGGCCACGCCCTACGAGATCCTGCGCTTCATCGGGCGCGGCACGTCGCTGCGCGACTACCAGCGCTTGAAGGCTGCGCTGGATCGCCTGCAATCGACCACGATTGCCACCTCGATCCGCGAGACGACCGGGCGGCGCCTGCACCGCTTCTCGTGGATCAACGAGTGGAAGGAGCGGACGGACGCCAAGGGCGTGCCGCTCGGCCTCGAACTCATCCTGCCGGACTGGTTCTTTGCCGGCGTGCTGGACGAAGCCCTGGTGCTCACCATCGACCCGGCTTACTTCAAGCTCACCGGCGGCATCGAGCGCTGGCTGTACCGCCTGGTGCGCAAGCACGGCGGCAAGCAGCGCGACGGCTGGCAGTTCGACTTTCCCTACCTGTACCGCAAGTCCGGCAGCCTGGCGCAGCCGCGCGACTTCGCCCGCGACCTGCGCCTGCTGGCCGCGCGCCAGTCGCTGCCCGGCTACGTGCTGTCCGTCGAACGCTGGCCCGGCACACCGGAAATCCTCGCCTTTCGTCCCGTGCCGTCCACGGCACGTTGATAACCGTGGGGATGAAAGCGGGACAAGCTGTGAATGGGCTCGTGCTATCGGGCGCGCCGGGACTCGTGCTATCAGGCGCAGCGGTATCGTGCTATCAGGCGCGCAAATCGCCGCTAACTTCAGCGGCCGCAAGGGTTTTTCCGGCCCTTAACTTTATATCTAACTTTAAAAGCTCTCTAACGAATAACAAGAGCTTGTTATTGGCGCGGTGGATAACCGCCGAAGGTCAACAGCAACAGCGTTTTTCAGGCCGTTCATCGAGCCGCCTTCCGCAAAGGAGGGCTGCGCCATGATCGTCGCCTTGCTCAACCAGAAAGGCGGTGTCGGCAAGACCACGCTCGCCACCCACATCGCCGGTGAACTCGCGCTGCGCGGTCAACAGGTCATCCTGCTGGATTCCGACCCGCAAGGTTCATCGCTCGACTGGACACAACGGCGCAGCCAGCAGGGGCTACCACGGCTGTTCAGCGCCGTGGGCCTCGCACGCGAAACGCTGCACCAGGAAGCGCCGGAGCTGGCACGCCGCTGCGATCACATTGTCATCGACGGCCCGCCACGCATCGCCGCACTCGCGCGCTCCGCGCTGCTGGCGGCCGACCGCGTGCTGGTGCCGGTGCAACCGAGTCCCTACGACCTGTGGGCCAGCGCCGAGATGGTGGCATTGATCCGCGAGGCGCAACTGTTCAGGCCAGCGCTTCGCGCGGCCTTCGTCATCAACCGGCGTGTGGTGCGCACCGTCATCGGACGCGAAGCGCGTGGCGCACTCGCCGAGCAGCCGCTGCCCGCACTGCACGCGGAAATCCGCCAGCGCATCGTCTTCGCCGACAGCGTGGCCGCTGGGCGGCTTGCACGAGAAACCGCGCCAGACAGCGCTGCTGCACGCGAGATCACGGCGCTGACCGACGAGCTGCTGAGGTGGTCGCCATGAGTAGCAAGCGCATCGCCATCGGCGTGCGACCGCCGGCGAATCCGCAGGCCGAGGCCTGGATTCGCCAAGGCGACGCCAACGGCGTCCAGAAAAGCGACCTCTACACCGCGCGCCTGACCCTCGATGTAACGCCCTCCATGCGCGCCCGCATCAAGGTATCGGCCTTCACGCAGGGCGTGACGGTAGCCGAGCTGCTGCGTGCGCTGCTGGAACGCGAGTTCCCGGAGCACACGCCATGAACCCCGCCACGCAGGCGGTCATGGCTGCGCCACCGTCTTCACCGCAGCCGCTCGCATCACTCGACAGCCGCGTGCCGCTCACGCGCGTGTCGCTCGCCTACATCGAGCAGCGCATCAATCTCTATCTGCGCTTCGGCCATCCAGCTCGCACCGTGCAGCTCGACCGCTGGCGGCGCTGCGCGGTGTTCCTGCCGGCGGCGGTCTTTTGCCGCATCCGCTGGGAATCGAACGACTACGGCACCGTGCGCTGGCAGCTCCTGGTGCTGCAAGCCTGCACGCCGCTGGATGCCATGCAGAACATCCCCGGCATTCGTCCTGGTGCGCGCCTGCTGCTGCACGCCGAAGGCGAACAGAAAACGCGATCCGTGCTCGCACGGATCGACGCCATCGAAGCGCTGGGCATCGACCCCGCCGACGTGTCGCCCGCGTACTGGCGCACGCTCGGCAACCGTCTCGCCGCACGCCTGCCGCTGCCGGACTACACCGCCGAACGTCATGCGGCCTGGCTGGCCGGGAGGGCACTGCAATGAACATCACGACCGTCACCACAAGCGCCGTTCCTCGCTCGCGCCATCGCGCGCGCCTCGCACTGGCTGCACTCGCTGCCTGCGGCCTCGCTGCGCTGGCCTGGGCGGCCTTCGTGCAGCCATCGGCGCGCATCGTCTACAACCCGTCCGACAGCGTGCCGGTCGGCTGGTATCGCATCGAACCGGCGCACGCGCTGCACGTTGGCAGCATCGTGCTGACCACCTTGCCGGCAGACGCCGCCGCGCTCGCCGCGCAGCGCGGCTATCTGCCGTCGCACGTTCCGCTGCTCAAACGTGTTGGCGCGGTCGCGCCGCAACACGTCTGCATCGTGAATGGCATCGTGCGTATCGACGGCGTGCCCATAGCCGCCGTGCTGCGCACCGATCGCTGGGGCCGGCCGCTGTCATCCTGGCCACAGTGCCGTCCGCTCGCCGATGATGAGCTGTTCCTCCTGAGCAACACCAACCCGGCATCGTTCGACAGCCGTTACTTCGGGCCGGTCAGCGCCGTCGCCGTGCTCGGCGTGGCGCGACCGATCCGCCTGGAGCCACAGCCGTGACGGCGCACAGCAGCGCGCCGTTCGGCATGTCGTTCCCGTGTTCAGGCCGGTGCAGCGCGTGTGCGTTCGCACCGCGCAGCAACCGGCATTCCCCCGTGCAGACAGCTTGCCCTGAGCGCGCCATGCCGCAGGCATGGCGGGCGCTCGCCGGCGGCCAAGCTGCGCTATGCGCAGCGCCGCCGGGGCATCGCCCCCCCCCGTGCCGTCAGGCCGGGGGAAGATGCAGGGCAAGATTGAAGGGTGCGGCACCACGGTGCGCACAAAGCCAGTCTGCACGTGGGGTTGGCGCGGCACGCGCCCTATCGCGGCACCGTGCCGCGAGCAGCGTCAATGCCGCACGGGCATTGGCGAAACCGCGTGCATCACGCCCTGTGGTGCGCTGCACTTCGCCGGAGCTGCCGCATGAGCCGGCGCAGCAATGACGACGCCGACCGCTTCCGCCTGCGCCCCGGCGCGCCGAAGCAGCGCGGCGATGCCTTCGTCTCCAAGGTGCTGCGCCAGGCCAGCAAAGCGGCCAATGCCACCGGCGGCAAACGCGGCAAGGCACCCGGTTCGCGGTTGGGGCGCGGCCACGTCGCCGCGCGCTTCACCGGGCAGTCGCTGTCCGCGACCTCGCGCCGCGCCACCGTCAAGGTGCGGTTGGTGTATCTCAAGCAGGCCGGCGCGCGTTCGACCATCACGCACCTGCGCTACATCGAGCGCGAAGGCGTCGGCCGCGACGGCGAGCCGGGGCAGGCGTACAGCACGACCACCGACGACGCCGACCTGGCCGCCTTCGAGGAACGTGGCCGCGAGGACCGTCACCAGTTCCGCTTCATCGTCTCGCCGGAAGATGCCGCCGAGCTGGAAGACCTGCGGCGCTACACCCGCGACCTGATGACCCGCATGGAAGCCGATTTGGGCACGAGACTCGATTGGGTTGCCGTCGATCACTGGAACACCGACAACCCGCACACCCATGTCGTCTTGCGCGGCAAGGACGACACCGGCAAAGACCTCATCATCTCGCAGGAGTACATCACGCGCGGCATGCGCGAACGTGCCGCCGAACTCGCCACCGAATGGCTCGGGCCTCGCACCGAGCTGGAGATCCAGCGCAGCATGGCGCGCGAGGTGGAACAGGAACGGTGGACGGGGTTGGACCGTACCCTACAGCGTGAAGCGGCGGACGGCCTGGTGCATGTCGAACACTTCAACGAACCCCGGCTGCAACGCCAGCGCCTGCTGCTGGTTGGCCGCCTGCAACGCTTGCAGCGCATGGGACTAGCGAGTGAAAGCCAGCCTGGTGTGTGGGCCGTTCATGCCGACGCGGAACCAACGCTGCGCGCGATGGGCGAGCGCGGCGACATCATCCGCACCATGCAACGGGCCATGAGCGGCCAGCCGCGCGAGCTGGCTGTCTTCGAGCCAGGTGAGGACGGCCGAACCGTCATCGGCCGGGTGGCCGCCAAGGGGCTGGCCGACGAACTGCTCGACCGGGGCTATCTGATCATCGACGGCGTGGATGGCAAGGCCCACTATGTCGCGCTCAACGCCCGCGACGCACCCGGCAACTACCCGACCGGCGCTGTGGTGGAAGTGCACGGTTCCGCCGAGGTGCGGACGGCGGACAGGAACATCGCCGCGCTGGCGAGCGATGGGCTGTATCGCACCGATCATCACCTGGCGATTGCACAAGGTCAGGCGCAGGCCGGCCGCGATCCGCAGGAAGTCGTTGCGGCCCATGTCCGTCGGCTGGAAGCCCTGCGCCGGGCCGGTATCGTGGAGCGTGTGGCCGAGGGGCTGTGGAAGGTGCCGGACGATCTGCCCGCACGCGGGCATCAGTATGACGCGCAGCGCCTGGGCGGCGTGGCCGTGGAGTTGAAATCGCACCTGCCCATCGAGCGGCAGGCTCACGTGATCGGGGCTACCTGGCTGGATCAGCAGTTGATCGGTGGCGGCAAGAGATTTGGAGATTTTGGCTTTGGCAGCGAGGTCAAGGACGCGCTACAGAATCGGGCAGATTTCCTGGCCAAACAGGGACTGGCCGAGCGGCGCGGCCAGCGGGTGATCCTGGCGCGCAACCTGCTGGCGACGCTGCGCAATCGGGAACTGACGCAGGCCGCGCAGGACATTGCCACCGAAACCGGGCTGGAGCATCGCTCAGTGGCCGACGGGCAGCGCGTGGCCGGCATCTATCGGCGCAGCATCATACTTGCCAGCGGGCGCTATGCGATGCTCGATGACGGCATTGGGTTCCGTCTGGTCCCGTGGCGGCCGGTGATCGAACAGAGACTGGGACAGCAGATCGCCGCCACGGTGCGAGGCGGTGGCGTGTCGTGGGAAATCGGACGTACCAAGGGCATATCCGTCTAGTGTCGGATGCCCCATGCAGCTCCACGTCTCGAAGCCGGCGTCAATCGCGCGGCGGGTGGCCTGCTGATCGCCGAGCGCTTCCGTTTGTGTTCGCACGCCCTAGCACGATCTCAACTTGACGCGCCAGATCAGCTTCCTGGTGCAACCAAGCGCGAAAAGCTAGAAGTGCCGGATCTTCCTTTCGAATAGCGCGGTATTCTAGAAGCCAACTCCCGACTGTGTGCGCGACGATCGGGAATGGCGCGACCAACCGGCCCGCTGCCAGGGCGTCGCTGACGTAAGGGATTTGAGCGATAGCGACTCCGACCCCGTCGAGCGCTGCCTGCATCGCCATGACATTGCTCTCGAACGACACTTCACTGGCGGGGTGCACGGGAGAACGCAAGCCCGCAGCCTCGAACCAGTACGGCCATTCATTGGGCATGTCGGACACGACGATGAGAATCGCGTCGCGCAAATCGTCAGGCGAGCGCAGCGTCGATGCGAGTTTAGGGGTGCAGACCGGCACGACGGCGCTCGGGAATAGGCGTTCTGCATCGTAGCCTGGCAACGCGTCGGTATCGCGTCGGATAGTGCAGGTCCAGTCATCGCGTACCGGACGAGTTGCGCCACCCGTCGCCATGCGCACTTCGACGTCGGGATGGCTGCGATAGAAGCTTGCCAGTCGCGGGATCAACCAAGTGATCGCCAAGGTTGGACCGACTCCAACCGTCAGCACCGGGCCACTACGCATTGCCGTAACGCTTTCGGTGAGCCGGGCAATGGAATCGAAAGCATCAGTCAGACCGGACAGCAGCGCCTGCCCTTGCGCCGTCAGTTCAAGCGCGTTCGCATGTCGCAGAAACAGAGGAAAGCCAAAACGATCTTCCAGCAGACGGACCAAGCGACTTACCGCAGTTTGGGTGACGTTCAGCTCTCTTGCCGCGGCAGTGAAACTGCCATGCCGGCCAGCCGCCTCAAAAGCCCGCAGTCCGTTCAGCGAGGGTAATTGTCGCATCATGTGAGACCCCAATTTTTTCTTGGGGGAATGGTAAGTTAAAGTCGTTTGTCTGACAATGCCTACTACCTTAATATGCCTTGAAAGAATCAAATTTCTTACGGAGGCTCACATGCACTACTTCGCTAATTCAGGCTCTGTTTTCAACTGGCTATCGCCAGCGCAATGTCCGGTTCCAGTCGGACCCGGCCTTTGGGCATCTCTGAAGGTTGGGAGGCAATGTGTGACCAAAGGCGCTCTCTTCAGCATCGTCATTGCGATAACAGGAGTTTTATGTATGGCTTACACCCAACCGGCTTTCGCCCAGGAAAAGCGAGGCGTGATACCGCATGCGCCGCTGCTGAGAACAGCCGTGCCCGATACGGCTAACCAGGAAGTCGCCGTCTATCACGTCGAATATGAGCCGGGTGGCATCAATCCACGGCACCTTCATCCGGCTGCGGTCACCTTCCACATCCTTTCCGGCACTGGCATCTGGCAGGAGGAAGGTGAACCGCCAGTCACTCTACGCGCTGGCGACAGTCTGCTCGTTCCGGCCGGCACCATTCATGCTCACTGGAATCCGAGTTCAACGGAGAGACTCCGCTTTCTCGAATTCATCGTGGCTGAAAAGGACAAAGGGCGGTCCATTCCAAAACCATTGGAAGACTAGCGTGTGTCGGGGACTGGGCAATTCAGTACGAGCAGGATCTTCGTGAGCAGGCACATTAAGCGAAGTGGTTTGGAACCTGCACCGGACCATTCTTGTCCTCGCCCGCGTAAATGTAATTGCGTGAAACGATGCGGAATCTTCACGGCGACGGCGATTGTCGCTGCGATCCTCGCCGGCGGACCCGCCGCCGCGCAGGATTCCGCCAGCGCCCGGCTGGAGGCGCTGAAGGCGGAAATCAACGAGCTGCGGAACGAAGTCGAGGCCCTGAAAGGGGACGTTGCGGAGGGGCGAGAGGAAGCCAGAGGGGCCACTGGGCAGATGGCTGCGGCCAAAACGGAGCCGCCCGCCGACGCACCTAGCATTCGAGTATCCTCCAGCAACCAGCCGACGATCTGCAGTTCCGACGGGCGAAACTGCATCTCGCTCACGAGCCGCCTGCAGCTCGACTTCGGCGGCTACAACTACCGGCCGAACACCACGGCCACGACGCCGCAGAATCTTGTCGGCGGCGTGATCGCGCGCCGAGCGAAGTTCGGGGTCATCGGCGCGTTCCTGAACGACTGGGGATACAGCATCGAATTTGAGGGTGGCGGGTCCGGCGGCGGGTCCGGCGTGGTCCTAGATAAAGCTTACCTTTCCTATAGTGGTTTCGAACCATTCAAGATCTGGGCCGGCATTCTCAGCGTGCGCTACTCGCTCGACCGAGCGACAAGTAACAACAACATCACCTTTATGGAGCGAGCCGCGCCCGTGGAAGTCGCCGCCGGCATCGGCGCCGCCACGCGTTCAGGCTTCGGCATTACCGCCAACGAGCGGCAATGGTGGGCCGGCGCCTTCCTGACGGGACCGGCCTCCGGCAGGACATCGCACGATGCAAGGCAGACCGCCGCGACCGGACGGGTGGTGTTCCTGCCAGTTCTGACCGACAGCGCCTCGCTCCTGATCGGCGGCGACGTGCAGTACCTGTTCGATGCGCCGACGGGCGCCTCGGAACTGAACCTGCGAGACCGGATTGAGATGCGCATCGACGGCAACCGCATCTTGGGCACCGGTCCTCTTCCGATCGACTCCGCGCGCGTCTTGAGCGCGGAACTGGCCGGAACACTGGGCAGCTTCCACTTCCAGGGCGAGTATTTCGATTTCAACGTCGAGCGGCCCCCTGGCAACGGGCCCAGCCTCAACTTCAGCGGCTATTACATCCAAGGCGGCTATATCCTCACCGGCGAGACGCGACGCTACAGCGCAAGCTCCGGCTCTTATGGGAGCGTTGCGCCAAGTCGTCCCTTCGACTGGAGGATGGGCGACTGGGGCGCATGGGAGATTGCTGCGCGCTACAGCATGATTGATCTCAACGACAGGGACATCTTCGGCGGCCGGCAGGAGAACCTCACGCTCGGCCTGAACTGGTATGTGAACAGCAACATCCGCTTCATGCTTAATTACATCAACGGCACGGTGGACAAGCGAACGGGTGGCGGTGGCGACATTGGCGCGAGGTACCAAGCCGTTGGTGCCCGCACGCAGATCGCGTTCTGACCTCCATCCACGAAAGACCAAGGAATGACCGCCGCATCGACGCCTCTTCCTTGACCTACAGCGACGTGCCCCGCGCGAACACGAAGCTGCAACGTTCGCTAGTTCCAGCGCTGGGTTGAGGCGGTGCTGTTGCTCCTCGCACCTCTGACTGGGGACACCATCTTTACGGCTAACGCAAATGATGGCGATCAAGGCTAAGGCTTCCACAACGATCGAAGCAGTCGGTGGTGCTATCACACAAAGGAGATCGTCCAGTGGAATTTCGTCATCTGCGTTGCTTTCTGGCCGTTGCTGAAGAACTCCACTTTGCCCGTGCCGCTGAGCGGCTACACATCGAGCAGTCACCTCTATCACGTGCTATCAAGGAACTGGAAGAGGAGTTGGGCGTGCAGCTCTTTGTGCGCACTACTCGCAGCACGCGCTTGACTCTCGCCGGAAAGCTGTTCCTCAATCACATTCCGCGCGTGTTTGCAGTCCTGGAGCAGGCGCGTGAAAGCGTGAAATCGGCTACCAATGGCTTTCACGGGCAGTTGCGCATTGCTTTGTCTGATGGCATCACACCATCGCGCCTGCCGGCGCTACTGGCACGTTGCCGCGAAGAATATCCAGAAATCGAAATCCGGCTCTTCGAAGTGCCGCTGGATCAGCAGATCAAGGGCCTGCATGATGATCTGTACGACGCGGGCTTTTCCATGGCCGATGAGGCCGGCGACGGCATCATCGTCAATCCAGTTTGGGAAGACCAGTTGATGGTAGCCGTGCCCGCGCGTCATCCCGTGCTGGCTTACAAACGAATTCCGCTGGAAGAAGTGCTGCGCTACCCGATCGTGCTGGGTGATCCCGCAGCATGCGAAGGCCATGCTCGCCAAGTTGATCGCATCCTGCGCCGACAGGAACGGGAGCCGCTGATCGCGCAGCGTGTGGCGACGTTCGACGTGATGATGATGCTGGTATCGGCCGGCTTGGCATTGGGCCTTGCGGGTGGCGCGCACATCGCATTCAGTCGTGAGCTAGGCGTCGTGGCGCGCCCGCTTGCGGGACAGCCACCCTTGTTGACTACTTACCTGCTTCGTAGGGACGCCGAACCGTCGCAGATGCTGGCTCGCTTCATTGAACGGCTGGCGTCCATGGAGTCGAACGATCCTGATTGGCCTGCATCCTCAAAATCTGGTGCTTTGAAGGATATCGAGCTATGAAGAAGATCATCCTGCTTCTGCTCGCTTTGATGCTAACCGCATGCGGTCAGTCAAACCCGATCGCGACCAAGACCACCATTGAAACGGTGGAGTCCCTTGCAGCTAATCCCGAGCGCCTCAAAGAGCTGCGTCAGCAATGCAAGCTGGAACGAGCCAAGCTGGGCAATGAGTTGTGCAACCGGGTTTCTGAGGCAACGCGCAAGCGCTTCTATGGCGACGGCAAGGTGCCGTATACATCACTGGAGAATCCGCCCAAATTTTGATTGTAGGCAGTTCGCCACGAATCATTTAATTTCTGTCAAACACGCCGCAATGCGCCATCGCTTGCGGCTTTTTTTCTGCCTACGCCCCTGCGCGAGTTCTTGCTTTTTGTTCGACCTTTCTCCCGATAACGGTCTTTGACCGGCACTGACCCGGCACCGATCCTGACACCAGCGGCACGTTGAACGCAGTGCGCGCAGGGGAAATCGGAGGCCGGGAGATGCAAGGGACGAACGTGTTGTTCGGTCAGATTGCCGTGGTATTCAGCATCGTGATCGCCGGAGTGTGGAGCGCCACACAATGGACAGCTGCGACCCTTGGTTATCAGATACGTCTTGGCTCGCCGTGGTTCGATTTCCTTGGCACGCCGATCTACCACCCGTGGAAGCTGTTCGAGTGGTGGTTCCTTTTCGACGCCTATGCGTCGCACGTCTTTGACATTGGTGGCGCCATCGCGGGCGGAAGCGGCTTGGTGGCCGTGGTGGTCGCCATAGGCATGTCCATCTGGCGCTCGCGCCAATCTCGTCTGGTCACGACCTACGGCTCGGCCCGCTGGGCCGATGCCGCGGAAATCTGCAAAGCCGGGCTGACCCAGCCATCCGGAGTCTTCCTCGGCCTGCATGGCCGCCAGTACCTGCGACACGAAGGCCCAGAACACGTCCTGACCTTCGCGCCCACGCGCTCGGGCAAGGGCGTCGGCCTGGTGGTGCCCACGCTGCTGTCGTGGCCCGCGTCCGCCGTGATCCACGACATCAAGGGCGAGAACTGGGCTATCACCGCCGGCTGGCGCTCGCGCTTCTCGCACTGCCTGCTATTCAACCCTACCGATGCGAAGTCCGCCGCCTACAACCCGCTGCTGGAAGTACGGCGCGGTGCGCATGAAGTGCGCGACGTGCAGAACATCGCGGACATTCTGGTCGATCCCGAAGGCGCGCTGGAGCGGCGCAACCACTGGGAGAAGACTTCGCACGCGCTGCTGGTCGGCGCGATCCTGCATGTGCTCTACGCCAGCGAGGACAAGACGCTGCGCGGCGTCGCCAACTTCCTGTCCGATCCCGCGTGTCCGTTCGAGGTGACGCTGCATCGGATGATGACGACGAAGCACCTCGGCGATGCACCGCATCCCGTCGTCGCGTCTGCTGCGCGCGAAGTGCTCAACAAGTCGGACAACGAGCGGTCCGGCGTGCTGTCCACCGCGATGAGTTTCCTTGGCCTGTACCGCGACCCCACGGTGGCCGAAGTCACGTCGCGCTGCGACTGGCGCATCGCGGACCTGATTTCCGCGCAGCATCCTGTATCGCTGTACCTCGTGGTACCGCCGTCGGACATCAGCCGCACCAAGCCGCTCATTCGTCTGATCCTCAACCAGATCGGACGGCGCCTCACTGAATCGCTCGATGGCAGCGACGGCGTGGAGCGCAAGCACAAGCTGCTGCTGATGCTCGACGAGTTCCCCGCACTCGGCCGGCTCGACTTCTTTGAATCCGCGCTCGCCTTCATGGCCGGCTACGGGCTGCGCGCCTTCCTGATTTCGCAGTCGCTCAACCAGATCGACAAAGCCTACGGCCAGAACCATTCGATTCTGGACAACTGCCATGTGCGCGTGACCTTCGCCACCAACGACGAACGCACGGCCAAGCGCATTTCCGAAACGCTGGGCACCGCCACCGAGCTGCGCGCGCAGCGCAACTACGCGGGCCATCGGCTCGCGCCCTGGCTCGGGCACCTGATGGTGTCGCGGCAGGAAACGGCGCGCCCGCTGCTCACGCCCGGCGAGGTGATGCAGCTCCCACCCGACGACGCCGTGGTGATGGTCTCCGGCCATCCGCCGATCAAGGCGAAGAAGCTGCGCTACTACGCGGACGCCAACTTCAAGCGCCGCGTGTTGCCAGCACCCACGCTGGCGCAGGGCCGCTACGCCGATGCCCCGGCCGCGCGGCCCGATGACTGGAGCGCCTTGGCGATTCCCGCCATGCCTGCCGTGCCCGCTGTGGCTTCGGACTTGGGAGACGCCAACGAAGGCGGCCCGCGCCAACAGCCCGAGCTGTCCGAAGTCGTCGCCTACAGCTCTGAATCCGAGCACGCGGCCAGCGATCTGGCGCTGCTCGATGACGACGACGATCTGCCGCTTCCCCTGCCGTCCCAGCTCGACCCGCGCTTGCAGCGCGCGGCTCGGCTGGCCGCCCTCAACCCCGACGACGGAATCCAGCTATGAGCCATCTTCATTCCCGCCATCGCCTGAACCTGTTCATCGAGCGCGACCATGCGAAGCGCCTGGACGAGCTGGCCGCGAAGAAAGGCGTCTCGAAATCCAGCATCGTCGCGGCCGCACTCGCGTCCTGGCTGTCGCCGGATGCGGCCGACCAGCGCGAAGCGGCGATGGCGAAACGGTTGGATCGGCTGTCGCGCCAGTTCGAGAAGCTGGAGCGCGACCAGAACATCCTGATCGAGACGCTGGCGCTGTTCGTGCGCTACTACCTGACGGTCAGCACACCGCTGCCCGAGGCGCATCAGGACGCGGCGAGAGCACAAGGCAAGGCGCGCTTCGAGCAGTTCGTCGAACAGCTCGGCCGCCACCTGCTGCGTGGTCGCAGCCTGGTGCGCGAAGTTTACGAGGAGATCCAGCCCGACACGCAGCGGCTGGACGAGACGGCGGCACTGGCCGAAGCGCAGGAACGTGCACGGGAGGCTGCCGTATGAGTGCCGTCCCACAGCAACCGTCGTCCTCTGTCACCTCACTGGATCGGCGCATCCGCATGTTGCGCACGGCAATGGGACCGCTGATCGCCGCCGCGCTGGAAGACCCGGACGTGGTGGAAGTGATGCTGAACCCGGACGGCGCGCTGTGGATCGACCGCCTCTCCACCGGGCGGGCCGCCACCGGCGAGTCGCTGTCCGCCGCCGATGGCGAACGCATCATCCGCCTGGTCGCCGCTCACGTCGGCACGGAAGTGCATCGCGGCCGGCCGCTGCTGACTGCCGAGCTGCCGGAGACCGGCGAGCGCTTCGAGGGCATCCTGCCGCCGGCGGCGCCGGGCCCGGCCTTCGCCTTGCGCAAGCGCGCCGTGGGCGTGATCGGCCTGGCCGACTACGTGGCCGATCGCATCCTGTCCGAGCAGCAGGCCGAGTTCCTGCGCCGCGCGGTGCGCGAGCGACAGAACATCCTGATCGCCGGCGGCACCAGCACCGGCAAGACCACGCTCGCCAATGCGCTGCTGGCCGAAATCGCCAGCACTGGCGACCGCGTGCTGGTGCTGGAAGACACGGTGGAATTGCAGTGTGCGGCACGCGACCACGTGCCGCTGCGCACCCGCGCCGGCGTGGTGTCGATGACCGAGCTGGTGCGCGCCACGATGCGCCTACGGCCCGACCGCGTGATCGTCGGCGAGGTGCGCGGCGGCGAGGCGCTGGACCTCATCAAGGTGTGGGGCACAGGGCATCCCGGCGGCATTGCCACGCTGCACGCCAGCTCCGCGCACGGCGCGCTGCTGCGCCTCGAACAACTGATTCTCGAAGTCGCCATGACGCCGCCGCGCGCGCTGATCGCCGAAGCGGTGAACGTCATTGTCTTCATTGCCGGGCGCGGCCGTGCCCGCCAGGTCCAGACCGTCGCCCGCGTGACCGGCTTCGACGGTCAGGGCTACCAACTCGACGACGCGCTCGCGCCGCTTCCTTCCCCGTCCTCAACCCACTCTGGAGAACTGCCATGACGCCTGCTTACGTTTCTCATGATTCCCGCATTTCCGTAAATCCGCTTTCCCTGCTCGCACGCCTACGGTGCCTGGCCGGGCCAGCACAACAGGGGCTGCTGCTGGCGGTCGTATTCCTGCTGGCGACCGGCACGGCGCACGCGGCCGGTTCCAGCATGCCCTGGGAAGGGCCGCTGCAAGCCATCCTCGACTCCATCCAGGGGCCGGTGGCGCGCATCGTCGCAGTCATCATCATCATTGCCACCGGCCTGGCGCTGGCCTTCGGCGATACCAGCGGCGGTTTTCGCAAACTGGTCCAGATCGTCTTCGGCCTGTCCATCGCGTTCGCGGCGTCCTCGTTCTTCCTGTCCTTCTTCAGCTTCTCCGGTGGGGCTGTCGTATGAGTGCGCCCGATGAGTTCGCCAGCGGCTTCGAGGTGCCGCTGCATCGTTCGTTGACCGAAACCATCCTGCTGGGCGGTGCGCCGCGCACGGTCGCCATTGCCAACGGCACGCTGGCCGCCGCCGTGGGACTGGGCCTGCAACTGTGGATTCCGGGTCTGGTGATGTGGATCGTCGGCCATTCGCTCGCGGTATGGGGGGCGCGCGTCGATCCGCAGTTCATGCAGGTGTTCGCGCGGCACATCAAGCACAAGCCTCTGCTGGACGTGTGAGGACGACGCCATGTTGCATCTCGCCGAATACCGTCAGCGTCCCGCACTGCTCGCCGACTGGCTGCCCTGGGCCGGGTTGATGGCGCCCGGCATCGTGCTCAACAAGGACGGTTCGTTCCAAAGGACAGCATGCTTTCGCGGGCCGGACCTGGACAGCGCGACGCAGGGCGAGCTGATCGCCACGTCAGCGCGGCTCAACAACGCGCTACGCCGCCTGGGTTCCGGGTGGGCCTTGTTCGTCGAGGCCGAAAGGCTGTCAGCGGCTGACTATCCGCAGTCCGAGTTTCCCGAACCGCTGTCGTGGCTGGTGGACGAGGAACGCCGAGCGGTGTTCGAGGAAGACCAGAGCCACTTCGAGAGCCGCTATCACCTGACGCTGGTGTACCTGCCGCCGGAGGAATCGCGCGCACGCGCCGCCAAGCTGCTCTACGAGAACACGCCGCAGCGCGGCGTGGACTGGCACGAGCGCCTGACGGCCTTTCTGGCGGAGACGGATCGCTGCTTCGACCTGCTCGACGGCGTGATGCCGGAGATTGCCTGGCTCGACGACAGCGAGACGCTGACCTATCTGCACGCGACCATTTCCACGCGACGCTATCGCGTGGCGGTTCCGGAACATCCGTTCCACATCGATGCGCTGCTGACCGACTGCCCACTGACCGGCGGGCTGGCGCCGATGCTGGGCGATGCGCATTTGCGCGTCGCATCGGTACGCGGCTTTCCGACTTCGACCTGGCCGGGGCTGCTCGATGACCTGAACCGACTCGGCTTCGCGTACCGCTGGAGCACGCGCTTCCTGTGCATGGACAAGGCCGAGGCGGAAAAGGAGCTGGGCCGCCTGCGTCGCCAGTGGTTCGCCAAGCGCAAGAACGTCGTCGCGCTGCTGCGCGAAACCATCTTCCAGCAGGAAAGCCCGCTGGTGGATACCGATGCCAGCAACAAAGCAAGCGACGCCGACGCTGCTTTGCAGGAGCTGGGCAGCGATCAGGTGGCGTTCGGCTACGTCACCGCGACGGTCGCGGTGTTGGATGCGGATGCAGCGGTGGCCGACGAGAAGCTGCGCATGATCGAGCGCGTCATTCAGGGCCGTGGCTTCGTCACCATTCCCGAGACGCTGAATGCGGTGGATGCCTGGCTGTCCTCGATTCCGGGCAATGCCTACGCCAATGTGCGCCAGCCCATCGTCTCGACGCTGAACCTCGCGCACCTGATGCCGGTGTCGGCGGTGTGGGCCGGGCCGGAGCGCAATGCGCACCTGGACGGGCCGCCGCTGATCGTCACGCGCACCGATGGCGCCACGCCGTTCCGTTTGGTGACGCACATCGGCGATGTCGGGCATGTGCTGATCGCCGGCCCGACCGGCATGGGCAAGTCGGTATTGCTGGCGACGCTGGCGATGCAGTTCCGCCGCTATCGCGGCTCACGCATCTTCGCGTTCGATATGGGCCGCTCGCTGCGCGCCACGACCCTGGGCCTGGGCGGCGAGCATTACGACCTCGGCACGGACGGCGGCATCGCGTTCCAGCCGCTCGCCCGCATCGACCAGGAGGGCTACCGCACCTGGGCCGCCGAATGGCTGGAAGGCCGGATGGTGCAGGAAGGCGCGGCCATCGGCCCCGACGAGAAGGCGGCCATCTGGTCGGCGCTGGAAAGCCTCGCCGGCGCGCCGGTGGAACAGCGCACGCTGACGGGGTTTTCCGTGCTGTTGCAGAACAACGCGCTGCGTCAGGCGCTCGCGCCCTATGTGCTCGGCGGCGCGCACGGCAAGCTGCTGGACGCCGACCACGACCGGCTGGGCACGGCCGACGTGCAGTGCTTCGAGATGGAGGAACTGATGGCCAGCCGCGCCGCTGTGCTGGCCGTGCTGCGCTATTTGTTCGCCCGTTTCGACGAGCGCTTCGACGGCGCGCCAACGCTCTTGATCCTCGACGAAGCCTGGCTGTTTCTCGACGACCCGGTGTTCGCCGCGCGCATTCGCCAGTGGCTCAAGACACTGCGCAAGAAGAACGTATCGGTGATCTTCGCCACGCAGTCGCTCGCCGACATCAAGGACTCCAGCATCGCGCCCGCGATCATCGAGAGCTGCGCGAGCCGCATCTTCCTGCCCAACCCGCAGGCGACCGAGCCGCAGATTCGCACGATCTACGAAGGCTTCGGGCTCAACGCCCGGCAGATCGAGATCGTCGCCACCGCGCAGCCCAAGCGCGATTACTACTACCAGTCTCGGCTGGGCAATCGCCTGTTCGACCTCGACCTGGGGTCGGTCGCGCTGGCTTTTGCCGGCGCCTCGACACCGCAGGACCAACGCGACATCGACGCGGTGGAGGCGGCCGCTTCGTCTTCCAGCTTCGCAGCCGCCTGGCTGCGTCACTGCGGTCTGGATTGGGCGGCCGATCTGCTGCCGTCCGCGCCTGCCGCTTCCAACCCACCACAGGAGAACCCGTCGTGAAAAAGACACTTCTCGCAACCGTTGCCGCCGCGCTGTTTTGCACGCTGCCTGTCGCGCACGCGCAGTGGGCCGTGATTGATCCAACCAATCTGGTGCAGAACACGCTGACCGCGATCCGCACGCTGCAACAGATCGACAACCAGGTGCGGCAACTCCAGAACGAAGCGCAAATGCTCATCAACCAGGCGCGCAATCTGGAGCGGCTGGATTACAACACGGTCAACCGCCTGCGCTCGACGCTGGCGACCATCGAACGCCTGATGGCCGAGGCGCAGGGGCTGGCCTACGACGTGGCGAACATGGACCGGGAGTTCGCCCGGCTGTATCCGCACGAGTACGCCGCCACCGTCAGCGGCGACCGCATGGCGCAGGACGCGCGCGAGCGCTGGCGCCATACGCTCGACGGACTGCACACCGCGATGCGTGTGCAGGCGCAGGTGTACCAGAACCTCAGCGAAGACGAAGGCGTGCTCGCCGATCTGGTCGGCCAGAGCCAGTCGGCCAACGGCGCGCTGCAAGCCATGCAGGCGACCAATCAGTTGCTGGCCTTGCAGGCCAAGCAGGCGATCCAGGCGCAGCAGCTCCAGTTAACGCAGGATCGCGCCGCGTCGTTGGAGCTGGCGCGCCAGGCAGCGGCCACCGAGCGCGCCCGCGAAGTGCGGCGGCGCTTCCACGGCGAGGGCACGCCCTACACGCCGCAGACCGTGCCGTTCTACGGCGGCGACTGAGGCACGCGCCATGAACGACATCTCGGTGATCGACCGCTTCCTCATCGTCTTCTCCACCTACATCGACTCGGGTTTCGGTCTGCTGGGTGGTGAGGTCGCGTTCCTCACCGCCACCTTGATCGTGATCGACATGACCATCGCGGGCCTCTATTGGGCGATGAGTCACGCCACCGGCCAGGGCGAGGACGTGATCGCCAAGCTGATTCGCAAAGTGCTCTACGTCGGCGCTTTCGCCTACATCATCGGTAACTTCAACTGGCTGGCGAGCATCGTGTTCCGCTCCTTCGCGGGGCTGGGTTTGATGGCGTCGGGTTCCACGATCTCACAGGCCGAGTTCCTGCAACCCGGCCGGCTGGCCAAGGTGGGCGTCGATGCCGCCTCGCCGATCCTCGAACAGATCAGCGACATGGCGGGCTTCCCCGAGGTGTTCGTGAACATGACCCCCATCGTGGTCATGTTCCTGGCCTGGCTGGTGGTGATCGTCACGTTCTTCGTGCTGGCGATCCAGCTTTTCATCACGCTGATCGAGTTCAAGTTGACCACGCTCGCCGGCTTCGTGCTGGTGCCGTTCGCACTGTGGAACAAGACGGCGTTCCTGGCCGAGAAGGTGTTGGGCAACGTGGTGTCGTCGGGCATCAAGGTACTGGTGCTGGCGGTGATCGTCGGCATCGGCACCGGCCTGTTTGCCGAGTTCCAGGTTGCGCCGAACGAACCCTCCATCGACCACGCGCTGGTCATCATGCTGGCGTCCCTCGCGCTGCTGGCGCTCGGGATCTTCGGGCCGGGTATTGCCACCGGCCTGGTGTCCGGTTCGCCGCAGCTCGGCGCCGGTGCGATGGCGGGTGCCACGCTCGGCGCGGCCGGTACGGCTGTCGCGGTGGGCGCGGTGGCCACGGGTGTCGGTGGTGCCGTCGCGGCTGGTGCGCGCATGACGCCCGGCGCTGCCCGCATGGCCGTCGGCGGCGCACGTTCGATGGCATCGACCGCCAGCAGCGCGAGGTCGGCCTTTCAGGCTGGTTCCGCCGGTGCCGGCGGTGGCCTCAGGGGCGCGGCGGTGGGTCTCGGCAACGTCGCCCGGACCGGCGCGCAGTCGGTTGGGCAGCACGTGGCCGCCGGTGCGCATTCGCTGAAGACGCGTGCCGCTGCCGCCATCAATCCCGATGCTTCCACAGGCAGCGCTGCTACCGGCTCGCCCGCTCAGGGCAGCGCGGAGGCCGCGACCGCCAACACCGGACAACCCGCGTGGGCCAGCCGCCTGCAACGTCGCCAGCAGCTCACCCATGCCGCCACCACCGTCGCACACACGCTGCGCGGCGGCGACGGCGGAGGCTCGGGCAGCGGCCCCAGCCTGCGCGACCCATCGAACTCATAAGGAGAACCTGCCATGCGATTCAAACGACCGCAGGTACGCTACGCCGACACACCGCAGCCGGCCACGCCGTACCAGGCCGCCGAACAGGTATGGGACGAGCGCATCGGCTCGGCCCGTTCACAAGCGAAGAACTGGCGGCTGATGGCCTTTGGCTGCCTCACACTCGCGTTGCTGATGGCCGGCGGCCTTGTGTGGCGCTCAGCGCAGTCCATCGTCACGCCCTACGTGGTGGAGGTGGACCACGGCGGGCAGGTCCGCGCTGTGGGCGAGGCCGCCACGCCGTACCGGCCCAACGATGCGCAGGCCGCGCATCACCTCGCGCGCTTCGTCACGCTGGTGCGCTCGCTGTCCATCGACCCGATCGTGGTGCGGCAGAACTGGCTGGATGCCTACGACTACACCACCGACCGCGGCGCAGCCGTGCTCAATGACTACGCGCGCGTCAACGATCCCTTCGCGCGCATCGGCCGGGAAACGGTGACGGTACAGGTCAACAGCGTCGTGCGCGCAAGCGGTGAGTCATTTCAGGTGCGGTGGACGGAGCGCCGCTACGTCAACGGCGCAGCGGCGGGACTGGAGCGCTGGACGGCGGTGGTCTCCATCGTGCTGCAAACGCCGCGCACCGAGGAGCGGCTGCGCCGCAATCCCTTGGGCATCTACATCAACGGCTTGTCGTGGAGCCGGGAACTCGACTCGATCGAAGGAGACAGGCCATGAAACCGTCTTTGCGCTTTTACGCTGTTGCACTGATTGCCGTCACGCTGGCGGGCTGCGCCACGCCGCGCAAGCCGCCGACCATCACGCTAGACGAGCTGGTGCAGGCGCAGCCCCTGCCCGAACCACCCCTGCCGGTGGAAGTGGTCGCTGTGCCGGAGCCCTTGCCGCTGCCGGGACAGTTGATGCCGCTGCCGGTGCAGGACGAGACGCCGCCGACGCCCGAGCCGGAAGACGCGCGCGAGCGCGTATCCCTCGCCAACGCGGAAGCACGCATGGCGCCCACACGCGAAGGCTACATCAACGCGATTCAGGTCTGGCCCTTCACCGACGGCGCGCTCTATCAGGTCTATACCAGTCCAGGCCGCGTGACGATGATCGCCTTGCAGCCCGGCGAGGAACTGGTGACGGTCGCCGCCGGCGACACGGTACGCTGGATCGTCGGCGATACCTCCAGCGGCGGCGGTGACGAGTTGCGAGTCAACGTGCTGGTGAAGCCCACCCGCACCGCACTGAAGACCAACCTGGTCATCACCACCAGCCGCAGGACGTACCTGATCGAGCTGACCTCGACCGAGAGGGCGTGGATGGCGTCGGTATCCTGGGACTATCCGCGCGACCGCATGCTCGCCTTGCAGCGACAGTCACAAGCGGCGCAAAGCACCGCACCGGTCGATACGGGCCTGACGCTGGAGAACATCCGCTTCCGCTACGTGATCAGCGGCAGCAATGCGTCGTGGAAGCCGCTGCGCGCCTTCGATGATGGCGAGAAGGTCTACATCCAGTTCCCCGGCGGCATCGCACAGGGCGAGCTGCCGCCGCTGTTCGTGATCGGTGCGCAGGGCGATGGCCAGCTCGTGAACTACCGCTTCCGGTCACCGTACTACATCGTGGACCGGCTGTTCGGCGCCGCCGAGCTGCGCCTGGGCGGCGACAAGAGCGACGTGGTGCGCATCGAGCGCACGGACGGCGTCGCGCGGAGGAACTGACCATGAGCCAAGACGACTCCCCGGACATGCCTCGCGCCGCACCGAAGCTGGCACCGGAACAAGTCGCCCTGCGGGCGCAGCCGCGTCCGGTCACGCGGTTGAACCGGCGCATGCTGGCGATTCTGGTCGGCAGCGTGGCCATCGCAGTATTGGGCGCAACGCTCTGGTCGCTGCAAGCGCCGCAGCGCCGTGGCGCAAGCGAGTCAGCTGAGCTGTACAACGTCGATCGCGTCTCGCGCTCCGAAGGGCTGGCGCAGTTACCCGCCGACTATTCGCAACTACCGCCGACCTTGCCACCGCTGCCGCCGGAGCTGGGCGAACCGCTGCCCGGCGACCTCGGCGCGCCGATCCTGCGCGCCGAGCAGCGGGCGCAGGGTTACTCACAACCGGGCTATGACCCGGCAGAGGCCGAGCGCCTGGCGCGGCTCAAGGAGGCCGAGGAAGCGGCAGCTTCGTCCGTGTTCTTCAGCACGGGCGGACAGCGCGCTGCCGTAGCCGCCCCCACTCGGAGCGTGGCAGGGCCGCCAGCGCTGACCGGGCTGGCTGGCTTCGACCCGCTGGCCGCCGGGCCGGCTTCGACGGCTGCGCAGCCCGCCGATCCCACCGCCGTGCAGAACCGGCAGGACCAGAAGGAAGCGTTTCTGAGCAATGCCGGTTCTACGCAAACCCGTAATTCCGGCAACTTGCAACTGCCGACCTCACCGTACCAGTTGATGGCCGGCACGGTGATCGCGGGCGCACTGGTGACGGGCATCAAGTCCGACCTGCCGGGCGACGTGATCGCCACGGTGACGGAGCCGGTCTACGACACGGCCACCGGCCGCCATCTGCTGATCCCGCAGGGCTCGCGCATCCTGGGCCGCTACAACAGCCAGGTCAGCTATGGGCAGACCCGAATCCAGATGGTGTGGCACCGGCTGATTCTGCCGGACACCTCATCAAGCCAGCTCGACAACCTTGTGGGCACCGACCCGGCCGGCTACGCAGGGCTGGAGGATGGCGTCGATTGGCATTGGGACCGCATCTTCGCCGGTGCGGTGCTGACCACGCTGCTGGGCGTCGGCGCCGAGCTGGCCGCCCCGGAGAATCGCCAGGACGGCGACCGCGTCATCGTCGCCGGCCGCGACAGCGTGCAGGATAGCGTGAACCAGATCGGCCAGGAGATGACCCGCCGCAACATGAACATCCAGCCCACGCTGACGGCTCGCCCCGGCCTGCCGGTGCGCATCATCGTCAACCGGGATCTGGTGCTGCGGCCGTACCAGCCGCTGTTCTTCCAGAGAGGATCATCGCAATGAACACGAACAAACTGCGGCTCGGCCCGCTGCCCAAGAGCGAGACCGTCAAGCTGACATTCGCGTGTCCGGCCAGCCTGAAGGCTGATCTTGACCGCTACGCCACGCTGCACGCGCAGACCTACGGCGAGGCGGTCGATGCGGTGACGCTGATCCCGCACATGCTGGAAACGTTCATCGCACGGGATCGGGGATTCAGGAAAGGGACGACCGCGAAAACGCCTTCAGCGTCCCGCCGGGACGCGCCGCCGACGTAGGCGTGCCTCACATCGGCGGCGACTCACGAAGGCGCAGGTCACTGACCTGCGCCTTCGCTTTTCTGGGCTATGGTTCGCGGGAGCCTTGTCATATCATTTGCACGGACATTGCCGGACGCTTGCTCGGCTACGCCGAGACCCGCAACCGCCTTGCTCCTATGTGGCTCCCAGCTTGCAAGAGCAGGTATGTGCTAGAAGCTGGCATAGAAGCCAAAATCCTTGTCCCATATAGACTTAGGTCTTTTGCCGGTCAGCAGAGAATTCTTGACAGGCGACATTTTTTATGGGGGCTTCTTTTTTTGTCCAGGCGGTAATCATCTCGGCGCTGGGCTCGATATGACATTGCAATGCCAAACTGCGACGTATGGTGAATCCCTGATGAAGACAATGCGGCGATGTCAGCAGATGTTGTGCGTCTTGTGGGATACCAAACGTTTCCCCGTGAAAGTGGAAAACGGGTAACGAGTGCTTTTTCGTTGCTTGGGGTATTAAGGCATTCACTGCAGAAGGCTTATTGGCTGATGGCTGGTTGTCCGTTGTCGCATTGACCCATTCGACATTGCCCCATCCCATTTCGCGTTGAGGATTTCGATAGACCTCGGCGCCGAGTGAGCGTGCCATGAGTTGTGCGCCAAGACAGATGCCCAGCACCGGGATGTCGTCTTCGATGGTTTTGGCCAACAGCGCCAGCAGGGGCGGAATCCATGGCAGTGAGTCATTGGCACTCATCGGGCCGCCCATGACAATCAGTGCTGAAGCGGGATGAATCGTCTCGGGTACATCCTGCGGTGCACGAATCCGATGTAGGTTAAAAGAGATTTGCCGCGTTTCTAGCAAGGGTGCCAATGTGCCTAATGTGCCCCCTTCCGCAAAACAAAATACCTCAATCGCTGGCAGCTTAGATTTCATCAAAACATCTCGAAATATTCGTTATGTTCCCAGTCGGTCACGGCTGCCATGAAACGGCCGATTTCATGTTTTTTCTGGCCGATGAAATGGTTAACCAAGTCTTCTCCCATGGTCTTCTTGAACACGTCAGCGGTTGCAAGCGAGTCTATGGCTTCGAGCAGACTGGCGGGCATGGCTTCAAGATGTGTTTGTGCATAGGGGTTGTCATTGAGTGGCGGACCAGGGTCTTTTTTCTGCGCAATGCCATCCAGTCCAGAGAAGATCTGGCTCGCCATATAGAGGTAAGGATTGGCTGCCGGTTCACCGATGCGATTTTCAATGCGGGTTGCTGGATCTCCCTGGCCACCAACCAGCCGGCACATGGCGGCTTTGTTATCTATCGACCAGACGGCGCGTTTGGGTGAGAGCGGATTGGCATTCAAGCGTTTATAACCGTTGATGGTAGGGTTGGAAAAAGCAGCCCCTGCACGAACATGCTGCAGCAAGCCGCCGACATAATAGCGCCCGGTATCCGACAGCAATGTGTCATCGGCTGTAAACAGGTTTTTGCCAGTCGTTTTGTCAGCCAGCGATTGATGTAAATGCCAGCCAATGGCAAAAATGTTCGGCAGATTCGGCTTGGCCATGAATGACGCGACATACCCCATGCGTCGCGCAACCTGCTTGATCGTGGTGCGTAGCATGATGATGGCATCGGCAGCGTCAACGCCGACCAGTGGATCAAGCGTCACTTCCAACTGCCCTGGCCCCCATTCGGTTTCCAGTGTGCGGACGGGCAACTGCATATCTAGCAGCGCGTTGCGCAGGGGCAGAATGATCGGTTCCATGGCATCGGTGATTTGATCATTCATATATTGGTATCCGTGACTTAACGCTGTCACACTGGGTGGCTTGCCTGGCTGAGTGCATTGTTCCAGGGCAAGATGCGGATCGGCAATTTTGAAGACATGAAACTCAACCTCGGCACCACCGATAAAGCGCATATTTTGTGCTTCCAGCGCGGCGCAGGCTTTTTGCATCGCCCAGCGTGGATCGAAAGGACAGCGCTCGCCATTCGTCAGATAGATGTCACTGAGCACCCAGGCTGTTTTCGGTGACCAGGGCAAAATGCGGAAGGTGGCCGGATCAGGCAAAGCAAGAATATCGCCTGCCCCCCCCATGAGTGCATTGCCAAAGCCGCCATCGGCAGCAAATACATTCTGATAAATCAGGTTGGCGCTATCCATGGCCAGCAAAGCGGAGGTAAAGGCTACTCCGTTGCGCGCGGCCTGCGCGAAATGACGGGCTTGAATGGCATGTAAGCGCACCTGACCTTGCGTGTCCACAAAACAGACACGCACAACATCGATATTTTCCTTTTTTATCAAGGCGATAGTTTTTTCAACTGCCTCACGTCGTGGTACCGCATCTATATGGGTTCGGCTGATGAAATCAGTACGTCCTACCGCAGTAAGTGCGACTTTGCGAGCAAGTTCTTCTGTGTTGATGTCTGCCATGATTTCTCCGTATTTCGATTTTTTTGACGTTTGATAAAGCGGATTTACAAGGTAAATGAGAGATTGCCTTGTGGCAGGTCGGCATCGAATAAATTCACCCGTTTGAGCACGATTTTCCAGTGCCCGTTTTCCTTGCGTAGCACGTAACCACACCAGCCACAACGAGACTGGGTGTCGTGACCACGATGTGTTTGAATATGAAAATTACATAACGCGTGAAGGGTATCATCTTCAGCCAGCATGACTTCAATATTGCTGAGCAGATGCACAGTACGTGTGGGTGGAATCTGCGAATAAGCCTGGCCAGTTTCCAGCCGTTCCACACGCTCTTCCATTCGTCGCCGGTCGTTGAATTCCCAGGCAATGGTATGCCGCGGGTCACGATAATCGACATCTGCGGGAATCCAGTAGGCGCCATCTGCGGAGAATAAAGCTAGCCATTCGCGCAAGCGATGCTGGTCGAGCAGACGTGCCTCAAGATAAAGCAAGCGAGTGATCTCATCGATTACTTCTCGTGAGGGGATTTGATCAACGGGAATTTCGCCAAGATGCTTCCATTTTTCAAGAAGCGCGGCCATGCGATCATAAAAGCCTAGATCAAACTGTGTAGTACCAGTGGCGTGTTTTTTGCTCATGACGATTCCCCCCTGGCTTTCAGCGCCTGGGTTGCGCCTGCATTCATTAGTTCTTGCCAGCGTTGCCAGTAGGTCCGCATATGCAAATCGGAGGACATTGGCTCCCGCCACAAATGATCTGCCGGGTCTGGCGTGCCTACCTCCGTATCATGATGGCGACGGATATCGATCCACTCCATTTCGGGTACATAGGCCATGCCTTCTTGGCAGGCTTCAAAGTTGGCGGAATCATCTACTTCTCCAAACGAAGGGAAGTCTTCTTGCATGCGCAGGCGAATGGCATTGATCTCTTCCGGGGCTCCCTCTCGGGTGGTAGCAAACCAGGTCAATTGTGTTTTATTAGCTGCCAGAGGCTCCGGCATTTGAATCTGGTTGCCGATGATCAGCAGATTGGGAAAGATGTTCAGATTCATGCCCGAGCCAGTGGCAGCATCGAGCATGGCCAGCGCTCGGGTTTCACCAAAGCGTTCAATCAGCGCTTTCTCCATGGCTTCATAGCCTGGCATGACATGCTGCCTTTTCCAGGCGGACAATTTATGCATCTCCGGACGTTGATCGAGAAAGGTATGGCCATTGCCCAGGTTTTTTGAATACATCGGGGATTTATCAAAATCACTGCCGTAGTAGTTCATATCGACATCGCCATAACGGCGGGCAAACATCTTGAGCATGGATTCGTGCGAAAACGGGGGGTGATAGCCATCCCCTGCGTTGTCGTAAATGGTTTTCCAGTTGGCATGCACCAAAAAAGGCATGGACCCGCTACGCACCACAATCGGTTCTTTTTCACCACGATCAAGCCATTGATCGATCAGGCGAGCCGCTGCGCCCAGATGCTCGGATAATGAAGGGACATCCGCACTATAGCTTGCAAAGATGAAGCCGCGATAACTATCGAGCCTGGCTACGTGTTGCAAGTTCGTGCTGGCAAGAGTGAACGTCTTTCCATAACCTTGGCGAAGCGGTACCGAAGTGCAGTGACCTTCGTTATTGAAAGTCCAGGCGTGATAGCCGCAAATAAAACCTTTGGCATTGCCACGCGGTTCGCGACAGACAATCGCAGCACGGTGCGTGCAGCGGTTGAATAGGGCATGAATTTTTCCTTCGGCACTGCGTGTAATGATGAGCGGCCGGCCACCGACACGGCGTGTGATGAAATCATTTGGCTGTGGCAGTTCGCTTTCGTGCGCAATATAAAGCCAAGTGCGGCCGTAAAGGTAACGCAATTCGTCATGAAAAATCTGTTCATCGACATAGAGTCGGCGGTGCACAAAGCCGGGCCGAAACAGATGCTGATAAGACTGTAAGGTTGATGACTCAGAGTTGGGGTTTCTAGTGCGGTCTGTGTCGGATAAGGAATTAATTCCACCGGCGGCGACAGCGATCGCCGGATGGCTGGGGGTCGTCATGAAGGTCTCTCCTCTGGTCAGATCCATGCGCTACCGAAAAAGTCGACGCTGGTGACATGGCGCTGCATAATAGTTTTCGACGATTATTATGCTTCATTTATCAGAGGTGGTACAACACGTTGCGTGGCGCATGCCCGGCCATCCCCATGGACCTTGTAGTTACAAAGTGTTTACGGGGATTTTCAAGTAGTGAACACCGTTGTCTTCAGCTGGCGGCAGATCGCCTGCCCGAATGTTGACTTGCACTGAAGGAATAATGAGTACGGGCATTTCCAGTGTGGCATCGCGGGCTTGCCGAACGCGAATAAATTCGGCTTCGTTGATCGTATCTCGCAAGTGAATGTTACTTTTTCGTTGCTCGGCAACCGTAGTTTCCCATGCAGCATGGCGACTGTTGGGCGGATAGTCGTGGCACATGAAAAGTCGTGTCGTGGGTTGGAGCGCAAACAGTCGCTGTACGGATTGATACAGTGTGTGCGCACTTCCCCCGGGAAAATCACAGCGGGCAGAACCAACATCGGGCATGAAGAGCGTATCACCCACAAACACTGCATCATTAAATTGATATGCCATATCTGCCGGCGTGTGCCCTGGAACGAAGAGTGCGCGGCCCGTCAGGTGACCGACCTGGAAAGTTTCGTTGTCGGCAAAAAGGTGATCAAACTGCGATCCATTCACGGCAAAGTCGGCTTCTAGATGGAACATTTTTTTGAAGACACTTTGCACTTGGGTAATGTGCTCACCAATACCGATGCGCCCGCCAAGTTTGGTTTGCAGATATCGCGCGGCAGACAGATGGTCGGCATGCGCATGAGTTTCAAGAATCCAGGCAATACTCAATTGCTGCTGATGTACAAAGTCAATAACTTGATCGGCCAAGTGTGTTTTGGTACGGCCTGACTTTGGATCATAGTCGAGGACTGGATCAATAATAGCGGCGTGCCCTCCAGGTTCATCAAATACCGTATAGGTTATCGTGCCGGTGGTGGAGTCATAAAATGATTGGATTTTCGGGTCCATAGAATAGAAGTCTTTCGTCGTTGTGCGTGGCAAGAAATTTCATTGATATAATACTATATAAACATGTATAATGTTTAGATACAAATTAAGAGGTTAGTTATGTCTGCAATTGAAAACTCTGATGTGATGTTGTCTATTTCTGCAATGCGCGCTGCGGCAGGTGAAACAGCGGCTGTCCTGCGTGTTTTATCTAACGAAGATCGTTTGTTATTGCTGTGTCAGATGAGTCAGGGAGAGTATTCGGTGGGCGAGCTCGAAGAGCTGCTGGATATTCGGCAACCGACGCTTTCTCAACAGTTGACTGTGCTTCGCGCGGAGGGTTTGGTCGATACGCGGCGGGAGGGTAAACGCATTTTTTACAGAGTATCTGATCAAAAAATATTGATGATTTTGACCACGTTATATCAACTTTACTGTCCTAAACCAACGAGGAAATCATGCAAAGGGAGCGCTATATGACCATAGATACGATGCATTTCACGCCCATCGCTGCACTTCTCGGCGGTTTGCTGATTGGGGCGGCAGCGGCCTTGTTCATGTTGATCAATGGCCGAATTGCTGGCATTAGCGGCATCATCGGCGGAATATTGCGTCCTGTGGTGGGCAACGTATTATGGCGCTTTGCATTTGTCTTTGGACTAATACTGGCACCGGTCCTGTATGGTACTTTCGCTACACTGCCCGAAATTCAGGTGGATAGCGGCTATCCGCTGCTCATTGTGGCTGGTTTGCTGGTTGGTATTGGCACGCGCTACGGCGCGGGGTGCACGAGTGGTCATGGCATTTGCGGTATTTCACGCTTATCGCCGCGTTCTGTTGTGGCGACTTTACTGTTTGTGAGTAGTGGAATGGCGACTGTTTTTGTGCTGCGTCATTTACTTGGAGCCAATTAACCATGAACGTCTTTTTTTCGTTGATTGCTGGCCTTGTTTTTGGCCTTGGCCTGATCATCTCGGGTATGGCTAATCCGGCCAAAGTGCATGGGTTTCTTGATGTCGCCGGTGCCTGGGATCCCTCGCTGGCTTTGGTGATGCTTGGCGGTATTTTGGTGGCAAGCATCGGTTTCTTATTTGCCAGAAAGCGGTCGCAATCATGGCTGGGTTTGCCTCTGCAGATGCCAATTGCACGCGATATTGATCGCCGGCTAGTGCTTGGCAGTTTGCTATTTGGTATCGGCTGGGGGCTGGCTGGTATTTGCCCCGGACCAGCACTGGTTTTGGTTGGTGCAGGGGTAGTCAAGGGTGGGATATTTGCTTTGGCCATGCTGAGCGGCATGGTGTTATTTGAATTAGTCGAGTCGAATCGAAAACCACCCGTAGCTTCTGCTGCTGCGACTAATCCGCCAACGAAATAACGAATTTTACATGCTGACTGTACTGACTTTGGGTCTATGCGTCGGCATTGTGCTGGGGTTAACTGGTGCAGGAGGTGGGATTCTGGCAGTGCCCGCGTTGGTCTTCAGTCAAGGGTGGACAGTGGCGCAAGCGGCACCCATAGGTCTTTTGGCCGTGACGGGTGCCGCCATGCTGGGCACGGGCGAGGGCTTTTACTATAAGCTGGTGCGCTATCGGGCCGCATTTTTAATGGCGTTGGCCGGGGTTCCCATAACGCCACTGGGTTTGGCCGTCGCGCAAAGAGTTTCGGCACATTGGCTTGCCGCACTGTTTGGGTTGACGATGCTGATTGTTGCTGTTCGCTTGTTAAAACATACCGCTGAACGTCATGAAGATACGGCACCTTGCCATATCAATCCGGACACCGGACGCTTGCAATGGACGGCCAAAACAGTAGCCATCATGACGATGATTGGTGCTTTCACGGGTTTCTTGACCGGTTTGCTTGGCGTAGGCGGCGGGTTTGTGCTGGTGCCTGCGTTACGCAAGCTTACTGACATCAGCATGCATGGCATTGTAGCGACATCGCTGCTGGTGATCGCGCTGGTAGGCAGTGGCAGCATTATGGTGAGTGTTTTGCAAGGGAATCATTTTCCGATGGCTGTGGCGCTGCCGTTTATCATTGCTACAGCGATGGGCATGTTTTTTGGCCGCCTATTGATTCGTCACTTGCCCCAGCCTGTCGTACAACGATTGTTTGCGGTGCTGGTAATTGGCGTGGCTGGTTTAATGTTTTATCGCGCGATAAGCTAAACACACAGCCTGCGTTCGACCGCGATTGGATAGAATCGCGCCATGGCATATTACGCATTGATTCCTGCAGCTGGCATAGGCCAGCGGGTGACACAAACAACGCCCAAACAGTATCTTCCCTTGGCTGGCCAGACGATGATTTGGCATGCATTACGCGCCTTGTGCAAAAACTCGGCCATTGATCGGGTATTCGTGGTATTGGCCACAGACGATAAAGAAGAGTGGTCTGATCAGGCGATGGCAAGTTTAGGATCAAAATTACAGGTGCTGCGCTGTGGGGGGGCTACGCGTGCGCACAGTGTGTTGAACGGGCTAAGAATGATGGTTGTGATGCTGGGTGATATTGCCGAAGATTGGGTGCTCGTGCATGATGCTGCACGGCCTTGTTTAAGTGACGTCTTGGTTGAAAAATTGATCGCTGAAGTGGGTGACGATGCCGTCGGTGGTTTGCTAGCTGTACCGGTGGCAGATACCTTAAAACAGGCTGATTTTTCTGTTGAGTCAAGCGATACGATTACTCGAAGCGTGGGTACGGTGCCGCGTGAAAATTTGTGGCAAGCGCAAACACCACAGATGTTTCGGCATGGCTTGTTATTGCGCGCGCTTGGAACAATAGACAACATGGCAGGCGATGCGCCTGTTATAACCGACGAAGCCAGTGCAGTCGAGGCACTGGGTTTGGCGCCGCGCCTGGTGGTCTCATTAACGCACAACATCAAAGTGACTTATCCCGCCGACCTGCAACTAGCGGAAATCATTTTGAATGATTTTTAACGATGAGGAGATAGGATGACGCCTGCTTTTCGCATTGGTCAAGGCTTTGATGTGCATGCGCTGGTGGCTGGCCACAAGCTGATTCTGGGTGGCGTGGAAATACCTTATCCGAAGGGATTGCTGGGGCATTCGGATGCCGATGTGTTACTTCATGCGATAACCGATGCGCTACTCGGCGCTGCGGGTCTGGGTGACATCGGACGACTATTTCCGGATACCGACATGCAATGGTCGGGGGCTGATAGCCGTCATTTGTTGCGACTTGCCCTAATAGCAGTAAAAAATGCAGGCTGGCAGGTGGGTAATGTCGATGCTACGATCATTGCGCAGGCGCCACGCGTGTCATCTTATGTGGCGATGATGTGTGCAAACATTGCCGCTGATCTGGGCGTTGCCGTGACCGCAGTCAATATCAAAGGCAAAACTACCGAGTATCTGGGCTTTACAGGCCGCGGCGAGGGCATCGCTGCCGAGGCGGTAGTTTTTCTGGTAAGCACAGCATGAATGCTGAGGTAAATAAACATCGCGTGTTTTTTGCGCTGTTGCCTGATGACGAAATTGCTTCGCATTTACTTGCTTTAGGCCATCATGTGGCGGCTCGTGGCGGTGGCCGTCTTATGACGGTGCACAACCTGCATTTGACGCTGGCTTTCATGGGCAGCGTTACCTCGGTACAGATGGATACTATGATTGCGTGCGCGCACACGGTGAGTGATGCATTTATTGCATCGGTTGCGGCAGCATATGAAAGTGAAGGCAAACTGGATTTACACGTGCGCCTCAATCGTCTTGGTTTTTGGCCACAAGGCGGTGTGCTTTGGGCGGGTTGCCGTTTGCCGCCGTGTCAGCAGAGCCAGCGCGGTGCGTCCCTTCAGGAACTTTTTTCGGATTTACTAGCGATGAGGTCTGCGTTGCATTCGGGTGCGCTGCCTTGGGTATTAGCGGCACAGCTCAAGAGTGCTTTACTGGCAGCGGGCTTGCCTTTGACGCTGGCGTCCCCACATTTTGTACCACATGTGACGCTTGCTCGCGGGGTGCGGTGTCCATCACTGCCGCGTCTCGGCTCACTGCTCAGCTGGTCTGTACGCGAGTTTGTGTTGCTCGAATCGATTCCGCAGGGGATGCATCCGTACTATGAAACGCGGGAGGTATTTCCGTTGTAACCAGACAATTAAGCTTGTTGCCGATTTATGTTACAGACGTGTCTTGATCTTGCCGGTTACGCATATGCAAGGCAAGCGCCGTCAACGCGACATCAAGTTGCGCACGCAAGGCAGCATTAGTCGACGTTTCAGCCAGCGCTTGGCGCATGCAGCTCATCCACTGGCTCGCTTCATCGGTGCTGATCGCAAATGGCAGATGACGTCGGCGTAGCATCGGGGCGCCATGTTTTTCGATGAACAGTTGTGGCCCGCCTAACCAGCCGGAAAGATACATGAACAGTTTTTCTTCTGAGCCGGCAAGGTCTTGCGGATGAAGTCGGCGTATGCCTTGTGCTTCTGGCTGGGTGTTCATCAACTCATAAAAGCGTTTCACCAGATGACGTACGGCTGTTTCGCCACCAAGCAAAGCATACGGAGTAGCATCGATGGGGGAAGCATTCTTGTTTGTGGACATGTTCACGAACCAGGCAGTGTGATGCGGGCAATAAGTCCCCTTTGGGGGCGAGGGAGTAAATCCAGGCGGCCGTTGTGCGTGCGAATAATGCGGTCAACAATAGCCAAGCCCAAGCCGGCGCCAGTGGCATTGCTGCGTGCAGAATCCAATCGCGTAAACGGACGTTTCATCCGCTCGACCGCGTCTTCAGGTATGCCCGGGCCGCGATCACTCACGTCGATAATCAGCATCCGTTCTGCGCGAGTGAGGGTGAGTTCAATAGATTGCTCTTGGCCAGCGTAGCGCAGTGCGTTATCGATCAGATTGCCCACCGCGCGGCGCAAGGCTTGCGGTTGTCCTAGGGTAAAAGTTTTGAATCTGTCACTGGTCAACGCTGGTGGGATGGCAATGACAGTAAACCCGCGCCGCTGGTATTGTGTGGCTAGTTCGGTCAGCAGCGCGCTCAGGTCGATTTCTGACAGGGTTTCGCCACTGTCGACTCGTGCGAAATCGAGAAACTGGCCGATGGTTTTATCCATTTCCTCGACATCGGCAACCATGCCCTCGCGTATGGCGCCATCGGTCGTCATTTCGATGCCCATGCGTAAACGCGTGAGCGGAGTGCGCAAATCGTGCGAAATGCCAGCCAGAATCAATGCGCGGTCTTGATCAAGCTGGATCAGATCCGCGCTCATTTGATTGAAGGCGCGGCTGACTGTGGCCACCTCCGTGGGCCCATGTTCAGGCAAGTGAGGCGGCGTCTGGCCAGCGCCGATTTTTTTTGCTGCATGCTCCAGCAGTTTGAGTGGCCGCGTAATGCGAAAAACAATCAGCCATGCGCCCAAGAGCGAGAGTAACAAGGCAGCAGCGCTCCAGCCTATCCAACTCAAGGGTAAAACCCGCGCCAGCCGATCACTGGGCAAGGCCAGCCAGTATTCGCCATCGGCGGTATCGTCAATGCGGAAGCTGATGAAGAGCGCCTCTTCGCCTTCACGTTCCAGCGCTAAGCGGGTGTTGGGGCCAAGAGATGATTTCACTAGCGTTTCTACGCGTTGCAAAAATGCATTATCTGGCAAAGGCTTTATCTGGTCATCTACTTCTGCGGGGTAAAGATGGATGCCTTCGTGGTCAGATAGATCGCGGATGAGTTCTGGACGCGCGTCAACACGTGCTGAAATTAAGGCAGCACGTGTGAGATTGGCTACGCTGACCAGCGTTTGCGCGAGTTGTTGGGCACGCGGTTCGCGTTCGTAACTATGAAAAATGGCAAACCATGCAGCAACGGAGAGCAGCATCAACAGTGCAACGAGCAAAAACGTGCGCCAGAGCAAAGAGCGCGGCCATAGCTTTTTTAGTAGATTAAACATGGCTGCTCTTTTCCCCGCTCGGGGATTGCCGTCATTGACTTTGCTTGGCCCCATCGGGGATAAACACATAGCCTAAGCTCCACACCGTTTGGATATAGCGTGGTTTGGCAGGATCCTCTTCGACGAGTTTGCGCAGACGTGAAATTTGCACATCAATGGCGCGATCGAATACTTCGTACTCGCGGCCCCTTGCTAATTCCATGAGTTTGTCGCGACTCATGGGTTGACGAGGATGCTCCAATAAAACGCGCAGCAAGCCGAATTCGCCAGTTGTCAGCAAAGTGATCTCGATGTCCTTGTTGTCTTCGATGTTGCGATGTAATTCGCGCGTGGCTAAATTAACTTGCACCTTGCCAAATTGAACCGTGGTTTCGGTCGTGGCAGGCGCGCCTGGTGGGGTCATGGCACTGCGACGACGCAGCACCGCATGAATTCGCGCCACTAGCTCACGCGGATTAAAAGGCTTGGGCAGATAATCGTCGGCGCCCATTTCCAAGCCGACAATACGTTCGACTTCATCGCCTTTGGCGGTAAGCATGATAATCGCCACCTCATTTTTTTCAGCTCGCAAACGGCGGCAAATCGCTAGGCCATCTTCGCCTGGCAGCATCAAATCAAGGACGATGAGATCAAAGCGTTCGCGCTCCATGGCGCGGTTCATGCCTGCACTATCAGGCACCACTTTGACAGAGAAGCCCTGGTCAGAGAGATAGCGGTCCAGCAACTGACGCAGACGCAAGTCGTCATCAACTACCAGAATTTTGTTGTTGGGGGCATGTTCTTCATTCATGGAGCAAATCGTAGCCGGATTCTCATGGGTTTGCTCACCAGGCTTACAAAAAATTACAAAGCGTCACACTCATGCATCGATGTCGGGGCTAGAATTTCAATTAATTAATGCGCTGGGAGTGGTTAATGAAAGCAACATTGAAATCAATTCGGCGAAAATTTTATCGGATGTGGCTCTGCCTCATGGCGGGGTCGATATGCTTAGTGAGCCTGACTGCCACTGCGCAACCCTCCAGGTTTCTCGAACTTGCTGGTTGGCGCGGTGAGGATCGTGCCATGGGGCTGGAAGCGCGTGCACGCGCGGGGGATGAACGCTCGATAAAACGGGACGATGCGCCTGCTGAATATCAACCTCGAGAAAGAAGGGAGCGCATGTCGCAAGAAGACAGGCTTCAGTTGCGGCGCGACGTGCGCGATGCCGGGCGCGATATTTACCCCGAGGGCAGGCATGGCAGACGTCGTGGTGGGCGTGATTAAGCGATCTGGTTCTCGTTGCATACCTGCCTGGGAATGTTTAATCGCCACTTTCCGCTTTTGTTTATTTGGCCTTGTTTTAAGCTCGTTTGTCGCGCATGACGCGAGCCTTTTCACGTACCCAATCGCGCTCTTTTTCAGTCTCGCGTTTGTCGTGTTGTTTTTTGCCTTTGGCTAAGCCAATGGCAAGTTTTACGCGCCCTTTGTTGTAGTGCAAATCCAGCGGTATCAAGGCATAGCCTGCACGCTCGACTTTGCCGACGAGTTCATCAATCTCACGGCGGTTGAGCAGCAATTTGCGCGTGCGCACCGGGTCGGGCAGCACATGGGTTGAGGCTGACAGTAACGGACTGATGTGCGCACCGATCAAAAAAAGCTCACCTCTTTTGATCAGCACATAGGCTTCTTTAATTTGCGCACGGCCGGCACGAATCGACTTGACCTCCCAGCCTTCGAGTACCAGACCGGCCTCAAAGCGCTCTTCGATGAAGTAATCGTGGAATGCCTTCTTGTTATCAGCGATGCTCATGGGGCGGTGGCAGGACGGTGCGCTAAAATGAAATCAATTCTACTTCACCCCCGCAGCAACATCGCTGCCCCCGACGATGGCTCTGGTTGAAAAATCCGTATTGATCGAACGTACACCGGCACAAATGTTTGAATTGGTTGATCATGTTGAAGATTATCCCCAGTTCTTGCCCTGGTGCGGTGGCACGGAGGTGCTGGTGCGCACGGCAACGCGCACGGCGGCTACATTGCATATCAATTATCACGGCATTAAGTCGCATTTTTCAACGGACAACTCGAAAGAAGCGCCGCATTTAATGCGCATCACGTTAACCGATGGGCCGCTTAAACATATGGATGGTCAGTGGCGTTTTTTGCCGCTAGGAGACACTGCCTGCAAAATCGAATTTCAGTTGCACTACGAGTTTTCAAATCGCTTGCTGGAAAAAGTTCTCGGCCCGGTGTTTAGTCATATCACCGAAACTTTTGTTGAATCATTCGTCAAACGAGCGCAGAAAATTTATGGATGAATCTATAACTGAAACGGTGGCCAACGATCAGCTGAGAATTGAAGTTGTCTATGCTTTGCCTGAACGACAGGAGGTCATCCGCCTTCAGCTCGCATCGGGCAGCACCGTGCAGCAGGCAATTGAGCAGTCTGGGCTGCTTGCGCGATATCCCGAGATTGATTTGATGCTAAAAAATAAATTGGGCATTTTTGCCAAGCTGGTGAAACTGGATACGCTGTTGCGTGATCGTGACCGGATAGAAATTTATCGACCCCTGATTGCTGATCCGAAAGAAGTCCGCAAGCAGCGCGTCGCCGAAGACCGTGCAATGAAAAAGGGCGACGGGAATGGTAACCCGATGAAGGACTCGGTTGTGTAGTTCCTCTAATGCTGATCATTAGCCACTAATGCAAAAGCGCGAAAAATCGGTGCGGGTGATACGGCGATAAAGCAAGTCACAGCACGCGGGTACAGCGTCTCCGCGTATAATGCGATTTTGGTACCAAGGAATTTACTCTGCTATGCGACTTATTCAGAAGGCACTGACCTTTGACGATGTCCTCCTGGTTCCCGCTCACTCGGCGATCCTCCCACGTGATGTCAGCCTTGCAACACGTCTTACACGCAACATTCAGTTGAATATGCCGCTGGTGTCTGCGGCCATGGATACGGTGACCGAAGCGCGTCTGGCCATTGCGCTGGCGCAAGAAGGCGGGATCGGGATTGTGCACAAGAATCTTACCCCCGTGCAGCAGGCGGCGGAGGTTTCCAAGGTCAAGCGATTCGAATCCGGTGTCTTGAAAGACCCGATTACCATTCCGCCCTCCATGACTGTGCGTGAGGCGATTGCGCTGACACGCAAAAATCGTATCTCAGGTTTGCCCGTGGTTGAGTCGGGTCGGGTAGTGGGGATTGTCACCAACCGCGATCTGCGGTTCGAGACGCGCATGGACGACTCCGTAGCTTCCATCATGACACCACGTGAGCGCTTGGTCGTGGTCAAGGAGGGTGCAACAGTTGAAGAAGCCAAGGCCTTGATGCACAAGCATCGCCTGGAGCGCGTGCTGGTCATTGGGGATAACTTTGAATTGCGCGGCTTGATGACGGTGAAAGATATTCTCAAGTCATCCGAACACCCGCTGGCAGCAAAAGACGGCTTGGGCCATCTACGTGTTGGCGCGGCGATTGGCGTAGGTGAAGGTACTGAAGAGCGTGCCACGCTGCTCGCTGAAGCAGGCGTGGATGTCATTGTAGTGGATACCGCGCACGGTCATTCAGAAGGTGTGCTCAAGCGCGTGGAATGGGTCAAGAAAAACTTTCCGCAGGTGGATGTGATTGGTGGCAACGTGGCCACAGCCAGCGCGGCTAAAGCGCTGGTGGATCATGGCGCTGATGGTGTCAAAGTAGGCATTGGCCCGGGCTCGATCTGCACCACGCGCATCGTGGCCGGGGTTGGCATGCCGCAGATTAGCGCCGTCGATATGGTGGCCAATGCGCTTGCCAGCAGTGGCGTACCGTTGGTTGCCGATGGCGGCATTCGTTATTCAGGCGATATTGCCAAAGCTATGGCAGCTGGCGCGAATGCAGTCATGCTTGGCGGGTTGTTTGCGGGTACAGAAGAAGCACCGGGTGAAACCGTCTTGTTTCAAGGCCGCTCCTACAAAGCATATCGCGGCATGGGTAGCCTCGCGGCGATGAAGGATGGTGCGGCAGACCGTTACTTTCAAGAATCCGATGCCAATGTCGAAAAGCTTGTGCCCGAAGGTATCGAAGGCCGCGTGCCCTACAAAGGCCCGGTGGGTGCGGTGATCCATCAGCTCATGGGCGGCTTGCGTGCAGCCATGGGTTATGTGGGGTGCGGCACGATAGAAGAAATGCGCACGCGGGCCGAGTTTGTCGAGATTACCTCAGCGGGTATTCGTGAATCGCACGTGCATGATGTCGAAATTACCAAAGAAGCCCCTAACTATCATATCGATTGATATTTCCCACCTCAAAAGGGCGGCTGAGCTTAAGTCTTTGCCGCCTTTTTTATTTTCAGGCCGTGCCCATGTCACAAATTTCCCCGAATAAGTCTCACCAGAAAATCCTCATTCTTGATTTTGGCTCACAAGTCGCGCAACTGATTGCCCGTCGCGTACGCGAGCAACAAGTGTATTGCGAACTCCATTCATTTGACGTGAGCGAAGATTTTATCCGCGAGTTCAACCCGCGTGGCATTATTCTTTCTGGCGGACCGAATTCGGTGTATGCCGGTGAAGAATGGCAGGCGCCAGATGCGGTGTTCGGGCTGGGCGTCCCAGTGCTGGGGATTTGTTACGGCATGCAAACCATGGCCAAGCAATTGGGTGGCGAAGTGGAAAGCGGTACAACGCGCGAATTTGGCTACGCTGCCGTGCGTGCACGCGGTCATTCAAAACTCTTCCGTGACTTGCAAGACCACATCAACGCTGAAGGTCATGGCCTGCTGGATGTTTGGATGAGTCACGGCGATAAAGTGACGGCATTGCCGCCGGGTTTTATCGTGATTGGCAATAACGACTCCACACCGATTGCTGCCATGGCCGACGAGGCACGTGGGTTTTATGGCGTTCAGTTTCATCCGGAAGTCACCCATACGCTAAAAGGTCGCGAGATGTTTTCTCGTTTTGTGCATGACATTTGTGGCTGCGATACCGATTGGACTATGCCCAATTATGTGGATGAAGCCATCGCCGCGATTCGCGAGAAAGTGGGCAACGAAGAAGTTATCCTGGGGCTTTCAGGTGGGGTGGATTCCAGTGTTGCCGCAGCGCTGATTCATCGCGCCATTGGCGATCAACTCACCTGCGTGTTTGTCGATAACGGTTTATTGCGTCTGAACGAAGCCAAGCAGGTAATGGAGACTTTCTCCCAGCATTTGGGTGTTAAGGTCATTCATGTGGATGCCACCGAGCAGTTCATGGGCTTTTTGCAAGGCGTGACTGATCCGGAACAAAAACGCAAAATTATCGGGCGTGAGTTTGTCGAGGTTTTTCAGGCGGAATCGCAAAAGCTGCCTAACGCCAAATGGCTCGCGCAAGGAACTATCTATCCGGATGTGATCGAATCCGCTGGTGCAAAAACCAAAAAAGCGCACACTATCAAGAGCCATCACAATGTGGGTGGCCTGCCAGAAACACTCAAGCTCAAGCTTTTGGAACCCTTGCGCGAACTGTTCAAGGACGAAGTGCGCGAACTTGGAGTTACTCTCGGTTTGCCGCATGAGATGGTGTATCGCCATCCTTTTCCAGGCCCCGGTTTGGGCGTACGTATTTTGGGTGAGGTCAAGCCGGAATTTGCTGACCTATTGCGCCAGGCGGACGCCATTTTTATTGATGAATTGCGCGCTGCAGGTTGGTACGAGAAGACCAGCCAAGCGTTTGTTGTTTTTCTGCCAGTGAAAAGTGTGGGTGTGATGGGGGATGGGCGCACTTATGAGTATGTCGTGGCCTTGCGCGCGGTGGAAACGTCGGATTTTATGACCGCTCGCTGGGCTGAACTCCCCCACGAGCTGCTAGGCCGTGTGTCCAACCGCATCATTAACGAGATTCGCGGCATCAATCGTGTGGTGTACGACATCTCGGGCAAGCCACCGGCGACGATTGAGTGGGAATGATTTTAGGTCTTTCGGCAGCTTTCGCTGACTATCGGAAAAGTAACTTAACTTATTAATTTATATAAGTTTATATCGCGAAAGCTATCGACATCTATTGACGACAAGCGAAACTTTTTGTCGGTAATCCTGACGGTAATGAAAACTAGGCAAGTCATCAAAAAATATTTACCGTCTGACTGTTTTCCACGTTGACGGTAAAAAATAATATAAAAAGCTAGTATTCATACGGGTTACAGAGCATTCTGTGTCTTTCTAGCCGTTGACGGTAAAATTACCGTTCTAAGGAGGGCACAATGCTGACCGATACCGCACTGAAGAATCTCAAACCCAAGGACGCGCCCTACAAGGTGACGGACAGGGATGGCATGTATGTCACGGTCTCGACGGCGGGTACCGTCACGTTCCGTTATGACTACCGGATCAATAGCAGGCGCGAGACGCTGACGATTGGCCGCTATGGGCCAGGCGGTCTCTCGCTGGCCCGTGCACGCGAAAAGTGCATCGACGCGAAGCGGGCAGTTTCGGAAGGACAGTCCCCGGCGCAGGAAAAGCAGCGAGAGAAACGGCGCCTGTCGGAAGCCAAAACCTTCCAGGAATTTACCGACGAGTGGTACGAGGGTGCCAGGATGGCCGACAGCACGCGGTCGATGCGCAAGAGCATCCTTGACCGGGACATCCTGCCTGTGTTCAAGAGTCGCCTGCTGAGCGAGATCAGCCCTGACGACCTGCGCGAACTGTGCAACAAGGTGAAGAGCAGGGGAGCGCCAGCAACGGCAATCCACGTTCGCGACATCATCAAGCAAATCTACGGTTTTGCCATCCTGCACGGTGAGAAGGTGGCCAACCCTGCCGACGACGTTGGGCCATCGTCGATCGCCACTTTCGTGCCACGGGATCGAGCGCTGTCGCCGTCCGAGATACGCATCATGCTCAAGCAGTTGGAGTACGTCGCTTCGTACCCGACCATCAAACTGGGACTGCGGCTGATTTTGCTCACGCTGGTGCGCAAAGGCGAACTGATCCATGCGACGTGGGATGAGATCGACTTCGAGAATGCACTGTGGACTATTCCTAAAGCCCGCATGAAGGCCGCCAAGGCCCACAACATCTACCTGTCGCAGCAGGCGCTCGACATCATGATCGCACTGCGCACCTGCGCCGGTGGCTCCAAATACCTGCTGCCCTCGCGCTATGACGGTGACAAGTGTATGTCGAACGCCACGCTGAACCGTGTCGCGCAGATAGTTGTGGAACGGTCGAAAGCGAAGGGTCTGCCAATCGAAAGTTTCTCGGTGCATGATCTGCGCCGTACCGGTTCGACCATTCTAAACGAGCTGGGCTTCAACAGTGACTGGATCGAGAAGTGCCTTGCCCACGAAGATGGCCGTTCATCGCGCGGCGTCTACAACAAGGCTGAATACGCCGAGCAGCGACGCCACATGCTGCAAGAGTGGGCCGACATGGTTGACGCCTGGGTGGCCGGCGAATCGCACACCCCGACGTTGCTGCCCCCATCGATGAAGGTCATCACGACACAAGCGTTGCTTTGACGGGGCGGTGCTTGCGCTGACGCACGTCCGGCGAGGGGGCTCGTTTTAACTGCGCGCTGTCGGAGGCTTGGCGGCGCGCATCGAGCCATGCCTCTACCTCAGTCAAATCCCACACCACGCAGCGTGCGGTTAGATTGAACCTGCGCGGAAATTCTCCGCGCCGTTCCATGTCGTAGATCGTAGTGTCGGCCAGAGGCACGATCTGTCGCAACTCGGGACGGCGGATCGTGCGTCGGAACGGCAAGATATTCGTCGCGATCAGTCGTGGTAGCGGCATGCCGTGCAGGTCGGTTGCATCAGAGTCGTTGTTCGACCTCGCGGCCTGCAGACTTCGATCTGCTTTGTTCATGATGTTCTCCATCAGCTGGGCAGTTGCTGAGTGCATTGAAACGGCCGATATAAATACGGTCCTGTGATAGTGATTGTTCCGGCATCTATTGAAAACCCGCTCTGGCGTGCATGAGCGTATTCCGATTGCGCTCGCGCGGCGTGGTTGTAAATCACTTCGCCTTGCTCTTCTTGAACGCACGATCCCGCGCCATGAATGCTTCGAGCATGTGCGGAATCAACGTCGTGGCATCAATCGGCTCGCCGTAGGTCTTCGCATGCAACTCCGCATATCGGTCCAGCTCCGCCTTGAGCGCGGTCGTGCAGGAGAAAGTGACCTTGACGGTCGCGGTCTTGGGCAGCGGCCCCAGCCGCAGCTTGCTGGTGGATATGCTCATTGCGACGATCCTCTCTGGAAGAACAGCGGCTGATACGGCCGCAGGATCAGATCCTTGTTCACCATGACCCGCATCGGGAAGCCGGGCCGGATAGTGAGCGTCGGCTGGATGCTCGCATTGCGCTTGGTGATCTCCTGACCAGTCTGGTTAACGGTGTCCTGCGCGCTCTGTCGAACGGCGACGGTGATGCCTCCGTTGCTGCCGCTATTGTTTGGTGCTGCCAGCTCAGCACCCACGCCGAGCAGCGTGGACAACGCAGCACCAGCGAGGATGCGATCCCAATGCCAATCGACGCCATCTTCCAGTCCGGCATAACCCGCCGGGTCGATGCCAGGCAGGCGGTCGAGCGAAATGGATGAGGTGTCGGGCAGAATTAACCGCGTCCACACCAGTAATACGCGCCGCTGACCGAATGACACCTGGCTGTCGTAGCGGCCGATCAGGCGCGAGCCCTGCGGAATCAGCAGGAAGCGACCCGTGGCCGTGTCATAGACCGCCTCGGTGACGTTGGCGATGACCTGTCCCGGCAGGTCGGAATTGATGCCCGTCACCAGTGCTGCCGGAATGATGGTGCCCGCCATCACCTGGTAGGGAGAGGCTGGCAGTTGCAAGCTGGCCGGATTGCGGGTCGCGCTATCGTTGGTTGGGCCGCCAGTGGCGACAAACGCCTGCTTCTGATCCTGCCGGTCTTGCACCGCCGTCGGGTCGGTCGGCTGCGCCGCAGCGACCGCAGGGGCCATTGGATTGAATGGCTGGTTGCCCGATACCGGATCGGGCATGGCCGAATTCGCAGTAGGCGACGGTACAGACTTCACCGCACCGCTGCGAAAGAAAACCCCCGAATGTGCCGCCTCTTCGGCATCACCTGGCTGCGCAATGCGCCCAGTCTGCGCGGGCGCTCCCGCATTACGCTGCGCCACGATGGCCGGACCCAAGTCGCCCGGCAATGGCTCACCCAAAACGGGCACCGGCTTGGCAGCCACCGGCACCTTGGAATAGTCCTTGGGCAACTGGTCGAGGTTCTCGGCATGCGAGACACGGTCCACGTTGTACAGTTCGGTGGCCGCGTTGCGCTCGCGCTTGTGCGATTGCAGCGACCATAGTGTGCCGCCCAACACGACCGCGCCCAGCACTCCCGCAAGGACGGCCAGCATGCGCCGGTTCAGTCGCGTGACCGGGCGCGGCGAAGCGCGCAGAGCCATGGCGTCCGGGTCGGCCTTATTCGACCCAGTGGGTGGTGGCGTGGTGGACGTGCTCATGCTCAATGCCTCCTTGCCGTGCTGCCCACACCATCGGTGCGCTCGATGCGAACAACGGCGGCCCTGTCAGCGCCCAGCCGCAATTCGGCCGCACCGAACAACCGATCCACCACGTAGTACGGCGAGCGGAAGCGGTAGTTCACGAGTTGGCCATCGCCCTGCGCTCCGATCACGAACAGCGGCGGCAACTCGCCCTGCGCGATGCCGGCGGGGAACTGGATGTAGACCCGCTCGCCGTCGTCGAAGGCGCGCAGCGGCTTCCACGGCGGGCTGTCGCCCGTGATGGCGTAGCGGAACTTGATCTGCTCCAGCGACAAGCCCGAGTCCACCGGCGCTGCCGTCTGAGCCTGTTGCGCTTGCTTTTGCAAGGCCAGCAGGCGGTCTTTCGGGTAGTCCCATGACGCAGAGGCCATCCACGCCTGCGGCGTCGAAGACAGTTCAAGCAGGTAGGTGCGGCGATTGGTGGTGATGACCAGGTTTGTCTTTAACCCGATGCGCGTTGGCTTCACGAGGATGTTCACACGCAGGCTGGCGCCCGCACCGCTGGCCGTGTCGCCGACGATCCAGCGCACGGTGTCGCCGGCCGAGACCGTCACCAGTTCTTCGCCCTGCTGCAAAGCGATGACGGTGACACGGCCCGGACTGGTGTAGACCTGATACAGCGCGCCGTCCGCATAAGGCCAGACCTGAATGGCGTTGATGTAACCCTCGCGACTGGGGGCCACGCGCGCTTCTGCATTCGCGCGCGCCACGCGAGTTTTCTCATCGGGTGATTCAGTTGCCGGTTTGTCCTCGGGTGCCTCGGGTAAGTTCGGCAAGGACTTCAACTGCTCGGGCAGCGGCAGCGGTTTCGGCACCTCGACGATCTCGATGGGTTTGGGCGGTTCGGCTAACACGTGTGCCGCGACAGATTCATCCAGCGTGATGTCAGGTGGCGGTTGTCCACGCGTGGCGCAGCCGGTGACGGTTGCCAAGGTGGCACTCAGGATCAACGCCAAAGCGTAAATGCGGATTTGTGTTTTCATGGTTTCTTCACTCCTTCTGTCGCGTCGAGTTCACGGCTCCAGGACAGGCCGTTGACATAGATTCCCAGCGGGTTTTTGCGCAGCCGCTCTTCGGTACGCGGCGGCTGCAAGACCACGGACAGCATGGCGGTCCAGCGCTCGGTGCCCGAGGGCGAACCGTTCGCGTAATTGCGCTCGATCCAGCGCACCTGGAACGAGGATTCGCTGGCGCGAACCACACTGGTGATCTCCACCGCCGTCGAGGTCTGGCCGATGCGCGCAAATGGATCGTTGGTGCGTGCGTAGTCGTTCAGCGTGGCCGCACCCTTGTCCGTTGTGTAGTCGTAGGCTTCGAGCCAGTTTTGGCGCACGACGATAGGATCGATCGACAGCGAGCGCACGTCGGTGACGAAGCGCGCCAGGGTGTAGGCGATCTGCGCGTCGTTCGGCTTGTAGGGAGTGACGGCTTCGCCGACCGCGCGCACCTGGCCACCGGCGGCCACCTCCACCACATAAGGCGTGACGATGGATTGCGCTGAGCGCCATACCAGACCGCCCGCCATCAGCAATGCCAGCGACAGACAACCGAAGGCCATCAAGCGCCAGTTCTTCGCCTGAACGCGGGCGCTACCGATACGCTGATCCCAGACCTGCGCAGCAACTTGGTAAGGGGTGACAGGCTCGGGCGTTTCCGAGTAGCGCACCAGGGGTCGTTTGAATAGCATGAATTGATCTCCTCAAGGGTTCGAATCAGGTGTTGGATTCATCGCGCAGGCTCGGGCTGGCGCCGCTGCCACCGTGGTCGCCCGAGCGCAACGTGTGAGCCGCCGTCGAGACCGCACTGCTTGCCTGCTGTTTGCGCCGCATTTGTTTGGCCCAAGCGGGCTCGCCCGCAGGGGGCTTGGCTTCGGCCGATTCGGCTGATTCGGGTGCACCGGTTGCCGCCGCAGGCGCAGCAGCCTCCGCGACGAAATTCGCTACACGGTCCTTGACCGCTTTCGCACCGGCTGCGACACGCTGGCCGACCGCACCGGCACCGCTCTTGGCGACATTGGCGAGGCCTGCGCCGGCCGCACGAACACCGCTACCTCCTGATGCCGCAGCACCGGCCTGGTAAGCGGATTTCGCACCGCTTGCCATTGAGCTGGCCGCGCGTGCGGCACCCGGTACCATGCGCGCACCCGCCGCGACCGCTGCGCCACCTGATGCGATAGCGGCACCACCGGCCACCGCCAAACCAGCGACACCCAGTGCCGTTCCGGCCGCAGCGCCAGCGCCGAGCTGCGGTGCGCCTGACACCAGCCCGGTCGCGATGCCAGGCCCGAAGATCCCCAGTCCCAGCATCGCCAGCGAGGCCAGCATGATGGTCAGCGCCAGATCAATGGATGGCTCGGTGCCGGGCGGCACCTGAAACTGCGCAAACAGTCCTGTGCCGATGCCCACGATTACGGCCAGCACCAGCACCTTGATGCCCGACGAAACCACATTGCCCAATACACGCTCGGCCAGAAATGCCGTCTTGTTCCACAACGCAAACGGCACCAGCACGAAGCCCGCGAGTGTGGTTAGCTTGAATTCGATCAGCGTGACGAAAAGTTGCACTGCCAACACGAAGAAACTGATGATTACTATCAGCCAGGCGAGGAATAGCACCGTGATGACATCGAGGTGCGCGAACACTTCCGGGAAGCCGGTCATGCCGCTGATCTGCGCCATGATTGGCCGTGCCGCATCGACGCCGACCTTGGCCAGGTGGCCCGGCTGCAGCAGTTGCGCCTGCGTCAGCGTGGAACCCGACGCCACCAGCCCGAGTCCGGCAAACGAATTGAACAGGATGCCTGCCAGGTTGTTGAAGTTGCCGATGATGAAGGCGAAGGCACCGACATAGAGCGTCTTCTTGATCAGCCTGCCGATCACGTCCTCGCCGCCCATGGCCCAGAACAGACCCGCCAGCGTCATGTCGATCACCACCAGCGTCGCGGTGAGGAACGCCACCTCGCCATGCAGCAACCCGAAACCTGAGTCGATGTAGCGCGAGAAGACATCGAGGAAGTGGTCGATGACCGACAAGTCGTTCATGGCTCAGTCCTTCGACGCCGGAGGTGGCATAACCGGTGGCATAACCGGTGGCATAACCGGTGGCATAACCAGTGGCGTAGCCGGTGGTGCAGGCGTGTACGGCGTGCCGCTGCCCATGAAGCGCCGCCGCGTGGCCTCGGCGGCCATCGTGCATAGCGCATCGCCGACCTTGGCGTGGTCGGCTTTGCACTGGGCGCGGACATCCTTCAGTCGTTCGGGATTGGCCATCAGCGATTCGACGGACTCGGTAGGTGCCGGCTTGCCGCACGCGGCCAGTAGCAGGGTGCAGGCGGTAACGGTGAGAAGGGCTTTCATGGTCGAGTCCTCAGGGGTTGTAGTAGTTGACGGTGGCTGGCGTGTAGGGCGTGCCGTCACCCTGGAAGCGTCGACTCACCTCGCGGGCGCGTTCCTGCACCGCGATCTGCCGGGCCTGCTCCAGCGCGGTGGCCCGGTCCTGAGTGATCTGGAGCTGTTGTGCCTGGATGGCTTGCCGGGATTGCAGTGCCAGCAATTGGTTCGTCGCCTGCGTGGCCTGCAGCGCGCCGACGGCGGACTGGCTGCGGTTCACCAGGTCGGTCAAGGTCTGCTCGTCAGATGTGAAGTTCTGTACAGCCTGCGACTGCACCTGGGTCGCGGTGCGCAGCGCCTCCAACGAATTGCGCCAGCGCGTGCGGGCGTCGGTTGACATCTGACTACCCGACGTGGAGGCGGTATAGGCATTGGGATAGAGTCGCGCGAACTCGGTTTCCATCTGCGACAGGTTGAAGGCCAGCCCTTGCGCTTGCTGCAGGAGCTGGTTGGTCGCGGACAGAGCCGAGCGCAATTCATTGAGCGCACTGAAGTCCAGACTCGTGAGGTTCTTCGCCTGGTTCGTCAACATCTGCGCTTCGTTCTGAAGCTGCCTGATCTGGTTGTTGATCTGTTCCAGCGCGCGTGCGGCCGTCATGATGTTCTGCACGAGATTGGTCGGATCGATCACGACCCACTGCGCCTGCGCAGCGGGCAGGGTGCCCACCATAACGGCGGTGGCGATGGCAAGCAAGGTTTTCTTCATGGCGGCTTCTCCTGGGATGTGAAGGGGAACGACGGATAAGAGGGGATCAGGTCCGCGGCCCAGTCGAGGCCGCGATGGCGCAGCCAGGCGGCGGCGAAGTCCGCTGCTGGCACCGACGCGGAAACGATGTCGATAGCGCGCTGGTCTTCGGGCTTGGCTGCACCGGCAAATGCCAGCGCCACCGGCCCAAGTCCCAGATCGAAGACCCGGTTGCCGAGCCGCGATTGGTAGTAGTAATCGCGCTTGGGCTGGGCGGTCGCCACGATATTGATCTGCCGCGTATTGAGGCCGAAGCCTTCGTAGATAACGCGAATCTGCGGCTCGGTTGCCTGCGGATTGGGCAAAAAAATACGATTCACGCAGCTCTCGATGATGGCTGGCGCAATACTGGAATCTTTGATGTCCGCCAGCGATTGCGTGGCGAAGATCACCGACACGTTCTTTTTGCGCAGCGTCTTCAGCCACTGGCGAATGCGCGCGGCGAACACCGGGTCATCGAGAAACAGCCATGCCTCATCAAGGATCAACAGGGTTGGGGCACCATCCAGGCGTTCCTCGAAGCGGGCGAACAGGTAGCGCAGCACGGCCAGCGCCGCCGCCTTGCTGTGCATCAGCTCTTCCATCTCGAACGCTTGCACGTCAGCGAAACCGAGCCGGTCCTGGTCGGCATCGAGCAACTTGCCGTATGCACCGCCCAGCACATAGGGTTGTAAGGCCTGCCGCAGCGCGTTCGATTGCAGCAGCACAGACAAACCGGTCATGGTGCGCTGATCAAGCGGCGCGCTGGCGAGACTGTTCAGTGCCGACCACACCGCGTCCTTCACGTCTGGCCCAACGGCCACGCCTTCGTGAATCAAGCGCCCTTCGACCCACTCGGCCGCCCACGCTCGGTAACTGTCCTGGTCGATGCGTGCCAGCGGCTGGAAGGCGATGGCACCCTCTGCGCCCAAGTCGTAATGTTCGCCACCGAGCCCGAGCACGGTGGCGCGTATGGAGCGCCCCATGTCGAACGCGAAAATGCGCGATCCGACATAGCGGCGGAACTGCATGGCCAACGTGGCCAGCAGTACCGACTTGCCCATGCCGATAGGGCCGACCACCAGCGTGTTGCCCACGTCGCCGATGTGCGTGACCAGCCGGAACGGCGTCGCGCCATCGGTGCGGGTCACGATCAGCGGTGGGCCGTCAAGATGCGCATTGCGCTCTTGCCCGGCCCACACGGCCGACACCGGCAGCATGTGGGCCAGATTCAAGGTCGAGACAACGGGCTGGCGCACGTTGGCGTAGGCGTGCCCCGGAATCGACGATAGCCAGGCATCGACCGCGTTCAGGGTTTCGGGGATGGTCACGAAACCGCGACCCTGGATCGTTCGCTCCACAGCGCGCAACTTTTCGTCGGCGGCCGTCGCATCGGTATCGAGTACCGTCACGGTGGCGGTGACGTAGCCGAATGACACCTGGTCACTGCCCAGTTCCTGCAAAGCGGCATCGGCATCCGCAGCCTTGTTCGAGGCATCCGAATCGACCAGCGGGCTTTCCTGCTGAAAGATCGTCTCGCGCAGCAAGGCCACGATGTTCTTGCGCTTGGCGAACCACTGGCGGCGCAGCCGCCCCAGCTCACGTTCGGATTCAGCCTTGTCGAGGCACAGAAAACGGGTGCTCCAGCGGTAGGCAAAGCCCAGGCGATTGAGGTCGTCGAGCAGGCCAGGCCAGGTCGAGGTCGGGAAACCGCGCACCGACACCACGCGCAGGTGTTGGCCCCCGAGCATCGGTGCCAGCCCACCCGTCAGCGGTTCATCGGCCAGCAACGCATCAAGATGCATCGGCACTTCGGGCACGGCCACCGAATGGCGGCGCGTGGACACGCAGGCATGCAGATAGGTCAAGGTCTGACCATCGTTGAGCCAGTCGATCTCCGGCATGACCCCCGCGAGCAAACCGAAGAAGCGTTCGGTCTCCGACACGAAGCCCTCCAGCCGTTCGCGCCAATCTACGCCTTCGACCTTGGTGTTTTCATACAGCAGTTTGGCGGCACGGGCCGTTGATTCTTCGGGCGGCAGGTAGAGCAGCGTCAGGTGGTAGGTGCTCTCGAAGTGGCTATCGGCTTCCTCAAAAACGGCGCGGCGCTCTTCATCGACCAGCCACGACAGCGGCTCGGGAAATACCGACTGCGGGTAGTCCGCCGCTTCGCGCCGTTCGGCCTCCACGAACAGCGCCCAGCCGGAACCGAACCGGCGCAGCGCGTTGTTCAAGCGCGCCGACGTGGCGATCAGTTCGCCTTGCGTCGCACTATCCAGGTCCGGCCCGCGAAACCGCGCCGTGCGCTGGAACGAGCCGTCCTTGTTGAGTACGACACCCGGTGCGACCAGCCCAGCCCAAGGCAACCAGTCGGCCAGCAGAGCAGGGCGTTTGCGGTATTCAGCAAGATGCATCATGGCGTGTTCTCCGTGGGCCTCATACGTCCAACAACATGCGGTGCTTGATGTGTCGAGCGAAAACCGCCATGAACTGTGCGTCCAGCCGCGCGCCCCAGACCGCCAACGCGTGCCCGACGATCCACAGCGCCAGACCGGGGAGCCAGAGTTGCAGCCCGAGACCGACCGCCGCCGCCAGCGTGCCGTTGGCAATCGCCACCGTGCGCGGCGCGCCGCCCAGCAAAATGGGTTCGGTCAACGAACGGTGCAGCGGCACTTCAAAGCCGGGTGCATCAGCAGGCAGCGTGTTCATGCGATCACCGCTCCACCGGCGAAGCTGAAGAAGGTCAGGAAGAACGATGATGCGGCGAACGCGATCGACAGGCCGAAGACGATCTGCACCAGCTTGCGGAAGCCGCCGCTGGTATCGCCAAATGCCAGCGTCAGGCCAGTGGTAATGATGATGATCACCGCGATGATGCGTGCTACTGGTCCCTGAATGGACTCCAGCACTGATTGCAGCGGCGCCTCCCACGGCATGTTCGAGCCCGCTGCGTGCGCAGGCAGCGTCACGCATAGCAACAGCGCCGCCATGACGATGATCTGCATACCGACTTGAAGGCGGGCGTTGTGCAGAAGCGGATTTACGGAAGTGTTTGAAGTGTTTGAAATGTGCAAAGGTGTCATGGCGGTTCTCCGGGCGTTGATGAAAGTGAGGGGCAGGAAGGCATTAGCTCCGCGCTGAGGTGGTAGCCGTGGCTGTCGAAGCCGGTGACGCGGGCGATTTCCTGCACGCGGCGCACATGGCCGCGACCGGCGATGTAGACGATGACATTCACGGCCTCGGCGATCAGGGCGCGTGGTGCGGTCACGGCGACTTCGAGAATCAGTTGTTCCAGCCGCAGTAATGCGCCCGCTGCGGAACCGGCATGGACGGTCGCGATGCCGCCCGGATGGCCGGTGCCCCAGGCCTTGAGCAGGTCGAGCGCTTCGGCGCCGCGTACCTCGCCGACGACGATGCGGTCTGGCCGAAGCCGCAGGGTCGAGCGCACCAGCTCAGCCATGGTCACGACGCCCGCGCGAGTGCGCAGCGGGACGTGGTCGAGTGCCGTGCATTGCAGCTCCACCGTGTCTTCGAGCACAATCACGCGGTCGCCGGTGGCGGCGATCTCGGCGAGCAGGGCATTGGCCAGCGTGGTTTTTCCGGTGCTGGTGCCACCCGCGATCAGGATATTCTGGCGTTCGCGCACGGCGGTCCGCAGGAAGGTCGCCTGTGCCTCGGTCAGGATGCCGTCGGCCACGTAGGTGTCGAGCCGGATCAGGTTGACAGCGCGCTTGCGCAGCGCGAACACCGGCCCCGGCGTCACGGGCGGTAGCGCGCCTTCGAAACGCTCGCCCGTTTCGGGCAGTTCGGCGGATAACAGCGGCTTGCCCGAATGCACTTCGGCACGCACATGGGCGGCGACCAGTCGGATGATGCGTTCGCCGTCGGCGGGCGTGAGGCTGACACCCAGCGGTTCGCGCCCACTGCTCAGCCGATCGATCCACAGCGAACCGTCGGGGTTGAGCATGACTTCCACAACATCCGGGTCGTTCAAGGCCTTGGCGATGTCCGGCCCCATCGCCGTGCGCAGCATGCGCACGCGACGTTGCAGTGCCAGCGAGGCCGACAAGCCCTGATCGCGCGACGGGTTGCTCATGACGGTGCGCCTCCATCGTCGGCAGGTGCTTCGGCGCGAACGTTTTCCTGTGTGCCGAAGAACTGGCTAGAGTCGGGCTGGATTTCCTCGACCACGTCCTTGACCAGGCTGCGCCCGCGCAGCAGATGCCGACCGAGTTGTTCGATAAACTGCTCGAAGCGTGCGCGGCCCAGAGTGCGCGCCGCTTCCTGATGCGCTTCCGGCACCGGGGTGCTGACGGTCAGGAAATAGCGCACATAGAGCGCCAGCGTCTCGATCAGGATGTTCTGATCCCGCTCCAGCTTGTCGAGCTGGCGGGATAGTCGATCCAATCGCTTGGCGATGGCGGCTTCGCGCTGATCGCCGGAGTCTGGCGAGAGAAACGAGGCCAGCGCGGCGGCCATGATGGACGACTTGGACAAACCCTTCATGGTCGCTAACTCGTCGAGCCGCTTGGCGTGCTCGTGCTCGATAAAAAGGTTCAGACGTGTGCGGCTCATAGGGATATCCCGTCATCAGGGTCAAGGGCGGCTAGCCGCGCCGTGCGTAGCAGGCGTGGATCGAGCTGGGTGGGCAACGACAAGTCGTCGTCATCGAACAGGCCCAAGTCGTCCACTGCGTGTTCTGGCACCGGTGTGAATACGACTTCGGACAGTTCCGGCTGCTGCTGGTGGCCACCGTCGTCGATGGACTCGCCGTGTGCGGGGGTGACCAAGCCGAGAATCGGTGCGGCAGGTATCGCCAGTCCGGTCCAATCGTCCGGCCGCAATGGCGGTGCATCGGCGTAGTGTCCGAGTTGCAATGGCGGCGGCGGTTGCATGCGCGTCTTGAAATTTGCATCCAGGTAGTAGCGAATTTTTTGCGCCCTGATCGGTGGATGGCCGGACACCATCACCACCTCGTCGTCGGGCGGCAGTTGCATGACCTCGCCTGGCGTGAGCAGTGGCCGTGCTGTCTCTTGCCGCGAGACCATCAAGTGGCCGAGCCACGGCGCCAGCCGGTGGCCGGCGTAGTTGCGCTGCGCACGCAATTCGGTCGCGGTGCCCAATGCTTCGGAAATACGTTTGGCTGTGCGTTCGTCGTTGGTGGCGAACGCGATCCGCACATGGCAGTTATCGAGGATCGAATGGTTTTGCCCGTAGGCCTTGTCGATCTGGTTGAGCGATTGCGCAATGAGAAATGCGCGCAGTCCGTAACCTGCCATGAAGGCCAGGGCACTCTCGAAGAAATCGAGCCGACCGAGTGCCGGGAACTCGTCGAGCATCAGCAGCAACTTGTGGCGGCGGGCAATGCCGTCCGAACCGTCGAGTGATTCGGTCAGGCGTCGGCCGATCTGATTGAGGATCAGCCGGATTAGCGGCTTGGTGCGGCTGATATCCGAGGGCGGCACCACCAGGTACAGCGACACCGGGTGATCGGCGTCGATCAAATCGGCGATACGCCAGTCGCAGCGTGAGGTGACTTCGGCCACCGTGGGATCGCGGTACAGGCCCAAGAAACTCATCGCGGTGGACAGCACACCGGATCGTTCGTTTTCGCTCTTGTTCATCACCTCGCGCGCCGCTGATGCGACCACCGGGTGCGTTGTTTCGCCCAGGTGCCGTGTCGTCATCATCCGGTGCAACGTCACCTCGAACGGGCTGGCAGGATCGGACAGGAAATTGGCGACGCCACGCAGTGTCTTGTCTTCGCCCGCGTAGAGGACATGCAGGATCGCGCCGACCAGCAGGGCATGCGAAGTTTTTTCCCAGTGGTTGCGCCGCTCCAGCGCGCCTTCGGGATCGACCAGGATGTCGGCGATGTTCTGCACGTCGCGTACCTCGTGCATACCGCGCCGCACTTCGAGCAGCGGGTTGTAGGCGGCCGATTTCGCATCGGTCGGGTTGAACAGCAGGCAATGCGAGAAGCGCGAGCGCCAACCGGCAGTCAAGGTCCAGTTCTCGCCCTTGATATCGTGGATGACGGCGGAGCCAGGCCACGAAAGTAGCGTTGGCACCACCAGGCCGACACCCTTGCCGGAGCGGGTGGGCGCGAAGGCCATTACATGCTCGGGACCTTCGTGGCGCAGATAGTCACCATCCTTGCGGCCCAGGAAAACCCCGGCGGGTCTGGTCAGGCCGGAACGATGGATTTCAGCGGGGAGTGCCCAGCGTGCCGAGCCGTAGGTCGTGACCAGCTTGGACTGCCGCGCACGCCACACCGACATGGCGATGGCCACCATGGCACCGGCGAAGCCGCTGCACGCTGCGATGGCACCGCCGCGCAGGAAAATGTCGGGCGCATAGGCATCGAAGAAGTACCACCACTCAAACAGCCGCCACGGGTGATAGACCGGCATGCCGAGCAAGTCGAACCACGGCGCACCGAGCCGCATCTGGTACCCCAGCGCAGCTGCCGTCCACTGGGTGGCACTCCATATCCCCAGTAATACGATGGTAAAAACCATCATGATCTGGCCAGTCAGCACGCCGGTCGGCACCATGCCGCACCCCCTCATGTGGATTACTCGATTCAGTCCATTTCGATGTGCCGTCAGCGCGGTACCCGCGAATCAGGATCGGCTTATCGTCAAGGTTCGAAGCGGCACCGATCCGGCACCACTTTAGACGTCGCAAGTTTGGGGGCGCCGCGAGCATGAGAAAACCCGCTCGGGCGAAGGTTGGCTAAGGGGGGAGTACAGCGATGATTATTTACGTTCAGTTCTGATCGTTTGTCGGTTCGAGCAGGCTGCTTGCAACTAAACGTTTCCAAAAGGCTAGCGCTTTGGTCACGTAGTTGACAATTGCCGTCCTGCGGCTTATCCGTGTGCCGCTAACCGATGGCCAATTCGACGCATTGGTGTCATTTACGTTCAACCTCGGCGCGCGCTGCAATGTTCGACGCTGCGCCGTCAGACCAACCGTGGCGAACACGATGCGGCGGCGCTGGAATTTCTAAAGTGGGTATGGGCTGCCGGACGGCAATTCCCAGCGGGCTACTGGACGATTGGCTACGGACATCTCTGCGACCCGAACCATCCACCAATCACCGAGGGCGAAGCTGAAGTCTATCTGGCGCATGAGCTACAGACGGCGCTTGCCGCCACGCTGCGCTACTGCCCGGTGCTGATCACCGAGCCGGAGGGACGGCTTGCAGCCATCGTGGACTTCACGTTCAACCTGGGTGCGGGTCGGCTGCAGACATCAACGCTGCGGCGGCGAGTTAACCAACGAGACTGGGTCGCGGCCACTCAGGAACTGCGCCGATGGGTCTATGGCGGCGGAAAAGTGTTGCCAGGTCTGGTGACAAGGCGACTTACAGAAGCTGCCCTGCTACGGTGAGTCTGTAACAAAAGCTCTAAAAACAATCCAATCCCCTGATCTCACCGTTTCCAGGTGGAATCAGGGGGTTTTTTGCGTTTCTACCCATAAGCCCGTGATCGGTAAAATTTGCCTGCGTAACTCATCAAATGTTACAATTAGCATATTAAATTGTACGTTAGTGGCAGGGAGCCAGTAGCTTCTTAACGAGGATGCCTGCCCCCCCCCCCACAGTTTCAGCCCGGCTGATTGGCCCCGCTGAGAGTGCTGCTGGGGGATTTTTTTGATGGAGGTGGGTTTGTGAGTGTTCTTGTCACTGGCGGTGCCGGCTTTATCGGCAGTAACTTTGTACTTGAGTGGTTGGCTGAGTCAGATGAACAGGTTATCAACCTCGACAAGCTCACCTATGCCGGCAATATCGAGAACCTGCAAAGTCTCAATGGCGATCAACGCCATGTTTTCGTGCAAGGCGACATCGGTGATTCCACCCTGGTTACCAATCTGCTCGCCAAACACCAACCTCGCGCCATCATCAATTTTGCTGCCGAAAGCCATGTAGACCGCAGCATCCACGGCCCGGAAGACTTTATCCAGACCAACATCGTTGGCACGTTCCATCTACTGGAGGCGGTACGCGCCTACTGGGGTGGCTTGCAAGGCGACGCCAAGCAAGCCTTTCGCTTCCTGCACGTCTCCACGGATGAAGTCTACGGCTCGCTCACCAAAGACGAACCCGCTTTCACCGAAACCCACCGCTACGAACCCAACAGCCCGTATTCGGCCAGCAAAGCGGCCAGCGACCATCTGGTGCGTGCCTACCACCACACCTACGGCTTGCCGGTGCTCACCACCAACTGCTCCAACAACTACGGCCCGTACCACTTCCCGGAAAAACTCATTCCGCTGATGATCGTCAACGCGCTGGCAGGCAAACCGCTGCCGGTGTATGGCGACGGCCAGCAGATCCGCGATTGGCTCTACGTCAAAGACCATTGCAGCGCCATCCGCCGCGTATTGGCAGCCGGCCAGGTCGGCGAGGTCTATAACATCGGCGGTTGGAATGAGAAGCCCAACCTCGACATCGTCCACACCGTTTGCGCTCTGCTCGACGAACTCCGCGGCCGCGTCGACGGCAAAAGCTATCGCGAACAAATCACCTATGTCACCGACCGCCCCGGTCACGACCGGCGCTACGCCATCGATGCCAGCAAGATAGAGCGCGAACTTGGCTGGAAACCCGCCGAAACCTTTGAAACCGGCATTCGCAAAACTGTACTGTGGTATCTGGAAAACCAGAGTTGGGTCACCAACGTTCAATCCGGCGCTTACCGCGAATGGGTGGAGATGAACTACAGCGGGCGTACGGCATGAAAATTTTGTTATTTGGCAAAAATGGCCAAGTCGGTTGGGAGTTACAACGCAGCCTAGCGCCCTTGGGCGAGCTCGTCGCATTGGATTTTGACAGCCAGGATTTGTGCGGCGACTTTTCCAATCCTGAGGGTGTAGCTCAAGCTGTCCGCAGTGTCGCGCCTGACGTCATCGTCAATGCGGCGGCGCATACCGCTGTCGATAAAGCCGAGAGCGAGGCCGCGCTGGCTCACACCATCAATACGCTTACTCCTGGCGTTCTCGCTCAGGAAGCAAAGCGCAAGGGTTCCTGGCTGATTCATTACTCCACCGATTACGTCTTTGATGGACGTGGAGAAACACCGTGGGTAGAAACCGACCCTACCGGCCCACTCAGCGTCTATGGCAAAACCAAGCTGGAAGGTGAAGAAGCGATTCGTGATGCGGGTTGTAAGCACCTTATTTTTCGCACAAGCTGGGTTTATGCCGCACGTGGAAACAACTTTGCAAAAACCATGCTGCGCCTGGCGCAAGAGCGGGACCGCCTGAGCGTGATCGACGATCAGATTGGCGCCCCTACCGGGGCTGATCTGCTGGCAGACATCACTTCGCACGCCATTCGAACCACGCTGCATAATCAGGAAATCAGTGGTTTGTATCATTTGGTGGCCGCGGGTGAAACCTCATGGCATGGCTACGCAAGTTTCATCATTGATTTCGCTCGCCAAGCTGGCGTTGAGATTAAAGTTTCGCCAGAAGCCATTCAGCCTGTGCCCACCAGCGCATTTCCGACGCCTGCTGAACGCCCCAAAAACTCGCGTCTGGCCACAGACAAGCTGCAAAACACCTTCGGACTGAAACTACCCCATTGGCAAAGCGGGGTTGCACGTATGCTGGCCGAAGTGCTGGAAAGTAGGCAGGGGTCAGTAGGAAGTGGGTCGTGATTTACCGTTGCTTTCCTACTTTTTACTACACTCTTTCTTCTAACCGGTAATGGGGAAGCCGCATGAGCAACTGGAAGCATGGAAATTTGCGATGCAATTGGTCAAGGCTGTGTATGAGCTTACGGCAAGTTTTCCTGCGGAAGAACGGTATGGACTCGCGCAACAAATGAGACGCGCAGCGGTATCAATACCTAGCAATATTGCCGAAGGCGCAGGCAGAAACGGCTCAAAGGAATATCTGCACTTCATTGGTATCTCACGAGGCTCGCTCGCGGAGTTGGAGACCCAAATGCAACTTGCTGTGATGCTTGGTTTTACAGTTACTGACCATATTGCATTCGATCTTGCAGATCGCACCGGAAAATTACTAACTGGTTTTCACAAAAAATTGAGTACAACATGACCCAACTCACCACTCACCACTCACCACTTGCCAGAAAAGGCATCATCCTCGCCGGCGGCTCCGGCACCCGGCTCTACCCCGTTACCAAAGCAGTCTCCAAGCAACTGCTGCCGATTTACGACAAGCCGATGATCTACTACCCGCTAAGTACGCTGATGCTGGCGGGTATTCGAGACATCCTCATCATTTCCACCCCGCAAGACACACCGCGCTTTGAGCAACTGCTGGGCGACGGCAGCGACTGGGGCCTCAACCTGCAATACGCCGTGCAACCCAGTCCAGATGGCCTGGCTCAGGCCTTTATCATCGGCAAAGACTTCATCGGCAACGCCCCCAGCGCCTTGGTTCTGGGCGACAACATTTTTTATGGCCACGACCTGCACGCCCTGCTTGAAAAAGCCATGATGCGCAATCAAGGTGCAACCGTTTTTGCCTACCATGTGCAAGACCCGGAGCGTTACGGCGTAGTGGCTTTCGATGCCCAAGGCCGCGCCACCAGCCTGGAAGAAAAGCCCGCCAGCCCCAAGAGCCACTATGCCGTCACGGGCCTGTATTTCTACGACAACCAGGTCGTTGACATCGCCGCCAACCTCAAGCCATCGGCACGGGGCGAGCTGGAGATTACCGACCTGAACCGCATTTACCTTGAGCGTGACCAGCTCAATGTGGAAATCATGGGTAGGGGTTACGCCTGGCTCGACACCGGCACCCACGAAAGCCTGATCGAAGCCAGCAATTTCATCCAGACCATCGAACACCGACAGGGCTTGAAAGTGGCTTGCCCAGAAGAAATCGCCTACCGCAAAGGCTTCATCAACGCCGAGCAACTAGAAAAGCTGGCACAGCCGCTGGCCAAAAACGGTTACGGGCAATACCTGCAACGCCTGCTGAAAGAAGGGATTCAGCCGTGAATGTGATACCCACTGCCATTCCCGACGTCCTCATCATCGAACCCAAAGTGTTCGGCGACGAGCGCGGCTTCTTTTTTGAAAGCTTCAACCGCCGCCAATTCGCCGAGCTGATCGGGCGTAACGTCGATTTTGTGCAAGACAACCACAGTCGATCGGCCAAAAACGTGCTGCGCGGCTTGCATTACCAAATCCAGCAACCCCAAGGCAAGCTGGTGCGCGTGGCGCAGGGCACGGTGTTTGACGTGGCGGTGGACATACGCCGCAGTTCGCCCACCTTTGGGCAGCACGTTGGCGTGGAACTGTCCGCTGAAAACAAACGCATGTTGTGGGTGCCCGAAGGCTTCGCCCATGGCTTTGTGGTGTTGTCAGACACCGCCGAGTTTCTCTACAAAACCACCGATTACTGGGCGCCTGAGTTTGAGCGCAGCATTGCCTGGAACGACCCCGCCATCGGCATCCAATGGCCCATCCAAGGCGAACCATCATTGTCCGCAAAAGACCAACAAGCCAAAGCACTGGCAGAAGCGGAGCACTTCGCATGACTCACTCGTTAACAGCGATCAACCCTCACGCTGCGCAACCCACATCCCTCGTGGCACTGGGCAAAAGCCTTTGGCGTAACCGCCAGCTCATCGTGCAAATGACCAAGCGCGAAGTGGTCGGCCGCTACAAAGGCTCGGCCTTGGGTCTGGCCTGGTCCTTCTTCAACCCGGTGTTCATGCTGACTGTGTACACCTTCGTCTTCTCCGTGATCTTCAAGTCCCGCTGGGACGTTGGGGGTGAAGAGAGCAAAACCCAGTTCGCCGTGGTGCTGTTTGTCGGCATGATCGTGCACGGCCTGTTTGCCGAAGTGCTCAATCGCGCACCGTCGCTCATCCTTTCCAACGTCAATTACGTCAAAAAGGTCGTGTTCCCGTTGGAGATACTGCCAGTCATTGTCATGGGCGCAGCGTTGTTCCATAGCATCATCAGCCTTGGCGTATTGCTGGCCGCCTTTGCACTCTTTAACGGCTACCTGCACTGGACGGTGGTTTTCACCCCCCTTGTACTGCTGCCGCTGGTCATCCTCGCCACGGGGCTCGCCTGGATGCTGGCATCCCTGGGCGCATTTCTGCGCGATGTGGGGCAAACCATCGGCATTATCACCATGGTCTTGATGTTTCTTGCGCCCGTTTTTTACCCCGTAACTGCGGTACCGGAAGAATTCCGCCCCTGGCTCATGGCTAACCCGCTCACCTTCATCATCGAGCAGGCGCGTGAGGTGCTGATCTGGGGCCGCGGGCCGGACTGGACGGGATTGGGCACTTACACCGTGGTTGCTATGGCAATAACCTGGGCTGGCTACGCCTGGTTCCAAAAGACGCGTAAGGGGTTTGCCGATGTCCTCTAACGATATAGCCATCCGCGTTCAAGGCTTGAGCAAGTGTTACGGAATCTACGCCAACCCGCGCGACCGGCTCAAACAGTTTATCTTGCCTCGCCTGCAACGCTTGATCGGGCAAGCGCCCAAGCAATACTTCCGGGAATTTTGGGCGCTTAAAGACGTTTCGTTCGAAATTAAAAAGGGCGAAACCGTCGGCATTATTGGACGCAATGGCAGCGGTAAATCTACCCTGCTGCAAATGATTTGCGGCACGCTTAGCCCTACCAGCGGCAGCATTCAAACCAATGGGCGTATCGCCGCCCTTTTGGAACTTGGCTCCGGGTTTAACCCCGAATTCACCGGGCGCGAAAACGTATATATGAATGCCTCGGTGCTCGGCTTAAGCAACGATGAAATCGATGCGCGCTTTGACGACATCGTCGCCTTCGCTGACATTGGCGACTTCATCGAGCAGCCGGTAAAAACCTATTCCAGCGGCATGATGGTGCGCCTGGCATTCGCCGTCATTGCGCATGTGGATGCAGACATACTGGTAGTGGATGAAGCACTATCTGTTGGCGATGCTTTCTTTACCCAAAAGTGCATGCGTTTCCTACGCAACTTTATGAAAACGGGAACCGTGCTGTTTGTAAGTCACGATACTGGCAGCATAAAAAATTTGTGCAACTATGCCGTGTGGCTTGAGAAGGGGCAGGTGATACAGGAAGGTGCGCCCAAGGAGGTTTGCGAACTTTATCTTGAGGCGTTTTACGAAGCACAGCAAGGGAAGAGCAGTACAACCAAGCTCAGAGAGTTCAAGAAATTAGATGATTCACTCCCACTTAAGGATCAGCGCCTGGAATTCATTAACGCCAGTAACCTGCGCAATGATTTGCAAATATTTAAGTTCGATCCAGACGCGGCATCTTTTGGCAAGGGCGGAGCGCAAATTCACGATGTTCGTCTGCTGGATGAAAACGAACATCCGCTTGCTTGGATTGTAGGTGGGGAAAAAGTCACGCTGCGGGTAATGGTCCACGCATATCAAGACCTCGATTCCCCGATCATCGGATTTTTTGTCAAAGATCGTCTAGGGCAAGCCTTGTTTGGAGACAATACATTCCTATCCTACAGAGAATTGCTTGTTCATTGCCAAGCGGGAAACGAACTTCAAGCGGACTTTGTTTTTTCTATGCCGCTGCTTCCCTCTGGCGAATACAGCATCACGATCGCCATAGCCAACGGCACTCAAGAAATTCATGAACAACATCATTGGATACACGATGCCGTATTGTTTAAATCAGAATCAAGCAGTGTTGCGTCTGGCCTGATAGGCATTCCAATGCTCGAAGTAAAGCTGCAAGCTACAGAGGCAATGATATGAACTTAAATAACTTAATTTCAATTGCATCATTTACTCCTAGCTCACTTGAGTTTCCACCTCCATGGGTTGGGCATATACCCTTTGCGGCCTGGGTGATTCAAGAGGTCTCGCCAAAAATATTTGTTGAGCTTGGTACACATAGTGGAAATTCTTACTTCACGTTCTGTCAGTCAGTTGCTCAAGCGGGTCTTTCAACTAAGTGCTATGCGGTTGATACATGGCAGGGGGATGAACATGCGGGCGAATACAACGATGCAATTTACTCCAAAGTGGCGATTCATAATTCCAAGCACTATGCAAGATTTTCTGCGTTATTACGGATGAAGTTTGATGATGCTGCCACTTATTTTGATGATGAATCAATAGAGTTGCTGCACATCGACGGGCTGCATACTTATGAAGCTGTTCATCATGATTTTGAAACTTGGCTGCCCAAATTGGCACCTGGTGCAGTGGTGATGTTTCATGACACAAATGTTCGTGAGCGAAATTTTGGTGTGTGGCGACTGTGGGAAGAGTTGCAGGTACGCTACCCGAATAATTTGGAATTTACTCACTCTCATGGTTTGGGCGTGCTACAAATACATAACGCGATTGCTGATGATAGACTGCCTTGGTTAAAGACCAAGACGAAAGAGAAGGCTCTGTTAATCAGCTATTTTTCGGCATTGGGGGCAAATCAGCGCGAACGTTATGATTTGATTTTTTCTCAATCGCAAATTGAAAGTTTGAATCATGCTGCGTGGGAGAGTGAGGCTCGAGCTACCAACCTGAACTTAGCTGTCCAAGGCAAGGATGTGCACATCGCCAATTTGGCACAAGCACTCCAAGAAAAAGATGTGCATATAAACGGGCTGCATCAAGCGGTGAATGAACGCGATGGGCAGATCGTTAACCTGAACTTAGCTGTCCAAGGCAAGGATGTGCACATCGCCAATTTGGCACAAGCACTCCAAGAAAAAGATGTTCATATTAACGGACTGCATCAAGCGGTGAACGAGCGCGATGGACAGATCGTCAACTTGAACCAAACCGTTGACGAGCACAAACAGGAAATTGCAATCTATATTGCAGAGTCAGACAAACTGACGAAAGCAATTTGCGAATCTATAGTGGCAATGAAAAACTAACCATTCGATTTTTATAACCAAGAGGTAAGTACACCATGAAGAAGCTCATTTATTTAACCCCACTACTTTTGTTGGCTGCTTGTGGCGGATCCAACACCTCTATCTTCATTTCAAAGACTTGTTCGATTGATCAGCCGATTGAAAATGCCATACTCCCTGCTGAGAAAAGCTTCAATGTGAGCGGGTGGATGTTTGACAAGCAATCTGGCGCCTTGCCCGATCATGTCCGCATTCAGTTCAGTTCGAACAATCGTCAATTTATTAAGACGTTTGATGCTAAGTACGGCCTCAAGCGCATGGACGTGGCGCAGGCGTTAAATGCGCCTGCTGCAGAATCGTCCGGTTTTAATTTGGAAGTGTCGGCCAACTCGCTGACCCCGGGAAGTTATGAAGTTGTGATATTGCAAGATGTTTCCAATGCTACTTTAGTTTGTGGTAGTGGTCACACAATTCAGGTGAAGTAAATGCACATTCAGGGAGATGTCTTTTTCGATGAGCAGATTTATTTGGCTGCTAATCCGGATGTTGCAGATAGTGTTAGTCAGGGACAGTTTGCTTCTGGCTTTGAGCACTACCAATGTGCCGGGCAAGGGGAGGGAAGAATTGCTAGCGCACACCAGTTTGTTCTTGATCAGGCAAAACAGCTATCTCTTATGACGCAGGCCGTGGCTGAGCGTGATGGTCAGATTGCTGCGTTGAATTATGAGGTGGCCGCACGGGATGGCACTATTCGGGCAATACAGAGTAGCTTTTCATGGCGACTGACGCGCCCACTTCGTCGGGTTTTTGCTAGTTATCCCCAGCTAGGAATCGTTGCTCGACGTGCCGCGAAATTGGTTTGGTGGGCGCTAACCCTACAGTTGGTCAAGAGAATGCGTGAATGGCGGTTGTCAAGAAATGCCAAAGGCGATGGGGAGCCTCACTTTGCCCCCCCCTGCGATGATTACTGCTTCGCGATTCCTTTTGATTATCCGATAGAAAAGCCAACAGTCACGCCGAACGTGGCGGTGGTATGTCATATGTACTACCCCGAAATGCTGGACGAATTCAAACGCTATCTCTCGAATATTCCTTTTCCTTTTGATTTATTCATTACGACCGATTCGGAAGAGAAAAAAAACGAAATTACTACCGGCTTGTTAGATTGGAACAAGGGGGCTGTTGAAATACGGCTTGCGCCGAATCGAGGCAGGGATATTGCCCCCAAGTTAATCACTTGTCGTGATGTGTATGAGCGGTATGAGTTCTTTCTGCATATTCATTCGAAGAAATCACCCCATCATCACTCACTTGAGGGTTGGCGCCCATATTTGTTAGGAACCTTGCTTGGGTCGAGGGAGATTGTAGAAAGCATTTTCGAGGCATTTAACAGTGATCCCATGCTGGGGCTAATCGCGCCCCAGCATTACAACCCGGTTAGGGGTTCCATTGGGTGGGGGTGGAATTTTGATGCGGCCAAGAAATTCGCAACCCAATTGGGTCTGAAATTATCGATTGATGGGAAAGTAGATTTCCCGTCCGGGTCAATGTTTTGGGGAAGATCTGCGGCCATTAAACCTCTACTGGAGAGCGGACTAGCCATAGAAGATTTTCCGACGGAGGCTAGCCAGATAGATGGAACACTAGGGCATATTATTGAGCGTATATATTTCTTTGTTTGTGAGCAAGCGGGATACCGATGGCTCAAGATCGCATGCCCCGCGCTGTTGCAAAATGCTGAGAGAATCATATTCTGCGAAAGCAAAGCCTCGCTAGTGGCCTCCATTAAAGACACTCAGTACGGTCTTTTGGTTTCGAGCAAAGAAAGAGCCAGTGGACTGTTCAAACCTGGCGCTAACCTTGGTAGCTTTGCTGGCGGACTGACGCAGAGTTGGCGAACGGTCCATGCCAAGTCGGATTTGCGGACGATGGCATTTTCACAATTTTGTGATGAGCTGGAAAAACATATTTCGAAACAGGAAAGCAAAATAGATTTTGATGAGAATTTCTATCTTTCCGCTAACCAGGATGTGGCAGCGGAAGTGGCGAAGGGAGGCGTGTCGTGCGGCTATGTCCACTACTGCCTAGCCGGACAATACGAAGGTCGAATGCATAGCGATCGTCAACTCAAACACAGGCTCTCAATTAATCTCAGCTACCCTAGTGGATTTCTAGCTCCCGTTGATTATCCTCCTTTGCGCAGTCGAATAAGTTTAACTCAATTGCCGCAAAGCCCGCGGCCCTTTCTATTAATACTCTTTTCTCATCTGCAAGAAGATCTTTTCTTTGCTGGGTATTCTGAGTTTTTCAAAGATCATAGCTCTGTTTTTGACCGGTTCGATCGAGTAGTTATCGCTGTTGAGAATGCCGAGTTTGATCGGAAGCTTGCATTGCGTTACTTAAGTCGGATCGAGGTGATGCATTCGTCAGAAATCGGTGCACTTAAATATAAACCGGATATTATTATCGGGTTTAATGCGCACTTGACGTGTGCAGCATACCAGATGCTTCCTGATAATCCTGAAAGAGTGGTGTATTACTGCCAAGACTTTGAGTCAGGATTCTTTTCATATGGAGCTGACTATATTATTGGTGAGAAAGCGATATCAGGTTCACGCAATCTCATTGTGTCAACAGAGCTGTTGAGAAAGTTTCTGGTGAATAGAGGCCTGGTGAATGATGCCCAACAAGTATTTGTTACAAATCCCAAGATTGAAGTATTGGATGTTCAGAAAATCAAAACGAATCGATTATTTTTTTATTATCGACCAGAGTCATTTCATAAGAGAAACTTGCCAGAAGCACTGATGGCTGCTGTGCGCGAGTTTTGTTTCAAGTACAGTGACTATGAGATATACATGGTCGGGTCAGTGGCTACTTCCTATTCGTTCAAAATCAACGGAACCCAGGTATTTGTAATAAGCAAATTGCCGAAGAAAGATTACGTCGAATTGATATCGTCGTGCGATGTGGTCGTTGCCATGATTTATTCGGCACACCCTGGCGTTATCGCATTTCAGGCGGCGGCTTCTGGAATTCCGACCGTAACCAATGTGTTCGAAAACAGAGATGCTTCTTTATTGAAGAGCATCTCCAAGAATATCGTGCCGTACGACCCTGTTCGCGACAGTCTCCTTGTTGCAATCGAGCAGGCACTGGCTATGCCCAAGGGACAGCCTTCGTTTGATGAAGCGTTGTATTCTGGAAATCAACAAGGATCGCTTGTGGATTTTTATGACAATATTTTGCATCGTTCATCTGTTGATCGCACTGACAAAGTTGCAGGCATCCAGGCATCCAGGCAACGAGGTAGCCGTGAACAATGTATAAATATGGTAAGCCGATAGTTACCGTCATTGTCGTCAATTGGAACGGCGAACGATTCCTCGAACGATGCCTCACTGCCCTGCTGGCACAGACGGCCACGCCGCACGAAATCATTCTGGTAGATAACGCGAGCACGGATGGCTCGCTCGAAATCGCGCGTCGTTTTCCTTCGGTGCGGCTGCTGGCACAAGATAGCAATACTGGCTTTGCGCGTGGCAACAATCTGGCAATCAATGCCGCTGCTGCGGGTTCTGTGTGGATTGCACTGCTTAATCCGGATGCTTTTCCCGAGCCGCGTTGGCTGGAAGAATGCTTGTTGTCGGCGCAGCGTAATCCACAATTCGATATTTTCGGTAGCAAGCTGCTCAACGCGGCCGATCCAACGGTACTGGATGGTACGGGGGATGCTTACCACGTGAGCGGCCTGGTGTGGCGAACGGCGCATGGCATTCCTGCGTCTGTACTGGGCGAATATGAGTGCGAAGTATTTTCTCCTTGCGCTGCGGCTGCACTGTATCGCCGCAGCGCACTGCTCGAAGTCGGTGGTTTCGATGAGGACTTCTTCTGCTATGTGGAAGATGTCGATCTCGGTTTCCGTTTACGGCTGGCCGGTTATCGGTGCCTCTATGTGCCGAAATCTGTGGTGCATCATGTCGGATCCGGCACCACAGGCGGGAAAAATAGCGATTTCTCTGTCTATCACGGTCATCGCAATTTGGTGTGGACGTTCGTGAAAGATATGCCGGGCTTGTTGTTCTGGTTGTTGCTGCCTTTGCATCTGGTTTTGAGTCTGGCAAGCATCATCTGGTTTGCGTTTCGCGGTCAGGGTCGGGTAGTTTGGCGAGCCAAGCGCGATGCCTTGTTGGGCTTGCCGAAGATGTGGCGCAAACGGCAACAGATCCAAAAAAGCCGCATTGCTTCAATCAGCGACATCTGGCGCGTGCTGGACAAGCATTTGATTCCAAAAATTAGAAAATCATGAGCCAGACCCTTTCCACCATCATCGTCAATTACAACGCTGATTCACTATTGCGCAAGTGTGTCGATTCGTTGCTGGCTTGCCCGCTGGATATTGAGATCATCGTCGTCGACAACGCGTCAAGCGACGGGAGTCTGGATGGCCTTTCCGAATCACCCTGTATTCGCGTCATTCGCAATCCCTACAATGTGGGATTTGCGGCGGCGTGTAATGTTGGTATGCAGGCTTCTTCCGCGGCGTTTTTTCTATTTCTCAATCCCGATTGTTGTTTCGATCCCGGCGCTGTCGCGACGCTGTTGGCTGCTTTGCAGTCGGGCGAGCAGGTCGGCATGGTGGGCGGTTTGCTGATCAACGAGGATGGCTCCGAGCAGGGCGGTGGGCGGCGGGCCGTGCCTACACCCTGGCGTTCTTTTGTGCGTGCCTTCGGCTTGCAACGCTTTGCTGGTCGCTGGCCAAAGCTGTTTTACGATTTTCATCTGCACAAGCAACCTTTGCCTGACGAGCCGATTGAGGTCGAGGCCATTTCCGGCGCATGTATGTTGGTGAAGCGCGAGGCAGTGCAGGAAATCGGGTCGTGGGACGAGCGCTATTTCCTGCACTGCGAGGACCTGGACTGGTGCATGCGCTTTCGGCAGAAGGGTTGGACCATTCTGTTTGTACCCGATGCTCGCATCAACCATGCCCTAGGGGCGTGCAGCCAGTCGCGCCGTGTGTTCGTCGAGTGGCACAAGCACAAGGGGATGGTGCGGTTTTATCGCAAGTTCTTTCGCCATCAGTATCCGATTGTGTTGATGGGCTTGGTGGCTGTTGGGGTGTGGCTGCGGTTTATCCTGGTGACTGCCCATATTTCCGTTCAGCGCGTGCTCACCAAGCTTGGATTTAGAGGTGGCTGAGTCGCGTGTCGGAGTTCTGGGTGCAAGCAGTCTGGTGGGCGGATGTGTGCTGCCCGTGTTGGGGGATGCCGGGTGGCAGGTAGTGGCGTTTTCTCGGGCTGCGGTGGAAAGCGGTTCAGGTGTGGTATGGCGGCGCTTGCCTTTTATAGAAGGCATAGAGCAAATTCCACATTGGATTTGTGTCGCGCCCATCTGGGTGCTGCCGAACTATTTTGCTCTCATCGAGGCCAGTGGTGGGCGGCGCGTGGTGGTGTTGTCTTCTACCAGTCGCTTCACCAAAGTCGGCTCGGGCGATACGGCAGAAGTTGCCTTGGCAGCAAAGTTGATCGACAGTGAGGCGCGGGTGCAGGCGTGGGCGGCGAGCCGTGGCATCGAGTGGGTGATTCTGCGCCCGACGCTGATTTACGGCTTGGGCAGGGATAAGAACATCAGCGAGATTGCACGCTTTATTCGCCGTTTTGGTTTCTTTCCTGTGCTCGGTGGGGCTCAGGGTTTGCGCCAGCCCATTCATGCCGAGGATGTTGCAGCGGCCTGTGTTTCGGCTTTGCAGGCGCATGACGCGGCGAATAATGCTTACAACATCTCTGGTGGCGAGACGCTCGCTTACCATGACATGGTTGCCCGTGTGTTTTCCGCCCTTGGTCGCCGACCACGCTTGCTAACCGTGCCGCTTTGGGCCTTTCGTCTGGCGGTGAGCGTTCTGCGCTGCTTGCCCCTTTATCGGCAATGGTCAGCGGCCATGGCGGAACGGATGAACCGGGATTTGGTGTTTGACCATGCAGAGGCGGCGCGTGACCTGGGCTTCAAACCCAGGGGCTTTGCGTTGGCGGCCGAGGATTTGCCGCTATGATCCTGATTGCGGTGATGATGGCCTTAAGCGCCCTGGTTGCTTGGGGCGTTGCGGCATGGGTACGTCACCGCGCCGAGGCGCTGCGCTTGGTGCAAGTGCCCAATCACCGCTCGTCCCATGTGCAGCCGACGGCGAATGGCGGCGGCTTGGGCATAGTGGTTGCGGGCAGCATCGCCGGAGTCGGTTTGGTGCTGTTCTCCGTTTGGGCACTTGGTTGGTTTGTGCTTGGGCTTGCTGCATTGCTGGCTGCGGTGGGGCTGCGTGACGATATTCAGCATCTACCTGCTCGTGTGCGATTCGGCGTGCAGGTGTCAGCCTGTGCGGGGCTCTTGTTCTCGCTGGGCGATTTGCCGAGCATTTCCTTCAGTACCGGGCTGGAATTCGAACTGGGTGGCTGGGTTTTATCTGGACTATTGCTACTGGCTGGCGTGTGGTGGATTAATCTGTTCAATTTCATGGATGGCGTCGACGGAATTGCCGGGGCCCAGGCGATCTTTATGTTGCTGGGCGGCGCTGTTTTGTCGGCATGGGTAAATGCAGAGGTGATGTCCAGCCCGGTTTGGATGTTGATGCTGTGCATCGCAGCGGCAACGGTGGGCTTTCTGCTGCTCAACTGGCCACCCGCCAAAATTTTCATGGGCGATGTGGGTAGCACGTGGCTGGCGTTCATGGTGTTGGCGCTGGCGCTGATTTCCATTCAGGCTGGTTGGTTGAGTTACGCCACTTGGCTGGTGTTGGCTGCAGTTTTTGTCACTGATGCGACCGTCACATTACTCACCCGGCTGCTGCGCGGGGAGCGTTGGTACGAAGCGCACCGAAACCATGCCTATCAAAAACTCGCACGCCGTTGGGGCGGGCACCGGCCTGTCACGCTGCTTGCTGTCGGTATCAACATGCTATGGCTGGCCCCATTGGCAGGGGCTTGCGCCGCGTGGCCACAGTGGGCGTTTGGTTGGGTGTTGTTGGCGTATGCCCCGCTGGTGGTTGGTGCGATGGTGTTGGGTGCAGGGAGATCAGAGCGTTAATTTGGTGCTGTATCGCGTTGATAGTATGGTTGTTTCCCCGTTTTTTTGCTTTCGAGGTCTGAGCAGGATCGTCAGGAAATCAGGTGCTCGACGATTTCGCGGACCATCTGGTCAGGATTTTCCAGATTCGTTCGTAGTATCACATCGGGTTTGAGGGGGGCTTCGTACGGGCTGTTGATCCCGGTCATGTTGGGAAGCTGCCCGCTGCGCGCTTTCTTGTAGAGCCCCTTGGGGTCGCGCTGTTCGCAAACCGCCAGCGGGGTATCGACAAAGACTTCCACAAAGTTCTCCGCACCTATTAGTTCTCGTGCCATTTCGCGTTCTTGGCGGAACGGTGAAATGAACGCGGTCATGACGATCAGCCCGGCATCCATCATCAGTTTGGCCACTTCGGCAATGCGCCGGATGTTTTCCACACGGTCGGCATCGGTAAAGCCCAGGTCTTTGTTTAATCCTTGGCGAACGTTGTCGCCATCCAGTATGTAGGTGCGTTTGCCTTGAGCGTGCAGTTGCAGTTCCAGCGCATTGGCCAGGGTTGATTTGCCCGAGCCGGAGAGCCCCGTAAACCAGATCACCTTGCCTTGGTGGCCGTTAAGCTGCTCACGCTCTGTGCGGGTGATGGAGAGCGCCTGTCGATGCACATTCTGTGAGCGCCGCAGGCTGTGGCGAATCATCCCGGCGGCGACGGTGGCATGGGTGTAGCGATCCACGAGAATAAAGCCGCCCAGTGTTTTGGAGTGTTCGTAACTGTCGAAGACCAAGGGCTTGTTGGTGGCGATGTTGCACACGCTGATGTCGTTGAGTTGCAGTTGCTTGCTCGCCTCGTGCGCCAGGGTGTTGATGTCAATCCGGTGCTTGATGGTGGTAATGGAGGCTGTGGCCCATTGCGTGGCCAGCTTGATCTGGTAGCTGCGCCCGGTGTGGCCTGATTCATCCGACATCCACACCAACGTGGCTTCAAACTGATCGGTGGTTTCCAGTGGGCGACTGGCGAGTGACAACACGTCGCCGCGCGAAGCATCGATTTCCTTGTCCAGCCGAAGGGTAACCGGGCGGCCCGCCAGCGCCTCGGGCAACGCGCCGTCGAGCGTAACGATCTCTGCGACGCGGGCGGTTTGTCCGGAGGCGGTCACGCGAATATCGTCACCGACCTGTACGCGCCCTTGTGCGACGGTGCCGCTAAATCCTCTAAAGTTCGAGTCGGGCCGGTTGACCCATTGAACAGGGAAAACGAAAGCGTTGTTCAGCGTGGGTGCGACGACAATGGTTTCCAGGTAGCCCATCAGTGTCGGGCCGCTGTACCAGGAAGTTCGGGCCGAGCGCTGGGTAATGTTGTCGCCGTTGAGTGCGGAGAGCGGAATGGCGCTGATGGTCTCAAACCCCAGGGGCTTGGCAAACTGCTCGAACGCCTCCGTGATACGGGTGAAGATGTCCGCATCAAAGCCCACCAGGTCCATTTTATTAACCGCCAGCGCCACATGCCGGATACCCATGAGCGACACCAGGTAGGCGTGCCGCCGGGTCTGCGTCAGCAGGCCTTGCTTGGCATCGACCAGCAGCACAGCGACATCGGCCGTTGAGGCACCGGTCACCATGTTGCGGGTGTATTGCTCATGGCCCGGCGTGTCGGCTACGATGAACTTGCGTCGGGGGCTGGCAAAAAAGCGGTAGGCCACATCAATGGTGATGCCTTGCTCACGCTCAGCCGCCAGTCCGTCGACCAGCAAGGCGAAGTCGATCTCGTCGCCCTGGGTGCCGTATTTTTTTGATTCGGTTTCGAGAGCGGCCAGTTGGTCGTCGAAGATCTGTTGCGATTCCCACAACAGGCGACCGATCAGGGTGCTTTTGCCATCGTCTACGCTGCCGCAGGTAATGAAGCGCAGCAGATCCTGGTTTTGCTGTTGCTCCATAAAGGCTTGTACGGTGGCCGGCCCTGCGGAGCGTTCCGAGCGGACGAAGGTGGTTTTATTACGTGAGCTCTGGCGTGCCATCAGAAGTAGCCTTCCTGTTTTTTCTTTTCCATGCTGGCGGTGGCATCGGTATCGATCTTGCGGCCCTGGCGTTCCGAGCTGCGGGCGTTGACCAGTTCCAGAATGATGTCTTCCAGCGTTTCGGCCTCTGACTCCACTGCACCGGTGAGCGGGTAGCAGCCGAGTGTACGAAAGCGCACCTTGAGGTTCTGAATGATCTCTCCGGGCAACAAACGGCAACGATCGTCATCGACCAGCATGATCATGCCGTCGCGTACTACGACCGGGCGGTGCTTGGCAAAATAGAGCGGCACCACGGGGATGCCCTCCTGATAGATGTACTGCCAGATATCGAGTTCAGTCCAGTTGGATAGGGGAAAAACGCGAATGCTTTCGCCTTCGTTCTTGCGGGTGTTATAGAGATTCCAAAGCTCGGGTCGCTGGTTTTTTGGATCCCAGCGGTGGGTCGCCGTGCGGAAGGAGAAGATGCGCTCCTTGGCGCGGGACTTTTCTTCATCGCGTCGGGCGCCACCAAAGACCATGTCGAACTTGTATTTGTCCAGGGCTTGTTTCAGGCCTTCGGTTTTGGTGATGTCCGTATGTAGGGACGAGCCATGGTCGAAGGGGTTGATGTCCTTGGCAATGGCTTCGGGGTTGATGTGCACCAGGATGTCCATGCCGCTGACTTTGGCCATGTGCTCACGGAACAGATACATTTCCTGAAATTTCCAGCGAGTATCCACATGCATCAGTGGGAATGGCGGTGGAGCGGGATAAAAGGCCTTGCGTGCCAGGTGCAGCATGACCGAGCTGTCTTTGCCGACGGAGTAGAGCATCACCGGGTTTTCGCCTTCGGCGACTGCTTCACGGAGGATGTGGATGCATTCGGCTTCCAGGCGTTTGAGGTGTGGTGTGCTGGTTTTGCCTTGCTGGGTGCAGTGAGCCTGCTGGTTCAAGTCCAGTGCCGGCGGGTAGGCTAGCAGGCTAAGGTCGTTGGCTGGCGGTGCCTGACGGCACAAGGCGACCAGTCGATCATGCGGGAATATGGCTACTTCTTTGCCGATGTGCAAGCGAAGTTGCTGGAGTGCAGTGACTACCTGCTGAGAGCTGATTGGAGAAGATTCCAGCGGTATCCAGTAGCGCGCCCCCCGGGCATCGTTGGCGTGCAGGCAATCACGCCCGCCGGGCAATGGGTGAAGCTGAGCGAACAGCACCAGTTTGCGTTTGCTGCGCGCCCTTTCGAGTTCCTGATCGAGCACAAGTCGCAGGGGGCGACGGCCAATTTCGTCCTGCAGGCTGTCGGCATTGAGTTCGACGGGCAGAAGGGACAGATCGTGCAGGCGGCGCTCGGCCGTGCGCTTGGTGTCAGCCTGTCCAATGGTTTGCAGGCGCTGAAAAGCACATTCTGTATCCCATGCCTGGCAGGCATCGAGTCCGAGAAGGTTTGGTTTTGTCATTGGATTGACTTCGTAAAATGCAATACATGTCGTTTTGTTGGTAATCATACAGTAATATATCAATCTTATTACAAATTAACGTGCTCTAAAGCATATTGCGACAAACCGGCTTTTTTAAGTCGCTGGGCTCATGGGAAAAATATGATTGATGGTAGCTATGCCCTGGCAGGGGCGTTGACGGGCTTTGTCGTTGGCCTGACGGGTGTTGGCGGCGGCGCTTTGATGACGCCCATCCTTTTGCTGTTTTTTGGTGTTTCACCGACCACGGCCATTGCCACCGATCTGTGGTTTGCGGCCATCACCAAAATTGCGGCGGCGCGCATCCACGGAAAAGCCGGTCAGGTCGACTGGGAGGTCGTCAAGCGACTGTGGCGCGGCAGCCTGCCCATGGCTTTTCTGGTCGTCGTAGTGGTCAGCCTGGGCTCGAAGGTTCATAAAGTGGATTGGCTGACTCAGGCCATCGGCATCGTGGTAACGACTACGGCGTTTGGTTTGTTTTTTGCGCCGAAGTTACTTAGTTCGGCGCGCAATCACCGCTTAAGCAATCCGGAAAAGTTTAAAGCCGTGCAGCCTGCGCTGACGGTGGTCGCCGGTGCCGTTCTCGGGGTGTGCGTTGCTTTAACGTCAGTGGGGGCTGGCGCTTTGGGTAGTGTCATGATGCTCTATCTGTATCCGTTGCGGATGACGCCGCACCGCCTGGTGGCCACAGACATTGTGCACGCCATCCCGCTGGCAGTTGTCGCCGGGCTGAGTTATCTTTTTGCGGGGATGGTGGACGGGCAGATGCTGCTGAGTCTGTTGGTGGGATCGATACCAGCGGTCATTGCCGGAAGCCTGCTCGCCGGAAAAATTGGTGGGCGATGGATTCAGATTGCGCTGGCGATTGTGTTGCTGATGGCTGGGGTTAAGGTGCTGGTGTGATATAAGAATGTCAAGGACGACCAAGGTCGTACACTTTGCGCAAAATTGGCTCGTTGTCCAAAAAGAATATACATATTTCGGACATCGGCATGGCCTGGTGCAGGAAAATCAGTAACGCAAGCCGGCAGAAGAACATTTCACCGGATCAAGCCGCAGACTGAGAGGTTGACTTTCTAAGGCACGCAGACTCAAAATTTTCGATATCGACCAGTCGATACAGGACGCGGCCCTGCAGTTTTAGAAATATGGAACCAATCCCTTCGCTGCGCCAGCGCTCAAGGGTCGCCTCGCTAACATCCCAGCGCGTGGCAAGGGTTCTTTGGTTTAAATGAATGATTTCCATGTAGGACTCCGAACGGGTTGGTGGGAGTCCATGAAGGCGCTGTTCCGTCCGCAAGCCAAGTCAGGCTGTCGCATCAATATGGGCGTGGGTTCGACTGCACGTTTCGGAATCAAACTGACGCCTGCATTTTCGATGGGCCCGACCATTCGCATCTGATAGACTGGCGGCTGATTCGGCGTCTTTCCGCGAATATTCTCAGCAGCTTTTGCAAGCAAGAATGCGTCGAGTTGGTGGTGTTTGGTACTGGCTGCCGCTCCACCACCAATATTGAAGCCCCAACTGTTAGCTGCGCACATGCTTTGCTGGTAACGGTGGCCACCATTTTAAAAATAGTCCTACGCCTATCGGCCAAGCTGCCGCCGCCCCATATCCCAGGTGACCGATGCCCCTCGGACGACAGCAGTCATCGTCTGTCCCAGTTGCTGTTCGATCACCGGTTTCCACGGCACCAGGCTGAAACCCATGCCATCATCGAGCATCGCAAAGCGCCCGCTGGCGAGTTGCACATTGCGGCGATAGGTGCCGGTCACGCGCTCGCCATCGGCAACGGCGCAATGCGTGAGGCCGGTTTCCGCAGCGATGGTTTTGGCTGCACCCTCTATCTCGCGTCCACGCAACGTCCCCAGCAGATTGCGCGCCAGGATCACGCGCTGTCCGCGGCGCTCGGCCAACCCCTGTTCAACCAGAAAATCTGATCTCTGCCGTAGTGCCTCGCGCACGTCACCGCCGAAACCGTTGTTGGCGATACCGCCGGCGCCACCGATCAACTGCTGGTCCAACCAGGTCGCGCCGATCACGCGCACCTGCCGTTCGATGGGCAGATGCGAACGCAGTTCCACTGCCACGTCACCCAGCCGCTGTGCGTCGTATCGCCGACCTTGTTCAGGAAGGTCCGTCGGCACTCGCCAGATGCCCTCGGCCACTCGCTCCACAATACCCGCTCGGCGCAGTGCTTCCAGCCGGCGCACATGGGCATCCACCACCTCTTTGGGATCGCGCTCGGGTGTGGCCTGTACCTTGGCCATCGTCAGGTCATGGTCGGGGCGATACAGGCCATCGACTGCGAGCGCGGCGATGTTCTTGTCGGCGGCGCGGATATCGGCCGAACCACGGGCTTCAACCACGGAGCCGACGGGGTACTGCTCCAGCTCAACCTTGGCACTGAGGGCGACATAGTGCGCCTTGCCGTCGGTGCCATCGACCACGAGATAGCCTCGGTCGTGCAATTCGTCCGCCATGCCCTTGGCGGCCACCCGGCCGATCACATGCCGTGCGTTCTCGCCCGGCGCGAACACGACCAAATCGCGTGGCACGCCGCCCATGGCCCGCTGCATCGTGCGCACGATGTCGCCACGCTCGCCCATCGCCCGCAGAACCTGTTCCGCATTGACGTGGACGGCCCATACTCCAGGTGCTGACTCGTGCGCCAGCCCCATACGCTGCAGACGTTGTAGCCGTCCGATCAGAAGCACGCGTTGTTGCTTACGTCCGGGGTCGGCGGCAGCCTGATTGACGTGGATCAGTCCACCTTGCGCTTCGCGTTGCAGCGTGCGATCCAAACCGGTCCAGCGCTCTTGATCGACCTCCCGCTGCAGGCTCTGATGGATCTCCAACTCAGTACGCGGCCCCAGCCATTCAGTCGCCAGTTCCGAGGCGCGCTCGCGCATCCCTTGGGCGATGTAATCGCGGGAGATGATCAGGTCTTTTCCTGTGTCATCTTTACCGCGCAACACGACGTGGGTGTGCGGGTTGTCGGTGTTCCAGTGGTTTACCGCCACCCAATCCAGGGTCGTTCCCAGATCGGCTTCCATGCGGCTCATCAGGGTTCGGGTATAAGAGCGCAGGTCGTCGAGTTGCTCGGCGTCCTCCGGCGAGACGATGAAGCGGAACTGATGCCGGTCGTCCTTGCCACGCTCCTCGAATATCGCCAAGTCTGCGCTGTCCGTCGTCGGCCCGTAGGCTTGGCCCGGTTCGCCATCGCGACCCACGCCTTCGCGCTCGATGTAGCGCAGATGCGTGGTGGTTGAGCGCGATCCGGCTTGCTTGAGATTCACCAGCCGGGTCTTGATGGCGACGCGCCGCGATCCTGGCTGCGCAGTGCGTCCAGCAAAACGGGCGGCCACATGGCCCCGCCCAAGGCGTGCGCCAGGCCGCGCTCCCGACTTGCGCATCGACTTGCCGCCAGCTTTGCTGACCTCCTTCAAAACCTGGGAAACAAACTTCTGCTGACGACTTTTTGGCGCGCCGGGGCGCACGCGGAAACGGTCATCATCACGACTGCTCATGACATGAACTCCAGCGTAGCACGGCCAAGCACAGCGGGTGAAGCACGGCGACAGACCAATGCAGGCGCGGCCTTAGCGCCATACACGGCACAGCGCCGCAAGAAGCGCGTGCCGCGCCAACCCACGTGCAGACAAGGCTTTCGACGCGCCGAAGTGCCGCGTCCTTTTATCTTGCCCTCCGTCTTTTCCGATCGCTGACGCGACCGGCTCAGACGGTCAGGCTGCGATTGTCTGCACGGGTGAAGCACCGCAGCCGCAGGCCGTGGTGCAAACGATGTGCAGCGAGACTGCACGAAGAACGGCATGCAGTGCTGCACGCTCATGGCCTGTTCCATGTTCACCACGTCCATAACGGCTGCGCGCTGCCGATCACGGCGGAGACAGCAACGGGACCGAAGTACCGGCTGTCAAACGATGCCGGATTGCTTGCACTGAGCAGGAACAGCTCACCATCGTGAAGCCGCCGACATTGCTGCCAGGCCAACAATCGACGGCCACGGCCATCTGTTGCATGGACGCCAGCTACCGCCATGCCGTCGATGCGAACGATGTGCTTCTTGATGCACACCTGCTGCGGTGACATCGCGCCGATGCGCTTGAGCAGCGGGATGTGTTCTGGCAGGTAGCCACGCTGCGCAGCCAGAGCAGTGGCGTCTGCTGGAAGCCGGGCGAGCACGATGCTGCCGACGTGCAACGAGTCGGGCGGGTCGATGCGATACCAGCCAGGCGGCACGCTGTCGCTGGGGTTGTAGACGATGCGTGCAACGGGTGTATGGTCAGACGACCAGGCGAACGCAGCGATGCCAAGGACGGTGAACAGTATGACGTTCCTGCGATGGACGCGGGCGTTCATCGCAGTACCTCGCCTGCGAGGTGAGCGGCATGCCGTTCGGCCGTGTAAGCCGGTAGTGGCAGGCGCGCCGATAGCCGGTTGCCCAACGTGCGCCAGTACGCAGGTGACACCGTTACCGGATCGATGCCAAGCGTTTCGATGGTGTCGATTTGCGGCAGGACCGACTGCACTTGCTGTTCGCCTTCGGCGTGTAGCAGCAGGCGCGCACCCGGTTGGATGCCGGCAATGCGCTGCACCGCATCGAGCGGCGTGCAGGTTTGCAGCACCATGAGCTGCCAGCGCGTCGTGCCGTAGTCGTTGGACTCCCAGCGCACGCGGCAGAATAACGCAGCAGGCAGGAACACCGCGCCGCGCCGCCAGCGGTCCAGCCGCAGTTCACGAAGCGGATGACCGAAGCGCAGATAGAGGTTGATCCGACGTTCGAGGAACGCCAAAGACACGCGCGTCAGCGGCGTGTGTTTCATGACGTTTGATAGCACAGGACGTGGTATGGGTGGCGCGTTGCTGACCACCTGCGGCAGCGCATTCATGGCTGTTTCTCCGGAAATTCATGTTCCAACAGATTGCGCAGCATCTCGGCCACCGTGATGCCGCGTGTGAAGGCTGCGACCTTGATGCGGGCGCGTAGCGCCGGCGTCACGTCGATGGTCAGCCGGGCGGTATAGAGCTCGGCTTTGCCGATGTCCGCGCCGTCACCCTGGCGCACCCATGCATCGGCATGCGGGTCGGCAGGCGGACGCGCACCAATGGCAACCCGTTTGCTGTTCTTCATCGCGCCATCCTCAACACTTCATCGGCGAGTGCGGCGATCTCGTGTGCGGCGATGCTGTCTGCGTCGAGTTCGCGGGCAAGTCGGCCAGCGGCCACGCTGTCGGCGAACACGATGCGTTGCCGAATCTCCGACAACAGCGAGGGTAGCGGTTGATCGGCGAGCGCAGCGCGTGCCTCGCGCCCGATCACCGTGGTGCTGACGCGTCGGTTGATGACGAAGGCCGCGCGCAGCGCTGGCCGGAACACCTGCGCTTCGCGGATCAGCGACACCATCTCGGCGCTGGCCCATACGTCGTAGGGACTGGGTTGCACGGGAATCAGCACCAGGTCCGCCGCGAGCAGCGCGGAGCGCGCTAAGGCGGCGATCCGAGGCGGGCCATCGATCACGATGTGATCGCAGCGCTTGGCAAGTTCTGACGCTTCCTGATGCAGCGTTTCCCTGGCCAGACCGACCGCACCGAACAACCTGGGCAGACCGTTCTGGTTACGGCGCTGTGTCCAATCGAGTGCCGAGCCTTGGGGATCGGCATCAATCAGGATCACGGCGCTGCCTTGCATCGCCAGCTCACCGGCGATGTGCGTGGCGAGGGTTGTCTTGCCGACCCCGCCTTTCTGGTTCAACAGTGCGATGATCATGATGCGCTGCCTCCTGCCCGCCGACTTATCCACAGCGCGCCGGGTCTTCTTATCGTTAGTTTTATAGATTCAAAGTTAGAACCTAAGTTAGGAAATGCCGAAACCCGAGCTGCGCAAGGCTTTGCGATGCGTCCGCACTCCTGATAGCACGACAGCACTGCGCCTGATAGCACGAGGATTCCCACTCCCGATAGCACGAGCGTATTCACCGGTTGTCCACAGGAATTGCACCGGCACTGAAGCTGCCACCGGGCCGCAGCGGTGCCGTGGACGGCACGGCGCGGAAGGTCAGCACCTCCGTCCCATGCCTGGGCCGCAGGATGGCAAGCGTGTAGCCCGGCAAGGGTTGCCGCGCCACGATGCAACGCAGGTCGTAGGCGAAATCGGTGAAGCGCGCCATACTCCCGGACTTGCGGTGCAGGTGCGGGAAATCGAAACGCCAGCCTTCGCGCTGCCAGCCGCCGTGTTTGCGTACCAGGCGGTACAGCCAGCGCTCGATACCGCCGGTCAGGCGGAAGTAGTTGGCGTCGATCGTTAGCACCAGGCTCTCTTCGAATACGCCGGCATAGAACCAGTCCGGCAGGATCAGCTCGATGCCCAGCGGCCGGCCTTGGCCGTCCGCGCGTTCCTTCCATTCGTTGATCCACGAGAAGCGGTGCAGGCGCCGCGCATTCGGTTGGCGAATCGAGGTCGCCACACTGGTGGATTGCAAACGGTCCAAGGCGGCCTTGAGGCGCTGGTAGTCGCGCTGCGACGTGCCGCGCCCAATGAAGCGCAGAATCTCGTACGGTGTAGCCGCCATCAGGCGCGACGAGCGAATCCCCGCATCGCGCGCTTCGACGATCTGGCTGGCCGCCCAGATCAGGATATCGGCGTCCCAGATCGTTGCCAGACCATGCTCGGCGGTACCCTCGACGCGCACCGTTACGCTGTTGGTGCGGAAGTCGATTGGTACCGTGCGCTTGGTCTTGGCCAGCGAAAAGAACGGGTAAGCCATCAGGTCTTGCGCGTCGCGTGCCGGTAGCTCGCCGGAAAACGCATGGAACAGTTCGAGTTGTTCGCGCTGCGGATCGTGACTGGGGTGCCCGATGGCCATTGGTGACGGTGTCCATCGCCGGTCACCGCACGCCGGGACGGCGCGCGGTGTGTTGTTCGGCATATTCGGGGTCGGACGTCATCTCAAAACTGCGCGCATCAGCCCAGGTTTCGAGGTCGATGACGGCGTACATTACGCGCCGACCGAATTTACGAAAGCGCGGCCCGCCGCCGATGACGCGCTGCTTTTCCAGCGTGCGCGGCGACAGCCGCAGGAATTCGGCGGCTTCGTTGTTGGTCAGGTAACGCGCCGTCTGCTGGGCGGCGGCGGGTGTGGTTGCGGGTACGTGGTGCGGCGGTAGCGGTTCGGGTCTCATGGCATGTGCCTCCATCGGTCAAGATCGCCGACGAAGCAATCGCCGCCGGATGGAAGCAGTTTCGGGAAAGTCAGGCGTTCTGCGCAGGGACGTTTTGCGTCGCCGCGCTAACGTCCCTGTGCGGCCCTGCCGAGTTAGAGTAGGCGGTGGTATCCACCAGCCATGAGCGTTTGCCCGCGCCGGATCAAGCGGCGGACCTGGGCGCGCAGATCGCCGTCGTCGTACCAGCGCTCCGTAACGACGGCGATGCCGAACAACACTTCGGCCACGCCACGCTGCGAAGCACCTGCCAGCGTGCCGTCGAGCGCCTGCAGGGTGCGCATGTGGAGCATTGACGTGCGACCTGGTCGGCCTGTGGCGATTGCAGTGAGGTGCACCTTTGCGGCGTCAAGCAACGCCAGCTCGGCTTCGATTGCGCGCCAGCGCTCGCGGAGCTTGCAACCGGCGCGGACGGCATAGACGTAAGCCATGCCGTCTTCCAGCGCCGGAGATATCGCCATGCGCAGCGTGCGATTGACGAGCTGAGTGGTCAGCATCAGGCGCTTGCCGTCGTGCATCAGGTTCTTGCGGCCGGGGAAGCGCCAGAGCTGGAACAGCAGCGCATCGGCCGTGGGATCGGCATCGGGATAGACCAGGACTACCGAGGATGGATCAGGGAACCAGTCGGGGTACGCATCGCGTGCATCGCGTGCCGGGTCTTCCAGCAGGCGCAAGCCCCAGTGAAGCGCATCGTGCTGCGGACGGCGCCCGTGGCGTTGCCAGGCGCGCCGGTATTCCGGGTTGCGCCGCAGGTATTCCCAAGCCAGCGCGGGGCCGTCCAGATGCAGGACGTACAGGTATGCAGCGCTGGGATGCCAGTGAACAGCGCTCGAATCTGCCATGGCGCAAGCTCCTCTCGGATAGAAAGAAATCAATCGCCACGCGGGGATACGGCGGGCAACACCACCTCGGTCTTCGACGGTTATGAGTTAATCATATAGACGCAAGGTTTTCAATTGATGAGGATAAGCCTGCGTCGGCAAACGTGTTGCCACGGTCGCAGATCAGCGTGCCGCCCCGCAGCAGTCGGTAAGGTGGCCGACAACAGGCCGGGCATTCGCACTATTTGCGACAGCGTCGTGCCGTTGCTGTACTGAGTAGCGATCAATACAAAAAAGGTCTGCACCCAGACCCAGGAAGACGTAATGCGAACCGTTGCGGCATCGCATGGCGTGGCCCGTCAGCGACGGGCCATCAGGGATCGATTAGTCGTTGATCGATCCGTCAGCCCGAGCCAGCCGGGCGTATTCAGACAGTCGCCGCCTTGGTGTGAAATGCACATCGCGGGCGACGGCCAGGTCCTTTGGCCCGCGAATGCCTTCCAGAACGGAGAGTCGCACGTGGCCGAGTTCCGGCGTGCCCATGCCGAGATCGATCAGGCCGAACGCGGTGTCGCCATCGTCGGGATCGAGTTCGGTCAACAACCAGGTCGCGTGCGCGTCCAGGGTGAACAGCTTGACGACCGGCAGTGGGTCGCGCTTCTCGCCGCGCGCGGCGGCAGCGCCGTTGTCCAGCAGTTGGACGCGGTGATCGACGGTGATGAGTGGTTTCATGGTCGCTGCGCGCAAGTGGTCACGATCAACGGAGCAGTAGTTTTGCGCAAACGTGCCGATGCGTCAAAGTTTGACTGTACAAGTGTGCTTCTGCGTCAAATTGCCAAAGCGGATTCCACCGAATCAGTGGATGCACGAATCGACGAACGCGTATGTACGGAAACCATGATTTCAGTAAAAGAGGCTTTCAGCATAGACACGCCCGGCGCAAGTTCAAGCAGAAAAGACTAAAAATGAACACTATAGATTGTAGCCCTATAGGGCGCTATCAGGTGTCATCGTCGTTTTACATGAAACGATTTGATGACATTGAAGAACTCATTCCCTGCGGCGCTCAAGACAATCCGGAAAGCCCGTAGCCTCAGCCAGGAAGCTTTCTCTGACGTGTCGAGCCGCACGTACATGAGTTCGCTCGAACGTGGCCTGAAAAGCCCGACCTTGAGCAAGGTCGCCGAGCTGTGCGAGGTCATGGACGTGCATCCGCTCACCCTGCTGACGCTGGCCTATGGCGGCGACAGCAAGGGGGTGGGTGAAGCCATCGAGCGCGTGCAGCGCGAGTTGGCCGCCATCCAGGCCCAGAAGGGCAAATAAGCGAGTAAAGGGCGCTGCCCAGCGGCTGCGCCCGCGTGACGGCTACGTCACGATGCGCTCCGCCAACCGCGCTTCACGCGCATAGGCACTGATCGCCTTCGTTGCAATGAAGTGCAGATCCCGCTCGACCGGAAGGCCGAGACGGCAATGCACGGATTGCAGCTCGGCCAGACTCACATAGCCCAGCTCCGGGAAGCCTTGCCCCAAGTCGCAAAGCCCGAAGGCATGGTCGTGGTCGTCCGGGTCGATCTCGGTGAGCAGCCAGGTCGCACCCGCGTCAGGGGTGAACAGCTTGACCACAGGCGGTGGGTCGAAGTCGTCATTGTCGAGGGACTGCCGGCCGTTAGCCAGCAGTTGTGCGCGTTGTTCGTCGGTGATGAGCTTCGTCATGGTCTTCTCCTTGGAAGGATTCCGGGCGGGATTGCCCGAGACCGCGAGAGGCACGGCGCAGCGCAGCCGTCAGGGTTCGCAGACGGCCGCAGGACGCCAGCGTGCAAGGCACGCGCAGACCTTGACGGCGAGAACGCCGTGGTAAGGTGAAGGGAACAGCAAGCCAGCCCCCACCGTTGACAGTTACAGCAAGCGAAGCGCGCAGGCGTCAGTGATGGAAGCCGAAGGGGCGAGACGCCAAGGGTGGCTCGATGCGCAGCACGACAGCGCGCCCCGGCATCAGCCGGGGGACGCACGGAGTTTCTCGATCCCTGAAAATATCGAAATCGCTTTCCTGTAAAAACAACGGATGCACGAAGCCGGCTCCGCGCATTGACTGAGTTCCACGGAATCGCAAATTCGTAAAAGCGGCTTGCCGCCGACGCACGAAGCCGCAATTGCGCTTTTATGGAAATACGTCCAACACGGACGCTGAACTCGAAAGCGCCCCGCCGCTTGGGCGGGGCGCCGAGGGCGACGATCAGTCGCCCTTGCTGCGCGACCAGATCAGGTTGTGCGCGCCGTCCTCGCCTTCGACCAGGCGGGCATAGATGGTCGCCGGGAACGACGGATCATCCAGGGTTGCCGACAGGTAGGGCCGCTCCGCCTTGCTGATTTTCTTCCACGCCGCGCCGATCTCGAAGTTGCCGGCGACGATGCGGTAGTCCGGGGCGTTCTCGCTCTCCTTGGCGTTCGGAATGAATTTGACCTTGACGTTGAGCGTCAGGGTGCGAACCGTGCCGGTGAAGCTGTCATTCTGTGCGGTGAAGGTGCCGATGTTTGCCATGATGAATCTCCTTTTGGTGGTGCAAGGTCGCGCCCATCGCGGCCTTGTCGGTGATCCGAAGGGCGAGGTACGGGCGGGTTGCATCGCGTAGCGGCCGCAACGCAGTGGAGGACCGGGAGGAACAAGAAATTTGTTTCGCGAGGAAGGCACGCAGTGCCGGGGAAATTTGTTGGGCCGGACGGTTGCAGCCATGAAGCCCGAGGCGTAGCCGTTGCCTCGCTAGGATTCACGACAAGCCAAGGCCGCCGTTGGGTGTGATCCTTACCGAAAGGCAGCATGGCTCCGGCATCCCTGCACAGAAGCGTCACCGGCACGCACCTCATCGCAGGCAAGGTAAGTTCCGGATGAACAAGGATGAACGCCGCTCTCATCGGTGCCGACTTGAGTGGTCGCGGCGTGGTTAGGTCTCGGCATGGTGGACGGTTTGTCGGTGAGCCGCCGTCGTTTATGGCGGGCTGCCCGCCAGCGTCGGGTAAGGCGCGTGATTGCACGACCCGGCGCAGTAACGCCTGTCGTCCTCAGCGCCCCGCCCAAGCGGCGGGGCGCGTTTTTTGGGATCGGATGCTCAACCAAAAGCATGGCGAACTCATTGGACGGATGAACAAAGACAGGGATGGCGAAATGACTTTCGCCATCGGGCAGTCGCTTTCCGACTGTTGCCGCGCCGCCCGGACTGACAAGGCCGGGCGGCGCGGCGGCGTTGTACGCCTCCACCGTTGCGTTGCGCCGAAGTGAGGGGGCAGAGCCCCCTCGGATGTCAGCCTTTGAGCCGCTTCATCTCTTCGGCCAATATCCACAGCGCCCGGTTGACCTTGACGTTCTGGTCTATGCCCTGGATGGCGCGGGTGCGGTTCCTGCGTCCGTTGGCCGTGCGTGCAGACAGCCCACCTTGAACCAGATTTTCCTGCACGCGGTTGAACGTGCTCCACAGGTCGGGCCGGTCGTCGTCCCGGCGTCGAGGCCGCAGCAATTGTGTTTCCGTGATTGGCGCAGGCTTGACCGGGTCATCGTATTTCAGCGACAACGCGGCGCGGGCGAATACCTCCGATTCGCCGTGGTCCAGCGTGATGGCGCGCATGCCTTCCCGACGTTCGCGCACCAGCTCGAACCCCTCCAGCACATCGTAGGCACCTTCGATCACCTGGCCGATCACGTCGCCCTTGTGCGGGATGCGCAGGTCGGCCACGGTGTCGCCGCACACCAGCCCATTGCTGCACACGAAACGGAACATTCCCGCCAGCATCTGATAACTGCTGGTGCCGTCGTGCGAGTTCAGCAGAATGATTTCGTTGGCCTCCGTGCCGTTGATCTGCGCCGCGTGGCGTAGCCGCAGCATGTGCTTGGTGTGTTCGCGCTTGCCGGTATCGCGTACGCGCGTCTGGCAAACCATGAACGGCTGGAAGCCTTCCTTGCGCAGGGCACCCAAAACCTCGCCGGTCGGGATGTAGGTGTAGCGGTCGGATCGGCTCTGGTGCTTTTCCTCTGCGAAGATGGAAGGGGCCACGCTGCGAATCTGATCATCCGATAACGGACGGTCGGCGCGCAAGATGGGTGTAGCGTTGGTGAAACGGGAACTGAGTTGCATGGTATTTCTCCAGTGGTTGCAGGTTGTGGTTTCAAAGCCGACCGGATTCCAAGATTCGGAGCCCGGTGTTGGCTTCGGTTTGTTCGGCGCAGTGACCTGGGCTGGTCGCCGTTGCCGCCGTCTTTCCTGAGTTCATCGCCCGCGAACAACCGGGTCAGCGAGGGTCTGGCGGTCAAGGAGGAAAGCGCAGGGTGGTGCGGCCCGCAGCCGCAGGCGAGGACACGGCCCTGCGCGCCTTGACGGACAGGCACCGCTGGCTACGGTCGCGGGATTAGTGATGAAGGAGAGGGAAAGACGATGACCGGCTTACGGCCAGATGATCGACGGACCAACGCCGCGCGGCGAGCGCTGCTGCGTGCCGCAGGCACGCCTTGATGGGAGTGGACAAAGCGCGCAGCGCGAAAACAGCAATGTGCACAGGCCGATCAGGCGCAGCCTGTTCGGCGGTCTTGCGGGGCGCCAAGCCTGCGCGGCGGGGTGGGCGTCAGCCGACCCCTGGAGGCAAGCGCAGCGCGCAGCTTTTTCGCCAAACCAAGGACACAGCAAAAAAGGGGGCAAAGCCCCCTCGGGCTACAACAGCCCACGTTCGGCAAAACTCAGGATGGCGCTGCCGGCGACGATCAGGTGATCCAGCACCCGCACGTCCACCAGCGCCAGTGCCGACTTCAGCGTCTGCGTCAGCATCTCGTCGGCCCGCGAGGGCTCGGCTGCACCCGACGGGTGGTTATGCACCAGCAGCAGCGCAGCGCTATTCCTGGCCAGTGCCTCCTTGACTACCTCGCGCGGATACACCGATGTCTGGCTCACCGTGCCGCGAAACATCTCGACGTAGTCAATGACACGGTTCTGCGCATCCAGGTGGATGACGCCGAACACCTCGTGCTCCAGCGTCCCCAGCTTGACCCGCAGGAAGTCGCGCACCACCTGCGGCGAGGTCAGCGCTTCGCAGCCGCGCATCTGCCCGGCGAGCACACGCTGCGCAGCCTGTAGCACCTCGTCGGCATTGGCTGGACGGTAGTCGCCCGCGACATCGCGAACGAGAAGGGAAGAATCGAGAGAATGAGAAAGTTGTGACATGATCGTGCTCCAGTCCGAATCGGGCGGAATTGCCCGGAACCGGAGGAACACGGCGCAGCGCAGCAGTCAGGGGTCGCAGACGGCCGCATGGACGCCAGCGTGCAGAGCACGCGCAGCCCTTGACGGCGAGAACGGCGTGGTACGTTGAAGGGAACAGCAAGGCCGCCCCTCACACACTCCACTGCATCAACGGCAAGCGGCGCGCGCAGGCCCAAAGGGCCGGAGGCGTCAGGGATCAAAGCCGCATGGCCGCGACTCGACACGAGGCGCGGGGCAACGCCCGTGAGCCCGACGGCGGTACGCCGGGACGTCCGTCAATGCTTCTCTGAAGAGAGGAAAATGAGTGCTAGGCAATCCAGAAACGCAGCTACTTGAGACTCTTCACCTTCTTGGAATAGTCCGTCAGCAGGGATTCCACAGACAGCCCATGCGAATTAACGAGCTTCTGGATATGTGTTGTGGAAAGATCCCTAAAATTGAGCGATTCGAAGGATTTGAAGAATTCGCGTAGTCGCTTCACAAATCGCTTGAGTTCGGATTCCCGCATAGCTTCCACTTCATGTGTAAACGATGCAGCACTGGCTTCCGCATAAGCAGGGTGAACGATCATCCGCTTCACCTTCATTCCTGCGTAGTGCTTCTCGAACCAGGAACTTGAACGATTCATTTGCTCCGCTTCGCGCTTGTTGATTTCGGAGCGATTGATTTCCACTTCGCTCTTGCATTCCCAAAGAATGTACTGCGTATCATCCAACGCCCATAAGTTGTCGGGGCCTTCTTTCCATTCCTTGTCGGGTCGTTCGCCGGCGAAACCAAGAGCTCGGCTGACCTCATCAAGCGCCTGCTCAAACTTGTCTGCCTTTGTGCCAAAAACCAGGCGGCCAAGAATGTCGGAAAGCGCCACGTCGAGCTGTGCATAGCTCTCGAACTGACGCGTCCAGTTTGCAATACATTCCATCCGCCCTTGGCTGACCAACGTGAGCTTCGCAACCGTCACGCCGTCAGATGGTCTCAGCAACAGTCGATTGGCCGTGTGAGCAGCGATTTGAAGTCGCTGGGATTCGAGACGATTGGAGCGATAGTGGTAGCGCGCCATCTCCTGGAGATACCAACCCCTATCCTCGCTATCGACCATCTTTCGGTCGAGAAGGTTTTGCAAGGTTTCCGCAGCCGTGCCGTAGTCGCCATTGCGATAAGCTTGCTCTGCCTCAAGTTCGGCTGCATAGGCGCGCAGGATGCGCTCGTTGGCACCGGCTGGTTTCACCTTCGCCATCTGCTCTACGTAGAACGCCTTCCAGTCTTCGTCGCGCCCTAGGCATTGCCGGACCAAACCGTTGAAAGCCGCTGACGGTGCTGCACCTGCATCGATCTCCTGACGCGCCAGTTCCGCAATCTCCAGACCGATCTCGATCTGTGTGGCCATCTGCGGCGAGAGGAATTTACGGGAGTCTCGGTCGCGAACTAACCGGGTGATGTCAGATCCGACAATGATGACTACCGAGTAGTCCTTCTCCCCACGAACGCTGCGACCCATCCCTTGTTCAACTGTACGCACGGTACGCATCAGCGTGGCGACACTGTCGGGTCGGCACATTTCTTCGTACAAATCGATCAAGCTCTCGGAGAACGGCTTGCCGTCAAAGATCAATATTCGGCAGGTGTCGTCCGGAAGGTCGATCCCGTCGTAACGGTTCACCAATACAACAGCATTTTCGTACACTTCTTTACGCAGACCTTGAATGGCGGCGGCGACCGTTTCCTTATTTGCCACGATTGCGCCGTACGTTTCCCAGTCCTTGATCCTGGCGAAACTGGGCGCCAACGCCACCACACCATGACGTCTCTTGGGCTTGGGCGTACCGTAGTTTTTGACTATAAGTTCGCGGCTCAATTCCTCGTGAATTAGCGATGGCATAAGCACCATCTTTTCTCCAGACCAGCTTTCCTTCGCGTAGGTCAAAGGGTTGAGGATGGTTTCAGGCTTGAGTTGCAATCCTTTGATCAAAAAAGCGTCGTCGGTCACAGTGGCCGACATGAAGATGCGGTGTGACGCGTCCGCGTAGCTGCCAAAGGCGGCAAGCGGTGGGATGTAGGGTTCGATTTCGATCGCGGCACCGGACAACACGCATTGGCAATGTCCCAGGACGTTCTTGAGCAGTGGCCATGCGAACTTGATCGACTTGCGCTCGGCGTGTGCTGACAGAATCCTGGCTACTTCGGCTTCTCGCTCGATCCAGGCCCAGTAGGGAACCGGCAGTAACGCATCGCGCTTGTCATTGCAGATATCGGCGTAGGTGCCTAGGCCTTGCTGTTCCAAGTCGTCAGCGAACAGCGTCTGTAAGACGTCGTATGCGGGTTCGTCGCTTGGAATGCGAATCCGACAGGCCTCACGGATCGTATCGGCACATGCATGCGCATCGTCCATCAGCAATGTGCCAACCGAGATGGACTTTCGATTCAGCCCAAATTTTGTGAGTCCATTGAACAGTTTTTGCACCGGCGTGACAAGAATCTTGTCGCTATTGAGAAAGTCGTCCGGCAACTCAGTATCTGCTCGGCAGGTCGCGATGCCAAACTGTTTTGCCTGTTCGCACGTCTGGTCAATCAAGAAATTGTCCGGGCACAAATACAACGCCGGTCCCTTTCCGTTATTCAGTTGTGCCTGCAACATAAGCAGACCGATCAATGTTTTTCCCTGACCGGTGTGCAGCTTGACGATCGCATCTTGATCATCAAGATGATTGGTGAACCAACTCTTGAGTACCGACAACTGCGCGGGACGAAGCGGGCCTTTGTCGTGCGCGCGATCAAGAGTGTCATAGAGCTTGATCGGGTCAACAGGCTTCTCAGCCTTCTTCCCTGCCAGCCGCTTTTTGAAATCAACCATATTCGTTTTCCCTGAAATTTTTCTGACGCCGTCACCGAAGCCGACTCACGCAGAAACTGAACCAATCTTGCCTGCAAGATTCGTCGGCTTTTGGAGTTAAATCCCCACGCGCAACCTCCTCGCGCGCTCCTTAAAAGCGCGTTCGCCACCCTCCAAGATATCGCAGACATGCTGCCGAATACGCGCGTTTTCGAGGCCGCCGCTCTCATAAGTGATGAGAGGTAACTGGCCGGGCCGATGCGGCCCGCAGGTGGCGACGATCACCTGATCAGCATCTGTGTTCACCACCAGGTTGGCGTTGTGCGTCACGATGATGATCTGACGCCGCTTCTTGGCGTTTCGGAAGCGATACACCAGTTCCTGGAAGATCGATTGCGGGTCCAGGTTCTCTTCGGGCTGGTCGATGATCAGCGGCCGGTCGTCTTCCGCGTCGATGGCGAGGTACAACAGCAACAGCACGATGCCGCGCGTTCCAGGCGACAACTGCTCAATGTTCACGCCATCGTATTGGAGACCGTAGCCCACGGTGATGTGGTCAGTGCTGTACAGCCAGTCCGAGACGCTACGCGCCCAAGCACGAAAGTCCGCGCCCTCGGGTATGTGGGTCCTGAGCTCGGCTTCGTTTGCCTTGACGAATTCGAGCAGCGCGGCGGCGGCCTGTGCCGCATTACCAGTGGCCCATGCAGGCAGCAGCCCTTCGCGCGCGGATTGCAACAGCTCACCGCGTCCCTTGAAAGGTCCGTTGGTGCGTAGATCCAGCAGCGCTTCGCCCGCGCGTGCCCACTGATCGAGATCGACAAGGCGCCGCACTGAAAACGACAGCTTCGAGAGTGAGCCGGCAGATTGGTCGATACGCTCCTTGATGGGCGCGTATAAGGCCGCAAGCTCCTCTTCCTCTTCGAGGATCGCCTCGAAGATTCCGGCGTAGGCTGCGCGTCGCGCGTCGACCAGAGTACGGATGCGCTCGTCCGCGCCCTGAATGCGCTCGATCTGCTGAAGAACTTTGGTCAGAGCGCCATCGGCCTTCGTGATTTTGTCCGACAGGACGGTAAACCGTTTTGCATTCTGTGCATCGACGCCGACCAAGGTTCGCAGGCGGGTCAATTCTCGCTCCAGTAACGATAGCGTCTGGTCGGCAAGGTTGGCATTCTGCGCAATCAGCGCGATGGTTGGGTCGGGATTCTGCTGAACGGGCGGGTCGGTCTTCGCTGGTCCCTGCAACTTCCCGATCAGCAGTTGTGCTTGCTTGATGCGTTCCGTCAACAGCGAGTCGACCGCGCCGACGTAGTCGACCTTGAACGCCTCCCAATCACTAGCGCTTAGCCCGACCTCGTCGCGTTCTTCCTTCAAGTCGGCCAACATGGCCGGCGCTTGCCGAGAACGGAAGTCGAGCACGTCGTTCTGCAAGTGCAGCAGGGCCTGGGATTTCCGCTTGGCCTGTTCAACCTGCTGACGCTTTTCGTCAGCGGCGAGTGAGACCTGTTCGTGGCGCTTGGCGCGTTCCTCGTTGCCCTTGGCGACCAGCGATTTGCGATCGTTCTTGTCCTTCTCGATAGCACGTTTTTTCTCGTCGCGGTCTTTCTCCAACGCTTTGAGCCCGTCCTTTTTGACGCGCTCATCGGTGAGATCGGCGGACGCCCTTGTCAGGGTCTGCTGCTGGCGCTCGCGCTTCTGCCGCGAGGCTTCGAGGCGAATGTCCAACAGCTCCCTGAAAGAGTCGGCACCGAACCGATCGGTGAGCGGATGGGCATTGAAGATCACGCGTTCGATCTCTTTGACCAATGCGCCATCCAGGCCCTCTGCGGAGCAGAGTTGATCGACGAACTGTTGCGATAGGTACTGGACATAGGGGTTGTCCAGCAGGTCTTCCATATCGGCCTGGGTGAGGCGATTACCGGTTTTTTCACCGGACGCCCAGTGCAGTTCGGCCGCGCTGTCGCCCAGGTGATCCTTTGCACGAAGAATGAACGACCGCTCGTTGAGATGTGGGGAGAGCGCCAGACCGCCCGAGGCGATCAGGTCGGCCAGCGCGGTCTTGCCGGACCCTCGTGCGCCGATGACGGCAACCAGGCCCGCGTTCAATTCAATGGTGCCTTGAGAAATCCAAGGCGCATTGGTGACGGACACGGTATTGATTGTGTGTCCATCCAAGGCACCGCGCGGTGGTTTATCGCCAATGGAAACACGCTCCTCGGGCTCGATGCATACCTGGCGTAAAGACTCGAACGATAGGTCGCCCTTAATCCAGCAGAAGCGACTCTCATCTGGCTGTCCAACTTTCGTGGCTGTATGCGCATCTGAACCGTGTAAGCAAGGCTTAAGGCCGTTGTACTGGCTTTCCAGTTCAGCGACGGATGCACTACCTTTGCCGAGCCAGAAATTGATCTGTTGCGGCGTGGCGCTAAAGACGATATGCGCGATGCCTTCGACGTGTTTGCGCTGAGCGGCGAACGAAGCGGATGGATCGCGCAATCCGGATGTTCCATCCTTCTCGCCGCCGGCGACGGCGATCAACGCGTTCTTCTTGACCCAGTCGTTCTTCGTCCATGCCTCGGTGAGTTGATCGAGCTTAACCTTGAACTGGTTTGCTCCCTCTGAGCGGGCCGCTTCGTCGTCCGTCAAACTAGGTTGGTGGGCACGCCCCAGGCGGATGAGGTCGCTGCGCTGGCAGCGGTATGGCCCGCATTGGTAAGAGAAATCGAGTTCGAGCAAGAAGCGCTTGATCTGCTCGATGTGATCCGAATCTTCCGGAGAAAAGAGCAGGTGAATGTTGACCGCAGACGCCTTGTAGGTCTCGATGCTCAGTCGCAATTCGACGTTGGGAAAGATCAGTCCGACATTAGGGAGGCGCCCCTCGCGCTGTTGCTTGACGACCTGCTCGTAGCGTTCAATGCCGAAGTAGTCGGTAATACCCAACGCTCGGATGGGCGGGTCCGAAGCTTCGACCGCACCGAGAAAGGCTTCCCAAGGATCTGGACCCGTGTATTGGTTATTGAGGGCCGTGCCAGGCGTATGGATGTGCGGGTCCCAACGATGCCATGTCGAGCCTCGCTTGTTGTTCGTGTCGATTGCTCCAGCCATATGGCTCCCTTTGGTGCTCTCCATCCAGGCAGGGTGCCTGGATGGAGATTTCATCTCATGTCAATTGAATTTCATTGTGGTGGTTGTTTTGCATTGGCCTTCTGCTGGATCGCTTGGCATCGCTCCATCAGAGCTTCGAATGGCTCAGCGTCATCGAGGAATAAGCCGTCATCGACCATGTGTTGATAGTCGGCAGCCAATTTGGCTAACGCGTCGTCATCAGGTACAAGCTGGAGTCCACCTGCGACCGCTGCGTGATAGTCGATGGCATCGCCGTGCGTGTTTTTTTCTGCAAAGAACACGCTCTTGTGATCGGCAACTGCACAGGCGAGGGCTTTGTCCGCGATGGCTGCGTCGGCGAAGCCGGCGGCATCCAGTCGCGTCACGTCGTGCCAGTGACGCGCGAAGCGGTCACCACCCCGGAACTCGCCTTGCGCACAGAAAACGTGAATCGCCGTGGCCTTCTCCCAGAAGGTGCGCTCGGCGCGCATGACCTGCGGTGTGGCGGTCGGAAACTCCACTTCTTGCAGATACGCGGCCGCATCGCAGCGGATGAGGCGCGGTTCGCTGGGCTCGCCGGTGGAGCGGGCACCGAACTCCAGCATGACGGCGGGCGCGACATAGCCGGTACCGGTGACCAGCGGTGTGTAGTCGATGAACACTTTGTCGCCCTCGGCCCGCACGGTTGCCGGCAAGCCGTTTTGCTCAAGATCGTGCTTGAGACGCGGCACAATCTCGGCGCCGACCCAGTCCGACAGGCGCGCACGAATCTCCTTGCTCCACTTTTTCTCCTGGCTCTTGCTGGCCGGCAGTGGCGCATCCGCATCACCCACCAGATCGGCGGCGATGGCGCGGATGTCGTAAGTCAGGTCTACGTCTTCGGAGAAGCGCCGGATGACGCCGTAGGCCTTTGACAAGGACGTGCCGCCCTTGAATACCAAGTGGTCAGCGTAGGGGCCGGCAAAGAGGTGCCGCAGCGACCAGACCACCCAGATGTCTTTTTCCAGCAGATGGGGCAGGAGGCCCGATGTGTTGGCTGCCAAGTCGAGCGCCTCTAGGCGTTCGGCGGTAGAGAGCTGGAAGAACTCAGCCATGGGTCACCAGGGCGCTGACCTCTTGGGCCATCCACGTTGGCAGGCGCGACCGCGCCGACACGACTTCTTTCAGCTCCGACGGCGGCAGCTTGGCGCGCAGCTTCCGGATCGCTTCCCCGGCTTTTTCCGGGCCCAGCCAAGCCAGTGCCCGCACTACTTCGCCGGCGGCCCGCCCAGGAAAGATCAGTTGCCAGATCGGCGCGTGCCGGAACTCGACCATCTGCGCGCCCAATTTCAAGCGGCGACTGGGGCCGGACGTGAGATAGACCGCACGCATCGGCACCTGCGTGGTCAGGCCCAGCGCGTTGGCGGCGGCGGCGCCGTGCGACACGATGGTTTCCCCACGCTGGTTCGCCAGGCCATCGACCATCTTGAGGGCCGATGGCGCACGGGTACCAAAGCGGCTCTCGACGGGCAGGACATAGATACCGCGGCCAGCGCGCAGCAGGGCGCCGCGCTGCACCAGGCGGGACAACACTTGGTCTACGGCTGCGCGACTGCCCAGGTGCAACAGTTCTTTGGCGACCAAAGGGGTGCCCTCCGGCAATTCGGCGGCGTGCTCCAGAACTTGTTTGGCGAGGGTCTGCATGGCGATATCTCCTGACTGGTAGAATTATGAGGCTACTTCTGACACTTTGCAAGTCCTAAGGCTCGCGCGGGGCAGAGTCGACCAAGCGGTATTTCGACCTCGATGGGCGAAAAAGATTGACGAATCTCATAAATTGCACGAAAATTCGGTTGACGAATCTTAAAAAGAAAGTGCACAAAATGACCCTGCCGCCGCCCGCCACCTTCAATCTCGAGCTTTCCTCTGATCGCTTGGAGGCCGTGTCGCAATGGCTGCTGGACGAGCTTTATGCGACCGAAGACGATCTGTCCCGTTCAACCGATAACGGCTATACCCGCGGCTGCACGGCCTTTGGGCGACAGAAAAATCGGATCATTGCGGAAGAGCGATCGGGGCGGCACGCGTGGCTCGGCCTGTCGAACAGCAACAATGACCTGGTTTTCACCATTGGCGGGGTGCCCTGCCGGTTCAGTAACGACGATCCGTCGAACCCGTCGAAAGACGCGGTCCTGACAGTCAATCGCTATCAGATGGGCTTCCTGGAATTCGCAACCGATAGCGAGCCCGCCCGCTTCTGCTTCATCATTGATCGAGGCCATGATGGCGCTGCCGAACCTCGGGTCGAGTTTCTCGGCTTTACGCCCAGCGGCATGATCGCCTGCCGTTGGGTGTCGAATGCCGTGCGTGTGTTGCGAGTGGAAGGTCAGCAGACCTTGCCGCAACCCGTCGACGTGGCGAAGCCCCAGGTGGTGCCGAAGCGGCGCGACGAAGGCGATGCCGCCTCCGAAGCAGTGCGATGAGCGACTTCGTTGGAACCAACCTTCGGCTCATCCGCCTCTTCCACGACCTGTCGCTCACAGAGTTGGGGGAGCGGGTCGGGGTGTCGAAGCAGTTCCTCAGTCGTGTGGAAACCGGCGCCGAATCAGTTGCCGCTCCGCTTGAGAATTCGCTTGCCGAAGAACTGGATGTCCTACCGGAGTTTTTCTATCACCTCGACCCGAATCCGATTGCCGATGAGCAGTGCCACTTTCGTCGGCAACTGACGACCAAAGTGGTGTTGCGCCAGGTCGCGCGCGCCCGAGGCGAAATGCTCAAGCGCTTGGTGGGTGTGCTGGATGAGCACGTCGAACTGCCGCACTACCAAGTGAGCGAGGCCGATCCGGAGTCTCCCGAGACGATCGAGCGCACCGCCGAAAAATTCCGTTCGCTCTTCGGTCTCGGTCTGGGTCCGCTGAGCAATGTCACGCGCATTGCGGAGAACGCCGGCGCCGTGGTGATGAAGGTGCACGGCCTGGCACCCGAAATCGATGCGGTGTCGTTCGCCACAAAGCGGCCGCTGATCGCGCTGAACAATTCGGGCCGTTCGGCATGCCGCGAGCGCTTTGGCATCGCCCACGAATTGGGGCATTTCTCGCTGCACATCGGCGTCTTGACCGGTGACCGATTGACAGAGACACAGGCCAACCGTTTCGCCAGCGCGTTCCTGATGCCGCGCAGCACCTTCGCCAGCGAATGCCGATTGGCGATACGCGGCACGCGTCTCAACTGGCCGGGTCTGTCCGAATTGAAGTTGCGTTGGGGGGTGTCCAAGGCTGCGATTATTTTTCGTGGTCGGCAGCTTGGTATGTTTTCGGATGACCAGGCACGGGCAGGGTACATCGGACTCAATCGCCATGGCGAAGCGGTGCAGGAGTCAGAGGACCATCTGATTGCGAACGAAGAGCCGGAGGTCATCACCGAGAGCCTGAAGGTGATGAAGGAGCACTTTGGCGTCCCACAGTCGGCTGTCGCGCGTGAGATGCGGGTCCGGTCCGGGCTCTTGCAAACCCTGCTGGCGTCGCCCCCTTCGGAGGGTGCGGACAACGTTGTGAACCTCCTGGCTACGGATCGCTCGGCGCGGAGTGTCGCGCCATCATGAGCAGTCCCGCCGCCGGCTACAGGGGCTATGCCGATCTGGCGGGCCAACAAGTCGAGGGCAGCGACTACAAGGTCCACGTACGCGCGAACGCACAGTCCTCGGTCGCAGTAATCGCACCGCACGGCGGCGGCATCGAGAGGTACACGTCCGAGATCGCGCGTGCAATCGCCGGCGACGATTTCAATCTTCTTTATGTGTTCGAGGGCATCCGCCCTTCTGAAAACTATGCGGCGCTCCACCTGACCAGCCACCGGTTTGACGAGCCGCGATGTTTGGAGTTGCTGGGCGGTTGCGATCATGTCGTCGCAATTCACGGCTGCAGCGGTGAAGCGCAACAGGCGTTCGTCGGTGGGCTCGATGCGGGGCTTAAAGCGGTTGTGGCCCAGTCAATGGCGGCCCTCGGGGTCGAAACGCTGTTGGCGGATCACCCATTTCCTGCCATCGATCCGATGAACATCTGCAATCGCGGCCGACGCGGAGTCGGTATGCAGATCGAGATGACGATGCCTTTGAGGCTTCAAGGCCCGCGTGATGTGCTCTCTGCTGCCATCCGCTCAGTATTGTTGGCTTTGCCGAAACATTCATGCGGGGGAGGGAGCGTCCAATGATCCTGACAGACCACGAAACCAAGGTCGATCTTCTGAACAACGAGGCGATCGCCACCACGATCATCGGGCTGCTGCGTGAGCGTCCGGACAGGCCCGTCACCATTGGTGTACATGGGGATTGGGGCGCAGGCAAATCCAGTGTCCTGGAAATGATTGAGGCTGGATTCAAAGACGAACCGAAAGTTCTCTGTCTCAAGTTCAATGGATGGCGTTTCCAGGGCTTCGAGGACGCGAAAATCGCACTGATCGAGGGCATCGTTTCCGGTCTCTTGGCAAAGCGTCCGGCGTTGCAGAAAGCGAAAGGGGCGTTGAGGGATGTCGTCAAGAGCATCGACTTGCTCAAGGTGGCGAAGAAGGCCGGTGGATTAGCCTGGACCGCCTTCACAGGTATCCCGACACCGGATCAAATTAGCGGGATCGTCTCCACGCTGGATGGCTGGATTTCGAACCCTGGCCAGCTCGCGACTAAGGAGAACCTGAGTTTGGCAGTCGAGGGAGTCAAGTCGGTGCTGACCAAAGCCGAATCCAAGAATGTTCCCGAGGAAATCGAAGCGTTCCGCAAGGCATTTGACAAGCTCCTGGAGGAGTCTGAGATCGAACAACTCGTTGTACTGATCGATGACCTGGATCGCTGTTTGCCGGATACGGCCATCGAGACGCTGGAGGCGATCCGGCTGTTTGTCTTCACGTCTAGGACCGCATTCGTCGTCGCTGCGGATGAGGCCATGATCGAATATGCGGTGCGCAAACACTTTCCCGATCTCCCGGAGACCACTGGGCCTCGGGACTACGCGAGAAACTATCTCGAAAAGCTGATCCAGATTCCGTTCCGCATTCCGGCGTTGGGGGAGACCGAGACCCGCATTTATGTGACGCTTTTGCTGGCCGGGGCCGAGGTGGGAGAAGAGGATGCCAGCTACGCGAAACTGATAGTGGTTGCACGCGAGCGTCTCAAACGACCATGGGATAGCGCACTGCTCGACGCGGACTCGGTGAAGTCAGCTCTGGGTAACAAGGCTGGCAAAGTGCACAACGCGCTCATGCTCAGCGATCAGATCGGTCCCATTCTGGCGAGTGGCACCAAGGGCAATCCGCGTCAGATTAAACGCTTTCTGAACACCTTGCTGCTTCGGGAGCGCACGGCGTCGGCACGTGGGTTCGGCACCGAAATCCGTCTTCCGGTGTTGGCGAAGCTAATGTTGGCGGAACGCTTCATCCCGAGGCTATTCGAGCAAATCGCGTCTGTCTCCGCTGTTCATTCAAAGGGCTTGTGTGAGGATATTGCCGTGCTGGAAGGGAGCATTGCAATCGAGGGTGCGGCCAAGCAGGAGGCAAAGGCGACTGATAAGCCCAAGACTGCCAAACTGGCTAATGGCGCCGCGCCGGTGGCCGAAAGCGCGGCCCTTACGGAATGGAAGTCGTCGGACACAATCCGTGACTGGGCGCGCGTGCAGCCATTGCTGTCAGGCGTTGATCTTCGCCCGTATCTGTTCATTTCGAAGGATAAGAAGGACTACTTCGGGCCGGTCTCTATCCTCGGGCATCTCGCCACCGTGGTCGAAAAGCTCTTCGGCGGCAAGTTCTCCGTTCAGGCGTACGAAGCTGAACTAAAGCAACTCGTGCAAGCCGAAGCCGACAAGGTGTTTGAGGCCGTGCGGACCCGGATCATGGGAAGTGGCATCTTCGACACGATGCCTGTCGGCGTCGACGGACTCATCGTTCTGGTGAAGGCGCAGCCTGGCTTGCAAGGAAAGCTGCTCGATTTCCTAGAGGGCTTGCCAGCCGACAAATGCGGGCCGTGGGCTGTGCGTGGGTGGCAGGGTGTCATCAAAGACACGGATGGTGTCGCGCGCCTGACGAAGCTGTTGAATGACTGGAGCAAGGTCAGCAACAATGTGGGCCTCAAAGCCGCCGCAGAACTGGTGCTCAAAGATACGAAGGGGGGGCGCTAATGGGAACGTCGACAGCGTATGGCGGTCCGGGCGGCGGCACGCCGCTGGTGCCTTCATGGTTGGGAGATACGGACGGTGGTGGCTCGCCGCCGACATCGCCCGCTGTAGGTGATGGGGTGAATGGCGACAGCGCTGCACCGGGTGACGGCGCAGCGCCACTTGCCGCACCTTACTACCGGCCGGCCATTCCCGCAGCGGCTGATCCTCAGCGCTTTACCGGTGCCCGCAGCAGCTTCACGCGATTTGCCACCTCGGGCGGCACTGACCGGGCCAACCTCGGGCGCGCCGTTTCTCGATATGTATCTACGTCCGCGGGGGGCGCACGCCAGGCGGCTCAACGAATGGGGACCTCACGCGGTTCGGGTGCGAGATTGCTCGGGTTTTTGGCGGATGCACAGGCTCGCGGCGTGCGGGAAGCTCTGCGCGAGTTCAAATTGGAGTCGCTTGCAGGACGCCCGATCGCAGAAATCTTTGTGGGGTTGGCGGACGTCATCTGCCCCCCTGGCGCGGGTACTGTCGATGAAGGCATCGCACGGGAGGCCTTCATCGAGACGATCATCGAACTGACCACCGAAGGGTTGACTGACCTTTCGACCTTCACGCCAGACCAGATGCAAACCGTGTTCGAGCTGTATGTGACGCATGCGATCGAAGCGCGAATCTGCAATGACATCGGCACCAAGGCCGTGACGATGCCGACGGACGTGCAGGCTGCGCATCGGGTGGAGGCGCAGTTGCGCGATTTCATCCGCGGCGGCGTGAGTGATGCGCTCACGAGGGCCCGTGCCGACTCACCGAACCTGCCCCCTGAGCGCATCCAGTTGTTCGTGGACACGGTGTATGAATCTGCGTTCGCGATCCTGCAGTCGCTCGGGCAGGCGGAGGCTGACTAATGAAACAGCAACTCCTGGCGGGCCGCTTCGGCCCTGACGATCAAGCGGACATCCCCACGACCCAAGATGAACAGCGCACCTTTCTCCAGATGGTTGCCGGCGAAAAGTCATTGGACCATGGCATTGGCGGTGCGCTGACAAGTTTGAAGAAGCTGGGCATCTTCCCATCGGAAATCGGCATTGACCTGCTGGTGGTCGCTGCGCATGTCCATGCTGCGGATACGCGCATCTCTCGCGCGGAACAGTCGCAGGACTCTTGGACGCGGGAGATCCGCTTGGTTGTTCCGGTCAGCGAGCCGGTGCTCTGGACACACGCGATCCCAACGCTGACGAAGGCTTTGAATTTCTTGACCGGCGATCGTTGGACGATTGGGTTTCGGGCGCGTCCGCCAAGGTTCGCCGCCATCGCGAAGGAAGCGCCACCCACTTTGATCGCGCCGCCGTTCGATGCTGTGAGCTTGTTTTCAGGTGGTTTGGACAGTTTGATTGGTGCCATCGATTTACTGCAGGCCGGATCGACGCCGTTGCTAGTTAGTCACCATGGGGAGGGCGCAACTAGCGACGCTCAAAACACGCTCTTCGCGGGATTGAAGAAACACTACGACAAGTCGTCGTTCGAGCGCTTGCAGGTAGGAATGAAGTTCAAAAGGGGGCTGTTCAACGGTGTCGGCGACGAAAATAGCACACGGGGACGCTCATTCTTGTTCTTTGCATTGGGCATTTTTGCTGGGACTGGGTTGGGCAGGAGCTTTGCTCTCCAAGTCCCTGAGAACGGGCTGATCGCGTTGAATGTTCCGTTGGACCCGTTACGCCTGGGTTCAAATAGCACCCGTACCACACACCCGTATTACATGGCGCGCTGGAACGAATTGTTGGTGGAGTTAGGTATTGATGGTCGCGTTGAGAATCCTTACTGGGACAAGACGAAAGGCGAGATGATGATCGCCTGCGCAAATGAGACGTTGTTGCGTGATCTAACGCCTTCCGCCTTTTCATGCGCGCATCCAGGAAACGTGCGATGGCTAGGGAAGGAAGGAAGGTGGAAGGAACATTGCGGTTGCTGCCTACCTTGCCTTATCAGGCGAGCCGCAGTCGAGCGAGCTTGGGGCACCGGAGGTGACACGACTACCTACACGGTTCCAGACTTGGCCAGCAATCGGTTGGACACGAGAAAGGCGACAGGAAAGCAAGTCCGCTCATTCCAATACGCGATCGCGCGACTGCGAGGTCGACCACAACTCGCAAACCTCCTGATCCATAAACCTGGCTCGCTCGCTGACGAGGCCGCACATCTGAACCAGCTCGCCGATGTTTACCGCCGTGGCCTTGATGAGGTTGCACGCTTGATTGACGGTGTCGAGACGAGACCAAACTGATGTCGGGATCGAACATGGCTACCACCGCTGGCCTCGTGGATTTCCATTGCCATCTGGATTTGTACCCCGATCATCAGGCGATCGTACGAGAATCCGAGGAGGCAGGGGTCTTCACGCTTGCTGTGACAACAACGCCTAGAGCTTGGTCACGCAACCAGGAACTCGCTCGAGCGACGCGACATGTGCGCGCCGCACTCGGATTGCACCCACAGCTTGTCGCCGAACGGGCGAGCGAGCTTTCGCTGTGGGAAGCGCATGTCACCGAGACGCGTTATGTCGGCGAGGTGGGATTGGACGCGGGGCCGCGTTTCTACAAGTCGTTCGATCTGCAAAAGCAAGTCTTCGAGCATGTGCTGCGTTGCTGTGCCAAGGCGGGTAACAAGGTCATCACTGTGCATAGCATCCGAGCGGCAAAGGCAGTGCTGGATCACATCGAGGCATACCTGCCACCGAGTCAGGGCAGGGTCGTGTTGCACTGGTTCACCGGCAGCAAGGCGGAAGCGAAGCGTGCCGTCGAGATGGGTTGCTACTTCTCTATCAACGCATCTATGTTGGATAATGAACGACACGCAGCGATGGTTGCCGCAATTCCGCTCGACAGGCTGCTGACTGAGACGGATGGTCCGTTCACCAAGACAGGGGAGCGGCCTTCGAAGCCGGCCGATGTGGCTGTAGTTGTAGAAGCGCTGAGCCGCCTACATGCTATGTCGGTGCCGACGTTCGCGACGACGGTCCGGAGCAACTTGCGTAGCTTGCTGGAACAGAGCGGAGAGGGCACCTAACATGAGTAGTGCGGCGAAGTGTAGCGTGGAAGATAGGGCGACGGCCAAGTTCACGTGCAGCCCTCTTTTTTTGACGGTAAAAGAGACGGTAAACTTTATTAAGCTTAATCTGAAACCCAGTATTTATAATGGTTTTAAGAGCCTGTTGATAATCGAGTGGGAGTGATGTCGCGTTCGGCGTAAAAGTCGGCGATGGCGAGACGGCGCAACCGGGGGATTTTCATCGAATAGTGCTGAATTTACATTGACTTCAAGTGCTTACCTCGGTAAACTGCGCGCCTCTTTGTTTTATCCATTTGGAGTCACCATCATGTATGCGGTCATAAAAACCGGGGGCAAGCAGTATCGTGTTGTCGCTGGCGAAAAACTTAAAATAGAACAGATACCGGCTGATGTAGGCACTGAAATCACTCTTGATCAGGTTCTCATGGTCGGCGAAGGCGAGTCGGTCAAGATCGGCGCACCACTCGTCGCCGGTGCTACCGTCAAGGCTAAAGTGATTTCTCAGGGTCGTCATCCCAAGGTTACGATTTTCAAGATGCGTCGCCGTAAGCATTACCAGAAGCACCAAGGCCACCGTCAAAATTTTACGGAAATTGAAATCAGCGGCATTGCCGCCTGATTGTCCAGAATTAGGGAGCATTATTCATGGCACATAAAAAAGCAGGCGGTAGTTCGCGTAACGGCCGCGATTCGGAATCAAAACGACTAGGCGTTAAACGCTACGGTGGTCAGTTGATCTCAGCCGGTAGCATTATCGTTCGGCAACGTGGTACTGAGTTTCATCCAGGCGACAATGTTGGCATGGGCAAGGATCACACCTTGTTTGCCAAGGTTGAAGGCACGGTTTTGTTTGCTATCAAAGGTATCAAAAAACGTCGCATGATCAGCATTATTCCAGCTGCTGTTTAATCTTTTTTGCGCGATGAAAGCCCTGTCGTTGCGCTAGGCAACGACAGGGCTTTTGACTTTTTATTCCATGAAATTTTTTGACGAAGCTCGAATTGATATTTTTGCTGGCGACGGAGGTAACGGCGCGGCATCCTTTCGTCGTGAAAAATACATCCCGATGGGTGGCCCTGATGGCGGCGATGGTGGCCGTGGCGGTAGTGTCTGGGCGGTTGCCGACAGAAACCTGAATACCCTGATTGATTTTCGCTATACCCGGTCTTTTCATGCGCAAAAGGGTGAAAAGGGCCACGGTGCTGATCGTTACGGCAAGGGTGGTGAGGATCTGGTGTTGTCCATGCCGGTTGGCACCATTGTTACTGATCGTGTCACCGGTGAAGTTTTAGCTGACCTGAATGTGCATGACAAACGGGTGCTGATCGCCAAGGGCGGTAGTGGCGGCTTAGGCAATGTACACTTTAAATCCAGTACTAATCGCGCTCCGCGCCAATGTACGCCAGGTCAGCCAGGTGAGCAGCGTGAGTTGCAACTTGAGCTCAAAGTGCTGGCTGATGTGGGTCTGTTGGGTTTGCCTAATGCGGGTAAATCAACATTCATTCGCGCAGTATCGTCGGCCAAGCCGAAAGTAGCTGATTATCCATTTACGACGTTGTACCCCAATCTCGGGGTTGTGCGGGTGGACCACCGGCGCAGCTTTGTCATTGCGGATATTCCTGGGCTGATTGAAGGAGCTGCTGAAGGGGCTGGGTTAGGCCACCGTTTCCTCAAGCATTTGCAGCGGACTCACCTGCTATTGCATTTGGTCGATCTTTCCCCATTTGACCCGGATGCTGATCCGGCACGCGATGCCCAGGCGATTATCGAAGAGCTTCGGCAGTATGACCAATCATTATTCGATAAACCGCGTTGGCTGCTGATCAACAAGATTGACCTGGTGCCAGAAGATGAACGTGAAGCGCGAATCAAAAAACTGGTCGATAGCTATCAACCGACGCAACATTTTGTGATCTCCGGAATTAGTGGTCTGGGTTGTAACGAAGTGTGCTTTGCCATCATGAATCATCTCGAAGAGCAGCGCTTGCATGAGACAACAGATAGCTAAATCGCATCGCCTGGTAGTTAAAGTAGGCAGTGCGCTGGTAACAAGCAATGGCAAGGGCTTGTCGTCTGGGTTTATAAATGATTGTGCCCGCCAGATCGCGGTTTTACGGGCTGCGGGGCGCGAGGTTTTATTAGTATCATCTGGCGCCATTGCAGCGGGCATGCAGCGTTTGGGCTGGGCTGTGCGCCCACATGCCATGCACGACTTGCAAGCGGCAGCGGCTGTCGGTCAGATGGGTTTGGCCCAAGCTTATGACAGCACGTTTGCACTGCACGGGTTACAGGTTGCGCAAATTCTACTGACACATGCCGATCTTGCAGATCGGGCGCGCTACCTAAACGCCCGATCAACGCTGAATACGCTGCTTGCCCTGGGCGTGATACCGATCATCAATGAAAACGATACAGTCGTTACTGACGAAATAAAGTTTGGTGATAACGATACGCTAGGCGCGCTCGTGGCGAATCTTGTTGAAGCAGATGCGTTGATCATTCTTACCGATCAAAACGGGCTTTACACGGCTGATCCGCGGCGTGATGCGACGGCCACCCTGGTAAGCGATGGCAGGGCGGATGATCGCCGGTTTGAAGCCATGGCGGGTGGGGCAGGGTCGTCTATCAGTCGTGGCGGCATGATTACCAAAGTGCACGCTGCGCAACGCGCAGCCAGGAGTGGAGCCCATACACTGATAATCAGCGGCCATGCGCCAGATGCTCTGATTTCTGCTAGCCGAGGTGAGGCGATTGGCACATTGCTGTATGCGACGGCATCGCCTTTGGCGGCGCGCAAACAATGGCTGGCCGATCATCTACAGCTTGCGGGTTCGCTGATACTTGATGATGGCGCAATCCAGGCGCTAACGAGTGGGCGCAGTCTTTTACCTGTAGGTGTTACCGCAGTAGAGGGTGAATTTGGGCGTGGCGCCGTGGTTGCTTGTCGCTCGCATGAGGGTCGTGAAATTGCTCGTGGCTTGGCTAACTATTCAAGTGTTGAAGCACGGCGCATTGCTGGCCGTGGCACGCAAGACATCGAAGCATTACTTGGTTATATGGATAGTGCTGAGTTAATTCATCGCGATAATTTGATATTGCTTTAAAGCGGTCAGGCACGCGAGTGTTTAATGTTTTAGTGTGGGTTGCTAGCGATTGTTGGTCTTAACTTTTACGTAAGGCTTTAGAAGCGTAACAGCTTCGGATATACTGCCTGACCTTGTGGGGTGATGAGTTGTTGTCATCCTTCTGGAGACGTGGCCGAGTGGTCGAAGGCACGCCCCTGCTAAGGGCGCATCTGGGCAAAACCTGGATCCAGGGTTCGAATCCCTGCGTCTCCGCCAGTAAAACAAAAACCCGTATTGCCTTTGGCAATACGGGTTTTTTTGTTATTTTTTGGCAGATCTTATTTCATCTGGCTGTTCTTGCAAGGCGAAAAAATGGGGGCTTGATGCCCCCATAAAGATGGCTTGATGTTTGGTTAATCAGGCTTGGTTTCTATCATCTGTAAAGGCTCATCAGCAATAATTTGGGCTGGCTTTGGTTTGCGTCCGAGAGGTTGAGTGGGCGTCACCAGTGCAGATGGCGCTTTAGCGGTCTGTGCCGTTTGGATCAAAATTAACCCTGCTTGCTGCAACGTATCCGAGAAGTCTTTCGGTGGTGGTGTATGCGCAACAGGAGGTGGCGCTACAACAGGCATCACGGAAGCCGCTACAGAAGGGATAGCGGAATGCGTGACTTCAGGTAAAGCGAAAGGTGGCGCTTCGGACACTGTGCTTGCTGCCGGCACAGGGGCAGGGATAGGCGTCGCTGATGCTTCGATCGCTGGTGCGATAGGCGCTGGTGGGGCTGGTATAAGCTCTGCTGCTGCAAGCTGTGGTGCCGCAGTGATGATTGGTGCTGGCGCAAAGGTTTGCGTCGGCGTGATATCTATCGCAGCAGTGATGTTGCCTGTTTCAGCAAAGCCAATACTTGCGGTGTTATTGTTATCTATCGCTGGTGATAATCCATCTTCATTTCGATCGCCACGGTCAGCGCGATCATTGCGTCCACGACCCCGCCCACGATTTCTGCGCCCACTGCGTGCGGTGCCTTCTGCGGTGCTGGCTTCAGCTTCAGTAAAAGTCGGCGCTGGGGATACGGTGATATCAACAGGTGATTCAGAGGGTGTGCTACGTGGAGGGCGTGGTTGCCGCGGTTCACGGGGCTCCCTTGGTTCGCGCGCCTCCTTGATTTCCTTAGGCGCAGCGGGTTTATTGCGGTTGTTGCTTACATCCTGTGCGGGGGGTGCTTCATCACGACGGCTTTGCGAGCCTTGTTGGCCTTGTGGGCGGGCTTTACGTTCGCCATTTGCCGGCTGACCTTCTGCACGGGATGTGCGATCACGGTTTCCATCGCGATTCCGGTTGCGGTTGTTATTGCGTGAGCGTTGCGCATTGGCATCTTCTGATTTTGGCGCAGGTGTTACTACTTTTTTCTCACCAAAAAAGAAAGCCGCTATTTTGCTGAACAGGCTAACCGAGGGGGTAGCCGCTTTTGCAGGACGAGAGGAATCTACAATGGGTGCAGGCTGGCCGGCGGGAACTCCGCGAACTGCGGCTTCAATTTTGACTGGCTTGACCTCAGCTTGAGCAGAAGGTGTTTGATAGGCTTCTTCGAGCGGACGTGTTGCCATCTGATAGCTGGCCAAATTGCTGGGGCCTTCGCTGTTGAGCTGGTCATGTCGCACACGCACAATTTCATGCGCAGGTGTTTCTAAATGGCGGTTAGGGACGATAACCAGATTGACGCGGTGACGCGATTCAATGTGCGAGATATCAATGCGTTTTTCATTGAGCAAAAAGGTGCCTACGTCCACTGGAACCTGGCAGTGCAAGGCACCGGTGTTGTCTTTCATGGATTCTTCTTCAAGAATGCGCAAGATGTGGAGTGCGGCTGATTCGGTGCTACGGATATGCCCTGTGCCAGTGCAACGCGGGCAAGTGATATAGCTGGTTTCAGCCAAGGCGGGACGCAGGCGTTGGCGGGACAATTCGAGCAGGCCAAAGCGGCTGATCTTGCCAGTTTGTACTCGCGCGCGATCGTGGTGCAGCGCATCACGCAAGCGGTTTTCAACTTCGCGCTGATTTTTTGTGGCTTCCATATCAATGAAGTCGATGACAATCAGCCCGCCTAAATCGCGCAAGCGCAGCTGACGTGCAATTTCGTCGGCGGCTTCGCAGTTGGTACGCAGTGCGGTTTCTTCGATGTCACTGCCTTTGGTGGAACGGCCCGAGTTAACATCGACAGACACCAGTGCTTCGGTATGATCGATCACGATGGCACCCCCGGAAGGGAGGGTGACCTGACGTGAATAGGCTGATTCGATTTGATGCTCAATCTGGAATCGCGAGAATAACGGTACGTCGTCCTGATAGCGTTTTACGCGGGAGACATTGCCCGGCATGACGTGCGACATGAATTGTTGTGCTTGTTCAAAGACGTCGTCGGTGTCGATGAGAATCTCGCCAATTTCGGAATGAAAATAATCCCGAATAGCACGAATAACGAGGCTTGATTCCTGATAAATCAGGAACACACCACTTTGCGCTTTAGCTGCACCATCGATGGCGTTCCAAAGTTGCAGGAGATAGTTCAGATCCCATTGCAGCTCTTCAAGGGAGCGGCCGATGCCTGCGGTACGGGCGATCAAGCTTGTTCCGCCGGGAACTTCCAGTTGATCCATGATTTCACGAAGCTCTTGCCGATCTTCTCCCTCAATGCGGCGAGAAACACCGCCCCCCCGAGGATTGTTGGGCATTAATACAAGGTAACGACCGGCGAGTGAAATGTAGGTAGTGAGCGCGGCACCTTTATTACCACGCTCATCTTTTTCCACTTGAACGATAAGTTCCTGCCCAACAGAGAGCGCGTCCTGGATGCGCGCTTTACCAACGTCTATGCCTGGCTTGAAGTAGCTGCGAGAAATTTCCTTGAATGGCAAAAAACCATGCCGCTCTGCACCATATTCGACAAAGGCAGCTTCAAGGCTAGGCTCGAGGCGGGTGATAACGGCTTTGTAGATGTTACTTTTACGTTGTTCTTTCGAGGCTGATTCAATGTCTAGGTCAATCAGTTTTTGACCATCCACAATCGCGACGCGGAGTTCCTCAGCCTGCGTCGCATTAAAAAGCATGCGTTTCATATTTATTTTCTCCTACGCGCTACACAGGCAGGAGGGCACGGCAAGTCTTTACTGCTGGCGTTAGATCACCATCAGTGTGAGTCTGATTTGCAATCGGGGTGGCAAGTTCATGGTGCCTCGGTTGATTTGGCAAATAGTTTGGCAAATGATTTATAAAAAATTCGGCAAACAAAATGTATGACTTCGTAAGACTTGTCTGAAAAAAAAAGCGTTCGCTGATTAAATCAGCGCCCGGCAATCTGTGCCCATCTGTGCGTGTGTGACGCGCAATCAAGTAGTATTCGCTCTTTGTGTCGGGTGAGCGAAATGCCCGTAGTCGGCTGGGGCGATGCTGCTGCCAAAATAATTTCGGCGGTGCTGCATGCTCATGTCACTGGTACTTTTTCACCGCATCATTGATTAAGTTACAGTGATTACAGTAAAAGCATCCAAAATGACCGCATCCGAAAACCGCGCCTCTAACGCCACTTCGGGCCGTTAGGCACGCCATTTCAGAATGGCTAACCAAGGATGAGTATATTGCAAATGAAGGACTTAAGCAAAGATTCGGTGACATGGCTTGAGGTAGGGGATGAGGCAGAAGGGCAGCGCATAGACAACTTTCTTTTGCACATTGCCAAGGGGGTGCCCAAAAGCCACATTTATCGGATTTTGCGTAGTGGCGAGGTGCGGGTAAATAAAGGGCGAATTGAGGTTGAATATCGTCTTAAGGTGGGTGACGTGCTCCGGATACCTCCGATTCGGGTAGCTAAAATGCCTGATCAGACGCTGGTCCCAGCGCGTGAATTTGATATTGTGTATGAGGATGAAGCCTTGATTATCGTGAATAAGCCTGCCGGAGTTGCCGTTCACGGGGGCAGTGGTGTCAGCTTTGGGGTGATTGAGCAGTTGAGGCGTGCACGCCCGCAAGCTAAGTTGCTTGAATTGGCACATCGACTGGATCGCGAAACATCAGGCTTGCTGATTGTTGCCAAAAAGCGCCTCGCATTGACGCGATTGCATGACCAGTTTCGCGAAGGGGTGATTGCTAAACGATATCTGGCGCTGGTCAAAGGTGCCTGGCGAAATGAATTGCAGCATGTACGCCTACCGCTGCTCAAGTATTTGACAACAGAGGGCGAGCGGCGCGTGAGCGTTGATCCGGCGGGTAAAGTGTCTCATTCGATTGTTCGCTTGCAGGCACGCTGGGAAAAGGAAAACTTTAGTCTGGTCGAGGTGGAACTCAAGACGGGGCGTACACATCAAATTCGTGTTCATTTGGCGCATTTGGGTTTTCCGATCGCGGGGGATGATAAGTACGGTGACTTTTCGCTGAATCGTGCTTTGCAAAAAACCGGCCTTAAACGGATGTTTTTGCATGCTGCACGGCTGGATTTACCGCATCCCATCAGTGGCGATCTGCTGGCGCTGACCTTGCCTTTGCCAACAGAGTTGCAGAGTTTTGTTGAACAACTGGATACAAATGAGGCAAACAGGACTTAACGATGGCTAATTTTCAATTGATTGTGTTCGACTGGGATGGCACTTTGCTGGATTCGACGGGGATGATTGCTTCGTCTATCCAGGCCGCTGCGCGCGACCTTGGTATTGTTGAGCCATCAGATGAGCGTGCTCGCCATATTATCGGGCTTGGGTTGATTGATGCGCTGCGCTATGCCATGCCGGGCTTGCCTCCTGAACGTTATAACGAAGTTGCTGAGCGGTATCGCTACCATTATTTGGCGCGGGACCACGAGTTGCTTCTTTTCCCCGGAGCTGCTGAACTGATCAAAGAGCTTGCTGACGCAGGGTTTCGGCTAGCGGTGGCTACGGGTAAATCGCGCAACGGGTTGAATCGCGCGCTGGAAGTGAGTGGCCTGGGCCAATATTTTCGCATCACTCGTTGTGCGGACGAGTGTTACTCCAAGCCGCATCCGCAAATGTTGGAAGAACTCATCGAAGCATTCCATGTATCCCCTGCGGCTACACTTATGATCGGCGATACGACGCACGATTTGCAGATGGCAAAAAATGCCCGAACTCATGGCCTGGGGGTAACTTATGGCGCGCATCTGCGGCCGATGCTGGAAGCCGAGGCACCGCTGTATTGTGCTGATGATGTCCCGCAACTGGCCGCTTGGTTGCGTATGCATGGATAGTAATTAGTCCTTTTCTCTGGCAATTTTTATAGGAAATTTTATGGCGCAGGATCAAAACGCACTTGTCTGGCTGGATATGGAAATGACCGGACTGAATCCGGACGGTGATCGAATTATTGAGTTGGCGATGGTTATTACCAACTCAAATCTTGAGGTCATTGCCGAGGCACCCACATGGGTCGTGCATCAACCGGACGAGGTGCTCAATGGCATGGATGAATGGAATCGCAATACGCATAGCCGATCAGGGCTGACTGATCGGGTCAAGGCATCAATCATGACCGATGCGGATGTCGAACAACAAGCCCTGGAGTTTGTTCGTCGGCATGTGCCGGTTCGCACCTCGCCCATGTGTGGTAATTCGATTTGTCAGGATCGTCGCTTTATGGCGCGCTATATGCCTAAGCTGGAAGAATGGTTTCACTATCGTAATCTTGATGTATCAACGCTTAAAGAGTTATGCAAGCGCTGGAAGCCGGAGTTGGCAAAAGGCCTGAAAAAGCATGGCCGCCACGAGGCCTTGGCCGATGTGCTTGAATCGATTGATGAGCTTAAATATTACCGGGAAAATTTTCTGAAACTCTAGAAACTCCAGAAACCTTAGTTACGCTGATAGAGACGCAATCTCTCAGTTTTATCGCCGGGACGCGAGGTTTCCAGCAATAGCGTCCAGTTGGCTAGCGATTTTTCCGCTTGGGGTCGGGTTTGGGTAATCAGGTAGCGGCAGTTTTTTGCATTGTCGCCACTAGTTGTGCGTATCCCGTTGAAATAATCGAGTGAGACGCGCTGGGCTAATCCCAAATTGCGTCGAGCGATGCAGCCTGGATTTTTGCCAAGGCGTTGTGAAAAGTCGGCGCTGACGATACGGTAGCTTTTGCCATAGTCAATCCATGGTAGCCACAGCACGGCAATTAGTAGCCAGATAGTTGCCCAGCCTATGCTCCAGCGTGTGGCTGCACGCCAGGGTGAGCGGCGCAGACCTAGTGTGTATGCCAGCCAGCCAATGGTGACGAGAACCGCCAGAATAATCACGATGAGTGGTGTATGTGCAATAAAACCTGGGGTGGGTTTTGTGAAATTTTTAGCAATTTTTTCGGGAGTGCCGGTTAATAAGGCAATGGCACCTAGCCAGATGAGTATGCTCATCAGCGAAAAAGTGACCATGCCAAACCAGTCAAATGCATTGGCCGCACCGCGCCGTAAACGGCCAGCACCGGTAGCGGCGAGCATGCCCAACGGTACTAAAGCGGGTAATAAGCTGACTGGTCGGGAGTTACCCAGGAAAAAAATTGCCAACGCAACAAAGCTGGCCATCAGCGGGAGCGCCGTCTGTGGCAGCCACAGACGGCGACGCTCCAGCCACACCTGCCATATCGCCAATGGAAGCAACGGCCAGCTGGCCCACATCAATAGCTTAAAGTGAGCGCGGGTAAAGACAGTCTTCGGCACGAGACTGGATTTCTCTGATGTCCACCAAAGGTCAAATAATTGGGGGGATTGCTGGTTAAGCAACCAGGGCCATGGCAGGATCAAAACCACGGCAACAATGCACGCGGCGAACAGGGCGATAAGGCTGTCACGCTGGCGCCATGCCGGGTGAAAAAACGTGAGCATGCCCGCCACGAGGGAACACAGGGCACCGTCAAGACCGACCCCAAGAAAGGTGATGCCTACACCTGCACCAAAAAGTATACCGCCACGCAGTGGTATTTTTTGCGATTGGATCAGGCCAAGCAGTGCCAAGGAAAATCCGAAGACGCCAGCTATTGCAGGCTGCGCATCGTGTATGGGAACTAGCAGACCAAGCGTGCCAATGGCTAAAAGGGGGGCGATGAGGGCAGCGCTTAGGCCAGCCAAATGGCGAACGCTGGTTGATAGTGTGATAAGAAAGCCGGCGCCGAGTAGTGTTGTAGCGAGCCTTGCTGCATCATGCCAAGGCAGCAGCCATTGAAAAAGCTGGCCGCAAAGCGCCGCCAGCCAGTAATAGAGCGGCGGGCTTACTAACCAAGAATCGCCGACAACATGTGGAACCAGCCAGGTCTGCCAGCCGTTTCCCGCCATACTGAAGGCTGCTCCAAGATTAATTGCATCGTCGGGCTTCCATGGATCGTGCCCAAGGGTGCCAGCTAACAACCAAAGCGTGCACAGGACGATAACCCACCATTTACTGATAGGCGGGGGTGTCGTGAGATCAAGTGACGTGGTCAAGGGCATGCGATAAGCTTATCTGACAGGAAATAAAAAAGCAGCCAGGCGGCTGCTTTTTTATTGTAAACAAGCCGGGAAGTAGCGTAATCAGGCTGCTGTTCTCGCGTATTTCTGACGGAAGCGCTCCACACGGCCAGCGGTATCGACAATCTTCTGTTTGCCGGTATAGAACGGATGGCAGACCGAGCAGACTTCAATGTTCAGTGCTTTACCGCTGGTTGAGCGGGTGTTGAATTTGTTTCCACAGCTACACGTGACTTCAATCTCGGTGTAGCTCGGGTGGATGCCTTCTTTCATTGCATAGTCCTTTCGTGCGGCTAACTAATTCGGTGCGGTTCGTGAATTTGGCGAACCGGTAGGGGCGCGTATTATCGGTCAATTTTTCTATGTTTGCAATCAGCTTCTGCGCATTGCGTCAAAAAATTCGCCATTGCTTTTGGTGGCTTTGACCTTATCCAGGAGAAACTCCATTGCTTCCATGTCGTCCATGTTGTATAGAAGCTTGCGCAGGACCCACATTTTTTGCAGTACATCAGGCTTCAAGAGCAGTTCTTCACGCCGGGTACCCGATCGATTGACATTGATGGCCGGATAAACCCGTTTTTCGGCCATACGACGATCAAGGTGGATTTCCATATTGCCTGTCCCCTTGAATTCTTCATAAATCACATCGTCCATGCGTGAGCCGGTTTCAATTAGCGCGGTGGCGATAATCGTGAGTGAGCCACCTTCTTCGATATTGCGGGCGGCACCAAAAAAACGTTTGGGCTTTTGCAGTGCATTAGCATCTACGCCGCCTGTGAGAACTTTGCCTGAGGCGGGTTGTACGGTGTTGTAGGCACGCGCCAGACGGGTGATGGAATCCAGCAAAATTACCACATCTTTCTTGTGCTCAACCAGACGCTTGGCTTTCTCGATGACCATTTCGGCCACTTGCACGTGACGCGTGGCGGGTTCGTCGAAGGTTGAGGCAATGACCTCGCCTTTCACGGTGCGCGTCATTTCGGTGACTTCTTCGGGGCGCTCGTCGATCAGCAGAACAATGAGAGTCACGTCAGGATGGTTGGCGGTAATAGCGCGTGCGATGTGCTGCATCATCACAGTTTTTCCGCTTTTCGGACTGGCTACGAGCAGGCCACGCTGGCCTTTGCCGATGGGCGCAATCATGTCAATGATGCGACTTGTAATGTTCTCTTCTGTACGAATATCGCGCTCGAGGAGCATGTGTTCTGTTGGGTGAAGCGGAGTCAGATTCTCGAACAGTATCTTGTGCTTGCCGACCTCGGGGGATTCGCCATTGACGCGGTCAACCTTGACCAAGGCAAAGTAGCGCTCGCCCTCTTTGGGTGTTCGAATCTCACCTTCAATGGTGTCGCCAGAATGTAAATTAAAGCGCCGAACCTGGCTGGGGCTAATGTAGATATCGTCTGGTGTCGCAAGATAGGAAGATTCAGGCGAGCGTAAAAAGCCAAAGCCATCCGGCAGGATTTCTAATACGCCATCCCCGAAAATTGCTTCGCTTTTACCCGCTTGATTTTTGAGCAGGGCGTAGATCAACTCCTGCTTGCGAAAGCGGTTGGCGTTTTCAATCTGGTTGGCGTCAGCCATTTCAAGCAACTGGCTAACATGAAGTGCTTTAAGTTCGGATAAATGCATAGACTACCTGCGTAAATTGCGTAAGAGTCGTAGCACAAGGCACTACGATAAAAAAATGATTCGAAAGGGGCGTACGTACGTGGGGGAGGGTAAGTGCGTTAGTGCCCGAACGCCATGGGGGAAATGGCCGGGGTGTTACAGCGATAATGATTGGTTCTTTTTGTTACTTGTGCGTATTTACAAGCGGTCAAAAAAACAAGCCGCAGGGAGCAATGTAACGAGGTCAGAGGTTGTTGTCAATGAATGCTGTGAGTTGCGACTTGGATAGGGCACCCACTTTTTGCGCTTCCATCGAGCCTCCTTTGAACAACAACAGGGTAGGAATGCCGCGAATTCCAAATTCGCCGGGTGTCTTGGGGTTGTCATCAATGTTTATTTTAGCGATGCGCAATTTTCCGGCATAGTCTTTTGCGGCATCTTCAAGAATAGGCGCAATCATTTTGCAAGGGCCGCACCACTCTGCCCAGAAATCAACTAATGTTGGCACAGCCGAGTCAAGCACTTCGCTTTTAAAGGTGCTATCGGTGACGTGAATGATGTGTTCGCTCATAAAAATCCTCAAATACTTAATAATAACTTAATGGTCTGCTAGCCGCAAATAAGTGGGAGGGTAAAATAAGCTTCGGCAGTTTTTAGGCAAGTTCAAAAGAGTTAAAGCGGAGTTACGACAATAACGCTTATTACGATGTTAACAGGAATGTCAGTAAAAAAACTGCCCTGAATAACTTTCTCTCTGTGCCAAAGAGGCTGCTCAGTGATACATTTATCACTCAAACTGGAGCGTTTATTATGACTTATGTAGTAACCGAAGCGTGTATCAAATGTAAATATACGGATTGCGTGGATGTTTGCCCGGTGGATTGCTTTCACGAGGGGCCCAATTTTCTTGTGATCGATCCGGATGAATGCATCGATTGCACGCTATGTGTAGCCGAGTGTCCTGCGGAAGCGATTTTTGCCGAAGATGATGTTCCTGCAGATCAGGTGAAGTTGGTACAAATCAATGCAGAGCTGGCAAAAATATGGCCTGTTATTACGCAACGCAAGGAGCCACCAGCAGACGCGGATGAATGGTTGAAAGTGCCAGGCAAGCTTGCAAAGCTGGAGCGCTAAGCTAATCCAGTAGCGTGATTACACGTATTGATTTGGCGTGCATCGGCCGTAACTTTAAGAACTGGTTTTCTGGAAGGGGGAAGCATGCAAGTTAAGGAAATTCTTGCGATTAAGGGTACTGTGCTCTACACCATTTCGCCTGAGCGCACTCTGGTTGAGGCAATTGCCATCATGACCGAGCAGGATGTTGGTTCCCTGGTGTGTTTTGCGCAGGGCAAAATGGCGGGCATGCTGACGTTTCGCGAGGTATTAAATGCTGTGCATGTACATGGTGGAGCGTGGCAGGAGGTGACTGTTGCCAAAGTGATGGTCGCCAAGCCTTTTTGCGCCAGCCCTGAAATGGAAATGGACGAATTACGCCGCGTGATGGTTGAGCATCACCAACGTTATCTTCCTGTCATGGAAGCGGATACGCTGATGGGCGTTGTCTCATTTCATGATGTAGCAAAAGCGGTGCTGGAAGAGCAGGGATTCGAAAACAAAATGCTAAAAGCTTATATTCGAAACTGGCCCGAAGAAAAAGCTGACTGATTCTGGCCTAGACTCTTTGCCAAAGAGGAGACGGCAATGGAGCGAATCTGGCTTAAAAGCTATCCCGCGGGGGTGCCTGCGGAAATTGATGTTAATGCCTACGCATCACTCATTGATGTTTTGGATGAAAGTGTGCGCCTGTACGGTGAGCGCACAGCGTTCATCTGTATGGGGAAAGGCATTAGCTATACGCAGCTGGATCACATGTCACGTGATTTTGCCACTTACCTGCAAGGGGTTCTGGGCCTCAAAAAAGGCGATCGCGTTGTTCTGATGATGCCGAATGTTCTGCAATACCCCGTGTGTTTGTTCGGGGTGCTGCGAGCGGGGTGCGTGGTTGTCAATTGCAACCCGCTGTACACCGCGACTGAGCTTGAGCATCAGCTCAAGGATGCGGATGCCCAAACCATTGTTATCCTCGAAAATTTTGCCCATGTGCTGCAAGAGGCCGTTGCCCGCACACCAGTCAAGCATATCCTGACGACGCAGTTGGGCGATCTGCTAGGCCCTGTCAAAGGGTGGGCCATCAATTTCGTGGTCAAGCATATTAAGAAAATGGTTCCCGCATGGACGTTGCCGGGTGCTGTCCACCTGTCTGTCGCGTTGCGCAAAGGGGCTGCCGTTCAGCCAGCGCCCGTGCCCGTGCCACTTGCGCATGACGATACTGCCTTTCTGCAATACACGGGCGGGACCACGGGGATTTCCAAAGGCGCGATGCTAACGCAGCGTAATTTGGTGGCGAATCTTCTGCAGGCAAAGGCTTGGATCAAGCCCTATCTCGGCGAAGAGCCGCAGATTGTCATTACGGCTTTACCGCTGTATCACGTGTTCGCTTTAACGGCGAATTGCCTGACATTTGTGGCGCTGGGCGCAGCCAATGTGCTGATCACCAACCCGCGTGATATGGCGGGTTTTGTTAACACCTTGGCGAAGTACAAATTCACTGCGTTAACTGGAGTCAATACGCTGTTCAACGCTTTGCTTGATTCCCCCAAATTTGCCCAGCTCGATTTCAGTCACTTGCGCATAGCACTAGGCGGTGGCATGGCGGTACAAAAAGCCGTTGCAATACGCTGGCAGGCAACGACCAGGGTTGCCTTGACTGAAGCCTACGGATTGACGGAAACCTCGCCCGCGGTAAGCATTAATCCGCTTAATCTTGCCGAATTTAATGGCTCCATCGGCTTGCCATTGCCTTCAACCGATATTGCGATTCGTGACGATGCCGGAAATGATTTGCCATTAGGTGAGGCAGGTGAGCTTTGCGTCAGCGGTCCGCAAGTGATGGCAGGTTATTGGCGGCAACCGGAAGAAACTGCAAAAGTCATGATGTCGGATGGATTTATACGGACCGGTGATATTGCAATGGTGGATGCCAAAGGTTTTGTGCGCATTGTGGATCGCAAAAAAGATTTGATTGTAGTCTCTGGCTTTAAAGTATTTCCGAATGAAGTCGAGGATGTGCTTGCGCTTCACCCCGGGGTGAAGGAAGTTGCTGTCATTGGTGTGCCGGATGGACATTCTGGCGAGGCTGTTAAAGCATTTGTGGTTAAGCGTGATGCGGCGTTGACGGTTGAGGAGCTTGTTGCTCATTGCCGCAAAACACTGGTGGCATACAAGGTGCCACATCAGATTGAGTTTCGGAGTGAATTACCAAAATCCAATGTGGGTAAAATTTTTCGTCGAGCACTTAAAAGTCAGGCATAGGGTTCAGGGTTAGCAGGTTTTAAAAGTCGGCGCTGGTGATACGGCGGCAGTGCGCATGGTAGACTTGGCCGCACTATTTTTCAGTCATTTGCGCGCTTTCAAGGCCATTTATAAATCATGTCCGGCAATAGTTTTGGTTCCCTTTTTTGTGTCACTTCTTTTGGTGAATCGCATGGCCCTGCGCTGGGTTGTGTAATCGACGGTTGCCCGCCAGGCCTTGAAATTACTGCGGCTGACATCCAGGTGGAATTGGATCGACGTAAACCGGGGATGTCACGCTACGTCACGCAACGTCGTGAATCAGATATGGTGGAGATACTGTCCGGTGTGTTCGAGGGGCGCACCACGGGAACGCCGATCGCCTTGTTGATCCGCAATGAAGATCAGCGCAGCAAGGATTACGGCAATATCGCCACAACCTTTCGTCCCGGCCATGCGGATTACACCTATTGGCAAAAATACGGTATTCGCGACTATCGTGGCGGCGGTCGTTCGTCGGCACGCGAGACTGCGGTGCGGGTTGCTGCCGGGGCTGTCGCACGCAAATGGTTGTTGGAGCGCTATGGCGTCAGCGTGCGCGGCTGGATGGCGCAATTAGGTGACATTGAAATCCCCTGGCAAGACGAAGCCGCGATTGATGGCAATCCATTTTTTGCGCCGAATGCGGCCATCGTGCCGCAATTAGAAAGTTACATGGATGCCTTGCGCAAGTCGGGTGATTCGGCGGGTGCAAAAATCACCGTCATTGCACGCGGGGTGCCCGTGGGCTGGGGGGACCCTGTTTATGGTCGCCTGGATGCTGACATTGCCTATGCCATGATGGGCATCAACGCGGTGAAAGCCGTAGAAATTGGCGCAGGCTTTGACGTTGTGACGCAAAAGGGCAGCGTGCATGGGGATGAGTTAACGCCCGATGGCTTCCTCACCAATCATGCCGGCGGTGTATTAGGTGGGATTTCGACTGGCCAGGATGTGCTGGTGAATATGGCAGTCAAGCCAACATCCAGCTTGCGTTTGCCCCGCCGATCGATTGATCTTGCAGGGCAACCCGTCATGGTTGAAACCTATGGCCGCCACGACCCGTGCGTCGGCATTCGCGCGACCCCCATTGCCGAAGCGATGCTCGCCCTCGTGCTGATCAATGCCGCTTTGCATCATCGTGCGCAATGTGCGGATGTGAGTTGTCCAACGCCAAAAATTCCGGCGCAGGCTGGCCACGGATCAACGAAAATTTGATCAAGCACCGCGGGTGAAAGGCCCCGCGAGCGCGCCTATGAATCAATCCCGCCGCCTGTCAGCATGGTACTTTTGGTACTTTGCCTTTGTTGGCGTTTTTCAGCCCTATTTCAGCCTGTATTTGCAGTCCATCGCGATGTCTGCCGGGCGCATTGCGGTATTGATGTCTTTGGGGCAAATAATCCGTCTTGCGGCCCCCATGTTCTGGGGCTGGCTGGCAGACCATGCAGGACAGCGGGTAAAAATAGTGGTCATGTCGCTCGGAGCCGCATTGGTCAGTTTTTCTGCGGTCTTTCTGACCCGGGATTTTCTTGGTTTATTACTGAGTTTGACCATCTTGCATTTTTTCTGGAGTGCGTCTTTGCCGTTGGTTGAGGCGCTAACGCTAGCGCATCTGACGGATCACCCGGAGCGTTATGGGCGAATCAGGCTCTGGGGCTCGGTAGGGTTCATTTTTGCTGTACTAGGTATGGGGTGGCTGCTGGACATCGTGCCGATAACTCTGTTGTTATGGGTTAGCTGGGCGTTACTTTTAGGCACTGTCTTCAGCGCTTTACTGCTGAAAGAAGTGGTTTCTGGGGCAATCCACACTGCGTCTTCCTTGCGGGTGGTGCTGAGCCAACCGAAGGTAGTGTTTTTGCTGGTCGCCGGATTATTCATGATTGCGGCACACGGTGCCTTGTATGTTTTTTATTCGATTCATCTGGTGGCGCATGGCTACGGCAAAACGATGGTGGGTTTGCTCTGGACGCTGGGTGTGGTAGCCGAAATTATTGTATTTTTGCTGATGCCACGCATTGCGCAGCGGATATCTTTAAGGCATCTGCTACTGCTTTGCTTTGCTTTGGCGGTTCTGCGCTTTATGCTTATTGGCTGGCAGGTGGATAGTTTGATTTGGCTGCTTTTTGCACAGTGCCTGCATGGCGCGACTTTTGGTGCGCACCATGTAGCGACGATGGCGGCGCTTAACCGGTGGTTTTCTTCAGGTCAACAGGCCAGGGCGCAGGCAATTTATGGCAGTGTGGCTTATGGCGTGGGTGGATTAACAGGTGGATTGCTTGCCGGTGCGTTGTGGGAAAGTGCTGGGTCGGCAATCACATTTGGTGTGTCTGCCCTGTTGGCACTGATCGGGTTTTGCTTAGTCTGGTATGGCGTTCCGGCTAGTTCAGACAAGCCGGTTGTGCGATAATTGGCTATTTTGAATCGTCTCTCAAATCATGTCTAAAACGCTTTACGACAAACTCTGGGAAAATCACGTGGTCCACGTGGAAGCGGATGGTACTGCGCTGCTTTATATTGATCGCCATTTGGTACATGAGGTCACGAGCCCGCAAGCATTTGAAGGATTAAAGCTTGCTGGTCGCAAGCCTTGGCGCGTTTCGTCCATTGTCGCAACCGCTGACCACAACACGCCAACCGATCACTGGGAAAAAGGAATTCAAGACCCGGTTTCGCGACAGCAGGTAGAAACACTTGATGCCAACATTCATGAAGTGGGTGCGTTGGCGTATTTTCCGTTCAAGGATAAACGCCAAGGGATTGTGCATGTGATTGGCCCGGAGCAAGGCGCCACGCTACCCGGCATGACCGTGGTATGCGGTGACTCGCACACCTCAACCCATGGGGCGTTTGCTTGCCTGGCGCACGGCATCGGCACATCAGAAGTCGAGCATGTCCTGGCCACGCAATGCCTGTTGCAGAAAAAATCCAAGGCCATGCTGATCAAGATTGAAGGAAAAGTTGGCGCTGGCGTGACGGCGAAAGATATTGTTCTGGCCTTGATTGGCAAGATCGGTACAGCAGGCGGTACGGGTTATGCCATTGAATTTGGCGGGCCTGCGATACGTGCGCTGTCAATGGAAGGACGCATGACAGTTTGCAATATGGCCATCGAAGCCGGTGCTCGCGTGGGCTTTGTTGCCGTCGATGAGACAACGATCGAATACCTTAAGGGGCGCACTTTTGCTCCCAAAGCAGCGGATTGGGAGAAAGCGACTGCCTATTGGCGCACCTTGGTTTCGGATACGGATGCGCCATTTGATGCGGTGGTGGAACTCGATGCGAGTGAAATTGCGCCCCAGGTGACCTGGGGTACATCGCCTGAGATGGTGGCAAGCATTGAAGGAAATGTCCCCGCACCAGAGGATTTCAGTGACCCGGTGAAGCGGGAAGGGGTTGCGCGCGCGCTTGAATACATGGGGTTAGTGCCACATACCCCTATCAATCAGATCATGATTGATAAAGTGTTCATTGGCTCGTGTACGAATTCACGTATTGAAGATTTACGCGCAGCGGCTGCCGTGGCCAAGGGGCGTCATGTGGCGGCAAATGTCAAATTAGCGCTGGTTGTGCCGGGGTCTGGTTTGGTTAAGCATCAGGCCGAAGCGGAGGGGCTGGACAAGATTTTTCTGGCTGCCGGCTTTGAGTGGCGGCAACCGGGTTGCTCAATGTGCTTGGCCATGAATGATGACCGGCTGCTACCTGGTGAACGCTGTGCTTCAACTTCGAATCGAAATTTTGAAGGGCGGCAGGGCAATGGGGGCCGTACGCATTTACTGAGCCCAGCCATGGCCGTGGCTGCAGCGATTGCGGGACATTTTTCCGATGTTCGTGAATTGACAAGTTAGTTTTTCAAGCTGAATTTTTCACCCCAATCTACTCAAAACTAGGAGGAACTCATGGTGCGTATTTTGACAGCCTTTATTTTAATTGCTCTGCTTGCTGCCTGTAATACAGTTCAAGGGATTGGCAAGGATATTGAACGGGGCGGTGAGGCAATTCAAAAATCGACCAAGTAATTAATGTCATGGAAAAATTTACTACTTATGAAGGATTGGTTGTGCCGCTGGATCGTGCCAATGTTGATACCGACGCCATTATTCCTAAGCAGTTCCTGAAATCGATCAAGCGCTCAGGGTTTGGCCCGAATGCGTTCGATGAATGGCGCTATCTGGATCATGGCGAGCCGGGTATGGATAACGCAAATCGCATTAAAAATCCGGATTTCATCCTCAACCAGCAACGTTATCAAGGCGCGTCGATTCTTCTGGTGCGGAGTAATTTCGGCTGTGGTTCTTCGCGTGAGCATGCGCCGTGGGCATTGCAAGATTTTGGTTTCCGCGCCATTTTGGGTGAATCGTTTGCCGACATCTTTTTCAACAATTGCTTTAAGAATGGGCTATTGCCTATTGTGTTGCCAAAAGCCGAGATCGATGCGCTCTTTCTTTTAACGAAGAGTACACCTGGATTTCGCATAACAGTTGATCTTGCTGCGCAAGTGGTCAGTCGGCCTGATGGCCATAAAATCCCTTTTGTCGTGGATGCCTTTCGCAAAGAGTGTTTGCTCAATGGCTGGGATGATATTGACCTGACTTTGCGGCAGGCGGAAAAAATCCGTGCATTTGAAGCGCAACGACGCATCGAACAACCCTGGCTTTTCGCCTAGAGGAATACGTAATGAAGATTTGTGTTCTCCCCGGTGACGGGATTGGCCCCGAAATCACGATAGAAGCGTTGCGCGTATTGCGCGCACTTGATCTGTCCTTTGAGACAGAAGAAGCGCCTGTAGGCGGCGCAGGTTACCGGGCATCGGGGCATCCACTACCCGAGGCAACACTTAAGCTGGCACAGCAGTCAGATGCCATTTTATTTGGTGCGGTGGGCGATTTTTCATTGGATACCCTGCCGCGCGAGTTGCGCCCTGAGCAGGCGATTCTGGGTTTGCGCAAGGCATTCAATCTATTTGCCAATTTTCGTCCTGCACTGGTCTATCCTGAATTAGTGCATGCATCAACGCTGCGCCCAGAGATTGTCGCCGGTTTGGATCTTCTGATCATTCGGGAGCTCACAGGTGACATTTATTTTGGACAACCGCGCGGTATTCGCACTTTGGAAAATGGTGTCCGTGAAGGGTTTGACACGATGCGCTATTCTGAACCAGAGATTCAGCGTGTGGCACATGTCGCATTTCAGGCGGCAAGAAAGCGCAGCAAACGTTTGTGTTCGGTGGATAAAGCCAATGTGCTGGATACCATGCAGCTTTGGCGCGAAGTCGTGATTGCCGTGGGTGCGGAATACCCTGATGTCGAATTGAGCCACATCTACGTGGATAACGCGGCAATGCAATTGCTGAAAAACCCCAAACAGTTTGATGTCATGGTGACGGGCAATATGTTTGGCGATATCCTTTCCGACGAGGCATCGATGTTGACGGGCTCGATTGGCCTGTTGCCTTCGGCTTCTCTGAACGAAAATGATTTCGGCTTATACGAGCCGATTCATGGCTCGGCACCTGATATCGCAGGCAAAGGCGTGGCAAATCCGCTCGCGACAATTCTTTCTGCGGCCATGATGTTGCGCTTTAGTTTTGGGCTGAATGATGAGGCGCTGCGCATTGAGTCTGCCGTGAAAAAAGTGCTGGCACAGGGCTATCGAACCGCTGATATTGCCGAGACCGGGCTCAGCATGGTGGGTACTAGAGCAATGGGTGACGCTGTCTTGGCGGCACTGTAATTTATAAGTTCATAAGTGAGAAAAAGGCGATGAAACGTGTAGGTCTTATTGGTTGGCGGGGAATGGTAGGTTCTGTGCTCATGCAGCGCATGCGCGAAGAAGGTGATTTTTCGCTGATTGAGCCGATGTTTTTTACTACATCCAATCTCGGTGGACAGGCGCCTGATGTGGGGCGTGGCACTTCGTTGCTTAAAGACGCAAAGAATATTTCTGACTTAGCCAAGATGGATATCATCATCACTTGTCAGGGAGGGGATTACACGACCGAAATCTTCCCTCAGCTGCGTGTTGCAGGTTGGGCTGGTCACTGGATTGATGCCGCATCCAGTCTGCGCATGCAAGACGATACGGTGATTGTTCTTGATCCAGTCAATTTGGATGTAATCAAACAGAGTTTGTCTCGTGGAGGGCGCAACTGGATTGGGGGTAACTGCACTGTGAGTTTGATGCTCATGGCGCTGGGTGGGTTGTTTAAAGCCGATTTGATCGAGTGGGTTACTGCCATGACCTATCAGGCGGCTTCAGGCGCTGGCGCACAGAATATGCGCGAACTGCTGGTGCAGATGGGAGAGGCCCATCGCGTCGCCAAGGGATTGCTGGCAGACCCCGCTTCGGCTATCTTGGATATTGATCGTGAAGTAGCTGGAATTCTCCGCGATGAGACTTTTCCTACCGATAATTTTGGTGTGCCACTGGCTGGATCTTTGATTCCATGGATTGATAAAGATCTCGGCAATGGCCAAAGCAAAGAAGAATGGAAAGGCCAGGCTGAAACCAACAAGATTTTGGGGCGCGTGGCGACACCGATTCCGGTCGATGGATTGTGTGTTCGCATCGGTGCCATGCGGTGCCATTCGCAAGCCTTGACTATCAAGCTTAAGAAAGATGTGCCTTTGGATGATATTCATGGGCTATTGGCTGCACATAATGATTGGGTAAAAGTCGTCCCCAATCAGCGAGATGTCACCGTGAAAGACTTGACCCCCGTTGCCGTTACCGGCACCCTGACTGTGCCCGTGGGTCGCTTACGGAAACTCGCCATGGGCCCAGAATACCTCTCCGCCTTTACTGTTGGCGACCAGCTCCTTTGGGGGGCTGCAGAGCCTTTACGCCGGACGTTGCGGATTTTGCTTGAAGCTTAAGTCCTGGTCTTTTTTGAGCCGTTGTTTAAGGCAGGTATTCACCATGCTCTTGCGTACTTAAGATCATGATGTTATGTTGATAAATCATCGAAGGTTTTGCAGGAGCGACTGTGCTAAAAACTGACAAAAAATCCAATCTTTTAAAAGTGACAGCTATTGCGATGGCAATGGCTATTATCCCGCTGGCAGGGCATGCAGCGGGATTAGGGAAGGTTGCTGTTTATTCTTTGCTCGGACAACCACTTAAGGCTGAAATTGAAGTTTCCGCCAATAGCGAAGAGTTATCGTCACTGCAGGCAAAGCTGGCTTCGGTTGATGCTTTTCGCCAGGCAGATGTCGAATATAACCCCGTTCTTTCCAGCCTGAAATTTTCGCGTGAGTTCATTGAACGCAATGGGCATCGCTATGTTCAGGTGACTACGGATAAGCCGGTGAATGAGCCGTTTATCAGTATGCTTGTCGAGCTGGGTTGGTCCTCTGGACGATTGGTTCGCGAATACACATTCTTGTTGGATCCTCCTGATCTTGCGTCCGCCACAACTGCTGCACCTGTTTCGCCCCCGGTGGTGCCTCTTGCAGCGGATAAGCTGCAACCAGAAAACGCTCCTCAGGTTGAAAACACGCCTCCTGCCGTGACGCGTCAAAGCGCCAAGGTGCCCGCTAAGGTGCGGTCAACATCATCAGTATCTGCAAAGGCAGGTACTGATGTAAATGTAAAAAATCATAAAGTCCGCGCTGGTGATACGCTCGGGAAAATTGCGGCAAAGACACGTCCTGAAGGCGTCAGTCTGGACCAAATGTTAGTGGCTTTACTCAATGCTAACAAAGCGGCTTTTGATGGTGGCAATATGAATCGGCTGAAGGCCGGGAAAATTCTTGCGATTCCTGATGCTGAAGTGATGAATCAGATCACACCTGGCGAGGCGAAAAAAGAAGTCATTGCACAAGCAGCGGATTTTAATGCGTACCGTAAGAGACTGGCACTGTCTGCCAGTGCGCAAACAGAAGTTCGCGATAGCGGGCAACAAGTTGCGAGCGGAAAAATAACACCCAAAGTAGAAGAGACTGCTCCTGCACGGAGTGGCAAAGATAAATTAGAGGTTTCAAAGTCAGAAAACGCTAAAGGATCGTCCGGCGACGTCAAAGGAAGTGCCGTAGCAGATGCGCTAGCACGCGATAAAGCGTTAAAAGAAGCCCAGAGCCGTACTGCCGAGCTTGAACAAAACTTGAGCAAGCTCAAGCAGCTGGCTGAATTGAAAAATAAAGCGGGTGCTGATCTTCAACAGCTGGCGCAAGCGGCAAAATCACTCCCAAATGCCCAAGCTACGGCAGCAGTTCCTGCTACAGCCCCAGGAGCAGCTCCTACCACAGTAGTCGAAAAGCCGACGCCATCGACCGACACCCTAAAATCTGAGGCACCGGCTAGAGCGCCAACACCCAGGGTTGATGTAAAAAAAGTCAAGGTACCACCTGTTGCAGCTGAACCAGAGCCTGGTTTCCTCGAAGAAAACAGCATGCTGGTGCTTGGTGGCGGCGGCATCCTGGCTCTGCTGCTAGGCTGGATGGGTTTCTCTGCCTGGAAAAGGAAAAAAGAGAGCGGCGCACTAAGCGAGCTTGGTGATATGCACTCTACTAGCAACTTTTCAACGCAGTCAACGTTTGGTCCATCAATAGATCCAACCGCTTCGTCTTCTTTTTCTTCCACTACGGGTGGATCGGGCGCAAGCCAATTTAGTATCAGTGCACAAGGGGGCGCTGAACCATCTGTCGATGCCTTATCGCAAGCGGATACCTTCCTTGCATTTGGCCGTACTGAGCAGGCAGAAGAAGTTCTGAGCTCGGCACTGGAGACGCAACCAAACAGGCATGAGCTTTATCTGAAGCTGCTCGGCATTTATGCGGAGCAAGATAAACTGGCCGAATATGAATCTCTTGCGAAACGCTTCCGTGAGCAAACTTTAGAAGATGGCCCGGATTGGGAGACCGCGCGGGTAATGGGTGCTGCAATTGACCCTCAGAATGCGCTATATCAACCGCTGTCTGCTGAGCATAAATTGTCAGAGGATGTCACAGGGGGTGTGGGTGTTGTTGCACTGGCCGGGGCAACCGCAGCTGCTGTTCAGGCGGCAGCACCTGAAGCTGCCGTGGAGAGTGCTTTGCAGGTTCAAGATCTCCGGGCAATCGATACAGAAACCCTCGATTTTGATCTCGATTTTGATTTGGATGACGCTGCTTCGCCTGGAGCTAAAGTTGATTCTGTTGCACCGACCGCTTTGGCGACATCATCAAAAATGTCGGCTCTGGATTTTGATCTTGACTTGAACCTGCCTGAAGCGCCTTCAGCCACTGCTCTTGATACAGTGGCTACGCATGATGCGCCATTGGATATGCCGCTGGCAGAAGAAGCGGGGAACAGTATTGATTTTGATTTTGATCTGCCTTTGGCCGATGCGTCTCCAGTATTTACCAATGTGCCGGATTTGAAACTGGAGACTATCGACCTTGATCTGGACGCCGACTTGTCAGCGCCGACTTTTGGCGTGGCAGAAAATGAAGGGACAGATAATTCCGAGGTTGCAACCAAGCTTGAATTGGCGGCAGCCTATGAAGAGATGGGTGATAACTCAGGTGCAAGTGAGCTCTATCAAGAGGCCTTGGTCGAAGGCAGCAAGTCGCAGCAAGAATTTGCGCGTGCCAAACTAACCAGCCTGAATTGATTGGTGACTATCTCTCGGCATGATATTGCGCCGGGAGCTTTTTCCACAGTCGTTGTCATACCTTTTCCAATTTTGTCCGTGATGCGTTTTCACCCCGCCAGTCTGCTTTTGCTCTGGTTCAGCTTTCTTTTGGCTTTTTCGGTACGTAGTGGCGTGGTACTGATACTCAGTTGCTTTGTCGTGACGATGTGGGCCTGTTTGTCAGCTACCCTTCATTTGCAGCGCCTGTTACGCCGCAGCATTTGGTTAATGCTGACGCTATTTGCGGTGTTTTTATGGATGACTCCTGGCTCGCCTTTGTCCTTCACGGCTTTTGCCACCCTAGAAGGCTTGCATCTTGCTGTTATGCAAAGCGCCCGGGTGCTGCTTGCGATTGCATCACTGGCACTTGTTCTGCAGTATTTATCGCGAGCTGATCTGGTTGCCGGGATGTACTTCTTCCTTTCGCCGTTAAGCCGGATTGGTGTGCCGGCAAAGCATTTGGCCGTACGGTTGATGCTGACACTTGAAGAAGTCGAGCGAGCTTCCATGCCGCCTCACTTGATGAACGAATCTAGCACAGCGCAGCCTGCGAATACCTTAACGCTACCCCGGCATGGATGGAGCCCCTTGGATGTTGGCGTTGCGCTGGTTTCTATGTTGCTTGTTTTTTCCATAGGGTGGCCATGAGGATTGCCCTGGGCGTTGAATATGAAGGGTCTACGTTTTGTGGCTGGCAGTCGCAGGCGGGTGGCGGGTCTGTGCAAGATGCGCTGGAGTCTGCGCTATCCGCCATTGCAGATACATCATTGATGCGTGTTATCTGTGCTGGCCGCACCGACGCGGGAGTCCATGCGATTGAACAAGTCGTGCATTTTGATGCGTCCGTTGAGCGCCCGCTTACGGCTTGGGTACGCGGAGTGAATGCCCATTTGCCGCCCATGATTGCCGTGCGCTGGGCGCAGCCAATGCCGGATGATTTTCATGCGCGTTTTTCAGCGCAAGGCAGGCGTTATCGCTATGTGCTGCTTAACCGTGCCGAGCGTCCGGGTCTTATGGCGCGTCGCGTGGGTTGGTTTCACTTACCGCTTGATTTATCCGCTATGCAATCGGCCAGTCTTTCCCTGCTCGGCACACATGACTTTTCAGCCTTTCGTTCGGCTGAATGCCAGGCCAAATCACCTGTTAAAACCCTGCGTAAAATTTCCATAGTGCGTCAGGGCGACCTGATCGTGTTTGATTTTGAAGCGGATGGATTTTTGCATCACATGGTGCGAAATCTGATAGGCGTATTAGTTTATATTGGCAAGGGAACCCGTTCTCCTGCCTGGCTTGCCGAATTGCTGGCGGCCAAGAATCGCGCCTTGGCGGCACCCACGTTTGCCGCCTGCGGGCTGTATTTTGCGGGTGTCGACTATGATGCCTGTTGGCAACTAAAAGGTGATGCAAAAGTCGGCGCTGACGATACGCCGCAAAGCCAGTACCCTTGGGATGCGGCGACTCTGCTGATGTGATGATGAAGAATAGAACCCGAATCAAGATTTGCGGAATAACTCGCGCTGAAGACCGTGATGCGGCCATTGCAGCAGGTGCCGATGCGCTTGGGTTCGTGTTTTATCCGTCCAGCCCAAGATATGTTGCCCCGGAAAAAGCGGCGCAACTTGTGTCGCCGATACCGGCATTTGTCAGTCGTGTCGGGCTATTCGTTAACGCCGAGCCTGCCATTGTCCATTCTGTATTGGCAGAGGTTGCGTTGAATGTGCTGCAATTTCATGGTGATGAAGATGCCGCGTATTGCCGTCAGTTTGGCAGGCCATGGATCAAGGCGGCACGTGTAAGCCCCGGGCTTGATTTGCTAGAATACGCGCGCGCTTTCGAGGGGGCATGCGGTTTGTTGCTGGATGCCTTTGTTGAAGGTTATGGTGGCGGTGGCAAAGAATTTGACTGGTCGCTGATTCCCTCATCGTTGCCCTTGCCTGTGATTCTTTCAGGCGGATTGCAGGTTTCCAATATTCAACAAGCCGTGCGTGTCATCCGGCCCTGGGCGGTGGATGTCAGTAGTGGCGTCGAAGTGGCCAAGGGCATTAAAGACGCTGGAAAGATAGCCCAATTTATTGCCGGAGTGCGTAATGCAGATGCCTGATTTACCTTATAACTTGCCAGATGCGCAAGGCCATTTCGGCCCCTACGGTGGTATTTTCGTTGGCGAAACCTTGATGCCGGCACTCACTGAACTGCGTGAGGCCTATGCCGCAGCACAAGCTGATCCAGCGTTTCAGGCAGAGTTTGCTGATGACCTGAAGCATTATGTGGGTCGCCCCAGCCCGATATACCACGCCAAGCGTTGGTCCAATTTATTGGGTGGCGCACAGATTTTTCTCAAGCGTGAAGACTTGAATCACACCGGCGCGCACAAAATAAACAACTGTATCGGCCAGGCGTTGCTGGCACGGCGCATGGGCAAGCCGCGGGTCATCGCAGAGACAGGTGCCGGTCAGCATGGCGTGGCAACGGCCACCGTGGCGGCTCGCTATGGGATGGAGTGCGTGGTGTACATGGGGTCAGAAGACATTAAACGGCAAGCCGCCAACGTCTACCGCATGAAGCTGCTGGGCGCAACGGTTGTGCCCGTTGAGTCGGGCTCGAAAACCTTGAAGGATGCGCTCAACGAAGCCATGCGCGACTGGGTAACCCATGTTGCCAATACCTTTTACATCATTGGCACGGTGGCAGGGCCTCACCCCTACCCGATGATGGTGCGAGACTTTCAGCAAGTGATCGGTGAAGAGTGCAAGGTGCAAATGCCGGAAATTATCGGCCGCCAGCCGGATGCGGTAATCGCGTGTGTCGGCGGGGGGTCTAATGCAATGGGCATTTTTTATCCTTACATTGCCGATGCCGATGTTCAATTGATCGGCGTGGAAGCGGAAGGTTTTGGGCTGGCCAGCGGTAAACATTCGGCCTCACTGACTGCTGGCCGCCCGGGGGTGCTGCACGGTAACCGAACCTATCTGCTGCAAGATGAAAATGGCCAAGTGATTGAAACCCATTCAATTTCTGCCGGGCTTGATTACCCGGGCGTGGGGCCTGAACACGCCTGGCTGAAGGATACGGGCCGTGCAAGCTACGTCACCATTGATGACGCGGCTGCCTTGGCTGCGTTCCATGACTTATGCCATCTTGAAGGCATTATCCCGGCACTGGAATCCAGCCATGCGTTAGCTTATGCGGCAAAGCTGGCGCCTACCTTGGGTAAAGACAAAATGCTCCTCGTCAATCTTTCTGGCCGTGGGGATAAAGATATGCACACTGTTGCTGAAAAATCCGGGATCCGGTTCTGATATGTCACGTATAGCCGCGACTTTTTTTCATTTAAATCAGGCACACCGCAAGGCGCTGATTCCCTTCATTACTGCGGGTGATCCACATCCCGATTTAACTCTGCCGCTGATGCGCGCCTTGGTTGAAGGCGGGGCTGACATCATTGAACTGGGCGTGCCGTTTTCTGATCCAATGGCCGATGGCCCCACCGTGCAACGCGCCTCTGAGCGGGCTTTAGCGCAAGGCATGACATTGCGCCGGGTACTAGCCTTGGTGAGCGAATTTCGCAAGGCAGATCAAGTGACGCCAGTTGTGCTGATGGGCTATGCCAACCCGGTTGAATCCTATGGCATCGACGCCTTTGCTCGTGATGCCCATAGCGCCGGTGTGGATGGCGTACTGGTCGTTGATTACCCGCCTGAAGAATGTGCTGAATTTGCTGCGGCAATGAAGCGGGAACAGATGGACCCGATATTTTTGCTGGCCCCTACCTCGACCTCCCGGCGTTATGCGGAAGTGGCTGCGTTGGGGAGTGGCTATTTGTACTACATCTCGCTCACAGGCGTCACGGGTGCAGGACATCTTGATATGGAAGAAGTCGCACAGCGTATCCCGCAGATTCGAGCGCAGGTTGGCATGCCAGTCGGCGTGGGTTTTGGAATACGCGATGTCGCCACCGCAGCACGGATTGCCTCTATGGCCGATGCTGTTGTCATCGGCAGCCGCATCATTGAAGAAATCGAAGGCGGGCCAGCCGCCGATGCACCGGCGCGCGTGAAAGCGTTACTGGCTGGGTTTCGCCTTGCGATTGATCAGGAGCCTCGTTCATGAGTTGGTTACAGAAACTGCTTCCTCCCAAGATCAAGCGCTCTCCGGGGGGGCGCAAGTCCATGCCCGAAGGCTTGTGGTCGAAATGCCCGGCCTGCGAAGCGGTACTGTATGCCTCAGACTTGGAAAACAATCAGCAGGTTTGTCCAAAGTGCAGTCATCATCTTCGTCTTCGAGCACGTGCGCGACTGAATTTATTGCTCGATGAAGAAGGACGTTTTGAAATTGGCGCAGAAGTGCTGCCGATGGACCCACTTAAATTCAAAGATGGCAAACGTTATATTGATCGTCTTGCAGCCGCTAATAAAGAAACCGACGAGAGCGATGCGCTGATCGTCATGCAGGGTGCCATCAAGACAGTACCCGTGGTTGTGGCCTGTTTCGAGTTCGAATTCATGGGTGGCTCGATGGGCTCAGTGGTCGGTGAGCGGTTTGTACGTGGCGTGCAGGCAGCGTTGGAGCTCAATGCGCCGTTTATTTGTATTACTGCTTCAGGCGGTGCGCGGATGCAAGAAGGATTGTTTTCGCTGATGCAAATGGCCAAGACCACGGCAGCCGTTGCCAAGTTGGCAAAGCACCCACTGCCTTTCATGACGCTCCTGACAGACCCCACCATGGGCGGCGTATCGGCGTCTTTTGCTTTTGTCGGTGATATCGTGATTGCCGAGCCAGGTGCACTTATCGGTTTTGCCGGCCCGCGGGTGATTGAGCAAACCGTACGGCAAAAACTGCCGGAAGGCTTTCAGCGCGCCGAGTTTCTGCTTGAAAAGGGCGCTATAGACATGATTGTTGATCGGCGTGAGCTGCGTGACAAGCTGGCTTCACTCATCACACTCCTGATGCGCATGCCTGCCGTCTGATGCCACTGGCATCCGACAGCCTGACGGCCTGGCTTGATTACCTTGAAGCATTGCATCCGCGCGGCATTGCTGGCATTGAGCTGGGGCTGGAACGCGTTGCAATAGTAAAAAATCGTTTAAAGCAAACCGAAAAGTGTCCGGTGATTCTGGTCACGGGCACGAATGGCAAAGGCTCCATTTGCGCCATGCTCGAGTGCATTCTGTTGCACGCGGGGTATCGGGTGGGATTGTATACATCGCCTCATTTATTGCGCTACAACGAACGGGTGCATGTGGATGGAACCGCCGTCGATGATGCACGGTTAGTTGCTGCCTTTGCCAAGGTTGAGGCAGCACGGGGTGACACTTTCCTGACCTATTTTGAATTCGGTACGCTGGCGGCCTGGGAAGTATTTGCAGCGGAGTCGCTGGATGCAATTATTCTCGAAGTAGGCTTGGGCGGACGGCTTGATGCGACGAACATATACGATCCGGCTTGCTCCATTATCAGCACGATAGATATTGATCACACAGAGTTTCTCGGCCCGGATCGTGAATCCATAGGTTTTGAAAAAGCAGGTATTTTTCGACGAGGTATCCCTGCTATCTGCGGTGATCCGCAGCCACCCGCATCAATCTTGGCGCGGGCAGCCGCAGTGGGTTCTCCCCTGCACATCATGGGGCGTGACTTTGGTTTTTTAAAGCAAGAGCAGCAATGGATGTATTGGGGGGGGGTAGGACGGCGGGGCGGCCTGGCCTACCCCGGCCTGCGCGGTGACAATCAACTACGCAATGCCGCCTGTGCCATGGTTGCGCTGGATGCAATGCATGCGTTGCTGCCCGTGGCCATGAAAGATTTTCGTCAAGGCTTGCTGGAAGTTGAGCTCCCGGGTCGCTTTCAGGTGTTGCCAGGGAAGCCTGTCATGGTGCTGGATGTGGCGCATAACCCGCAGGCCGCGCGCGTGTTGGCAGATAACCTGGGCAATATGGCGTTTCACCCGAAAACGTTCGCCGTGTTTGGCATGATGAGTGACAAGGACATTGATGCGGTTATTGATGCCTTAAAGGAGCGCGTCTCGCATTGGTTGCCCTGTACGCTGGAAGGCCGCCGTGCTGCCAGCGCCGACTTTTTGGCCGGACGTTTGCGTGCCAAGGGGCTGGCTGTTGTGGCTGAGTTTTCTACACCGCAAATGGCATTGCAGGCGGCGCAAGAACGAGCGGGTGATGGTGATAGAATTCTCGCCTTCGGATCTTTCCTGGTGGTGGCAGCGGCGCTGCAAGCACTTGGTCGGAAGGCCTAATTTTCAGCATAACGAGCAGAGTAAACAGGATGACGGAAAACGATATTTCAGCGGACCCTGAACTCCAACTGAAAAAACGCGCCAGACGCCGGCTCGTGGGCGCCGCAGCACTGGCCTTGTTGGCCGTGATAGTTCTGCCCATGCTCATGGATCATGACCCGCGTCCCCCAGTACAAGATATTCAAGTAAAAATCCCGAGCCGGGAAACCGGTGGGTTGGCGGCAAAAATTCTATCGAACGATGCTGTGGTTCGTCCCTTGCCTGCGGTGCAACCCAAAGCAGTCATTCCCGATGCGGCTTCCACTGGCGCTTCCCTTGCGCCGAGGGAAGAAGCTCCGCCAGAAGCCCCGGCGGGGAACAAGACGGAGAATAAACCCGCCCCGATTCTGAGTGAGTCATCGCCAACATCTGCAGATCCCGGCGTCCAGCAGTGGGTCGTTCAATTGGGTGCTTACAAAGAAACCGGTAACGTCAAGCAACTCCTGGCCAAGATGAAAGAGCTACGCTTGCCTGCGTATACCGAGAGGCTATCAAATGATCAAGGTGTGCGCATCCGCGTGCGCGCCGGGCCATTTGCCAGCCGTGAAGAAGCCGACAAGGCAGAAGCGAAAATTAAAAAGATCGGCGTTACTGGCAAGGTAACGGCAAAGTGATGGCGAAATAAACTGATGACATTTTTTGATTATGCCGTAATAGTCGCGATCGCCATTTCAATATTGTTCGGTGCCTGGCGTGGCATGGTAGGCGAGGTTCTGGCGCTTGTAGCGTGGGTGGTGGCATTTTTTGTGGCACGTGCCGAGGCCCCCCAGGTTGCACAGTGGTTAGTTGGCCATATTGCCGATGCCGGAATACGGTTGGCGGCAGCGTATGTCATTATTTTTATCGCTGTACTTCTCCTGTTTAGTATTGCACGCAAAATAATATCGATGCTGCTAAGCGCTGTGGGATTGGGCTTGCTGGACCGATTGCTGGGTGCATTTTTTGGAATTTTTCGTGGGGTGTTGGTGGTATTGGTGGGTGTCATGGTGGCGGGTATGACCCCGTTACCCAGATCAGCCTGGTGGCAGGGATCAGTATTGGCCCCCCCGCTAGAAACAGCCGTATTGGCAGCAAGACCGTGGTTACCGGCGGAAGCGGTAAAGCGTATTCGATTTCGATAGAGGAAGACCATGTGCGGAATTCTGGGTGTGGTGGCGACCACGCCAGTGAATCAGTTGCTATATGACGGCTTGCAGGTGCTGCAGCACCGCGGGCAGGATGCAGCCGGGATAGCCACAGGAGCGGGTGGCCGTTTTCATATGCACAAAGGCTCCGGCCTGGTGCGCGATGTGTTTCGCACGCGCAATATGCGCAGTTTGGTCGGCAACTGGGGCATTGGTCATTGCCGCTACCCCACCGCGGGTTCTGCCGATAACGCGGCCGAAGCGCAGCCGTTTTATGTGAATTCGCCGTTTGGTCTGATGCTTGCCCACAATGGCAATCTGACCAATGCGGCGCAGCTCAAGCAGGATATGTTTTTGCAAGACCTGCGGCACATGAACACCAATTCCGATTCGGAAGTGCTGCTGAATGTGTTCGCGCACGAATTACAGGTGGCATCCAATACGCATCAAGTCGATGCGGAGACCATTTTCAAGGCGGTCGCTGGCGTTCATCGTCGTGTGCGCGGTGCGTATGCCGTGGTGGCGATGATTGCCGGTTATGGCCTGGTTGCGTTTCGTGATCCGTTTGGCATTCGCCCATTGGTGATAGGTCGCAACGATACCCCCGCAGGGGCTGAATATCTCGTGGCCTCAGAGAGCGTGGCGATCGACACGCTGGGCTTCAAGTTGTTGCGGGATGTCGAGCCAGGCGAAGCGATCCTGATTGATATGCGCGGCAATTTCGTTAGTCGTCAGTGTGCGGAACACACCGTGCATGCGCCCTGCATGTTCGAGTTTGTTTATCTGGCGCGCCCTGACTCCGTCATGGACGGCATTTCGGTTTATGAGACGCGGGCGCGCATGGGCGATTTTCTGGCCGATAAAATCCGCCGCACCATGCCGCATCTGGCCATTGATGCCGTGATTCCCATTCCGGATTCGAGCCGCCATTCGGCCATGGATCTGGCCGCAAGGCTCAATCTGCCCTATCGCGAAGGCTTTGTTAAAAACCGCTATATCGGGCGCACTTTTATCATGCCCGGCCAGGCGACGCGACGTAAATCAGTGCGCCAGAAGCTCAATGCCATCGCCCAGGAATTCAAGGGCCGCAATGTGCTGCTGGTGGATGATTCCATCGTGCGAGGCACCACCAGCCGTGAAATCATCATGATGGCGCGTGAAGCGGGCGCGAAGAAAGTTTACTTTGCCTCGGCCTCGCCCCCGGTGCGCTTTGCCAATGTGTACGGCATTGATATGCCTTCGCGATCCGAGCTCATTGCCTCTTTTCGCTCGGACGAAGAAATTTGCCGTGAGATAGGTGCGGATGCGCTGATCTATCAGGATCTTGATGATCTCAAATCGGCTGTGCGCTCGGTGAATCCAAGCATTACCCAGTTTGAGACATCCTGTTTTGATGGCCATTACATCACGGGCGATATCACTTCTGCTTATTTGCAAAAAATGGAACATGACCGTGACCAACCCACAGTGCATCATGAGGATGATGAATATAGCGATAGTGAGGGCAGTGATCGCTACGATCATAACGACGGGTCCCAGCTTGATTTGAATCTAGGACAGGGTTAATTAATGAAGAATTCTTTCCCTGAAAAATCTATGCCAGAGAATGATTGGTCGCTAGAAACGCTGGCGGTGCGCGCGGGGCAAATGCGCAGTCAATTCAATGAGCATTCCGAAGCGCTTTATCTGACATCGAGTTTTGTGTTTGACAACGCGGCCCAAGCCGCCGCGCGGTTTTCCGGCGTGGAAGAGGGCATGGTGTATGCCCGCTTCACTAATCCCACCGTGGCCATGATGCAAACGCGACTGGCGGCGCTGGAGGAGGCAGAAGCTTGTGTCGCAACGGCCAGCGGCATGGCGGCGATCCTGGCCACGGTGATGGCGCTGATGAAATCGGGTGAGCACATTGTATCTTCGCGCAGTATTTTTGGCGCGACACAACAATTGTTCGGCACAATTCTGGCGCGCTTTGGCATTGAGACCACCTATATCGATACGACCGATAGCGCAGCTTTTGCCGCCGCGCTACGCCCGAATACGCGCTTGTTGTTTATTGAAACGCCTTCCAATCCGTTGACCGAGGTATTCGATATTGCTGCGCTGGCAGAGGTTGCCCATGCCGGCGGCGTATTGTTGGTGGTTGATAATTGTTTTTGCACCCCGGCGCTACAGCAACCGCTAACGCTGGGGGCTGATCTGATCATCCATTCCGCGACCAAATATCTTGACGGACAGGGCCGAGTGTTGGGTGGAGCGGTCTGCGGGCCAAAGACATTAACGGATGAAGTGTTCAAGTTCTTACGCACAGCCGGACCCACAATTTCGCCCTTCAACGCCTGGATCATTCTCAAAGGCATGGAAACCTTGTCGCTACGCATGAAGCAGCAATCGGCCAATGCGCTTGAACTAGCGCAGTGGCTAGAGCAACAATCGCAAGTCGCTCGCGTTTACTATCCAGGTTTGCCTTCACATCCGCAGCATGCGCTGGCGATGAAACAACAATCTAGCGGTGGCGCGATAGTGGCGTTTGAAGTCAAGGGCGAACGTGAAGCGGCATGGCGGGTGGTCGATAATTGTCGGTTACTATCGATTACGGCCAATCTGGGTGACACTAAAACCACCATCACTCATCCTTCTTCAACCACGCATGGTCGCATTTCGCCGGAAGCACGTGCTGTCTCCGGCATCAAAGAAGGCTTGCTGCGTATTGCGGTGGGCTTGGAGAGTCCGCGTGATCTTGAGGCAGATATTGCGCGCGGCCTAAAAGCCTGAACAGTTCATTCGCCGGATTGATCAATTCGGCGAATGCTGCCCTCGGTGCTGACTTCAAGCGCATCGCCACGATGGCTATCCCAGTCAGAAAGCACCCAGCGTTCGGCTACGCCATCAGCCAACAGTATTTGCTCGCAGCCTGGGCGATGCGTATGGCCGTGAATCAGCCGACGACAGCCTGAAGCGATGAGTGCTTGGCGAACTACCTCGGCGTTGACATCCATGATGGTTTGCGATTTTTCTTTGGTCGCGGCCCTGCTTTTTTGACGCAATGCGGTAGCCTCTGCCCGACGTTCCGCCAGAGGGCGGGCAAGAAAATTACCTTGCCAGGCGGGGTTGCGTACCTGCTGACGAAAGGCTTGGTAATCCGTATCGTCGGTGCATAACGTATCGCCGTGCATGATCAATATCGCCGCCTCGCCCGCGCCGACTTTTTCGACCTCAGTTAGCCGTTGCAGCCCTGCCGCTTGTGCAAACGTGTCGCCAATCAAGAAATCACGATTGCCGGCTATAAAAAACAGGTGTGTGCCTTGATCGGAAAGCTTTCGCAGCAGGCTGCAGACTTCGGCATTAAAAGGCTGCGCAAGATCATCATCACCTATCCATGCGTCAAACAGATCACCAAGAATAAACAACGCGGTGATCTTCGATGCAGCGGTATCCGCGAGAAAAGCGGCAAAGCGCGCGGTGAGATCAGGGCGCTCGGCACTGAGATGCAGATCAGAAACAAAACGGGTGATGCCGGTCTTATGCACGAGAGCACCGCCCATAGATGTTTTTAATTACCGTGGCAAGGCAATGGATCAGGCTGCCCTGGATGACTTCAGACGACTTCGGCGCGTTCGATGACCACATCCTCTGAGGGCACATTTTGATGTCCGCTGACGGTGCCTGTGGGTACTGCCCTGATTTTATCCACCACGTCCCTGCCATCAATCACCTGGCCGAAAACGCAGTAACCCCAGCCATCCTGGCAGGTGCCGTAGTTCAGGAAATCGTTATCGGCCACATTGATGAAAAACTGTGCCGTGGCTGAGTGCGGGTCGGATGTGCGGGCCATGGCTACGGTGTAGGAATCGTTTTTCAGGCCATTGTTGGCCTCATTGTCGATGGGCGCACCTGCGGGTTTTTGTTTCATGCCTGGCTCAAAGCCGCCGCCTTGCACCATGAAGCCAGGAATCACACGGTGAAAAATCGTGTTGTCGAATTGGCCGGTTTTAACGTAATTGATAAAGTTGGTAACGGTCTTTGGTGCTTTCTCTGCATTGAGTTCAAGCGTAATGACACCGTGATTGGTCGTGAGTTTGATCATGAGGTTTCTTTCTAGGGAGATTATTTTTTATCCGTCAAAATCTTGACGGATTCGATGACGATAGGTGTCGTGGGAACGTCTTGGTAAAAGCCTGAACTGCCAGTGGTTGTTTTACCAATCTTTTGCACGACATCCAATCCCTTGATGACTTTGCCAAATACGGCATAACCCCAGCCATCGGGGTTGGGATAATCCAGCGACGTATTATTTTTTAGATTGATAAAAAATTGCGCCGTTGCTGAATGCGGGTCGCCGGTGCGTGCCATGGCAATAGTGCCCGTCTCGTTTTTCACACCATTTTTGGCTTCATTCTGAATTGGCTCACGCGTGGGTTTTTCTTTCATTCCGGAAGAAAAGCCGCCGCCTTGAATCATGAAGCCATCGATTACCCGGTGGAACAGGGTGCCTTTGTAAAAATCCTCTTTCGCATAGCGCAAGAAATTTTCCACAGACTGGGGCGCCTTGTCGCGATAGAGCTCAATAATGATGATCCCTTGCGATGTTTTCATTTCAACCTGAGGATTGGCTGCAAAAGCAGTCAGGCTGAAAAGCAGTGTGACAAATAAAACAAGAAGACGTTGCATCTTTTAAGCTCCTGAAAGTAGGTTTTATGGCTGGATGAGGCTGTTTAGCAAGGTGAGCTTGCGTTGTATGCCGGCATTGGCTGCATCGAGTCGCGTTGCCTGGCTATACGCCTGGCTTGCCAGGCGCGCGTAAATATCGCCCAGGTTTTCATGAGCGGTAGCGTAGGAGGGGTTTGTGCGAATCGCCATTTCCAGAGCGCGGCGCGCATTTTCCAACTGGTTTTGTTTGGCATAGATTACTGCCAGATTATTGTAGGGTTCGGGCATCTCAGGGAAATCTTCCGTTAATCTCGTGAATACGGCAATGGCCTCAGCAGGTTGATTTGATTCGCCAAGCGCCACGCCTTTGAGAAAACGGCCTTGTGCATCGGTGGGGTTCGCTGCGAGGTAAGGTTCAAGCGCTGCCAGTGCGGGCGCATACTGGCGTTGATTGATCAAAGCCGTGATGTCGGCCAGCGATGTGGCGTGCGTGGCAAAGGGCAATAGGCACAAGACGAAAAATAAAGCGCTGGCGAGCGAACAGAGGGGGTTAAAGCGGGTTTTGGTCATGATGTATACTTCTCGATGTGGTTGCCTGCAAACGCATTTTATGCGGCCAAACCATGATGAATCCGGTGGTGAATTCTAACAATAAGCAGCACCATCTCACAACCAAACCAACAATCCACTCCCCACTCCTATTCTGATGCTGAAGTTATACAACACCCTCGCGCGCGAAAAGCAGACCTTTGTTTCCCTCCAGCCCGGCCACGCAAAAATGTATGTGTGCGGCATGACCGTGTACGACTATTGTCACCTGGGCCACGCCCGTGTGATGGTGGTGTTTGATCTGGTTGCGCGCTGGTTGCGCGCCAGTGGTTATCAGCTCACCTATGTGCGCAACATCACCGATATTGACGACAAGATCATTCGTCGCGCGCAGGAAAATAACGAAACCATCCATCAACTGACCGATCGCTTTATCGCGGCGATGCACGAAGACGCCACGGCGCTGGGCGTATTGCCGCCCGATGCTGAACCGCGCGCAACGGATTATGTGGCGCAGATGAAAGACATGATCGCCACGTTGGAAAAGCATGGCTACGCCTATGTGGCAGCGAATCGTGATGTTTGCTACTCGGTGCGCAAGTTCGATGGTTACGGCAAGCTTTCCGGTAAATCGCTGGAAGATTTGCGTGCCGGTGAGCGGGTGGATGTGACCGCTGGCAAACAAGACCCACTGGATTTTGTGCTCTGGAAACAAGCCAAGGAAGAAGAGCCGGTCGAGGCTAAATGGGAATCCCCCTGGGGTACCGGTCGTCCCGGATGGCATATCGAGTGTTCGGCCATGGCTTCTGAACTGCTTGGGGCACACTTTGATATTCATGGTGGCGGCCAGGATTTGCAGTTCCCGCATCACGAAAACGAAATCGCCCAGTCAGAAGGGGTATGTGCAGATCCATCAGATCATACGGATCAAGCGCATCGCCACTATGTTAACTACTGGATGCATAACGGCTTTGTGCGGGTGGATGACGCGAAAATGTCCAAGTCGCTGGGCAATTTTTTTACCATACGCGAAGTCTTGAAAAAGTACGATGCCGAAGTAGTGCGGTTTTTTATTTTGCGCGCTCACTACCGCAGCCCGCTCAATTATTCTGATGTTCATCTGGATGATGCGCGCCAGTCGCTCACGCGGCTGTACACCGCGTTGAAGGGGCAGTCGGGCACAGCACCGGTGGATTGGAGCGAAGCCCATGCGCAACGCTTCAAGGCGGCACTGGATGACGACTTCGGCACACCCGAAGCCATGGCCGTGTTGTTTGATCTAGCCACCCTCATCAATCGGGGCGAGGTGGCCTTGGCCGGTCAGCTTCGCGCACTGGGTGGCATCATGGGGCTTTTGCAGCGTGATGCGCAGGCTTTTTTGCAGGCAACGCCTGCGGATGGGTTGAGTCACGAGATGATTGAAGAAAAAGTCGGCGCTCGCACCACGGCGAAAAAAGCCAAAAATTTTGCTGAAGCCGACCGCCTGCGTGAAGAACTCAAAGCCGCTGGCATTGTGCTCGAAGATGGCCCGCAAGGGACAACCTGGCGACGCGCGTAAGACGAGTGAGGCAGTTAAGGCAGGGTTGCTTGTAGTGCAATTGCAAAATTAAAAAATGAAATGAGGAAAATGAAAACACTACCCCGCTGTTTTTTTGCAGTCATTGTGAGTGGCTTGTTTGGTTTCGCCAGTTTGGCTCATGCGGCGACTGACGCCGATGTACTGAAGAGTTTTTTCCCTTACAGCACGGGCATGCCCTCATTTGCCGGGTTGACTTCAGGCATCAAAATCAACAAGGATAATGTGGATCGCTTCAAGGAAGTCCTTGATGCCGGCACTTTCATGATGGTGAAAAATGGCTGGTTCGAAATCAAGACAACGCCCACGATGTCGTTTGATGTGGTGCCCAAATATGTTGAAGCCAGCCGGATTAATTTAAACAAGACGCGGTTAGGCGAAAAGCCGGGCGAGCTCATCGGGTATGTGGGGGGGCGCCCGTTTCCTGAAGAACCTCTGGAGAGCGACCCGCGTGCGGGCGAAAAGATCGCGTGGAATTTCCGTTATGGCATCGGCGAGACTTTTACCATCCGTCCGGTGCAATGGAAATACCGTGATTTGATGTCGGGTAAGGTTGAGCGCTCGTTGCTGGTCAATGTGCATGCGCTCAAATTCAAGTATCGGGTTGAAACGCCACCAACGCCGGAAATTCAGCCGAACCCTTCCAACCTGCTCAATGCCACTTATCTGATGGTTAATGAGCCCATGGATCTGAAAAATACCCAGTTGTTGATCCAGCGCTACGACAACGATCTCAAGCTGGACGATGCCTACATGTACTTCGGTTTTCAGCGCCGTGTGCGGCGCTTGTCTACCGGCCAGACGACGGATGCCTTTCTGGGGTCTGACGTCATGATCGAAGATTTTGGCGGTTATAACGCACGAGTGTCGGAAACCAAATGGACGTATAACGGAACACGTAACATGCTATTGCCTTTTTATAACCATAACGATGAGACCTTGTCCGATGAATACAAAGACGCTACGGGTTTTCGCTACGTTGCCTTTACTGGACAAGGTGGCTGCTTTCCGGATGTACACTGGCAGTTGCGCAAGGTACATGTGGTCACTGGCGTGCCGCTGCTCCCCAGCCATCCGGTGAGCCGCCGCGTGTTTTTGTTTGATGCGCAAACCAACACCATTGCGGTGTCACTTATCTACGATCGCAAAGGCGAGTTGTGGAAGGTCGGCCTCCTGGGTAAAACGCATCCGGACTTTCAAATGGCCAGTAACAAGGGCGCCGGTGTGCCGATTGATGATTCCGGCACCATGATTGATGTGCAAGCCAGGCGGTGTTCAACGGGGCAGTTCAAAAGTTTTATTGACCCTAAGCTTAACCCGCCGAGTTTTTTTCAAGTGCAGCAGTTACGTTCAGGAGATTAAGTCAGCTATGTGCGCAACGCACAGGAGAACGTCATGTCGAAACGAATTACCAGAAAACTTACCCATGCCGGATGTGCGCTGGCCTTGATTTTGGCGCTGCCCGCACGGGCCTTGCCGCGAGATGAAACCGTGAGCACAGCGGTTGATCAGAGTAGCGTTGCAGTGACGATCTACAACGATAATCTGGCGCTGGTCAAAGATGCCCGACGGGTAAAGCTGGCGCACAACTTGAATCAATTGGCCTGGCGCGAGGTGTCCGCCCAGATGCGGCCAGAAACAGCGCAACTGCGTAACCTCACGCAGCCTGCGGGGTTTCGTTTGCTCGAACAAAATTTTGATTTTGATCTGCTGACGCCGCAAAAATTACTGGAAAAATATGCCGGACGTGAGGTGATGGTGTTGAGAACGAATCCGGCCACCGGTGCTGAAACCCGTGAATCGGCAACGGTGTTGTCCACGCAGAATGGCATCGTACTCAAATTTGCCGATCGCATTGAAACTGGCGCGCCCGGCAGGCTGGCCTTTCCTGGTGTGCCTGATACCTTGCGTGACAAACCCACGCTGGTGATCTCGTTGGTTAGCTCGGCGCAAGGCCAGCAAAATCTTGAATTGTCTTACCTGACGGCGGGGTTGTCGTGGCGCGCTGATTACGTGGCCGAGCTCGATGCCGATGACAACGCGCTCGACCTGAATGGCTGGGTGACGCTCACCAACCAAAGCGGTACCGCCTATGCCAATGCCAAACTCCAACTGGTGGCGGGTGATCTCAATCGAGTTCGGGAAGCCACGCCGCAACCTCGAACCATGATGGCTATGGCAGCGAAAGTTGCCGATGCCGCCGAGATGCAGCAGGAATCGTTATTTGAATACCATCTCTATACCTTGCAGCGGCCGACTACGCTGGCTGAAAGTCAAACCAAGCAAGTGGCCTTGATGACAGCGACCCAGGTGCCGGTAAAGAAAACCTTCTTGCTCGAAGGTGCGTCTTATTATTATTCCGCGCCTCATGGTGAGATAGGGCAAAAGCTGAAAATCGGCGTGTTTGTGGATTTTCAAAACAAGGGCGAAGGCCTCGGTATCCCCCTGCCTAAAGGCGTGATCCGGGTGTACAAAAAAGACAGCCAGGGTAATGCGCAGTTTGTGGGGGAAGACTGGCTCGACCACACGCCAAAAAGTGAAACGGTGCGCCTGAAGTTAGGGAATGCGTTTGATTTAACGGCTGACAAAAAACAAACCATTTTTCAAAAACTGCCCAACGCAGGCCGCTATAACATCACGACCGAATCCGCCTACGAGATCGTGCTGAAAAATGCGAAGTCGGAAGCGGTGATAGTGACGGTGCGTGAACCTGTGCCGGGGGATTGGTCCATGATCAGCGAATCGCAACCGCATGCCAAGCGCGCTGCGGGTGTTACAGAATGGCAAATCAATGTGCCTGCCGAGGGCCGCGCCACCCTTGATTACCGCGTGCGAGTGAAATACTGAACACGGGTTTATACACGCCAAGCTAGCCTCTGCACGCGCCTGGCACGCATACTCCGCCGCGTGCGCCAGGCGTTTTTATTACTTCTTGACGGCGCCAAACACTTTCTTGAGCAAATTACTGCCCGATTGCAGGGGGTTGGCGCGGATGGCGCGTTCTTGTTCCCCCACCACTTTATACAGCCGATCAAGCGATTGTTGAGTGACATACTCTTCAACCGTGGCCTGGCCCTTTTTACTCACGCCAAATTTCGAGGCCATGCCGGCATAGCTGTTGTATTGCTGCGCCAGGCCTGATTTATCCGTGTTTGTTTTCACAATGGGTAAAAAGCGTTTGGTTAGCGTAGCCTCCGTTTTTTTGCGGAAAAAATCGGTTGCAGAGGTTTCGCCACCGGTCAAAATACCTTTGGCATCTTCAACCGACATACCCTTTACCGCATTCACCAGCAAGGTTTTCGCTTCGGGAACTGCCGCTTCAGCAGCCCGATTCATTGACAACACCAAATCATCCGCTTGCTTGCCCATGCCCACCGCACGCATCACTTTCTCGGCCTTTTGCAAAGTTGGCGGAAGGGGAATTTTCAAAGCGTCATTACCAAAAAAGCCATCCTTCTGACCTAGCTGCGCCACCGCAACTTCTGCCCCACGGCCAAGCGCCTCTTTCAGGCCGGATGTCATTTCCGTTGAGGTCAGGCTATCCACGCCAGCACCCGTAGCGCCAGCAGGTGTGGCGGTAGTGCCTTTATTTTTGTCCAGCACCTTGAGTGCATCTTTATAGTCAAACGCCTGGGCCGCCAAGCCCATGCTCAAAGTACAAAAGCCGACAATCCAGGCTGGGAAAATTGGTTTCATGTATTACTCTTTTAATGAACGTATTGCAGGCTAATGGTCATTGTATGTCTGCGCATATCAGAAAACCGAATCCTGACATGCGATGCACATATAGGCAAAAGGCGACACAGCAAAGAAAACCAGGCATCCCCTTGGCGGGATCGCTTTGTCGGGATGCTACCGGTTCCGGATGCGCCACGAGAAAGGCGACGTAGTGCCTGGCCCCACGATTACCCGCCACGCACTGATCTTTTGCGCTAAAGACATAGCGGCATGCGCCGGACTTGTCGAAGGAAGTCGCAGATAGCTGACAGGGCCCGTCTCGATTTCTCGCAGTGCATGCCGGTTGAAACAAGATTCCGCTTTGGCCCCGTTGAAAAACACCTGGGTGATCTTCTTGTGTGTGTGGAAGAACGTCTGGAAGTCGTTCGCAATCTCTGTATTGCGCGCTATCATCGCGTCCAGGCTCCCTTCCCGCGTGCAGGACTGCAACACATCCCAGAGTGCAATGCGAGCCGACTTTAGCGCTGCAATTCTGACTGCATAAGGAGAAGCAACATCGAACTCCAGCAGTTCAGAGACGATGCGCCAAAAAGCATTTTGCGTATGCGCGTAGTACTGGCCGGCTGCCAGCGAGGCCCGTCCGGGCATGCTGCCAAGAATGAGTATCTCTGCGTTTTTGGTTTCGATCGGCTCGAAACTCCGGATATGCGACATGGTTACGAGCCGCACGTAAAACGGGCTTTTGCGGTGTTCCGCTTGAGCGCAAGGTGATTTATTCGCATAGGCAATGATAATACGGCAGATAATTCCGGGCGTCTTTTCACCTTGGATGAAGCAGTGCGGGTATGCCGCGATGAAAAAGTCGGTTCTGGTGATACGGCGTGAAAATTAATTATGGCGGTAAATAATGCTCTTTGCGAAGCGCTCAAAACGGTTCATGCCATGCGGTGTAGCCTGGGGGATGATGACAATAAGGGGTAGCAGCCCCGACAATCCTGCTTCATTTCCTGCCCTGGAAAGCTACAATGCTTTTGGTTTACACATCTTCTTGCGCGCAGTACGAAAGAAGGTTGGTATCACTTTGCAAACAGATCATCTGCTAACCCATGGCGCTACATCCTGAATTTCCTGAATCCCCCTATGCCGAATTACTTCCGGAACAGCGTTGGTTTCCGGCGGCCGAAGAGCTTAGAAAGTCCTATGCAAAGCTGCTGCCACCATTGGTCGCCACTATTCGCGGCGAGGTGTCGGCATGGCGGAGTGCGGGTTATGCCAGTGCTTCAGCGACCTCGCGCGCGCTGCTGAACTGGTGGTTCGAAAGCGATCATCTGGTTGAGCAGGCCGATGGCGCACTGTCGTCGTTCCGCTATTACTTCGCGCAGCGCGAAGCGGTGGAAACGGTAATCTGGCTGCATGACGTGAAGAAGGTACGCGACAAGTTCGATCTGTTGCGCTTTGATGCATCGGGCGCCGTTTCCGCCAACATGTTCGACGAAGACTGGCCGCGTTATGTGGTGAAGATGGCCACCGGCGCGGGCAAGACCAAAGTATTGTCGCTGCTCATCGCCTGGAGCTTTTTTCACAAGCGTTACGAACCGGATTCGACCCTGGCACGCAACTTCCTCTTGATTGCGCCCAACATCATTGTGCTGGATCGCCTGCGCGCGGACTTTGACGGCCTGCGCATTTTTTTCAACGACCCGATCCTGCCGGATAACGGCCACGCGGGCCGCAACTGGCGCGACGACTTCCAGCTCACGCTGCATATTCAGGACGACGTGCGCGTGGTGCGCGACACGGGCAACCTGTTTCTCACCAACATCCACCGCGTCTATCTCGGCGACGTGCGCGAGCCGTCTCTCGAAGATGACGACCTGCGTGACTACTTTCTTTCGCCCTTCGGCGCGAAGCCGGTCGGCAAAACCACCGACAGCAAAACCGACCTGGGCGAGATCGTCCGCGAGATTGACGAACTGGCCGTGTTCAACGATGAAGCGCACCATATCCACGACCCGAAAATGGCCTGGTTCAAAAGCATCCAGGACATTCATCACCGCATGTTGCAAAAAGACGGCCGTCTCGCCCTGCAGGTGGACGTGACCGCCACGCCCCGCCACAACAACGGCGCGATCTTCGTGCAGACAGTTGCTGACTATCCACTGGTCGAGGCCATCCACCAGGATGTTGTCAAACACCCGGTGCTGCCGGATGTTGCCAGCCGTACGCGATTGCAAGAGCACAAGAGCGCGATCTTCACCGAGCGTTACGCGGACTACCTGCAGCTCGGCATCGAAGAATGGCGCAAGAGTTACGCCGAGCACCAGGCGCTGGGCAAGAAAGCGGTGTTGTTCGTGATGGTGGACGACACCCGCAACTGCGACGAGGTCGGCGCCCATCTGGAGAAAATCTGTCCCGAACTGGAAGGGGGTGTGCTCGTCATCCACACCAAGAACAACGGCGAGATTTCGGAAGCTGCCTCGGGCAAGAACAAGGATGAACTCGAAAAGCTGCGCAAGGAAGCCAATGGCATCGACACATGGGCCTCACCGCACAAGGCCATCGTCTCCGTCTTGATGCTCAAGGAAGGCTGGGACGTGCGCAACGTCACCACCATCGTCGGGCTGCGCGCTTACGCCGCGCAATCCAACATCCTGCCCGAACAAACGCTGGGGCGGGGTCTGCGCCGCATGTATTTTGGCTCGGACATGCCGGAAACGGTCTCGGTCATGGGCACGCCCGCCTTCATGGAATTCGTCGAGTCCATCCAGAGCGAGGGCGTCACCTTCGAGCACGTGCCAATGGGGCCGGGCACGGCCCGCAAGGAGTCGCTCATTGTCGAAGTGGACGCGCAGGACGCCGACAAGAACCTCGACGCGCTGGACATCGCACTGCCCCGGCTCACGCGGCGCTTCAACCGCGAATACAAAGACCTTGACGCGCTCGACCCCGCGCAATTCGGCAACACCAAACTTCCGCTCAAGCCCTTCACGCCGGAGCAAATCCGCGAGATCGTCTTCAAGACCATGCTTGACGCCGAAGTGCATCACACCATCCAGCTTGACGGCGCCGGGCCCGCCGACTATCGTTCCGTCGTCGGTTTTTTTGCGCGGCAATTATTGAAAGAACTGCGCCTCGTGGGCGGCTACGACATCCTTTATCCCAAGGTGAAGGCTTTCATGGGCGGGCATCTGTTCGCAAACTCGCCGGTGAATCTCGAAGACCCGGTGGTGCTGCGCAACCTCTCCGAGCCCGAGGCCGGGAAGATTCTGTTCGACACATTCAAAACCGCCATCAACGCGCTCACCATCCAGGACACCGGCTCGGTGCGCATCGAAGATACCATCCGCCTGCGCGATACGCGCCCCTTTCGCACCGAGAACCGGCCCTACCTCGCGCCGAAAAAATCGCTGTTCAGCAAGATCGTCGGCGAGCCGAACGCCGGCGGCTTCGAGCTGGCCTTCGCCGGTTTTCTCGACGCCGCGCCGGACGTCGCATCGTTCGCCAAAAACTATCTCGCCGTCGGCTTCAAGATCGATTACGTCAAGGCTGATGGCGATCTCTCGAACTATATTCCTGACTTCATGGTGAAAACGCTCGACGGCACGGTCTGGATCATCGAAACCAAGGGCCGTGCGGAGATTGACCTGCCCCAGAAAATGACCCGCCTGCGCCAGTGGTGTGCGGACGCCACGAGCGCAAGCCAGGCCGAGAACGGGCCGGCTTACCGATTCGTGTACGTGGATCAACAAGGTTACGAGCGCAACCCGCCGCAGACTTTTGCGTCACTCGCCGCGAGCTTCACCGAATTTCAGAAGGGGTGATGTCATGAGTAACATCAAGCTATTCGAATCGAAGCAAATTCGTTCCGTCTGGAACGAAGCTGACAGCAAATGGTATTTCTCGGTGGCCGATGTCGTCGAAGCCTTGACCGATTCTGCCAATGTCAGGGATTACATCAAAAAGATGCGCAAACGCGAGCAGGAGTTGAACGCCAACTGGGGGACAATCTGTCCCCCCCTTGAATTGTTGGCACCCGACGGCAAGCGCAGAAAGACACAATGTGCCAATGCGGAAGGCTTGCTCCGCATCATCCAGTCCATTCCCTCGCCCAAGGCCGAACCCTTCAAACGCTGGCTGGCCAAGGTGGGTTACGAACGACTCGAAGAAATCGAAAACCCGGAGCTGGCCGCTGCACGGATGCGCGAGCTTTATAAAGCGAAGGGTTACAGCGACGAATGGATCGAAAAGCGCGTGCGCGGCATCGCCATCCGCGACGAATTGACTAACGAATGGCAAAAACGTGGCGTGAAGGAACAGCGCGAATACGCCATCCTTACTTCTGAAATCAGCCGCGCCACCTTCGGCATGACGCCAGCGGAATACAAGGCATTCAAAAGCCTAGACAAGCCGGCGGACAATCTGCGCGACCACATGAACGATCTGGAGCTGATCTTCAGCATGCTGGGTGAAGCCTCCACCACCGAGATTGCGCGCAATAAAGATGCGCAGGGCTATATCGAAAACCGCGATGCGGCCTCGAAAGGCGGCGCAGTAGCAGGGCGAGCGCGGCGCGACCTGGAGAAAAAATCCGGCAAGCGCATTGCCAGCAAGGAAAACTACAAGCAACTCCCCGAAGCCGTCGCGCGCAAAAGAGTAAAGAAGGAAAGCTGAATATGGCAAAGACTACCAAGGAGTCCTACGAACGCAGTTATCAACTGAGCGACGCCGAGAAGCGCGACCTGACCCAGCTCATCCAGCAGGGCAAGCTGCTGCCGGAGAAATACCGCTTCATCCTGTTCGAGGACAAGCGCGAGGTGGAACTGGTGTGGAACGGCAAGACCCGCGATGTGTGCACCACCGTGCTGCCGTTTCAAAGCTTGGAGCATGTGGACGAGCCGCGCCAGGAAGCGCCGGAAATGCAGGGCGATTTGTTCGACACGCGCGGACGCCAGCTCAAGGGCTGGACCAACAAGCTGATCTGGGGCGACAACAAGCTGATTCTCTCTAGCCTCAAGAGCGGCGCGCTACGCCGCCAGATCGAGGACGCGGGCGGCTTGAAGCTCATCTACATCGACCCGCCTTTCGACGTTGGCGCGGATTTTTCGATGGACATCGAGATCGGCGGCGAGACCTTCCACAAGGAGCCGAACCTGCTGGAACAGATCGCCTACCGCGACACCTGGGGGCGCGGGGCGGATTCGTTCATTGCGATGATTTACGAGCGGTTGATTTTGATGCGGGATTTGCTGGCGGAGGATGGAAGTATTTATGTACATTGCGATTGGAGGGTCAACTCATACATCCGTCTCGCGATGAACGAAGTTTTCGGCACGAACAGTTTTCAAAATGAAATTACTTGGCGGCGAACGCGAACGCACAACGACGCAACATCTTGGGCTGCGATTGCCGACACTATCCTATTTTTCAGTCGCAGCGAAAACTTCATCTGGAATCCACAATTCAACGAGCAGAGCGAAGAAGATGTGGAGACGCGCTACCGGTTCACGGATGAAAAAGGACGACGTTACCGCCTCGGCCCAATTGATAGTCCGAATCCACGGCCAAACATGATGTATGTCTGGAAGGGCTTTTCGCCGCCGAAGAAGGGTTGGCGTTACTCACAGGAGAAAATGGCGGAGCTAGACCGTGAAGGCCGTATTTATTACCCGGACAGCAAAGATAAACGCCCAGCGACGAAACTTTATTTGGATGAATCGCAAGGCGCTCTTGTTGGTACTGTATGGACTGAGTTTTCGGCAGTTCAGGCTTCAGCAACGGAGCGCCTCGGCTACCCCACCCAAAAACCCGAAGCTATGCTCGAACGCATCATCAAGGCCAGCAGCAACGAAGGCGATCTCGTTGCCGATTTTTTTGTCGGCTCTGGCACCACAGCGGCGGTCGCGGAAAAGCTCGGTCGCAAGTGGATTTGCACCGACCTCGGCAAGTTCGCCATTCACACCACGCGCAAGCGGCTGATCCAGGTGCAGCGCGAGGCTAAGGATTCTGGCAAACCGTTCCGCGCCTTCGAGGTGCTGAACCTCGGCCGCTACGAGCGTCAGGCATATCTGAATGTCGGCGGGCGGCTCAGCAGCAAACAGAAGGAACAGGCGCTGGCGCAGAAGGAACGCGAGTTCCGCGACCTGATCCTGCGTGCGTATCGTGCCGAGCCGCTGGAAGGCGAGAGCTTCTTCCACGGCAAGAGCGCCGGGCGGCTGGTGGTGATCGGCCCGATCAACCTGCCCGTGGGCCGGCTGTTCGTCGAGGAAGTCATCACCGAATGCCGCAAGCGCGGCGCCTCGCGTGTGGACATGCTGGCCTTCGAGTTCGAGATGGGCCTGTTCCCGGCGGTGCTCGATGAGGCCAGGCAAAAAGGCATCGACCTCACGCCGAAGCAGATTCCTCCCGAAGTGTTCGACAAGCGTGCGGTAGAAAAAGGCCAGGTGGTGTTTTTCGACATCAGCTTCATCGAAGCCACGCCGCGCTACAACAAAAAAGACAAGTTCACGCTGCAAATCGAACTGACCGACTTCTCCGTTTACTACACCCAAGGCGCGGCAGAAGCCGCCGCCGCAAGCCTCAAAGACGGCAAAAGCCAGGTCGTGTGCGAACAGGGCCAGCTCATCAAGGTGAGCAAAAACAAGGACAGCATCGTCACGCGCGAGACGCTAACGAAAAACTGGACAGACTGGGTGGACTACTGGGCCGTGGATTTCGATTACATGTCGCGCCGTGAGATCATCAAGGTCGCCAAGGACGCCGGGACTGAAAAACACGCCGCCAATGCGCCCGAAGGAAGTGCAAAGCCGCCCGAAGGTTTGAACCCGCTTTCGGGAAGTGCAAAGTCGCCCGTCCCGACAGAAGCGCCCACCGAATTCGAAGAACGCTGGACCGGTAGCTACATCTTCGAGAACGAATGGCAAAGCTTCCGCACCCGCAAAAACCGCGACCTGGAATTCATCTCCGCACCCCACATCTACACCCAAGCCGGCCGCTACACCGTCGCCGTGAAGGTGATCGACATCTTCGGCAACGACACGATGGTGCTGGTGCCGGTGAACGTGGGATGAAACATAATCTGCTTAAACCACAGGCGTACGAAAACAGGCGTACGAAACTGTGCTGAAATAATGCGGGTATCATTGAATAGTCTCAAAGCGTTCTTTAGTATCTGTAAGCCCCGTGTTACTCAAACGGAGGCGGTTCCAAAATTATTGGCTGAGGAAGATCATATGACCGAAAACTGGATACCTATCATAGGTGCCGTAGATATATCCGAAAACGGCGCAATCGCATTCAAAGGCGGCCAGCAGAGTTCACCTGAAGGTTCTGTCAATTACAACTTCGCCCTCGTGATGAACAGCGCCTCATTTGGGGGCGGAACCATCTCCGCAGACATTACGTTCTTATCCCCCGTTACTAGCGAATCGACCGCCGGAGTAATTCTATACAGGCATCCGGAAAATGATGCGTTTACCGTCGCTCAACTAGGCGGTACCGACCTTTGTTCGGTGTGGACTTTTTTTTCTGGTGGCGCTCAGCCTAAAGCAAGTCCTTGGACCCGTCACGGCGGAGCGGGGCAGGGCACTACACTGACACCCAACCGGACCTATACGCTGCATGTCGATGTTGCAGGCTCTAATGTTGCTATGACGCTGGATGGTGTGAAAGTATCGAATATCACGCTCCCGTACTCTTTACCCCGCGGCAACACGGGCCTTTGGTATCGGGGGCCCACTGATGTCAAGATTTCGAATTTCACCGTCAAAAAAATTACACCCAAGGTTTTTGTGGTCATGCAGTTTACCCCGCCATACAACGATCTATTCCACGACGTTATCGAACCAGTCTGCACGTCCTTGAATCTCGACGCCCAACGGGCGGACGACATCTATGGACCGGGCGTAATTATTAAAGATATTGAGCGTCAGCTTCTTGAAGCGCGAATTATTGTTGCGGATATTACTCCTCAGAATTTGAATGTTTACTATGAAGTTGGCTACGCGCATGCGCTTAAGAAAGATACGATCTTGATAGCCGAGAAACCTGCTGATTTGCCTTTCGACGTGTCCCCGTTCCGTGTCTTGTTATATGAGAATACGATCGCCGGGAAGGCAAAAGTGGAGATCGGACTCCGCAAACATTTGGAGGCCATTATAGGAAGGCCTTGATTGGTGTATCAGCAAAATGTTCAAATTCTTCAAGATTCCAGCCGTTCAGGATATAGCCATAACTTCGCATCAGCGTCCGGATTTGCCCAGTTTGGAGAGCCGTAATGGACTTGAACCGTCGGCTAAACCGCGACTGCGCTGAAAATTGTGTTAGCGGTGCATGTAAATCGCCGTCGCCCCGGGTCGATTGCGCCGACCAGTTACGGCAGTCCTTTACGCAGCTTTTACTTCACCCACAAACGCGAGACAATGACATAAGGGGAGCATTATCATGATTACAGACATCACGACAGACCTCGCTTCGTTGCGTTTCGATGGGAAGCGATTCGAAGGACATACGCTTGACGTCGAATGCACGCAAGAGTTGATTGCCTATCGCAACCTGATCGTTGAGTGTGCGAAGGAGCTCTGGCGCCGTAAGCATCCAGACCGTGTCCAACTTCCCAGAGGGTTCGAAAAAGATTTCCGCCTCCAATTCAACCGACTGGAGGATGGCTCTGCAGTCGTTCCGCTGCAAAGAGTCCGTGTGGACGATCAGAACGAATTCGACTGGGGCAACCTGGACGAGTTCGACGAGGCTGCTGATTTGATCGATGCGGCCATCGCCGCCGCGAACGATGATGGGTTGTTGCCGGATGCGCTGCCCTCAAATGTGATCCCCCTGTTTAGGGATTTTGGAAAATCGCTTCGGGCTGATGAGGTATTGTTCACACGCTCGCGCCATGGCTCCACCGAGGCGGCCTATACCGCCAAAGCCCGCAAACGGTTGACCGAATGGGTCGGTCCAACGTACGAGGACGCGGTGGATGTCATGGGCGAAGTCCGTATGGCCAACGTGGGACCAGGAACCTTCTCACTCCAGCTTGATGATACGGAGTCCTTGGTCAGCGGGCGTTTCAGCCCTGAGCAGGAATCGGAAGTGCTTGACGCGCTACGCAATCACCGATCTCTGCGCCTTCGCGTTCAAGGCATAGCCGAGTTTGCGACCAGCGACCGGCAAATCAAGAAGTTCTCGCGTGTGGATAAGGTGGCCCCTGCGGTGTTGGTAGAACAGGGCTTCGATGAAACGGCGATTCCCATCTGGGAACAACTGGCTGCGATTGGCGAGTCAGCGCCCAAGGGAACCTGGGACGGCGTTCCAAGCGACTTATCAATGCGTATCGACGAGATTATTTATCGGCACGGTGCGGAGGCGAAATGAAGATAGTCTTTGCGGATACAGGCTATTGGGAAGCGGTACTGAATCCGAAAGATGATCTGAATGCGAAGGCGCGTGCGATTTCGAGTGGTCTCGGCAAGTCTCGAATACTTACGACAGAGATGGTGTTGGACGAACTGCTCGCGGCCCTGTCACCCCTGCCGGAAAGGGTTTTCGCAATACGCGGGGTGGATGCTATCCGCACTAATCCGAATGTCGAAGTCGTTCCACAAACATCCATCCAATTCCGGGAAGCTTTCGATCTGTACAAAAAGATGGCAGACAAAGAATGGAGCCTCACCGATTGCGCCTCATTCGAGATCATGAAGGCGCGAGGAATTTCGGAGGCGTTGGCGCATGACCGTCACTTTGAGCAGGCGGGATTCGTAGCTTTGCTTCGTGATTGAGCACTGTCAAGTCTTTCAAGTGGAATGGCGCTTCAAGTCGGGCGAGAGCTGACACGCTAACCTTCCGCGGGACGCGATTCCCCATGCGCAGATCAAAAGGATGCTGTGGAGCGTCTTATGCAGCATCGTGATTGCTCAGGCCGCCGTTTCACCAGCGCCGACTTTTATGAAACCACTGCTTCATGCTGTGCGACACGCTGGTAACGTCTGCAAAACTATTGATTGGCCAGTGCAGAGATGAGGCCAAGATGCTCGACGAAGGGGGCAAAATCCCGGTCGCTGTAGAGCAGCTTGAAACCGCCCGAAGGAAGTGCAAAGCCACTTTCAGTGCAGCGTGTGGCGATCACGGTATCGATGGCCTGGTCGGTATCTCACAAGTTCGCTAGCAACGTTTTCTCACCCGGCGAGAGCGGTCTGCTGTTGATAAAGGGAGGGGGGAGAATAGCTATTGATCGTGGTGGCTAAGTTCGACGCAAGCGAGATTCTGCCCTGTCAATGCATGCTCGATTTCTTTGTGGTGATCCAGCAGGATGTTGAGCACGACCGTTTTGGAGCGGTTCGGGATTTTGAGCCAAACCACTTGGGGCGGGTGGCCCGCAACAAGTGAGCGTTCCTGAAAATCAGAATCACGGCTGATGATCACAAAGCTGTTGTCTTTCGCATATTGCCAGATTTAAGAATCGTTTGCGCCTTCCAAGCCAAGCAAGGCAACTTGTGAAGAGCCAGGGAAGGCGGTTTGCAGGAAGGGGACGATGCGCCTCGACAGATTTTTGTCGAGCAGCAGTTTCATCACACGGCCACGGTGTACAGGTTGCGTTCGCGGTCTGCGGCAAAGGCGAGGCAGGCGCGAATATCCACAGGCTCAAGTTCAGGGAAGTCTTCGATGATGTCTGCTTTGTTCATGCCTTCGGCAAGCATCTCCAGCACGTCATAAACACTGATGCGCAGATTGCGGATGCAGGGGCGCCCGCCACGTTTGCTGGAATCAAGTGTGATACGAGAGTCAGTCATGTTTCACCACCTTGCCGGTCAGGTTCTTGAGCGCACTATAAGGGACATGGCGCGATTATTCAACCGCGTTAATGATGCCGGCTTGAAGTTCGGTGGCCGATGGTGTTCGCAGGGCTTTGGGAGAAAGCTCTCCCGGTCTCCCTTGATAAAGGGAGGGGTGAAGGTGGGGGTTGTCAGGGTAAAAGTACCCGGCACTGTTCCATTCTCTCGATGGCGCCTGCAACACCCGTCTGTCGGGACCCGTTCGACTTGCCTTTTCTGCAACTCGCCATCGCGGGCAAGGCGAAATACCCGGTTACCGGTGACCATGATTTGCTGAGCCTCGACGGCCGATTTGTCTGTCCCATCACCGCTGCCGATCAATTCATCAACACGCTAAATCCGTAAGAGCGGCAAAGATACCCAAAGTACGTGATTCCCCACTATGGCGTAGCGATGCCGGAGCCCAAGCTGGCCTTGACAGGATGGCGGCGCATTTCCCTGGGTGAGGGCGCAGGCCGTCGTCCGACCGTCCAGGGACGGCGCTGCACAAAAGAGTCCGAAAGCGGATTCCAATGTTCCAACATTCCCTGCGGTCAGATTCAAAGATACCGCTTCGCATAACTTTTCGTCCAGTGCTGCCTTGGGTGTGCGAGCGCATGCCCTTGTGTGTGATTTGCTACAGACGCCGCATTGACTGGCGAGGCAGTTGTGCGCAGCAATGGATGAAATATTGCGATTGCAATAAAAGTCGGCGCTGGTGATACGGCGAGAAAGTAAAAATATCGCCATAAATCATCGCATTCACGCAGGAAGCACTCAGCGCTGACTGCTTTTTTCCAGCTATTCACCGGTAGATCACGCCCTGTCCATTTGCACAAATACACAGGTACCATAGCTGCAGTTTTACATCACAACAACCCGAGGAGATCTTTACATGAACACTGTTGATGCCATGGCGCAGCTGCTGCGCGAGGCCGGCGTAACGCGCTTTGTCTGCTTTCCGACCAGTCCGGTGATCGAGGCCATGGCCAACGTCGGCATGCGGCCCATCATCTGCCGCCAGGAACGGGTCGGCGTCGGCATTGCCGACGGCATTGCCCGCGCCAGCGCCGGCGCCGAGACGGCGGTGTTCGCCATGCAGTTCGGGCCGGGCGTCGAGAATGCCTTCGCCGGCATCACCACCGCCTACTCGGACAGCTCGCCGGTGCTGCTGCTGCCGCTGGGCCATCCGCGCCCGAAGCAGGGCGTGCCGGGTTATTTCGACCCCGCCCTCAGCCTGCCGTCGGTAACCAAGCTGTATGAAACCCTCAACGTGCCGGAACGGCTGAGCGACAGCCTGCGCCGGGCGTTTGTCGCGCTGCGCCAGGGCCGCCGCGGGCCGGCGCTGGTGGAAGTGCCGTGGGACGTCGCGACGCAGGAGCTGAGCGAGCCGCCGGTGCCGCTCAACCTGCTGCCGCCGGTGCGCAGCCGCGGCCACAGCGCCGACATCGAGCGTGTCGCCAAGCGCCTGCTGGCGGCCAAGCGGCCGGTGGTGCTGGCCGGCCAGGGCGTGCATTACGCCGGCGCCACGGCGCAGCTGGTGGCGCTGGCCGAATGGCTGGACCTGCCGGTGGCCACCACGCTGCTGGGCAAGGGCACTTTCCCGGAAGACCATGCGCTGGCGCTTGGCACCGGCGGTGTCGGCCTGCCCGGCGTGCTGGTGGAAACGTGGAAGGAAGCCGACCTCGTGCTCGGCATCGGCAGCAGCCTGTCGCGCCACTACATGACGGTGAAGATTCCCGCCGGAGTCCCGGTGATGCAGATCACCAACGCCCACGACGACATTGCCCGCGAGTACGCGGTGGAAGAGGCCGTGGTCGGCGATGCCGCGCTGGTGCTGGACGACCTGCTGGTCTGCTTGCGCGACCTCACCGGCGGCAAGCCGCGGCTGCGCGAGGGGCTGCGCGCGACGCTTGCCAGGCGGCGGGCCGACTGGCTGGCGGCCTGGGCGCACAAGCTGGAGAGCAACGAAAAGCCGATCACGCCGTACCGGGTGGTCGCCGAGTGCATGAAGGCGATTCCGCCGCGCGACGCCATCGTCACCCACGACGCCGGCAGCCCGCGCGACCAGCTGACGCCGTTCTACCAGGCGGCACCCGGCGGCTACCTGTCGTGGGGCAAGTCGCATGCGCTGGGCTGCGGCCTCGGTCTCATCATGGGCGCCAAGCTGGTGCACCCCGAGAAGGTTTGCATGAATTTCATGGGCGACGCCGCCTTCGGCATGGTCGGCCTCGACATCGAAACCGCCGTGCGCTGCAGCATCCCGACCATCACCGTGGTGCTGAAGAACTCGACCATGGCGGTGGAGACGCAGTCGATGGCCCGCTCGCACGAGCTTTACCGCACGCGTGATCTGGGCGGCGACTACGCCGGCGTGGCGCGGGAACTGGGCGCCCATGCCGAGACCATCGAGGACCCTGCCGAGATTGGCGCCGCTTTCAAGCGGGCCCGCGAGGTGACCGAGACACGCGGCCAGCCGGTGGTGCTGCAGTTCCTGACCAGCTCCGAGACGGCGGTTTCCGAGCGGGCCGCCTTCGGCATGTTCTAGCCGGTCGCTGCGGCACGGCGTTAAACGCCGTGCCGCAGCCCGTATCGGATCTCACCATCAACGCCGGTTTTTCGTCCGGCGCTATCAGGCGCATCAGTCGCTGAAAAACTCCTTCACCCGTTCCAGCCAGCCCTGGGCTTTGGGGTTGTTGCGGCCGGCGTCGCCCTGGCTGATTTCCTCGAATTCACGCAGCAGTTCTTTTTGCCGGTCGGTGAGGTTCACGGGGGTCTCGATCACGACATGGCAGAGCAGGTCGCCCTGGGTATGCGAGCGCACGCCCTTGACGCCTTTGCCGCGCAGGCGGAATGCTTTGCCGGTTTGGCTGCCAGCGGGAATTTTCAGATGGGCTGCGCCATCCAGCGTGGGCACCTTGATTTCGCCGCCGAGTGCCGCGGTGGTGAAGCTCACCGGCATTTCACAGTGCAGGTCGTCGTGCTCACGCTGAAAGACGGTGTGCGGCTTGAGGTGAATCTGCACGTAAAGGTCACCCGTCGGGCCGCCATTAACGCCTGCTTCGCCTTCGCCACTCAGCCGGATACGATCGCCTTCATCGACACCGGCGGGAATTTTGACGGAGAGCGTTTTGTGCTGCTTGATGCGGCCAGCGCCATGGCACGTGGTGCACGGTTCGGGGATATAGCGGCCGGTGCCGTGGCACTTGGGGCAGGTTTGCTGCACCGAGAAAAATCCTTGTTGCATGCGCACCTGGCCGTGTCCCGCGCAGGTGGGGCAGGTTTTTGGTTGCGTGCCTTTTTTAGCGCCACTGCCTTCGCACGCTTCGCATTCGGCCATGGTGGGAATGCGGATGCGGGTCTCGCTTCCATGGGCGGCGTCTTCCAGCGAGATTTCCAGGTTATAGCGCAGATCGGCCCCGCGATAGACATTCGAGCGGCTGCCGCCGCCGCCACCGAAAATGTCACCAAAAATGTCTGAAAAGGAATCGCCAAATCCACTACCACCACCACGGGCTTGCGGGTCGACGCCCGCGTGGCCGTATTGGTCGTAAGCCGTGCGTTTTTGTTCATCCGAGAGAATCTCGTAGGCTTCCTTGGCTTCCTTGAAGAGGCCTTCGGATTTGGGGTTGTCCGGATTGCGATCCGGATGGTGTTTCATGGCCAGCTTGCGGTAGGCCTTTTTGATATCTTCATTGGAAGCGTCGCGATTGACGCCAAGAGTTTCGTAGAAGTCGCGTTTTGCCATGATTGTTCAGAGTTGTCAGAGCCAAGCAGAACGGGCCGCAGCCAAAATGGCAAGCGGCCCGAGGAAGGTTATATCAATTTTCTGCTGATGTTTACTTCTTATCCTTTACTTCGGTGAATTCAGCATCGACCACGTCGCCTTCGTCGGCCTTGGTCTGGCCAGCACCACCTGCGTCTGACGCACCACCAGGTCCCCCGGCACCGGCTGCCGCCTGGGATTCAGCGTAAATTTTTTCGCCGAGTTTCATTGATGCATCGGTCAGGGCTTTCGTCCTGGCTTCGATGGCTTCTTTGTCGGTACCTTGCAGCGCAGTTTCAGCCTCGGCAATGGCGGCTTCAATGGCGGATTTTTCTTCCGCACTGAGTTTTTCACCATGCTCGGCAAGCGATTTTTTGATGGAATGCACCATGGCATCGCACTGGTTACGGGCGTCGACCATTTCGCGGGCTTTGTGATCTTCTTCGGCGTGGGCTTCGGCGTCTTTCACCATGCGCTGAATTTCTTCTTCAGACAAGCCCGAGTTCGCCTTGATGGTGATCTTGTTTTCCTTGCCGGTGCCTTTATCCTTGGCTGATACATGCAAAATGCCGTTGGCGTCAATGTCAAAAGTGACTTCGATCTGTGGCATGCCGCGTGGTGCGGGCGGAATGTCGGACAAATTGAACTGGCCCAGGCTCTTGTTGCCGGCGGACATTTCGCGCTCGCCTTGCAGCACGTGGATGGTCACGGCATTCTGGTTGTCATCGGCGGTTGAAAATACCTGGGCAGCCTTGGTCGGGATGGTGGTGTTTTTCTGGATCAGCTTGGTCATCACGCTGCCCATGGTTTCGATACCCAGCGACAGTGGTGTTACGTCGAGCAGCAGCACGTCCTTGACTTCGCCTTGCAGTACACCGCCTTGAATGGCAGCGCCAACGGCTACGGCTTCGTCAGGGTTCACATCGCGGCGTGGCTCTTTGCCGAAGAATTCTTTCACTTTATCCTGCACCTTGGGCATGCGCGTCATGCCGCCGACGAGAATGACGTCGGTGATGTCAGTGAGACTGACGCCGGCGTCCTTGACGGCCAGGCGGCAGGGGGCGATGGTACGCTCGATCAAGTCTTCGACCAGTGATTCAAACTTGGCGCGGGTGATTTTCAGCGCCAGGTGTTTCGGGCCGGAAGCATCCGCCGTGATATAGGGCAGATTGATTTCGGTCTGCTGGCTGGAGGAGAGTTCGATCTTGGCTTTTTCTGCGGCATCTTTCAGTCGTTGCAGGGCGAGCACGTCGTTCTTCAGGTCGACGCCCTGTTCTTTCTTGAATTCGGTGACGACGTAGTCGATCAGCACCTGGTCAAAGTCTTCGCCGCCGAGGAAGGTGTCGCCATTGGTGGAGAGCACTTCAAACTGATGTTCGCCATCGAGCGCGGCAATTTCGATGATGGAAATATCGAACGTGCCGCCACCCAGGTCATACACGGCAATCTTGCGGTCGCCTTCCTGCTTGTCCATGCCGAAGGCCAGCGCCGCAGCGGTGGGCTCGTTGATGATGCGCTTGACATCCAGACCGGCAATGCGGCCGGCATCCTTGGTGGCCTGGCGCTGGCTGTCGTTGAAATAAGCGGGTACGGTGATGACGGCCTCGGTGACTTCTTCACCCAGGTAATCTTCGGCGGTTTTTTTCATTTTGCGCAGCACTTCGGCGGAAACCTGTTGTGCTGCCATCTTGTTGCCGCGCACTTCTACCCAGGCGTCGCCATTGTCGGCCTTGACGATTTTGAAGGGCATCAGGTCGATGTCCTTTTGCACTTCTTTTTCGTCAAAACGGCGTCCGATCAGCCGCTTGACCGCATACAACGTGTTCTTGGCATTGGTTACCGCCTGGCGCTTGGCTGCGGCGCCGCAGAGAATCTCGCCATCTTCGGCGTAAGCCACGATGGATGGGGTGGTGCGTGCGCCCTCGGCGTTTTCGATCACTTTAGGTTTGCCGCCTTCCATGATTGCAACGCAAGAGTTGGTAGTGCCAAGGTCGATACCGATAATTTTGCCCATGATTTTTCCTTTATTAAAAATGTGAAATCTTAAAAACTTGCTCTTGTTTTGTTATGGGGATATCCAGCTTGAATTCAAGCCGCTGCATGATTTTTTTGGGTATTTCGTTGAGTTACTTTGTTTTGGAAACAATGACCAATGCCGGACGAATCACGCGATCATGCAAGGCATAACCTTTTTGCAAGACGGAGAGCACGTGATTGGGCTCGCCGTCGGCCTCGGTTTGGCTGATGGCCTGGTGTTTATGGGGATCGAACTTTTCGCCGAGTGGCGAAATTTCAACTAGACGGGATTTTTCAAACGCCGCAGAGAGTTGCTTTAATGTGAGCTCAACCCCGGCCTTGAGGTTTTCTGCATTTTGGTTTTCATTGGCCAGCGCCGCTTCCAGGCTGTCTTTGACGGCGAGCAGCTCGGTGGCGAATTTTTCTACGGCAAACTTGCCGGCGCGGGCAATGTCTTCCAGCGCGCGACGGCGTACATTTTCAGTTTCGGCCTTGGCGCGCAGCCAGGCGTCATGGTGCTCGGCGGAGGCAAGCTCGGCCTGGCGCAAAAGCTCTTCCAGGCTGGGCATAGTGTCCATTGAGGATGTTTCGGTGTTATTTGCTGCATCGGCAGGAAAAGTCGGTGCTGATGATACGGTGCTTGCATCAATTTTCTCGATAGGCTCGCTTGAGTTGTTTGTTGGTGAGTTTGGCGTGTCTTGCATGAAGGGTCTCCTGACTAAACTTTGGCTACGTGGGGCTGAATAATGATGTTTCAAGTCCCATCCGCACTTTCTCATGCGGGGAAAGCAGACTATTTTAGCGGGTTGGTCAGGGCTTTCATATGGCCCGCCCGTTTTTTGAGTAAAGTGCAGTCAATGGAGGCTTTGACTCTGCTAAAGTCAAAAAAACATTATCTGTAAAGAATGAGGAGAGAGGCATGAATGATCGTCACGACAGGAATACGGCATTCCGCACTTCGGGCGTGCCGCTACAAGCAAAATCATCCGCAGGCCTGTCGATGCAGGATATTGCCGCGCGCATTGTTGATGTGCCGGGCGAGACCTTCAAGGTGCATCGCTCGGTCTATACCGATCCGGAACTGTTTGAACTGGAACTCAGACATGTGTGGGAGGCAACGTGGATCTATATCGGCCATGAGAGCCAGATACCCAATCCGAATGATTTTGTGACAACGGTGATTGGGCGCCAGCCGGTCATTATCAGCCGTGGCGCAGATGGCCAATTGCGAGGCTTTATCAACGCGTGCTCGCATCGTGGTGCCATGGTGTGCCGCAAAGACAAGGGCAACGCCAAACGGTGGGTTTGTTCTTATCATGGCTGGGTTTACAACAACCAGGGCGAGTTGCTGGACGTGAAGGATGAAGCTGCAGGGGCTTATCCTGACCACTGGCAAAAGCAGGATCACAGCTTGACGCCTGTGCCGCATGTGGCCAGTTACCACGGTTTCATTTTTGCGAGTCTTAACCCGGATGTGCCGGATATCAAAACCCACTTGGCCGGTGCTGCGCCGTTTCTGGAACTTTTTGCGAATCAGTCAGCGGAAGGCCTTGAGGTGCTCCGCGGGCATTCGGTGTACACCCACCGCGGCAACTGGAAAATGCAGGCAGAAAACGGGGTGGATGGCTATCACGTGGATATTGTCCATGCGTCCTATTTTCGTCTGGCAAAGTTGCGCGCTCAGCAGGCAGCTGAGACCGCTGTTGCCAAGGGAACCAGTAGTGAAGATAAGGTCAAGGCGATTCAGGTGAGCCTGGGTGACATCGGGAATGGCAATTACGACCTGGGTAACGGCCATGTCATGATCTGGATTGATATACCCAACTTTCGCGATCGTGCACTGGGCATGGATTACGATGCATTGGAAGCGCGTGTCGGGTCACTGCAGGCGACCTGGATGGCCAAGCGCTTGCGCCAGGTGCTGATCTATCCCAACGTAATTTTGTTCGATGGTATTTCGACCCAGCTGCGTTCCTGGCGGCCGATTGCTACCGACCAAACAGAAGTGCATGCCTATTGTGTTGCACCAAAGGGTGAGTCGGCTAAGGCGCGTGAGCGTCGCGTGCGGCAATATGAAGATTTTTATGGTGCCAGCGGTATCGCGACACCGGATGATTTAACTGAATTCGATGCCTGCCAAAACGGCTATGCAGCAGCGCGCAGTGCGCCATGGCAGGATTTTGATCGAGGCATGAAACGGCGCGTTGCAGGTGCTGATGCACTGGCGCAAGAGCTCGGGTTTGCACCCGACGTCAGCGCCCCGAATGTGGCGGATGAGACGCTGTATCACGGCGAATATCGCCAGTGGTTAAAGTTGCTCACTGAAGGAATGCGCCGCGAGGAGGGCGATAAAAATGCAGGTTGAACGGATGGAACGCAGTTTGAGTGAAGCGATCAACGAGTTATTGCTGGAAGAAGCCGATTGTCTGGATGAACGGCGCTGGCGCGACTGGCTGGCGTTGTATGAGGAAGATGCCGTCTATTGGGCGCCTTCATGGGACGATGATCATGTATTGATTGATGATCCGCAGAGTGAAATTTCGCTGATTTATTGCGGCAATCGCGCCCGCATGGAAGACCGTGTATGGCGTATCGAGTCCAGATTATCGTCGTCTTTGTTGCGGTTGCCCCGCACGCGCCATTTGGTGACGAATGTGCGCGTGCGCTCTGTTGCCACGGCCGAGGTGATTGTCACCGCGAATTTTCAGGTCAACACCTACAAGCATGAGGAAAAACGCACGGACCTGTTTTTTGGCCATTATCGTTACCGCTTGGCGCGCAAGGGTGAGGCGTTGAGTATTCGGGAAAAATATATCGTCGTGTGCAACGACGTGATTCCACGGCAAATGGATATTTTCAACGTGTGAGGGCACTTGGCAAACACTCCGTACCCATTGTTGCGTTTTACGACATCAAGCCATTCATGCGCCGCCAGGCTTTAAGGCCTTTTGCTCAAGTTCATCCACTTTCCAGGATGCGTGACTGTCCAAGCCCAGGATTTGCGCAAGGTAAGGCAGGGTGGCCTTGAGTTCTGCTGCGAGTGTCCAGGGCGGGTTGATGATGAACATGCCGCTGCCGTGCATGCCCCGCCCCTGCGTGGATGTGGCGCATACGCTCAATGTGGCGTGCACCCAGTGCGTGGCGCCGGATTTTTTGAGTTTATCGGGTAGTTGATTCGCTTCAATCGATGGGATCAACGGGTGCCAGACCAGCAGGGTGCCGGTGGCAAAACGTTTTAATCCATCCTTGATGGCGGCGACGACTTTCAGGTAGTCACTCTTGATTTCATAGGAGGGATCGATCAGCACCAGAGCGCGCCGCGAAGGCGGGGGCAGGCTGGCCTTGAGCACATCAAATCCATCGGCTTGCGCAACGGTTACCCGGCGGCCTGCTTCTTTGTATTGGCGGCGCAGCAAGGCAAAATCAGTCGGGTGCAATTCACAAAAGCGCAGCCGATCAACGGGCCGTGCCAGGTGATCAATCAGCCAGGGCGAGCCAGGGTAACGGCGCAGCTGGCCCCTTTGATTGAGTGCTTTGATGCTTGTCATGAATTGCGCCAGCGGCGCGGGTAAATCGGTGCGCGGCCATAACCGACCTATGCCGTTGATGAATTCACCCGTGCGCTTGGCCTGTTCGCTATCCAGCACGTAAAGCCCTGCACCCGCATGCGTGTCGATCACCGTGTAGGGCTTGTCTTTACTGTTCATGTGCTGCATGCACAGCATGAGTACCAGATGTTTTAAAACATCGGCGTGATTGCCGGCGTGATAGGCGTGGCGATAACTGAGCATGGCGGCAGGATAGAATGAACAACCATGAATGATACGCAAGGTAGCCGCATTTCCAAACTCATGGCCGAGCGCGGCTTGTGTTCGCGTCGCGAGGCCGACGCTTACATTGAGCGCGGGCTGGTGTTTGTGAATGGCGAGCGGATAACGCAACTCGGCACGCGCGCCATGCCGGACGCCGTGATTTCGATGGCGCCGGAAGCGCGCGCCACGCAAGCGCGACAGGTCACGATTTTGCTGCACAAGCCGATGAGCTATGTTTCAGGGCAGGCCGAAGATGGCCATCAGCCGGCTTCCTCGCTGATTTCAGCCAAGACGCAGGCGGCGGGTGGCACGCAGCGCTTTCAGCTAGCGCACATGAAAGGCCTCGCTCCGGCCGGTCGGCTGGATATTGACTCCACCGGGTTGCTGGTGCTCACGCAGGATGGCCGTGTGGCGCGCCAACTCATTGGCGATGATTCCACCGTGGAAAAAGAATATCTGGTGCGTGTGGAAGGCCCGCTGGATAGCCATGACCTGGCACTGCTCAACCACGGACTGGAACTGGACGGCAAACAACTGCGTCCGGCACAGGTGCGCTGGGCCAATGAAGATCAACTGTGTTTTGTTCTCAAAGAAGGCCGCAAGCGACAGATTCGCCGCATGTGCGAGTTAGTCGGCTTGCGTGTCACGGGCTTGAAGCGCGTGCGCATTGGCCGCGTGCGCCTGGGTGATTTGCCGCTAGGGCAGTGGCGATACTTGCGCGAGAACGAAAGCTTTTAGGAGAAGCCGGGGCACCCCAAGGGGACTCTCTACGGGCGCGCCGGGATACAGCGCTATTGCCGCGATTGTCGGCGGTTGTTATTGTCTGCGCCGTATCCCCAGCGCCGACTTTTCGCTGTCGCAACGGTGCTTCGTAATCCTGACAGCAGACTAGCCTGGTGTTGCCAACTTGAGGCCGATGATACCGAGCATGATTAAAAAAAGGCTTCCCAGCCTGCCCATGTTCGCGGATTCGTCAAAAAGAAGGATGCCAAAGATGGCTGTGCCCAGTGCGCCGACACCCACCCAGACGGCATAGGCCGTGCCGACAGGCAGAGTTTTCATTGCCATGCCCAGAAGGCCAATGCTTGCTACCATGGCAGCGAGTGTGCCAATGCTTGGCCACAGGCGGGTAAAGCCGTCTGTGTATTTCAGGCCGATGGCCCCGGCCACTTCGAACAGACCCGCTAAAAGCAGCACAATCCAAGCCATAGTTACCTCGGCAAAAAAGAAAAATTTTCCATTGCAATGGTCAGCCGATATTAGCGTAATCAGGGGGCAGCAAGTTTTCCTGGTGCATGACTTATTGCCAATGGTTAAGTGTAATGGTCAGGACAGATGCCCCATCTTGCCGCCTTGGTAATCCGCCATCGCCTGATGAATTTCCTCGCGCGTGTTCATGACAAATGGTCCGCTGCCGATAATGGGTTCGTCAATCGGTTCGCCACAGAGCAGCAGTGCGGTCGCATCTTTTGCGCTGTCAATGCAAATACTTTCCCCGGCACGGTCAAACAGGCCAACCTCTGCTGCTGAAATCGCTTCGGAGCCATTTACCTGCGCACTGCCTTTGAGTACCACCAGCGCGGTTGTGTAACCATCGGGCACGGCCAGCTTGAGCGGTTGGTCGGACGTCAGGCGTAAATCCCAAACATGGATGCGCGTACAGGTTTTGGCCGGTCCCTGCGCACCGGCAAATTCGCCGGCAATAACGCGCACGATGCCCTGGCCATTCGGCAGGCTCACGGCCGGAATCTGGCTGTTCAGAATGCTCTGGTAGCGTGGTGGCGCCCTTTTGTCCTTGGCGGGCAGATTTACCCACAGCTGCACCATCTCGAACAGCCCGCCACGCTGCGCGAAATTACGCCCGTGAAACTCTTCATGTACAAGGCCGGATGCCGCGGTCATCCATTGCACGTCGCCGGGACCGATGCTGCCACCGCCGCCTGAGGAGTCGCGATGTTCGACTTCACCCGAGTAGACGATGGTCACTGTCTCGAATCCGCGGTGCGGATGTTCGCCCACGCCGAGGCGCTCATTCGTTGGCGGGAATTCCATCGGGCCAGCGTAATCAAGCAGCAAGAACGGGCTAAGCACCGGCCCCAGATTTGGATAGGCAAACAGCGTACGCACGGGGAACCCGTTGCCAACCCAATGGCTCCCGGCGCTGCGCTGGATACAGCGCAGTTTCTTCACGGTTTTTTCTTCGCTGATGATTGGCATGAGCTTTACTCCCGATGAAGTGTGATGCATTTGCGGTGACACATTTACACATCTGTTTCAAGCTTTTCAGTCATTGCGAGCTCAATGCGGTGGTCGGGTATGAGCCACATCAATGCAACCAGAATATACAGCGCACCTGCAACCCATTGCGCCACAAAGGCAGCCGGAACAGCAATGGCATACAGCAGGATGGATACCTTGCCTTTCATCTCATTGCCAATGGCGTGCGCCAGCACCGAGTCACCGCCATGTTTGGCAATAATCACTTGCTCCAAAATCCAGTAGGCGATTGCCGCCATGAACAGCACCACACCATACAGCGCAGTAGGCGCCGCTGCAAAGCGATTTTCGCCCATCCAGGCGGTGGCAAAAGGCACCAGCGATAGCCAGAACAGCAAGTGCAGATTGGCCCACAAAATCCCGCCGCTCACTTGCCGCGTAGCATGCAGCATGTGGTGATGGTTGTTCCAGTAAATGCCGATGTAGATAAAGCTCAGGACGTAACTCAAGAGCACCGGCAGCAGTGGCTGAAGCTGCAGCAGGCTGTCGCCATGTGGCACCTTCAATTCCAGAACCATGATGGTGATGACAATGGCCAACACCCCGTCGCTGAATGCTTCCAATCGTGCCTTGCCCATACACTGCCTCCTGCGTATCGATGTGTTAACCATTCAACCTGAAAGACGAATCGCTCATGCCGTGATGCGTGTATCCCCGTGTACAAGCAGGTACAACGTCGGCCCGCACGAAGCGGTCATATCAGCGCACGGTTGGCCAATCGTTCCAGCACCCGCAAGGGTGAAAGAGTCTGGTTCTGCATGCACGCAACGGGCAAGTAAAAAGTCTGCTCAAACGCGTGTTGCCCGGCCATGGCGGCGTGCGATGCCTGATCAGTAAATACCATCCACGTGCTGCCCGCGGGAAAGTCAAAAGCAGTTTGCTCCGTTTGCAACTGGTAATCCATGTCCGCTTTCATGTGGTCATGCAGTTGCAACATGAAATGATCATAAGCGCTGCGTCGGCTCTTGGTAATTCCGGTTAATTTAAGCAACTGGCTTGAGCCCCACACAGAACGGGGTAATGCAGGTAGGTAGCGGCGAGCGACGTTTTCGAATGGCTCACCCAGCCGCCACGAGCGACTTTTCCCCTGCGGATTCACATTGCTGAACACACGCAGAATTCGCTTGCCCTGTACGGGCGACGACGGAAAGCTGTCAACGTGCAGCCGTGTATCGTCTTTCCGCCACGAGGCCGCTCGCCGGGCAATTTCTACTGGCCGGAAACTCGTGCGCCCCTGCATTAAACCTGCCGTGTAGTGCGGCAATAAATTGTGCAGCAGGGCGACAGTTGATGTGGCAAAGCGCTGCATCATGCTTTGCAACAACTGCTGTTCCGCCTCGTCAGCGCTGCTCCCCTTGAGTATTCCACGGGAACAATCCAGGCTGACATTCTTGCTCTTCGCCGCGATGGCTGGCGACAGAAACCGGCTCTCATCCTTGTCTAACGAAAAGATCAGCTGCGGAAAGAACAAGACGCTGCCTTGCTCCAGCGCATGAAGTGCGTTTTCTTGCTCCACCGCTGAGCATGGTTGATCCCAAAGTGTGTTTGGCAGGGTGACGACAGGGGTCATGTTGTTGGTTTCAAGTGTAAAGCCTACCCTGAAGATAAAGGCAGGCTGAGAAAATCATGGTGATGATGAAAGAAAATAGCACGCTGAGCGCAAGGCGTCAAAATGCCTGATCAAAAAGCCGGGCTTCATCAGCACCGACTTTTAGAAAAACTGAACCTGCCCCCTTGATCCGTACTTCCTCTCCAGATCCTGGACTGCATGCTGTAGCGATGCGTTCGCGGTGTCCTTGATCGAGCCATAAAACACCTCCAATTCGTTAGGCGGAGGTGTCAACTATTTCGGAGGAAGATTAAGACCCGATGGATGGGTTAGGCTGATGCCCCTATCAAGGTTTTGGAGGTGTAACGCACCGATGTGGACCAACAAGTGCAGAACACGGCCAAAAAGGAAAACACGCACCGATTAACTTGCCATCTTCACAGCGAAACTCCATGAAAAAGCCGCACTTTGTGAAACATGGAGATGGCTCGCTTAAACCCGGAACTGCACCGCCACTCGTTCCAAGAGATCCTGCGCTGCCGGCAACAAATACGACAGCAATAACAATGAGTGCAACTACCCACCAAACAACTCCACGCTGTTTCTGCAAGGACGACCTAGAGAGATTTTTCATGCCCGCTTCCCCTTAACAAAGTTGGAGGCCACTGGACGACCACTGACGATGACACAGGCCTCTAAATGTGATCGCCTAACGACGCCGTAGAAAAACTCTATTAATGCCCGGATTCTGCTGTAAACCAAATCAAATAACAAGACTCAAAGAAATGGTTCTTCTGGAGAGTTCCCCATGGCGCTTTACAAACCCATCGACACCAGCCCACGATGTTTAGCCGTTGAGCCTGAACGACAGTTACTATCGGCACCTTCGAACACGCCTGAACTACCTCATCGACCACAAGATCAATCTATCCGGTTTCGGCACCCGCTACGGCGAGGAGGCCTGCCCGCGAAGAGGAATCCCAGGTCTGCAAAGCTGAGCGTCCCGTTCTGCGGGGTTGAGGGGCATGTTGTCAGGTCGCCCCGTCGATCCACCAACTCGCCGGCGCTAGTCGCGGCAGCGAAGCGCGACGGATATCAATGTCCATAGCGATCTCGATTGCCAGCTTCGCGAGCCAAGGCGCTTGCGATTTCGCATTTCTCTGTTATCCAGTCACATCGCCAACTCTCAGACGCCATTGACTATGACCCCCAGCGTGAAGTTGAGGCTCCTGCGCGGCTTTTCGCGCAGGTCGCTTCGAACGTATAGTGTCAGGCCACACGGCGGCCTCTGGATTGAGTGAACGCACCACGGCGTCAGGTGTCTTTGATCTCAAGTTGGGGCATTCCGTTGTAGCCATCTACGTGCGAAACAGCGCGATAGATCTTTGCCATGATTATGTGCCTTTGCCTCAAGTGAGATGGGGCCTAACGTAATATCGGCTGCCTAAAAGATGGGAAACTTTCCATCAATGTGCCGGATAAAAATTTAGTTGAAGTCATATTTCATTTAAAATCAAAGCTGAATTTGTTTGTAGTGGAGCCTGAGCATGGAGCGGTTACCATCAATTGAACCAACTGGCACCGCACCGAAATTGCTGGATCAGGTGCGTGGCAAGATACGTCTCAAGCGCTACAGCGTGCGTACTGCGCAGTCTTATACCGATTGGATTAAACGATTTATCTGTCATTTTGGCAAGCGGCAGTCGGCTGGGATAGTTTTGCGTGAGTGCTGATCTTTTCGCGGGTATGCCGCCTGCTGCGCCGCTGGCGGAACGCTTGCGGCCGCAGACGCTGGACGAGGTGATCGGGCAGTCGCATCTGGTGGGGCCGGGCAAGCCTTTGCATCTGGCCTTTTCTTCCGGCGTGCCGCATTCGATGATTCTGTGGGGGCCGCCGGGGGTGGGCAAGACAACCTTGGCGCGGTTGATGGCGGATGCGTTCGATGCCGAATTCGTGGCCTTGTCCGCCGTATTTTCCGGGGTCAAGGATATCCGCGAGGCGATGCAGCAGGCGGAGAGCCAGCGTGCGCTCGGGCGGCGCACGATTTTGTTTGTGGATGAAGTGCATCGCTTCAACAAGGCGCAGCAGGATGCGTTTTTGCCGTATGTTGAAAATGGCACGGTGACGTTTATCGGCGCGACGACGGAGAATCCGTCATTCGAGGTGAATTCCGCACTGCTCTCGCGCGCGGCAGTGTATGTGCTGCACAGTTTGACGGAGGATGAGCTAGGCGCGCTGTTCGATCGGGCGCGGGTGCAGGCTTTTCCCGAGCTGGATTTTGAATCCGACGCGCGTGAGCGGCTGCTGGGTTATGCCGATGGCGATGCGCGGCGGCTGTTGAATGTGCTGGAACAGGTAAAAACAGCGACGCAGGCAGACCAACAGGCAGACCCGCACCGTATCGTCAGCGCCGACTTTCTGGATTCGATTCTGGCGGCTGATCTGCGTCGCTTCGATAAGGGGGGCGATGCGTTTTACGATCAGATTTCGGCGCTGCATAAATCCGTACGCGGGTCGAACCCGGATGCGGCGTTGTACTGGCTGGTGCGCATGCTCGATGGCGGGGCTGACCCGTTGTACATGGGGCGGCGCATCGTGCGCATGGCGATTGAAGATATCGGCCTGGCCGACCCGCGCGCGCATGAAGTGGCGTTGAATGCCTGCATCACGTATGAGCGGCTGGGCAGCCCGGAAGGCGAGCTGGCGCTGGCCAATGCGGTGCTGTATCTGGCGGTGGCGCCGAAGTCGAACGCGGCTTACCTCGCCTATAATGCGGCGCGCGCATTTGTGGCCAAAGACAAAAGCCGTGGCGTGCCGGAACACTTGCGCAACGCGCCAACCAAGCTGATGAAAGAGCTAGGCTACGGAGCCGATTACCGTTATGCGCATGACGAAGCCGAGGGTTACGCCGCAGGGGAAAATTATTTTCCCGACGGCATGCCGCAGGTAAGCTGGTATCAGCCAGTGGCGCGAGGGTTGGAACAAAAAATTGCCGACAAGCTCGCGCATTTTCGCGCCTTGGATGCAGAGTCTGCAAAGGTAAAACAGTCTGCAAAAGCACCAAAGATCACCGTAGTAGAGCCCGCAAAAAAATCATAGAGAATCGTAGGAAAAACAGGAAACCACAGGTAAACCCATGCTCGATATTCAGCTTCTTCGCACTCAGCTCTCTTTTGTTGCCGAACGCCTGGCTACCCGTGGCGTGACGCTGGATACCGCCGTATTTGAAGCGCTGGAAGCAGAAAGAAAGCAGCTGCAAACCCAAACGCAGGATCTGCAAGCGCGGCGCAATACGCTCTCTAAACAAGTCGGCATATTGAAGGGCAAGGGCGAAGATGCTTCAGCGATTTTGACCGAAGTTGCCGGTTTGGGCGATGCGTTAAAAGCGGGTGAGGCGGCTTTGACTGAACTCATGCCGCGCTTTGATTTTTTTCTGGCGGGAATTCCCAACCTGCCGCACGAAAGCGTGCCGGTGGGAAAGGACGAGACTGGCAATGTGGAAGTGCTACGCTGGGGCACGCCAAAAACCATCGCAAATCCGCAAGACCATGTGGATTTAGGCGTGGCCTTGGGCGGGCTGGATTTTGAAATAGCGGTGAAGATTGCCGGCAGCCGCTTTGCCGTAATGAAAGGTCCGATTGCGCGGTTGCATCGGGCGTTAGCGCAGTTCATGCTGGATATGCATACAGACAAGCATGGCTACACCGAAGTGCATGTGCCGTATCTGGTGAATAAAGACAGCATGTTTGGCACGGGGCAGTTGCCAAAATTTGAAGAAGATTTGTTCCGTGTGCCGCATGGTGAAGACGGTCACTTGTACTTGATTCCCACCGCCGAAGTACCGGTAACCAACATCGTGCGTGGCGAAATTGTGGATGCCGCCACGCTGCCGTTGAAATTTGTCGCCCATACGCCATGTTTTCGCTCAGAGGCGGGTAGCTACGGACGCGATACGCGCGGCATGATTCGTCAGCATCAATTCGATAAAGTGGAATTGGTGCAAATGGTGCATCCGGAGCAATCCTGGCAGGCGCTGGAAGAGCTTACCGGCCATGCCGAAGCGGTGCTGCAAGCGCTTGAATTGCCCTATCGCAAGATGGTGTTGTGCAGTGGCGACATGGGGTTTTCTGCGGCGAAAACTTATGATCTGGAAGTGTGGCTGCCCGCGCAAAACGCCTACCGGGAGATTTCTTCCTGCTCGAATTTCGAAGCGTTCCAGGCGCGGCGCATGCAGGCGCGGTTTCGCAATGAGAAAAATAAAACAGAGCTCTTGCACACCATCAACGGTTCAGGCCTGGCGGTGGGGCGCACCTTGGTCGCCATGCTGGAAAATTATCAAAATGCCGATGGCAGCATTACCGTGCCCGCAGTATTACGCCCGTGGATGGGCGGGCTGACGAAAATCAGCGCAGCCTGACTTGCCCGGCGGCTTGTGGTGTAGCGGCTGCGAAGGGTATTGCATATATGGGCTCAAAGCGTGTCAGGATGTTGTAGTAGGTGCGTATGTTCTCCACCAGAATCACGGCTTCGCCGCCACGCGCAGGGCCGGCCTTTAAGTGCTCGTACACCTCTGGCCGTGACAGCAGGGGTAATACTTTTTTCATTTCATACCAGCTGTTGGGGTCGCGATGCATGTCTTTGGCAATCGCTAGCGCGCCGCGCAAATGTCCCATGCCCAGGTTGTAGGCAGCTAACGCGAGCCAAAGTCGATCGGGTGGCTTTACGCTATCGGGTAGTTGGTCGCTGAGTTCGGCCAGGTAACGTGCTCCGCCGCGAATGCTGCTTGCCGGGTCAAGACGGTTGTCCACACCCAGGTGATCAGCGGTCTCTTCGGTCAGCATCATGATGCCGCGCACATTGGTGGCAGAGGTTGCGAGCGGATCCCAGTGGGATTCATGGTAAGCCAGCGCAGCCAGCAGGCGCCAGTCGATCCCGGTTAAATTCTCAGCGGCGTAAAAATGACGTCGCAAGGGGGGCAACAACCTATGGGTATCTTCGATAAACTGCGTAATGCCAATGGAATTGATGCGCTTGACATGTCCAAAGTAGCGATCATTGAGCCGAGCCATGGTGCCGTCTGCACGGGCGCGCTGAATAAATGCATCGGCTCGAACGCGTAATGAAGGGAGGCTTGGATTTTGTGCCTGGTTGTCTGGTTGTTTGTGCGCTGGATTTGCCACAGGGGTTATCTGGTCATCGAAGAATGCCCAACGCAGATCTGTTTTTCCTGGCAAGCGCACACGGGCGTTGAGTTCAGGGTAAAAGTTGCTGGCCAAATCAAAATTAATATCATGCACTGCTGCCAGCAGAATTTTTTGCGCAGCGACTTGCGCTAGCAAGGTGACTTCATCCATGCCGGGTATTTCGATCACGGTAGGTCTGAATTTTTCATCCAGCGTGCGCAGATTTTGTGCGAGCGGCGACCCGGCAACGACCGCCACTGTTTGGCCAGATAACTCGGCCATATCATCAGGCCCGAGTACATCATCATGACTGACAATCCATTGTCCTACGCTGCGTATAGGTTGGGAAAACTGGAAGTCTGTACGGCCTGCCGGCAACGAAGCGGCCATGTGTACCTTGTGCATCGCTAGCAAGGGATTGATCTGATTGAAGTCTTTGGTGGTGACAAAGCGTGCTTTAACACCAAGGCTGGCCGCGAAAAGATTGCATAAGTCGTATTCGAACCCGCTAATCGTTGCGCCCTCTTGTTGATAAAAACCTGGGGCTTCGCGTACGGCAATCACCAGCTCACCCATCGCTTCAGGTGAGGGCAGTGGTTTCGGCATTTCAATTCTGGTGCAGCTGGCAAGAGTACAAAAAATGAAGCAATACAGCAGGCAGAGCAGTTTTTGCAATCTGATCACTCCCTTTTTTCTTTCAGGCTTGTCGCTTCGCGGCTATAATCCCGCGTCGCGGAGAGGTGGCAGAGTGGTCGAATGTACCTGACTCGAAATCAGGCGTAGGTGCGAGCCTACCGTGGGTTCGAATCCCACCCTCTCCGCCACGGTTTTCATTTTTTTCTTCTCCCATACCTTATCCGTTCAGTATGAACCCTGATGAGGGCAAGTACCGCAGAATTATTTTTTCGTCGTTGCATGCCAGGATTCTTTCAGTGTCACCGTGCGATTGAATACTGGCGTGCCGGATTTTGAATCGATGCAATCAGCGACGAAGTAGCCGTGGCGCTCGAACTGAAAGCGTTCTTCTGCGGCTGCGTTTTTTAATGCCGGTTCGAGTTGTGCCTGAATGACAACACGCGAAGCCGAGTTGAGATCGCGGATGAAGTCTCCACCGTCGGCGCCCGGTTCTGCAACGGCAAACAGGCGATCATAAAGGCGCACTTCGGCGGCATAGGCGTGAGTTGCGGATACCCAATGGATATTGCCCTTGACCTTGTAAGCATCTGACCCTGGCGTTCCTGATTTTGAATCAGGCATGTATTCGCAATGCACAGCGGTGATGTTGCCGCCGGCATCCTTATCGCAGCCGATGCACTTGATGACAAAGCCATAACGCAGGCGCACGGTGTTGCCGGGGAAGAGGCGGAAATAGCCTTTGGTGGGTGTTTCCATGAAGTCTTCGCGCTCTATCCACAATTCTTTTGAGAAGGGAATCGGGCGCTTGCACCACTCGGGTTTTTGCGGGTGGTTGGGTGCTTCACAGAGTTCTTCGTGCCCTTCCGGATAGTTGTCGATGATGAGCCTGACCGGGTCAAGTACGGCAATGCGGCGCGGGGCAATGTCGTTCAGGTGCTGGCGCTGGCATTCTTCGAACACGCCAAAGTCGATCCAGGAATCGGATTTGCTGACGCCAATCATCTCCATGAAGTGGCGAAACGCTTCGGGTGTATAGCCGCGTCGGCGCGCGCCGACGAGCGTGGGCAGGCGTGGGTCATCCCAGCCGCTGACGTGTTTTTCTTCGACGAGCTGGATCAGTTTGCGCTTCGAGAGCACAACGTAAGAAAGATTCAGCCGAGAGAATTCAATTTGCTGCGGTAGTGGTGTATTCACGCAGCCGAGCTCGGCCAATCGGGCGAGCAACCAATCATAAAACGGGCGCTGATCTTCGAATTCCAATGTGCAGATCGAGTGCGTAATGTTTTCCAGCGCATCCTCGATCGGATGGGCAAAGGTGTACATCGGATAAATGCACCAGGTGTCCCCCGTGTTGTGATGCGTGGCGTGGCGGATGCGATAAATGGTGGGGTCGCGCAGGTTGATGTTGGGCGAGGCCATGTTGATCTTGGCGCGCAGAATATGCGTGCCATCGGCGAATTCACCCGCCTTCATGCGGGCGAAGAGTTCGCGATTCTCGGCGGCTGTGCGGTTACGAAAAGGTGATTCTTTACCCGCTTCAGTCAGCGTGCCGCGATGGGTGCGCATCTCTTCGGCGGTTTGCGAATCGACATAGGCATAGCCTGCATCGATCAATTTTTCAGCAAATTCCAGCATCCAAGGAAAATAGTTCGAGGCTTGGTAGAGGTTGTTCTCGGCGCCAAAGTGCCAGTCAAAGCCGAGCCAGCGCACGGCATCGATAATCGAATCGGCATATTCTTGTTCTTCTTTCTCCGGATTGGTGTCATCAAAACGCAGATGGCAGGCACCGCCGTAGTCATGTGCCAGACCAAAATTCAGGCAGATGGATTTGGCGTGGCCGAAATGCAGATAGCCATTGGGCTCCGGCGGAAAGCGGGTACGAATCTTTGCGGCGTCAATTGCTGCCGCATCACCAGCGCCAGCGCTCTGCGTCCCTGCGGGAACTTTTTGTTGCGCGGCAGGGCCGGGCTTGCCGCTCCAGGCGCGCGCGGCATATTTTCCCGCGGCCAGATCGGCCTCGATGATATGCCGGATGAAATTAGAAGTTTTTTCAGTGTCAGACATGAGTGGAGTGCGCCAAACGAAAGCAAAGAAGTGATTCTACTGGCAGGCATGAAATGCAGGCGTAAAATAGTCACGATGAATTGGACAAGTTTTTTTGCCATTGGTCTCGGTGCCATGCTGGGTGCATGGCTGCGCTGGGGGCTCGGTCTGTGGCTGAATCCACTGTTTCCCACGGTACCGCTGGGCACGCTGGCAGCGAACCTGCTCGGCGGTTACCTGGTGGGCGCGGCGGTTACGTTGTTTCACTTGAATCTCGATCTTTCGCCTGAGTTGCGCTTGTTTTTCATCACTGGTGTGCTGGGTGCCCTGACGACGTTTTCCACGTTTTCGGCAGAAGTTGTGGCGCTGATTCAACGCGCCGAGTATGGCTGGGCAGTGGGTGTGGCCTCAATCCATTTGTTCGGCTCTTTGTTGATGACGGGCCTGGGCATTTTGACCATACAAAAAATAGCGCAATGAGGCAGGTGCAATGAGGTTCGACGCCGAGGCGCGCCGCGCTGCGCGGCCGACAATCGTCTATGACGAAGCGCTGCCAGTTACCTTGCGACGGGAAGAAATCGCTGCTGCCATTCTTCAACATCAAGTGGTCATCGTCTGTGGCGAAACCGGCTCGGGCAAGACCACGCAACTGCCAAAAATCTGTTTGGAGATCGGGCGCGGACTGAATGGACTCATTGGCCACACGCAGCCGCGCCGCATTGCCGCACGTGCCACGGCGACGCGCATTGCGCAGGAACTGAAGTCCGAGCTGGGCCGCTATGTCGGCTTCAAGATACGTTTTACGGATCGGGTCTCGACGGAGACTTACATCAAGCTGATGACAGATGGCATTTTGCTGGCCGAGACACAAACCGACCCGTTGCTGCGCCAGTACGACACCCTGATTATCGACGAGGCGCACGAGCGCAGCCTGAACATTGATTTCATGCTCGGTTACTTAAAGCAATTATTGCCCAAGCGGCCTGATCTAAAAGTCATCGTCACTTCGGCCACGCTGGATGCGGAGCGTTTCAGCCAGCATTTTTCTTCCAACGAAAAAGCCGCACCGGTGATCGAGGTTTCCGGGCGGCTGTATCCGATCGAGACACGGTATCGCCCATGGTCTGAGATCCCTGTTGCCAATGCATCTTCCGTTGGAAAGGGGACGACGGATCGTGACATCAATGAGGCCATTGTCGATGCCGTTAGCGAGGCGCACCGTGCCGGGCCAGGTGATGTGCTGGTGTTTCTGCCGGGCGAGCGGGAGATTCGCGAGTCGGCAGAAGCGTTACGCAAACACTCATTTTCCACCATGGCGCCAGGTCTTGAAATTCTGCCCTTGTTTGCGCGCCAGTCAGCAGCAGAACAGGCGCGTGTATTTTCCTCCCACCAGGGCCGCCGCGTGGTGCTGGCGACCAATGTGGCGGAAACATCGCTCACCGTGCCAGGCATACGCTATGTGATTGACACGGGGCTGGCGCGCGTCAAGCGTTATTCGCATCGCAACAAGATCGAGCAATTGCAGGTCGAGCCTATCGCCCGCGCGGCGGCCAATCAGCGCGCCGGGCGTTGTGGCCGGGTGTCTGCAGGTATCTGTTTTAGGTTGTATGCCGAGGACGATTTCAATAAACGCGCTGCCTATACCGAGCCGGAAATTCTGCGCTCCAGCCTGGCCGGGGTGATTCTGCGCATGAAGTCGCTGCATCTGGGCGATGTGGAAAATTTTCCTTTCCTCGAAGCCCCTGCGCCGCGCATGATTGCCGACGGTTACCAGTTGCTCGCCGAGCTGGGCGCCATCGACGAGACAACGAAGGCGTTAACCAAGGCAGGCGTTGAACTGGCAAAGCTTCCGCTCGATCCGAAAATTGGCCGCATGATTCTGGCCGCGTGCGAGCAGGGTTGCCTGAATGAAATGCTGATCATCGCCGCCGCATTGTCGGTGCAGGATCCGCGCGAGCGGCCGCAAGAGCAGGCCGGATCAGCCGATCAAGCACATGCGAAGTGGAAAGATGAAAAATCCGAGTTTCTTTCCTATCTCAAACTCTGGCAAGCAGCGGATGTGGTCTGGAAACATGAAACATCGAACAAGCAGCGCCAATGGTGCCGGCAGAATTTTCTCTCGTGGCTGCGCATGCGCGAGTGGCGCGATGTGCATACCCAGCTGCTGACACTGTGTCATGAACATGGCTGGAAAGAAAGTCAGCTTGCCGGCAGCTACGAAGCCATCCACAAGGCGCTACTCACCGGCCTGCTCGGCCATATCGGCTTGAAGAGCGAAGAAGATGCGCATTATTTAGGTGCGCGCGGCATCAAGTTTTTTATTCATCCGGGTTCCAGCCTGATCAAGAAAGCCGGGCGCTGGATTGTGGCAGCCGAGATTGTCGAAACCTCGCGTTTGTTCGCGCGGTGCGTGGCGCGCATTGAGCCGGAATGGCTGGAGCAAGTAGGCAGCCATTTACTGCGCAGCCACATCTATGACCCGCACTGGGAAAAAGGGCCGGGGCAGGTGGTTGCGTGGGAGCGTGTGACGCTGCATGGCCTGCTGCTGCATGCCAAGCGGCGTGTGCATTACGGGCCACTGGACGCAAAACTCTCGCGCGGGATATTGATTCGCTCGGCCCTTGTGGAAGGCGGAGTCGGCGAGGACTGGGTGAAAAAGTGGCGATTTTTTCAGCACAACGCCAAGCTCATGCAGGAGATTGAAACGCTCGAACACAAATCCCGACGGCCAGATGTACTGGTGGATGACGAACTGATTTACGCCTTTTACGATGCCGTGGTTGCCGATGGCATCACCACGCTGGCGGCATTTGATCGCTGGCGACGCGAGGCTGAAGCCGCCAATCCGAAACTGTTGTTTCTGGAAAAAGAACAATTGATGCGGCATGAGGCCGCAGGCATTACCACAGCGGCTTTTCCCCCGTACCTGGAGCAATACGGGCAGAAACTTGCCCTGCATTATCACCACCAGCCCGGCGCGCCGGACGATGGGGTGACGCTGGATTTTCCGCTAGTGGCGTTGAATCAGATCTCTGCCCAGCGGTGTGAGTGGCTGGTACCCGGCCTGCTCAAGGAAAAAGTGGTCGCCCTGTTAAAAACCTTGCCGCAGAAATATCGCCATCGCCTGCAGCCGCTGGATGGTTTTGCAGATGATTTTTGCGCTACCGCAATGCCTGGCGATGAAGCGTTGTTACGTGCATTAATCCAGGCAGTGGAAGAAAAACTGGCCATGAAGCTGCCACTCGATGCTTTCCGTCTGGGCGAGTTGCGGCCGCATCTCTTCATGAATTTTCGGCTATTGAATGAGCATGGCGGCACTTTGGCGATCTCGCGCCATTTGACCGAGTTGCGCACGGAATATCGCGAGCGCGTGGCCCAGATTTGGCAGGATGGTGTGACCGGGGCCGTCAAGCGTGAAGTTACTCATATGCACGACGCCAGCACTGAAACAACCCGCTGTGACACTGCTACTTTGCCAGTAAAGCAGCCTGCGGATGATGAGGTTCTGTATGGCGATTGGCTCTTTGGGCCGTTGCCGGAGTTGCTCGAGGTTAACGTCAAAGGTCGGCAAGTCATGGGCTTCCCTGCACTGGTGGATGAAATTCAGGGCGTGCGCTTGACGGTGTTTGACACGCAAGAGCGGGCGCAGGCCGAGCATCGTCGTGGCTTGATGCGACTGTTTTCGCTCCAGTTGGCAACGCAAATTAAAGCCATCGAAAAATTACCCGGCCTGCGCGAGGTGGCATTGCAGTTCATTCTTCTGGGATCGGAAAAAGAACTCAAGGCGCAACTGGTGGTCGCGACACTTGAGCGCACCTGCCTGATGGCGCCTTTGCCGCTGGAAAAGTCGGCGTTCGTAATACGGTGCGATGCGGCGCGTGGGCGCATTTTGCTCGTTGCCCAAGAGATTGCGCGGCTGATTGCGGCCGTCATCGGTGACTACGCGGTGTTGCAAAAAAAGATCGCAGCAGCGCAAAGAACCTTAGCCGCCACCTGCGCGGATATCAACGCACAATTGGCGGCGTTGCTGCACAAGAACTTTATTGTTGGGGTGCCTTATGAGCGATTGCAGCATTATCCGCGCTATCTCAAGGCGGCTACTTTGCGGCTGGACAAAGCGCGTAGCGACCCTCTCCGCGAGGCGCGCTTATTGGCCGAATGGCAAACGCTGGGCAAGCCTTGGGAGCGTGAGCGCCATGCCTTGCAAAAATCAGGTCAGGCGAGTTATATCAAAGACACGCTGGATGATCCCTTTATGGAAGAATTCCGCTGGTTGCTTGAAGAATTGCGCGTTGCCCTGTTTGCGCAAGAATTACGCACCCCCACGTCGGTATCCGTCAAGCGGCTGCAAAAGATGTGGGATGCGAGAATGCGCTGATGAATACTGTCAGCAGAAAACTCGGGAGAAATCATGCATGAACTATTCACGGCATCGGGTAAAGCAGTTCGCGATCTGGCGCGTGGCGATATTCTGTGGCATGTGCTGTGGCCGCCAGTAGTCGCAGCAGCTTTATGGGGCACTGTCGGCATTTTGATTTGGGCGCATGGCCTTGCCTTGATGGCGCAGATTGTGCCGCAGTTGCCGTGGGTAGGCTGGGAATGGGCCGCTCACTGGGCAGCTGTTTTTCTATTGCTGGCGGCATTTGCCACGCTGATTTATCTGACGGCGTTATTCTTGGTCGCCGTTGTTGTGTTGCCGTCCTTGATCACCTATGTATCATCCCGCGATTATCCCGATCTGGTGCGGCATGGCGAAAATGCGTTTTGGCGTAGCCTGGTCAATACGCTCGCGGCGGGATGTGTCTTCTTGTTCGGCGGACTGCTGTCCTTGCCTTTGCTCCTCATCCCCGGTGTGGTGCTGGTGCTGTCATTGTTCTGGACGGCCTGGTTGAATCAGCGCACCTTCCGCGTGGATGCCTTGATTGAACATGCCACTGCGGCAGAGATAACGCAGCTGGTGAAGGCTAAAAAATCCTCGTTTTATCTTGCAGGCACAGGCTGTGCCTTGCTCGCGCATGTGCCGTTGCTACAGCTCGTTGCCCCCGCATTTACCGCGCTGGTGTTTGTCCATCTGGGGTTGGCGGCTTTGCGCGAACAGAGGCGGTTACAAGGAATTCAGGTATGAAACTGTGGTGAAAATTGCCCCGTTCCTCACAAGCCGGTTGGAACTATGATATATCGTTCATTGTTGTCTCTATAACCGAGCAGTAACGACATGGAAGATAAAACAATTTATTCAAAAACTGCGCGGGGTTTTCGCGAGGTTGTGAATAAAACGAAAGGTTTCCCGCGTGAGCTGCGCAGAGTGCTGGAGTCCGTGGATGGCAAATCCGATTTTCAAGCACTGCTCAAAACGCTCGACAGTTACTCTGAAAAAGCGTTGCAGCAAGTCATATCTGAACTGATCAGGGATGGCTATATTCGTGACCCGGAGGAATACCGTGCGCCGTCTGTGCGGCCGGGCGCGATAGTAAGGCCCCCGCCATTGGTAAGCCACGCCGAAAATGAATTTGATTTCACCGCGATGGCCGACCCGCCCTCGATGCCTGCTGCCCCTACCGTAGATCCGGCAGAAGCCCAGGCACGTAAAAAAGCTGAAGTGCAGATACAGCAAGAAGCTGAAGTCAAGGCAAAACAAAAGGCTGAGGTATTGGTGCGCCGCAAGGCCGAAGAAGATCGGGTGCAGAAGGAAGCTGAAGCGGAGACCCTCCGCCGGGCGGAAGAAGCGCAAGCCGCGAAAGAGGTCAAAGAAAAGGCACGACTAGAGGCACAGCGGGAAATCGAAGTACGACTGAAGCATGAGGCAGAGGCTAAGGCTGAAAAGGACGCTGAAGCCGTGGCGCAACGTCAGGCCGAGCAAGAGTTGGCGCGTAAAAAAATCGAAGCGCTGATACGGCAAGAGGTGGAAGCTAAAGTGAGACAGGAAGCGGAGGCTCTAGCGCAACGCAAGGCTGAAGAAGAGCGACTGCAACGCGAAGCAGAAGCGAGGGCTGCAGCAGATGCGGCTGAACAGCGGCGACGCGAAATATGGGCAAAGTCGCGACTGGAAGCCAAAATTCTGGCGCAACGCAAGGCTGAAGAAGAGCAGGCGAAGACGGACGCTGAAGCATTGATACGGCAAGAAGAGGCAGCTAAAGCGCAACAGGAGGCTGACGCTTTGGCACAGCGCAAGGCTGGGGAAGAGCAGGCGAAGCAAGAAGCTGCAGCGCAGATCCGGCGCGAGATGGAAGCTAAAGCCCAACAGGAGGCTGACGCTTTGGCGCAGCGCAAGACTGAAGAAAAGCGTGCAAAGAAGGCAGCCGCAGCGCAGAAAAAAGCGCAAGCGAAGATGCGGCGTGAGGCCGCGGCCAAAGAGAAAGCCGAGGCCAGGGCCAGGGCAAGGCGAGAAGCGCAGGAACTTGCCGAAAAAAAAGCCTATACGGATGAGATGGAAAAAGGCTTCGTAGTAGCAACTTCATTACCGGATCGACAGAATGTACGCCGGACTGACACAGCCTGGGCAACAGGTATCGCAAGCACGCTGGCATCGATGCATCATGCCCTGACCGACCAGTTTAGGAAGAATCAAAAGATGCGACGCAAGCTTGTGCGAGGCGCAGTATTTGCCCTGTTTGCGGGGGTGGCCGTTCTGCATGTCATTTCATTTGATGAGCGGTTGTCCGTGCTCGAAAAAACAGCGACTGCCCAATTCAGGCAACCGGTAAAAGCAAAGGCTCTACACTTCTGGCTGCTGCCTACGCCGCATTGGCGTCTGCAAGATGTCACTATTGGCGATCAGGGCCAGATTCGTGTTGCACTAGTCAAGGCCAAGACTTCAATTGGCACACTTTTCAGTGGCCAGAACGCGATTACTTTGATTGATGCTGAATTGGCGACCTTGAATGCCGAGGGAGTTTCGTGGATTCTGGCCGGTAGGGCACAAGCGAATGCTCTGGGCTTTCCACGTATCGAGGTCAAAGGCGTACAGGTGAGCGGGCCGTTTGGTGCATTGCCAAATTTCGATGCCAATGCCGCGGTCGATGCTCATGGCAACTGGCAGAAGATTGAATTGCGGACGCCGGGCCGGAAGTTCAATGCCGAGCTTAATGCAATGGACAATGGCGCGCGCGTGACGCTAAGTGCTGCAGCTTACACTGTGCCTCTGAGTCTGGAGAGTGTGAGTCCGAGTGGGCTTGAACAGCTGACGCTTAACAATTTTTCAGCAGTCGGCATTCTGGTAAACAAGGAATTTGCGGTGTCTGGATTTTCGGGTGAAATCCATGGTGGTTATGTCAGTGGCAAGGCGAGGTTGAATTGGAGCGCTGGATGGACGCTCAATGGCGAAGCCCGGGCAAAGCTGCTTGATACGGCGGCCATGTTCCCTGCGCTATCGGAAGGCGGGCTGCTTAGCGGGAGCGGCACCTTTGCAATGCAAGCAGCCGACCCGGCGTTACTCACGGCATCTGCACGCGCGGAAGGCAGCTTTCTAGTCGAGCGGGGGGTTCTACACGGCATAGATCTTGGTCAGGCTTTACGCGGGCTGGGCAGTGGTGGCAGAACGCCCTATGCCACACTCGACGGAAAATTTGCTTATAGTCACGGCAAGACGCAACTGCGCAATGTGAAAATGATTGACGGTATCATGACAACGACAGGCAACGCAGACATCAGCGCCGACAAGATGATAAGCAGTCGGTTTTTTGTTGAGCTTGAGTCGAATTTCATTAACGTGAGGCGTGCCGTGTCCATTACAGGACCGCTGGATGCTCCGCAGTTTGGTCGTTGAATCATTGAGAGGTCTTTGCCTGTTGACCTGAGCAAACGATAAGAAAGACAACATAGAGGAAACCGCAATGCAATCGATTGGTGCAATTATTATTGGCGATGAGATCACGCGTGGCAAGCGTGCGGATAGCCATTTTTCCAAGCTACTTGAAATCCTTGCTGTGCGCGGCATGCATCTGGACTGGGCAATGTATATCGGGGATGACCGGCAGCGCTTGATCGATACTTTTCGCCGCACTTTAGCGAGTAGTGACATTGTCTTTAGTTTCGGCGGCATCGGCAATACGCCTGATGATCACACACGCCAGGCGGCGGCGGCGGCGGCAGACGTCGACTTGTTTTTGCATCCCGAGGCAGAGCATGAAATTCGTGCTCGCTTTGTCGAGATGAATCGCGAACTGACGATTGAATCGCTGGATATGGGGCGCTTTCCTGCAGGTAGCCAAATTATTCCCAACCCGTTTAACCGCATTGCCGGTTTTTCACTGGGGAGACATTATTTTGTGCCGGGTTTTCCGCAAATGGCCTGGCCAATGGTGGAGTGGGTATTAGATACCAGGTATCGTCACCTGTTCAATGCCACACCCGTGACGGATGATGCCATACTCGTTTGGGGTGGTGTTGAAAGTTTGCTGATTCCGTTAATGCTCGCTGTTGAAGAGCGGTTCCCTGCCGTGAAGACTTTCAGTTTGCCCTTCCTTGGCTCGCAAGCCATGCCTTTTCATGTCGAGCTGGGTGTGCGCGGCGAACCGGGACAGGTGCCGCCAGCGATGGAGATGCTGCGCCACGGGGTGATGGCACTAGGGTACACATCCGATCCGAGATCTGCCGCGACATAGAACGCTGCATGCGGGATGATAAAGATCATGCAATGAAGGCCACACAAAAAGGACGCGGCGCCGCTGGTAATCCGGACAATCGCTACGCCCGTTGGCAACGCGAGGAAGCGGACGATGGATGGTGGACCGAGACTGAAGAGTTTGCACCGTATTTGACTACTGAGCTGGCCACTGAGTTGATCGTCGATACGGCCAAGTCGGTGATCAGTTATAACCATTCGCCAGATATTCCGTTTGATCGTTCAATCAACCCGTATCGCGGCTGTGAGCATGGTTGCAGCTACTGTTTTGCGCGGCCCAGTCATGCGTATCTGGGGTTATCGCCGGGGCTGGATTTTGAGACCAAGCTGGCCTATAAGCCCGATGCGGTTGAGGTGTTGCGCCGGGAGCTCGCGCATCCAGGGTATGTGTGTAAACCCTTGGCGCTGGGCATTAATACCGATGGCTGGCAGCCGGTAGAGCGGCGTCTGCGCTTGACGCGCGGGATACTGGAAACGCTGGCCGTCTGTCGTCATCCGATAAGTATTGTGACTAAATCCGCGTTGATTCTGCGCGATCTGGAACTTCTTTCCGAGATGGCAAAACAGCATCTGGTGCGCGTTGCTGTATCAATTACCACGCTGAATACTGATCTGGCGCGGCGTATGGAGCCACGCGCGGCGTCTAGCCAGCGCCGACTTTCTGTGCTGGAGACGCTGTCTGCTGCAGGCATACCGACCGCGGTTTTAGTGGCGCCATTGATACCGGCCCTGACGGATCACGAGCTGGAAGACATTCTGCAAGCCGCAGCTGATGCCGGCGCTCGCACGGCAGGTTATGTGTTGCTACGCCTCCCGCATGAGGTCAAGCCGCTATTTCGTGACTGGCTGGAACGTGAAGAACCCGGTCGCGCCGAACATGTATTCAGCCTGCTGCGCCAAATGCATGGCGGCAAGGAATATGACAGTCGCTTTGGCCATCGTCATCGTGGCGATGGGCCGTTAGCCGATATCATTCAGCAACGCTTTAAAATTGCTTGCCGACGTTTAAGACTCGATCAACATTTGCCTGCGTTGGATTCCACTTTGTTCCAACCGCCGGATATGGATATCAGGCAAGCGACGAGCACACCCACTGGGCTTGTACAGCAATCCCTGTTTTGAATCGGCAGGCACTGCGATGCTGCCGGACGTGTCGCCGCAGTCGTGTTGCACAGCCTGTTAATGGAATCCTTCTGTAGTGCGATAGGGATCAAGAAAAGTTCGCCCATAGCGTTTATTCAATCGTGTCATGGGGAGCAGAAAAAGCAGGTCGGCTACATTGAAATCGGTATCCCATGCAGGTTCTCCACAGATATGCCCACCTGCACGCAAGTAGCCTTTGATTAGCGGGGGGATGACTGCAGGCTTTCCACTCGCCAGCTTTTGATAAGGCAAAGGGTGCAGCGGAGTCGTTCGATATTCTTCCGGCATGGTGTGTTTGGCACTCAGTTGTTGATAGAGATTGGCTGCATTATGACCACCATCGTGCATGCTGATGGAGGCACAGCCAATTAAATAGAGGTATTGGCGATGAGCGATGTATTGCCCTAATCCGGACCACAGCAAAGCCATGACACTGCCGCTGCGATAATCAGGATGAATGCAGAACCGACCAATTTCTATCATGCCGGTGCGCAGGTGCTGTAATTGTGTGAGCGAGAATTCGCCCTCGGCATAATAGCCTCCTGCAGATTTTGCCGCTTCTGGAGAAATGAGGCGGCAAGTACCAATGACTTCTCCGGCGTCATGCGTGCGTACCAGAAGGTGATCACAGTGAATGTCAAATAGATCCGTATCGTGACCTGGTATCTCTTTGTTTAAATGAGCACCTAATTCCTCGCCAAATACCTTGTAGCGCAGGCGTTGTGCTTCATGAATTTCTTCTGTTGTCTTTGCAAGATGGAGATGTAATCGAGAGTGGGGGTGCGCTATGGGGCGCTGATCAGAGACTGGCGTGGATCGAGTATGCATAAGTATTGAGGTATTGAGAATGAACGCTGCTGGTTTGAGAATGATGCATCAATTGAAGTCCCATAGGTGTCCGATAGGTTCGCGGCCAATGGTGCTGAGTGCGATCAGGCCAATTTATCGGGCATACAACTCAAATCTGTATAGCAAATAGCGGGCCAGATATTTTTGTGATTGTTTTCAAACGATTGCGGAACCCGCTAAAAACCTGTTTGGATTGCTTGTCGCTTGATGGCGACAAAAAGCAGCGCCCGTTGTGTATCTCGATGAGATAGTGGATTTTTTGTTGTCGCTATTTAGCGACAATACCTGGCTATTTGAAAATTGAAATACGGGTGTTGATGCCAGTCGCGCACATCGTGCGCAAACACGGTGTGATTTTCTTCACGCCGTGCCGCCAACCGTCAGCCCATCAATTCGCAGGGTGGGCTGCCCTACGCCTACTGGCACGCTTTGGCCATCTTTGCCGCAGGTGCCAACACCCGGGTCGAGCGCCAGGTCGTTGCCAATCATCGAGACGCGAGTCATGGCGTCTGGCCCATTGCCGATCAGGGTTGCGCCTTTCACGGGCGTGGTGATTTTTCCGTTTTCGATCAGGTAAGCCTCGGCAGTGGAAAAGACAAATTTTCCGCTGGTGATATCGACCTGGCCGCCGCCAAAGTTAGCTGCGTAAATTCCTTTTTTGACGGATTTGATGATTTCTTGCGGGTCATGCTCGCCGTTCACCATCATGGTATTGGTCATGCGTGGCATCGGTAGATGGGCGAAGGATTCGCGGCGGGCATTTCCCGTGAGCGCCATACCCATCAAGCGTGCGTTCAGACTGTCTTGCAGATAACCGACAAGGATGCCATCTTCGATCAGCACAGTACGCTGCGTTGGGTTGCCTTCGTCATCCACCGTGAGCGAGCCACGGCGATCAACCAGCGTGCCGTCATCAATTACCGTGACGCCTTTGGCGGCAACGCGCTGCCCGAGCCTGCCGGAAAAGGTCGAGCTGCCTTTGCGGTTAAAGTCGCCCTCCAGCCCGTGTCCCACGGCTTCATGCAGCAGAATACCCGGCCAGCCGGGGCCGAGTACAACCGTCATTTCACCGGCAGGCGCGGGCTTTGCCGCCAGGTTAACGCTGGCTTGGTGAACCGCGCAGCGGGCATATTCACGCAGCATGTCATCGATAAAGTAGGCGTAATCAAAACGTCCGCCGCCACCTGAAGAGCCCTGCTCGCGGCGTCCATTTTCCTCCATGATGACGGAGAGTGAAATGCGCACCAGCGGGCGAACGTCCGCTGCCAAATGGCCGTCAGATCGGGCGACGAGTATCACTTCCCATGTGCCGGAAATGCTGGCCATGACTTCTTTGACGCGCGGGTCGGTGGCGTGTGCCATGGCTTCGAGGCGCTCGAGCAGCGATACTTTTTCAGCATCTTTCAGTGAACTGATCGGGTCACCTGCAGCATACAGTGCAGGGGAGACTCGGCGATGGCGTAACGCGGGGGCTAGGCGATGCGCGCCTCCAGCCGCAATGGCGCGGGTTGTACCAGCGGCGGTTTGCAGCGCGCCAAGGCTGATATCGTCCGAATAGGCGAAGGCGGTTTTTTCACCCGAGATGGCGCGTACGCCAACGCCTTGCTCGATATTGAAACTACCCGATTTGACAATGCCTTCTTCCAGACTCCAAGCCTCGGATCGCGCATATTGAAAATACAGATCAGCGAAATCCACATGATGGCTCATGAGCTGGCCAAAGACGCGTTCCAGCTTGTGTGGAGTGAGATCATAGGGAGCCAAAAGAGTTTCTTCGGCGACTGAGAGGTGATTTGCGTTCATGATTTTCCTTAGAGAACTCGGTGTTGTAGCGCAGGCAGCCGTGTGCGGATGTCGGCTAATTGCTGGGGGTCGAAGTCGGCCAAAATCACGCCTTCGCCCTTGTCCATGCGGGCCAATATTTCGCCCCACGGGTCGATGATCATGCTGTTGCCATGGGTCATGCGGCCATTCGGGTGACGACCTCCTTGAGCCGCAGCAACAACATAGCACTGATTTTCAATCGCGCGGGTGCGCAGCAGAGTTTCCCAATGTGCGCGGCCGGTGGTTTCGGTGAAAGCGGCGGGCATCACGATCAGATTGACTTCGCCCATGTGGCGGTAAAGCTCGGCAAAGCGGAGGTCATAGCAAATGGATAAACCCATCCGGCCAAGCGGTGTGTCGCACGTAACTACTTCATCACCCGCTTCAATGGTGGCGGCTTCGTCATAGTGCTCATCGCCCTTGTGAAACCCGAACAAGTGCATCTTGTCGTAGCGAGCCACACGTTCGCCTTGCGGATTGAACACTAGGCAGGTGTTGCGCATTTTGGCAGGGTTGTTGGACACTAGCGGCAACGACCCGCCGACCAGCCAGAGACCATGCTGGCGTGCCATCGTGGACAAAAACTCTTGAATTGGTCCGTGGTCCATTGCTTCGCGCGCCGCGAGACGCTCTGCATCACTTGCGCCGATGAGTGGAAAATATTCGGGCAAGACGGCCAACTGTCCCCCCGCAGCGGCGGCTTGGCTGATCAGTCGTGCCGCAGTGTCCAGATTTGGAGTGACGGTCGGGCCTGAAATCATCTGCAGGGCGGCAAGCTTCATGGGGTAATCCGTGGTACAGCAGAAGAAGATTTTTCGGCAGGTTTGGTTGTGGGGGAGGGTGCTGCGGGTTCGACTATGGGCTTTATTAGAGGTTCAACGGCGGGCTCAACGGTATTCCCCAATTTATTGACTTTAGGATCAGACCAAGGGCCGGTGATCTGATATTCAAATGTAAAAATCTGGCCAAAAGGATCTTTTAATATTTTTTGTGCGGCCCAGACGGCAGCACCGGCGATCGGATTGGCTATCATTGCGCCAACCGCGACACTCTCACCGAGAGCGGGTTGAACACGGGCTTGGATATTTTGTGTTTCATTCAGCAGGTTAATGCTTCCTTTGAGGAAAATTTTTGCCGAAGGGGCATTGATTTTCAAGTCAGTGGTATTCATGACCCCGTTAATAAAATCAAACTCTCCTCGGATGCTATCGAAAGCAAAGCCTTCACCAAACACATCGCGGAAATCCAGTGTGACGCGACGGATCAGTGTTTGCAAGCTGAATATGCCTAGCAGCCGACCTACGCCAGGTTCCAGTTTTTTGATTTGCCCTTTATCTGTATCAATTTTCAGTTTGCCATTGAGGCTGGGGTAATCAATTGTGAGCGGAGCGCCACGCCAGGTAAAGTGACCTGTGAGGCTAACCCGTTCGCTGCGGAGTGATTCCGGATAGCTCAAGCGGGACAGTGTCTTTTCAATATTGTTTGATGTTAAATCGAAATCAATTTGTGTTTCAGACTGTGTTGGTGGTGGACGCCAGCGGCCTTTGATCGACAGGGTGTCATTGTCATTCTTGACGTTGATCACGGTGTGCCACGCAGCATCGCGGTTTTCGGCGGTGAGATGCACACTGCCCAGCGGGCGATTTTTCAGCGACAGCTCGCCAATGCTGATGTCCAGTGCCGGCAAATCGTTAATGACTTCGTTGGCCTGCGCTTGCAAACTGGCGGGTGTGGCACTGGTTTCTGGTATGAAAAACTTGTCCAGATGGGCGATAAGTTTTCCCTTGCCTGCACTTTGCCATTCCAGACTGCCGGAAAGTTCACGGCTTTTTAATTCGCCTTTGGTTACCAGCGTATCCACCCGGCCGCCTGTGGCGCGAACGTCGTGTAAATTTTTATCGAAAAGTTTGAGGTCGGCCACGCGGAGATCAAATTGCACGGCAGGCAAGGATGTTGCGGTTTTTTGATTCCCTCCTGTGTTTATCAGCAAAAGGCGGCGCCATGCATCGGCATCGAGCTTGGGTAAATTCATTGCCACCAACAATTGCCGTTCAGGCAAGGCAGCGCTGACGTCGCCGAGCGTGAGCAGGCCCTGGGTGATGACAGCGGGCGAGACATCCTGGCGACGACCCAGCTGTAACCGCGCGGTAGGCCCCAGGCGAATATCCAGCATGTCGCGCGGGATGTTGGTCAGCAGGGGGGTGGGCCGAGATGGTTTTGTCGTCGTCTTGCTTTGCGCCGTATCCCCAGCGCCGACCTTTTGCGCGCTCCCGATGTCGGTGCGAATGTTGGTCAGGACGTGACGTTCAAAGCTTGCTGCTAATGGCTCTTTGGCTGATTTATTAAAAGGTTCAGGCAGGCTGGATGAAAGACCGACAAGATTGGACGTGATTTTGACATCGGCCGATTTGTTTTTCACGCGAATATCGCCATTCCATTTCGCGCCGCCGGAAAGATGATCGAACACAGGATGGGCAAACTGGCGGCGCAGCGCGGCGACAGTAAGTTCCCCAGCTGCATTGACTTGAACGCCATTATTGCTGGTGGTGATGTTTACAGAGAGGGGCATTCCCAGCAATGTGCCGCGAATATCTCGGGCTTCAAGATTGTCGGCGGAGAATTGCAACTGCCCGCGTACATCGGCCAGCGGCGGCAAGTCGGCATCTATGGTGAGCCGATTACTGTCAAAGCGGTATTTCCCTGCAATCCTTGTGTGCTCCATGCGGCGCAGTGGCAGGTCCAACTTGAGCTCCAGTTCACCAGTGCCAGCAGCCTTCATGTTCTCGGTGAAGTGATCGATGCGGGCCCCGACCGGGCTGGCTTCGATATAGCGCAGGAAGTCGGGGGTCGGGCCTGCAGCTTTGCCGGTGACGATGAGCAGTTCTTCTGGTGTTTGCAGGTCGGCAATTTCTGCACGCACGTCACGTAGATCAACACCAAAGATACGGCCGGTTTTGCCAGTGATCAGCATGCGCTCTCCGGCGAACAGCAATTCGCCATCAATACCAGTGATGTCCGGCCAGCCGGTGGCATAGTCAAGTGTTGCTGCGTGGAATTTACCGCGTACTTCAAACAGGCCGCCCTGATTTTTGCTCGGCCCGCCGCGAAAGGGGAAGTGGCGTAGATCTCCTTTGAGCACGAGGTTTGCTTCACTTGCAGTGCCGGCCAGAATGCCGGTACGTAGCCAATCACGTGTCGCTTGGCTGACAACCAGTGGAATGTACCGCCAGACAGCATTGCCGTTGCCGCGCGTCAGCCGGGCGACGAGATCAATTTCGCCCGGGCCAGCCGGCAAGGCATGCCAACTGCCACTGGCCTCTCCTGCCGCATCAGGGTTGCTAAAGGTGGCTTTTATCAGCTGAATACTCAAGCCATTGGCGATTTTCTCCCATTTGGCTTGTGTGGTGAAAGTATCCAGCGCAAGGTTGGGTTCAGCAAAAATGGTGGGTAACGCAATTGTGCTGTTCTTCCCGTTCAGCTCGATGGTGCCGTCCTGGTCTGTGCCAGCGATATGACCATTGATGCCGGCCATGTGGGTAATAGGGCCGAGGCTGCTCACGCCAAGGTTTGTCAGGTGACTGTTAATCGACCAGTGCTGTAGCGCGTCCACGGGGCCTTGCCAGTTAAGGCTAAGCTCGGCCAATTTGCCCTGTAGTGAATAACGGTTCAGTTGCTCGCGGGCGGTCGCATTCAGGGGGAGAAAAGTCGCCAGCTTTGACAAGGTGTCCAGATCAAGTTGATTGGCAGTAAAGCTGCCGCTGGGTTTATTGTTTTCATCGGGTCCAGTTTTTTTAGCATGCGGAATCAGGTCCAATAAACTTAATCCGGCCAGCGTTGTTTGTTGCGGAGTTTTACTTTGCCAACGCAGTGTGACATCTGTCGGGGGCAGTGTCAGCCCATTGCGGGTGGTCAGCGCCAGGTGATTGCTGGATCCGGAAAACCCACCATCAATACGTTCTGCGGCGAGCCTGCCATCCAGTTTCAATAAATCCAGTTCGGGAAGATCCGGGCGTAGTTGCAGGCGCACGTCTGCCAGGCGGACATCAGCCGTAGCTGCCGTGAGCTGTGCGTTGGCGAAGTTGAGCCATAAGCGCAAGGCACCGCTGCCTTGCGGAATGGCTACAGGATAATCAACCCAGGCGCGCCACCCGGCGAGATCAGCGTAATCAATTTCAGCATAGGTTTCGCCTGACCAGGTCGCCAGTTGGTTCAGGTCGCGGCTTTTCAGGTTGCCGCGAATATCCAGTCGTGTCGCCAAAGCGCGGGGCGGTTCCGCAGTAAAGCCAAAACGGTGTGACGGTTTATTGTTGTCGAGCTGAAAATTCAGATGATTAAGCTCGAGCGGCGGGGCATTGCGCAAGAAGTCCTGCCAGGTGATTGCGGCGTCACGAATGACGATTTGATGCTGTGCAAATAGCCAAAGTGAAAAAGCATTCCGATCGGTCTTTTTTGGGGTGATTTCCAATCCGGCGGCAAAGAAGCGGCCTGATTTGTCGCGGCTTAATACGATGCGTGGCGCAAGCAATTCGAGGCGGGCCAGACGTAATTCACCATATAAGAGTGAATCCCACGCGGGTTCGGCGGTGACGTGTTCAAGGTTGAGTAGTGAATCGCCCGCTGCATCTCGAATCTCGACACCTTGCAAGTTGAGGACGGGTCTTAATCCTATCCAGTGAGCTTCAATGGCGCGAATGCGGACGGGTTGCTGGATTGCAGCGCTGATGGCTTGCTCGATATCGCCACGATAATTTTCGATCTGTGGCAACACGCCATAACGTAAGGCAATGACGAGCAATGCCACGGCAAAATAGAGCAGGGTGGCACCCCATGACAACACGTGAAAAATGCGCACAAATCCACTCGAACGAGGCAGGCCTCGCAGGAGCCGATTGTTAGTGAATGAAGACAAGGTGGGAATTTGAGGCATGTAAAAAGGGCACGGAGATCACGCTATTGGACACACTGAAGTTCCCGAAAAGGGTGAAAATAGTGGCATCAGAACTGAAATTCTAACCGATGCCTTCTATGGCCACCATGCTTGCCGACACTATCGCTGATATTGCTAAGGCTGTTTCCGCCTCTCGATACCTGGAAAGGCTGCTGACCGCCAAGCCAACGCTTGCCGATGAAGTGATCGTATCGCTCAAAACACCTGTCACAAGGGCTGAGCTTTCTGGCTGGCTGAGTGGTAGGCAAGCAACCCCATTAATGAGTGAAGCAGATTTGAAGCCGTTATTGCGAGAGTTCAAGCAATGGGCTTATGCGCGTATTGCGACGCGCGATCTGGCAAACCTCGCACCTTTGGCCGAGGTGATGGAAACCATGACATGCATCGCCGAACTGGCAATCAATCAGGCGGTTGGCGTGTTGATGCACGGGCTGGTCGCGCGGTATGGCGTGCCGCGCAATGCGGATGGGCTAACGCAATCACTCATCGTGATTGGCATGGGCAAGCTGGGTGGGCGCGAGTTGAATGTTTCTTCGGATATTGATTTGATTTTTGTCTACCCCGATGACGGAGACACTGATGCGACGAGTCTCGCGACAGGTAATGGGGCGCGCAGCATTTCCAATAGCGAGTTTTTCGCTCGGCTGGGGCGCGAGCTAATCAATGCTATCGCCGACATAACGTCGGACGGCCAAGTATTTCGTGTGGATATGCGCTTGCGGCCGAATGGTGATTCGGGCCCCTTGGTGTGTTCTTTCAATATGTTGGAAAACTACTTCATTACCCAGGGCCGTGAATGGGAACGCTATGCCTGGATCAAGGCACGGCCCTTGACGGGTGAGCGTTTTGACGAGTTAGAGCAGATCAGGCGGCCATTTGTTTTTCGCAGGTATCTGGATTTTGGCGCGATCAATGCCATGCGCGATCTGCACGCGCAGATTCGGCATGAGGTGATGAAAAAAGACCAGGTGGATAATGTCAAGCTCGGCCCCGGAGGCATCCGCGAAATCGAATTTATTGCGCAGGTTTTCCAGCTGATTCGGGGTGGCCGCGATACAGCCTTGCAAGTGCAGCCAACGCTCACCGTACTGCAACTGTTGTCAGACAACCGTACCCTGCCGCCTGAAACCGCCTTGGCTTTAGCTTCCGCGTATGATTTTCTGCGCCGCGTTGAGCATCGCCTGCAATATCTGGATGATGCGCAAACGCACAGGCTGCCGACAATGCCAGATGACCGGCACCGCGTTGCGCAGGCGATGAATTTTGACGATTTTTCCGCATTGACTGAAGCACTGAATAGCCATCGCGCGCTTGTTTCCAGTCATTTCGATCAGATTTTTGTCAGTCCCGATGATGATGAACATCCGCTAGCGATGTTGTGGCTCGAAGCCAAGAGCCGGTCATCCGAGGATTTTGAACGCCTGGGTTTTCACGATCCCACGGCGGCGGCGGCGCACGTTGCTGCGCTGCATGCGGCGTCACGCTATCAACAGTTGCCGGATGAAATTCGCCGCCGCTTTGATGTGCTTGTTCCGCGCATGATTGAGGCAGCTGCGCAAGCGCACAATCCGGACGAAGCCCTCTTGCGTGGATTGAGTTTTCTTGATGTCATTTCGCGGCGCGGGGCTTACCTTGCCTTGCTTCAGCAATACCCGCAGGCGCTGCAAAAAGTAGTTACTCTGCTCGATAGTTCACGCTGGGCTGCCAGTTATCTTGAGCAGCACCCGATTTTGCTCGACGAGCTGCTCGATCAACGTTTGCTTGAAGTAGCGCCGGATTGGTCTGCATTTCGTCATCAGTTGCAGCAGACGCTATTGGTGCTTGAGCCGGATACCGAGCGCCAGATGGATGTATTGCGGGAGCAACATCACGCGCAGGTTTTTCGCGTGTTAATGCAGGATATGGCGAATCTGCTCACCGTGGAAAAATTGTCTGATCATCTTTCTGATCTGGCCGATAGCCTGCTTGAGGCGGCGCTTGTGTGTGCCTGGAAAAAGCTGCCGAAACGGCATCGCGAAACCCCCCGCTTTGCGGTGGTCAGCTACGGTAAATTGGGTGGTAAAGAACTCGGTTTTGCTTCTGATCTTGATCTGGTTTTTCTTTACGATGATCCTGATCCGGACGCAGGAGAAATTTACTCCCGACTGGGCACGCGCTTGAATACCTGGTTGTCAGCGCAGACTTCCGCCGGACAGTTGTTCGAGACGGATTTGCGCCTGCGGCCGAATGGCGAGGCAGGTTTGGTGGTGAGTTCGATTGCGTCCTTTCGTGCTTATCAGCTTGAATCTGCCTGGGTGTGGGAGCATCAGGCGCTCACCCGGGCGCGCTATTCGGCAGGTGACGCAACAGTTGGCGCTGCGTTCGAAGAGATTCGCCGTGACGTGTTATGTCAGGTGCGCGATCTGGCCAAACTTAAGCAAGATGTGTTGGCCATGCGGAAAAAAATGCATGACACCCATGCGACACGGGGTGATAAGCGCACGCAGATTTTTAACTTGAAGCACGATCCAGGCGGGCTGATTGACGTGGAATTTATCGTGCAATATCTGGTGCTGGGACATGCCCATAAATACGCGGTGTTAACCGGTAATTTGGGTAATATCGCGCTATTAAAAATAGCAGCGGATTTGTCATTGATTCCCGCTGAGTTGGCGAATGCAGCGCGCGATGCGTATCGTGATTTTCGTCATCTGCAACATGGTTTGCGATTGAATTTTGCACAGGCGACTGTATCGCCAGACGCGATAGAGCCGCAAATAAACGCTGTTCGTGCTTTGTGGCATCATGTCTTTGAAACTTAAAAGTCATCATAGAAAAAATTATAGGAACTGTATGCCAGTTAATTACACAACCCCCGATGCTGCGGCTTTGTTGCCTGTGGCGGGTGTTAGGCTGGGCACAGCGCAAGCCGAAATTCGCAAGAAAAATCGGCGTGATCTGACCTTGATTGCTTTAACGCCAGGCAGCCATGTGGCGGGTGTTTTTACACAGAATCGTTTTTGTGCCGCGCCAGTGATCGTGTGTCGCGAACACTTGGCACACACAGCGAGTATGCGCGCGTTGGTCATCAATACGGGTATTGCCAATGCGGGCACGGGCGAGCAGGGCTTGGCCGCAGCAAATGACACCTGTGCTGCGGTGGCGCAAGCATTAGGGTGTGCTCCGGGTGATGTGTTACCGTTTTCTACGGGAGTGATTCTGGAACATTTACCGACAGATCGTCTCGTCGCGCGATTACCTGCAGCGCATGCTGATTTATCAGAAAATAATTGGCATGCTGCCGCGCATGCCATCATGACGACGGATACGGTGGCCAAAGCGGCTTCGCGCCGTATCACCAGCGCCGACTTTTCAGTGACGGTGACCGGCATGTCCAAAGGTGCCGGCATGATACGGCCGAATATGGCGACGATGCTGGGATTTGTAGCGACAGATGCAGGCGTGGCACCCGGCCTGTTGCAGCAGCTCGCAAAAGAAGCGGCCGACACTTCATTCAATTGCATCACCGTGGATGGCGACACATCAACCAATGATTCTTTCATTTTGATTGCCACGGGTGCGAGTGGTTTATTGATCGAAAATGAACACTCGCCGCATTGGCCCGCAGTGCGTGAGGCGGTGATTGGCGTCGCACAAGAGTTGGCGCAAGCCATTGTGCGCGACGGTGAAGGGGCGACAAAATTCATTACGGTAGCGGTAAGCGGCGGTAAAACGTCTGCGGAATGTCGTCAAGTGGGCTATGCCATTGCGCATTCGCCGCTGGTTAAAACGGCATTTTTTGCCTCAGACCCCAATCTAGGTCGTATTCTTGCTGCGATTGGTTATGCGGGCATCGATGATCTGGAGGTGTCGGGGGTGCGTGTTTGGCTGGGCAGCGGCGGGGAGCAGATACTGGTTTCTGTCCAGGGTGGACGCGCTGAGAGTTATCGCGAAGAAGATGGCGCGCGCATTATGCAGGCTGCTGAAATCACGGTGCACGTTGATTTGGGACGCGGCGCAGCTAATGCTACCGTGTGGACCTGTGATCTGTCGTATGACTATGTCAAAATCAATGCTGATTACCGCTCTTGATAAGGAAAAGATTTGTCCATGAAAGAGCTTACCGAAAGTGCGGCGCGTTTTGCCCGGGCGATGGCGCTGTTTGATGCAGTGAATCGTGAAGACCCGAACCAGGATGAGGGTCAGCCCAAAGAGCTGCTCTATAGCCAGCGCATGAGCGAGATGCTGCATCGCTATGCGCCCGATGCAGACGAGGCGGTACAGTTGGCAGTGCGTGCGCAACATATTCGTCGCTGGAGCGTGCCTCGCAGTGATTATCCGCTGACTAAAGAGGGCTATTTTCAGTGGCGCACAGGCCTGTATCGCATGCATGCCGAACTTGCCGGGACTTTGATGCAGCAGGCAGGGTATGCGGCGGATCGCACAGAAAGCACACTTGAACGCACGCAAGCGGCCATTGCGAAACGGCGTCTGAAGCATAATCCGGATAGCCAGTTACTGGAAGATGTTGCTGGCTTGGTTTTTATTGAGCACTATATGGCCAGTTTTGTGGCCAGCAAACCGGATTACGATGAAGAAAAATGGATCGATATCATTCGTAAAACATGGCAGAAAATGTCGGATAACGCCCATCAGTTCGCTGTATCAGGCGCGCTGTGTTTACCGGAACAATATGTGGCGCTGATTACTCGGGCGATTAGTTGAATTGATTAATGGAAATAACACAATGAACATTGGTTTTATTGGTTTGGGTTTGATGGGTCGGCCAATGGCGCTTCATTTGGCACAGGCCGGCCATACACTGCATTTGTGGGCGCGTCGTGAAGCCTCTTTAGTGCCGTTTGCTAAGACGTCAGCTGTGATCCATGAACATCCTGCGGGTGTTGCGCAACATGCCGATGTGGTTATTACCATGGTGTCTGACAGCCCGGATGTCGAGACCGTTTGCTTGGGGGAGGAAGGCCTTATTGCTGGCGCGAAGGCAGGTTTATGCGTCATAGACATGAGTACGATTGCCCCCGATGCAGCACGCCGGATTGGTCGACGTCTGGCTGAACAAGGGATTAAGTTTCTTGATGCGCCGGTTTCAGGGGGGGAAATCGGCGCGATCAATGCCACATTGACCATTATGGTGGGCGGTGCTCGCGAGGTGTTTGAAGAGATCAAGCCGGTGTTCTTGTGCATGGGTAAAACGGTGACCTGGATTGGTGAGTGCGGTACAGGCCAAGTAGCTAAAGCCTGTAACCAGATACTTGGCGGAGTTACTGTGCTGGCGGTAGCAGAGGCGTTGAATTTTGCACAGCAGAGTGGCGCCGATCCGGCACGGGTGCGGGAGGCATTGCTGGGTGGTTCTGCCTATTCAAGGATTCTGGAAAATCATGGCCAGCGCATGCTGGATCGACAATTTTCCCCGGGATTTAAGGCATGGATGCAGCAGAAGGATTTATGCATCGTGATGAATGAGGCGCATCGCCTGGGCCTGATGCTGCCTGCTGCTGCTGCTGCAGCGCAGGTATTTAATGCACTGGTGGGTAGCGGGATGGGCGAGTCGGATACGGTTGCTGTGCTGCAGTTCCTCGAAAAAATCGGTTCAGCAGCTTCGGGAAATAACAGCCCAGCTAAGAAAGAAATTTAATGGATGCCATGAAGACAGCTACGCCGCTGTTAGCACCCCGCCCCATGACTGCTCAGCTAGGGCTGGATGCGATCATGAAGAACGCGCCTATCGGGATATTGTTTACCCGGCAGAGGTTACTGGTGCAAGCGAATGAGCAGTGCGCGGCGATCTTTGGTTATACGGTTGAAGAGCTCGTCGGACGGCAAGCGGTGGTGCTTTATCCGAGTGAGAAGGATTATGAGTCACTGGGGGTGATTGCCAGTAGCCCGCTTACGGCGGGCGAGTTATTTCAGACTGACTATGAAATGCAGCGCAAAGATGGTTGCCGTGTATGGTGTCGTTTACGCGGACGGGCAATTAATCCGCAGCATGTTGTTGATGGCACCCTGTGGACCATTGAAGATATTACGGAAGAGCGGTTGATTACGCAGGCTTTGGAGAACCGAACTCATGAACTGACGGCAATTTTTGAATCGCAGGCCATGGGGGTTGCCATTATCAGGGAAAGCCGGATTGTGCGAAGTAATCAGCGCTGGGAAGCACTTCGGCGCATGGTTGCCGAGTTATCGGGTGATCAATCGGAGGATCTGTTTTTCCCGGACAGTGGGATGTATGATCGCCTCCAGCAATTCGCCTCGCTGCAGTTCCAATTGGGACTGGTTTTTAGTACCGAGCAAAAATATTTGCATGATGACGGACGCTCATCGTGGCTGCGTATGGTGGGAACGGCCTTTGATGCCGCGCATCCCAAGGCGGGTGCGGTTTGGATGCTCGAGGACATTACTGATCGTCGGTTGGCAGAAGAAACCTTGCGCGATGCCCGTGACATACTTGAAAGCCGTGTTCAGGAGCGCACCAAAGAACTTGAATCAGTGGTAGTTCAGCTGCAGCAGGAAATATCAGAACGCATACGCGCTGAGCGGAATGTATGGGAGATTGCGCATCATGACAGTTTGACTGGATTGCCTAATCGGATGCTACTCCATGATCGCCTGGAACAAGTGTTAGCCAGTGGGCAACGCAATAATCACCAAGCCGCTGTGATGTTTCTTGATCTGGATCACTTCAAGAAAATTAATGATACGCTCGGCCATGCGATTGGTGACGAATTGCTCAAGCAGGTGGCTCAGCGATTGACCGGTGTCGTACGTGCTGTCGATACCGTGTCGCGCATCGGCGGTGATGAGTTCGTCATTCTTTTGCATGAAATTTCTTCTGTCGGCGATGCCTTGTTGGTGGCTGAAAAGATTTTGGCCGTTCTAGAGCCCACGATCATGATCGAGAAGTATTCGTTGCAAGTGACGCCATCGATAGGGATCAGTATTTACCCGGATGATGCAAGCGATGCATTAGTATTAATGAAAAACGCCGATGCGGCGATGTATCACGCTAAAGACGCGGGGCGCAATACGTTTCGTTTATATTCGTCGAAAATGGATGAACAGGCATCACGGTTTTTCGCGATAGAACTGCGTTTGCAGCAAGCGATCAAGACCGGACAAATGGTGCTGCATTATCAGCCGCTCATAGATTGGGGTAGTCGAACTGTTTGTGGTATGGAGGCTTTGGTTCGCTGGAACGATCCAGTGCATGGGTTGATTATGCCGAGCGACTTTATTTCAATTGCGGAAGAAACCGGGCTGATCGTGCCTTTAGGGGAATGGGTACTCGCCGAGGCGTTGCGTCAAAATCACTTGTGGCAAGAAGCTGGCAGGCTGGTGGTGCCGATTTCTGTCAATTTGTCACCGCGACAGTTCCGTCAGCCGGGATTGGCGGATACCGTTCGTCGAATTCTTTTGGAAACGGGCCAGCCAGCGAATTTTCTTGAATTGGAAATTACAGAATCCAGCTTGATGCATGATGCTAACGAAACGATCTCGATACTGGATGAACTGGCGGCGCTTGGCGTAAGAATCGCCATTGACGATTTTGGTACAGGTTATTCAAGCTTGAGTTATCTCAAACGTTTTCATGTGCATAAACTCAAGATTGATCAGAGTTTTGTGTGTGATGTCACAACAGATTCGGATGATGTTGCTATCGTGACAGCCGTTGTCGGCCTGGCGGAAAGCATGGGGCTGGAAACTATTGCTGAAGGGGTTGAGCGACTGGATCAGCTCAATGCACTCATCAGGCTGGGCTGCCACAAATTTCAAGGATATCTTTTTTCTCGTTCCTTGCCAGCAGAAGCAGTGGATAGTATCTTCAGTCCGGCTATTCCGCAAGGCATGCAGCAACATATTTCCTTTTGATTAAATTAACTTATCGGAGCCAAGAAACATGAATCAAATAACAACTGCCAGTGGCTTGAAAATTGAAGATACTATTGAAGGAGTCGGCGAACTAGCGTGTGCTGGACAAGTAGTCACCGTACATTACACGGGCTGGCTAACCGATGGACGTAAGTTTGATTCAAGCAAAGACCGCAATGAGCCATTCGAGTTTTTACTGGGTGGACGTCGAGTCATTGCTGGCTGGGATGAAGGCGTCGTCGGTATGAAAATTGGTGGTACACGGACATTGACGATTCCGTCTGATCTTGGCTACGGCGCACGCGGTGCAGGTGGCATTATTCCGCCGAATGCGACGCTGGTATTTGAGGTGGAGTTGCTCGGTTTGTCTTGATTGCGTACTGATTTTCGTTTGGCCTTTTTCTCAAGGGACTTTTCAGCGACGGCTCTGCCCCATAACGGGTTCAGGAATTTTTTGCGATCCGTTTTGCACCTCCTTCGATCGGCTCTGCATTTCCTGCGGTCGGATTCAAGGCTTTGCAGCGAACTCCAAGGCACTTGCTTTGCGGCGTATCACCAGCGCCGACTTTTTAAAGCGCGCTCTCGTCCTCTAAAAAAGAATAAAAAAAACCCGATACCGAGGTATCGGGTTTAAACCAGTCCTTTGCGGACTGGAGGAGGAGACGGTACACCTACATAGAACTAATTTGTTGCTAAAAAGTAATTAAGCCGACTTTTTGCTTTTTGCAGAGGAACTGCTGGAGCCTACGGCATGGATGGTTGCCGTTGTCGCAGCAGCGACGTTTGCTTCAGCCATATCGGTTACTTGCTTGGCAGCCTTGGTCATATTGTCATATGCGGAATTAGCAGCAGCAATTGCTGATTTAACAGCAGCAACAGCTACTTCTGAACCTGCAGGTGCATTTTTGAGTGCTTGATCCAGGGTGTTGGCCAAGCCGGTTTTCATTTCAGTTATTTGTGCTTCAGAAACCTTGGCCAACTCACTTTGAGTCTGCGTAGCGATTTCATACACACTGCGTGAATAGGCAACTGCTTTTTCGAGCGAGGGCTGAGCCAATGTTGCTTGCATGCTGGCCAGTTCTTGAATATCTTTAGCAGAAAGCAATGCCTTGGTGTTTGCAACGCTGTCTTCAAGCATCGTGCGGGCAGTGTTCAGGTTAAGTGCAGCCAAGCGCTCAGCGCTGGCAAAAACGGTGTTGGCAATGGTCAACATGGTTTCGACGCTGGCTTTGTTGGCCTCGGCAAATTGAGCAGGTAATTTGTTCATGATAAGTCCTCTAAAAGTAAATTAAAAAAGTTGAATGGCAGTAGCTGCAGGTCAGTTCTAAATAAATAAAACTAGTTTGAAACTTCAGTTAAATTAAGACAATAAAACTAAACTTCAGTTACAACCCTTAACTCTGAACACCGACTTCTTCACTCCAGATACTTTTAGAGAAATGGTGCGTTGCAACATGATTCGAATTATAAGTAGATAAATTCAAATGTCAAGCTATTTTTGTTGCAAAGCACAAAAATTTATTAAATTTAATTATAAATTAAAACAATTACTTATCATTTAATTTAAAAAATACTTAAAGAAAATAATGCGGAGCAATAAAAATAGCAGAGTAATTTTTTGCCGTTCTCGACAGGCATGAGCAACGCTTTGCCAGCTTTACCGGTTTTTGAAAGCGGGTTTTCTTTTTTGCAGAAAGGCTTCCATACCTTCTTTGCGGTCATTCATGGCAAAAGCGGCATGAATGGTGCGGCGCTCGAACAGCAAACCTTCATGCAGGCTGGATTCCCACGCACGATTCACGCTCTCTTTGATCATCATTAGCATGGGTAACGAAAAGTTGGCGATGATAGTCGCAGCGGCAAGCGTTTCTTCCATGAGTTTGGCTGCGGGGATAATGCGTGCGACAAGGCCGCAGCGCTCTGCTTCTTCAGCATCCATCATGCGGGCACTAAGGCAGAGGTCCATGGCTTTGGCTTTACCAACGGCGCGTGGCAGGCGCTGTGTCCCTCCTGCACCCGGCAGAATGCCAAGCTTGACTTCCGGTTGGCCAAATTTGGCGTTATCGGCTGCATAAATCATGTCGCAGGTCATAGCCAGCTCACATCCACCGCCCAAGGCGAAGCCAGCAACTGCGGCAATGACGGGTTTGCGGCATTGAGCGATGCAGTCCCAATTGCGCGTGATGAAATTAGTTTTATAGACCTCCATGTAATCCCAATTCACCATCGCGGCAATATCAGCACCGGCGGCAAAGGCTTTTTCTGAGCCAGTGACCACAATGCAGCCGATGTTTTCATCTGCTTCAAAAACTCGTAAAGCCGTACCCAGATCATTGATCAACCCATCATTCAGGGCATTGAGTACTTCAGGGCGATGTAGGGTGATAAGCCCGACTTTGCCATGAGTTGCGACGATGATATTTTCGTAATTCATTCCGCAGTCTCCTTGCGTGGGGCGTTAAGTGTTGCTGTTTCTTTCAAGGAAATGCCGTCTGCTCGCGAGGACGGTTTCGGTGATGCAGGTGTGGCGTTTGCGGGTCTGGTGTTGCGCGGTTGAATGACAGCCCGAACACGCTCGTTGCTGCCAGGTTTGGCACGGGTGCCGTTGGGTCCGCTGGTCACCACATAGTTTTCTGTTTTTCCATCGTAAGAGATGAATTGGCCACGTACTTCATCCATCCCGCTTTTGACCCAGGCACGAGTGTAAAAGTCTGTTTTTTCGGTTTTTGTATCGTACTCAATACGCTCGGCCTCGCCCTCAATGTATTCATCGAGCCCTTCGCGTTTTTGACGAAAGCGTGGCAGTGTGTTTGTGCCCGTGGAGACGCTATGCTGAAAGCCGTTTTCATCTTGCGTTACGACAATGCGCTCGGCACGAAAAATCAAGGTGCCTTTGGTTAATTGCACATTGCCTTCAAAAATCTGTATTTTTTTTATGTCATCGACGGTGACGGTATCCGCTTCGATATTGGTGGGTTTGTCGCGATCTGCCTTTTCGGCTTGAGCAGCGGGAGATCCGCTCATCAGTAAGGCAAGGGTGATGCAGGACAATACGTGGTGAGAGGTGTAGCGGAAAGGTGTCATGGCGAGGTGGCCTGGTTGCGGTAAAGGGTGCCGGTCACACGGCCATGCAGCACCGAAATACCGGATTTGTTGTTGATCTCGAGACGGCTACCGTTGATGATGCTTTTGCCCTGTGTAATAGTGACGGGGGTTAATGTATAGCCAGTTTCGTCATCGGGAAAAACCTTGAGCAGGCGGGTTTTCATGAGGGTAGAAAGTGCTTGTGTATCGATTGCTTGACGCACTACCCGAACGTCATTGATGAAGTCGATTTCTTTTGAGTCTTTGCTGACCAGCGCTTGCTGCGCAAAAATCTCGGTTTGCGGGGAGCGATGGCTGATGAGATGCGGACTGATCACAAGCGTTGTATCGTCGTCAGGATAATGCGTCATTTTTTCGGCAATCAGTGTGTGCTGCAGCATGCCATCGATATCAAATTTTCGTATATTGAAGTGCGAAATGATGTAATCCGGATCATGTCGTGGTGGACCTGATGCAGCAGACCCCCCCATGATATGGCTGATCCAGTAAGTAATACCTACCAAGAGCATCATTAGCGCGAGCGGCACGAACATCGAAGAGCGATCTCTCATGTCAGTCTTGTGCCAGACTCATGACAAATAGTCAGCCATGAGCTTATCCCAATGGCCTTGGGCCCGCAGAATCAAGTCACAGACTTCACGTGCTGCACCTTTGCCGCCACCTTTGCTGGCAACGTAGTCGACGCGACTAATGACTTCAGCATGGGCGTCCGCCGTGGTGGCTGAAAAGCCGCAGGCGCGGAGGATGGGTAGATCAACCACATCGTCGCCCATGTACCCTGCGCGCGTAAAATCAAGCCCGCGTTGCTCGATGAGTTTTTTCATCACGCTGCGCTTATCTTCAATACCCATATGCAGGGATTCGATGCCCAGATTCTGGGCGCGAAGTTCAAGTGCGCGCGAGCGGCGGCCACTAATGATGACTACCTCGATACCGACGTGCTGAAGCAGTCGAAGGCCATGGCCGTCAAGGCTGGAAAAAGCCTTCATTTCATCACCTGCCGAGGTGAAGTACAGCGTGCCATCGGTGAGTACGCCATCGACATCAAATCCCATGAGGGCAATGTTGGCGGCTTTATTTTGGTGTGAATTCGTTAGCGGGGTATTCATCAGACTACCTTGGCGCGAAATAAATCGTGCATGTTCAGGGCACCGCAAAGTTTGCCTTGATCATCGACAACGACTAATTGGTTTACCTTGTGCATTTCCATCATTTCCACCGCTTCTACGGCTAGCCGGCGAGCCTCGATGCTCCTCGGGTTAGGCGTCATGACATCGCTTACCGCAATGGTACGTAAATCACCCAGACGCGCCATCGCGCGGCGTAAGTCGCCGTCGGTAAAAATGCCGAAGGGCGTGGCGTTGGTCGCATCTGCATACACTACGACCATACCCATTCCTCCTTGAGTCATGGCGGAAAGCGCAGCGGGTACGAGTTGTGTCATGATCACGCTGGGAACATTAATTTGCATGACATCGCTTACATGGGTGAGCAGCTTGCGCCCCAAGGTGCCGCCTGGGTGCGAGCGGGCGAAGTCTTCTTCGCCAAACCCGCGTGCATCCAAGAGCGCGACTGCCAGCGCATCGCCCAGCGCCAGTGCAGCGGTTGTGCTGGCTGTGGGGGCCAGATTCAACGGGCAGGCCTCCTGGTCGACATGAGCATCAAGATGCACATCCGCCGCTTGGGCCAAGGATGAAGTAGCATTGCCTGTGATGGCGATAAGTCGTCCACCCAGCCGCTTAACCAGGGGCACGATGGTGAGCAGTTCATCGTTCTCCCCTGAGTTGGACAAGGCGATAAGCACGTCATCACGAGTGATCATGCCCAAGTCGCCATGCACGGCTTCGGCCGCGTGCACGAAATAAGCCGGGGTACCGGTACTGGCAAGCGTGGCGGCAATTTTGCGCGCTACGTGACCCGATTTGCCCAGCCCGCTCACAATCACTCGACCATGAGTTTCGAGTATCAACTCAACTGCCGCTTTGAATTCATCACCCAGGCGATGCGCCAGCGCTGCTACGGCGGCGGCTTCGATTTCCAGGACACGGCGGCCCATGGCAAGGGCAAGATTACTCCGGTCAGCAGTTGAGAAAGTTTGGCTCATGGGCGGGTGGCGTTTATGATAGTGGCAAATTATAACCATCACCCACAGACATTTTCCTGAGCGATGACCGATACCTTGCCCCTTGTTTTATTGCTACTTGCTGCGGCGGTTGGTGTTGTTGCGCTCTTTCGCACGCTGGGCTTGCCACCCATCATGGGCTATCTGCTGGTGGGTACAGGGATGGGGCCACATGCGTTGGGATGGGTGCCTGATACGCCGCAAACGCGCCACTTGGCTGAATTTGGCGTGGTATTTCTGATGTTTTCCATCGGCTTGGAGTTTTCGTTAGCACGCTTGTATCGCATGAAGCGTATCGTTTTTGGCCTGGGTGCTGCGCAGGTTGTGGTGTCAACGCTGGTAGCCATGCTGCTGGCCCGATTGCTGGGTGTGTCATGGCTTGCAGGAATTGCTTTGGGTGGCGCCTTGGCGATGTCATCCACGGCGATTTTGTCCAAACTGCTGACCGATCGTGGCGAGCTGGATGCACCGCATGGTCGCGAAGTGATTGGTGTTTTACTGTTTCAGGATATCGCCGTGGTGCCTTTACTGGTGTTGATTCCCGCGTTGATGCAACCGGTAGAGGCTATGGCCCAAGCCCTGTTGCTGGCTGGCTTGAAAGCCGCCTTGCTGCTTGGCTTGGTGTTGTTTGCCGGGCAACGCGTGCTCTCCGCCTGGTTTTATCTCATTGCACGCACCAAATCCAGCGAGTTATTCATGCTGAATGTATTGCTGGTCACCTTAGGCATGGCCTGGTTGACAGAGCAGGCAGGTTTATCCTTGGCGCTAGGGGCGTTTACCGCCGGTATGCTCATTGGCGAGACTGACTATCGGATTCAGGTAGCCGAAGATATCAAGCCCTTTCGCGACGTATTGTTAGGCTTGTTTTTTGTTTCTATCGGTATGCGCCTCGACTTAACGCAGATCGTCGGTGAATGGCCCAAGGTGATCGGCCTGTTGGTTGCTTTGCTTGGCTTGAAATTGGCGATTGTCAGCGGATTTTCGCGCTGGCTGGGGAGCTTGCCGGGCACGGCATTGCGTAGCGGATTGTGGTTGTGTGCGGGCGGCGAATTTGGTTTTGTCGTGCTTGCACGCAGCGGCGAGGTGGGTTTGCTCACGCCACTGCAATGGCAACCTGTATTGGCGGCGCTGGTGCTCTCGTTGTTGCTGGCGCCGTTGGTGGTGCAGTTTTCTGACCGCTTGGTGTTTCGTTTCGTGGCCTCTGAATGGCTGATGCGCTCGATGCAGCTCACCCAGATTGCCGCGCAATCGCTGACGTCTGAAAAGCACGCGATTCTTTGTGGTTATGGCCGCACGGGCCAACATTTGGCACGCTTTCTTGAAGTGGAAGGCATTTCGTTCATGGCGCTGGACCCCGACCCTGAGCGAGTCCGCGCGGCAACTGCGGCAGGCGAGTCGGTTTCGTGGGGCGATGGAACGCGCAAGGAGATGTTGCTCGCCGCAGGGTTGGCCCGCGCCAGTGTGGTCATCATCACGTTTGCAGATATTGCCACGGCTTTGCGTGTGATTCACCGCGTGCGTGAATTGCGACCGGAGGTGCCGATTGTTTCGCGTGCGCGCAACGAAGAAGACATGGAAAAACTCTACGCCGCCGGTGCAGCCGAAGTGGTGCCCGAGGCGCTGGAATCCAGTGTGATGCTGGCCACTCATGCGCTGGCGCTGTCGGGCATTCCAATGCACAAAGTGATCAAACGTCTGCGTGAGATGCGCGAACAGCACTATGCCTTGCTACGCGGCTTTTTTCATGGTGCGACGGATGCAGGCGAGCAACTGACGGATGCCGATCAGCCGCGTCTGCATGCAGTAACCCTAACGCCAGGCGCATGGGCCATTGGCCACTGCGTGGCTGACCTTGATCTGGCAAAAGTCGGCGCTGGCATGACGGCGATTAGACGCCGCTCGCAACGTGGCTTGAAGCCGGAACCATTGCTGGAATTGATGGAAGGGGATGTGGTGGTGCTGCTGGGAACAGCGTCAGCAGTTGTGGCGGGTGAGGGTGCGCTGTTGCGAGGAAATTAAATACGGCCCCTGAGGGCCGTATTTAATTAGGAGCAAATTTTTTTGTTTATTTAATAAGCCACGCAAACGGTAAAGCGTTTTGCATCGTCATTTACAGTAATGTTTGTTCCAGTAGCGGCGGTGCTGAGCCCGGCAGGGGAAGCCTCGTTTTCTGGCACAGTCCCGATTACGCGAACGGTACCTGTTGAAGTATTCCCATCGTCCATCGTTGTGTCGATTTGACGAGCGATGCGACCTTGAATGCCAGCGGAACAGACATAAAATGTCCCAGGAAATACGTCAGTTGTTAAAACCCGGTCGCCAGTAATACCCAGGAGACCACCGTCTGCATTGCGGGGAAGGTAGTCTGGAGAAGCTAGGTCAGTCGTACCGGAAGCTAGTCCAGCTCGCCTTACTTGCTCCCAGAAGAGGAAGCTCTCGTTGGTGTTGACTGCACTGTTCCATGTACCATTGATGCGGCCATCGCCAACTGCGGAACCTGCAATAGCAGTTGCCGCTGCTGCTGCGCCGACATGAGCAACTGCACCAAGATCGTCACCAGGCAGTGCGCGAAAGCGATCTTGATAAGCATACACAAAGGTAGAGGTTGTGCGGAAGTCGCCGATCATGTTTTTCACTTTCGCGCTGTTGATCAGTTCCTGACCCTTCAATACGCCGCCTAACAGCAAGCCAATGATGACCAGCACAATGGCGATTTCGACGAGGGTAAAACCGGATTGTTTGCTACGCATGATTTTCCTTTAAATTAAGAAAAGTGACATAAAACGTAAAGCACGTAACATGCCATTATTTAAATTATATTTATATCAATTAGTTATACGATATTTTTCAACAGAACTATTAATAATTTGTCGAGAAATGAACATATGTGTCAATTTATTTAACACGCATACCCGGTTGTGCGCCGCTGTCGGGGGACAACAGAAAAAGCCCGGGTGACTTTCCATCGGGGTCGGAGGCGGCCAGCACCATGCCTTCGGAAAGACCGAATTTCATCTTGCGCGGCGCGAGGTTGGCCACCATGACGGTGAGTCGACCAATCAGCTGCGCCGGATCGTAAGCGGACTTGATGCCAGCGAAGACTTGCCGTGTTTCATTGCCCAAATCCAACGTCAGGCGGATCAGCTTGTCAGCACCTTCCACATGTTGCGCATCGCTGATGCGGGCAATGCGCAGGTCAATCTTGCTGAAATCCTCAATGCCGACGATGGGGGAAAATTCCGGGGCGGAGAGCGATGCTTCGATTGGTGCTGTGGGCGTTGTCATGGTTTCGCGATTAACGGCGAGGAGTGCTTCAATCTGTTTTGGTTCGATACGCTGCATGAGGTGTTCATACGGGTTGATGAGATGCGATGGCGGCAGCAGATGGCCGGCATCGGTCCAGTGAAGCGGTGCAATGTTGAGAAATTCTTCGGCACGTTGCGCGAGTTTGGGAAGGATGGGTTTGAGATACAGCGTGAGCAGGCGAAAGGCGTTGATCAGGGCTGTACACACCACATGTAATTCGCGTTCTTTCCCCCCGTGTTTGGCCAGTTTCCAGGGTTGATGATGATCAACGTACTGGTTCACCTGATCGGCCAAGGCCATGATGCGGCGGGTGGCGCGGGCAAAATCGCGGGTTTCGTAATACTGCGCAATTTCGTCGGCGGCAAGTGCAACGTCAGGCAGGTAGGTGCGCAGACGCTCATGAAAATCTTCGTCCAGCAATTTGCCCGCAAAGTGTTTCTCGATAAAACCCGCTGCGCGACTGGCGATGTTGATGTATTTTCCGATGAGATCGGAATTCACGCGGCTGACAAAGTCATCCAGGTTCAGATCAATGTCTTCCATGGAGCCATTGAGCTTGGCGGCGAAGTAGTAGCGCAGCCATTCCGGGTTGAGGCCTTGCGCCAGATAGGATTCGGCAGTGATGAATGTGCCGCGTGATTTGCTCATCTTGGCACCATCCACGGTGAGAAAACCGTGGGCAAACACTTGTGTGGGCGTGCGATAACCCGCGAATTCAAGTTCGGCGGGCCAGAACAGGGCATGAAAGTAAAGAATGTCTTTGCCGATGAAATGGTAGAGCTCGGCGGTGGAATTTCTGCCCCAGAATTCGTCGAAATCGAGCCCTTTTTTAGCACACAGATTACGGAATGAACCCATGTAACCGATGGGCGCGTCGAGCCAGACGTAAAAATATTTGCCGGGCGCATCGGGAATTTCAAAGCCGAAATACGGTGCGTCGCGCGAGATGTCCCAATCGGTGAGTTTGTTTTCTCCCGGGTGGCCCAGCCATTCTTGCAGTTTGTTGGTGGCCTCGATTTGCAGCCGGCCTGTTTCGCTTGTCCATTGACGTAAAAAGTCTTGACAGCGCGGGTCGGAGAGCTTGAAAAAGTAATGTTCGGATGAGCGTAATTCCGGCTTGGCGCCGGATATCGCCGAATACGGGTCTTTCAAGTCGGTGGGCGCATAGGCCGCGCCGCAGACTTCGCAGGAATCACCATATTGATCTTTGGCGCCACATTTGGGACACTCGCCCTTGATGAAGCGGTCGGGCAGAAACATGTGTTTGATCGGGTCGTAATATTGCTCGATGGAGCGCACATCAATCAAGCCAACGGTTTTGAGTTTTGCGTAAATTTCTTCCGCATATCCCCGTGTCTCGTCGGAATGCGTGGTGTAATAGTTGTCAAAGGCTACGTGAAAGCCAGCGAAGTCGCGGCTGTGTTCGGTATGCATGCGGCCGATCAACTGCTCTGGCGTGATGCCTTCCTTTTCTGCGCGCAGCATGATGGGCGTGCCATGTGTATCATCAGCACAGACATACCAGCATTCGCGGCCGCGCAGCTTTTGCAGGCGCACCCAGATGTCGGTTTGCATATACCCCACCAGATGACCAAGATGAATCGCGCCGTTGGCGTAGGGCAGGGCACTGGTGACAAGAATTTTGCGAGCCATGGCGTTATGTGAGTAAGTTAAGTAAGGTTCGGTTAGCTGCCAAGTTTAGCAAAGGCTTGACTGCTCTAGGGAGCAGCGCAGGTTTCACTTGGTATAATGTGTCAGTATCAAGTTAGCGAATACTCATCGAACCGCCAACTCAAAGAACGGCCAGATCCATCTGGAATTATTTAGATTTATTTTGGAATTACCTTCGCCCCTGCTGCCATGACAACTTCCGCACAAATAACCGAACACACGATTCAGAATGCATTAAAGGGTGTGCTTGACCCCAATACCGGTCGGGATTTTGTATCCAGCCGCAGTGTTAAAAATATTCAGGTTTCGGGCGCGGATGTCACGCTGGATGTGGCGCTGGGCTACCCGGCTAAAAGCCAGCTAGAAGTGTTGCATGCGCTGGTGGTTGCAGGCTTGCAAGGTATTCCGGATATTGGCAAGATAACTGCCCATGTTTATTCCACCGTCGTTGCGCATGCGGTACAGCGTGGGGTGAAATTGATCCCCGGCGTAAAAAATATCATCGCCGTGGCCAGCGGCAAAGGCGGGGTAGGGAAATCCACCACCGCCGTGAATCTGGCGCTGGCACTGATGAGGGAAGGCGCGACGGCAGGCATTCTGGATGCCGATATTTATGGACCATCGCTACCACAAATGCTGGGCATTCATGGCCAACCTGAGGCTGTTGAAGGCAAGGGTATTTTGCCCATGATGGCGCATGGCATACAAGCCATGTCGATTGGTTTGCTGATTGACCCTGAGCAGCCGATGGTATGGCGCGGCCCGATGGTGACTCAAGCACTGATGCAGTTGCTCAATGAAACGCGTTGGCAGGATGTCGATTACCTGATTGTTGATATGCCACCCGGCACGGGCGATATTCAACTGACTCTGGCGCAGCAAGTGCCGGTCACGGGAGCGGTTATTGTGACGACACCGCAGGATATTGCGTTGCTGGATGCGCGCAAAGGGCTTAAAATGTTCCAGAAGGTTGGCGTGCCGATCTTGGGCGTTGTGGAAAATATGAGTATCCATATTTGTTCGCAGTGCGGTCACGCAGAGTCGATTTTTGGCAGTGGTGGTGGCGACCGCATGGCAAAGGATTATGATATCGAATTGCTTGGTGCGCTGCCACTGGATATCGCGATTCGCGAACAGACGGATTCTGGCAGGCCGACTGTTGTTGCCGAACCCGATGGCCGTATTGCTGCGATTTACGCCACCATCGCTCGTCGGCTTGCGATAAAAATGGCTGAGCAAGCACAAGATCAGACGAGAAAGTTTCCGAAAATTGTCATTCAGAACACATGAAAAGTCGGCGCTGGTGATACGGCGCAATGAGGCTGGATTGATGTCAAACCCGTGCAAAGTGCGCAGTAAAAGGAGTGCAGGAGTGCTTATGACAGTATGTAATTTATTTCAGGCGAAATATTCCCATGAATGAACAATCCATCCCGGAACAGCCCATGGAAATAACTGAAAACACAGTTGAAAAATCAGCTGAATCGGTGGTTGAAGTTCCGCTTCAAAGTCCGGTTAAAAGAACCGTCAGAAAGTCGGTTGAAAAGACGATTGTCCCCACGATTGATGCCGCGCTTGAAGTTTCGGATAAAGCACCGGGTGAGGCCACGATTGAAGTCGCGTTCGAAAAACTGGCTGGTTCTCCTGTGCCAGAGACAAATGCTACTGAACCAGCATCTTTCGTTCCAGGGTTTTCCACACCAGACCCAGTGTCCGTTGCGCGGCCTACTCAGCCAGCAGAATTCAAGCCTGCTACGCCGCCCATGCCTGATCCACGTCGCCGTTTACGCGAACTGCTGGCGATTCCTGATCGTGATCGCACTGATGCGTTGTGGGACGAATTGATCGAGCTTGAGATCCAGCTTGCACCAGGCAATCGAGTGCAGTCGCCAAATGTCGATATCAATGTCGGGCGCCATCAAAAGCCGAGCCGTTTTGCAGAGCCGGGGCGGCGCCCTGCGTCGTCACCTAATGCAGGACGTCATCATCGACCCAATGGTGCACATGGCGCACATGGTTCAGTGCCAAACGCTGGTCCTGGTGGTTCCGGCACAGCAGTACCCCATGGGGCCGGTGGTGCAGATACGCCACGGCCTGCCAAGCGTTTCTTTAAAAAACCCCGTCGTGGGCCGCGTCCGCCCGATAAGATTTAATGGTTTAAGCGCCATGTTAGCGTGTTGCGTCGTTTTAACGCATGGCGAACTCATGGCTTATCCCTGGCAGCCTCAACCATGGATGAGCTGAAAACACTGGAGTCCTTAGGACTTACGCTGCCAAGCCCGGCCTATATTTTCGGGGCAATTCTGTTTAGTTTGATTGGCTGGGTTGCTTATCGGTATGGCAAAAAATCCTCTTTGACGCCCTGCAAATGGCTGGGGATTACGCTAATGCTCTATCCCTACGCAATAACCGACACGCGCTTGCTCTATGGCGTTGGCGTTGCGTTATGTTTTGGTTTGTACTGGTATCGTAAATAGGCGAGTTAAAGCTGCCGAGTGCTTATTTTTGCGTTGCTTGTTGTTTAATTGTTATCAGCGTACTCGCTCATTACCTGTACGATCGCGCTTGTCAGCGTGCGCAGATCCTGCGGGGAAATGATAAAGGGTGGCATTAGATAAACCACATTGCCAAAGGGCCGCACCCACACCCCCAGTTCTGCAAACCGTGTGCGATAAGCGGTGAGGTTAATTGCTCCGCGCATTTCAACGACACCAATGGCGCCCTTGACGCGCACATCATTGACATGTGCAAATTGACGACAAGGCGCGAGTTCGTCTTTTAGTTGCAGCTCTATGGCAGCCACCTGCGCCAGACGTGGCTCCTGCGCGAACAGGTCGAGCGAGGCATGCGCTGCGGCACACGCCAGCGGATTTGCCATAAACGTCGGGCCATGCATTAAAGCGGCGGCCGGGTCACTGCCGAGAAAGGCTTCGAATACATGACGCCGTGCCACGGTAGCGGCCAATGCAACTGTGCCGCCGGTGAGCGCCTTGGAAAGACACATGATGTCGGGTGTTATTTCCGCTTCTTCGCAGGCGAACAGGCGCCCCGTGCGTCCAAAGCCGGTCATGATTTCGTCCGCGATCAACAACACATTATGCCGTGTGCAACTTGCGGCTACTCTGGCTAGCGTTGGGGCATTATGCATTTTCATGCCGCTCGCGCCTTGTACCAGCGGTTCAATAATCACCGCGGCAACTTCATGAGCATGCAGTGCCAGACATTGGTCAAAAGCCGCGTGGCTGGTTTCGTCTGTGGGCAATTCAGCCATGATTTCCTGGGGCATGACAGCGGCAAACCGTGTATGCATGCCCTCTTCAGGATCGCAGATTGCCATGGTGGCAAACGTGTCGCCGTGATAGCTGTGGCGAAAGTGAATGATGCGCTGGCGTTTGGGTTGGCCACCGTTGATCCAGTACTGGCGTGCCATTTTGAGCGCAACTTCAACTGCGACCGAGCCGGACTCGGTGAAGAAGACGCGCTCCAGATCGCCCGGCAATAGCGCGCTCAAGCGTGAGGCAAGCCTTAAGGCGGGCTCATGTACCAGGCCGCCAAACATGACATGCGGCATGACATCAAGCTGGTGGCTTACCGCTGCGTGAATGTGCGGATGGTTGTAGCCATGGCAGGCTGTCCACCAGGAGGAGGTGCCATCAATCAGCTCACGTCCATTGTCCAAGGCGATGCGCACACCGTGGGTTGCTACGGCGATTTGAGGAGGTGGCGCGGTGGCCATTTGGGTATAGGGCAGCCAAATGCAATCAAGCGTGGAATCAAGCGCGGCAATGGGTTTTTTAGTAGGCATGCTGGTAATCAATAAAGATGTATCGCCACGTCAGTGTACCAGCGGGTATTGATGTCTTGTGCATAGCAGGAGGGCGAGGCCCGCGAACAAGCCGGAATTGCGCACCTGTGCTGTGATAGATTTGCATCGTCAGCAAGGTAGACGATTCACCTGTTACTTTTTAAAGAATCAACGCCGCTAATTAATCAACTTGCCAGCGAAAAAAAGGGAAGCACATGAAGCAAGTGCTACATCTGCCAGTGTCAGACACACACCTGAGCCAGGTTAAAAAACTGAACGTGGAGACATAGCTTATTTCACTACCTCGAGTCTTATGGCACGGCTTGCTGGCGGTTTGCCTGATCTATCTCCCATGGGCCAAGGCAGAGTCTCCAGTTTTGACTGTTACTGATGGCGTGTTTGACTATAGCGTACAGGCGGGTGACTCGCTGATCAAGATCGGTGCGCGCTTTGGTGCTGCGCCAGAAGTACTGGCACGTGAAAATGCCTTGAAGGTTAATGCTCATCTGAACCCTGGACAAAAAATAACGATCGACAACCGGCATATTGTGCCAGCCGTGCTAGAAAACGGCTTGCTCATCAATTTGCCGCAGCGCATGCTTTATTTTTTCCGTGATGCTCAGCTTGTTGCCGCGTATCCGGTAGGGCTGGGCAAACCGACTTGGCGGACACCGGCGGGTGAATTCAGCATCATCAATAAATCGGATAACAAAACATGGATAGTGCCGCGATCCATACAGGAAGAGATGCGACGCACAGGCAAGGAAGTTAAAACGAGGGTGCCTCCGGGGTCGGATAATCCGCTGGGTAAATACTGGCTGGGGCTGAGTCTTGACTCCATCGGAATTCATGGCACTATCGCACCCGCAAGTGTTTATCATTTTCAAAGCCATGGCTGCATTCGGCTGCACCCTGATGATATCGAAGCACTCTTTGCGCAAGTATCGCAGGGAGCAGCGGGCCGTATTATTTACAATCCGTTGCTCATGACAGAATCTGCAGGGCGTATTTTCCTTGAGGTACAGCGGGATAGTTATAATCGCGGAGGTGTTTCCATGGCAGCGCTAGAGCAGTTGGCCCGCGAAAAATCGTTGACGGAGCGTATCGACTGGGTGCATGCTGAAAGTGCATTAAAGCTGAAAGATGGTATTGCACGTGATATTACCGCCACACCGTCTTCTGGCTTGCATTGATAGGAGGGGACAAAAATGAGTCAGCGAGTATGCACGAAACGGCGTGGATGGCTTAAGGCAGGTGCAGTAGGCACCGCATTTGCGCTGACAGGATTGCGCAGCTGGCCAGCCTTGGCCACGGTTGACCGAGAATCAAACGGTGCGCGCGAGCTTGCGTTTTATAACCAGCATACCGGCGAAAATCTTAAGACCAGTTATTGGGCTGAGGGCAATTACTTGCCCGATGCGCTAACCGATATCAACCATATTTTGCGCGATTATCGGACCAATGACGTGTGTCCGATGGAGTTGCCTTTGCTTGATCTGCTGTACACCCTGCAGGGCGTGCTGGCAACACCGAAGCCGTTTCAGATTATTTCAGGCTACCGCTCGCCACAAACCAACGCCATGCTGGCCGCGCATTCGGGCGGTGTGGCCAAAAGCAGTTTGCACATGCAAGGCCGGGCGATTGATATTCATGTAGAAGGCATTCCGCTGGATCAGCTGCGCCGTGCGGCTATCGCGTTACAAGTGGGAGGCGTCGGTTATTACCCCGCATCAAATTTTGTGCATGTGGATACGGGCCGTGTGAGGGCTTGGTAGTACGCTCATTAAGTTCGCTTCCCCGCTTTCTGCAATTTTCCTTGATGTTTTAGCGCGCCGTTATCGCTCGATGTAGCTATGCATGTGGGCGGTGGATGATTGATTTGAAGTCTTGGCGGGCATATGACCCGCCGTCCCCTGGAGGCTTTCCAGAAACGGCTCTGCCCGATACGGGTTCGAGCATGCCCTGCGCTCAGCTGTGCCTTTCCTTCGGTCGGCTTCTAAGCGATGCGCCGTATCATCAGCGCCGACTTTTACTTGATGCGCATTGCAGGCTAGTCGATCGACATGCCTATTGTATGGAGAGCATGGTGAAGTCATGTGCAAAATGCAAAACGCCATGCCATTTGTCATTTTTACCGGTACACTCGCTGGGCTTCTTCGCCTGCAAAAAACCACTCTTCTAAAGACGCATGGATGGCAAACTTTTTTCGCAAGACGTTCTGCTCGATGGCGTCAAGACGACGCCAGTCCGGGAAGCACTGGCGGACGATGCGCCAAGCCTGTTCACTACTGAGCTTCAGCGCATCTACGCGCCGCTTACGGCGGGTAGCCAGTTGAGCGAAGCCAGCACCTCGGATGTGCAGCCGCAGTACGCGAAGGAATGCGGCGTAGGCAATAGCATGGCAATGTTGCTGCCAGAAAATGGAGAACAAGCCTACGCACAGTTTGTGCCACTGCGAGCAAATGCCGGGAAAAACCTGCATTGCCGACTTCGTGGGCGGCGAAGTGTTGCGCCTGCCCTACACCGCGCAAGACCTCGCGCCGTTTGCGCGTGACATGGGTTATGACGACGCGCCGTTCAAGTGGGACGAAAACGACCGCCGCCACCGCATGGCGCGGCTGGATGCGCTGTTCTTCACCCTCTACGGCATCAACCGCGACGATGCGGCCTACATCCTCGACACCTTTCCCATCGTGCGCGAGCAGGATGAAAAGGCGCACGGACGCTATCTCGCCAAGGAGCTGATCCTGGCTTACATGAGTGTCGTGGCAGCCGGTGATTTCGCTACGGTGGCGGCTGTGGACGCCAGCCTTTCGCCAAACTGATTTTTCAAGGAATCCCGCATGCACACCGAAACCCCGCACGCCATTTATCTCAAGGACTACGCGCCGCCTGCCTGGTGGGTCGATACGGTCGATTTGCATGTGGCGATTCATGAAGGCTGCGCCGAGGTGCGCGCCCGGCTCGGCTGCCGGCGCAATCTGCAGGCGGCACAAGGTGCGGGCGGGGCACTGGTGCTGAATGGCGAGGAACTCGAACTGATAAAAGTCGGCGTCGGTGACACGGCGCTGGATGCCTCGCTTTACACGCTGACCAGTGGCACCTTGACCGTGCATGCGCCTCTGCCCGATGTTTTCATGCTCGAAACCGTGGTGCGCATCGCGCCGGATCAAAATACGCAGCTCTCCGGCCTGTACCGTTCCCGCGATGGCTATTTCACGCAATGCGAGGCCGAAGGCTTTCGCCGCATCACCTTCTTTCCCGACCGGCCCGACGTGATGGCGCGGTATATCTGCACCATCGAGGCCGAGCGCGAACGCTTTCCGCAATTGCTCTCCAACGGCAATCTCGTCGCTACAGGAGAAGCAGGCAATGGCCGGCACTGGGCGCGCTGGGAAGACCCCTTCGCCAAGCCGTGTTACCTGTTCGCGCTGGTGGCGGCGAAACTCGACGTGCTGGAGGACACTTACGTCACCGCATCCGGCCGCACGGTGCGCTGCGCCGTGTATGTCGAACCGGGCAAGCTCGACCAGTGTGGCCACGCGCTGGCGGCATTGCGGAAGGCGATGCGTTGGGACGAGGAGTGCTTCGGGCTGGAGATGGATCTGGATGGCTACATGATTGTTGCGGTGGGTGACTTCAACATGGGGGCGATGGAGAACAAGGGGTTGAATATTTTCAACACCAAATATGTGCTGGCGCGTCCGGATACGGCGACTGACGTGGATTACCAGAATATCGACCGCGTGGTGGGGCACGAGTATTTCCACAACTGGACGGGCAATCGCGTGACCTGCCGCGACTGGTTTCAGTTGTCACTGAAGGAAGGGCTGACCGTGTTCCGCGATCAGGAATTCGGTGCGGATGTGCATTCGCGCGCGGTGACCCGCATCCAGGACGTGCGCAGCCTGCGCATCGCCCAGTTCACTGAGGATGCCGGGCCGATGGCGCATCCGGTGCGACCGGCGTTCTACGCCGAGATCAACAATTTCTACACCGCCACGGTGTATCAGAAGGGCGCCGAAGTGGTGCGCATGATCGAGACGCTGATCGGGCGCGAGGCGTTCCGCCGGGGCATGGATGTCTATTTCGCGCGGCATGACGGGCAGGCGGTAACTTGCGAGGATTTTGTCGCGGCGATGGAGGTGGCCGGCAACGTGGATCTCACGCAGTTCCGCCGCTGGTATGCCCGCGCCGGGACGCCACGCTTGCATGCCGAAGGTCGCTACGATACCTCCGCCAAACGCTATACGCTGACTCTGGCGCAGACGCTTGCATCCACGGCCTATGAGCAGCGGTTGCGGGACGCGGGCTTGCCCGTCGATGACGGCCCCTTGCATATCCCGGTCGCCGTCGGTCTGGTGCTGCCGGATGGAAGCGATGCCCTGGCGGAAAAAACCAAGGTGCTATCGCTCACCGAAACCACGCAGAGCTTCGTCTTCGAGGACATTCCGGCGGCGCCCGTCGCCTCGCTGCTACGCGGCTTTTCCGCGCCGGTGCAGCTTGACTTCGAACAGACCGACGCCGAACTGGCGCACTTGATGGCGCACGACTCCGATGCGCTGAATCGCTGGGAGGCCGGCCAGCGCCTGGCGACGCGCGTGCTGCTGGCCGGCATTGCGGTCGGCGGCGCCGGTGAGCAGTGGATTCCCGCCGCGTTTGCCGCCGCCTGCGCCCGGGTGCTCGATGCCGGGCTGAGTCCGGAGGGCGATCCCGCGCTGGCGGCCGAGGCGCTGACCCTGCCGGCGGAGCAAGTGTTGGCCGAGGAGGTGGCCGGGCGCGGCGAGATCATCGACCCCGAGGCGATTCATCATGCCCGCCTTGCCCTGCGCCGCCATCTGGCCGGTGTCTTGCGCGCGCGTTTCGAGGCGGCATGGGTTGCGCTGACGCCTGCCGAAGCCTATGCGCCGGAGGGCACCCAGGTTGGTCGCCGCGCCTTGCGCAACCTGTGCCTTGGATTTTTGGCGGAGAGTGAGGCGGATTATCTGGTGGCCTCGGTGCTGCCACGATTGATGGTGCAGTTGAATGACGGCGGCAATATGACTGACGTCAGCACCGCCCTCGGCATTCTGGCCAATCTCGACCGACCCGAGCGCGCAACCGCGCTCGCCGCTTTCCATGCTAAATGGCAGGATGAGGCGCTGGTGGTCGACAAGTGGCTGCAAGTACAGGCCACGTCGCGTCTGCCCGGCACTACGGCGCGGGTCACCGAGCTGATGCGCCACCCGGCCTTTGATATGAAAAATCCGAACAAGGTCTACGCTCTGGTGCGCAGTTTCTGCGCCGCCAACCCGAGGCACTTTCATGCGGCGGATGGCAGCGGCTATCGGCTCGTCGCTGACTTCATCATTGAACTGCAAGCACTCAACCCACAAGTGGCTTCCCGCATCGCGCGCAGTTTTGATCGCTGGCGGCAGTTCGATGCCGTGCGGCAGGAGCATGCCCGCCATGCGCTTGAGCGCATCGCCGCATGTGAGGATCTAGCGAAGGATGTGGCCGAAGTGGTGGCTAATGCTTTAAGGTAATGCCATGAGTGCGTATTTCATCACCGGCACGGGCACGGACATTGGCAAGACTTGGCTCACCTGTGCGCTATTGCGCCATTGGCGTGCGGCAGGGCAGGGGTTGGATCGAACTGTTCAGGCTTATAAGCCGGTTTTATCCGGCTTTGACATGGCGACAGCAGAAGCGAGCGATGCCGGGCAAATCCTCGCGGCATTGGGGAGGGCGATAGATGTCGCTTCGCTGGACGAGATTGCGCCCTGGCGGTTTGCCGCGCCCCTGTCGCCTGACATGGCCGCTACGCGCGAGGGGCGGGTGATTGATTTTGAGGCATTGGTTGCGTCAACACGCCGCCTCGCTAGCGCCAGTGCTTTGCGTCCCTCCGGGAACTTTTTAACGCTTGTCGAAGGCGTCGGCGGCGTGATGGTGCCGCTCGATGCGCGGCATACCGTGCGCGACTGGATTGCGGCCAGCGGCTTGCCGTGCATTCTGGTCGCAGGTAGCTATTTGGGCAGCTTGAGCCACACGCTGACGGCGTTGGAAGCATTGAAAAAAGTGCCTGAAAGCGATTCAAGGGTCGTGCAAGGCAAGCAAAGCGCTGGCGTTGGAGTTACGGCGATCGTAGTCAATGAGTCGCTCGATGCGTCCGTTTCCTTAGATGAAACGCTAGCGTCCTTGCGCTCGCATAGTGGCGATATTCCATTGCTTGGCATACGCCGCGATGCACCCGCCGTGGGCGTGGCGGCGCTGGCGGAAATCTTGTGCTGAACTTGGGTTTATTGGCTGGCGGCAGCGCTTGAGGTCGTGGTCGCAGTTGCGCTGGTAGCTTCCGTAGCAGTAGCCTTTTGCGGCGCAAGTAGGGCGACGCCGCCGTCATTTTGCGCTTGGTTTTGATCCTTGTCGCCCTCTTTATCATCGACCGTCATAATCCAGCCTCCGCCTAAGGCGCGAATCAGCTGCACGCTTGTGCGCAACTGGCGGGTGTTGATGGCCAATGCGCTGCGTTGGGCTTGCAGCGTGGCGGTTTGCGAGCTGACGACTTCAAGATAACTAATGGCGCCTTCGCGGTAGCGGGTGTTGGCAAAGTCCAGCGAGCGTTGTGCGGCAGCCGCTGCGGCTTGTTCTGCTTCCAGGGCGGTGTGGTAATGCTGCAACTGGGCCAGGTTGTCTTCCACTTGCTGAAAAGCGCCCAGCGCGACGCTGCGATATTGCGCGGCTAATTCGTCCAAGACGGCTACGGATTGTGCGACTTTGGCTTGGCGCTGGCCGGCATCAAACAAATTGAGCAACAAGGAGGGCCCAAGCGACCAAAAGCGATTCGGGGCGGTGATGAGGTTACCCGCCTGACTGGTTTGGTAGCCAAAGACGGCACCTAACATGAGCGAAGGAAAGTAACTCGCACGGGCAATGCCAATATCGGCATTAGCGGCTTCAATGCGGCGCTGGGCGGCGGCAATGTCGGGGCGGCGTTGCAACAGCGTGGAGGGCATACCAGCGGGGATGCTGGGTAATTTGAGCTGAACACGCTGTGGGGTGATGGCGAAGGTTGAGGCGGGTTCGCCGATGAGGGCGGCAATGGCGTGTTCAATCAAGGCACGCGCGGCCAGGGTTTGGCTGGCTTGCGAGCGGGCTGACTCAAACTGGGTTTCTCCCCGAGCAACGTCCAGCCCGGAGGCAATGCCGCCCGCATGGCGGGCACGCGTCATCTCCAGCGCCTTGGCATAGGCATTGACGGTATCATTTAACAAGCTGTTTTCGTCATCCAGTCCACGCAAGCTGAGGTAATAATCAGCCAGTTGCGCTTGCAGGCTCAGCCGTGCCGATTCCAGATCGGCCTGTGCGGCTTTTTCGCTGGCGGAGGCAGAGGCGAGCTGATTGCGTACTCGCCCCCATAAGTCCAACTCATAGGTTAAGCCCAGGCTCAAAGAATAGTCTTCGTAAATATCCGGTGAATTGGGGCCCAGTACGCGCAAAGGGCGTTGTTCCGATTGGCGGTTGCGCTGGGCGCTGGCCTTGGCGTCCATGGTAGGGAAGCGCGCTGCGCGAATCTGTTCGTTATAGGCGGTTGCGCTTTGATAGCGGGCAAGGGCTGCGGCAAGGTTGGGGCTGTTGGCAATCAGGCGTTGTTGCAGGGTGTTGAGCTCATTGTCGGCATACAAAGTCCACCAGGCATCACGCGGCAGGCCATCGGCGGGTTGTGCCGGGACCCAGAGTTTTTCTTCCTTGAATTCCCCGACGGCTGGTGCAATCTTTGGCGTTTGGAGGGGGGGTGCCAAAGAGCAGCCGTCGAGGAAAACGGCCAGCAGTGGTAACAGTGCGAAGAACTGTTTTATGCTGAATTGATATTTTTTCATGTGCGGATGAGGTGTGGCTTGTTGGGTATCTTTATTAGGCTTGGGCGGCTTATTTCGCTGCAGGTGCGGCTTTTTCAGGCGCGGCAACATGCACCAAAGTACCATTTTCTATACCATCGGGCGGGCTCTCGATGACGCGATCTGCACTGGTCAAGCCGGAGGCGATTTCGATCACATTGCCTAAATCGCGTGCAACGGTGATTTGTTTGATCAGCGTTTTATTGGTTGAATCCACGGTGGCAACGCGCAAGCCCGCTTTATCGAATATCAGGGCGCTGGCAGGGATGCTCAAGCTCGGTTTATCGTTGGGTAAATCCAGGCTGATCAAAGCATAGCCGCCGGGAAGCAGCTCACCTGCGGGGTTATTGACCACGAGTTGCACCAACATGGCGCCGGATGCCGCGTTAATGGCTTGGGAGTAGGACTCAATCGTTGCCGGGTAGAACTTGCCGGGATGTTCTGGCACGCTGATCTTGGCTTTGCCGCTTTTTTTGATAGCCGGGGCGTAATTTTGCGGCACATTGACATAGATGCGTAATTTGCGTGTATCAGAAACCACAAATAGCTCAGGCCCGACACCGCTGCCGGCGTTAATGAGTGCGCCGATGTCCGTTGAGCGGGCGGTCACCATGCCATCGAAGGGTGCAAGGATACGGGTAAAGCTTTTCAGCGCCTGGTAACGCGCCACATTGGCCGTGGCGGACTTGACCAGTGCTTGCTTGTTGGTCAGATCCGTTGTTTTTTCATCCACTTCCTGATGGGATACAGCATCGGATCCCAACATGGCCTGCCAGCGTTTTGCGGTGGTGGCAGAGAGCTTGGCGGCGGATTCAGCATTTGCTAGATCAGCCTTGGCTTGCAATAATTGTTGGTCAAGATCGGGGGTCTCGATTTCAGCCAGCAACTGGCCGGTTTTGACAGGCGTGCCAATATCGGCTTTCCAGCTTTTGAGATAACCGGAGACCCGTGCATAAATGGGCGCGCGTGCATAGGCTTCAATCCTGCCAGGCAGATCAAGGCTTGCCGCATTTTTGCCCGTGCCCGGTAGATTGACAACCACCGTGTGCAAGGCCTGCGCATTAGTCCATTCGCGCAGTTTGCGGCTATCCAGATAGCGGGTGACCAGGCCAATAATGACAATGGCTAGAGCGATAACCAGCAAAAAGGTGGCAACTTTGCGCAAGTGACGAGGTGAGCGAACAGGTGCATCAGACGACATGGGATTCTCCGATGGCAAGGGGCACGGTTTTTTTGCCGTGGCGCGCATGCACAATGCTAAAAACAACAGGAACAAACATCAGGGTGGCAATGGTTGCAAAGAGCAAGCCGCCAATCACGGCGCGGCCAAGGGGCGCATTTTGCTCGCCGCCTTCGCCAAGACCCAAGGCCATAGGCGCCATGCCGATAATCATGGCAAGGGCGGTCATCAGCACCGGGCGAAAGCGAACAAAACCTGCTTCTAGCGCCGCTGCGGTGGCATTTCCCAGCACGTCAAGGCGCTCGCGTGCGAAGCTGACAATCAGCACACTATTGGCCGTGGCAACCCCCATACACATGATGGCGCCGGTGAGGGCGGGAACAGACAGCGGGGTATAGGTGGTAAATAGCATCCAGATAATGCCCGCCAAGGCAGCAGGCAGCGCCGTGATAATGACAAATGGGTCAAGCCAGGATTGAAAATTCACCACTATCAGGAAGTAAATCAGAATGATGGCGCCGATAAGGCCGAAAATCAAGCCGGAGAATGCGCTCTCCATGGTGTGCACCTGACCTAGCAAAGCCACGGTTGATCCTTTGGGTACTTCTTTTGCTGTATCCGCCAGAACACGACGCAAGTCAGCGGCAACCGCACCGAGGTCACGCCCTTGGATGGCGGCATTGATTTGCACCATGGGTTGAATGTCATACTGGCTGATCATGGCATTGCTGGCGGCGCGGGAGAATGCTGCGATGCCACCCAGAATGTGTGTTTCTTTACCTGCGCTGTTGATAGGCACATTGGCCAATGCCGTTAAAGAATCCAGCTGATATTGTGGCGTTTGCATCACGATGGGATAAGACACGCCATTTTTCGGGTTGAGCCAGAAGGTGGGGGCCACTTGGCTGCTGCCGGCAAGATTGACAACCAGGCTATTGGTCACATCCCGAGCGGTAACACCCAGTGCCTGCGCTCGCGTTCGGTCAAGATCAATCTTGAAGACAGGGTTTTGCCGGGATTGCTGAATGCGTACATCGGCAATGCCCGGAATAGCGCGAATTTTTGGCAACAGCTTGTTGGCATAATCGAAATTGGCATCGAGTTTGCCACCGCGAATCTGCAAGTCAATCGGGGCTGGTGAGCCGAAGTTTAGAATCTGGCTCACCATGTCTGCGGGTGGAAAGGAAAAGGTTACGCCAGGGAAGGCGTGCGGCAGTCTTTCGCGCAAGGCTTTGATGTATTCAGCGGTGGGTTGGTGGCCTTCCTTGAGGGCAATTTGAATATCCCCATCTTGCTCGCCTAATAGGCCGGTGTTGTTGTAAGTCAGGTTGATACTACTGATGGGAACGCCAATGTTGTCGACAATGACATCAATGTCATGCGCGGAGATAATGCGCCGGATTTCATCCTGAATTTGGGCGAATTGATTGGCTGTTTCTTCAACCCGTGTGCCAACTTGCACGCGGGCGTGCATCAATATCTGCCCGCTGTCTACCGCAGGGAAAAAATTGCGGCCAAGAAATGGTGTGAGAAAAAACGAGGCAACAACAAAACCCAGAAAAACGGTAACGAACAGCTTGCGATGATGAAGTGCCAAGTCAAGTAATCCGCGATAGCCCTCGCGAAAGTGTTCAAAGCGGGCTTCAAAACGACGTTGAAATTGCACCAGCGGGTTGGATGATGGTGGCAAAACGCTGTCCAGTCCATGCTCATCCGTATGCGGCGCATGGGGGCGCAGCAAAGAATTTGCCATAGTGGGAACCAAGGTGCGCGACAGAATGAAGGAGCAAATCATAGCGAAAATGACTGCTTCGGCCATGGGTACGAAAAGGAAGCGCGCAATGCCTTCGAGGAAAAACATGGGCACAAAAACGATACAGATGCAGAGCAATGAAACAAAAGCTGGCATCACAATTTGCGCCGCCCCATCCATGATGGCCGTTTGAACCTGCTTGCCTTGCTCAAGATGCCAGTTGATGTTCTCAATAGTTACCGTGGCATCATCCACCAGAATACCTACAGCCAGGGCAAGCCCGCCTAAGGTCATGATGTTGAGCGTCTCGCCGAGGGCGGAAAGACACATGATGGCACCAAGAATAGAGAGCGGGATAGAGATCGCGATAATGATCGTCGAGCGCCAACTGCCTAAAAAAAGCAAAATCATGATGCTGGTGAGTGCAGCGGCAATAACCCCTTCAACAGCAACACCGGTGACTGCCGCACGAACGAAGATGGATTGATCGTTAATCGGTGCAATTTCCAAGTTCTCTGGCAGGTTGGGCTTGATGTCGATCAATTTTTGCTTGATGCCAGCGACAATCGCCAAGGTGGAAGTCACGCCATTTTTGAGTACTGACATCAATACCGAGCGCGAACCATCGACGTGAACGATGTTGGTTTGTGGGGCATTGCCATCTCTGACATGCGCGACATCACGAACGTAAATGGTCGTGCCATTGACGAATTTGATCGGCAGATTGCCAATATCTTCGATGGCAGATGGCGCAGTATTAAGCTGCAGGGTGTATTCCATGGCGCCAATTTTTTGCGTGCCAACTGGCGTGATCAGGTTTTGCGCTGCCAAGGCAGCGGCCACGTCTTGACCGGATATGCCTCTTGCTTGCAGCGCAGCGGGATTCAGATCAATTTGAATTTGCCTTGTTTTACCGCCAAAGGGATACGGTATTGCAGCACCGGCGACTGTGACCAGTGGTGTACGGATGGCATTCATGCCTAAATCTGCCAGATTTTTTTCCGACAGGCCTTTGCCGGATAGTGCGAGTTGCAGAATGGGAACGGTCGACGCGCTGTAGTTCAAAATAAGGGGCGGGGTCGTGCCCTGCGGCATTTGCTTGATAATGGTTTGGGATACAGAAGTGATTTGCGCATTCGCTGTTGCAATATCAACGCCTGGTTGGAAAAATATCTTGACGATGGCAAAGCCAGCGTATGAGTTGGCTTCAATGTGTTCGATGTCATTGACGGTAGTTGCCAATACCCGCTGATGAATCGTTGCAATGCGCCCTGCCATCTCTTCAGGCGGCAAGCCAGTGTATTGCCAGGCGACGGCAATGACTGGAATCTTGATATTAGGAAAAATGTCCGTTGGCATGCGCAATGCCGTCAACGGACCAATGATCAAAATCAGCAGCGCCATGACAACGAAAGTGTAAGGACGCCGTAAGGCGATGCGAACAAGCTCTAGCACGTCGTATCCTCGCTGTTAAGGTGCGGGTATTCTTGTTGCGGGCATTGATGAAGGGCTGCGTGGATAGTGTGTTTCATGGATTCGTGGCGAAAAAAGAAACTGCGAGAAACTGCGTAACTGCGCGTGTAGCTGCGAAAAACTGGGTGGATGATAGAAGTCCGGCTGATATATTAGAAATGCATTATTAGCATGGGTAGAATGCACAAGGTGAATAAATTGAAGTTTGATCTTAATTTACTGCGCGTTTTTGATGCCATGATGACAGAGCGTAATGTCACCCGCGCCGCGCAGCGTGTTTTCTTGTCTCAACCGGCGACTAGCCATGCGTTATCGCGGCTCAGAGACGAGATTGGCGATGATCTTTTCATCCGCACCGGGCGTGAGATGGTGCCCACAGCCAAGGCCTTGGCTTTAGCCCCAGCTGTTCGCGATATGTTGGAACGTCTAACCGAATTACTAGATGGCACAACGTTTGACCCAAAGAAATCCACCACGGTTTTTCGTATCAGCCTGGTCGATATGATGGAATATCTCTTGGCGCCGATGTTCTCGCAGATGATTCAAGACGATGCGCCGCACATTCACTTTGCCATTCAGGGCTATGAGTCCTCAACTTATCAGCAGCAGTTAAGTGCAGGTTTGCTCGATATTGCCGTGGGTCTGTCTGAGCCCACTTCGCCCAGTATTTATTCGAGCAAGCTAGTCACATTTTCCCCTGTTGGGCTGGTAAGAAAAAACCATCCGCTGACCCGGAACAAGGTGGGCATTAAAGAATTTAATCAAACTCCGCGCTTGAAGACTGACTTGCGAACAGGCGTTAATCATGAGGCGAGTCATGCAAGCAGCCCGGCCTTTGAGGCCATTTATCGGACGGCGCATTTTTTTGCTGTGCCTCTGTTATTGGCAAGTACTGATCTATTATTGGTGACAAGTGACGTGGTAGCTCAACTGCTTTGTGCACAATACCCATTGGTCACCATACCATTACCGGCGAATTATCCGCTGTTGGAACTCCATATTTTTTGGCATCAACGCACGCATAATGATCCAGCTCATCGGTGGATGCGTGAAAAAATCATAATAAGTGCACGGGACTTGGGTGTTCCCTGAAACAATTTCCGTCCTCAATATCTGTTGGGGTGCATTTGGCCTCACTTGGCTTTTGCTCGGTCCTCACTCAGCCAAGTAGTCAAGCCGAGAAAAAAGTATACTGCCGCACCTGTTTTTTTTAATTTTCCCTTATCTAGCCCGAGTGAGCATTAATCCCTATGAGCATTAAACCTGACAAGTGGATACGCCGCATGGCCGAGCAGCACGGCATGATCGAACCTTTTGAACCTGGCCTGGTGCGTGAAGTGGATGGCAAGAAGATCGTCTCCTACGGCACTTCAAGCTACGGTTACGACATCCGTTGCTCGCGCGAATTTCGGGTGTTCACCAACATCTATTCGACTATCGTCGACCCGAAGAACTTCGATCCCAATTCGTTCGTTGAAATGGATGGTGATTACTGCGTCATTCCACCGAATTCGTTTGCTCTGGCACGCACGATGGAATACTTCCGCATTCCACGCAATGTACTGACGGTGTGCCTGGGCAAGAGCACTTATGCACGCTGCGGCATCATCGTCAATGTCACGCCTTTCGAGCCGGAATGGGAAGGCTATGTGACGCTGGAATTTTCCAACACCACGCCGCTACCGGCAAAAATTTATGCCGGTGAAGGCTGTGCGCAAGTACTTTTTTTTGAGTCCGATGAAGTCTGTGAAACATCGTATAAAGATCGCGGCGGCAAATATCAGGGGCAGGTCGGCGTGACCTTGCCGAAGATATGACCATGCGTTTTCATTTCCCCATCATCGTTATCGACGAGGATTTCCGCTCGGAAAATGCCTCGGGGCTGGGTATCCGCGCCCTGGCGGAGGCGATCAAGCTAGAAGGCATCGACGTGCTGGGTGTTACCAGCTATGGCGATTTGTCGTCATTCGCCCAGCAGCAGAGCCGGGCTTCTGCCTTTATTTTGTCGGTGGATGATGAGGAGCTCGCCAATGAGGGCGAAGAGACAATCGCCGAGTTGCGTGCCTTTGTCGAAGAGATTCGCTACAAGAATGCCGAGATCCCGATTTTTCTGCATGGTGAAACGCGCACCAGCCGACATATTCCGAACGACATCCTGCGCGAACTGCATGGCTTCATCCACATGTATGAAGACACGCCGGAATTCATCGCGCGGCATGTGGTGCGTGAAGCGCGCTCGTACCTGGATTCACTGTCACCGCCATTTTTTCGAGCACTGGTGCACTACGCGGCGGATGGTTCGTATAGCTGGCACTGCCCCGGCCATTCGGGCGGCGTCGCTTTTCTGAAAAGCCCGGTCGGGCAGATGTTCCACCAGTTTTTCGGCGAGAACATGCTGCGTGCGGATGTTTGCAATGCAGTTGAAGAACTCGGTCAATTACTCGATCACACCGGCCCGGTAGCCGCGTCCGAGCGTAATGCGGCACGCATTTTCAATGCCGATCATTTGTTTTTTGTCACTAACGGCACGTCAACCTCGAACAAGATTGTCTGGCATTCCACCGTGGCGCCAGGGGATGTCGTGGTGGTGGATCGCAACTGCCATAAGTCCATTTTGCACGCGATCATGATGACCGGTGCAATCCCCGTATTTTTGATGCCGACGCGCAACAACTACGGCATCATCGGGCCGATTCCGCGTGAGGAATTTCTCTGGGAGAACATCCAGAAAAAAATCGATGCCAACCCATTCATCATTGACAAGAAGGCCAAGCCGCGCGTGTTGACAATTACGCAAAGCACCTATGATGGCATCCTCTACAACGTTGAAGACATCAAGGAAATGCTCGACGGCAAAATCGACACGTTGCATTTCGATGAAGCCTGGCTGCCGCATGCCGCCTTCCACGATTTTTATGGTGACTATCACGCTATCGGCGCCGACCGTCCGCGCTGCAAGGAGTCGATGATTTTTTCCACGCAATCCACGCACAAGCTTTTGGCCGGTCTTTCGCAGGCGTCGCAAATCCTCGTGCAAGATGCGCAACAGAACAAGCTTGACCGCGATGTTTTCAACGAAGCTTATCTGATGCACACGTCAACTTCGCCACAGTATTCGATCATCGCCTCGTGCGATGTGGCGGCGGCGATGATGGAAGCGCCGGGCGGCCCGGCCCTGGTTGAAGAATCCATTGCCGAGGCGCTGGATTTTCGCCGCGCCATGCGCAAGGTTGATGAAGAATGGGGTGTTAACTGGTGGTTCAAGGTCTGGGGTCCAGACGATCTTTCCGAAGAAGGCATCGAAGAGCGCGAAGCCTGGATGCTCAAGGCAGGCGAACGCTGGCATGGCTTTGGCAATCTGGCCGAGGGCTTTAATCTGCTGGATCCGATCAAGGCCACCGTCATTACGCCGGGGCTGGATGTGGATGGCGATTTCTCTGACGACATTGGCATGCCGGCGGCGATTGTTACCAAATATCTTGCCGAGCATGGCGTGATTGTCGAGAAGTGCGGGTTGTATTCCTTCTTCATCATGTTCACCATCGGCATTACCAAGGGCCGCTGGAATACGCTGGTGACGGCACTGCAACAATTCAAGGATGATTACGACCGCAATCACCCGCTATGGAAGGTGCTGCCTGAGTTTGTCGCCAAACATCCGCGTTACGAGCGGGTTGGCTTGAAAGATTTATGCACGCAGATTCACGCGGTATATAAAGCCAATGACATTGCGCGACTGACGACCGAAATGTATTTATCAAACATGGTCCCCGCGATGCGTCCGGCCGATGCTTTTGCCAAGATGGCACATCGTGAAATTGACCGCGTTGGTATTGATGAACTCGAAGGCCGTGTCACCGCGGTTTTGCTGACGCCGTACCCTCCCGGCATACCGTTGCTGATTCCGGGTGAACAGTTCAATGGCACGATTGTTAGCTATCTCAAATTTGCGCGTGAGTTCAACGAAAAATTCCCCGGGTTTGAGACTGATATCCATGGTCTGGTGAAAGATGCCAGCAATGGCAGCGTGCGTTACTACGTGGATTGCGTCAGGCAATAATCAAAACGCCAAAACGCGGCGCAGAACTCAAAAAGTCGGCGCTGGCAACACGCCGACTCATCAACTCATTCTGTACGCCGGTAGCTGACGAAATCGTAAGCAAGTCCGTCCGGATTGACATGCGGCTCGCGCGTCAGCTCTGACCAATCGACGCGGCTGAATTCCGGAAAATGTGCATCGCCGACCACCTCGGCGTGGATTTCGGTGAGCTCCATGCGTTGCGCCAGCGGTAGCGTCTGGGTGTAAATTTCTGCGCCGCCAATCACGAAGGCGGTCTCTTCGTTCGCGCAGGCGGCGATCGCGGCTGCGACTGAATTGACGACGGTCGCTCCCTGTGCGCAATAGCCAGGGTTGCGCGTGATGACAATGTTATGCCGTCCAGGCAGCGCCCGGCCGAGCGATTCCCAGGTCTTGCGTCCCATGATGATGGGATGGCCGAGGGTGAGCGCTTTGAAGCGTTTCAAGTCATCGGCAATGCGCCAGGGCAAGGTGTTTTCTGCGCCAATCACGCCATTGGCGGCAATAGCGGCAATGAGCGCAATACAGAGTGCAGATGTGTTGGTGTTGGTCATGAGGTCAGGTTTTTTGCGTGAGTGTTTGATAAAGATCGGTATAGTGCTGCGTCGGCGAGTTCCAGCTAAAGTCGGCGCTCATGCCACGGCGCTGGAGTGTTTTCCAGCGCGGGGTATTGTGCCAGAGTGCCACGGCACGGCGGATTGTCGCCAGCAGTGCGGCGGGCGTGATGTGCGAGAACACAAAGCCATTGCCATGCCTGGTATCGGCGGCATCGATCACTGTGTCAGCCAGCCCGCCCGTGGCGTGCACGATGGGTGGCGTACCGTAACGCAGGCTGTACATCTGGTTCAATCCACAGGGTTCGAAGCGTGAGGGCATCAGAAACAGGTCGGCCCCGGCCTCGATGCGGTGGGCGAGTCTTTCTTCAAAACCGATATGCACAGCAAATTGCCCTGGCCATTGCGCTGTGAGGGTGCGAAAGGCGGCTTCCATCTCATGCTCTCCGTTACCGAGCACGGCCAGTTGCACCGGTAGAGCCGCGAGTTCCCTGGCAATGTCGATCACCAGGTCAAGACCCTTCTGCTCGGTGAGGCGGCTGACAATGCCGACCAACGGCATTTTTTTCGTTGCCGCCAGACCCATTTCGGCGCGTAGCGCGGCCTTGTTGGCAGATTTTCCGGCGAGCCGGTCAACCGCATAGGTGGTCGCCAGATAAGGGTCAGTTGCCGGGTCCCATTGCCTGGTGTCGATGCCATTCAGAATGCCGGTTAATCGGCGGGCGCGGTAGCGCAGCAGGCCATCCAGGCCCATGCCTGCCGCGGCCGTCTGAATTTCCTGCGCATAGGTTGGGCTGACGGTGGTGATCGCATCGGCAAACTGCAAACCAGCCTTGAGGAAGGAGAGTTGGCCGTAATATTCCACACCATCCATGGCCCAGGCATGCTCGGGCAGGTCCAGCGCGGACAGCAGCTCGCGTCCGAACAATCCCTGGAAGGCGAGGTTGTGGATGGTCATCACTGTTGCGGCCCTCTTCACGGTCCCTGCCTGCTGCGACAGATAATGCAAATAGGCTGGTGCGAGCGCAGTTTGCCAGTCATTACAGTGCAGGATGTCCGGTCGCCAGTCGAGCGGGCTGGCTCCTCCGGCGAGTAGTGCTGCAACGCGCGAGAGCAGGCCGAAGCGCAAGGCATTGTCAGGCCAGCCGTCACCATCTGGCCCCAGATAAGGGTTGCCAAGGCGACCAAAGCAGGCGTCACATTCCAGCAGATACAACGGCATGCCTTGTGCGATCGTTGCGGCGTGTAGCGTTGCGGTATGGCCCAGGGCGGAAAAGCTTGTCAGTGGCACGGCATCCGGAAAGGCAGCTTTGAGTGCCGGATAGGCGGGTAGCAGAATACGGACGTCAATCCCTGCGGCATGCATGGCAGGGGGCAAGGCGGCAGCGACATCGCCCAGCCCGCCGGTTTTGACCCAGGGTGCTATTTCGGAGACAACAAAAAGAACTTTCATTTCCAAAGTCGAAATTCAGCCCACAAAAGGTACAGAGAAAACGCCAAATTTGCTATTCAGCAACAGAGGGTGAGGAGGCGACACGAAGTGTACGCTACCTTGATTTCGCCTGCGTATTCTGTGGTTTGCTGGAGTGATCTGTCGAGTAGTGGTTGGCATCATTCAGGACAAGGCACGACACCATCGCATAAGCGAAAATCGCGAGCGTCTGCCACCAGGGTAATGAGAAGTCCCGGGAGGCCCACGGACGTCAGGATGGTACCCGTGAATGCAACTGCAACAAGGGCCATCGCAAGAGTTTTACTGGGTATCGTCGCCCAGAGCCAGCGTCGCTCCCGCGCGGACACGATGGAAAATACGGCCATAAGTAGCGTCAGAAAGCTGAAGGTGTAGAGGGCGTTATCGTCGGTCGCCAGACCAAAACGCGGCGGTGATGTCAAAGATATTGATCGTTGCCGGCATCACTCGCAGGAGCACTGTTTTGGATTTCCTTGTAGTCGTTTGCATGGTGTGCAGCACGTGCAATACTCATTCCGCCAGTGTCGGGTACAACCTCACTGCGACGAATAGAAGGACAGTGAATACTGCGAACATGACCGAAAAATCAACTCCGTAACCGTGAACGCTTTCCCCTCCGGTGATCATGAGTCCGCGCAACGCGTCGATCAGATAGGTGAGTGGATTGATCTGCGCGAGGAAACGCAGCCAGCGTGGCATGATGTCCAGCGGATAAATCGCGTTGCTTGCGAAAAACATAGGCATTGTGAGGAGTTGCCCAATGCCCATGAAACGCTCACGCGTTTTTACAATGCACGCAATGATCAGCGAGAAGGTGGCAAATATCCCCGATCCCAGCATCACACTGGCCAGCACGGCGAAGATTGCCAGCGGATCCAGCCTGAGTGAAACATGCATGACGAGTGCGATGAGATAAATGACCACGGCTTGCACGAGGCCGCGGAATCCCGCGGCAACTGCTTTACCAAACACCAGGGAGCTGCGACGAGCGGGACTTACCAGGAGTTTATGCACCACGCCAAGGTCACGCTCCCAGATGATGGCGATGCCATAAAAGATCGCGCTGAACAGAACACTCTGCGCGAGGATCCCCGGCGTGATGAACGCAAGATAGCTTAACTGCCCGGTGTGGATGCCACGAACCTGGGCGAGAACCTGTCCGAACACTACCAGCCACAGCACGGGTTGCACTGCACGGGAAACGAGTTCGGTCGGATCACGAATGAGCTTGATCAGCTCGACTTCTACAATCGCGGCACTCTCGCGGATGAATCGTTTCATGTGTTTGCGCTCAGCCGAGGCGGTGAGCCGTCCTGCGGGTCTGGGTGACCTCGCTGAAAGCTCCGCCCTCGTGTATCAAGCCACCCGCGTAATGTGCGAATACATCGTCCATGGTCGCGTGCTCTCCGAGTTGCCTGCGCAATTCAGCAGGCTTTCCCTCCACGCTGACTCGCCCCATATGCAGAATTGCCAACTTATCACAAAGCGTCTCGGCTTCTTCCATATCGTGTGTCGTGATGAGAACCGTCATGCCATAGTCGCGCCGGAGATCCAGCAGGCGATCCCACACCATATGACGCGCAACCGGATCGAGTCCGATGGTCGGCTCATCCAGGAACAGGAGCGCGGGACGGTGCAGCATGGCCTGGGCAAGCTCAAGCCTGCGGATCATTCCGCCTGAGTAGGTTTTTACCAGCTTGTGCGCCGAATCGGCAAGCCCCATGAAGTCCAGCGCATCACCGATGCGCTTGCCACTCTCTGCCCCGGGCAGGCTGTAGAGTTTCGCCGACAGGCGCAGATTCTCGTAGCCAGTCAGGGCGCCGTCGGCCGACAAAAGTTGCGAGACGTAGCCGATACGCCGCCTGACATCTCCCGGCGATTTGATGAGGTCGAATCCGCCAACCGTGGCTGATCCGGATGTGGGCGATAGCAGTGTCGTGAGCATCTTGATGACGGTGCTCTTCCCCGCGCCGTTTGCACCGAGCAAACCGAAAATCTCTCCATAGGGAACGCGCAGTTCGATATGATCCACCGCAGTCAAATATCCGAACTGGCGTGTCAGTGCAGAGGTCTCGATGGCAAATCTGTCAGATGCGGCGGCGTCCATGGTGAAGCCTCTAAAAATTCAGCCCAACGGTTTTTGCCATGGCTTATGGCAGGCGGCAACCAGTCCCGCCGTCGAGCTGTCCAGCCCCGTTGCTGCTGTGCATCCCTCGATCATTGGCAGCAGGCGGCTGGCGAGCTGCTTGCCGTATTCCACACCCCACTGGTCGAAGGAATTCAGGTCCCACAGCACGCCGAGGGCAAATACCTTGTGTTCATACAGTGCAATCAATTGGCCCAGCGTATAGGGATCCAGGCGCGGCAGCAGCAACGTGGTGGAGGGTTGATTCCCGGGGAAGACTTTGTACGGCGCCAAGAAAGCCGGCACTGGCGACACGGCGGCAGCGAATTCAGCAGTCGCTTCGGCAAGCGTTTTGCCACGCATCAGCGCCTCGCTTTGGGCAAAACAATGCGCGAGCAGTTTGGTGTGATGGCCGGGTAGCGTGAAGTCGGGTTCGATGAGCGCAATAAATTCGCAGGGAATCAACCGTCCGCCTTGATGAATCAACTGGTAAAAAGCATGCTGGCCATTGGTGCCCGATTCGCCCCAGAGTATCGGCGCGGTGGCATAAGCGACAGTCTTGCCATCACGGTCGACCTGCTTGCCGTTGGATTCCATTTCCAGTTGCTGCAAATAGCTTGGCAAGAGTTCCAGCGATTGGCTGTAAGGCAGCAGGGCGCGGGTTTCTGCACCAAGAAAATTGACATTCCAGAGCTCCAGCAGGGCCAGCGTGAGCGGTAGATTGCGTTCTGCGGGTGCGCTGAAAAAGTGCGCATCCATCGCCGCGCCACCCGCCAAAAACTGACGGAAGTTGTCCATGCCAATAGACAGCGCCAGCGGCAGGCCAATGGCCGACCAGAGCGAGAAGCGGCCGCCGACCCAATCCCAGAATTCAAAGGCATTCACCGAATCGATGCCGAACGCAGCCACTGCGGGGAGATTGGTCGATACGGCAACGAAATGACGCGCCACGGCCGCTTCGCCCAGCGCAGCAGTTAGCCAGGCGCGAGCCGATGCCGCATTTTGCATTGTCTCTTGCGTGGTAAAAGTTTTGCTGGCGATGATGAATAGCGTACGTGCCGGATCAAGGCTGGCGAGCACATTTGCCAGATGCGCGGCATCGAGATTGGAAACGTAATGCACCGTAATGTCCGGCATATGCTGTGCGGCCAAGGCGCGGCTGGCCATTTTGGGGCCGAGATCGGAGCCGCCAATGCCGATATTGACGATGTCGCGGATGCGCTCACCCGTTGTGCCGCGCCAGTGGCCTTGGTGAATGGCGTTGCAAAAGCGGTCCATCTGACCCAGCACGCGGTGCACATCGGGCATGACGTCTTGTCCTGCGTAATAGATCGGCTCGCTGCCGCCATGGCGCAGTGCGGTGTGCAACACGGCACGGCCTTCGGTGTGGTTGATGGCGTCCCCGGCACGCATACGCGCAATCCATTGGGTGCCATCGGCGGTTTGCCACAGCGCATGCAGTGACGCCATGATGTCTGTCGTGACGCGCTGCTTGGAATAGTCGAGTAGGAAGCCTTCTTCGCGTAACGAAAAGTGCGTGAAGCGTTGGTCATCGGCAGCAAACAGATCACGCAGGTGAACGCTGCGCACCATTTCTGCAAGGCGTGCCAGCGTGATCCAGCCGGGTGTGTTGGTCAGGCTCACGAACGGTTCACAGCCACAGCATCATGCCCATCTCGAAGGGATGGGTCAGCAAGGAGTGGCTTGGATAGGCACGCACGCGGTATTCCATTTTGCCGCACTGCTCGGGTGTCAGCTCGCAACTGAAAAAATGCTCACCGCCTTCCAGTGGCTGTTCGTGGCACATTACGTGATGCCACGCCTTGTTCGAGGTGGCTTTACGAGGACGGGTGAATATCAGTTCGACCGTCAGGTCTTCCGGCATCAGTCCGTTGAGTTGGACAGCAATCTCGAAGCGCAGCGTTCCACCAAAGCGGATGCGGCTTATGGCCTGATCGAGACGTCGCAGATGGACTCCCGGCCAGGCATTGCGGACACGGGTTTTCCATTCGGCGACCTGGCGCGCACCGGTGAAGTTTTCTGCAGTGTACTTGCGCCATTGCGCAGCAGCGGGCGAGTAGAACTTTGTCGCATATTCGCTGACCATGCGCTGCATGTTGAAGCGCGGCATGATCGAGGCAATCGAATGCTTGGCCATAGCCACCCATTCCGGTGAATAACCAAGTGCGGTGTTGCGGTAGTACATCGGGATCACGCTGTCCTGCAACAGCTCATACAGCGTGCGTGCTTCTTCGGCGTCGCGTTGTGCGGGATCCAGCCCCTCTGCCGCCGGACTGATCGCCCAGCCGTTCTTGCCATCGTAACCCTCGCCCCACCAGCCATCAAGCACGGACAGGTTGAGTGCGCCGTTGATGGCCGCCTTCATGCCCGACGTGCCTGAGGCTTCGAGCGGATAGATCGGATTGTTGAGCCAGACATCAACCCCCGCTACCAGACGGCGGGCCAGATGCAGGTCATAGTCTTCCAGCATCAGGATGCGGCCTGCGAATTCGCGTTGTTGGGAGAGTTCGGCGATCTGGCGGATCAGTTGCTGGCCCGGTTCGTCCGCCGGGTGGGCTTTCCCGGCGAAGAGAAAGAGTACCGGATGTTGTGCATCGAAGAGAATTTCGCGCAGCCAGTCGAGATTGTTGAACAGTAGCGTGGCACGCTTGTACGTGGCAAAGCGGCGGGCGAAGCCGATGGTCAGCACTGTCGGATTGGCCGGGTCGGCAAAGCGCAGCAGGCGGTCCAGATGTGCTTCCGAACCCTGATTGCGTATTTGCTGTTGACGTACCCGGTTGCATACCAGATGCAGGAGCTGGGCCTTGAGTGACTGGCGGATGCTCCAGAAAACCTGGTCGGGAATATGTTGTATATCCGACCAGCAGGATTCATCTGCCTGGCGGTTCTGCCAGCCGAGACCGAGATGGCGATCGAACGTCTCATGCCAGTCTGCGGCGAGAAAGGTTGGCACATGCACCGCATTGGTTACATAATCCATCGGGTTTTCAGTTGCCTCGACCTGTGGCCACAGATCGCTGCAGATGCGTGCTGATACGTCACCATGAATGCGCGAGACGCCGTTATGAAAGCGCGAACCGTGCAGCGCCAGCGCGGTCATGTTGAAGTCGTTGCTACTATCGGTGTGGCCCATGCTCAGCAGGGTTTTGCGATCAAAGCTGCCGGCTTTGCAGAAGCTGTCAAGATAATGCATTACCAGGTCATCGGCGAAATGGTCATGGCCTGCAGGTACGGCGGTGTGGGTGGTGAATACCGTGTTGGCGGCGGCGGCTTCAAGCGCGGTGGCAAAGTTCTGGCCCTGATCCATGAGATTGCGAATACGTTCCAGAATAAAGAAAGCGGCATGTCCCTCGTTGATATGCCAGACCGTGGGCGCCAAGCCGAGCGCGCGCAGGGCGCGCACCCCGCCTATGCCGAGCAGGATTTCCTGTTCGATGCGAACGCGACTGTCGCCGCCGTAGAGTTGATGAGCGATGTCGCGGTCAGTCAGGATGTTTTTCTCGATATCGGTGTCGAGCAGATAAAGCCGGGTGTTGCCGACGCGAGCCTGCCACAGTTTGGCCCAGACCGTGCGGCCGGGAAAGTCGACTCCGACAAGAACATCATGGCCACTGGGGTCGCGCACCGGATCGATCGGCATATCGTCAAAGTCGTTATCCGTGAAGTGTGCGTGTTGCTTGCCGTCGCGGTCAATGGTTTGCCGGAAGTAGCCTTGGCGGTAGAGCAGGCCGATGGCGACAAAAGGCAGGCGCAGGTCAGAGGCCGCCTTGCAGTGATCGCCGGAAAGAATGCCCAGTCCGCCGGAATAAATTGGCAGGCTTTCATGAAAGCCGAATTCGGCACAGAAATAAGCAATCAGATCAGTCGATTCTAGCGGCAGTTTGCCGGGCAGTTCCTGCGTGGCTGGTGTCGCATGGTAGGCATCATAGGCCGCTAGCACGCGATTCATGGTATCGAGGAAAATCGGGTCTTCAGCGGCCTCCTCAAGCCGGTGCTGATCGACGCGCTTGAGGAAGGCCTTGGGGCTGTGGTTGGTTGCCCGCCATAAGCGTAAATTCAAGCGTGCGAATAGTTCACGCGTGGGACGATCCCAGCTGTACCAGAGATTGTTGACGAGTTCTTCAAGCCGCGCAAGGCGTGGCGGAATTTCGGGATTGACTTCGAGCGGATAGCGGGTGCCGGGCATGATAGTCGGTAAAAAAGGTTGAGCTGAACTGAATTCTATGCTGTGGAAGTCACCTTGAGGGTGATGCGTTGCCAGTCGCCGGTAGCTGGCCAGCGGAGTGTAAGGCAGACGGCCTGCATGATTTTTTCGAAACCGGCTTCGGATTGCGATACGGTATGGTGCGGCCGCGCCGAGAAAGTTCCCGCAGACGACTCGAAGGGTGTGCCAAGCGAGCATCGCGCTGGTGACATGGTGATATTCAGGGCACCATGCAGTTCGGTATCCTCCAGCGTCAATTGCGAGGCGCCGACAAGATCGAGGGGCTGACCAAAACCACAGGGAATACGGCCGTCGGCCAGCACATAGCGACCGCCGTAACCATCGCAACTGGGCATCGCGAGACTGAGTTGTGTCTCCAGCTGTCCAGCGGAATTATTGGCTGGACCCACGATTGCCCCCATTTTGCTATGCGTGGAGGTGATGCGGTAGGCAATTTCCAGTGTGTCACCCTGTAGCGCATAGCGTTTTTCTACGCGCCAACCATCGCCAATGGCAGCAAAGTGACTGAGCGCGCCATCGCGGCGATAGGTGTTCAGGGCATGACGAGCGCCATCGGCGGCAATCCAATCATCAAGGAACAGGCCACGCGGACGAACATCGGGTTCGGTATCCGCCGGCACAATGACATGCAGGAAGGCGATGCGGTCATGGGCTGAGGCGATGCCGTTTTTTTCTGCCGTGGGTGCCGTATCACCAGCGCCGACTTTTGCATGCAGCTTTGCATGATAGGTCTCCGTGTGACGACGCAGCGCATCGCCGAAGTTGTGCGCCAACAGCAGGCTGGAGAATTCCACCAGCGCGGCATCGCCATCTTCACGGATGACAGCCAGCAATTCGCCGCTGCGCAGAATGATCTCGTCATGGCCGTCATTGTCGATGTCGCGGCATTCAAGTGCGGGAGCGGGTGTTAGATGTTCGAGCGCGGCCTCCAGCGCCAGCAGGTTGTGCCACACCGCACGGCGCAGATGCGGCAGATACAGGCCGCCGAACAGTCCATGCCAGTAGGCATCATTCGCCTGGGCGCGATGCAGGTGCTCCTGCATTTCCACGGTACGTTGCGCTGCCGGCAGCTGAGTCAGCCGTCGCGAAATTTCCAGCATGCGTTTGTGCATCCAGTTGGCTTCCGGGTAGCGCGACATGAAATTGCGCCAGATGCCGCCGCGCAAAAAAGCCTTGTGCGCTTCAAAACGGCCTGTCGCCTTTTCTGTGTCGATTAGTGCGTGATAGATGCTGGCACTTGACGCGGGCAGCGTCCACTCATTCATCTCGATGTAGGAGGTGGTCGGCAGATAGATGATGCCGCGCGTCTTTTCGCTCACATGATATTCGGCAAAGGTCTTGGTACGAATCAGCGGTGAAGCCAGCACACCCTCGATGAACTGCATCAGCCAGCCTTTCTCATACACCCAGGCATAGGTTTCTGGCCAGATACCGAATTTCTCGATGTCGTCGAAATAGATCGCGGCGCGGCGTCCTTGTCGCGCCAGATCCTCGAGCCAGGCGACCGCTTCAGTGGCGGGCGAGAAGGGCAGCCGGTAACGTGCTGCTTCGGCAATGGGGAACAGATCAAGACGCTGGCCATCGTCTTCGGTCGTGTAGAAACTGTCGAGCTGTTCGCTGTTCGCCCCGGTGCAGAGAAAATGGTAATCGTCGACAGCAACATAGCGGATGCCGGTCTCGGCCAGCGCAGACACTACGGAGGATTCCCAGACGCGCTCGGTCAGCCAGGCACCGGCAGGGCGCACGCCGAAATGGCGTTCGATCTTGTCCGAGAGGGTGTTGATCTGCGTCACCCGATCGCGGTGCGGGATAGCTGCCAGCACGGGTTCGCAGTCGCCGGAGCCGAACCATTCGACCTGACCACGCCGCGTCATGGCAGCTAGCCGCGCCATGTCATCAGGAAAATTCGCCAGCAGATAATCGAGCAGCCAGCCCGAAAAATGCACGCTGAAACGGAAGGCCGGATAACATTCCATGACGCGCAGGAACATGCCGTAGCTGCGAATATGGGCATCATCAATGACCACCGGAAAATTGCCCACGGGCTGATGGGCGTGAACGCCGAACAGCAGGGTGATGGGGGCGATCGGCATGGCGGGCTTGTCCGATGGGGTCATGCGGAGGACTCGGTTGCGCGACGCATCGAACCGCCGACAGCTGAGCTTGACCCGGAGGAGATCGACGCCTCAAGCTGGGTTGGCGGTTCCAGTTGCAGCAGGCGGTAAAGGTGGATGAGATTGTGGCGGAACAGGTGATCGAAACTGGCGACGCTGGTTGCCGGGTTGTAGTCGCCGAACCACCAGAACCAGTCCGAGCTTTCGCAGATGGCCAGTTGCCGTGTTGCCAGCGCCGACTTTTCTGCCGACAGCCGGCCGCTGGACAGCACCAGGTCATAACTTTGCTTGGCGGTGCACAGCAGATCCCAGGCGTGATTTTTCTGTTTGTCGCCGATCCAGGTTGATAGCGTGCCATACACCCAGCTTCCGGCTACCAGCTGTAGTAGCGGAGATGCCACGATCGGCTGGTCTTGCGCCAGCAATTCGGCATAGGTGGTGGTGCGGATGCGGGGGTGCTGCGCGAGCAGGCCATACAGATCGTCAAAAAAATAGTAGCCGTTGTAGGGATAGTGCTCCCAGGCATTTTCGCCATCGAGAATAATGCTGACGACAGGCTCTTCGGTGGCCGATGCAGCGTCGAGAATGGCCTCGAGTTGTGTGACCAGATGCTGGGCTGCATCGCGTCCATGCCATTTGGCGTAATCGAAGCCGATCAGGTCGGACAGCCGCTCGTCGCGAAAAAACAGGGTCATTCCTGGTGCGCTTTCCAGCCGCCAGGGGCGATAGGTCGCATGCGCGGCTGTATGAATGCCGCTGGCGGCAAGGCTGTGTTTGAGCACGCCTTCGCCACTGGCGATCCAGCGGCAGCCAGCGTCGGCCAGAAGCTGGGCGAAGGGCGTGGAAATGGCACCTTCGGCCGGCCACATGCCGACAGGCGGCGCGCCGAAGCGGGTGGCATGGCTGGTGTGGGCATTTTCAATCTGGGTCACGACCCGGCTGCGTCCGCCCGGATAAATGGTACTGATCGGCAGCTGGGCATCGGGCTGGCTTTCACGCGCGGCGTGGAAGTCCAGTAGTAGCGGGGCCAGCGGATGGGTTTGCGGCGTTGTTGATAGCTCGATCTGACCTCGCGCCGCCAGTGCCCGCCAGCGCGGGATGAGGTCGCTGATCAGTTTGCCGATGCTCGCCAGCAGATGTTGTCGGTCGGTGGCGTCATAACCTTCGCCCTTGCTGATCAAGGCAGCAATCAGCGGATTACTGCGACGCTCGGCTTCACCCGTCCAGGTCAGGTGATACCAGGTGACGAGATCGGAAAAATAGGCACCGGAAAGATAGGCAAGCGTGGTTTCACCCTCGCGGCAGAGATCCAGATAGAGGGTATGCAGATGCTGGTAACGGGGGAAGGGCGCGAGCATGGTGAGGTGATTGCTGCGAAAGCAGGTATTCAGCAAAAGCTGGCGATCAGTTGCCGCGATCTGGTCGAGATCGGGCGCAGCCAGCATGCGTAATAGTGGATCGCGGAATTTTCTGCTCACGAATTGCTGGGCGTAATCCTCGATCTGTTCCAGCAACACCGGCACAAAATTCACTACGCAGCGGATTTCCGGGTAGCGCTCCAGATGCGCTGCCATGTCGGCGTAGTCTTTCATGGCATGCAGATAAACCCAGGGCAGCATGAATTCGCCTGCCGCCGTCCCATCAGCACCAGCGCGCTGCGTCCCTTCGGGAACTTTTATCATGCCGTCGCCATGATTCCGATAGTCGGGCTGGTGCATGTGCCACAGAAAGACGAGCTTGAGTTGTTTCATGGGGAGAGTGTCGTCAGTAATCAGCGGATGAAGTGGTGTGCTTGTTGACCGAGCATTTCCGGCGTGACCAGCGTGACGCCGTTCGCGCTGACATGGAAGCGTTGGCGATCCGCTGTGGCATTAAAGCCAATTGTCATGCCGGCGGGGATGCGGCAGTGTTTGTCCATTACCACTCGCCGCAGCTTGGCACCGCGGCCAATGTCGACATCAGACAGGATCACCGAATCCTCGATTTGCGCACGGCTATGCACGCGCACCCGCGAAAACAGCAGAGAGCGTCGTACGCTGGCGCCACTGATGATGGTGCCGCCCGAAACCAGCGAATCGACTGCGATGCCGCGTCGGCCGTCATCATCGTCAAAAACGAACTTGGCTGGTGGCAGTTGTTCCTGATGTGTCCAGATCGGCCAGGTTTCGTCGTAGAGGTTAAGTTCGGGTATGACCTTGGTCAATTCCATATTGGCCTCCCAGTAGGCATCAATAGTGCCGACATCACGCCAGTAGGGAATGCCGGCGCCGTCCATGCCGACACAGGAATCGGCAAAGCGGTGGGCGAACACGCGATGGTGCTCTACGCAATGCGGGATCACGTTCTTGCCGAAATCATGTGCGGAGTTTGCATCGTCCTTGTCGCGGATCAGTTGTGCGTAGAGGAAATCGGCGTTGAATACATACACGCCCATGTTGGCCAGCGCGCGGCCAGGGCGGTTTGGCATCGGTGGCGGATTGGCTGGTTTTTCGAGAAAGGATGACACGCGATTGTCCTGGCCGACATCCATGATGCCGAAGGCACTGGCCTCAGTCAGCGGCACATCCATGCAGGCGACAGTCAGGTCGGCCTGGGTCTGCACATGCTCCAGCAGGATGCGACCGTAGTCCATTTTGTAGACATGGTCGCCGGAGAGTACCAGGACGTATTTTGGGCGGTTGCGCCGGATCAGGCCGAGGTTTTGATACACCGCATCGGCCGTGCCCCGATACCAGTCTTTGCTCACCTGTTGCTGAGCCGGCAGAATGTCGATGAATTCGTCAAAGCGTCCATCGAGAAAGCTCCAGCCGCGTTGCAGATGCTGGATCAGGCTTTGCGCCTTGTATTGCGTGGCGACACCGATGCGGCGCACGCCTGAATTGACACAATTGGAGAGCGTGAAGTCTATGATGCGGAATTTTCCGCCAAAAGGCACGGCAGGCTTTGCCCGCCAATCAGTGAGCTGCATCAGGCGGCTGCCGCGACCACCGGCCAGCACAATGGCAAAAGCGGTGCGTGTCAGATGGCTGGCACTCATATATATGTATCCTTTCCAGTCGGATGTTTGCGGCAGAAGGCAGGCACTGGCACCAATATTATTTCAGCTGCATGCAATTTCGCATCAGGCCAGGGTGATATCGCGTGACAGATACACATCCTGAATTGCATTGAGCAGTTGCACGCCTTCCGCCATTGGCCGCTGGAAAGCCTTGCGGCCGGAGATCAAGCCCATGCCACCGGCGCGCTTGTTGATCACTGCCGTACGCACTGCCTGGGCCAGATCGTTTTCGCCCGATGCGCCGCCGGAATTGATCATGCCGGCGCGGCCCATGAAGCAATTGGCTACTTGATAGCGCACCAGATCAATGGGATGTTCTGTCGTCAATGCGGAATACACCTTGGGATGGGTTTTGCCAAAGCCAATGGCGGTAAAGCCGCCGTTGTTGGTGGCCTGCTTTTGCTTGACGATATCAGCTTCGATGGTGGCCGCCAGATGATTCGCCTGGCCGGTCAAATCAGCCGCTTCATGGTAGTCGACACCATCTTTCTTGAAGCCCGGATTGCGCAAATAGGCCCATAAAAAAGTAACCATACCCAGCCGGTGCGCATGGGCAAAGGCTGCGGAGACTTCCTGTATCTGCCGCCGGGATTCCGGCGAGCCGTAATACACCGTCGCGCCCACTGCCATGGCACCCAGATCAAAAGCCTTTTGCACGCTGGTGAACAGTGTCTGGTCATGCATTGTGGGGTAGGTCAGCATTTCATTGTGGTTCAGCTTCACCAGAAAAGGGATCTTGTGGGCGTATTTGCGCGAGACAGCGCCCAGCACGCCCAGTGTTGATGCCACAGCATTGCAGCCGCCTTCAATCGCCAGGCGGACGATATTCTCCGGATCGAAGTATTCCGGGTTGGGGGCGAATGAGGCGCCGCCCGAGTGCTCCACACCCTGATCTACCGGCAGGATGGACAGGTAACCGGTGCCACCCAGTCGGCCGGTATTGAAAATCTGCTGGAAGTTGCGCAGCGTGCCCGGCGTGCGGTCGCTGCCTGCGACGACTCGGTCAATGAAATCCGATCCCGGCAGATGCAGTACGGTTTTGGGAAAGGTATGGCAAGCGTGGTTAAGCAGATAATCAGCTTCACTGCCGAGTAGTGCGGGGATGTCTGCCATGTTGCCTCCTGGTACGATCTGGTAGTACGGATAGCATACAGTTACGAACTCGAGAGCAAATTATGGTTTATTTCCGCATCGTAGGGAAGTTATGTTTTCAAAAAACCAAGTAATGTCCAAGTAATGTAGTAGTGTGGTGCGACAGCGCGATTAACTGATTTACCAGGCTATTCAAGGTGGGGATTCTCCTCTGGACTGAGGCGGTCGCGCAGGTTAAACAGGTTGATAGAGGATGCAGCCAATCATGGAGCAATCACAAAACAGCATGAGTGTGGTAGCAGCGATCTACGGACGCCATTCAGTGCGTAACTACACCCCAGAGCAGCTTGATCGAGATACGATTAATGTCTTGCTGGCTGCCGCTGTGCGTGCGCCAACAGCCATTCATAAAGAGCCGTGGGCGTTTGTGGTTGTGCAGGACGCAGCGCTGTTGCGGCGCATCTCTGACTGCGCCAAGGCATTTCTCAGTCAGGAGATCCATCACGCGGGTCTGCATACAGGAAGTCATGCGCTGGATACACTGGCTAGTTCGGATACCAGCGTCTTCTACAGTGCCAGTACGCTGATTGTGATTTGTGCGGACACGACAGGCGCTTTTTTCACAGCTGACTGCTGGTTGGCGGCAGAAAACCTGATGCTTGCTGCTCACGCACGTGGGCTGGGTACTTGTGTCATCGGTTGCGCAGTCTCTGCCCTCAATAGCGCCGAACTGAAAGCTGAACTTGGGCTACCGGTAGGCACTACTGCCATCGCTCCAATCATCGTTGGTGTCCCCGCGGATGAGACATCGCCAACAGAACGCAAAGAACCGAGAATTCTGGCTTGGAAATAAACCAGCAGTTGAATGCCGTGAATACTTTGAGCACCCTATTGCGTCACATATCGCCTGTCTTGATCGACGCGGGGCAAGACTGGGTGGAGCTCGGTGAACCAGCTGATTGGTGGAGTGAGTCGCATGGGTGAGCTGTCCAATTGGACCGAGTACAGTCGTTTTCTGCTGTCTTTGCTGGCAGTGCTGGATCCCTTCATGGCGATACCGATTTTTCTTGGCATGTGCGAACATCGTTCAGAAGCTGATCGCCGCCGCTTTGCCAAGGTAATCAGTTTGACAGTGTTTGGCGTTCTAGTCGGTGTTGCTCTGGCCGGGGAAGCGGTGTTGCGCATCATGGGGACGAGCCTTGCCTCATTCCGCATTGGCGGTGGCCTGGTGCTTTTGCTGATGGCCTTTGCCATGCTGCAGGCAAAACCTGGTGATGTGCGTCAGACAGCGGCGGAGGCCGATGCGCTCGATGGAATAGAAACGATAGGTGTCGTGCCTTTAGCCGTGCCGTTGCTGGCAGGGCCGGGCGCTATCAGTACGGTGATGATTTCCGTGCAGCAGGGCGGGCTGTTTCACGATGCACTGGTGATAGTTATCATCGGTGCCGTCTGCGCCGTGGTCTGGTTGATGCTGCGTCTGGCCGTGCCGGTCGGCCGCCTGATGGGGACAGCCGGGCTTAATGTTGCCAACCGCTTGCTGGGTCTATTGCTGGCGGCAATCGCGGTGGAATCGATGGCCACGGGTTTGAAGGAACTGTTCCCGGTGTTGGCGGGCGGGTAGTCCTGATGCTTATTTTGTTTGTGCAGATAAAAGTTTGCCCGTGTGGTGGGCTGGCTGAGTGGCGAACAGTGGCCGAGGGTTTGCTGACAGCATAGCGAAGTAGCACGTTATGCCGCGCTGCAAGTCACAGACCCGAACCTGCGGCTTCTCCCCTTGCCACGCTGTGGCACTCCTCCAGATGTAATGCAACCCTATCGACAAGGGTGCCATCCACTTCATTTTCTGCTTGCATTTTGCGCAGTAGTTCGAGAATCTCGGATGCAGGCATTGGTTTCCGATAGGGACGCCTCTGGGCGAGTGCTTGATAGATATCAGCAATCTTGATGATGCGTGCTTCGGTGGAAATCGCGTCACTTTTGAGACGAAATGGGTAACCATCTCCATTCAGCGATTCGTGATGCTCTGCTGCCCACAAGGCCAGTTCTGCAAAGCCGCCAACCTGCCGCAGAATCTGGTAAGTCGCAAAGCTGTGTTTTTTCATTACGGCAAATTCTGCAGCAGAGAGCGCAGCGGGGCTTTCCAGCAATTCATCCGGCACCTGAAGCTTGCCGATGTCGTGCAAAAGTGCTGCGATTTCCAGTTTTTCGAGGTGATCCCCGGAAAATCCGGCCAGTTGTCCGAGGAAACGGGAAAGCCGCGCGACACCCAGCGAATGTTCGGCCGTGAAGTGGGATTTCGCATCCACAATATGGGCAATAAGGAAGGCAAACTGTTTAAGCTCGGCGAGCGTGCTGGTGCGAGTCTCGCTGAATCTCCCCATGTCCTCGATATATTGGGGAATATAGGCCGCATCCAGTAGCAGCCAGAAGGCTTCTGGCGCGGAGGCATCGAGAAAGGCATCAACCAGGGCGGGCGCGAAAAACTGCCCGCGATGGCGATTGATCAAGTCACGGATCTCGCCGACATGCAGCAGCAGCGATTCATCCCGGTAGTATCGGGTTGCCAGCGCATCCACCCGGTCTGTCAGGTGAATAAGATTTGCATGGCTGGCGACAAGCGGGTCGATCGGCAGTCCTGGCATAGCTTCCCAATGGGTATGGTGATAGCGGATCAGCGGTGCCAGATGGGCCAGCGGCGCAAAGCTGCGCAATAGCTCATAACCTATCTCGCAGTGAAGGTTCGCCCCTTCCCAATCAAGCTCATTGATAATGACGCGGTGTTCTCTGGTGGATGACACGCCACAGTCATGCAAAAGTCCGGCATCGAATAGCAGATGCCGGGTAGCTGTATGCCATCCGAGAGACTTGGCGCATTCAACCGCCATCATGCCCACACGCCTGCCGTGAAAAACATCGGTCACGCCGACCAGATCCACTGCCCTCGAGAGCGTGAGTACCATCTGTCGCAGGGTCACTTGCATGTTGGTTACTCCCGAATGCCAGAAGGAGATTGACTCATTTTCACGGTAGTTTGGCGACCAGATACTTCACAACATCATTAAGGGTAACCAGCCTGACATAGTCGGCCTCTGGAATTTCGACCCGCAGTTTTTCGTTCAGGCCCAGCAGGAAATTGAGCCAGTTCATTGAATCAAGGTCCACCTGCTTGCGCAACGGCTGATCCGCCTGCAATTGTTCGCCATCCACTTCCGGTGCGATGGATGCCAGCACCGACAGCGCGATCTGCTGCACTTCATTTTCAGTCATGGTGGTTCGCTTTCTTGATTTGTGTCCGATATCTTCTCCAATGCTTCCGGTTGCTGCAACTGTTCCCGCAACTCGGCGAGAAACAAGGCGCCACGATGTCCATCCGATACCCGGTGATCTGCGGCCAGGCTTGCCACAACGATCGGCTGCACCTTGACTTGTCCGCCTTCAACCCAGGCTTTGTCAATGATGCGGCCGAAACCCACCAGGGCGACCTGCGGCGGGTAGATGACGCCAAAGACTGATTCCACGCCCTGATCGCCGAGATTGGTCACGGTGATGGTGGCTTCCGACAGTTCGGAACTCTTGAGCGATCCTGTGCGGGTGCGTTTGACCAGATTGCCCAATTCCTGCATCAGCATGGCGAGGTTTTTCCGGTCGGCATCCAGCAGGGCAGGTGCCAGGAGGCCGCCCTGACGCAGGGAAACGGCGACGCCGGGATTCACGCGCACGGCCTGCTGGAAGGCGCCATCGCGATAAAAGCCGTTAAGCTCGGGATATTTCCGCAGCGCCTGTGCTACGGCCTTGAGGAGCAGCACTGCGGGCAGCAGCCGTTCCGCCATGGGGCGCTGGATGTTCTCTTGTGCCAGCCAAGCCAGCGCGCGCGCCATGGGGATAGGTTCGGCCAGGTAGTAATGCGGAATCTCGCGTTTGGAACGGCTCATGGCGGCGGCAATGGCTTTGCGCATCTCGGCCTGCCTGTCCGCTTGTCTGTCTGCCTGTTTGTTATTGGGTGCGGCAGCGCCCTGGGCAAGCTTGGTTACGGCTTGTTCCACATCCTCCAGCGTGACGGCGCCCTGGGGGCCGCTGCCGGTGACTATGTCGAGGTCCAGGTTGAGTTCCAGCGCGCGTTTGCGGGCGACGGGCGTGATGAGACGGCGTCCCGCCAGCGCCGACTTTTTCAGCGGTACGGCAGTTGGGGCAGGGGCCGCAGCAACGACCGGCGCGACGGCGGCCGGTTGGGCGAGTTCGCTGAATTTGGCGAGCATTTCGCATTTGTATTTCTCCGCATCAGCAGCGCTTTCACCCGCTTCGAGCAGCAGGGCGAGGACTGTTCCCACCGGCACTTTCTGTTGCGGCGCTACCAGCAGGTCGGCGACGGTGCCTTCCTGCCAGCATTCCACATCCACGGCTGCTTTAGACGTATCCACAATCGCGACGATCTGTCCCTTTTTCACTTCGTCGCCGGGCTTCAGCAGCCACTCCAGCAACGTGCCCTCGTCCATGTCGGCACCCAGGGAGGGCAGCTTGAATTCGATCATGCGCGCTCTCCCAGTAGGGCTTTCACTGCTGCGACGATCTTTTCCGGCTGGGGCAGGGCAGCTTCTTCCAGATGCCGGGCGTAGGGGATGGGGACTTCCTCCGCGCAGACCCGCGCCACGGGAGCATCCAGGTCAAAAAAAGCCTGCTCCATGATGCGCGCCATGACTTCTGCAGAGAGGCTGCCGCTGCGCCAGCCTTCATCAATCACGACCGCACGATGGCACTTGCGCACCGATGCCACGATGGCCTCGGTATCCAGCGGGCGCAGCACGCGCAGGTCAAGTACTTCGGCGCTGATGTTGTCTTGCGCCATTGCCTCGGCTGCTTGCAGCGCCTTGGGCAGGGAGCCGCCATAAGTGATCAAGGTCACATCAGTGCCTTTGCGACGCACTTTGGCTGACTTGATGTCCACTGTCTCATTGGCAGGCAGTTCACCCTCCACGTTGTAAAGCGCCGCATGTTCGAAGAGGAGGACCGGATCAGGGTCTGCGAGTGCGGCGGCAAGCATGTAACGGGCATCTTCGATGGTCGCCGGGGCCAGAATCTTGATGCCGGGGATGTGGGCGTACCAACCTTCAAAGCTGTTCGAATGCTGTGCTGCCACCTGCCGGCCAGCACCCGTGGACATGCGGATCACTAGCGGCACCGAAAACTGTCCACCGGACATGTGATGATAGATCGCCGCCGTATTGATGATCTGATCCAGCGCCAGCAGGCTGAAATTCACCGTCATCACTTCGACGATGGGACGCATGCCGCCCAGGGCCGCGCCGATGCCGATGCCGACGAAGGCCAGTTCCGAGAGCGGCGTGTCGCGAATGCGCTCGGGGCCGAATTCGTCGAGTAAACCCCTTGATACGGCATAGGTGCCGCCGTAGCGACCGACATCTTCCCCCAGCAGGAAGACGCGCGGATCCTGCTGCAACGCTTCGCGCAAGCCATCATGCAAGGCTGCGCGGTAGCTGATGCGGCGGTTGTTAGTGTTATCGCTCATGGCTGGCTCCCTGCCGGGGTATAAACATCCGCGAGCATGTGTTCTACCGGTTCCCATGTGCCGGCTTCGGCGAAAGCCACGGCCGCTGCCACCTCGGTATTGACTTGCGCGTCAAGGGCAAGAAATTCCTCTTCGCTGAGCTTGCCTTCTTGTTTTAACCGCGCGGTAAAGGTGTGAATCGGGCCGCGTGTCTTCCATTCCTCCACCTCCGCCTTGCTGCGGTAGAGCTCGGCATCGAACATCGAGTGGGCGCGAAAGCGGTAGGTCTGGTACTCGATAAACAGCGGCCCTTCGCCAGCCCGCACCCGCGCCTGCGCCTGGCGCGTCGCTTCATGTACCGCGACGACATCCATGCCATCCACCTTGATCGTCGGCATCCTGTAGGACGCTGCCTTGGCGCAAAGATCGGTCTGCGATTCGGAGTTCTCCAGCGCTGTGCCCATGGCATAGAGATTGTTTTCGCAGCAAAACAGCACCGGCAGTTGCCACAGCGCTGCTAAGTTCATCGACTCGTGGAACGCTCCTTCCGCTACCGCACCATCGCCGAAAAAGCAGGCCGTTATGCGGCTCGTTTTCTGTATTTTATCCGCCAGGGCGAGTCCGGCAGCCACCGGCAAGCCACCGGCGACAATCGCGTTACCGCCGAATAAACGTGTGCGCTTGTCGAACAGGTGCATCGAGCCGCCGCGCCCCAGAGAGCAGCCTTCGCGCTTGCCATACATTTCAGCCAGAATGACATCCATGGACATGCCGCGCACCAGCGCATGGCCATGCTCACGATAGGTGGTGACCAGGTTGTCTTCGGCTTGCAGCGCGTGCAGCGCGCCGACGGCGACCGCTTCCTCGCCGATGTAGAGATGCAGAAAGCCGCGAATCTTGCCGGCACCGTAGAGTTCCGCTGATTTTTCTTCCATGCGGCGGATGCGCAGCATGTCGGTTAGCAGCCGATGGGCAAAGTCCCGCGCGTAGGGCACGGGTCCGCTGGGCGGTGGCGCGATCATGCCGAGGCTCCGCCTTCGAGTGTACTGGTGTCGCCTTCGGGCAGGCCGAGTTCGCGGGCCTTCAACAAGCGGCGCATGATCTTGCCGCTGCGCGTGCGCGGCAGCGAGGATAGAAAGGCGATTTCCTTCGGTGCCACAGCAGCGCCGAGACGCTTCCTGGCGTGACCCAGCAATTCCCTGCGCAAGGCCTCGCTCTCGGTGTAGCCCTTGTTGAGCGAAACGAAGGCTTTCACCATTTCGCCGATCATCGGGTCGGGCTTGCCGATGACGCCAGCCTCGGCAACCGCAGGATGTTCCATGAGTGCGCTCTCCACCTCGAAGGGACCGATCAAGTGGCCTGCCGATTTAATGATGTCGTCGGCACGACCGATGAACCAGAAGTAGCCATCCGCATCGCGCCGGGCCAGGTCACCCGTCAGATAAAGTTCGTCGACAAAGCATTTGCGATAGCGCTCTTCGTTATTCAGATAGCCGCGGAATATCGAAGGCCAACCGCGGCGCAGTGCCAGCTCGCCGTCCGTGTCCGGTTCTTCGATCACCTCGATCCCCCCGGTTGTCTCATTGCGCCGCACGATGCAGGCCTCGACCCCGGGCAGTGGCCGCCCCATGGAGCCGGGCTTGATGTCGAAGGCTGGTGTGTTGGCGATCATGATGCCGCCGGTCTCGGTCTGCCACCAGTTGTCGTGGATAGGCAAGCCCAGCACTTGTTTTCCCCACCATACCGCCTCCGGGTTGAGTGGTTCGCCGACGCTGGCGACAAAACGCAGTTGAGGGAAACTGTATTGCTTCGTGATCTCGGCGCCAGCCTTCATCAGCATGCGGATGGCCGTTGGCGCCGTGTACCAAACGCTGACTTTTTCGTCCTGCAGGATGCGATACCAGCGTTCGGCATCGAACTCCTCGCAGTCGATAATGGAAGTCACGCCATGCAGCAGCGGCGCGATAATGCCGTAGGAGGTGCCGGTCACCCAGCCCGGATCTGCGGTGCACCAGTAAATGTCATCCGCATGCAGGTCGAGCGCATATTTGCCCGTGACATAGTGGGTCACTACCGCCCCATGCACGTGGATAGCACCTTTGGGCATGCCGGTGGTGCCGCTGGTGAAGTGCAGCAGCGCCATATCCTCCGCCGTGGTGGGTTCAATCTCGAATGCTTCGCTGGCATCTGCCATCAGGCTGGCGAAATCAAGCGTGCCGGGAATGTTCGTCTGGCCGTCATCTTCCGCGATCAGGAGCACATGTTTCAATGAGGGCATGGTCTCGCGCCATTTTTCAATCTTGCGCAGGTAGAGAAAATCCGTGGTGACCAGCACCTTGCATTGCCCCAGATTGACGCGTGTGGCGATGGGTTCCGGACCGAAGGCAGAGAACAGTGGAGAGACAACAGTGCCGTTTTTCAAGCTGCCCAGCATCGCGATGTAAAGCTCGGGAATGCGGCCGGCCAGAATGAACAGGCGCTCACCCTTGGCGACACCGAGCTTCCTCAGCACGTTGGCAAAGCGGTTGGTCAGCCGTGACAAATCCCCGTAACTGAGGTCGCGGGGTGGCGCTGTGGCGCTCAGGAAGCGGAACGCGGTCTTGTCCCGCAAGGCTCCGGTCGTGTGCCGCTCTACTGTCTCCCAGGCGATGTTGAGGCCGCCGCCGGGGAGCTCTGTGCGTGCGGCTTCCCAAGTGAATGTCTTGCGCGTCTTTTCATAGTCGAGCAGATTCGGTTCGACCCGCAGGTCGGCAGCTGTCTTGTGAATGACAGATAAGGTATTCATGCGTGTCCAAGCCGATCAGCGGTTAACCGCAGGTAGATCCAATTATCTACTGCTATTTTGAAAAGTGTGGAAGGCAGTCTCCTGCAAGGTCAGGTATACAAGTCTCGCCGTGTCAGCGGCACGGCAAGCGCCGTCGCGCCACGCCGCGATGCCAGGATTTGGTAAATCCCGGTGCCTCCGGCTTCAAATTCCAACGCGCAGGCCGCCATGTAGAGCCGCCAGACGCGATAGGCCGTTTCGCTGACATGTTGCAATGCCTCGTCGTGAGCTGCCTCCAGCCGTTGCACCCAGTGCCGGAGCGTGAGTGCATAGTGCGACCGCAGGCCTTCAACATCGTGAATCTCAAAACCGGCATGCTCCATGCCGCGCTGAATATTGCTCACGGTGTCAAGTTCGCCGTCAGGGAATACATAGCGGTTGATGAATTCCGTATTGACATTCTGCTCCCAGCCCTCTTCATCATGGGTAATGCCATGGTTCAGGAACAAACCGCCCGGCCGCAATACCCGATGAACGGTGGCGGTATAAGCGGGAAGGTTCGCCAGTCCGACATGCTCGAACATGCCGACACTGGCGACCTTGTCGTACACCGCCTCACCTTGCAGATCGCGATAGTCACGCAGTTCTACGGTAACAAGATCACCCAACCCTTCGGCGACTATGCGCTGCTGCGCATAGTCATGCTGCTGCTGGCTCAGCGTGATGCCATGAGCCCGTACCCCGTAATGTCGCGCCGCCCAGCACACCAGCGCACCCCAGCCACAACCGATATCGAGGAAATGCTCACCTGATTTAAGGCGCAATTTGCGGCAGATGTGATCGAGTTTTTTGCGCTGCGCATACTCCAACGTGTCGTCGGGCGTCTCGAAATAGGCGCACGAATACACCATCTGCTCATCCAGCCACAACTTGTAAAACTGGTTGGATACATCGTAGTGAAACGAGATGGCGGCGGCATCGCTTTGCCTGGAGTGATCGTGAGAGAACCTGTCTTCCCTGGGCCGGGCAGAAGAAGATGCAGGCGACATCGCCGCCGAAGGTTTTCCCGGCAGCCGCAGGGCGTCAAGCAATAAAGCGCTGCGCTCGCGTAGCGGCAGAACCAGTGTCTGGAAGTGTTCTTTCAGACGCAGTACCGAATACAAGTCACCTTCAAAATCAAGGAACCCGCGAAAATAGGCATCTGCGAGCACCAGTGCGCTGCGATTTAGTACCAGTTTGCGCAGTATGGCAGGATCCCGCACGACCAGAGTAAAAACGGGTGGGGTGTGGCCAATGTGATGGGTCGTATCATTCCACAGGCGCAGCGCAGCAGAACTGTGGAAGTTGCGCAGCAGGTGTTTGAGAATGCGCATCGCTGCATCGGCATGTCTGGATTCCTGCAGTGTTGGTGGCACAAGACTTATGGTGAAATTCATGGTCTCCCTCCAATGTGCTCAAGTTTCACGAAAAATCCTGTCCTCTGACTGGCAATTAGACAGTCTGGTTCACATGACTGCATACGCAAGAACTCTACATCGATGTTGCTGATTCGCTGTCGCGCTACTATATTAAGTTGAACATCGCGTGTTGCTTCAGTAGCATTATTCCATCTCCATCCTGTCCGTAGTACCAGACTCCGCAGCTTCTTGCGGCAGGTCTGCGATCATTACGTCGGTGGTGAGAATGAGGCTAGCAATGGAAGCTGCATTCTGCAAGGCGCAGCGCGTCACCTTGGTCGGGTCGAGGATGCCCATTTCGATGAGGTCGCCATACTCGCCAGTTGCCGCGTTGTAGCCGAAGTCACCTGTTCCTGCGAGCACCTTGTCGAGCACTACCGAGGAGTCGCTGCCCGTGTTGGCGACAATCTGGCGCAGCGGCTCTTCCAGCGCGCGTCGCACAATCCCGATGCCGCAGTCTTGGTCGTGATTGTCGCCGCTAAGTGTCAGGAGTGCTCGACGCGAGCGCAGCAACGCCAAGCCACCGCCGGGCAGGATACCTTCCTGAATCGCTGCACGGGTCGCGTGTAGCGCGTCCTCGATACGGCTCTTCTTCTCTTTCATTCCGGTTTCGGTGGCGGCGCCGACCTTGATCACTGCAACACCGCCCGCGATCTTGGCAATGCGCTCTTGCAGTTTTTCCTTGTCGTAATTGCTAACACTATCCTTGATTTGCTCACGGATTTGCTTGATGCGATTTTGGATGGAGTCGGACTTTCCGCCGCCGCCGATAATGGTGGTGTCTTCTTTCGTGACTTCAATGCGTTTTGCTGTGCCCAGGTCTTCGATGCTTGCTTTTTCCAAAGACAAACCGAGCGCCTCGGTGATCACCGTACCGCCGGTAATCACCGCAATATCTCCCAGCATCGCCTTGCGGTGATCGCCGAATTCGGGGGCTTTGACGGCGCAGCACTTGAGAATACCGCGCAAATGGTTGACCACCAGCGTAGCCAAAGCTTCACCGTCGACATCCTCTGCGAGGATCAGCAGCGGTTTGCCGGTCTGCGCAATTTTTTCCAGCACAGGCAGTAAATCGTGAATGCTGGAAATTTTCTTCTCGCACAAGAGAATATACGGATCTTCCAGCACTGTGATTTGCATATCGGCACTGGTGATGAAATAAGGCGAGAGATAGCCACGTTTGAGTTGCATTCCCTCGACGATCTCCAGCTCGTTGTACAGGCCGGAGCCGTCCTCCACCGTGATGACACCATCACTACCTACCTTTTCCATGGCGTGGGCAATGGTATTGCCCACGGACAAATCGGAACTGGCGGAAATGGCGCCCACCTGGGCAATTTCCTTATTTGTGGTGCAGGGCTTGGATAGTTTCTTTAATTCTTCAATGATGGCAGCAACGGCTTTGTCAATACCGCGTTTGAGGTCCATTGGATTCATTCCGGCAGCCACATATTTCATGCCTTCCTGCACAATGGCCTGAGCCAATACTGTAGCCGTCGTTGTGCCGTCGCCTGCCACTGCGGATGTTTTGCTGGCGACCTCCTGCAACATCTGTGCGCCCATGTTTTCGAGCTTGTCTGCAAGCACGATGTCTCTGGCCACCACCACGCCGGAATTGGCCACCAGAGGCGGCCCGTAGGCACGCTCCAGAATAACGTTGCGGCCACTGGGGCCAAGGGTTACCTTGACTGCGTCCGCCAGGATATTGACACCTTTGACGATCTTGCTGCGCGCAGTGTCATGAAACACCACTTGTTTTACCGGCACAGGAAACTCCTTGGCCAGCGGCGACAATCCTGTTTATCCTCAATCTCAATCATCGGCATGTTTTTCGATTGCACTGGCCTAGCTGACGCCCCCCCCGCCCGCAGCAATTGATGAAGCTGCAAGCGAGGTGTATTTGGCCCGCTATGCAACAGTGATCTTCTTGGTTATGGTTCCTGATTTTTTGGGTAACGTCATTTCCAGTACGCCATCGGTATATTTGGCCTGCGTGGCACTTTCGTCAACTGCTTGATCAAGAGAAAAGCTGCGCGAAACCTTGCCGTAATAACGTTCACTGCGAATCACTTTCTCGCCCTCTTTTTCTTCCTTTTCCTTTTTTACTTCGGCGCTGATGGATATCTGCTTGCCGTCAACCGTAACGTTGATATCCTCTTTTTTTACCCCCGGAATCTCTGCTTTGACCCGGTAAACCTTGTCTTCTTCCGACACTTCGAGCTTGATCTGTGGTTCGATCTCGAAATTGCGCAGGACAGGCCGCAAGGTGAATCCGTTGAAAAAATCGCCTACATCCGCGAACGGATCAAGACGAGCCAGTTCGTTGAATGGATTGAAACGGGTAATGTTAGCCATGATGATTCTCCTTTTGAAAGGGTGTTGCGATTGATGAATCCTGACCTGATTTCTATTTCTCGCCTGCCTTATCGACTGCGTTCCTGAGATGGTCCATTGAGGACTCGATATCGATCTTGAGCGTCTTCCACCGGTCGGTTGTTGTTGTTTTGAGTTCAGTCAGCTTGGTTTGCAGATTGTTCATTTCCGCATCAAGCGCCAGTATCTTGGGCTGAAGCTCGGTAGCTGCCCGTTGGGCCTGTTTCCTTAATGTTTCAATCCTGGTACCTAGTTCAGCCACTTCCTGCTGCACCTTGGACAGAAACTGCTCACGCTCAAGATGGTTCTCGCTTGTGGCGGCAGAGCTTTTTATCTCGGTTTTTCCTGTTTCGGTTTTGGGGAGGGTGTAATCCTCTTTTTTGCTGCATGCCGCAAGGCCGACTGCAACCCCAAGCAGCATCAGCGTTCGCAGAGAGTTCATTGCGCTTCTTTCTTTCTCTTACCTGCACCGGGAGTTTCTTCATGCTTGAACCGCGATGTAAGACGCTCTGTCTCCTGGCACATTTCGTCCCACGCATGTTCAATGGTGTTCTTGAGATCATTCCATGCTTCACCTGTGTGTTGTCGCAGATCCTCGAGTTTGTCGCTGATCACTGATCGCTTTTCCGCTATCGCGTGAAGTTGCTTCTGGTATTCGGTGCGGGTTTGGGCTTTTGCCTTGACAATCTTGTTCTTGAGTTCTTCAAACCGGGCATCCCACTCGACCAGTAGTGCTTCCAGCTGCGCCATATTCCTGTCATCCGGGGCGGAACCCCGCAATATCTGGTCGACTTCCATTTCCGCTTCGTACCAGTCGATACTCGGGTCGCCACCATTAAAAAATCCGCGCCGCTCGGCACGGTAGTAGGCGGCTGTTGCGATCATCTGCTGGCGCAGATCGGAATCAACGGTGGAAAAACCGCTGCTTGCCATAAAGTCGGCTGATTTCTTGATTTTCTTCATGGGTGGACTTGATGGGATTGAAGCAGGTTTCAGTTTCATTGTGTACCTCCATTTTTTTATTGACAAATAGAGTGACGGCGTCAGCCGCGCTTTAGCTGATGTCTGTCTCCTCAGCCATTGCCACACCCTCAAGCAGGAACTGCACAGGGCGTACTGGCGTTTGTGTGATGCCATGCCCGTGTGTGTTCTTGCGCAGAAAAAGTGCCATCGGGATGCGTACCCAAAGGAGAATCAGATAATGGAGATCTACCTCCAATGCATCGAAAAGCAATTCAACCGAAAAAGTTCCCTTCCCGGAATTGTTGAAAATGCAATATTCCCGCCACTGGTTTTGTCGGCCGGCATAGGCGGCATTGACTATATTGCTGCCAGGCGCATTGGGATTAAACGGAACAGCTGGAATAAAGTCTTTGATAGGCCGCTCCAGCAGATCATCTATCCCATTACCCAAAATATCTACGGCTTGCTGACTGCAAAAAAGCACTTTGCCAGTGTCATCAAGCACCATGGCAGGGTTTTCACCCGTATCGCCCAATCGAGCCAGGCAACTCTGGTAGAACCGGCTCGAATACTGGATTTTTTCATTTTCATTCGGTAAATCCGCTCCTCTATACATGGCCAGCTCCTCAATTATTTGGGGTTATCGCTATGATTTGTTTCCTGTCCTTTGCGGCACTCCGTTGTTTTCTCGTTTTCATTGTGTTCCTTGATTTGCGAAGCAGGCCGCTAATGGCGGATTGACCTCAGCGCAATAACGATGTTCACGGCTTTTTTAAACTCGGCATGCTTGTCGAGAAAATGACTGGCCCCTGCTTCCATATAGACTTTTCGGTAATATGAAGTCGGGAAATTGGTCAGCACAATAAAAACGATCCCGGACATGCTGAACTGCAACCCGCGCAGTACATCAAGGCCACTACCGTTGCGCAAATGGATGTCAAGCATGACCACGTCCGGACAAGTGCGGATGATGCCCGTGATAGCCTCTGCCGAGCTTTCGGCTTCACCGACTACAGAAATACCATCGATTTCTCCAAGCATCCCCAGCAGACGTTCCCGGATGACGGGCGAGTCGTCGACTATGAAAACCCCAGTGTCTTTTATGGCTGAGTGTTGCATGCAGCCAGTATCGCTGGTTGCAAAGTCGCCTGCTATCGGCGGTGGCTTAATGTAACTGTCAGTGAAGTCCTGACAGAAACGTAGGACGCAGCAGGATCGGGTATAGGAATCGTCCTACAGGCTCAGGCTGGCGGCCCAGGGGCGTCGATCAGATGGTGGTTGATGGCGTAGTGGATCAGCTCCGTCTGGTTGTGCATGTTCATTTTCTGCATGAGTCGTGCCTTGTGCGTACTCACCGTCTTGACTGAAAGACTCAGTTGCCTGGCGATGTCCGAGACGGTGTTGCCGGACACCAGCCAGTGCAGAACCTGAAATTCGCGGTCAGAAAGCGTTTTGTGCGGTGGCTGGTCAGCATCGGGCATGGCACCCAAGGCAAACTGTTCCGCGACATCGAGGCTGATGAAGGCGCCGCCACCGGCAACTTTGCGAATGGCTGCCAGCAACTGAGCCGAGTTGCTGTCCTTGGTCAGGTAGCCTGATGCGCCGGACTTGATGGCCCGCACCGCATATTGGTGTTCCTGATGCATGCTGAACACGAGGATGCGCAGTTTTGGCTTTTCACCATGCACTTGCTTGATTAGCTCAATGCCACTTCTGCCAGGCATGGAAAGGTCGAGCAGCAATACATCAAAGTTCGATGCACGCACATGCTCCATCACTTCATGTCCATTCTGCGCTTCGCCAACGATTGCCAGGTCTTCCGCTGAGGAAAGTATCTGCTTTACGCCTTCGCGAATGATGCTATGGTCGTCGGCGATAACAATTCGGATCATGCTGATGCTTCGGGGCGGATGATCGGAATAGGGATACGCACATCAATAGTTGTTCCCCGGCCTGGTTCGCTATCTATCTTGATTGCGCCATCAAGCAAGTAGATGCGTTCGCGCATTCCTATCAGTCCATATGACTGATTGCGTAGAGTTGATGTGATGAATCCGCAGCCGTTGTCGCGTACCGACAGGTGGATATCCCCATCAGTTTGCGCGAGAATTATTTTTATCAGGGTGGCATGCGCATGCCGGGCGGCATTAGTGAGTGCTTCTTGTAGTATGCGGAACATGGCCGTGGCATAGGGTTCCTGAAGCGCACGCTCAGGCATTGCAATCGTAAGCTCACAACGTATGCTCGTGTGTTCCATGAAATTTTGTACCAGCCACTCGGCTGCGGGAACAAGGCCCAGGTCGTCAAGCATCAGGGGTCGCAGGTCGGATGAGATGCGACGCGTAGTGGCTGTCAGCCCATCGATTATCGACAGCATATCCTCAAATTTTTTCACTTGCGCTATTTGATCGGTGGTCGGCCGGTCTATGAGCCACATCACGTCCATTTTCAGCGATGTTAACGACTGACCCAGTTCATCGTGCAGCTCGCGTGCGATATGACGTTTCTCTTGCTCTCGGATCGAATGCGCTGCCGCTGCGAGTTCGCGCAACTCTTCCTGCGATCTATGCAAGGCATTCTCTGTCATGACTTGCTCGGTTACATCGCGCAGAATCACCGTGTAGAACTTGGCACCATTCTCGTTGATCTGCGAGATCGATGCGTTGATCATAAATTCGTTGCCGTTGCGATGCAGCGCCACGATGGTACGGGATCCATCCATCGGGCGCGAGATGCTGCCAGCTTCACCGAACTGCCCGATATAGCGGGCATGCACGGTGCGGAAACGCTCCGGAAGCAACAGGGCAAGCGGTGCCCCTGTCACCTGCTCGCAGGACCAGCCAAAAATCGATTCGGCAGCAGCATTGAAGAACACAATGTTCTGCGCCTCATCGACAGTGATGATGGCGTCCATTGCGGAATTGAGGATACCGCGCAAGCGCGCTTCGTTGAGCGCGAGTGACTGTTCCATGCGCACGTACCCGGTGATGTCGGTCAACATGATGTGTGTTCCCGACGCTTTGCCATCTGCTGCATGGTGCCAGATGTCCAGATGGGCATGAAGGAGGGTCCCGTCCCCGCAGGTTAGCCGCAGATCAAACCTTTCCCGGCTCGCATGCTGCATCAAGCCCGTGAACAGTCGGCACCAGCGGTCGCGGTCTTCGGGGTGGATGAAAAAATCGAAGCGGTGCTGTAACAGTTTCTTGCGTTCCAGACCGAGGAGTATGGCAGCAGTGAGATTCGTTTCAGTGATCAGGCCTGTATCGGTCAGGGTGAGATAGCCGACCGGGGCAAATTCGTAGAGATCCAGGTAACGATCACGTGATTCCTCGAGAGCCAGCTGTATCCGTCGCAATTCTTCGTTCTGCATCTCCAGTTCAATCTGGTGCACCCGGAGTTCGTGCAGAAGTTCGTCGGTGGGCGGTTCAGGCGATACGCCGGGGACATCTGCAACAAGCAGCGCTTTGGCCATGTCGCATAATATTATTGATTCTTCCTCTCCGTGTTTCTTGTCCATCAGCTATCCTCAAGTATCCTCAAGTGGCTGCATTTCCCGTCAGACGGGAAGGTTGACGTTCAGTTATATCTTTTATTGTCAGCAGAATCAAGGCATCTTGCGGAGGTTGCCCGTTATGGGTCAGGCATTAAGGCGCATTTTTCTGTGTCCAATGTTCGAGGATGACCCGTTGCGTCATCCTCGAACATCGTGCCTGGCCGGCTGTACGACTTATGCATCCTGCCATGCGAGTGCTTGCTTGAGCGCACGAAAAAAGTCGGCGCTGGCGATACGGCGTTGAATGAGGCGCAGCAGCCTGCGTGAAAGGCAAGCCCGTGTCAAAACCTTGCAGCGTGACAATCCACCACGCATCGCTTTCGCTTTGCCTGTTGCATTGCCAGTGTTGGCATGCGCGGTGTTTCAGCATTATTAACGGCTATGATGGTCGAGATACCCATGAGAGGCTGTACAACGTGATTTCTTCTCCTGCCTGTGCTGCACTGCTTGCGGCACGTGAACATGATCCTTTTGCCGTGCTTGGCTTGCATGCCGAGGCAACCGGCTGGTGTCTGCGCGTGCTTCGTCCGCAGTCTGCATCGGTTGCTGTTGCGCTTGCCAATGGCCAGTGGGACCAGCTAACAGAGATAGGCAAGGGGCTTTTCGAATGGCATGGCGCTTTGCCACCACCACGGCCTTGGCGGCTGCGCGTTGATGACGTGGTACAGCATGATGCTTATGCTTTCCCACCACTGCCGCCAGCGGATGACCTGTTTTTGTTCAATGCGGGCAGGCTGCACCAGGCCTGGCTTAGGTTCGGCGCCAATACGGCCATGCGCGAAGGGGTGGCCGGTGTTTGCTTCCGTGTCTGGGCACCGAATGCCGAACGGGTTTCGGTGGTCGGCGACTTCAATCGCTGGGATGGGCGTGTGCATCCAATGGCGTCGCTGGGCGCATCTGGCGTCTGGGAGTTGTTCATACCGGAATTGCCGACGGGCGCGCTGTATCGTTTTGAATTGCGGGTGCGCGGCAGCGGTGCGCTGCGTCTCAAGGCCGATCCCTATGCACGGGCATTTGAGCGGCGTCCAGCTACCGCCTGTTGCATCACGGCGGCAGCATCGCATGTCTGGAACGATACCGAGTGGTTGCGCACGCGAGCGACGCGTGATTGGTTGCATGCGCCGATGAATGTGTATGAGCTGCATGCCGGGAGCTGGAAGCGGCATCTTCCCGACGGGCGCTTCTACAGTTACCGCGAGCTGGCGGCGCATCTGGTGCCCTATATGCAGGAGATGGGTTTCACCCATGTCGAATTCATGCCGCTGATGGAGCATCCACTGGATGAATCCTGGGGCTATCAATGCACCGGTTTTTTCGCGCCGACTTCGCGTTTTGGCAACGCAGACGATTTGCGTTTTCTCATTGATGCGTTGCATCAGGCGAATATTGGCGTGATTCTCGACTGGGTGCCCGGGCATTTCCCGGCGGATGACTGGGCGCTGGCCCATTTCGATGGCACGTCGCTCTACGAGCACGAAGACCCGCGCCAGAAAGTGCATCCCGATTGGGGCACCCACGTTTTCAACTATGGCCGCAATGAAGTCAGGAGTTTCCTGCTTTCCTCGGCGCATTACTGGTTATCCGAGTTTCATGTCGATGGCTTGCGCGTCGATGCCGTGGCCTCGATGATCTATCTTGACTATTCGCGCCAGCCCGGCGAGTGGACACCGAATATTCATGGCGGGCGTGAGAATCTCGAAGCTATTGCCTTTCTGCGCGAACTGAATGAAATGGTGCATGGCGAGTTCCCCGGTGCGCTGACCATTGCTGAAGAATCCACGGCCTGGCCCATGGTATCGCGCCCGGTCTGGCTGGGCGGCCTGGGCTTCTCGATGAAATGGAACATGGGCTGGATGAACGATACGCTGCACTACCTGCGCCAGGATCCGGTGCATCGGCGCTACCATCACGAGCAACTGACTTTCGGCCAACTGTATGCCTATAGCGAAAACTTCGTCCTGCCACTGTCGCATGATGAAGTAGTGCACGGCAAAGGGTCGCTGCTGGGAAAGATGCCGGGCGACGAATGGCAGCGTTTCGCCAATCTGCGCCTGCTATTGGCCTACCAGATGGCGGCACCTGGCAAGAAGCTGTTGTTCATGGGCGCGGAAATCGGCCAGCCCTGGGAATGGCGAGTCGCAGAAGAACTGTCCTGGCATCTGCTGCAATACCCTTTGCATGCCGGTGTGCAGCGCTTGGCGCGCGACCTCAATCATTTTTATCAGAATACCCCGGCTCTGCATGAGCTGGATTTTTCAAGCGAGGGTTTTCAATGGATCGATTGCCACGACGCCGATCAGTCGGTGATCAGTTGGCTGCGCCGCGCACGCGATGGCAGTTATGCCATCGTGGTAGCCAACTTCACGCCGGTACCGCGCTACGGCTACCGGCTGGGCGTGCCGCATGTCATCGATTATATCGAGCGGATAAACAGCGATTCCCTACTGTATGGTGGCAGCGATGCAGGCAACGGTGGACGGGTGCACGCCGACTCGCTACCTTGGATGGGGCAGCCCGCGTCCGTGGAACTGATCTTGCCGCCATTGGCGGTACTGGTGCTGTTGCCGGCAATGTAAAGTTTCCGGTTGTTGCATTCACCCCACGGCAGCAAGTGATGATGTCGAAATAGGGGGCTTGTCGGCAGGGTAGGCGGACTTTATCGACTGTGCTTATTTTGTGCGATACGTAAAGCACCATTTAGCCCGAGCGCGGGGTTGGTGGCAACATGGATCGGCATCTTGGCCGCAATGGCTGCATGCTCGGCCTTGGCATTGAAAGCCGTCAGGAAGGGGCTGTGCGGCAGCAGTGGCAGCAGCTTGATGGCAATGCCTCCGGCGAGAAATACGCCGCCGCGTGCCAGGCAAGCCAATGCCATATCGCCGGCAAAGGCACCGTAGGCGGCAAGAAACAGTTCCAGCGAGCGGTATGCCTTGTCATGGGCAGTTGCCAGGGCACGCAGTGAAATTTCTTCCGCTGGCAGTGTTTCTTCGTTCATGCATTCGTGGATGGCGGTAATGCCTGGTCCCGAGACGACGTGTTCCCAGATCACCCTGCCATGGCGCGCGTGCAGGAATTGCCATAGCCTGAGTTGTTCTTCGTCGGCAGGAGCGAAAGCAGCATGGCCGCCTTCGCTGGGTATGATGTGCCAGCCCTGGTTTTGTGACGAAACGCGCGGCAAGACGAGCGCCATGCCAAGGCCAGTACCTGCGCCAACAACCAGACGCGGTGCATCGGGCAGAGGCAATCCTGCTTGCAGTGTCACTCGTTGATCGGCACTCGATGTGACCGCACCGAGTGCGGCGGCAGCAAAATCATTGGCTAGTTGCAACGGTGGCAGGCCAAAGCGGCGGGATAGTTCAGCGCAGTCGATGATCCAGGGCAGATTGGTCAGTCGGGCTGAGCGGCCGTCATCGGCAATGGGGCCGGCGACAGCCAGACAACCGCCATGCACCTGGGCTGGACTGATTTGCATCGCAGTCAAAAAGGCGGCGAGCAGGTCAATGAAACTTGAAAAGTCGGCACTGGCGTAACGGCGTTCGGCAATCAGCACGCCATTTTCCGCCAGGCCCAGCAGTACTTTGGTGCCGCCGATGTCGCCGCCGAGGATCATGCGGGAGTGGCTGCCATCATTATCCAGCTACACGGCCACCGGCGCGGCGATGTGCGGATGCGGGTCATATGCATCCAGGGTGAAATCTTCAAAGCGGAACGCGAAAATATCTTTCACGTCAGGGTTGATGCGCATGCGGGGTAGCGGGCGTGCCTCGCGAGTCAGTTGCAGTCTGGTTTGCTCGAGGTGATTGCTATACAGATGGCAGTCACCACCGGTCCATACAAAGTCGCCCGGCTGCAGTCCGCATACTTGCGCCACCATCAGCGTGAACAGGGCATACGAGGCGATGTTGAACGGCACGCCAAGAAAGATGTCGGCGCTGCGCTGGTAGAGCTGGCAGGAGAGCTTGTTGTCGGCCACATAAAACTGGAATAGCGCATGGCAGGGTGGCAGCTTCATCTGCGGGATGTCTGCCGGGTTCCAGGCTGAAACAATATGGCGGCGCGAATCCGGATTGTTTTTCAGGCTGTCGATTAATTGGGCAATCTGGTCAATTTCGCCATCAGGGTTTTTTGCCGAATGGTTTGGCCAGTGACGCCACTGATGACCATATACCGGACCCAGATTCCCATTTTCATCGGCCCAGTCATCCCAGATCGAGACGCCATTTTCCTTGAGGTAGCGGATGTTCGTCTCGCCCTGCAAAAACCACAGTAGTTCGTGAATGATCGAGCGCAGGTGCAGTTTTTTAGTAGTGAGAAGGGGAAACCCCGCCGCCAGATCAAAGCGCATCTGATAGCCGAAGACCGAGCGGGTGCCGGTGCCGGTGCGGTCGGATTTCTCCGTGCCGTGGTCCAGCACGTGGCGCATCAGGTCGAGGTAAGGGCGCATAGAGCGAGTTTTGGAATGAAAGGATGGTGAATTTTAAAGCACGTTGGATCGTCACGCGGCAAGACAAGATTAAAAAAGCGTATCGTTATCGTTTTTTCAGGAGGTCGCCATGCTTTTTCGTGATCGTAGCCATGCCGCGCACAAACTAGTCGCAGCACTTGCTGCTTACCAGGGCAAAAACCCGCTGGTGCTGGCCATTCCGCGGGGTGCAGTACCCATGGGACGAATCATCGCGGATGCACTAGAAGGGCAGTTGGATGTGGTTTTGGTGCGCAAGTTGGCGATGCCCGCCAATCCGGAATTCGCCATTGGCTCGGTGGATGAATCGGGCTGGATGTATGTGGCCGAATATGCCGCAGCAGCGGGTGTGACTAAGGAATATCTGGAACAGGAAAAGCAGCGCCAGCTATCAACCATTCGCCGTCGGCGGGCCGAATATACCCCCTTGCACCCGCCCATTGATCCAGCCGGGCGTACCGTCATTGTGGTTGATGATGGTCTGGCCACCGGGGCCACCATGATTTCAGCCCTGCACAGCCTGCGCGAACGCAAACCGGCCAGACTGGTGTGCGCTGTGCCGGTTGCGCCACTCGATACGGTGGAACGGGTAGCGCAATATGCCGACGAGATGGTGTGTTTGCAAACCCCCTTCAATTTCCAGGCGGTGGGGCAGTTTTACCGTGATTTTCCGCAGGTGGAAGACGAGGAGGTCATTGAGGTTTTGCGTGATGCTTGATGCGGCGAGGCAATGACACTGTCGTCGGCTGTTGCCTATTTTTTTATTTGAAATAGCGCCCGAACCACGTCGCTGCCAGGTGCGCTACGCTTTCCAGGGTGCCGGGCTCCTCAAACAGGTGAGTGGCGCCGGGGATGATGACTAATTCATTGTGGCAGCGCATGGATGCGGCGGCGCGGTGGTTGAGGTCAATCACTTCGTCGTCATCTCCGCCGACCAGCAACAGGGTGGGGGAAACCACCTTGCCCAGGATGTCAGCCCCGGCCAGGTCTGGGCGCCCACCACGCGACACCACGGCGGCGATTTTTCCATCAAGCTTGGCGGCGGCCTGCAGTGCAGCAGCAGCACCAGTGCTGGCTCCGAAATAGCCGAGCGGCAAGGGTTGGCAGTCGATGCGCTTGTTCACCCAGGCAGTGGCGGCGAGCAGGCGCCGAGTCAGCAGGGAGATGTCAAAGCGGGTTTCATGATCATTGTCTTCCTCCGGCGTGAGCAAGTCCATCAGCAGTGTGCCGATCCCGGCTTCACGCAATATGCGGGCCACATAGTTGTTGCGTGGGCTGTGGCGGCTACTGCCGCTGCCATGAGCGAACAGGACAATACCTGCAGGGTTCTCCGGCAGTTCCAGCAGGCCCTCAATGAATATGTCGCCATGCGGAATATGTGCGAGTTGCCCGGGTTGCATTAGTTTGGGTGTGGTCATGATGACATTCTCATAGGTTGTGCGTAGCGCCGATGGCGATAGGTATGCGCCGCCGGCCAAAATTTCCGCTGAATGCTTCAAACCGTCCGCTTAGCGGTGCTTTGCAATTTGGGCAGTGGCCTTCCGGGGTGAGATGGTATTGAACGATCTGGTGCCAGTCGCGCACAATAAGCGGCGTGTGGCAGGCAGGGCAGGAGGTGGTGCCGCCTGCCAAGTCATAGACGTTGCCGGTATAAACATGTTCAAGTCCGGTACGTAGGGCAATTTCGCGGGCACGGGTCAGCGTCGCGGGCGGTGTAGCCGGTATGTCCGGCATCTTGTAATCAGGATGGAAGGCCGTGAAGTGCAGCGGTACGCCGGGCCCCAGTTCGCGCATGATCCACTGGCTCATTGCGGTGAGTTCCTCGTCCGAGTCGTTTTTACCGGGGATGAGCAGGGTGGTGATCTCGAACCATACATCGGTATGGTGCTTGAGATAGATCAGCGTATCCAGTACGGGTTGCAGTTGCGAGCCGGTAAGCTTGAAGTAAAAGTCTTCGGTAAACGCCTTCAGATCCACATTGGCGGCATCCATTTTGGCAAAGAAGTCGCGTCGTGGCTGATCATGTATATAGCCGGCTGTCACTGCGACGGTTTTGATGCCTCGTGCATGGCATGCGTCTGCAACATCCATCGCATATTCGGCAAAGATCACTGGATCGTTGTAAGTGAAGGCGACGCTTTTACAGCCATATTGCTCGGCTGCATCGGCAATCGCGGTGGGCGAGGCTTGATCCATCAGCTTGTCCCTGTCCCTGGATTTGCTGATGTCCCAGTTCTGGCAAAATTTGCATGCCAGATTGCAGCCCGCCGTGCCGAAAGACAATACGCTGCTGCCAGGATAAAAGTGGTTAAGCGGCTTTTTTTCGATGGGGTCAATGCAAAAGCCGGAGGAGCGGCCATAGGTGGTCAGAATCATCTGATCGCCTATGCGCTGGCGCACAAAGCAGGCACCCCTTTGACCGTCGTTCAACTTGCAGTCGCGCGGGCAAAGGTCACACTGAATGCGGCCATCCTCGTTGTAATGCCAATAACGGGCCGGGTAATCCGACTCGTTTGTCATGGTTGGCGTGTTTGTCACTGGTTCATGTTTCATTGCGCAGCTCCTTCCATTTGCTCACGCCATAAATTGACAGGCGAATCCCTTCGGCCCAAAAATCGGTCGGTAGCCCGGCCTTGTTTTTCAAATGCGCCAGAAATAATTCGGGTTCCGGCAATTGTTCCCATACCTGAGGCAGGAATGTGCTGCGATAGTGACGGTATTCCAGCACAACACCGTCTATGCCGGGGCGTAAAACGTCTAGCGCTTCACGCTCGCTATTAACCACAATGGGCTGAATGGCCGAGAGCAGCGAAACTTCAACTTGGGTGACCGCTAATTCAGCCACCTGCACAGGGGCGAAGCGCGGATCACGGAAAGCGGCGGCCAAGGCATTGGCTTTGATATCAGCCAGCAACGTGCGGTGTGCCTCCAGTGTTCCAATGCAGCCGCGCAGTGCTCCCTTCTGGTTCAGGGTGACGAAGCTTGCTCCCAGCTGATTCAGGCGTGGGGAGGATTCATCCACTTGTCCCGCCTGCCCGAGTGCGTTGGCAATAGCCATACGCGCAATTGGCAAGAGTACGTTGCCAATTGCGTTCGCGGCTTCGCTGTCCGGACTGGTTTTGAGCGTAGCGGTTTTTTCTGCGCTATCAGTGAGCACGGGGTTTATCCTCATACAGGGCAAATGCGGCGTAACCTACTACGCAACTCTTGTCGCCAGCCGTATCTCCAGAATTACGCAGGTCAAGCAGCGTTGGCCGCAGGCCGTGATGCCGGGCGGCCAACAGGAGACCATTCATTGGTGTGGCGCCGCAGGCCTGTTCGTGAGAGATGTCAATGCGCAAATCAAGCACATCTTGCGCCGTCGTCGCGTCCATCCGTTGGGCAACAGGGTAGGCCAGGTAGTGCGACAGGTCAGAACTCACCACAATCAACGTCTCGTCACCACCCCACAGCCGATCCAGCACCTCCGCCACGTCGGCGGCGCTGGCATCGCCTACAACCAGCGGCACCAGCTTGAAGTCCTTCAGCACGCTTTGTAAAAATGGCAGATGAACTTCCAGAGAGTGTTCCCGCGCGTGGCAACGATCATCTACTACCACTTGTCGCAAATCGGCCAGGCTTGCCAGTGCCGCTTGATCCAGTGGCACTGTGCCCAGCGGGCTGGCGAATGCCGCCACGCTGGGGGCAGCTAAGCCACGTACTGGCAAGTGATGGACCGGCCCCAGCAGGACGACACGACGTATCCTGTCGCGTAGCGGACGTAATAGCGCATAGGCATTGGCAGCAATGGCGCCAGAGTAGATATAGCCGGCGTGGGGCACAATGATGGCTTTGGGCGGGCGCGTTTGCCTGCGGAGTTTGGTCTGTTCAAGAAAATGCTGTACCTGGTCGAGCAGAGGGGCGGCTTGAGCCGAGTAAAACATGCCGGCAACGGCGGTTGGACGAATGCTTGCGGACATACGAGCCTCTCAATCAACTTCAGGGTTCGTATATTGTGGCGATTACTATAAAATCAATAGGTTTATGCACGAACTGGCGCCATTTTGTCTCGATTCCTGATGCGCGGACCGGGTTCTTCAACGCTGAAGGTCAGCGATACTTACAAAATTGATCGTTGCCTCGACGCGCGCCCGTTTGCAAAAAAACACGAGTAACCATGGAAGTCAGGGAGCGCAGGTGAGGGAGAGCACGGTTTGTCCGCAGGATGGCTATTGAATTTGCTTGCCGATGGGTGACGGGAACATATAATTCATGTTCCAGCTTAAGCGCAACCCTCTCCCGAGATGTATTAAAGACATGACATTTCCTCATATCGACGCACACCCTATACGTAATTTTTCTGCATCCGAGGCTGCTGGTCATGTCCTCATCGTAATTTCCGAAAATGCCGATTTGCCGAGCGGGCTGCCGGCACGTGCGCAATGGCTGGCAGTGTTGAAACGCAAGGACATGAAGCCAGCAGAACTCGCCAAGACTCCGTTGGCCATTGATTTGCCTGATGGCCGGCGGTTGGCGTTGCTAATGAGCGACGCAACACTCTCCCGCTTCGAGCAACTTACCCGATTGCGACAGGCGATGATGCTGTTGCTGGAGGAGTCACCCAAAACACTGACTCTGTGGGCAACGGATGCGGATGTTTCGCGGGATCTTTTGTTTACGGCATTGGTGAATAGCTTCCCGCTGCCTGTCCGCAAGAAAAAACCTGCTGTAGCGCTGGCAAAGATCGAATTATTCAGTCCACTTAAAACGGCTGATCTTAATCCGGTCATTGCTTTGGCCAAGGCAAATAATCTCGCCCGTGAATTGACGGCCTTGGCGCCAAATGAGCTGACGCCTGCAACCTATTGCCAACGTATTCGACACCTGGCGAAAGAGTATGGCCTGGGCATTGAAGAATATGATTTAAAGCAATTGAAAAAAATGGGTGCAGGTGCTTTTTGTGCCGTAGCCCAAGGCTCACATGAGGATGATGCGGCGATTGTGCATCTAAGTTATCGGCCGGCGGTTCCCGCGCATAAAACTCGCAAGAAATTAAAAAATGTGGCACTCGTGGGCAAGGGCATCTGCTTTGATACAGGTGGCCACAATCTCAAACCTGCGCGGTATATGGCCGGTATGCACAAAGATATGAATGGATCAGCCGTTGCCCTGGCGCTGACCTTGGCGGCGGCTGAAATGCAGTTGCCAGTGACTATTGACTGCTGGCTGGCAATTGCCCATAACCATATTTCATCCACGGCGTATAAACAAAATGACATTATCACTGCACTGGATGGCACCACAATCGAGATCATGCATACTGATGCCGAGGGACGCATGGTGTTGGCCGATACGCTGACGCTGGCGACACGCAGCAAACCTGATTTGGTGATTGATTTTGCAACGCTTACCGGATCGATGCATGTTGCCGTGGGGACGAGGTATTCCGGCATTTTTGCCAGTACACTGCCCTTGGCTGATTTGGCTGTAGGGGCAGGCATGGCGAGCGGAGAACGGGTTTGCGTATTTCCTCTAGCGAATGATTACGCGACAGCGCTTGAATCCAAAGTGGCCGATATTAAACAGTGCACGCTGGATGGCGAGGCGGATCATATACTGGCGGCATTGTTTTTGCAGCGCTTCACCAATAAGCGCGCCTGGTTGCATGTTGATCTTTCTGCCTCCAGTTGCACCGGCGGCCTGGGCGCCGTGGCCACTGATCTCACGGGTTTTGGCGTGGCCTGGGGTGCCATGCTGTTGGCTCAATGGCTTGAGCAATAGTGAATTCAGAGTAAAGTCCTTAGTGCATGGCATGCAATGTTAGAATTGCCAAAAGAAATTTTTTGACATCATCGGGGTAAGCAAATTTTCGAGTGTGGCGAGTATAACGAGTGGTGATTCATTTGATGCATTCACCGTGGAACAGGTAGATGAGAATAATTAATAACTTCTGGAATTTTGTCTTTATTGTTGCAGAGGTGTTGCTGATCGCCTTCGTCGCTTATCGCGAGTCGGCTACCTATTACTCGTTCGATGTTTTCTATTGCGTACCTATTCTTCATGCAGCACGTTTGAGCTCGATTCGTGCCTTGCGACGCTCGGATACACAGATACCGACCATTGTCGGTATTTTTGTGGGCATTGTCTGGACGACAGGCGAGTTTCTTGCCGTCTATCCGGATTACCCATGGAATGCCTGGCTACTGAACGCCTTTGCGCGCAGTGTCACTTTTACTGTGATTGGTCGCGTGATTGCCAAAGTGTGGCGCGAAAGAGAGTTTTCACGCAGGGATATGTTGACGAGCTTGGCTAATCGCCTTGAATTCACTGAAAAATTTTCCATTGAACAAGCGCGAAGCGAGCGTTCAGGCAAGTCTTATTCTTTGTTGTTCATTGATATCGATCAATTCAAGTCCCTGAATGACGAGCAAGGCCATCACACGGGGGATGAGGCGCTCAAAGCGCTATCGGTAATTCTCACGAATAACTCCAGAACGGGTGACGTGGTTTCCCGGTTTGGTGGGGATGAGTTTGCTTTATTATTTCCCGAAACAGATGCTACTTCTTGCTCAATGTTGGCCAATCGCATCATTGAAGTGGCAAAGACCGAGTTTAAAAATAAAAGCTGGCCGATTGCCCTGTCAGTTGGTTGCGTCACTGGGTCGGGCTCGAGCCAGAGTATTGAAGAGTTATTGCAGATTGCCGATGGGAAAATGTATTCAATGAAAAAAGAAGCGCGTACCCAGTTGCGTAGCGATGGTGATCTGGAAATGAAGGAAACTCTCGTACGTGATCACCGTCGGCCTTAAGTGAGCAAGTGCTGATTACAGCATCGAGCCACGAAACAAGGCGCTATCCATGAATGAATCTTCCCAAATGGTTGAGATAGAAGTTGGCAACACAGCTGGCAAATCGCCTGATGCGGCCGTCATCTGGATGCATGGTCTGGGGGCGGATGGGCATGATTTTGAACCCATTGTGCCAGCGCTCAATTTGCCATCTCGACTTGCTGTTCGTTTCGTGTTTCCGCATGCGCCGGTACGTCCCGTGACAATCAACAATGGTATGTCCATGCGTGCGTGGTATGACATTTTTTCGCTGGGTGGCGGCGGCGAGGATGAGGCGGGTTTGCGTGCGGCACAACAGCACATCGAAGCACTGATTGCGAAGGAGCGTGCGCGCAGCATTGCCGCTGATCGCATTGTTCTCGCAGGCTTTTCGCAAGGAGGTGCCGTTGCCCTGATGACGGCGTTACGGCATGCCGAACGGCTCGCTGGCGTGATGGCTTTGTCAACCTATCTGCCACTGGCCGGGAAACTTGCTGCTGAGCGCCAATTAGTGAATGCCGATTTACCCATATTCATGGCGCATGGAAAAGCAGACGAGATCATCAGCATTGACCGGGCTGCAAGCTCACGCGATGCGCTGCTGGCGCTAGGCTACCCGGTGGAGTGGGCAAGCTATGCCATGGGACACGCCGTTTGCCCGCAAGAGGTGGCGGACATTGGCGCCTGGCTAGACAGGGTACTCTGACTTACTGCTTTTATTGCTGCGTTGTTGTCTTTGGCTTGATTGCCGATTTCGGTCGAAAGCTCTTGACCACAGCCTCATTGGTTTCGATGTACGGCCCGCCGATTAGGTCAATACAGTAAGGCACTGCGGCAAAGATGCCTGGAACCCGCTGATTGCCTTCTGCATCTTTTACCCCTTCCAGTGTTTCCTTGATTGACTTTGGCTGGCCAGGTAAATTGAGAATAAGCGATTGGCCGCGTATGACACCGACTTGGCGTGAGAGCAGGGCGGTGGGAACAAATTGCAGCGATATTTGGCGCATTTGTTCACCAAAACCCGGCATGATTTTGTGCGCCACGGCCAGCGTTGCTTCAGGGGTGACATCGCGCATTGCGGGACCCGTGCCGCCGGTAGTTAGCACCAGATGACAGCCTGCGGTGTCGCATAATTCAATCAGCGTTTGCTCAATCAAGGCTTGTTCATCGGCAATCAACCGCGTCACCATTCGCCAGGGAGAAACGAGCGCGCCGGCAAACCAGGCTTCTAAGGCGGGTAAGCCTTGGTCCACATACACGCCGTTCGTGGCGCGATCAGAAATGGAAACAAGGCCAATGCAAAGTTCGTTATTCATGGTGTTGGCAGGGGTTGGTGCGAGGTGATAGTAAAAAAGTGTTGATTCGCGTGTCATCCAGAGACTGATTTTAAACGGCTAGGTTTTTTTACCTGACAGGATGATCTCATTTTAATGTGATCGCAGACGCGGTATGATCAAGGCCGGTTGGATTGAGCGTGGACGCGCAAGGTATTTACTACATACAGCGTTGGCGAAAGGTAATAACGATGGTAGACGACATGGAGCTGCAAGAAGAACCCGCGAACATTATGGACGAGGCAATTAAGGATCGTACCGTTACGCGGATTGCGATGATCAGCATTGTTGCGGTGGGCCTGCTTGGTCTCTGGGTTATTGGGGGTGCGCTGCGCTCCAGCGGCTTACCGTGGGTTTCGCAGGGCGCTTCACTGCAGCTACCACCGACATCTCCGTCGTTGCCAACCTTGCCCCCGCTACCTTTACCTGCCACGCCAGCTGGTCGGTCGCCACCCCCGATCGCTCCGCCTGTAACAGGTGCCGGAGATGTTACCCAGCAGCAAGCCGGTATTGTTCATATTACCGGAGCACAGCCTGCTGTGGCTGCCCACGCAACGCCGCCCGCAATGACAATGGCTGACTCCACAGAAGTATTTGTTTCTCAGCCACTCATCCCGACGAAAAAATCTTCAGGAGCGCAACATTTCGGCGTGCAGTTAGGCGTGTTCAATACCGTGGCGAATGCAGAAAAGCTGCGTCAAAAAATGCAGGCGCAAGGAGTACCTGTTGTGGTTGAAGCCCGGGTGCATGTGGGCCCTTTTGCCACGCGGGCAGAGGCGGAGGAGGCACGTGCCAAGCTCAAGGCGCTGGGCATTGAAGAGAGTGTGTTGGTGATGCTGAAGTAATTATTTTGTCATTATTTATTAACCTATCCGAGAATGAATTGATGAGCCGAAAAATCATTGCAACATCTGCGGCGCCTGCCGCGATTGGCCCCTATTCACAAGCCGTGCAAGCGGGTAATACGGTGTATTTGTCGGGCCAGATTGGTTTGGATCCGGCCACCATGCAAATGGCCGAAGGCATTGATGCACAGATTGTGCGCGTTTTTGAAAACCTGAAAGCGGTGAGCGAAGCCGCTGGTGCAACGTTGAATGACGCCGTGCGTGTAACGATTTATCTCACCGATCTGGCGCACTTTGTCAAAGTGAATGACGCCATGGTGCGGTATTTCACAGCGCCCTATCCAGCGCGCGCAGCCGTGGGTGTAAAAGCCTTGCCGCGTGATGCATTGGTCGAGGCCGATGCGGTTCTGGTGATTGGCTGAACGTCGCGAAAAAAAATTAGCGGGGTCGGCTGGCAACACGCTGGCAGGCCGCTTGGCGCGGCTGGGTTTGCGCCGTGACATCGACTTTGTGTTGCACTTGCCGCTGCGCTATGAGGACGAAACGCGCATCACCGCAGTGAGCGATGCTTCCCCCGGGGTAGCCGTGCAGTTTGAGGTTGAGGTGGTCAGCTGTGACCTTGTGTTTCGCCCGCGCCGCCAATTGGTGGTGCGTGTTCAAGATGACAGCGGCACACTCACCCTGCGTTTTTTGAACTTTTATCCGAGTCAGCAAAAAGTGCTGCAACCCGGCGTGCGCCTGCGGGTATTTGGCGAATTGCGCGATGGTTTTTTGGGCGATGAAATCATCCACCCCCGGTTCCATGTTGTGGCAAGTTCAGACGCAGGCCCTGCAGCACTGCCCACGAGTCTAACGCCGGTTTATCCTGCCACCGCCGGATTGGGGCAGGCTACCTTGCGTCGATTGATCGACCGCGCTCTGACACGGGGCGATCTCACCGACACCTTGCCCGCTGATGCACTGGCCAAGCTCGGACTGCCGGCTTTTTCCGATGCGGTGCATCTGTTGCACGCGCCGCCTCCGGGGTGTCTACTTGAGCAACTTGAATCGCGCCATCACCCAGCCTGGCGACGCGTGCAGTTTGATGAGCTTTTGGCTCAGCAACTATCCTTGCGCCGAGCCTATACGGCGCGCCGTGCCCGCGGCGCGCCACAGCTTGTGACCAACGGCACGCTCACGCAGCAGTTACTCGCCGTGTTGCCGTTCCAGTTAACCGGCGCGCAGCAACGCGCATGGCATGAGATCGCTGGCGACCTGGCTCAGCCACACCCGATGCAACGCTTGCTGCAAGGCGATGTGGGTAGCGGTAAAACCGTCGTCGCCGCATTGGCCATGCTGCATGCTGTCGAGGCAGGCTATCAGGCAGCGCTTATGGCACCGACGGAAATTCTCGCTGAACAGCATTACCGTAAACTTTCTGTCTGGTTGGCCCCCTTGGGAATTGAGGTGACCTGGCTCACGGGTAGCCTGAAAAAGCGGGACAAGGCCGTCGTGCTTGAAAAAGTCGGCGCCGGTGAGACGGCGCTGATGATAGGCACCCATGCGCTCATTGAAGAGGGCGTGATGTTCCATCGTCTGGGGCTGGCGATTGTGGATGAACAACATCGCTTCGGCGTCCGCCAGCGTTTGGCGTTGAAAGAAAAAGGCCGCTTTGCACATCAGCTCACCATGTCGGCGACACCCATTCCGCGCACGCTGGCGATGAGCTACTACGCAGATCTCGATGTCTCCGTCCTTGACGAGCTGCCGCCGGGCAGAACGCCGGTGAGCACCCGGCTGGTATCTGCCACACGACGTGCCGAGATTATCGCTCGCGTGCGTGCGGCCTGCCGTGCCGGCGGGCAGGCCTATTGGGTGTGCCCGCTGATTACCGATAGCGAAACCCTGCAGCTGCAAACCGCTGAAGACACTTTCGCGCAGCTTTTGGCCGATCTACCCGAGCTACGCGTCGGACTGGTGCATGGCCGGCTGAAAGGCGAAGAAAAAGCCGCTGTCATGGCGGCCTTCGCCGCGAATCAGATTCATGTGCTGGTCGCAACGACCGTGATTGAAGTCGGCGTCGATGTACCCAATGCCAGCTTGATGATCATTGAACACGCGGAACGCTTTGGTCTGTCGCAGTTGCATCAGTTACGCGGCCGTGTCGGGCGCGGGGCGGCGCAGTCCGTATGCATTCTGCTTTACGCCCAGCCGTTGGGGCAGACAGCGCGTACGCGGCTCAAAGTGATTTTTCAAAGCACGGATGGCTTCGAGATCGCAAGGGAAGATTTGCGTCTGCGCGGGCCAGGCGAATTTATCGGCGCACGGCAAAGTGGTTTACCCCTGTTGCGCTATGCGGATCTGGAAGACGCCGCGTTGGTTGAACAGGCACGGCAACTGGCGGATACCTTGCTGCGGGAAGCCCCCGCGATTGCCCAGGCGCATCTCGACCGCTGGCTGGGCGGGCGCGAGGAGTTATTAAAAGCATGAGCGACTTTTCTGCTCTGCCTGGTTCGCCTAGTCCCCTGAATCTCTTGCGTGAGCGACGCTTTTTGCCCTTGTTCATCACCCAGTTTTTAGGGGCGCTCAACGATAACGTCATCAAAAACGCGATGATCGTGCTGCTCACATTTCAGGCGAGCCACTGGACAACGCTCTCGCCCGGCGTGCTGGCGAACCTTGCGGTAGGCATTTTCATTTTGCCGTTTTTTCTGTTTTCAGCCAGCGCCGGACAGCTGGCCGATAAGTACGACAAAGCCTGGCTTACGCGGTGGGTGAAGCTGTTTGAACTGATGATTGTGTGCATCGCCGGAGTGGGCTTTTTAATGCAACAGCTGCCAGTTTTATTGCTTGCGCTGTTTTTGCTTGGACTGCATTCGACGGTGTTTGGCCCAATCAAGTATGCGATCCTGCCGCAGCATCTCGCCGCCTCAGAACTCATGGGTGGCAATGCGCTGATTGAAACCGGCACCTTTATCGCGATCCTGTCGGGTTCTTTGCTGGGTGGATTGTTGGCTGGTGTAGAAGGATCCGCTGTGTGGATTCCTGTGGTCGGTGGGGTCATTGCTCTGGGCGGCTATTTTGCTGCTCGCGGTATTCCCCTGGCCGTACCACCAGCGCCGACTTTACGCATGAGTCGTCATCCGCTCGCAGAGACTTTGCGCAATCTGGCGTATGCGCGGCAGAATCGTCCTGCCTTTGGTGCGCTGCTCGGAATATCATGGTTCTGGTTGTATGGCGCGATTTTCCTGGTGCAAATTCCGGCCTATGCCAAAGATATTTTGCGCGGGAATGAGAGCAGCGTCACGCTGCTCCTGGCTGCTTTCATTGCAGGCATCGGTGCAGGCTCATTCTTGTGTGAATGGCTCACGCGTCAGCAGCGCGTGCGTACTCGACTGCTGATCTTGGCTGGAGGCTTGGGCTTGAGCCTGTTTGCACTGGATCTTTATTTTGCTTCGCAGGCGATTGGCCTTGGTGCACAGCCGTCCGCTACAGGCATCTTATTGAGTGCAACCCTCGTGTTGCATCAGCCGACTACGGTTCGTGTATTAATGGATCTCACCGGGCTGGGTATCTGTGGGGGTTTATTTACCGTGCCGCTGTACACTTTGCTGCAACAGGCCAGCGAGCCCGCGTATCGTGCGCGCATGATTGCGGCCAACAATATTGTCAACGCGTTGTTTATGGTGGTGGGGGCATTGGGTGCAGCGGCTATGCTCGCCGCTGGCATGTCGATTCCTGCACTATTCGCCCTGGTTGCTTTGGCGAATGTGGCGGCGGTGAGCGGGCTGCATTGGGTGCTGCCAAAAATATAAAAACGAGTTTTACGACCGCCAATGATTAGCCAGGAAGTGCAATCTCGTTGTTAATGCTGAATTGGTAGTCGTGAAAAACCTGTTCGGCAGTGAGCAGTTGATAGTCGCCGTTTGCGATGCGACGAGAGGTGTCTTTGAGCCGATAGGTTTGTTGGCCGCAGGTCCAGCAATCGAAGTTGCGCATTTGCGTGCAAAGACAGGTTTTATCCCACACCCTGATTTTTTTTGCATCGGGATGCAGCGCCACTTCGTGGTTGTAGGCGTCGATGTATTGGCAATTGCCGTTAGCATCCAGCAAGTAGCCATAAGCCTCGCAGTTGGGGCGAATGCCATCGCCAATGGCGGGGCTGTTCTTCAACATGCGCATGGGATAGCCGGTGGGTGAAATCGTGTTGACTACGATATCTTCTTCGCTGGCTTTGAAGTATTCCTGTTTGACGTGATCGGGCAGGCCGCACTCGTTTGTCACGGTAAAACGTGTCGCTACCTGCACCGCCGCTGCACCCTGGGCAAGAAAACCCGTGGCATCCGAACCCGTAAAAATGCCGCCTGCGGGTATCAGCGGAATGTCCAGTTGCTGCGCGGCCATCCAGTCACGGATTTCAACAAAAATCGTGGCGAGATCATACTGCGTCCAATCCATGCCAAAGCCCAGATGTCCGCCCGCTAACGGGCCTTCGATAATAATGTAATCAGGCAGGCGATTGGTGCGAGCAATTTTTTTGAGAAAAATCTGCAAGGCACGCAGCGAAGAAACAATGATGCCCAGTTTGACGTCGCGAAAACGCGGGTGGTCTTCAATCAGGGCAAAGGTGCCCAGGTGCAGGCCGGCTGAGAGTGTAATGCCATCAATCCCGGCGTCCATCGCGGCGCTCATGCGTACGCGCAAAGTTTCTTTTGGCGCGTTCATGGTCAGCTTTTCCATGCAATTGACAAAAACCATGCCGCTGCCTTGTTTGGCGTCCATGGCATGGCGCACGTGCAGCGCCGTGGCTTCAGCAAGCATGTCCAAATCAAATTTAACGCTGGATTTATCGGTGTTAGCGACGTTGAGCTTGTAAAGCTGAAGTTTGTCTTTGACGAATTTGGTGTTGAACCGACGATCAGACACCGTGGGTACCATGGCGTCCGAAATATGGCCCACTCCGCCCAGGCGAGCCACTTCAAGGGCGAGCGCGACGGTTGAAATATCCACGCCCATACCGCCCACCATGATGGGCACCAATTCATGCGAGCCTAATTGCAGGCGAAAATCATCGACACGTTTCATTCAGGTTCTTTCTTCGGATTTTCTGAGTATTCGGCTAAACAATTCAGATTGCACAGCGTGAAAAATTGCATAAAAGCAAGCAGACTTGTCTGGTAATTGTGTAACTCTTCTACCTAATATCGCACGCTAATCTTACATGCGTATTATCCCCCGGCTGGCTTGTCTGCGCCTACAGCACGGGGGAAAAATTCTTTATCAACACCCCGAGCAGGGCTTCTCCATAGCGGTCGGCCTTGGCTTGGCCTATGCCGGGCACATCGAGCAACTCATTGGTTGAATGCGGGCGTCGCGCAGCCAGTTCAAACAAAGTGCGGTCATGCAAAATCACATAGGCGGGCACACCTTGTTCGCGCGCGCGTTCTGAGCGCCAGATGCGCAAGGCATCAATGATCGGTGCATGGATTGCACTGCTGGCAAGGCTAGCCGTGGCGGGCGTGGTGGATGATTGCCGCCGCCTCACCAGCGCCGACTTTTTAATCGTGCGCGCCGCAGCTCGCCGCAACGATAGCGTGCATTCGCCACGCAGCAAGGGGCGGGCAGATTCGGTCAGCTGTAATGCGCCATAGGCCTGGGCATCGGCATGCAGCAGGCCGGTGGCGAGTAGCTGGCGAAATACCGCACGCCAGCCATGATCGTCCAGATCAGCGCCGACGCCAAAAGTGGGTAGTTCTTGGTGACCGAATTGCTGCACTTTATCGGTGGCTTTGCCACGCAGTACATCGATTAAATGTCCGGCACCAAAACGCTGGCCGGTGCGCAAGGCTGCCGATAGGGCTTTGCGTGCCGCTTCGGTACCGTCCCAGAGTTCAGGCGGGGCAAGGCAAGTGTCGCAGTTATTGCAGGGTGTCGCCGCTTCGCTAAAGTAGTTGAGCAGAAACACGCGCCGACAATCGGTGGTTTCGCACCAGGCCAATAGCGCATCCAGTTTGCCGCGTTCCACACGTTTTTGTTCTTCGCCGGCGACGGATTCGTCAATGCGTTGGCGATGAATCACGACGTCATTCAAGCCATAAGCCATCCATGCTTCGGCGGGTTCGCCATCGCGCCCGGCGCGGCCGGTTTCCTGGTAATACGCTTCCAGGCTTTTAGGCAAATCGAGATGGGCGACAAAGCGGACATCGGGTTTGTCGATACCCATGCCAAAGGCAATGGTGGCCACCATGATGACGGGCTCATCGCGTAAAAACTGTTGTTGGTTTTTTTGTCGGGTCGCCGCATCTAACCCGGCGTGGTAGGGCGAAGCAGTGAAGCCTTGAGTGCCCAGCCAGGCCGCGGTTTCATCGACTTTTTTGCGCGACAGGCAATACACAATGCCTGCTTCGTTTTGATGGTTAGCCAGAAACTCCAGGAGCTGTTGGCGAGGATTGTCGCGTTCTGCCACCATATAGCGAATATTCGGCCGATCAAAGCTGGAAATGAAAATGCGTGCGCTATCCAGTCCCAGACGAGTGATGATTTCCCGACGCGTGAGCGCATCCGCCGTAGCAGTGAGAGCAATGCGTGGAATGTGCGGGTAACGCTCATGCAGAGCCGAGAGCTGGATGTATTCCGGGCGAAAATCATGCCCCCATTGCGAGACGCAATGGGCTTCGTCAATCGCAAACAGCGCGAGCTGTCCTTCCCTATCCAAGCGGTCCAGCAAGGAAAGAAAGCGGTCTGTGAGCAAACGTTCGGGGGCGACATAAATCAAATCCAGCTCGCCATTGAGCACTTTTTGTTCGGTGGCACTGGCGGTGGCGTAATCCATTGATGAGTTCAGATAGGCTGCGCGTGCACCGGCTTGCAATAAAGCATCCACCTGATTTTGCATTAGCGCAATGAGGGGCGAGACAATGACGGCCGTGCCTTGGCGCAGGAGCGCAGGTATTTGATAACACAAAGACTTTCCGCCACCTGTCGGCATTAAAACCAGGGCATCACCACCTGCAATCAGATGATCAATGATTTCAGCTTGCGGGCCGCGGAATGAGGAATAGCCGAAGATGCGATGCAGTGTTTCAAGTGCGGCGGGCATGTGCAGGGGGAGAGTGTTCAGGCAGTCAAAAGAGGATTTTGACATTATGCTGTCTATCCATCGTTGTAGATAAGAAAGAGTGAGGGGAAACATGCACCGTCTTTTGCAGATAGCTTTTATTTTTTCGGCGGCAATGGCCGGGGCGACCTTTGTCGCAACAGCGGAAGAAACGATTCCCACGGCAATGGCAGCCGTAACGAACCAACCAGGGGTACTGCTAGCCAAGGTGTGGCAGCAGGAACAAGACCCCGCTGGATTTTGGGTAAGCGAAAAGCTCGATGGTGTGCGTGCGCTATGGGATGGCCATCAGCTGCGTTTTCGCAGTGGGCGCATTGTGCCTGCACCCGACTGGTTTACTGCCGCTTTGCCCGCACAGCCACTGGATGGCGAACTTTGGCTGGGACGGGGCACATTTGATGCGCTTTCAGCCATCGTGCGTAAAGCGAGTCCGGTAGATGCTGAGTGGCGTCAGGTGCGTTACATGATTTTCGAGTTGCCAGATTTTTCAGGGAACTTTTCCCGGCGGGTCGAGCAAATGCAGGTAGTGATAGCTCAAGAAAAACTTGCCTGGTTACAGGCAGTGCCGCAGTTTCAGGTGGCGAATGCGGCGCAACTCATGACGCGGTATCAAGAAGTGATAGCCGGTGGCGGTGAAGGCCTCATGCTGCATCGTGCAGAGGCCTTGTATCATACGGGGCGCAGTGATGATCTACTCAAGTTAAAACCGGCTGAAGACGCTGAAGCTGTGGTCATTGGTTATCTGCCCGGCAAAGGGCGCAACAAAGGCAGGGTGGGCGCGCTGTTGGTTGAAAACGCAGCAGGAAACCGCTTTCGCATTGGCAGCGGGCTGAGTGATGAAACGAGGCGCCATCCGCCCGCCGTGGGTGCCACGATTACCTATCGCTATCAGCAGGTAAGCGCGAATGGTATCCCTCGTTTTCCGCGCTATTGGCGGATACGTGAGATGCTGTAAGCTGACTTTTTAGCTTGCCACCCCGAGCAGCGTGAGCACCAGCGGAACGGTGATTGCTGCCAGCGCGGTAGATATAACCAGTGAAGCCGCCACGGGGCCTTCCAGTGTCTTGAATTGGCGCGACATCAGGTAAACGTTCGCCCCCACGGGCAAACTGGCCATGAGCACCACCACGTGTTTTTCCATCGAGGGGATGTCTAGCGCCGTGGCAATTGTCCACACGGTCAGTGGTTGAATCATGAGCTTGATGGCGCAAATTGCCGTGCTCAGTTGCCAGCCTGCGCGCATGCCGTATTGCGCCAAACCCATGCCTAGCGCGATGAGCGATAGCGGTGCGGCAATCTGCGCCAGCATAGCTAGCGGCGCATCGATCAACGCGGGGATGTGGCTATTGGTCAAGCCAAACGCAGTGCCACTGATAATGGCGGCCACAATGGGGTTGGTCAGCACCGAGCGCAGCGTTTTTGCAAAACCGGTAAAGGAGGGGCTGCCATGCTTTGCCCACTCGATAGAGACCGTGACCAGCGTCCATAAAACGAGCGAATTAAATGTCAGGATCAATGCAACCGAGGGCAGAGCGGCGTCCCCCAGGGTGGTTTTAGCCAGCGGCAAGCCCAGCAGCACATTGTTGGAGAAAATGCCGCCAAGGGCAAATATGGATTGCGCCACGCCGTCCAGCCGCAGTAATCGCCAGGCAACCAGGCGACCGATTCCAAAGACAATGAGACAGCCACCAAAAAAGGCAATCAGCAAGCGCGCATCCACCGGGGGCAGACGAGAAAAATCGCTCATCATGCGAAACAGCATGGCAGGCAACGCGATTGAAAATACGAAACGGCTCAAGCTTTCAGCTACCAATGGCGGCCAATGAAACCAGCGTACCGGCGTGTAGCCTATGATCACCATAACGAATAGCGGTGTTGCCAGGATAAGGTGGTGCAGAAATGTGGCAATCATGAAAAGTCTTGAAAAGTCGATGCTGGTGATACGGCGCAATCAACGGTTGAGGTGCGGTGTGCAGTAGCTAATCGATCATGGCTATCGTTCGAGGCTATGAACGGTAGTTTATCCGGTGTGTGATTCGCCGTTCCATGCGAAACTTCGTCACTTGATCAGCGTCAGGCGAGATAAGTGTTGAGCGTATGAGTAGCGAAATAAACCCCGAGCAGTCGCATGAACTTTTGCAAGCCCTGCATATTCTTACCCGCGATGGAAAGCTGAATCAGGATAGTCGTCGCAAGCTCAAGCAAATCTATCACCTGGTGCATTTCATCGAGCCATTGCTGGTTGAAGTGATGCAGGCGCATGGTGATGTGACGCTGGCAGACCATGGTGCGGGCAAGTCTTATCTGGGTTTTATTTTGTATGATTTGTTTTTTAAATCGCGCGACACAGGCACGGTCTACGGTATTGAGCGACGCGCTGAACTGGTGACACAAGCACAAGCCCTGGCGCAGCAATTGGGTTTTGCGCGCATGGCATTTCTTAATTTGTCCGTTGAAGCCTCAGTGACATCGCCCGCCTTGCCTGATCGCATTGACGTCGTGACTGCGCTCCATGCGTGTGATACGGCAACGGATGATGCGATTCTCTTTGCCCTGCACAAAGAGGCGCAATTCATCGTTCTGGTGCCTTGCTGCCAGGCAGAGGTTGCCGCTGTTTTGCGGCAGCATAAAAATGCGTCATTTGCAAAAACACCGCTCTCTGAAATCTGGCGACATCCCATTCACACGCGTGAATTCGGTAGTCAGCTGACTAATGTATTGCGTTGCTTGTTGCTCGAAGCGCATGGCTACGCGCTGACGGTGACTGAGCTGGTGGGCTGGGAGCATTCAATGAAAAACGAGCTGGTCATCGCGCGCCGTGGCAATCTTCCACGGGGCAATGCACGGCAGCGTACCGAGCAGATTCTGCACGAGCTGAATCTGGAAGAACTGTTACCCCGGTTTGCTTACTAACGTGCTTTCTTCAGGTTTTTCTCAAGACGGGAATGAATGCATTGGGGAATGCTTTGCGCTGCTCGACGATAGCGAAGCGAGCGAAGATCAACCCCGTTCCCGGCTGTATACCGACTATGTAACGTCATTGTGCTGCACCGATATAGCTGATTTTTCTGCGCTGCTAGAAGCAATGCAGCAGATGCAAAAGCAGGGTCTTCATGCAGTCGGACTGTTTTCCTTTGAGCTGGGCGCAGCATTGCAAGGTATCGCACTACATGACACCGTGCCGCCCGGACAAGAACTAGCACATCTGCTACTGTTTAAAAACTGCCAGCAGTTATCTGCTGCCACAGTCAATGAATGGTTGTTGCAGCGAGCGAATATCGAGGAGTCAACCAAGGAGGAGACCATTGCTGGTGTGACCGGTATTACGTCCAGCGTGAGTGAGGCTGAGTTTGGCACAGCGATTGCGCAAATTCACCGTTACATTGAAGCGGGCGAAACCTACCAAGTCAATTACACCTATCGACTGCGCTTTGCTACCTATGGTGGACTGGTTTCACTTTACCAAAGGCTGAAACTGCGCCAGCCGGTGCCTTTTGGCGCACTGATTGCCTTGCCCGATGGTCGAGCCGTGTTGTCTTTTTCGCCTGAGCTGGCGGTGCAACATCGTGCGGGTCATTTGCGCACTTTGCCAATGAAAGGCACGGCTCAAGCGGCAGACAATGAAGCAGAGAATGCGCTTAACGCAAGGCATCTGGCGAATGACCCTAAAACTCGTGCTGAAAATGTGATGATTGTCGATTTGTTGCGCAATGATCTCGGTCGTGTGGCGCAGCCGGGTACGGTGTGTGTGCCGAAGCTATTTCATGTCGCGCGCTATGGCACGGTTTTGCAAATGACCTCCACGGTAGAGGCGAGGGTTGCGCCTACTTGTAAGTTGCACGACGTGCTCGCGGCGTTATTGCCGGCAGGGTCTGTCACCGGTGCGCCCAAGCGACGGACGCTCGACATCATTCACGCGCTGGAAACTTCGCCACGGGGTTACTACACGGGCGCGCTGGGTTGGTTTGATGTACCCCCGCAGGGGCAGTTGATGGGTGATTTTTGTTTGTCAGTTCCGATTCGGACGCTGTTGCTCGAAGCACCCGATGAAGATGGACGACGAAGAGGAGAAATGGGTGTGGGTGCGGGTATCGTGCAGGACAGCACGGCAGATGCCGAGTTTCGCGAATGTGCATTAAAAGGTGCATTTTTAACAGGACTCATGCATGAATTCGAGTTGTTCGAGACAATGCTCGCCACAGAAGCAGGTTGTCCTCATCTTGAGCGACATCTGCAACGCTTGGCTGCCTCGGCGCGGTATTTTGATTTTCCTTATGATGAAGGCAAGATACGTGAAGCGATTGCGCAGGCTTGTGCGGTTTTACCTATGCACCTGTCGCATCGGTTACGCTTGGCACTCAAGCCGTCCGGGGATCTGGATGTACAGCTTGCACCGCTAGCGGATATGCCTGTTCCCGTGACCGTGTTGCTGGGCGAGGCGCCGGTGAAAATGAATGCTCTGTTTTTGCGACATAAAACTACCCATCGGGCAGATTACGATGCGGCGTGGCGAAGGGCTGAAGCTGCAGGTGCTTTTGATGTGCTGTTTTTCAATGATCAAGGGGAACTGACCGAGGGCGCGCGCAGCAGCGTGTTTGTAAAGCTCGCTGGTCACTGGTACACCCCGCCGTTGGCCTGTGGTCTGTTGCCGGGTGTGATGCGCCGTGTGTTGCTGGACGATTCCGCCTGGTCGGCGACAGAAAAAGTGCTCACACGGAATGACTTGCGTTCAGCCCAGGCGGTGGTGATGTGTAACGCCTTGCGCGGCGCGCTGCCAGCACAGATTGACTGGCAGCGGTCAGGCATTTAAGAAAAACCCCTCGCCGTTACCACAGTAACAGCGAGGTCTCAAACGCTAACCGCTAACCGCTAACCGCTAACCGCTAACCGCTAACCGCTAACCGTTAACGATTAGCGAACAATTGAAGTGTGGCAGGACTGAACTAAACGTGCTGACAGGCTAGTCATCCAGCGCGAGTTCAAATAGATCGCGCTTGAGCATGAGCTGCTGTGGCATGCGGGATTTGAGCTTATCAAACCATTCGCCATGTTGTTTAAGCTCTTCACGCCAAGCTATTGTGTCAATGGCAGCGAGCGCTTCAAAGGCTTCTTTGGAAACCTCTGCATTGCCGCCCCAATCGAGGTCTTCAAAGCGGGGCACCCATCCCAAGGCCGTTTGTTTGGCATTGACATGCCCACGGCTGCGCTCGACGATCCATTTCAGCACGCGCATGTTTTCGCCAAAGCCTGGCCACATGAAGTTTCCCTGGGCATCCTGGCGGAACCAGTTGACCGTGAAAATACGTGGTGCGTGTTCCAGCTGATGACCAATTTTTAACCAGTGATTGAAATAGTCACCCATGTGATAACCGCAGAAAGGCAGCATGGCAAAGGGATCGCGACGTACGATGCCTTGCTTGCCGGTGGCAGCAGCCGTTGTTTCCGAGCCCAGGGTCGCTGCCATATAGACCCCGTAGTTCCAGTTGAAGGCTTCAAAGACGAGCGGCACAGTGGTGGCGCGGCGGCCGCCAAATACGAAGGCTGAAATCGGTACGCCAGCGGTGCTTTCCCAGTCGGGATCGATCGAAGGGCATTGTGCAGCGGGCGCGGTAAAGCGCGAATTGGGATGTGCTGCCTTGCGACCGGTTTTACCATCTTCCGGTGTCCAGTCCTTGCCTTGCCAGTCGATCAAATGCGCGGGGGGCTCTTTGGTCATGCCTTCCCACCACACATCGCCATCATCGGTGAGGGCGACATTGGTGAAGATGATGTTTTCCTTCAATGTCGCCATGGCATTGAAGTTGGTTTTTTCCGAGGTGCCGGGGGCGACACCGAAAAAGCCAGCTTCTGGATTGATCGCGTAGAGCCGCCCGTCTTTTCCCGGTTTGATCCAGGCAATATCGTCGCCCACGGTGGTGACTTTCCAACCACCCAGGCTTTGCGGCGGAATCAGCATGGCAAAGTTGGTTTTGCCACATGCGGATGGAAAGGCCGCAGCAACATAGGACTTTTGTCCATCAGGGGATTCAACGCCAAGGATCAGCATGTGTTCGGCCAGCCAGCCTTCGTCACGGGCCATGGTTGAGGCGATGCGCAAGGCAAAACATTTTTTGCCAAGCAACGCATTGCCACCGTAACCGGAACCAAACGACCAGATTTCCCGCGTTTCCGGAAAGTGGCAGATATATTTGGTTGTATTGCATGGCCATTTAGCATCCTGCTGTCCGGGTTCTAGTGGATGGCCCACGCTATGCAGGCAGGGAACAAATTCACCATCACTGCCCAGTTGGTCGAACACAGCACGACCCATGCGCGTCATGATGCGCATATTGACAACCACGTACGGGCTGTCGGAGAGTTCAACACCGATATGTGCGATAGGTGAGCCGATGGGACCCATCGAGAAGGGAATCACATACAGTGTGCGGCCACGCATGCAACCTTTGAAAAGGCTGCGCAGCGTGTCTTTCATTTTGGACGGGTCTTCCCAATTGTTGTTGGGACCTGCATCCTCCGGATCCGTTGTGCACACATAGGTACGGTCTTCCACACGGGCGACATCTGATGGATCAGACAACGCAAGGTAGGAATTCGGACGTTTGGCCGGGTTGAGCTGCTTCATGCTTCCTGCGGCGACCATTTGTTCAAACAGGGTGCTGGCTTCTTCTTCCGAACCGTCACACCACATGATTTGATCGGGCTCAGTGAGTGCAGCGACTTCCGCAACCCACGCCTTGAGTCTGGCATGTTTAATGTGGCTGGGGGTAACGGCCAAAGATGATTTGTTCATGAGGCAAGGGATCTCCAGGGATTAAATCGTTCATTTATTAACGCGCTGCTTGGCACCAGAAAGCCAAGGGATCAAGGGGTAGGGATCACCGGACTTTTGGTTGTCCGCGCCACCATAGCCACTCGCAGTAGCTGCAACTCATGGTGCCGCGGATGCTGCGTTGATGCGGGGTGAGCACCAGGCTGCTGGCAAGCGGGAAAAGTTATTTCTTAACTATATCATGATGCGCACTTGATGGTCGCCTGACGATTGTGTGTGAAGGGATGCTCGGCGCAAACTGCAAGCATTCAAAAACATGGATTCCACGTCGCGGGATGGGGCCTTTGCCAAAAAAGTCGGCGCCGGTGACACGGCGTTAGAATGAGACTTTGAATAGACCTCAACACATCTCAACATGCCGCATGTGATAAATGTGAAAAATTCTGACCAATGCAACCCATGTGACATGCGAAAAAATGATCAAGCAGCCGCCTAAAATTGCATTGATTCTTACCGGTGGTGGTGCGCGGGCAGCGTATCAAGTGGGCGTCCTCAAGGCAGTGCGCGAGTTGCTACCCGAGCCGCAACGTAATCCATTTCAGATACTTTGTGGCACCTCAGCGGGTGCGATTAATGCCGCCACGATGGCGACCTGGGCTGGAAATTTTGGTGCGGGTGTCGATCATTTATGTCACGTGTGGGAGCATTTCCATGCCCATCAGGTGTATCGCACGGATGTTTTGGGCGTGGCAGGTTCGGGCGCGCGCTGGCTGGCTGCGCTGATGTTTGGTTGGGCGACACATCGCGCTCCGCGCTCATTGCTTGATAATGCACCTCTGCGCCAATTGTTAACCGATAGTCTGGACTTGAATCGGATTGAGCAGGCGATTGAAAGCCAGGCGTTGCATTCAGTGAGCATTACCTGTTCTGGTTATTCGAGCGGACAGAGTGTGACATTTTTTCAGGGGCGCCCTGATCTTGAGCCTTGGCAGCGAAGCCAGCGGGTAGGGGCGCATGTCAAGTTGAATCTGGATCATCTGCTGGCATCAAGCGCGATTCCTTTTGTGTTCCCCGCCGTGAAAGTTAATCGCGAATGGTTTGGGGATGGATCGATGCGGCAAACAGCGCCTATTTCACCTGCCATCCATCTTGGAGCAGACAAAGTCCTGGTGATCGGCGGAGGTCGTTTGCATGAGGAGCATGTTCGTCCCCGTACGACGTCTTATCCTTCGCTGGCGCAGATCGCCGGGCATGCATTGTCCAGTATTTTTCTGGATAGCCTGTCTGTGGACCTGGAACGGCTGATTCGCATAAATCACACGATTGCACTGATACCCGAAGCGATACGCCAACAGCAAGGAACCACCCTGCGCCCGATCGAGGTGCTCGTGATTTCACCTTCTGAACGACTTGATCATTTGGCGGCGAGACATGCCTGGACACTGCCTTGGCCGATCAGAATGTTGTTGCGCGGGATCGGCGCCATGAACCGCAATGGTGGGGCGTTGATTAGTTATTTGCTCTTTGAACGAGCGTACACTTGCGCCTTGATTGAGCTTGGTTATCGTGACACGTTATTACAGCGCGAAAAAGTTATCGAATTTCTGGATATCGAAACGACAGAAAGTTATGGCAATCTCAAGGAAAAAGTCTAAGATTCAAGTTGAGATTACCGATATAACCATCTAAATTTATTAAAGATAAGTGTTACTATTGTTTCATTAGCATTTAGCAAAAGGATAAAAGGATGTTTTTTATGAAAAAAGCACTCCTCATGTTGCTTGCAACAGCCGTTGTTGGCCTGGGTGTCACGCCGCTGACAGCCGATGCTTCGGTTAAAAAGCATGGCAAACATGTCAAATCAACTGCACAGCTGAAGTCGAAAAAACATGCCCGACTGATAACTCATATCAGGTATTCAAGGCAGGGGTCCTCGCCTTTATTGAGCGATTCGCAAGTGCTCGCTTTAGAGTCTTCTGCTGTGCTGGTGCAGGACCAGGCGACCGGTGCCGTGTTGTATGAAAAAAATGCGAATGCGGTATTGCCTATTGCATCAATTACCAAATTGATGACGGCCATGGTGGCCTTGGACGCCAGCCCGGATCTTAAAGAAACCTTGATCATAGGCATGGAAGACGTGGACCTCTTGAAAGGCACGCACTCACGCCTCAGCGTGGGGGCAAAGTTGTCAAGAGAAGAAATGTTGCGCCTCGCGCTGATGTCTTCAGAAAATCGTGCGGCTTCGGCTTTGTCCCGCAATTATCCAGGGGGACAAAAAGCTTTTGTTGTTGCAATGAATGTCAAGGCAAAAACGCTTGGTCTTAACGACACGCGTTTTTTTGACCCAACCGGGCTAACGGCATTAAATGTTTCCAGCTCGCATGATTTGGCCAAGATGGTTAGTGCGGCACACCAATATCCGTTGATCCGTGAGTTCACGACTACAGTGGAAGAAGAAGTGAATGTCGCCGGGCGGTCACAACAATTTCATAACACCAATGCACTGGTCAAAAGCCCGGCGTGGCAGATCGGTTTGTCGAAAACCGGTTATATCAGCGAGGCCGGGCGTTGTTTGGTGATGCAGGCCTGGATCAACAGTAAACCCACCATCATTGTCCTGCTCGATTCCGTGGGCAAAATGACCCGCGTTGGTGACGCCAATCGCATCAAGCGCTGGGTCGAAGCGAACGCGCAAGCGCCCCAACGCTTGCCGACAAGCTGATCCAATCTGGCAGAATTTAGCCGCTGTTGCGTAATCCGGCAGCGATGCCGTTGATGCTCAGGTGAATGCCGCGCTGTACTTTTTCATCAGTAGTCCCAGCGCGAAAACGACGCAGTAGTTCGACTTGCAGGTGATTGAGCGGGTCGATATACGGAAAGCGATTGCGAATAGAGCGTTTTAATAGCGGATTGCTGTCAAGCAACTCGCTAGTTTGTGTAATTTCAAGCAGCGCATCGATGGCTGCCTGCCACTCGGTTTTCAGGCGCGGGAAAATGGCTTGGCGCAAGATTTCATCCGTAACTAGTTGCGAATAGCGTTCTGCAATGGCGATATCACTTTTGGCCAGCACCATGTCCATGTTGGACAGCAGCGTGCGAAAAAATCCCCATTCCTGATTCATGCGGCAAAGCAATTGCATGCCGGTGTCGCCATGCTTGGCTTTCCATTCCGCCACGGCGGCACCAAAGCCAAACCAGCCTGGCAGCATGAGACGACATTGCGCCCAGGAAAACACCCACGGAATTGCTCGTAAATCTTCAATCGCCGTGCTGTGTTTGCGTGAGGCGGGACGGCTGCCAATGTTAAGAGAAGCAATTTCTGAAATGACGGTCGATTCCCAAAAATACTGTTCAAAGTTTGGTGTGTCATAAACCAATGATCGATAGGCATTAAAGGCACTGTTTGAGAGTGCTTCCATGGCAGCAAGAAATTCTGTCGGCGGATTGTCAAACACCCGTGGCAGCAGCGTGGCTTCGAGCGTGGCCGCAGCTAGAATTTCCAGATTACGGCGGCCGAGTTCCGGGTTGGCGTATTTCGAAGCAATGACTTCGCCTTGCTCGGTAATGCGTATCTGCCCTTGAACTGCGCCTTGCGGCTGGGCAAGAATTGCCTGATAACTCGGCCCGCCACCACGACCCACCGAGCCACCTCGCCCGTGAAACAGTCGCAGGCGAACGCCATGACGAGCGAATACTGCAGTGAGTGCAATCTCACAACGATACAAGGCCCAGCCTGAGGTCAAAAATCCGCCATCCTTGTTGCTGTCGGAATAACCCAGCATGATTTCCTGCCAGTTGCCGCGGCTGGCCAACAGCTGCTTGTACAGAGGCAAGGACAATAATTGATCCATGACAGCCGCTGCGTTTTCCAGGTCGCCGATGGTTTCGAACAAGGGCACGATATGCACATCGAGCGTATGGTTCAGCGGCCGTAGCAACCCGGCTTCTTTGAGCAGCACCGCTACTTCGAGCATGTCGGATACGCTGCTGGCTTTGGAAATGATGACGTTTTCGATCGATGCTTGACCATAGCGCTGATGAATCTGGCTGGCCGTATGCAAGATGTCCAGCTCGCTTTGTGTCTCAGCCGAGTAAGTCACAGAAGGTGCGGTAAGCGGCCGGGGCGTGGCGAGTTCATCAAGCAATAATTTGACGCGAGCCGTTTCATCCAGCGCGAGATAATCTGTACCCAGGCAGGCGATGGCAAGTAGCTCGGCTACGGTGCGGTCATGTACTTCGGAGTTTTGGCGCAGATCGAGAGGTGCCAAGTGAAAGCCGAAAATGGCAACACTGCGGCGAAGGTGGCGCAAGCGGCCACGCGCGAGCAGGGTAGCTTTGTGGTTTATTAACGAGGCATGCAGAATATCCAAATCTGCGGCAAACTCGGCAGCATCGGCATAAGGCTCGGCAGAACCCACAGGATGGCGCGGGGCTTCGAGCTCATCCAGTTGCTGTGCGGTGGCGGCCAGGCGTGTATACATTCCGGCAATGGCGCGACGGTAAGGTTCGTCATCGCGATGCGGGCTGTGATCGGGCGAGCGGGCTGCCAGTTCTTTTAAAGCATCGGAAATCTCGACCAGGGATGACGCGGGAGATAGCTCCGCGCCCAGTCGATGGAGCTGTTCCAGCTGATGGCTGAGGGCCTTGCGACTTTGCGCACGTACAGCGGCCAGCAAGACGTCTGCAGTAACAAAAGGATTGCCGTCGCGGTCGCCACCGATCCACGAGCCGGGGTGTAAAAATGGTTTCAGTTCATCTTTTGGCCAGTCAGGCACGATGAGCGCAAGATGGTCCTCCAGCCGGTTATAGAGTTGAGGGAGTTCATGTAAGAAGGTAGTGTCGTAGAACGTTAGCGCATTGGCAATTTCGTCCGCAACGGAAAGTTTGGCCCGACGCAACATGCGGGTTTGCCATAGCGTCAGCACGGCACGACGAATGGCTTCTTCATCTTCTTGCATTTCATCTGGGGTGAGCTCGCTACGGTCGCGTGCCTCAAGCAAGCGGGCGATTTCCCATTGGCAATCAAGAATGCTTTTACGCTGAACTTCCGTCGGGTGCGCCGTGAGGACAGGGGAAATTTTTGCGTGCGCAAAAAAATCAGTCAGAACGTGGGCGTCAACACCGGCCTCTTGTGCGCGGGCAATCGCGTTTTCAAGGCTGCCTTCGCGGGGTTTGGCTCCCGCTAGTGCGTGCGCGCGGGCGCGGCGCAGGTGGTGCTGATCTTCTGCGATGTTAGCGAGATGCGAAAAATAGCTGAAGGCTCGTGCGACTTGAGCCGTATGGTCGTTAGGCAATGCGGTGAGCAGTGCTTCCAGTTGATCGCGTGCAACCAGGTCGTCATGGCGATGAAAACGGATCGCCAGCTGGCGAATGTGCTCAACCGTAGCGAAGGCATCGTTGCCTTCCTGCTCGCGCAAGGTGTCACCCAGGAGGCGACCAAGAAAGCGAATATCTTCGCGTAAGGGTGCCTCTTTGTCTTCACTGGAAAGATCGGCTGTGATCATGGATTTATAGGCGTTCAGTTGCGCAGTCGATTGGTTGAGTATGGCGGCGAACGAAAAGTCGGTGCTGGTGATACGGCGGCATAGCGCTTAACGCGGACAATCATGGTGCAATGATAAACTCATAGGCCGATGGTTTTCTGTTTTTCGGGCGCTAACATGGCCCCGGATTTTTTACACGCGCTAGATCCTTGTGATGACTTCTGACTCTTTATCGACACCACCGCCTTCGCCGCCATCGCGCTTGATCATCGCGACCCGTGAATCTCGTCTTGCACTCTGGCAGGCTGGGCATGTCCGCAGGCTGTTGCAGCAATGGTATCCCTCCTGCGAGGTGGATTTGCTGGGGATGACAACGCGTGGTGATCAAATACTTGACCGTCCCTTAGCTAAAGTCGGCGGTAAAGGATTGTTTGTCAAAGAGCTGGAGACGGCGTTGCTGGAAGGTGTGGCCGATATTGCCGTGCATTCAATGAAAGACGTGCCGATGCAAATGGAAGCGGCGTTTACCCTGGTTGCCATCGGTCCGCGTGAAGTGCCCGAGGATGCGTTTATTTCCAATAAATACGCCAGTCTCGACGAGTTGCCGCCGGGTGCAGTGGTGGGTACTTCTAGTTTGCGTCGCGAATCGCAACTCCATGCCCGCTTCCCTTATCTGGCCATCTCGCCCTTGCGCGGCAATCTCGATACGCGTTTAAGAAAGCTGGACGAAGGGCAGTTTGACGCCATTATTCTGGCTGCCGCAGGATTGAAGCGTCTGGGCCTGGGTGCGCGCATTCGCTTAGTGTTGACGGCAGAAGATTCTTTGCCTGCACCAGGACAAGGTGCGCTGGGGATTGAGGCGCTGGTGAGCCGACCCGAGATTGCTGCCTGGATGGCACCGTTGCATGATGCAGCGACAGCCGCCTGTGTGCGTGCCGAGCGTGCCATGGCGCGTGCTTTAGGCGGCAGTTGTGAAGTGCCGCTGGGAGCTTACGCAAAAATGCGTGACGATGCGATTTGGCTGCGCGGTTTTGTCGCCACACCCGATGGCACGCGCATGGCACATGCAGAGCTGAGCGGGATAATGGCTCACCCGGAAGAGTTGGGGCAAAACCTGGCTGATGCCTTGCGCGCGGCAGGTGCTGAATCGATTCTTTCAAGTCTCGCCTGAAATTGGGTGGGGCAGACATGACTCTCAAAGGGCGGCATGTGGTCATTACCCGCCCGGCCGGGCAGGCCGAGCATCTGGCAACACTGCTGGTGGAGCAAGGCGCGCACCCGGTGTTTTTTCCGGTGTTGGAGATCCATGACTGCGCGGACATCACCTCGGTGCTGGCAGCAGCGATTGCGTTAGACGCCTATGATCTGGCCGTGTTTGTCAGTCCGAACGCCATTGAAAAAGCGCTGGATATCATTTTGCCGCGACGTGCCTGGCCTGCGCATGTGCCCGCCATCGTGCTGGGCAAAATGAGCGAACAGGCGCTCATGCGCCGGGGTGTCACCAACGTGATATCGCCTGCGTTGCGCTTTGATTCAGAAGCCCTGCTCGAATTGCCTGAGCTAGCCGCAGTAGCGGGTCGGCGCATCATTATTTTTCGGGGGGATACGGGGCGCGACCTGCTCAGCGAAACCCTCACTGCGCGTGGCGCAGACGTACATCATGTGACATGTTATCGGCGCCTGCCTTCAAAGGCTGACCCTGGCCCGTTATTAAAGCGTTGGGAAGCAGGTACGCTGGATGCGGTGACGCTGACCAGCAGTGAGGGTTTGCGCTATTTTTTTGAAATGATTGGCCATTTGGGGCAGGCCTGGTTAAAAAAGACGCCTGTATTTGTCACGCATCGGCGCATTGCCGCGCAAGCCAGTGCGCTGGGGTTGCAACAGGTTATTCCCACCGCACCAGGGGACGATGGTTTGATGGCAGAACTCATGCAATACTACGCACATCATGGAACATGAAAATAACGCTTTATTAACGCAAACACTGCCTTTGCTACCCAACAGAAGACGGTTATTGTCTCGTCCGTCGGTCTGGGCCTTCTTGATTTTATTGGCTCTGATACTGGCCCAATGGATTGATAGCCGCAAGCAAATCTCGGCCATTCAGCAAGAGGTTGCGCATCGGTTGACAGAGAATGATCAAGCGGCTAAAGAGACGCGCTTCCTGGTCAAGCAAGCCCAGGATACCGCGCTCACGGTGCAGGCTAAAGTGACTTTGCTAGAAGAGCGGCTGGCGGAAATACAGAGCCAGTCGGTGGCGTTGCAATCCATGTATCAAGAAATGTCAAGTAGTCGCGATCAGCGTTTATTGGCCGAGGTTGAACAAGCCATTACCCTGGCTATGCAGCAGTTGCAGTTTGCCGGGAATGTCGAAACTGCACTCATCGCTTTGGAAAATGCCGATGCACGTCTGGCAAAGGAACTGCAGCCGCAGTTTATATCCTTGCGGCGTTTGCTTGCGCGTGATATTGCGCGGTTGAAAGCAACACCGGGTGCCGATCTGACAGGCCTGTCGTTGAAAATTGAAAGCGTTGTGAGCGCGGTGGCTACCTTGCCCCTGGCATTTGAACACCGGCCCAAAAATACGCCTGTGGCATCCACCTCGGGCGCCGCGCCATCATCGTTCATTAATCGCAGTTACTGGCAGGCCTTGGTTTCCGAGGTGTGGCATGAACTGTATCAGCTGTTGCGTATTGAGCGCATTGAAGAGCGTGATCCGGCTTTGCTCTCGCCCAGCCAGAGTTTCTTTTTGCGCGAGAATCTCAAGCTGCGCTTACTCAATGCGCGTTTGGCGCTACTGCAACGTGATGGTAAAACCTTTCGCGATGAAACCATCCAGACGCAAGCCTTATTGGACCGCTATTTTGATGTGCGCGCGCCATCGGTCGTCACTGCGCGAAAAACACTCGGCGCCCTGGCGGCTACGGATGTCGGTTTTAATCTTCCATCACTGAGTGAAACATTGGCAGCTGTGCGAAATCTCAAACTTTCCCGCGATCGCGGCGTGGGCAGGTAGGGTCATGCGTTCCCTATTCTGGTTATTGACGCTGGCAGCGTTGGCGGTTGGGTTGGCTGTGGCAGCGCGCTACAACGCAGGCTATGTGCTGCTGGTGATGCCCCCCTGGCGCGCAGAAGTATCGCTGAACTTTTTTCTGCTGTTAGCCGTTGTCGGTTTTATTCTTTTGTACTGGGTGGTTCGCTTGGTTAGGCATACCTTGGCATTACCTCGGGCTGTTGCTGCATTTCGGCGACGCCAGCGGCTGCATAAAGCGACTGCCGCTCATTTTGAAGCGGCGCGCTTGTTGCAAGAGGGTCGATTTGGTCACGCGCTGCGCAGTGCAGAAAAAGCCTGGGCTGATCACCCCGTCCCCGGTGCCGCTGCCTTGCTTGCTTGGCGGGCGGCACATAATCTGCGCGATGCGGAACGTGAAGCCTTATGGGCTGACCGTGTGCGCGCGGCGGATGATCAGGGCTTCAAGGCTGCACGGCTCATGATTGAAGCGGAGTTTGCGCTGGAAGAGCGTCGTTTTGCGGATGCGCGTGCCACCTTGCAGCTGCTGGCCCTGAATGGCGGACGCCACATCGCTGCGCTACGCTTGGCGTTGCGTGCTGAACGCGGACTGGGGCATTGGAGTGAAGTCGCCAAGCTGGTACGCCAGCTGGAAAAACACAAGGCCTTGACGCCGGAACAGGCGTTGCCGTTACGCAGCAGTGTGCTGCGTGAATCGCTGCGCGATCTGCAAGGCAATAAAGAAGGGTTGTTGCGCTACTGGCGCTCGCTGGATGCACGTGATCGTGAAGAGCCTTTATTGGCGCGCGAAACAGCGCAAGCATTGATCGCCACCAATGCAAGCGTTGAGGCACAACAAATTATTGAGCAGGCATTGCAAAAGCATTGGGAAGATGATCTGGTACGGGTTTACGCGCAATGCACTGGCGGGGATCTCATAGGGCGGATTGCCCAGGCAGAAAGATGGCTCGCACAACATCCCCGAGATAGTGCCTTGTTGCTTGCACTGGGGCGCTTATGTCGCCAGCAACAATTGTGGGGCAAGGCGCAGAGTTATCTTGAAGCCTCGCTCGCCATTACGCCGCAACGAGCGACACATATCGAACTGGCGCAATTATTCGATCAGCTGGAAAACTCGGCGCTGGCACTACGCCACTATCGGGCTACCATCTAGCCAGTCGCGCGCCGGTAAAAAGTCCGTCATGAATTTTTCCTCTGCACTGCCGGCTACGGGATGCCAGTCGTAGCGCCACTTCACCAGTGGCGGCAGTGACATCAAAATGGATTCTGTGCGTCCGCCCGACTGCAACCCAAACAGCGTGCCACGATCCCAGACGAGATTGAACTCGACATAGCGCCCGCGCCGATAGGCTTGAAAATCACGTTCGCGCTCGCCATAAGGCAAGTCGCGACGACGCTCGATAATCGGCAGATACGCGGCAGTAAATTGATTGCCTACGCTCTGCATCAGGGCAAAGCAGCGCGCAAAGCCGCCTTCATTTAAGTCATCGAAAAAGATGCCGCCAATACCGCGCGCTTCGTTACGGTGTTTGAGAAAGAAATAGCGATCACACCAGGCTTTGTATTGGGGATAGAGGTCGTTGCCAAACGGGGCGAGGGCGTCAAGGCAGGCTTGATGAAACGTGGTGGCATCTTCTGCAAAACCGTAATACGGGGTTAAATCCATGCCGCCGCCAAACCACCAGACGGGCTCGCACCCCGCTTTTTCGGCGACAAAAAAACGCACATTCATATGCACGGTGGGGCAGTAGGGATTACGTGGATGCAGCACCAGCGAAACACCCATGGCCTCCCAGCGGCAACCGGCCAATTCGGGCCGATGGCCGGTTGCCGAGGCGGGCATGGCCTCGCCTGTGACGTGGGAAAAATTAACCCCGCCACGTTCGAAAAAACCACCTTCTTCAATCAACCGGGAAATTCCGCCGCCACCTTCTGGGCGTTGCCATTCATCACGCCTAAAAGGCTCGCCATCCACAGCTTCCAGCGCGTCGACAATTTGCGCTTGCAGGCCAAGTAAATAGCGGCGAACGGCGGGGATATCGATCATAGTTCAGGCAGGGTAATGCTCAGCATGCGTTCAGTTTGCGTGGCGCGAAAGGCGATGAGTTTTGCATTGAGCACGGTATCCGTTCCTGCCAGAATGGCGACGGCCATCAGGGCGGCATTGGCTGCACCCGCTTCACCAATGGCAAAGGTGGCTACGGGAATGCCTTTGGGCATTTGCACAATGGCAAGCAGCGAGTCGATGCCTTGCAAGTGTTTCGATGGCATCGGCACACCGAGTACGGGCAAGGTGGTCTTGGCGGCCATCACACCGGGTAAATGGGCAGCGCCACCCGCCCCGCCGATGAGCACACGCATGCCGCGGCCACTGGCTTTGACAACATAATCAAACAAGACATCGGGTGCGCGGTGGGCAGAGATCACGCGCGCCTCAAAGGGCACGCCAAATTCTTTGAGGATTTTTGCTGCGGCTTGCATGATGGGCCAGTCTGAGTCTGATCCCATGAGGATGCCAACGAGGGGTTGCGAATTGCTCATGTGTTTTCCTTTAGTGAGTTAAAAGTGAGGGGGTGCAAGGCCGAACGTTCCGCGGCTTCCAGGGTGTTGGCCAGCAACATGGTGATGGTCATCGGGCCTACGCCACCCGGTACGGGGGTGATCGCGGCGCAGACTTCGTTGGTGCTGGCGAAATCGACATCGCCACACAATGTGCCATCGGGCAGGCGATTGATGCCCACATCAATCACGATGGCACCTGGCTTGATCATCTCGCCCGTGATCATTTTTGGCCGCCCGACCGCCGCCACCAGAATGTCTGCACGGCGCGTATGCAAGGCCAGATCACGGGTTTGCGAGTGGCAGATGGTGACCGTGCAGCCTTGGGCCAATAACAGCAGCGCCATGGGTTTGCCGACGATGTTGCTGCGCCCGACAATGACTGCTTCTGCGCCTGCCAGCGGAGTATTGATGGATGCCAGCATTTTCATGATGCCATACGGTGTGCAGGGAATAAACCGTGGTTTGCCTTGGGCGAGCGCGCCGATATTTTGCGCATGAAAACCATCTACATCTTTTTCAACAGCGATGGCTTCGAGCATGGCATCGGTATCGAACTGTTTGGGCAGCGGTAGCTGCACCAGAATGCCATGCACCTCGGCATCGCGATTCAATTCGTCAATCTTGGCCAACACGATGGCGGGATCGACATCACTGGCGAAAGTGAAATGCAAAGAACGGATACCGATTTTTTCACACGCGGCGACCTTGTTGCGCACGTAAACTGCTGACGCTGCATCGTCGCCTACTAAAATGACCGCCAACGCAGGGATGATGCCGCGTGCTTTGAGTGTGCTGGCGCGAACGGCTAAATCACCGCGCACTGTGGCGGCGAGGGCGTTGCCATCGATGAGGCGGGCTGTCATTGATCGGGTCTCCGTCGCCAGAGGGGATTAACCTCAGAGGGGCGAATAAAAAGGCGAATTATCCTTGATCATGCACTGAGCGTCTAGCCTCGATCATCTTGGCACTGTTTTAGCCTGTTCAACGCTGATCCTGGCCGGTTACAATTCGGCATGAACTTGCCTTTGTTGCGTACTACTGAACTACGCGCTTTTGAGACCTCCCATGTGCATGATCAGCCCTCGTTGATGGAACGGGCAGGGCGTGCTGCGGCCGTCATCGCCATGCGCCTGCTTGGTGCTAGCCGTGCCCCGGTGCTGATTTTTGCGGGGCCGGGAAATAATGGGGGCGATGCGTTTGTGCTGGCGCGTGTGCTGCATGAGAACAAAATTCTTGTGCAGGTGGTGTTTTTGGGTGACGAGAGCCGTTTGCCGCCTGATGCCCGGCAGACGCTCGCCCAGTGGCATGCCACCGGCGCCGAGTTTTCAACTACCGTGCCTGCGGGTGATTATGGTTTGGTGGTGGATGGCTTGTTTGGTATTGGGCTCACGCGTCCCATTGCAGGAGTGCATGCCGCCGTGATCGGTCGTATCAACCAGTTTGCCGGCCCCGTGCTGGCGCTGGATATTCCGAGTGGGCTGAATGCGGATACAGGTGGTGTCGCAGGCAATGATCGTGAGCCAGGCTGTGTTGTGTGCGCAACGCATACGATCAGTTTTATTGCTGGCAAGCCCGGGTTGTTTACACTCGATGGGCCGGATCATTGCGGTCAAGTCAGCATCGATGCGCTCGGCTTGGCGAATGTCATTATCGCCCCGGGCGGGCTGTTGGCGATTGACGATTTTCGCGAGCATTTGCAGAGTCGGCAACGCAACACGCATAAAGGCCGGTTTGGTTCGCTTGCCGTGATTGGCGGAGCGCATGGCATGAGTGGCGCGGCATTACTGGCTGGTCGGGCGGCGTTACATCTGGGCGCGGGGCGCGTATTTGTCGGGCTGCTGGAAACATTGCCCGTTGATCCGGTGCAACCGGAACTCATGCTGCGTTCAGTAAACGATGCGTTAGCGCAGGCGACAACTGCGGTTATCGGCCCCGGTTTGGGTATTTCCGACGCTGCGCTGGATATTCTGCGCCGTATCACCAGCGCCGATTTTTCATTGCTGCTGGATGCTGATGCATTGAATCTGCTGGCGTTACACCCTGTGCTGGCACGTCAAATTGCCCATCGCGCGGCACCCACCGTGCTCACCCCGCATCCCGCGGAAGCCGCCCGCCTGCTATCCGTACCCGTTGCAGCAATCCAGTCTGACCGGGTGATTGCCGCACTGGAAATCGCACACCGATTCAACGCCTCTATCGCGCTTAAAGGTTGTGGCACCGTGATTGCTCATCCCGATGGGCGATGGCGCATTAACCCGACAGGCAATGCGGGCCTTGCGTCTGGCGGGACAGGTGACGTGCTGGCCGGTATGGTGGGGGCGTTACTAGCTCAAGGTTGGCCGGCGGCAAGCGCCTTGTCGTGCGGTGTTTATTTACATGGTGCCGCCGCCGATGCGCTAGTGCAAGCCGCGCAGGGGCCGATTGGCCTGACTGCTGGCGAAATCATCCCTGCGGCACGCCGCCTTTTCAACGATTGGATTGCAACCCATGCCTGAATCCCGGCCCCTCCTTGGCATACTTTACCTAATGGGTGCCGTTTTTCTCTTTACTGCGCTTGACGCCACATCAAAATATCTGACGCAAACGTTTCCTTTACCCATGATTGTCTGGGCGCGTTATGGGATCCATCTCTTGCTGATGGTGGTCTTTCTTGCCCCAACCATGCGCTCAAGTCTGATTACGACAAAACATCCCTGGCAACAAATTGCCCGTGGCGTGGTGTTGATGACAACTTCATGTTTTGGCATTGCCGGCTTTAGCATGCTGCCCTTGGCCGAAGCCACGGCGGTGATTTTTCTTTCCCCCTTGATCGTGGTGTTGCTGGCTCGCTGGCTCTTGGCTGAAAAAATTACGCTGGGACGATGGTTTGCAATTGCAGCGGGTTTTTTGGGTGTACTGCTGATTGCCAGGCCGGGCGGTGCGGTATCAGTCAAAGGCCTGCTATTGATGGTTATCACGGCTTTTTTGTATGCCATTTACCAAATCCAGACACGGCGTCTATCGCCCCATGAAAATTCACTGACCATGCTGTTTTATGGGGCATTGGTGGGTTCGATTGGCTTGAGTATTGCCGTGCCGTTTTATTGGGGCGGGCCGACACCGAACACGTTTCAGATATTCCAGATTCTTTCTCTGGGTGTGCTGGGTGGATTAGGTCATTGGTTATTCATTATGGCTTTTCGGCATGCCAAGGCCTCCACGCTGGCTCCTTTCACGTATGCGCAATTGGTTTGGGCGACGGTGCTGGGCTGGTTGGTTTATGACCATTTACCCGATGGATTGGCAATACTCGGAATCATCATCATTGCTGTGAGCAGCATGTCCATCGCGTTCTCCGAGCGTTTCAAGAAGCCCCTTGCGCCGGATACGGATACAGCATATTGAGCGCTGTAGTGCGGCCATCCGCACCCGCAATGCGCACATGCTCGCGGCGAAACTCGCGGGCATGGCGCAAGCCGCAACTGTGCGCGATCATGTCAATTTCCTTGTTGATGTTGAGGCAATAGTTCGCTACTCGTTCAAGTTTTTCTTCCACCACCAGCCCGCGTTGCAGCTTGGCATTATGCGTTGTGATGCCGGTGGGGCAGGTGTTGGTGTGACAACGCAAGGCTTGAATGCAGCCTAGCGAAAACATGAAGCCACGCGCGGTATTCACGTAATCCGCACCGCACGCCAAAGCCCATGCAGCGCGCGCCGAGGTGACCAGCTGCCCTGAGGCAATGATTTTCACCCGATCTTTTATACCCGCTTCCAGCAGCGCATCCACTGCGCGTGGCAAGGCTTCGTCAATTGATAAGCCCATATGGTCGGCCAGTGCTTGAGGCGCAGCTCCTGAGCCCCCTTCGCCACCATCAATGGCAATAAAGTCTGGCGCATCGTTCAGGCCGCGCCGTACTACGGCTTCAGTGAGCTGATTCATGAAGTCCCATCCGCCGATGGCTGTCTTGATGCCTACTGGTTTGCCGGTGATATCGCGTACGCGGACAATCATGTTGAGCAGTTCATCAATATTGGCAATATCCAGATGTCGATTGGGCGAGAGCGAATCCATGCCCGGTGAAATCCCGCGAATGCGGGCGATTTCAGCGGTCACTTTACCGCCCGGCAGCACGCCGCCTTTGCCCGGTTTGGCACCTTGCGAAAGCTTGATCTCGAATGCGCGAACAGTGTCATGCGCGGCTATTTCACGCAATTTCTCTTTGGAAAGGTTGCCCTCGTGGTCGCGTACGCCATACTTTGCTGTTCCGATCTGCATCACTACATCGCAGCCACCTTCGAGATGATAAGGGGAGAGCCCGCCCTCGCCCGTATCAATCCAGCAACCCGCTTTGGCCGCACCATGCGATAACGCACTGACGGCCGGTTGGGAGATGGCGCCAAAACTCATGCCGCTGATATTGACCAACGAGCGGGTGACGAATGGTTTTTCGCACCAGCCTTCACCCATCGTTAATGGTGGGGCGGGTAACCGGTTACTTTCCAAAACAGGAAACGGCGCATTCACAAAAATCAACGCGCCTGGTTCGCGCAGGTTGTAGGTGGAACCAAACCCCAGCACGCCACCTTCATTTTTGGCCATGCGGTAAACCCAGCTGCGCGTTGCCCGATTGAAGGGGCGTTCATCACGATCCCCCAGAAAAAAGTATTGCCGAAAGTATTCCCCAAGTTGTTCAAAAAAGTAACGCAACCGGCCAATGAGCGGAAAGTTGCGCAATATCGCATGCTTTTTTTGTGTGATGTCCTTGAGATAAAAATAGGTCATCACAATTGCTAGCGCGAGGGCAATGAGCACCCCGAGACTGACCGAGAACACACCGAACATTTGACTTCCCCCCTGTTAGAATCAATTAGAACTTATTCAAGCTCAACAACATAATATGGAAAATTTGCAAAACCCGCTCATACTGGCGGCTGAAATTGAACGCAATGTGCTCACTGCGCTAGCTGAAGATATTGGTGGCGGTGATATAACCGCATTGCTCACCCCGGCTGATCGGCGTTCACAAGGCATGGTTGTTTGCCGTGAAGACGCCGTATTAGCGGGTACTGATTGGTTTAATGCCTGCTTTCACCGGTTAGACCCAGCGGCCGTCATTCACTGGACAGCGAATGACGGGGAGCACATTGGTGCAGGGCAAACACTCTGTCAGATAGAAGCGAATACGCGCGCGCTATTAACTGCAGAGCGTACGGCGCTTAATTTCGTACAGCTGCTCTCGGCGACGGCAACGACCACACGCGCATATGTTGAGGCAGTAAACGGCACACGCGCACGTATTGTGGATACCCGCAAAACCGTGCCGGGTTTACGCTTGGCGCAAAAATACGCAGTGACGTGCGGCGGGGGAACGAATCATCGGCTCGGCCTCTACGATGGGATATTGATCAAGGAAAATCACATCATCGCCGCAGGTGGCGTGATGCCAGCACTAGAACGCGCCCGCGCCATTGTCCACGGGGACATCTTTATTCAGATTGAGGTCGAAACACTGGCACAGCTGCGCGAAGCATTAGATGCGGGTGCACGGCTGATTTTGCTGGATAACATGAGCCTCGCGCAAATGCATGAAGCCGTCGCCTTAACCGCTGACCGCGCACAACTGGAAGCTTCCGGTGGTGTCAGTCTGAAAACGGTGCGCAGTATTGCTGAAACTGGCGTGGATCGCATCTCTATTGGCAGCTTGACTAAAGACGTGCGTGCAATAGACCTTTCTTTGCGGCACAGTGAAGGTTGATTCTGCTAGAATCCGCGCCCTGCTAGGCCAAGTGAAACAAGGCCAACACCTGTGGAGAGGTGGATGAGCGGTTTAAGTCGCACGCCTGGAAAGCGTGTTTAGGTGTAAGCCTAACGCGGGTTCGAATCCCGCCCTCTCCGCCAGGACTGAGTCTCAAGGCATCTCACTCAGCCCCAAGATACCACCGTAAACCCCACTAATACTGGGTTTATTGCGTTAGGTAGTCTCACAGCATCTTTTGACAGCCCGCACAATTTGGGGGACTATTTGGGGGACTTATTCGCCGTTCCCCCAAACGGTCCGTAAAAGTCCCCCAACATGCCCTTGACCGACACAACTTGCAAGAACGCGCTTTGCCCTGCGGGCAAGGCGCGCATGCGTTATGCCGATAGCGGCGGCCTCTATTTGGAAGCCTTACCCGCTGGCGGCAAGCATTGGCGCTGGAAGTACCGTATCGGTGGCAAAGAGAAACGTCTTGCCCTCGGCACTTATCCCCTCATCACGCTGGCCCAGGCACGGCATGCGCGCGACGAGGCGCGCAAGAAGCTGCTCGACGGGATTGATCCGGTACAGGCCAAGCTCGATACCAAGCTGGCCGCGCGCATCCGAATGGGCACGACCTTTGAAGCCGTAGCTAGGGCATGGTTTGAACACTGGAAAGGGCCTAAGACAGCGCGTCATGCCGACTATGTGATGCGGCGCCTTGAGGCCGATGTCTTCCCCACTTTGGGCAACAAACCGATTACCGACATCACAGCGCCCCAACTGTTGGCGATGGCCAAGGCTATCGAAAACCGCGGGGCCTTGGACATTGCCAAGCGCTCGCTTCAAACCTGCGGCCAAATACTCCGCTACGCCGTTGCCAACGGCATCATCGAGCGCAGCCCGGCGGCGGATGTGAAGCCCGGCGACGCGCTCAAGGCCCGCAAGAAAACGAACTACGCCCGACTGGAGGGTAAAGAGGTGCCGACGCTGCTACGCAAGATCGACACCTACCAGGGCACACCGCACACGCGGCTGGCGATGCAACTCATGGCGTTGACGTTTGTGCGCACCGGCGAACTGATCGCAGCACGCTGGGAGGAGGTCGATCTCGATGCTGCGGAGTGGCGCATCCCGGCCGAGCGGATGAAGATGAGAACCCCGCACATCGTGCCGCTATCGACCCAAGCCGTTGAGGTGGTTGCCACGTTGCACGAGTTGCGGGGCCTGAGTGGCTTGCTCTTCCCCGGCGAACGCAACCATGAACGACCGATGTCCAACAACACGATTCTGAAAGCCTTGGAACGCATGGGGTTCAAGCATCGGATGACGGGACATGGCTTTCGCGGCATTGCGTCGATGATGTTGCACGAGATGAGTTTCCGTCACGACATTATCGAGATGCAATTGGCGCACCAGGAGCGCAATGCGGTCAGTGCTGCCTATAACCATGCCACCTATCTGCCCGAGCGCCGCAAGATGATGCAGGCATGGGCGACCAGCTTGCCGCGTTAAGGCAGGGGGCGAAGGTATTGCCGTTTAAGGCAGGGTGATACTGGCGCTGTAGGCGATGGTCTGTTCAGTAGTGCACTTGTCATCTACGAGGTAACCTGCAATAAAAAATGGCCCAGTCAGTGACCGAGCCATGTATCTCTATGATTTCCGCTGACGATTCGAGGTATGCCATCAGCTATAAGAGAAGTGCGGTGAGTGCTGTTAGGTGGGTGATATAGCTGTTTGAATTGCCCTTTTAATCGTAGAACGACCCGAACCAGAAGCATTGCGAAAAGAATCATCTGAGAAATTAATATTGCGGGCTGCTTCGAGCTTGTCAAGAAAATACTTGGCGCTTATGTCGCGTTGTGAGTAGGCATCCTTTGCAAGCAATCGCAGAATGTCAAACAGAGCTTGTACCCCTACAGTTTTTGTTATGAATGATCCTTGGGCTGCATCTTTCCAGAAAACATCTTCGCAAGCGATAAGGTAATTCAATGTCATTGTATAAATTACTGCGTCGCTATTAGACAGATAAACTTCGCGCAACGGAGATTTGTCTTTCCGCATTTCACCAATCTCAATCCGCTTTTTCCGTTTCTCTTCAAGCAGATTAGTAGTGTCCTTTTTCGGGTTGCTTGTAAAAAGGCGCATCACCCCTTCCACGACAACGGCGGTTGATACCTTCCAAGGAACACCAATACTCAGTCGTTCTAGCGCTTCATCTTTCTTTGGCGCTATAACAATTCGTCCTTTGAGTGGAGACTTTTCGTCAGTGCCGAGTCGTCTTGTGAGGAATACAGCCAGCTTATCCGGGCTCCAATATGACTCTTCCTCCTCTTCCACGTTGTACCCGAACAATTCGTAAGTCAGGCTCTTATCAACAGGTTTTTGGGTTGAATTAATGGTGGCAAATAAATGGGCTTGGAATGGCTTTGGCAGGTCAAGAAATATGGAACAAATTAGATTCATCGAAAGCCGTTGTGGATGCGCGCGCGTGAAAGCAAAAAGCCGATGCTGACCATCAATGATGGCAGCAAGCTTTTCCCGGGTGGGTATGCGCAAGATGCTGCATGTACCTTCACTGTCCTCGACTGACCAGCGACTGGGCTGCTTATTTGGCAGAGAGTCGTCGTCTTGTTCGTCGTCCTCGATGAGGCCATCTTCCTTTCTATAGTTCGCAGCAAGGATGATCGAATTTGGAAATGCCGTATCTGTTCGGTTTATGTAATCAGCTATTACCTGGAGTCTTTTCGGTTGCACCAGCCGTTGTGTCCCATTTAATTCATAGCAACCATCTTCCCTTTGGGTTGCGCTCAACACGTCGCTGAAGGCAACATCCAGCAGCACTTGTGCAGAGAGAACCGTTACGTAATAGACGCCAATGGGTTGCTCTACCCGAAGTGCTGGAACCTCTATTGGAAATGTCATATTTGCACCCTTCAGACAACTTTAAAGCCGTCTAAATCACCCGACAGTTTTGCATTAGTTGTTTTCCCGCCAAGCGGAGCATCATTGTCAATGTCGAGAAAGTCTTTTTGTTCGGCGTTTGCAATCCACCAAGCCCAAAGAGCGGCCAAAGAAGCCAAAATCCCAACAGTGAGTGCTGATCCATTTCCCATTGCATGGGGGGAAATTATTAATGCGGCCATCGTCATCAGCGTTAAAAACAGAACCCCAAATGAACGAAGAAATTTATGTTCGTTTTCGGCCCAAATTAGCTGAAGACAAGCCGATGCTGTCAACGCAGGAAAAAACGTCACAATTGCCGAACGTAGTGGAGCTAATGGTACGGTTGGAGTTGCTGGCGATGAAGGTGGTAATAGATACGCATATAGTTCTATCCATATTCCTATCCCTCCAATGATGATCACTGCAACAAGGAAGTAGATAACGAAACTTACGTGAGAAAATGGCTCACACGTTCGGCGCTTTAAGGCAGCCCCCAGCTTAATCCACGAGTTAACTGCGGACTCGGTTTGATTCTCAGACACGGCTTCTCCCTTTTTGTCTAATTTTCTCAACAATCGCAATATTTCGGACTTGCAGAGCGGCTTGATGGTAATGCTTTCGGTGATATTAGCGCAATAGGTATAGGAAAACACAGTGTCATTTTGAACAAAAATTGGCACCCCGCCCTTATAGGCAATAAGTAACCAATAAAAAGTCCTACAATCCCGCTATTAGTGATCGGGAAATACCTTCAAAATCAATCCAATTCAGAGCCAAACTGAAAAGGTCTTGACGGGCATGTACCATTTCCTTCCTTTGTGGCAAGATCGCTTGACGCTGGCCGTGCCGCCACAGATATAAAATGACCGAAATCGCCATGGAAACAACAGAAAAAGTAAGTTTTGCTGAGGGGGCCCTTGATATTCCGCTAGGGTTTTTTTCCGGGGTCCGCTCAGAATTGGATGTCGCCGAAGAGTCCATAGCAGAGCGTTGGCGAGATATTGTTCGTGGAATCCGTGACGAATATTTGGATCCGACACATCGTTTTCCATGGGTTGTCGGTTTTTCGGGCGGCAAAGATAGCACTGTAGTTGCCCACGGTGTCTTTGAGGCTTTGCTTTCCATTTCACCCTCCCAACGCAATCGTGAAGTACATATTGTCTCGAACGACACGCTAGTAGAAAGCCCCGTAGTCATGGCTCACCTGGACGCGGTGACTAAGCGGATAGATACTGCTGCGCGGAACATGAATTTGCCAATTATCGTTGCTCGCACACAACCAGACCCTGACAAGACATTTTGGGTTCTGCTTATAGGTAAAGGATATCCCAGCCCGAATCTGACAATGCGCTGGTGCACAGACAGACTTAAAATTTCACCAACAAGTGGGTATATCAAGAAAAACATCTCCCAATACGGAGGAGCAATAGTTGCGCTTGGTGTTCGTCGAGACGAGAGTAATACCCGCCAACGATCTATTGATAAACGTAAAAATGGACGAGGGACCAACTTAACTCCTCATACCGACCTAACTGGCGCATTCATCTATAGACCAATTGTTGATCTGACCACTGACGATGTTTGGGAAATCCTTGGCTCATTTCATACGCCTTGGGGCGGCACTCATACTGACTTGTTTCAGCTATATCGAGATGCGGAGGGCGGGGAATGTCCGGTGATATTGAGCCAGAATGAAGCCCCAGGATGCGGAACGAAAAATAGTCGTTTTGGCTGTTGGACTTGTACTGTTGTAGAAAAGGACAAGAGCCTGCAAGGTTTCATTGATATTGGCAATCACCATTTCAAACCACTCGTGGAATTTCGTGATTGGTTGAAATCGATACGCAACAACCCTGAAATGCGTCAAGCTCAACGACGCAATGGGCGTCTAACTTTTGATTTGTCCGGCAAGCACATTCCTGGGCCATTCACAATTCAGGCGCGCAAACAAATTCTCGAATATCTTCTTCGAGTGCAAGAGGAGTTTGGTGCCCCACTGATTTCTGATGCGGAGCTTGATCTCATTTATCAGTTTTGGACTGCCGATCTACAACAAGAAAAGGGATTAGCTGATGTCTGACGAATTCAACGAAGACGGGTACTTAAACGACTTGCCACTTTGGGCTGACGAATCTGCGCAAGCGGTGATGGAAAATGTTTGTGAAAAGCACGGAGTACCTGTTGATGTACTTACTGAATTAGTAATGGTTCAACGCGAACGTCAGCATCAAGAGCGAGCACATGGAATCAATCAACGCTTTGAAGAAATTCTCGGCCGTATCGAATAACAAAAGAATTGGGGGCTGGGGAGTATGTGGATTTCACGGTTAGAGCTGACCTGCTTTAAGGGTTATCAGCATCAGGTTTTCTCGTTTCCTGAACCGGCAGATGGTAAGAATCTTGTCCTGATCGGTGGGATGAATGGTTATGGGAAAACATCCATTCTTGAAGCTCTTTATCTTTGTTTGTACGGAAAAGACGCGATGGTTCACCTCGCGCGCGCTGGTCTAAAAACAGACGATAAAAAGGGATACCCAACCTTTCTAGAACGAGCGTTCAACGGCGAGGCCAAACGTGACGGTCTCGATATGATGAGTGTTCGTATTGTCATCAACAAGACAAAAACCAAAGCTTATGACATTGGAAGGAAATGGTATTTTCGGGCCAATGGAAATTGGACCAACGAAGAAGAAGCGCCAGTTCGCGTTGTCGTGCGAGGTGTACCTGATACTCCAAGTATTGACGGACGTAACGGTTTCTATCTAACCGATCTGCTTGACGAAATAGAGTTTGTACCCGCTCACGTAGCACCATTCTTTTTCTTCGATGGCGAAGAGGTTAAAAAACTAGCAGACCAGTCTCGATTGGAGCAAGTTAAGCAAGGGCTTGAAGGATTATTAGGTGTTGTCCTATTACGTTCGCTAGCAGAGCGCTTGAAGTCTTTTGAGGCTGGAAAGCGTAACGAAATCGAGTCAGTGGATGAGGAAAACCTGTCACGTCTATTGGAATTGTTGACCTCAAATCAACATCAGCTCAAATCATTAAAAGATGATGCTGATGAAAGTGAAGTACAACGCTTGCAATTGCGTGCAGAACAGCAATCATTAGTCGACAGAATTACTGCTGCAGGTGGTGGTGGTGGAGACATAGCCACTGTAAAAGACTTGGTTGAAGAGCGTGAGCAGTTACGCAATAAACTTAGGGATAGTCAGAGAAAACTCGAGGCAATTCTTTCTGGTCGTTTACCTTTTCATCTGCTGCCAAAAGACTTGCTTGATGATTTTCGCCAACAACTACTTGCCGAGATAAAGCTAGCCGATTGGGGTGCTGAAAAACGTGCTTTAGAGCCAAGAAAGGCGGAGTTTGAGTCGGCGTTTATGGCGCAGACCTCCCCAACGATAGACCCAGCTTTGACGGAAGATCAGCTAGTAGCGATTAAGGGACGGTTGGAGTCGGCCTGGACTAGCCTGTTTTATCCTCCGCCCGATGATTGTGCGAAGGAGGTCGTTCACGACTATCTGCATGATGCACTACGCCGTAAAGCTTTAGATTTCATGGACACTCTAAGTCTAGGACAGAGGGAGATTCACGACTTACTCCACGACCAACATGCTTTGCAGCAGCGCGTAGATGAGTTAGGAAGAAAGATTTCCAAAATCGAAGGTATTGACCGTGATGGAACTCTTGCCATCCTTAAGAAGAAATTGAATGACATCCTGAGTGAAATGGATGTCCTTGCTGAGCGTATCCGTACTGATAACAGAAAGATTGATACGCTCCAAGCACAAATTCAACAGCAAAGCGCCGAGTATAACCGCGAAAAAAATGAACTAGATAAGTCTAGCCCGGTTCGAGCAATTGTTGAAAAGTCTGAAAGCGTTCGTTGCGTGATAGACGACTTAATTCCCGCTCTGTTTCCTCTCAAGGTACGTGAGCTAGCGACAGCAATGACAAAGGTCTATAAGCAGTTAGCTCACAAGGATCAAGTCGAGAAAATTACGATTCTCGACGATGGCACAACGAAGATACTTGGTAAAACAGGAAAGGAAATCACTTTCGATCGTTCAGCTGGCGAAAACCAAATTTTTGCGACTGCCTTAATTGCCGGTCTTGCGAAAGTATCGGGAGTAAAGGCGCCAATGGTTGTAGATACTCCTTTAGGTCGCCTAGACAGTAAGCATCGCGCAAATATTTTGAATTTCTGGACTGGTGACAAAAGTAGACAAGTGATTTTGCTATCGCAGGATGAAGAGATCGACTACCACTTTTACAAATCTATTCAGGAGAGTGTCGGTAAGTCTTATCTTCTTGAACATACTGATGTGGGCGATGGCATTGGTCGCACTACGGCAATTGAGGACAAGTATTTCGCAAGGGGCCGCAGATGAGCGAACTCAATATTCAACAGGTACTTAATTCACGCTTTAGGACGAGTTCAGAAGCGGATCGCATTACAAATACGCTGATGGGCAATCTGGGGTTATCCACGAAAGCCAATGTTGCACGTCTGTCTATTGGGCGCTCGCTCGCGCTTGGCCCTTTTCCTGATTCGAGCATTGATGCTAAGGGGCTAGAAATACCGGCTTCATCTTTGTTTTCACAAGAAGACATTGGCGTTTGGGTTGGGCTGATTTCGACCCACGCCCATCGTCACGGACTTGAAGCAATCAATTCGATGGACGCCTTTCGCAACGCCGTAAAAAGGCACTGGCATCGTGGGGCAACTTTATTGATGCAAGATTGGCAGGGTGCGAATGGTGATTTTGACAAGTTTTTAGAAACACTAATCGTCCGACGCGCGGAACTGCCGGATGACGCTCCAAAAACTAGCAATGATCAGACTGAAATCTCAACAGCCGCTAAACCTAATGACATTTCAGCACCGCTGGTTAAAGCACTTGCTGAAATTGGTGTTACCGCCGAAGTCCGAGGCTTTATTCATGGCCCACGAGTGACACGCTACAAGATATATCTAGCCGATGTAAATCAAAAGCCTAAGCTCGAAAAGGGAATGGATCGATTAAGCCTCGCCCTCAACCTGCAAAAGGCTAAACCAACGCTTGGGCCGGGTGATGAGGCAAGAACCATAAGCCTTGATGTTCCACGTCCGGAAAGCACTTGGCAATCTGTGTCATTTTCACGGCTGCGAGAGTGGGCGGCCTCCACTCCAGTTGACGAGGACAAGCTGGTGGTTTTCCCCGGTATTGACGTGCTAGGCAATCCCTATTCGTTCGATTTGGCTGCGGCCCCACATCTTTTAGTTGGTGGTACAACAGGTAGCGGTAAAAGTGTCTGCTTACATTCTCTAATATTGTCGTTGATCCTGAGACTGCCATCTTCACAACTCCAACTCGCTCTCATAGACCCAAAACAGGTGGAATTTGCCGTCTATGAGGGAAGCGACTATTTGTATCGCGGTGATGTTGCTGTCGATATTTCAACGGCGAGAGAGAGAATTCTTGAGCTTGTAGCTGAGATGGAAGCCCGCTATCAACAATTCATGACTGCTGGAGTCACCAATATTGTTGAGGCGAGACGGCGTGGCATGGCTCTGCCATATATAGCTGTGTTCATTGAAGAGCTTGCAGATCTCCTTCTACAAGATAAGGATATTGAGGATTACATCGTCCGTCTGGCGCAGAAAGCTCGGGCAGCAGGTATCCACTTGATTTTGGCGACGCAACGCCCGGATGCAAAAACTTTTTCAGGATTAATCCGTAGCAACATCCCGGCGCGTATAGCACTCACAGTTCAGCGTGGTACTGAATCTACAATCATTCTCGACGAAACCGGCGCAGAAAACTTGCTTGGTAAGGGAGATATGTTAGTAAAAGCCAGACCGGGTGGGGAAGCTGACCGTGTTCATGGTGTTGCAGCATTGCGCGCTGATCAAGAGTCGGTATTGCGGGAGAGGTCAGCAAAAAAAAGATGAACTCGTGGGCCGGTTAATCCGCCCACTGCTTATCAATGTACGCTGTGCATCGCTCTAAAAGCTATAACAAAATAAAAGGAGCGCCAAAGCGCTCCCAAATATTACTTCCTTTGGCTCTGCCTTGATTACTGCATAAATGACACACGCAGTATCGGCTTTGGACTTACCTTCCTTGATGAGTGCTAGACCTTAGGCAATGGCGTCCTTTGGCCAAGGATAAGTTGTCTGTAGACTGCAATCATTCGGTTGGTGGAATCGGCTAGGCCCTTGCTGGCAGGTGAACGATACCAGTTCAGCAAAGCACTACTTGCTAGCCCCAAACGCCACCCGCAATCCCCTGCAAAACGCGGCGATCTACGTCATACCCTGTTGACGCCTGCATCCCGTCTGCCGTCAAATGGAGGCTCAGTAGGCTCCTTGTCCCGCTCCATTGGTGAGCGAAAAGGCGTCGCAGTCGTTACCTGCCCGTAGAGACAATCCGATCCCGAATCGGCTTGCGTGCCCCCAGCGAGCACACGTTGCAGTTCCCCCACTTCACGGTGCACATGCACCCTAGCATCATCGCCACGCGGCCTGACCGGCGGCGATGTTTTCTGCTCGCGCGACATGTGCGGGCTAATCACTCTGCGCGTCTGCACAGGGCCGCGACCTGATCGCCGCCCTGCGCCCGCGCTGAGGCGCTTTGTTCCCGCGCAATGCGGGGCAAACGCGCGCGTCGTTACTGGCGGCCTGCTGCCAGTGACGACGCGCTACCACCGTACTCCGCGGTGTCAACGGCGGCTTTTCGCCGCGTGACGACGCGCAGTGACGAGCGGATCGAAGGCTCGACCTTCGATCTTCGGGCCGGGAGCAAACCCGGCTCGTCGAGCGGTGCGGTCTTGAACCGCACCTGCATAGCGCGGCAACGGCCTGACTGTTGTCGCGCCGTCTGATCCACGACACGGATCAATCAAGCGTGCAACTACGGCACCCCATGAGCCCTGGGTTATTGGCTCTCGATGTTTCCGTCCCCGCAGGGACGGCCATCGATGCCAAGCAGCGCGTGAGGCGCTGGCAAGCAGCAAAACAATCCTCATACAACGGGAGTGGTGTCCCGATGCCTTTTACCAACCCTGCCTGGCCAAGGCCATGCAGGCGGCAAGAAACACTTACCGAACTGAATGACACCGCGCAGTAACGCAATACCAGCCACTGAAACCGCGACACCGATCAGAAGGAACTCTGGAAGGAACTGCGATGCGCGATCTGAATTATCAACTCAAGCAACTATGCGAACGCAATCGCGATGGCAGCTATGCCACGCGCGCCGACCGCGAACGCATTCTGACCCTGGTGGCGGATCAGTTGCAGGAACTAGGCTATCGTCAGATGCAGGTGGACAGCCTGAAACCGAAACACGTTGAGGCGCTGCTGGAGCGGTGGCAATCGGAAGCAATTGCCACTGGTACCCTCAAGAACCGTATGAGCGCCTTACTCTGGTGGGCCGAGAAGATCGGCAAGCAGAATGTCATCGCTAGGACTAACGATGCCTACGGCATCGCCGAGCGGGTGCATGTCAGCAACGTCTCGAAAGCCAAGGTGCTCGACGCTGACAAATTCGCACAGGTCAGCGATCCCTATACGGCGATGTCCTTGCGTCTGGAAGCGGCCTTCGGGCTGCGACGCGAGGAATCGATCAAGATCATGCCAGCGTGGGCCGACGCCGGTGACGTGCTGCGCCTAAAGGCCAGTTGGACCAAGGGTGGCAAGTATCGCGAGGTGCCGATCCTAACCGATGAACAACGGGCATTGCTGGCCGAGGCCAAGCAACTTGTTGGCAAGGGTAGTCTGATCCCCGCCGAACTGCGCTACCGCGACCAGTTGCAGCGCTTCAAAGCGCAGTGCGCGCACGCCGGGATTCACGGGGTGCATGGTCTGCGTCATCAATACGCGCAAACCCGTTACGAACAATTGACCGGCTGGAAATGCCCTGCCGCTGGCGGGCCGACCTCGCGGCAACTGATGCCTGCGCAAAAGGCGGTGGATCGAGAAGTGCGGCTGACGATTTCGCGTGAGCTAGGCCACGAGCGCGAGCAGATTACGGCCGTGTATTTGGGACGATGATGCAGGCAGTGAAAACGTGGGGGACTTATTGGGGGACTTGGATGAAATTAATCCTCTCAATCACTCGTAATCGTGCGGCTTTCAGAGGATGATTTGAACGACGCCCTCCCAACCAGTTCGTCCAGTCCGACTTTCTCAGCATCAATCTCCGCGAAACCCTGCTTGTGGGGCACATCACGCGATATTCCTGACTGTAGAGAAGCCCCTCTCCAGCCACTTTGCTTCATTTTCTCCTGATGTTCTCCGACGCCCTGTTTCGGAGTCAGGTGTTCGTTTTGCAATGATTGGTATTGATTAACCACGTTGCCTTGAATGCAAAAACCGACGATTGCCGGTTCTCATTTGCTGCCTTGTTTATTAGATTAGGCATAGCTGGGCAAACCTATATTGTTGCGACGTTTGTTTTCTGTATCCCAAATAACCTTCGCTGCTCAGACATAATAGCAGCAACGATTCCTCTGTCTTTTGAACCCGGTGCAGCGCTACAGCACAAAACGATAACCGACCCCCGATTCGGTCACGATATGATGCGGCTGCGAAGGGTCATCCTCGATCTTGCGCCGAAGGTGCCCCATATAGACGCGCACGTAGTGGCTGTCTTCCGCATGACTTGGTCCCCAAATATCGCGCAACAATTGGCGATGAGTCAGCACCTTGCCGCTGTTGGCAAGAAGATAGGCGAGAAGTCGATACTCTATCGGCGTCAGGTGCAATTGCTCACCGTTGCGTTTGACGACTCGATTGGCAAGATCGACCCGCACTGTTCCAAACTCAATAACTGATTGGCCTGCATTTGCACCGCGCGCACGGCGGCGCAAATGTGCGCGCACCCGTGCCAGCAACTCGCCGGCACCGAAGGGCTTGGTCAGGTAATCATCCGCACCCGCGTCAAGCGCCGCGATCTTGTCGTTTTCGCCGAGCCGTGCCGACAGCACGATGATGGGTATATCCGACCAGACGCGTAAATCTCGAATCAGGTCGATGCCGCTACCGTCGGACAGCCCGAGATCGAGCACGACCAGATCGGGCTTGCGCGTTCCTGCTTCGATCAACCCGCGCTTGACGGAATCCGCCTCGAACGCAATACATCCTTCTGACTCCAGTGCGGTAACGACGAAGCGGCGAATCTGCACATCGTCCTCTACCACGATCACGATCGGCGCGGGCCCGCTCATCGCACTTCGCTCTCTGCGGCAGCAGGCATGTCGTCAATCCTCTCAATCGCAGGCGGATTGCCTAGCGGCAATGTAAACACAAAGCGCGCACCGCCGCCATCGCGGGGTTCCGCCCATATCTTGCCCCGATGCGCCTCGACCACCGCCTTGCAGATGGCGAGCCCGAGTCCCACGCCGGGAATGGCGCTTTCCTTTTGCCCGCGCGTGAACTTCCTGAAAATCTCTTCTTCCTCACCCAGTGGCAGCCCGGGTCCATTGTCTTCGACCGATATTTCCGCAACATCGTTTTTCGTTGTTGCGGCAATCACGATGCGGCTTCCCACAGGGGTATATTTCGCCGCGTTTTCGAGCAGGTTGCACAGCAGGCGCTCGATCAACACCGCATCGAATTCGAGCAGGGGCAGATCAGGTGGCAGTTTCACCTCGACGGAATGGTTACCGAGCAACGATGCCGAGGCCTTGAGCGCACTACCTACCACTTCTTCGAGCAGCTGCCATTCGCGCTTGAGCTTGACTTCGTGTGCCTGCAACCGCGCCATATCGAGCAGATTGTTTACCAGTGCATTCATGCGCAAGGCGCCTTCACGTATCGTGGTAGCGATTTCCTTCTGCTTGTCGGACAGCACCGGTGGCGTGAGCGTCAGCGATTCAGCCAAGCCGACCAGTGCCGCAATCGGCGTGCGCAAGTCGTGCGAAAGTGTCGAGAGCATCGAATTACGCAGGCGCTCCGACTCCATCTGCACGGTGGTGGTTTGCGCAACGTCGACGTAATGCACGCGCTCAAGGGCGATTGCGATCAAGCGGGCGAAAGTATCCAGCAGCCGCCTTTGTTCAGGAATCATCAGCCGGCTCGTGTTGCGCGGCTCCAGGGCAAGCACACCTCTGATGCGCATCGGCGCATTAAGCGGCAAATAGAGAATCGGGCTGCCGGGCAAGGTATCCGTTCCCTGGCCTGCTGCTATGCCATGATCGAAGGCCCACTGCGCGATACCCGGATCGACTATGGGAGCACCCTTTGATGGGGCGAGCGGCGCTTGCAATCGATCCTGTTCATCGGCAAGAAGAATCACCGCCTTGGCGCCGAAACCGATCTCGACAAAGCGGTCGCAAATTTCTGCTATCTGTTCCGGCATCAGCGCACCGGAAAGATCGCGCGCCATTTCGTACAGCGCCCGCACTCGACCTTCGCGCTGCTGAGCAACGCGTGCTTGATAGCGCAGCCCCGCCGTCAATTGCCCGATCGCCAGCCCGACCACGAGCATCACCGCGAACGTCAGCAGGTACTGCACATCGCTTACTGCAAACGAAAGGCGTGGCGGTACGAAAAAGAAATCGAAGGCGGCGACGCTGACAACGCAAGCCAGCACCGCTGGACCACGCCCGTAAAGCAAGGCCACTATCACGACGCCAAGGAGGAACAGCATCACGATGTTGGCGAGATCGAGAACGTCGCGCAGCGGCGTAGCGGCCAGCGTCATCGCCGCGCAGACCAGCACGCCCTTGGCGTAGGATGGCCACGGCGTTTGCATGCGTTCGCGCAAGTCGTCGGCAATGTTTTTTTGCGGCCCGCGGCTTTCCCTGCCATCCTTGCTCCCGATCCGGATCACATCAAGATCGGGGGCAATCCAGCCCACGCGTTCGGAAAACGCACGTTGCCAAGGCTTCCATAAGTGCGTGCTGCCATGCCCCACCACCAACTTTGACAGATTGTGGCTGCGCGCGTAATCGACTACTGTCGCCGCCACATCGCTGTCGGCCAAGACCGCCGTCTCTGCACCCATGTCCTGCGCGGTCTTGAGCGCTTTGAGGATAGTTTGCCGTTTCTTGTCAGGCAGTCGCTGCAGCGCCGGCGTCTCGACATAGATCGCATGCCACTGCACGTCGAAGCGTCCCGCCATGCGTGCGGTCGAGCGGATGATCCTGTCGCCGTTGTCGCTGGGGCCGATGCAGGCGAGCATCGACTCGCGCGCCTGCCACACCGTCGCCACGGACTGGTCGCGGCGGTATTCGAGCATCTGGCTGTCGACTCGATCCGCCGTGCGCCGCAGCGCCAGCTCGCGCAACGCAATCAGGTTGCCCTTGCGGAAGAAGCTATGGATCGCGCGCTCGGCCTGATGCGCGAGATACACCTTGCCTTCCTTGAGCCGTTGCAGTAACTCGTCTGGTGGCAGATCGACCAGCACCACTTCATCGGCCGCATCGAACACCCTGTCCGGCACCATCTCCCAGACGCGCACGCCGGTGATGCCACCGATGACATCGTTCAGGGTTTCCAGGTGCTGCACATTGATCGTGCTATAGACATCGATACCGGTCGCCAGCAATTCCTCTACATCCTGCCAGCGCTTGGGATGGCGGGTGCCCGGCGCGTTGGAGTGCGCCAGTTCATCCACCAGCATCAACGCTGGCTTGCGCGCCAGGGCGGCATCGAGATCGAACTCGCGAAAAATTCGATCACGATAGGGAATCTCGCGCAGCGGTAGTCGCTCCAGGCCTTCCGCCATGACTTCCGTTTCGGCGCGGCCATGGGTCTCGACGATACCAATCACCACATCGGCTCCCTGTGCGCGTAATTGCTGCGCCGCAGCCAGCATTGCGTAGGTTTTGCCGACGCCGGCCGACGCGCCGAAAAAGATTTTCAGCTTGCCGTGACGAGCCCGTGACTCATCCTCGTTGATACGTGAGAGCAGTTCGTCGGGATCGGGTCTTTGGTCGCTCATCGCACAATAATTATCTTATCTCGTCGAGTGCCAGGTTGAGTTGCAGGACATTCACTCTCTCTTCTCCGAAAACACCCCACTGGCGACCCTCAGTGTGCTCCGCGACGAGTTTCTCGACAACTCCCCTATCGAGGTGGCGAACACGCGTCACGCGTGCGGCCTGATAAGCGGCAGCCGCGGGGCTGATCTGCGGATCGAGGCCGCTGCCCGAGGCAGTGACCAGATCTACCGGGATCGGCAGCGTGTTGTCCGGGTCGGCAGCCTTGAGCGCATCGATGCGGCCCTTCACGGCATCGGTGAGCGCTGGATTGAGCGGTCCCTGATTCGATCCACTGGACGCAGTGCCGTTGTATGGCTGGGGCGAGGTCGCCGAGGGCCTGCCCCAAAAATATCTCGGATCAGAGAAATTTTGCCCGATCAGCTTCGATCCGACTGGCTTGCCGCTCTTGACGATCAAACTACCCCCCACCTGATCGGGAAATACTGCTTTGCCTATCCCCGTTACCAGCAGTGGATAGGCTATGCCCGTAATCAGTGACAGCAGGATGAACAGCGAAATAGCGGGTCTGAATAATGTTTTCATAACGTTCTCCTCAAGTCAGTCGCACGGCCACGAGCAACAGGTCGATGAGCTTGATGCCAATGAAGGGCACGATGAGGCCGCCCAGCCCGTACACCGCCAGATTGCGCCGCAACAGCGTGGCTGCGCCCAACGGCCGGTATTTGACCCCCTTCAGCGCCAGCGGAATCAGCACCACAATGATCAGGGCGTTGAAGATCACTGCCGACAATACGGCCGACGCCGGCGTCGCCAAGTGCATGACGTTTAGCGCACCGAGCTGTGGATACGTCGTGACGAAGGCCGCGGGAATGATCGCGAAATACTTGGCGACATCGTTGGCGATGCTGAAGGTGGTCAAAGCACCGCGCGTCATCAGCATCTGTTTGCCGGTCTCGACAATCTCGATCAGCTTGGTCGGGTTGGAGTCAAGATCGACCATGTTGCCTGCCTCTTTCGCCGCCTGCGTGCCGCTGTTCATGGCCACGGCAACGTCAGCTTGGGCCAGCGCTGGCGCGTCGTTAGTGCCGTCACCGGTCATCGCCACCAGCTTGCCTTCACTTTGATGCTGACGAATCAGCGCCAGCTTGGCTTCCGGCGTCGCTTCGGCGAGGAAGTCATCGACGCCGGCCTCGGCCGCGATCGCAGCGGCGGTGAGGCGATTGTCGCCGGTAATCATGGTGGTCTTGATGCCCATGCGGCGTAGTTCGGCGAAACGCTCCTTGATGCCGCCCTTGACGATGTCCTTGAGCTCGATGACGCCAAGCACCTTGGCTCCGTCAGAGACGGCGAGCGGCGTGCTACCGCGCCGTGCAACATCGTCGACCACGCGCAGCAGTGATTCGGGGAAGGTACCGCCGATTGCCTCGACATGCTGGCGAATTGCATCGGCTGCACCCTTGCGGATCTGACGCTCACCAAGATTGACACCACTCATGCGCGTGTGGGCGCTGAAATGCACGAAGGTCGCACCCAAAGCGTGAATGTCGCGTTCGCGCAGTTTGAACTTTTGCTTGGCCAGAATCACGATGCTGCGACCTTCCGGCGTTTCGTCGGCGAGCGAGGCCAGTTGCGCGGCGTCGGCCAGTTCCGCTTCGGTCACGCCCTGTGCGGGCAAAAAGGTGGATGCCTGACGGTTGCCGAGCGTGATGGTGCCGGTCTTGTCGAGCAGGAGCACATCGACGTCGCCCGCCGCTTCGACGGCACGACCCGACGTCGCAATCACGTTGGCCTGCATCATGCGGCTCATGCCGGCCACACCGATGGCCGAGAGCAAGCCGCCGATGGTGGTGGGAATCAGGCAAACGAGCAGCGCGATAAGGACGGTGATCGTTATCGGCATCCCTGTGCCAGTCACACTCACACTGAAAATCGAAAACGGCAGTAGTGTCACGGTAACGCCGAGGAACACGATGGTGAGCGCGATGAGCAGGATGGTGAGCGCGATTTCATTAGGCGTCTTTTGCCGTTTGGCGCTTTCCACCATCGCGATCATGCGATCGATGAAAGCCTCGCCAGGATTGACCGTCACGCGCATGACGATCCAGTCGGACAGCACGCGTGTACCGCCAGTCACGGCCGAGAAATCGCCGCCCGATTCGCGAATCACAGGTGCGGATTCGCCGGTGATGGCACTTTCATCCACCGAGGCAACACCCTCGATCACTTCGCCATCGGCAGGGATGGTGTCGCCCGCGGATACCAGCAGCACATCGCCGCGGCGCAGATCAGTTCCTTGCACGGTGTAAAACTCTGAGCCGAACTTGGATTCTTTCAGCTTTTTGGCCCAGGTCTCCTTCTTCAGGCCGCGCAAGGAAGCTGCCTGCGCCTTGCTGCGGCCTTCGGCTAACGCTTCGGCAAAGTTGGCGAAAAGTACCGTGAACCACAACCAGAGCGTGATGGCGAGTATGAACCCCGCCGACGTTTCACCCTGACCCTTGAGTGCCTGTAACCAGAGCACTGTGGTCAGGATGCTGCCAATGTACACCACGAACATCACAGGATTCCGCCACTGCAGGCGTGGGTCGAGCTTCTTGAATGAGTCGACAATTGCCGGCTTGACCAGTACCGGATCGAACATTGCGAGCTTCTTTTGCGCCATGATTTTTCCTTAGCGCCACAGGATCAGGTGCTCGACCACGGGACCGAGCGCCAATGCGGGGACGTAGTTCAAGGCGCCGACCAATACGACGGTGCCAATCAGCAGTATCACGAACAGCGGGCCATGCGTCGGCATGGTGCCGGCCGTCACCGCGATGCGCTTCTTTGCCGCGAGCGAACCAGCGATAGCCAGCACCGGCACGATCACTCCGAAGCGGCCGAACCACATGGCGATACCGAGCATCACGTTGTAGAAGGGCGTGTTGGCGGAAAGACCGGCGAAAGCGCTGCCGTTGTTGTTGGCCGCCGAAGTAAAGGCGTAGAGAATTTCCGAGAAGCCGTGCGCGCCGGGGTTCGCAATGCCGGCGATGCCATCGGCAGCCATCACCGCAATCGCAGTGCCGGCCAGCACCAGCAGCGGCGTTACCAGAATCGCGATCGACACCATTTTCATGTCGAAGGCCTCGATCTTCTTGCCGATGTATTCCGGTGTGCGGCCAATCATCAGGCCGGCAATGAAAACTGCCATGATCGCGAAGATCAGCATGCCATAGAGACCTGAACCAACGCCGCCAAACACTACCTCACCAAGCATCATATTCCACAGCGGCACGAAACCACCCAGCGGGGTGAAGGAGTCATGCATGGCGTTGACGGCACCGCAGGAAGCCAGCGTGGTGATGGTCGCGAACAGGCCCGAGTCGGCAATGCCGAATCGGGTTTCTTTGCCTTCCATATTACCGCCGGGCTGCAATGCCGTTAGCGATTGATCGACACCGAGTTTGGCCAGAAAAGGACTGCCTTGTTGCTCGAAATACATCGTCGCTACGGCCATCACCACGAACATCAGCGTCATAGCGGTCAGTATTGCCCAGCCCTGTCGCATGTCGCCCACCATGCGACCAAAGGTAATACACAGTGCACCCGGGATCAGGAAGATCGACAGCATCTGGATGAAGTTGGCGAGTGGGGTCGGGTTCTCATAGGGATGCGCCGAGTTGGCATTGAAGAATCCCCCACCGTTGGTGCCGAGCATCTTGATCGCCTCTTGCGAGGCGGTCGGGCCCATCGGCAAGGTTTGCGTTGGTGTCGTCGCAGGCTCTGTGACCGCGTTTCCCTTGCTGTCCTTGAGCGCTTGGCCGTTGGCATCCATCTTCGGGTTGTTGTACTTGGTCACCTCGACCGTGGTCACATCCTTGTAGGCGTCGAAGTTCTGGATCGAACCCTGGCCAATCAGGAACACTGCATAGACCAGCGAGATCGGTAGCAGCACATACAGCGTGATGCGCGTGAGATCAACCCAGGCGTTGCCGATGGTCTTTGCCGTATGCCGAGCAAAGCCACGTATCAGGGCGATGGCGACAATGATGCCGGTGGCCGCAGAGAAAAAATTCTGCACCGCGAGGCCAAGCATCTGCGTCAGATAGCTCATCGTCGATTCGCCCGAATAGCCTTGCCAGTTGGTATTAGTAGGGAAACTGATGGCGGTATTGAAGGAGGAATCGACACTGACATTGGCCATCGCCTGGGGGTTGAGCGGCAGCCAGAGCTGCAGCCGTTGCAGCGCATAGACTGCAAGCACGCCGAGCAGATTGAAGAGCAGGATGGCAAGCGCGTAATGCAGCCAGCCCATTTCTTCGTCCTTGCGTACGCCGCAGATGCGGTAAAGGACGTTCTCGATCGGACCGCCAAGGCGTAGTACCAGGGTCTGGCGACCTTCCATGACACCGGCAATGTAGGTGCCGACTGGCTTGACCAGTGCCAACAGCACGACAAGATAAAGCCCCAACAGGAACCATTCATGAGGTGTCATCACAAATCCTCCGCTTTGATCAACGCAACAACGAGATAGACCAGCAGGCCTACCGCGACCACGCTGCTCAGTACATAAAGCCAACTCATTTCAGACCCCCGAGCTTGTTGCAGCCGACGGCGAGCGCTGCCATCAGACCGAAGAACAGAAGAATTCCTGCGACATATACGAGTTCCATGGATAGACTCCTCGAACGAATCTCAATGTGTGCAGCATAGTCATCTCACCGTAAAGAATTTGATAAAACTCAAGGTGTCAGCATAAAAATTTCGTAAATGAACGTGAATAACATCCTTAATTGGCATGCCACAGGCTTTTAACAGGAATGGTGAGTGGGTCATGTCGATTCCACGCCTGATTCGGTTCTGCAGGGATGAAGTCCGGGTCAAGCAGGTTCACCATGTTTGACCGGCCGACTTGCCGGTTTCACTGTTCGATTCTGAAAATTTTCAGATACGTGCCTGTAAATTCCCTGTTAGCAGGGAATTTGAGGTGGAGAGCGGCTCGCCTAAGACTGTATCCGCCGCCACATAATGCGTAAATAACCCCCTCTTGCGGGGATTGTTTTTTTGTGTTCACCCAATTAGCCCACTAAACTGCAGGGATGTCTGCCGTCTCGCCAGCGCCGATTTTGCAGCACGGGCTAATACTCGCGAAATAATCTTTTCAGGTGATGCTTGATGGTAGTTAGTGGTAATCGGGCCGAGGTCGCAAATTCCACCGATTTAAGAAGATGGCTTCCCTGTTTTTTCTTCTGTCATCTTCTGGTCGCGAAAAGTGTCGCAAATTGACAACTAGTCAAAACGCGGATATCCGCAGATCGACTGCTATTCTGCAGAAAACTGTCGCCATGCCGCGACAATTTGATTGATCACTTTCGATTTATTGAGGCTCAGTTTTTTCGTTGATAATAATTAAATCAACGAGTAATAGGTATTGGCATGGCATTTGCCCTTGTTCAACACTGTTGAATAAAAGGAGATAAACATGTCCTTAATGTCTACCCCGAGACAGAATCATATTCTCGCGGCTTTACCTGATACTGACTACATAAGGCTTCTACCCCATCTGGAGCACATATCAATGCCTTTGGAATGGATAGTCTATGAAGCCGATTGTCCCCTGGGCTATTTGTATTTTCCTACCACTTGTATTATTTCGCTGTTCCATGTTCTGGAAAGTGGCGCATCGACCGAATTCGCCATTACCGGTAATGAGGGGATGGTGGGTATTTCCTTGTTCATGGGCAGTACCAGCATGCCGAGCGAGGCAAGGGTGCAAATCGCTGGCAGCGGTTATCGGTTGAAGGCTAATATCCTGAAAAAGGAATTGATGCTAAACAGCAAGTTGCAATATCTGGGATTGCGCTACATACAGATGCTGATGATACAGATGGCGCAAACAGCAGTATGCAACAGGCACCATTATCTGGGACAGCAATTATGCCGCTGGCTCTTGTTGCGTCTTGATCGTTTGCCGGGTAATGATCTGGCGATAACACAGGAGCAGATCGCCAACGATCTCGGTGTTCGTCGCGAGAGCGTGACCGAAGCTGCTGGCAAATTGCAGATGGAAGGATTGATTCATTATCACCGCGGCCATATTAGTGTCCTAGATCGGAAAGAACTGGAAAGTCGCGTATGTGAATGTTACGTGGTACAAAAAAGAGAATTTGACCGTGTGCTGTCATAAGCAGTTGAAGCTGGAATTTATTCGTTGATGTAACCGAATGCGTATTAATCCCTCGCCGTCACCAGGGGGTCAGACTGTAGTCGTTCTGCCCTCGATGGCAACTGGATAACACGCGGTAGAGGGTGGCAAGTAAGAAAGTTGTTTTTTTAATCGTCCCCTGCCGTATCACTAGCGCCGACTTTTCAATTGGGGCGGATACCTGGTTGATGATGACGCGCCTGCTGCTTGTGCCGTGAGGATTACGCCAGGCCACATCATGCATTGACCGTCACTCTGGGTATACCGCTGCGTATCTCGCCTATGATGGCCGCACTCTCAAAGCCTTCTTGCCTGAATTTGGCGAGTACGACATCTGCTGCTTCGGGCGCGCAAGCGACTAGCAGGCCGCCGCTGGTTTGCGGATCAGCGAGTATTTTTTGTTGCCATTCGGCGAGCTCGGGCGCAAGGGTTATCTGGCTGCCGTAGCCTGACCAGTTGCGAGCGGATGCGCCAGTGACAATGCCTGCCTTCGCGTGGCGTATTGCTTCATCAATCAGTGGCAATTGTGAAAACTTGAGGGTTGCGCCGAGCTGCGACCCGCGACAGATTTCCAGCAGATGACCGGCAAGGCCAAAGCCGGTGACATCGGTGACGGCGTGTACCTCGTCCATACTTGCGAAGGCACAGCCGGGGGTGTTCAGTTGCGTTGTCCAGCGCAGCATGTCGGTATAACCTGCGGCGGAGAGCACCTCTTTTTTGAGCGCTGCGGAGAGGATGCCGATGCCCAGGGGTTTGCCCAGAATCAACGCATCGCCTGCCTGTGCGCCACTGTTGCGTTTGATTTGATCAGGATGCACCAGGCCAATGCCCACCAGTCCATAGATGGGTTCCAGTACATCAATGGAATGTCCGCCTGCAATGGGGATGCCTGCGGCAGCGCAGATTTCTTCGCCACCGGCCAGAATTTCGCGGATGACTTCGGGGAGCAGTTTGTCCAGGGGCATGCCCACCAGCGCCAGGGCAAAGAGGGGGCGTCCGCCCATGGCATAGACATCGGACAAGGCATTGGCAGCAGCAATGCGCCCGAAATCACGCGGGTTATCGACGATAGGTGTGAAAAAATCCGTCGTGGCGACAATGGCTTGCTGCGGATTCAAGCGATAAACGGCCGCATCATCCGATGTTTCAGTGCCAACGAGCAAGTCTGCGGGGAAGGTTTTAAAGGGGGACGCGGCGAGTAATTGCGCCAAGACAGCCGGTGCAATTTTGCAGCCGCAACCACCACCGTGAGAGAATTGGGTTAATCGTACAGACATCATCTTCTTTTATGAACAAAAGGCTGGCAACGGTAGCACAAATCGCAGAATTCGACGCCATCATTGATGTTCGCTCGCCTAGCGAATTCGCTGAAGACCATCTGCCAGGTGCTCAAAATTGTCCTGTGCTAAGTGATGAAGAGCGCGCTCGGGTCGGTACGCTGTATAAGCAGGTGTCATCTTTTGAAGCCAAAAAAATTGGTGCTGTGCTGGTGGGGCGCAATATTGCATCCATGCTGGAGACGCATTTTCTCGACAAGCCACGGCAATGGCGTCCGCTCATCGTTTGCTGGCGCGGGGGACAACGCAGCGGAGCGTTTAGTCACGTGATGCGTGAAGTAGGTTGGGATTCCCATCAACTAGCGGGCGGTTATAAAGCATGGCGTCGGCATGTGTTGGCTGAACTGATCACGCTGCCGGCAAAATTTGATTTTCGTGTGATCAGTGGCGCTACGGGAAGTGGCAAAAGCCAGCTGCTTGAAGCGTTGGCGCAGCAAGGTGCACAGGTGCTGCATCTAGAATCTTTGGCGGCACATAAGGGATCGGTGCTGGGTGGTTTGCCGGGGCAACCGCAACCATCACAAAAAAGTTTCGAGACGAGTCTTTTTTGTGTGCTGAATAAATTTGATCCGCAGCAGCCGGTGTTTGTTGAGGCGGAGAGTCGAGTCATCGGCAAGTTACGTCTGCCAGAGAGCCTAATCCTTGCGTTGCGCAGTGCGTATTGCCTGCGCCTGGATGTTGGGCTGGAAGCGCGAGTTGACTTTTTGCTGACTGATTATGCGTATGCGCTGGAAGATGCACCCTGGTTGCATGCATGTCTTGACAGGCTTCATGGGGTGCATAGCAATGAAACGCTCGTGCGCTGGAAAAACATGGTGACGATGGGGGATTTTCCGGCGCTGGTCAGTGATCTCCTCCGGCTTCATTATGATCCGCTGTATCAACGCTCACAGTTGAATCACTATGCGCAGCACGATGGAGCGCAGTTGATTTCGCTAGCAACACTTTTACCACCGGCACTGGATGTTAAAGCAGCTGAAATTCTTGCAGCTACCGGTATTGCAAAAAATATTTCAAGAATAAATTGACTTAATTCAATGAACGATAATATCCTTTTAGCTATTCCCTCCACGGAGTTGCCCGATGTCCTCTAAAGAAGATAAAACGACTGTGTTCAACCAGGCAGAAGGTGCCATCAACATTGGTGGCATTGATGCTTTAGTGCGCCTCACGTTGGATCAGGTGCGCACAGATGCGCGCCGTGGGTTGACAACGGGTATGTTTGTTTCGGGTTATCGTGGCTCGCCATTGGGCATGCTGGATGCTGCGCTCATCAAGCAGCAGAAAATGCTGATCGAAAGCAACATTCACTTTGTGGATGGCATCAATGAAGATTTAGCTGCCACAGCCGTTTGGGGTACGCAAATGCTGCACACCGTTGGCCGGCAAAAGCTCGATGGTGTCACCGGCATGTGGTACGGCAAAGCACCGGGGGTTGATCGCAGCGGAGACGCGCTCAAGCATGCCAATTACACCGGCATAGGCAAAAATGGTGGTGTGCTTGCCGTGGTGGGGGATGATCCGAGCTGTAAATCATCGTCCCTCAGTAGCCAATCCGAGCCGATGCTGTATCACGTCGGCATCCCTTCGCTGTATCCAGGGAGTGTGCAAGATATTCTTGACTTAGGGCTGCATGGCTACAACCTGTCGCGTTTGTCAGGCTTGTGGATCGGCTTAAAAATTGTGACGAATGTGGCGGATGGTTCAGGCACTGCGGACGTGACTCCCGAGCGGCTGAAGTTCATTACCCCAGACATGATGTTCGACGGCAAACCATTTACCCCGCGCATGAACATGGGCATGAATGTGCGCGTCGAAGCGCTGGAGATGGAGCAGTCGCTCTATACCCGCAGGCTGGAAGTGGCGCGGCGCTATGCGCGCGAGAATAATCTGAACAATGTGGTGTTCCCGAATGCAGACGCCTGGCTGGGCATCATTACTGCCGGCAAGACGTATCACGATTTGTGCCAGGCCTTTCTTGAAATGGGGCTGGACGATGCGGCGCTGCGCCGCTATGGCATTCGCATTTTGAAGATGGGCATGTTGTTCCCGATGGAGCCCATGGTTGTGCGCGAGTTTGCGCAAGGTCTGGAAGAGATTTTTGTGATCGAAGAGAAGCGGCCGTTTCTTGAGATGTTTGCCAAGAACATTCTTTACGGCAGCGCAAATGCCCCTCGCATTGTCGGGAAATTCGATGAGGAAGAAAAAGAGCTGCTGCCGCACTATGGTGAATTTGAATCCGACGTCATTGCACGTGTGTTGACTCAGCGTTTGTCGCGCAAGGCGCATATCGAGTCAGCCGATGCCTGGCTCCAGCGGCTGGATGAAATTCATGCGCGCGGCAAATTGCCCACGGCGGTACGCACCGCCTGGTTCTGCTCCGGTTGCCCGCATAACAGCTCAACCATCGCACCTGAAGGCAGCATCGTCTCGGCAGGTATTGGCTGCCACACGATGTCGATGTGGATGGGCCGCAATGTGGTGATGGGCACGCATATGGGCGCTGAGGGCGCGCAATGGGTTGGCATGGCGCCGTTTACCGAGGCAGAGCATATTTTTCAGAACATGGGGGATGGCACCTATGCCCATTCGGGCAGCATGGCAATCCGCTATGCGGCGTCAACTGATGTCAATATCACGTTTAAATTGCTCTACAACGGGCATACCTCAATGACCGGCGGGCAAGCCATCATGGGTAGCCATCCGGTGGCGGACATCGTGTCTGAGTCGCTGGCGAATGGGGTCAAGAAGGTGATTGTCACTACGGATCATCCCGAGCTCTACCAAGACGTTAGCCTGGCGAATGGCACCGAGGTTTGGCATCGTGATCGGCTTGACGAAGCACAGCGTTTGCTGGCGCGGATCAAGGGCACAACGATGTTGATTCATGATCAGGAATGCGCTGCTGAATTGCGTCGCTCACGCAGCCGGGGCAAGGCTGAAGAGCCCGTGCAAACCGTCATCATCAACGAGCGTGTGTGTGAAGGCTGTGGTGACTGCGGTGAAAAGGCTAACTGCATGAGTATCGAGCCAATACCCACCGAGTTTGGTCGCAAGACACGTATCCACCAAAGCTCTTGCAACAAGGATTATTCATGCGTCAAAGGGTTTTGCCCTTCGTTTATGACCATCACGCCGATGGCTGGCGCAACGGTAACACCAGAGGCGCCGCGTAAAAAGCAAAAGGCGGTGATTCCGGCCTTGACGCGTGACTTGCCTGAGCCAGCACTCAAGATAACGGGTGATTTTGGCGTGCATTTAATGGGTATCGGCGGCACAGGTTCAGTCACTGTGGCAGCTACGATCACCAATGCCGCACGTCTGGAAGGGCGCCATGTGATCGGGTTGGACCAAACCGGGCTGGCGCAAAAGGGCGGGGCGGTGGTCTCTGATATCAAAATCACCGCATCACCTTTTAACGGGGCCAACAAGATTTCTGACGGGTGTGCCGATCTTTATCTTGGCTTCGATATTCTGAATGCGACAGACCCAAAGAACCTCGATAAGTGTCACCCCGAGCGCACTGTTGCAATTATCTCTACAACTGAGACACCGACCGGACAAATGGTCACGAATCGGCATGTGCCTTTCCCGGGGCTCAATGGTTTAACCGCGGGTATTCAGCGCGTGAGCCGCGCAGCTGATAACGTGTTTTTGGATGGCCAAGGCTTGGCCGAAGGATTGTTTGGCGACAGCATGGCAACCAATCTGTTTATGGTCGGCGTGGCCTTCCAGGCGGGTGCTTTGCCGCTTAAAGCGGCATCGATTGAAATGGCCATTGAGCAGGCTGGTGTTGGTGTTGCGATGGGGCTGGCTGCTTTCCGCTGGGGACGCATGGCGGTGGTTGATTGTGCATTCGTCGTTGCAGAAGCAGCGAAGAGCAATGTCGCTGCGGGTGCGGACGTTGTTTCATTGCCGCCCGTGTTGAGCGCATCAGCGCGTGAATTAGTGGATGCTGTGGGTGTGCAGGGTGAAGTCAAACGGCTACTCGGAATCCGCGTGCCGGAACTGATCGCATACCAGAACATTGATTACGCCAAGCGTTACACCGAAGTGATTCGCCGTATCGCCAGCGCCGAGAAAACGGCGAATGTCGGCGCAACGAGTTTAAGTGAGGCCGCTGTACGCTATCTCTACAAGTTGATGGCTTATAAAGATGAATACGAAGTCGCACGCCTACATACGGACCCAGCGTTTTTAGCCAAGCTTGATGCGCAGTTCAAGGCAGGTTATAAAGCACAATATCACTTAGCCCCGCCGCTGATCTCCAAGCGTGATCCGATCACGGGCGAGCTGCAGAAGCGTGCATTCAGCCCCTGGATTTTCACGGCATTCAAGCTGCTTGCCAAAATGAAATTTCTGCGTGGCAGCAAACTGGATATCTTTGGCAAGACAGAAGAGCGTCGTCACGAGCAGCAGATGATTGAAGACTACATTCAGTTGCTTGATGAGGTAGCGCAACAACTAACGTCTGCCAACTATGCGGCGGCTGTTCTGTTGATGAGCGTGCCGGATGAGATTCGTGGCTACGGGCATGTCAAAGAGAAAAGCATTGCCGCAGCCAAGGTTTTACAGGTACAGCGTTTGCAGGCATTTCGTCAATCGCAGCCTGTTGTACTTGCCGCTTGATCACGCTTCACTTACCCTGTTTGGCAATCGCGGAAAATAATCATGAACGAGTTGAATGGCTACGATTTTGAAGACCTCGCGGTGGGTATGACCGCAACGTTTGCAAAGACAATCACCGAAGCAGACATTGTGCTATTTGCCAGTGTCTCTGGTGATAACAATGCCATGCATATCAATGAAGAGTTTGCGCAGACCACACAGTTCAAAGGGCGGATTGCACACGGTATGCTGTCAGCCAGCGTGATATCGGCAGCGATCGCTGGTCGCCTGCCGGGCCCGGGTACGATTTACCTTAGCCAGAACTTGCGCTTTAAAGCGCCTGTTCGTCCAGGCGATACAGTCCATGCCATAGTCACTATCAAAGAGCTCATGCCGGAAAAGCGGCGTGTTTCCTTGACGACGATATGTACTGTCGGCGGCAAAGTGGTGATTGATGGCGATGCCCTTGTCATGCCGACTGCACGGGCTGGGAAGTAAGGGAAGTAATTAAGACGCGTTCATAACGTCCCTAGCCATAAAGTAAAAAAGCCTCCAGAGCGATTTACTCTGGAGGCTTTTTTTGAGCCTGCAAAAATATCAAACGGTTGTATTAACCACAGGTACCCACAGCGCCGCAGGCGGAGCAGAAGTCGCAGCCGTCTTTGCGGATAACGGTCATGTTGCCGCATTCATTGCATAAAGAACCCTGCATTACTTTGATACCACCACTGGTTTCTGGTGCCGCACCCGGGGTTTCAAGAATGCCCATGGCGCGCGTGGGGTAGCCGTTTTCATCCAGTATGCCGAGCATGGCGTAGCGGTGCATGATCAAGCGGGCGATGTAGGCTACGGTCGAGGGCCAGTTTTGCTGCTTGCTCGAGCCCGGCACGCGCGCCATGAAGTCACCCAAGGGTTCGGCATAATTCATCAGTTTGCGTAATTTCATACCGATCCATGCGGGGTCAAGCACGCGCATGTCAAGCGAGAGCAGGCGGGTCAAGCCGTCGAGCGCACGGGGGTAATGGCCGGAGAGCCAGACTGAATAGGGCCGCGTGACGCCATCGGGCAGGGTGATTTCTTTCAGGCCCAATACGAACTCTTCGCCAGCGACGGGGTTGCTGATATCGACGGTCCAGGAGAGTGTGCCATCGGTGCCGGTTCTTGGTTCGTCACGGCTGAACATGCAATCGATGACGGGTGTGGCGCTTTTTCCTGCGCCATTTTCTACCGCTGCGTCTTCCAGTGCGCCGAGTTTCTCGCAACGATAGCGCACGACTTGCGCTAGCGCCGAGACCACGCCGGGGACGCGTTTTTTCTCGCCATTGGGTGGAAAGGGCAGATCGAAGGCTTCTACGTCTTGCGTTTTGGCCAGCGCGTCAAGTTTGAGTTTCAGCCAGGCTTTGTCGTTGGCACGCATATCCATGGACAAGGTTTTTGCCACCGCGCCAATGCCGCGTGGTTGCTCGGCACCATTGACCCAGACTTCAAAAGGCATGGCGCGGCCCATGTCGTTTTCGACCTGGCCGACGAAGAGGGCGAACTCGCCTTGAGGCGCTTCGATCATGTAGGTCCATGCCGTATTGCCATCGCTCATGCGCGGGCGACTGGGCCAGCGTAGCGAGGCTAGTACGGGTGCGGGCAGGGCGCCGATGGACAGGCGGCGGTTTGCTGAATCGATGATGACATCCTGCGGCTGCTTTTGTGCATTGCTGGCGGCGGTGGAATCAACCGAGAGAACGCTGCCTAGAATCGAGTTGGGGCGATACGTGGCGAGGCCCTTGAGCCCGGCTTTCCATGCGCTCATGTAGAGGTCTTCGAATTCCGCGTAAGGATAGTCGGCAGGCACATTCACGGTTTTGGAAATCGAGGTGTCAACAAAGGGTGCAACAGCCGCCACCATGTCCTTGTGCGCCTGCGCCGAGATGTCGAGTGCCGTGACAAAGTAGTCGGGCAGTTTGCTGACATCGCCCCCTTGGTGCTTGTACAAGCGCCAGGCGTAATCTTCAACGGCGTACTCTTTTTGCGTGCCATCGGCCATGCGTTTTTTGCGTGTGTAAGTCCAGGAGAAAGGCGGCTCGATGCCGTTGCTGGCGTTGTCGGCAAAGGCCAGGCTGATTGTCCCGGTAGGCGCGATGGAGAGCAGGTGCGAATTGCGCAAGCCATGTTTTCTGATCTGCTCTTTGACATTATTCGACAGGCGCGAGGCAAAGTTGCCGCCAGCCAGATACAAGTCGGCGTTGAACAACGGAAAGGCACCGCGTTCTTTGGCGAGTTCGGCCGAATACAGGTAGGAGCGGTCGCGCATATATTCCGAAATCTTCGCGCCCATATCTCGTGCGGCGGGGGTGTCGTAGCGTAGGCACAGCATGATGAGCGTATCGCCCAAGCCGGTGTAACCCAGGCCCACGCGGCGTTTTGACTGAGCTTCCTGATGCTGTTGCGGGAGTGGCCAATGCGTGGCTTCGAGCACGTTGTCGAGCATGCGCACAGAAGTGTCAATCACTTTGCCGAACGCGTCGAAGTCAAAACGAGCCTTGTCCGAGAAGGCATCATGAACGAAGGTGGTAAGGTTGATGGAACCCAGGCAGCAGCAGCCATAAGGCGGCAACGGTTGTTCAGCGCAAGGGTTGGTGGCTTCGATGGTTTCGCAGTAGTAAAGATTGTTGTCCTTGTTCATGCGGTCAAGGAACAGGATGCCCGGCTCGGCATGATCATAGGTTGAGCGCATGATTTGATCCCACAGGTCGCGCGCGCGAACCTTGCGATATACCCATAGGCCGTCTTCGCGCGGGTAAGCGCCAGCGGCTTTGATGTCGGCAGTAGGTGTGGCACGGTGGGCCAGCTCAATTTCGCCATCGGTTTCCACTGCGAGCATGAATGCATCGGTGACGCCCACGGAGATGTTGAAATTGGTCAGATCGCCATGGTCTTTGGCGTGAATGAATTCTTCGATATCCGGATGGTCACAACGCAGCACACCCATTTGCGCGCCGCGTCGACTGCCTGCAGATTCAACGGTTTCGCATGAGCGGTCGAATACCCGCATGTAAGAAATAGGACCGGAAGCGCGCGACTGCGTGCCTTTGACATGTGCACCTATCGGACGAATGGATGAAAAATCGTAACCCACGCCACCACCGCGACGCATGGTTTCAGCCGCTTGCAAGAGGGCGGTGTAGATGCCGGGGCGGCCATCGACGGTTTCAGAAATTGAATCACCCACCGGCTGCACAAAGCAGTTGATCAACGTCGCACAAAGATCGGTGCCGGCGGCCGAATTGATGCGCCCGGCAGGAACGAAACCGTTTTCCTGGGCTTCAAGAAAGCGCGCCTCCCAATGGGCGCGCTTATCTTCGGTTTCGACGCCAGCAAGTGCGCGTGCAACTCGTGCGCGAACATCATGCACCGTACGCTCGTTACCCTTGGCATACTTTTCTATCAGGACTTCACCGGATATTTCTTGTGGCAAAGGGAGGCCCATTTGCCCGGTATGTTCAATTACTGCGGATTCGGGTGCAAATTGTTGATCTGTTTTGTTGTTTGTCATGTTGTCTCCCGATGAAAATGAGGATGTAGCCTGGGCTGGAAAGTGGGGGTAAAAAAGGTACGAAAGTGAAGCAAGTAAATCTGTTTTTTTGTGCGCTTTAAGGAGCATACCGCAGCTTTTTTTAAAGAGCAAAGCAGTTTTATATAAAACAGCAGTTATATGGTTATCTTGTACGTGGCAGCATAGATCATACTATATATAGTAGGCTTTATTTAAAATCGAAAGCTGCGGAAAAACCAAAAAAAGCCGTGCTTCTCGGTTCTTCTTGTGCGGTACTTTGGATGGGTTTTTGTATTGTAATTGCTGCGTGATTTTTTCATGATCCACAGTGCCCGCGCGCTACCGTGATCTTTGCAGGACACGATTCCTGCCAACCAATGATAAATATGTGCTGAATATTGGCTGAAAAGTCGGCGTTGGTGAGACGGCGATGGACTCTATGTGGTATCTTCCAAGCCCTTTGTAGACGTATTACCTCATGTCAAGCACACTCTCGGAAAGCGCTGATTATCTGGCCGAACTGGATAATGAGTATGGTTCTGCCACGGTACAACGTGGTTTGGCATATGCGACAGAGGGGCGTGTCTCGCTTCTTTCCGTTGAACAAGATCCTCTGGAAATCCATGTGGAAGCCAGCGTGCAGGGTAGTATTCAGCCACCATATCAGGTGGATTTATGGCTGTCACTGACGCCAGCCGGCGCTATCCGGGGTGTTGATAACGACTGCTCTTGCCCGGTGGGCATGGACTGCAAACATGCTGTGGCAACGCTGTGGGTGTATTACCAGCAGGCGGGATTGGTTCAGCCTCAAGGGGGTTTACTGCTTGGCGCAGAAGCTTTTCCAGAACCGAGCACTGCTGCCCTGGAATGGTTGGATGAGCTGGACGACGCCCCACCGGTGGTGGATTTGCCTGCACCGAGCAAAAAAGCCTTGCCACAACGCGTGGTGTATTTATTGCGGCGAGGGCAGTCGATGCGGTTGGCATTGGGCAAAAGTCGACAGACAAAAACCGGAGGGTGGGGTAAGCCCGTTATTTACCAACCACAACCCTATGATTTAGGCAGCATGCGCAGCCATCGCGAATTTATTCTCGATGACGATGTACCTCCGTTGCGGCTGTTTATCGCGCTACAGGCGGGAACCACATTTCACTATCAAGATGATGTTGAACTCGCCGGTGAGACAGGTGCGTTGCTGTTACGCCAGGCTTTACGTACTGGCAGGTTGTATCTGGATGGCGCACTGGATCAGTCTGTACAGCAGGGTCAGTCAAAGCCTCTGGTACTCGGCTGGGAACGTAATCTGGCGGGGTTGCAGCAGGCGCGCGTGCATTTGCCTGAACCCCTGGAAGTTATTTCCACCTGGCCTTTGTTCTATTTTGATCCTGCAAATTTCCAGATCGGCGAGCTGTATTCGGCTTTGCCTGAATCGTTATTGAAAAAAATACTGACTGCGCCACCGTTGAATGAAGCGGATGCGCCTTTAGTGCGCCAGCAGCTGTTGCGCATTGCACAGCAAAAAGGCGTCAGTTTGCCGCTGCCCGATGCGCTTGACAGTATCGCTGCGGGAAAACCCACGGCATATTTAACCCTGACCGCGAGGCAGTTTCGCAGCTTTGCGGCGAAGGGTGCACTCGAGACGCATGCGATTGCCACCTTGCAATTTCGGTATCCGGAAGGCGTCAACGTGATGGGGAGTGAGCGACCCGCCCCCATGATGCGGCGACAAAAATCGGAAGGGCAGTGGGAAACACTGTTGCGCGACCTGGATGCTGAAAGCGAGGTTTGGGCGTCTTTACAAGCATTGGGTTTTGAAAGTTATCGGCAACGTTTGCCGGGATACCAGGCCGCAGAGCTTGATGATTGCCTCATGCCAAGTCGTAGCGATGCGGAAGGCTGGATGCCCTTTCTTGATACAGGCATGGGTGCACTAGAGCAAGCGGGCATATTCGTCACTTTGGCAGAAGATTTTCCCTTTCACTTGACGGCGGCAGATGAGTGGTTTGTAGGCGTCGAGGAAGCCGGCAGTGATTGGTTTAATCTTGATCTGGGCGTGATGGTTGGCGATGAGCGGGTGAGCCTTGTGCCACCGCTCTTGCGCTTGTTGCATGAGCAACCCAAGTTTTTAGCCACAGTGCGGGCGCTGGAAGATGACGCTAGCATTCCGATAGCGATCGATGCGCGTCGTATTCTGCCCGTGCCGGCAGGGCGACTCAAAGCGTGGTTACTGCCGCTTTTAGAGTTTCTGGATGACGACCGGCCTCGCTTGGCGCGGCATCATGCCTCCGCCTTGGCGGGGCTGGAAGAGCATGCAACACAGTGGATCGGTAGTGATGAGCTGCGGATGCTGGCCAAAAAGTTGCAGGATTTTTCCGGCATGACGCATCAACCGCCTGCGGCCGGCTTTATGACAACCTTGCGGCCCTATCAGCAAGTGGGGCTCAATTGGCTGCAATTTCTGCGCGAATATGGTTTGGCTGGCATCCTCGCCGATGACATGGGCTTGGGCAAGACCGTACAGACGCTGGCCCATTTGCATCTGGAAAAAATTTCTGGCCGCGCTGACAAGCCTAGCCTGGTAGTGGCCACTACCAGCCTGATGGTCAACTGGAAAAATGAGGCCGCTCAATTTACACCTGAGCTGAAAGTGCTGGTGCTGCATGGCAAGGATAGGGCCGATCGATTTGATGAAATTGCCACTGCCGATATTATTCTCACCACCTACCCGTTGCTCGTGCGCGACCGCGAGGTACTTTTAGCGCAAGACTATCACCTGCTGGTGATGGACGAGGCACAATTCATCAAAAATCCAAAAGCGCAGGCGCATCAGGTGGCGCGCCAATTAAAGGCGCGGCATCGGCTGTCTTTAACCGGGACGCCTTTGGAAAACCATCTGGGCGAGTTGTGGGCACAGTTCGATTTCCTCATGCCGGGCTTACTGGGTCGTGCACAGCAATTTGCAAAACTTTATCGCACGCCGATTGAAAAAGCGGGCGACGAAGAAGTCCGGCATCGCTTGGCAGATAGAGTCAGACCTTTTCTGTTGCGCAGAACAAAAGAGCAGGTTTTGAAAGATCTGCCACCGCGTACAGAAATTGTGCGCTGGGTTGAGCTTGAAGGAAGCCAGCGGGATATTTATGAAAGCCTGCGCGTCGTGTTCGACAAAAAACTGCGCCAAGTGCTTGCCCAGCAAGGTGCGGGACGCAGCCAGATCATGATTCTCGATGCATTATTAAAACTGCGTCAAGTCTGCTGTGATCCACGGCTGGTCAAGCTACCGACGACTGAAGCGTTGATCAAAAAAGGCACAGTACCTTCTGCCAAATTAGACACGCTCATGGATATGCTGGAAGAGTTGCTGGATGAAGGCCGTAAAGTGCTGCTGTTTTCGCAATTCACGTCGATGCTCGTGTTAATCGAAGAGGCGCTGAAGGCCAAGGATATTGCCTATGTCAAACTCACCGGCCAGACGACCGATCGTGAAACACCCATACGCCATTTTCAAGAAGGTCGCGTCCCGTTGTTTCTCATCAGTCTCAAGGCGGGTGGCACAGGCTTGAACCTCACCGCGGCTGATACGGTGATTCATTATGATCCCTGGTGGAATCCGGCGGTAGAAGAGCAGGCAACTGCTCGCGCCCACCGCATCGGCCAAGATAAGTCGGTATTTGTTTACAAGCTATTGACGCAGGGAACGGTGGAAGAAAAAATACTTGCACTGCAAAACCGTAAGCGCGGCATGGCTGATCAGTTAATGCGTAAAAACACCGCAGCCGAGGGCGATGAAGAAGGCGGTGGGCACCTGATTACGGCAGATGATCTGGATGTGCTGTTTCAACCTCTGGTGTAGGTGTGGGGGTTCGAACACCGTATCTGAAAGCGCATGGAAAAGTGTGATAAACACGAACTAAACTTGATTCTTTTATTGCCATCTCGCATAATAGCGGCCTTGCCCTGTGGTCTTTTTAACAGGCAAATGTAACGATGGTGGCTGTAGCTCAGTTGGTAGAGTCCCGGATTGTGATTCCGGTTGTCGTGGGTTCGAGTCCCATCAGCCACCCCACCCCATCTATGTTTATGTGAGAGCACTCACTAACATTATTAACCTCTGTACGATATTTGCCGGATTGGGTGAAGCATTTCCGGCATAATTTCAACATAGCCCGGCGCGAGATGGGTTTTGGGGGGCGTTTTATCGAATCTATTGATGCTTTCTGCTATCACTGCGGCTTGCCTGTTCCTCCAGAAACAAAAATTTCCATCACCATTGATGCCGTACCGCGCGTGCTGTGCTGTACCGGGTGTCAGGCGGTGGCGCAGGCGATTGTCAGCAATCACCTAACCGAGTATTACCGTCATCGCGATGCGTTGCCGGAAAGTCCTCGCGAAGCGCTGCCCGTCGCTTTAGATGCACTGGGTTTATTTGATCATCCCAAGGTGCAGAAAAGTTTTGTTCAGGTAGCTGGAGAGCATGAGCGAGAAGCGGCACTGATACTTGAAGGTATCACCTGTGCCGCGTGTGTCTGGCTTAACGAGGCGCATTTGCGCCGCCAGCCGGGTGTGACTTCGGTTGATATCAATTACGCCACACGTCGTGCCCGGGTGCGTTGGGATACACGGGTAACGAAGCTCTCCAGATTGCTCGAAGCCATTGCGGCTATTGGTTATCGGGCCCATCCTTACGATGTAGCACGCTCAGAAAGTCTGGCGCAGAAAGAACGCAAGACAGCGCTTTGGCGGCTGTTCGTCGCTGGTTTTGGCATGATGCAGGTGATGATGTATGCCATCCCGGTCTATCTTGCGCAAACAGCTAGCGGCAACGACATGGCGCCTGAGATTCAGCAATTGATGCGCTGGGCCAGTCTCATTCTTACCCTGCCAGTGATCCTTTATTCTGCGGCACCATTTTTTACCAACGCCTGGCGTGATGTGACATTGCGTCGGCTCGGCATGGATGTGCCCGTGGCACTTGGGGTGGGAAGTGCGTTTGCTGCGAGCTTGTGGGCAACGCTGTCGGGTAGTGGCGAGGTATATTTTGATTCGGTCACCATGTTTGTCTTTTTCCTGCTTTCCGGTCGTTATCTTGAAATGATGGCTCGACAGAAAGCTGTACGCAGTGTTGAAACGCTGGCACGCGCCATGCCGACGCTGGCGACACGGTTTGTGCACTGGCCAGAGGCAGCTTGCGAGCGGGTGGTGGCAGCCGAACTCTGTGTGGGTGACGTGATACAGATAGCCCCCGGCGAAAGTATTCCAGCGGATGGCGACGTGATCGAGGGGATCAGTGCGGCCGACGAGTCATTGCTCACCGGGGAAAGCCAGCCATTACCTAAAGTGGTGGGGGATGAACTTATCGGTGGCAGTGTCAATGTGAACAGCCCGCTGGCGATGCGCGTACTGCGCTTGGGCGAAGACACGCGGTTGGCAGCGATTACACGATTGATGGAACGGGCAGCAGCAGAAAAACCGCAAGTGGTGCATATGGCGGACCGTGTCGCCGGGCGTTTCGTCGTGGCAGTATTGTTGCTGGCAATGGCGACGGCCTTGGTCTGGTGGCAGCTTGATCCGGCCAAGGCGTTATGGGTGTTTGTTGCTGTGCTGGTAGTGAGCTGTCCTTGTGCGCTGTCGCTGGCTACGCCGGTAGCCTTGACGGTAGCCACTGGCGCTTTGGCTGCACGCGGTGTGCTGGTAACCCGCGGGCATGCTATTGAAACGCTGGCGCAAGCGAATCATTTCATTTTCGACAAAACCGGTACGCTAACGCTGGGCCAGCTGACATTGGTCGAGACGATCACTTGCCATGGCACGCGAGACGCTGCAATTGCCTTGGCAGCAGGGCTGGAGCAGGGCTCGGAGCATCCTGCCGGTCGTGCTTTGCGGCAGGCTGCCAGCAATATCACTCTCGCTGGCAACATGCGCGCAGTGACTGGCGCTGGCGTGCTTGGTTTTGTCGATGGCATCGAATGGCGACTCGGGCGGCCGGATTTTGTGGCTGGTCTGCATCAAAAACCATTGCCACCAGAGATCAAGGCAAAAGTCGGCGCTGGTGATACGGTGATTGCGCTGGGTTCTGCCGATGGATGGCAGGCTTTTTTTCGCTTAGGTGATGACGTGCGTCCCGAAGCAGCTGCGGCGATGGTTGCCTTGCGCCGCGCCGGTGTAACACTGTCGATCTTTAGCGGCGATGCCTCTGCCGCCGTGCGGCGCGTCGGTCAAGCCTTGGGCATTGCCGATGCGCGTGGCAGGATGACACCCGAAGACAAGCACGCAGCAGTGACTGCCTTGCAGGCAACGGGAGCCGTTGTGGCCATGGTGGGTGATGGCGTCAATGATGCACCGGTGCTGGCGAAGGCTCAGGTATCCATTGCCATGGGCAGTGGTGCCGATCTGGCGCGAGCGCAGGCAGATATCGTGCTGCTGGGCAATCATTTGGCGGCGCTGGCTCCTGGGGTGGCGCTGGCACGACAAACCGTGCGTGTCGTAAGACAAAACCTGGTCTGGGCCTTTACCTACAATCTGGTCGCTATTCCTCTCGCCATGGCAGGCTGGGTAACCTCCTGGATGGCAGGGATAGGCATGTCGGCCAGCTCCTTGCTGGTAGTGCTCAATGCCTTGCGTTTACAACGCGGGAGATAAGCTTGGACATCCTTTACCTGCTGATTCCTCTTTCTTTATTGCTGGTGTTTGTTATAGCCGCCATTTTCTGGTGGTCGTTGAAAAGCGGTCAGTTTGATGATCTTGACGGTCCAGGTTATCGGTTGTTGATGGATGATGATGATGACATCTCAGCCGGCAATCAATACCCAAAAGAGGATTCAAGCAATTCAGAAGGGGTTTGAAAGGTATAAGGTTATTCAAAATCATGAAATTATTATTCATGGATCTAGATCTAGCCATCATGGCGCATGACTTGTCAAATTTTTAGTGCAATGCAACATTGTTTGATCTAAGTCAATGAGTCTTTGATCTGCTATCACGTAAGCTAAGGTCGCTTGGTTTTTTGGGTCACTTGTCTGATTAAAGCGATTAGTGCTGTTTTTATTTTTTTGGGGTAAATATACGATGCAGTCGCCGGCAACTTATCACTACAAGGTTGTGCGCCAATTTACCGTGATGACGGTTATCTGGGGTATTGTCGGCATGCTGGTTGGGGTCATTATTGCCGCCCAGCTGGTTTGGCCTGAACTCAATGTCAATGAGTATCTGAGCTATGGCCGCCTAAGGCCGCTGCATACCAATGCAGTTATTTTTGCGTTTGGTGGCTGCGCCCTGTTTGCTACGTCTTATTTCGTTGTGCAGCGCACCAGTCATGCGCCGTTATTTGCGCCGAGGCTGGCGGCTTTTACTTTCTGGGGCTGGCAATTGGTCATTGTTCTTGCCGCTGTCACGTTGCCGATGGGCATGACCCAGGCAAAAGAATATGCCGAGCTGGAATGGCCGATCGACATTCTGATCACGCTGGTGTGGGTGTCTTATGCCGTGGTTTTTTTCGGCACTATCGTTAAGCGTACTGTTTCTCATATCTACGTTGCTAACTGGTTTTATGGTGCTTTTATTCTGGCTGTAGCACTTTTGCATCTGGTCAATAGTGCGGCAATTCCAGTCAGCCTGTTCCCGATGAAGTCTTACTCTGCTTACGCAGGCGTGCAAGATGCGATGGTGCAATGGTGGTATGGGCACAATGCCGTGGGATTCTTTCTCACTGCAGGCTTTCTTGGCATGATGTATTACTTTGTACCCAAGCAAGCAGATCGGCCAATATATTCCTACCGTCTTTCCGTGGTGCACTTCTGGGCGCTGATCTTTACTTACATGTGGGCGGGTCCGCACCATCTGCATTACACCGCGCTGCCTGACTGGACGCAAAGTATCGGCATGGTGTTTTCGCTGATACTGCTGGCTCCCTCGTGGGGTGGCATGATCAACGGCATCATGACCTTGTCGGGCGTGTGGCATAAATTGCGCGACGATCCGATTCTGAAGTTCTTGATTACTTCGCTTTCTTTCTATGGCATGTCGACCTTTGAAGGTCCGATGATGTCAATCAAGACGGTCAATGCGCTTTCACACTATACCGATTGGACCATTGGCCATGTGCATTCCGGTGCGTTAGGCTGGGTGGCCATGATTTCGATTGGTTCGATCTACTACCTGCTGCCGCGCTTGTATGGCAAAGCGCAGATGCACAGCATGAAAGCTGTCGAAACCCACTTCTGGATCGCTACCATCGGCATTGTGCTCTACATCGCTTCGATGTGGATTGCAGGTGTCATGCAGGGCTTGATGTGGCGTGCGACCAATCTTGATGGCACATTGACCTATTCGTTTGTCGAGTCGGTAAAGGCGACCTATCCCTTCTGGACCATCCGTTTGCTCGGTGGCGTGCTGTTCCTGACGGGGATGCTGATCATGGCGTGGAATATGTTCAAGACAATGGCGGGCGGGCAAACCATCAATGCGCCAGTTCTTAAGGCAGCGATAGCCCATTAGGCAAATTTAGTCATATGCAGAATAAAACTGGAGTTCGACCCTATGTTGACACATGACAAGATTGAAAAAAATGTTGGCTTGTTGATTGTGCTGACCATTCTCACCATCAGTGTGGCTGGGTTGTTGGAAATCGTGCCGTTGTTTTTTCAGAAATCCACGACTTCGCCAGCAAATGAACTCGTCAAGCCATATGATCCGCTACGGCTTTCCGGGCGCGATATTTACATTCGCGAGGGTTGCTATAACTGCCATTCGCAGATGATTCGTCCGTTTCGTGCCGAGACCGAGCGCTATGGCCATTATTCGGTGGCGGGTGAGTTTATCTACGACCACCCTTTTCAATGGGGCTCGAAGCGTACAGGTCCGGATCTTGCGCGCGTTGGAGGTCGGTATTCCGATCTGTGGCACAGGACACACTTGCTCAATCCGCGCGATGTCGTTCCTGAGTCGAACATGCCGGCTTATTCCTGGCTGGATCGGCCACTTAATGATAGTGACATTGAGACCAAGATGAGAGCGTTGCGTAAAGTTGGCGTGCCTTATACCGATGATGAAATTGCCGGTGCCAAAAAAGCAATTGAAGGCAAATCCGAACTTGATGCTTTGATTGCCTACCTGCAGGGTATGGGGACGGCAATTAAACAGGTTCGCTAAGCAGAGGCACAAAAATGGATATCAACGACCTGCGTTCTGTAATCACGGTGCTGTTGTTTGTGGTTTTCATTGGTATCGTCTGGTGGGCCTATTCAGACCGTCGTAAACAAGCCTACGATGAAGCAGCGAGGATCCCTCTTGATGAGGATAGTCCCTTGATACCAAAAGCCGCATCAGCAACTCAAGGAAACGAAAAGCAGGAAGAGAAAACATCATGAGTGATTTTGTTAGTGGCTTCTGGAGTATCTATATTGCAGTTATCACCATCGTCAGCATTCTTGGCTGCGCTGTCTTGCTTTGGATGCAAAGCTCGGCCAAACACGTTGAGGGAAAAACAACGGGGCATGTCTGGGACGAAAATCTGGAGGAATTTAGCAACCCGCTACCGAACTGGTGGCGTTGGTTGTTTTATTTAACAGTGATATTTGCGCTGTTCTACCTGGTCATGTATCCCGGCTTGGGCAGCTTCAAAGGGCAATACCAATGGACTTCCACTGGGCAATACGATAACGAAATGAAAAAAGCGGATGATCGATACGGGCCGATTTTTCAGAGATATTTGAAACAGGATATTCGCGTGGTGGCGACTAACCCTGAAGCCAGGGAGATGGGGCAGCGGCTGTTTTTAACTTACTGTGCACAATGTCACGGGTCAGATGCACAGGGTACAAAGGGTTTCCCCAACCTTGCTGACAAAGACTGGCTGTTTGGTGGCTCCCCGGGGCAAATCAAAGAAACGATCACGCAAGGGCGAAGTGCGATGATGCCAGCCAAGGGAGTCAAGCCAGATTTAACTGGTGATGAAATCAAAGATCTTGCTCACTATGTGCGATCCCTTTCCGGTCTTGCTGCGGACCCCATCCGAATTCACCGAGGCAAGCCATTGTTTAGCATTGCTTGTGCGGCTTGCCACGGGGCAGATGGCATGGGCAATGTGGGATTGGCACCTAACCTTGCAGATAAAGTATGGCTTTATGGCAGTTCAGAAGCCACTATTATCGAAACTATCAGCAAGGGACGAGTCAATCAAATGCCTGCTTTTGGAGATTTTCTGGGCGAAGCCAAGGTGCATTTGCTGACGGCATATGTTTATGGACTGGGAGGTGGTCAGGACGTCTCCGTAACGACACCAGCGGAAACGCGCTGACAGTGCATGCCTTGGGTTCAGTCCATTGGATAATATTTATTTTTCGAATTTTTCTGAATGCAAACAGCTTCTTAATGTCGGTTTCCTGAAAATATTAACCATGGTTACACCATTGGCAGCTACGTCCAAACCAGTAGCCTTTGTTGAGCAAAGCCTGTATGAGGTACATGAAAAAGTATATCCGCGCTCAGTTACGGGGGTTTATGCCACTTGGCGTTGGCTGATGGTATGGCTGACACAAGCGCTGTTCTATGGTTTGTGTTGGCTCCCATGGAATGGCAGGCAGGCGGTTCTGTTTGATCTGACCGCTCGAAAATTCTATATTTTCGGACTGGTTTTCTGGCCACAGGACGTCATTTACCTGGCTGTTCTGCTCATTATCTCTGCTTATTCTCTCTTTTTGTTTACCGCTGTTGGGGGGCGCTTATGGTGTGGCTATGCCTGCCCACAGACGGTATATACCGAAATATTTCTTTGGATTGAGCGCAAGATAGAAGGTGATCGTGCGGCGCGTATCAAACTTGATGCGAACGCAATCTCCATGAAAAAGCTGTTGTTACGCGCTTCAAAATATGGCGCTTGGGGTCTTTTGGCTCTATGGACAGGGTTTACTTTTGTCGGTTATTTCACGCCTGTTAAAACACTGTGGAAGTTGGTTTGGAGTTTTTCACTGGGACCCTGGGAAACTTTCTGGATCATTTTTTACGGATCTTTTACCTATGTGTTCGCTGGTCACCTGCGTGAGCAGGTATGCAAATACATGTGCCCATACGCACGATTCCAGGGAGTCATGTTTGACCTGGACACCTTAACCATTACCTATGATGACACGCGTGGAGAACCAAGAGGATCCCATAAAAAAGGCGAAGCATACAAAGCAGAAGGTAAGGGTGATTGCGTTGATTGCAGTATTTGTGTCCAGGTGTGTCCGACAGGCATTGATATCCGCAAGGGGTTGCAATATGAATGCATAGGCTGCGCTGCTTGCATTGATGCGTGCGATCAGGTCATGGAAAAAATGGGTACACCCAAGGGGCTGATTCGCTACTCGACCGAACATGCGATTGCGGCTAAATGGGGCTGGAAAGATATTATTCGCCATATCATTCGGCCGCGCGTGCTGGTTTATACGGCAATTTTATGGACGATTATTGCTGCTTTTATCTGGGGAATTGTCACTAAGCCGACACTACGCGTGGATGTCATTCGTGATCGCGCCGTGCTGGCACGTGAAGTGGAAGGTGGCATGATCGAGAACGTTTACCGGCTGCATGTGATGAATGTATCTGAAGCCGCGCACCGCTATGCAATTACAGTGAGCGGTTTGCCAGAGATTGATATGGTCGGTGAGCGCATCATTGAGGTGCCACCTGCGGGTGATCAGAATTTTACGGTTCAGGTGCGTGTGCCACCTGAAAGCGGAAAGAGAGGTTCCAACGTGATTTACTTCGACGTGAAAGCGATGGCAGATGAAAAAACTGCCGTGCGAGAAAAAGCGACTTTTCTTCAGCCATGAAGGGACTACAAAGCGCTTCACATAGTCGGCCGTGGTATCGTGAACCGTGGCCCTGGATTCTAATGAGTGGTCCCTTCATCGTGGTGGTTGCGGCACTGGTCACCGCGTGGATTGCCGTTAAAACTGATGATGGTCTGGTAACGGCGGATTATTACAAAAAAGGCCTGGCCATCAATCAAACTTTGGTTAGTAGCGAGCAGGCAAGAAAATCCGGATTGACGGCAGGTGTACGTCTCGCAGACCGTGGGCTTTTTATTCGTCTGCAGGCAACTGCCCCTGCTTTTGTGTTGCCATCTCTACTGCTGGTCAGCATTTCCCATCCTACGCGAGCAGGGCTAGACCAGACATTTCAGTTGCCGCGAACTGGCGATAGCTATCGAAGTGATTCGATTCATTTACCGGTCGCTGGTCACTGGCTCGTTTTACTTGAGGATGACAAGAAAACCTGGCGTTTGTTAGGTAATATCGTCTTGCCAGCCAATGGTGAAACAATCATCGGAGCTTCTGAAGAAACCAAGTAATCAACCGGTTAACCTTGGCGACGATGGTAAACCTGTCACATGATAAATATCAAAATAATGCTTGATTCCATACAGGGGAGACGCAATGCAAAATATCCTATCCGTACTATGGCCATCTTTTTTGGTTGCCGGCATTGCTGAGGGAGTTTTTTTCACATTGATCGACCCACGTGAGCTTTATTTGCTTGGCGAACCCGTTCACTTTTCCAGTCTGGCAACCTATTCCGTTGGTTTTTTTTGTTTCTGGACAATTTGTGCCGCTTCCAGTGCGGTGACTTGCTATCTTCTCCGTACTGCAAAAAAGCCTGATGATGATGATGATCGGAGAGCGTAATTCCACAGGAAACTGCAGAGCACCGACCACCTATCTATCGACCATTTGCGCAGGATTTTTGAGTGGAGGGGTGTCTTCTACATTAGCGGCTAGAGCCTGTCCTGAGATAGCATTTTTTTAAGTCTGACAGTATCTACGAGCCGGATATGTTTTTTCTCTACCTGGAGTACTCCTTCCTCTTGTAGATGGGAAAATGTACGACTGACTGTTTCCAGCTTTAAGCCAAGATAAGAACCAATTTCTTCACGTGTCATGCGTAGATTGAAGTCTGTGGAGGCATAACCCCGAGCTGCATATCGCTGAGACAAGTTAAGTAAAAACGCAATCACACGTTCTTCTGCACGCATCGCGCCTAACATCATCATCATCCCTTGGTCGCGGACAATCTCGCGACTCATGACACGATGCAAGTGACGCTGCACTGTGGGTACCTTGGCTGAAATCGTTTCCAGTTCATGAAATGGAATGAGACAGACTTCGCTATCTTCAAGGGCAATCGCATCACAATGATGAGTTTCTGCACTAATGCCATCCATGCCCAGTACTTCGCCCGGCATGTAGAAACTGGTCACTTGGTGACGGCCATCTTCAGACAGTACTTCGGTTTTGAAAAAGCCAAGCTTCACCGCATAAATTGCCGTGAAGCGGTCGCCCGAACGGAAAATTGCCTCACCACGCGCAATTTTTCTTCGCTCATCCACCAGGCTATCCACCAAGGAAAGCTCGGCTTCTGAAAGTCCGATGGGCAAACAGAGCTCCTGTAAATTGCACTGCGAACAGGCAGGTTGAAGTTTGGTAATTTCAGTCATAGTTAAAGTACTTTATCAAAGCAATACTCCAATCCACCTTGTTGTTGACCTTGATCAACTCGGCATCCATAAAATTGCGGCAACATGAAAAGCATATACCTTATGAATTCCTCAAAACTCATGAATGATCAGGAAATCATTTTCGACAGCCAACTGATTCGCCGTTTCGACGTAAACAGCCCAAGGTACACATCTTACCCGACTGCTGATCGTTTTATTGAGGCTTTTACGGCTGATCATTACGCGCATTGGTTAGGACAGAGAGGGGCGGTAACTCCCAGTCGCCCCCTCTCGCTGTATGTTCACATTCCGTTTTGCCCGACAATCTGCTACTACTGCGCCTGCAACAAAATCATCACGAAAGACCATGGCCGCTCGGCCAAATATCTTACCTATCTAGGCAAGGAAATGGATCTGGCGCTGGCTGTGCTCGGTGGTACGCGTGAGGTTACTCAGATGCACTGGGGTGGTGGTTCGCCGAGTTTTCTTGCGGATGATGAAATGCGACATCTGATGGATACGATCCGCAGCCGTTTCCAGTTGCTGCCCGAGGGTGAGTATTCAATCGAGATTGATCCGCGCAAAGTCAAAACGGCCACTGTCGCGCTACTGGCTGAACTTGGCTTTAATCGCATGAGTATCGGCGTGCAGGATTTTGCACCGGAAGTGCAACAAGCCGTTAATCGCATTCAGAGTCTGGAAGAAACAAAACAGGTCATGGATGCGGCACGCGAGTGTGGCTTCAAATCGTTAGCGGTAGATCTTATCTATGGCCTGCCCAAACAGAATATGATTGGTTTTAATCACACGCTGGATGAAGTGATCAAACTCGGTCCCGATCGTCTCTCGATCTATAACTATGCCCATGTGCCTAATCAGGCCAAACCACAGCGCCGTATTAGCGAAGGTGATTTGCCCACCGCCGATGAGCGCTTGCAGATTCTGCAGCTGGCGATTCGCCGCTTGACCGATGCAGGTTATGTTTTCATTGGTATGGATCATTTCGCCAAACCCACGGATGAGCTGGCTATCGCTCAAAGTCAGGGGCGTTTGCATCGAAATTTTCAGGGATATTCCACACATGCTGAAGCAGACTTAATAGCCTTCGGAGTTTCTGCTATCGGCAAGATCGGCCCCAGCCACGTGCAAAATGTGCGTACCCTGAATGATTACTATGATCGTCTTGATCGCGGCATACTGCCTGTGCTGCGCGGGATTCAGTTAACTCCCGATGACTTGTTGCGACGCAGTATCATTCAGGCATTGATGTGTCACTTCACCTTGCCCATCGAATCTTTCGAGATTGCCCACTTGATCAATTTCAAATCCTATTTCGCGACAGAATTAACTGATCTGGCGGTGATGGAAGAAGATGGATTGGTTACGATGACTGACCAATGGATTACCGTTAATCCCCCGGGTCGCCTCCTGGTGCGGGCCATTGCCATGGTGTTTGATCGCTACCTGCGTTTCGATCGGGAACGGATTCGCTACTCAAAAGTTATTTGAGCATGAGCACACACAAGACAGGACAGTACAAGATACCCGATGCCTGACAGTGGTTTTTTTGCGGTATTCCTCATTGGGTTGCTCGGTGGGGTGCATTGTGTGGGCATGTGCGGTGGCATCGTTTCCGCGCTGACAGTACAGCTCCCTCGCCAAAAAGCGCCGTGGTCAATCCATCTGGCCTATAACCTTGGCCGTATCGGCAGTTATATGACGGCAGGTGCCTTGATGGGGGCAGTGGGCAGCCTTGGGCTGTTACTTGATCATTGGTTGCCAGTGCAGATGACACTCTACATAGCCGCCAATCTGATGTTGATTGGTCTCGGTCTTTATCTTACCGGCATGACTCAAACGCTGGCTTTTGTCGAGCGCGCCGGACAATGGGTGTGGCGACGAGTGCAGCCATTGCCCCGTCGCTTTTTGCCTGTGCGTGGGGTGGCACAAGCCCTGCCGCTGGGCATGTTGTGGGGTTGGTTGCCCTGTGGACTGGTGTATAGCGTGCTGGCGCTGACCCTGCTTTCTGGAAGTCCGGTACGCGGCGCGTTGATCATGCTGGCCTTTGGCCTTGGTACGCTGCCTAATCTCATGCTGGCGGGGCTGTTGCTGGTGCGTTTTCGCCGCGTTATTCAGGGCCGTGCGTTGCGTTTTGGCAGTGGCTTTCTGGTTCTGGCGTTTGGCGCATGGGGTCTTGTCAATGCCACCACGCTCGGCGGCAAGCTATGGCAGGGCATCATCTGCCACATTTAATAAAGTCGGTGCTGGTGACACGCCGCGAAACCTTGAGTCCATTTCTGGAAAGTCCCCTTGGGGGCGGCTGGCCGCCTCATGCGGGAGAATCGCACCCCAGAATTTATTGATAAATCTGTGGATCAGTTGATTCAAGTCAACTGGGGTTTGACACAGCTCATTTACCCTTTGCAGCAGTTAGCGCTAAAAAATCACCATGCGGCAGTAGCGGCTTGGTTTCTGAACAGCGTGCTGCTCTGCAAGGTTTCCAAAAATATGTTGAACAAAAAAAGAGGAGAGTGCGATGGCTGTGACACGATTAAGCTACATGAGTATCCATGCCATGGATCTCACTGCGAGCGAAAAACATTACACCGATGTGGTTGGTTTGCGGGTTACCGGGCGGCGGTCTGGCCAGGTCTACTTGCAAGCACACGAGTCGCAAGATCATCACTGCATTATCCTTAATGCTTCTGACCGCGCTGGGCTGGATCACGCCGGTTTCAAAGTGAGTGACGTCAATGATTTGATGGAAGCTGAAGTCGCCGCCAGGGACTGGGGGCTGGCCACGCGTCGTGTCGCCAGCGGCGACATTCCGGGGCAGGGCGGCGGGCTCATGATCACTCTGCCATCCGGGCACGTCTTCAACCTCTTTTATCATTCCGAGAAAGTTGGCTACAGCTACGGCATGAAAGACCCGGACATCATTCTTGATCACGTCGATGGCATTTCGCCTGTGACGCATCTTGACCATGCCCTTCTGGCTGGAAACGATTGCGATAAATCCGTCAAGTTTTTGATGGAAGCATTGGACTTCAATCTGACCGAAACGATTCTTGGACCCGATGGCAGTTCATTCGCTTTCTTTTTGACGACGAGCAGCACGGTTCATAACCTTGCCTTTGCGCCCGGGCCACCCAATAGTCTGCACCACATTGCTTTTTATGTGAATGACCGGGCGGATGTGATTCGTCGCGTCGATATGCTCAAGCACAGAAAAATCACGACGCTGGACTATGGCATCAGCCGTCATGGCATTGGCGGAGTCACGACGACGTATTTCTTCGACCCTTCCGGCAATCGCAACGAATTCCAGTGTGGAATTTACGAAGCGCCGACTATCCGGGGCAGCGCCCCTCCCATCGTTTGGGCGGGTGAACATATTCCCAGAGGCGCTTTTTATTACGAGAGCGCCGTCCCGGCCAACTTCTTTGAAGTCGTCACTTGAAAATATACGAGGAGAAACGCATGAGTTTACTGCACCGTGGCATACATCGTCTGGGCTACGCGTGGATTGCCGTCAAGGATTCACGCCTTTTGAAAACCCGCGAGTTTTACACGCGTGAGCTGGGTTTGCTCGAAACCGGTAGCGAACCTCATCGCGTTAGCTTCCGCTGCTGGCACGAACCCTATAAGTTTTCTTTCGTCGTCGATCACCGTGACACCCCGGGGCTCGTCGAAATCGGCTTTCATGTTCGCGATGACAATGATCTTGAGACCTTTCAGCAAAAACTCACCGCAGCTGGCGTGATGGTTGACCGCGCTGATGCCAACAGTGTTCTGCAGGGGCTGGGCAAGTCCCTTGCGTTTACCGTTCCGGCAGGTCCGCGAATCCGGCTCTTTGCCACGATGGATCTTTTGGGTTATGTCACCGGTTTATGAAGGCCCTGATTGGGTCGCACCGAAAGCGCTGCGCAGCATGGCGGCGCCGCTCAATATCAATCACGTGGCCTTCACCTCGCCCGATCCGGCACAAGCCAGTGCCTTCTTTAGTGATGTGCTGGGCTTTCTCGCTTCGGAAAAGGTGGTTGATGAAGCGGGTAAAACGATCTCCAGCCTGCTATTTCGTATGGCGAAAAATGTTGGCGGGCAGGAGGTGGCGATTTATCCCGGCAAGGAAGTCAGGTTCCACCATGTTGCCTTCACCAAGGAAGATGCTTCGGACGTTATGGCCGATGGTAATTACCTGCGTAGCGACGGGGTGACGATTGACCTTCTGGGCCCCTTGCGGCAGCCGTATGGCAATACTTTTTCGCTGTATTTTTATGACAGCAACGGAATTCGCCTGGAGCTGTGCTCAGGTGGCCGGATGACGGAAGTTCATCCGGAAATTCAGCCCGTTGTATGGTCAAAGGCCAATCTGCGTGAGGCGTTGTCCTATTACGATGAGGCGCTGGTGCCGGAGGAGTTTTTTCTGCCTTGTGTGTAGGGGATGGTCAATTGGGTAGTCATCGATTATTCGCCCCGTATCGTTCAGACATGAATTCAAACCAGCGCCGACTTGACTTTCTTTTTAACGTTTGGGTTTGGTGAAAAAAACGGTGCAACCCCATACTCATGGAGTTGCACCGTTTTAGTTTTTCTCCTCGTTTTTCTCCTCTTTAATTTAATCCCATCCAGTCAGGCCATCCGGCGTGTAGATTTGCTGTGCGTGCCAATTTTCTCTCTTCAGGAGAGGCGTATTCCATATCCCATTTTTTAAGGCGTGGCTTGACAATCAGGTTGTCCCATATCCAGGGAATAAAAGCGGCAGGGGCGCATATGAACACACTGGGCATTTCAGGTGCACCCTTGTGTACTTGCAACTTATAGAAAGGAAGAAATCCATCACGGTGGTGATCGATATGGTTGGTAATCTCCAGCCCGGCGATACGTGACATGGTGGAGAAATGATGCCACGTATGCCGATCTTCAATTGGTTGATTGGTGTCGCGTTGCAGTCCGTAGTGCTGCAAGTAGTTAAGGGCTTCAAGGAGAAATTTAGTGGTTACCATGACGGACAAGGCAATAACCCCTGCAAGCCAGCCTGCGTATAAGCCGATGGCTAGCGGTGTGCCAAAAACAGCGACAATTCCCCAGAAAACGATGCTGCTGGGCCCCCATACACTTTTGTTTTTTGCGGCCATTCGGCGTTTTTCAAGTTCAAGGGTGTCGAGGTAGGCTCCCTTTGTCGCACGCCAGATGAATTCATAAAACTTTTCGCCACGTTGAGGGGTATCGCTATCCTTCTCTGTATCAAAATACAAGTGATGGGTATGGACATGCCCTATGGCACGGTGTGGGTCGAAGAAAAATGTTGCGGCGATGTTTGCCAAAAATCGCTCGAACGCACTGCGCCGATGCATTAATTCATGCGCAATAGGAAGGTTGGGTACTGCGCTGATCCAGACAAGACTTGCAAAACAGCCCAGCAGTGCAAGATCGTAGGAGGTTGCCGGGGGAAAGCCCTGCTTCATGCGCCAGGCAAACATGCCGTACATGACAAGCATGAGTACGACATGTAAATACAGCGAAAAATCGACAAGGAACGGATGATTGATCTTGCGGTTTTTATAGTCGTTGGGTAGCAGCAGATCAAGTGCCAGCAAGATCAGATAGGTCGAGGCCCCGAGCCACACCCATTGCCCGCCAAGATAAAAACCCAAAATTGCCGCTAGCACTCATAGCGGATTGAAGTAATAACGTAAATAATCCACCGTCGTTTATCCTTCTGATGAATGAATAAATCTTATGAATGAAATTCAAAGAAATCTGCATTTAAAACCTGCTGTTATCGTTATATAAGCAAGGCACGATCCAGGCAGCCGACAGTTGATTAAAGAGAACCCTCTAACAAGAGGGATCTCTGACGCGCTATCAGGTATAGACCTCTGTAAAGGCAGGATTTAATTCGCGAGCGTGATAGAAAATCGCTTGACCCAGATGGGATTCGTCCCACGTGGTGACTGGGCGATCGGGTTGCGCAAGATAACCCAGCCCGGCAAACGTTTCATTGCGGTTGCCGGAGGGATCGAAGAAATAGATCGTCTCGCCACGGGTGATGCCATGACGCGTCGGGGTGACATCAATTCTGGTCTTGTTCTTCGACATGATGTCCGCCGCTTTGAGGATATCGTTCCAGTTATCCAGGAAGAAGGCAATGTGATGCAGACCGTTAATGGGGCCACCGACAAAAGCGATATCGTGCGGCGTAGAGGTGCGGAAAAGCCAGGTCGCCGCTTTGGCCTTGTCTGGGCCCACCAGAATCTGCTCGGAGAGGTAAAAATCCAACACCTCCATGCAGAACTTCGTGTTTTCTTCTACCTTGTTGATGCCTTTCTCCGGGTTCATTTCACACATCAAGAGGCAATGGTCGAGCCAGTGCGCACCTGTGCCCTTGATGTCATCCGGCCAAGGGTCGGGGTTGGTGGAGCCGACATCCGTATTGACAAATTCTTTTTGAGAATACAGGCGCATATCGTGCCCGCTGGGCAGGTTGAACTTGAGCATGCGGCCAACGAAGGGCAAGGTACCCGCCGGCTGAAACTCGGTTGTGATGCCATACGCTTCAATACGCTTTTGCAAGGCTTCGAGATCCGCATCATGTTCCACTTTGTAAGCCACGTGATTGACACCGGCCTTATCCGCAGGGGAAAGGATGAGCGAGTATTTATCCCACTCATCCCAGCATTTGAGATACACATTGCCCTTTGCATCTTTGTGCGTGGTCTTCATGCCGACCACTTTTTCATAATGCTTCAACGCCGCGTCCATATCCATAACGCGGATGTTGATGTGACCGATTCTCATGATGCCCATAACAATCTCCTTTAATTGATTGATTGCAGCGGTAAAAAAACACCGCTACATACATATACATGCAGCACATACAGGTGATGATTTTTTCATGACTCGACAAGGGGTACTTTGATCAAGGTCAACAAGGCATGATTTTTTTCGAAAAATGAAAGGGGATTTCCTGGCAATTCAAAATTGCTTGTTGTGTTGATATAGATCAACCAGGGGCATGGAAGGGGTTGGTAGGCTGTGCAGCACAAGAATTTTTTTGCTTTCTTTATTACCAACCCCGAGGAGAGAGTTGTGGTTCAAGCAACGATGACACATGAAGAAGCCGTCAAGCGTGCCGAATATATTGGCCAGGTGGCCGAAGAAGGGCTTTTTGAGGCAGACCGCAACAATGGGTATTCGAGCAAACTCAAGGATGCCATTCATGAAACACAAATTCATCGCTTACTCCGGCCGAAAAAATACGGTGGATTTGGGCTGGGTCATGACACCATGGCAGAAGTCGTACGCATGGTTGCGCAGCATAGTGTTTCGGGCGCGTGGGTAACTTATTTCATGCCATTGCACGAGACTTGGGTTGCTATGTTGCCGCCCAGGGCGCGCGAAGAGATTTTTGCCTCCGATCAGTTCGTTTCCGATATTTTCTTTCCAATTGGCAAAATTGAATACGTCGAGGGAGGTGTGCGTCTCAGCGGAGAATGGAAATGGGGTAGCGGTATCGATTTTTGTGGCTGGATTGGCCTGGGTGCCATGGTGGATGTTCCCGGGCAACCTGGTGGCCCGCAGCCCTGTCTGGTGACAGTCAAGGTATCCGAAGGCGAGATTGTCAAGGACTGGAATGCCTTCGGTCTGAATGGCACAGGGAGCAATACCTTCCGCATCAATAATGTTTTCTCGCGCTGGGATATGGTGTTGCCCCTGGGGGCTATCAAGAAGAATACCGTACCTATCGGTGGGGATTATGACCCCAACGAGCCGGTTTATCGCGTGCCCTTTGGTCCCGCTTTCTGCGTCGGTTTCGGGGCGATTTGCGTGGGTGCTGCGCAACGCTTGCAACGCGAACTGCACGAGCGTATTCGTAGCCGGCAACGTGTCGTACTCGGCATGAAAGAGTGGGAGTCTCCCGTGGCGCAGCGTAACCTTGGTGAAGTGACAACCCAGGTCGAGACAATCGAAGCCCTGTTTGGACGCTATGTCAATCAGCTGAAAGACTGGTGCAAAGTTGGCAAAACTTCTATCGAGTCTGAAGAAGAAGCCCGCATGGCCGCTTGGCGTGCCTATATATCACGGACTGCATCGCAGATTGGTTTCCGCTCGCTGGAGCTTCTCGGTGGCGCTGCTGCGTATCGCGGCGATCTGGTGGAAGTCTTCGCCCGGGATTTGCTGATGATCTCCATTCACGTGGGTCAGGCGTATGAAGATCACATGATGTTCTACGGCCGTGCGCAATATGGAATGAGTCAGCACCCGCTGGTGTGATTGGTCAGGTAAGCATGAATTTCGGCATACATTTCAAGGAATGAGAGCGATGTTACAAAGAACAATGACGCATGAGGAGATTATCAGGCGTGCACATCATCTTGGCAAAATTGCCGAGACGGGGCTGGTTGTGGCGGATGCCAATGGCGGCTATGGCATCGAGTTCAAGGAGGCCATGCATGAGGCCGGGTTTCACCGTATTTTGCGTCCCAGGCGTTACGGCGGCTACGGTCTCGGGCATCGGACAATGCTCGAGGCTGTACGCACGGTTGCCCAGTACAGCGTTTCTGCGGGGTGGCTCACGCTATTCATGCCCGCACATGAATGCTGGGTTGCGATGCTGCAACCTAAAGGCCGGGAAGAAATTTTCGGTACTGACAAGTTCGTCGCTGATATTCTCTATCCTATTGGGCAGGTCACCTACGTTGAAGGCGGCTTGCGTCTGACCGGCCGCTGGCAGTGGGGCAGTGGTATCGAGATGTGCGAGTGGATCGGCCTTGGTGCCATTATCGATTTGCCCGGAGACTTGTTCGGCATTACGGGTGGCCCTCAACCCTGCCTGGCAACGATCAAGGTTGCCGAAGGCAGCATCATCCGTGACTGGAAAGCATTTGGCTTGAACGGTTCAGGCAGTCATTCCATTGAGGTCAAGGATGTGTTTGTACCGTGGCACAGAGTGTGTCCGCTCGCGGCGATCAAAAAAAACGCGGTACCGATTGGTGGCGAGTTTGATCCGGAAGAAGCCGTTTATCGAACGCCCTTTGGGCCGGCTTTCACAATCGGTTTTGCCGCCATTGCACTGGGTGGCATTCAGCGTCTGCAGCATGAGCTGCGTGAACGCTTGCATAAACGGCAGCGCGTTGTGCTCGGGATGAAGGAATGGGAGTCTCCCGTAGCGCAGCGCAACCTGGGCGAAGTCATGACATGGGTGGAAACGGCAGAAGCGCTGTATGAGCGTGAATTGCAGCAGATTGAAGCGTGGACAAAAGAAGGCAGAACCTCTGCTACCGAACCCGAATTGGCAAGAGACGCTGCCTGGCGATGTTCCATTGGCAAGATCGCCGCACAAGTGGGTTTTCGTACCATGGAAATGCTGGGTGGAGCCGCAGCGTATCGGGGTGACCTGGTTGAAGTCTTTGCGCGCGACCTGTTCATGATGTCTATTCATTTTGGTCAGGCGTATGACGATCACATGATGTTCTATGGGCGTGCGCAGTATGGGTTAAGCGCACATCCGCTGATCTGAATTTTGTTTTTAACTACACAAGGAGCTTAAATCATGGCAGTCGTAACGGAATTGGGGTACTTGGGTTTGGGTGTGTCGAATATGGCAGCATGGCGCGAATATGCCTCGCAGGTGCTGGGGCTGGAAGTGTTCGATGAGGGCGAGACGGATCGCTTTTACATGCGCATGGATTATCAGCATCACCGCTACATCGTGCATAACAGCGACACGGACGATCTGGACTATCTGGGCTGGCGTGTTGCCGGGCCTGAAGAGTTCGATGAAATGAAGCGTCAGTTGGAAGCGGCAGGCGTCAAGTTTCGCCAGTGCGATGCAGCGGAATGCCAGGAGCGTCGCGTGCTTGATCTCATCAAGTTTTTAGATCCGGGTGGCAATCCTACGGAGGTTTACCATGGCCCGTTGATTGATTATCACAAGCCTTTTCATCCGGGGCGCGGGATGCATGGCCGTTTTGTGACGGGAGATGAGGGCTTGGGTCACCTTATTCTTCGGCAAACCGATGTGCAAAAAGCCTATCGGTTTTATACCGATGTGTTTGGCATGCGCGGCTCAATTGAATATCACCTGCAAGTGCCGCAGGCACCGGGGGTCATCGCCAAGCCGGTGTTCATGCACTGCAATGACCGTGATCACACGGTGGCCTTTGTGGGCGGCCCTGCGCCCAAGCGCATCAATCACCTGAAGTTTGAAGTGGACAACATCGATGATGTTGGCTTAACGCACGATATCGTTAGAGACAGGAAGCTGCCTGTTCATGTGGGTTTGGGCAAGCACAGCAATGACCACATGCTCACTTTTTATCACGTCAATCCTTCTGGCTGGCTGGTTGAAGTTGGCGGCGTAGGCCGTAAAGCCACACACCAGTCGGAATACTACGAGTACGACATGTGGGGCCATGATAACGAAGAGCCTGGTTATGGGCTGGATCTTCGCTTGCGCTATGACTGGTCAAAAAAGTGATGCTGTCCATTCATCTGTCATCTGTAAAAAAATTTTTCCCACAAACGCGAAAGCCGCTCACATCGGAATTGGAGCGGCTTTCGCGTTTGTGATCAGGGGATGCCGGAAAAGTCGGCGCTGGCAGGACGGCGCTAAACAGGCCGGAAAGGATGCGTGGAAGTCAGGATGCAGCAGATCAGGATAATGGCGAGACTCCAAACCACGCGGCATGGAAATACAGCACGAGCGCATAGGCGAGAAGACTCGCAATCAGCAAGGGTTTGCTGATCTCGCTCAAGACCAGGCGGTTGCGTCCTGTCAGAATGGCAAGAAATGGCATGTGCGAGGTTTGAGCAGCAAACGCATCCCATGCCGAGCCGAATTTTTTTCGGTATTTGCGTTCCATATTCAAGGGGCCGATAAATCCCTGAAAGAGAAAAGTGCCGAATAGCAGGTGGCCTGCCCAATCGCCATTCACCATGAAATGCGCCAACCCCCACAGCCCAAACCCGATCAGCCCGGGATTGCGAGTGATGCGTAGCAGACCTTGCGCGCTGATATCTTCCGGTTGGTTCTGATTGAGAATGCTGATGTTTTTGGAAAAAGTACCAACGATCAAAAAGATGAAGGCAAACGCCATCAAGACACTGGCCACCGGTTTTAAAACCATCGCTTTGCCCCAGGTCTCGGTATAAGGCGCATGGGCATAGGCCCATCCCATCCAGATCAGGCTTGCCAGCACAGCCAGCGAAAACAGGATGCGGAAGATATTTTCTCCCGTGATGGCAACAATCACGCCACGCAAGGGACTGCCGGCAACCAGCCAGTGCAACCCAAGAAACAGCACACAGGCCAAGGCCAGGGAATTTAAAGGCAACATTTTTTCTCCACAGACTGAAATAGGACTGCGGGAAAAATAACACTTTCAAGCCATGCATGCATGGGAGCTTGGTTGGTTTTCAGACTTTGTTGACTTAGATCAAGGTTTGGAGGCGGGTTTTGAAATTTAATGGACACAAGTGAGAGTGGAGAGGGGGGCAAAAAGAATTCGTCTCGTGATGCGTTCCTACCGATACGAGAGCAGCCCCTTGATGATGAACGGGCATTACCTGGCAGCTGTCAATTCTGAGGAGAAGATCATGGCATTACTTGGCAGACTCGATTGGTACAACCTTGCGCGTACCACCAACTGGACGCCGGGCTACGTGACGGAAGATGAACTCTTTCCGCCAGAGATGTCCGGGAGCATGGGGATTCCGCTATCCGGCTGGGAGGGCTACGATGAGCCCTACAAGCAAACGTATCCTGAATATGTGAAAGTTCAGCGTGAAAAAGACGCTGGCGCTTATTCCGTCAAGGCAGCGCTGGAGCGCAGCGACATTTACGAGAAATCTGATCCGGGCTGGCAGTCGGTATTAAAGCTGCACTATGGTGCTTTTCCGCGTGCCGAATATTCCGCGTCTACTGCGGAAGCGCGCATGGCAAGATTTGGCAAAGCCCCCGGCATGCGCAACATGGCCACCATGGGCATGCTGGACGAAATGCGGCATGCTCAACTTCAACTGTATTTTCCGCATGAGCTTTGCCCGAAAGACCGTCAGTTCGACTGGGCGCACAAGTCCTACGACACCAATCATTGGGCGATCGTTGCCGCGCGCCATCTGTTTGATGACATGATGGTGACGCGCGGTGCATCAGAAGTCGCCTTGGGGTTGACGTTTGCGTTTGAAACGGGCTTTACCAACATGCAGTTTCTTGGCCTTGCTGCCGATGCAGCCGAAGTCGGTGACTGGTCTTTCTCGAACATGATTTCGAGCATTCAAACGGATGAGTCGCGCCATGCGCAAATCGGCGGGCCGCTGGTGGGGATTCTTTTAGCGAATGGCAAAAAGCAGGAAGCGCAGCGCATTGTGGATATGATGATCTGGCGTGCCTGGAAGCTGTTTGCCGCAGTGACAGGTGCTGCCATGGATTATTTCACGCCGGTGGCTGATCGCAAGATGTCCTTCAAGGAATTCATGCTGGAGTGGATTGTGAGCCAGTTCGAACGTGCCTTGCTGGATCTGGGCCTGGATAAACCCTGGTATTGGGACCAGTTGGTGGCTGACTTGGACCATGCCAGCCACGCAATGCAAATGGGTTTCTGGTTCTGGCGTCCGATCATGTGGTGGAACAACCCTGCAGGCGTTACTGCTGAAGATCGGGCCTGGCTGGAAGAGAAATACCCGGGATGGTCGGAAACCTTTGGCACGGTGTGGGATGTCATCACCGATAATCTGCTGGAAGGCAAAAAAGGACTCACCTATCCAGAGACTTTGCCGATGCTGTGCAATATGTGCCAGTTGCCGATTGCATCAGCACCTGGTCCGGCCTGGAAAGTGCGTGACTTTCCGCTCGAGTACAAAGGCCGCTCATACCATTTCTGTTCTGAAGCCTGCCAGTGGTGCTTTGAGCAGGAGCCGGAGCGCTACAAAGGCCATCTGTCTTTGATTGACCGCTTCCTGGCCGGCATGATCCAGCCTCCTACGCTTGAAGGTGCGCTCAACTATATGAACCTTTACCCAGGCGAGAGGGGTGACGACGCGCACAACTATGCCTGGGTAGAAAAAATTCGTGCTGCACGTCAAAAGGCGGCCGCCTGAATCTCATCAGACCAACCGAATACTTTCAAGAAGGATTAGACATGGCATTGTTTCCCTTAACGTCAAACTTTCAGGGCGATTTTGTCTTGCAACTGCTGCCCGTGGATACTGAAAACACCATGGATGAAGTAGCCGCTGCGGCGGCGTATCACTCCGTCGGTCGCCGCGTTGCGGCACGTCCGGGCTGCACCATGCGGGTGCGCCGTCAAGGCGCAGCCGAGCCCTTGCCGCACACGCTAAAAGTCAGCGAATCCGGCTTGAAGCCCATGGAATGCATCGAAGTCGTCTGGGAATAACAGGGAAGAACACACGATGGCATTTGCAAAGGTTTGTGAACTGGATGACTTGTGGGAAGGCGAAATGGAGTCCTACCAGGTCAATGGCCAGGAAGTGTTGCTGATCGGTCTGGACGGAGGCGAGATTCGCGTCTACCAGGGGGTTTGTCCGCACCAGGATATTTTGCTGGTAGAAGGTCAATTTGATGGCAAGCACCTGATCTGCCGCGCGCATCAGTGGGTGTTCGATGCGCAAACAGGCGCAGGCATCAATCCCGATGACTGCCGCCTGGCGGAATATCCCGTGCGTATCGACGATGGAGCCGTGCTGGTGGACACCGAAGGTGTCACGCCACTATTTGCTCACGTGTGAACGCGTTTTTCGCAATGCAACGATTCACCAGGCAAGGCCAACTGATGGCCATTAACGAAAAGGATGAAACATGAGTGATATCTCTCAGTCGCACATCAACAACAAGGTGGGGCCGGTCATGCGTCAAGGCGATCTGGCCAAGGCAGTTTCCGAAGCTGCAGAAATTGATAACCCGGGCAAGACCATCACCGTTGAAGACAAGTTGGCTTACCTGCGTATCCAGACGGATGGCGAGATGTTTCTTCAACGGCAAACCATAGAAGAAATGCTGGGGCGGCCGTTTAGCATGAACGAGCTTGAGGTCGATCTGGCCTCATTTGCCGGGCGAATCGATACCAAGGCAGATTACGTGCGCTTTCACCACATCTTGGTCTTGTAAATAAAGTTAATCAGGAGAGCGAAATGAGTGAAGTTGAGGTTTTGAAACCGCTTAAAACATGGAGCCATCTCGCCAAGCGCCGTCGCAAGCCGAGTGAATACGAGATTGTTTCGACCAACTTGCTATACAACACCCGTGATGCGAATGCGCCTTACGATCTCGATCCGGATCTCGCCATGAACCGCTGGTACAAGCAGTACCGCAACAACAGCCCATTGCAGCATGACGACTGGAATGCCTTCCGTGATCCTGATGAATTGGTTTATCGCACCTACAACATGCTGCAGGACGGTCAGGAAACCTATGTGTTTGGCCTCTTCAGCCAATTTAACGAAAGAGAACATGACAAAGGGCTCGAGCCCCAATGGGTTGGCACCCTGGCCAGAATTTACACGCCCGGGCGTTATCTTTTTCACGCCCTGCAAATGGCATCGGCCTACCTTCAGCAGATGTCCCCTGCCAGTACGATTACCAATTGCGCTGCGTTTCAGGCCGCCGACTCAATGCGATGGTTAAGCCACACCGCTTATCGCACCAAAGAGTTGTCATTAACCTTTACCAGCAAAGGTCTGGGTGAGGATGAGCGGAAGTATTGGGAAGAAGATGTTGCATGGCAAGGATTCCGAGTGTTAATGGAGAAAGTGTTAACCACCTGGGACTGGGGCGAGGCTTTTGTGGCATTGAATCTCGTTGCCAAGCCGGCGATTGAGGAGACCGTATTGCGCAAATTGGGCGAAGCCGGGCGTCATAACGGCGATACGTTGCTTGGCATGTTGACGGATAGCCAGCTTTTGGATGCTGCCCGTCATCGCCGCTGGGCAACAGCGCTGGTCAAAATGACGCTTGAAAAATCAGGCAATGCAGAGGTCATCAGGCAGTGGATTGCCAAATGGGAACCACTTGCCGATAAAGCAATCGACGCCTTTTGTGCGGTTATGCCTGAAGTGCCGGATGCCGCAGCAAACGCCAAGAGTGCAACACGAGATTTCCGGTGCTTGCTGATGCTGTGAGGAGTGGGGTGCTTTAGTCAGAGATCGCTCGCCATAAACTCGGCGCTGGCGATACGGCAAAGCAGAGGGGTAGGTGACACACCGGAAAAGAGAGGGCGGGAAATCTCAATGATTTCCCGCCCTCTCTTTTTTGCGCTTATTCCAATTGCAATTGAAAGGGTTTGCCCGAGCAGTAATTAATTCATTGGTGTGGATAGCGTTGGTGGTGGGGTGGTAGGGGTTGCCGTGAAAAAACGATATTTGGTTGACTTAAATCAAGGTAATGCTCACTGGTGATTCATAGAATCGATTCGGCTTCTCTCGGGAAGTAAAGAACGAGACCGACAGAGGTCAATAGACAGGAGGCGTTATGCATAACGTGGATGAGCTCATTGATCAAGCAACAGGGGCGCAGCGGCGGGTGATTTACGCTGACCAGGCGATCTATGAGCAGGAATTGGAGCGCATCTTTGGCCGATGCTGGTTGTTCCTGGCACATGAATCGCAAATTCCCAAGCCCGGCGATTTTTTTCGCACCTATATGGGCGAAGACGAAGTCGTGGTGGTGCGGCAGGATGACCGCTCGATCGAGGTTTTTCTGAATACCTGCACGCATCGCGGTAATCGGCTAACACGTGCTGATCGTGGCAATGCGCGGGCTTTTTCCTGCAACTATCACGGCTGGGCTTTTGGCCTTGACGGCAGCCTGGCGACTGTGCCTTTGGAGAGTGAAGTCTATTTCAATGAAATCGACAAAAACCAGTTTCGGATGGTGCCTGTCGAGCGGGTTGATTCCTACCACGGGCTGATCTTCGGCTGCTTTGACAAAGACGCCCCCTCGCTGGAGGATTATCTGGGCGACATGCGCTGGTATTTGGACGTGGCTTTGGATGCGATGCCCGGTGGAACGGAATTATTGGGGGCGACGCAAAAAGTGGTGATCAATACCAACTGGAAGTTGTCCGTTGAAAATGTGTGTGGGGATGGCTACCACTTGGGTTGGTCGCATGGTGGTGCATTGAAAGCGACACAAAGTGGCGACTTCTCCGGCTTTACGGTAGGTAACTCCAGCGTGGATCTCGAAGGCGGCATGTCGGTTGCCGGGTTGAATGGCAATTCCGTCTTGGCGACACTGGATGGCGTTTCAGGTTATGCCTTTTATCCCAACCCCACATTGGTTTTGAAATATCTCAATGAGAACCGCGCCAAAGCAGTGGCGCGCTTGGGCAAGTTTCGCGGCGAAAAACTGTGGAGCTCGTAATTGAACTTGACGGTTTTCCCTAGCTTGCAGTTTTTGCCCGGTCTTAACTGGTTCCGTGTGTACCATCCCAAAGGCCCTGGCCAGATTGAGATGTGGACCTGGGCGATCGCTGAAAAGGCCATGCCAGACGAATTAAAACAGCAGATTCTTGATAACGAGCTGCTCACCTTTGGTCCTGCTGGTCTCTTTGATAACGACGATGGCGACAATTTAAGTGCTTGTACCGTGCAGTCCCGTGGCTGGCGCACCCGGCAAATGCCGGTGTACACCAATATGGCCTTGGGGCGCTCGGGCAAGCGTGTTGGCTTGCCTGGCGATATTGCTTCTGGCGTGGTGAGTGAGCATAACCAGCGCTATTTTTATCGTCGCTGGCAAGAGCACATGCAGGCCAAGGATTGGTCTGAAGTGCCCCAATACAACCTGAACTCACTGGAGGCGAACGATGAACAGCGTGCTGTCCAAACCGCTTGAAGTGCCGGCGATGCTGTCGGTTGATAAACATCTTGCGCTCCAGCAGCAACTGTTTTTTGAGGCGCGCTTGCTGGACGACGAACGCTATAACGATTGGCTGGGCTTGATGGATGAAGCGATTCGTTACCGCATGCCAATGACCGAGCGGCGATTTCGTAAGGATCGCAGCATGCCGCTGGCTTTTGGTTGCGGTTACATCTTTGATGAAAACAAGGGACGGCTGAATATGCGTGTTGATCGCCTGCAATCGGGCTTGGTGTGGGCGGAAGACCCTCGCAATAAAGTGCGCCGGATGATTAGTAATGTCGAAATCTGGCAGGGCGCAGAGGCGAATGAAGCGGAAGTGTATTCCGTGGTGACTATCCATCGCAGCCGGATTGATGGCGAAGAAAAACGCTTTGTGGCGGGGCGTCGAGATGTTTGGCGTGAAACGGCAGAAGGCTCAGGCTGGCGGCTGGTTGTGCGAGATCTTTTGCTCGATACAGCCGTGGTGTTGGATAGCAACATGAACACTTTATTCTAAAGAGGAGATATTTCATGACATCACAATACATAGGTAATCCGGCGATAGGCAGTCCAACAGGCAATTACACAGGTAAAGCCCCAGCCGTTTGGCCGGCAAAAGTAAACCAGATACCGAAAGAAGCATTTGGCGATAAGTCGCTGTTTGAAGAAGAGCTCAAGAATATTTTTTACGGCGACTGCTGGCATGTCGTCGGGCATGTTGCGGAAGTCCCCAATGTGGGTGATTTCAAAACCTTTGATTTAGGTCGTGTGCCGCTTTTGATATCGCGTGGTAAAGATAATCAAGTACGGGTGTTTTATAACACCTGTACCCACCGAGGCAATCAACTGGAAGTTGCCACGAGCGGCAATCGCAAGGAGTTTGAATGCCCCTACCATCGCTGGCTGTTTTCGCTGGAAGGTGCGCTGACCGCTTGCCCTGGGTCAAAGGAATTCGCGCCGGATTTCAAGCAAGAGAACTTTGGCTTGATGGAAGTTAAGAGTGCGCAATTCATGGGGTTGATTTTTGTCACCATGGGCAAGAACACGCCACCCTTGGCTGAATGGCTGGGTGAGATTGTTCCACCAACGCTGAGCTCGCTCTTAGGTGGTGACGGTCGGTTGAAACTCTTGGGCTATCAAAAAGTTGTCTATGCCTCGAACTGGAAAGGCTACAACGATAACGATGGCTATCACGCCCCGTTGTTGCACACGGGGTTTCGTCTGCTGAACTGGCAGGGTGGCAAGGGCTTTCAGCGCATGACTGAGAATGGTCATGTTATTTTTGAAGCCGAGCTCAAGCCAGCGACAGGCAATGGTTTTCTGAAAGACCCGTCGCTGATTGCCTTCAAGGGCAGTAACCCGGAGCGGGGGTCGCTGATTACTCAGCTCTTTCCAGCAACCGTGATGGTCAAACATCTCGACATCATCAATCTGCGCTTTGCCCTGGCGCGTAGCCATGACACGACGGAGGTGCACTATGCTTACTTTGCGCATGAAGATGATGATGAGGCCATGGTTCAGCATCGTATCCGGCAGTCCTCCAACCTGCTGGGCCCCTGCGGGATGGTGAGCATGGAAGATGCCGCCATCTTCCAGCGCATCCATATCGGTAACCAAACCCCCGGCTTTGCCGAATTCCAGAAAGGCGTGACCAGCCTGACGGAAATCCCGATGGACGTGAAGCAGAACGATGAGACCGGCAATTTACCGCGCTGGGAACACTACCGCAAAGTGATGGGTTTCAAACGGGAGGGAGAAAAATGAGTCAGACCATACAAACTTCGAACGGCACGGTTGCACACAGCGTAGCGATTGATGCATTACATACGGCGTATTTGGCGGCTTTGGATAAAGGCGATATGACAGCGTGGGCGGCGACTTTTGCTGTCGATCAAGCGAGCTATTTTTGTATTTCCTCAGAAAACGACCGTCGTGGTTTGCCGTTGGCCCTGATGTACGACGACTGCCGCGGTCGGATAGACGACCGCGTCTCGTTTGTCACCAAAGTCTGGGCAGGCACCTATCAACCCTATTGCACGAGGCATTTCATCCAGCGCCTGAGTTGTGAAGCCGCAGGGACTAACCAATATCGCGTGACTTCGGGGTTTACCATCATGATGAGTGCTGAAGGTGGCACCACCGCGGTGCTCACCAGTGGCGAATACCGTGATTTGATCGAGCTACAGGGTGAGGGTGACAAAGTCCGCGCCGTGTTCCGCGAACGGCGTGCCGTGTATGACGCCAATGTGCTGCCGCGGTATATCGTGTTTCCGTTTTAGTTTTTCCCTTTTAATGCAAGGAGAAAATAGCATGAGTAGCTCTTCACTGCTTTCGTCGCAATCGGCTGCATCCCGCAAAGACAAGGTATTGGCCCTAGCACCAGATAATTTCACATGGCATGGTTATTCGGCCCTGGAAACGCAGTTGCGCGTTGAACGTCTGCTCAGTCGATATGTTGCTTGCATTGACGATGATGCTTTGGAACGCTGGCCGGAATTTTTTGTGGCTGAAGGCTGTCATTATGAAATTATTACCCGTGAAAACGTAGAGCGGGGTATGCCATTGGCGCTGGTGTTTTGCAATAGCCAAGGCATGCTGGTCGATCGGATTGTTTCACTGCGCGAAGCGAACATTTACCCGCAGCGCTGGTATCGGCACATTGTCTCGAATGTATTGATTCAGGAAGCGACTGCAGATCATTTGGCAGTGCAAAGCCACTATGTGGTTTTACAGACTCGTCGCAATGGTCAGACAAGTATTTTTAGCGCAGGCAAATATAAAGATCGCATTGTTTTTCAGAATGGCGAACTCAAGTTTGCTGAAAAGCGCGTGGTAGTGGATACGCACAGCATTGATACGCTGCTCGTTTCACCTATCTGATCATTTCTGTCTAAGGAGAAAACACTATGAATGCACCAATGACCCCATTTGCCAAACCTTGGGTGGCGAATCCCGACGGCTACCGTGTGCCGTATGAGGTATTTACCGACCAAGTGTATTACGATCAAGAGCAGGAGCATATTTTTCGTGGCGAGACTTGGTCGTTCGTTGGATTGGACGCTGAGTTGCCCAATAACGGTGACTTTAAATCCACCGCGATTGGCGACACGCCCGTGATTGTGACGCGAGACCAAACGGGTCAATTGCATGTCTTCAAGAATTTATGCATGCATCGTGGTGCCTTGCTGGTGCGTGAATCTCGGGGGAACGTCAAGTCTTTTGATTGTGTTTATCACCAATGGTCGTTTGATTTGACCGGTGCATTACGCGGCGTGCCCATGCGGCGAGGTGTGCGCGGGGAAGGCGGCATGTCACCCGCGTTTGACATGGCGAACTTCGGACTGGATGCCTTGCGAGTTGAAGTCATGAATGGTTTGATTTTCGCCAGTTTTTCAAAATCCGTTGAACCCTTGACCGAGTATCTGGGCGAGGGGATTGTTGACAACATCCAGCGAATTTTCAATCGCCCGATTCGCATCATGGGTGATTATCGCCAATATATTCATGGCAACTGGAAGCTTTATGCTGAAAACACGCGTGATCCTTATCACGGCAGTTTGCTGCATTTGTTTCACAGCACCTTTGGGCTTTACCGTGCGACACAAAAGGGATTCACCTACATGGATCCATCTAATCGGCATAGCCTGTTGAAAGCCACCGCATCAGCAGCGCTGACTTCTGCGAGTGAAAATCAAGAGGTTTATAAGGATGTGCGCTCTTATAACACCGAGTTTCATTTGCAGGATGCCAGCGTTTTGGCTGGCAGGCCGGAGTTTGAAGATCGCGCTTCTTTGGTCATTAACGCAATTTTCCCCAACCTTCTGATACAGCAAATTGCAAATTGTCTGGCCGTGCGTCAATCAGTTACCCATGCACCCAATGCCTTTGAGATTGTCTGGACGCTCTTTGGCTACGCAGATGATGATGAGGAAATGCAGATGATTCGCATGAAGCAGTCCAATCTGGTGGGGCCGGCGGGTTTGATTTCGATGGAAGATGGCGAGGCGATAGAGATCGTGCAGGATGCTGTCATCCGCGATGGCAAGAAAACCTCGGTTTTAGCCATGGGGGGCGTGCGTGCGGGCAGTGTTGATCACATGATTACCGAAGGCCCGATTATTGGTTTTTGGGAAAACTATGTGCGTTATTTGAAGCTAGGGGATGAATTGAAAAAGTAGCGTAGTCAGATTTGCAAGATACGCGACATGGAAAACGACGCAGAAAAAGTCGGCGCTGGTGATACGCCGTAAAGCTTTGAATCCGCTTCTGGAAAGTCCCCTTGGGGGACGACATTTCGACGCTGCGGCGCAGTAAAGGACTCGCCTTTACTTAAGCCGTTCACCTTTTCTGTTGATAAATGCATCGCGCATAAACAGTAAAAGTGTCACCGAAAGGGGGTCTCGAATTTCGAGGCTCCCTTTTTCTTGCCTATTGCCACGCATGGCGACCACTCGGCGGATGTATGCTAGCGACCTTTGGCACGGGTCTAACCATGGAACCCCACATCCTCATTTCTCGCATCAAATCGCTTTTGGCGGCCGCTCCGTCCTTCGAGACATATTCACCAGCGTCCTATGAGCATCAAGCATGGCTGGCAAAAGCTCATGCTTTGGTTGCCCAATGGAATGCAAACGAAGCTAGTTCCGTAAAACGGGCGGCAAACTACCTGTCCTTATCAAAGGACATGAACCTTGCTCAGATATTCGGTGCGCTGCACCGGGCAGTGGCAGATTTGGAGTTGAAACTTCCAGACAACGCAGGGCAAGCCTTCGGGCCTGGGGCGGTCTATGATTTTTTCAAAGAACTAAACGCACTTATGGCCTCCGCCTCGTCGTCTTTGTTCGTCGTAGACCGATATATCGACGACACGATATTTGACGCTTATCTTTCGTCGGCTCCGAAAGAAGTTCGTGTCCGACTGCTTGCCCGCAACACCTCCGCCAACCTAAAACAGGCCATTGAGAAATTCACAGCCCAGCATGGAATCACTATCGAAGCTCGCGCGAGCCATGCTTTCCATGACCGGGTTGTGTTTGTCGATGGAGCTGATTGCTGGGTGCTCGGTCAGTCCATCAAGGATGCGGCCAAGTCAATGCCAACCTATCTCGCGCCGCTGTCTTCTGATGTTGCCGCTGAGAAGTTTGCCGACTACGAGAACATTTGGGACAAAGCGGCGGCGATTTAGAGGCGGTTCAAAGCATTGCCTTGGCTTCGGTCAGGTTGATGCGGAACTTGTAGCCGTGCTTTTCCAGCAAGCCAAGCAGCTCATTGCCGTTTATGAGCGTTAGCGGCTTGTCCTTGATGAAGGAATAGGACTCTGGACCAAAATGGCTGGTCGTGACGAGAATGCCTTTGAGAGCACCTTCATTCATGACTGACCCAAACAAATCACGCACCGCAGAGACATCAACGGTGTTGGTGTAGCGCTTTGCTTGAATGACAATCTTTCCGCCTCTCAGCGGATCAGGGTCAAAAACAACTGCATCCACGCCCTGATCCCGGCTGGCCTGCGTCACCTTGACCTCAGCGCCAGCGCTGGCAAACGCTCTTTCAAAAAGCTCCCGGCAAAGATGCTCGAAATCTTCCCAATCCATGGCGGCCAGATTTTCGCCTTCGGCCATTTTCGAGAGAATTTCTTTCGCATCAACAAACCGCGGGTCGTTGGTGTCCAGCCGCATGATAGGAGCGACGGGCGTTAGCTCCAATGACCGGGCGGCAATGCCTTTAAGAGCCGCAAACGCTTCCAGCGGGTCTAACGCTGAAAGATTCAGAGCCAGGATTTGCGCCTTGGTGGCGAACATGCTGGCGCAATAGGCGCGTTTTCTCTGCCCAGTCGATTTTTCCATGTAGTCAGCCCACCCGTTGATGGCAATCGCTTTGACAACGCCCTCGTCGTCAAGCCGTGCGATTTCGGCAGCCAGCCTCAAACATAGCGAGGGGTGCAGCCGCACGGCGGCTTCCTTTTTCTCTTTCTGGTTCGCAGGTTTTTTCGTCCAACCGCTTTTAAGCTCCATCTGCTTAATCCATTCAATGCCGGATAGGTCAGGAAATCGATGTTCATGTATGACAATTCCAGATTCGGAATCAAACTTTGTCTCGCCCTCGCCTGAAACAAACGAAGGCAGAATCATTGAGACGAAAGCGAGTTCAATGCGTTTGACTAACCCGGATTCTCCCGGCCGCAAGCACTCAGCTCTTAGGCCGGTCATTGCCGATTGTTCTTGCTTGAATGCCGCGTTGAATGCAACCATGTTTTTCTGATAAGTTTCTGCCGCTGTGACAAACGCTTTTTCTTGCCTTGCCACCGCATCCTCAAACAGTTTCTGCGCCTTTTCAGCCAGGTTCCGGACTTCCTTGTTGCGTTCGTCGCATTTGGCTAGCAGTTCTTCTTTGCGGGCTTTGGCGGCGGCCACTTTGTCGAATTCGGCCTTATGAACATCCATGACAAAACCGTTGAGAAATGAAAGCTTCGCGCCCCAAAGCGGGGGAGTGAAAGACGGCTCGTCAAAAACTGGTTTCCACGGAGTCCAAAACGGCAGCGGCCCCACATCGCCGGGACGAACTGGCGGCCGCTGCGGATAGGCTGGCTCTTCGCCGATAATTGAGAATGCCGGCTCGTAGGAGCGAAAAGATGTCATGGAAAGAATGTCGGCTACACGCTCAACATCTATCTCGTCGGACAATTCTGACCGGGATTTGAATATTGATTCAGACCGCGCGGAATATTCCAGCGGCATCGGCGCGGTCAACAGATTGCAATTCGGCTTCCACGCGGCGAGAACAGCCTTGTCCGGGTCGGTTTTTGGAAGTGGGTTAGCGCCTTTGAGATTCTCGGGTATCGACGCAACCGCCGCTCCTTTGCGTCCGAGCATTTCCACAATCTCAGTAAACACCGAATTTGCAAACCCGGCTATACCGGCAAGCACAGCAAAAATCACATACAGGCCGCCGCCTATCACAACAATACCTAGAAGCAGCCATACGCCAGCGCCCATCAAATTCTCCCTAGCTGCGATTCCCGTTTCTTGTTAGCGAATGTTAGCCGAATCAGGCAAGCAAGACATGGATTGCTTTAATGAGGGCTTTGTATCTGTGATTTTTGGAGATTCCAACAGATAGTTGCCATCGGTCGGAAATGCAACACAAAGCGCCCGCGATTCTTGCTTATCCTTCCTAAATATGAGAAACAAATCTTGTCCCTACAAAAACAACAACAATTGGGAGAACAAGAATGGCGTAAGCCATCGCCTGCCCAACCTTTCCGGCTGAATTACTAAACAGGATTTTCAACGAAGATTGCATTGAAGGCATGAATAGAATTCCCGACAAGTCCATTGACATGATCCTTTGCGATTTGCCTTAATCATCTTGCATTCAGTTGACTTAAGTCAAGTTGAGCAAATCTCTTGATTCCTAGAATGAACCCAACTTCTTTAGGGAAGGCAAAAAGGCTGGTACCAAGGGAATAAACAGCCGATAAGCAGAAGAGGAGGTTGCGCTAGATGTTCGTTGACGTATTGCTTGATTCATCGACTTCCTCTTTAAGCACATTAACAGGCACGTTATTTTTCAAGCGAAAGAGAGGCATATCATGAATGCACCATTATCACGCGAAGCACTTCAGCAGGATAAGTTAAAAGCGTTGCTGGATGATCTGGGAAATAGGGTTGTTGTCAGTGGCCCGGGTGATGTGGTGCTAGGCGCCCGGAATATTTATACCGATCCGGCGATTTTCGCGCTGGAGTTAGAACACATGATCGAAGGCGGCTGGGTGTATGCCGCGCACGAAAGTCAGCTGCCCAACGCAAACGATTACTTTACGATCAACGTTGGCCGACAACCTGTGGTGCTTACGCGGGATGCGGGTGGTCAGATTCACGGCTTTCTGAACACCTGCGCCCACCGTGGCGCCAAGGTCGTGCGCCATACCAAGGGTAATCAGAAAGTGCACATGTGCACTTTCCACGGCTGGTGTTTCAATCCCAGGGGCGAACTCATCAATGTCACCGACGAAGCCGAAGGTGCCTATCCGCCCGGGTTCGACCGAAAAAAACTCGGCCTCACCGCGGTTGCCAGACTGGAAAGCTACCGGGGTTTCATTTGGGTCAGCTTGAATCCTGATGTGCTTCCGCTCAAGGAGTATCTCAACGGCGCCACCACCTTTATTGATCTGATGGCTGATCAGTCGCCAACGGGTGAGCTTGAGGTGCTACCGGGTGAGTCTACTTACATTTATCAAGGTAATTGGAAGCTGCAGGCGGAGAACGGCCTGGATGGTTATCACGTCAAAGCCACCCATGGTAACTATGTGATGACGGTTGGTCGGCGTGCCAAAGGGCAATCCACCACCGAAACCAAAACACTGGATGTTGCCAAAATCGATACCGGCGTGAGTGGCTTCTTTGCCTTTGACCAGGGCCATGCGGTGCTCTATGGCCCTTACCCGAACCATAAAGACCGGCCTAACTTTGAATTCCGCGACGGCTATTTTGAAAAATACGGTGAAGCCAGAGCTGTCTGGATGACCGAACGTTTGCGCAACCTGATGCTGTTACCCAATGTTTTCCTGATGGATCAGATGAGCACCCAGATTCGCATCTTCCGCCCGCTCGCCGTGGATCGTACTGAAGTCATCACCTACTGCATTGCGCCGAAAGGCGAAAGTGCAGAAGCGCGCGAGAAGCGGTTGCGGCAATACGAAGACTTTTTCAACGCGAGCGGCATGGCGACGCCGGATGATCTGGCCGAATTCCGTAACTGCCAAATGGGTTTTCAAGCCAAGGCTGCTCCCTTTAGTGATATTTCACGCGGCAAGCCGCGCTGGATCAAGGGTGTCAGCGAAGCAGGCAAGTCTATTGGGGTACAGGCAAGGTTGAGTAGCACGAATGTCGCCGATGAAGGCATCTACGCCAGCATTCTCGAAGAATGGGCTCGCCGCATGCAGGAGATTGTGAAAAATGAACTAGAAAGGAGTGGGAAATGAACGCAGTCAATGAACATGCACGCTCTGCAGTGACCGCTGCGACGTGGCATTCTGTGGTGCGTTTTTTAGGGCAGGAGGCCAAACATCTTGACGACAAGGATTGGGATGCCTGGCTTGCGCTGTACGCGCTCGATGCCGAGTACTGGATTCCGTCCTGGGATAGTGATGGCACGTTGATTACAGATCCCACAAAACATGTGTCGCTGATCTACTACAAAAACCGTGGTGGGCTGGAGGATCGCGTTTTTCGTATCCGCACCGGGCGCTCTGCATCCAGCACGCCTCTGGCGCGCACGAGTCATCAGTTCCAGTTGATCGATGTCAATGAGATGGGTGATGTCGTGCAGGTTCGGACAAACTGGACAGTCGATTCTGTGACTGATCATGAAGTGCGCAGCTATTTTGGTACGGCTTATTACAGCCTGGTTGCCCAAGGCGATAGCTGGCTGATTCAGTCCAAGAAAACCATTGTGCTGAACGACCGTATCGACCAGGTACTGGATGTTTATCTGGTCTAGCAAACCCTTGAGCCTGTAAACGGCTCGAATCTGCCGGACGATAAAGGACATACGCCAATGAGCAGTTACGCACTTGAAAAAGCGATGTGGACTGTAGGCACCAGTCCTGAAGAGGCCCAAAAGTTTCGTCAATCTCCGGTCACGTATGCAGAACAGTTCAATCTCGATGCCGATGAAAAAGTCAGTCTCGCCACGCTTGCTGTCGGCGACATGGCGCGACGCGGTGCCAGCACGTTATTGCTGTTGATGGGCTTCATGGCAGTCCATGGACCCGGTGGGATGGGTGAGTACCTGCAGCGGATGAACAAGAAATAATGACGCTGGAGTGAATTCTTAAATCTATAAAAATACAGGAGAGCACATCATGGCAGCACTTGTCGGTGGATTTTTAATGCCGCATGATCCTTTCATGTCGGCCGCGCCCCATGCTGCACCCAAGGAAAAAGTCGATAACACCATGGCCTCTTTTCGCCAGATAGAAGAACGAATTCGTGAGCTAGCGGCGGATACGGTCGTCATCATTGGCGACGATCATTACTGCATTTTCGGCCCGCATTGCATTCCACGCTGCCTGATCGCGATTGGTGATGTGGAAGGCCCGGTTGAAGACTGGCTGAACATTCCGCGCGGGCCAATTGCCAATCATCCCGAACTTGCACGCCATATCCTGGAACGGGGCTATGACGAAGGGATTGATTGGGCGTTTGCCAACGCCATCAGTGTCGATCATGCGATTGCTGTTCCGCATCACCTGGCTGTTCGCTCGAACCCGAAATTGCGCACGATTCCGATTTATCTCAATGCGGCTGTCGCACCGGTGATCCGTAGCCCGCGTGCCTATGCGATCGGGCAGAGCATCCGCTGCGCGATTGATGCCTGGCCTGGCGATGAGAGGGTCGTGGTATTTGGCACGGGTGGCATCAGCCATTGGGTGGGCACTGCAGAAATGGGGCGTGTCAATGAGGTGTTTGATCGGCGCATCTTGCACATGGTCGAGCAGGGTGACATCGATTCACTTCTGGCCCTGACGGATGCCGAGATTCTCGAACAGGGGGGTAACGGTGCATTTGAGCTCAAGAACTGGATTTGCGCCATGGGTGTCATGGGCAAACTGAAAGCCGAAACCATCGGTTATGAGGCGGTGCCCGAGTGGATTTGCGGGTGTGGTTTTGCGGAACTCAAAGCCGCTTGAAGGATGCAGGTGCTTGATAGAGATTTCAGAGCATGGTATTGGGTTCTAGGAGTCCTGCTTTTGTTGTCAGGTCACTGACGTTTTTTAATCAAGGAGCGTGAAATGGTCGATGTAAATAGTCTGGTCGATGTGAAAAATGGCACTCAGGCCAAGCGTATCTTCTGGGACGCCGATATCTATAAATTGGAACTAGAGCAGATTTTTGGCCGTTGCTGGCTGTTTTTGACGCACGACAGCATCATTCCGAATGTGGGTGACTATACCGTGACCTTCATGGGCGAGGACGAAGTGCTGGTGGTACGGCAACGAGATGGCAGCGTCAAGGCCTTTCTCAACTACTGCACGCACCGTGGTGCTCGTGTCGTGAATGCAGAAGCCGGTAATGCGCGTGGCTTTACCTGTACTTATCACGGTTGGGCCTATGGGCTGGATGGTGCATTGGAGTCTGTTCCCTTTGAAAAAGAGGTGTATGGCAATGTGCTGAAGAAAGACACACTGGGCATGAAGGAAGTACGGGTCGAAAGCTACAAGGGGTTTTGGTATGGCAACTTTGATCACAGCGCACCCAATCTTGCCGATTATCTTGGCGATTATCGCTGGTTTCTCGATATCTGGATGGATGGTACGGGTGGTGCAGAACTGATTGGGCCGCCTGCACGCAGCATTCTGAAATGCAACTGGAAAACACCAACAGAAAATTTCATCGGTGATGCTTACCATGTGGGTTGGACGCATGCCGCTTCGCTAAAAGCATTGGGCGGGCCGCTCAGCGTTCTTGCGGGTAATAAACATCTGCCACCAGAAGGTGCTGGTGTTCAAATCACTAGTCGGCATGGGCATGGCGTGGGGATTTTATTCAACGCCGGGCCAGCACTCATGGGTGGGGAAGAAGGTGCCATGGCGGCCAAGTGGTACGCGGAAAACCAGCCCAAGGTGGCCCAGCGGTTGAGTGAGGCGCAAGCCAAATATTATGGCTCGCATTTCAATGCATCGATTTTCCCGAATAACTCCTATCTGTGGGGTACCAATACATTCAAGGTTTGGCATCCGCGTGGGCCGCATCAAATTGAGGTATTTACCTGGACCATTGTCGAAAAGAGCATGCCCCAGGAACTCAAGGAGGCAGTGCGCCGGTCGATGTTGCGCACATTTGGCACGGGTGGAATGCTGGAGTCCGATGATAGCGACAACATGGAATCAATGACCAACCTCAATCGTGGGCCGCATATCGTGACAGGGATGCTCAATTCGCAGATGGGCATGGAGAATGATCATGAAGATGAGCTCAGTGGCAATGTGATCGGACCTTCAGCGATTGGCGAAACTTCTTATCGAGGTTTTTACCGGGCTTATCGTGAATATCTTAAAGCCAAGGATTGGGACGAAATTCGCGCCAATAATGGCAAATGGAAAGATGAGCTATTGAATCGCTAAATGTGTCATTGATCATCGTCAAGGAGAATTCAGATGGAAGAATTAAACCCGGTAGCACATGAAATTTATATCGAGGTGCAACAGGCTTTGTTCAAGGAAACCCGCATGCTGCGTGAAGAGCGCTGGCGTGAATGGCTGGAAACCATGGTGGAAAAAGACATTGTCTATCGTGCCATCGTCAGCCAGTTACGCTTTCGCAAGGACAATCGCTACACCGGTGATAAAGACGTGCCTAGCCTCGATGAAAACTGGGCAGGGCTTGATCGGCGTGTTGCGCAAATGGAGTCTGGCATGCAATGGACGACTGATCCTGCAGAGCGTATCCGTCATTTCATTACCAACCTGGAAGTATTCGAGGGTAAAAACCCGAATGAGTATGTCATCTATTCAAACTGCCAGACAGTGCGCAATCGGCGGGTCTATGAAGAAATGACCTACTGCTATGGCCGTAACGATATTTGGCGGCGTGGGGCTGACGGCAAGTTGCGGCTCGCCCGTCGTGATGTTGATGTCGACGAACGTTTTGTGAGTGGAAAAAACCACAACTTCCCGATGTAAGTGGTTTGGTGCCGTCGGGCTCAGACTTGTGCGCGGCGACGATGCAGATAGCTCGCCGCGCATTTTTGCAAATATGCCGCTCAGGCTGACGGAGGGGGTGAGTTGGTTTTGCAGGTGCTCATGCCAAAGGGCGAATAAGCCGGGCAATAGCGAAAAGTGCCGGTCAGGATGGGCAAAATGCCTAAATAGCCCCACACTCCAATAGTTCCGGTAGCAGCAAGTGCGACGAGAGAAACTCCTGCAACGATACGAATGACACGGTCAATACTGCCTACGTTTGGTGACATCTTGATCTCCTGTTTTTAACGATAGCGTAAAGGGTGTTGGGCAATTCAGTTTTTTTAAATGCGTTTCTAGGCGTGCTTCGCTGCCCAGCGAAACATGGCGTGAATATTACTCTCTTCCGCTTGCCGTTTTGTAGTCTGGCTTTGGTCCTGCATGGGATAATTCATCCATGGTTTCTCTTGTGCATGCTCTGGAGCGGTTGCCTGACGCTGGCGACATCAAAGCTCGCCTGATCGAAGGTTTGGATGAGGCGGGTTGCGCTCGCTTGACGGATGCGATCGCGCTCGCTGCTGAGTGGTATGGCGAGACGAAACTCTCCAGTGGCGAACTCACGTTTCAGCATGCGCTGGGTACAGCGCTTGTTGTTGCATCACTAGGGCTAGATGCTGACGTGCGTGTGGCGGCGATGCTTTTCGCAGCGATGGATTATCGGCAAGATGCCCCTGAGCTTTTAAAAGTCGGCTTTGGCGAGACGGCGGCCAAACTGGTGCAGAGCCTGCATCGGCTGGGTGTGTTGCGACCGCTCACCCGGGCTGCGACTGATGGCCGCATGATGCAGGCGCAGACAGAGATTTTGCGCAAAATGCTGCTGGCAATGGTGGATGATATTCGCGTTGTTTTACTGCGCCTTGCCAGTCGCGTGCAAACCTTGCGGTTTCTCGCCGATCAACCAAGTCCTTTGCAGCAAGAGATGGCTCGTGAAAGCCTGTTGATCTATGCACCGCTGGCCAACCGACTGGGCATTTGGCAACTCAAGTGGGAGCTCGAAGATCGCGCATTTCGTTATCTTGAGCCAGATACCTACAAACATATCGCCCGCATGCTCGATGAAAGGCGGCTGACTCGTGAAAGCTTTATTGCCGAGGTGGTTCAGCGCCTGCATCAAGCCTTGCTTGCCGCAGGTATAGCAGCGGAAGTGTATGGGCGACCAAAACATATTTACAGCATCTGGCAAAAAATGCGCAGCAAGCGGCTTGATTTTTCTGAAGTGTACGACGTGCGTGCGGTGCGCATCATTGTGAGCGAGGAGAGAGATTGCTACACCGCATTGAGTCTGGTGCACAATTTCTGGCAGCCGATTCGTGGTGAATTTGACGACTATATCGCACAGCCCAAAGGCAATTTTTATCGTTCGTTACATACGGCGGTGGTCGTGGAAGATGGCGGTGCACTTGAAGTGCAAATTCGCACAAAGGAGATGCATGACCACGCCGAGCTGGGCGTTGCTGCCCACTGGCGCTATAAGGAAGCGGGCAAATCAGATCATGCCGTTGGCGTCTATGAGGACAAAATTGCCTGGCTACGACAGCTATTGTCGTGGCGCGATGAAATTGCCGATTCGGCCGAATGGGTCGCGCAGTTCAAGCGGGCAGCGCTGGACGACACGATTTATGTGTTAACGCCGCAAGACAAGGTGATCGATTTGCCGCGTGGCGCGACACCGCTGGATTTCGCCTATCGGCTGCATACCGAACTGGGGCACCGTTGCAGGGGCGCTAAGGTCGACGGTCACATGGTGCCACTCAATACGCCACTGCAAAACGGTCAGCGAGTGGACATTATCGCAATTAAATCAGGTGGTCCATCGCGTGACTGGCTGAGTGTGACGCAGGGTTATCTCGTTACATCGCAAGCGCGGCGCAAGGTGCGGCAGTGGTTTGCCGAGCAAGACGAAGCGGATCTGTTAGCTCACGGGCGGACGGTTGTCATGCGCGAGCTGCAACGCGCAGGCGCGCTGCAAGGCGCGCAGGCTAATCTCGAAAAGCTCGCAGAACGCCTTGGGCTCAACAGCCCCGAGGCAATGTTTTTAGCCGCTGCACGTGGCAGCATTGGCCAGCGCACAATAGAAACTGCGCTGCGTGGCGAGATAAAGTCGCCGACTCCCGCGCCAGAAATGCTCACGCACAAGAGTCGTGCGGATGCTAGTCAGCGCAGCGTATTGATTGTGGGCGTGGATAAGCTATTGACTCAGATTGGGCGCTGCTGTAAACCCATTCCGCCGGATGCAATTGTCGGGTTTGTGACGCGCGGAAAAGGGGTTTCCATTCACCGTGTGGCATGTGAGAACTTTCTTCGGATGGTTGCACGCGCGCCCGAGCGAGCAATTGAAGCGGCGTGGAGCGACAGAGAAGAAGGCGCGCAAGGTGCCACAGACGCAGTAGTTTATTCTGTTGATGTACAAGTGGAAGCGACTGATCGACAAGGCTTGCTGCGCGATATTTCGGATTCGCTCATGCGGCAGAAAATCAATGTCACTGCCGCTAAAACTCACAGCAAAAACAACGTGGCGCGTATGCGCTTTACACTCGAGTTGGACAGTGCTGAGCGTTTACAGAAAGTGATGCTTGTGCTGCGCGATGTACCTGGTGTGATCCACGTGCAGCGCGCTTAGACTGCACGCGTAGCAAGGCGGGAAAGATGCAGTCGATCCAGCGCAGCATGTAGTTTTTCCGGGTGAGCTGAAGCCTCCAGTAGAAGTTTTCCGTGCCCTTGGGCGAGTGATCCGGCAAGGCGTCGAGTCTGGCGGGCAACCGCTTCGGCTACGTCAACCAGCGTGGCGTGCGTACCCGCCAGAGCGCGCAGATGGGGTGCAAGAAAGCTGTAATGCGTGCAGCCGAGCACTAGGCGATCAACGCCTTGATCCAGCAGCGGCTGTACGCGTTGGCGCACATCGTTGATCAGTGTTGGGTCGTCCAGATTAAGTTGTTCAACCTTCGTGGCCCATCCTGGGCAGGGCTCGATAAAGACTTCAACATTCGCTGCGTGTATGCGAATCAGGTGTGCCAGTCGCGCGCTTTTTGCGGTGGCTTCGGTCGTCAACACGGCAATGCGGCGGCTGACGGAAGTTTGCGCAGCAGGTTTGATCCCGGGCTCGACACCTACCACCGGAATACCCGGATGTGCTTGGCGTAGCGCTTCAACTGCTGTGGCCGTGGCCGTGTTACAGGCCACAACAAGCAGCTTGCAACCGACTTCTACCAGATGGCTGCCGATGGTCAGCACGCGTGTCTGGATCTGCGCATCGTTTTTGTTGCCATAGGGCACATGGGCCGTGTCGGCAAAGTAAATAAAGTCAGCGTGCGGCAGAGCGTCGACCAATGCGGCCAGAACTGAAAGGCCGCCGAGGCCGGAATCGAAGACACCTATCATTATTTAAACGTTTTAAAAGTCGGCGCTGGCGGTACGGCGAGCATCATCATTGCTAAACGACAGTGACAGGAATCTTGCCGATCTTCGCTTGCCATTCGCGCGGGCCGGTGGTGTGTACCGAAATGCCAGCGGAATCAACGGCGACAGTTACCGGCATGTCTTTCACATCGAATTCGTAAATCGCTTCCATGCCCAGATCGGCAAATCCCACAACCTTGGCCGATTTGATTGCTTTGGCTACTAAATAAGCTGCGCCGCCCACGGCCATCAGGTAAGCGGATTTGTTGTCCTTGATGGCTTCAATCGCCACCGGGCCGCGCTCGGATTTGCCGATCATGGAAATGAGGCCGGTTTGTTCCAGCATCATGCGCGTGAATTTATCCATGCGTGTCGCCGTGGTTGGGCCTGCCGGACCGACGACTTCATCGCGCACGGGATCCACCGGGCCGACGTAGTAGATGACGCGGTTGGTGAAGTCAACGGGGAGCTTTTCGCCTTTGGCCAGCATATCTGCGATGCGCTTGTGCGCGGCATCCCGCCCGGTGAGCATCTTGCCGTTGAGGAGCAGTTTTTGCCCCGGTTTCCAGGCGGCAACTTGTTCGCGCGTGAGCGTATCCAGATTCACGCTGGTAGCCGATTTCGTATCCGGCGTCCAGGTCACTGCGGGCCAATCGGCTAGTTTGGGAGGTTCTAATTTGGCGGGGCCGGAGCCATCCAGATGAAAGTGAATGTGGCGCGTGGCGGCACAGTTGGGAATCAGCGCTACTGGCAGGTTGGCAGCATGCGTTGGGTAATCCAGAATTTTCACATCGAGCACCGTGGTGAGCCCGCCCAAGCCTTGTGCGCCAATGCCCAGCGCATTCACTTTTGCATAAATTTCCAAACGCAGTTCTTCGGTGCGCAGCAATTTTTCGCCACTGGCGGCGCGGTTTTTAAGCTCGTGGATATTGCACGGCGCCATGATGGATTCTTTAGCCAGCAGCATGGCTTTTTCTGGCGTGCCGCCAATGCCGATGCCCAGGATTCCTGGCGGACACCAGCCGGCGCCCATGGTGGGCACGGTTTTGAGTATCCACTCGACCAGATCATCTGACGGGTTCAACATTGCAAATTTGGTTTTCGCTTCGGAACCACCGCCTTTGGCCGCACAAATCACTTCCACATGGTCGCCCGGCACGATTTCATAATGCACCACGGCAGGCGTGTTGTCCTTGGTGCTTTTACGTGCGCCAGCCGGGTCGGCGAGCACCGAGGCGCGCAACGGATTATTGACGTCCAGATAAGCGCGGCGCACGCCTTCATCGACCATCTCTTGCAGCGAAAGCGTGGCATCCCAGCGCACATTCATGCCGACTTTAAGAAACACCACCGCAATGCCGGTGTCCTGGCAGATCGGGCGGTGGCCTTCAGCGGCCATGCGGCTGTTGGTCAGAATCTGTGCAATGGCGTCTTTCGCGGCGGGCGATTCTTCGCGCTCATAAGCTTCGCCCAGCGCCTGGATAAAATCGAGCGGGTGGTAATAGCTGATGAACTGAAAAGCGTCGGCGATGGACTGGATAAAGTCGTCCTGGCGAATGGGATTCATGGATATCTCGAAGATTAATAAATTAATGTGGGCTTTTGCTTGTCTGCAAAGTCGTCGTCATGATGCGGTCAGTCCAGGCAATGGCCAGGGCCGAGATCAGGAACGACAAATGAATCGCCACCTGCCAGAGGATGACCCGGTCAGCCAGATGTTCTGCATTGATGAAGGTTTTCAGCAGGTGAATGGATGAAATGCCGATCAGCGCAGTAGCCAGTTTGACCTTGAGTACACCGGCATTGACGTGCGAGAGCCATTCCGGCTGGTCGGGATTGTCTTCGAGATCAAGCCGGGAGACAAAGGTTTCATAACCGCCGATGATGACCATGATCAGCAGGTTGGCGATCATCACCACGTCAATGAGCCCCAGAACAATGAGCATGACTTGTGCTTCGGTGAGGTTACCGACCTGGGAGATCAAAAGCGCCAGCTCATGCATGAACTGATACACATACACGCCTTGCGCCACAATTAAACCAAGGTAGAGGGGGGCTTGCAGCCAACGGCTTGCAAAGATGAGTTTTTCCAGGGGATTGATGATGCGGTTCATGGGTTTGGCAGGTGTGTTGTCCAGGGGAGGCGATATTATCGCAGAGGATTACTGTTCTTCAGAATCAGGTGATAAAGCTGCGTGCATTTCTGATTGCAGCGCGTCCCGCACCATGCTGCATCTCCGGGTGGGTGACGCTAGAATAGCGCATCAGCGATGCATCATCATTAACCAATGACCAAGAGGAGCAGCACATGTCCGCAGACGTAACAAGCCATAGCGCGCACATTTATCCACCGTCACCCGACGTGGTGAGCCAAGCCACCATTTCCGGCATGGCGGCTTATCAGGCTTTGTGCCGCGAGGCCGAACAGGATTACGCCGGCTATTGGGCGCGCCTGGCTGTCGATCATGTGAGTTGGCAAAAGCCATTCACGCAGGTGCTGGATGAATCCAATGCGCCGTTTTACCAATGGTTTGCTGATGGCAAGTTGAATGTTTCCTACAACTGTCTGGATCGTCATGTGGCCGCTGGCCTGGGCGACAAAGTGGCGCTGATTTTTGAAGCGGATGATGGCCGGGTTACACGGGTGACTTATCGGGAGTTGTTGCGTGGTGTGGCGCAATTCGCCAATGGGTTAAAAGCGCGCGGCATCAAAAAAGGCGACCGCGTGCTGATCTACATGCCGATGTCAGTCGAAGGGATTGTCGCCATGCAAGCCTGTGCACGCATCGGGGCAATTCACTCGGTGGTGTTTGGCGGTTTTTCGGCCAAGAGTGTGCAGGAGCGGATCGTGGATGCCGGCGCCGTGGCGGTGATCACGGCCGATGAGCAGTACCGCGGAGGCAAAACAATTCCGTTAAAACCTGCAGTGGATGAAGCCCTCGCTTTAGGTGGCTGTGAATCCATTCGTTCTGTCATTGTGTATCGCCGCACCGGCGGGGCATGCGCCATGACCGCCGGACGCGACGTGCTGTGGGATGACGCCATCGCCGGCCAACCAGACATCTGCGAGCCGGAGTGGGTTGAAGCCGAGCACCCGCTGTTCCTGTTATATACCTCGGGTTCCACCGGCCAGCCAAAAGGTGTCCAACATAGTTCTGGCGGCTATTTGCTGCACGCCATTGTGACCACGAAGTGGACTTTTGACTTGAAGCCCGACGATGTGTTCTGGTGTACTGCCGACATCGGCTGGGTCACTGGCCATACCTATATTGCCTATGGTCCATTGGCGTGTGGCGGTACGCAAATCGTTTTTGAAGGCGTGCCCGTGTACCCGGATGCGGGGCGCTTCTGGCGGATGATTCAGGATCACAAGGTAAGCGTTTTTTACACTGCACCGACGGCGATTCGTTCGCTGATCAAGGCCGCTGAAACCACCCCCGCCGTGCATCCCTCAAAGTATGATTTATCGTCACTGCGTCTGTTGGGTTCGGTTGGCGAGCCGATCAATCCGGCGGCGTGGGAATGGTATTACCAGAATATTGGCGGTAGCCGCTGCCCGATTGTGGACACCTTCTGGCAAACCGAAACCGGTGGCCACATGATTACCCCCTTGCCGGGCGCAACGCCCTTGGTACCCGGCTCTTGCACCTTGCCTTTCCCCGGCATCCAGGTGGCGATTGTGGATGAGGCTGGCCACGAACTGGAGTGGGGCAAGGGCGGTATTCTGGTGGTGACCAAGCCTTGGCCTTCGATGATCCGCACGATCTGGGGCGATCCGGAGCGGTTCAAGAAATCCTATTTCCCGCAGGATTTTCAAGGCAAGCTGTATCTTGCAGGCGACGGTGCGATGCGGGACGCGGAAACCGGCTATTTCACGATCACGGGACGCATTGACGATGTGCTTAATGTCTCCGGACATCGCATGGGCACGATGGAAATCGAGTCAGCGCTGGTATCCAATCCATTAGTAGCTGAGGCTGCGGTGGTCGGTCGTCCCGACGATGTGACGGGCGAAACGATTTGCGCTTTTGTCGTGCTCAAGCAAGCGCGGCCCAGCGCAGAAGATACGAAAAAAATCGCCAATGATCTGCGCAATTGGGTGGCTAAGGAAATTGGCCCGATTGCCAAGCCGAAAGAAATTCGCTTTGGCGACAACCTGCCTAAAACACGATCCGGAAAAATCATGCGGCGCCTGCTGCGTAGCCTGGCGAAAGGCGAGGCCATCACGCAAGACGTGTCGACGCTGGAAAACCCGCAGATTTTGGAGCAGTTGAAAGAAGCATCGTAAAGTTCCCGTGTTGCCCATGCTGGCAATCTTTTATTTCAAGAGAAGCAACAAATGATGATCGAGAAAAATGCAATGGATGCCGCTGCTGTAAAAGCCGCAGTGGATTCCGTAATGATGGGAAGAAAATCGATCCGCGCCTTTTTGCCTACTACTGTGCCACGCGAGATGATTGCCGATCTGTTGCAGGCTGCTGCACGCGCGCCATCGGGCACCAACACGCAACCCTGGCAGGTGCATGTGTTAACCGGCCAGATGCGCAACCGGCTGGTCGATGAAGTCTGCCAGGCGTTTGATGCCGGCGACACCAGCCATAAGCCTGAGTATGACTACTACGCCAAGGAATTTTTTGATCCATATCTCGCGCGGCGGCGCAAAGTGGGCTGGGATCTTTATGGCTTATTGGGCATTGGCAAAGGTGAAACCGAAAAAACTCGCGCGCAACACCGCAAAAACTATACGTTGTTTGATGCGCCCGTTGCATTGATGTTCGTGATTGATCGCCGCCTGGCCATGGGCAGCTGGCTTGATTTCGGCATGTTTTTGCAGAATGTCATGTTAGCCGCTCGTGCGCGCGGGCTGGACACCTGCCCGCAAGCTGCGTGGATTGACTACCATCGCATCATCGGCTCGCTACTCAATCTGGGTGAGCACGAGCAGCTGGTGTGCGGCATGGCATTGGGCTATGCCGATCCTTCCGCTATTGTTAATACGCTGGTGACCGGGCGCGCGGCGCTGGAGGAATTCGTGTATTTTCATGATCTTTCATGACTGAAGACGCTGACCTTTCGCGGCAACGCATCGATAAATGGTTGTGGGCCGCGCGGTTTTTTAAAACGCGCCGTTTGGCTACCGAGGCAATCGAGGGTGGGCGCATCAAGCTCAATGGTCAGCCGGTGAAGCCCTCGCGTGAGGTCAAATGTGGCGATCTGGTGGAAATGCAGTTGAGCGACACGCTTTGGGTAGTATGCGTGCGTGGTACTCATGCGCAGCGCCGCTCTGCGCCTGAAGCACGCCTGCTCTATGCTGAAACGCCCGAAAGCGTGGTGCATCGCGCCCAGCAGCGCGAAATGAAGCAAATGGCACCGACGCCTGGCGCGACGTTGCGCGGACGGCCCACAAAAAAAGCAGGTCGATTGATCCGTGGTTTTAATGAATAACCTGATAAGCAGTCTCGGTGTATTGATCTTCGGGTTTTTGCTCGGCGGCGGGCTGCTGGCTTTTTTGCTGCTCATGCGCGTGCGCGAAATAAAAACGCAGCTAGCGGCGCGTGAGGCTGAGCTTTCTTTATTGCGTGACGAAAAGTCGGCGCTGGCGATACGGCGTGCCGAACTGGAAACTGCGCTACAAGCCGAGCGGACCTTGTTTGCCGAGCGGCAAGCAACGCTGGAAGCCGCGCGCGACAGTTTTAGCGACGCTTTCAAGGTGATTTCAGCGGATGCACTGGCCAAGAACAATCAGTCCTTCCTTGAGCTCGCCCGCGCTGCGCTGGAAGCGCAGCAAGCTGCCGCATTGACCGCCTCGAAAACCGATCTGGACAAGCGCCAGCAAACCATCGCTGAAATGGTGGTGCCCGTCAAGGCGACGCTGGAAAAGTTCGAGCTGCAGATCGGCAATATCGAAAAGCAGCGCATTGATGCCTACGCCACACTCACCGAGCAAGTGCGGCAAATGTCCGAAGTGCAAGGCGCACTGCGCGCCGAAACCGGCAATCTGGTGAAAGCCCTGCGCGCACCGCAAACGCGCGGCCGCTGGGGCGAGCTGCAGTTAAAGCGCGTGGTCGAGATGGCCGGCATGCTCGACCATTGCGATTTTTTCGAGCAGGAAAGCACCAACACCGAAGAAGGCCGCCTGCGCCCCGACCTCATCATCAAATTGCCCGGCGGCAAGAACATTGTTGTTGATGCCAAGGCACCGCTCGCCGCCTACCTTGAAGCGCTCGAAGCGACCGACGAGCATGAAAAAAAACGCAAACTCGCCGACCACGCGCGGCAAGTGCGCGACCATCTCGTCAAGCTTGGCCGCAAGGCTTACTGGGAGCAGTTCCAACCGACGCCGGATTTCGTCGTGCTCTTCCTGCCTGGCGAAATGTTCTATTCCGCAGCGCTCGAAGCCGACCCCTCATTGATCGAAGCGGGCGTTGATGCGCGCGTGATTCTCGCTACGCCGACCACGCTGATCGCCCTGTTGCGTGCGGTGGCCTACGGCTGGACGCAGCAGGCGTTGACTGAAAATGCCGAACGCATCAGCGCGCTGGGACGCGAGTTATACGAGCGCATCGCCGTGCTGGGCGACCACTGGGCCAGTGTCGGCAAGAATCTGAACGATGCCGTTTCGGCCTACAACAAATCCGTTGCCACGCTCGAATCGCGCGTGCTGGTTACCGCGCGCAAATTTCAAGAACTCAAGGTGACGGGCGAAGACAAAGAAATCCGCGATCTGGTTCCCATCGAAGCACAACCCCGCGCGGTGCAGGCAATTGAGTTGCTGCTGAATAACGAAAATAGCAACACCTAATGGGCACACACCCAGGTTTTCTATTGTGTCGCCGTGCATCTTTCGTTAACACATGATGCCGACTGATTTACCCGTCATCCTTCTCGGTGATTTACTCGCTAGCCCCGACGTTGTCGTGCTGTGTCCCACGGCGCGGTTGGCGGCGGATTTGCGCCGGGCGCATGGGGCGGCGCAGATGCGTGCGGGGGCGGCGGCGTGGCATGCGCTGCTGAGTGCCACGCCTGCGCAATGGCTGGATCATCTGACCTCGGCGGCGTTGTTGCGTGGGGAGATTTCGCCATCGGCATTACCGGGGAGGTTTCTTACCTGGCCGCAAGAGCGCAGTGTGTGGGAGCAAGCGGTAGCTAATGATTTAGGCGCGTTGCCAGGCACAGACGAAGTGGCTGATTTATTTGATCGAGATGGCATGGCGCTGGCCGCGGCTGAGGCAGAAAGTGTGCGTCTGGCTTGGCGTATCACGGTGCCTGAAGCGTTGCAAACGGAAGAATATCGGGCTTTTTTGCGCTGGCGCAAGCAGGCGGAAAAAATCTGTGAGCCGGGTAACTGGCACACGGCAGATGCTGCGCTGATGTGGCGCATCGCTTGTATTGAGCGGGGGCTGGCAGGTTTGCCCGCGCAAGTGGGTGTCGCTGGCTTCATTGTGCCTGACCCACTGCACGCACGTCTTTTTGCGGCGCTTGCTGCGCGCGGTGTGGTGTTGTTTCAGGTGGATTTCAGTTACATGGGAGGCACTGCAGACGAGACGCAAATCCGTGCGGGTGAATGTGTGGATGCCGAGGCGGAATGCCAGGCTGCAGCGCATTGGGCGCGAGGGATGATGGCGCAAAATGAACGGGCCCGCGTGCGGATTGCGGTAGCCGATTTGCCTGCCCAAAGGCATCTGCTGGCCCGCGCCCTTGAAGAAGCTTTGCATGCGGAATCCGTAGGTGCGGTAGATATGGCATCGGCAGCAGACGAGCGCGATTATGCGTTTGCGACCGGCACGCCTCTGGCGGCAGAATCGCTGGTGGATATGGGTTTGCGGTTGTTGCAACTGGCAGTGCATCCGCAGCGCATGGCGCTGGCAGGGGTTGGCGCTTTGTTGTGCGGTCCGGGCTGGTCGGCTGACGTTGCGGAAGCCGATGTGCGAGCGCAAGCAGAAGTGGCTTTGCGTAAGCTATTGCCACCCGATGTGTCGCTGGAACGCTGGCAGCGTGCGCTGGTGCGATGTTTAGTGAATGATTCTGCGCCGCAGCTCAAGGCGCATACAACGGTTTTGTTGGATGCCAGCCGCGATTTTGCGCAGTTGCGTCGCCAGTTGCCCAGCGTGTGGGGCGAGCGTTTTGATGCCTTGTTGATTGCGCTGGGCTGGCCGGGGCAGCGCGCGATGTGGCCTGCCGAGCGTGCCGCGTGCGAGGCATTGCGAGAAGTTTTGGCGGCTTTGGCGCAACTGGATGCGATGCTGGGCACGGTGACGGCAAGCGAGGCGTTGCGCCAGGTGCAGCGCCAGTGTCGTGATGTGCAGTTTCACACCCCGCGTGAGCGCCCGGCGCGCGTTGAGGTGTGCACGCTGGCGGATGCTGTGGCCGGACCCGTGGATGGTCTGTGGCTCCTGGGCATGAATGAGGGCGTGTGGCCCCCGGCACCGCACCCGAACCCCTTGCTGTCGGCTGAATTGCAACGCCGTGCCGGGGTGCCCGCTGCACGTGCCGACAGTCTGACTCTGCAGGCGCAAACCATGCAAGCGCTGTGGCTGAAGAGCGCGCCGACGGTGGTGTTCTCCTGGGCCGGGAGGGAAGGCGAGAAACAACTCCAGCCCAGTCCGTTGTTGGCCGAGATGATGCACCATCGACAGGATTTTCAGCAGAATTTGGAGTGCACCATTTCGCCTTCGCCGGAAAATGCCGCGATGGAGCAGTTTGAAGATGCGCGTGCGCCGGATGTCACGGCAAACGAAGCGATTCGCGGTGGCACGGCCTTGTTGCAGGCGCAAGCGTTGTGCCCCGCGTGGGGTTTTTACCGTTATCGACTGGGTGCCGCCGTCTTGCCAGCGCCGACTTTCGGGCTGGATGCAAAAGCTCGCGGCGCGTTGTTGCATTTGGCCCTGGAGCATTTCTGGCGCGGGCGCAGCCAGGCTGATTTGTTGCAGATGTCAGTGCCAGAGTGTGAAGCATGCATTCAACAGGCGGTGAATCACGCGCTGGAAAAATTTCTGCAGCGTGCCATTGAGCCCCTGCCAACGCGCCTGGCGCAGTTGGAAGTGGCGCGTTTGCAACGCGTGCTGGCGCGCTGGTTAGTGGTTGAAGCGCAGCGCGCGCCGTTTCGGGTGTTTGCCTGTGAGGCGCGGCATGACTTGAATATTGAAGGCCTGCCGGTGCGTGTGGTGGTTGATCGTATTGATGAGTTGACTGATGGCCGCTTGGTGATTATCGATTACAAAAGCGGACACAGTGCCAAGGCGGATAGCTGGGCGCAACCGCGCATGGCCGAGTTGCAGCTGCCTGTTTACGCTGCGCTGGCTTTTCCTGATCGGGCGGTGGCGGCCGTGGTGCTGGCGCGCGTGGTGATGGATGAGGCGGGGTTTTCCGGCGTGGCAGAAGAGGCCGGGCTGTTGCCCGATGTGCTGCCGCTGGACGCCCAGCGGCGGCGCTATGCCGAGGCCGACTTTCCGAATTGGCCCGCAGTGCGTGAGCGCTGGGCGGAGCGATTGACCGAGCTGGCGCTGGAAATACGCCACGGCTGCGCGGCGGTGGTGTTCGAGAATGAAAAAGATCTCGCGTATTGTGACGTCAGTCCCTTGTTGCGCGTTGCCGAGCGGAAAGCGCAATGGGAAAGCACGATGCAGGAAAAAACGGAACTCGCATCATGATCAACGCCTTGCTGCAGGAAGATAAAGACAATCGCCGGCGTGCGTTGGACATAGCTTCCTTCATTGTCGAGGCACCCGCAGGAGCAGGCAAGACAGAGCTGCTCACACAGCGCTTTTTGCGGTTATTGGCCACGGTGGATGAGCCCGAAGAAATCATTGCCATCACCTTTACCCGCAAGGCCGCAGGAGAAATGCGGCAGCGAATTCAAGCAAGCCTGCATGCCGCACATGCGGGTGAGCTGCCGGATGCCGAGCATAAGCGCATTACCTTCGATCTGGCCCGTGCCGCACTGGCGCGATCCGCCGAATGCGGCTGGCAACTGGAAACCCAGCCGGGCCGCTTGCGGCTGACCACCATCGATGCGTTATGTTCCAGTTTGGCGCGGCAGATGCCGCTACTGTCACGCTTTGGCGCACAACCGGGTGTGGCAGAAGATGCGCGCCGCCATTATGACGAGGCAGCGCGGCGCGCGCTGGATCATCTCGAAGACAATGACGCGCATGCGCAAAACGTGGCCATTGCACTGGGCTATCTGGATAACGATGTCACGCGGCTGGCGAGTCTGCTTGCCGACATGCTGGCGCGGCGCGAGCAATGGCGCGAGATTGCGCAGCTTGAGCAGCCCGAAGCCGCCATTGAAGATGCGGTTTGTGCGCTGGTGAATGAAGAGCTGGCACTCATTGCGACGACGCTAAACGATGCCTGGCAAAGCCGCTTGATGCCGCTGGCACGCTTTGCGGCAGCGCAGTTCGGTGGATCAGACGATGGAATTTTACTGGATTGGGCCGAGCCTTTATTACCCGATGTAACGCAACTTGCCGCTTGGCGCGCGCTGGCCGATCTGTTGCTGACGCAAAAAAACGAGCCGCGCAAAATAGTCACGGTGAAAAACGGCTTTCCTGCGGGCAAGGAATTCAAGGCGCAAAAAGATGCGATGCTGGCATTTCTTGCTGAGGTGGATATGTCAGCGGTGATTGCCTTGCAGCGCCTTCGTGATTTGCCTCAGCTGGGGAACTCGGTGGAAAACTCGGCCGAGCACTCGCAAGATGAAATCATCAAGGCGCTGGTGGGCTTGATGAAGCTCGCCGCTGCTGAACTGTGGCTGGTGTTCCGCGAAAACGGCGAGGTTGATTTTGGCGAGCTTTCCGCTCGGGCCATTGCGGCTCTGGGGGATGAGTTTGACCCCACAGAATTGGGCTTGCGGCTGGATTACCGTATTCGACACTTGCTGGTGGATGAGTTTCAGGATACCAGTCCGATGCAGATTGAATTGCTCAAGCGCCTAACGGCTGGCTGGCAACCGAATGATGGCCGCACGCTGTTTGCCGTGGGCGACCCGATGCAATCCATTTATCGTTTTCGCAAGGCCGATGTGGGTTTGTTTTTGCGCGTGGCAAAAACGGGGATAGGCGAGGTGCCATTAACACCCCTGCGGCTGTCGCGCAACAACCGCTCATGCCCGGCGGTGGTGGATTGGATCAATATGCATTTCCCGCAAGTCTTTCCTGCGGCGGATGAGCCGTTACGCGGCGAGATTACCTATCGTCCCTTCGTTGCCACGCGGGAAATCCTGCCTCAGGCTGGGGTCAGCGTGCATCTGGTGGCGGTTGATCAATCTGCTGATGGCGAAATCGTTGCGCGGTGCGAAGCGCAAAAAATGATCGCGATCATCAGCGAGGAATGGCGACAGGATCCGCAGCGGCAGATTGCCGTTTTAGTGCGCGCGCGGGACCATTTGGCGGCGCTGGTCACCGCGTTGCGGCAACACACCAACTGGCATTTTTCTGCTGTGGATATCGAACCTTTAGTGGGACGGCAGATCGTGCAGGATTTGATTGCGCTCACGCGTGCCTTGCACCATCGAGGCGACAGGCTGAACTGGCTGGCGATTTTGCGCGCGCCGTGGTGCGGCTTAACCCTGGCCGATTTATTTGCCTTGGCGGGGGACGATCATGCGGCGACGATCTGGTCGTTAATGAATGATGCCCAGCGCGTTGCGCGCTTGAGTGCAGATGGCCAGCTGCGGGTACAGTTTATGCGGTCTGTGTTGACCGAAGCGTTGGCAGGGCAGGGGCGACAGCGACGGCGGGCGTGGATTGAAAACGTCTGGCAGCAACTCGGCGGGCCACAGTGTCTTATGCACGAAAACATGCGCCAGGACGCCCATGCTTTTTTCAATCGGCTGGATACACTCGATGCGGCGGGGCGCTTTGCGGTGGATAGCCTGGAGGACGACATGGCAGCGCTTTTTGCGGCAGTCGATGCCGCTGCCGATGGCCGGTTGCAGCTGATGACCGTTCATAAATCCAAGGGGCTGGAATTTGATACGGTGATTTTGCCGGGACTGCATAAAAAATCCTCTGGGCGTGACGTGTCCTTGCTGGCGTGGGATACCTTTGCTTTGGTTTCTGGCGAGCGGCTGGTTGCTGCCCCAGTGAATGCACGGCGTGCGAACAAGGCAGAACCGACGGTATATGACTTCCTGCAAAAACTGGAGCAGGAACGCAAAAGCAACGAGGAAGCGCGGGTGCTGTATGTCGCGGCCACCCGCGCAGTGCGTCGCCTGCATCTGGTGGCGGGTGTGTGGGCGGGCAAAGAGGGGACGCCAGGAGATGGAGCAGGGCTCGCTCCACCGTTGGCGGGAACACCGCTAGGCCGCTTGTGGCCAACATTGAGTGCGTCAAAACTATTTATCGGAGGGGAAGACCGATCAGCAGTTGCTCAGGACGTATGGGCTAATGCATCCGATCTTGCCACCTTTGTGCCGCAACTGGTTCGGCAGAAAAATCTGCCAGTGCGCATGCTTAAGGCTGATTCGTCAGTATTGTCTGCATTGTCTCCGCCACTAACGCTGCCAAACACCACTGATACCTTCGCGCAGGAAACAACCACAGATACCCTGGCCGCCGTGCTTGGCACGCTCACCCATGCGTGCCTTGAACAAATGGCGGGCCAGGTGGATGTGTGGAATGAGGCGCGCCTGAACGGCTTGCAGCCTGCCGCTGAAAGCTGGCTTGCCAGCCGTGGTTGGGCACCTGCCGAGGCCAGTCGTGGCGCGGCGCGCGTGGTAGCGATGCTGCGTACAGCGGTGACCAGCGAAGCGGGCCACTGGTTGCTGGCGGCACATGAAAATGCGGCGGCTGAATTGGCTCTCTCAAAAGCCGGCGCTACGGATATGACAGAATCGATGGGTTCGATGGAAACACGGGTGATTGATCGCACGTTTACTGACAGCGGTGTGCGCTGGATTATTGACTATAAAACGGCTGACCTTGGCCCGCAGCCGAGTGAGGCGCAGTTTGCCACTCACGCCGAGCGTTTTCGCACCCAACTGGAAAGGTATTCACACCTCTTTAAAGGGGAGAATTTGCCGCAGCAACTGGGTATTTTCTATGTGGCGCATGGCAGGCTGGTCCGGCTTGCGCGCCATTCATGTCGTGATGCGGGTGATTGATCTTTTGCAAGAAGCAAAGTATCATGATTTAGTCAGTAATAATAAAAACACGTTTTAAAACAGAAATTATTTATTTTTGGGATTTTGTCTATAGACAACAGAAATAACAGTCGCTTTGACGTCCATAAAAAAGGAGATGCTGCAATGAAAATTGAAAAATTCAAGGACAATGGTCGCTACGATAGCTACATGAATCTGGACGAAGGTTGGCTGGATCGCCGCGTGTTCTGGGAGCAAGCCATTTACGATCGCGAAATGGAACAGATTTTTGCCCGCTGCTGGTTGTTCGTTGCGCATGAGTCGCAAATTCCAAATCCGGGCGATTTTCTTACCACTTACATGGGTGAAGATGGCGTCATTGTTTGCCGCCAAAAAGACAACTCCGTTAAAGTGTTTCTCAATTCCTGCCCTCATCGTGGCAACAAGGTCAATTTTGCCGATGCCGGAAATACCCGTCGCTTTGTGTGCAACTACCACGGCTGGGGCTTTGGTACGGATGGCGCGCTCATGGGCATGCACGAAGAGTATTGCTACGATGCGGGTGATATTGATAAATCCCAGTGGGGTTTGAAACAGGTCGCCAAAGTTGGCAATTACAAAGGTCTGGTTTTTGCCACGTTTGACGAAGCTGCTCCCAGCCTGGAAGATTATCTCGGTGATTTCCGTTGGTACCTCGACATGCTGCTCGACAATGAAGATGGGGGTACCGAACTCATCGGCGGCTGTATCAAGTCAGTCATTGGTGCGAACTGGAAGTTTGGTGTTGAAAACTTTATTGGGGATGCCTATCACGCCGGTTGGACGCATGATTCGGGCACGCGTGCCATGAATAATGGCCAGCCTTTCCCTGCGATCGACATGAAGAGCTCTTACCACGCGAGCATGAATGGTCACGGCTGGGAATTCGGCACCGAAGGCATGGGTGATCTCGTTCTTCTTGGACGGCCGAAAGTGCTGGAGTATTACAACAAGATTCGTCCGAAAATGGCTGAGCGACTGGGTGAAATGCGTTCGAAGATTTTTGGTTCAGTGGCTTCCGCCTCGATTTTTCCGAATGTTTCGTTCCTGCCGGGTATTTCCACCTTCCGTCAGTGGATGCCCAAAGGGCCGACGCAGTTTGAATTGCGTACCTGGGTCATCGTCAACAAGAGTATGCCGGATGACATCAAAAACGAGATCACCAAAGGTGTCATGCAAACGTTTGGTCCAGGCGGCGCGTTTGAAATGGATGATGGCGAAAACTGGGAAAACTGCACGCAAACCAACCGTGGCGTGGTTACCCGACGGGAAAAACTGCATTACCGCAGCGGGATCAACCGTCGCATTGAACATCCCGAATTGCCGGGCATTGTGTATCAAGGCCAATATAACGATGCGAACCAGCGCAACATGTATCAGCGTTGGCTGGACTTGATGAATGCGGAGAACTGGAAAGACGTGCCGGAACGGTATTCGCCCCGTTTAAACGGGAAAGAGACCATGGGCCCTAAGTCCGGGCTTAAAGTTGCTTGAGTCTTATTTCTCCATGTCTATCTAGTCCAAGAAAGAGTCACAATGAATCTGGAAATTCTCAAAACGATCGAACAGACCTTGTACCGTGAAGCCCGGTTGCTTGACCAGGAGCGCTATAAAGAATGGGTTGGCATGCTGACAGACGATATTCACTATCACATGCCCGGTATTGAAAACCGCTATCGCCGCGACAAAACAGAGCAGGTGCATGACATGACCCGCATGGCGTTTTACGACGACAATCTGGAAGACCTTAAAAAACGGCTGCGGCGTCTTGAAACGGGTACTGCCTGGTCGGAGGATCCGGCCACACGCTACACTCACTTGATTACCAATATCGAAGTGGTGCCAACGGAGAAAGAAGACGAAATGCTGGTCTATTCGAATTTTCTCGCCTATCGCAATCGCAATGAAAAAGATCAGGACACATTGATTGGCAATCGTGAGGATATCTGGCGTAAAACGGCCGAAGGCTACAAACTGGCCAAGCGTATGATTATTCTCAAGCAGAACGTTTTATTGAGCAAAAATCTCAACGTTTATTTGTAAGCTTGTTCGCAGGAGAAAAGAGGTTCCTATGTTTGATTACCTTCGCTACTATGTCGTTTCATTGATGCTCATCATCGGTATCGCTGGTTTTGCTGCGGGCGGATACTGGATGTGGGCAGGGATTGGTACGTATCTTGTGCTGTTCGTGCTGGCGCTTTTTTCTGGACGTGACTATCAGTTAAGGAAAATCAGGCATCCGATGCTGGCCGATATTCCGTTGTATCTGCACCTGGTACTCATGATTGCCCTGTTTGGCGCTTTCGCCTGGCGGGTGGGTGCCGGGGTAGGCCTGCCTTCAGGGTGGCCAACGGTGGTGGCAGTGATTGGCGGGATTGCCAGTCTGGTTTGGCTTTCGGTTGCGCCGAATGTGCCTGTGGCGCATGAATTGATGCATAGGCGCGATGCTTTTTCGCGCGGCGTTGCGATGCTGATGTGCGCTTTCTTTGCCGACCCCAACCGCGATGTGCCACACCTTACCGTGCATCATCTGGATTTTGATACGCCAGCGGATGGCGATACGGCGTACCGTGGAGAAAATGCCTATACATTCATGTGGCGCTGCACTGTACATAATTATCAAATGCTTTGGGCTAACGAGCGTAAAAGAAGGCATGCACTTGGCGCGCCGTTTTTCTCGATGAAAAACATGATTATCTGGGAAGTGTTGCTCGTTTTACTGGTTCCTCTGGGTGCTTATTTTCTCGGCGGCTGGTTGGCCGCTGCCTTGGTTTTTACAGCGCAGATCATCGCCAAATTTGCGCTTGAGGCACTCAACTATCTGCAACACTATGGGTTGATACGCATACCAGGTGCGCCGGTGGAGGTTCAGCATACATGGAATCATCTGAACTGGTGGGATCGTGTGGTTGGCTATGAAATCACTAATCACATTGATCATCACCGCGACGGTTTTATGCGGTTTGATGAGCTTCGCCCGCACGCTGATGCACCGCAAATGCCCAATATTTTTGTCTGCGCGCTCAGTGCGTTCATTCCACCCATTTGGTTTAAATTGATTGCCATGCCGCGTCTGAAGAACTGGGATTTAAACTTTGCCAGCCCGGCAGAACGGGTCTTGGCACGTGAAGCAAACCGTCGCGCTGGCTGGCCCGACTGGCTTGCTGAGGCGAGTTAAACGCTCGCTTCATGTTCGATTGTGAAAGCCATCACTGCGTAAAACAGTGATGGCTTTTTTGTGCTTATTTACTTATTTATTGGTGGGTGATACCGGTACTGTACGTCGCATCTTGGGTAGCTCCGCCAGCAAGACACCGGCTAGCGTGACTAAGCCTCCTACGACATGGAACGTGTGCAACTTTTCATTCAATGCTGCGACAGCGATGAGTGCCACAAAAATAGGTAACAGGTTCATGAAGAGCATCGCCCGATTGGCGCCTAGATGGACTACGCCTTGCATCCAGAAAAATCCGGCAGCAATGGACGAGAAAATACCCGCGAATAAAACCAGCGGGAGGTTCTCTTGTGTGATGGGCGAATCTGGTGAGAGCAAATATACCGGTAGCAGCATGAGTACAGCTACCATGATTTGCATGTAAAGCATTTGCCAGGGGGGTAATGGCACAGCCCATTTGCGCAACAGGACGCTATAGGCACCATAGGCAATTGTCCCAATGAGCATCAGCCCGTCACCAATGGCAATGCCTTGGCTCATTAGATTAAGGGGTTGCCCTTTAGTCACGAGAATCAGAATGCCAAAAATGGATAATGCCGCGCCCACGACCAGCAAGGGTGTTGGTCGTTCTTTGAGAAGCAGCGTACTGAACAGCATGGTATTTAATGGCATCAACGAGCCAATCAGTCCCATGTTGGTGGCTGACGTGCTGGCCGCTGCGTAGTAAGCCAGGCTTTGAAATAGAACCATGCCTAAAAACGAGAATACGATAATTTTTGGCAGATAGCTGACCACAGCCGCCCTGTTTGCCCATACTTTTTGCACCATGAAGGGCGTCATGACTAGCCCTGCCAATAACCAGCGGTCAAACGAAATAACGCCTGGATCAATGGCGCCGGCAGAAAGTTTGCTCACGATTGTATTGAACGCCCAGATCAGAATGGCGATGAGCGGAAACGATAGATATTTTATGGACATTTTTTGGTATGGCAGAAGCCATTTGTGAGTTAAGTTTTTTGTTCTCGCCGTATCACCAGCGCCGATTTTTTTATGAAGCCGATCTGTCGTTCACCTGTAATGCGGTAAGCAGATCTTGTTCTAGTTTAACGAGTGTGCCAGTTTGCGTTAAGGCTTGTCCGCTGACTAAAAATACATCTTCAACGCGCTCGCCCAGGGTACCAATTTTTGCTGTGTGTAATCTGACGTGGTATTCATCCAGTACTTGAGCGATGGCGTAGAGTAGCCCGGGGCGATCTACTGCGCTGATGTTCATCAGATATTGCTCGCCGCGCTCGTCCGGGCGAATCTCGCATGCCGGGGTGATCGGGAAATGACGAACCAGGCGCGACAGCCGTCCTGCGGGTATTGAAGGCAGTGGTGGCCGGGTGATCAGTTGCTGTATTAGATCATGTTCGATCAGGCCGATCATGTCGCGATAGGCGACCCCAAAACCTGGGGCGAAAATAATAAAGCTGTCCAAGGCGTGGCCGTTGCGGGTGGTATGGATGCGAGCATCCAGAATGTTGTACCCAAGGCGCGCGAAAAATCCACACAAACGGGCAAACAGTTGCGGCTGGTCGGGACAATACACCATGACCTGCAACCCCTCGCCACTGGGGTTGAGATGGGCGCGAACAACGGGCTCTTGCGTATCAACGCAGTGGTAAAGATTGCGTGTGTGCCAGGCAATTTCTTCGGCATGCTGGCGCATGAAGTAACTGATATCGAGCTGTTCCCATAAGGTTTGTTCAACCCCGTGACGCAAGCCGTAATAACGCAGAATGCGGCGGGCATCTTCTTGGCGTTCGGCGACGCCGGCGAGCTGTGGTATTGCATCACCGGCGAGTAGCTTGGCCGTCATGCGATACAAGTCTTCCAGCAGCTTGCCTTTCCAGTTGTTCCACACTTTGGGACTGGTGCCACGAACGTCCGCCACGGTCACGAGGTATAGCGCGGTCAGGCGTCGCACATCGCCCACGCGCTGGGCAAATGCTGCGATGACCTGCGGGTCTGAAAGGTCTTTTTTTTGCGCGACTTGCGACATGGTCAGGTGCTCTGCAACAAGGAAGGCCACTAAATCAGTGTCTTCCTGGTTAAGGCCATGGTCATGACAAAACGTGGTTGCATCAGCGACACCGAGTGTGGAATGGTCGCCACCGCGTCCTTTGGCGATGTCATGGAACAAGGCGGCAAGATAGAGCAGCCAGTGACGGTCAAACTCGGCCATGAGTCGCGAGCAAAACGGATACTCGTGCGCAAACTCAGGCATCGTAAAACGCCGTAGATTGCGTATGACTTGCAAAATATGTTGATCGACAGTGTAGACGTGAAACAAATCGTGTTGCATCTGACCAACGATGCGGCCAAAGGCTGGCAGGTAGCGACCAAGGATGTCGTATTGATTCATCCGCCGCAGAGCATGAATAAGATGCGGTTGCTGAAAAAGGCTAAGAAACAGCGCGCGATTTGCTGGATCAGCGCGAAACCGGGCATTGATCCGATGACGCGACCGCCACAGGGCGCGCAAGGTGCGGGGCGTCATGCCCTTGATTTCACCACGCTGCATTTGCACTAGAAAACATTCAAGCAGAGCGCGGGGCGAACGCTCAAAGGTGTCATCTTCGCGCACATCGAGCAGTTCGCGCACCGATTGAAAGTGCGCGTTGATGACGACAGGCGCCCCCGCCTGGGTTGGCAGCAGGTGATCGGCCAGGGCTTGCATGGTGAGAGTATTGAGCTGGGTGACCAGTTTGGCTGTTTTGTAATAGTGCTGCATCAGCACTTCAGAGGCGCGCTTGGCTTCTGTCGCCACCATGCCTAAGGTGTCCGCGAGCTTTTCCTGGTAATCAAACAGCAGACGATCTTCGCGGCGACCTGTTAGCAAATGCAAGTGAATGCGTAATTCACGCAGGCGGCTTTCGCTGCGGGCTAACAGCCGTGCTTCAATCGCGGTAATGATGCCAGCCTGCGCCAAGGCCTGCCATGTATCACCCAGCTGCGCAGCACGCGCAACCCAGTGAATGATTTGCAAGTCACGCAACCCGCCGGGGTTTTCTTTGCAATTGGGTTCCAGACTGTAGGGGGTGTCGTTATAACGCGCGTAGCGCTCGGCTTGTTCTAACTGCTTGGCTTTTAGAAAAGCTACGGGATTGAGTGCAGCGCGGAAACTTTTCTCAAAGTTTTCATACAGGCTGGAGTCACCAATCAGATAACGTGCCTCAAGTAGCGACGTCTGTATGGTGATGTCGCGTGCCGACTCTGTCAGGCACTCGCTTACCGTGCGCACGCTGTGACCAATATCGAGCCCGATATCCCACAGAATGCCGACCAGGGCAGCTATTTTTTCTTCGCGTGCTGCCGCTTCGCCCACAGGGGTAGCCAAGGTGGCATCGCCAGTCGGTTGAGGTTGCAAAATCAGAAAATCCACGTCAGACGCTGGGTAAAGTGCACCACGGCCATAACCACCGACAGCGACCAGTGCCATGTCTGTTGGTAGATCAAGCGCTATCCAAAGTTCGCGCAGAATGTCATCTACCAAGGTTGCACGGTTGGCGAGCAATTCGCGGCTATGCTGGTTTTGGCGCCAGATGCTCGCTAACTGCGCCTGTGCTGCTGCCAGTTGCTGCCGTGTCGCCGCAGCAAGTGCGCGCATGTCTTCCATGTCAGGCGAGAATTTTGATGTGTTCAGGACAGGGTAGTGTGCCAGCAGACAGGGTTAATACTTCGACGCCTGTTTCGGTGACTGTCAGGGTATGCTCAAACTGAGCAGAAAGACTGCGGTCTTTGGTTACAATCGACCAGCCATCGGGCAGCTCTGAAATAGCCGCTTTGCCGGCATTGATCATGGGCTCGATGGTAAAGACCATGCCTGGCTCCATGATCGGTCCGCTGTTGGCGCTGCCGTAGTGCAACACCTGGGGTTCTTCATGAAATTTACGCCCTGTGCCATGGCCGCAAAATTCGCGCACTACTGAAAAGCCAGCTGCTTCAGCATACTTTTGGATAGCCGCACCAATCGCACCCAGTCGCACACCGGGTTTAACTTGTGCAATTCCGATCCACATGCATTCAAAAGTCACTTTGACTAGTCGCTTGGCCAGAATCGATGCGTCACCCACAATAAACGTACGGCTGGTGTCTCCGTGCCAACCATTTTTTATATTTGTGATATCCAGGTTGACAATATCCCCGTTTTTCAAGGGCCGATCATTCGGCACACCATGACATACCTGATGATTGATCGAAGCACAGATGGATTTGGGGAATGGCGTATGCCCTGGCGGGGCGTAGTTGAGTGGTGCGGGAATGCAGTTTTGTACATTCACGGTGTAGTCATGGCACAGTCGATCCAGCTCGGCTGTGGTTACGCCGGGTTTAACGAAGGGTTCAATGTAATCCAGCACCTCGGCGGCAAGACGGCAAACCTCGCGCATCTGGACGATGTCGTCAGGGGTTTTAATGGAAATGGACATGAGAAATCAGCAGGAGGTGATAAAGCAAATCATTTTAACCGCTCACGCCCTGGTTTCGCACGCTACGCGCCGTATTACCGGTGCCGACTTTTCGATTGTGGGCGCATTGCATGGGATGAAGTCATTGCCAGCTGATGCGCTTGCATCCCATGGGGTAGGGCGGCTAGAATAGCGATTCTGTCCGGGATGGTCCTGGACGGAAATCCACACGTCTGGCACCGATAGGGTGGCGTTTGCAAGATTTAACCCTTGCAGAGCAGCACGGCCGGGCGGCGGTTCAACCCAATCGGAGATACTCGATGAGCACTACTATGCGCCAAATGTTGGAGGCCGGCGTTCACTTCGGCCACCAAACACGTTTCTGGAATCCCAAGATGGCCCCTTATATCTTCGGCCATCGCAACAAAATCCATATTGTTAACCTTGAAAAGACCTTCGTTAAATACAACGAAGCGATTGCGTTCGTACGCAAGCTGGCCGCTAAAAAAGGCACGATTCTTTTCGTCAGTACCAAACGTCAGGCGCGCGAGATTATCGCTGAAGAGGCTACGCGTTGCGGTATGCCTTACGTCGATGACCGCTGGCTCGGCGGCATGATGACCAACTTCAAAACCTTGAAGTTGTCTGTCAAGCGCCTACATGAGTTGGAGCAGCTGGAAACAGACGGTGGCTTGGCCAAATTGTCTAAAAAAGAAGGCCTCACTTTGCAACGGGAGATGGACAAGCTCAGAAAGTCCATCGGTGGTATTAAAAACATGGCCGGTTTGCCCGATGCGATTTTTGTCATCGATGTGGGTTATCACAAAATTGCCATCACTGAAGCCGGCAAGCTCGGTATTCCGTTGATTGGCGTGGTGGATACCAATCACTCGCCTGAAGGCGTGACCTACGTTATTCCTGGCAATGACGACTCTACACGCGCTATTCGCTTGTACGCGCGTGGTATTGCTGACGCTATTCTGGAAGGCCAAAATCAAGCCATGGGCGATCTCGTCCAAGAGTTGGCCGGTGACGAAGAGTTTATTGAAGTTGATGGTGAGGGTGCGTCTGCAGATTAATTTGCAAGCGTGGCTAATGGCGGGGAGGGCATTTAGAATTTAGTCGCTCCCCGTTTTTTGATGCCGCTTTTTTGTGTAATGTTTCTGAAATTGGAGTCAAGCAATGGCGGAAATCACCGCAAGTATGGTCAAAGAATTGCGCGAAAAGACCGATGCGCCCATGATGGAGTGCAAAAAAGCGCTAACAGAAGCTGCTGGCGAAATGGATAAAGCTGAAGAAATTCTGCGCGTTAAGCTCGGTAGCAAGGCATCCAAGGCTGCAAGTCGTGTGGCCGCCGAAGGTGTGGTTGCCATGCATATCAGCGCTGATGGCAAATTGGGCAGCATTCTGGAAATTAATTCGGAAACTGATTTTGTTGCCAAGAACGATGATTTTCTCAAGCTGGCTGCCGATTGCGCCGCTTTGGTAGCCACAAAAAATCCGGCTGATATTGCTGCATTATCTGCGTTAGAGTTAGGCGGTGGCACTGTTGAATCCTTGCGCACGGGGTTGATCGGCAAGATTGGCGAAAACATGAGCTTGCGCCGTTTTGTGCGCTTTGAAGCAAAAGGGCGGCTGGCTTCGTATATTCACGGCGGCTCGAAAATTGGTGTCATGGTGGATGTGGTGGGTGGCGATGAGTCCCTGGCTAAAGATATTGCGATGCATATTGCAGCCTCTAAACCGAAGTCACTGGATGCCTCCGGAGTTTCTCCTGAATTGCTGGAAACAGAGCGTCGTATTGCCATAGAAAAAGCGCGCGAATCAGGCAAGCCTGAGGCCATGCTGGAAAAAATTGCTGAAGGAACCGTGCAAAAATATCTGCGCGATGTCACTTTGTTAGGCCAGGTGTTCGTCAAAGCCGCAGATGGTAAACAAACCATTGAGCAGCTTTTGAATTCCAAGGCCGCTTCAGTTGCCAGCTTTACCCTGTACGTGGTGGGTGAAGGCATCGAGAAAAAAGTGACGGACTTTGCTGCCGAAGTCGCTGCTCAAGCCGCTGCTGCTGCAGAAAACAAATAATACATGGCCGCGCCAAAATTTCGCCGTATTTTGCTCAAGCTCTCTGGCGAGGCACTGATGGGAGATGATGCTTATGGCATTAATACCCCGATGCTCAATAGTATTGTGGCTGAAATTAAAGGCGTGGTTGATCTAGGGGTTGAAGTCGGTGTGGTCATTGGCGGTGGAAACATTTTCCGTGGCATGTCGGGTGTGGCTACCGGCATGGATCGAGCCACAGCTGATTACATGGGTATGCTGGCGACAGTGATGAACGGGATGGCTTTGTCAGATGCCATGCGTCAGGCAGGACTTGGCGCCCGGGTGCAGTCTGCACTCAATGTGGAGCAGGTTGTTGAGCCCTATATTCGCGGCAAGGCCATTCGGTACCTTGAAGAAGGTAAGGTGGTTATTTTTGCGGCAGGTACGGGGAACCCCTTCTTCACAACAGATACTGCGGCAGCCTTGCGAGGTGCGGAAATAGGCGCTGAAATCGTATTGAAGGCGACAAAGGTTGATGGCATCTATACCGCTGATCCTAAAAAAGACGCTGCGGCAACGCGTTTTGCGCGCATCAGTTTTGATGAGGTGATTCAACGCAATCTCGCCGTTATGGATGCCACCGCGTTTGCCTTGTGTCGAGACCAAAAACTACCGATCAATGTGTTTTCAATTTTTAAATCAGGCGCGCTCTTGCGTGTGGTGATGGGCGAAGACGAAGGAACACTGGTTCACGTTTAAACTTGTTAGGCCATGTGCAGGCGCGCATGCAGGCGTTTAATTCAGGAGTCTTTTGATGATCCCCGAGCTGAAAAAAATCACCGAACAAAAGATGCAAAAGAGTTTGGAGTCGCTGCAAGCCGATCTGGCGAAAGTGCGCACCGGCCGAGCGCATACGGGCATACTGGATCATGTTCAAGTTGATTATTATGGTTCGCCAATGCCGATCAACCAAGTAGCGAATATCACTCTGCTTGATGCGCGAACGATTGGTGTACAGCCATGGGAAAAACCCATGGTGTCCAAAGTTGAAAAGGCCATTCGTGATGCTGATCTAGGGTTAAACCCTGCTACGCAAGGTGATGTGATTCGTGTGCCGATGCCGGCTTTGACCGAAGAGCGTCGCCGTGACTTGATCAAAGTCGTGAAGCATGAAGGTGAAAATGCCAAGATCGCGATACGTAATCTGCGTCGCGATGGCAATACACACCTCAAGGAGGCGCTGAAAAATAAAGAGATTTCCGAAGATGAGGAGCGCCGCGTACAAGACGACATCCAGAAGCTGACTGATCGTTATGTGCTTGAGGTGGACAAGCTGCTAGCCGATAAAGAAAAAGATTTGATGGCGGTTTGACCCACATCACCGCGATTGTCTTGCACCGAACTGCGAAGAAATTCTAATGGCAAAATTCACGAGTTCAACCCAGACGATACCGAATGTCAGTGATATTCCGCGACATGTCGCCATGATCATGGATGGGAATGGGCGTTGGGCGAAAAAACGTTTCTTGCCACGCGTGGCTGGCCATAAACGAGGTGTTGAGACTGTTCGTTCGATGGTAAAGGTTTGCATTTCGCAAGGCATTGAGTACCTTACCCTGTTTGCTTTTTCTTCGGAAAACTGGCGTCGCCCCGCCGATGAAGTTTCGTTTTTGATGAATCTTTTTTTCACTGCACTACAGAGTGAAATTAGTAAACTAAATGCGAATGGTGTTTGTTTGCATGTTGTGGGCGACTTGCAAGCCTTTGAGCCACAGTTGTTAGCATTGATTCACGAAGGTGAGGCACTTACTGCCAACAATACGCGTTTGACGCTGACGATTGCTGCTAACTATGGTGGTCGCTGGGATATCTTGCAGGCGGCCAATCAGTTAGCGCTGGCTCATCCAGAAAAAATCGGACATTACACAGAGGCTGATCTGATTCCTCATTTGATGATGGCCTATGCGCCCGAGCCCGATTTGTTCATTCGCACGGGGGGTGAGCAGCGCATCAGCAACTTTTTGCTGTGGCAGTTGGCCTATAGTGAATTTTATTTTACTGATACGTTGTGGCCTGACTTCACTGAGTCCGCATTAAGTGAAGCGATTCACTCTTACCAGCAGCGCGAGCGCCGTTTTGGGCGAACTGGTGAGCAGGTAAGCGACCAGAAAAATGACCAGACAAGCTCGGTCGCCGTATCATCGGCGCCGACTTTATAGCACTCATGAGTTTGCCATTGGCAATGACTGTGTCATTGATGGGCGCATGCCGGCAGGATGTCCAATCTTAATCAACGCGTAATTACCGCACTATGCCTGGTAGTTGGGTTGGGTGCAGTGCTGTTTACGTTTTCCGCTAGCGTAGCCGCGTTCGCTTTTGCGCTGATTGCTGCCTGCGCCGCCTGGGAATGGGGCGGCTTGATGCGGCAAGATCAACCGGCGCGCATCATGTATGCCTTTGTTTTATTGCTGTTCTGCTGGCAAGTGCACATTTTTTCCGCAACATTGACACCCATTCTGTTGACTATTTCTGTGGTGTTCTGGTTAACGATCGTGCCCTTTTGGCTATGGCGAAAATGGACACTTGGCGGGAATGACTTTTTGGGCTATCTCATGGGTGTTCTGGTAATTCTGCCCACATGGGCTGCCATGGTGTTTTTATACACTGTCGGTCCGTGGGTATTACTGGCAACGATGGCAATTGTTTGGGTGGCTGATATCGGGGCGTATTTCACAGGCCGTGCGTTTGGCCGACATAAATTGGCTCCCACCATCAGTCCGGGTAAAACCTGGGAAGGCGTTGCCGGGGCGCTGTTGGGGGTAGGGGTCTATAGTGTGTGTTTGCTGGTTTATTCCCCTGCAACGAACACCTTGCACTGGGGTCAGTTGGCGTTGATTTTGCTGCTGCTGACAGCAGTAAGTGTGGTGGGTGATTTATTCGAGTCATTATTAAAACGCCAAGTGGGGATAAAGGATAGCAGCGGGTTGCTGCCTGGCCATGGAGGTATATTGGATCGCATCGACAGCTTGACGTCCACCTTGCCGCTGGCTGCATTCGTGCTCTATTTTTTCGTATGATGAATCTGACTATTCTCGGTGCAACCGGCTCTATTGGCGTAAGCGCGCTGGATGTTGTCGCGCGTCATCCAGATCGGTATAAGGTCGTTGCACTTAGCGGCCATACCCGCATCGAACTGCTTGCCGAACAGTGCCATCAATTCAAACCCGCTTATGCAGTGACTGGCAGTGCGACAGCTGCACAACAGTTGACACATCTGCTTTCAGCCGGTGGCTCTAACACCCAGGTTTTGTATGGCGCTGACGCGCTGGCGCATATTGCCAGCTTGTCTGAAGTGGATGCGGTCATGGCGGCTATTGTCGGTGCAGCAGGTCTTATGCCGACGCTGGCTGCGGTGAGCGCTGGCAAACGCGTTTTGCTGGCCAATAAAGAAGCACTGGTCATGGCGGGTGATATTTTCATGGCAGAAGTGCGTCAATCTGGCGCGTGCTTGTTGCCGATCGACAGTGAACACAATGCGATATTTCAATCCATGCCCGCAGGATATGCAGGAGATTTTTCTCCTGCTGGAATCAGCCGTATTTTGCTCACAGCCTCAGGAGGACCATTTCGGGATATCAAGATAGAAGCACTATCGAGTGTGACCCCGGCGCAAGCGGTAGCCCATCCCAAATGGGTCATGGGAAGAAAAATTTCCGTTGATTCAGCAACCATGATGAACAAGGGGCTTGAAGTCATCGAGGCGCATTGGTTGTTTAACGCACCAGCTGATCGTATTGAAGTAGTGATTCACCCACAAAGCGTTATTCATTCGCTGGTTGAATATGCCGATGGCTCTGTGCTCGCTCAACTGGGTAATCCGGATATGCGAACTCCGATTGCACATGCCCTGGCTTGGCCGCAACGCATTGATTCCGGTGTGCAAAAACTCGATTTGTTTGCCATAGGGCAGCTTACGTTCGAGCGTCCGGATCTGGCACGTTTTCCTTGTCTTGGCTTGGCATATCAGGCCTTGCGGGCGGGCGGGAATGCGCCGGCTGTGTTGAATGCAGCAAATGAAGTCGCGGTGAGCGCATTTTTGGCGGGGCATTTACCCTTCCTTAAAATTGCCACAGTGATTGCTGAAGCGCTAGAGGTTGTGCCGCACAGTGCCGTGACGACGATAGATATGGTTATGGCGGCTGATCATCAGGGGCGAGTTGCAGCTAAACGTGCTTTGCCCGCTTACGTACAGTGAGGAGTAGCTAGTGAATTTTCAAATGATCGCACTCTATGCAGGCGCTTTTCTCTTGGCACTGGGCCTGTTGGTCTTGATTCATGAGCTGGGCCATTATTTTGCTGCACGCCGATGCGGTGTCAAAGTATTACGGTTTGCGATCGGCTTTGGGCCGGTCATGTGGTCACGTCGTTTCGGTAGCGATCAAACGGAATGGACCATTGGGCTGTTGCCCTTGGGTGGCTATGTCAAGATGCTTGATGAGCGTGAGGGTGATGTCGCCGCTAGCGAGTTGTCACGCGCTTTTAACCAGCAAGCTGTTGGTCGCCGTGCCTTTATTGTTGTTGCCGGACCTGTAGCTAATTTGCTGCTGGCCATTTTTCTTTACTGGCTGGTGTTCATGGCGGGCATGATCGAATTGAAGCCGCGCCTGGGTGTTCCACCACAGGGAAGCCCCGCAGCGGTTGCCGGAATTGAGGCGGGTTTCACCGTGCGTGCCGTGAATGGCAAATCCATTGCCAGCTGGCAGGATTTACGCTGGGAAGTGATGCGGCAGGCGATGAATGTGGCGGCGCTGGAGCTGGATGGTACGACAAGCGAGGGGTCGTCAGTGAGTTATCACCTCGATAATCTGCGGTTTTCACTGGCCGAGATCGAAAAAGATCCATTGACCCCACTGGGTTTACTGCTCTATAGGCCGCCTTTGCCTGCGATTGTCGGACAGATTATGCCGACCTCTGCCGCTGCCATTGCTGGCTTTCGTACGGATGATCGGGTGCTGGAAATTGATGGCAAAAAAATTTCCGAGTGGGCTGACATTGGCGCTATCGCACGCAATGCTGCTGGGCGTCCGTTAGTTTTTACTATTGAGCGGACCGGGCAGCAGATGAATCTGACGGCAACCCCTCAGCTGAATGGGGAGGGTGAAGCACGTGTTGGCAGACTGGGGATGGCTGTCAAGGAAGATGTGTCAGTGATGACTGAAATGACCACTCTGGTTCGTTATAACCCTTGGGAAGCCGCGACTCGCGCGGTGGCTAAAACATGGGATACCGCGATTATCAGTTTGCGCATGATGGGACGCATGATCACGGGGGAGTTGTCCTGGAAAAATCTTTCCGGTCCCGTCACCATTGCCGATTACGCAGGCCAAACAGCGCGTCTTGGGCTGAGCTATTACCTTAGTTTTATTGCGTTGATCAGTATCAGCCTTGGTGTGCTTAATTTGCTGCCTGTTCCGGTTCTGGATGGGGGGCATTTAATGTATTATCTTGCAGAATTCATCAAGGGAAAGCCGCTCTCTGATCGAGTTTTGGCGATTGGACAACAGGTAGGTTTTGCCCTGCTGGCACTGCTCATGCTGTTTGCTTTTTATAACGACTTTAATCGTCTTTTTTCCAGTTGATTTTCGGCTATTTTCTAGCTATTTTTCTGGCTAATCTGTGTTTTTATCGAACGAATAACAATGAATAAAAAATTACTTGCTGGTTTAGTTTCAGCTTTGCTGGCGCGTGCGGTTTTTGCGTTCGAGCCATTCCAAATCAAAGATATTCGTGTTGAAGGGATTCAACGCACAGAGGCAGGTACTGTGTTCTCGTATTTGCCCGTCAAGATTGGCGACACGATCAATGATGAAAAAGCCGCCAGCGCCATCAAAGCGCTGTTCGCCACCGGATTTTTTAAGGATGTCCGGCTTGAAATTGATGGCCAGATTCTGGTGGTCGTGCTCGAAGAACGCCCAGCCATTGCAACACTTGATTTTGTTGGGCTGAAGTCCTTCAAGGCCGAAGATCTTAAGAAAGGTTTGCGTGATATCGGGCTTGCTGAATCGCGTATTTTTGACCGTGCGATGGTGGAGCGTGCCGAGCAAGAACTCAAGCGTCAATTTCTTTCGCAAGGCCGCTATGCAGTCGATATCAAAGTGACGGTCACCCCACTCGAACGTAATCGTGTGGCAATCAAGTTTGTTGTGAATGAAGGTGAAGTTGCCAAAATCAAGCAAATCAATATCGTCGGCGCAAAAGCCTATAAAGATAGCAATCTGCTCAAGTTGATGGCGCTTAGCACTTCGGGTTGGCTGACGTGGTACACGAAAAACGATCAGTACTCAAAACAAAAGCTTTCAGGTGATCTGGAAACGCTGCGCTCTTACTACATGAATCAGGGTTACCTCGAATTCAATGTCGAATCTACCCAGGTATCTATTTCTGCTGACAAGCAAGATATTTACATCACTATCAACATCAGTGAAGGTGAAAAGTACACCATTTCAACCGTTAAGCTGGCGGGCAATCTTCTGTTGCCTGAGACGGAGTTGCTGAAGTTGGTGAAGATGAAACCTGGCGATGTTTTTTCGCGCGAATCAATGACTGAAACAACAAAAGCGATAAGCGATCGTTTAGGAGACGATGGTTACGCATTTGCCAATGTGAATGCAGCACCTGAGCTTGATAAAGAAAAACGTCAGGTCGCTTTTACGTTGATGGTCGACCCCGGTCGGCGCGTCTATGTGCGGCACATCAATGTAGTGGGAAACACACGCACTCGCGATGAGGTTATTCGCCGTGAAGTTCGTCAGATGGAGTCCGCCTGGTATAACGGCGAACGTATCAAAAAGTCACGCGATCGCGTAGATCGTTTGGGATATTTTGAAGATGTCACCATGGAAACTCCTGCTGTTGCTGGGGCAACAGATCAAATTGATGTGGATTTGAAAGTCAAAGAAAAGCCCACCGGTAATATTTCACTGGGTGCAGGTTTTTCCAGTTCTGAAAAATTGACTTTATCGGGAGCCGTGCAGCAGGAAAACGTTTTTGGCAGTGGCAAGCATATTGGTGTACAAATAAGTACCAGTAAATCCAACCGCGTGTTGTCTTTGTCGCATACTGACCCCTATTACACGGTCGATGGTGTTAGCCGAGGCTTTGATATTTATACCCGCCGAACAGACACATCCTCGTTGTCGGTCAGTAGTTTTACAGCAGACTCAACCGGTGGTGGCGTGCGCTATGGGTTGCCGATTGGCGAGGATAACTATCTTTTCCTCGGCTTATCTGTTGACCATACGAATTTAAAAACAGGGACTTTTTCGGCGCAACGGTATATTGATTACGTCAATAAATTTGGCTCGGCAAGCAATACCTTATCCGGCACTGTGGGCTGGCAGAAGGATGAACGTGACAGCTTGCTGTACCCGACCAAGGGCACGTTAAATAGCGTTAGCCTCGAAGTTGCGTTACCTGGTAGCACCGCCACTTTTATGCGTGGTACATATAAACACCAGCGCTTCTCTCGCTTAAATGACATCTTTACCTTGGCATTGACGGGTGAGCTCGGCGTGGCGCGTGCCTATGGCAACAAAGAAGTGCCTTTCTTTAAAAACTTCTATGCGGGTGGTATTGGCTCTGTACGCGGGTTTGAATCCAACAGTTTGGGGCCGAGGGATGTGCTGACGGGTGACTTTTTAGGGGGCACCAAGCGCGTGACGGGCAGTACCGAGCTATTATTTGGTCTGCCAGGGGCCAAGCAGGATCGCTCATTCCGCTTCAGTGCTTTCGTTGATGCGGGCGGGGTGTTTGGTGAAGGAGAAAAACTCTCTGCGAGTAATTTTCGGGCTAGTACCGGTCTTTCTGCTTCATGGAACTCACCTGTAGGACCACTTAAATTTTCTTTTGCTAAACCGCTTAACAAAAAACCGGAAGACAAAGTTCAATCCTTCCAGTTTCAGTTAGGCTCCACTTTCTAAAAAACGACTTTTCGAGACTGTCATGCTAAAAAATATTGCGATTACTAGCATTGCGTTGCTCATGCTGTGTGGCGCGGCACACGCCGAAACTAAAATTGGTTTTATAAATAACCAGCGCATTTTGGCGGAGTCGCCACAGGCTGCCAAAGCGAAAAAAAGAATAGAAAAAGATTTCGAGAAGCGTGACCAAGAACTGCAGCGCATGGTGAAGCAGCTGCAGACGCTACAGGAATCATTAGATAAAAACTCGCCAACCTTGACGGAAGCCGACCGGCGTGCCAAAGAACGTGAGCTGGCGGATTTGACCCGTGATCTTCAGCGTAAGCAACGTGAGTTTCGTGAAGATCTCAGCCAGCGTCAAAATGATGAAATGGCGGCCATTTTTGAGCGGATAAACAAAGTGATTAAACAGATTGCTGACGCTGAAAAATTTGACATCATTCTGCAAGAAGCCGTCTATTTCAACCAGCGCATCGACATTACCGACAAGGTGATTAAAGCGCTGGGCGATGGCACGAAGTAGGTTGGTTTGACTGTGGTGTTGCGACTGGGTGAGATTGTCGCTCGTCTTGGGGGCGAAATAGTCGGTGCTGGTGATACGGCGAATTCATTCGATTTGTCCAATATATCCATTGAGCGTGTTGCACCGCTGGAAACCGCTGGCCCTGGCGACTTGTCTTTTTTATCGAACCCTAAATATCGCGCATTATTGGGTCATACGCGTGCATCGGCCGTGATCATGGCGCAGCCTGCCGATGCGATAGGCGCAGATTTTATAAATTCAAACGCATCTGTAACCGGATTTGCAGCCATTGTCACGCCACAACCCTACTTGTATTACGCCCGTGTCGCCCAGTGGTTGTCACCTCCATCCAAAGTCATTCCCGGAATTCACGCCAGCGCAGTCATTGAAGGTCAGGTAGCTGCCTCGGCCTCTATCGGCCCGCATGTGACAATAGGCACCGGTGCCCAGATTGGCGAACATGTTGTGATCGGCGCGAATTGCAGCATTGGTGAACACGTCGTCATTGAGTCTGCAACGCGCTTGGCGCCACACGTGACTATTTATGCTGGATGCGAAATTGGCGCGCGATGTATTGTTCATTCGGGGGTAGTCATTGGTGCGGATGGATTTGGCTTTGCCAGAGAACCTGAAGGTGCCTGGGTGAAAATCCCGCAAAACGGACGTGTTGTGATCGGCGACGATGTTGAAATTGGTGCGAACACCACAATCGATCGCGGTGCACTAGGCGATACTACCGTCGGCAATGGCGTCAAGCTGGATAACCAGATTCAGATTGGGCATAACGTGAAGATTGGCACAAACACGGCCATTGCAGGCTGTGTGGGTGTTGCTGGCAGCGCCAGTATTGGCGCGCGGTGTAGTATCGGCGGTGCTGCCATGATACAGGGCCATTTGACACTCGCTGACGATGTGGTGGTGACCACTGGCACTTTGGTTACCAAGTCAATCACGCGTGCCGGGACCTATAGCGGATCCTCCCCGTTTCTTGCCCACGCTGACTGGCTAAGAAATTTTTCGCATCTGCGCCATCTTGATGCAATGGCCGATAAAATTCGCGCCCTTGAACAACGGCTTCTAGCCAGGGAGAAAAAGCCATGAGCGAAAACAACTCGGGCGAATTAAATGATACCCAGATGGACATCCATCAAGTCCTGAATTATTTACCGCATCGCTATCCATTTTTGCTGATTGACCGTGTGCTGGAAGTCATCCCCGGTGAGCGAATTAGCGCCCTGAAAAACGTCAGTATTAACGAGCCGTTCTTTCCAGGTCATTATCCGCATCATCCGGTAATGCCCGGTGTCTTGGTGATTGAAGCCATGGCGCAAGCAGCGGCGATTTTGTCATTCAAGACGCTTGGCCAGCTCCCTGACGACAACTCGGTTTACTATTTTGTTGGCATTGATAATGCGCGTTTTAAAAAACCTGTTAGCCCTGGCGATCAACTGTTGATCGACGTCAAGCTATTGCTTAACAAGCGCGGTATATGGAAATATTCGGCGATCGCACGGGTTGATGGTACTACCGTTGCTGAAGCCGATTTAATTTGCTCGGTCAAGCCCAGCGCATGACGGCTATTCATCCGACCGCCATTGTTCACGCCAACGCGAAGCTGGGCAAGGGCGTCACTGTGGGCCCTTATTCGCTCATCGGCGAGCATGTCGAGATCGGCAGCAATACTGTCATTGGGCCGCATGTTGTCGTCACCGGGCATACTTCGATTGGCGAAGACAACCGGATATTCCAGTTTTGCTCGATAGGCGAAGTGCCGCAAGATAAAAAACATGCGGGCGAACCCACGCGGCTTGAAATTGGCGACCGCAACACCATCCGCGAATGCTGCACATTCAACTGCGGTACAGTGCAGGACGCGGGTGTCACGCGCATGGGTAATGACAATTGGATCATGGCCTATGTGCATGTGGCACATGATTGCCAGATCGGCAACCATGTAATTTTTGCCAACAGCACGCAACTTGCAGGACACGTGCATGTGGGGGACTGGGTCATTCTGGGGGGCTTTACCGGGGTGCATCAATTCGTGAGAATTGGCGCTCATGGCATGACATCCGTGAGTTCTGTTTTACTGCAGGATATGCCGCCGTATGTCATGGCAGCGGGTAGCCCGGCGCAGCCACGGAGTATTAACACCGAAGGCTTGAAACGGCGAGGATTTTCACCCGACGCCATTGCAGCGATTCGTCGTGCTTTTAAAACCCTGTACAAAAAAGGCCTCTCATTTGAAGAAGCCAGCACAACGATTGCAGCAGACGCCTTGACGGTGCCTGAGCTCGATGTACTGGCGAATTTTCTTGCCCAGTCTGGCCGAGGAATTATCCGCTGATGGCACGCATTGCGATGGTTGCTGGCGAAGCCTCCAGCGACCAATTAGCGGCACATCTTATCGCCGCACTGAAGCCCCAATTATTGTCCGACGCGAGCTTTTATGGCATAGGCGGGCCAAAAATGCAGCGTGAGGGATTTGATTCGCGCTGGCCAGCTGAAAAGCTTGCCGTGCGCGGTTATTTCGAGGCATTGCGAAATTATCGCGAGATTGCCCGCATGCGCCGCCAACTACTCAAAACCTTGCTCAAAAACCGCCCGGATATTTTTATTGGCGTTGATGGCTACGACTTCAATGTGTGGCTGGAAAAAAAACTCAAGCGGGCAGGCATTCCCACCGTGCATTTTGTGAGCCCTTCGATTTGGGCCTGGCGCAAAAACCGGTTGAAAAAAATCGTTGGCTCCATGTCGCATATTCTGGCGCTATATCCATTCGAGCCAGCGCTGTATGCCCAAACATCGGTTAAGTGCAGTTATGTAGGCCACCCCATGGCCGATGTGATTCCGCTCCAGACAAATCGCGATGCTATGCGTGAACGCTTGGATATTCCGCTGGATCAACCAGTGATCGCACTGCTCCCCGGGAGTCGGCAAGCGGAGCTGCGCTACATGGCGGAAACCTTCATTGCCACCGCCCAATTGCTGCATGCCCAAAACCCCAACGCGCTGTTTTTAGTGCCCATGGCCTCGGGCGATACCCGGTTGCAATTTGAAACCGCTCTGTGGAAACTCAAGGCAAATGAGTTGCCGTTGAAAATAATGTTTGGCCATTCACTCGATGCGCTTGCCGCATGCGATGTGGCTTTGGTGGCCAGTGGCACAGCGACTCTGGAGGCCGCACTGGTTGGCCGTCCCATGGTGATTACCTACAAAATATCGCCGTGGTCATGGCGCATCATGCGCCATATGGGTTACCAACCATGGATCGGTTTGCCTAACATTTTGGCCGGCCGCTTTGTCGTGCCAGAATTTTTGCAGGATGATGCTACGCCAGAAAATCTGGCCCAAGCCGTGGGCAATTTGCTGGCCGACCAAAAAACGCAAATGGCGATACAGCGTGTGTTTGCCGACATTCATATTCAACTACGACAAAACACAGCACAAAAAGCGGCCGCTGCCATTCTGCCGTATCTGCAAAAAAAACCGCAAATGGCATGAGCGAGAAAATCCGGATGGTTCAGCTCTCGGTGATGCAACGCATCTGCGGCGTAGATGAAGCAGGCCGCGGCCCGTTGGCAGGCCCCGTGTATGCGGCAGCGGTGATTCTCGATTCGGCGCGGCCGATTGACGGCCTGGATGATTCGAAGAAATTGAGCGAGAAAAAACGCGAGCGCCTGGCGCTGGAAATTCGCGAAAAAGCGCTTGCCTTCGGCATTGCTTTCGCGACAGTGGAAGAAATCGACCAGATCAACATTCTGCAAGCCACGCTGCTCGCCATGCGCCGCGCTGTTGAGGCCTTGCCGCTACAACCGACACAAGCCTTGATTGACGGTAATCGCTGCCCTCGACTCGCTATGCCATCGCGTGCCATCATTGGCGGCGATGCGCTGGAACCCGCCATCTCGGCTGCATCCATACTCGCCAAAACCGCGCGCGATGCGGAAATGCTGCGTATCCATGCCGACTATCCGCACTATGCGCTTGACCGGCACAAGGGCTATGACACTGCAGCACATCGGGCGGCCCTGGAGATGTATGGCCCGGCCTGTTTTCATCGGAAAAGTTTTGCGCCGGTGCGCGCCTTGTTGAATAAATCATGAACGCGATGCGGATCGTTTTGGTGTGCCGCGCAGCAACTAAATAAAGGACATGAATACCCTGCGGCTCATTACCTCGCGCGCTAACCCCGCATTCAAAGCGCTCAGTGCGCTGGCGAGTGACCCGCGCTCACCGCGCCGCGAAGGGCGCACGCTGGCCGATGGCATTCATCTGGTGGCCGACTGCTTCGCGCATGGCATCACGGTGCAGCAATTACTGGTTAGCGAAAGCGGGCAGCAAAATCCACAGATTGTGGCACTGCTCACCCATGCCGGGAATATTGAATGCCTGCTGTTAAGCGATGCCCTGTTCCGTGAAATTTCCGGAGTCGCCACGCCCACCGGCATTGCCGCTGTCATTGCTATTCCACCAACCCCGCAAGGTGCTGTCGCAGGGGATGCAGTGCTGCTTGATGCGATACAAGATGCCGGCAACGTCGGCGCCATCCTGCGCACCGCAGCGGCAGCTGGCGTGCGTGACATCGTGCTCGGCCCCGGCTGTGCAGGTGCATGGACGCCACGTGTGCTGCGTGCTGGGCAGGGCGCACATTTCAATTTACGGATACGCGAACAGGCGGATCTGGCCGCGACACTGATTACCTGCAGCGGCATTTCTGTAGCTACCGTGGCTCGTGATGGTGCCGGCTTGTATGCACTTGATCTGCGCCAACCGGTTGCCTGGCTATTCGGCAACGAAGGCGCAGGGCTGTCGGCAGAACTCATTGCCGTTGCGCAACAGCGCGCCACGATTCCGCTTGCTGCTACGAGCGAATCGCTCAATGTCGCGGCAGCGGTGGCGGTGTGCTTGTTTGAGGCGGTACGTCAGCGTCAACAACTGTCGTAATAATCCCTAGCCGCCGCACTCCGGAAGTATTGACTTCGCGGCGTGTCACCAGCGCCGACTTTTCAGTTAAAACGGCTGCCAGGCACCATTTTGGTAGACGACATGATCGTCAAGATGAACCGTTTCGGTGACGGCAAATACATCCACATGATGTCTCGCGGTGGCGCGGCGAATTTGAGGCTTGTTGTAAAGCCCGTGTTTGGCGCCGAGCGACAAATGGATGCCGCACATGCGTTCATAGGTGCCAATATCGCTTACCGTTTTATCCTGAGTGAGTGCGCGGTTCATGCCAAAGCCCAGCTCGCGCATCCAGATTTCACCCTCATCGGCGCGGATATTGGCAAGTACCTGGTCGAACTCCGGCGTGGAGTCGAAGACCTCGGTAACGCGCCCCTTGGTGATCGTCAGCGTGATGGGGTTTGCCGGCTTGTTGACCGCGAACAAGGTGTCGCCAAAAATAAAAATACGCACGCGGCCATTGACGGATTCCAAATCTTGCGACTCTGTAAATACCTCGCCAATGGGGAACTGCCCGCCCACGTTTTTCATCGTCCGGTAATCGCCCACGTTCAGCTTGGCAGATTCAAAAGCTGAGGCAAAGACCAACCGCTCGCCACCACTGTCGAGTACACCGGATTGCGCCCGGTCGATGCGTTCCTTGAGCGCATGGCCAACATCGCGGTAATACGCCAGATCATAGGCCAGCGAGTCGATGTAGTGGATGGCCTCTATTCCCGGCATGCGCGACAAATGCGGGTGTTCAATGACTTTCAGCGAGCGTTTGAAAAGTTCGATGCGAATGCGATAAGCCTCGAGACGAAAGCTGGTCGACTGAATCAACACCACCAAATCACCGGGTGCAAGCAGATCAATGGCCGCGAGAGTCTCCCCCGGTGATACTGCATCAAAGTCGATGAAACAGGCTGCTGGAAGACAGCTGCGGTAAGCCCGGGTCAGGGCAATCGCGAGAGCACATTGTGCATCCGATACCACCAAGGCAGCCTGCGCGTGGTGATGCTCAATGGCCAGTGAAAGAATGTCGTGCAGATGCTTTGTCGCGGTATCAATGGCTGTTTGGGGCAAATGAGTCATGGGGCTAGGTTTGTTTAATTTTATTCATGATATTTATATTTTTCCGCGCCCCGTGCAGGATGTAGTGCGTCCGCTCAAGGTGATGCGTTGCGGCACTAGCCGCAGTATCAAGAGAGGTGAAAAAGGCATTATCGCCGTTTTATCGGCGCCGACTTTTCCTTGCGTCATTGGCCGTGCGTCAATACCCCGCCGCCAGCCCCGTATTCCGGCGCGGATCAATGGCGCCGTAGAAGCGGTTGTTGCCGCGCGGTTTGCCGCCGAGCGCAGGTGCGCCGATCAAAATGCCGGCGGCGTGGTTGGCGGGTTGCGGGTTGCCCAATTGGTGGCCCATGTCGATCAGCAGCTTCTGTGTGTCGGGGCTGAGCGCGAAAGTTTCGACTTCGGTGACATCCGGCAGCCATTGCTGGTGGAAACGCGGGGCATCCACGGCTTCTTGAATGTTCATGCCATAGTCGATGACATTGATAATCGAATGTACGACCACGCTGATGATGCGGCTGCCGCCTGGCGTGCCGATCACCATGACTGGCTTGCCGTCGCGTGAAACAATGGTCGGGCTCATTGAACTCAGTGGTCGTTTGCCAGGTGCGATGGCATTAGCGCTGCCCTGCACCAGGCCAAACAGGTTGGGTACGCCGGGCTTGATGGTGAAGTCGTCCATTTCGTTGTTGAGCAGGATGCCGGTTTTCCCCGCGGTGACGGCGGCGCCGAACCAGGCGTTGAGGGTGTAGGTAACGGATACGGCATTGCCCGCTGTATCGACAATCGAATAATGCGTGGTGTTTGTACCTTCGCGCGGGATGTCGGATGAAATGTCGTAGTGAATATCGTGTGGCGCTTTGCCGGGTTTGATTTCCAGTGAAGCGCCTGCTTTTGAGGGATTGATTGCCGCGCGGATGTTTGCTGCGTAGGTTTTGTCGAGCAATGGTTGCAGCGGATTGGGTACAAAACTCGGGTCGCCCAGATAGTTGTTGCGGTCGGCATACGCATGGCGCATGGCTTCGATTTGATAATGCACAGCCTGCGCGGAAAGGTAACCTAGTTCTTTTAACGGATAGCCTTCGAGGATGTTGAGGATTTCGCAGACGACTACGCCTCCCGAACTTGGCGGTGGTGCCGAGACGATGTGATAACCACGATAGTCGCACTCGATCGGAGCGAGTTCGCGCGCTTGGTAATTTGCAAAATCAGATTTGCTCAAAATTCCATGACCTTTCTGACTCGCGGCAACGATGGCCTGGCTGATAGGGCCGTTGTAAAACGCCTTTAACCCGTCACGACTGATGAGGCTCAGTGAGCGGGCCAGGTCTTTTTGCACCAGCCGTTCGCCCACAGTCAATGGCTGGCCATGGTGCAGAAAAATAGCAGCGCTGGGCACATCTTGTTGAAAGCGGGCTGTCGCGTGAGCAAGCATGTCCACGTCACCCTCATCGAGTACAAAGCCTTTTTGGGCAAGCCCAATGGCCGGGGCGACAAGTTGGCGACGCGGCAGCGTGCCATAGCGGGTGCGAGCTAATTCCAGCCCGGCGACGGTGCCGGGTACACCTGCGGCAAGATAGCCATGGGTGCTCAGGTTTTTGATGACCTTGCCGCTCGCGTCCAGATACATGGAGGGAGTTGCAGCCAGTGGTGCTTTTTCGCGGAAGTCCAAAAAGGTTTTGCGGCCATCGGCGAGTTGTATGGTCATGAATCCGCCGCCGCCCAGATTACCGGCCGCAGGGTAGACCACGGCGAGGGCATAACCTACGGCGACAGCCGCATCAATGGCATTGCCGCCCTTTTTCAAGACATCTACACCAACTTTAGTTGCCAGGTGTTGCGCCGTGACGACCATGCCGTTTTCTGCGGCCACAGGAAACCGCGAAGCGCCAAAGGCTTGGCAGTTTGCTGCAAAGAGCGAGAAGGCCAAGAGCAGGCGGGAGGTGTTGCGCAAAAGTGTGGAGGTCACGGCAAGATCCTGGGGTAAGTGCTCAAAGATGGATGGGGCTTAGCACGTGCGTCGATCAATTTTCAAGGTTTGCAGCAGGGTCGCGCCAATTTCCTCAATGGATTTAGTGGTTGATTCAAGCCACTCAATCCCTTCGCGGCGCATCATCTTTTGCGCTTGGTCAATTTCCCAGCGACAGTTTTCGAGGGATGCGTAGGTGCTCTCAGGGCGACGTTCCTGACGGATGGCAGAGAGTCGATCAGGGTTGATGGTTAAACCAAACAGCTTGTGCCGATGTTTGGTGAGCCCATCGGGGAGTTTGTTGCGTTCAAAATCTTCCGGAATCAAAGGATAGTTGGCTACCTTGATACCAAACTGGATTGCCAGATACAGGCTGGTTGGCGTTTTGCCACTGCGCGAGACGCCGACGAGGATGACATCTGATTTATCCAGCTCAGTGCTGGATACACCGTCGTCATGGGCCAGCGTGAAATTGATCGCATCCATACGCGCCACGTATTCTGATGAATTCACCAGGCTATGACTGCGCCCAATGGTGTGGCTGGACTTCATGCCAAACTCGGCTTCCAGTGGCGAGATAAAGGCGCCGAAAAAATCGAGAATCAAGGCATTGGCCTGGTGCAGCACCGTCACGGTTTCCGGATTCACCAGAGTTGAAATCACGATGGCTCGATTGCCATCCTTCATTCCTGCGGCATTGATTCTGGCGACACAGTCAGTTGCCTTGGCAACGGAGTCAATAAAGGGCATGCGCACTTGAGCTGTTTGGATGTCTTCAAATTGAGAAAGCAAACTGTGCCCCAGCGTTTCGGCGGTAATACCTGTGCCATCGGAGACAAAAAATACGGTATGCCGGGCAGGCATGGGCGTGGGAAGGGTCATGAATAATCTCTCAGGAAGGTAGAAGGCAGGTAAATGGCTATAAAATGGCAGCTTTCCCTCCATGTTAACAGAAGGAACTTGTATGTCTTCATCTACACCTTTCACACATCGCTACGCGATTGGTTTTGAACATTTACGCATGACGGATGTGGGAGATGTTGGCGGCAAAAATGCATCACTGGGGGAGATGATCAGTCAACTGGCGGCATCGCAAGTGCGCGTGCCAGGCGGGTTTGCAACCACGGCATTGGCGTACCGCGAGTTTCTCGCCCATCAAGGGCTGGCTGATCGCATCAATGCCGCGCTGGATGCATTGAACGTGGATGATGTTGAAAAACTTGCAAAAGTGGGTGCGCAGATTCGTCAATGGGTTGTGGATACCCCGTTTCCGTCCAAGCTGGAAGATGAAATTAAACAAGAATACGCGCTCCTCATTGCGTCAAGTGGTGCTGAAGCAAGCTTTGCAGTGCGTTCTTCCGCAACGGCAGAGGATTTGCCGGATGCTTCATTTGCCGGCCAGCAGGAAAGTTTTTTGAACATCCATGGCTATGACAATATTCTGCATGCCATCAAGGAAGTTTTTGCCTCGCTCTACAACGATCGCGCGATTGCTTATCGCGTGCATAAGGGTTTTGCGCATGCCGAGGTGGCCTTGTCAGCGGGTGTGCAGCGCATGGTGCGTTCAGACACCGGCGCTTCCGGCGTGATGTTTACGATGGATACGGAATCAGGCTTCGATAAAGTCGTTTTTATCACTTCAAGTTATGGCTTGGGCGAAACCGTGGTGCAAGGGGCGGTAAATCCGGATGAGTTCTATGTCCATAAAGCCACGTTGGCGCTGGGCAAGCCTTCCATCATTCGGCGAAATATGGGCAGCAAGCTGATCAAGATGATTTTTACCGACTCGCGGCAGGCCGGGCGCAGTACGGAAACAATAGATGTGCCGGAAAATGATCGGAATGTTTTCTCGCTAGCCGACGCAGATATTCTTGAGTTGGCACGTTATGCCATGATCATTGAAGCGCACTACCAGATGCCGATGGACATCGAATGGGGCAAGGATGGTCAGGATGGCAAGCTGTATATCCTGCAGGCGCGTCCAGAGACTGTGAAATCGCAAGATGACCATGCTTCGGTGATTGAAAAATACAAGCTCAAGCAGCATGGCAAAGTGCTCACCAGTGGCCGCGCCATTGGGCAAAAAATCGGTTCTGGCGTGGTGCGTGTGGTCAAAGATCCCGCCCAAATGCACTTGGTACAACCAGGTGATGTGCTGGTAGCGGATATGACAGACCCTAACTGGGAGCCAGTCATGAAGCGGGCTTCAGCGATTGTGACCAATCGTGGCGGACGTACTTGCCATGCGGCGATTATTGCGCGCGAACTGGGCATCCCTGCCATTGTGGGCTGTGGCAGTGCCACTACCGCCTTGACCGAAGGCGAGAGCGTGACCATATCGTGTGCCGAAGGTGATACAGGTTATGTGTATCGCGATGCGCTTGAGTTTGAAATCACGCGGCAGGATGTGGGTAATTTGCCCAAGTTGCCAGTCAAAATCATGATGAACGTGGGCAACCCCGAACTCGCCTTTGAGTTTGCGCAGATTCCGAATGCCGGGGTTGGCTTGGCTCGGCTTGAGTTTGTTATCAATAACATGATCGGTATTCATCCCAAGGCAATCCTTGAAATTGATCAGGTACCTGCAAGCCTGAAGGAAGAAATTTTGCGCCGTTCGCGCGGCTATTCTTCGCCTGAGACATTTTTTGTCGAGAAGTTGACTGAAGGGGTGGCCACCATTGCGGCGGCGTTTTATCCGCAGCCGGTGATTGTTCGTTTGTCGGATTTCAAATCAAACGAATACCGCAAATTGCTCGGCGGCGAGATTTATGAGCCGGAAGAAGAAAACCCCATGTTGGGGTTCCGTGGCGCTTCACGTTACATCGCGCCGTCTTTCCGCGCTTGCTTTGAACTCGAATGCCGTGCCATGAAGCGCGTACGCAATGACATGGGGCTCACCAATGTGCAAATCATGGTGCCCTTCGTGCGCACGGTGGACGAAGCCCGTACGGTGGTCGAATTGCTGGCGGCGCATGGTCTGCGCCGCGGCGAAAACGAGCTCAAGCTGATCATGATGTGTGAAATTCCATCCAATGCCTTGTTGGCTGAGCAGTTTCTTGAGCATTTCGATGGCTACTCAATCGGTTCCAATGATCTGACCCAGCTGACACTAGGCCTGGATCGTGATTCTGGTTTGGTGGCACATTCGTTTGATGAGCGCGATCTGGCCGTTAAAAAATTATTGTCCATGACGATTGCCACGTGTAATCGCCTGGGCAAGTATGTTGGCATTTGTGGTCAAGGCCCGTCGGATCACGCTGACTTTGCCGAGTGGCTCATGGATGAAGGTATCCAGACCATCTCGTTGAATCCGGATACCGTGATTGATACTTCGATGCGACTCGCTAGCCACAAAAAATAAACCATGCAAATTCTCTGGTGGCACTGGATGGTATTAGGCATGGGACTGGCTTTGGCTGAGCTGGCCTTGTTCAGTTTTTTTATCATCTGGTTTGCCATAGGCGCGCTACTTGTGGGCGTGGCCTTATTGGTGCTCCCGAACTTGAGCTTTACTGCGCAGGTATTGCTATGGACAGCTGCTTCGATAGTGATGACGGTGTTGTGGTTCAGGTTTTTTCGCCATGCGAACAAAACACGCTCGGGCCAAGCGGATGAGGCATTAGGTGAGATCGGGGTGCTCGTGAGCGCAATTGAACCTGTGGGGTCCTCATCAGGTCGCGGTGAAGTGCGCTTTCAAAAGCCCATCATGGGGGCAGAGCGGTGGACTTGCCTGGCTGATGAATCCATTGCGGCTGGCATGCGAGTCAAAGTGCTGGCAGTGGATGGCCAGTTTTTAAAAGTGGGTAAAACTTGAGGAGCGCATGATGGGTGAGCTTGGATTTTTTGTAATTGCACTCTTTGTTTTCGCCGCAGTGACCGTGGCCAAGGGCGTGCGCATTGTGGCGCAAGGCGAGGAATGGGTTGTCGAGCGGTTGGGCAAGTACCATAAAACATTGTTGCCTGGGTTGAATATCATCATTCCTTATCTGGATCAGGTGCGTTACAAGCTGGTAACCAAAGACATTATTCTGGATGTGCAAGAGCAGGAAGTCATCACTAAAGACAATGCCGTGATTGTGACCAATGCGATTGCGTTCATCAAGATCACCGATCCGGTCAAGGCGGTGTATGGCGTGACAGATTTTTCTGAAGCGATACGCAACATGATCATGACCACGCTGCGTTCAATTATTGGTGAAATGAATCTGGACGAGGCGTTGTCCAACCGCGATGCAATCAAGGCGCGTTTGCGCGAGAGCATTGCCGACGAAGCCATTGATTGGGGGCTGACCGTCAAATCGGTCGAAATACAAGACATCAAGCCGTCTGAATCAATGCAGCGCGCGATGGAGGCGCAAGCGTCTGCCGAGCGTGAACGCAAAGCCACAGTGACCCGCGCTGAAGGCACCAAGCAATCGACCATTCTCAACGCGGAAGCCCAGTTACAAGCGGCGCGACTACAAGCCGAAGCACAAGTGACTTTGGCTACCGCCAGTGCGGAAGCCATCAAGCGCGTCGCCGTGGCGCTGGGGAGTGACGATGCCCCCGTGCGCTATTTGCTGGGTGAGAAATATATCCAGACGCTAGGCAGCCTGGCCACCTCGGAAAACGCCAAAACGATTGTACTGCCTGCTGATTTGCAAGACGCCTTGCGCGGCATGTTTGGTCGTCCGCGCGTTTAACCAGCGCTGCGTTTAATCAGCAACCGTGCGTTTTCTGGCATTCGAGACGGCGACACGACGCCTATCCGTCGCACTTTGGCAGGATGGCGAGCTCACCGAACGGTTTGCCGATCACCCGAACAGTGGCTCGGAATATCTTTTACCCTGGGCGCATGAACTGCTGGCACTATCCGGCATAACGCTCAAGCAACTCGATGGCATTGCGTTTGGCGCAGGCCCGGGCGGGTTTACAGGTTTGCGCTTGGCGTGCGGTGTGGCGCAGGGCTTGGCGTTTGGTCTGGATGTGCCCGTTGCACCGATCTCAACCCTGGCCGCGTTGGCCCTGGCATCGGGCGAGCGCAATGTCTGGACGTGTCTCGATGCACGCATGAATGAAATTTATGCGGCCGCATATACTATCGAAGGGGATGTGGCGCATGAAGTGATGGCACCGCATTGTGTCGCACCCGCCGCATCACCGGCGCCGACTTTTCAAAGCGCATGGGGCGTGGGCGATGGATTTAAAACCTATGTTGACTTATTGACTAGCCGTAAGCCAGACTTGGCGGGCACTCACCCTGATGCTTTTCCTTCAGCTGCCGCCGTGGCACGCTTGGCAGTACCCGTGTTGGCCGATGGCCGAGGGGTAGCAGCAGCCGATGCCCAGCCCATTTATGTGCGCGACAAAGTGGCATTTACCACGGCCGAACGCTTGGCGCGCGGCGGATTGAAATGACATTTGACCAATACCTGCGCATCATCGCGATGACCTTGGCTGACCTGGATACAGTAGTGGCCGCCGAGGCCACGCTGCATGCTTCACCGTGGACGCGCGGCCAGTTTGCCGATTCGCTCGCCGCAGGCCACGATGTCTTGCTGGCGTATGACAGCAGCAACTCCTTGGTGGGCTATGGCGTGGTGATGATGGCGGTGGGCGAGGCTGATTTGCTGAACATCAGCGTGTTACCCGCGTTTCAACGACAAGGGGTTGGTGCAGCCTTTTTGCAGTACCTGATGGCGCGTGCCAAGACGCGGCAGGTGACGCGCATGCTGCTCGAAGTGCGTGCTACGAATCGAGCGGCGCTGGCCTTGTACACACGCCAGGGGTTCATTGAGATTGGTCGGCGACACGGCTATTATCCAGCCCATGAACAACGGGAAGATGCGATCGTGATGGCACGAGAGTTATAAATAACTGATGAATCCTAGTCGCCAACAAATACTGCACGAAATGGGCTTGGGGCCAGTGTGGAAACTGCGCGCGCCATCCGCCGCTGCTACGGCGACTGAGCTACGGGCCGAGGCGACTCATTCGGCTGCCGAGCGAGCCCCGACAGACAATACGGCAGTCACGCGCGCGACGAGAATCGCTATGTCCATGGATTGGGATGAGCTGGCTGCAACCGTTGCGGCGTGTCGCCAGTGCCGACTTTGTGAAGTGCGCAAACAAGCCGTGCTAGGCGTTGGCGACCGGCAAGCCGACTGGCTTTTTGTCGGTGAAGGGCCGGGCGCGGAAGAGGATGAACGCGGCGAGCCATTTGTCGGTCAGGCGGGTCAGCTGCTGGATAACATGCTGACTTCGATTGGTCTGCAGCGCGGACGGGATGTTTATATTGCCAATGCTGTTAAGTGTCGTCCACCGGAAAATCGAACTCCCGACCACGACGAGCTTGCAGCCTGCCGGCCTTATCTTGCACAACAAATTGCCTTGATCCAGCCTAAGCTCATTGTCGCCATGGGCCGCCCCGCTGCGCAGACATTGCTGCAAACTGAAGTAAAAATCGGCGCTGCACGGACTAAGGTGCATGATTACGAGGGTATTCCTGTGATTGTCACCTACCATCCCGCTTATCTATTGCGCAGTCCTCTCGATAAGGCGAAAGCCTGGGAAGATCTCTGTTTTATGCGCAGGACGATGCGCCAATTAAAAGCCAATCAATAGGCGTTCGTGACCTATTCCGATCACCCTCTCATTGGGAACAGATTTTGCAGCACGGCTTATTATGAATATCCATTATCCAAAATCGTTCTTCAAGCTACTGTCAGCCGGCTTTTTGCTGGCGGTTTTGCCATTGATTATTGGTTTGCTGATTAATACCGTCGCCATACAGCGACTATCGACACAAAGCCAGCGTGCTATTTATGATGCCGCGCGAGTGACCCATGCCGCAAGAGAATTAAGCGAAACGGCCAATTCATTGGAACGCGTTGCGCAACAGAGTGTCATCTTGAAAGATTCGACTTTATGGAAGAGCTATCTCACTTTGCATCAGCGCTTTGTGAATGCCAGCGCACAATTGGGCGAGTTGCCACTTGAAGCCTCCATGCGGCTAGAGCTAACGGCCCTGCAGCAAGAAGAACAGCAACTCAATGCCTATCTCGTAAAAATCGGCATTGATGCGACAGGCGCGGCGGATGCAGCGATTCGGTATGCCGATATTGCCGATACAACGCGGCAGCTATTAACACGCTCGAGCAAGGTGATCGATAAAGAGGCAGAGTCTTTGCGCGTGTTGGCCGAGCAAACGGAGATACAAGTTAAAAGGCAGCTTTTCTTGTTGCTGCCCTTGTCGATATTCATCGTCGCCGGGTTTACGCATCTTCTCGCTAAGCCGATTGCCCAGCTTGAACAGGGTATTCGTGATCTGGGCGAACGCCGGCTTGAGACCAGGATCGAAGTGAATGGCCCTGATGACTTGAAGCAGCTGGGTGACCGGCTGGATTGGTTGCGGTTGCGTTTGGTTCACCTAGGGGAACAAAAAAGCCGTTTTTTGCGCCAGATTTCGCATGAGCTAAAAACACCTTTAACGGCATTGCGCGAAGGGTCGGATTTATTATCTGAGGAAATTGCAGGGCCGTTAACAGAAAAACAGCGTGAAATTGTCTATATCCTGCGTCAACATAGTCTTGACTTGCAACGCCTGATTGAAGATCTGTTGCGTCATGGTGAGTCGGAGTTTCAGCAAACACCGCTTAAATTGCAACCTGTAAAACCCATTGAAATCATTGCGAAGGTAATCGATAAGCAACACCTGGCGATGGCCTCACGACATATCAAGTTAGATAGGCAAGTTGATGATTTTGTTTTGCGTACAGATCCCGAGCGGTTGCGTATCGTGTTTGATAATCTGCTGTCTAATGCCATTAAGTACTCACCTGCAAATGGTACGATTACCGTGTCGGCAAAAAAAAATGATAATCATGTTTTGCTATCCGTGATTGATGAGGGTCCAGGCGTCGCGGATGAAGAGAGGGATAATTTGTTTGATCCGTTTTATCGTGGCCAGGCCGTAGCTGCTGGCGTTGTCAAAGGCTCGGGGTTGGGGTTATCTATCGCCAAAGAACATGTACTCACCTTGGGAGGGGAAATCACCGTTGGCCGAGGAAAAGGGCACTTCACGGTACAACTCCCTTTGAATTTATGACCCGCCATGAAAACGTTTTATAACTATTTGTTCCTGGGTTTACCCCTGGCCCTGCTCTCGGGCTGTGCAGCCATCAAACCGGCAGAAGTTGTTGCGCCCCCCAGCCCGGTGTATTGGAATGCACCAGGCAGTGCGAGTGCATTGCTTGCTTACTTTGATCAACTACGCTTGTTGTCGGTACCCGAGCTTGCCAAGGAAACTGAACGCGCACGCAAGAGTTATGCGAAAGATAAATCGACTTTCTATCAACTTCAATATGCCATTGCCTTGTCTGTTCCTGGCGGAGACATCCGCCATGCGCAACAATTGCTCGACCCCTTGGTCAAGGAAACGGGGCGTCGTGATCTTCCGCTTCATGCTTTGGCCGCTATGTTGAGTACCGACTTGGCCGAACGCCAAAGATTGGAGGAAGCATTGCAAACCCAAATTCGCCGTGCTGATGATCTTGACGGCAAGCTTGAAGCGTTAAAGGATATCGAGAAAAAAATGATGCAGCGTGAGAATGTGATCAAAGGAAAACCATGAGCTCGCCGAATGCAAAAAATAGCTCACAAACTCGGCTACAAACGCGATCACAGATTTTATTGGTTGATGATGACCCGGATTTGCTTCGCCTGTTGACCATTCGGCTCGAGGCGGCAGGATATGGCGTCATGACGACAGACAAGGCAGAACACGCACTGGCCATGATTGCGGTTGAACGGCCGCATCTGGTGATTACCGATCTGCGTATGCCGGGTATGGATGGTTCGGCATTGTTTGAGGCGATCAACGCGACGCATCCGGCGCTACCGGTGATCATACTCACGGCGCATGGCACCATTCCGGATGCGATTGCAGCGACAAATCGTGGCGTGTTTGGCTATCTGACCAAGCCTTATGATGCCAAAGCGCTGATTGCTCAAGTGGAGCAGGCATTGCGCTTTTCTGTCAGTGACACCACTGAGGCTATGGGCGAGCAAACATGGCGAGCGGGTATTGTTACCCAAAGTCCCGTCATGGAAGGTCTTTTGGCGCAAGCCCGATTGGTTGCTGCTAGCGACGCCAGTGTCATGTTGTATGGAGAATCAGGCACCGGGAAAGAGCTGTTGGCCCAGGCAATTCATTTTGCCAGCGCACGGTCTGAGGCGAATTTTGTCGCTGTGAATTGTGGGGCAATCCCTGAAAATCTTCTGGAATCCGAACTTTTTGGCTATGTGCGCGGGGCATTTACCGGGGCGAATAAAGACTATGCAGGGTTAGTCAGGGAGGCCGATGGTGGCACGCTTTTCCTGGATGAGATTGGCGATATGCCTTTGCCATTACAAGTAAAATTGCTGCGCATGCTGGAGCAGCGCGAGGTGAGGCCATTAGGTGAGGCTAAATCGCAGCGTGTGGATATTCGTGTCATTAGTGCTACGCACCGCGATCTGGACGTGGAAATGGCCGAAGGACGGTTTCGTAGTGATTTGTTTTATCGCCTCAAGGTGGTGGCGCTGGCGATTCCATCATTGGCTGAACGGCGTGACGATATTCCTCTGCTGGCCAGGTATTTTCTACACAAGATCTCGGAAAACTACCGAAAGGAAGTTAATGGATTTGCGCCGGAGGCGATGGAGATTTTAGTACGTGCCAGCTGGCCCGGTAACGTGCGTCAACTGCTCAATGTAGTAGAGCAGGCAGTTGCCTTGTCTACCGGATCCATCGTACCACTTGCACTGGTGCAAAATGCCATCCGGGAACTGGAAGATATTATCCCCTTCGATGAAGCACGGCGTCGCTTTGAAGCCGATTACCTGGCGCGGCTGCTCAAAATGACGGGGGGTAACGTTGCGAGTGCTGCCACTTTGGCGCAGCGAAATCGCACGGATTTTTACAAACTCCTGCAGCGCCATTCTATGGATCCGTCGTTGTTCAAGTAACTGTCGCCACAGTGCGACAGTAAAAATCATTAGGGTTCATCGGGTTGTAAAACCTTTGCAGCGATCTGTCGCCTGATGGCGACAGATTATCATGCCGTGGAAATTGCTCGGCTAGCATAACCTATTGAAATTTATTATAAAAATAATCTGGCATGGTGATTGCTTTTACCCATGGGTAGTTGAGCATTGCATCAAAGTGCCCAATTCTTTACCTATCGGAAAAAAGATTGATACCTCATGTTCACATGAGCCCCTGATCAGAAAAGAGAGAAGCGAAAAAATGCAAGCTCGTCCCAAACTACTTTATCCATTAATGGTGATTGCAGCGATTGCCGTTACCGTGTTTAGCTTGCTAGGCATCGCGACTTTAACCGGAACCCTACCGCTGGCTCATTCCGAAGCGGGTACGGCATCTACGGCATCATCTATTGCGAAAGCTACACAGGAACTACTGCCAGAGTCTGGTACGAGTTCAGCTAGGCGCGACCGCACAGTAACTTCTGCCTGCCGTTACTGCGGCGTCGTGGAATCAGTGAGCCTGGTCGAAATGAAAGGTCAGGGCAGTGGCGTGGGGGCAATTGCCGGAGGAGTTGCCGGCGCCCTGGTAGGCAATAGCATCGGTCAAGGTAATGGCCGCACTGCGATGACTCTTTTAGGTGGCGCTGGTGGTGCCTACGCGGGCAATGAGATCGAAAAAAATACGCACAAAACTTCGTCGTATCGCATCCGAGTGCGTATGGAGAATGGCCGGCTACACACGCTCTATCAGCGTAATCCGCCGGCGGTGGCAGCTGGCGATCACGTGAAAGTTGTTGGTAGTGTGATTGCACAGCAATCATCGAGTAGTTAAGCGTTCTGAACTTGATTCGTTTTTCCGGCCGAGATGGTCCTCGGCAATCATTAGAGAAGGAGATGCAGTATGAAAAAGCGCCGCATAAAACAACGGTTAGCCCTGAGTACTATTTTTATTTAGTAGCACAAGGTTTAGTAGCACAAGGGCCGGATGATCGTCCGGTTGTTCTGTAGTCATTTCTGAAAAGGAAAATTCATGTTTAAAACTCAAGAGTTAACTGGCAAGTCCGATGGATCGAATAGTGCGCGTGGTCTGTTTGGCCGACCATCGACTCCCATGCCGGCACCGGTAACCAAACCCTTTGCAGCTCAACCGCTACCCATGGCAGACGCTAGAAACCCGGTCCCTTCTGATACTTCATCTGCCTCTGACTCTGCCACACAATTGAAAGCCGAGAAAAGTGTTGGCAACCGGCTGCTCGTAGGCCCCGATGTCAAGCTCAAGGGCGCAGAAATTCTTGATTGCGATACGCTGGTTGTGGAGGGCAGGGTCGAAGCGACCATGGATAGCCATATCATCCGCATTGCCGAACAGGGCATATTCTGTGGCACCGTGAGTATCGATACGGCAGAAATACACGGTGTCTTTGAGGGTGAACTCACTGCCCGAAGCCAGTTGATCATTCATGCGACTGGTCGCGTTACTGGCAAGATCCGTTATGGAAAAATTCTGATTGAAGAAGGCGGGCAGATATGTGGCGACATTCAGTCAACGGCCCAGAATCATCCGGAAGTCAAGGCGGAAGTCAGGACTATCGGAGCCGCTATCCGGCGTGACGGATAATCATCCTGGGCGCTTTCTAAATTAAAAGCCGGCACCACCAGTTGCGGTTTTTTTTCTGAACGCGTAAGAAGATTGAGCTTACGGGGAGGACTGAGCCTACGGGGAAATATTGTATCTTTGCCAGTAGCCATGAATACATCCAATCTCCCCGAGCCCGATCAGGATGCTATCCAGCGGGTGGTCAAGGTTCGCCGCGATTACAACTCCTGGGTTGCAACTGAAACCATTGAGGATTACGCCCTGCGTTTTACTCCCCGTGGCTTTCGTCGTTGGTCGGAAATGCGCGTGGCAAATACAGCTTTTGGCACCGCTTCCTTTTTGGTGCTTGAGGCGATAGGCGCAACCTTATTGGTGAACTACGGTTTCGCTAATGCGGTATGGGCAATTCTGAGCACCGGGCTGATCATTTTTGCGGCCAGCCTACCCATCTGTTTTTACTCCGCGCGTTACGGGGTGGATATGGACTTGCTGACTCGTGGGGCAGGTTTTGGCTACATTGGTTCCACTATTACTTCGCTGATCTACGCAACGTTTACCTTTATTTTTTTTGCTCTGGAAGCCGCGATCATGGCCTATGCGCTGGATCTGGCTTTCCATATTCCTCCTAGCATTGGTTATTTCATCAGTGCTTTAGCGGTGATACCCCTCGTGACTCATGGGGTCACAACGATTAGCCGTTTCCAGACATGGACCCAACCGGTCTGGATTGCACTGCTGGTACTGCCTTATTTTTATGTCCTGAAGGCCAATCCCGGCATTCTGGAAGAGATACGCCATTTCAGCGGCGCGGGTAGCGCAGATTTTGATTTCCACCTGTTTGGCGCCGCACTGACGGTGGGGATTGCCCTGATCACCCAGACGGGTGAACAGGCGGATTATCTGCGCTTCATGCCCGAACGTACGGCCAAAAACAAGTGGCGCTGGACGCTTGCTCTGTTGATTGGCGGTCCGGGGTGGATTGTGCCGGGGATAGCCAAGATGCTGGGTGGTGTGTTACTAGCGTATCTGGCGATACGTGGTGGGATATCCTTAGAGAAGGCGGTGGATCCCAATCAAATGTACCTGCTGGCCTATGGCTATATGCTACCTTCCCCTGGCTTGGCAGTCGCCATGACTGTACTGTTTGTTGTGATCTCGCAACTCAAGATCAATGTTACTAATGCTTATGCAGGCTCTCTGGCCTGGTCCAACTTTTTTTCCCGGCTCACGCATAGCCATCCGGGGCGCATTGTTTGGGTGGTATTCAATGCATTGATTGCGTTGATGTTGATGGAGGTGAATGTATTCCAGGCACTCAAGGATGTGCTTGGGCTGTATTCCAATATCGCCATCGCCTGGATGACTACCGTGTTAGCTGATTTGATCATCAATAAACCGTTGGGACTTTCTCCTGCGGGGATCGAATTTAAACGAGCAAATCTGTATGACATCAATCCGGTAGGGGTGGGGGCGATGAGCATCGCTTCGGTACTTTCGGTAGTCGCCTATGCCGGCATCTTTGGCCCGGGGGCTGAAGCATTTTCTGCAATCATTGCCCTGGTGGCCGCTTTAATTACATCGCCGCTGATTGCCTGGGCAACCAAGGGGCGCTATTACTTGGTGCGCATGCCCAAGGCAGCACCGGCTTCTGGCACATTGCAACGTTGTTGTATTTGTGAACGCGAGTATGAGGTGGAGGACATGGCGCGTTGTCCGGCCTATCAGGACACCATTTGTTCTTTGTGCTGCTCGCTGGATGCTCGTTGCAATGACCTGTGCAGGCCGGATGCCCGCCTGACGGCGCAATGGACTGCCTTGATTCGCCGGCTGTTGCCGCGAGTGGTATCACCTTACCTGGAAAGGGGGCTGGCGCATTATCTGCTGCTCATGGCGGCTATCGCGCCTTTACTGGCTTTGGTGCTGGGGCTGCTTTACCACTACGAATTGCGTCGCTTGGCTGGGGCTGAATCCGCGATTGCTATCCTGTTGGGCCAATCCTTTGTACGGACGTATGCAGTGTTGTTGTTTGTGTCAGGGATTGCAGCCTGGTGGCTGGTGCTGACACAGAAGAGCCGTCAAGTTGCCCAGGAAGAATCCAATCGCCAGACACACTTGCTGATACGGGAGATTGCGTCCCACCGACATACCGACGAGCAATTGCAGAAGGCTAGGGAAATTGCGGAGCAGGCCAACCAGGCAAAGAGTCGTTACATCACGTCTATCAGCCACGAACTGCGTACACCGCTGAACAGCATCCTGGGCTATGCACAAATTCTGGATGGCGATCCTGGCGTTCCCCCCAATCGTCGTCAGGCAGTCAATGTCATCCGGCGAAGTGGCGATCATTTGCTTTCTCTGATTGAAGGCACGCTGGATATTGCCCGCATTGAGAGCGGCAAGTTCACTCTGGATGTGCGGCCACTGGATTTTCAAGACTTCATCCAACATCTTGTCGGCATGGTGGAGCAACAGGCAAGGCAGAAAGGACTGGATTTTTTCTACGATGCCTCTGCGGGATCCCTGCCGCTTGTTGTTCGTACGGATGAAAAGCGTTTACGACAGATATTGCTGAATGTGCTAGGCAACGCGGTCAAGTTTACAGTGCGTGGCCGGGTAACTTTAAGGCTGCGTTACCAGCGCGAGATGGCATTTTTTTCAATCGAGGATACGGGGCCAGGAATCGCCGAGTCTGAGCTATCAGCGGTTTTTGAGCCTTTCTCACGTGGGAGTGCTACTTATATCGGTGCTACTGGCGGTGCGGGAATTGGGCTGACCATTGCGCGCATGCTGACAGATATGATGGGCGGCGAAATCACCCTAGATAGTGAATTGGGCAAGGGGAGCTGTTTTTCCTTGCGGTTTTATCTGCCAAGTGTGCATGGAGAGCAAGCGTCCAAAGTAGAGCCTCTGGAGCGGATTGGGTACCTAGGCGAACGGCGGCGTATCCTTGTTGTGGATAACGAGCAGGTCGACCGGCAACTGCTGGCGAATATGCTGGAACCCCGTGGTTTTCAAGTTGACCAGGCGGAGAACGGACAAGCTTGTCTGGAGAGGACTGATGGGTTTAAGCCGCACGTGATTTTTATGGATTTGGCCATGCCAGGCATGGATGGATGGGAAACCATACGCCGCATTCGTGAAGCAGGATTGAGCGATGCCAGAATATGCGTACTCTCCGCCAATGCATTCGAGAAGAATGTGGATAATTTGTTTGGTATCTCTGGCGCGAATTTCATTGTCAAGCCATTCCGGGTGAGCGATGTATTGGACTGGATCGGCACGCAACTGGAACTGGAATGGGTGTATTCCGCAATGCCGGCCGCTAGCGTGGTTTCTGATGTGTTGCCACCGGCCATTGTGCCGCCGGGGCCGGAGCATCTGGCAACATTGCGGGAAATGATCGGCTTGGGTTACATGCGCGGCATACTCGAAAAAATCGATATGATTGAGCAACTTGATTCCGTACATGGCGAGTTTGTCCATGTGATGCGGACTTTGGCTGAGCGGTTCCAGTTTGAGCCCATGAAGGAGATTTTGCGCAAATATGAGCATGACGCCCATTGATAGAAACAGCCAGGACGTCGTCCTGATTGTGGATGACGTGCCAGAAAACCTATCCTTGTTGTATGACGCGCTGGATGAAGCGGGCTATGCGGTGTTGGTGGCGACGAATGGGGAAAGTGCCTTGCAGCGCGCACGCCAGAGTTTGCCTGATGTCATTTTGCTGGATGCCTTGATGCCCGGCATGGATGGATTCGAGGTGGCCAGAAATTTGAAGGCCGAGGCCGAGACGCAGCGTATCCCCATCATCTTCATGACCGGATTGACGGAAACAGAGCACGTGGTCGCGGCCTTCGCTGCTGGCAGTGTTGACTATGTCACCAAACCCATCCGGCCATCCGAAGTGCTGGCCCGCATTGCGGCCCATGTACGGAGCGCCCGGCAGACTCAGCAGGCACGCAGCGTGCTGGATGCTTATGGCCAGGCCTGCATGTCCATGCGGCCAACGGATGGCGTGATGCTATGGCAAACCCCGCTGGCGCGTACCCTATTGCTGAAATACGGCGGACAGGATGAGCGCCAGTTTGTCTCACGCATACACAAATGGTTGCAAGTTGCCTTAACTAAGCCCCCCCCACCTGTACCTTTGGAAACTACTGGTGATGAAGGACGAATGATATGCACCCTGCATGGACATACCGATGAAGGGGAGTGCCTGCTGGTGCTGCGTGAGGAAAGTGATGCAGCCATGACTAGGGCATTGGTGGATTCTTTCGGGCTCACGGTGCGCGAAGCGGAAGTACTGTACTGGGTGATCTATGGCAAGACCAATCGGGACATTGGGGACATTCTGGGAATTAGCCACCGGACGATCAACAAGCACACGGAAAATCTATTTGAAAAACTCGGTGTGGAAACCCGCACTTCCGCAGCGGCGGTAGCTATGCGTCGCTTGCAACTACCTAAGCAAACTACACCCCCCAAATCCTGAGAACCATCCCTAGAACCTTAGGGACAGGAGAGGGGGAACCGGTAGGGACGTGCGGCTTTATTTTTCGCGCAGGCCGCTCCAGCCTTTTTCTTTCATGCACAGCAACAAGCCGCGGGTGGCCAATTTGGTTTGGGTGTTCGGTCGGTGTGCCTCGCCTAATCTGGTCACACAGGCGTCCGTGTCAGCTTTTAAGCTGTCAGCGCCACTACCTGTTTTCCACCACGAGCCGACTCTGAACATGTCCAGCATGTCGGGGGCTTTTTTCACGGGGGCAGGTGTTTCCGCCTTGTCGGATAAGGCAGACCACTCAGCAGGGTGTTTCTGGGCCGAAGCGCCGGGTGCATTTTCAATTCTTTGGTCACTGGGTATGATAGTTGCCTCTATCACCGGGTCTGCATCTATCGGTTCCATCTTGTTCAGGTTTTGAACCGTCCATCCTTCATCCTGCATACATTTCTCTATGGCTGCGGGGGCTGGGTCTTTTGCTTTACAGCCCTTCTTGGCGATTTCCAGATCGCTAAAGCTTGCGCCACGTTTATAGGCAAACTCACCGCAGCTACTGATTGAAAAAATAAAAAATATCATCATCCAGCAGTGACGACAGGTTTTGGTTTGGGCGGAAATCATCATGGGTGTGGGCTCTTCTACAGTCATGGTTTGACATGGCTAAAGTTAGCATTATTTCAGTAATCAGCCATTGGGCATATCTACGTAAGATGACTTATTTCATTCTCCCCAGGCTCTCGTTAACCTGAATCAGGCTTTGAAAGCTTGAATGGGTTTCGGGTGGTTCTGTGCGGTTAATTATGTGTAGTCAACCATCCCGATTTCGCCGGTATTTTTAACCAATGGAGAATTGAAATGACACTTAAATTCAACAGAAGCCAACTGGCTACTGTATTTGCGGCTTCCATCATGCTACCCGCGATTAACGCTCATGCAGGCGGTACGATCGTCTTTGGTGAAGATAAATCGGTGAGTGTCGGTTTTGGCATGCGCACCAGTTTTAGCAGTGTGGAAAATGGGGCGCCCAATGGCACTTCGCGCTCGCAGGATTTTACCTTGGATAGTGCGCGTATCTATCTGTCCGGTTCGTTGAGCAAGAATATCAAAGGCATGCTCAACACAGAAAAGGACATCGCCGGTGAAGGATTTCAGGCCATTGATGCCAATGTCCAAATTCAAATCATGCCGGAACTGACTATCTGGGCAGGACGCTTTTTGTCGCCCAGTGATCGTGCCAACATGGCCGGTCCTTACTATTCCCTAGGGGGTGGCTATTGGTCCGGCATCGCTTCGCGCTACGGTTACAACGGCGGATACATCGGGCGTGACGATGGTGTCGCGGCTGTGGGTAGCTTGATGGGTGGCAAGCTCGCTTATTCTTTTGGCGCTTTTGAGGGCAATACGGCCTTCAAAATTGCCCCTGTGGCCCCTGCGTTTACGGGGCGCACTGGCTCGGATGGCCTGATGTATGCCGGGCGGCTTCAGTATGACTTTTGGGATGCTGAGCCCGGTTACTATGGCACGGGAAACTATCTGGGTGGCAAAGATATTCTGGCGATCGGCATTGCCGGTAGAACACAAAGTAACGGTGCTTACTCGGCTGTTAAGACGGGTGACTATAAGTCCTATAGTGTCGATTTTCTCCTGGAGAAGAAGGGTGTCGGACCAGGCGCCTTGTCCATTGAGGCGGCCGGTTATGACTATGACACCGATGATGTATTTCTGAGTGAACAAGGCAAGGCTTACTCAGCCGGATTGGGCTACATATTTAGCCAGAAAGTGGGTTGGGGTCAGTTCCAGCCCTTTGTCCGCTACCAAAAGTTTAATCCCGACGACGATATTGACACAAAAAAATACGATGTCGGCGTTAATTACATTATTGATGGTTATAACGCGCAAGTGAGTGCTGTTTACTCAGACACAAAAGTGACTGGTGCAAGCAACATCAATGCATTTATGGTCACGGGTCAATTCCAATTTTGATTGGATGAAGTTAGTGCCACATCCAGCACATTGACATTCCGTTTTTTCATTCACTATTTGTTCATAGGAGTTCACCATGAAAACCCGCCGTAATTTTCTGAAATTGACCGCACTTTCGAGTCTGATGACGTTGTCAGGTCTAGTCAGTTTATCCGCCTTCGCCGCCGATACCATCAAGGTCGGCATCCTGCATTCACTCTCCGGCACGATGGCGATTTCGGAAACCGCGCTGAAAGAAACCGCGCTGATGACCATTGATGAAATCAACAAGTCTGGTGGCGTCATGGGCAAGAAACTGGAGGCGGTGGTAGTTGATCCTGCATCCAACTGGCCACTGTTTGCTGAAAAATCGCGTCAGTTGCTGACTCAGGATAAAGTCTCCGTCGTGTTCGGTTGCTGGACGTCGGTATCCCGTAAATCAGTCAATCCGGTATTCAAGGAACTCAATGGGCTACTGTTTTATCCGGTGCAGTATGAGGGTGAAGAGCTGGAAAAAAATGTGTTTTACACCGGCGCCGCGCCTAACCAGCAGGCGATTCCCGCCGTTGAATACCTGATGAGCAAGGATGGCGGTTCAGCCAAGCGCTTTGTTCTGTTGGGTACCGACTATGTTTACCCGCGTACCACCAACAAGATACTTCGTGCCTTCCTGAAATCCAAGGGCGTCGCCGATGCCGACATCATGGAGGACTACACGCCTTTCGGCCATTCTGACTATCAGACCATCATTGCCAAGATCAAGAAGTTCGCTGCTGAAGGCAAGAAGACAGCCGTGGTATCGACCATCAATGGCGATTCGAATGTGCCGTTCTACAAGGAACTGGGTAATGCCGGCCTGAAGGCAACCGACGTACCTGTCGTGGCTTTCTCGGTGGGTGAGGAAGAGCTGCGTGGTGTGGATGCTAAACCGCTGGTTGGCCATCTGGCGGCGTGGAACTATTTCATGTCGATCAAGAACCCGACGAATGCCAAGTTCATCAAGATGTATCAGGGCTGGGCGAAAAAGCAAAAACTGCCCAATGCGGATACCGTGGTGACAAATGATCCGATGGAAGCAACCTATATTGGCATTCATATGTGGAAGCAGGCCGTGGAAAAAGCCAAGAGCACCGACGTGGACAAGGTGATCGCAGCGATGGGTGGCCAGAAGTTCAAGGCACCTTCCGGCTTCGAGATTGAGATGGATGCCAAGAATCACCACCTGCACAAGCCAGTCCTGATCGGCGAGATCAAGGCAGACGGGCAATTCAATGTGGTTTGGAAAACCAAAGGTCCGATCAAGGCACAACCATGGTCACCATACATTACAGGCAACGACAAGAAGAAGGATGAGCCTCAAATGTAATCGCAATACATCCGGTACAGCGGCGGTCTGGGTCCGCTGCTGTACCTTTCCTTTTTCTAGGGTAGCGGGGAATATGGCACCGTATTACCAGCGCCGACTTTTTGAAAACTTATGCGACATTTTCTTTACAAACTTTTCAGTTGCATGATTCTGATGTACGCCGGTGTTATTAATGCGGCACTGGATGCAAGCGTGGTAAGCCGGCTCGCTGCGGAAGAGTCTGAAGACAAGATTACCGCCATCAAACAGCTTGGCCAGACAGCAGACCCGGCGACGCTGGCGGTACTCAAGGCATTGAATGATGATGCTTTGTATGTCGCCGGCGGGCGGGTGCTGGTGATCATTGACGACAAGGCGACCGATGCGGCGACAGGTGAGGTGCTGGCCGCCGTTCCCGATGACGCTGAGGGCATTTCAATCAATAACCGTATCCGCGCTACGCTGGCCAATGTCATCGCCGGGTTGCGGCTGTTTGATGCCGACCGCACGGTGCGTCTCGCTGCCGCGCGCGAATTGCAGTCGAATGTCGATCCCGATGCAGCGCCCTTGTTGTTGCGTGCGCTTGAAAAAGAATCGGATCCTGGCGTCAAGGCCTTGTTGAGCCTGGCTTATGCCCAGGCAACCCTGGGTGCCAATGATCCCGCTGTGCGTCTTGCGGCGGTCAAGATGCTGGCCGAAAGTTCGGATCCCCGCCATCGCAGTTTGTTGCTGTCCCTGACCGATGCCGCAAATGAACCGGATGGCAAGGTGCGTGCCCAGGCCGAACTCTCCTTGCGTGCAATCAATTCGCGGTTGCAGCTCAGCAATATGGTCGGGCAGGTATTCACCGGGCTGAGCCTGGGCAGCATCCTGTTGCTTGCTGCGCTGGGACTGGCCATCACTTATGGCGTGATGGGCGTGATCAATATGGCGCATGGCGAGCTGCTGATGGTCGGCGCGTATGCCACTTATGGCATGCAATCGATATTCCGCAGCAAGTTTCCTGAATTGATCGATTGGTATGTGGTCGCCGCGATCCCGGTGGCTTTCTGTGCTGCGGCGCTTGTGGGCATGATCATGGAGCGCACGGTAATCCGCTGGCTGTATGGCCGCGTTCTGGAGACTTTGCTCGCCACCTGGGGTTTATCGCTCATCCTGATTCAAGCGGCGCGGGTGTTGTTTGGTGCGCAGAATGTGGAAGTGTCGAATCCAACATGGATGTCTGGCGGATTTGAGTTGATGGCCAACGTTCAGTTACCATTAAATCGCGTGGTGATCATCGGTTTTTCGTTTTTCGTGCTGGCGCTGGTGTGGGTATTGATGAATAAGACGCGGCTGGGCATGTTCGTCCGCGCAGTGACGCAGAACCGCACGATGGCCGGTTGTGTGGGTGTGCCGACGACGAGGATTGATACGCTGGCCTTTGGTCTCGGCGCGGGAATCGCCGGCCTGGGTGGCGTGGCGTTGTCGCAGATTTCCAATGTCGGTCCGGACATGGGGCAGGGCTATATCGTCGACTCCTTCATGGTTGTGGTGCTCGGCGGTGTTGGGCAGCTGGCCGGTGCAGTATGGGCTGCGCTGGGGCTGGGCATTGCGATCAAGTTCATCGAAGGCTGGGCTGGTGCGGTGATCGCAAAAATACTGGTGCTGGTTTTTATCATCATCTTCATCCAGAAGCGTCCACAGGGCTTGTTTGCCTTGAAAGGCCGCTTCGTCGATAACTGAGGCTAATGATGATCCGGACACCTTTCATCGTGCGATTTTTTTCCGCCACCAGTCGGCGCGGCTGGATTGGCCTGGGATTTTTTTCCCTGATCACCCTGGTGCTGATGCCCTTGTTGCACCTTGCCCTGCCGGAAGGCAGCACATTCCATGTATCGGGTTACGTCATCACACTGATCGGCAAGATACTCTGTTATGCCATTGTGGCCGTGGCGATGGATTTGATTTGGGGATATGCCGGCATACTCTCTCTCGGGCATGGGGTTTTCTTTGCGCTCGGCGGTTACGCTTTCGGCATGTACCTAATGCGGCAGATCGGGCGTGACGGCAGCTATAAATCCGATTTGCCTGACTTCATGGTGTTCCTCGATTGGAAAGAGCTACCCTGGTACTGGGCGGGGAGCGATAGCATGTTCTGGTCAATTGTCCTGGTACTCGTCGTGCCGGCTTTACTGGCTTTTATTTTCGGGTTCTTCGCTTTTCGTTCGCGGATCAAGGGCGTGTATTTTTCCATCATCACGCAGGCGATGACGTATGCCTTCATGCTGCTGTTCTTCCGCAATGAAACAGGTTTTGGCGGCAACAACGGGTTCACCGATTTCAAGCGCATTCTCGGCTACGGCATCACGACGCCGGAAATGCGCGTCACCTTGTTTGCGCTGTCGGCGCTGACGCTGATGGCGGTGCTGGTGCTTGGCCGTTATCTGGTCACATCCAAGTTTGGCCGCGTGCTTACCGCCATCCGGGACGCCGAGACGCGGGTCATGTTCATCGGTTACAACCCGCTGTGGTACAAATTGTTCATCTGGACCTTATCTGCCATGCTGTGCGCTATTGCCGGGGCGCTGTATGTGCCGCAGGTCGGCATCATCAACCCGTCGGAAATGAGCCCAGCCAATTCGATCGAGATCGCCATCTGGGTAGCTGTCGGTGGCCGTGGAACGCTGATAGGGCCGGTGCTGGGTGCTTTCATTGTGAATCTGGCGAAGAGTTACTTTACGGTGGCTTTTCCTGAATACTGGCTGTTCTTTCTTGGCGCCTTGTTTATTGGCGTAACGCTCTGGCTGCCAAGAGGCGTTGTTGGTTTGTGGCGCACGATGACGGAAAAGAGGATAGCGCGATGAGTACAACAAGCACGGCACTTGACGCGCTCAATCCATTGAAGAAAAAAGAAAGTGCTGGCGATGGCGCCGGTAGCCATATTCTGGTACCTGGCAAGCTGGATATCTCGCATAAAGTTATTCTCTATCTGGACAGCATCACCGTCAGTTTCGATGGTTTCAAAGCCCTGAACAATCTAAGCATGGAAATTGATGCGGGCGAGCTACGCTGCATCATCGGCCCTAATGGCGCGGGCAAGACCACGATGATGGATGTGATCACCGGCAAGACCCGGCCGGATGAAGGGCGCTGTTTTTTCGGCCAGACCATCGATTTGACACGCATGACAGAGCCTGAAATTGCTCATGCCGGCATCGGGCGAAAATTTCAGAAACCCACCATCTTTGAAGCACATACGGTTTTCGATAATCTTGAGTTGGCGTTAAAAACCGATAAAAGTGCCTGGCACAGTCTATTTGCCACGGTGAATGATGAGGTGCGTGATCGTGTCAGCGACACCTTGCGTACCATTCGGCTGGATACAGAGGCTGGCCGGCCGGCGGGTCTGCTCTCGCATGGCCAGAAGCAGTGGCTGGAAATCGGCATGTTGCTGATTCAGGAACCCAAACTGTTGTTGCTGGATGAGCCGGTGGCTGGCATGACGGATGACGAAACCGCACGTACTGGCGAGCTGTTCAAGTCGCTTGCCGGAAAACATTCACTGGTGGTGGTGGAGCATGACATGGCGTTCATTGAACAGCTTGGCGGCAAGGTGACGGTATTGCACGAAGGTTCAGTGCTCGCGGAAGGCGATCTGGCGACGGTGCAGAATGACGAACGCGTGATTGAAGTTTATTTGGGCAGATAAAAATGTTGATCGTAGACCAACTCAATCAGTATTACGGTGGCAGCCATATTCTGCGCAATGTCGGCTTTGATGCGCCGCCGGGCAAGGTCACCACGCTGCTTGGCCGTAACGGCGTGGGCAAGACCACGCTGCTCAAGTGTCTGATGGGCCTGGTGCCGGCCAAATCAGGCACGATGCGGTTTGAAGAGAGAGAGATCACGACCATGCCGTCGTACGCGCGGGCGCGCGCCGGTATTGGCTATGTGCCGCAAGGGCGCGAAATCTTTGCGCGGCTGACGGTGGAAGAAAACCTGCTGATGGGCATGGCGGGTTTGTCGGGCAAAAGCAAGTTGCCGGAACGTATCTTTGAACTTTTCCCCGTGTTGAAAAACATGCTCAAGCGGCGCGGGGGCGATCTCTCCGGCGGGCAGCAACAACAGTTGGCGATTGGCCGCGCGCTGGCGATGAATCCACGGCTATTGATTCTGGATGAGCCGACCGAAGGCATTCAGCCGTCGATCATCAAGGACATTGAAAAAGCCATCCGCGTCGTCGCCAACAGTCAGGCAAAACTCAAGACTGCCGAACAGAAAAACGATCAGGAAGAAATCCAGGATGCGATCCGCAAGGTGGCGGCAACCGGCGAAGTGGCTATTCTGCTGGTCGAGCAATACTATGACTTCGCGCGGGCGCTGGCCGATTTCTACCTAGTGATGGAGCGTGGCGAAATTATCAAGCGCGGTGTCGGGGCGGACATGGAGAAGGACCGTGTGCGCGAAGCCCTGGCCGTCTGATGTGGACGCTATGATTCGGCAATGCATCCCGCTGAACCCATTACCCCCTGCTGGCTGGCAACCCTCGATCTGGATTTCGAACGGCGGGGTGCGGCAACCATTCTGGTCAGCAGGAAGCACTATGGCCCTTTGCGTGTCCAAAAGTCGCTGTATCCCGAAGGGGAAAATATTTGCCATGCCATTGTCTTGCATCCGCCGGCGGGGATCGCGGGTGGCGACCGCTTGCAGATCAATGCGACGGTCGGCGCAGAGGCCCATGCCTTGCTCACCACGCCCGGTGCGGGCAAATGGTATCGCTCGGGCGGCGCTTGCGCGGAGCAGGCCGTGACCATAAAAGTCGGCGCTGGCGGGACGGCGGAATGGTTGCCGCAGGAGAGCATTCTGTTCAATGGTGCCGAGGCGAATATGCATACCACGGTGGAACTGGCCGCAGGCGCGCGCTTCATCGGTATCGAGACGCTATGTTTTGGCCGCCGTGCGAGTGGCGAAACATTTGATAAGGGTAGCGCCCGGCTGGGTACGGATATTTTCATCGAAGGCATACCGATGTGGCGGGAACGCGGAATCATTGAAGGTGGTTCGGCGCTCATGCATTCCCCTGTCGGTCTGGGAGGGCATAGCGTTTGCAGCACCGTGCTGGCAGCGGGTGTGGATGTTTCGCCTGAAACGCTGGCGGCTTGCCGCCAGGTGACTGTGGTCGAGGATGCGGCAACGTATGGTCTTTCTGCGCTGCCGAATCTGTTCGTCGGGCGCTATCTGGGCCATTCGCCCGAGGCGGCTCGGCATTGGTTTATTGCCCTGTGGCAACATTTGCGTCCGGCAATCATGTCGCGTGAGATGGTGATGCCGCGCATCTGGCAGACATGAAAAGAACTTGAGAGAAAACCGATGGAGCTGACCCCGAGAGAAAAAGACAAGCTGCTGATTTTTACCGCTGCGCTGCTGGCTGAACGCCGTAAGGCGCGCGGCCTCAAGCTCAACTATCCGGAGGCGGTCGCCTTCATCTCGGCGGGTATCCTTGAAGGCGCCCGCGATGGCAAGAGCGTCGCCGAACTGATGAGCTACGGTGCCACCCTGTTGAGCCGCGATGACGTGATGGAAGGTATCCCCGAGATGATTCCGGATATTCAGGTAGAGGCGACTTTCCCGGATGGCACCAAGCTGGTGACCGTGCATAACCCCATTATCTAAGGAGACTGTGATGAAAAAAATGACCTTGCTGCTTGCTGCTCTGTTGCCCTGTTTCGCCCAGGCGCATACCGGTACCGATGGTGGTGTGCACCATCATTCCCTATGGCAATTGGGTCTTCATCATCCATTGATTGGCATGGCTTATCTGGCTGCGATGCTGCTGTTGGGGGTATGGAGTGTGCAACGCTTCCGCCATCGGCGTGTGGCACGGTTTGCGGGTGTCACCGTTGCTGTGCTTGGCAGCTTCGTGGGCGTTGCACTTTTTGTTGCATGACCCGACGCATGATTCCCGGGCAAATGGATGTCGCCCCAGGCGATATCGAAATCAATGTCGGCCGCCGTACCTGCGTGCTGCAGGTTTCCAACACCGGCGACAGGCCGATTCAGGTCGGCTCCCATTACCATTTTTTTGAAACCAACGAGGCATTGGCCTTCGATCGAGCCCAGGCGCGTGGCATGCGGCTGAACATCGCGGCGGGCACTGCCGTGCGTTTTGAGCCGGGACAGATGCGCACGGTCAGTCTGGTGGACTACGCAGGCGAACGCACGGTGTATGGCTTCCAGGGCAAGGTGCAAGGGGCGCTGGAATGAAGATCGCCAGACAAGCCTATGCCGAAATGTTCGGCCCCACGGTGGGCGATCGTGTACGGCTGGCGGACACCGAGCTGTGGATCGAGGTGGAAAAGGATTACACGGTTTATGGTGACGAAGTAAAGTTTGGTGGTGGCAAGGTCATCCGCGACGGCATGGGGCAGGGGCAAAAGCTGGCCAAGGATGTCGCCGATACGGTAATCACCAATGTGCTGATCGTCGATGCGGTGCAGGGCATCGTCAAGGCCGATATCGGGTTGAAGTACGGCATGATTTCGGCCATCGGCAAGGCGGGTAATCCGGATGTACAACCCGGGGTAACAATCGCCATCGGCGCGGGCACGGAGATTATCGCCGGTGAAGGCATGATCATCACGGCGGGCGGATTGGACGTGCACATCCATTTCATTTGCCCGCAGCAGATAGAAGAAGCGTTGATGTCCGGTGTCACCACGATGCTCGGCGGCGGCACGGGGCCAGCCACAGGGACTTTCGCCACAACCTGCACGCCGGGGCCATGGCACATCCATTCCATGCTCTCGGCCGCCGAGGCTTTTCCGATGAACCTGGGATTTCTGGGCAAGGGCAATGCTTCGCTGCCCGGCCCTTTGCGGGAACAAGTGGAAGCCGGCGTGATTGGCCTGAAACTCCACGAAGACTGGGGCACCACCCCGGCCGCGATTGATAACTGCCTCACCGTGGCCGACGAGATGGATGTACAGGTTGCGATTCATACCGACACGCTGAATGAATCCGGTTTTGTGGAATCGACACTGGCTGCCTTCAAGGGGCGCACCATCCACACCTATCACACCGAAGGTGCTGGTGGCGGGCATGCGCCGGACATCATCAGGGCGGCCTCCCTGCCCAATGTGTTGCCCAGTTCGACCAACCCGACGCGGCCTTACACGGTGAACACCATTGACGAGCATCTCGACATGCTGATGGTCTGCCATCACCTTGATCCGGCGATTGCGGAAGATGTGGCGTTTGCCGAATCACGCATCCGCCGCGAAACGATTGCCGCCGAGGACATCCTGCACGATCTGGGCGTTTTTTCGATGATCTCCTCGGATTCCCAGGCCATGGGGCGCGTCGGTGAAGTGATATTGCGCACCTGGCAGACCGCGCACAAAATGAAAATACAGCGCGGTACATTGAAGGAAGATGTGGCGCGCAACGATAACTACCGTGTCAAGCGCTACATCGCCAAATACACCATCAACCCGGCCATCACTCATGGCATAGCGCATATTGTCGGCTCGATCGAACCCGGCAAGCTGGCCGATCTGGTGTTGTGGAAGCCTGCCTTCTTCGGCGTCAAGCCCAGCCTGATACTCAAAGGCGGCATGATCGCCGCGGCCGCGATGGGCGACCCGAATGCCTCGATTCCGACACCGCAACCGGTGCACTACCGGCCCATGTTTGGCAGTTTTGGCGGCGGGCTGAAAACTTCGCTGACCTTTGTTTCGCAAGCGTCATTAAAAAATCCGGATGTGCAATCCCTCGGCTTGAAAAAACGCCTGGAGCCGGTCAGGAACTGCCGCACGATCAGCAAAGCCGACATGGTGCACAACAGTGCCACGCCAGTGATAGAAGTGGATGCGGAAACCTATGCCGTGCGTGCCGATGGCGAGTTGCTGGTCTGTGAGCCGGTAAGCGTATTGCCGATGGCCCAACGATATTTTCTATTCTGAAATGATCGTTATCGAATGATTGTTATCGAAAAATTGGTAGAAGCGGACGCGCCAGCAACGGAAAAACTGGAACTTCCTTTCGAACTGCGCAGCAAGAGCCGCTTGCGTACCCATCTGGCGAACGATGAGGAGTGCGGGCTGTTCCTTGACCGGGGTACTGTCTTGCGCGGCGGCGACAAGCTGGTTGGCAACGATGGCCGCATCGTCGAGGTTGTTGCCGCAGCCGAAAAAGTCATGGAGGCACGCAGCGCTGATCCCTTATTGCTGGTGCGTGCCGCTTACCACTTGGGCAACCGTCATGTGCCGGTGCAAGTGGGCAGTGGTTTTTTGCGCTTTGGTTACGACCACGTGCTGGGTGAGATGGTGCGTGGGCTGGGTTTGACGCTGCTTGAAACCGAAGCACCCTTCGAGCCGGAAAGCGGTGCTTATGGACAGCATGGCGGCCACGCGCATCCGCAGGGTCACAGCGCCGATGGTGAAGGCAAGGGGCCGCGCATCCATGACATGGCGCGCTACGCCAAATGAATACGGCGTTGATTCGTCTGCTGCAACTGGTCAGCCCAACACTGCCGATTGGCGCTTACAGTTATTCGCAAGGGCTGGAATGGGCGGTTGAAAGCGGGGCGATCAACAATGAGGACGACGCCCGCCAATGGATAGGCGATTGCCTGACATTTGGTGTGGCAAGATTCGAGGCCATTTATCTTGCGCATATGATCGCTGCCTGGGAAGCCTGCGATACCGAGCGTCTGGTCAAGCTGGATGCGGAATTCATCGCCAGCCGTGAAACGCTGGAGTTGCGTTCCGAGACATTGCAAATGGGTTATTCGATGGCCAGGCTGTTGCATGATTTGCCGGGGTTCCCGGCCGATGTTTTGGCTGGATTTACTTCACGCAGTTTCCCGCTGGCATGGAGTTGCGCCGCCGCCCATTGGAAAATTCCTGCCGATGAAGCAATCGCCGCCTATTTGTGGGCGTGGATAGAGAATCAGGTCATGGCGGCGATCAAGGCCGTCCCGCTTGGCCAGACAGCCGGTCAGCGTTTGCTGCTGAATTTGGGTGAGCGTTTGCCCGAGCTGGCTAAAAAAGTGGCTGTTGAGCCATTGGAATCCGGCGCAAATTTTCTGCCCATGTTCGCGATCAACAGCAGTCTCCACGAAACCCAATACAGCCGGATTTTCCGCTCATGAACACACTTTCCGATAAAAATTCCAGGCTGCTGCGTGTCGGCATTGGCGGCCCGGTCGGTTCCGGCAAGACGGCGCTTACGCTGGCGCTGTGCCTGGCGCTGCGCGACAAATACAACATCGCCGTAGTCACCAACGATATTTACACCGAAGAAGATGCCCAGTTTCTGGTACGCAATGAGGCGCTGGAACCGGCACGGATTATCGGCGTGGAAACCGGCGGGTGTCCGCATACCGCGATTCGTGAAGACGCCAGCATCAATCTGGAAGCGGTTGACCGACTCAATATCCGCTTTCCCAATCTTGATGTGGTTTTCGTGGAAAGTGGCGGCGACAATCTGGCAGCCACCTTCAGCCCGGAGCTTTCCGACTTGACCATTTACGTCATCGATGTTGCCGCAGGCGAAAAAATTCCGCGCAAAGGCGGCCCCGGCATCACCCGATCCGATTTGCTGGTAATCAACAAGATCGATCTGGCGCCCATGGTCGGCGCGTCGCTGGAGGTCATGGCGACGGATACCAAACGCATGCGTGGTGAGCGTCCGTTTGTGTTCACCAATCTCAAGACCGGGCATGGGTTGGAAACCATCGTGGCTTTTATCGAGCGCCAGGGCATGCTGATTTGATGCGGTAGTGCAGCAAACCCTTGATCTTTTCCTGTTAAGGCCGCATATTGTTCCCTGTTCCCCATGAGGGCTTCAGGAGATTCGCATGAAATCACGTGTTATCGCGCTGTGTGCTTTAGCCGCCTTGCTGCTTTCGGGCTGCGGCTATAACCAGATCCAGATCAATGACGAGCAGGTAACAGCGGCCTGGTCGGAGGTGTTGAATCAGTACCAGCGGCGCGCCGACCTGGTGCCAAATCTGGTGGCTACCGTGCAAGGCTATGCCGCGCATGAAAAAGATGTGCTGACGCGGGTCACCGAGGCGCGCGCCAGTGTCGCCGGTATCCAGGCGACGCCGGAGCTGATCAACGATCCGGCGGCGTTCGCCAAGTTCCAGCAGGCGCAGGGTGAGTTGAGCGGTGCGCTGTCTCGCCTGCTGGTGGTCGCCGAAAATTATCCCAACCTCAAGGCGGATGCGAGCTTCCGCGACTTGCAGGCGCAGCTTGAAGGCACCGAAAACCGCATTACGGTGGCGCGCAACCGATATATTCAGGACGTCAAAACCTACAACGTTTCGGTACGCACCTTCCCCAACAACCTGACGGCGATGGCCATGGGCTGGAAGCCGAAAGCCAATTTCAGCGTGGAGAACGAAAAAGCGATCTCGGCCCCGCCGAAGGTTGATTTTGGCGGCGCGGCCAGCGGTGCTACGAATAGCGCACAGCCAGCACCGGCCGGCAACTGAGCCCAACTGAGCCCAACTGAGCCCAACTGAACCCTCAGGCGACGTTTTGATGCGAGACTTTTTACAGGCGGCGCGGGCGGCGCTGGTCTTTCTGCTGCTGGGCATTTGTTCTTTGGGCACGGCGTATGCGGCCAGCGGCGATTCACTGCCTGTTCCGCTGCCTATTCCGCCATTGACTGCTCGCATCGTCGATCTGACCAACACGCTGGATACGCAACAGCGCGCAACGCTGGAGTCCCGCCTGGCGGCGCTGGAACAGGCGAAAGGCGCACAAGTCGCCGTGTTGCTAGCGCCGACTTTTCAGCCAGAAAGCATCGAGCAGTTCGGCATACGTCTGGCTGACGCCTGGAAGCTGGGGCGCAAGGGGGTCGATGATGGCGTCATTCTGCTTATTGCTAAAGATGACCGGCAACTGCGCATCGAGGTGGGCTATGGGTTGGAAGGCGCACTCAATGATGCTACCGCCAAGCGAATTATCAGCGAAGTGATTACGCCGCATTTTCGCGAGGGCGATTACTTCGGCGGCATTGATGCCGGAGTCACGGCAATTCAAACCGTTATCGAAGGTGAACCGCTGCCTGCGCCAAGCGCCGGTTCAGCCGCCAACAGGGCGGGGCAAATTGAAGGCGGGTTGCTGCCGTTACTGGCGGGTGCTGCGTTTTTTGCGCCGCTGCTGAACCGCTTGCTGGGTTTGGGCGGATCCTTGCTTGCCGCAGGCATCGGCGTGTTGATCGGTGGCTGGCTGCTGGGCTCGTGGCTTATTGGTTTGGTGTTTGGCATTTTTGTTCTTTTCTTTTCTTTTATGCGCGGCGGGCTGGGTGGCGGGATGGGCGGCCGCTCTGGGGGATTCGGCGGCGGCTTTGGCGGCGGCGGCGGTGGATTTGGCGGCGGTGGTGCCTCGGGGAGATGGTGAAAATGAATCTGCAACGCATCATCACGCATTTGCTTACCCCGGATTGGTTCGCGCAGCGCGTCTTTCGTCCGGCAGATTTAACGGCGATTGAATCTGCTGTAGCAGCTTCTGAAAAAACCCATCGTGGCGAATTACGGTTTGTGTTTGAAGGGCAATTACCCATGCTTGCCCTGTGGCGTGATTTGCCTGTGCGGCATCGGGCAACGCAATTATTTGCGCAGTTGGGCGTGTGGGACACAGAAGAAAACAGCGGCATATTGATCTATGTGCAGCTCATTGATCATCGGGTAGAGATTCTTGCGGATCGAGGCATTGCACAGCGTGTGCCGCAAGCACAGTGGGATGCCTTGTGTCGTGGCCTGGAAGCAGCGTTTAGACAAAAAAACTATCGTGGTGGTGCGCTGGAAGCGATCACAAAAGCCAGCGAGTTGTTGGTGCAGCATTTTCCGGCAGGTATAAAAAACCCGAACGAATTACCCAACAGGCCTGTCCGTCTATAACTCCGGCGCTCTTACTTATAGTGCGCCGTCATCCAGGTGCACGACATCATCATGTTCACGCTGGTTTGCCTGATGATGACGCATCACCAGCCACATGCTGCTGATGACAAAAAATGCAAAGAGCGCAATGATCCAGTAGATCGAAAGCTGGATTCCCAGCAGAGCGGAATACAGTGACGTCATGACCAAAATGGACAGATTTTCATTGAAGTTTTGCACCGCAATCGAGTGTCCTGCACCCATCAGGATATGCCCTCGATGTTGCAGCAAGGCATTCATCGGAACGACAAAAAATCCGGAAAGAATGCCAATAAAAACCAGCAGTATCGACGCCACGACGGTGTTGTTCACAAAGATCATGCCCATCACAACGACACCCATCGCGATGCCCATGGGCAGCACGCGCACTGATTTACGCAAGGTAATCATGCGTGCAGCAAGTACCGCACCAATGGCTACACCCACAGCCACAACGCCTTGCAGCAAAGTGGCCTGCGAGAGATCAATGTTAAGTGCAATTTTGGCCCAATCCAGCACCAGAAACTGCAAGGTGGCGCCTGCACCCCAAAACAGGGTGGTGACGGCCAGAGAAATTCTACCGAGCTTGTCTTTCCATAACAATTTAAAGCAGTGCGTGAATTCTTGTACCAGATAAACAGGATTGTTCTTGATGGCCTTGTGGTCAACGCCGGTGTCGGGCACATACAGATTAAAAATGGCTGCCAGAATATATAAAGCGCCCGTCACGACCAAACCCACTTCGCCCGCGGTGTTGATACCAGTATCCATCAATGGAAAATCAAACGCCAGCAAGGACTGCGCAATATCCGGCCTGATCAGCAGGCCGCCGAGTGCCACGCCCAGGATAATGGCCAACACGGTGAGCCCTTCGATCCAGCCATTGGCAACCACTAACAGGCGGTGCGGCAGATATTCCGTCACGATGCCGTATTTGGCGGGTGAATAAGCGGCGGCACCCAGCCCGACGACGGCATAGGCAAGCAGTGGATGCACGTCAAAAAACATCAAGCTGCAACCAAAAATCTTGATGCCATTGCTGATGAACATGACTCGCCATTTGGGCATGGAGTCGGCAAAAGCACCGACAAAGGCTGCCAGTAGCACATACGACAATGTGAATGAGGTTTTAAGTAGCGGTGTGTATTCCACCGGGGCTTGCATGGCGTACAACATGCCAATGGCAGCAATCAACAGAACATTGTCGGCCAGCGCAGAAAAAAACTGCGCGGCCATGATGATATAAAAACCTAACTTCATGTAGGGGGTGCGAGGTGCGCGTAAGGAACAGTGTGCAGGAAAACGGCAGGCACCATATCAGACAAGCGACCATGGTTAAAAGTTGCGGTTTTATAGCACGAAAGCAGTAACAAGGATATGACGCTCTCGCATGAACGCTGGTGAGTTGCTCAAGGCGAGTGATTTTGTGATTGAATTGCAACCTTGACCCCGCTGTGTAATCCAGCACCACTCACCCTTTATTGATCACATGTCCCGACCGATTCATGCGCGCCTTGATTGGGCCGCATTACGCCACAACCATGCCAGGGTTCGCCAGGTGGCGAATCGTTCGAACATCTGGAGCGTGATCAAGGCCAATGCCTACGGGCATGGCATGCTGCCCGCAGCGCGTGCTTTAGAAGATGTGGCCAACGGTTTTGCGCTGATCGAACTCGAAGGCGCCATCGCCTTGCGCAAAGCCGGCATCCGCCAGCCGATCCTGATGCTCGAAGGCTTCTATCAGGCGGACGAATTGCCGCTGTTCGCCGAATGGGGGCTGACGCCCGTACTGCATGCGCCATGGCAGGTGGAGGCGCTGATTGCCGCGCGCCTGCCGGTGCGCTTGCCGGTGTATCTGAAACTGGATACTGGCATGCATCGACTGGGTTTGACTGCCGACGAGTTTGCCCAAGCGCTGGCCAGGCTGAAAACCGCTGATTGCACGGCATCAATCACCGTGATGACGCATTTTGCGGATGCTGATGAAGAGCACGGCATCGCCGAACAAATGAGACATCTGCACACGACGACCAATGGACTCGCTCTGCCGAAGTCGCTGGCCAATTCCGCCGCGCTGCTGCGCTTTCCCGAAAGCCATGCCGATTGGGTGCGGCCGGGCATCATGTTGTATGGCGCATCGCCTTTTCCGGCGCGGCAGAGCGCAGAAGCATTGAATCTCAAACCCGTGATGACGCTGACCAGCGAGCTGATCGGTGTGCGCGATCTCAAGGCAGGCGACCGCGTGGGTTATGGCGGAACTTTTGTTGCCCAACGGTCGATGCGCATCGGCATCGTTGCCTGCGGCTATGCCGATGGCTACCCGCGTCACGCACCGAGCGGCACGCCGGTGCTGGTGGCGGGGCAACGCACGCGCACGCTGGGGCGCGTGTCGATGGACAAGTTGTGCGTTGATTTGACGGCGCTGAAAACGCATGGCGTAAAAGTCGGCGTTGGTGATACGGTGGTCCTGTGGGGCGAAGGCCTGCCTGCGGACGACGTGGCCACCGCCGCAGGCACGGTGGCGTATGAATTGTTTTGCGCCATCACGCCGCGCGTGCCGCTCATCGAAGTCAATCAATGAATTGAACATCACAAAAATACAAAAAATGGCCAAACCCAAATCCGTCTATTCCTGCACCGAATGCGGCGCGACCGCCCCCAAATGGCAAGGCCAGTGCCCCGGCTGCGGGCAATGGAACACGCTGGTCGAAGCAGTCATGGAAACTGCCACCCCCGCCGGGCGCAGCTTTGCCTCGCTGGCCGGCGTGAGCAGTTTGCAAACATTAGGCAAGATTCAACCGCGTGAAGAACCCCGCCAGCCCACCGGCATCGAAGAATTCGACCGCGTGCTCGGCGGTGGCCTGGTTGCCGGCGGCGTGGTGCTGATCGGCGGCGATCCGGGCATCGGTAAATCCACCTTGCTTTTGCAAGCCCTGGCGCGCCTCGCGCAGACCAATGAGAACGTGTTGTATGTCTCGGGTGAAGAATCCGGCGAGCAGGTGGCCTTGCGCTCGCAGCGCTTGCAGCTTGATGTCGGCAACATGCAAATCCTTACCGAGATCAATCTGGAAAAAATCCTCGCCACGCTGATTGCCTCGCGTCCAGCAGTCGCGGTCATCGATTCGATTCAAACCCTGTGGTCGGACGCGCTGCAATCCGCCCCCGGCTCGGTCGCCCAGGTGCGCGAATGCTCGGCCCAGCTCACGCGATTCGCCAAGCAAAGCGGCACCTGCATCATCCTGGTCGGCCATGTCACCAAGGATGGTTCGCTGGCCGGGCCGCGCGTGCTGGAGCACATCGTCGACACCGTGCTGTATTTCGAGGGCGACACGCATTCGAGCTTTCGCCTCGTGCGCGCCTTCAAGAACCGCTTCGGCGCGGTGAATGAGCTCGGCGTCTTCGCCATGACCGACAAAGGCTTGCGCGGCGTGTCCAACCCGTCGGCATTGTTCCTGTCGCAACACTCGCTGGATGTCGCCGGTTCTTGCGTGCTCATCACGCAAGAAGGCACGCGCCCGCTGCTGGTGGAAATCCAGGCGCTGGTCGATACCGCCTTCGGCAACCCGCGTCGCTTAACGGTGGGGCTGGAGCAAAACCGCCTCGCCATGCTGCTGGCGGTTTTGCACCGTCACGCGGGTATCGTGTGCTCCGATCAGGACGTGTTCGTGAACGCCGTCGGCGGCGTGAAAATCACCGAGCCAGCAGCGGATTTGGCTGTGCTCTTGGCGATAGTCTCGTCCCTGCGCAACAAACCCTTGCCCGGCAAATTCGCCGTCTTCGGCGAAATCGGCCTGGCCGGCGAAATCCGTCCCGCCCCGCGCGGGCAGGAGCGGCTAAAAGAAGCCGCCAAGCTCGGCTTCACCCACGCCATCGTGCCCAAGGCCAACGCGCCCAAGCAGCCGATCAAAGGCATCGAAGTGATTGCGGTGGATCGGGTGGAAGAAGCGATAGAGAAAATGCGTGGCTGAGCGGGCAACTCAAAACCCACAACAAGATGGCAGTAATCGCTTGCCACTCGACTTAAAATCGACCACAATAAAGCACCTATTTCGGTTTGATTTGGAAGGCGTCCCATGGAACAAGTTCTCGCTTCGTGCTCGGTCAGCATTACTGAACTAAAACGCAGTCCCAGCGCCGTGCTGGAACAGGCTGGCGCCGAACCTGTTGCGGTGCTCAACCATAACCGTCCGGCAGCCTACCTCCTGTCACCTAAAGTTTATGAGGCCATGCTGGAACGGCTGAGCGCTGACCTGCGGCAGACGATTCAGGAAGGCATCGACAGCGGCCCGGCCATTCCGGCGGATCAGGTATTCGCCGAACTCAATGCGCGTTACGCCGAACCCAGGCAGGTTAGCAAACAGAAAAACAAACAAGCGGACAAGCGCACGGCTTGATGATTTCCGTCAGTTTTTCGCCGAAGTCCCGGCAAGACCTGGTGGAGATTGGTGACTTCATCGCCAAGGACAGCCGCGCCAACGCCCGGCGTTTTGTCGCCAAACTGATGGCGCAATGCCAGCGCATCGGCAATGCGCCGATGGGTTATCCCAGCCGGGAAGACTTGGCCGCCGGCCTGCGTATGGCCCCCATGGGGCACTATGCGGTTTTCTTCCGCGTGCTGGATGACGTGATTCGTATCGAACGCGTGCTTCACGGCGGGCGTGATATGCCAGCCATCTTCAGGCAAGGCGTACAGCGCACAGCAGCCGAATGATAGGATCGCCGTAACCATGCCCCTCTCCTGGAACGAAATCCGCTCGCGCGCTTTAACTTTTTCAAAACACTGGGCGGACGCGGCCAATGAGGACGCGCAGGCCAAGCCTTTCCTGATTGCTTTTTTTGAAGTCTTCGGCATTACCGACAAGCGCTTTGCCAGTTTTGAGCATGCCGCGAAAAAATACGATGGCAGCCGGGGTTATGTGGACGCCTTCTGGCCGGGCATCTTGCTGGTCGAGATGAAATCGCGCGGCAAGAATCTTGAGCGCGCCTACAGTCAGGCGATGGATTACTTCCCCGGCATCAAGGAGCGCGATTTGCCGCGCTACGTGCTGGTCTGCGACTTTGGCCGTTTCCGCCTGCACGACTTGAAAGAGGGAAGCACCAGCGAATTCGCGCTCGCCGACTTCTACAAAAACGTGCGCCTGTTCGGCTTCATCGCCGGCTATCAGACGCAGGTCATCCAGCCGCAAGACCCGATCAACATCCGCGCTGCCGAGCACATGGGGCGGCTGCACGACAAAATGAAAGCTGTCGGCTATGTGGGCCGACCGCTGGAAATCTATCTCGTGCGCCTGCTGTTCTGCCTGTTCGCCGAGGACACCGGCATTTGCGAGAAACGCCAGTTTCAGGATTATCTCGAACAGCGCACAGCCGAGGATGGCTCTGATCTGGCCGACCGCATCGCCACGCTGTTCCACATCCTCAACACGCCGACTGACAAGCGTCTCTCCAACCTCGATGAGCAACTCGCCGCTTTTCCCTACATCAACGGCAAGCTGTTCGAGGAAACGCTGCCGCCCGCCGGGTTTGACGCCGCCATGCGCGAAGCGTTGCTGGATTTGTGCGGGTTGGACTGGAGCCTGATCTCGCCCGCCATTTTCGGCAGCCTGTTCCAGAGCATCATGGATGACACTGCGCGGCGCAATCTCGGCGCGCACTACACCTCCGAAGAAAACATCCAGAAACTCATCAAGCCGCTGTTCCTCGATGAACTGCGCGCCGAATTCGAGAAAATCAAAAAGAACCGCAACAAGCTCTTCGACTTCCACAAAAAACTGCGCACGCTGCGCTTTTTTGATCCGGCCTGCGGCTGCGGAAATTTCCTCGCCATCACCTACCGCGAGCTGCGTCTGCTGGAGCTCGACGTGCTGCGCGCCGCGCACATCGACGGCCAGCAGATGCTCGACATCCACCAGCTCGTCGCCGTCGACGTCGACCAGTTCTACGGCATCGAGATCGAAGAATTCCCCGCGCAGATTGCGCAAGTCGCGCTGTGGCTGGTCGACCACCAGATGAACATCAAGGTCAGCGAAGAGTTCGGCAGCTATTTTGTGCGCATCCCGCTGAAGCACGCCGCCACCATCGTGCATGACAACGCGCTGCAACTCGATTGGAACGCCGTGTTGCCAGCGCCGACTTGTGCGTATGTGCTGGGCAATCCGCCGTTCGTCGGGAAGACTTACCAGAACGCTGAACAGAAAGCCGATATGGCGGCGGTGATGCATGACGTTAATGGCGCAGGCCTGCTGGATTTTGTCGCCGCCTGGTATGTCAAGTCAGCGCGCTACATGGTCGCGCATCCGGCGATTCGCGCCGCATTTGTGTCCACCAACAGCATCACCCAGGGCGAGCAGGTCGGCGCGTTGTGGGGCTGGCTGCTGGCGCAGGGCGTGAAGATTCATTTTGCCCATCGCACCTTTTCATGGAGCAACGAGGCGCGCGGCAAGGCCGCTGTGCATTGCGTGATCGTCGGTTTTGGCTTGCAGGATGTCGCCGAGAAAACGATTTTTGAATATGCGGACATCAGGGGCGAAGCGCATGCCATCAAGGCAGCGAACATCAATCCATATCTGGTAGATGGGCCGGATGTCGTTCTTGGGAAGACGCGTAAACCTATTTATCCGGTGCCAGAAATGACTTATGGCAGCAAACCTGCCGATGGTGGCCATTTGATTCTTACCGAGTCAGAAAAATTCGCGTTGCTTGTCGTAGAGCCGATGGCTGAAAAATACATCCGACCTTACATCGGCTCCGAAGAGTTGATCAATGGTGGTGGTCGGTATTGCCTGTGGCTAAAAGGCGTTAGCCCACAACTTGTAAGGAAAATGCCCCACGTCATGGCACGGATTGAAGCCGTTCGTAAAATGCGACAGGCGAGTACTGACCAGAACACACGCAATTGGGCTGATCGACCAAGTGAGTTTCAAACGGATAGGCAACCTAAAGTAGATTACTTGGCAGTGCCAGAAGTTTCTTCTGAGCGGCGCGAATATATTCCCATAGGATTTCTTTCAGCCGACGTTGTAGCGAGCAATCTAATTTATACCATTGGTAATGCAGGCCTGTTCCATTTTGGCATTCTTAGTTCAACAATTCATAACGCTTGGGTGCGCGCTGTCTGTGGTCGACTGGAAAGCCGCTACCGCTATTCCGCCAGCATCGTCTACAACAACTTCCCCTGGCCCGAACCCACCGACAAGCAACGCGTCGCCATCGAAGCCGCAGCCCAAGCCGTGCTCGATGCGCGCGCCGCGCACCCCAACGCGACGCTGGCCGATCTCTACGATCCGCTCACCATGCCGCCCGACCTGCTGCGCGCCCACCAGACGCTGGACCGCGCCGTCGACGCCGCCTACGCCTATAAAGACGCCCCCACCGACGCCGCCCGCGTCGCCTTCCTCTTCGCCCGCTACCAAGCCCTCACCAGCCTGCTGCCCGCGCCAGCCGCAAAACCTCGGCGTGGCGGCAAGGCAAAGGCATGATTTGCCGTCTCACCAGTGCCGACTTTTCCCTGAATCAACCATAAATCACCTTTCCCCTTGCTACTGACAGTCGCTGGATAAGGGCATAAAATGACCAAATGTATTTACGCTTACGCTTTTTAATTAAGCCAATTAAGCCATGAACCCTACTAATGAACTTCGCTTTGTCGTGAACGACCGCATCAACGATGTCGATATCGGGCTGAAGCATGTTCCGTTGAGCTTGTTGGGCGAGTTCCAGAAAGACGTGAGCGAATTCCTCAAGGGATCTGGTCGTGATGTTGATCCGGCGCAAGTGCTGATTGCGCTGGAAGATGGGTCACTGCGTTTTAGGGCTACCGGATTGGCCGTGATGGCCGCAGCTTCTTCTTTATGGGCTGATCTGGAACACTTGAAATCGCCTGATTCGCTGAGCAGGATAGATGCCAAGCGTGCAGCGGTAGTCGAGCGGTGGCAGACGGCTGCTCGGCAGAATCCGCACAGGAATTATCAAGTTGCCGATAACGCTGCTCAAGTATTATTTTCGATCAATGGTGCATCTGACTACCGCAGAGTTGAAGAGGCTTGGGTGCAAGTTGAAAAATATCTCCATGGCAAGGTGATTGATTTGGGTGGCAAGACCAGCCCCAATGTTCACCTAGAAATTGAGGGGGGTGGAATTCTGAAGGTGGCGGCTAGTCAAGAATTGTTGGCAGGGGAAGAAAAAAACCACTTGTATCGTCCTGCATTGCTGCATGTCACCGCTGAAGAAAATCTGCGCACAGGTGTCTTGCGCAATCTGCGTTTGCTGGCGTTTGAAGCACATCAGCCAAGCTATGACGATGATGAGTTTCAACGGATGGTTGAGCGTGGCACACGAGCGTGGGCAGGCGTGTCCAATGCCGCAGATTGGGTTGAGACATTGCGTGGTGGCGCGTAATGACGGCGGCAGTTTTGCTGGATACAAGCTTTTTGATTTCGCTGGTTGATAAAATGCGAAAGCATCACACCGTTGCAACTCAGTATTACCGCTTGCTGCTAGAGCAACAAGCGCCTATGTATTTTTCAGCGATTGTCGCTGCCGAGTTTGCCATCAAGCAACCTATTACTGATTTACCCCTGAAAAACTTTCGTTCAATTCCCTTCAATATCCCACACTCAATAGAGGCCGCGCGATTGTGGAATGCGCTCGGTAGTCGCGACAGCGGTGATAATCGTGCGGTAGTCAGGGATGACGTGAAATTGATGGCGCAGGCGGCGCGTGAAGGGATTCCTTTCCTGATCACAGAAGACGCGTCCACACTTTACAAATACTGCGATCGTTTGCGAACTTCAGGCGTGTTGAATGTCAGGGCAATAAAGCTGGTGGATGGTTTTGATGCATCAGCACTGCGCGAAGACGGTCAGCGGGGATTAATTTTGGGGCAGGCAGAGGATCCCGATACAGCGCAATAAGTAAAACTTCCTCGCTCGCTGCGCGGCTTGCTGCTGTAAAAGAGGATGAGCCGAAAAGAGCCGCTATCGCGGCTCTTGGTTTATCTGGCTAGCTGATAGCTTGGCTAATGACCTCGCGCAACGTGCGAAAATCGCCGAAGGAGTAAGCCATCGTTACAGTTGGTCGTAAGCGGCGTCTTCTTCGTTATTCCATACCGCTGCGAAGCTCGCTTCGCTGACGCGGGCGGCGGCAGTCACCACGCGATGATCATCTTCGCGTGTGCGCAGAAAATCAACAAAGTCTTCTACCTCTGCCAGTCGCTGGGGCCGCAATTGCCTGATCTTTTCTATTAACACTTGTTCGGTTGCGCTCATTGTTCTTACTCCTGTTGAATCGATGGTGTGCTTAGTCGGGTTAGTATGAGCCAAGGCTTTTATGCAACAGACAAGCGGATATTGTACGGCGATTTGATGCGTCGGCGGTTCAAGCCATAGAGGCTAAACCGTAGTGCGGTGCCAAGGTAAAACGGTGGGCTGCCGTATCATCAGCGCCGACTTTTCAAATAATGCTTGGATATTCAGAGATACAACATGCATAACTTTAATCTGATCTGGCGCATGCTGCGCCGCGACTGGCGTGCGGGCGAGCTCACGGTGGTGGGCCTGGCGATTGTGCTGGCGGTAGCGGCGCTGACCAGCGTGGGGTTTTTGACCGACCGTGTGGAGCAGGGCTTGAAGCTGGAGGCGCATCAGTTGCTGGGTGGCGATTTGCTGCTCACGGCGGATCATCCGTGGGCGGCGGATTATTCGCGCGAAGCAGCGGCGCGCGGCTTGCGGGTGGCGCAGAGTGTGACTTTTCCGAGCATGGTGCAGATTAACGGCGCGGCCGGATTCTCAACTCAGCTGGCCGAGATCAAGGCGGTGTCGGAAAATTATCCGCTACGCGGCGCGTTGCGTATCGCCCCCGCGTTGAATGCGGCGGATGCGACAACGAAAGCTGTACCGCGCATGGGCGAGGCCTGGCCGGATGAGCGGCTGGCGACTGCCTTGAATTTATCCAAGGGCAGCCGCCTGACATTGGGTAATGCCCATGTGGATATTGCTGCGGTCTTGACGCTGGAGCCGGATCGCGGCACGAATTTGTTTGCCCTTGCGCCGCGCTTGATGATCAATCTGGCGGATTTGCCTACCACGGGGCTGATTCAGAACGGCAGCCGCGTGACTTATCGGCTGCATCTGGCGGGTGAGCCGCAGGTGGTGGCGGGTTTCGAGAAATGGGCGCAGACGCGGTTAGGGCGTGGAGAGAAGCTGGAAAGTCTGGATAACGCACGGCCGGAGATTCGTAACATCACCGAGCGCGCACAACGCTTTTTGCGCTTGGCGGCGTTGCTGGCGGTGATTCTGGCGGCAGTAGCGGTGGCCCTGGCGGCGGAACGTTATATGCGGCGGCATCTGGATGGCTGCGCGGTGATGCGCTGCCTGGGCGCGTCGGGTGCGCAACTGCTGCTGATTCATGGCGGCGAATTTTTGCTGTTTGGTGTGCTGGCAACATTGGTGGGTTGCGGCTTGGGCTATGCGGTGCAGCTGCTGTTGCAGCAGTTGCTTGGTGGCTTCTTGGTCACCGCTTTGCCTGCGGCTTCGTTCATGCCTTGGTTGCATGGCGTGCTGGTGGGTTTGATTCTGGTCGGTGGCTTTGCTTTGCCGCCGCTGTTGCGGTTGCGCCGTGCGTCCACCTTGCGCGTGTTGCGCCGAGAAATGGAATTCGAGCCTGCCTCGGTCATGGCGTATCTCTTGGGCAGTGTGTTGCTGGCGGGATTGATGCTGTGGATGGCGGGCGGCTTGAAGCTGGGCTTGATCGTGCTGGCCGGATTTCTTGCTGCGCTGTTTGTGTTTACGCTGGTGTTGCATGGATGGGTGGCGCTGCTGGGGCTGGTGCGACCAACTGGCGGCGGCTATGGCTGGCGGCATGGGTTGGTGAACTTGCGCCGTCGGCTGAAGACGACGCTGGTGCAGGCGGTGGCGCTCGCTTTGGGCTTGACGGCCTTGCTGCTCTTCACCGTGGCGCGTGGCGATTTATTGGCGAGCTGGCAAAAGAAGCTGCCAGCGGATGCGCCGAATCGGTTTGTGATCAATATCCAGCCGGATCAGCGTCTCGCCACCGCCGACTTTTTCAAGCAACAGGGTTTGTCGCCGCCGGTGTTGGCGCCCATGGTGCGGGGGCGTTTGGTGGCGATCAATGGGGTGGCGATTGATCCCAAAAAGTATACGGACGAGCAGGCGCAACGCTTGCTTGATCGCGAGTTCAATTTGTCGTGGACGGCGGATTTGCCCGCAGGTAATCGCGTGACGAGCGGGCGCTGGCATGGCAATAGTCAAACGGCGGAGTTTTCAGTGGAGCAGGGCATTGCCAAGACGCTGAATCTGCAACTGGGCGACCGTCTGGCTTACGATATTGCCGGGCAGCGCGTTGAAGCAGGCATCACGTCATTGCGCACGCTGGATTGGGATTCGATGCGGGTGAATTTTTTTGTCATCGCGCCGCCGGGTGTGCTCGATGCTGCCCCGGCAAGCTACATCACCAGCTTTTATTTGCCGGACAATCGCGGCGCATTGATTCCTGAATTGATCAAGAGGTTTCCCAATTTGACGGTGATTGATATCGCCTCTTTGGTGCGGCAGTTGAATAACACGCTTGACCAGGTGGTGCGGGCGGTGGAACTGGTGTTCGGTTTTGCCGTGCTGGCCGGGCTGGCGGTTTTATATGCGGCGCTGCAAGCGAGTAGCGATGAGCGTCAGCATGAGCTGGCGGTGTTGCGTGCGCTGGGTGCGCGGCGGCGGCAATTGGTGCGCGCGCTGCTGGCGGAATTTTTAATGCTGGGCGCGATGGCTGGTTTGCTGGCGGGCATAGCGGCCAGCCTCATCGGCTGGGGATTGGCGCGCTTTGTGTTTCAGCTGGATTATTTGCCGCAGGTGCAGCTGTGGTTCATCGGCATGGCGGCAGGCAGTGCGCTGGTGGCAGCGGTGGGGTGGATGAGTTCAGCCAGGCTGTTGCGTCAACCGGCGATCGCGGCTTTGCGCGGGGGGTAAGGTACGGTTTATAGCGGCTTTTTGAACAGGCTCGTTACCATGCCGTGTTAGAATTCGCGCCGTTCCTGACAGTTGATTTGCAGCATCATCCTGCCAGAATGGGCAGCGGCCACCCGAGATTGTGTGGCCGTTTTCTAATTGGGATTTTCAGGTTTTAATTTGTTGTTCTGGAGCAAGCATTCATGCCGGTTGTCATTACCCTGCCCGATGGTTCAAAACGTGAATATCCACAGCCGTTGACGGTGGCCGAAGTTGCTGCGTCCATTGGCGCAGGGCTGGCCAAGGCTGCGTTGGCGGGTCGTGTGGATGGCCAGTTGGTGGATACCTCATGCCGGATTACGCAGGATGCACAACTGGCAATTGTGACGGATAAGGATGCCGATGGCCTGGAAGTGATTCGGCATTCCACCGCGCATCTGCTGGCTTATGCGGTGAAAGACTTGTTCCCCGAAGCGCAGGTAACGATAGGCCCGGTGATCGACAACGGCTTTTATTACGACTTTGCCTACACCCGCCCCTTCACGCCAGAGGATCTGGAGGCGATTGAAAAGCGCATGGCGGAGCTGGCGAAGAAGGATTTTGCTGTGACGCGCGAAGTGGTGCCGCGTGATCAGGCGGTTCAGTTTTTCACCGGTTTGGGTGAGCATTACAAGGCCGAGCTGATTGCCGCGATTCCTGCAGGCGAGGATGTGTCGCTCTACCGTGAAGGCGATTTTGTCGACCTTTGCCGTGGCCCGCATGTGCCTTCAACGGCTAAGCTCAAGGTTTTCAAATTGATGAAAGTGGCGGGCGCCTATTGGCGCGGCGACTCTAAAAACGCGATGTTGCAGCGGATTTACGGCACGGCATGGGCGAAAAAAGAAGATCTTGACGCCTATTTGCACATGCTCGAAGAAGCCGAAAAACGCGATCACAGAAAGCTCGGCCGTCAGCTCGATTTATTTCATCTGCAAGAAGAAGCGCCGGGCATGGTGTTCTGGCATCCCCATGGCTGGACGGTGTGGCAGGAGATCGAGCAGTACATGCGTCAGGTGTATCGCGACAACGGCTACCAGGAAGTGCGCTGCCCGCAGATTCTGGAGCGCACGCTGTGGGAAAAGTCCGGCCACTGGGAGCATTACCATGAGCACATGTTCACTACCGAATCGGAAAAGCGCGACTATGCGGTAAAGCCAATGAACTGCCCGGGGCACGTGCAGATTTTCAATATGGGTATCCGCTCTTATCGCGACCTGCCGTTGCGTTATGGCGAGTTTGGTTCGTGCCATCGCAATGAGCCTTCGGGCGCGCTGCACGGCGTGATGCGCGTGCGCGGTTTCACGCAGGACGATGGGCATATTTTCTGCACCGAAGACCAGATTCAGCAGGAAGTGACGGCTTTTAATGACCTCGTACGCCGCGTGTATGCCGATTTTGGCTTTGCCGAGGTGGCTGTCAAACTGGCTCTGCGCCCGGCAAGCCGGGTAGGCGAGGATGCGTCATGGGACAAGGCTGAAAATGCCTTGCGTGCATCGCTGACGGCCAGCGGCTTGGCTTGGGAAGAGCTCCCCGGTGAAGGGGCGTTTTATGGCCCCAAGATCGAATTCCATATCAAGGATGCGATTGGCCGCTCCTGGCAGTGCGGTACGGTGCAGGTTGATTTTTCTATGCCGCAACGCCTGGGCGCTGAATTTGTTGGCGAAGATAACTCACGCCACACGCCGGTGATGTTGCATCGGGCGATCCTTGGTTCGCTTGAGCGTTTCATCGGCATTCTGATCGAAAACCATGCAGGCGCTTTCCCTCTGTGGCTGGCACCGGTGCAGATTGTGGTGATGAATATCTCCGAAGCACAGGCCGATTATGTAATGGAAGTGACCCAGTTATTGCAAAAAGCAGGCTTTCGCGCGATAAGTGATTTGCGCGGAGAGAAAATAAACTATAAAATACGCGAGCATAGTTTGTTGAAGCGGCCTTATATCGTTGTTGTAGGTGACAAGGAAAAAGCCGCCGGGTTGGTCGCTTTGCGTGCCCGTGGCAATCAAGATCTCGGGCAAATGTCCCTTCAATCCTTGGTTGAACACTTGCTGAATGAGAAAAACAGCAAGCGTGGCGCAGCTTTTGTGGCCTGATTTTTTTGTTTTTATGGAGATTTGAACCATCGCTCAAGATAAGTCGCAGCGTCTAAATGACGAAATTACCTCCCCTGAAGTTCGTTTAGTCGGGGAAGATGGCGAACAGTTAGGTATTGTTCCAATACGTCAAGCGTTGACACTAGCCGAAGAGGCTGGTCTGGATTTGGTAGAAATTGCGCCGACCGCCGTGCCCCCTGTATGCAAGATCATGGATGTTGGCAAGTTCAAGTATCAGGAAGCCAAGCGTTTGCATGAGGCGCGACAGAAGCAAAAGCAGGTGTTGGTCAAGGAAATCAAGTTTCGTCCTGGTACGGATGAAAATGATTACCAGATCAAGTTGCGTAATGTTATAAAGTTTCTTGGTGAAGGCGACAAGGCAAAAATTACCTTGCGTTTTCGAGGGCGCGAAATGGCCCACCAGGAAATCGGTATGCGTATGCTGGAACGTATCAAGGCCGATCTTGAGCAACAGGCAATGGTTGAACAGTTTCCAAAAATGGAAGGCCGCCAACTCGTCATGGTGCTGGCGCCTTCCAAGAAGAAAGTACATTAAGAGTATGATTTAAGTAGTTGTAGTTTAATAGAATTTCTCTGCTATGCGTGAGCCTGGTGGGGATAAGAAGTGATGGCAGGTCATCAAGCATTCCCAAGGCGGGAAACACCTGGCTGTCATGTAATAGGGAGATCTTCGATGCCGAAGATGAAGACCAAGAGCGGTGCCAAGAAGCGCTTTATCGTGCGCGCTTCCGGTAGTATCAAGCGCTCACAGGCGTTTAAACGTCACATTCTCACCAAAAAAACGACCAAGACCAAGCGTCAGTTGCGCGGTATGCTCACGGTTCATGCCTCCGATGTTAAATCTGTTCGCGCAATGCTGCCGAACGCTTAAGGAGACTAAAACATGCCTAGAGTAAAACGTGGTGTAACAGCGCGCGCGCGTCACAAGAAAGTTCTCGATCAGGCCAAGGGTTACCGCGGTCGTCGCAGTACGGTATATCGCATCGCCAAAGAAGCGGTGATGAAGGCAGGCCAATATGCCTATCGCGACCGTCGGCAACGCAAACGTCAGTTCCGTGTGTTGTGGATTGCCCGTATCAATGCCGCTGCGCGTGAATTGGGTATGAAGTACAGTACCTTGATGAATGGCTTGAAAAAAGCTTCCATCGAAGTGGATCGCAAGGTTCTGGCTGATCTGGCCGTGTTTGACAAGCCGGCATTTGCTGCGCTGGCGAATCAGGCCCGGGCTCAGCTTTCCCCTTCAGCTTGAATGTAGCTTAAGCAAAAAAAAGGAGGCCCCCAGAACTCTTGGGCCTCCTTTTTCAATTGCAACCGCTGATATCGTTTTTTGCACATGCTATTTAGATGATCGATGAATAACCTGGAGCAACACCTGGATCACTTGGCGACATCGGCGATTGCTGATTTTGCGTTGGCTTCTGAGCCTGCCAGGCTGGAGGACGCCAAGGCGATTTACCTTGGCAAAGAGGGTTCTCTCACGATCTTGCTCAAAGGGTTGGGCAAGCTGCCGTCGGATGAGCGCAAAGTGGCGGGTGCGGCCATTAATGTGGCGAAAGAACGCATAGAGTCGGCGCTGGTGACACGGCGCGACGAGCTGAAAAATGCCCGTCTTGAGGCACAATTAGCCACTGAATCACTGGATATCACTTTGCCAGGACGAGGCATGCCGTGTGGCAGCCTGCATCCGGTAACTAAAAGCCTTCTGCGCATCGAGCAGCTTTTTCGCTCGATCGGTTTTGATGTGGCCGATGGCCCTGAAATTGAAACGGATTGGCATAACTTCACGGCGTTGAATACGCCTGAAAATCATCCGGCACGTTCAATGCACGACACCTTCTATCTCAAGGGTGGCGATGGCAAAGTGCAAGATGACGTGCTGCTACGCACGCATACCAGCCCGGTACAGATTCGTACCATGCTGGTTCATGTCGAGCGCTACAAACATCTCGACACACTGCCTGAACTGCGTGTGATTTGCCCCGGTCGGGTTTATCGTGTGGACTCCGATGCGACACACTCGCCCATGTTTCATCAGGTCGAAGGTTTATGGATTGGGGAACATGTCAGCTTTGCTGATCTCAAAGGCGTTGTAGCGGATTTTTTGCGTCGATTCTTTGAGTCAGATGATATGAATGTGCGCTTTCGCCCGTCATTTTTCCCGTTCACTGAACCCTCTGCCGAGATTGATGTGGCCTTTACGAGTGGACCACTGCAAGGCCGTTGGCTGGAAATTGCAGGCTGCGGCATGGTGCATCCGAACGTGCTGCGATTCGGCGGTTTCGACCCTGAAAAATACACCGGTTTTGCCTTTGGCATGGGGCCGGATCGCTTGGCGATGCTGCGTTATTCTATTCCCGATTTGCGCTTATTTTTCGAAGGCGATTTGCGCTTTCTTGCGCAATTCAATTAAAACATGCTCACGTTGATCATTTGATTATGCAATTCTCCGAATCCTGGCTGCGTAGCCTGTGCAACCCGCCACTCGATACTGAAGCGCTCTGTCATGTGCTTACCATGGCGGGTTTGGAAGTGGAAGAAGTGAAGGTCGCTGTGCCCGAGTTCTCTGGCGTGTTTGTTGCGCAAGTATTGACGGTCGAAAAACACCCTGACGCCGATAAGCTCAATCTCTGTTCTGTGGATGCAGGGCAGGGTGAGATTTTGCAAATTGTTTGCGGCGCGCCCAATGTGGCTACCGGATTAAAAGTACCTTGTGCGGTGGTGGGCGCCCGCTTGCCCACGATGGAAATTAAACGAGCCAAAGTGCGCGGCCTGGATAGCTTTGGCATGTTGTGCTCGTCACGCGAGCTGGGCATAGCTGATGATCATGGCGGTTTGCTGGTGCTGCCAGAAGATGCAGTTGTCGGCGAAAATATTCGTACGTCCCTTGATCTTGATGACCATCTCATCACCATCAAGTTGACACCTAACCGTGCAGATTGTCTGTCGTTGCTAGGCATTGCGCGCGAACTGTCGGCATTGACAGGCGCGCCGCTGACTTTGCCTGTATTGCCTGACGCTGCGTCAGTGGCGACTGACTCTCAAGGTCAACGCGCAATTTTCCTTGATGCGCCAGACGCGTGCCCGCGCTATTGCGGCCGTGTTCTGCAGGGTGTGAATGCACAAGCGCGAACTCCTGAATGGATTAAGTGGCGTATAGAGCGCAGTGGTATTCGCTCGATTTCAGCGGTGGTGGATATCACCAATTACGTCATGCTGGAACTCGGCCAGCCCTTGCATGCGTTTGATGACGCCAAACTTTCAGGTGATATCCATGTGCGTTACCCGCAGCCCGATGAACGTTTGTTGCTGCTCAATGGCGTAGAGATTGAGCCTGAGCCGGACATGCTACTGATTGCTGACGAGAAGCGCGTACTCGCGTTGGCAGGAATCATGGGAGGCGAGCCTTCAAGCGTGACAGCGGTATCAACCGATATTTTTCTGGAAAGCGCTTTTTTCGCCCCAGTGGCTATTGCGGGCAAAGCGCGGACTTTAGGCTTTTCGTCGGATGCCTCGCATCGTTATGAGCGCGGGGTTGATTTTGATTTGCCACGCCTGGCGATTGAGCGGGCAACCGCATTAATCCTTGCATGTGGGGGTGGTGAGAGTGTCAAAGTAGGTCCTATTGTCGAGGCTGTTTCTCCCGAGCATTTGCCTCGTCGCGCTCCGGTTATGCTTCGTCCGGCACGTGCCACAAAAGTTTTGGGTATTGATGTCACGGCAGAGCGTGCAGCTGTACTGCTTAGCAGCTTGGGTTTAAATGTGGCGCAAGAAGGCGATCATCTGGTTTTTACGCCACCTTCTTTCCGCTTCGATATTGAAATTGAAGAAGACTTGATTGAGGAAATCGCGCGTCTGCACGGGTACGACAATATTCCTTCTATCCCGCCTGTAGCGCGAGTTGCCATGATGCCTGCGGCCGAGTTTAGTCGTGGCCCGATGCAGATTCGGCAAGCAATAGCTCAACGCGACTATCATGAAATTGTCAATTACAGCTTTGTCGATGCCGCGTGGGAGGCTGATTTTTCAAATACTACAGTCAATGCCCAGCCCATAGTGTTGGCTAATCCTATTGCCAGCAACATGAGCGTGATGCGTTCAACGCTCATCGGTGGCTTGGTTGATACATTAGTCACAAACCGTAAACGACAAACGGAGCGGGTGCGAGTTTTTGAGCTTGGGCGCTGTTTTTTCAGAACGAGCAGCAGTGCGCCAGTGACGGGTTTTGATCAGCCGCTTCGACTAGCGGGCTTAGCAGCAGGCTTTGCCGCACCTGATCAATGGGGTGTGCCACCACGACGTGTGGATTTTTACGATGTAAAGGCTGATGTTGAAGTGCTTTTTTCACCACACGAATTAAGCTTTGAACCCGTAATCCATTCCGCGTTTCACCCCGGGCGTAGCGCCCGTGCCATGCTAAACAATCAGCCAGTGGGCGTGCTGGGTGAGTTGCACCCTCGCTGGGTGGAAAAATACTCGCTTGGGCAAGCTCCCGTGGTGTTTGAGCTTGAGCTGACCGCCTTGTTAATGACTCCGCCAACTGAATACACCGAAGTATCACGTTTGCCCGCAGTGATACGTGACCTTGCGCTGGTTGTCCCACAAACACAGCCATCCTCGGCCGTGCGAAATGCCTTGCTTGCAGCCGCTCCTGCGCTAGTGCGTGACATCATGCTGTTTGATGTATATCAAGGGAAAGGTTTAAGTGAAAATCAGAAAAGTCTTGCTTTTCACATAGTTATGCAAGATACTCAACGGACTCTCGAGGATGCGGAAATCGAGGACGTTGTTGCTAGGCTTTTAGTCGTTGCGCAAAATGACTTCGGTGCTTCATTGCGTTGAATTTTTGTTAATTATTGGTAGCAGGAGCCTGTATGACATTAACCAAATCAGAGCTGGCGGATCTTCTTTTTGAAAAAGTGGGTTTAAACAAGCGTGAAGCAAAAGATATGGTGGAAGCTTTTTTCGACGAAGTGAAAAGTGCGTTAGAGGAAGGGGATGACGTCAAGCTTTCTGGTTTCTGCAATTTTCAATTGCGCGACAAGCCACAGCGCCCAGGCCGCAACCCCAAGACAGGTGAAGAAATCCCTATTACGGCACGGCGTGTCGTTACTTTCCATGCCAGCCAAAAACTAAAAACGGCTGTAGAGGAATTCCGACGTGGCAATACCCAGTAATAGCCGGGACGAGCTGCCACCGATTCCAGCCAAACGTTACTTCACTATTGGTGAAGTGAGCGAGCTTTGTGGTGTTAAACCGCATGTACTGCGCTATTGGGAGCAGGAATTTACTCAGCTTCGTCCAGTCAAGCGACGCGGAAATCGGCGCTATTACCAACACCATGAAGTATTGTTGGCGCGCCGAATTCGAGAGCTGCTTTACCAGGACGGGTTTACGATTAATGGTGCGCGGCATCGACTGGATGACCCATCCGCACTAAAGTTAAATGGCCAAAATGCGCCGATGAATACACCGGTGGATGTGTCACTTGAGGTGCAATCAGCTGCACAATTTGGTTTGCAATTCGATATGCAAACCAGTTCGTTACGAAAAGAAATTACTGCGATTATTGATTTTTTGCGTGGAGACGGGCTTAAATAGATCATTCTGTTGCTATAATTTGCGCTTGTCGGGGCGTGGCGCAGCCTGGTAGCGCACTTGCATGGGGTGCAAGGGGTCGAAGGTTCGAATCCTTTCGCCCCGACCAGTAATATCAAGGGTTTCAGTCAAATGGCTGGAACCCTTTTTTGCTTGTGTGTAGTCAAATCGTAGCTACTGCTCCCCATCCACCATGCGCAATCGCGATCCGCGTTCGACATACTCGACCAAGTGTTTGCTGGAGAGATGCGCATATTTCTGCACCATCTCCGGCGACTCCAACCGCCCAACTGTTGCAGGGCATACAACGGCGTACCCGCTTGCATATGCCAACTCGCCCATGTGTGCCGCAAGTCATGCCACCGAAAATCCTCGATACCGGCAGCCTTGAGACCCTTCGCCCACGCCTTCGTATTCACCTGCGTGACTGGCTTACCCAAATATGTAAAAACATACTCAAGATTCTTGCCAATCTGTTTCCGTATTACTTCGACAGCCTCCGCCGATAACGGGACCGGTATCGGCTTGCGCGCCTTGGCTTGATCTGCATGAATTCATGCGCACTTCCGCACCAAATCCACCTGCGACCAGCGCAGACCCGTGGCATTCGCACGCCGCAGACATGTTTCCAAACTAAACCGCGTCATCGCCGCAAGATGCACCGGCAAAGCAGCAATCAACCGCTGCGCTTCCTCTCGGGTCAGTCATCGAATCCGCCGGCGTGGTTCTGGCAACCACCGAAACTTTGGTGTTTTATCAAGCCATTCCCACTCGGTTACTGCACGGCGAAGAATGGCACGAACTACCTGCATGGTGCGATTAACCTAGGCACTGGAAACACCCCCGGCCAAACGCGCCGCAATGATCTTGTCAATCAGCGCCCGATTGATATCCGGTAGCAACACATTACCCGAATACTGATCAAGCCACTTCAGATAGACCAAATCCTGCCAATGATTGGTCTTGTACTGACTTTCCGAAATCCACCGTACAACTGCTTCCTGCCAACTGTAGCAAGGCTTTATGCCAAGCCGCCTTTCATCCCAAAGCTGCGCCTTCGGCTTGTCGTGATACTCGTAGGCTTTCCTTTTATCGGAAGTCTCAGTGCTTCGTGTGTTACCTGACAAGGTCATGCCGAATGCTGACTGGACAGTGTGAGTCGAAGACCGATTAATCGAAGTAGAACATATGTTTTGGAGTTGCTGTTGGTTGCAGTGGGTATCAAGGCGTTGCACCGCGCTATCGAGGAAAATTGTTGCACGCTAGAGTAGGCTTTATGCATATGAACTACTTATGCTAGCATTGTCTTTTGGCCTGAAAAGCGGGCTTGAAGCACTGAAAGGAACATCGTAATGAATCGTTTTTCGATTTTTGTTTTATGCCTGCTGCTAACTCCAGTGGCTTGGGCGGCAGGCTATGGCCCATTGGTTATTGAGCGTAGCAGCATCCGCTTTGTATCCAAACAGATGGGCGTATCTGTCGAAGGCGGTTTTCGTCGATTCACTGGGCAACTTGACTTTGACCCGGCGCATCCAGAGACGGCGCGAGCGCGCATTGATGTCGAGCTGGCTAGTGTCGATGCAGGGTCTACTGAGGCCAATGATGAAGTTGTTGGCAAGGACTGGTTTTTTGTGCGCCAGTTTCCGGCGGCTCGTTTCGACATGCGTCGCGTAAAAGCCTTAGGTAACGGTCTGTTCGAAGTGCAGGGTATGCTAACGATCAAGAATGTGACGCAGGAGATGGTAACCAAGGCGAGCTTTCATCAAGCAGCTGGTCTAGGGTTTTTCACAGGAAACTTTATTATCAAACGACTCGCTTTTGGTATTGGCGAGGGCGCATGGGGAGACCCGAGTGTTGTTGCGGATGAAGTCAAGGTTATCTTTGTTTTGGTGGCCAAACCGTTGGCCAGCCAAAAGTAATACAAGTAATACTTATCTCCGAGTCATCGCGAATAGAAGAGAGCGGCGCATTTGATGCCACATTGCTGACATCAAATGCGGATAAAACGACGGTCAATGGATGTTATCCCGGTTGAGTCGCCGTATCATCAGAGCCGATTTTTTGCAATTTCGCGTGTGCATTAAGCAGGTATGAAAAACCAGCTAGGCTCGACTCAAGCTGCCGGGCCACCTTGTTTTATCCAGTCGGCAAGATCCCAATATTCACGCCATTGGGTAATCTTTCCTTCAGCGTCAAGTTCAAACACGCCGTTGACGGGAAGATCGAGTTTGCCTCCGTTTTTAAACCGAAAATAGTCAACGCGCTCGGTAAAAACAACCGCGCCGTTTGCGGCAATGTTGCGGATATCGAAGGTGATGCTGTCGAGCATGGACCAAAAGGGCGCAAGAAAATCCCCAATGGCTTGATGTCCCTTGAGCGGCGCCCACGGCATGTTGTGGTAGATGGCATCTTCAGTGAAATAGGGGAGTAGTGCCTGGTTAGAGCATTTTCTCCAGTCAGCGCAAAAGTTGCGGACTATGTCGATATTGCGTTGTTCAAGGGTGCTTTGCATGGTGAGATATCCTCGTTTTTGAAATGAGCAGCATATTTTAGTGCGTACTAGGGTTTGATCAAGACTTTCATTGCGCCATCGGTTTTGTGAAAGAACGTAGCAAAAGCTTGATCGACATCCGACAGTGAAAACGTATGCGAGAAGTATTCTTCGGGTTTGACAACACCACGCTCCATCATACGCAGGGCTTCCCACATATAGGGCTGCACGTTGGCAAAACCATTCATGTGCAGCGTGATATTACGCAAGAATATATCGGCGAGATTCAGATTGAATTTGTCATCGCAGAATACGCCAAGAGCCGCGATCGTTCCTCCGGGGCGAACCAGGTCAAGACTCATCTGCAAGGTTTCGGGTAAACCAACCATTTCGATGACTTTGTCAAAGCCACGTCCCCCCGTGACTTCAAGCGCTTGTTCTTTCCATCCCTCGTGTGACGAGTCAAACGTTGCCGCTCCTTTTTGCGCTGCAATGGCCAGTCTTTTGGGCAAGGCATCCACGGCGATCAATCGCCCTGGTCCCCGGTGCAGAGCAATATCCAGCGCCATCAAGCCAGTGGGCCCGCAACCGATCACCGCAACCGTTTCACCCACCTGAATATTGGCCAACTCATTGGCGATAACTGCTGAAGGAAGGTTGCAAGAGAGTGTGATTGCCGCACTATCGGAAATTCCTGCAGGGACTTTCATGGCATGGCCGTCCGCATAAGGCAACACGAGTGTTTCCGCATGCGTGCCATTCAAGCTGCCAAACGGCACCCCAAAGCCATACACTGCTTTGTGTGTGGTTTCGCAGTGTGCTGTTTGGCCCACTTTGCACATGTAGCAGTCCCCACACGAGGCCGAGTAGCCCATGCTGATTCGATCGCCTTTTTTAAAGCGGCCAACTGTTTTACCTACCGCAAGCACCTCGCCGATCAATTCATGTCCTGTTTGTGACTTTCCCTTTTCCATGATGCCATCAAGCGCTCCACGGTATAGATGCAGGTCCGATCCACAGATCGAAGTTGCGGTCACCTTGACTAGCACTTCATGGTCGGCACGCAACATCGAGTCTGGAATCGTCGTGCATCGAATATCTTGCGGGCCGAAATAGACTGCTGCTTTCATGAGGTCCCTCTTGTTTTATCAGGTTTATTAAATTGACGGGTGATGATTTGGTTTAGTCTTAACGGATTGATTGACTGATTAAAGTGCCAGAGAAAGCCGAAAATCCCGTGTTGCCTGTTTGGCGTCGTGTGCGGCATCGGGAACTTCAGGTGTGGCAGCACAAAAAGCGTCTATGGCTTTGTCAGCCAAGGGTTCCCATTTGGCAATCCACTGTTTGATAGCTGCAGCATTACCCTCTTTTTCCAAAATCATTTTGACCAGCGCTGTCGCCCAACGACGATGGCGCACTGCATCCATCAATTGATTATCCGTCAGCATGCCCAGTAAAGTATCGCCATTGTGGCGAGCAGCTTCACCCAGTTTGCGCAACACTGCTTCCTCAATCGCTGGTTTGGCAACCAGATTCAAGGCGACAAAAGCTTCACCCCAATCCCAGGCAATTAATAATTTTTCCATTAGTTCGCGAAAGCCTTGCCATGCTGGATCAGTTTCCCAATAGGTGCATTCATCCACGCCAAAGCCTTTGTCGGCAAATGTGAGCGAAAGCTCTTTGGTGCGATAGGCCGTATGACTTAACCAGCGCAAGGAATCAGCCGTTTGAAAAGCTGCGCAGTTGGTAATGGTGCTGGCAGGCGACATTTGCTGTATGTATGCCGATGCCATTTGCACTGTGTGAAATAAGTATCGTGTAGGGGTATAGAGACGTGCCAATGTGCCCGCCCATTTGGAATCAAGCGCTTTGTCGTGCTCGCGTTCGTTGAACTGGTTGAATAGGCCATGAATATAAGTTTCCTGGCCATCTTGCAGCATGTTGTAGGTGCGATAGACAAGTTCATCGGGATCGCGAAACGCATTCCAGTCGTCGTGCTGCAAGGGGCTTGCGTCGCGATATTGCTTGTACCAGCGATTCATCGCGACTTCCGGATCCATGTCGTAGGGCGCGCATCCTTTCCGCGTGTTATACAGAATGTTGACGGAAACAATTTCATATTCGCTCGGCTTGCGACGCCTTTTAGCCAAATGACTCCAGGTTTTCAGTGGTTTTAAAACCTCGATTTCGTTCATGGGGAAGCTCCTTGAATTTAATTATTCAGTTTACAAATGCTTGGCGTGGTAAAAGCGGATGTATTCAACTTGGGTATCGATACGTCCTGCAAAAGAGGCAAGCTCGATTTCAATTTCACTCATGCTGAATGGCCGGCCCAGCATTTCTTCAATGGTTTGTCGTTTAAGAATCATTTCATCGCTGGTCTGGATGCGCAAGTAGGCAACTTTGTCTTCAACTTTGATGATCTTGTCAGGATTATCAATTTCTGCCGCTTCCACAACAGCTTGCGCTAACTCACCCTGGCGCATCACGGGGCCGACATTGTTATTTTGGGATAACTCTGCTGCAGTGCTCATTTTTTTCCTTTCTAAGATGGGGATCAACCCACCGCGGTTGCAAATCCATTGGATCGTAGCGACTCAAACAGGCGTAAACAAGGGCACCACGCCTTCAGTATCAACAAAGATCTCTTCGTTCTCGATGCGCACAGGATATTTCGCCAGTTGGCAATCATCCGGATTGATGCCTGTTCCAGTTTTGGCATCAAATACCCACTGGTGTGCACGGCAAATGAGCGATTTACCATCGAATTGACCTTCCACCAGCAAAATATCCTGATGCGGGCACATCCCTTGGTAGGCGCGAATATCTCCTCCCTCGAGACTTAACAGTAAAACCTCCTGACCATTGACTGAGTAGGATTCCATCTCGCCTTCCCACAGGTCATCCAGCGTGCAGACTTTTTTAAAGGCCATGGTGTTTATTCCCAGATGACTTCGATGCATTCCATGGGTTTCAAGCCGGATTCGCTCACTTTGAGGGTACGTGGCAAGGGTTCCTTGGCACCTTGCTGACGTACCCGCATGGTGTGGCCAGGACGTGCTGGGACACGACGACCAACGGAATGATGAGCTGCCGCCGCTGCGACTTCGTCCATGGTGTTTTCAGTATCCACAGGCAGAAGCTGCAATACAAAATCCCCCTGAAAATTGGACGTTAAGGGAAACAATGCCATTTTTAAATCCTCGAAATATAGTTAAAAATAAAGTTAATCAGGCAGTGATGATGGGTGAAGGCGATGACAACTGGTCAAGCTTTCATCCACGGGTTAGTCACCAGGTGGCAAGGATGTGTCTCAGGCAGCTGCTTTTTGGCGAGCAGCACGAACTTTTTCAACCCAGGCGTAGTTGTGTGCATCGTCGCCGATTTCTCCAGGTGCCAATCCCATGTACTGCAGGCCACCGGCTAGATTCATTGGCTGAACCATGCCAGCCAGGAAACGATCAATTAACGACAAATGACCTTTGTAACGTTCTGGTTCCTGCTCAAAGCACCACTGACAGCCTTCAGAGCAGAAATGGTACGTCCGACCTTTGTAATCAAGCGGGAAATCACGGACTTTCCAGGTCGGGCCAGGGGTAGCATTGATCGGTAGCTGACACATATTGCATACCACCGGTAGCGTCTCGGGATAGGACAATTCGCGTTTTCCAGCGAGCAAATTGTCCGTGATGACGTCCCAGTTGGTTCCCCAAGTAGCATTCCAGCCGGGATATTTTTCTTCCAGCCATGCGCGTTCTTCGGGTGAAACTCCCGCAGCAGGGTTCCACCACACGGTTGGCCGCCAGTACCATACGCCCAAGTGCATGCCATGGTGCTGGTAGTTGAGCTCTTCTAGAAATTGATCCCAGAACCAGGGTTTATCCAAGCCAAGATCAATCAATGAGCGCTCGAACTGCGTCACAATCCATTCCTCCATGAACTCTTTGAAGGATTGTTTTCGATGCTCTAGCGGAGTGTAGTAATCCATCATTGGGCCGGTAAGCACAGAGAAAATTTTCCAGGCTCGCCAGATACCAATATCGACCATTTTTTGTGCTTCGGCTTTCTTCCCGTTTTTAATCAGGATGGCAACCAGTGGAGCGCCAATTTGGGCGTGTCGTGATTCATCCGTTTGCACGCTGGAGATCAAGTTGGAAAACGTCCAGTCTCCTGCCTCGGCAGCATCAGCTGCTAGGCCTAGAAACTGCATGTTGGTAAACCCGGTTTCAAAGGCAAAGGTCAACATGAGTGCCGTATCAACGGCACCGCGAGTCGTCATCATGTCATCAAACATGTGGCGCGAGGCAAGAATGGCCCACTCGTTGGTATCGTAGGCTTTATGTGCCCAGTCAAACTGGCGATCTTTGGGGCAATATTCATGAGGAAAGTAAAGCTGAATTTGGCCATGACGGATTTCATCCAGCATACCCATGGTGGCCATGTTGCGCATGCCAGGTGCTTTGCCAAAGCGCGCCATGCGGGCTTCAGCCGTCGAGGCTGAGTATTCAGCCCGTGCAATTGCACCAAAGTGTGCTTTCAGGACACTAAGCCAACCGGGATCAGCATTTTCAAACATTTTGCTGCGTTCAAGTGCTGCCTTGACAGAATAGGCACCTGCGTCTTTTTCGCGCTGAATTTTTACATACTCAGGGTAGGTTTGTTTGTAGGGCTCATCGTAAGATTCCCATGCGGGCATGGGAATCCCCATGCTGCCCGACATTTCAGGAGGAAACAACTCATCTTCCTGCACATAGGTGGGTGTCCAGTTAGTGGTACGGGCTAGGTCATACCAGTCCAATCTGCCTAAATTTGCCATGGTTATTCTCCTCTAAGGGGTAAATAATGCGAATGTAGAGATGTTGATATCAAAAAATTAAATTTTTCTAAACAAGGGTGAGCGAACCTGCTGTGCATCGGCAGCGGAAATAAACTTCTCAAAATAAATATCATCTTCAAACAAGCGGCCTTGCATCAAGGCGTTAATACAGGCATCGATCATTAATGGCGGGCCGCACAAATAGGCTTGGTTCCCTACAAATCCATCCGGGTAGGTTGCGGTGGCCGCATCATGAACATATCCCCGGTGTCCGTTCCAGTCAGAGTTAGCGGGCTCATCCGACAATGTAGGGACATAACGGAAATTTTGGTGCTTTGCTGCGAGTGCAACAAACTCATCATGGTAATACAACTCTGCGCGGTTACGTTGGCCGTAAATGAGTATGACGGGAAGACTCCAGTCTGTGTTGAGTAAATCCAGAATCATCGAGCGCGGGCTGGATAATCCTGAGCCACCTGCCATGAAGACGAGTGGTTTACGCGCAGATTGATGCACGAAAAATCGTCCATAAGGCCCTTTCACCGTAACACCATCGCCGACTTTTAGTTGATTGTGAATGTAGGTCGTGCCTTCACCTCCTGCAACGATGCGAACATTGATTTCAATTTCTCTGGCAGTGGAAGAGGGCGGATTAGCCAGAGAGAAGGCACGCTCGATGCCTTTGCCGGGCACGACAAATTGAATGTATTGCCCTGCCTGAAAGTGAATCAATTCGTCCAACTCGATGAACACCCCTTTGATGGTGGGCGTTAAATCAACAATTCGACTCACTGTACCCGGAAAATCTCGCACAGGAATTTGTTCTGCATCGGCATCTTCTTCTATCTCGGCTTCGATGGTGACATCGCTATTGAGGGTGGCACAACAAGCCAGTGTCATGCCCTCATCGCGTTCAAAATCCATGAGCGCAAAAGAAGAGGCTTGACCATGCTCGATTTCGCCATCCAAAACCTGTACTTTGCAGGTGCCGCACAAGCCGTGTCCACAGGCGTTGGGAATGTAAATGCCTGCCCGTAAAGCAGCATCGAGAATGGTTTGACCCTCTTCGATTTCGAGCTTTGCGCCCATGGGTTCAATGGTGAGTTCGTAAGCCATGTGATGCTTTTTTCCTCTTTCGTTTCAGGGCAGGGTGGTATTTCTTATAACTGTCGCACCCTGTACAGTGTTACCTGCAAGTTTAAAAATTATATTTACAGGCCGGTGTTATTCAAGCCTTTAAGTTCTGGCGTAATAAACACAAGGTAGTCTTTGTGGCCTACCTTGTTTTCAGCCAGCGATTTATCCAGATCAGGTTGCCACGGCTTGTGATCCTTTTCCCATTGCACGGTATTCCAGTCAATTTTTCTAGCATCCGGGTGAAAGGCAATGGACGGCGCGATACGCGCCATGATCGCTTCACGAAGCGTCATGGTGGGTGGCAGGGCAACAGCAAATGGTGCGGTAACGAGTACGTGCCGATCCCAACAAAAATTGACCAAAATATTGCCGTGGAAATTTTTTACCTGATCGCGCGGGGCAAACTTGTAAGGCCCCAAAGCAATAACTGACATGTTTAATCTCCTATCGTTAGCGAGGGCTGCTGCATATTGCAGCAGCCCGAATCAATGAATGATGCGCTTTAATTCTTTGAAGCCTGACCTCGCCACATGGCAAAGTTGCGCTGGTCTTCCGATCCTTCAAATTCGCCGTTATCGCGGCCCAGGTTGTATTTGAAGTATTCCAGCACGGCCTTGAGCGGATCAAAGTCAGGTGCGGTCGGATCAACATCCGGGTTAAAGCAATTGCCCTGGTAAATCTGATTTACTGGCAACCAGCTCTGGACGAATTTTTCAGGTTCGTTGCAGAAAATTTCCTGGCAATGGACAGAGCAGAAGACATATTTTTCATCTTCGTACACGGTTTCACGATGGGAAATTTTGGTCGGGTCACCCGGCTCGGTAAAGCACAACGGAATCTGGCAGGTGGTGCACAGGGTTGGCAGCGTGCTTTGGTAAACCCGCTCGCCACGCGCATGCTTGTCGCGTAAAAATTCCAGGCGAGGCCGATAGTATTTATCGAAGCTGTCAGGATATTTTGCCGACAACCAGTCGAGCTCTTCATTCGTTAGCGACCACGTATGGAAAGCGGCCGCACCACCATATTCGTAGAAAAGCAGCCAGACTTGGTGGGAGATATGATCTTTTGCTTCGCAGGCATCTGCCCATCCTTTTGGGGGACGAATGCCGTAACGGGCGAGGTCGCGGAACAGTGCGCCACCATTTTCTTCGGCATAGATTTCCCAAGCCTCCTTCCAGCTCATCACCCGTTTGGGCAGCATATAATCCATCATCATGCCTACCAGCGCGAGTACTTTGCTACCACGCCAAAACCATTTATCGATCCAGCCTTGAACGATGGGCACATTGGCCGGGTCTTGTTCCAGCAGAAACTTGATGGCCTCAATACCGAGTGTCATATGACGGGATTCATCGGACTGTGCCGAAAAGCCAAATGTGACCGTACTCATGTCACCGTTATAGGCGGCACCCGACATGAAAGGCACAAACAAGAGATTCGTCAGTACATATTCAAATGAAAAGCTGATCGCGATCAGAAATTCAAAGGGGCCTGCAGTCAGCGCATCTTCACCAAACGATTTGGGAACCGACAGGTACCATACACGATCCCACATATGCCGTTGGCTGTGGAACCCGTTGTAGTACTTGTTGTAGTTGGAAATTGAGTGCGCCTGGGTTTGGTAATGGCGCAATTCATCGACGGCTTGCATCTGGCACGCGACGCGAGAGGCTTCGCCACGGAAATGCCGCCCGGCACGCGCGAAGCCTTGTACTACATAATTTTCCAGCGGGCTAACACCTTGCCAGAAAAGCTTGATGGCACTGAGATAACGCGCATCGGTAATGTTGAGGTGGCCATTATTTTGCGCAAATGCTTCGATTACCGCATAGAGCTTGCGATCTTTTTCGCCTTGGTATTTCCAGTAGGCATCCATCGTTAACCGAAAGGGATCTACCCACTTGTCCCAATCGTGAATCTTGATTCCTTCGTATTTATCATAAGGGAACACGGCATCTGCCGGTTGATACGTGGGTTCCCAACCCAACCCGCGCGTCATGTGCGCGTAGCGCTCTTTAATACCCAGTTTTTTCTTGGCGACTTTCATATCCATCATGTTTCTCCTAAATTAGTTTGCCCATTCAACGGTTAAGTAGTCATCATCTTCATCGATGTGACCACTAATCGAAATCAGATTGACATGCAATTGCTGGATATTGAAGGGTTGCCCGGTTAAATCTTCTACCGTGGCACGGTTAAGGGTTAGTTTTCCTTCCGCTTCGACGCGCACCATGGCAGGAGATTCCTGGGCTACAGCATGGGGGTTGTCTTGCAAGAGCGCTTCCACGATAGGTCGCGCTTCCTCGTTAGCTTGAACAATAATAAAAACCTTTGACATTCGATTACCTCCGTTTAAGCCACGATGCCGAGCTTCTTGGCACGAGCGTTGAATTGTTCAGCTACTTCGTTCAGCATGGTCTCTTTGTTATTTCCAAACGCCATGGCCGCGATCGGCGTGAGCGCAGTCACCGCACGATCACGCCAGGTGGTTGTCCATTGGCTTATCAGCGCTTTGTTTTGTTCCGATTCAGCGACGGCCACTTTGAGCACGCCATCAACCCATTTGCTGCTTTGGCCAAACCACATGGGCATAAATGAGGTCAGCATGGCCACGGCACTACCACCACGTGAAGTGAGCGTATCATCCACGAAACGGTCATAGATGAGTGGATAGAGCAATCCATCAAATACAAAGTTTTGTACCAGAAATATTTCCATGAAGTCGCGGACAACGAACGAGTCTTCGATCATGTGACGCAGTGGTTGCCATGCTTCGCCCGTCATCCATTGGGCTTTAGCGATATCCAGTACTTCAGGTTCATCCAGCAGCAGACCTAGGCGCGTAAGGTACTGTGCAATACCCAGGTTATCCATGGCTTGCATGATGGCCGGAGAAATAAGCACCTCAGAAAAAGCGCGTGAGCAGAACTCGTTGTTGTTCATGTTGGCGCCCCAGGCGGCATGACGCAAAGGCAACAGAACGTCTAACGCGAGTTTTTTTACGTCGTCAGGCAAGCTCAAATGCAAGCAACGCGATTCGACAAAATCAAAGTTGGCTTCTTGCGTTTCTTGTTCCTTGGCCCGCTGAATCGTCCAGGAGGCGTAGTAAAGCTGGCGCGGGTCTTTCAAGTCATACCATTCACGCATTTGAATGGCGCTGCGTCGCGGATCGAATAATTCAAACTCAGGCTCCCAGGTTGGCCGGTAATGCATGTTGGTTGTTGCCTGAACACCCAAGGTGGCTTCTTGATACCGCGATGCGGGCTTATCGCCGCCAATGAGTTCGGCCACATTGGTAAATGTGTTGCGCAACGGTTTGATTTCTACTGCCTTGATTTCTACCGACATATTGTCCTCCTTAAAAGATCAAAACCATATTGGTTACGTTACGATAAAAGTTTATAGCGTTTTATTGATCAAAAGCATCGGGAACCTTGACGCCTTTAGCAACATTTCGTAGCGTCCAGTCAAATGCGTTTTCACTTTTTTGTTCACCTTCGGGCAGAAACTCCACATTGTTTTCAGCACAAAAAATGTGAAAATCTTTTTCTTTTAGCATGAGCTCGGCAAAGTATTCCGTATGCCCAATGGCAAAATGAAATTCGATAAATCCATCGGCTCGCCGCTGAATAACGCGCACGTAGCGCTTGGCGATATCAGGATTTTCCGAACTATTCATGATTCCTCCATGGATGTATTTGTAATTGTGGCTTTCTAGTTGACTAAGCAGGTTGTATGCCATCTGTAATTGCTGCAATGCGCAATATTTATTTAGTTCTATTTATGATTTTCGAAAATAAAATATTGCGTCGCAATATTTTATTTCCCAAAAAATATTGGTAATAGTTAATTATTAATATATATTATTAACATTAATTTTATTAATGGTTGACTTATGAAGCGACAACCCCAACCGAAGGCTTTGGGAAGTTTTAAAAATAGCCAGTTACCTGGTTTTGATGATCTGGTAGCGCGGCTACATCTTGCGCCTGAATCCGGCCAGATATGGCTGGATGGCAAGCGCATGTTTATGCTGCATTTGTCAGCATTTGGTGCTTTACGGCGCGAGCTCATTGAAAGCCTGGGCATTGATCGGGCGCGTGGATTGTTAACCCGGATGGGTTATCTGGCGGGTAGCAAAGACGCAGAGCTGGTGAATAGCGTGCGCAAAGACAGTAGCGTTTATGATGCATTCTCAATTGGGCCACAGCTCCATGCCTTAGAAGGTGTGGTCAGGGTGGAGCCTGTAGTCGTTGATGTCGATGTGGCTCGTGGCCGGTTTTACACGGAGTTTTTATGGTGGGGCTCGATCGAGGATGAGGCGCATACGGCGGATTATGGGGTAGCGGCGGATCCGGTTTGCTGGATGCAGATTGGGTATGCTTCAGGCTACAGTAGCGCATTTTTTGGTCGGCGCGTGATTTACAGGGAAGTTGAATGTGGCGCGATGGGTCACGAAGCCTGCCGCATTATTGGCAAGCCGGTTGATGACTGGCCTGATGTACAAGAGGATTTACGTTATTTCGATGCGCAACCTTTTGCCAATCGAAAAATCATTAGTCTGGGTGCTCAAAATGCGGCTATCCCCAGCCATTTTGAGCAAGCTTCCGCAGTAGAAAATTTACACAAATCGCGCTTTAAGGGGCGCCAACTCATTGGTATTTCTGCCGCTTTCAATAGTGTGTGCCATATGATCGACCGGGTGGCGGATACTACGGCGCCAGTTCTATTGCTCGGCGAGACAGGTGTAGGTAAAGAAATTTTTGCGCAAACCCTCCATGCAGTGAGCCCTCGCGCAGAAAAACCCTTTATTGCCATCAATTGTGCGGCGATTCCTGAGGCGCTGGTCGAGACTGATTTATTCGGGGTAGAGAAGGGTGCCTTTACCGGCGCGACCATTTCTCGACCAGGCCGCTTCGAGTTGGCGGATACCGGCTCTTTGTTTCTCGACGAGATTGGCTGTTTAAGTCTTGCTGCACAAGGCAAGCTTTTGCGGGTGGTGCAAGAAGGCGAGGTGGAGCGTGTTGGCGGCACAAAGTCGCGCCATCTGGATGTTCGCATCATTGCCGCAACCAACATTGATCTTGAGTTAGCGGTTGCTAAAGGCAGCTTTCGGCAAGATTTACTGTTCCGCTTGAATATTTTTCCGATTGCGATACCTCCTCTGCGCGAGCGTCGGGAAGATATTCCCATTCTGGCGGATTACTTTTTGCGGCGTTATTGCGAAATCCATAAGCGACATCGCACGGGATTCACTGAGCGGGCGCTCGATGCGCTGCTTTCATATGATTGGCCAGGGAACGTACGCGAGGTTGAGAATGTTGTGGAACGCGCCATTATTCTCTCCGCCGAAGGCGGTGCCATGGATATTGGACACCTTCCTGCCGCAGTTGCTGCCGGGGTGGGCTTGCCACGACCGACAACGAACCAAAGTGCCGGGCTACCAACGACGAGAGGGTCGATGCAACCCGGCTTTACCAGTTCAACGCCGGGCGTGGCTCATGATCAACACGTACCCGACATGAGCGCTGTAAATCATGAGGGTGCGCCCGGATCTATCACCGCTTCTTCACTACAAGCAGCAATAGAACATCATCGCGGCAACTTGTCTGCTGTAGCCAGAGCCTTGGGCGTCACCCGTCCGCGAGTGGCGTATCAAGCCAAAAAACTGGGGATGGAGTCGCTCTTGCGGCGCAGAACATAAAAGAACGGAGTTGCGTAATCACGGCGGTCAGTTTTCTCCGCTGATGCCAATGCTGCAGCGCTTTTCCACCGTATCACCAGCGCCGACTTCTTGCGTGATTCAGTATTGACGGTCGTGTGCGGGTTGGTCGGCTCAATCAATCGACGAGACTGTAAACGTGTAAACACGCTATGGCGCGACAAGCATCGTCGCGCCATAGCATGTTTATTGAACCAATCAGAGAGATGAAGTCTTACTTCTTGCCAAACAGGCTGACGTCGGTTGGGTTGATGAGATCGGGAGTTTTCCAGCCATTGAGATCATATTCATTCAGGCAGGTGTCAACAAACCCCTTGAGCTTATCTATTTGGCCAGTTGCGGTAGCGTAACCGAGTGTTTGTATCCGGTTATCTTCGTGATTGCCTGCGTAGTTGCGTTCATAAAGCTCATGTCGGCTGCCAAACTCGGTACCAATGGCATCCCAGAGTAACTTTAGAATCTTTACTCTGTTTTCTGCATTTATGCCATTTGATCCACGAACAAAGCGATCAAGGTAAGGCCTGGTATCAGGGTTAAGAAAATCAGCGGCATGCGACGGTAAATAGACAAGCGCGGCCCCGAGGTCTTTTTCGATCAAATCCTTGATCATGGGGTAAGCCATGGGCGCAAAAACACGATAAGCGCTCGCCGCTTCGGCATTGACCTGCACAGAATCCTTGCCCCAAGATGTTGGATTGTGTGCCATTGCGTCAGAGAGACTCCAGAACAAGTTACGCCAGGCCAGCACTTCGCCGATACGTCCTTGCACCCCACGAAACTCGTTGCTTCCCGTTGTTTCTGTGGCTTTGATAAACAAGCCGGTAATGAAATCAAGCTTTACTGCCAGCCGTGTGCATCCATGAAACAAGGCGCGCAGCATGAAGCCTGAACCAAAAATAAAGTTATTGACGACATTGATATCGCGATAGGCAAAAACATTTTCCCAAGGCACTAGCACCTTATCAAGCACGAGGACTGAATCGTTTTCGTCCATACGACTGGATAGTGGGTAGTCGAAAGGTGAGCCCATGACTGCTGCGGCATATTCGTATGAGGTGCGGCAGATAATCTTCAGTCCAGGCGAATTCATTGGCAGGGTAAAAATCAAAGCAAAGCGGGGATCTTTGACTGGAACACCGTATAAGCCAACAAAATTCTGGTGCGTTAGCGCTGAATTGGTGGCAACGACTTTCGCGCCTGAAACGATAATGCCAGCATCGGTTTCCCGCTCCACATGAACGCAGATGTCTTCTATTTCAGATGAGCCTTTATTGCGGTCAATCGGCGGGTTGACAATGGCATGATTCCAGTAAAACAGGTTTTCTTGGGTTTTTTTGTACCAGGCTCGGGCGTTGCCTTCGTATTCACCAAAAAACTCGGGAATGGCGCCCATTGAAGCAATAAAGCTGGCTTTATAATCGGGCGACCGACCTTGCCATCCATAGCCGATGCGCTGCCATGCGGCAATAGCGTCGCGCGATTTAACCAGGTCTTCTGCATTGCGGGGGGCTTTGAAAAAAGGTTGGGTAAAACCACCGCTGCCGGTGTCCGTCGGTACCGCCAATTGACTGTTTTGGGCCGGATCATGCATTGCGTCATACAGGCGTGCAGTCATGCGCGCTGAATTTCGAAAGGCCGGATGGGTGGTGACATCTTTGACTTGTTCGCCAAAAATATACACTTCACGCCCATCGCGCAGACTTTCCAGATATTCGTCCCCTGTCATTGGGCGGGTAACCGCGGCTTCTTTTTGCGTCATCTATTTCTCCATAGGGCTAAAAAACAGTTGCCTGCCGTCAAGCTATACAGCGCCAGACGACAGATAACATGGGCGGGTTAGGCGTGCAGCTTCACGAGGTGGTCAATACCCGTGTTGTAGAGCCCTTCAATCATACTCACGACTTCGGCTTCGGGGGCCCCAACGACAATAAAAGTCGATGACCAACTCACGGCGCAACGATTGTTGCCAAGGTCGCGCACTGCCAGCTCGCCAACGTAATCCTTGAGTGGGACCGGCGCTTCGACGATAGCGTAGCGCTGGATGCGCGCCGTGTCATCCAGTGCTTCGAGGCGCTCGTGAAAAATGGCATCGCCTTGCTTAAGGGCGCGAATTGAGCCGATGTTGTTATCGGCTTGGCCAACCAATTCGAACATGGGTAAGAATTTCGTAATGCCAGCAAAATCACGTACGGTTGCCCACACGGTAGAGGCGGGCGTGGCAATTTCACGGGTGACGTGGACGGTAGTTTTTTTATCGTTCAAGGCATCTTCTCCTCTGTATTTTTTAGTTTTGAATGATGCAGCAAATAGCTTTGAAAATGGATATTCCAAAGCTACTTGCTGACTTTCTGCTATCTGATTACCGTGTTACTTTTAATTATGCCTTAAGCGGAAGGAATCAGGCCTTCTGCCTTGAGCGCTGCTTGCACAGCTGGGCGCATGAATATGCGGCCGTGGTATTCCTTGAGTACGGGCCATTTGCCGATATCCAGATTCACATACTGGCCCCAACCGAGGATCGTGAACAAATAAGCGTCTGCGATGGTGAAGTTATCTCCAACAAGATATTGTTTGCCAGTGAGTTGCTTGGCGGCGTAATCCAGACGGCGATTCAACGCCTCAAGTGAGGCGTTTTTCCAGTCGTCGGATGCGGTGGGGTTAAAGAGTGGCGAAAAGCTTTTGTGCAGTTCCGTGCCTAAAAAAGTTAGCCATTCTTGCAGACGATAGCGGTCCATGGTGCCGTTGGCGGGAGCTAATTTTTTTTCTGGTACACGGTCCGCAAGGTATTGGTTAATTGCCGGACCTTCCGTGAGAAGTTGGCCGTCATCCAGCACCAGCGCGGGAACATAACCTTTGGCATTGATTTGATTAAAGTCTTTGCCAGTACCGGTCTGCTTGCCGCCACGCAGGTCAACGGTTTCTGATTCATAGGCAAGACCAGATTCTTCGAGCACAATGTGTGGCGCTAGCGAGCAGGCGCCAGGGGCGTAATACAGTTTCATGATGCGTTCTCTCCTGTGTGATATGAGTTAAAGCGAGGTTTTCAACGGGACAAACCTGCACATTCTGCAGAGCCAATTGAGGTTTTTATTTTATATCTTATTCCTGTACCGAGACATTTCTTATTACAAATGCCAGCTCCAGGCAGCGCTCAAGGTGTTGACGTACGGTGTCACTGATTCCGTGGCACCGGGGAATAACGCCGAAGGTCCTTGATACGTGCCTTTGTAAAATCGTGAGGCCGCCATATGAAATTCGTCACCTTGGTCTGTCTTCCAGCTAAAGCCCAAACTTGCTTGACGGAAAGGGCTGGGTGTCAGGATGCTAAAACTGACTGCATTGATGTCATTGTCATAGGGCTTTTTACCGTAGACAAACCCCGTGCGTAAAGTGAGTTTGGGGGACGCAGCATAAGCTACGCCCAGTTTGAAGTTTGTTTGATTATGCCGCCAGCCAAAGCCACTACCCGAAGCGCTGCCAAGTGGGTTGCTTACCGGATTATTCAGTGTATTCAAAAGGCTGTTGCTGAGGGCTTTGACATCTCCAAAATTGATCCGCTGCACATCAAAAGCCACCAGCCAGCCAGCGACAGGCTTGATTGCAACCCCAAGGCTGTAATTTGACGGAATATCGAAACTACCTTCAGCAAACAAGCCTTTGTATTTGTCAAAGTCCTGCATATAAATTTTGCTTGAGTAGGCAGCCCCCAGGTTTAGCCACGAGTTGATCTCGCCATACCAGCCAATGCGTACGCCGCCGCCAAAGGCATAGTCAAAGCCCCGATTGGTGACTTTGTCCGGGTAGAGCGAGGTGGGAGCGAAAGCCTGCAGTCCAAAAGATTTGAAACGTTCCAAGGTGAGAAGCGGCGAGATGCCAATACTATAGCCGGGTGCGATCTTCCACGCGGCTGTTGGTGCGACAATGAGTTGCGCCAGATCAAAGCCGGCTTCATAGCAGCCACCAAAAAAATTACCTGGCGTAGCACCGCATTGCGCTGGATTATTGTTGGTATTGGGAACACCCGTTGAATCGTTATATTCGCTGTTGAGCCCGCCATTGGCGTAAACAGTCACACCGAGTGATAACTGATCATTCATCCGGTGAGCATAGGCAAACTCGGGGATGAGAAACAAAGAATTTTTGCTGTCCGATGAAAAATCAAAGGGGGTGCCGGAACCAGTGCGTTCGACTTTGCGATGCGGATTGAATAGTTCAGCACCTGCTTCGAAACGGTCACTGACTGCGCTGAGTTTTGCCGGGTTGGAAGAGCCAGCAAATGCATCTTCAGCGACGGCAGTGACTGCGCCTGCCATTTGTCGCGCTATGGGCCCATAGCCCAAAGAAAAATAGCCGCCCCCTGCCACTGCCGCATGAGTGACCAGAAGCGAAAAAAGCGCGAAAAAAATCCGCGCTATATGAAAAATAGCGTTGGTGTTGGTTTGCATCTGGTTCCTCTTTTAGGGTATGACAAAAAAATAGCGTTGTTTGAACTTATCTTTATGCAATTATAAGTTAAATAAATCAAACGCTGCGAAATGGCGGCTAAATGCGCCGCCTCTTGGCATCTTTTGAATTTAAAAAACTAGAAACCGTAATGAGTTGTGCCGTGCAACGCTTATCTATGTCGCGCATTATGCTTTCCCTCTGAAGCCTCGCCGAATTCATGCGCGGATAAAGGGATTCGTCAGTAGATCTCTAGGTGTATCAATATCCGTAAGAACCCCTTGGTCATTGCAGGCGATCAACTCAATATCGGCCGCATGCCGGTGCAGCATGTCGTGGGCACCGGCGGCGTTGCCATGCAGCGCGCGTAATGCCGTGCCAAAAGATGCAGAAAACCCGACTGGATGGCCGCGCATACCCTGATAAACCGGGGCGGCAATGGGGCTGCCATTTTTTAGTGCAGCCAGCACTCGGGTAATTGTCGCAGGCTGGATGAAGGGCATATCCGCTAGCGCGATGAGCCAGCCTTGGGCATCATTGGCAGCGGCAATACCGGCGGCGATGCTCAGACCCATGCCGCCATTCGTCTGGGCAAGTGTGACGGTTTGTATGCCCTGCGCCGCAAGTTGCTTGATCAGGCTGTGCTGGTCTGGCCGCACCACGGCGATGGTTTTGGGCAACACGCGCTGGAGAGAGGCGGCGCTGATACAAGCCATAGGTGCCATGGAGAGACCAGAGGCGAGCGGATGCATCAACTTGTCGGCACCAAATCGTTGCGAGCGGCCAGCGGCGAGCAGAATGCCGCAGTAATCGGCCGTGCTGCTCATGGTGTTGAGCAGGTTTCTCCGATGACTGTGAGTGGCTTGTGGCCGGTGTTTTGGGATTGCACACCGTGCCTGACGGCGGTCATCTCAGCCAGAATCGACACAGCAATTTCGGCTGGCGTGCGGCTGCCGATGCGCAGACCTACCGGTCCGTGCAGCCGATCCAGTTCTTCCTGACTGAGATCAAAGTACTGGCGCAGACGTTCCTTGCGCTTGGCCGTGTTGGCGCGCGAACCGAGTGCGCCGACGTAAAACGCTGGCGACTTGAGCGCTTCAAGCAGCGCCATGTCGTCGAGTTTGGGGTCATGCGTGAGGGCAACAATCGCGGTGCGTGCATCGGCGTTGAGCGCGAGCACGGCATCGTCGGGCATGTCGGCGATCAGGTACGCGCCCGTCACTTGCCATGCGGCGCGATATTCCTCGCGTGGATCGCACACGGTGACCGCATAATCGAGTGCTTGCGCCATGGAAGCGAGATAGTTGGAGATTTGCCCGGCGCCTATGATCAGCAGCCGCAGTTGCGGGCCGTGAATGGTAGTCAGACGCTGACCATCCCAGGCTAGCGCGTTCCTGGTTGTTGCGTCGGTCAGAGTGACCTGACCATTGGCTAGATCAAGCGTGCGTGCGGTTATTTGGCCTGTTTGAGTGCGCTGCAGTAGGTGTTGCATCTGCTTAATGTCCGGTGCGGTTTCAATCACCAGACGCAGCATACCGCCGCAAGGCAGGCCGAAGCGTGCGGCTTCCTCGCGCGTTATGCCGTAGCTGACGACATCCACTGGGCGACTGTTTGTCAAGTTGCCGTCGCGCATGCGCTGCACCAGATCATCCTCAATGCAGCCGCCGGAGACCGAACCGGTGAGCACGCCGTCATCGCGTACCAGCGCCCAGGCACCGGGCGGACGTGGTGCCGAACCCCAGGTTTCGGCAACGGTGACCAGTATCACGCGATGGCCAGCCTCGAGCCAGGCAATGGCGGTACGCAAAACCTGCAAATCGGCGCTGTCCATCGAGCAATCGCTACGCCGACTTTGCTGCGCCCAGCTTGAACGGCAATTGCCGCAGACGCTCGCCGGTCGCAGCGAACAGGGCATTTGCCACGGCAGGCGCGACAACTGGCGTACCTGGCTCGCCGACACCTGAGGGTGGCTCTGCCGAAGGCATAATGTGCACTTCAATGTGGGGCATTTCGTTGATGCGTAACACCGGATAATCGGTGAAGTTTGATTGTTCGACCTGCCCTTCATTCAACGTGATTTCGCCATGTAGCGCGGCGCTGAGGCCGAAGCCGATGCCGCCTTCCATTTGCGCGCGCACCACATCCGGATTGACGGCGATACCGCAATCGACAGCACAGACGACGCGATCTACCTTGAAGCTGCCGTCCGGTTTGACTGTGACTTCGGCTACATTGGCAACAAAACTGTTAAACGATTCATGCAGGGCAAAGCCCCGGCCGCGCTTTTCACCAGGCTTGCCGGGTGCCAGTGGTTTATCCCAGCCGCTGGCGCGCACCGCCAGATCGATGACGCCAAGGTGGCGCGGATGCTCGGTGAGCAATTTGCGGCGGAATGCTAGCGGATCTTGTTTGGCCGCATGCGCCAACTCATCCATAAAGGATTCGATCGCAAACGCGGAATGCGTCGAGCCGACAGAGCGCCACCACAGCACCGGCACGCCGAGTTTTGGCGAGTGGAGATCAACGCTAAGATTGGTTGTCGCATAAGGCAGATTGACCGCGCCTTCTACCGAGCTCATGTCGATACCGTCTTTTACAAAGCCTTCGAGCGCTGTCCCGACAAGAATCGATTGACCGACGATGCGTTGCTTCCAGGCAACGAGATTACCTTCGGCATCCAGTCCGGCCGTGATCCGGTGCATGAACTGTGGTCGGTAGAAGCCGGCGCGCATGTCATCTTCGCGGGTCCATACCAGCTTAACCAAGGCGGGTTTGCCGGGTTTGAAAATGGCTTTGGCAATCTGTGCCGCTTCAAGTGGATAGTCGGACTGGGTGCTGGAGCGACGGCCAAAACTGCCGCCTGCATACAGCATATTGATCTTGACCTGTTCCGGCTTCAAGCCCAGGGCGGCGGCAATCTTGGACTGGTCGGTACTTTGGGATTGCTCGCCGTTCCATACTTCGCAACCCTCGGTATCGAGCCGGATGGCACAATTCATCGGCTCCATCGCGGCGTGTGCGAGATAAGGCAGACTAAAGTCGGCCGATAGCTGCGTGTGGGCTGCTGCCAGCGCCGTATCAGCAGCGCCGACTTTTCGCGCGGTGGCTCCCGGTACGTCAAGCAGTGCGCGGTACTGGCTGGTAATCTCTGCCGAGCTTAAGCGGAATGCTGCGGATTCATCCCAGACGACGACAAGCGCATCGCGGCCTTTTTTCGCCGACCAGAAGTCTTTGCCCAGCACGGCAACTCCAGTTGGAATTTCGACGACATCAACGACACCCTTGACGGCCTTGGCACGCACTGCGTCAAAACTCTTTACCTTGGCACCAAAGCGCGGCGGATGAGCCACCACGGCGGTGAGCATGCCAGGCAGATGAATATCTTGCGTATAAATTGCGCTGCCATTGATTTTGGCTTTGCTGTCCATGCGCGCAACGTGTTTGCCGATATACACAAAATCCTTTGGCTCTTTCAGCTTGACTTCCTGCGGCACGGATAATTGCGCGGCCGCTTCAACCAGTTCGCCAAAGCGCGCTTTGCGACCAGAAGCGAGATGAGATACCACGCCTTGATGAATTGAGATGGATTCTGGCGCTACCTGCCAGCGCTGTGCGGCGGCACTCACCAGCATGGCACGCGCTGCTGCTCCCGCTTGCCGCATTTGCATGAAGGAATTGGCAATTGACGTGCTGCCTCCAGTGGCTTGCATGGGGCCGAAGAACAAATTGTTGTATCGCTTGGCGTCGGCGGGCGCTGCTTCAACACGCATCTGGGACCAGGCCGCATCGAGTTCTTCAGCCACGAGCGCGGGTAGACCGGTGTAGGTGCCTTGTCCCATTTCCAGATGCTTGGCAATGACAGTGACACTGTCATCCGTGCCGATACGCACAAAGGCATTAGGCGCTAGGAGTATGGACGAGGTTGCCGGCGATGCGGCCGCCTTGCCACGGCTTGATGCAGCCAGGCCGACCGGCAAGTAAAAGGCGAGGGTGAGTCCCGCGCCGGCTTTGAAAAACTCACGACGACTTGCGCTGTCTACGCTCATGACTCAACTCCTTCAGGCCAGAGTCCGTGAGGCGTCGTGAATCGCCGCGCGGATACGGTGGTAGGTGGCGCAGCGGCAGATATTGCCTGCCATTGCCATGTCGATATCAGCATCGGTCGGTTTGGGATTACTGGTGAGCAATGCAACAGCCGACATGATTTGTCCGGACTGGCAGTAACCGCATTGCACGACATCCAGTTTTTCCCAAGCGGCTTGCACGGCACGGGCTGCCTTGTTACCGGTCTTTGCCGTGGGCAAACCCTCAATGGTCGTGACGCGCTGGCCAACGGCCGCGGAAACCGGTGTAACGCAAGAACGAGTTGGCGCGCCATTGAGCAACACGGTGCACGCGCCGCAGGCCGCAATGCCACATCCATACTTGGTGCCGGTGAGTTGGAGCGTATCGCGCAAAGCCCACAGCAAGGGGATATCGGGTTCCACATCGAGCTTGTGATTTTGCCCGTTGATGTTCAAAGTCGGCATAGTGATCTCCCTGTATTGAAAGACTGAGAAACAGCGCAATGATCTAATTATTATCTTAATCCAAGCAGATTACAAAAGTCCTGCAAAGACATGGCATGCCATAGGCAAAAAATTTTCTGCTAGTTTGCATTCTCGCCAAAACAAGACGGCGATAACACCAGAAACTGTTAGAATTCGCGCCGCGGCGGGTCTCCCCGCATTGTGGAGTGGTGAACCTGGTCAGGTCCGGAAGGAAGCAGCCACAGCCGCTTTCTGCAAGTGCCGGGGATCAGGCTCGCCGCCCTTATTTTCTAAATTGTGGACATTTAAGCTGCGTCATCCTTTTACGCAGTTTTTGCTTGGTAAAATCAGCGCATGAGTTATCAGGTACTCGCTCGTAAATGGCGCCCCAAATCGTTTGCCACACTGGTCGGGCAAGAACACGTCGTACGAGCGCTGACTCATGCGCTGGAACAAAATCGTCTGCATCACGCGTATTTGTTCACTGGGACGCGCGGCGTGGGCAAAACCACTTTGGCGCGCATCATGGCCAAAGCGCTCAATTGCGAAACGGGCGTCACCTCAACGCCTTGCGGGGTATGTGCTTCTTGCATGGAAATCGATAGCGGTCGGTTTATCGATTACATCGAGCTGGATGCCGCGTCGAATCGCGGTGTCGAAGACATGACCCAGCTGCTTGATCGCGCAACATATGCGCCAACGAGCGGCCGCTACAAGGTTTACGTCATTGACGAAGTACATCAGCTCTCCGGGCATGCCTTTAATGCCATGCTGAAAACGCTGGAAGAACCCCCGGCGCACGTCAAATTCATTCTGGCAACGACCGATCCGCAAAAAATCCCGGTGACGGTGCTGTCACGCTGCCTGCAATTCAATTTGAAGCAGATGTCGCAAACTTCGATTGTGGACCATTTATCGCAGGTGTTGACGGCTGAAACCATTCCGTTCGAGCTACCCGCGCTGCGTCATCTGGCCAAAGGCGCGGCAGGCAGCATGCGTGATGCGCTCTCGCTGCTGGATCAAGCAATTGCCCATGGTGCTGGCCACGTTACCGAAGAGAGTGTGCGTGCCATGCTGGGCACGGTGGGCGACGAGTATTTATTCACCCTGCTGGATGGTTTGTTGGCGCAGGATATTCACGCCATGCTGGCAGTGGCAAAACAGATGGATGCGGGGAGTTTTTCGTTTGATGGGGGCTTGCAAGAATTAGCCACGTTGTTTCATCGCATTGCGCTCGCTCAATTTGCGCCCGAGGCCTTGATTGATGAAGCAGAGCGCAGCCGTTTAACTGTTTACGCGCAGGCACTGGATGCTGAATTTTTGCAACTGGCGTATCAAATTGCTATCCATGGCCGGGATGAGCTGGCATTGGCGCCGGATGAATATGCTGGTTTTGTGATGGCTTTGCTGCGCTTGCATGCGTTTCGGCCTGAGCGCAATGCATCGAATGGATCGACTGCATCGGCTACCGTGCTTGCAACACCCGTACAGTCTGCGCCAGTAAAAATATCACCGCCCGCTTCGCCTGCCGCGGCTCCCCAAGGAAACACCCAGAACACGGTATCAAGTACCGTATCACCAGCGCCGACTTTTGCCAAGACGCCAATGAGTGTTCCAGTGTCTAGCGCTTCAGCCCATTCAGACGACGACTGGCACACCCAGGTGGCGAAACTCTCGCTAACCGGTATGGCCAGGCAACTCGCGCAGCACTGCGACCTCACGCAACTGACCGACACCGCCATCCTGTTGCGGCTGTCCCCGGTGCATAAGCATTTGCTCGGTACGGTGCAGCAAGACAAACTTCAGACGGAGTTGCAATCCCATTACGGACGCAAGCTGCGTCTGGAAGTCGAAGTCGCCGAGCCTGCCAGCATGACCCCGGCCGATCGCAGCCGCTCCACGCAGCGTGAGCGTCAAGATCGTGCAATTGCTGCCATTGAACAAGACCCTTTCGTACGTGAAGTGGTCGATCTGTTTGATGCCAGCATTGATGAATCAACCATTAAATCAGTAGCAAATCGGTAAATAAGGAGTAGTGAGCATGATGAAAGGCGGCATTGCCGGATTAATGAAGCAAGCGCAACAAATGCAAACCAACATGGCTAAAGCGCAAGAAGCATTGGCCTTGCTGGATGTGGAAGGTCAGTCAGGTGCTGGAGCGGTGAAGGTGGTCATGTCTTGCAAGCATGAGGTCAAGCGCGTGACGATTGATCCTTCGGTGATGGATGATAAGGAAATGCTCGAAGATTTGATCGCTGCAGCGATGAATGATGCCAATCGACGTGCCGAAGCGATTACCACTGAAAAGATGAGTGGATTTACCGCGGGGATGTCATTGCCACCGGGCTTCAAACTGCCTTTTTGAGCAGGACGTGAGAAAACTGCTGGAACATATTGACGTGTTGCATAGGTGAGTAATTTCCATTTGAGACATCCTCATGCCAGCCAGCACTAGCCTGGAAGAACTGATCGAGGCACTGCGCGGCTTGCCCGGCGTCGGCCCCAAGGCAGCGCAGCGCATGGCTTATCACCTGTTGCAGCGTAACCGGCGCGGTGCTGACCGGCTTGCCCGGGCGCTCGATTCGGCTTTGCATAATTTGCATCACTGCAATCGTTGCAACAATTTCACCGAACAGGAAATTTGCGAACGCTGCCTTTCCACGCGTCGCGACCCGGCGCAGTTATGCATCGTTGAAATGCCGATTGATCTGAACAGCATGGAGCAAACGCAGGCTTACAACGGGCTTTACTATGTGCTGATGGGCCGCTTGTCTCCACTGGATGGCATTGGCCCTACAGAGCTGGCGTTTGGCCGCTTGATTGCGCGAGCCACGGATGGCGTGGTTAAAGAAGTGATTCTCGCCACTAATTTCACGAATGAAGGTGAAGCCACCGCACATTACCTGTCCGAGCTGCTGCATGCGCGCGATATCAAGGTTAGCCGCATTGCGCGCGGCTTGCCCGTTGGTGGCGAGCTGGAATTTTCCGATGCGGCCACTGTCGCACAGGCCTTGCGCGAACGGCGAGACTTTGACTAGTCTCCAAGTCGGTGGGATTGTTTGGCGCAGACAGACCAGACGCGCGCCTGAGGTGCCTACAAAATTAAGGCGCTATCTATTTGTAATTATTATATTATTTTGTTCAGAATGGGCGATAAATTGAGCAAAGGCTTTAATCTCGAACGGAGATTCGTTACAATAGAAAGCTTAGGCGATTTAAGCGGCATTTTTAGCAATTTTCAGGGAAAACAACATGAGCAATGACGGAAAAGTCGATTGCAGCCGGCGGCGGCTTTTGGTGGCCACTGCAACAATCGGTGGTTTGGGTGGCGTAGTGGCGGCTGTGCCGTTTGTGGCCAGTATGATGCCGTCCGAGCGCGCTAAAGCAGCGGGTGCGCCGGTTGAGGTGGATATCAGCAAGTTGGCTCCCGGACAAATGATGACGGTCGAGTGGCGTGGTAAACCGGTGTGGATTATCAATCGCACTCCAGAGCAGCTGGCTTCACTTAAGGCTACCGATGCAAAAGTGAGTGATCCCAAGTCGGATAAAAAACAGCAGCCAGATTACTGCAAAAATGAAACGCGGTCTATCAAGCCTAGCATTTTGGTTGCTGTGGGTATTTGTACCCACTTGGGTTGTTCGCCTTCCGAAAAGTTCAAGACAGGTGCTGAATCCGGTGTGGATCCTGATTGGGCAGGGGGATTTGTTTGCCCGTGCCACGGCTCGACGTTTGATTTAGCGGGGCGTGTTTATAAGAGTAAACCTGCGCCTGATAATCTGGAAGTGCCACCGCATATGTACCTTGGCGATGCACGCATTGTCATCGGCGAAGATAAAAAAGGGGGTACTGCATGAGTATCGTCAATGCCAAACTCAAGGACCTGCTTGGCTGGGTTGATGAACGTTTCCCGCTGACTTCCAACTGGAAGGCGCATTTGTCTGAGTACTACGCACCAAAAAATTTCAACTTCTGGTATTTCTTTGGCTCGCTGGCCCTGTTGGTGCTGGTAATACAGATCGTGACCGGTATTTTTCTGGTCATGCATTTCAAGCCTGATGCTTCGCTAAACGCTGCGGGCGTTCCGGTGGCGTTTGCCAGCGTTGAATACATCATGCGCGATGTGCCGTGGGGCTGGTTGATTCGCTACATGCACTCCACTGGCGCTTCGGCGTTTTTCATTGTGGTCTACATGCATATGTTTCGCGGCATGCTGTATGGTTCGTACCGCAAACCACGCGAGCTGATCTGGATTTTCGGCATGTTGATTTTCCTGTGCTTGATGGCCGAGGCTTTCTTCGGTTATTTACTGCCCTGGGGTCAGATGTCCTATTGGGGTGCGCAGGTCATTGTCAATCTGTTCTCTGCCATTCCTTTTGTCGGGCCGGATCTTTCATTGTGGATTCGCGGCGATTATGTCGTCGGCGACGCTACGCTGAACCGCTTTTTCGCGTTTCACGTGATTGCTGTGCCCCTTGTGCTGGTGGGCCTTGTGGTGGCACATATTCTTGCGCTGCATGAAGTGGGTTCCAATAATCCGGATGGCATTGAAATCAAGAAGAAAAAGGATGCCAAGGGAATTCCGTTGGATGGTATTCCGTTTCATCCGTATTACACGGTGAAAGACATCATGGGTGTAGTCGTATTTTTGATGGTTTTCTCACTCATCGTGTTTTTTGCGCCGGAGGTTGGTGGCTACTTTCTCGAATACAACAACTTCTTCCCGGCTAACCCGCTGCAAACCCCGCCGCATATTGCGCCGGTATGGTATTTCACGCCGTTCTATTCCATTTTGCGCGCTGTGACTTATCCGCTCTTTGGGGTTGATGCCAAGTTTTGGGGCGTCGTTGCGATGGGTGCATCGGCCATGATTTTTGTTTTATTACCTTGGCTTGATCGCAGCCCGGCAAAATCGATTCGCTATCGCGGCCCAATCTATAAAACGTTTCTGGCGGCTTTTGTGATCAGTTTTTTCGTGCTGGGCTACCTTGGCGTGTTGCCACCAACCCCTGTACGCACGCTGGTTTCGCAAATATGTTCAGTCATCTATTTTGCCTTCTTCCTGCTTATGCCGATTTATAGCAGTATTGATAAATGCAAACCCGAACCCGATCGTGTGACGTCTTCAGGGCATGGAGTGAAAAAATGAAGAAACTAGTCACTTCCCTTTTCATTTCCCTCGCCACTTCGCTTCTTTTTGTGCCGTCACTGGCTATGGCTAGCGAAACAGAACTGCATCTTGATCATGCGCCGGATCGCTCAGGTAATAAAGCTGCATTGCAGAATGGTGCCAAGATTTTTGTCAATTACTGCTTGAACTGCCATTCTGCGTCCTACATGCGCTATAACCGCTTGAAGGATATCGGTCTGACTGATCAGCAGATCAAGGATAATCTGCTGTTTACTGCAGACAAAGTAGGCGAGTCGATGAGCGTGGCCATGCGACGTGATGAGGCTAAAGAATGGTTCGGTGTTGCGCCGCCGGATCTGACGGTTATTGCCCGTGCTCGGGCCTCCGAGTTTGGCTCTGGTGCCGATTGGCTATACACTTATCTACGCGGATTTTACCGTGATGGCGAACGGCCTACCGGCTGGAACAATACCGTGTTTGAAAATGTCGGTATGCCGCATGTAATGTGGGAATTGCAGGGCGAACAAGTCTTGGGTGAAGATCACAAGCTCACCTTGGCTGCTCCAGGCAAGATGCAACCACAGGCGTATGACGACATGGTGGCTGATCTGGTTGGGTTTTTACAATATATGGGCGAACCGGGTGCTACAAAGCGCAAGAGCCTTGGCTGGGTAGTTTTACTTTTTCTAGGTGTTTTATTTGTCTTGGCGTATGCGCTGAAACGCGAATACTGGAAAGATATTCATTAACTTTATAGGTAATGGCAACTATGGGACATCGAGAAATGAATGCACCACCCGTGCGTAAGGTCGTGCGTGATGCGGACTATTCCTGGGGCACTAGCGCAATGATGAACTTGTATTCGGGGACAACCTGTCCCTTCAGTCATCGCTGCCGCATTGTCTTATACGAAAAGCAGATGGATTTTCAGGTGATTGATGTTGACCTTCTGAACAAACCAGAAGAGATAGCGATTATCAATCCTTACAACCATGTGCCCGTGCTGGTGGATCGCGATCTGGTGTTGTATGAATCCAACATCATCAATGAATATATTGATGAGCGTTTTCCCCATCCGCAATTGATGCCGCCGGATCCGCAAACACGCGCCAAGGCTCGCCAGCTGTTGTTCACAATGGAACACGAGCTGTTCAGCCATGTGCCGGTACTGGAGAAAAATCTGAAAACAGCCGATAAATCGCGCCTGCACATTCGCGACAGGCTGGTTGATTTATCCAGCATGTTCAACAAACAAAAGTACCTGATGGCCGATGAGTTTTCCATGCTCGATGTGGCGATTGCCCCGTTGCTATGGCGTCTGGATCATTATGGTATTGAGTTGCCTAAAACCGCATCGTCATTGATGAAATATGCCGAGCGTATTTTCTCTCGACAAGGGTTCATCGATGCATTGACACCAACAGAAAAAGCGATGCGCCGATAAGTTTTCATGCGCCTGATGCCGTGCGCTTCTTTTTTATATTGTATTTCGCACGGCATTCATCGTACTGTTTTTGCTATACCGCGACATCTTTAGTCTAACCAGGCCATGCAATCAACCAAACCCTATCTGATTCGTGCGCTACATGAATGGTGTATCGACCAGGGCTTTACGCCTTACCTTTCGGTGGTTGTGGATGCAATGACGCGTGCGCCGGCAGAGTTCATCAAGAATGGTGAAATCGTTTTTAATATCGGGTTGGATGCGACGAATCAATTACAGCTTGGTAATGACGAAATCACGTTTCAGGGGCGTTTTAGTGGCAAGGTTTTCCCGGTCGTTGTGCCTGTTGCTCGCGTAGCAGCCATTTATTCGCGTGAAAGTAATGAGGGGATGGCGTTTGAGGTGACGGAATCGGTTTTGCCCACGTCGCCTGCTGATTCAGCAACGAAATTGACAACTAAGCCGTCGATGCTCTCTTCTGTTGAGCGCGAACCAGCGGCTAAAAGCAGCCCGGCGAGTACCCCGGCGGCGAAAAGTACAGAAGGTGGCGCAACTGACACACCAATTGCCACGCCTAATCGCCCGGCACTCACGCGAATCAAGTAGAACAAAACTGCAAATGGGCTGGCGCCCTTGAGCAAAATCGAACTGCTGACCTACCGCCTGGGAGGAGGAAGAGTCAACTTGCGCGGGATAAATTGAGCGCTATGTCATCGTCCCGTCAGCGCCGACTATCGAAGCCACACGATGCGCTTTGTTTGCCTGCTCCCGCAGCAGCATCCCAGTATATCGGAGAAGCAATCTGGCTTTGCTGGAAATTGAACCATCTACTGCCCCTCGCCAAAAAACTTTGCAGACTTAAATCATTGAGAGGAATGCTGATTCACGATCGGCCAAAATTTGCTCAGTCTAATGGGATCGAATTTCGACTGCATGTTCAATCCGTGAAAACGCTTCTCGTAGCAGCATTGTTCGATTGGTCCGCTGAACCCATGCCGACCGAGATTCCGTAAGCCAAGACGCCGGGGGAGCTACCATTAACTTTTCGACAGCGGCAAGCAGCGCAAGCGCGTCTCCGGCTTTGACCACAATACCTGCATCCGCTTCGCGAACGATGCGAGCCGCGCCACCAGTTTCGCCATAGACAAGTATTGGTCGATCGGTGGCTAGGTAATCATAGGTTTTTTGCGGAATTACACCGTCATAGTCGTGTTCGTTAATTAACAGCAGGACTGATGAGACCCTCATCATGGCAATGGCTTGAGCCAAACCAACATGCGGCAATACGTTAACCGAACCCGGATGCGTATCTTGCAGTTTGTTAAGCGCTTGAACATTCTCCATGTTTTGTTCACCAACAAAGACTAGTTGCAGCAGGTTGGTCCACTCGGGCCGATTTGATAACAGCTTATCGAAAGTACGCAGAAACGTGCTGAGTGGACGATGCCATCGACCCAAATATACCAGGGTAAATCGCCTGTGCCCTGTGGCCTCGTCGCCCGTTGCCGTGAGGGGGCGTCGATGAAAATAGGGATCCCATCCATTCATCATTACCGCAAGCTTTTCAGGGTTCAACTTCGGATATGCCTGTCGGTAGGAAGCGAGTTTCGAGTCGGAGGAAAAAAAGACAAGGTCTGCCCGTTCAAGGCAGGCAATTTCATACAAACAGTCCTGCTTACCCGCTTTAACAAAATCGGGAGTCCTGACGGTCCACTCGTCGCGATAGTGTATTGCCAGAGTGGATTTGAATTTATCAGCGATCCAGTGCGCAGCCAGGAAATTGGAAAATCGCGGCCCTGTCGCGATCACGACTGATGGCGCCTCGTCCCCAATGCAGGACATTGCCCGATCCAACAATGCTAGCGCCGTCAGGTAACCACCATCAATTTGCGGAACAGTTCCTGCCAATGGGTACAGCCTAGAGCCGTATTCATTCATTAGCAGACTGCTCACACGGCAAATTTTGACGGCTGCTGGTATGCTTGCTAGCAGTTCGAAACCCGCGGACGATGGGCGCTTGGGAATAGGGCCACAGACCACGGTGACTTTCCACCCCGAGCGACTAGCTTCACCAGCGAACGAGCTCACCACATGAACCCCGACTGTCGCCATGGGTGGAAAGGCCCAAGTGATAATCATCATATTTCGCGGCGTCAAGGGTCGTTTACGGATTGCTCGGAAACGCAGCATTACGTAGATGCGCCAAACCGAAGCGACTGCTGTCTGAATCAAACCTTTTGCCAATCTACCTAGCCGGTGAGGATTCATGTGTGTATTTAGAAATAGAAGCAGTGGGTACCGCCAACCAGACTGACAGTAGTGTTTAGGGACTCAATCTAAAATTATGGCCAAAATATGGCACACACTGAAATCAACATACAGTCATAAAATAGGCACAAGCCTCATTTCATCATGGAGTGTTCGTTTTTAGCACAAATAAGAATTTAAAAGAGAGAGGGGGTATGTTTTGCAATACGTACTTGACCCAAGTTTTTCGATTGTAATAGAGTGGGAGAACGCACGATTTGCAGAGTTGGACAGAACTCGCCAAATGCTTCGCTCGCTCCAGCTGCAATTGCAAAACATTCGACGGCCTTCAACCGTCCCTAAAATTTTCTTTCTCTACGACAAGTTCACCATCGATGGAAACGTCGTGCAACAGGTTATTCGTGAGGATTTTCCTGCTAGCCAAGACGTTGCATTGGTGCATATAACCCCTAGCGAAGGCTTGAGGTACTACCAGCAAAAGAACGCTGGCGCGATGTTGTCAACTAGCGAGATAGTGATTTTTTTGGATTGCGATGTCATTCCTGAGCCGGGATGGTTGCAGGGGCTCCTTGACGCGTTTGCCGACAAAAATGTCAATGTTGTTGCTGGCGAAACCTACATTGAGCCCAGAACTTTTTACGGTCGGGCGTTTGCACTTTTCTGGTTTTTCCATTTGCGTGATTTATCAGATGACCTGCGACAGAGCCACTTCTTCCATGCCAATAATGTTGCGTTTCGGCGGGAAATATTCCAACGTTATCCATTCCCCGAGTTGTCGACCTATCGCGGTCAATGTTCCGTGCTTGGACGCACCCTTCTGGCAAACGGAATCGCCATACATATGCAAATGCGTTCGCGCGTATCCCACCCTTGCCCCCTGGGCATTAGATATTTCGTGGGTCGTGCGCTCAACAACGGTCGAGATCAAGTTCTTGTGTCCGGTATGGACTCTGGCACTGGCCACGTCCTATGGCGTTCGGTTTACTGGAATTTTTCAAACAGCATGAGACGTACATGGCTGAAATTTCGACTACATGGGCGAGCTGTTGGCCTGAATCCGCTAACGAGCATTGCTGCCTATGGAATTGCGTTTCTGTATTTTTCGATAAAAGCAGCTGGGGAGGTGGCAACATTGGCGCACCCGAATATCGTCAAGCGCATTTTTCCAATCTGATCGCTACCTGATCCATCACCACTTTCGAGGGACATCGGGAAAGGGTGAAAATTTTAAGTGCGACGCGAGGCCGCGTGTGTAAGTTGCTCTTGCAATAACAAAAGGAGGGACCCACTCGTTTCATCGGTGGATCTAGGAGTCTGGTGAAAATCCGCAAATTTGCGGGATCTGCACAGCGCAATGGTTGCATCATCCAGAGTCACACAACCCCGCCGTGCGCCGGTAGAATGTCCGCTTTATCCCCTCCATCTTTGGCATGCCAAAGATGACGCCAAATAATGAGGGGTAAACCCCCGCTTTAAACCGCGCTAATCCTTTGATTTTATGGTGCCCTCGAGCAGAATCGAACTGCTGACCTACCGCTTAGGAGGCGGTCGCTCTATCCACTGAGCTACGAGGGCGCGCCGCGAATTCTAACCTCTCGCCTATAATTTCGCAGCTTTCGCTGCATACTCGATTCATGCTTTCTTCACACTCACTTCACGTTTTAAACACATCTTATGCCTTTAATTACCATTGATCGCGCTTGTCTTGCTTATGGCCATGTGGCCCTGCTGGATCGGGCTGCAATGCAGCTTGATCCCGGCGAGCGGGTGGGGTTGATTGGCCGTAACGGGACGGGCAAATCCAGCTTGCTCAAAGCGCTGGCCGATTTGGGTTCGCTGGATGATGGGCTCATCTGGCGCCAACCGGGCCTGAGCATTGCCTATGTGGCGCAAGAGCCGGAGTTTGCTGAGGAGACCAGTGTATTTGATGCCGTTGCTTCTGGGCTGGGAGATATCGCTGCGGTAGTTGCTGAATATCACCAGGTGATGCAAAAAGTCGGCGCTGGTGATATGGCGGCAATGGATCGGATGCATGATTTACAAACCGCGCTAGAGGCTGCTGATGGTTGGCGCTTGAGTTCGCGTGTTGAGCAAGCAGTGTCGCGATTAGGTTTGGATGGCGATGCGCGTGTTGCGGCGCTCTCTGGCGGGGGTAAAAAGCGTGTGGCGCTGGCGCGTGCACTGGTGGCCGAGCCTGATTTGTTGCTGCTCGATGAGCCAACCAATCATCTCGACGTTGAAGGTATTTTGTGGCTGGAGGAGTTGCTCAGAGCCTATCCCGGCGCGGTGATGTTTGTCACCCATGACCGGGCGTTTCTGGATAGCGTCGTGACTCGTATCATCGAGCTGGATCGCGGCAATCTGGTGAGTTTCCCAGGTAGTTTTGCTTCGTATCAGCAACGCAAAGAACTGCTGCTGCATGAAGAATCTCTTGCCAATGCGCGGGCAGACAAGCTCCTGGCGCAAGAAGAAGTCTGGATACGCAAAGGGGTGGAAGCGCGCCGCACACGCAGCGTGGGCCGTATTCATCGACTTGAGTTGCTGCGTAGTGATCGGGCCAGCCGCCGCTCGCAACAGGGCAAGGTTGATTTTCAACTGGTGCGCGGAGATGAATCCGGCAAGCTGGTTGCCGAGCTGGATCATGTGTCCAAAAAGTTTGGCGAGCGCATTGTGGTGGATGACTTTTCCTGCCGCATTCAGCGCGGCGACAAGATTGGGCTGATTGGTCCCAATGGTGCGGGTAAAACCACGTTGCTGCGCCTGCTGCTGGGTGAAATAGAGGCCGATGCGGGCAATGTGCGCATGGGCAGCCGTGTTGAAGTGGCTTATTTTGACCAGTTCCGTACGCAGCTTGATCCAGACGCCGCGTTAGTCGATGTGATCAGCCCCGGTTCGGATTATGTCGAAATCGGACAGACGAAAAAACACGTTATCGGCTATCTGGAAGACTTTTTGTTTGCGCCCGCGCGTGCGCGTTCACCCGTCAAATCACTTTCCGGTGGTGAACGTAATCGCTTGCTGCTGGCACGACTTTTCGCCCGGCCCGCCAATGTGCTGGTGCTGGATGAACCCACGAATGACCTGGATATTGAAACGCTGGAATTGCTCGAGGCGCTTTTGCAAGATTATGTCGGCACAGTTTTCTTGGTGAGCCATGACCGCGAATTTCTGGATAATGTGGTCACGCAAACCATTGCCAGCGAAGGGCAGGGGCGCTGGAAAGAGTATATCGGGGGCTATAGCGATTGGCTGCAACAGCGGCCAGCGAGCGATAGTGCCGAAGGTTCCATTGCCACAGTGAGTGCGGGATCGGTGAAAAAAAACAGTGCTAACAAAACGTCAGTTGTCAGCCCAGGTGCAGAACCCATCGCTGAACGAAAAAAAATGAGTTTCAAGACGCAGCAATCAATTGATCAATTGCTCGCGCAAGTGGCAGCGCTGGAGTCTCGGCAAGCCCTGTTGCATGGGCAAATCGCCGAGCAAGATTTTTATCAGCAAGCTGCTGACAAGCAAAAGAAAACCCATCAAGAACTCGCTGAAATAGAAGCCGCAATCACCACCGCCTTGGCGCAATGGGAAGCACTGGAAGAAAAAATATAATGGCGCGTAATAATCGACGCAGCTTTCTTTATTAGAAAGATAAATAGAAAGACAAAGGAGCCCATAAATTCATGAACCTGTTAACCCACATTGTTGCTGCCGAAGAAGATGAAGTGGTTGCCATTGGCGAATCATTGCGGCCGACTGACGAATGGAGTGGCATTGAGCGGCGCGGCATTGATACCGCCAAGATCGTCATGCTGCATACCTTGCTGACCAATGATGATTTTGATGTGGCGTGCGCCCTGTATGAGCCACTGTATATCGGCAGCGAAGGGGCTGTGGTGTTAAAGCTGGCCGATTCAGTTACAGAAAAGCTGGCTGAGCTGGATGAAGAAGCGCTAGAGCAGGTGGCTGAAGAGCTCGCTGCGACAGCCGAATTTGAAATGGAAGGATGGCCTGAGGACGACATCCACTCCATGATCATGGACATGGCTGATCTGGCACGGCTGGCTTCAGCTCAAGAGCAGGCACTGTTTGTCTGGATGCATCCTTTGCTCACTTGAAGTCTCGCTGAACCCGCGCTAAACCATCGTGGCTGAGGATAGAAGCTGGTTTGTTTACTTGATTGAATGCACCGACGGCAGCATTTACACCGGCATTGCAGTGGATGTAAAAGCCCGGTTTGATGCGCACTGCGCGGGCAAAGGTGCGCGCTATACCCGCTCGCATCCGCCGCTGCGCCTGTTGGCCAGCGCCGCCTATCCTGACCGCTCCACCGCATCACAAGAGGAGTATCGCATCAAGCAGCTCACCCCGGCGGTGAAGCGCGCTTATGCTGATATGCTCATTGCGCGTCAAATTTCACGCTCGTGCCAAACCGCCGCCGCTCAGGAGCCCTAAATGAAACGTATCTCACTTAATAGCTTGATTTTTTTGGGGGCAGCCGCAGGCGTAGCGCTGGGCTTGATCTTTGCCGCACTGGGTGCTGCTTCACCCGTTACGCAGCAAGGCATTTACCTTGCCGGATTGATTGGCACGCTGTTTGTGGACATGCTCAAAATGATCGTCATCCCGCTCGTATTCACCTCGATCGCCGTGGGCGTAGCCAACTTGCGACAGCATCAGCAAATGCATCGCGTATGGACGCGCACGGTGGGTTTTTTTGTTTTTTCCATGGCGCTGGCCATTGTCGTTGGGCTGACCGTAAGCCAAATTTTTCGCCCTGGGCACGGTCTGCATCTTGAGATGTTTTCCCACGTCATGACCGGTGCACCCGTGCAAGCAGCGTCAGCGGCGGATTTTTTTGCCAAGTTTTTGCATGCCGTATTCATGAATCCGATCAAAGCCATGGCGCAGGGTGACGTTTTTGCTGTGGTCGTTTTCGCGCTGATCCTGGGCGTTGCTCTCGTGAAAGGCGGCGAGCGTTTTGCCCGTGTGCATGGTTTTTTAGAAGAAGTCCTGGGCATCATGCTCATGCTCGTTGGCTGGATTATGCGTTTAGCACCCTTAGGGGTGATGGCCTTGCTCGCCAAGCTCATGGCTACGCAAGACGTCGCCATGCTCAGCACGCTAGTCACGTTTATCGCGGTGGTAATCGGCTCATTGTTGCTGCATGGCGTGGTGTTATTACCGTTGATTTTGTATGTCGTTACCGGCATGACGCCCTGGCATTTTTGGCGCGGCGCGCGTGAAGCTCTGGTGACGGCCTTTGCTACCAGTTCGAGCTCTGCCACCTTGCCTGTTACCCTGCGCTGCACAGAGCAACATCTGCATGTCAAACCTGATATTGCCGGCTTTGTGATTCCGCTGGGGGCCACCATGAACATGGATGGCACGGCGCTTTACGAAGCCGCTGCTGCCTTATTCATTGCCAATCTCGTCGGCATGGATTTGAGCCTGGCGCAACAACTCATTGTTTTCATCACCGCCATGATCGCCGCCATTGGCGCGCCGGGCATTCCTTCCGCAGGCATGGTGACCATGGTGATGGTGCTGCAATCCGTGGGCCTGCCCGCAGAGGCTATCGCCATCTTGCTGCCCATAGATCGCCTGCTGGATACCTTCCGCACCGCAGTGAATGTCGAAGGCGACATGGTGGGCAGTTTGGTGGTGCAGAAATGGGTGAGGGCAGGTAACCGGTGATTCAAAATCCATATCCTGCCCCTGATAGATAAGCCGAGGTTCCCTTTTCGTAAAAGTGTCCGTAAGCATCATTACTTTCGTACCATTGTCATTTCTTCCGTTTTCAGATAGTCTTTTTGCATAACAATATGGAATATGGCATATTTCGGTGCACCAGTTTTGGTGTGGCGGATCACGTCGGCATGCGCAGCTTGTGTCTTAAGGGGAGGCAATGCGGTTTCATCCGAATGTCTTTTTGTGGGCAGTGGGTTCCGTGTGCCAGGTGCACCGCATTCCATTCGATCCGCACCTCGTAAGGCAGGGTTTTCCGCCGCCCCATGACATCGAATCCCTGCGCGAGGCGCTGACCGCCGCGAGCCTGCGAAATGCCGCGGAATCGTGTGCGCTGGCCGATCTTGTCGCTACTCCGCCCTCCGGTCCCTGCCTGCTCGTCGTTGCCGCGGGCGCTGAAGATAATAACGATGAAACTCAGGATAAAAATAATGACGTAGCAAGTCTTGTCCTGTTGCTGCGTATCGACAGCGACCGCATTCTCACCCTCGCGCCCGGCGCGGTGGAGCCCCGCGAGGAACGCTTGCGCGACTTCGAGCAACGTTATCGCGGCATCTGTCTCCAGTGCGCTCCCGCGACAAAGCCCGCGACCGACCCCGACGCGGCGGACGCGCCTCCCGAATTCGGCTTCCGCTGGTTCGTGCCGGAACTGCTCAAGCATCGCGCCATCTGGCGCGACATCCTGCTCGCCTCGCTCGCCATCCAACTCGTCGGACTGACGACCCCGATCTTCACCCAGGTCGTGATCGACAAGGTCGTCGTGCATCAGACGCTTTCCACGCTCACCGTGATCGGCATTGCCCTCGGCGTGTTCATGATCTTCAACGCGGTCATGTCGTGGGTGCGGCAATACCTCGTGCTGCATACCGGCAACCGCATCGACGCCGTGCTCGGGCAGCGCGTCTTCGAGCATCTGCTCGACCTTTCGCCGCGTTACTTCGAACATCGTCCCACCGGCGTTCTCGCCGCTCGGCTGCACGGCGTCGAAACCATCCGCGACTTCATCACCGGCGCCGCCATCACGCTGGTGCTCGATCTGCCCTTCCTGCTGATCTTTCTTGCCGTGATGTTTTTCTATTCCTGGCAGCTCTCGCTCATCGTCGTCGGCCTGCTTGGCGCCGTGGCGCTGCTGAGTTTGTTCGCCGCACCGCTGATCCGCGGCCTGCTCAATACCCAGTTCATGGTTGGCGCCCGCAACCAGGCCTTCCTCACCGAATACGTGGCCGGCATCGAGACCGTCAAGTCGCTGCAAATGGAGCCGCTCCTCAAAAAACATTACAGCAACTACCTTGCCGACTATCTCGCCGCCACCTTCCGCACCAAACAGATCTACAACGGCTATTCCGTCGTCGCCAACGGGCTGGAACAGGCCATGACACTCGCCATTCTTTGCGTCGGCGCATGGCTCGTCATGCGCAGCGGGGTCACTGGCGAGGGCTTCACCATCGGCATGCTGGTGGCTTTCCAGATGTTTACCGGCCGGGTCTCGCAGCCGCTGCTGCGCATCGTCGGCCTCTGGCAGGAATTCCAGCAGGCCGGCATCTCGGTCAAGCGCCTGGGCGACATCCTCAACGCCCCGGTGGAACCCATCTCCCTCGTGCCGCGACGCTTTGGCAGCGGTGCCGGGCTGGTCGAGATCGAATCCATCGCCTTCCGCTACGGGAAGGATCGGCCCTTTCTCTATCGCGAACTCTCGCTCACCCTGCCGCCCGGCAAGTGCATGGCCCTGATGGGGCCGTCCGGCTCAGGCAAGAGCACGCTGGCAAAATTGCTGCAGGGGTTTCACTTTCCCGAAGAAGGCCGCATCCTGCTCGATGGCCGCGACCTCCGCCACCTTGCCGCCAATGAACTGCGCAGCCAGCTCGGCGTCGTGCCGCAGGAAACAGTGATCTTCTCCGGCACCCTCTACGACAACCTGCTGCTCGCCAACCCGCATGCCGGTTTTGAGCAGATCGTGCAAGCCTGCCAATGGGCCGAAATCCACGACACCATCGAAGCCCTGCCCGACGGCTATCAAACCGAGGTCGGCGAGCGCGGTACCGGGCTTTCGGGCGGCCAGAAACAGCGCATCGCCATCGCCCGTGCGTTGCTCAAGCAGCCGCGCATTCTCATCTTCGACGAAGCCACCGCCAACCTCGACACCGCGAACGCCGAGCACTTCGCCAGGACCATCAACAAGCTCAAAGGCAAGGTAACGATGCTGTTCATTGCGCATCAGTTGCCCAAGGGTTTACACGTAGACGAAGTATTCACGCTCGGCGCCCACGGCATAAAGGTGGCGATGGCGGGCGACCGGCCGGGTGAATAAAGAAGGGGGAGAAACAGGTGAAAAAGATGACCTGGTTGAAAAGTTGGCACCCCGAAGGTGGTGCAGGGCAAAGTGACAACGGCAACGACACGCTCACCCTGAGCGGCGATCACACCACCACTCTCGTCTATCAAGGCGACGGCAGCGACACGCTCACGCTCAGCGGGCAGAACGCCCGTATCCAGTTCGCCGACCAGACACCAGACCAGATCAGTGTCACCCGCAACGGCAACAACCTCGTCCTCGCCAACGAGAGCGGCGATACCGTCACCGTCAGCGGCTGGCTGCAGGACGACGGACAAACCGCCGCCCTGCAAACCATCCAGTTCGCGGATGGCGTCGTATGGAACGGCGACGGCATCCGCAATGCCCTGCTCGCCGCCACGCCCAATGACGACCACCTCATCGGCTACGGCAGCAATGACGTCATCGATGGCGGCGCGGGCAACGACGCGCTATGGCAACTGCGGAACACACGAAAAACCCGGCGCTGGCGCAACGGCGACAAAAGAACGCACACGAGCAGCAACGACGAAAGCTGGAGGATCGCCGCATGAAGAAGCTCATTTCAATGCTGTTGTTTCTGCCGCTCATGGCGAGCTGTGCAACACCAAGCAAGACAGAACTGGATGCCGAGGTCAAACGCCTGTGCGCGATTGATGGCGGGATCAAGATTTATGAGACGGTGAAATTGCCGGCGCAGAGATTCGATCAGTATGGCAATGTAAGGATCCCTTCAAAGGCAAATGCTAAGCCTGAAGATGAATATTACCGAGAGTGGAATATCCAGTATTACCGTCAAGGCAACCCTGAACTATCGAAAGATCATTTCAAAATAATTCGCCGTAGCGATGGGAGGCTTCTCGGTGAAGCAATTTATTACGGTCGGGGTGGTGGGGATATCCCTGGTCCTTGGCATGACTCATCATTTAGATGCCCAGACACTGCAAATCAACCGAGCCTTGAATCATCAATCTTTATAAAGGGGGAATGAAATGAGTAACGCTACTGACTATGCAAAGCAAGCCGAACTAGCGCTTGCCTCTTATTCGCAGCTCGCAGCCAACATTAGTGAAACTCAATATCTTTCTGCCCTTAGAGATTCTGGTCGCGGTATGTCCGCGAAGCAAGCTGAAGCTTTCTCCTCCACCTACACCGTCCTCACCCAATACAACACCAGCAACGGCCTCTCCGCCACTGTATTTGCTGACGCTGTGGGCAACAAATACCTTGCCATCCGCGGCACCGAAGATGGCTACGATCTGGCGACCGACGCCATCGACATCGCCATACTCGGCACCAACAAATACCAATCGCAATACGCCAGCCTCAAAGCCAAGGTAACGGAGTGGATTGGTAACGGAACACTTTCATCCTCTTTCACCGTTACCGGCCACAGCCTGGGCGGTTTTTTGGCCACCGGCCTTGCGGCTGATTTTCCATCCAATGTCACTCACGCCTACCTCTACAATTCACCGGGCTTGGGCGGCATCATTGGCTCGGTACTACCTTTCGACGCTCTGCGTTCCGCGCTGGGCATTGGTACCACCATGCTCGACCCATCCAAGATCAGCAACATCAAGGCCGATGCCGGCATCAGTCCGATATCGAACCTTGGTGTTCAAGTCGCACCGACCATTCCCGTCGTCATCGAAGACCAGACCAACATCGATGTTCAGAACGCACCGGCGGCGCGGAATCACAGCCTGCAACCCCTGACCGATGCGTTCGCGCTCTATGCCACGTTCGCCATGCTCGACCCCAATCTCACCGCCGAGCACTTCAACACCCTGCTCAAATCCGCTTCAGAAAAAAACCATCTCACCCTCGAAGCGGCGCTCGACAGCGTGCGCAAGCTTTTGCTCGGCGCATCCAGTGCGCCGACCCCGACGGATGACCGGGATGCTTTCTATATCCACCTCGACGCCCTGCAAGAGAGCGACGCCTATACCGCACTGGCGGGCAGCGCCCAGCTCACCGTCCTCGCCGGCAGGGCCAAAGCCGACATCGCCGGCCTTGCGCAACAGGACAACGCGACGGGTCTTGCGGCCCGTTATGCGCTCAGGGAACTCAACCCCTTTGCGCTGATCGGCGCCGATTACTCGACCTTCAACACCGACGGCGCACTCGACCTCTACGACCCGGCCACGGGAACCGGCACGCTCACCACGAACTACCTCGCCGACCGCGCCGACTTCCTCGAACGCAAACTCTGGTTCAGCAGCGAAGACAAGAGCCCGGTCAACGCCAACTACCAATACAGTGGCGCCGATCCCGCCTTCCTCAATGACAGCACCTATTTCAAGGATTTCGCCAGCGGCTACCAGATCGCTCAGGGCTTCGCCCCCGCGACGCCGTTCCCCAACATCCAGCGCACTCTCTTCGGCGATGCCCAGGCCAACACGCTGACCGGCGGTGGCGTTTCCGATCATCTCTATGGCGGTAGTGGTGATGACACCCTTAACGGTAACGGTGGCAACGACTACCTGGAGGGCGGGCAGGGCAACGACACCCTGCGCGGCGGGGCCGGTGATGACACCTACGCCATTGACAAGAACAGCGGCACCGACACGATCATTGACTTTGCCGGTGGCACCAGTGGCGATGGACAAGGCACCATCCGGTACAACGGCCAGACGCTCACTGGCACGCTGACGCAGGACAGCGTTGACCGCAACCTCTATCACGCTGCGGCCCGGCCCGAACTGCAAATCAGCTATATCGGTGATGGAGGCGGACGGGGCCTCCTCAACATCAGCGACCCCGCTGGTGCCACGATCAACCTCATGGACTGGGCCAGCGGCGAACTGGGCCTTACCTTGGACGCAAGCCCTGCGCCTGACCCTTTAACTGTCTACGCCGGCCCCAGCCAAAGCAAGACCACCACCTACTACGACCAGGAGCACACCGTCATCGACGCCAGCGGGCAGGGCCCCCTGCGCATTACCGCCGTGGGCGACTATGGCGAAGTCACCGGCTCGGGCCAGCTCATCGGCAACGACGCGGCCAACCGGCTGCACAACGGCGAAGGCGACGATGAACTCTGGGGCTATGGCGGCAACGACGTGCTGATCGCCACCGGCGGTAACGATAAACTCTACGGTGGCACGGGAGATGACGCCCTGCAAGGCGGCGTGGGCGACGGCGCAATGCAAGATGTGGCACGATTGCAAAGTTATGCGAAGCGGTATCCAATCGGACGGCGCTGGCGACACGGAGAGGAGAGGTTGCGAGCGGCGAACGATTCAGCATGGAGGAGAGCGGCATGAAAACAAACCATCGGTGGTGGTTGAAACAAATGGCGAAATTGGGATTTCTATTGATGATGGGGATAAGCATGAGCGCAGAAGCAGGATTGTTAGGGTTCGGTGGGGATAGTTGGAAAGAGGAAGTGTTGTTGCATGACGGCAGCAAGATCATGGTGGAGCGATCACAAAGCTACGGTGGACGGCATGAAATCGGACAACCGCCACCCATCAAGGAACACCGCATCGCTTTTTCACTGCCGGGGTCCGACAAAACCATCACATGGAAAAGTGAATATGGTGAAGATATTGGACGTGCCAACTTCAATCTGTTGGCCGTGCATGTGTTGAACGGCACGCCTTACGTTGTTGCCTCGCCGAATCTATGCCTGTCCTACAACAAATGGGGGCGTCCCAACCCGCCTTACGTGTTCTTCAAGTACGACGGCAAGATGTGGCAGCGCATTCCACTGGAAAAATTTCCTGCCGAGTTCAAAACCATTAACGTCGCTATTCATCTCGGAGGGCGCTATGTAGAAACGATGGTCAGCCTGGGTATTGTCTCTGCGGAAAAAATCAAGGAGTTGAACAGCGACGTGAGGCAACCCGAATACAAAACCATCCTGAGGGAGGCGGTGAAAGGTGGTGGCATTACCAATTGTGAGGAGATGGTTAGGGTTAAAGATGGTTGGATTTCACCGGGCGGTGCAAAAGCACCTATTCCGATAACGCCACACCCTTCAAGTGATGTTAAGAAATGAGATTTAGCTAATCAAATTTATTGAAATTCACAAAACTCAAGGGGGAGTAATCATGACTACCACTATCGAATACGCATTAATGGCTGGTGCTTCTTATATTGACACTCGTGATCCAATTAACCGATTTCCAACCCCGCAAAATTGGGTTAATTTTAATCATCAATCGCTTGATAGTGGCTTCGAAGCCGTCTCATTTGTAAACGGCACCGACATCGTCATCTCCTACGCCGGTACCAACCCCAACAGTCTTCTCGACCCGGACAATGCGGCGAATATCGGGCTGGCCACAGGCCTTGGCTCGGCACAACTCACGCAGGCAGCCGATTACTACCTTGCCGTCAAAGCTGCCAACTCCAATGCCAACATCACCTTTACCGGCCATTCGCTGGGCGGCGGGCTGGCCGCCCTGATGGGTGTGTTCTTCGGTAGACAGGCCGTCACTTTCGACCAGGCGCCATTTGCCAACTCCGCACAAGACAATTCGCTGCTATCAAACCCGCTCAACCTCTTTACGCCGGACGTCGCGGCGGACCTCAGGCAATACCTGTCGGAGAAGACCCTGACCGATCCCGCGCAAGCGACCGCTCGCAATGTCCTCGTTGCGAACCTGAACGGCTTCCTGCTGCTGCGGCAAGCCAACGGCGGTATCCCCAACTCAAACTTGGTGAGCACTATCCGCGTGGATGGCGAATTCACCTCGTCCCTTCCGGTTGGGATTTATGACCCCATCGGTACACCCGCGACTGTGCTGGATCATGGCCCCTATTTTTCACCGTCGATTGACATGCACTCTCAATCGTTGCTTACGACTTTCCTGCAAAGCCAGCAGACCGCAGCGAGTAGCGGCAACCCGCAACAGACCTTGAGTGAAGTGACCAAGAAACTCACCGACCTGCTGAAGATGATCTTCGACAAGAATTTGTTTGCACGCGATACCGACAAAGGTGACCCCAACCTCCTCGAACACCTGATCCGCCACGAAGCGGGTAACGCCCCGGGCGTAACGACCGCCGACGCGATGGTCACCCGCTTCACCGCCGACCTGTGGCAGATCGCCCAGGACGGCGGGCTGACGATGAGCGACAAGAACCTGTCCGATGCCCTGACCGCCTTCGCCATGCAGATGTATTACGAAGACACCGCCAACGTCACCGACCCTGACAAACACCTCTTCGACAGCACCGGCGTCAGCGGCGGCCTCCACTTCGACCGCAACGATGTTGCCGCCACGCTGGCCGACGCCAAGGGCTACACCCGGTATTTCGTGAACTACCTGGCCACCCTGCTACCGACCGAACGCCTCTTCATCACTCAGCAACTGCCCGATCTGCGTGACTGGTACATCCAGGCCGGCAGGGATGCGCTGAATGCCACGGCCGGAACCCAGCGCGCCTCCTTTATGTTCGGTGGCACGGGCGATGCCGCCCCCACCGGCAACGACCTCCTGATCGGTGGCGCCGGCCGCGACATCTACCTCTTCAACCAGGGCTACGGCATCGACCGAATCTATGATGATGATGACAGCGGCCCGGAGAAGAGCATCCTCTTCCTCGGCGCCGGCGTGGACAAGGACGCCATCAAACTCCGGAAGGGCTCGCTGCTGATCGACCTGGGCAACGGCGACCAGATCCACATCGCCGACTTCGATGCCAACGATCCCTTGGCGAACCCCACCTTCGACACCTTCCAGTTCGCCGACGGCGTCACCTTCACCTGGAACGACCTGCTCGCCAAGGGCTTCGACCTCGACGGCAGCGAAGCCGACGACACCCTGATCGGCTCCGGCGTCGAGGATCGGATCGACGGCAAGGGCGGCAACGATTGGTTATGGCGACTGCGGGACACAGGGAAAACTCGGCGCTGGCAACACGGCGACAAAAGAACGCACACGAGCAGCAACGACGCACACTGGAGGATCGCCGCATGAAGACACTCATTTCGATGCTGTTGTTTCTGCCGCTCGTGGCGAGCTGTGCGACGCCGGGCAAGGCGGAACTCGATGCCGAGGTCAGACGGTTGTGCGCCATTGATGGCGGGATCAAGGTGTATGAGACGGTGAAGCTGCCACCAAAAAAATTTGATAAGTACGGAAACGTAACTATTCCCGCACAAGACTCGGCTAAGCCAGAGGATGAGTACTACAGCGAAAGTGAGACCTATTACTACAGGCAGGGAAATCCTGAGATGTCTCGAAGACAGTATCGGATCGTTCGCCGCTCTGACGGAAAAGTTTTGGGCGAACTAGTTTTTTACGGCCGCGGTGGTGGCGACATGCCTGGACCTTGGCATGACTCTAGCTTTACCTGTCCTGCATATGAAAATGTGCCGAATTTTGAATCTTCTATTTTCGTGAAAGGGGAATAAGACATGACCACGGTAACTGACCTGTTTAACCAAGCCGAATTGGCACTCGCGGCTTATTCCATTCTCCCCACGGGAATAACTGGACAATCTTATATCGATGCACTGAAAGATAACGGTCGCGGTATGGCCGATGAGCAAGCCACCCATTTCGCTTCCAAATATCGAGTAGTCGACCAGTACGACGCACCCGGCAACGGCCTTAGTGCAACGGTCTTCGAGGAAATTTCCACCGGCATAAAATACCTCATCATACGCGGCACACAGCCCGAAGTGGGTGACATCATTACGGGCGGCCTGCTGGCTGTGGGTTTTGCCGCCAAGCTCAACCCGCAATTCACTGCCCTCAAGGCCAAGCTGGACAATGACTGGCTGGCCGATGGCGGCCCGTTGCACAACCAGACCTTCACCGTCACCGGCCACAGCCTGGGCGGCTATCTTGCGGAAGCCGTCAAGGAGCAATACAGCACGCAAGTCACTGAGGCATATCTGTTCAATGCCCCCGGCTCGGGCGGTCTTGTCGGCACCATCGCCGGGCTGGTATCCGACCTCTTCAATCAACCCTCACCCGGTGCCAACGGCATCTGGAACATCAAGGCCTCCGAAGGCGCATCCATCATCGCCGGCCTGGGCAGTCAATCGTCCGCCGGCATTCCCATCCAGATCGAAGCCGCTCCTGACGCAGGCTTTGGCAACCACAGCATCGTCCGGTTGACCGATGCGCTGGCAGTTCAGGCGCTGTATTCCGAGCTTGCGCCCAGCCTGACCCAAGCGCAGTTGAATGCCCTGGTCGATGCCGGCGGCAATCCGATGAATCAGACCCTCGAATCGGCGCTCGATGCGCTGCGGGTCATCCTGCTCGGCGCCGGAGTTGCCCCGACGCCGGTCGATGTGGCAGACCGCAACGCGTTTTACGCCAATTTCTACAACCTGATGAGCGACGCCCGCTACACCGGTCTGGCTGGCACGGCGCAACTGACGGTGCTGGACAACTTTTCTGCCAATGACAACTGCTGGAGGATGGCCGCATGAGAACGCTGATTTCGATATTGCTTCTTTTGCCGCTCTTGGCGAGTTGCGCGACGCCGACGCAAATGACACTGGATGCTGAAGTGAAGCGCCTGTGCGCCATTGACGGCGGCATCAAGGTGTATGAGACGGTGAAGCTGCCGGCGGAGAGGTTTGATAAGTACGGCAACATTGGTGTTCGAAACCGCGTAAATGCAAAGACAGATGAGTATTTCTTCGAGTCGGAAGAGAAGTACCTTCGGCAAGGTGATCCGAGCCTGGTTAGAAATGTAACGCGAATAATTAGGCGTAGCGATAGCAAGGTGCTCGGTGAATCGATTAGATACGGACGCGGTGGTGGTGATATTCCCGGACCGTGGCATCCATCGACATTTGATTGTCCTCAGATAAAGGACGCAGAAGGAAAACTTGAATTATCAATCTTCACGAAAGGGGCCGAGAAATGAGCGACATTACAAACTACTTCGAACATGCCGAACTTGCTTTGGCAGCGTACTCCGATCTGTGGAACGGAATGAGTCAGGCTGCCTATGAGGCGGCATTGAGGCAGGATGGCAAAGGCATGTCCCCCGCCCAAGCCGACCGTTTCGCCAGGGATTGGCGCGTGGTGGACCAATACACCGACACCTCCTCCGGCCTATCAGCCACCATCTTCCAGAAGACAGCCGGTGGGCCGCTGTATCTCGCCATTCGTGGCACACAGCCCGAAGTGGGTGACATTATTGCGGGCGGACTTTTGGCCGTGGGCGTTTCTTCTAAGCTCAACCCGCAGTTCACTGCCCTCCAGTCACAGATTGATACCTGGCTAACCAGCGGCGCCCTGTCGGGCAACTTCACCGTCACTGGGCACAGCCTGGGCGGCTATCTTGCGGAAGCGGTCAAGGAGCAATACAGCACGCAAGTCACCGAGGCATATCTCTTCAATGCGCCCGGCTCGGGTGGGCTGATCGGCAACATCGCCGGTCTGGTCTCCGAGCTTTTTACTCAACCCTCACTCGGTGCCAACGGCATCTGGAACATCAAGGCCTCCGAAGGCGCATCCATCATCGCTAGCCTGGGCAGTCAATCGTCCGCCGGCATTCCCATCCAGATCGAAGCCGCTCCTGACGCAGGCTTTGGCAACCACAGCATCGTCCGGCTCACCGATGCGCTGGCGGTTCAAGCGCTGTATTCAAAACTTTCCCCCAGCCTGACCCAGGCGCAGTTGAATGCCCTGGTCGATGCCAGCGGCAACCCGATGAATCAGACCCTCGAAGCGGCGCTCGACAACTGGAGGATCGCCGCATGAAGACACTCATTTCGATGCTGTTGTTTCTGCCGCTCGTGGCGAGCTGTGCGACACCGGGCAAGGCGGAACTCGATGCCGAGGTCAGACGGCTGTGCGCCATTGATGGCGGGATCAAGGTTTATGAGACGGTGAGACTACCTCCAGACAAATTTAATCAATGGGGGCAGATCAATTTCTATCGCCCGACCCAGGGCGAAAACACCCTTGGCTCGGAATATCTGTTCAAGCAGGAAACTACTTATTACCGGCAGGGCAATCCGGAAATGTCTCGATCACATTACCAAGTGATTCGGCGCTCCGATAATAAATTATTAGGAGAGCTTATTCGCTATGGGCGGGGCGGAGGGGACATGCCTGGGCCTTGGCATGACTCTAGTTTTAGTTGCCCCGATCCAGCAGAGGGCGCATTGAGTACTTTATTGAAGTCCATCTTCGTTAAATAGACTGGGGAACTACCAATGACCACTACGACTGATTTACTGAAACAGGCGGAGCTTGCTCTTGCTGCATATTCAAATTTAGCACCTGGTGCTCCTGATGTCTTGAAGCTGGTAGATGATGGCCGTGGCCTCTCCACCCCCCAGGCTCAGCAATTCGCTGATAGCGTCACTGGTTACACCGTTGTCACCCAATACAACACCAGCAATGGCCTCTCGGCCACCGTCTTTGCCGATGCGGGAGGAAACAAATACCTCGCCATACGCGGCACTGAAGATGGCTACGATCTGGCAACCGATGCCATCGACATCGTGGTGTTGGGCACAACTGCACATCAAGCGCAATACACCAGCCTCAAAGCCAAAGTCACCGAGTGGATCGGCAACGGCACGCTCTCGTCCTCCTTCACCGTCAGCGGCCACAGCCTCGGCGGATTTCTCGCCACCGGGATTGCCGCTGACTTTGCCGGCAACGTCAGCCACGCCTATCTCTACAACTCCCCCGGAGTGGGCGGCATTCTGGGTTCGGTACTGCCCTTCGACGCTGTGCGGTCAGCACTGGGCATCGGCACGACGACTCTTGATCCCGCCAAGATCAGCAACATCAAAGCCTCCGCCGGCCCCAGCCCGATTGCCGGTCTTGGCGTGCAGGTTGCGCCAATCATTCCCATCGTCATCGAAGACCAGTTGAATTCAGATATAGCGGCGCCGCCCGCCGCCCGTAACCACAGTCAACAAGTGCTGACCGATGCAGTGGCGCTGTATTCCACATTCGCCACGCTCGACCCCAATCTCACCGCCGAGCACTTCAACACCCTGCTTAAATCCGATTCAGAAAAAAACCACCTCACCCTCGAAGCGGCGCTCGACAACATGCGCAAGTTGTTGCTCGGCGCCACCACTCCCGCCACCACAGCCGACAACCGCGACATCTTCTACACCCACCTCTACGCCCTGCAAGAGAGCGACGCCTACACCGCGCTGGCGGGCGATGCCCAGCTCACCGTCCTCGCCGGCATGGCCAGAACGGACATCGCCAGTCTTGCGCAACAGGACAGCGCAGCGGGTCTTGCCACCCGTTATGCGCTCAGGGAACTCAATCCCTTCGCACTGGCTGGCGCCGATTACTCAGCCTTCAACACCGATGGCGCACTCGACCTCTACGACCCGCAAACGGGGATCGGCGATTTCACGGAAAGCTACCTCGCCGATCGGGCCAACTTCCTCGAACGCAAACTCTGGTTCAGCAGCGAAGACAAGAGCCCGGTCAACGCCAACTACCAATACAGTGGCGCCGATCCCGCCTTCCTCAGTGACAGCACCTATTTCAAGGATTTCGCCAGCGGCTACCAGATCGCCCAGGGCTTCGCCCCCGCGACTCCGTTCCCCAACATCCAGCGCACTCTCTTCGGCGATGCCCAGGCCAACACGCTGACCGGCGGTGGCGTTTCCGATCATCTCTATGGCGGTAGTGGTGATGACACCCTTAACGGTAACGGTGGCAACGACTACCTGGAGGGCGGGCAGGGCAACGACACCCTGCGCGGCGGGGCCGGTGATGACACCTACGCCATTGACAAGAACAGCGGCACCGACACGATCATTGACTTTGCCGGTGGCACCAGTGGCGATGGACAAGGCACCATCCGGTACAACGGCCAGACGCTCACTGGCACGCTGACGCAGGACAGCGTTGACCGCAACCTCTATCACGCTGCGGCCCGGCCCGAACTGCAAATCAGCTATATCGGTGATGGAGGCGGACGGGGCCTCCTCAACATCAGCGACCCCGCTGGTGCCACGATCAACCTCATGGACTGGGCCAGCGGCGAACTGGGCCTTACCTTGGACGCAAGCCCTGCGCCTGACCCTTTAACTGTCTACGCCGGCCCCAGCCAAAGCAAGACCACCACCTACTACGACCAGGAGCACACCGTCATCGACGCCAGCGGGCAGGGCCCCCTGCGCATTACCGCCGTGGGCGACTATGGCGAAGTCACCGGCTCGGGCCAGCTCATCGGCAACGACGCGGCCAACCGGCTGCACAACGGCGAAGGCGACGATGAACTCTGGGGCTATGGCGGCAACGACGTGCTGATCGCCACCGGCGGTAACGATAAACTCTACGGTGGCACGGGAGATGACGCCCTGCAAGGCGGCAGTGGCGACGACTACCTCGAAGGCAATGAAGGCAGCGACGTGCTTGCCGGCGGCCTGGGCTCGGATGTGCTCGACGGCGGCGCGGGGGACGATTACCTGTTCGGCGGCGCCAGCCTGGAAGCCTCTCGTTACGACTGGTCGGTCACCCGCGACACGGGACAGATTGTCTTCAACAACTTCATTGGCAGCTTCAGCCTCGCCGGCGACGGCGCCGACGTGCTCACGGGCGGCGCGGGCAACGATTATCTGTGGGGCGGTACGGGCGACGACCTGCTCGACGGCGGCGCGGACAACGACCAGCTTGTCGGCGAATCCGGCAACGATACCCTGATTGGCGGCGCAGGGGATGACACGTTGAGCGGTGATGGCGCGCAATCCTCCAACCCGCAGTTTTATACCCTGCCGCAGTACCACGGCGACGACTATCTGGACGGTGGCGACGGCAACGACCAACTCCTGGGCGATGGCGGATCGGACGAGTTGTATGGCGGGGCGGGCGACGATATTCTCATCGGCGACGCCAACGGCATCCCGGTCGAATACCAGGGCAATGACTATCTGGATGGCGAAGACGGCAACGACAAACTCTACGGCTACGGCGGCAACGACACCCTCTACGGTGGGGCCGGCAACGACATCCTCGAAGGCGACAGCAGCAACGTGCCCTATGCCAATCATGGCGATGACTATCTCGATGGCGGAAACGGCAACGATATCCTCAAGGGCGATGGCGGCAATGACACCCTCTTCGGTGGGGCGGGCAACGACCAGCTCTTCGGCGATGCTGACGACATCCCGGTCGCCAATCAGGGCGCCGACACGCTGGATGGCGAAGACGGTAACGATTATCTGCGCGGCTACGGCGGCAACGATGTACTGATCGGCGGCGCCGGGGCGGACCAGCTCCTGGGCGAAGCCGGCAACGACACGCTGCAAGGCGGCGCGGGCGACGACATTCTGGTTGCGGGCAACGGCAACGACACGCTTGAGGGCGGCACCGGCACAGACTATCTCGATGGCGGAAACGGCAACGACACCTACCTCCTGAAAGTCGGCGATGGCGAGACGGCGATGGACGGCACCACCGAGGCGATTGCCGACAGCGCGGGCACGGACACGGTGAAACTGGAAGGGATTTCTCCCGCCACTCTGCATGTATCCGCCGTCAACGGCAGCGACCTGATGATCGACTATGGGGCGGCCGACCGGGTAGTCATCGTCGATGGCATCGCTGGCGCCGTCGAACGCTTCGAGGTAGGCGGCGAGATACTGACGCATGCCCAGTTCATCGGCCGCTACGCCGGCACGCCGCTGACAACGACCACGTCCGACGGCAACCCATACCTCCTCGGCGGCAGCGGCGATGATGTGTTGCAGGCAACCGGAGGCAACACCACCGTCTCCGGCGGACACGGCGACGACACCATCGATCTGCAAGGCACGGGCAACACGCTGCTTTATTCCGTCGGCGACGGTTCGGATCACATCGCGACCGGCGGCACCGGCAATGTACTGAGACTGAACGGTGTGACTGCCGACGATCTCAAGCTCGGGCTCGGCGCGGCGGGCAGCCTCGCGCTTCACGTCGGTACCGATGCCAACGACACGCTTTTGTTCACGACCTTCAACCCGGCGGATGTGTCTGCCGCGCCGCCGTTCGAGCGTATCGAGTTTGACGATGGTTCAACGCTGGGCTATGCGGAGTTGATGGCCAAGGGCTTCGACATTGCGGGCAGCGCCGGCGCCGACCTCCTGACCGGTACCAATGTCACTGACCGGATGGCTGGGGGTCTGGGGAATGACCTGCTGCAAGGCGGCGCGGGCGACGACACGTATTTCTTCAATGCCGGCGACGGGCAGGATGTGATTCAGGATATGGCGGGCAACAATGCCGTTGCCTTCGGCGCGGGACTGTCCTTGCAGAATCTTTCCGTAGCGCAGTCCCTGGCTGAGGACGGGCAGCGCTATCTGGATATCGACTTCGGCAACGGCGACAAACTCTCGATTCTCAACGGCGAACTGGGCAAGGTGCAGACATTCCGTTTTGCCGACGGCAGCGCGGTAACGGCCAACGATCTGCTGGCGACCATGCCCGTGGTGGATTTGCTGGGCGGCGATGCCGCCGAGACCCTGCACGGGTTTGCCGGCGACGACCGGATCGATGGCGGTGCGGGCAATGACAGCCTGGCGGGTGGCGCTGGCGACGACCTGCTGCAAGGCGGGCTGGGCGACGATGTGCTTGCGGGCGATGCCGGTGCGGATACGCTGGATGGCGGGGCCGGCAACGACACGCTGGCCGGCGGCAGCGGCGTCGATACCTACCGCTTCGGCGCCGGCATGGGGCAGGACACGGTGAGGGAGGCATCGGGCGAGGCATCCATTCTCGACCTCATGCCCGGTGCCAGCGCGGTGACGATGAGGTCGCGGCAGGAGGGGGACGACCTCGTGCTATCGCTCCGGCTGGGCGACGATGCCTTGCGCATCGCCGGCTACTACGCCGATCCGGCGGCGGGTGCGAACTGGACGGTACGCACGGCGGACGGTTCGCAACGCAGCATGGAGAGCTTCCTGCAAGGCGTCGGTGCGCAGGCGGCCACCGGCAGCCAGTTCATCGCCCAGTTCAAGGATCGCTGGACGGCCGGCTGGACGGCATGGTACGTGAACCAGGGATACACCATTGGCGCCGATGGCGTGGCGCGGCGTTACCAGTCCGGGATGAATACCGTCGGACCCACGACCACGCTCTATTCGCTGACGGAGTCGTATGCGGCCCAGTTCGTCGACTTCAGCACGGGCGATGGGGACGATACGTTCGGGAACCACTACTGGCATATCCAAGGTTCCTCGTTTGATTGGCCCGCTGCCGGAAGCTTCAACGCCGAAACGTCGGTCTCCATCATCTCATCCGTTGTCCGGCAACCGGACTTCGGGTTGCGCCGGGAGTTATGGGCCTGGAACCAGGAAGATCCGTCGGCTCCGACAAAGCCCTATTTTATCGCGAACACACCAGGCATCGTCGGCTACCGGATTCCCTCCGGAGCCACGACCCAGATAATCAAGAATCCGGACGGCAGCTTCAAGGGCATCTGGGTCTATCCCTCCGAGTCCACGCCGCCACCCCCGCAACCGCAGCAGACGGTTATCTCGACCCGCCGGGAAACGACGGTGATAAACGCCACCACGGGGCTGACGATCACGGCGCTGGGCGGCGGCGACGATGCGGTCGCCGGGTTGAACCTGGATGGCGGTACTGGAAATGACCTGCTCGGGCTGAACAGCGACAGCCGGTTTGAGCTTGGTCTCAATGGCAAGAATCTGCCGGTATTTCTGTACGGCAATGATGGTAACGATGTCCTCGATGTTGCCGGCGAATCTGCATCCGGCAACATCGATGGCGAAGCGATCTTCATTGGCGGACGGGGGCGGGACATCCTGAACGGCGCCGAAGGCAGGAACGTCTTCATGCTGCTCGAAGAGGACTCGGTCGACACCATCACGGATTCGGGCAGCAGCGTCGATGACGAGGTGGTGTTCGGCCCGGGCGTCACTGCCGGTTCGCTGCGGGTGCTGCGCGCTGACAGCGATCCCGCCACGCTGTTCCTGCTGACCGCAGACGGTACCGGGGCGCGTGTTCAGGTGAATCTGTCCGGCGATATCAATGACCGCGGCATAGAACATGTGTCCTTCAACGACGGCACCCGGCTGACGGTTGCCCAACTGCTGGCGCGGCTGGACGACAGCCAGATCGTGCAGGGCTCCACCTGGAACGACACGCTGATTCTCGGGGCGGGCAACGATGTGATCGATGGCGGCCAGGGCAACGATACGCTGGCCGGTGGCGCGGGCAACGATGTCTATCGATTTGGCCGCGGCAGCGGGCAGGATGTGATCGACCAGACCGGCGCTAATGTCGGCGATGCCGACGTACTGCGCTTTGCCGCCGATGTGTTGCCGGCTGATGTCACGGCCTTCCGCGATGATCACAATCTTTATTTCGAAATCGCCGATAGCGGCGATCTGGTTGTCATCAAAGGCTGGTTCGATGGCGGCATGCTTCCCTTGTCCGCCATCGAGTTTGCTGACGGAACGGTGTGGGCCGGCACCCAGTTTGACCTGACGGTTCCGTACAAGTTTGTCGGCGATGCGAATACGGGCGAAGTCTTCGGTACGGAAAGCGGCGACGAATTGCGCGGCCTGGGAAATTACGTCAACCTCCATGGCGAGGGCGGCGACGATACCCTGTATGCCGGCGCCGGCGCGCGGGTGCTCACCGGCGGAATTGGCAACGACACCTACGTCTTCGGGCGCGGGGATGGCGCGCAGTGGATATTCCGCAACAGCGATGGATTTTCTGGCGATGATCTGCGTACTGCCACGGCCCTGGTCGATCAGGCAGGCGCAGCCAGCGGTGATACGGACGTCATTCGGGTCAAACATGGCGTTGTGCCGTCGGATGTCGCGCTTGGCCGATACGGGACGGATCTGGTTTTGACCATTACCGATACGGATGATCGGCTGGTGCTCAAAGACTGGTTCGATCTTACGTCGACTCGGGTGAAGAACATCCAGTTCGCCAACGGCACGGTGTGGGACGAAACGTTGCTGGAGGCGATGGTTCCCTTGCCGGTTTTGACGGGAACCGACGCTGGCGACACGCTGCTGGGTGCCGAGGGAATCGATGCCATTCAGGGCCTTGGCGGCGATGACAGCATCTACGGCATGGCGGGGCCCGACCGCATCGACGGCGGCGCCGGCGACGACTGGATCGATGGCGGTGAAGGCAACGATACCTATCTGTTTGGGCGGGGTGACGGCCACGATACGATCGACCAGTCGGAGGCTTTGTTTAGCGATAGCGATGTGATCCGCTTCAAGGCAGGGGTCGCACCGGCGGATGTCGCGCTGGAACGCAGCGCCGATGGCCTGCGGCTGACGATCCGCAATACGGGTGACTCCATCCAGGTTGGTGGAGCCGGTATTGGGATGCCGGTTAGCCGCGTCCAGTTTGCCGATGGCACGGTCTGGGATTCCGCCGTTCTTGATGCGGCGCCGCTGGCCATTATCGGCACGGACAGCGACGACAACCTCGGGGGCACTGCGGGCAAGGATATCCTCAGGGGTCTGGGAGGCGACGATACCCTGATGGGTTATGAGGGCGATGACATCCTTATTGGCGGAACCGGTAACGATGCCCTCTTCGGTGGCCCGGGCAACGATGTGTACTACTTCGGTCGCGGTGATGGGCATGACATGCTGTTGCAGAACGATTCGGCCGCGGGCGATCTGGATGTCGTGCGTTTCGCTGACGGCATCACGCCGGAGGCGGTCGCGGTCAGCGTCGCTAACGGTGGCAGCGATATTGTCCTGACGATTGCCGACACCGGCGACAGCCTGACGCTGCAGAACTGGTTTTCTCCCTCAGGGGCAAGAGTCTCCGCAGTCGAGTTCGCCGATGGCACGGTGTGGGACGCCGCGACGTTGGCAGGCTTGACCAGCAATGTCCTGATCGGTACGGAGGCGGCCGATACGCTGCTGGGCACGAGCGGCAACGATACATTGTTCGGTCGCGGCGGTGACGATACGCTGGTGGGTGCAAGCGGTGACGACCGCCTTTATGGAGAAGATGGCAACGACACCTTGAAAGGGGGCACAGGCGACGATAGTCTTGATGGTGGCGCCGGGGATGATGTGCTGAGGGGTGGGGCAGGCAACGACAGGTATTACGTCGATGGTGCGTCGGGGCACGACACGATTGTCGAAACGCCAGGCTCATTCGGAACCAATAGCCTCACGTTCGGCCCGGATGTTTCGCCGGATTCGCTCGGATTCACGCGGTATGCCGGCGACGGCAATGACCTGCTGATTGCGCTGGGCGGTGGCGACGCGACCGTCAAACTGAACAACTGGTTCAACGGAGCAAACTCCGCGCGTGTCGCGGCATTCGAATTTGACGGCCAGAACTGGGATGCGAATGCCATTGATGCGGCGATCTGGGCCAACAATTCGGTGCCGGTTGTGGATGGCAACTGGTCGCGTCAGATTCTGATTGACCAGGCGTTCAACCTGAATCTCAAGCAAGGGATGTTCGCTGATCCGGATGGCGACCGCCTCGCGTACTCCGCGACATCGGCAGATGGTTCACCGCTGCCGGCGTGGCTGGCTTTCGATGCGACGACGGGGAAGTTTTCCGGTATGCCAGCGGCAACAGATGTTGGTTTGCTCAGTATTCTGGTGACGGCGCAAGACGAAGGCAGCCTCTCTGCATCCAGTGTCTTAAGCCTGAATGTGAGAACAAATACGCCAGCCTCGGTGGCGATCGTCGACCAGGTGGTGGGATTGGGCACAAGTTTCGACGTGGCGCCTTTGCTTGCTGTCACGGATGCCGATGGCGACGTGCCGACCATGTATCAGTTCCGGGATACGCCGGAAGGCGGCGGCTATCTGATGCTGGAGGGCACTGCGCAACCGGCATTGACGACGATCACCGTAACGCCCGATCAGATTGCGGATCTGCGCTACGTGGGTGGCGCGATGCAGGGCGACGGCAAGCTCAAGGTTCGCGCTTATGACGGCTTCGCCTGGGGCGCCTGGTCGAACTGGGATGTGGTGAGTTCGGACCATGCCACGAATGTGGCGCCGGATGTGACAGCCAGTGCTGGACGAGTGAGCCTGAATGCCGTGGCTGCCGCGTCGACACTCTTTGGCATCAGCGATGCCGATGGCGATGCGATACAGAAATACCAGTTGATCGATACTGCCGAGGGTGGCGGCTATTTCACGCTCGATGGCGTGACGCAAACCGCCGGCACGCATATCGAAGTCAGCGCCGCTCAACTGGCAAGTCTGGACTATGTCGGCGGCAATGTTCAGAGCACGGAGAAACTCAAGGCCCGCGCCTGGGACGGCCTCGCCTGGGGCGCATGGACTGCGTGGGACATGGCGAGTTCCAACCACGCGATCAATGCGGCGCCGGTGGCGACCGCGGCCAATCGCAGCATTCTTGCCGGCCAGGCATTGGCGGCAGGCAGCCTGTTCTCGATGACCGATGGCGATGGCGATGCGCCGGTCCAATATCAATTCTGGGATGCGGTGAACGGCGGCGGCTATTTCAGGGTAAACGGTACAGCGCAGGCAGCCGGTGCGGCAATTACTGTTCTTGCAAGCGATCTGGCTTCCGTCAGCTATGTCGGCGGCGCGGGCAATGCCGCCACCGAGGCTGTGAAGGTGCGCGCCAACGATGGCTTGGCCTGGGGCGCCTGGAAATCGTGGAAGATGACGACCACGGGCTATCAGCAGGGCGGATCAGGTAACGACACGCTAACGGGTACAGGTGGCGACATCCTGTTGGGCGGTGCGGGCAATGACACGCTGAGTACGCCTTCCGGCAATGGCCTGCTGGCAGGCGGCGCAGGCAACGATGCGCTGACCGGCGGCAACGGGGCCGATTTTTATGTTGGCAATTCGGGCAACGATACGATCCATACCGGATCGGGAGCGGCTGTGGTCGCGTTCAATGCCGGCGACGGGCAGGATGCGGTGTATTTCGGCGGCACGCAGCCAAAAACGCTCAGCCTCGGCGGCGGCATCGGCTACCAGAATCTGGCATTGAGCAAGAACGGCAACGATCTGGTGCTGGAGACCGGCGATAACGAGTCGATCATGCTCAAGGACTGGTACGCCGGTTCGGCAAATCACGGGCAAACGAATCTGCAATTGATCGCCGAAGCCATGGCCGGATTCGACGCCCAGTCGGCGGACCCGTTGTACAACGCACGGGTGCAGACCTTTGATCTCGATGCGCTGGCGGCCGATTTCGATGCGGCGCGGGCGGGCAATGCGACGCTGACGCGCTGGAGCGTGATGGACAGGTTGCTGGAGTCCCATCTTGCAGGCAGCGACAATGGTGCGCTGGGCGGGGATCTGGCGTACCAGTACGGGGTGTATGGCAACCTCGGCAACGTGGGCACGACCGGCGCACGCAATGTGCTGGAAGGCAGCCAGTATGGCGTTGGCATTCAATCCTTCCAGAGTTTTAGCGGGCTCCAGGAGGGCGTGGCCCGGTTGGGGTAAGTGATGATGTCCATGAAGGAACGTCTCCTCGGTCCACCCGCGCCGCGTGAGGCTCTGCACTTCCTGCGGACGGATTTTGCCCCTGCACTGCTGCGTCTGCAGCGCGATATGCCGTCGCCATTGCCACGGCTGGTGCTGCGGATCATTCTCGTCCTGCTGGCGGTGCTGCTGGTCTGGTCGATTTTCGGACGGCTGGATGTGGTTGCCGTGGCGCCGGGCAAGCTGGTGCCGATGACCTATCTCAAGGTCGTGCAACCGGCAGAATCCGGCATCATCAAGGAACTGCTGGTGCGGGAGGGCGATGAGGTCAAGGCCGGCCAGGTACTGGTGCGCATGGATCGTGCCGTTTCGGAGGCGGACAGCCGCAGTCTGGCCAATGAGTTGGTGGTGAAGCGTCTGCAGTTGCGTCGGATTGATGCCGAGCTGGCAGGCAAATCCATGCAGCATCAATCCGGTGATGCACCGGACATGTTAGCGGAAGTGCTAACGCAGTACCGCGCCCGGCGCCAGGCCTATCTCGACGGACTGGCGGCCGAGCAAGCCGCACTGGCGAAAGCCGAGCAGGACTACTATGCAGCGATTCAGCAGGAAACGAAGCTCGCCCGTACCGTGCCGCTGATGCAGGCGCAGGATGCCGGCTGGCAGCAACTGGCGCAGGAAGGTTTCGCCGGCAAGCTGATGGCGTTGGACAAAACGCGTATCCGCGTTGAACAGGAGCAGGAACTGGCCGCGCAGCATCACGCCGTGCAAAGCCTGCAGGCGAGCATGGATCAATCGAAGAAAAAAATTGCCCAGATCACATCCACTTACCACAGCCAGTTGATGAACGAGCGGGTGGAGGCTGCCGCCCAGTTGCACAAGCTGCAACAGGACAGCGACAAGCAGTCCCATCGCGAAGCCTTGCTGGAACTCAGGGCATCCCAGAATGGCATCATCAAGGATTTGGCCACCCATACAGCCGGGACGGTGGTGCAGCCCGGCACCATCCTGATGACGCTGGTGCCGCACGACGAGCCGATGCAGGCCGAAGTTTCGGTAGCCAATCTGGATGCCGGTTTTGTGCAGGTAGGGCAGCAGGCGAAGGTCAAGCTGGTGCCCTATCCTTTTCAGGAATATGGCATGGTCGAGGGCAAGGTAATCCATATCAGCCCGGATTCCACCGAGCCTGCGGGACAGGGTGAGAACAAGACACCTTCCTTGACCGACGAGCGAAGACAGGCGGGCTACCATACGCTGGTGGCGCTAAATACGCCTTACCTTGAAGCGGACGGCAAGCGCTACCGCCTCTCGCCGGGCATGCAGGTTACGGCGGAGATACACCTGGGGTCGCGCACGGTGCTGGAGTATCTGCTCTCGCCCGTGCGCAAGGTGGTGTTTGAGGCAGGCAGGGAAATGTGATTTCGAATCATGCTAGAAGAGAGAGATACCTTGCTACCCATAGATCGCCTGCTGGATACCTTCCGCACCGCAGTGAATGTCGAAGGCACATGGTGGGCAGTTTGGTGGTGCAGAAATGGGTGGGGGCAAAAGGAAACAAACCCTTGCCTCAATAGATTGATGCTGTCATTATTTGGTTGATCATGTTTCGATCATTTAAACAGGGGGAGTTACCGTGATGCAACAATCGAAGCCCATTTCAGCAGACTTTCCTTTCGCGTCTCATGACATCGAGATTTTCGGTTCGCATATGAACTATGTCGATGTCGGCCATGGCGATCCGATTGTATTTCTGCATGGGAATCCCACTTCATCCTATCTGTGGCGCAACATCATTCCTTATCTTGAGCCGCATGCGCGCTGTATCGCGCCGGATCTGATTGGTTTTGGAAAATCGGATAAACCAGCGCTCGAATATCGCGTGTTTGACCATGTTAGATATCTGGATGAATTTTTCGATGCGCTGGATTTAAAAAAGTTCACTTTGGTCATTCATGACTGGGGTTCGGCGCTTGGTTTTAATTATGCGCGACGGTTTCCTGAGCGAGTCAAAGCGATTGCTTTCATGGAAGCCATGATTGCCCCGATGCCGGCAATTGAGATGTTTCCACCAGAGATTGCTGAGGCCTTTCGCGGTTTTCGTACGCCAGGCGTGGGTTGGCGGATGATTGCTGAAGAGAATCAGTTTATTGAAGGCGTGCTTCCCGGTACGATCTTGAGAAAGCTCACGGCAGTTGAAATGGATCACTATCGTGCGCCATTTCCTACCGTCGAATCTCGACGCCCGATTGCACAGTTTCCTAAAGATCTTTCATTTTCAGGCGAGCCTGTTGACGTGACGTGGATGATCAAGAAATATAACGCATGGCTGTGTACTGCGCAGCATCCAAAGCTGTTGCTGCATGCCAGGCCCGGTGTGTTGATTCGCCCGCAAGAAGTTGCCTGGTGTCAGGCACATTTGCCTGCGCTGGAAACGGTCGATCTCGGCGAAGGTTTGCACTACCTGCAAGAAGATCATCCACATGAAATCGGTAGCGCTATCGCTGACTGGTATCGGCGTTTGGTGTGATGTTTTTGTCGGTTAATATCGGATAGCAGTCACTTTTTTTCAATCAATTCAATTTTGTAACCGTCAGGATCTTCGACAAACGCAATCACGGTGCTGCCGCCTTTCATGGGTCCGGCTTCGCGAGTAATGCTGCCGCCACGCTGGCGTATGGCTTCGCAGGTGGCAGCGGCGTCTGGCACGGCGATGGCGATATGGCCGTAGGCGGTGCCGATGTCGTAGTGATCAACGCCCCAGTTATAGGTGAGTTCGATCACCGCGCTATTTTCTTCATCATCAAAGCCGACAAAGGCGAGGGTGAATTTGCCGGCGGGGTAATCGGCACGGCGCAGTAATCGCATGCCTAGGATTTCGGTGTAAAAGTGCAACGAGCGATTAAGATCGCCTACACGCAGCATGGTATGTAAAATTCTCATGGCATTCCTTTCATAGGATGGGCAGGGAAGCTGCGCAGGTTTTGAGTTCGTCGCGTGCGGCTTTCCAGTCGGGATAGATGGTGCCCACAATACGCCAAAAATTCGCGCTGTGATTCATCTCGAGCAAGTGCGCTACTTCGTGCGCGACGACGTAATCGCCCAGGTGCGGCGCGAGATGAATCAGCCGCCAATTGATGCGGATACCGCTGTTGCGGCTGCAACTTCCCCACCGAGTGCGGGCGGCGGAAAGCCCCAGCGGAGGGGGGGCGAGATTGATCTGCGCGGTGTAATGTGTCAGTCGTTCGCCAAAGTGAGTCAGCGCGTGTGCTTTTAAGGCGCGGGTGACGAGCCCGCCGAGATCGGCATCGGGGCGGGCTTCCAGCACGAGCGTTTGGGCAATCCAGCGGAAGCGGTTGGCACCGGGAATCACGCGCACTTCGATGTCCTGGCCCAGCAGGGGAAGCGGGGTGCCATCTTTGATGCTGATGTGCCGTGGGCGATAAACACGCGCAAGTTCGTCCAGCTTTTGCAGCACCCAGGCACCGTGGCCAAGCACAAAATGATCGATGTCTGCCAACCGCATGCGGGCGGGGGCGGATAAGCGCAGGCCACGCTCGTCGATGGTCATGCTTAAGTTGCGTGCCCCCGTTTTGATGCGGAAAGCGACAATGCGCCCGGCGACCACGATTTGCCGGGTTTTAGGCGTCGGCGTGGGTTGTGGCAGAAGAAAAAGCTTAAGCTGCTCAAGCATGCGAGGCAAACAACGGGTGGCTTGGTTGATCAAATGAAAAATAGGGCCGCAGTGCTTGATTCAGCGCGGCGTCAATTATTTCTGGCGATTGTTCGATGAGGCGCCAATGGCAGCGCAGGGTGGCAGGTTCAGTCGCAATGTCAGTAGCCGATGCGGGCGCGGCATCAAGCAGTTCAATCCAATCGCCACGGGTGGCAAAAGAGAGAACCAGACGAGGTTGCCGCCGTATCGCCAGCGCCGATTTTTCAGCGATACAGTGTGTCAAGTAGCGGATGGCGTCTGTGCGCAGCCAGGCTTCAGCACTATCTTGAATCTGCCGTGGCGTGGCATGCGGTGGTAGGGGTAAAAATAAGGTATCCCCTTGACGGCACGTTTGGACATGCTCGCGGCTGAGCGTCAAGCGCAGCGATAAACCCAGGCAGCGAATGAGCGTGCCCTCATGCCAGCGTAATGCAGCATCAGGTGTGGCGGCGTCCAGCCGTAGATCAAGTTGGCGTTTGCGGACTGACCTCATCGGTATTTGCATCTGTAGCGAGATAAAGATCCGGGCTGATGCGACGCATTTCCGCTTCGATCCAAGTCTCTGCCTGCGCCAGAATTTCGGATGCGGTTAAACCCTCGGGATCAATGGCCGGGCCGACACTCACGGTGACGACACCACTTTTTTTGAACAAGGCGTTCTTCCCCCAGAATTCACCTGAGTTCAGCGCCACAGGAACCACAGGCGCGCCGCTGGCTGCGGCCAGAAAGGCACCGCCCCCTTTGTAGCGGTGCTTTCCACCTGGGGGAGCGCGCGTGCCTTCAGGGAAGATGACGACGGTATAGCCTTCGTCCAGGCGTGCACGACCGAGTTCGACCAGGTGTTTGATCGCTTCTTTGCCTGCATCGCGATCAATCGGAATCATGGGCGTGAGCGCCAGTGCCCAGCCGAAAAATGGCAGCTTCTTGATCTCTTTTTTCCAGACGAACACCGCATCCTTGAACACTTCTTGCAGGATCAGTGTTTCCCAGGCGGACTGATGTTTGCAAAACACGATCGCCGATCGCGGCGGGATATTTTCTGCGCCGATGAGGCGATAGGGGATGCCCAGGACATGTTTGACCAGCCAGATCGCAAAGCGCACCCAAGGCATGGCCAGCCGGTGGCGCCAGCGCAGCGAGAGTGGAAAGCTGACCAGAATAAACAGCACCATGTAGGGTGGAGTGGTGATGGTCAATATGACCAGATAGAGCAAGGAGCGGAGGAATGACAGCATGGAGTTATACGTGCTCATGCGAGCAGGTGGGCGACAGCTGCTGTGAGATCAGGAAAAACGAGTGTGCCAGCAGGCAGTTCCGGATCAGTGGCGGTTTTTTTGCCTTTGCCGGTGAGCACCAGAATGGGTTTGGCACCGACGGCGACAGCGGCCTCCAGGTCACGCAGCGCATCGCCTATGGCGGGCACATTGGTTAAATTCGTATTAAAGCGTTTGGAAATTTCGTGCAACATCCCTGGTTTGGGTTTGCGGCAAGTGCAATTGTCAGCACTGGTATGCGGGCAAAAAAAGATAGCATCAATGCGCCCACCGACTTGCGCCAAGGCTTTGTTCATTTTTTCGTGAATCGCGTTGAGCGTATCCATCTCGAACAAGCCACGGCCCACGCCGGATTGATTCGTCGCGACTACTACGCGATAGCCCGCCTGATTCAGCCGCGCGATGGCAGCGAGGCTGCCAGGAAGGGGCTTCCATTCGTCAGGCGACTTGATGAACTGGGCGGAATCAAAATTGATCACACCATCGCGGTCGAGAATAATCAGCTTCATATCAATATCAGTTTATGTTTTATGGTGACAGCGGAAGGCGAGGAAAACAGCCCTCTGTCCCGGCTATTCGTTAGGTTTGGTCGGTTTATTTTCAACGGGTGTTGCTGCTGCGTGGTCTACAACAGCTCAATACCAACGCGGCGCGCGGCAAGCACAAACAGGCCAAAGCAAGCGACTGTGATAACGACGCTGGCGAGCAACGTTAGCCAGAATCCTAAACGCGGCAACAGCAACGGAAAGGCGAGGAACATCGGTAGTGTGGGTACAACATACCAAAACGTATACCAGGCGTGATTGGCTATTTTGGATTCGGGTTGATTTTCGATCTGCAGCCAGATGAGGGTCAAAATTGTCACCAGCGGCAGCGCGGCGACCAGGCCGCCGAGCTTGTCGCTGCGTTTGGCAAGCTCCGACACCAGCACGACCACGGCGGCGGTAGTGAGATATTTCGTGATGAGCCAGAGCATTTTGGTGATGTAGCCTTAGCTTGATAAGCGTGAAATATCCGCCACGCAGTTCATCAGCTTGGCCAGCTGTACCAGCAGTGCCAAACGATTAGTGCGCATCGCTGGATCATCTGCATTGACCATCACGCCTTCAAAAAAAGCGTCGACTGCCGGACGCAGGTCAGCCAGTGATTTCAGGGCCGTGGTGTAGTCGCTTTTGGCGAGTTGTGCTTCGATGAGCGGGGTGAGTCTTTTGACTTCGGCAAATAGGTTTTTTTCTGCCGTCTCATGGAGTAGCGCAGGGTTAACTGTTTGGCTTGCCTGCTCGGTCGATTTTTTCAGGATATTGACGATGCGTTTGTTGGCTGCAGCCAGCGCGGCCGCTTCGGGCAGGGCGGCAAAGGCTTTGACGGCGGCCAGGCGTTGCGGCACTTCATCCATGCGCGTGGGGTTTTGGGCGAGTACGGCATCCACCGCGTTAGGCTCGTGTCCGGCATCGCGCAGCAAGTTACGCAGCCGTTCACGGAAAAAGTCGGCGCTGGTAATACGGCACTCGGAGGTTAATAACGCCGGAGAAAAGCCTTCAGCAGCGTCTTCAATCAGATCGGCAAGGCTCAACGGCAGCGGCGTTTCCATCAGGATACGCAAAACACCGAGCGCAGCGCGACGCAAACCGAAGGGGTCTTTATCGCCAGTCGGGATTTGGCCGATGCCGAAAAAGCCGATCAGGGCATCCATTTTGTCGGCCAGCGCAACAGCGCAAGCCACGGGACCGTGCGGCAGCACATCGCCATTGAAACGCGGGCGATAGTGCTCTTCAATCGCCACAGCGACGACAGCAGCTTCGCCATCGGCCAGCGCGTAATAGCGCCCCATGATGCCTTGCAGCTCGGGGAATTCGCCCACCATGTCGGTGACGAGGTCGGCCTTGGCCAGTAAGGCGGCGCGCTCGGCGAGCGTTGCATCAGCGCCGAGCCGGTGAGCAATTCGCGCTGCGAGCTTGATCAGCCGGTCGACGCGCTCGCCCTGCGTGCCCAGCTTGTTGTGATACACCACGCTGGAAAGCTTGCCAATACGCGCGGAGAGCGGTGTTTTTTTGTCCATCTCGAAAAAGAACTTGGCGTCTGCCAGCCGTGGCCGTACGACGCGCGCATTACCCGTGATGATGTGTGTGGGGTCAGCGACCTTCATGTTACTGACGACGAGAAAGCGGTTGGTCAGCTTTGCATTCGGCCCGGTGCCATCCATCAGCGGAAAGTATTTCTGGTTCGCCTTCATGGTCAGAATCAGGCATTCCTGCGGCACAGCGAGGAATTCCGCTTCAAACCCCGCTTCATAGACGGCGGGATATTCGACTAAAGCGGTGACTTCATCCAGCAGCGCATCGTCTTGCAACCAGGTGCGGCTACCGGCTGCGGCATCGAGTTGCTGGCGAATCATCTCGCGGCGTTGCTCAAACGAGACAATCACGCGACCTTGTTGTTCTAGCATGCTGGCATAAGCGTCCGCGTCAGTGAGTGTGATCTCGCCCGTGCTCATAAAGCGATGGCCGCGCGTGGTGTTGCTGCTACTCAAGCTCAGCGCAGAGCCTGGCACAACGCGCGTGCCATGCAGCAGCACCAGCCCATGCACGGGACGCACAAACTGCACCTCGCTATTGCCCCAGCGCATGAGTTTGGCGACGGGGAGTTTTTTCAGCGCCGCAGCCAAAATTTCAGTCAAACAGTTATCTAGGGTTGCTCCTTTGACTAGTGCATCATAGAAAAACATTTCCGTTTTTCCATCTAACTCCTTTTTAAATTTGACGATTTCAGAAGCTGGAATGCCTTCCGTTTCCAATTTCTTCAATAGTGCGGGAGTGGGTTGGCCATTGACATCCAGCGCTACCTTCACCGGCATAAGCTTCTTTTTTTCGTGTCTGTCCTCGGCTTGAGAAAATACATCGGGGACAAGCACGGCGAGTCTGCGTGGTGTTGCAAATATCTCAATCTTGGGTACGCGAAGCTTTAACTGATAACGGATCAGTTCGTTAAGAATTTCTTCGCCAAATTTTTCGCCAAGCATTTTCAGCGATTTCGGTGGCAGTTCTTCACAGAGAAGCTCAATCAATAGAGTGGCTTTCATGGGTATCGCCTTCATGCGGCGTCTCCCTTCAACATCGGAAAGCCCAGCCGCTCGCGCGAGTCGTAATACGCTTGCGCCACTTCACGCGCCAGCGCGCGCACGCGACCGATGTAGGCGGCGCGCTCGGTGACTGAAATCGCACCGCGCGCGTCCAGCAAGTTGAAACTGTGCGAGGCTTTCATGACCATCTCGAAACCGGGCAGGGGAAGATTAAGGCCAATGAGTCGGTGGGCTTCGGACTCGAATTTGCCAAACTGGGCAAACAGCCAATCCACATCCGAATGCTCAAAGTTGTAGGTGGATTGCTCCACTTCATTCTGGTGATATACGTCGCCATAGGTCACACCCGGTGACCACACCAGGTCGTACACGTTCTCTACCCCTTGCAAATACATCGCCAGACGTTCGATGCCATAAGTAATCTCGCCCAGCACGGGGCGGCAGACGAGTGAGCCGACTTCCTGAAAATAAGTGAATTGGGTGACTTCCATGCCATCCAGCCACACTTCCCACCCCAGACCCCAGGCACCCAGCGTGGGCGATTCCCAGTCATCCTCGACAAAGCGGATGTCATGTTCGGCGGTGTTAATGCCCAGGTGACGCAGGCTATCGAGGTACAGTTCCTGAATATTGGGCGGGTTGGGTTTCAGCACCACTTGGTATTGGTAGTAGTGCTGCAAGCGATTCGGGTTTTCGCCATAGCGGCCATCTTTCGGCCGCCGCGAAGGTTGCACATAAGCCGCCCGCCAAGGCTCGGGCCCCAAGGCGCGCAGAAAAGTCGCGGTGTGAAATGTGCCGGCGCCAACTTCAATATCGTAAGGCTGGAGCAACACGCAGCCCTGCCGGTTCCAGTAATCCTGCAAGCGCAGGATGATTTCCTGGAATGTGGGTTTTTGCTTCATGAGGGCATTCCGAAATACGATAAAGAAAACGATTTTACAGTGCTTTGCGTGGCTACAGAAGCGGACAGAGCATGAACTTGCAGCACGTGTCAAATGCGAATTGACAGGCGATTTCTATGAGATTAGTCTGAAAAGGTTCCCACGCTTCCGCACTGGTAAAAGTTTATGCCTTACGCCAAGGCAAGCTGGAATAATCGCAAGTCGACTTTTTTTGCCGGTAACGGCAACACCTTTCTAGGAGACCCGCCATGAAGAAGACCCTAAGTGTTATTGCAGCATCCATGATGCTGGCGTTTGCCGCTCACGCCGAAGAAGCGCATCACCCCGAGCAAAAGACCGATGCGACGGTTGTCAAGGTGGCTGTCCAGCCCAGTGTCCATCATGGCGAAGCAATCAAGAAGATGCAGGGCAACGTGAAAAAAATGCGCTCCCAGCTTGATCGCATCGGCAAGGCCAAGAGTGACGAGGAACGGCAGAAATTGATGGCCGAGCACATGCAGACCATGCACGAGAACATGATGATCGCCAAGGGCATGATGGGTGAGGAGGGTATGGCCTGTCCGATGATGAAGGGTGGGAAAGGCGGCATGGCCGGCATGGGTAGGGGCATGATGAAGGATCAGGGCGGCGAAGGCGCTGGCATGGATCGCATGCAGCAGATGGAAAAGCGTATGGACATGATGCAGATGATGATGGAACGCATGATGCAAAACCAATCAGGCGTCACTGCCATGCCCACGGAAAAGTGAGGCACGCTGGCGATTCGCGGCAGCGGGGTAAAAGCGTAGGGGAAATGCGAATTCGACTGAATGTGGATTTTCTTTTCTAGTGCGGCTCAACTCGCGCTATTGTCGATTCTGATCACCGTTCTCTCGCATTTGGTCCGGCGCGAGGAAAGGGAGGGAGTTATTGAATTCGGCAATGCTTGTTGGATGCCAGATGAAAGCCCCGGGCTTTTATTCTCTGTTGAAGAACCATGCCTAACCAAGGAAAACCATAATGGATCATGTACATCAGACATCCTGCCATCATGAGTTCGAAGAGCATCCAGCTATCGCTGGGGAAAACAAAGACCCGGTTTGCGGCATGACGGTATCACCGGATGCAACGATAGCTTCCGATTATCAAGGCAGGCGTTATCTCTTTTGTGGTGCCAGGTGCAAAACCAAATTCGATCTGGATCCGCAATATTATCTGCAAAAAGCCTTGCACCCGGCAGAATCCGACGTAGTGCTCAAAGGAGCGATCTACACTTGCCCCATGCATCCGGAAGTCCGCCAGCCTATGCCCGGCATGTGCCCCAAGTGCGGCATGGCTCTGGAGCCGGAGATGCCCTCGCTGGACGATGAGGAAAATCCCGAGCTGAGGGATTTTCGCCACCGTTTCTGGTGGACGCTGCCGCTGACAATAGTCGTGACGGTACTCGCAATGGCCGGGCATAGCTTGGCACTGATGACCCCGCAAATCCAGAACTGGGTTGAATTGATGTTGGCAACGCCTATCGTGCTCTGGGCGGGCTGGCCGTTTTTTGTGCGCGGCGTGCAATCAGTTATCACGCGCAATCCGAACATGTGGACGCTGATTGGTTCGGGCACCTCTGCCGCCTATTTTTATAGCGTGGCAGCCACCGTGGTGCCGGATATTTTCCCTGCATCCTTTGTTGCGCATGGTCGGGTTGGCGTGTATTTCGAGGCGGCGGCGGTGATTGTTTCCTTGACATTGCTTGGCCAGATATTCGAGTTGAAGGCGCGTTCGCAGACCTCGACAGCGATCAAGTCCCTGCTTGGTTTGGCGCCCAAGACCGCGCGGCGCATCGGGAGCGACGGTAGCGAAGAAGACATCCCGCTCACCCATGTGCATATCGGCGACCGGCTGCGCGTGCGCCCCGGCGAGAAAGTGCCGGTGGATGGCGTGGTCGAGGAAGGCGAGAGCGCGGTGGATGAATCCATGCTCACCGGCGAGCCGATTCCTGTCTCCAAGCAGCCCGGCGACAAACTCATTGGCGCGACAATCAATGCCAATGGCAGCTTGATCATGCGTGCCGAAAAAATCGGCTCTGCCACGGTGCTCGCGCAGATCGTGCAGATGGTTGCGCAGGCGCAGCGCTCGCGGGCGCCCATGCAGCGCCTGGCCGACGTGGTGGCAGGTTATTTTGTGATGGTGGTCATGTTGATCGCCGTGCTCACCTTTTTCATCTGGGGTTTTTTCGGCCCCGAGCCAAGCTGGGTGTATGCGCTGATCAACGCCGTCTCGGTGCTGATCATCGCCTGCCCCTGCGCGCTGGGTCTGGCAACACCGATGTCCATCATGGTGGCCACCGGCAAGGCGGCTACTGCGGGCGTGCTGTTCCGCGATGCCGCCGCGATTGAACAATTGCGCACGATTGACACGCTGATCGTGGACAAAACCGGCACGCTCACTGCCGGCAAGCCGTCTTTTCACCGTGTGGTAGCCGCCACGGGCTGGAGTGAGGACGAGGTGTTGCGTACAGCTGCCAGCATTGATCAAGGCAGTGAGCATCCGCTCGCCCATGCCATTGTTGCCGAGGCGCTGCGGCGGCAACTGGCGCTGGATAAGCCCGAGCGCTTTGAATCCGGCACGGGCATCGGCGTGCGCGGGTTGATCGCAGGCCGCGCAGTGATTCTCGGCAATGCAGCCTTGATGGCAGATGAAAAAGTGGTTGCGACAGATCTCGCGGTTGCTGCTGAAACCCTGCGCACGGAAGGCGCCAGCGTAATGTACCTGGCGGTGAACGGATATCTGGCAGGCCTCGTCGCTGTCGCTGATCCGATCAAGGAGTCAACGCCGGAAGCGCTGGCCGGGCTCAAGACCGCTGGCATCCGCGTCATCATGGCAACGGGCGATGGTTTGACTACAGCGCGTGCCGTGGCTTCGCGCCTCGGCCTTGATGCAGCGCGCGGTGAGGTTTATGGCGAAGTGAAGCCACGCGACAAGGTGGCACTGGTAGAGCGCTTGCAAGGCGAAGGCTGCAAGGTTGCCATGGCGGGCGATGGTATCAACGATGCGCCAGCGCTGGCGCGTGCCGAGGTCGGTATCGCCATGGGCACGGGCACGGATGTCGCCATGAACAGCGCTCAGGTGACGCTGGTCAAGGGCGACTTGCGTGGCATCTTGCGGGCGCGTGCGCTATCGGTGGCGACCGTCGGCAACATGCGCCAGAACCTGGCCTTTGCATTCCTTTATAACGCGCTGGGCATTCCGCTGGCAGCAGGCGTGCTCTATCCCTTCACCGGCTTGCTGCTCTCGCCGCTGATCGCCGCTGTGGCCATGAGTTTCAGTTCGGTCTCGGTGATCACTAACGCACTGCGTCTGAGGCGGGTGAAGATATGAACGCTACGACCTTACATTGACTTCAAAACAACAAAGCCTGAAAAATCGGCACTGGCAGGACGGCGAGACAGTCATGATTTATGCGTTTTATCCTCGATGCACCGTGTTGAAAGACATATTGACTAGCGAGATTGTTAAGATAACAATCTCGACCATGGACAAGGAGATGCTTTCATGCTCACCCTGCGCAAATCGCAAGATCGTGGTTACGCAGACCACGGTTGGCTCAAGAGTTATCACTCATTCTCGTTTGCCGATTACCAGGATCCGGCCTTTATGGGTTGGGGCAATCTGCGCGTTATTAACGAAGATCGCATTGAGCCGGGCAAAGGCTTTGGCAAGCACGGCCACCGCGACATGGAAATCATCAGCTATGTACTGTCGGGGGAGCTGGCGCACCAGGACAGCATGGGCAATATCGAGGGCATTCCGCCCGGCGACGTGCAACGCATGAGCGCGGGAACGGGCGTTTTGCATAGCGAGTTCAATCACGCAAAAGACCAGGTAACCCATTTATTGCAAATATGGATTGTGCCCAATGTCACTGGCATAGCGCCCGGTTACGAGCAGAAAACGATTCCCGCTGACCAAAAGCGCGGCACACTGCGCCTGGTGGCGTCCCCAAATGGCGCGCAAGACTCGGTCACGATCCACGCTGACGCGACGCTTTACCTGGGTCTTTTCGATGGCGATGAGCGTGCAGAACTCGCACTTGACCCAGCCCGCAAAGCCTATGTGCATCTGGCACGCGGCGCGCTTGAGGTGAATGGTCAGCGTATCGGTGCGGGGGATGCGGTCATGCTTGAGTCTGAAAGCAGAATTACTTTGGCACATGGCAGCGATGCTGAGGTACTGGTGTTTGATCTGGCTGCTTGAATTCTTGCCTTTCAATTTGAGATAAAAAAGGAGCCTGCCCATGTTTAATGCACTTCAAAACCCTTTGAGTCTGGTCGGCCGCCTGTTGCTGGCGTTTTTATTCCTTCCTGCCGGCATCGGCAAGGTTACCGGCTTTGCCGGAACGGTCGGCTATATTTCTTCCGTGGGCTTGCCTATGCCCCAGATAGCTGCGGTGCTCGCCCTGACTATTGAAATTCTGGGTAGCATCGCCCTGATTACAGGGTTTGGTACTCGCATCGCCGCCTTGCTTCTGGCACTGTTTACTTTGGTGGCGTCGTTCTTTTTCCACAGTTATTGGGCTGCCCCGGCTGACCAGCAACTCATCCAGCAGTTGCTTTTCTTCAAGAACATTGCCATCGTGGGTGGATTGCTGACACTGGCTGCGTGGGGTGCAGGTGGCTGGAGCATCGATGCCCGGCGAAAGCCATGAGCTGGGCTTTATTGGTCGGCACCCGGTGGCGGATCGGCATCGATCAGCTGTGCTGCGATCAATGCATTTTTCAATGCAGGCGGTTTCTTGACGACTGAATTGACATCGTCAGGTGCGACGCCGTATTGCCGGCAAGCAGGCCAGCATCGCCAGCAATAAAGCCAGCACATTCCCCCAGCGGGCATAAGGTGTCAGGCCGCTATAGCCCTGTGCGGTGACTGTCAGTGCGGCAATAGTGAAGGGCGGCAGCGCGGCGGCGACCATGCCGTTGGGGGTGATCATCGCGGTCATGCCGGTGTTCGTTGCGCGCAACATGGTGCGGCCGGTCTCAATCGCACGCATCCGGGCGATTTGCAGGTGTTGCGGTTGTGCCAGCGAATCGCCAAACCAGGCGGTGTTGGAAAGGTTGATGAGCAATGTGGCTTGCGGTAAGGCCGAGAGGATCTCTTCGCCAAAGATGTCTTCATAACAAATATTCGGGGCGATCTTTTGGTCGCCCAATATCAGCGGTGCTTGCCTCGCTGTGCCTGCGGTAAAGCTCGACATGGGGATGTTTGCGAGCTCAAAAAACCAGGAAAATCCGGGAGGCGCGTATTCGCCAAAAGGCACTAAATGCTGCTTGGCATAGGCACTCGGTTGTTCAGATAAGGATGTAGCAAAAGTCGGCATCCCAGGGGTACCCCCTGCGGGGCGTGCCAGCAACACGGCGCCATTGACATAACTGCCATCTCTTGTGGCAATGGGCGCACCGATCAGGGCTGCGCCATGGCGGGTGAATTCGCGCAGCACGCTACGCGGCACTTCGTTGAAAAGTAGCGGCAGGGCGGTTTCTGGCAATACAGTGAGATCGGCCGGATGTTGCTGAGCAAGTTGCGTATAGGTGTTGATCGAAAGTGCCAGGCGGTTTGGATCCCACTTCAAACTTTGTGGCACATTGCCTTGTAGCAGCGCAACGGTGAGTGGTGCACCTACAGGTTGCGTCCAGTTCATGTGGCGCAATAAGGCACCGCTAGCAAAGAACAGGACGATAGCGAACCATGCCGGCAGCGATTTGCCACGCTTTTCGATGAGCACGGCGCCGAGGCCGCCAATCAGTGCAACGATAAAGCCAACACCATATACGCCGAGCACCGCGCCCCAGCCGGCCAACGGGCTGGGCGGACTTTGGGCATAGCCGACAGCAAGCCAGGGAAAGCCGGTGAACACCGTGCCGCGTAGCCATTCGCTGAGCGTCCATAAGCCGGCAAAAAGGAGCGCGCAATGCCAGGGTGCGGCGTGTCTTTGCCAGTGTGCAAACAGTCCGCCAGCAAGGGCGGGGAAGAGCGCCAGCGTTAGGCAGAACAGCAGGGTAGCAATGGCGGCTAGAGGCGCGGCCATGCCACCAAATTCATTCAAGCTGACATATATCCACGACACGCCGGTGAGAAAACAGCCCAAACCCCAAGCCAGGCCTAGCAGTGCGGTTTGCCGTGGCGAAGCGGCGCGCTGCCACAGCATGAATAACCCCATTAATGAAAAAGTCGGCGCTGGCCAGACGGCGAAGGGCGCAAAGCCGATGGTGCATAGCGCGCCTAGAAGAAGGGCGATAACCACACGAGGCGTATTAGTTAAGCGCTTGAAAAAAAATGCGGAAACGCGCGCGGCAACAGGGAAAGTCTGCAACGCGTCGCGGCCTTTCATTCTTCGGTAACGGTGAGCGGCAGGCCTTTTTGTGGATCGACCAGCAGGGTGTGCACACGGCGGCTATCGGCGCGCAGAATTTGAAAACGCAAGCCTTCAATGTCGATGACTTCATTGCGTTTGGGCAGGCGTCCGAGATGGTGAATAACCAAACCGCCGACGGTATCGAAATGTTCATCAGAATAATTTGTACCAAAGGCCGCGTTGAAATCCTCGATTTCGGTAAGGGCTTTCACCCGGTAGCTGCCGCTGTTGTCCAACACGATGGTGCCTTCGGTTTCATCGAAATCGTATTCGTCTTCAATGTCGCCAACAATTTGCTCGAGCACATCTTCAATGGTCACAATACCCGCCACGCCGCCATATTCATCGACCACGACCGCCATGTGATTGCGCGAGGCGCGAAATTCGCGTAACAGCACATTCAGGCGTTTTGATTCAGGGATGAAAATTGCTGGCCGCAAGCTGCCACGCAGATCAAAGTCTTTGTCAGAAAAGTGACGCAGCAGATCTTTGGCGAGCAAAATGCCGATGACATCGTCTTTGCCTTCGCTAATGACGGGAAAACGGGAATGCGCAGTTGTTACCACCAGCTCGATGATTTTTTCAGGCGGGTCGTTGATTTCAACGAAATCCATTTGCGCGCGCGGCACCATGACGTCACGCACGGGCATATCGGCGACGGAAAGTGCACCTTCGATAATGGATAGTGCATCGGCATCCATTAAATGACGTTCAAACGCGTTATGCAGCAAATGCAGGAGTTGTTCGCGGTCTTCAGGTTCGCGCATCAAGAGCGAGGAAAGACGTTCAATCAGGCTCGGTCGACTGGAGGGGTCCATAGTTAGCAGTAAGGATCGGGATAGCTCAAGAGGCTTAAAATCTCGCGCTCACGTGTTTCCATGAGGGCTGCATCCGCAGCGCTGGTTTCGTGATCAAAACCTTGCAGATGCAGAATACCATGCACGATGAGATGTGCGAAGTGCGCTTCTGGTTGTTTGTTTTGTTCAGCGGCTTCACGCAGCACCACGGAAGAACAAACGACCAGATCGCCGTGAAGCATGGGCTCATGCTGGTAAGGAAACGACAACACATTGGTGGCGTAATCTTTGCCGCGCCACTGCTGATTGAGGTTTTGTCCTTCGCTAACATCCACAAAACGAATGGTGATTGCAGCTGGCAAGGTGCAGACCGCACGCACCCAGCGCCGCACCTGGGTGCGTGCAGGGGCGCCATTTTTGCCGCCGGGATATTGCACGGCCAGATGAAGTTCAGGGAGTCGCCGCGCCATGTTTTTTGTAGGCTTTAACGATGCGCATTACCACCGGTTGGCAAACAACGTCATCGGCTGAAAAATCAGTAAAGGCCAGACCCGATACACCCGTCAAGACTTGGCGGGCTTCCACCAAGCCGGACTTTTCTCCGGCAGGAAGATTAATCTGGTTTATATCCCCAGTAATGACTGCTTTGGTGCCTACGCCAATTCGGGTAAGAAACATTTTCATTTCCTGCGGTGTCGTATTTTGAGCTTCATCCATCACAATGAATGCGTGATTGAGCGTGCGGCCTTGCAGGTATTTCAGCGGAGACACTTCGATTTGTTGTTTTTTGCAGAGTTTGGTTGTTTTCTCAAATCCGATGAGATCGTGCAGCACATCATAAAGCGGGCGTAAAGAAGGGGTGATTTTTTGGGACAATTCCCAAGGCGATAGACAGCAAAATTTTTCTGCTGATGGACGAACCAGGATAATACGCTTGACTTCATCACGCGCCAGCGTATCCACAGCGGCTGAGATCGCCAGATACATTTTGCCTGTGTCTGCAGGCCCTATGCCAAAGGTAACGTCGTGGGTTTGAATGTTTTTGAGGTAAGCCGCCTGATTGGGTGTATGTCCATGGAGACTCTTGGACCGTTTAGGTTCAATTTCAGTCGGCTCGATTGCCTGGCCTGTGCTTTCCTGTGTGCGGTGATTCGTTTCGATCAGATTCTGCTGAAGATCTTCTATGGACAGCGGCTGGCTTGCCAGAATGTAGAGGTTCTGCAGAAATTCAGCAGCCAGCGCAGATAGCTCGGCATTGCCGCTGATGCGCAACTGCCCCCCTCGACGAGCAACGGCGACATTGAAATGGGTCTCGATATGGCGCAGATTCTCATCTAGCGGGCCACATAGGTTTTGCAGCAGCTGCTTGTCTGGCGGCTGCAAGGTAATAGCAAGATGGCGCGATGGGGTATTCAGAACCTGTACTCTCGCATGATGAGACGCTTTAAGTTACTTTGAGCAATACAACTTTGCCCTTGGTCTGTCGCCAGGCCTGCTACTTTGCAAGTACCGCAGAATGCCGATTCGTATCAGCATTTTTCATTTAATTGGTGCGCCCGGAGAGATTCGAACTCCCTACCCCTTGGTTCGTAGCCAAGTACTCTATCCAGATGAGCTACGGGCGCTAAAGAGGTGAAGATTATACGCAGGAAATTGAAAAATTTGGCGACTATTTGGCGGCAGGGGATGAAAAGTGGAAAAGGGGTACGCATACGATGTGCAGCACCACTGCGAATGCATCGCCAAGCTGGGGCGGCAGTGTATATTCCGCCCCGATGCTTGCCTACATCATTCGCCGTCTTTTATATGCTGTACCGATTTTGCTCGGAGTGAATCTGATCACCTTCGTGCTGTTCTTTGTCGTCAATTCGCCAGACGATATGGCGCGTATGCAGTTAGGGATCAAGCGCGTCACGCCTGAGGCGATCCAGAAGTGGAAAGCCGAACGTGGCTACGATCAACCGCTCATCTGGAATGCCACTGCGGCCGGTTCAGCGGGCATGGCGCACCTGACAGAAACGGTATTTTTCAATAAGTCGATGCGCATGTTCGCGGGCGACTTTGGCCGTGCGGATGATGGCCGTGATATTGCCAGCGAAATCAAGCATCGGGCGGGGCCGAGCTTGGCTATTGCAGTGCCGACCTTTATTCTGGGGCTGGGTGTGGCGATTGCCTTTGCCTTGTTGCTGGTATTTTTTCGCGCGACACGAGCGGATTTTTTCGGCGTCGTGCTGTGTGTTGCCATGATGTCTGTTTCAGGCTTGTTCTACATTATTGGTGGCCAATGGCTGGTAGCCAAAGTGTGGCATTGGGTTCCCATTTCAGGGTATGCCACGGGGTTCACGGCAGCAAAGTTTCTTGTTCTGCCGGTGTTTATCGGGGTCATTGCCGGGCTAGGGGCGTCTGCACGCTGGTATCGCACGATCTTTCTGGAAGAAATCACCCGCGATTACGTGCGTACCGCGCGTGCCAAAGGCGCGTCTGAAGCGGCGGTGCTGTTTCGCCATGTGCTGCGCAATGCCATGATTCCGATTCTGACAGGTGTCGTGGCAGTGATTCCCACGCTATTCATGGGCAGCCTGCTGACGGAATCATTCTTTGGCATTCCGGGTCTGGGTAGCTACACCATTGAAGCGATTAACGCGCAGGACTTTGCTGTGGTGCGCGCAATGGTGTTTATTGGTTCAGTCCTGTATATCCTGGGTTTGCTGGCCACGGATATTTCTTACACCCTGGCTGATCCGCGGGTGAGCTTGAAATGAGTTTTCAATGAGTTTTCAATAATGTCACTGCCATTTCAAGTGGTTGTATTGTGGTCTGACGCCTTGTTTTTCGGCTTGATCACGGCGGTTGTCATGCTCGGTATGTGGGCCCGACGACAAGCGCCGTTGCGTCACTCCTGGGCGCGGGTGGCTAGCGACAAAGTCGCGATGGTTTCCGCGACCGTACTGGCCGCGTTTTTATTCGTTGGGGTGCTGGATTCACTGCATTACCGTGCTCAGCTGGATACAGCCCCAGGCCAGGCTGTGGCGCAAAAAATAAACTATGCCGTCGAGGTGAATTCTTTACTGGATGTTTTGCTTGCCCCCTTGCGGTTACATCCCGAGAAAACCTATTCAGCGCCGCTGGCAACGCATTTGTTTTCCAAAGAACCTTTGCCCGGCTCGATTGAGCGCGGCTTTCCGCGTTTGACATGGGGTGGGGCGCATCTGGGGTATGCGTTGGAACATCGCACGATAGATATCGTGCAACGTAGTGCGCTGGGTGCGGCAGGGGGGCTGCTGCTGTGGCTGGGCTTGATGTCAGTGATGCGCCTTCGCTTTAAGCGACAAGGTCATGCAATTGAAAGCGCGCAAAAACCCGGCGCTGGTGAAGCCACCATGCCACAAGGCGGTCGAGCAATAAACGCTCTCCTCGCCGTAGCGGATGGTGATGCGGCGAGAAAGTCTTCTCGGCGTGTGGCAAGCCATGCCACGCTGCTTACCTTGCTGGTGTTATTTCTGATCATGGGCGTCACCATGGCGCTGGGCAGTGGCTATCACGTGTTGGGGACCGACAAAGTGGGGCAGGACGTGCTGTATCTTTCGCTCAAAAGCATACGCACGGGTTTATTGATTGGCACACTCACCACGCTGGTGATGCTGCCTGTGGCCGTGCTGCTGGGCATTTTGGCGGGCTATCTGGGCGGCTGGGTAGATGATGTGATCCAGTATGCATATACCACGCTGAATTCCATCCCCGGTGTGCTGCTCATTGCTGCAGCGGTGCTGATGATGCAAGTGGTGATCGACACCCACCCGGATTGGTTTGTCACCTCGGCCGAGCGGGCCGATGCGCGGCTGTTGGCCTTGTGCCTGATTCTTGGCATGACCAGCTGGACAGGGCTGGCACGCTTGCTGCGCGGGGAGACGCTCAAGTTGCGCGAACTTGAGTTTGTTCAGGCCGCGCGTGCTTTTGGGGTCAGTCATTTCGCCATCATGCAACGTCATATTCTGCCGAATTTGATGCATATCGTACTCATTGCCCTGGTGATGGATTTTTCCGGGCTGGTGCTGGCTGAAGCGGTGCTCTCGTATGTCGGGGTCGGGGTTGATCCGGCCACTATCTCTTTTGGCACCATGATCAATGCCGCGCGCATGGAATTAGCCCGCGACCCCATGGTGTGGTGGTCGCTGGCGGCGGCATTTACCTTCATGTTTATTTTGGTGCTGGCAGCCAACCTGTTGACCGATGCCGTGCGCGATGCCTTCGACCCAAGGACTGCGGCATGAGTTTGTTGAGGGTAAGCAATCTGGTCATCGACATTGGTGTAGCGTGCCCGGTAGATGGCGTTTCATTTTCGATTGAGGCGGGCGAATGCTTTGCGCTGCTGGGTGAATCCGGTTGCGGCAAATCCATGACGGCGCTGGGCTTGATGCGCCTTTTGCCACCCGGCGCGCGCGTAAGCCAAGGGCAAGTCGAGTTTGCCGGTACTCAATTACTCGCGTTGCCGGAAAATCGCATGCGCCAGGTGCGTGGCGGCGGCATCGGCATGATTTTCCAGGAACCGGCCACCAGCTTGAATCCGGTGATGCGAATCGGGCATCAGATTGGTGAAGCACTGGCCCTGCATGAGCAGCTGCAAGGCGTGGCGGCGCGTGCTCGTGCGGTTGAGCTGCTTATGCAAGTGGGCATTCCTGACCCCGTGCGGCGATTGGATGAGTTTCCTTTTCAGCTGTCTGGTGGCATGAAACAACGGGTGATGATCGCCATGGCCTTGGCCGGGCGGCCGCGCTTGTTGATTGCGGATGAACCGACCACGGCACTGGATGTCACGATTCAAGCGCAAGTGCTGGATGTGCTGGATGCCTTGCGCCGCAAGCAGGGCATGGCTGTTTTGTTGATTAGCCATGATCTGGGCGTGGTGGCGCGCATGGCAGATCGAGTGGGTGTGATGTATGCCGGACAGTTGGTCGAGGAAGCCCCGCGCGCGCAGTTTTTCGCGCATCCTGCACACCCGTATTCAGTTCGGCTGTTTTCCGCCTTGCCTGATCCGGCAAGGCGCGGCGCAAACTTGGCCACCATACCGGGCAATGTTCCGCCTGCCGAGACGCACCATGTCGGGTGTCGCTTTGTTGAGCGATGTCCCGAAGCGCTAGCGCAATGCCGCGAGGCTGCTCCCGCGTGGCGGGCAGTTAATGCCGATCAGCGCATGCGGTGTGTTCTTGAGCGTTTACCTGGCATAGAAAAAGTCGGTACCTCAAGGGGACTTCCTGCGGGGCGCGCTGATGATGCGCCGCGCAGCTTTGAATCCTTTTCTGGACAGTCCCCTTCCGGGACGGCGGCAGAAGGTGATCACGACACAATGGTTCCACCCTTGCTTAGTGTCAATGATCTGCGTGTGCATTTCCCTATTCGCCGCGGTCTGCTGCAACGCACGGTGGGGCATGTGCGTGCCGTTGATGGCATCTCGCTGCAACTTCAAGCTGGGCGCACCTTGGCGTTGGTGGGTGAATCCGGGTGTGGCAAAACAACGGCTGGCAAAGCGATACTGCAACTCGTGTCGCCCACCTCAGGACAAGTGCACCTGAAGGGTCAGTTGCTCGTCGGCTTATCCACCAGTGAATTGCGTCCTTTGCGCGCGCAGATGCAGATGATTTTTCAAGACCCTTTTGCCTCACTCAACCCCCGCATGCGCGTAGGCGACATCATTACCGAAGGCATGCGCACATTGGGCTTGGCAGCGGGCAGGAAAAAAAAATCAGCAGAGCGCGTTGCTGAACTGCTGGGGCGCGTGGGTTTAGCGGCCGAGATGGCGAGCCGCTATCCGCACGAGTTTTCTGGCGGCCAGCGGCAGCGGATTGCCATTGCTCGCGCGCTTGCGGTTAATCCGTCATTATTGGTTTGCGATGAGCCTACCAGCGCACTGGATGTGTCGGTGCAGGCGCAGATATTGAATCTGCTGGCGCAGTTACAGCGCGAACAGCAGTTGGCTTTCTTGTTTATCACCCACAACATTGCAGTAGTGGATTATCTGGCGCATGAAGTTGCTGTGATGTATCTCGGCAGAATTGTCGAGCGTGGTACCACTGATGAAGTATTGCGCAATCCCCAGCACCCTTACACCCAGGCACTTTTAGCCGCCGTGTTGCCTGTGCATGGGCCGCTTGTTGTCATGACCCGGCTCACCGGCGAGATGCCATCGGCCGCCAAACCGCCCCAAGGATGCCATTTTCACCCGCGCTGCCCACATGCGGATGTGGCATGCCGCACAACCGATCCGGCGGAAGTCGTGATCAGCGCGACGCATGGCGCGTGCTGTTTGAAACTAAAAAATTAACGACGCGCTTTCTTTTTACCGGCTGGTTTGCTGGTGGATTTGCCTGATTTTCTAATGCTGACGGAAACGCGATTGCCTTTTGTCATTGATTTTTTAGCACTGCCTTTTGCGGCCGCAGGGCCACGTTTACCTGCTTTTTTGCCATGCACTTTGAGTTTGGAGGATCGTCTTGCGCTCACTTGGGGTTCATCGTCTTCCACAGCGGCACTCATGGCCTCCGTGATAACTGCATCCTTACCAGGAACGAGTAAGCCAAAGCCGGGGGAAACTTTCGAGCGTCGGCCCAAGCCATTGAGTTGTTTGAGATAGGCCACGCTGATGCCATGGCGGCGGGCGACGGTATTCAGTTTTTCGCCGCGAGCCAAGGTATGGGTGCGCCATGCGGAGAGTGGCTTGTCCTGTGCTTCGTGAGCGTGCAGATTATCGAGAAATACTTTGACTTTATCGCTAGGAATCACCATCGGGCTATTCGCGCTATCAGGCATCACCGGGCGGTTGTAGGCGGGGTTGAGCGCAAGAAATTCCGTCACAGGTATTTCTGCAAAGCGCGCAGCCAAGGCCACATCCATGTCGCCATTGCGTTCAATCACCTGAAAGTAAGGCCGATTAGGAATCGGGTCGAGCTTAAAGCCAAAGAGTGCGGGGTTTGCCACAATGTTTTTAATGGCTTGCAGCTTGGGCACGTAATAACGTGTTTCGTTCGGCATGCCCAAATGCGCATAATCCGCAGGTAAGCCCTTGGCTTGATTTTTAGCGATTGCCCTGCCTACGGCGCCTTCGCCCCAGTTGTAAGAGGCCAGTGCCAACTGCCAGTCGCCATGCATTTCATAAATGTATTTCAGGTAATCGAGTGCCGCATTGGTCGAGGCAATAATGTCGCGGCGTTCATCGAACCAGGCATTTTGCTTGAGGTTGTAATTTCTGCCAGTAGAGGGGATGAACTGCCATATGCCAAGTGCCTGGGCCGAGGAACGCGCTTGTGGGTTATAGGCACTTTCGACGAAAGGCAATAAGGCCAGCTCAGTCGGCATGCCACGCTTTTCAAGTTCGGTCACGATGTGATACAGGTAGCGGCGGCCGCGATTCAGCACGCTACGCAAAAAATCCGGATGGTTCAAGTACCAGGCCTGGCGATCCGCCACCAAAGCGCTATCCAGATCGGGCATGGCGAATCCGTTACGCATGCGTTGCCATAAATCGTCCGGTGAAATGGTGAGGTCGATGACAGGAATGCGTGGCGAATCATCGTTGATTCCCTGCGCAATCTCCCTGAACGAGGCAGCCTTTGGACTATCGGGGGGGGGGTCGGCAATATACGGCTTGGTTGGGGTCGGTTGTGAGACGGGTGCTGTCTGACAACCGGCGAGAAACAGCAAAAACAGGAGAGACGTAAATAATGATCGCATCAAGTCAAATAAAAAATCCGGGAAATTGGCAGCATTGGTGAATGCTTGCTAGGCATGGGACTGGCCGATGAGTTTGTCTAAAAATGATTTTTCCACTCGCGAATAGCGGTAAAGGTTTCCACCGCATCGCGTGGCGGATGCCCGAGTCTTGCTGCCGCCGCCGCACGCACAGCGGGCGCGTCCGAGCGCAAAAAGGGATTGGTTTCCAGTTCCAGATCAATGCGCGTTGGCACCGTAAAGCTGCCCGCCGCGCGGGTAGCGGCAACCTCTTTGCTACGCTGCTGAATAGCCTGATTATCCGGCTCGACGGCCAGGGCAAAGCGTAGATTGGCTGCCGTGTATTCATGTGTGCAATACACAAAAGTCGGCGCTGGCAATACGGCAAGCTTGGTTAATGAATCAAGCATTTGCGCCGGTGTGCCCTCAAACAAGCGTCCGCAACCTGCCGCAAACAGCGTGTCACCGCTGAATACTGCTCCTGCCTCACCTATGCCCGGACCATAATAGGCAATGTGTCCCAGTGTATGGCCGGGCAGGGTAATGACTTCAAATTCACAGTCAAGTTCAGGCAAGTGAATATGCTCACCGCCGTGTAAAGGATGCGAAACTTCGGCAATATTTTCGCTGGCAGGGCCGTACACAGGGGAGGGATGATGGGCGATAATTTCTGCAATGCCGCCAATATGATCCGGGTGATAATGCGTCACCAGCACGGCACATAAGCGATCGCCCGTTTTTGCCAAATACTCGCGTACAGGGGCAGCGTCACCCGGGTCGACGACGGCAACCTGGCTTGCGTGACGCAACACCCAGATGTAGTTGTCGGTAAATGCAGGCAGAGCAATGATTTCAACCGCCGATTTTTTGATCATGGTTTTATCTTTCACTTAATTACAATGTCAATTCAAGGTCTTGAAGTATGGCTGGAAACCCCGGCAGGACGGTATGTGCTGGACTGGGAGCAGGAAAAACACGATCTGCTGGTTGCCAATGCTTTTGGCTTTAATGCCGTGCAACTCTCATTTCCGCGTCATGATTTCCTCCGCACCAACCGCATGCCGCTACGCTTTCGGTGTGATGATGGACGATATGCCGGTTCCGCGGAAATACTCGCCGACCTCCATTATCTGCCATTTGCGACCAATAGTCTTGATCTTGTCGTGTTGCCGCACACACTGGAATTCGATGCGCATCCACACCACGTGCTGCGTGAAGTTGAGCGTGTGCTCGTGCCTGAAGGACAGGTGATCATCACCGGTTTTAATCCACTGAGCCTGTGGGGGTTGAAACGCAAGATCACGCGACAAAATGCAGCGCCGCCCTGGCGCGGAAATTATCTCAGCGTGCCGCGCTTGAAAGACTGGCTGACCTTGCTGGGTTTCGAGATGCAAGCCGGAGCATTCGGCTGTTATGCCCCAGCCGTGGCACAAGAAAAATGGCTGCATCGGTTTCGTTTCATGGAAGCAGCAGGTGACCGTTGGTGGCCCATTGCGGGTGCTGTGTATATTGTGCAGGCTGTCAAACGCCAGCACGGCATGCGGCTTATCATGCCCGCCTGGCATGACCGCAAGGCACGCGCCAAAGCCTTGGTGACGGTTACTCGAAAAGTGGAGAAAATGGATCGATGATAGATATTTTTACCGATGGCGCATGTAGCGGAAACCCCGGCCCTGGCGGCTGGGGCGCGATTTTGCGGATGGATGAGAAGGAAAAGGAACTCTTTGGTGGCGAGTTGCAGACCACCAATAATCGGATGGAAATGATGGCCGTCATCGAGGCGTTAAAAGCGCTTAAACAACCTGTCATCTTGCCCGTACGCGTGCATACCGATTCGCAATATGTGCAAAAAGGCATCAGCGAATGGATCCATAACTGGAAGCGGCGCGGCTGGAAAACAGCCAACAAAGAGCCGGTGAAAAATGCCGATCTGTGGCGCGAACTGGATCAACTGGCCAGCCAGCAGAAGATTGAATGGATATGGGTCAGAGGGCATGCTGGCCACACTGAAAACGAACGTGCCGATGCACTCGCGCGGCGTGGTGTTGAACTTGTTCGGATGGGGAAATAGATTCATGCGCAAGGTTATTCTGGATACGGAAACCACTGGCCTGGATTTTCGTACCGGCGATCGGCTGGTTGAAATCGGCTGCGTTGAAATGCTCGGCCGCCAGCTGAGCGGATTACGCTTTCATAAATACCTCAACCCTGAGCGCGACGTCCCCCCCGGGGCGACGGCCATTCATGGCCTGACAACGGAATTTCTCGCAGATAAGCCAAAGTTTTCAGAGGTCGTTGATGAGTTCATGGATTTTGTGCGCGGCGCTGAAATCGTTATTCACAATGCCTCGTTTGACGTGGGCTTTTTGAATAACGAGCTTGGCCTGCTGCAAAAAGAAAGTATCGAGCAGCTAAGCCATGGCGTGACAGACACCCTGCGCATGGCGCGCGAGATGCGGCCGGGAAAGAAAAACAACCTGAATGCACTGTGCAGCGAATTTGGCATAGACAACGCCAGCCGCACGCTGCATGGCGCCTTGCTTGACGCCGAACTGCTGGCCGAGGTTTACCTCGCCATGACGCGCGGGCAAAATTCACTCACCATGGATTTTGCCGCACCGACAGCGAGCATGACGACAACTGGAATAAGCGGGCGACCACCGCTCAAGGTGCTGCGCGCCAGTGAGGCTGAATTGGCCGAGCATGCGCGCGTGCTGGCAGAGATTGGCAAGGAAAGCAAGGGCAAGTGTCTTTGGCGCTTGCCTTGAAAACGGATATAACGATTTAATTAAATTCACATAAGCAGGATTGGTGTGCATGCTGTAATGTTTCACCTGCAGCTTGTCGCGCACCTGATCAAGCAGTTTGGGGGGCGAGTTGATCACCGGGGTGTCTTGAGTCGGCATTTCAAAAATACAATCAAAACATATTTAATTTTTTCAGTTAGATAAATCAAGATGAACCAAGTTAGACACCTGCTGTGGTCAAAATATACACCGATTCATGTGTCTACTTCACGTTATGCATTCCCAAAAACGGTAGCGACCGATGACTGTACCTAGAGAAGTAACTGAGCTAATTCAAAGTAGCGGAAACAACTTTCACGCAAAAGTGGCGCGTTGGTTTTCCTCTAATGAGTGGCACGTCGTGGTAAGTCCCTATTACATGGATCAAACTCAAAACAAGGCCCGGGAGATTGATCTGGTAGCAGAAAAGACCTGGCCGATAATGGGCTCATTTGGTCACGCCGTTGATGACATTGCCGTTCGACTGTTTATTGAATGCAAATTCATTGCTTCGGAATCTGTGTTTTGGTTTGCCGACAAGGACCGAGATTCTGCAATGGAGCTTGTTTGCTCGAATGGGATTTTTCGGGCCAACAATTCATACACAGAAAAGCATCATTACTTGGCGCAATGTCCGCGAGTCGCAAAACTTTTCTCAACAAGTAATAGCAAGGCTTCGGAGAATGAACCTTTCTACAAAGCATTGAATCAAGTGCTAAACGGTATGGTGTCAATGCGCGGTCAGTCCGTATCCATCCCCTCACTCAAAAAACGTCAAAGGTCTCCGAAGGCACTGATCGAATTACCGGTTGTTGTATGCAGTTCGTTTGATAAGGTTTTTTCAGTAGACTTCTATTCGGAATCCGAACCTGAGCTCATTCAAGAAAATTTCCAACTAGAGATTCGCTATGCATACATTGATCGAAATGAAAAACAGCGGGATGACTATTTCTTGCTTGATTTCGTTGCCTTCGACAAACTCACAGAGTTCGCTACAGCAATTGATAAAGGCGCACATGCTGCGGCATTTCTTGCGAGCGATTGACCAACTGTCAAACCATTTCGCTGTGGTGCAATATGCATAACCCGGCGTTCAAGCGGAGCTTTGCCAAAATGCCGGCGAAGCCCGCTTAACTCTACGTTAGAGTTGCTACCCAATGACATTTCACGGCCCAGCCCAATCCCAATACGCGCACCAGCTTCTATCCCGTACTGTGGACACTTTAGCAACGGGGCCTGGTGACGTACGCTCGCGCCTATTGGACGCTTTCGCTGTGTTTCACCCGTTGACACCAGATCACTTTCCGGAACCGTTGCGTAAAGATTTTGAGTGGATCATGAAACAGCTCACCAAACGCGGGCCTTATATCAACTCTGACGGGGAAGTCCAAAAGGGTTCGGTGCAAGTTACTCTCCAGCACATGCGCAATTCGACCGGCATCAAGATTGCTGAAAAACTTCTCCAGCTTCATTACGCCATTGATAGCCATGTAAACCCAAAATGAAAGTCCGCACCTCTAACCCTACATTCGAGCGGGACTGCGCAAAAGCGCGCAGCCCCTCAATTCCACGTTAGATCGCACCGGGAGGTCCGCAGTTGGCTGAGTACTTCACCTCTGATCACGAGTATCCCATCTCCGAAGACACGCTTCGAGAATCGGACTGCGATACTCAACTCGATGTGATGGAAACGTGGTTTCGTCAACGGTTTGAAGATCCAGCTGAACGCACTCCATATGAATCAGCGGAGGGCGGATACATATGGATTCATGGTGGCCCGTACGATGCCCGCGAGGAGCTTAAAGCAGAATTCTCGGGGGTAGTGCCCGAGGAGTTAATTAACGAACTCGCTGACGACCTCGAGGGAGAGTCCTGGCAATGGGCGCCGACACCCAGCCCCGAGGACTACGACGAATACTTAGCCCAAGACATTGCTCGAATAACGGAGTACTACCACAACTTTTCTGGTGCCATTCTCGACATAGAGAAGCTTCTCAAAACGAAGGTTGACGACTCTGTTTCCAGCGTGTTCAGGCGAATGCTCTACGTAAATGTTATTACGGCCCTCGAAACCTATTTATCTGACGCATTTATCAATACCGTCGCAAACAGACCGGAGTTAATGCGCCGTTTTATTGAGACTACCCCCGAGTTCCAAGCTGAAAAAGTTCCACTGTCCGAGGTATTCAAGGCCGTCGAGCAAATTGAGCGAAAGGCGCGTAGCTACCTGATTGATGTGGTTTGGCATCACCTCGATCGCATCAAACCGATGTATCGTGCAACTCTAGGTATCGAGTTTCCTCCCGAGGCCGGTCCTATTTTCCGAGCGATCTTGGCCCGTCACGACATTGTTCATCGAAACGGCAAGAAAAAGGACGGCAAAGAGATTCTTATCGCGCCTAAGGAGATCACTGACCTCATTAGCGAAGTGGAGAAATTTGTTCAGCACATCGACACGCAGCTAGCAGAGGTGCGATCTAACAATCAGCTCAACGCAGACGCGCCGCCAGCTGGCGGCGCGCCGGTTAGCTGAAACGTTATGCCTCGCAACGCAGCCATCTCTAACTGAGGAAACTCTATGCAAGTTCGCTTCTTAGGATTCAGCTTCTCATCCGATTGCGCCACAGTTAGTCTTGATGACTACGTCAATCATATGCTCACCGAGCATGGGAAGTCGCATGAGTTAAATGAGCACGATAGGTTCTTGTTCTTCAACACCACGCACTCTAAGAACTACTATGTCGGCCTTTTGGTGACTGTAAAAGATCAGAAGACCTTTTGTGAACTCGTCAAGAAGTCAGGGAAGCTTGTCGTCAAAGTAAATGCGCTGGACGACAACTCCAGCCTGATGGACTTCAATTTCCTTGTGCTCCACAAGACTTCTGGTTTTGGTATGTACCAGTATTACCACCAGTCGTTTAGCCTGAGTTCCTTCGGCTATTTCAATGCCCAGCGCTTTTCAGAGTTCAGAGACGCAACAGCCAAGGCTGAGATTTCCAAGATCCCTGACCACAAGCTAACTGCCGCTAAAGAGAAGGCTATTAAGCAGAAACACAAGGGCCGTCTCCGCTGGGAGATTCTCGTTAAGAAAGAAAACCTGAAAGACCTGATCGAGGAGCTACAGCAAGTTAAAGCTTTCGAGTATTGCTTCCTCGCGCTCACCGCCCCTGAGCCGGAGTTCCAGCCACTAAAAAGCCATGTGAGAAAGGAGAGAACTAAGTTGTCGTTCTACTCACAATCGCCTGTCAAGGCTCTCGCCTCGTCGATCTCGAATATTGTGACGCAGTTCAATATCGATGACGGAAAGATTATCGGAACCGACTTCGATGGCATAGACAGGGTTTTGCGAATCACGAACAATCCCGACAACTTTGGCGAATACAGCTATGACGATGTAGCTCCGAAAATTAACTCACTTGATATCGAGCAATTTGAGAAATCCTGGGTGGTTGAGGAGCTTCTGAACAAGTGTGCGGAATACAAGCATATATTCGAGGCCAAGGCCAAATGAGATTGAGAGTCCTCATCTCAATCCTGCTTGCGAGTGGAACACTCGCGTTTATCTATTACCTCTGCCCAGACTTGAGCCTAGTACCAGACTACTATGCCAAAAACATTAGGGGGAGTCTGTTCACTGGCTTCTTGACTGTTGGAAGCTTTCTGCTTTCTCTCAAGGCGTTCATTGTTGTAAAGCTTAAAGAGAACATATTTGACAGTGCTGGATACAAAGAGAAGTTGAGGGAGCGAAGAAAGCTGAATCCTGATCTCACGCTTTACGGCCCGCTGAAAAGGTTAAGTCTCTTGATCTTTCTGGCCATTTCATCTGCTATTGCAGCGTCAGTCTCCCAATTGAATGTCGGCCTAGTTCAACACTGGATAGCATCTTTTTTCTGCATCTTTATTTCGGTCTTCGCAATTGGAATGCTCATATCCACATTGCTTCTAATTAAAAGCACGCTTGATGAATGGCTTGATTACTTAGAAGATGCCCATAACCGCGAGGCATAACCCTTCATTCAACCGGACCTGCGCGAAAAGCCGCGCAGGCCGGTTAATTCCACGTAAGGCGACAAAGTTACCTGGACTCTCTTAAAGTCGAGGATGTTGTGCAACTGCGGCATAAGGATCATAGGAGAAGTCCATGAGAAGAATAGTTGTTGCGGCCATCATAGGTTTGGCGTTGCCTTCGACCGTGCAAGCCCAGTCTTTGGCAGTTCGTCTTGAAGCCTGCAACGCCATCAAGAATTCGAAACAGAGACTTGATTGTCTGAAAGCCGCAACCTCTGCCGCACCGACGCCTGCTGCCAAACTTGAAGGTAAAGCACCCAGCCCAGATCCATTTACTGTGGGGAATGCTGCAACGATTTGCGAGCGCCTCCTTACTGGCCTTCAGTCCAAGCATGACCTTGCAGGCGAAGAGAGCGCAAAGTCTACAAACTCTGAATTGGCGGTTACGTGGCCCCCCAACGAAGGTAAGGTCCCCACGATTTGCGTAGTTAGCAGGTCAACCCGCAAGATTACGGCCATTGAAAGCAACAGCAAGGTGTTGTCCGGAAGTCAACTAGCCGAGATGGAGCGAGACGCAGGATTTCGAGTGGACATTAAGGCCGGTAAATACGAAGAGTTTGTTCGCTTCACGAAGGAAGCGCTCACCCGATCGTTTAAAGACCCTGGAGCCGTCCAGTTTCGTGGGTTGTTCATCTCTGGTAAGGCAATGCCCGTGCTGTGCGGTGAGGTAAACGGAAAGAACTCGTATGGCGCATTTGTGGGTTTTCGCCGCTTTTACGCAACTGGCGAAGCAATGCTAACTGAGGTCGAGCCCGCGCGTGACACGTTTGTTTTTGAACGCATGTGGCCGACTATGTGTGGTGAAAAAGTTGCCGATATCGCGGAGCAATGACTGGCCGAGCAATGCCGCCTAACCCATCCATCAACACGGACTGGTGCGATAAGGCCGCGCCAGCCGGTTATGTCAAACGTTGGGGCTCTGCAGTCCTCGATCATTGCTAGATAGTTTGGAAAGGGAGAAAGTGAGTCAATCTACACGTATGGCGAACGCCTAGGGGGCAACATGCAGCGAACTCCATTGGGTGGCATTGATGAAGTTGCCAAAGAGCATGAAATGAACGCTCGCGACCATGAGATGGAGCTAAAGCATTTCGAGCTCTATCAAGAGTACGAAAAAGATATCCGCATTCGCGCGGACAACTTTGCCAAAGGCATTTTTTTTATCGCCGGTGGCTTGCTAACTCTTTCCATTGGCATTTTCACTCGACCTGATCGTCCTATTCTGGCGGGCACGGAACTCGTGTGGCTCAAGGTTGCATGGGCCGTGCTGTTTTCGAGCGTTGCTTGCCTGATGTTGGTGCAGCTAATCCTGCTGATTCGCTCCTCCAGATATGCTGGCGCTTGGGCACGAAAACTAAAGAAGGAACAGTCACAGTACCCAAACCAATCCGTGAGCGGAAATGCCGCGTGGGTATTTGGCCTCCTAGGGTTTGGCGCTTGTTTGTTGGGACTGTTCCTGCTAGCTTATGTCTCTGTATCCGTGCTCAAATGAAATATCGGCCTTGCCTCCTAGCCCGGCGTTGCAGGGGCGCTGCGCCAAAAAAGCGGCGTAGCGCCCCTGAACTTCAACATTGGGCGTCGCAGTCTTGGTCCTCGATTAATTTCAGGGAGAAATCATGAACCAGTGTGAATTCTGGGAGAAAGTTTGGCTCACCGTTATTGATAAGGGGCTGTTGGCACTCATCGTATTGGTCGCTGGCTTCTATTTGAATAGAGTGCTTGAGGTGTTCAAAGGCAAGCTCTCCCGAGAGCAAGAGTTTGTCCGTACTGCCAACGCCGCAGTGGTCGATCTAACCAGGAAACTTGCTACTGGCAGTCATCTCATCTCCTGGCTCTCGTGGAGTTCAACGGAACCCGATGTCTCGTTGTCAGAAAGCGACTTTACTGACTACGATAAAGGCATGATTGGCGTACTCAGCGACCTTGTGGGGTTACAGGCATCAGTCGCCGCACTGGATCCCTTCCGGTTCGCCGATTTGTCGGATTTTGCCGAACAACTCTACGCCCGTGACGTCAATGTGGGGAAGGCTCGCGATCTTTATCGGACAAAAGACCCTGAAAAAATGAAACAGTCCATCGCGCTCCTGAAGTCCATCTACTATGAGTCGCTCGAATTCGATAAGGCACTTCTTGCCGCCGTCACGGGCTTGCTTGCGCCACCCCCCACGGGGGCGTAGGTCGACACTTGGCCGCCCAACCCATCAATCTACTGGGCCTGCGCGAAAAGCCGCGTAGGCCGGTGACTTCAAACGTTAAGGCTGTAGAAAAACCCTTAACCCGCCGTTTTATTCCTCTAGATGGTCTTTCTGATCCAGAATACGCAAAATCGAGATACTGAGGCGATACAAGTAAAGCTTGATGAACTGACACGAGCAACGCAAGGTGCTCACAATGCATTGCCTGATCCGGAAGGGCTTGAAGCGGAGGACTCGATGCCTTCAAGCAAAGCATCAAGCGCTTGCCGCTGCCGCGCAGATGAAGCTGGGCCAGGGTAATAAAGACACGGGAACGCCCGAGCCTTGAGCTGCTGAAAGGCGATTGATCTTGCACGCTGAGCGAGATCACTGGTGCAACAAAAAATCCCGCACGGGGGCGATTTGCGTTTCATCCATCAGCATTGGCGCATGGCCAACACCAGGAATTTCGATGAGTTTTGCGTGCGGGCCGCGCTGGGTCATGGCTTGCGCGGTTTGCGGTGTCAGCAGATCCGATTTTTCGCCGCGCAGGAGCAGGGTGGGGCAGGTGATGGCGTCGAACAGCGGCCAGAGCTCGACATCCTTGCCACTGCTGAGTTGCTGTTCTTGGCGGTAGCCTTGCGCAATGCAGGGGTCATAGACAAATTCGATTTTTCCATCTTTCGCTTCGCGCACGACATGCACGGTCAGGTGTCGCCATTGGGTATCGGTGAGCGGGCCAAACGGGGCGGAAACTTTGCGCACATAGGCTTCGGCTTCTTCGATGCTGTCAAAGCGTGGCGGCGTGCCGAGATAATCGCCAATGCGCGCTAATGAAACCGCCGTGACGACGGGGCCGACATCGTTGAGCACGAGTCGTCGAATCGGATTGCCGGGCTGCGCGGCGAGCGCCATGCCGATCAGCCCGCCCATGGAGGTGCCCAGCCAATCCACGGTTTCCACGTTCAGCCGAGCCAGTAGCGCGACCATGTCGGCGCAGTATTGCGGCATGACGTAAAGCGATTTGTTAGCTAGCCAATCGCTCTTGCCACGCCCCGCGACGTCGGGGCAGATCACGCGGTAATCAGCCTCTAGCGCTTGCGCCAGAAAATCAAAATCGCGCCCGTTGCGCGTCAAGCCATGCACGCAGACCAGCACCCTGGGATTATCCGCATTGCCCCATTCGACATAGGCCATCTGGTGGAAGCCAGCGGTGCTCAGACACTTCACTTTACCTTCACGCATGGTTTGTTTCCTTTCAGTTTTTGAATCCGTTTCAGGACATTGTCAGCGCGGGTTCCTGCATGCGGGCGATTTGCTCGCGCAGTTCGAGAATGCGCTCTTCCCAATACCGGTTGGTCGCAAACCACGGGAAGGCGGCCGGAAATGCCGGGTCATCCCAGCGTCGCGCAAGCCAGGCGGAATGATGCAACAGGCGCAGGGTGCGCAGCGCTTCGATCAGATGCAGCTCGCGGTCATCGAATTCGCGGAACATTTCATAGCCAGTCAGCACATGCCGGAACTGCTGCCCCATGTCTTCGGCATCGCCGGACAACAGCATCCATAAATCCTGTATCGCCGGACCCATGCGGGCGTCGTCGAAGTCGACAAAGTGAGGGCCGCCTTGCTCATTTGGCTCGCCTGGCGTCCACAACACGTTGCCGGCATGGCAGTCACCATGCAGGCGTAGCTGCTGCACCTGGCCAGCGTGAGCAAAGCAGTAACGCACCCCTTCCAGCGCCTGATCAGCTACGCCTTGCCAGACAGATTCCAGCTCCGGCGGTAGCGTTTGGTTGTCCAGCAGCCAGTCGCGCGGCTCAGTGCCGAAGCTTTGCATATCGAGCGTTTCGCGGTGAATAAATGGCTCACATTCGCCGATCAGATGGATACGCGCCATCAGGCGGCCCATCCATTGCAGCACTTGCGGGTTATCAAATTCCGGCGCGCGGCCGCTCTGGCGCGGATACACGGCGAAGCGAAAAATGGAATCTGATTTGGCGTCGGCATGCGTGAACAGGGTTTGCCCATGGATGATCAAGGGCGCGACGACAGGCAGTTCGGCTTCCAGCATGGCGGCAACAAACGCATGTTCTTCGGCAATTTGCGCATCAGACCAACGCCCCGGCCGGTAAAACTTGGCGATCAGCGGCGCGCTGTCTTCAATGCCAATCTGCCAGACACGATTTTCGTAACTGTTGAGTGCCATGAGTCCGCCATCGCAGCGGAAGCCGACATTTTCCAGCGCATCAAGGATGCACTCCGGCGCAAGGCCGGCAAAGGGGAGGGCGGGCGACGACATCAGGCGAGTTATTCCAGCCAGATGCAGCTTGCCATGCGGCCGGTGATGCCATCGCGGCGGAAGGAGTAGAAGAGATCAATGTCGCGCACCGTGCAAAAATCGGCGCCGGTGATACGGCGGATATTCAATGCTTGCAGGCGCTGACGGGCTAAAAGATAAATGTCGCATAACCATTTGTCTGCCGCGATCGGGGTGAAGGCTTGTGCTGCTTGCTTATCATGGGCAAGAAACGCATCGCGCACGTCTGCGCCAACTTCAAATGCTGTTGGACCAATCGCCGGGCCGAGCCAAGCCACGAGTTGCTCTCCTGGTGTTTGCATTGCCGTTACGCTGGCTTCGATCACGCCGTCGGCCAACCCGCGCCAGCCGGCATGCACGGCGGAAACCACGCTGGCGTTGTCATTGCACAGCAGCACCGGCAGGCAGTCTGCCGTGAGTACGCCGCAGACGACGCTGCGCCGGCGCGTGAAACCGGCATCGGCTTCAATGCCAGATTGAACGCGTGCTGCATCCACGCACAGCGTGCCATGCACCTGGGTCAGCCACGGTGGATCGGCAGGCAGGCTGCGGCGCAACTGCGCGCGATTGGCGGACACTGCAACGGCATCGTCACCCACGTGGGACGCCAGATTAAAACTCGTCCACGGCCCCATGCTCGCGCCATGCGCGCGCGTGGTAACCAGCGCGCGCACACCAGCAGGGGCGGGCCAGTCGGGGATGAGCAGATTACTTATGCCGGATTTCTCCATCGGGTTTTCCACTGAGTTTTCCACTAGCGTCTCCTCGAAGATCTTCCAGCAGCTGCGCAAAATCATCCGGCAAGGGCGATTCCCATGACACATCAAGCTTGCTGACCGGATGCACTAGCGCCAATTGCCAGGCATGCAGCGCCTGCCGCCTGAAGGCATCGATTCGCGCATCGCCACTGCATGTCTTGCCATAGACCGGGTCGCCCGCCAGCGGGTTCCCGCGTGAGGCAAGATGCACGCGAATCTGATGCGTGCGCCCTGTTTCCAGCTGGCATTCCAGCAGCGTGGCTTTGGCAAAGCGTTCGCGCACCAGATAGTGTGTTCGTGCTTCCCTGCCACGATTGTTTACGCCCCGCACCACAGCCATTTTGGTGCGATGTACGGGATGGCGGCCTAGCGGCGCATCAATCGTGCCACCGTGTTCGATTATGCCCAGTGCCAAGGCCAGATAATGGCGATGCACGGTACGCGCCTGAAGTTGGCGCACCAGACCGGTTTGCGCGGTGAGGGTTTTAGCGACTACCAGCAAGCCGCTGGTGTCTTTGTCCAGACGATGTACAATGCCTGCCCGCGGAATTTCTGCCAGTTGCGGCGCATGGTGTAGCAGGGCATTGAGCAAGGTGCCGCTGGCATTGCCATTGCCCGGATGTACCACCAGCCCGGCAGGTTTGTCGATCACGATCAACTCGTCGTCTTCAAACACGATGGTTAGAGCAATGTCTTCGGCCGCGTGGTCATGTGTTTGCAAGATCCCGCTCATGTCCGCCGAAAAATCTATCCGTTCCCCCCCTAGCACATGGCTCTTGCCTGCCGCTGGCTTGCCATCCAGCTGTATCAGGCCGGCTTTCAACCATTCCTGCAAACGGCTGCGCGAATGTTCAGGATAGAGCTTGGCCAGTGCGGCGTCAAAGCGCATGCCGGCATAGTCATGGGGGATTGCCAGCGTCGTGGGCAGTGAGGTCACGGTTTTGCTTGGGCTATAATCCGCCGGAATTTCTTGCGAGGCATCATTCATCATGCGTAGTTTAGCGGCAATCCGGCGAACACTCTCTTCAACCGCCCTGATCGGTGGATTCTTGTTTGCCTCCTTCCTCACAGGATGCGGCGTTTTGCCGGATCAAATCGATGAAACCGCCAAGTGGTCAGCGCAAAAACTCTACACTTCGGCCAAAGAAGCCATTAGCGAAGGCGGCTATGACTTGGGCATCAAGTATTTCGAGAAACTCGAATCACGTTTCCCCTATGGGCAATATGCTCAGCAGGCGCAGCTTGAAGTCGCTTATGCGTATTACAAAAAAGAGGAAACCGCTTCGGCGCTGGCTGCTTGCGACCGCTTTATTCGTTTGCACCCGAATCACCCCAATGTGGATTACGCGTATTACCTCAAGGGGCTCGCCAATTTCAATGAAGACCTCGGCCTGCTGGGCCGCTTGAGCAACCAGGATCTCACCGAGCGCGACCCCGGGGCGGCGGCAGATTCTTTTGATGCATTCAAAACCCTGGTCACGCGTTACCCCAAGAGCCGCTATACGCCGGATGCCACGCTGCGCATGAATTATCTTGTCAATGCGCTGGCTTCGCATGAAGTTCATGTGGCGCGGTATTACATGAAGCGCGGTGCCTATGTAGCCGCACTCAATCGTGCGCAAGCATCCATTAAAACCTACCCCAATGCGCCCGCCAATGAAGAAGCCCTTTTCATCATGGTGAAAGCGTATGATTTGCTGGGCGTGAATGATCTGCGCGACGATACCGAGCGCATCATGCGCAAGAATTTCCCCAAGAGCGAATACTATGCGCGCGGCTTGAATCGCACCGAACCGTGGTGGAAGCTCTGGTAATCATATGGCGATCTCCCTGGCACTGACTTATACACCTACATGAAACTGCTGCGCCTTCTTCTCGTTTTCATGCTCTCGTTAGCGATACCCTTTGCGGGGTCGTCTGCGATTGTTATGGAAATGACGATGAGCCGTTGCCCGATGCAAGGCGAAAATAATACGTCGATGTCGGCAATGTCGGCAGAGCATGACTGCTGCGATACAGAGGAATCTGCACCTGGCAAGCCGCACGCTCCAAATCCATGCAAGTCAGGCCAAACCTGCAAAATCTGCTCAGTGCCCTACCTTTCCCTTACTTCCGCTGTCCGGCTTCCTTCCTTGCCACCCGTTGGGCAGCTTTTTGTGGCACAACGCGATACGTCCATCCCTGCGCATGACCCGTCCGGGTTGTGGCGTCCTCCGCGCTTTCCCTGATTCCTGCTGATCTGTCGGCCTGTGCGGCATAAGCCGCTCGGCCATTTGCGTGTTGTTTTTGTATTCCGCACGCCATCAAGCCAAGGAGTTGGAACATGTCCCACCACTGGAGTCATTGTGCATTGCCGCTAGCACTGGGCATGCTGTTAGGTGTTGCCCACGCCACACCACTGAGCTTTACAACGGCGCTTGAACTGGCTGAACATCAGTCGCCCAATCTTGCCGCCAATACCGCGCAGATCAACGCCGCGCAGTCGTCTGCCATTCCGGCAGGTGCGTTGCCTGATCCCAAATTATTTATTGGTATCGATAACCTCCCTGTGACGGGCGAGGATCGTGGTCATCTCAACCGCGACTTCATGACCATGCAGAAAATTGGCATCATGCAGGAGATACCCAATGCCGACAAGCGCAAGGCGCGTGAAGCGGTGGCATCGGCCAGCATTGATGTTGCCTCGGCTCAGCGTCAAATCACACGTTTGCAGGTGCGGCGTGATACAGCCATTGCCTGGCTCAATGTTTATTACATCGAGCGCAAGTTTGTGCTATTCGATGCACTGGATCAGGAAAACAAAATCCTGAATGATGCCGTCAAGGCGCAAATCGCAGGCGGGCGCAGCCCCGTGGTGGACGCCGTCATGCCACGCCAGGAGGCAGCGCAATTAGCCGACCGGCGTGACGATCTTGCCAGCGACTTGGCCAAAGCCCGTGCCACGCTGCGCCGTTTTGTGGGCATGGCTGCCAACGAGCCATTAGCGGGCGAGCCGCCAGTGCCCTTGCTGGATGCCGAACATCTGCGCCAGCAATTGCATCGGCATCCTGAGTTGCAGGTTTTCGTTGCGCAAACCCGCAAGGCGGAAGCGGAAGTGCATGAGGCGGATGCCATGAAACAATCTGACTGGGGCGTCGAGCTGGCCTACCAGAAGCGCGCGCCACAATATAGCGACATGATCTCGGTGCAATTCACCTTCGATTTGCCTATTGCCACAGCACGCCGCCAAGACCCGTTGATTGCGGCCAGGCAACAGGAACTCTCAAGGATCGAAGCCGATCGTGAAGCCATGCTGCGTGACCACGCCAATCAACTGGAAAATGACCTGGCAGATTACGTGACGTTAAGGCGGCAACTCGAGCGCGCAGAACAAACGACGTTGCCGTTGGTTCAGCAAAAAGTCGATCTGCAAATGGCCAGCTACAAGGCTGGTAAAAGCGACCTCACCAGCCTGCTCGCTGCGCGCCGCGAGTTGATTGACCAGCGGCTCAAGATCATCGAATGGCAAGCCCGGCATGCCGTGATTGTGGCACAACTGCATTTTGCCTATGGGGAGACTGCACCATGAACAAGAACACTTTCAAGATTATTGTGTTGTCATTCATTCTGGCCGCCATGAGTGGCGGCATTGGTTACTGGGCCGCCAAGCCGCAGAGTGCTGGGAAACCTCTGGCTAAATCGGCAGAAAAGCCTGTCAAGCTTGAACCCAAGGTGCTGTACTGGTACGACCCGATGGTGCCCAATCAGCGCTTTGACAAACCGGGCAAGTCACCTTTCATGGACATGCAATTGGTGCCGCAATATGCGGAAGAAAAGGCTACTGATCATGGCACTGATGTCGGCGATGGTGTTGGCAATTCGGCGGGCATCAAGATTGATCCGCGCATTGTGCAAAATCTCGGCGTTCGCACGACGCCGGTCACGCGTGGCATATTGGACAGCCCGCTGGATGTTGCGGCTAATGTGCAGCTCAACAACCGGCAAGTGGCGATTGTGCAAGCACGCACGGCTGGTTTTGTCGAGCGGGTTTATGCGCGGGCACCGGGCGATGTAATTGCACGGGGTGCGCCGCTGGCCGATCTGCTGGTGCCTGAATGGACGGGCGCGCAAAACGAGTTCCTCGCGGTATTAAAGACTGGCGATCAAGGCCTGATCCAATCGGTGCGCGAACGTTTGCGTTCACTGGGCATGTCACCCGACCTGATTGCCCAGGTGGAAAAATCCGGCCAGGCGCATGTCATTGTGACTATCACGGCACCCATTGGCGGATTGATCCAGACACTGGAGGCACGCACCGGCATGGCGGTTGCGCCGGGCGCGACGCTGGCGCAGATCAATGGCCTTGATCCCGTGTGGATTGAAGCGGCGGTTCCCGAGGCACAGGCCCGTCAGGTCGCTGTTGGCAGGCGTATCAGCGCCAGCCTGGCCGCTTATCCGGGTGAAAAATTCACGGGCAAAGTTGCTGCCCTGTTGCCAGAAGCCGATAGGGAAAGCCGCACCCTGCGCGTGCGTATCGAATTGCCTAATCGCGATGGGCGCATCAAGCCCGGCATGTTCGCGCAAGTGCGGCTGGATGCGGCCAAAAGTATTGCAACGCTGTTGATTCCAAGCGAGGCAGTTATCCGTACAGGCAAGCGCGATGTGGTGTTGGTGGCGCTAAAAGGTAGCCGTTTTGCGCCTGTTGAAGTCAAGCTTGGGCAAGAAAGCAATGGCCAGGTTGCGGTGCTGGAAGGGCTGGAAGAAGGCCGGTCCATCGTGGTTTCAGGGCAGTTCCTGATCGATTCCGAAGCCAGTCTCAAGGGTGTGGTGGCGCGCATGAATGGTGAAGATCACAGCAGCCATGCCGTCGGAGATGAACCATGATCGAACACCTCATTCGCTGGTCGATCAGCAACCGCATTCTGGTGCTCCTCGCCACCCTCTTTTTAGCGGCATGGAGCATCTGGGCAGCCAAGACTACGCCGGTCGATGCCTTGCCTGATCTCTCGGATGTCCAGGTCATCATCCGCACCAATTATCCGGGACAAGCGCCGCAGATTGTTGAAAACCAGGTCACTTACCCGCTGGCGACCACGATGCTGTCGGTGCCCGGCGCGAAGACGGTGCGCGGCTATTCCTTCTTCGGCGATTCCTTCGTCTATGTCCTGTTTGCAGATGGCACCGATTTGTATTGGGCACGTTCGCGGGTGCTCGAGTATTTGAACCAGGTACAGGGTCGCTTGCCAACATCAGCCAAGGCGTCGCTCGGACCGGATGCAACGGGTGTGGGCTGGATTTATGAATATGCCTTGGTAGACAAAACCGGCCGGCATGATCTTGCCCAACTGCGCAGCCTGCAAGACTGGTTTCTCAAGTACGAACTGAAAAGCCTCTCGAATGTCTCCGAGGTTGCCACTATCGGCGGCATGGTGAAGCAGTATCAGGTCGTCCTCGATCCGCTCAAGCTGGCGGCGTATCGGATTCCCCAGGCCAGGGTGATCGAAGCGATCCAGAAGGCCAACCAGGAGACTGGCGGTTCGGTGCTGGAAATGGCCGAAACCGAATACATGGTGCGCGCTTCCGGTTATCTGAAATCGCTGGACGACTTCCGCAATATTCCGCTCTCGGTGTCGGCGACAGGCATACCCATCAAGCTGGGCGACGTTGCCACGGTGCAGCTCGGTCCTGAAATGCGGCGCGGGATTGCCGAACTCAATGGCGAGGGGGAAGTCGTTGGTGGTGTCGTGATTCTGCGTTCCGGCAAAAATGCCCAGGCAACGATTGCCGCCGTCAAGACAAAACTTGCCGAGCTGAAAAAAAGCCTGCCGCCCGGGGTTGAGATCGTCACCACCTATGACCGCAGCCAGCTCATCGCGCGCGCCATCGAGAACCTGAGCCGCAAGCTGCTCGAAGAGTTCATCGTCGTGGCGCTCGTGTGCGCCATCTTCCTGTGGCACTTGCGCTCGGCCCTGGTCGCTATCGTGGCACTGCCGCTTGGCGTCATGAGTGCCTTCATCGTGATGCGCTATCAGGGTGTTAATGCGAACATCATGTCGCTCGGTGGAATTGCCATTGCCATCGGGGCGATGGTGGATGCGGCTATCGTCATGATCGAGAACGCACACAAGCAGATCGAGGCATGGCAGCATCGACATCCTGGCGAGACACTGCAAGGGGATGCACACTGGCGTGTGATCGCCCATGCCGCGGCAGAGGTCGGGCCGGCGCTGTTTTTCAGCCTGCTGATCATTACGCTCTCATTCATTCCGGTATTTACGCTGGAGGCGCAGGAAGGTCGGCTATTTGGCCCGCTGGCGCTGACCAAGACGTATGCGATGGCAGCAGCAGCGGGCCTGTCCGTGACGCTGGTTCCGGTGTTGATGGGTTACTGGATACGCGGACGAATTCCCGATGAAAACCGTAACCCGCTCAATCGCGGCCTGATCCGCGTATACCAGCCATTACTTGACAAGGTGCTGCAACATCCGAAGACAACGCTGTTCATCGCGCTGCTGGTTTTGCTGACCACGTTGTGGCCGGTCACGCGCCTTGGCGGCGAATTCATGCCGCCGCTGGATGAGGGTGATCTGCTGTATATGCCATCCGCCTTGCCCGGCCTGTCGGCAGCGAAAGCGGCGCAGCTTTTGCAACAGACCGACCGGCTGATCAAGACCGTTCCCGAAGTAGCAACGGTATTCGGCAAGGCAGGACGAGCCGAGACGGCGACTGATCCGGCACCCATGGAAATGTTCGAGACGACAATACAGTTCAAGCCGCGTGACGAATGGCGTCCGGGCATGACACCCGAAAAACTGGTGGAGGAACTCGATCGCACCGTTCGTGTCCCCGGCTTATCCAATATCTGGGTGCCGCCGATCCGTAATCGCATCGACATGCTGGCCACTGGCATCAAGAGTCCGATTGGCGTCAAGGTATCCGGCAGCAGTTTGGCTGAAATCGACAAGGTGACACGGGCCATCGAACAGGTAGCCAAAGGCGTGTCGGGTGTGAGTTCGGCATTGGCCGAGCGCCTGGCTGGAGGACGCTATGTGGATGTGGATGTCGATCGACTGGCGGTTGCACGCTATGGGCTCAATATCGCCGATGTGCAGATGGTCGTCGCTTCCGCCATTGGCGGCGAGAATATCGGCGAAACGGTTGAAGGTCTGGCGCGCTACCCGATCAATGTACGTTACCCGCGTGAGCTGCGCGACTCGCTGGAGGGGCTGCGCAATTTGCCTGTTCTCACTGATAGGGGCCAGCAGATCACGCTGGGTACGGTTGCACGCATCCGTATCAGCGATGGGCCGCCGATGATCAAAAGCGAGAACGCGCGTCCCGCAGGCTGGGTGTACGTGGACGTGCGCGGCCGGGACCTGGCTTCGGTGGTGTCCGATCTACGCTCGGCCGTCACCGCCCAGGTGAAGTTGCCGCCCGGCATCAGCCTTGCCTATTCCGGACAGTTTGAATATCTGGAGCGCGCTGCTGCGCGGTTGAAGCTGGTGGTGCCGGCCACCTTGCTGATTATTTTTGTGTTGCTGTATCTCACCTTCAAACGTCTGGATGAAGCGGCCTTGATCATGGCGACCCTGCCTTTTGCCCTCGTCGGTGGCGTGTGGTTTCTTTACCTGCTTGGCTACCATCTGTCTGTCGCCACCGGCGTGGGTTTTATCGCGCTGGCCGGGGTATCCGCAGAATTCGGTGTGGTGATGCTGTTCTACCTGAAACAGGCAGTTGCAAAACAGCAGGAGGGGGGCGCATCGTTGACGCCGGCAGTGCTTGATGAGGCCATCCGCGAAGGCGCAGTATTGCGCGTGCGGCCCAAGGCGATGACTGTCGCAGTGATTCTCGCGGGGCTATTGCCCATCCTCTTGGGCAGCGGCACCGGCTCGGAAATCATGAGCCGAATCGCCGCGCCCATGGTCGGCGGCATGATCACCGCACCGCTGTTGTCGATGTTCGTGATCCCGGCGGTTTACCGATTGATGCGCGGGCGGCGGCGAGGCACATGAAGTTCATGCGAACCGCAAGCCTTGTTTGCGCTCTCCCCAGAAGACTTTCCAGAAGCGGCTCTGCACTTCCTTCGGTCGGACTTAAGGCTGCGCGGCGTATCACCAGAGCCGACTTTTCAGAGACAGATTCAAATCAGCACGTCGTCTTACTAGCTCCAGCGCGGTGCTTGCTTTGCACTCCCTTCGGTTCGCCTGCAGGAACTTCTCGCCACAGGCTGCGGCGTGGTCGATTATTGACGTTTGTCAAAATGACGAATAAATCGTTTAATCCAGTCGGTATAGGATTGTTCAGCACGCAAACTGTAATGTTTGAGGTGTATCTTGCCACGCACCTGATCCAGCAGTTTTGGTGCTGCATCCGTTGATTTAGTTGATGGTAACGGATTCATTTTTAGGCTCCACTAAAAACAGGTTTCTGGTTTCTTGTTAATTCCAAATAAAGCATGAACTCAATCAATTTTTTATCCAGCGCCTTGATGGAAAGTTTTCCATCTTCCATCTTTTAGGTACCCTCGCCTTCACGTGGAAGTGCAGGGTATGTTTGTGCATACCCTTGACGTGCCACCTATTTGTACATACACTCTAACTAACGCATGAAAGTCGACTTTGACCCGATCAAGAACGAGAGAAACATCAGAGAACGCCAGCTCTCGTTTGAGCGAGCGGCAGAAGTTGATTTCAATACTGCACTGGTGTTTCCTGACACCCGAAAGGCATATAGCGAAACTCGTTACATTGCACTGTGCTACTTGGATCGCCGGCTGCATGTACTGTGCTTTACCGAGACCGAGACGGGAATTCGGGTAATCAGCTTCCGTAAGGCAAATACGAGAGAGGCAAATAGACATGACAAGTCGCAAACCCTTGATTGACACTGACGGCGAGGTCCGCGAACTAACCGCCGAAGATATGGCGAAATTCAGACCGGCTGCTGAGGTGTTGCCATCATCCCTTAGAAAGAAGCTGGGCGTGCGCGGCCTTCAGAAGACCCCGACCAAAGAGCGCATCACCATTCGGTTGTCGCGAGAAGTGGTTGAGCAATTTCGCGAAAGTGGCGAGGGCTGGCAGACCCGCGTGGACTCCGCCTTGCGCGAGTGGCTCAAAAATCATTCTCCGGTATAAGCCATTGCTTCATTCACGCGCGGGGTCGAACCTATCATTCCACCGGCCTGTGCAAAAAAGCCGCGCAGGCCGGTGAATTCAAGCGTTGAATCTGTAGAAGAACCCAATTTTCATCCGCAGTGGTTCACAGAGCGCCGTCTCACCAGCGCCAGCGCGGTGCTTGCTTTGCACTACCTGCGGGTCGCCTTCGGGAACTGTTCAGCCGATCATTCGGTGCTTTCCCGAGGTTTAACCTTGCCGCTGGCGCCGGCTCTCGAACAAACATAAACCAGCAGAGACGGAAACATTCAGGCTTTCCACGCTGCCATGCATGGGGATGTAGGCGAGCTCATCGCACGTCTCTTGCGTCAGGCGGCGCATGCCGCTGCCTTCGGCACCCAGCACCCAGGCGGTGGGGCCTTTTTGGTCGATGGCGTAAATCTCGCGTTTGGCGTCGGCCGCGGTGCCGATAACCCAGATTTCACGCTCTTGCATTTCGCGTATTGAGCGGGCGAGGTTGGTCACCACGATGTAAGGCACGGTGTCCGCCGCGCCGCTGGCGACTTTAATGGCGGTGGCATTCAACCCGCAGGCCTTGTCCTTGGGTGCGATCACGGCGTGCGCACCTGCGGCGTCTGCCACGCGCAAACAAGCGCCCAGATTATGCGGGTCGGTAATGCTGTCCAGCACCAGCAGCAGCGCGGGTTCTTGCAGGTTTTCCAGTACGTCGTCCAGCGTAACGTGCCGCGCCTGGGCGGCAATGCGGGCGACGACGCCTTGATGGCTGCTGTTTCTGCCGACAGCGCCGGACATGGCATCCAGGCGAGCCGTGTCAGATAGCATGACGCGTACCTTGAAACTCTCGGCCAGCTTTAACAGGTCGCGCATGCGGCCGTCCTGGCGGCCTTCGGCGATGATGATTTCATGCACGTCTTCTGCGGCGTGGCGCAGTTTGGCGGTGATGGCATGAAAGCCGTAAATCAGGCGTGTTTCAGCCATTGTTTTCTCCCAGAATATGAATTTCTCGTTGCGGAAAAGGAATCGCGATGCCATGCTGTTTAAAGCTGTGCCAGATGGCCAGATTGATATCCGAGCGCAGTATGCCTAACCCATTTTCGGGGTCGGTGATCCAGCAGCCTAGCTCAAGGTTGATGCCCGAATCGGCAAACTCCTTGAGCAGCACAGCGGGTTCAGGTTCTGGCAGAACACGGGCGTGGGCTTTTGCAGCATCCACTAGCAGTTGCATGGCGAGTTCAAGATCGCTGCCGTAGCTGATCTGTATCGGCAGGGCAACGCGTACCTGGCGGTCGCTGTAGGATTCGTTTTGCACGACCGAGCTGACGAGTAATTCATTGGGCACGAGTGATTCGATGCCCGTTTGGCTGCGCAAAACGGTGAAACGTGTGGTGATGCGCGTGACCTGGCCGCGATCATTGCCGACGCTGATGATATTGCCGATGCGAATGGAGTTATCCAGCAGGATGATGAAGCCGGATACATAGTTGCTGGCGATTTTTTGCAAGCCAAAGCCCAGGCCCACACCCAGTGCGCCACCAAATACTGAGAGCGTAGTCAGATCAATGCCCACCAGGGGCAGCGCAAGCAATATGGCAAACAGTGCCAAAAGAGCACGCAACAGGCGCGAGAGCACAATGCGCAAACTGGTATCCATCTCAGCCGCCCGACTCAAGCGGGCTTCAAACGCGTTGGAAAGCCACAAGGCAATCAACAAGGTTGCGGCGACGGTGACCAGGCCTTGCAATATTTGCCACAAGGAAAGTGGCGTTCTGCTGATAGGCAAGGTGATGGATTCCAGCACATCGATTATTTCTGGCAGCACACCGAGAATGTGCAAAGCCACGATGCTCCATGCGATGGTGGCAAAAATACGCTCAAAGCTGGTAAGCCATGTGGCATGCGTAAAGCTGTGCCGCAAAATATAAAACACCAGTCGAATGACGGCGAGCGAGGCCAGCAGAGGCATTGCCAGCGTCAATAAATGCGTGTGCATCACCGGTCGCAACAGCCAGCGTGAAAACAGGATCAAACCCAGCGCCACGATGGGAAAAATGACACGTTTCAGGCTGCCCCGACCCAATTGCCTGGCGCGTCCCAGATCGGGTACCGCGTGGGCGGCAACTTGCTCACGTACAAAGCTTTCAACAAGCTTGGCCAGCAAGAGCGAAATTGCTAGTGCGGCGAGCTGCCAAAGGATATCGGGGTGATTCAGGTCGGCAATCAGGTCATTCCAAACGGCAGAAAGTTCAACGGCCATGAGGGGCTTCCTTATTTTCTTTAGTTTCCGGTTTAAAAGGCTGAGCTTCGGCGTGATGGCGTTGCCAGTTATTCAGATAGCGTTGCAGCAGTGCCGGGTTGTCACGCAGAATCAATAAATTTTCAGCATTGCGCGCTTGTGCGGACCAGGTAAAGTTATAACTGCCTGTGATCAAGATGCCGTGAGGCGTCTTGGCATCTATCAGAATGATTTTATTATGCGCAACAGCATATCGGGTTTCCAGCCGGACAGGAATATCTGCCGCTGCCAGTATGGGAATTTGCGAGTTTTGTCCGGTATCGAGCATTTTCTGATCGGCCAGAATAGCCACAGCGACCCCCCGCTTTTTGGCAGAGATCAGAGCCTGGCTTATCGATCGGCTGGTGAGCAGATAGGTTTGCACATGTATGCTTTGCTGCGCCTCGGCAAGCGCCCGGATGATCGCGCCTTCTGCATCATCCCAAGGAGTGAACAAGGCTTCCACCGAGCCCGCGGCGGCGACCGTTTCCGCTCGGATCGTGATACTTGTCGACGCCAGCGCCAGCATCAATGCAGCCAGCGCCAGCGGTTTTATCCAGGTGGTCATTTCTGGCGCTGTAATACGGCAGCGTAAAAGCCGTCGGTGCTGTGGATAGGCGGGCTGAGATGAAGGTCTGCTGTGGTATTGATGCCTTCGATGCGAATGCCTTGATCTGCCAAAATATCCGCAGCGGACAAGCGGAAAAATTCAGGATGGCTGGACAGAAAATCATCGACGATGGCTTCATTTTCTTCGCTGAGAATGCTGCACGTGGCATACACCAGTCGGCCACCAGGTTTCAGCAGGCGAGCGGCGGCGGCAAGTATCGCCGCTTGTTTTTGCGTGAGCTCAGCGATGCCTTCCGGCGTTTGCCGCCATTTGAGATCCGGATTGCGACGCAACGTGCCCAGGCCGGAGCAGGGGGCATCTACCAGCACGCGATCGACTTTTCCGGCGAGGCGCTTTACGCGGATATCATTTTCGTTGGCAATCAGAATCGGATGCACATTCGAGAGTCCCGCGCGGGCAACGCGTGGTTTGAGTTTGGCCAAGCGCTTTTCTGCCACATCGAAGGCATACAGTCGACCGGTTGACCGCATCATGGCGCCTAACAGCAAGGTTTTTCCACCTGCTCCGGCGCAGAAATCCACCACCATCTCGCTGCGCCGAGGGGCCAGCAAATAACCCAGCAGCTGCGAGCCTTCATCTTGCACCTCGATGGAGCCATCAAGAAAGAGCGGATGTTTTTGCAGGAAAGGCCGGTTTTTGAGTCGAAGTCCAATGGATGAATAAGGACAGGGCGAGAGTGTGAGGCCCTCGGCAGTTAATTGCGTCACCACGGCTTCGCGCGTGGCCTTCAAGGTATTGACGCGTAAATCAAGCGGGGCGGGTGTGTTCAGGGCACGCGCCAAGGCCAGCAATTGATCGGCGGGCAGGCGAGTGCTCAAGCGCTCTGCCAACCAGTCAGGAAAATCAAGTTGTTCGCTCAGCGTGAGTGCAGGTTCTGGCTGGCGGCGAATTTCGGCGAGCCATTCGGCTTCACCGGCTTCGAGTGCAGGTTCCAGCTGTCGCTGCGACATGCCGCGCAGGCGGGACAACGATAGCAAAACCAATTCACGCGCTGAAACATGCTGTTTTTTTGTCGGCATGAGGGGGGGGATCAGCGTGCCCAGGCGAGTGAGCAGGCGTTTTCGGCGCAATACGGCGTAGGCGGTTTCTGCGATGAAGGCTCGATCTCGTGCGCCGCTTTTTTTGCTGCGAAAAAATGCGGATAGAGCCGCATCGGCCGGTTGTAAAAATTGCAGCAATTGGGTGGTGGCTTCTATTGCGGTATTGAGCAGCCCGGCGGTTAAGCCTTCTTCAGCAGGGGCTGAACCATCCCGGCCTGTATTTTGGGCGCTTTGAGTGTTTTGTTTAGGCCGCTGCCAGGTTTTCTTGGCGGATTGCGTTGAATTTGAGCGGGAGCGGGGGGAGCTGTTTTTAGTTTTCAGGTTATTTTTATTCATGAGTTTTCTCGGTGCTTGCATCGTCTGCGAGCTGGTCAAAGATACCGCCCTTGCGGTCGGTAAAGCGAATTTTTAGTGGCAGGCCATGCACGGTTTTGGAAATCCACAGATCGATAATGTCCTCGCCATTTTTTGTGCGCAGGTGCTGTGTGGCGTGCGTGCGGCCTTGATAGGTCAGCGTTTCTTCTCCGATCAGTTCAAAATGATAACGCTCGAGTTTGCGCCCCGTGGCAATGAACAAATCGATAGCCGTCATGGGCTGATCCATTGCCACTTGCAGTGCGAGTTGGTAATACATTGACAACATATCCTGCGTGCCGTCTTCAACCGGCTCTGTGCGGTCGGCATAGGTAATCAGATGCCCGGTCCAGTCAAAGTGGGCGATGTCTTTTTTGTTCTTGCGTTCGTTGCTGAATGACAGGGGACGCAAGCCCGCAGTGGTGATTTCCCCCTCACTTTCTTGAACAATCCGGGCGGGCTTGAACAGTGCCGCCAGACCCGTGGTTTCAGTGATATTCGTGAAGGTGTAGTGAATGCCATCGTGCGCCCAGGTGTTGATGGATTGCCCGATGATCAATCCGTTTTCGCCTCGTGTGACGATGAAACGCATGCGTCCTTTTTTCGGCAAGGAGAAAGGCACTGCAGGCGGCGAGACAGCGGGTGGCGTGGGCGCGGATTCAATGGTCGGAGATTCAACAGAGGCTGGTTCGTCAAAAGTCGGCGCTGGTGAGACGGCGGCAACAGTTTCAGTAGATAAATTTGGCTCTGTGGTGCCTGCTTCTGGTGGAACAGCCGGCACACGGGGATGCGGGCTGGCGCGGTGCAGCTTGGGTGCGTGGGCTACAGCGGAGGGAGTCGCGACGTGCGGACGAAGGGTGGCGCTGGGATTATTCGGGGCAGCGGGCATGAGCACCGCATCAAGTCTTGGTGCGGGATCTTCGGGGCTAAGCGTCGGTAGCTCCCATGCGGGACTAAGCAGTGCGGCGATGTGCAAAAACGCCGAGGCGACGAGTGCCAATGCGAAGGGCATATCAGGAATTGCACGCCAAGTGATGCAATGGGGGGTGCAGCGAATCCGCAGGGACAGTGCATTTTACTCGGCCCTCAATTAGCTGGACCTGATCGGCAAGAACCCAGCGGGCAACGCGTGGGTAAAGCTGATGTTCTTCCGCCAGCACGCGCGCAGCCAGGCCTGCTTCCGTATCGTCTGGCAAAACAGGAACTGCTGCTTGCGCAATAATTGGCCCGCCATCCAGCGCCGGGGTAACAAAATGCACGGTGCAGCCGTGAGTTTCAACACCGGCGGCCAAGGCTCGGGCATGTGTCTTGAGGCCGGGAAAGACGGGCAGCAGCGAGGGGTGAATGTTCAGCATGCGGCCACTAAAGCGCGTGACAAAAGCGTCGCTCAAAATACGCATGAACCCGGCCAGCAGCACCAGTTGGGGCGTGTAATTTTCAATTTCATCGGCGAGCGCCAGGTCAAACGCGTCACGGTTGGCAAATGCGCGATGATCGATGACTTTTGCGGGAATACCGTAGCCTGCCGCAATCGCCAAGCCAGAAGCCTCTGGCCGGTCGCTGAAAACCGCCACGCACCGGCCGGGCAGCTGGCCTTCGAGCAAGGCCTGCATGTTGCTGCCTTGTCCTGAAATAAGAATGACATAGGGTTTCACGGGAATGATGGGTTAACGCATTTTTTTACTTGTTAATCTTGATGCAGTCACTTGATGGCCAGGACGGGCAAGAATACCGCGGTAGCCAGGCTGTGCGTCACGTGAACAATGTTGCGGCTGCCTCGATCGGCAATCATGGTAGATAGTAAATCCAGGTTGCCGATCATCTTGCCGAACTCGCGCTCAAAGCTCAGGTTGGCGGGTTGCTGCGGGTTTGCTATTTCATTGCTCAAAAGCAACAGATTGCCTTCCGCATCGCGCGCATTGGCCAGTTTCCAGGCCGCAATTTCGAGATTTCTGGCACTGTTGTAAAGCTTCTGTGGATCTAATGAATCAAACATGAAAAATTCCGTTTTCTCGCCAAACGCGATATTGAGCATCCCGCCGGTGCCCGCAATAAATGCCGCTACGCGGTCACCTTGATAATCTGTGGAGAGCGCCAGCAATATGGCATCTGTGCCTTGTTTTTGGCCAATTTCGGGTACACGCCAACCCGTGCGCGGGTCCAGCAGGTGTTCTAGTGTCGCTTCAAGCGTGGGATACCCGCTCTTTTTCCATTCTTTCGGATTACGGCGATAGAGTTTTTCTGTCAGTATCCGAAGACTTGAAAAAATTTCCCGCCGATGGATATCTGCCATGCGGTCAATGTCGCTTTTGCCTAGTTGCTTGGGCTCAAAGGCCGGCATGGATCTGCCCGCCTCACCCATTTGAGCGCATCCAGCCAGTAGGGCAGTGAGCATCACTAACCCCGCAAGGTTTTTCATATTGCTTTAGCGATAAAACGATGCCGCAGCCAGGCAATCAGCATGGGGCTGAGTGATACGCCAATGATGCCAAAAATTACTAGTGTCAAGTTGGCTTGAACCCAGGGCAAGTTACCAAACCAATAACCGGCCAAGGTTAATGAGCCTATCCACGCTACACCGCCGATGACATTGAACAGGAAAAAACGTGGGTAGTGCATAACCCCTACACCTGCGACAAAGGGTGCAAAGGTGCGAATCAACGGCATAAAGCGCGCAATCACCAGCGTTTTTCCGCCATGCATTGTGTAAAAGGCATGGGTTTTATCGTAGGCTGCGCGGTTAAAAAATCGCGAACCTTCACCCCATTTCAAGATGCGTTGTCCCGCTCTGCGTCCAATGCTGTAATTAACGTTATCACCCAGGATAGCCGCGATCATGAGCAGAGGCATCAAGACGGTGAGATTGAACCCGTCACCTGTTGTAGCGCTGGTAGCAGTGAGCGCACCAGCGACAAACAAGAGCGAGTCGCCCGGTAAAAACGGCGTGACCACCAAACCGGTCTCACAAAAAATAATGGCGAAAAGAATGGCGTAGAGCCACATTCCATATTGGGCAAGCATTACGGCCAAGTGCTTATCAATATGCAGGAAAATGTCAATGAAGTGGCTAAAAAATTCCATGGGATGGCACGGGCAAGGGAAAAGCTGATTTTACCGGAAGCTATAATCCTTCTCCATGAATACCTCCCGTTCAGAACAAAAAATTCGGCCCTTGCCCGACTTGCTCATTAGCCAGATTGCAGCCGGTGAAGTGGTCGAGCGGCCCGCCTCAGTGCTCAAGGAATTGCTGGAAAACAGCCTGGATGCGGGTGCCACAAAGATAGACGTGACACTGGAAGAAGGCGGGGTACGACTCATGCGCGTGACGGATAATGGCTTTGGCATGTCAGCGGATGATTTGCCCTTGGCGCTAAGCCGCCATGCGACCAGCAAAATCGCCAGCCTGGAAGATTTGGAGTGCGTTGGCAGCTATGGCTTTCGGGGGGAGGCATTAGCCTCTATTACCGCCGTGGCGCGAGTTACTGTAACCAGCCGACAGATGGGCGCAGCGCACGCTTGGCGTTTGCAGCGGTCGGGAGGTGAGGGTGACACGGTTCAACCTGCGGCCTTATCGGCGGGTACGGTAATGGAAGTAGCCGATTTGTATTTCAACACCCCGGCGCGGCGCAAGTTTTTGAAAACGGAGAGTACTGAGTTTGCCCATTGCGACGAGGTATTTCGCCGCATGGCCTTAGCGCGGCCCGATGTGGCATTCAGTTTGATGCATCAAGGACGAGAGAAGTGGCGTCTTGCCAGCGCCGACTTTTCACGCAGAGCAAAAGAGATCATCGGCGAGGATTTTTTCCCTCATGCGCGGGTCATTGATGTGACTGCCGGGCCGCTGCGGCTATCTGGCCTTGCGGCTATGCCAGCGTATTCTCGCTCAGGACGTGACGAGCAATATTTTTTTGTGAATGGTCGTTTTGTGCGTGACAAGTTACTGATGCATGCAGCGCGCCAGGCGTATGAAGATATTTTGCATGGGGCTCGCCATCCCGCCTATGTGCTGTTTCTCGAACTGGACCCCGCGGGGGTGGATGTCAATGTGCATCCGGCCAAGACAGAAGTGCGCTTTCGCGAAGCGCGCGGCATTCATCAGTTTGTTTTTCACGCCGTGCAGCGTACCTTGGCGACACCCTTGTCTGGCGTAGGGGCAGGCGATGCGATGCACAGCATCGGCAACGGGTTCGATGGCTTGCCTGCGGCATCGCATGCTTCGTCATACCCGAATGCTTCGATGTACCAGACGCCACTGGGTATGAGCGAAGCGGCGGTACAGCCGTATTTTGATTTTGCTCGCGCCGCGTTGACCGCTATTGATGGCGCAGCGTCGAATTTGCCATTGGCGCATGAATCAACCGAACATCCAATCGAGCATCCGCTGGGTTACGCGATTGCTCAATTACGCGGCATTTATGTATTGGCAGAAAATGTGCACGGCTTGGTGTTGGTGGATATGCACGCCGCCCATGAGCGGATTTTGTACGAGCAGTTGAAAACATCGCTCGACGCTGGCTCGCCGGCGATGCAAACCTTGTTGGTCCCCATCGTGCTCTCGGTCAGTACGCATGAATTAGCCACGGCAACCGAACACATGGAAGCGTTGCATACGCTGGGTTTCACTGTGGCTAGCATCGGCCCGCGCGAGCTGGCCGTGCGTGCTATACCTGCGATGCTTTCCGGCGGGGATATTGCTGCTTTGGTGCGCGCCTTATTGCAAGATCTGGTCGAGCAACCCGCCAGCCGTGTCGTGGAAACACAGCGTAATGCGCTGTTATCTACCATGGCGTGTCACGGTGCAGTGCGCGCCAATCGCCATCTCACCTTGCCGGAAATGAATGCGCTGTTGCGCCAGATGGAAGCCACCGAACGTGCCGATCAATGCAACCATGGCCGCCCGACCTGGGTGCAATTGCCCATGGCCGAGCTGGACAAGCTTTTCATGCGCGGCCAATGAGGCTTCCCCCCGCGATTTTCCTGATTGGCCCCACGGCCAGCGGCAAAACAGCGCTGGCCTGCGAGATTGCCACGCGCTATCCGTGCGACATCATCAGCGTGGATTCTGCCCAAGTGTTTTGCGATATGGACATTGGCACCGCAAAGCCAGATGCGGAGATGCAAGCACAATTTCCTCATCGCCTGATTAACCTGATCACACCGGAGGCGCGTTATTCTGCCGCGCAGTTTTGCACGGATGCCTTGCGAGAAATGGCCGCAACTACTGCCAAGGGGCGTATTCCTTTGCTCGTCGGCGGCACCATGCTGTATGTCAAAGCCCTGCGCGAAGGGCTAGCCGATTTACCCGATGCCGACCCCGCGCTACGCGCAGCGATTGATCTGGAAGCCGCAGTAAAAGGCTGGCCCGCGCTGCATGCCGAGCTTGCACAGACAGACCCTGAAACTGCGGCACGCTTGAAACCCGCAGATGCCCAGCGTATCCAGCGTGCCATTGAAATTATTCGTTTGACAGGGCAAACCATGAGCAGCTTGTTGGCCGCCCAGAAAAAAACAGTTCCCGCGTATCACTTTTTGACACTCGCGCTGGTGCCTGAAAATCGCAGCGAACTGCATCGCCGCATCGCCACGCGCTTTGACACCATGCTTGGTCAGGGCTTGGTGGACGAAGTCGTCATGCTCCGCCAAAAATATCAATTGGATGCCCAATTACCCTCCATGCGCTGCGTGGGTTATCGTCAAACGTGGGAGATGCTGGAAGGCCAAATACCCAAAAGCGAACTTCGCGACCGCGGCATTTTCGCCACCCGCCAATTTGCCAAGCGACAACTGACCTGGTTGAAGAGCATGCCGGATTTGATAATCTACGATCCGTTGGCGGTTGACATCACGGCAAACGTGCTTGCGTCTGTTGATGGCCATATCAGACAACAATGACAAGATTCGATTTCCCGGCGGATGCACTGTTCCAGCCGTGCCGACAACAAGCTTGGGTAGCTGGCAGGCAGATCAAACAACTCGTAAAGCATCAGTAAGAAATTATCAGTGCGAGCACCTGATTTAGGTGCGGTGCCCGATCAGGGAAAAGAATTCCTCCCGCGTGGCGAATGAATTGCGAAATTCTCCAAGGACAGATGAAGTGACCATCGTTGAATTCTGCTTCTCCACGCCACGCATCATCATGCACAGGTGGCGCGCTTCAATGATCACGCCTACTCCCTTGGCGTTGACCGCTTCCATCACTGCATTGGAAATCTGCTCGGTGAGACGCTCCTGCAATTGCAGCCGACGTGCGTACATGTCCACCAGACGGGCGAGCTTGCTCACGCCGAATACGGTGCCGCTGGGAATATAGCCAATATGGCAGTGGCCGAAGAACGGCAGCATATGGTGTTCGCACATGCTGTAGATCTCGATGTCCTTGACGATGACCATGCTGCTGGTTTCCTGGGTGAAGCACGCCCCGTTGATCAGTTCCTTGGTATCGGTGCGATAGCCCGAGGTAAGGAATTCAAGTGCCTTCGCCACTCGCTTTGGTGTATCGAGCAGGCCTTCGCGTGCTGGATCCTCACCAATCTCGACCAGTAATTCGCGCACTAAGCGACTGATTTTTTCTGTGTTCAATTCCATGGTCGCTATCCTTGCTCAAGAAAAAAATGCAGGTATGAAAGTACAGGTATTGTTAGGGCTTGCTTCTCCAAGTAGACGAAAAAACGCATATCAACCGTTGCAAAACGGAACGAGACAGAATGGATTCGTGCTCAACTGGCTTTGCGTCTACGCGCCTGCGCATTGCGGCTTTTGCCGGCCTTGGTCAAGGCAATGGCAACCGCTTGCTTGACAGCCTTTTCCTTTGTCGGTGGATGGCTGGTTCCTATCGATCCATCCTTCTTCCAGTCATCGACCAATGTCTTGATATTGCTGCTGACAACCGATGGACTGGATCCTTTTTTGAGTGGCATGTTTATTCTCCAGTGTGCAGACTCAATCCTCCGGCTTTTCAATCCATTGCGGTGCTGCCAGTGGATTGAAATCAGCCCAGTCTCCATCACGCCATTCGCCCTGCGCCTGTTCGATATCCAGCGCACCTTGCGCGCGCAGGGTAGAAATCACGCGATTTTCGCTTTCCGGGTTTGCAATGTGCACCGACAATATGATGCCACCATGACGGCGTTCTGACGCATGTGGCTGGTCATCAGAAGGGCGGAGCCCATCCAGTGCACCGGCCAGTGATCCGACATAGGCACCAGTCGCTGCGGCGGCAAGCGCGACCACCGGGCCGCCCAAAGTGCCGATTATTCCTGCCGTGAGCCCCGCAGCAACGGCTGTGCCTGCTGCCGACTTGCCGGCACCTTTTGTACCCGGATCTTCATCCTCGTCTCCACCCAGGATAAAAGCATCGTGCTGGCCGGGGGGGTTGTTGTGAAAAATGCAGATGTCCGCAGCATCGATATATTGCCCAAGCAATACCGCAACGCTATCCGCGTCGTCTTTTGTCTGAAATCGCCCTGCGATGATCCGTTCCATGGCGTTATCCTTTCGTGTTGTCCAAGAGACTGAAAAATCACGATTCCTTCGATAGATCAAGCAACATGCCTCTGCACCCAGGCAGCATATTGATTCATCCAGTGCTGCAGAAATTCTTTGCTGCCTGAGCCTATGTTGCCAGCTTCGTCAAACAATTCTTCCTTTGCCTGGATGAATACCTCTGGTTGACCAAGGGTTGGTACATCCAGATACGCGAGAATGTTGCGTAAATGCTGTTGCGCCAAGGCCGTACCGATGGCCCCGACTGAAATGCCCAATACACCTGCAGGTTTACCTGCCCAAGCGTTTTGGCCATATGGGCGCGAAGCATGGTCAAGCGCATTCTTGAGGACGCCGGGAACCGATCGGTTGTATTCAGGTGTCACAAACAGCAAACCCTGTGACGCTGTAATTTCGGCTTTCAGCCGCTTGACTGGATCGGTCGGATTTTTGTCGTCATCCTGATTGTAGAGCGGCAAGTCCCCAATGCGTATTTGCCTGAACGAGAACTCTGGCGGCGCCAGTTTCACAATCGCGTTTGCCAGTTTGCGGTTAAATGAATCCCGACGAAGACTTCCGACGATAACTGCTATTTGGTATTGGCGCATGGTATTTCCCTATAAAAACGCTAATTCACTGCATTTAACGAATGACGGCAACATGGGGTGACCTTGATCTGGCGGTCACCCAGTTGCTGTACTCATGCATTTTCAGATCAACGCTTGATGCGGGAAATTTTTGTACCTTCGATGCTCAAGCTTGCCATGAGTCCCTGTTGGTCAAAAATGAAGGCGTAAGCATCATCCTTGAGCGTTGAGGTTGACAGATTTTTGGCAACCCCTTCATTCACTGCGACCACGGTTGGGCCTACGCCAAATTCCCATCCTTTCGATTTTTCCAGGTATTTCACGGCCTTGTCGGTCATGAGAAATACGACGTAGCCGTAAGATTCGGCACCTGCTTGCCAGCCCCAGGAGGCGGAAACCGAGTTGTAGTAGCCGACAAGATGTGCATCCTTGGTTAATACACCCTCACCATAACTGCCGCCGAAGACGAGTCCAGCTTTGACGATATGGGGAAATACCAAAACCGCCTTTGCCTTATTGCCAATACTTTCAGCCACAGGATTGGACTTGTACAAGATTTGCAATGCCTGCGCAGCATCCTTGTTCAGATCTTCTGCAGTGGCGGCATTCGCAGGGCTACTGAGTACACCGAGCGAAAATGCAGCCGTAACCACGTAAATGAAATTACGTAAAGCATGTCGTATGTTGGTCATTTTCTTTTCCTTTTTTAATGGTAAGTGGTACAGAACTCGTTGTCGATTCGCAACTGATACATTGTGGAGATTGAACCCCGCAAGGCCTCATGATGCGCTAAATATTTGGGCTATTCCGTGCGCTACCGAACAAAAGATAGTGGCATGGGCGACAGGGCATAGAAGACAAACGATTTTAGCGACCCACGGACTAGACAAAGCAAACGTAACCAAAGCGCAAATCGTCAGAATCCCACGGTATCAACAAGTCACTGTAACTCCGGCCAGCTTACTGATACAGATCGCGTCGCGTGAGCGGAAATTTATTCACTGCTATGTTTGCTGGCGCACTGACCAGCAATACCCATGTGGAGATGATGCAGGTGCCGGATGTCCGGATAGATAGAGAACGAGATGCTAAGTCAAAGAGAGATCGAATGCCTTCGCCAGTGCAATGAGTGTGCAGCAGCCTGTCTTCAGTGTGCTTCTGCTTGTCTCAAGGAGGATGACCCCAAATCGATGGTTCGCTGCATCGCGTTGGACATGCAATGTGCCGATATTTGCCGCCTTGCCGCAGCGTCGATCGCACGGGGTGACGAAAATATGAAGGCGGTGTGCTCGCTTTGCTTCGAAGCGTGCCAAACCTGTGCAACTGAGTGCGCGAGGCACGCTATGGATCACTGCCAGCGCTGCGCTGAGGCCTGCCAACGCTGTGCCGACGCTTGTCGCAGCATGGCTCAATAGTTCCCAGGCTCTCATAAAAGGAGGAAAAACCATGAAACGCGAAACGCTTAAATCAGTTCGGGCATTGTGCCTTGTCCCAATGACTGCATTTTGCCTTGTGTCAGCAGCACAAGCGCAGACCTCTCCATCAGCAGCACCATCCGTCAGCATGCCCCAGGGGCACATGCAGAAAGGCACGGGTGGGTCGGACGACATGAAGCAGTTGATGATGACGGGAATGGACAGAATGCAGAAGATGGAGATGTCCGGCAACACCGACAAAGACTTCGCGATGATGATGAAGATGCACCACCAGCAAGCCATGGAGATGGCGCAAATGGAACTTGCGCACGGCAAATCACCTGCGATGAAAGCCATGGCAAGGCAGATCATTGCAGCGCAGAAGAAGGAGATCGTCCGGTTCGACCAGTGGCTTGCCAAGCAGAAGTGACTGCGCCAGCGGCGTGATACATGCCGCGTGTCGCATGGCGACGTTATTCACCAAGGAGATCGATCATGAGCAAAGAAAAGACAACGAGTAATTCTAGAAAACGCAAACAGGAAAAGGGCTCGGCCCCGAACGCAGACGCACAACTGGCTGCCGGCGGCGAGCTGCACCAGATCGCTGGTGGAGAGCACCCCGCGCTTACCACGAACCAGGGTGTTGCACTTTCCGATAATCAAAACTCGCTCAGGGCCAATTCGCGCGGCCCTACGCTTCTGGAAGATTTCATCCTCCGCGAAAAAATCACCCATTTCGATCACGAGCGTATTCCCGAGCGTATCGTTCACGCGCGTGCGACGGGAGTGCATGGATTCTTCGAGCTGACCGCCTCGTTGCAGCAATACACCACCGCCAGGATACTCACCGAGGTAGGTGAGAAGACGCCTGTATTTACTCGCATATCGACCGTCGCGGGCGGCGCAGGTTCGGTCGATACCCCGCGTGACATACGCGGGTTTGCCGTCAAGTTTTACACCAAGGAAGGCAATTGGGACCTGGTCGGCAACAACATCCCGGTTTTCTTCATCCAGGATGCGATCAAATTCCCCGACCTCATCCATGCCGTAAAAATGGAACCCGACCGGGGCTTTCCACAATCGGCGACCGGGCACGACACGTTCTGGGATTTCATTTCGCTCACGCCTGAATCCATGCATACAGTGATGTGGATCATGTCAGACCGCACCTTGCCCCGTTCGCTACGGATGATCGAAGGCTTTGGCGTGCATAGTTTCCGGCTGATTAACGATGCAGGCAAATCAACCTTCGTCAAATTCCACTGGCGTCCCAAGCTCGGCTTGCAGTCCACCATCTGGGATGAGACCGTCAAGATTTCCGGCGCTGATCAAGACTTCCACCGCCGCGATATGTTTGAAGCCATTGCGGCAGGCAATTTCCCCGAGTGGGAATTCGCGGTTCAGCTTTTCACGCAGGAGGAAGCGGACAGATTCCCGTTCGACCATCTGGACGCGACCAAGCTGATTCCCGAAGAACTGGTGCCCTTGCAAGTGATCGGACGCATGGTGCTAGATCGCTGGCCGAACAATTTCTTCGCTGAAACCGAACAGGTTGCTTACTGTCCTTCTCATGTCGTGCCAGGCATCGATTTCTCGAATGATCCCCTGTTGCAAGGCCGTTTATTCTCCTATCTCGACACGCAGCTTTCGCGCCTAGGTTCGCCCAATTTTCACCAGATCCCGGTCAACGCGCCCAAGTGCCCGTTTGCTAATCATCAGCGCGACGGCCACATGCAGATGGCGCAACCGGCGGGCCGTGTTGCGTATGAGCCCAGCTCCTTGTCTGAAAACTCGCCACGCGAAACGCCGACCAAGGGCTTTCATAGCGTTGTGGTAACTGAAACTGGCGAAAAAGGCCGCATCCGTGCCGAGAGCTTCGCCGACCACTACAGCCAGGCGCGGCAGTTCTATCTCAGCCAAACCACGTATGAACAGGCGCACATTGCCTCGGCGTTAGTGTTTGAGCTTTCCAAGGTCGAACATGTGCACGTGCGTGAAGCGATGGTTGGTCACCTGCGACATATCGAAGAAGATCTCGCCAACCGGGTCGCCGCGGGTCTTGCGTTCGACAACATGCCCGATGCGCCGGTGGCCGCAGCGCCCGTGCAGAAGATGAAGCCTTCGCCCGCATTGCAGATCATCGGCAAGATGAAAGACATGCTCATGGGGCGCGCGATTGGCATCCTGATTGCGGATGGTTCAGACGGGGCTGTCATCAAGAAGATTAAAAAGGCTGCGACCGATGCGGGTGCTACCGTGAAGATCGTCGCCCCAAAAGTGGGCGGCGCGAAGCTTGCCGATGGCTCGATGCTGGCGGCTGACGGACAACTGGCTGGCACGCCTTCTGTGCTATTTGACGCGGTTGCCGTCATCCTCTCCGACAAAGGCGCAAAGGCGCTGTCGATGGAAGGCGCCGCGATCGATTTTGTGCGCGATGCTTTCGGTCATCTCAAGGCAATCGCTGCCGACAAAGGTGGCCAAGCGCTTTTGAAAGTAGCGAGTGTCGGACACGACGCAGGTATCGTGCATATCAACGACACAGACGGATTTATTGCGGCGGCAAAGACGCGTCAATGGGGCCGCGAAAAGTCGGTTCGTACATTGGCATAGAAGCTCTTGATCTCATCTTGAGTTGCACTACGCTCCACGCCAAGTGCTCCGTAACAGTTTTTGACTTCCATGAATCAAAGTATCACGACCATGATTCGCCAGAATCCTGCGGCGCCAACAAGCCGAAGAACCAATACAACTACAACCCTGGCCGGATTAGTGATAGAGATCGCGCCGCGTGAGCGGCAAGGACCGTGTGGTGGTACCGGGTTTCGAAGCCAGAATCTGGTAAATACCCGTACCACCTGCTTCAAACTCCAGTGCGCATGCGGCCATATAGAGCCGCCAGACGCGGTATGCGGTTTCGCCGACGTATTGCAAGGCTTCATCGTGAGAGGCTTCCAGCCGCTGTACCCAATACCGCAGTGTTAGCGCGTAATGGGCGCGGAGCGCTTCCACATCCTGAATCTCAAAACCCGCATTTTCCATGCCGCGCTGAATATTGCTCACGGTATCGAGTTCACCATCGGGAAAGACATAACGGTTGATGAATTCGGTATCGACAGAAGGTTTCCAGCCTTCTTCGTCATGCGTAATGCCATGGTTCAGGAAGAGACCACCCGGCCGTAAAATTCTGCGCACAGTGGCGTTGTAAATGGGCAGGTTGGCAAGGCCTACATGCTCGAACATGCCCACACTGGCAACCTTGTCGAAGATCGCTTCACCCTCTATGTCACGATAATCGCGCAGTTCAACCGATACCAGATCACCCAGTCCTTCGGCGGCAATACGTTGTTGCGCATATTCGAATTGTTCCCGGCTCAGGGTGATGCCGTGTGCACGCACGCCGTAATTGCGCGCTGCCCAGCAGACCAGAGCGCCCCAGCCGCAACCAATATCAAGAAAGCGCTCGCCCGACGCAAGGCGTAGTTTGCGGCAGATGTGATCCAGCTTGTTGCGTTGTGCCTGATCCAGCGTGTCATCCAGTGTCTCGAAGTAGGCGCATGAATAGACCATCTGCTCATCCAGCCATAACTTGTAAAAATTATTGGATACGTCGTAATGGAAAGAAATTGCGGCGCGGTCACTCTTTTTGGAATGGTTATGAGAGAACGATTTATCGGCATTCAACTCGGTATTGTGTGCAGGTGGCAAGGCCGCAGCCTGCATGCGCGGTAGCTGCATCGCGTCTATCCACAGGGCGCAACGTTCGCGTAATGACAGTGCCAAGGTTTGGAAGTGCCCTTTCAGGTGAAGCACGGCATACAAGTCACCTTCAAAATCAATCCGATCCCGAAAATACGCATCCGCCAGAAAAATCGGGTTGCGGTTCAGAACCAGTTGCTTGAGCACTGTCGCATCCCTCACCACCAAGGTAAAAGCAGGTGATGCCCGTCCAATATGGTGGGTAATACCGTTCCACAGACGCAAGGCCATTGAGCCACGGAAGCTGCGCAGCAAGCGGTTCAGGATACGCAACGCAGGATCTGCGTGGATCGGGGAGGTAACGGGGGTAGTAGTCGAATTCATGGGTTTCTCCAAATCATCCTTTATGGTTAAGACGGAAAACTTCATAAAAGCATTCGATAGAAATTCCTGCAACGACAGTTGCAATCGTATCCCAATCCTGGGGCGACGGAAATAGAATTTTTTTCGCTAGCGCACGTGTCATATCCGACTGTCTGACACTACGGGAACGAGTAGCGCAGGAACAGATGGCTACTGCCACGCCGCATATCGATCAAACTTCCCCAGAGGGCATCGCGTGGCGCGAACGATTTGCCCATGACCAGGCTGGGTCTTCCGTCACCCGTGTTGCGACCGGCAATTTGCGGTGCGAGTGTCAGGAACTGCTCATTGATGAGGCGCTTCGCGTAAAAATCGCCCAGTAATCGTGGTCCTCCCTCGACAAGAATCAGCTTGCCCGGGTTCACTCGGCATACTTCGTCAAGGATGGCAGTCGCGGGAATCACATTTCCACGATGACGAGTCGCGCAGATTTCGACGGTATCGGGTACGTCTTGCTTGCTCAGGCGCTTTGCACCTGCGGTCGTGGTGATGATCAGGGTTGGCAATTTGTCGGAGGTGAATACCGGCAAGCGCAGATCGATCTTGCCGCCACCACTGACGATCACATTCAGTGGTGTCTCGGATTTGCCGAGCGCTTTTCTTAGCTGTCGATAGTCATCCGCGAGTGTCGGAAAAATGGCTTCGGCAGTCCAGACATGCTGGCGGTCGGCACCCAGCGTACCGGAGCCGATGATCACCACGTCGGCAACGGCGCGCAACAGGCCCATCACCATCCGATCCTGAACGTTGAATCCGCTAATGTCTGCGCCGCTGGCGTGCCCCTTTGCATTGAGCGATACGACGCCGTCCAGCGTCGTCACAAAATTGCTGAAGACGTGCGGGTGCGAGCGTGGCATGGGCATGCGCAGGCATCCATACAGACGCAAGAGTTTGGGGGGTAATGGCAACAGCACACCACGCTTCGTTTCGAAAAGGGTCTTGAGTGGTGTTAGAGCAGCAGGAGCAGGACGGGGCATTTTATTAATCACAAAAAAACAGAGTCATGAAAACAGGCACAACCGGAAGCCGAAACCCGACAACTGATAAATAAATCGATGGCTGGGAGAATGGGTAAATTATTTGCTTTTGTTTCAATTGGCTCTGTACGCCTGCGCACACAAGCTGGAAGAATTCACGATCAATGAATCGTAGTAACGAGAACTTGCAAAAACACCGAGGTTTACGGTCGCCGGAAAGCGTCAGGAGATACGCTGTTTTGCTAACAAGGAACCGGGGCTAGATCACGAGTCAGCGCAAGGCGAACAAGACACCGTGAATGGCCTGCGCGAACGGTTCGGCCAGGGGCGATGAGTTCGAATCATTCTGCTATGCAAATGAAAACATGCGCAACGCCGACACTCATGAAAAATCGGCGCTGGTGAGACGGCGGGAATTTTTGGACGATGCTTGTTGCGCCTTTATTGGATAGTCGTCTATCAGCCAAAAATCAACTTCCAGCCACTAAACAGCAACAAGCACTAATACTCCACCGGCCCGAACTTCTGGTAAAGCCCGGTCAAATGCTTTACAGACATACGGAACTGGCTACGTGCCTTCACCGAAGATTGATCAGTGCTGGCATGCATGACCTTGGAACCCGGATCAAAGATTACCCGCCTGGCGCAAAGCTCTGCCAGATAGCGGGTAAGGTCGGTGCCTTCACCCATTAATGTCGGACTCAAGTATCGATAAGCAGGCGCTTTTTCTTTTTCGCTTTCGTAGGGAACATAAGCCGCTTGGGCGTGCTTCTTGTTCCATCCGATCATCAATCCGCCGAATGACCAAGCGGCGGCACAATGCCCCGCATCCGTGAGAAGCTCCACTGCGCCGCCCACATCATCAATGACATTCCGTACAGGGTTGAAGCCACGTACCGCCAGCATGAGTCCGGTTTTTTCATTGCGGCAGCACACGATGTGTGCCGGTGAAATACAGGGTGTCATCCCCCGTTGGATGACCGAACTCGCGGACGAAGGCTTTGACACCTTGCTCGCGATACATTCCGCCGTCTGGCTCTGGTGTCATGAGGGTGATTCTGCTGTTACTGAAGGCCTTTATCTTCCAGCCCATAAAATCAGGCTCTGCCCGACCGTTAGGGATGATGCCAAGTAATGCTTCTAGCGTATATCCACTCTTATCTAATTTTCAACAATTAATATTTCGCGCTGACAATCCCCGCAAAATTTAATAAATACAGTCTCATCATCAATCATGACTATTTCAATTAAATCTAACCGTCTTTGGCATTTGGGGCAGCAGTCTGGCTGATCTGACATGATGTAGTAAATAGTATTAGGAACACTTTCTCTGACCTTCAACATCGTTATCTGCTCTGGTCCATAAAAAGCTCATTTCTGTGCCATGCAATAAACGCAGGTTGTGGTGCAAAGCGCTCGGGTAACTCGATTTGTTTTCCATCTAACGGCAATAGTACTTCTTTCACAAATGCGTCATCGCGCCGTTTTAACTCCTCCGAAACAACGATCTTGAAATCATCGGTAAGCGTGATAAACCCTTTATCAAAAGCCCTGTCATGAATGGCGGAAAGACACAATCCATTGCGAGGGTTTAACCGGTTTGGTTTGTCTTTGCTCCACGGTACAATATGACTAGCGATAAGTAGCTTCGGCTCTGATAAACCAGACATGCAACATCGGCCACGATAGCTGCTGAGAACCGCACGACGAAAGAAATTTTGTTTAATGCGCTGCTCGGTAATAATCTGTCGCGTTTCGCCAGTAAAGTCTTCAGGTACTAGTTCATTACTTTCTGACTCCAAAGTATCAGTAGAATTTTTGTCTAGTTGCTGACGAAGTAGTTGGCATTCCACGGCAAGCCTTTCCCAATCCGAGTGGAATTCGTCCCACACTTCGCGATCCAGTGCCGATGCATTTCCTAAACCTACTCGTCCGGTACTCGTAATGGCTGGATCAATGCTTGCGATGTTAAGCATCTTCATAGCGACTGCGTCAGGTGTGCGACCAATCACCTTGGCGAGTGCAATTATTTCCGGGTTGCGTCCGTGAATTCGCCCATATGGGAGCTGACAATACAAATGGAATGCCAGTTTTACCTGTTCTTTTATCCAACGACTTGTAGCCATGATGTCTTTTGGCAGAGCCACGGTTGGGCCTATGGCCGCCGACTCCTTGAGGGAAATTAAAGGAGACATGAGTTTAGCTGTTGCTTCAATCATCGGAACAACAGCAGCTTCCGAAAACTGTTTATAAGCCCGCGTATCCGATACCGGAATCCTGAACGTATCCGGAAAACCCATCAGCCGCGCACATTCGCGCGGTGTCAGCCGACGCGGATTCACGCCGTCGCCTTGATAAATCAATATCTCCGAGCCGTCCTTGTAATAGCGGGCGGATAGCGTGCGCGATACATCACCGGGGCCGACCAGCCCGAAACCAAAACCATTGCCCTTGGCTCGGTGTTTTTCGGCGTAGTTTTGCAGATAGCGCCAGAGATTGTCGGTCAGGGTGTATTTCGGGTTGACCTGCTTTGCCGCATGGTCGAAAAAGCGTCCTTCATCCCATGGCAATTCGGGTTCGCTGCCATCAAGCCGGTGCAGAATTTCTGCCAGCTTTCGTGCATTTTTGGGTGGCAGTGGCAGGGCATTGAAATCGAAAGCGACCGGTTCGCGGAAGCCGGCGATCAGGATGCGCTCGCGGTGTTGCGGGGTAAAGTGCGCGCCATCGATGACGCGGCAGTGAATGTGATAGCCGAGATCTTCGGTCAGCGTGCGGCGAATGACGGCGAAAGTACGGCCTTTGTCATGTGAAACCAGATTCTTCACATTTTCCAGCAGAAAAGCGCGTGGCTGCTTTGCTTCGATGATTCGCGCCACGTCAAAAAACAACGTGCCTTGTGTCTCGCAGGCGAAGCCGTGGGCCTTGCCGAGGGCATTTTTCTTGCTGACGCCGGCAATCGAAAACGGCTGGCAAGGAAAACCCGCCAGCAACACGTCGTGGTCCGGGATTTCCTGGGCGTCAACTTGCGTGATGTCGCCCGCAACGGGATGACTGTCGGGGTAGTTCTGCACGTAGGTTTTTTGCGCGTAGCTATCCCATTCGCTGGTGAACACACAATGACCGTCAATCCGCTCGAATGCAGCACGGATGCCGCCGATACCCGCAAACAGATCAATAAAGCGGAAACCGTCCCCGTTTTGTGCTGGGGTATCGAATGGCAGCAGGCGTTGCAGGGCGGGAACAAGGTAGGCCTTGATGGGGGTTTGCCGAGCCTCCCAGCGGCGCACGGTACGTACATCGACACCCAGCTCTTGGGCAAGATGGGCTTGGGTGTGATGTTTGCGAGCCTCAGCGAGGTAATTCCAAGCAGCTTCGTTATCAGAACCGGTGAATAAAATTGTAGCCATTGGGGTGCCTTATCTGGGAATTTATGAGGACATTAAGCCCTATTTTATATTCCGTCAAGAAGGCAATCATGAAAGTCTGCTTTCATTCGATTCAAGTTCGTGATTTATTCCAGCAATTGTCTTGTTAGTGCGACTCGCGTGAAGCAAGCCAGTCGGCGAACCGAGCGCGTTGCTCCGGCGTCATGTGCAGTCCGGCTTTGGACCGCCGCCAAAGAATATCGTCGACTTCTTGCGCCCATTCGTGCGCAAGAAAATGCATCACTTCAATTTCATACAGGCCGCCGCCAAAGTCTTGGCCCAGGTCTTTTGTTTCACGTACATCGGCGAGCAATGACAAGGCGCGGCTACCGTGACGGCGGGCGAGTTGTTCCAGCCAGGTTGTCGATAAGCAGGGATGGCTGGTTTGCAGGTGATTGGTCGTTTCCGCCAGCGGACAGTCTCCACCCGGTAGCGGTTTGTTTGCCGTCCATGCCTGACCGCTGGCGGGGAACCAGGGTTGCAGTTTTTCCATGACACGTTCAGCCTGCCGCCTGTAGGTGGTGAGCTTGCCGCCGAAAACCGAGAGCAGGGGTGCTTCGTCCGTCGTGCCGTCGAGTTGCAGGCGATAATCGCGCGTTACGGCGCTGGCGTTGTCTTTTCCGTCATCAAACAGGGCGCGCACACCGCTGAATTGCCAGATCACGTCGCTGGGCTGGATCTGTTGTTGTGTGTATCGATTAACGGCTGCGCAAAGGTAGGCGATTTCTTCTGTGCTGATTTGCGTTGGCTCGGTCTTGTTATCTTGTTCGCTGAGTTCGATGTCGGTGGTGCCGATCAGGGTGTAACTTTGTTTCCACGGAATCAGGAAAATAATGCGGCGATCCGTGTTCTGCAGGGTGTAGGCATGGTTACCCGCATATAACCGGGGAACAACAATATGGCTGCCTTTAACCCATCGCAGGCCAAGACGTTGCTCGCTGGGTTGTAGCTGGTTACGCAGTGCAGCCACCTGGATGCCAGCCGCATTGACCAAGGCACGGGCTGCCAGCGTTATCTGTCGGCTGGTTCGGGTATTTTCCAGACTGGCATGCCAAACCGTACCTTCTTGATGTGCGCTGATCAAACGCGTATGGGTGAGAATCCTGGCGCCACGTTCTGCTGCGTCGCGCAGGTTATGAATGACCAGACGCGCATCATCGGTTTGAACATCAGAGTAAACAAAGCCTTTTGCATAATTCGACTGCAAGGCTTCGCCGTAAACTGAGGCTGCTAAATCTACCGTTTGGGATGAAGGCAGTGTTTGATGACCACCCAAAAAATCGTAAAACATCAGGCCGAGACGAATCATCCATGCCGGGCGTAGTTGCGGTGTGTGCGGAATGACAAAACGCAAGGGCTGCATTAGGTGAGGCGCGATGCGCAGCAAGGTTTGCCGTTCAGATAATGATTCATGGACCAGACGAAAATCACCGGTTTCAAGGTAGCGCAGGCCACCATGAATCAATTTGCTGCTAGCAGATGAGGTGCCTCCGGCGACATCGTTTTGCTCGCAGAGGGTGACACTTAATCCGCGCCCAGCGGCATCACGCGCAATGCCCGCGCCTTGGATGCCGCCACCAATGATAAGAAGATCAACCTGATTTTGCATGATGTCGCAATGATACTTACACCGCTGCCTCCGTGGAATGAGTGACTGCTAGTACAATTTGACCCCATTCCATTGATACAGGCGTGCAGGCGATTTGGCGGCGCGCAACAATTATCTGATCTCACGAGTAAATATCGAATGAATATCGATCGCATGCGCAAAGTGGATTACTTTGCTGGTGTTCCCTTATGCCTTGTGGCTACGCTCTGGGTGCGTCTGGTGGGATGGTTATGGGGCGATAAAGTCAGCCCGCCCAAAAAGGTTTTGTTTGTTGAGCTCTCTGAAATGGGCAGCGCGATTCTGGTGGACCCCGCAATGCGCAAAATGCAGCGGGATGGCAATGCAGAACTCTATTTTCTAATTTTCAAATCGAATGCAGTCAGCCTCCGGTTGCTGAACACCGTACCCGAAAGCCATGTTTTTACGATCAATGAGAATAGTTTGTTCAATATCGCTTGGGATAGCTTGAGATTTTTGTTCTGGACTCGGCGTCATCGCATTGATACCGTCATCGACTTGGAGCTGTTTTCTCGTTACAGCGCACTATTGACGGGATTGTCCGGTGCAGTCAATCGCGCCGGTTTTCATGCTTTTTATAATGAGGGGCTATATCGGGGTGCGATGCTCACGCATCGGGTGATGTACAACCCGCACCGGCACATTGCGAAAAATTTTATTGCACTGGTCAATGCGGCTCTGGCGAAAAAAACAGAGTATCCATTTTCAAAAACCGTGGTGGATGACAGTGAAATCACGCTAGCGCAGGCACAAGTGGATGATGTTGCAATTGCCGTGATGCGCGCCAAGATTCTCAAGGAATATCCGACCTATGACTCAACGCGCCACCGGCTGGTGATTATCAATCCGAATGCAAGCGATCTTTTACCGCAACGACGCTGGATGCAAGAGAATTTTGTCGTCGTCATGCGGAATTTGCTGGCGGATGATGAGAATATTCTTGTCTTGATCACCGGCTCTCCTGCGGAACGTGACAGAGCAGGGGTTTTGCAAAAGCATGTTCATAGTGATCGATGTATCAATTTTGCGGGTTGCCACGAATTAGATGAGTTGCCGTCGCTTTATCAGGTGGCTGAACTCATGCTGACCAATGACTCTGGCCCCGGGCATTTTTCAGCAGTCACCCCCCTGCGCACGTTTGTCTTGTTCGGCCCCGAAACTCCAACGCTGTATGGTTCATTAGGCAACAGCACGCCGATTTACGCGGCGCTTGCTTGCTCACCCTGTGTTAGTGCATCCAATCATCGCAAAACCCCGTGCAATGACAATGTCTGTCTTCAAGCCATCAAGCCTGAGGCGGTATTAGCTCAGCTACGTCAGGTGCTGGCGGAAAATAAATCGGCAGAGGCAAACAAACAAACGAGTAAATAAGCGATGCAATCGAATTTATCCTCCAGGTTTTTATCTGCGCGAATCCAACTCCTCTTGATCGGCCTTTTGACGGTTGTTCTCGATCTGACCATTTTTCGTTTTCTCTTGGCCACTGCTGGTTCGGTGGCAGACTTGCCTATGGCCAGCGCGCATATGACGAGTTTTATGCTTGCCGCAGTTTTCGGCTGCCTATTGGCTTTGATTGGCCCTCTCAACCATTTGGCAAAAATGCCCCGATTGCCGCGCTTTTTGACTTGGCTACTCATTGCGCTACTGATACTTTTTTTGCGTGGCGGGTTGCTAGCGAGTCTGGTTCAAATGGCCTCTGTTCCGCTGATAACCGCGCAGCTCATTGCCGCTGTTTTTTCCGGCGTTGTACTCTTTGGAGCTATCACTGTTTTTTCTTTTTATCGGCCTACAGATCACAGTGCCCCTGAAAAAAGCCTGGACGCTGTCTTTTTATTGATTACAGCCTATGCCGTTCTGTTAAGGTTGTTCTACCTGGGGGCTCCTGAACTTCTGTTTGAAGAAGCCTACTACTGGAATTATGCCCAGCATCTGGATATAGGTTATCTCGATCATCCCTTGATGGTTGCCTGGCTCATAAAAGCAACGACTTCTTTGCTGGGAAACATTGAATTTGCAGTGCGCCTCGGCGCGTTTATGTGCTGGTTTGTGACGGCTTATTGTATTTTCAAGCTCACACTTGAGCTGTTCAACCGATCCACCGCGTATCGCGCATTGGCGATCATGGCGGTGTTACCGGTTTATTTTTCCTTTGGATTTTTCATGAGCCCTGATGCGCCGATGACCGCCTGCTGGGCGATGGCGGTGTACTTTTTCTACCAGATTATTGTCAATGAGAAAAAGCATGCTTGGCTGGGTTTGGGCATCGCGATTGGCTTGGGATTGATTTCAAAATACACCATTGGTTTATTAGGTGCTGCCATGGTGCTGTTTTTATTGATAGACCAGCCCTCAAGAAAGTGGCTTACCCGGCCTGAGCCTTATCTTGCGGTGGTAATTGCTCTGCTGCTTTTTTCACCTGTGGTTATTTGGAATTTCCAGCACGACTGGGCATCATTTACCTTCCAAAGTCAGAGCAGGTTAGCCAGCAAATTTTCATTTTCTCTTCCGCGCTTTATCGGAAACGTCATTCTTTTTCTGACCCCAACGGGCGTTTTATCAGTCTTTGCCATCGCTTTATCGCGCAAGCCATTTTTGGCGAACATGGCCTCTTTTTCTCAATCGCCCACAAATCAATTAGGACGCAATTACTTTTTACTCGCCTGGCTCGCATTATTTCCCGTGGCGGTGTTTGCAGCCATCAGCCTGTTCAGAGCGAGCAAATTGAACTGGACCGGCCCCAGCTGGCTTGCGCTGGTGCCTTTACTGGCCTTGCTGCTAACGCCAAAATTAGTAACGACATCAGTGACAACATCGACAAGATTACTGGCCTGGTGTTGCCGGGCATGGATGCCAACACTCGTTATTTGTCTGCTTTTTTATGGTGCGTCTTTGCACTGGTTAAGCCTGGGTCTTCCTGGTGTGGGTTATCCCAAAAACATGCACCTGATTGGCTGGCGAACCCTTGGCGGAGAGATGGAACAATTAATCACTCAACTAGAACAGGAAACAGGTGAAAAAATACTGGTTGTGGGCATGGATAGAAACAAAATTGCCAGTGGATTGGCTTTTTATCGCACTCGGTATATTGAAACGAACAAGGAAAAAACATCTCATGTGCCGGCCTTGCAAACGGCCAGCGAACATCTTTTCGCCAGCGTGGGCTTGATGTACGAGTTCTGGTTTCCTTTGGTGCAGCAACATGGCAAAACATTGTTGCTCGTCAGCAATGATAGAAATCATTTACAGACGAACAGGGTGCTTGAGCGCGTCAAGACTGCAGGTGAAATCTCGGAAGTCATCGTTTCAAAAAATGGCCAGCCATGCGGACGTTACTATTATCGGCTGGTTAAAGGCTATCAGGAGAAATCAACGGCTAATGAGCCATCTGACACTGGTGATGGCGGCTCTTCCGATTAATTATTTTTTGACCATACATGTCTGCTGCTAAATCATTTTTTGCGGTTCCCGCCGTCAAGCTGCTGTTGCGTGCTTTGGTAACAACAACCATACTGGTATTCATTGTCCGTTCGATCAATGCGCAGCAGGCATGGGACGTCATGGTGAATGCGCGAGCTGATTTACTGGTCGCCGCGCTGGTAATGCAGTTTGCCAGTACCGCAATTTCAGCTTATCGCTGGCAGCTGATTATGCGCAACCTTCAGTTTGGCCAGTCGTTCACCTTCTATTGGCGCAGCTATTTCAAGGGGATGTTCTTTAATCAGGGTTTGCCAACAAGCATTGGTGGCGATGCCATACGGGTACTGGATGTCGCTGGTCGCGGGTTTCGCAAGCGCGATGCGCTGTATGGCGTAGCGATTGATCGAATTGCGGGGCTGGGGGCATTGATACTGCTAACGCTTGTAGCCTATGTCTTTAATCGTGCGTTACTTCCCTTGCCAGTGTATCGACTGATGTTGCTGCTTACTTTACTGGGCCTGTTGGGAATAGCAGGTCTGCTAGTGTTAAAACGACTTTCCTGGCTCAATCGCTATCCGCAACTGGCTTTTGTAAAGGCTATTTCAGGTCGCCTTGATCTGGCTTTTTCTCACAACCGTTTTATGTTGCTCATTTTGTCGATACTCGTACCAAGTTTCGCCATGCTGGGTTTTTATGCCACCGGATGGGCGCTTGGTTTACGCTTTGATCTGATGACCTATTTTGCTATTGTGCCGCCAGCACTGGTGTTAACAATTATTCCGGCATCTATTGCGGGTTGGGGGGTGCGCGAAGGCGCTTTAGTTGGCTTGTTTTCCTTGATCGGCGCCGACAAAACCATCGTGCTGATGATGTCGCTGTTGTATGGCATAACGCTTATTATTGTGAGCATCCCCGGATTGATTGTTTTTCTTCAAGGTCGACAACGGGTACAAACCCAGCGCGCCGATAGCTAGTTTTTCTCTGCGCATCTTCAGTGGCCCCCAAATTTGACTGTGTCTGACTATGAAAAATTACCGCATTAGCTTAGATAGCTCCGCGCTGCTCCAAGGAGGTCGCTGGGATTGGTCCAAGCTTATTGTCTGTCACATCATCGCCATGCTGCTACTCATCAGTTGGCTATGGCAACCCACTCGCGCGCTATGGGATCAGCTTGACATTCGGATATTCCATCTTCTAAACGCACCACTTGCCAACCGCAACACATGGGCATACTTTTGGGCTTTTGGCAGTATGCGATTAGCAGATATGGCCGTTGGCTTGATCATGCTGGGGTTTCTGATCAAAGGAAACTGGCTATTTGCCAAAGACCAGGTGCGCACGGCATTGTTTGCATTTTTATCCGGCTTGTTTTTATTGCTGGTTATCCGCATTGGACTATTTGCACCCCTGGTCAAGGCCATGCACTGGCAGCACGATGGCCCGTCGCTGGTGCTGGATGGGGCAGTGCGTCTGGGTGAACTTTTCCCTGACTGGGATCGGTTTTCGCATATTAAAGACAACTCAAACAATAGTTTTCCGGGTGATCATGCTTCTGTATTGTTGCTTTGGGCGATGTTTCTCTATCCGTTCACCAAGCTGTGGCAGCGTGTGCTGATCTGGCTATTAACCGCTATTTTTCTGTTACCCCGATTAGTTGCAGGCGCACATTGGGGCACGGATATTTTCATTGGGGGTGTGTTTCTCAGCCTGATCGCGTTTAGCTGGGGGTTTTATACTCCGTTTGCAGCGTGCAGCGTTCGCTTGCTCGAACGGTTTTTCGCCCCTGTTTTCCGTTTTTTGCAAAAAATTCCCGGATTAAATCGCATCAGCCTGATATCCGGACATTAGTTCTTTTTTAGAAAAAGCAGCATGGCTCTTGAAAAATAAGTCAAGCTGCCCCAGCTATCTTGGAATACTTTGGAAAGGGATAGCAATGCGCCTCGATAAGCTCACTACTAAATTTCAGCAAGCACTGGCCGATGCACAAAGCCTGGCCGTGGGTAACGACCAGCAATTCATCGAACCGCAACATCTGCTGTTGGCACTGTTAAATCAGGATGATGGTGGCACGGCTTCCTTACTCGCACGTGCTGGCGTTAATGTAGGTGGGCTGAAACTAGCCTTGAGTAAAGCGCTTGAGCGGTTGCCAAAAGTCGAGGGGCATGGTGGAGAGGTGTCCATTGGTCGCGACCTGAACAATCTGCTCAATGTGACCGACAAGGAAGCGCAAAAGGCGGGTGATCAGTTCATTGCTTCAGAGATGTTTTTACTCGCCTTGGCTAGTGACAAGGGTGAGGCGGGCCGCTTGCTGAAAGAAGCCGGGTTGCAACGCAAGGCGCTAGAGGATGCTATTCAAACGGTGCGTGGCGGGCAGAATGTCGGCTCGCAGGAAGCCGAAGGGCAGCGCGAAGCATTGAATAAATACACGCTGGACCTGACTGAGCGCGCGCGCTCAGGCAAGCTCGATCCGGTGATCGGACGCGATGATGAAATCCGCCGTGCGATGCAGATTCTGCAGCGGCGCACCAAGAACAACCCCGTGTTGATCGGCGAACCCGGCGTGGGCAAAACGGCCATTGTCGAAGGCCTGGCGCAGCGCATTGTGAATGGTGAAGTGCCGGATACGCTCAAAGACAAGCGCGTGCTGGTGCTGGACATGGCGGGCCTCCTGGCTGGTGCGAAATATCGCGGTGAATTTGAGGAGCGCTTGAAGGCTGTGTTGAAGGAAGTTGCGCAGGATGAAGGCCGTATTATTCTTTTCATCGACGAACTGCACACCATGGTCGGCGCCGGCAAGGCTGAAGGTGCGATGGATGCAGGCAATATGTTGAAGCCTGCGCTGGCGCGTGGCGAGCTACACTGCATTGGTGCCACAACGCTGGATGAATATCGCAAATACGTTGAGAAGGATGCTGCGCTGGAACGGCGTTTCCAGAAAGTGATGGTCGATGAGCCGAGTGTCGAGGCGACCATCGCGATCCTGCGTGGTTTGCAGGAAAGGTATGAACTGCATCATGGTGTGGATATCACGGATCCGGCCATTGTTGCGGCGGCGGAATTGTCACATCGCTACATTACCGACCGCTTCTTGCCCGACAAGGCGATTGATCTGATTGATGAAGCGGCGGCGCGGATCAAGATTGAAATTGATTCAAAACCGGAGGTGATGGACAAGCTGGAACGCCGCTTGATTCAGTTGAAGATCGAGCGCGCGGCAGTAAAGAAAGAAAAAGATGAGGCGTCGAAAAAACGGTTTTCTTTGATCGAGCAGGAAATCGCCACGCTGGAGCGCGAATACAACGACCTGGAAGAAATATGGAAGGCTGAAAAAGCGCAGGTTCAGGGCTCGGCGCATATCAAGGAAGAGATTGATCATTTGCGCGTGCAAATGGCTGAATTGCAACGCAAAGGACAGTTCGACAAACTGGCTGAGCTGCAATACGGCAAGCTGCCGCAACTGGAGGCTCAGCTGAAGACTGCGGACGCGGTGGCGCAAAAGGTCGGCGCTGGCGAGACGGCGACGAAAAAGCTTTTACGCACGCAGGTCGGCGTGGAAGAAATCGCCGAGGTCGTGTCACGTGCGACGGGTATTCCGGTCAGCAAAATGATGCAGGGCGAGCGCGAAAAGCTGCTGAAGATGGAGGAGTTTTTGCACAAACGCGTCGTTGGCCAGGATGAGGCCGTGCGTCTGGTATCAGATGCGATCCGCCGTTCGCGCGCCGGTTTGTCGGAGGAAAGCCGCCCGTATGGTTCCTTCCTCTTCCTCGGCCCCACGGGTGTTGGTAAAACGGAACTGTGCAAGGCGCTGGCTGGATTCTTGTTCGATGCCGAAGATCATTTGATACGCATCGACATGAGCGAATTCATGGAGAAGCATTCCGTTGCCCGCCTGATTGGCGCGCCGCCGGGTTATGTGGGTTACGAAGAGGGTGGCCATCTCACCGAGCAGGTACGCAGGAAGCCTTATTCTGTCATCCTGTTCGATGAGGTCGAAAAGGCTCATCCGGATGTCTTCAACGTGCTGTTGCAAGTGCTGGATGACGGTCGCATGACCGATGGTCAGGGTCGCACGGTGGATTTCAAGAACACGGTAATCGTCATGACGTCAAATTTGGGCAGTCAGATGATCCAGCAGATGTCCGACTCGGATTACGGCGTGATCAAGCTCGCCGTGATGGGTGAGGTGAAGACGCATTTCCGTCCGGAGTTTATCAACCGGATTGACGAAATCGTGGTCTTTCATGCGCTGGATGAAAAGCATATCGCGCAGATTGGCCGCATTCAGTTGCAGTATCTTGAAAAGCGTTTGGCGCGCATGGATATGTCAATGGAAGTCAGCGAAGCCGCATTGGCATTGATTGCCGAAGCGGGTTTTGATCCGATATTCGGTGCGCGACCACTCAAGCGGGCGATCCAGGAAAAGATCGAGAACCCATTGGCCCGACAAATGCTTGAAGGCAAGTTCGCCGCCAAGGATGTGATTCGCGTGGATGTAGCCAAGGGGCAACTGGTGTTTACCAAGGGCTGAAAAGTCGGCACCCCAAAGGTATTTCCTGCGAGGCGCGCTGGTGAGACGGCATGGTTGCACCCTGCCAGTGTCAATTGCGGCGCTGACAGGATGGCCGGTGAGCATTGGCTATGAGCCTGCTGCCGCTGCGGTTAAGATCAAACTCAAGAGGCTTTCCGATGAGTTGATTGAGGAAGAAGATGACCTGCACCCAAAAATTGCTAGCCTGGTCTGCCGTCGCCGGTGTGCTGCTATCGTCCTGGGGGTAATTCCCATCACAACGGTTTGGGCGACATCGAGATTGGCGTCAAGTACCGCTCTTCCTGCAAGAAACCGACAGTCGCCCGATGGCAGGAATTTCCCTTCTCGTTGTTATCTCTACCGGTAATGCGGAGAAGGAGTCGGGCAATGATGCAACGCAAGTATTCCTGCCCGTGTGGCTGCAAAAGCGGTGGGTCAATGGTCCGTCCCGCGCTCAGCTGCCCAGCGCTTCATGGCGATGACACGCTAGCAGATGATCATTGACCATGCCCGTGGCCTGCATGTGCGCGTACATGACAGTGGGGCCAATGAAGCTGAAGCCACGTTGCTTGAGTTCTTTTGACAAGGCCTCCGCTTGCGGGGTAATGGCCGGCACGTCAGCCATTGTCTGCCAGTGGTTAATGCGTGGTTTGCCATCGACAAACTGCCATAACAATCGGTTCAGTGTGTCGCCCTGTTCATACAGATGCAGTGTGGCGCGGGCGTTGCGGATACCGGCGGCAATTTTTAACCGGTTGCGCACGATGCCTGCGTCAGCCAGCAAGCGCGCAGTGTCCGATTCGCCATAACGGGCAATTTTTTCCACATCGAAACCATCAAACGCGCGGCGATAGTTTTCGCGTTTCCGCAAAATCGTGATCCATGACAGACCGGCTTGCGCACCCTCTAACAGCAGGAATTCAAACAACGTGCGCTCATCATGGCAGGGCACTCCCCATTCGGTGTCGTGATAGGTCATGTAAAGCGGATCGCTGCCACACCAGGGACAACGCACGTGGGTTGTGGATTGCGAAAGTAGTGGGGATTGTTTTTCTTGGCTCATTGCCTGCTTCCTTTTGGGGTACTTGATGATTTTTTTTTGAAAATGGCGAACGATGATAAAAGTTACACGATGTCATCATGATATCAACGGGGTATCGAGTAAAATTATTTTTTTTATCATCAAGAAATAGAAATGGCGTTAATTATTCAGAAATATGGTGGCACCTCGATGGGGTCGCCTGAGCGTATTCGTAATGTAGCTAAACGCGTCTCACGCTGGAAAGCTCAGGGGCATCAGATCGTTGTCGTAGTCTCCGCCATGAGCGGTGAAACTAACCGGCTGGTTGCTTTGGCCCATGAGGTGTCCCCCCAGCCCGACTTGCGCGAGATGGACGCGATGCTTGCCACGGGCGAACAAGTCAGCATCGCTTTGCTGGCGATGGCGTTACGTGATCTTGGCCTGAAAGCCAAGAGCTACACGGGTGGACAGGTAAAGGTTTTGACAGACAGCGCCTTTTCCAAAGCGCGGATTCTGAATATTGAGGAAAGCAACATCCGCCATGATCTGAATAACGACACCGTAGTGATTGTTGCCGGTTTTCAAGGGGTGGATGCGAATGGTAATATCACCACACTAGGCCGTGGTGGTTCCGATACCTCTGGCGTCGCCTTGGCTGCCGCCCTGCACGCGGAAGAATGTCAAATCTATACCGATGTGGATGGCGTATACACCACGGATCCGCGCATCGTACCTGCGGCCAGAAAACTCGATCAAATCACCTTCGAAGAAATGCTGGAAATGGCCAGCCTGGGTTCAAAGGTGTTGCAAATTCGCTCGGTTGAGTTTGCCGGAAAATACAAGGTCAAATTGCGTGTGCTCTCCAGCCTGGAAGAAGAAGGCCAGGAAACTGCCGGCACACTGATCACTTTTGAGGAAGATACCACCATGGAACAACCCATTATTTCAGGGATTGCATTCAATCGCGACGAAGCCAAGTTAACCGTATCGGGCGTGCCTGATCGCCCCGGTATTGCTTACCAAATTCTGGGTCCGATTGCCGACGCCAATATTGACGTCGATATGATTATTCAGAACGTTGGCCATGATGGCTCAACGGACTTTTCATTTACTGTCAATCGCAGTGAATATGCACGAGCAAAGAAGATGTTGGAAGAGCAAATAAAACCTCACGTAGGTGCGCTGAAAATTGACGGGGATAACAAGATTTGCAAGGTATCCGCAGTGGGTGTCGGCATGCGCTCTCACCCCGGTGTAGCCAGCAAAATGTTCCGTACGCTGGCTGAAGAAGGAATCAACATCCAGATGATTTCCACATCCGAGATCAAGATTTCAGTTGTCGTGGATGAAAAGTATCTTGAACTGGCGGTGCGTGCCCTGCATCGTGCATTCGATTTAGACCAAGCCGCCGTCTAGTTTTTTTACTGCACCATGGTTGCATGGTGTGGGGATTGGTGAGGATTGGGGATGGGTTGGCGGGAGGTTAAAAAACACCCAGCGTTAACCCATTTGCCATGAGACTGCCGAGCGCTTCGCAGCGCAGAAGGTCTTCCGTTGAAATGGTTTTTGGACGCAGAATCTCCTCTGCCGTTTGTGCGTGCGTGCAGACAATCAGCGGATCTGCAACAGCACGCAATCGCCAACCTGTGGTAATACGCTCAATCTGTCGAGCAGCATTGTGCCCATCGCTACCCGCGCAAATCATCGTGGCATAGGCTCGGCCAGTGATTTTTTCGAGCGCTGGGTAATAGCAGCGGTCAAAGAAGTCTTTCATCAACCCGGAAACCGCGCCAAGATTTTCTGGTGTCGCAAAAACATAAGCGTCAGCAGCAAGCGCATCATCTGCTGAAGTTTCTGACGCCAATTTGAGCTGTGCGAGAATCTTTCCTTCTGTGTCAGAGTCTTTGGCGCCTTTGATCAAGGCGTGAGCCATCTGCCGAGTACCACCTGTCACTGAGTGATAAACCACAAGCAACGTCTTTTGGGTTTGCATGACGGTCAGCAACGTTAAAGTTTTGCGGTAACCTGGCTAGGTATCAAGCAAGTTCTGTTTCAACAGGACTCTCTCAACCCGTGTTTCAGGTTGTGTCACGGCGTTGTGCCTGAGGATTATTTTTCCTGCAGGGCACTATTCAAGCGTTGGGCACGCGCTTTGGATTCGGCTTTGTTCATTTCAGACACTTGCCGGCCATACGCTTCACGAGCCTCAAGACCACGCTGAGTTGCTTCGATGCTCCGAATGCAACGCCAACGGGTGCCTGTCTTGGTAACCATCCGGCGCATTTCTTCACGTGGATGATGCGTGCGACAGTGGTAGCAATAAACTAGTTCTTTTGTTTCTTTAGTCATGGAAACGCCATTGATTACATTATAACAGTAGTAATTACGATCTATCGAGATCCTTGCCGAACTGTAACAGAGTGCAGCAAAGGGGCCAATTCTGACATATTCGTGTGTTAATTCGTTTTTAGCTACTAAATTCTTATAACGTTTTTAAATCGCCTGCTTACAGTGAGTCAATGATCATTTTATGCAACAGTGTAGTGAAAATCACGCTGCCTGGTGGGCGGTACTGGGATCGAACCAGTGGCTTCCACCGTGTGAAGGTGGCACTCTACCGCTGAGTTAACCGCCCGCGAAAAGAGCCTAGCATTTAATCATAGATGGGCTATCAGGTCAATCGCCTAGCGTCCGGGATGACGTAAAATCAAGCGTCTCCATCTTCCGTTCGTTTTTATTCTTATGACTGTACGCACCCGTTTTGCCCCTAGTCCGACCGGTTTCCTGCATATTGGCGGGGCTCGCACTGCCTTGTTTTCATGGGCCTACGCCCAGCGACATGGCGGAAAGTTTATTCTGCGCATTGAAGATACGGATGTCGAGCGCTCAACACCCGAAGCCGTAAAGGCAATTCTCGATGGCATGCAATGGTTGGGGCTAAACCATGATGAAGGCCCGTTTTACCAGATGCAGCGCATCACGCGTTACAAACAAGTGATAGACGAAATGTTGGCGGCAGGGACTGCCTATCTTTGCTACACCACGCGGGACGAACTGGATGCGCTGCGTGCCGAACAGGAAGCGCGTAAAGAAAAACCGCGTTACGATGGCCGCTGGCGCCCTGATGCTGGCAAAACCTTGGCGCTAGTGCCAGACGGCGTGCCACCCGTCGTGCGCTTTCGTAATCCGACCGATGGTGCGGTGGTTTGGGACGACCAAGTCAAAGGGCGGATTGTGTTTTCCAATGGCGAATTGGATGATTTCATTATCGCCCGCGCCGATGGCACGCCGACCTATAACTTTTGCGTGGTGGTGGATGACTGGGATATGGCAATCACCCATGTGATTCGTGGCGACGATCATGTCAACAACACGCCACGACAGATCAATCTGCTGCAGGCACTGGGTGCGCCCGTGCCTTGTTACGCGCATCTGTCGATGATCCTTGGCGACGATGGTCAGAAATTGTCCAAACGGCATGGTGCGGTGTCGGTGATGCAGTATGACGACGATGGATATTTGCCTGAGGCCGTGCTGAATTATCTGGCTCGTCTTGGCTGGTCGCATGGCGATGAGGAAGTGTTCAGCATGGAACAGTTCACACAGTGGTTCGATCTTGATCACATCACCGCGTCAGCCGCGCAATTCAATACCGAAAAACTCAATTGGCTTAACGCGCATTACATCAAGGCAGCTGACCCGCAACGCTTGGCGGCTGAGGTTGTGCGCCGTTTGGCACGGCAAGGCGTCGCAACAGAGGGTGGCCCGGACGTTGCCAAGGTGGCTGCGCTTTACCGTGACCGGGCGGGCAATCTGAACGAACTGGCTGACGCAGTACACCCGTTTTATGTGCTGGTGCATGCGAGCGAAGAAGCTCGTGCGCAACATCTAACGGAGATTGCACGCAATGCTTTGGCGGCTCTGCGCAATCGCTTAATGGATTGCACATGGCAAGCGGCTGAGCTAGGACAGTTGGTGAAACAGACAGCTGCCGAACTCGGGTTGAAAATGCCGCAGGTAGCAATTCCCCTGCGTGTTGCCTTGCTTGGTTTGCCGCAATCTCCGGCGATTGATGCCGTGTTGGAAGTGCTGGGGCGCGAGCGAGTGCTTGAGCGATTGAATTCTGTGCTGGCCTGATAAATGGCTGGATAAAAAAACGCTTCCGAGTCGCGATGACCGGGAAGCGTTTTGATGATGGGTTTGTGGCAGATTAGCGGCTGATGAGTGTGCCGTTGTCCAGGCGAACTTTGTCACCTTCGCGCCATCCGGGTGATGTCTCGCTAGGGAAGACCTGCGTGGTGCCATCTTCATAGCGTACTACCGTCTCGTAAGTCTGTTTTTTCTTCATGGTTTTTTCAATCTTGTTGCCGGCCAGCGCGCCGCCCAACACGCCGGCGACGGTGGCGACTGTACGGCCGCGGCCTTGGCCGACCTGATTACCCAGCAAGCCACCCACCACGCCACCAGCAACACCGCCCACGCCGCTGCCGTCAGGCTCAACGGTCAGTGTGCGGATTTGCTCGACAACACCACAGTCATGGCACTTTGCGGAGGGTGCAGCTGCAGAAGTCGGCGCTGGTGAGACGGCAGGTTTTGCTTTTTTGGCCACATGTTTCTTTGCAGGCGCGTAACTTTCAGGTTGAACATGCTTTGCCGATTCGCTTGGCATGACGGATTCTGTTGAGTCTGCAATTTTGATGGGATCGGCAAACTCGGCAGTTTTTTCTGCAGCGAGTTCCTGTGTCTGATTGATAGGCGTTTCAAGCTTGGGAGCGGCCGCTGGATTCGGCAGTATGCCAGTCAGGACACCTACGCCAGCCAAAGCAACGGCAGTCACTGCGATGGCTGCAGTGAGTATTAATGGGTGAGTACGGGATTGGGATGGTGTGGTTTGCATAAAACTCTCCTGAGCAATTTCAACGAACAAACAGCATAACTCAGTCAAACAGACAATGGGGAAAACGATACTTGTTGTTACAGATCAGCGCTGCTGCTAACATTTTTACGCCGCAACGCCTGCAGATAAAAACGTGCGGGGTCAATCCGCTTGACCAGCGCTGGTTCAAGCGGCAAAGGCTTGCCTGCTAACTGGCTGGCCAGCAATTCAGCTACCAGCGGTGCCCAGACCAGACCGCGTGCGCCGAGGCCGAGCAGCACATGCAACCCCGGGATGCGTGGCATGGTAGCGAGCGTGGCTTGCTCCATGTCTTTGGCCGATAGCGGCGCGGGGAGGGTACCGACTAGCGGTACGCGATCGCGTGCCGTCGAGCGTATGCCGACGCGACCTGTCAGTGAACGGGCATCAATGCCAAGCGCTGCGCCTGGCAGTAGTTCTTCAAGACGTTGCAGGTTGCCTTCATGATCGCTCAAGCGGCTTTGCAGATCGCTGTCGCCGCTGTCAAAGCTGGCGCCAATACAGATAGCGCCTGATTCTGGCGGTGTTAAATAGCCGGAGCGGCAGAGCACATGACGCAGCGGTGGGTGATTGTCATTACCTGCCAGTTTTTCCAGATAGCTGATCTGGCCACGTATTGGCAGGAGCGTCAGAGGCACGGGGCAGGGCAATAGTGCCTGGGCTGCCTGAGCATTCGCAAGAATCAGATGCGGTGCGCTGCCCAGCAAATTATCGGCGCTGTCAAATATCTGCCAGTCATCGATGGTTTGCTCTAGCCGTGCCACTGTGACGCTATAGTGCGTTTCGATGCGTTCACCACCTAACGCAAGCAGGGCGTTGCATAAACTCACCGGGTCGACCCAGCCTCCTTCAGGGAACCACCAGCCGCCATGTGCCAGTGGGCGGCCTATTTGCGCTTCGGCAGCTGCATGATTTAGAAAGCTGACCAGCTTTGCAGGCAGATTCAATTCATTTAGCGTGGCACATTGCAGCAATTCATGTTCGGCATCGCGCGCAATATGCAGCACACCGCAGGGCGACCAGCGCACGCCAGGAAGCTCAGTCAAACGGCGCAGCGCATACAGGTAGCAGGCACGTGAAAGCCGCGCTGCTGGCGCATCATCTCTGGTCAGCAGCGGCAGCAATACGCCGGAAGGGTTGCCCGAAGCTTCTTGCGCCGGTGCGGCGTTGCGCTCGTATAGATCAACCTGCCAGCCACGCTTGGCCAGCCGTTCGCTGATCGCAACGCCTGCGAGCCCTGCGCCGATGACCAGGGCTTTATGCTTGCTGTGCATAAAAAAGTCGGCGCTGGCGGGACGGCGGCTTTACTTTATTCAGGACGCATTTGCGGAAACAGGATCACATCGCGGATGGACGCGGAATCGGTGAGCAGCATGATTAGCCGGTCGATGCCGATACCGCAGCCGCCGGTGGGTGGCAAGCCATATTCAAGGGCGCGAATGTAGTCGGCGTCATAAAACATGGCTTCCTCATCACCGGCTTCCTTGGCTTTGGCTTGTTCCTGAAAGCGCGCAGCCTGGTCTTCCGGATCGTTCAATTCGGAAAAACCATTGGCGATTTCGCGGCCGACAATAAACAGTTCAAAACGTTCGGTGACTTCCGGATTACTGTCACTGCGCCGCGCCAGGGGCGAGACTTCGGCGGGATAGTCGATGATGTAGGTGGGTTCCCACAATTCGGCTTCGGTGGTTTCTTCGAACAAGGCCAGTTGCAAGCCGCCTAGTCCAGCATTGCAAAGATGGGGGGCGTTAAGATCGCACTTCAAATCAGCCAGCTTTTGCCGCAGCCAGGCGATGTTATTTAGTTGCTCAAATGAATAACCGGGGTGATACCGATTAATGGCGCCGACGATGGTGAAGCGAGCAAAGGGTTTGGATAAATCCAGCGTGCGGCCTTGATATTCGAACACTTCGGTGCCCAACGCCTCGCGTGCCGAATGGCGCAACAGGCCTTCAGTGAAGTCCATCAGTTGACGATAGTCGGTATAGGCTTCGTAAAACTCCATCATGGTGAATTCGGGGTTATGGCGTGGCGAGAGTCCTTCGTTCCTGAAATTGCGATTGACTTCGAACACTTTCTCGAAACCGCCGACGACGAGGCGCTTCAGATATAGCTCAGGTGCAATGCGCAAGAACAATTCCATGTCCAGCGCATTGTGATGCGTCTTGAAGGGTTTGGCTGCTGCACCACCGGGAATTGGGTGCATCATCGGCGTTTCGACTTCCAGAAAACCGTGATGCGTCATGTAGTTGCGGATGGATTGCACCATACGGCTGCGTGCAACGAAAGTGAGGCGTGTCTGCTCGTTGATGATGAGGTCGACATAGCGATTGCGATATTTCTGCTCGATATCGGTCAAGCCATGAAATTTTTCCGGCAGCGGTCGCAAGGATTTGGTCAGCAGACGAAGCTCGCTGCAATGTACAGTGAGCTCACCGGTTTTGGTTTTCATCAATGTGCCTGCGCAGCCAATGATGTCACCGCTATCCCAATGTTTGAATGCACTGTGTTCCGCTTCGCCGATGGAATCGTTACTGATAAAAAGCTGAATGCGTCCGGACATATCCTGAATCGTCGCGAAACTGGCCTTGCCCATCACGCGCTTGAGCATGATGCGGCCGGCCACTTTGACGGTGATCGGTGTCGCTTCAAGTTCTTCGCGAGTTTTTGTGGCGTAGAGTTCATCCAAGCGCCCCGCAAGGTTTTCGCGGGAAAAGTCGTTAGGAAACGCCTGGCCTGACGCGCGCCATGCAGTGAGCTTTTCGCGCCGTTCAGCGATCAGGCGGTTTTCATCGACAGGAATAACAGGTTGTTCGCTCATGGGAATCGTCCGATGTTTGCGTGAAATGGTTGCATAAAATTATGGCGTGAGAAATTACACGCCTTGTTTCAGGCTGGCTTCAATAAATGGGTCAAGATCGCCATCGAGCACTTTTTGCGTGTTCGAGGTTTCGACATTGGTGCGTAAATCCTTGATACGGCTTTGATCTAACACGTAGCTGCGAATCTGGTGCCCCCAGCCGACGTCAGTCTTGCCGGCTTCGAGTTTGTCGGCGGCAGCTTTTCTTTTGCGCATTTCTTCTTCATACAGGCGTGACTTCAACATTGTCATGGCTTCGGCACGGTTGCGATGCTGCGAGCGGTCATTCTGACATTGCACGACGATGCCGGACGGCATATGCGTGATGCGGATAGCCGAATCGGTTTTGTTGATGTGCTGGCCGCCCGCACCACTGGCGCGAAAGGTATCGACGCGCAAATCGGCCGGATTGATATCGATTTCTATGGAATCGTCAATTTCAGGGTACACATACAAGCTGGCAAATGAGGTGTGTCGCCCGCCCGATGAATCAAAAGGGCTTTTGCGCACCAGGCGATGCACGCCTGTTTCGGTGCGTAATAAACCGTAAGCGTAGTCCCCCGTGATTTTCAGCGAGGCGCTGCGAATTCCGGCCACATCGCCTTCAGTTTCTTCGAGTACTTCCACTTTGAAGCCCTTGATTTCGCAGTAGCGCAAGTATTGCCTGAGCAACATGCTGGCCCAGTCGCATGCTTCGGTGCCGCCCGCGCCGGCCTGTATATCAATAAAGCAGTTATTGGCATCAGCCGGGTTGTTGAACATGCGGCGGAATTCAAGGCCGCTGACTTCCTGTTCTATGGCAACCAAATCGTTTTCGACTGCGCTGAGCGTCTCTTCGTCATCCTCGCCTTTGGCCAGATCAAATAACTCGTGTCCGTCGATCAGTTGCTGCGTGATCCGATCCAGGCTCAGCACAACGGATTCCAGGGTTTTGCGTTCCCGGCCCAAAGCTTGTGCTTTTTCCGCATCGTCCCAGATTTTTGGGTCTTCTAGTAAGCCAATGATTTCTTCAAGCCGCGATGCCTTGGCATCGTGGTCAAAGATACCTCCGTAGTTCTTGAGCACGCATTTTCAGGTTGCTGATGTGGTTGGCAACGGCATTGATGCGTTCGGCTTCCATGAAAATCCCTTAACTTTGAAAAGCAAAATTATACTGCGCAGCATCTTCTTGATGCTTGCCATCAAGAGGCATTTTTTGCCTATTTGGTGTCAGCGGGATTTTTTGCCTTTGCCAAATCGTCCATCTGGCGAAGATTTTCTTCGCGGGTAAAAATTTCCGCTATCATTGAAATTTCCCGCACCTGCATTTTTATGGCTAAATATGTTTTCGTTACCGGTGGTGTCGTGTCCAGTCTGGGCAAAGGCATCGCTGCTGCAAGTTTGGGCGCGATTCTCGAATCGCGTGGCCTCAAGATCACGCATCTCAAGCTTGATCCCTACATCAATGTCGATCCCGGCACCATGTCGCCATTCCAGCATGGTGAGGTATTCGTCACCGAAGATGGTGCCGAAACCGATCTTGATCTTGGCCATTATGAGCGATTTACCAGTGCCAAGATGGGCCGTCGCAATAATTTCACCACTGGCCAGATTTACGAATCGGTTATAAAAAAAGAGCGTCGTGGCGATTACTTAGGAAAAACTGTTCAAGTAATTCCTCACATTACCGATGAAATAAAACAGTACATCAAGCGCGGTGCTGAAGGTGCAGATGTGGCGATTGTCGAAGTCGGCGGTACGGTGGGTGATATTGAATCCCTGCCGTTCCTCGAGGCTATTCGTCAAATGGGTATTCAGGAAGGTAAAAATAATGCCTGTTACATCCATCTCACGTTGGTACCCTGGATACCTACGGCAGGTGAATTGAAAACCAAGCCAACCCAGCATTCGGTGAAAGAACTGCGCCAGATTGGTATTCAGCCGGATATTCTGCTGTGCCGTGCCGACCGACCTTTACCAGCGGACGAGCGCGCAAAAATTGCGCTATTCACCAATGTGCAGCCGGAAGCCGTGATTTCCGCACTCGATGCCGACAGTATTTACAAGATTCCATCCATGCTGCACGACCAGATGCTGGACGAAATTGTCTGCCACACACTGGGCATCCTCGCTCGGGCGGCTGATCTCTCCGTCTGGAACAAGCTGATTGATGCACTTGAACATCCGGAAGACGAAGTGAATATCGCCTTTGTCGGCAAGTATGTCGATCTCACCGAATCCTATAAATCCCTGACCGAAGCCCTCGTGCATGCAGGCATCCACACGCGTAGCCGAGTGAAGGTGCATTACATTGATTCCGAAATGCTGGAAAAGCACGGTTGTGATGTGCTGGTAGCCATGGATGCGATTCTTGTTCCCGGCGGCTTTGGTCGGCGTGGTACCGAAGGCAAGATTGCGGCCATTCGCTACGCACGTGAAAACAAGGTGCCGTATCTTGGCATCTGCTTGGGCATGCAGCTTGCCGTGATCGAGTTTGCGCGCAATGTCGCTGGACTGGCTGATGCGCACAGTACGGAATTTGATGCCGCTAATCCGCATCCGGTGATTGCGCTGATTACCGAATGGCTGGATCATGAAGGCAAAATCGAACAGCGCGATGCTCATTCCGATATGGGCGGCACCATGCGTCTCGGCGGACAAAAATGCCTGCTCAAAGAGGGCTCACTAGCCCGCAAAATCTACGGCCAAGACGTGATTACCGAACGTCATCGCCATCGCTACGAAGTGAATAATGCTTACCTGCCGCGCTTGGAGCAGGCCGGGTTGATTGTTTCCGGCGTTTCAGCCGAAGGCAAGCCACTATGCGAAATGGTTGAGCTATCGGAAAGCCAGCATCCGTGGTTTGTCGGGTGTCAGTTCCATCCGGAATTCACATCCAACCCGCGTAACGGCCATCCGCTGTTCATTGCTTACGTAAAGTCGGCGCTAATGGCACGCCGCGAAGCAAATACCCCTGGGGTGCGGCAAGCAAAGAATACTCAGCAGGTTAAAGCATGAAGCTCTGCCATTTCGATGCCGGCCTGGATCAACGCTTGTTCCTCATCGCGGGCACATGCGTTATCGAATCCCGGCAGATGGCGCTGGATACGGCAGGGCAATTGAAAGAAATTTGCGCCGCGTTAGGCATTAACTTTATCTACAAATCATCTTACGACAAGGCCAATCGCAGCTCCGGCAAGTCCTTTCGCGGGTTGGGTATGGATACTGGCCTGGCGATTCTTGCCGAGGTTAAACAACAAATTGGCGTGCCGGTGTTGACCGACGTGCATGCAGAAGACGAGATTGCGGCTGTTGCCAGCGTGGTCGATGTGCTGCAAACGCCGGCTTTTCTGTGTCGCCAAACGGATTTCATTCAGGCTTGCGCGGCGTCAGGCAAGCCGGTGAATATCAAGAAGGGTCAGTTTCTTGCGCCGGGCGATATGAAACATGTCGTTGCCAAAGCCAAAGAAGCCAATGCAGGAGCCGACACCATCATGGTCTGCGAACGTGGTGTGTCATTCGGCTACAACAATCTGGTCTCCGATATGCGCAGCCTGGCCATCATGCGCGAAACCGCTTGTCCTGTGGTATTTGATGGAACGCATTCCGTGCAATTGCCAGGCGGGCAGGGCGCATCTTCCGGCGGGCAACGCGAGTTTGTTCCTGTGTTGGCGCGTGCGGCAGTGGCGGTGGGTATTTCCGGGTTGTTCATGGAAACCCACCCCAACCCTGCCGAAGCATTATCGGATGGCCCCAATGCCTGGCCGCTAGCGGATATGCCGGAACTTCTGGAAACTTTGCTTGAACTGGATGCTGCGGTTAAACGCCGCGGCTTTGCAGCACATTTTTAACAACTCTTCCAAGGATTACCATGAGTGCAATTGTCGATGTCGTCGCCCGCGAAATTCTGGATTCGCGCGGCAATCCTACTGTCGAAGCGGACGTGTTGCTCGAATCCGGCATCATGGGCCGCGCTGCCGTGCCATCGGGTGCATCCACCGGCTCGCGTGAAGCCATCGAGCTGCGCGATGGCGATACCGGTCGTTACCTCGGCAAAGGCGTCGAGCGCGCCGTTGAAAATGTGAACACCGAAATTTCTGAAACCATCATCGGGCTGGATGCTGAAGAGCAAGCCTTTATTGATCAATCGCTGATTGAGCTGGATGGCACGGACAACAAATCGCGCCTCGGTGCCAATGCCATTCTGGCCGTCTCGATGGCGGTAGCCAAAGCGGCCGCGGAAGAAGCTGGCCTGCCCTTGTATCGCTACTTTGGTGGTTCCGGCCCGATGCAAATGCCGGTGCCGATGATGAATGTCATCAATGGCGGCGCGCACGCCAACAATAATCTGGATATTCAGGAATTCATGATCGTGCCGGTCGGTGCGCAGTCTTTCCGCGAAGCGCTGCGTTGCGGCGCCGAAGTTTTCCAGCACCTGAAAAAACTGGTGGACAAGAAGGGCTACCCCACCACCGTGGGCGACGAAGGCGGCTTTGCGCCGAATGTATCGGGTAATGATGAAGCGATCGAACTCATCCTGCGCGCCATCGAGGCCGCCGGCTACACGCCGGGCCAGGATGTGGTGCTGGCACTGGATTGTGCCGCCTCCGAGTTTTACCGTGACGGCCGCTATGTGCTCGCCTCTGAAAAACTCGAACTCTCTTCCGAGGGTTTTACAGATTATCTGGCGACACTGGCCGACCGCTATCCCATTATCAGCATTGAAGACGGCATGAGCGAGGCTGATTGGCCAGGCTGGAAGCTACTCACCGAGCGTCTGGGCAAGAAAGTGCAAATCGTCGGCGACGATGTGTTCGTCACCAATCCCAAAATTCTCAGTGAAGGCATTCAGCAAGGCATCGCCAATTCCATTCTCATCAAGATCAATCAGATCGGCACGTTGACCGAAACTTTCGCTGCTGTCGAAATGGCCAAGCGCGCGGGCTACACATCCGTCATTTCGCATCGCTCGGGGGAGACCGAGGATTCAACCATTGCTGATATTGCCGTGGGCCTGAATGCCTTGCAGATCAAGACAGGGTCGCTATCTCGCTCGGACCGCATCGCCAAGTACAACCAGCTGCTGCGCATTGAAGAAGATCTCGGCGGCACGGGTGGTTACCCTGGTCTTGGCGCGTTTTACAACCTGCGTAAATAAATCCCTGCTCAATGAGCCGGCTGACCTGGCTGCTAGTCGTCCTCATCGCCCTGTTGCAATACCCATTGTGGCTGGGCAAGGGCGGCTGGCTTCGCGTTTGGGATACCAGCCGACAATTGGACGCGCAGCGCGAGGCTAATCAGAAACTGGAAGAGCGTAACGCCGGGCTGGATGCCGAAGTGCGCGATTTAAAGTCCGGCCTGGATGCGATTGAGGAACGTGCGCGGTTTGAGCTGGGCATGATCAAAAACGGCGAGATATTTGTTCAGGTGCCGCAACAGGCGCCACAAAAAGCATCGTCCGCCGTTGCGCCAGCGCCGTCCAGAGACGGACTCAAGACTTTTCAGCCAAGCCGCTAAATCTGTTGTCAGGAAACCATTTAGAAGCTAGACTCGTCCCCATGCGACGCTTCATTGTGTTCCTCATGCTATTCCTGCTTCCATTCCAGATATCCTGGGCTGTAGCAGCCAACTATTGTGAGCATGAGCATGGGCAGGACAAGGAAACCATCTCGTACTTCGGCCACCACGATGACGAGCACAAGGCTTCGCCCGACACACCTGACGATAGCCGATACGATTTTGCTCATGATCACTGTCATCTGTTGAGTTTTTTGGGCGTTCTGAGTGCCAACACGTTCGCCATGAGTGATTCTTTGCAGCCGTCGTTGCATTCCGCCGGTGGGCCCCGCTATCCTTCTCTTGCCCCGGATAAACCCGAGCGCCCCAAATGGTCCGTTCCCGCCTGATACGGCGAGACGGCTAACATTTTTAGGCGCGTAACAGCACAAACACAGTGTAACGCCGCCCCGTTTCGTCGAGTTCATTCTTTTATTTTTGGAGAATTCGATGCGAAGATGTCTATTGCCGCTTGGGTTGGCGGCGCTGTTTTTCAATCCTGCTTTTGCACAAACTCTCGCTACCACACCTGTTGGCGCAGCCGAGAGACCCGCCAAATTCCCTGTTCCCCAAAAGCAGATACAGGCGCTTGGCATACAAACCACGCCTTTGCAGAATCAAGCCGATTCCGTGCGGGCAAGTTTTCCTGCCCAAGTGATAGTACCGCCGGACCGGGAACAAGTTGTCAGCTCCCCGGTCGCCGGTCTGATTTTGCAAGTCCTGGTGCAGCCTAACGAGACGGTACGCCGGGGAACGGCACTGATACGGATTGTCAGCCCGGAGCTGGGCCAGCTGCAATTGCAATTGTTGCAAGCGGTAGCGCGCATAACTTTGGCGCGTCAGACGGCGCAACGCGAACAGGCGTTGTTTGATGAAGGCATCATCCCACAGCGCCGAGTGCAAGAGGCGCAGGCCGGTTTGAAGGAAATCGAAGCCGCGCTTAATCAGGCCAAGGCGGCGCTGCGCTTAAGCGGCATGTCAGCTGCGACGATCGAGCGCATTGCAGCTTCCGGCAAGCCGCAAGACAGCATTACGCTGGCCGCGACGCAGGCCGGGATCGTGACCGAAATTGCGGTCAAGCCTGGCCAACGGGTTGACGCTGCAACAGCATTGCTGCATGTGGCGCAAATCGACTCCCTTTGGCTGGATATCCAGCTTCCAGCGTCGGAAAGCGGGAGTTGGCCGGTCGGTTCGAAGCTCAAGGTGGCGGGACGCGACATCACGGCACGCATCCTGAGCGCCAGCCCGACTGTTTCGTCCAGCAGCCAGACGATAGTGCTGCGGGCAGCCATTGAAGGCAAGACCGGCCAGGTGCGGCCTGGCGAGTTTGTGACGGTCGAGCTGCCCATCGCGGCTACTCAAGACAGTTGGGACGTGCCACTATCCGCCGTGGCCCATGACGGCAAGCAGGCTTACCTGTTTGTCCGTACCTCGGACGGTTTTGCAGCCCGGCCGGTAAAGATCGTGGTCAGCGCCGGACAGCGCGTGCGCGTGCAAGGTCCGCTTAAAGTTGGCGAGCAGATTGCTGTCAGCGGTGTGGTGGTGCTCAAGGGCGCCTGGCTTGATGCCAAGGAGAGCAAATAATGCTTTCCCGCCTTGTCCAGTTCTCTTTGTCACAGCGCCTGTTCATTCTGCTGGCGACGTTGATTGTTGCCGGTGCGGGATGGGTTGCCTACTTGGGATTGCCGATTGATGCCTTCCCCGATGTGTCGAGTACCCAGGTCAAGATCATCATGAAGGCGCCGGGTATGACTCCGGAAGAAGTCGAAAACCGTATCGCGGTGCCAATCGAGTTTGAAATGCTTGGCATTCCGAAAACCAAAATTCTGCGTTCGATCACCAAGTACGGTCTGGTCGATGTGACCATCGACTTCGAGGATGGCACCGATATTTATTGGGCACGCCAGCAAGTCAACGAACGCCTGAGCGGTCTGACGGGAAGTCTGCCGGGTGGCATCACCGGCGGCATGGCGCCGATCACCACCCCGCTGGGGGAAATGTTCATGTTCACGGTCGAAAGCGAGGCACTGTCTCTGGCCGAACGGCGCAGCCTGCTCGATTGGGTGATCCGGCCGGCGCTGCGCACTGTGCCTGGCGTCGCCGACGTGAATGCGCTGGGCGGCGTGGTGCGGGCCTTTGAGGTTGTGCCCGATCCGGTCAAGCTGGCCGCCAGCGGCGTGACCATAGCTCAGTTCAGGGAGGCGATTGATGCCAACAACCGCAACGATGGCGCAGGCCGGCTCGGTGAAGGCGATGAAGTGCTGCTGGTGCGCGGCGAAGGCCTCATCACCAGCCTGGACGATTTGCGCGCGGTGGTAGTGGCGATGAAGGATGGTGCGCCGATGCTCGTCGGTAATCTGGCCGAGGTCAAGATCGGCACCGTCACGCGTTACGGCGTGGTGACGCAAAGCGGCCAGGGCGAGGCCGTCGAAGGACTGGTGCTGGGGCTGCGTGGCGCCAATGCGCAACAGGTCGTCGAAGGCGTACGCAAGAAACTGGCTGAACTGCAACCGACGCTGCCGCAAGGTGTGCAGGTCAAGACTTTCTACGACCGGGCATCGCTGGTCACCAAGGCAGTCGGTGCGGTCTCATCCGCGCTGCTCGAAGCCACCGTTCTGGTCATCGTGCTGCTGGTGCTGTTTCTCGGCAATCTGCGCGCGGCGTTGACCGTCGCGCTGGTGCTGCCCCTGGCGGCGCTGATCACTTTCATCCTGATGCGCGGCTTTGGCATGTCGGCCAACCTGATGAGCCTGGGCGGCCTGTCCATCGCCATCGGCATGCTGGTCGATGCCGCCGTGGTGGTGGTCGAAAACATCGTGCAGCGCTTGGCGACTGATCCTACAGCTGGCAAGCTGCCACGGTTGCATACGATTTATCGCGCGGTGCGCGAGGTTGCGGTCCCGGTCACCTCCGGGATATTGATTATCATCACCGTATTTCTGCCGCTGCTCACTTTGCAAGGCCTGGAAGGAAAATTCTTCGTGCCGGTGGCGCTCACCATCGTGTTCGCCCTGGCCGGCTCGCTGTTGTTGTCGCTGACCGTCATTCCGGTGCTGGCGTCGTACCTGTTACGTGAGGTCAAGCACGAAGAGCCGTGGTTACCGCGCAAACTGCTGGCACTCTACGAGCCGGCTTTGGCCTGGGGCCTGCGCCGGCAGCGCGTTGTCGTCGCGGTGGCGATAGCGATGTTGCTGGCGGCCGGGGTGATTTATACACAGGTTGGCAAGACCTTCATGCCGACGATGGACGAAGGCGACCTGATCGTCGGCATCGAGAAACTACCTTCGATCAGCCTGGAACAAAGCGCTGCGCTCGACCTGAAAATCCACCAGGCCATCATGCAAGCCATTCCCGAGGTGATCGGCACCGTGGCGCGTGCCGGCTCCGATGAAATCGGCCTCGACCCGATGGGCCTCAACCAGACCGACACCTATCTGCTGCTGAAGCCGCAAGACGAATGGCGTCTGAAGAGCAAGGAAGCGCTGATGGATGAGGTGCGCAAGGTGCTCGACCCCATGCCCGGCATCAAGTACAGCTTCACCCAGCCGATCGAGATGCGCGTATCGGAAATGATCATCGGCGTGCGCGGCGATCTGGCGGTCAAAATCTTCGGTGCCGACCTCGACAAGCTCAATGAGCTTGCAGGCCAGGTTGAAGCGCTGCTCAAGACGGTGCCCGGCAATCAGGATGTGTATACGGTGCAGAACGACGGCGTGCAGTACTTGAGGGTTGTAGTAGACCGCTTGCCGGCCGGCCGTCTGGGCTTGAGCGTCGAAGAGATTCAGGATGCGCTGCGCACGCAGGTCGAGGGTCAGCGGGCCGGTATCGTGATCGAGGGCAACCGCCGCACGCCAATCGTAGTGCGTGGCGCTGAGTCTGTGCGCATGTCACCATCTGACTTCGGGGCCATGCGCGTCACCACCAAGGATGGAAATACGGTTCCGCTGAGCAGCGTTGCCACGCTGGAACGTACCGCAGGCCCGGTCAAGATCGACCGCGAAATGGGCAGCCGCTACAGCGTAGTCATCGCCAATGTCGGCGGTCGTGACCTAGTTGGTTTCGTCGAAGAGGCCAAGGCGCTCGTTGTACAGAAAGTGTCGCTGCCCGCTGGCTACCGTATCACTTGGGGCGGACAGTTCGAGAATCAGCAGCGTGCTGCAGCTCGGCTGACTATTGTTGTGCCGGTTGCGCTTGGGCTTATCTTCGTACTGCTGTTCTCGACCTTTGGTTCAGTGCGACAAGCGCTGCTTATCCTCAGCAATGTCCCGTTTGCGCTAGTCGGCGGCATTGTCGCCTTGTGGATCACGGGCGAATATCTGTCGGTACCGGCGTCCGTAGGCTTTATTGCGCTACTCGGCATCGCGGTGTTGAACGGCGTCATGCTGGTCAGCTATTTCAATCAACTGCACAGCGAAGGGATGAAGTTGAGCGAAGTCATCATTCAGGGAACCAAGCGGCGTTTGCGGCCGGTGCTGATGACTGCTGCCATTACGGCGTTCGGACTTATCCCGCTGCTGTTCGCCACCGGGCCGGGTTCGGAGATTCAACGGCCTCTCGCCATCGTGGTGATTGGTGGCCTGATGACTGCCACGGCGCTAACGCTGATGCTGCTGCCCATCCTTTATTTGCGTTTTGCATTTCCTCAACAGGGAGGCTCCAATGACTGAATCTGGGTCTGAACTTTGTCTAACATTGCTATGTCCGCCAGCGATCGAGGAAAAACTACTCGATCTGCTGCTCATGTTGTCCAACACAACGATTTTCACCAGCACGCCCACGGCTGCACATGGGTTGGTTGCCGGTAATCTGAGCCAAACCGAACAGGTCATGGGTCGGGCGCAGGCCACAGAAATACAGGTGATCTTTGCAGCAGCCGAAAAAGCGGCGCTGCTCGATGCCATTCGTCAGCAATTCGCCGGCGCAGGCCTGCGCTACTGGGTGACGACAGTCGTCGAAGCAGGAGAAATCGCATGATGATGATCCGATTATTCTTGATTGGCCTGTTGGCCGTCTCCGGTGCGGTGCAGGCATTGCAGCCCGCGAATCCGCCCGGATTTTTGCCAGCCGAAATTGCACGGCCATTGCTCGATCAGGACCCCCGCGTCGTTGCCGCGCGCGCCGGCCTGGATGTCGCTCTGCAAGAAGCGGGCATCCTCGATAAATCTCCCTACGAATGGACCTCACGCGTGTTGAGTCAGCAGCGCAGGACAGAAAGCGGCCCCCGCTACAACGAATGGAACATCGGCGTTGAGCGAACGATCCGCCTGCCTAGCAAAGCCGCGGCTGATCGCAATATCGGCAAGGCAACCGTCGAAGAGTCCCAGGCGCGCTATGGCGCGGCGCTACAGGAAGCAGCTCGTGAGCTGATGGCATTGTGGGTGGACTGGCTCGCAGCAGAACGCGCCCGCGAGTTAACCGGGAGCGGCCTTCAGGCGGCGCAGGCAAGCCTAGCGGCCGTGGAAAAGCGTGTCCGCGCCGGCGACGCCTCGAAATTGGACTTGAGCATCGCCGGCGCCGAACTGGCCGAGCAGAAGCGCATGTACAACGATGCAAAGACGCAGGCTTCCTCAACCTGGTCACGTCTGTCCACGCGCTTTCCCGGAGTTGGGCGTCAGATCATGGCGCTACCCATGCCATTGCCGCTTGAGGAAAGTACGGCGTCCTGGCGTGACCGCATCCTTGCTCAAAGCGATGAACTGAAGGTCGTGCAGACGCAAATGCGCGCAGCGCAAAGTTATGCAGAACGCGCGCGCGCGGACAAGACTCCCGATCCGACGTTGGGGGTTTATACGGCCTCGGAGGTCGGCGGCCGCGAGCGCATTGCCGGAATCACGATCAGCATTCCCATTCCCGGGAGTGTACGTGACTCGCGCAGCGCCAAGGCGATTGCTGCCGTTGAGGTGTCGCGTCAGGAAGTCGAACTCAGGAAGCGCCAGCTTGAGGCGGAGATTGTCAGCGCTATCACGATTGCGCGGGGTGCCTATGACAGCCTGCAAATTGCCAGCGAAGGCGCGGCAGCCATGCAGCAGAACGCCAGTCTGATGCAGCGGGCCTATGCGCTCGGCGAGGCCGAACTGCAAGCCCTTTTGCTGGCGCGCCGCCAGGCGACTGCGGCGATGAGTAGTGCGTTACAAGCGCAAGTCACGGCCCTGAAAGCCTACTATGGGCTGCTCGTCGACGCGCACTTGATTTGGGATTTGAAACATGACTAGCACAGCGGCGATTACCTTTGCTGCAACGGTTCAAGGCCGCTTTGCGGCTAATGCGGCAAACTCATTGGTAGTGTAGCCTATCGCGCTGTAATCACCTGGCTCCAAGGAGCAGCACCATGACCGAAAAACTGAAGTTGGATCTATTCGTGGTTTTGCCGGATGTCGCTGATGAGCGCGACGCCTGCGTAGGGCGGCTGACTAGATTGCTGCAGGCCGAAGGCTTGGAAAAGGTACACCTGGTCCACGAAGGCGGCAGCACCCGCCTGTGCCTGCACTACGATCCGCAGCAGTTCAGCGTGGGCCGGGTGCGCGAGCTGGCACAAGCAGCCGGGGCCAAGTTCGGCAGCCACTATCGTCATGAGAACCTGCGTATCGACGGCATGGACTGCCCCACCTGCGCCACCGTGATCGAGCACGCGCTGCAACGCGTAGACGGCGTGCTGGAAGCCTCTGTGAGCTATACCGCCGAGCGCCTGCGCCTGGAGTACAACAGCGAGAAAATTGATCGTCCGGCAATTGTTCGGCGTATCCAGGTGCTCGGTTATGCTGTGCTGGAGGAAGGCCACGAGGCCGGGTGGTTCGCCGGACATCGCGAGCTTATTTTTAGCGGCATTGCGGGCTTGCTGTTGCTAGTCGGCTGGCTTGCAGGTCTCGCCGGCGCACCACGTGGCCTATCGCTCGGCCTTTTATTGGGCGCGTACGTGGCAGGGGGTTTCTACACCCTGCGCGATGCCTGGCAGAGTTTGAAGAGCCGCCGCTTCGACATCGATACCCTGATGATCGTCGCAGCGGCCGGGGCAGCAGCGCTCGGCGCCTGGGTAGAAGGCGCGCTCCTGTTGTTCCTGTTCAGCCTGGGCCATGCGCTGGAACACATGGCCATGGACCGTGCGCGCAAGGCCATCGAGGCGCTGGCGGAGCTCGCCCCCAAGACCGCCATCGTGCAGCGGGATGCCGTGGAGATCGAGGTGCGGGTGGAAGACTTGCAGCGCGGCGACCGAGTGATCGTCAAACCGGGCCAGCGCATCCCCGCCGATGGCCAGGTAGCATCGGGTAACTCGGCGGTGGACCAAGCTCCGGTCACCGGTGAATCCATGCCGGTGGACAAACAGCCGGGCGACAAGGTATTCGCCGGTACGGTCAACGGCGAGGGTGCGCTGGTCGTCGAGGTGACCAAGCTGGCGCGGGAGAGCACGCTATCGCGTATGGTGGAAATGGTGGCTGAAGCGCAGACGCAGAAATCCCCCACCCAGAGATTCACCGATCGCTTTGAGCGGATATTCGTACCCATTGTGTTGGTGGGGGTCGCGCTGCTCATAGCGCTTCCGCCGCTGTTTGGTTTCCCCTTCGCCGAATCCTTTTACCGCGCCATGGCGGTGCTGGTAGCGGCTTCCCCCTGCGCGCTGGCCATCGCTACCCCGTCGGCAGTGCTGTCCGGCATCGCGCGTGCCGCGCGTGGTGGCGTACTGATCAAGGGTGGTGTGCATCTGGAAAATCTGGGCGTGCTAACCGCCATCGCTTTCGACAAGACCGGCACCTTGACCATCGGCAAGCCAAAATTGACCGATGCCGTCGCCGTCAGCGGAAACGAGGAACGTCTGCTGACCGTCGCCGCCGCGTTAGAAAGTCGCAGCGCCCATCCCCTGGCGCAGGCGGTGGTGGCGGCAGCGAAGGAGCGCGGTTTAAGTTGGAGTGAGGCAGGTGAGGTCGAAGCCGTGACTGGAAAAGGCGTGCGCGCCGAATTCGATGGGAAAAAGATAATCATCGGTAACGCCAAGTTGTTTGACGGCCAATCCATCCCCGAGGCGGTTCAGCAGCACGCATTGCGTCTCCAAACGGAAGGCAAAACCATCATGCTGATCCAGGCGGACGGGCAGTTTCTGGGTATCCTGGGCTTGGCCGACACGCCGCGAGAGGATGTGCGCGGGGTGCTGGAACGGCTGCATCAACTCGGCATCCGCAAAACCATCATGCTCACTGGGGACAACGAAGGCGTGGGCCGTGCTATCGCCAACACGGTTGGCTTGGACGAAGTGAAAGCGGGACTGTTGCCGGAAGACAAGGTCAAGGCCATGCAAGATCTGGAGCAACACTACGGCCAGGTGGCCATGGTCGGTGACGGGGTAAACGATGCCCCGGCCATGGCGCGCGCCACGGTCGGCATCGCCATGGGTGGCGCCGGCACCGATGTGGCGCTGGAAACCGCGGACGTCGCGCTGATGGCCGACGATCTCTCCAAGCTGCCCTTTGCCGTGGCCTTGAGTCGTGCAGCGAGACGCATTATTCGCCAGAACCTGTGGGTGTCGCTGGGCGTGGTGGCGCTGTTGATTCCTGCTACTCTGTTTGGCTGGGTGGGCATCGGCGTGGCGGTATTGATACATGAGGGCTCGACTATCGTCGTCGTGCTCAATGCGCTGCGACTACTGACCTATCATGAGCAACAATAGAAACGGGCACAGGTGCTGGTCAAACTACGGCGATTGTTGATGATGGCGCTGGGGTATCTACTAGGCTTTATCTCTTAAGAGGTTCCTGCGCCCGATAGCGATGTTGCTGCCGTCTCGTCAGCGCCGACTTTTCAACTGGCCTGCGTGATATTCGTCAATGTCTCGCGATAACGGCGAGCGTTCGCCACATAAAGCTCCACGCTGTACACAATGCGCGCGACTTCCTCGTCCGTCAATTCGCGCACCACCTTGCCGGGTGAGCCCATCACCAGCGAGCGCGGCGGGATGATCTTGCCTTCAGGGATCAATGAATTGGCACCGATCAGGCTTTGCTCGCCGATCACTGCGCCATTCAAAATCACGCTCTTGATGCCGATCAACGAGCCTTCGCCGATAGTGCAGCCATGCAGCATCACCAGATGGCCTACGGTGACATTGGCCCCGATGGTGAGCTGAATACCTGCATCGGTATGCAACACCGAGCCATCCTGGATGTTGCTGTTCTCGCCCACGCGCAACTGATCAGTATCGCCGCGTAGCACGGCATTCCACCAGATGCTGCTGTTGTCGCCCAGTATCACATCACCGATAACGGTGGCGTTAGGGGCGATCCAAGCGTTTTTGCCGATAACCGGCTGTTTGTCAGTCAGCGAGTAAATCGGCATTCACGTTCTCCAGGTTGACTTTCTTTTCAGCGATCGCGTTTTTTCCACTCAGGCTTTTTGCCATCGGTTTTTCCACCCCATTCCTTTTTCGCCCGTACAGGGCCTGCAGGACGGGGGGGGCGGGTATCCGGATATTCACCTGGCTCGGTAATCCGGGCTTTTAACGCAAACTGGCGCACGCGAATACGGCGCAGTACGTCCATAACATCTGCTGGTAGATCAGCGGGCAATTCAACCGTGCTGAAATCATCAAACAGATTGATCTGGCCGATTTGTTTGCCGTCGATGCCGCCTTCGTTGGCAATGGCACCAACAATTTCTTTGGGCAACACGCCTTGATTGCGGCCGATTTCGATACGGTAACGGGCGAGAGCGCCTGCGGCATAGGTGTGCTGTGATGCAGATGTCTGCTCACGATTTTCGCGCGCGGGTCTTTCACTCGATCGTTCGCTTGAACGGTCGGTGCGACTTGACGAGCGCTCAGGCCGGTCGAATGAGCGTTCCCCCGAGCGCTCATGACGGTCAAACGTGCGCTCATTGCGTGCTGGTGGCGGCGTTAAATCAACTGCGGCTGCGCCGGCCAGCTGCAGTGGCCGTTCGCGTTGAGCAAGCCAGGCCAGTGCGGTGGCAATTTCACGGGCACCGATGTTATGGTCGGTTTCCATGTTGCGAATCACATCAAAAAAGAAATCCAGTTTCTCGGTTTTGAGGGTGTCCAGAATCTGTTGCGTAAATTGCGCTACACGACGGTTGGCAACTTCGCCAGGCGTAGGCATGGCAAGTGGTTCGATCTTCTGCCGTGTGGCGCGCTCGATCACTTTCAGCATATGCATTTCGCGCGGAGTGATGAATAAAATGGCGCGCCCCGTGCGGCCCGCACGGCCTGTGCGGCCGATACGATGCACATAGGCTTCGGTGTCGTTGGGCACGTCATAGTTGATCACATGGCTGACACGCGATACGTCAATGCCGCGCGCGGCAACATCCGTAGCCACCACAATATCGAGGCTGCCGCTTTTCAGACGCTCGATGACTTGCTCCCGCAAGCCTTGCGTCATATCACCATTTAGCGCTGCCACGGCATAGCCGCGTGCTTCGAGCTTGTCAGCCAATTCAACCGTCGCGATTTTGGTACGCACAAAAATAATCGCTGCATCAAAGTCCGCTTCAACTTCCAGAATACGCGTCAATGCTTCGATCTTTTGCCCACCGTGGGTTTGGCAATAAAACTGTTGTGTGGTGACCACGGTGCTGGTCGCCGAACGGATTTTTATTTCTTTGGGATCACGTAAATGCTGATGTGCCACGCGGCGAATCACGTCGGGCATGGTGGCAGAAAACAGCGCCGTTTGCCGTGAGGCGGGTGTGTGTTCGAGAATCCATTTCACATCGTCAATAAAGCCCATGCGCAACATTTCATCAGCTTCGTCCAGCACCATAAAACTGAGCTTGTCGAGGACAAGACTCTTGCGCTCAAGGTGGTCCATCACTCGGCCGGGCGTGCCGACGATGACATGCGCGCCGCGCGAGAGCTGACGCAACTGCACCACCATGCTCTGCCCACCGTATACCGGCAAGACGTGAAAACCGGGGATGTGCTTGGCATAGCGCTGCAATGCCTCGGCCACCTGGATAGCCAGTTCGCGCGTAGGCGTCAGAATCAACGCTTGTGGTTTAGCTATTGATACATCAATTTTTTGCAGCAAGGGCAGGGCAAAGGCGGCTGTTTTGCCAGTGCCGGTTTGCGCTTCACCGAGCACATCCAACCCTGCCAGCAATGGAGGAATGCAGGCGGCTTGAATAGGCGAGGGAGTCTCGTAGCCGACTTCAGCCAAAGCGGAGAGTAAAGCGGGTTTCAACCCGAGTTGGGCGAACCCGATGGGAGTGTCAGTAGTAGTTGTCATGGTGATCCTGCGTAGCGCAGAGTAAGGCAGAAGAGGCGATGAAGCCGAAGTAAATCAGTGTAAATCAGGAAAAAGCAACGTATAGCCACGGCGTGCAGCTAATTCGGCCCGCATTATCGCAGATTTCCAAGCTAAATCATAGAGATTAGCTTGGGGTTACCCTATATTAACGGCACGTTTAAACCATGATCGTGCAATTTAAACGCGCAAAAGCACCATTTTAAGGGGAGGCTCGCCATCCATGCTGGGAAAATCCGTTTCCGGCAAAATCCATTCAAATTCACGAATCGGCCGGCCCGCTTTAGTAGCACTACGCTGCAGTTGATCAAGCCAAATGTCTCGAGAGACGTTCGCGACATGGTTGGTGCAAATTAGCGTACCACCTTCATTCGTGCACAACAGCGCGGGCTTGAAGACTGAGGCGTAATCATTGACGAGATCCACCACGCCAAAAGGGCTTTTGGCATAACTCGGTGGGTCAAGGAAAACGCAGTCAAAGGTTTGCGCTTCGAGCTTAGGAAAAGGCGGCATGCGTTTACCACGCACGAACTCGGCTTGACCCAGTCCTGAAAGCTGGCGCATGGCAGCAAAGGCGTCACTTTTGATGAAGCGCGGGCGGACTGGCAAGGTGTTATATCGTGCATTTTCCTTGCCGATTTTCAAGCTGGAATCTGAAAAATCAACATTCACCACAAACCGTGCCCCCGCTTTGGCTGCGGCAATGCCGACGCCACAGGTATAAGCGAACAGGTTGAGCAGTGATTTACCCGCAATTTCTTGCATCACCCGCCGCCGCGCGGCGCGCAGATCGAGAAACAACCAAGGATCTTGTCCAGCGTGACGTCCTTGAATACGATACGTCACGTCCATCTCGTGCGCTTCGCGTGGCGCGCTGGCGATGTCAAGTTGCTCGGCGGTCAGTGCATTGGCGATACGTGAGTTGGCTTGGCTGCGATCGTTGTATACCAACGCTAATGCAGGCAGCTTTCCAGCATAAAACGCGGTGAGTTCCGCCAATAATTCTGGCGTGAGCGGGCTGTGAAAGCATTGCACCAACAGCAAATCGCCATAACGATCCACAGTGAGGCCTGAGTGACCTTCAACGGTGCCGTGAAACAGCCGATAAGCGTCGGTTTTTTCGGCAAGCAATTGTGCCATGAGCGTTTCACGGGCGGCAAACGCATGGGCAAGATGGGTGGTGAGAGTCTCGGTCATAACAAAGGGGTAGCAAAAACAGGAGGCAGCAAAGAATAATGCGGCACAGATAACGCAGCATACGCGGGAAGGCCAGCATCTTACGCGGTTATGTGGTATTTAGCTGTAATTATTGGCTTATTAGCCGCATGGCAGGGTCGATTTTTTTGGGATTGGCTTTGCCGAGATGTCATAGAGGTCTCCGCATGGCAAGACGCCAGTCGTTAAAGCGTCACTACGGAACGAATCGATTTCCCCCGTGCATCACAAATCAAAGTAACACGACCGGTCACCAGATGAAAGAGAGACGGATAGAAATTTCCTTACCCCTACCGGCAACGATTGTGCTCATACTTTAGCTTTTATGGCAGCACTCCAACGCCTGACCAGACGGGTTGATATCCTCGCCCTCATGGCGGAGAATCACCGGAAAATGCCTGCGGAGTCATTGCCCGACAAGGTGAAGATGAACGCATCAGCGTGGCACATGCCGGAAGCTTTTATCTCCACCAGCTAGCTAGTTCGCGCTGTAGAGAGTACCCTTGGCGCGCCGACTTTTTGGTCACTTGAATAGTGAATCAATTACATTTCAATTGTCAGTAAATACGGTGTCTAAATATCTCAGAATAAGATACTGAGATTATTGGAAAGCAGGGTGGCTTGATCCAGGAGTATTTTTCTGGAAACAATCTGAAACTGTTGCGCTCCACCCTCAACACGTCGAAGCACATCGCATCGTTCTCCAGCAAAAACATCAACCTGTCGTTCAAGTCTGTTGCGATATAAGATAAAGGCAGAATTCACTCGATAGATGGCATTGGACAGATCTTCTTCGATAATCACATTTGACACGATGTGACGTGTCCGCGATGGGGGATCCTCTGACCATGAAAATCCAGAGCGTAATTTGCGGATGCGCGCCTTCATGAACGCCTTGTTATCATTGAAATACGCTGACTCTTTCTCATTACTGTATTCGAGAGCCATTTCACGGCGACCACGATTGGTTCGCAGCGGCATGAAGTAATGCAGGTCATCGGCCAAGATATCCAGCCATTGTTCAAATTGGCGGTTATCGAGTAATTGTGCCTCATAGTATAGAAACTGCTCGACTTCGTATTGCAGAAAAAGTTTGTTGTTCAGCATGATTTATTCGACTCCTGTGATCATTTTCTTGATCGTGGGGTTGACTGGCGTCGCTGTGAGTTTTAAGGTTGCCCAATCTGGTTCGGTCATCATGCGCTGCCAGTGCGAGTAAAATCCGCGCGCAGCTTCTTCTGCAATAACGTAATTGATATTTCCGGGGAAATTAGAATCGTCCGTACGCGAAAGCCCCAACCCGTTTTCAATATTGAACGGTTGTGAGCGCGCTTTGTAACCGCGCAGAACCTTTTGAATTTCAACCCAGTTTTCACCGTCGTCCATTTCGAACGTACCACCTGCAGAGAAGGTACGGCCGACCATTGTACGAAACTCGTCTTTTATTTCATCAGGCGCATCGGCATCAACTACTGTGAAAGCCCAGACCTCGATTTCATTCGGGCCACGTGGATGCCAAGTACGAACTGTATTAATCCCGGGAAGAAAGGAGCATGTCGGGAAAATAGTCATATGTTGTACAACCCATTCTTTACCGCGACATTCCCCGAGTCGTTGCGCGGCTTTTTCAGCAGCAGGACCTTCGGTCAGATACTGGGTAATTTTCGGCCCCATAATGGCGGTCATTAAACTTGGATCGTTGATGTAAAAGCCGGTTCCATGGCCTCCCCATTGAGCGCGGAACTGCCGGCCATTCGTGGGCATCTTAGCGTCGGCGGGAGACATCGACTCAGGTAGTCCTGCAATGACTCCAGACACATGTGCCATAGTCACCGCATGGTACATGTCACTACAAAACTGTTCGGCAGCAAATTTCCAGTTGCAGGGGATGACCCATTTGGTTACTCCGCCAATGACTTCAGTACCAGACTCGGTACGATCAAGCATGCTATCCATGTAATAAGCAGAATCACTAATGTAGTCGCATAACTCAGGGGCATCGATATCCCAGTTAGCAAATACAAGGCCTTTGTAGGTTTTAATGCGAGGCACTTGCAGCGGACCCCATTCGGCCTTATTTAGATTAGGGAATGCTTCTTTTTCAAAAGGTACGTTGATTAGTTCGCCGCTAATGTCGTATGCCCAGCCGTGATAACTGCAGGTAAAGGCCTTGGCATTACCTGCATCGGCACGGGTCAGTGACATGCCACGATGACGACATTGATTCAAGAACACACGGATGCTGCCGTCTTTCTGGCGAATGACAATAACCGGGTCCTCTCCCATGTATGTGACGAAATAGTCACCAGGGTTGCGGATGTGTGTTTCATGACAGAGCAGTAACCAGGAGCGAGCGAAAACACGCTCTAGCTCGAGTTCATAAATCGCTTGGTCTGAATAAATACGGGGATCAAATATCCCGATTTCTTCTTTGACTAGGGATTTAAGTGCATTCGTAGTCCAGGAAGGAGACCTTTCAAAATCATTGACCATTTATCACCTCGGCTCTATAAAAAAATGGCGATACATCTGTATGTAAAAAAAAACAATAAACAACGGACAAAACTTTCAGCCCATGCCTTTCTGCCTTAATCAACAGAGAGAAGAGCATCAATTTAAAACATTGATATTTAGCCCCATTTATCGGTCCATAAAAATCTGGCCAGAGTTTTAATTTGATGTCAGCAAAGTTTATTTTTGTACTGCCACAACAGCTTTACCCGCTTGTTGACTGCTTCATAGCCAATAAGGGGAAGTAGAGGTTTTTCAAGATAAGTGCCCGCGCGAAAAGCGGCTTCGGCACGATTCAAGCCGATGCTCTGGATGCGAATGCGAGCTTCACCGGCAGCGGGCTCGCCAACTATTTCGTCTCCACGTTGAAAAACTTCGGGGCTATCAGTTTGATGAAAACGGACAACGCATGTCATTGTTTTTCTTTTGTACGAGTAAAGAATTTATTCTTGCGCAAGATATGCAATATACAACAATACCGGCAGCATATTAATATGTTTTATCTTTATCGTCGCTATTCAAAGGGACTTTCCAGAGACGGCTCTGCATTCCCTACACTCAAATTCAAAGCTGCGTGCCGTATCGCCAGCGCCGACTTTTTGTAAGAAACACAAAAAAACTCGATCTTCGGTCACTGTAAAATAAACGTTCCGAAAAAAACCTATATACGAGGATCAGGTTATGAAAAATAAGCGCACCATCGAATGTGATTTTTTGATTGTCGGTGCAGGTTCTGCCGGTTGTGTATTGGCAAATCGCCTCAGTGCAAAAAGTACGGATGAAGTCGTGTTGCTCGAAAGCGGTAAAGCCATGGATAACTTGCTGTTGCGCATGCCCAAGGGCTTCGGGCAACTCATGTTTGATACCAAATATGTGGCGCGATTTGAAACTGAACCTGAACCAAGCACTGCGGGCGTTGCTGAGTCATGGCCACGCGGCAAACTGATGGGTGGTTGCAGCTCTGTGAATGGTTTGTTTTACACCCGCGGCCAGCCAGAAGATTTTAATGACTGGGAAGCCTTGGGTAATGTGGGCTGGGGTTGGAAGCACATTGCGCCTTGCTTTAAGTCGCTCGAAAACCATGAGTTAGGCGAAGATGACGTACGCGGCGTGGGTGGCCCAATGAACATTAGCCGCCACACAACGCCGCACCCGCTGTGCGATGAAGTGATTGAGAGCGCTGTAAATACTGGACTGCCTCGCCGTGCAGATACGAACCGCCCAGAGCAAGAAGGCATAGGTTATGTTTCTTACACTGCCAAAAATGGTAAACGCATGGATGCCGCCACGGCATTCATCAAGCCTATTAAACAGCGCCCGAACTTGCAAATTTTTGAACAAATCGAAGCCCTAAAGATTCTGTTCACAGGTAATAAAGCCACTGGTTTGCTGGTGAAAGACGCTTCCGATACCTATGAAATCAAGGTTCGTAAAGAGCTGATCGTCAGTGCCGGGACGCTTGAATCGCCTAAGTTGTTGCAACTCTCCGGCGTGGGCCCTAAAGCCTATCTGCAAAAATTTGATATCCCGGTGGTCGTTGATCTGCCCGGGGTTGGCCAAAACTTGCATGACCATCGCTTATTGTGTGTCCAGTACCGCGTGAATAAACCGATTAGCATTAACCCTGGCTTGAAAGGGCTGGGCCTGGTCAAAAACCTGCTGTATTACTTGCTGACATCCAAAGGCATTATGTCCACCGGCTCACATGATGTCATCGCCTTTCTCAAGTCCGATCCTGCGTTAGATCGTCCCGATATGGAAATCATCATGGGTGCCATGTCGACTAAGCCGGGGAAAATGAGCATGGATGTTGAAAACGAGCATGGCATCATGTTTGTCGGCTATCAGCTGCGCCCCAAGAGTCGTGGCGAAGTCATGATTCGCTCAGCGGACCCGCATGCAAAACCGATCATACGCCCCAATGCATTGGTGCATCCTGATGACCTGGCCTACGGTCCGAAATTGGTTAAAGCCATTCGCAAAATCTGTGCAACCAAGCCAATTGCCGACACGATCTCGTTTGAGAACTTTCCAGCAGACATGGTCAAGACGGATGCGGATGCCGAGAAATATTATTTGGAATATGGTGGTACCGTGTATCACCCCGTAGGCACGTGCCTGATGGGGCAGGGCGCCGATGCGGTGGTGGATGAACGCTTGCGTGTTCGAGGGACTCAAGGGCTGCGCGTGATTGATGCATCGGTGATGCCCGTCATTGTTTCAGCCCACACGCACGCAGCAACCATGGCAATCGCCTGGCGCGGTGCGGAAATGATCGCTCAAGACTGGCAATGAAAAGCATCTGAAATTCCAGATCCGCGGTAGCCGCCACTCCAAACCTATGCGTCAGGTGGCTATCTCGCAAAGGGCTGCTCTGAAGTGCGTCGTTAAAACGTCACCACTGAACGAATCGACTTGCCTTCATGCATCAAATCGAAGGCTTCATTGATCTGTTCAATCGGCATCACATGGGTAATCAGATCATCAATGTTGATCTTGCCTTCCATATACCAATCCACAATCTTGGGCACATCCGTGCGGCCTCTCGCGCCCCCAAAGGCCGAGCCTTGCCAGACGCGGCCGGTAACCAACTGAAAAGGACGGGTAGAGATTTCCTTGCCCACACCCGCCACGCCGACGATTGTGCTCACGCCCCAGCCCTTATGGCAGCATTCCAGCGCCTGGCGCATCAGATCGACATTGCCGACGCATTCAAAACTGTGATCCGCACCACCCTTGGTCAGGCTGACGAGATAGGGCACCAGATCGTCCTCGACTTCACGTGGATTAACGAAATGAGTCATGCCGAATTTTTCAGCCAGCGCCTGGCGCGACGGGTTGATATCCACGCCGACAATCATGCTCGCACCCACCATGCGTGCCCCCTGAATCACATTCAGCCCGATGCCACCCAAACCGAACACCACCACACGGTCACCCGGCCGTACCTTGGCCGTGTTGATCACCGCGCCGACGCCGGTGGTCACTCCGCAACCGATATAGCAAACCTTGTCAAAGGGCGCATCCTCGCGGATTTTGGCGACGGCGATTTCAGGCATCACCGAATACTGTGCGAAGGTCGACGTGCCCATGTAATGAAAAACGGGCTTGCCGTTCAGGTTAAAGCGGCTGGTGCCATCAGGCATCAACCCCTGGCCTTGTGTGGTGCGAATCGCCTGGCACAGATTGGTCTTTTGCGAGAGACAATATTCGCATTGCCGGCACTCTGGCGTGTACAACGGAATCACATGATCCCCTGGCTTGATACTAGTTACGCCAGCACCCACCTCGACCACCACACCTGCCCCCTCGTGGCCAAGAATCGCCGGAAAAATGCCTTCAGGGTCATCGCCCGACAAAGTGAACGCATCGGTATGGCACACGCCGGAAGCTTTGATTTCCACTAGCACTTCGCCCATTTTGGGACCGGCCAGATCAACGGTTTCAATCGATAACAGGGCGCCAGCCTGATAGGCAACGGCAGCTTTGACTTGCATAGTGTTCTCCTGAAGTGGGGCGTTAGTTTACGGCATGCTATGTTTGTGGCATGTTCGTGATTCTAAGGCCATCATGTACTGATGGTGCCGCGTCAGCAAGGCGACCTGCAGGAAGCACTTTTTTCTTTTGGCAAATGAAAAGCGATGCAAATTTTTCAGGCTGGAATTCCGTGATTTAAACTGAAACGAATTGGGCGTATTTTAGTGGACGTATTTCGCTCGCAAAAAATCTTTCTGCCACCCTTGACCATCGCCATGCTGTTGCCCTGTCTTCAACAGGCTCAGCGTATCGGTGAGCCAATAACACCGTACTGGTATGCAAAAAAAATATTCTGATCTCATCCTTACCCATCTCGCCCTTGTACTGCTGGTGGCTGGTTGCGTGCTGGTACTTTGGCCATTCCTGACGGCGCTGATCTGGGCGGCTATCCTGGTGTCCACCAGCTGGCCGGTTTTTCTATCACTGAATCGATTGCTGGGAGAACGGCGTATTTTTGCAGCAAGCCTGATGACATTGCTTGTTACCCTGGCGCTATTGGGGCCGGTGACTGCCGTCGCCCTGGCACTGGTCGACAATGTCACCGAACTCGCGCGCGTGGCTACTGCCTTGCTTAAAAACGGGCTGCCCGATGCGCCTGTCTGGCTGACCAGTCTGCCTCTCGCAGGCCAGATGGTTCACGATTACTGGCAGCAGTTAGCGCATGATGGTCAGCAACTGACACATACGCTGGAAAGGTTTGCAGAGCCAGCGCAAGCAGCGGCGCTTGCAGGGGGGCGTCTGATGGGTAAGGGGGTGCTGGATATAGGCATCTCCGTATTTCTTTCCTTCTTCTTTTTTCTTCATGGCGAAGCGCTGGCCTCACGCCTCTACATCACTCTGGAACATCTGGCTGGCAGTCGCGCACTTTACTTGCTGGGCATTGCTCGCGGTACGGTAACGGGAGTGGTCTACGGCATCCTTGGCACCGCGCTGGCGCAAGGCGTGCTGGCTGCTGTCGGGTTTGCCATTGCCGGCGTTCCTGGTGCGGTGCTATTGGGTGTCGCCACCTTCTTCCTGTCCGTGATTCCGGTGGGGCCGCCTATCGTCTGGGGCGGCGCGGCCATCTGGTTGTTTCAGCAGGACCAGTTTGGCTGGGCTATTTTTGTTGCCGTGTGGGGCTTCTTTGTGGTGAGCACCGTGGACAATGTGATTAAGCCCTTCATCATCAGCCGAGGCGCAAAGCTACCTTTCGCCATCGTCTTTCTCGGTGTGCTGGGGGGCGTGCTGGCATTCGGTGTCATCGGTGTCTTCCTTGGCCCGACCTTGCTTGCCGTGGGCTACAGTTTGGCCATCGAATGGACATCCGCAACGGCATTGCAAGCAGCAGCCAATAATAAAAACCAGGAGTGAAGATCAAGCAGTCCAATTGCGCACCGGATTGCTTTATTTAATTCAGCCCTTTTCTCATCACGGTACAGTAACAACCACTTTACCAATCTGCTGATTGCTCTCCAGATAGCGGTGTGCGTCGACAATCTGATCGAGCGGAAAAGTTTTGGCGATGGTCGGTTTTAAGGAGCGATCTTTCAACCCCGACAAGACAAATTCGGCGGCGCGGCGTCGGTTGGTTTTATCCACGAGATCCTGAATAACGAAATACCCGCGCATGCGCACGCCATTTTTCATGGCAGCACGATAGGGGAAGGGGGTTTCATGTGCGCGGCCACTGAGGTTGCCATACACAATGACTTCGCCACCGTAACCCAGCGCATCCGCGAGCGGTAGCACGCCCGGCCCGGCAACGGGATCGAAAACGACGCGAGCACCTTGGCCTCGAGTGATGGCGGCAACCCGCTCGGCTAAATCATTCTCGCTCGTGACAATGACATGCTGCGCGCCAGCGGCGAGCAGTGCGTCACGTTTTTCGTTGGTACGTGTGATGGCAATGGAAACCCCGCCAATACGATTAACCACTTGAATTGCCGCCAAGCCCACGCTGCTGGAAGCAGCCGTGATCAGCGCCGCACCTCCGGTGGTGAGCGAGTGAATTTCATGCAGTCCGCCCCAGGCGGTGAGATAAGGCATCCAGACGGCTGAAGCCGTCAGGGTATCCAATTCTGCCGGACGCAGAATAAGGGCGTCTATTGGCACAATGGCTTCTTCAGCCGCCACACCATAGCGTGTCATTGAAAAGGTGGGCAGAATGGAAACCGCATCGCCTGCTTTAAATTCGCTGGAAGGCTCACCCAGTTCATCGATGACACCTGCCGCTTCATAGCCGATACGGGAGGGCAACACGGGTTTTTCAAGGTAAGTGCCGGAGCGAAAAGCTGCTTCAGCGCGATTCAAACCGATGCTCTGGATACGAATACGGGCTTCGCCAATTCCCGGTTTTTGCTGTGGTTCGTCTTCGAGTTGCAAAACTTCGGGGCCACCAGTTTGATGAAAACGGACGACACGTGCCATGGTTTTTCCTTTCGCATGATAAAAATAATCTTGTTATAGTATAAATCCTGGGTGGCACTTGCAGTCAGCTTTTTTTGCCGCTTTTCTTGCCGTATTGCCAGCGCCGACTTTTTGAAAGGAATGCCATGATGAACCTTGTTGATTTACAGGGAAAACGTATTCTCGTAACGCAAGCCGATGCATTCATGGGGCCGGTTCTATGCGAGGTATTGGCAGAGTGTGGTGCAAAAGTCATTGCCGACACGGGGCCATTGCTAACGCCAGAGCGCATTGAGTCTCTCATACAAAAGGCTGGGCACATAGATGTCTTGATTGCCAATCTGGCGATTCCTGCACCGAACACGCAGGCGGTTGAGGCCACTGATGACGAATGGGAGTCAGTCTTTGCTCATATGGTGACGCCCTTGCCACGCCTGGTGCGCGCGGTGTTGCCGCAGATGATCGAGCGTCGTGCGGGCAAGATTTTGCTCATGGGAAGTGCCTCTGCGCTACGCGGCATGAAACGCCGCTCTACTTATAGTGCGGCACGGGGTGCGCAGTTGGCCTATGTTCAATCGGTAGGTGTCGAGATGGCATCATTGAATATCCAGGTCAATGCCATTGCGCAAAATCTGGTTGAGAATCCAACATACTTCCCACCGGAAGTACAGGCGCTACCGGCCTTTCAAGAGCGCATCAAATGGGAAATGCCGCTAGGTCGCCTGGTGAGCGCACGCGAGGATGCAAGTTTTGCCGCTTATTTATGCACTACCGCCGCGAACTGTTTTGTCGGTCAGATATTTCCAGTATGTGGCGGCTGGGTACCGCGATAATTGGCAGCAGAGCGCGCAAGAGAAAAGGAATAGAGGCGTCGTGCTCTAGGTGACAAAATCATCCTGCAACAGTTGTGAAAACTGGGAAATTGGCACTGGTTTACTGAAAAGGTAGCCTTGAAAATGGGAACAGCCTTCTGCTAACAGCAAGTTTTTTTGTTCTACGGTTTCCACTCCTTCGGCAATGACATCCAGATTGAAACTTTTTGCCGTTGCGATGATGGTACGCACAATCGCTATATCCTGTGGATTGGTCTCGATGTCATTGACAAAAGACCGATCGATTTTTAACTGGTTCAGCGGCAATCGCTTGATGTATTGCAAGGATGAATAGCCTGTGCCAAAGTCATCCAGTGAAAAGCGGATTCCCGTTGCTTGTAATTGATGAATTTTGACAATAATGCCTTCAACATCTGTTGCCAACATGCTTTCAGTGAGCTCTAGTTTGAGTCTTCTCGGATCAATGGCATGATGCTCAACTATGGCGTTAACTTGAGATACAAAATTAGGATGAAGAAATTGCCGGGCACTCACATTAACCGCCAGTGTTAATTTGCGTGTTATTTCATGCTTCTGCCATGCGTTGATTTGAGCGCACGCGGTATTCAACACCCAAAGCCCAATCGGCACGATTGAACCGGTTTCTTCTGTCAGTGGAATAAATTGCAGAGGTGAAATCAAGCCCTTTGTCGGATGATTCCACCGTATCAGGGCTTCGGCGCCTTGTGCCTTGCCAAATTGATCTACCTGAATCTGGTAAAACAACACGAACTGGTTGTGCTCCAGGGCATCATGCAAATCGCTTGAGAGACTGACTTTTTCAGTAACGCGTGCTTCCATTTGTGAATTGAAAAAATACAATGCGTCCCGACCGGCTTGCTTAGCGTGATACATTGCTATATCAGCCTGCTTTATCAGTGTCTCTGCCGAAAGGTTGTTTTTGCTTTTGAACAACACAGCGCCAATGCTTGGTGTGGTGCGCTGTTCTTTATTGTTTAAAAGATAGGGCGCACGGAGTGCTGCAAGAATTTTATCGCCTGTAGACTCTGCTTGCTCTGCGGCTGCTGCAGGATCTTCGTGCAAATTTTCGAGCATGACAACAAACTCGTCACCGCCAAGTCGTGCCACAGTATCTTCATTCCGAACGCAAGCAACTAGTCGCAATGCGACGTGATGCAGCATTACATCGCCAGCAGCGTGTCCCAATGTGTCATTAATGCTTTTGAAGTTATCCAGGTCAATGAATAAAAGCGCGCCATGCCTGCCACTGCGCGAATTGGCAGACAATACTCTTTTCAGTCGATCCATCAGCAATCGGCGGTTGGGCAAGCTAGTCAGCTCGTCATAATAAGCGAGTCTGAGCACTTGCTCTTCCATTTTGGCACGCTCAATGGCAATGCCGGCAAGCGTAGCTGCTTGATTGATGAGTGAAATATCGGCGCTGCTGGGACGGTGCGGGTTACGGTAGTAAATGGTGAGGATACCCAGCACCTTGCCAGCCGAAGAAAGAATCGGCTGTGCCCAGCAAGCGGCCAGCCCGGCTCGAGAGGCTAGCGGTTGATAGGGAGACCAGGTTAGATCTTGTAAAAAATCTTCCACGACAACACGCTGACCCGTAAAAGCTGCTCTGCCACATGGTGCTGCATCTGCGCCAATGCTAATGTTATTCATAGCGGCAGCGAAAAAATCGGGGAGATTGGGGCCTACACCGTGTCTGAGATGTTTACCTTCGCTATCCACTAAAAGAATGCTGCCAAGGCTGTCTGAAATCAACTGTTCTGCCGCCACTACAATAGCTTGCAGTGTGTGGGGTAAAAGTAATTCTTTTGTTAATAATTCCAGTATGTCACCACGAAACTTTTCTGCGCGTTCTGCTTGTTTCCGTTCGGAAATATCACGAACTGCCGCTTGAATACAGAGCTTACCGTCAAGCTCCATCGTGCTAAGCAGGACTTCAACAGGGAAGATGCGTCCATCGGAAATGCGTAGGTGTAGCCACTCAAATTGGCAATGACCAGCTTCCATCGCCCTTCTGATGTATGTATTTGCAAGCGTAAAAGAGTCTGTCCCGCAGGATTGCGTGGCGGGGGATATCTGGCTGGGGTGTAGTTTTTGAAACTCTTCAGCCTTATCACAACCAAAGAGTGTCAATGCTGCCTTGTTGCAATCAAAAAACCCCTGAGAGTCGTACAGCATGACTGCGTCACTGGTATTTTCAAACAACAAGCGTAGCTTGGTTTCCGACTTTCGCAAAGCATCTTCCGCCTGCTTGCGGCTAGTCAGATCACGACAGAGCGAGTGCAACATTTCTTCACCATCTATGATGATACGGGTAAGCATCACTTCAATGGGGCGACTGGATCCATCTGCATGAAGATGGGTCCATTCGAAATGATGTGTCCCCATTTTCGAGGCAAGCTCTATCATTTCGATGGATTTCTCATGTGAGGTACGACCATCAGGCTGAAATAATGGAGACAATTCCTCGGATGTACGATTGATTACGGATTGTTTGTCGGGATAGCCGAATAGTTGCCATGCGGCTCGATTGCAATCAATGACGAGGCCATTTTTTTTGCACAGAAAGCAAGGGTCGCCCATTGTTTCGAACAGCGTGCGAAAAACAGAATCGTGAGGGCTGTTTATTTGACTCATCTTGATCCTGAATGTTTTTTGGTTTTATTTCTAATGATGAAGCACGACGGCCGATGTTTAAAACTAGTTGTGACTATATGGCTTGCTGAGTTTAAAAACCAGCAGAGTAAGCATCAAAAATGCCCTCAATTCACATCGCGCATTGAGGGCCAAATTTCCATAAAAAAACTCGATGACTTATTTCAGCGCGTGACTGGCTTGTAACGTATCCGCTTGGGCTTGGCGCCTTCTTCACCGAGACGTTTCTTCTTGTCATCTTCATATTCCTGATAATTGCCGGTGAAGAAGCTCCACTGTGATTCACCTTCTGCGGCCAGAATGTGTGTGCAGATACGATCAAGAAACCAGCGATCATGGCTGATGACCATGGCGCAACCGGCGAATTCAAGCAGCGCGTCTTCTAACGCACGCAGGGTTTCCACGTCCAGATCGTTGGATGGTTCATCGAGCAACAGCACATTGCCGCCAGTCATCAACGTCTTGGCCAGATGCAGCCTCCCGCGTTCGCCACCGGAGAGATTGCCAACCAGTTTTTGCTGGTCGCCCCCCTTGAAGTTAAAGCGGCCGATATAGGCACGGCTGGGGAGTTCGACTTTGCCGATGGTGAGGATATCGGCACCATCGGCAAGTTCATCAAACACGGTTTTCGTGCCATCAAGGCAATCGCGGCTTTGGTCGACATAGGAAATTTTCACCGTGGGGCCGATGATAACGTCGCCCGTGTCGGACTTGTCTTGCCCTGTGATCATTTTGAATAGCGTTGATTTACCTGCGCCATTGGGGCCGATAATGCCGACAATCGCGCCGGCGGGCACGGTGAATGAGAGGTTATCAATCAGCAGACGGTCACCAAAGCCCTTGCTGACATTGTTAAATTCGATCACCTTGTCACCCAGCCGCTCGGCGACGGGGATAAAGATTTCATGGGTTTCGTTGCGCTTTTGGTATTCCTCGTTGGAGAGCTCATTAAAGCGCGCGAGACGCGATTTGCTCTTGGCCTGGCGCGCCTTGGGGTTGCTGCGCACCCATTCGAGCTCTTCCTTCATGGCCTTCATGCGAGCATCCTGCTGCTTGGATTCGGTTTCCAGCCGTGCTTCTTTTTGTTCCAGCCAGGAAGAATAATTTCCCTTCCACGGAATACCATGGCCGCGATCAAGCTCGAGTATCCATTCGGCGGCATTATCCAAAAAGTAGCGATCGTGGGTAACGGCCACCACGGTGCCGGGGAAGCGGGTGAGGAACTGTTCCAGCCATTCCACCGATTCAGCATCCAGGTGGTTAGTCGGCTCATCCAGCAGCAGCATGTCGGGGCGCGAGAGCAACAGTTTGCACAGCGCTACGCGGCGCTTTTCGCCGCCGGAAAGCTTGTCGATTGTGGCGTCCCACGGCGGCAGGCGCAACGCGTCGGCGGCCAGGTCTAGCTGGTGTTGGGTATCGCTGCCTGAGGCAGCAAGGATGGCTTCAAGCCGCGCCTGTTCTTCAGCTAATTTGTCAAAATCGGCTTCGGGCTCGGCATAGGCGGCGTAGATGGCCTCCAGCTTGGCTTGCGCGGCCATCACTTCACCCATGCCCGATTCAACTTCTTCGCGTACGGTTTTGTTCGGGTCGAGCTGTGGCTCTTGCGGCAAATAGCCGATGTTCAGGTTAGGCATCGGCGTGGCTTCGCCGATGATATCTTTGTCAATGCCCGCCATGATTTTCAGCACAGTCGATTTACCCGAGCCATTCAAGCCGAGTAAACCAATCTTGGCACCGGGGAAAAACGAAAGAGAGATGTCTTTGAGAATTTGACGCTTCGGCGGCACGATCTTGCCGACGCGGTTCATGGTGAAAACGTATTGAGCCATAAGGGTTTCAGGTACTGGGAGCAAGTGAAAAATTAAAAAACGGAAATCTTTCTGGCTGCACCGGCTTTATCGGGCGATGAAGCAGGGAGGGGATGGCTTTTCGCGCATGCGATGAGGATTACTACAAATCACCACAGGCTATTAGCTTCAACTGCGGAAGCATCAATCATTAGTTGATCCCCATCGATTTTAGTGGGGTAACTAGCAAGGTTGCAGTCCGTACCGTTGACTCCCTTACCATTCTGCAAATCAAATTGCCACATATGCGCAGCACAGGTAAGCAGGTTATTGCCCAGGTAGCCATCGGCCAGGGAGCGCCTTTGGTGAGGACACAAGCCTTGATAAACCTTGATTTCATCTAGAACATTATGCATGACAATGACCGGTGCGCCATCGCTTGTCATGAACTCTTGAAGCTCATTAACCGGTAATGCACTAACCAGACAGATTGCCTCCCAACTCATTTTTCTCTACCTTAAAATTAAAGAAACCGGCCCAATGATGATGTCGCTGGGCCGGTAACAAGGTATTGCGTATTTTACTGGCTATTTTTTTCCGCCGTAACGAACCTGTCTGCCGCGATTATGTTTGGCCGCCATACGACGCCACATCAGGCAATAGCCGTCAATACGGGAAAGGTTTTCTTTCTCGCCAAAAGCGTACCCCGCTTCAGAGTAAGCGCGCTGTGTGCCTTCATTGGCAAGCACATCGCTCTTATTGAAACCCTCATATTCAAAATAAGACCATCGGGTCCTCACATCATGCTCGGCCTTGAGTGCCTCTCCTTCTGAGGAAACCTTCTTGCCCCACGCGATGATATAGCGGTGATGCGCTTCATCAATGGGTACATACCATTCATAGTGAACATACTCTCCCGCAAGAGAGCCAGGCTCTGATCCCCAAGGGCCGATGCTGAGCCCGCACGGCAACACGAGCACTGCTTCCATTTGTCCGAAGGGAATACTTCCTTGCTCCGTTTGTGGATTAAAGGCAGAGCGGACGACACCCACCTCGCCTTCGCATTCGATCTTGTATTCAAACACGGGGATAACCTCCCGGAAAACGTCTTTAAACCCTTTTGGTCCAGAACCTTCAAGAGGAACATAACCCTCGTAGGGATTATCGCCTTTGGGCATTTCGACCAGCGGTAGCGGCTGTTTCCAGTATTTAAGCAAAAAGTCATCCTTATGCATGAAGACATGGTTGAACTCTGAAGCAGAGTCAGCCGCGATCCGCCAGTTTGAATGGACTTCTTCTTTATGAAAAGGAACAACATGCACATCCGCATCAAGAAACCCCGGTTGCAGATCATCTGCGAGCGGTGGGGGATCGATGTCGCCAATGAAAACAAACAACATGCCTTTGACTTCTTCAACAGGATAAGAATGCAACTTCAATTTGCCGATGAGTTTGCTTTCCGGATCCGACGGAATGCCAATCAAATCGCCATTTTTCAGGTTATACGTGAAGCCGTGAAAGTGGCATGTAATCGTGTTTTTCGTGAAGGATTCAGGCTTTGCCGAGAAACGAAAACCTCGATGAAGACATTCATCACGAACAGCATAGACGCGGCCATCAATGCGTTTAAACAGAATATCTTCGCCCAGCATCGTGAGCGTCTTGAATTCGGTTTCTCTCACATCCGCACTAAACATGGCGGGATACCAGTGATTACGAAAGCCCAGTTCTGCATCTTCATATGCACAGGGCTCACCTGGCCTTGTGGTGGGCAGAGAGCGATTCGATGTAGCAACATCAGCAGGTTTATTCATTTCCAGTACTCCTCCTAGAGTTTTAATGTGACGTTTCTATTTTTTGAGTTTATTTAAAGTCAAGAAACCACAGTGTCTGACGAGTGAACTCTTCTGGATGCTCGATCATAACCCAGTGTCCGCACTCAGGGATGAGATGCGCGCTGGCCTGGGGGATTTTCTCAATGAGATCAAGGGTTCGATCTAGCGTAATAATGACATCATTCTTTCCCGCAATGATGAATACCGGGCAAGCGATCGATGCGAGTTCAGCGTCTGAATAAGAAAGACCGTTCTCGCGCACCCAGCCCATCGTCGCTTTATTGGCAGCGATGGCCGCCGGCCGGCTAGCAGAGCGTTGCCGGCTAGCAATCTGCTCTTCGGTGGCTTCATAGCCATGCGCAAGGAGGGCAATAATCCGCCGCATGCCATCTGTTGTGCCGTCATATGCAACCAGCGGTGCCATTACTGGTCCGCGCTCACGCAGGATCGACAGGGGCATATTGACCGCTGCGCCCATCAGGATGAGCCGGCTGACCAAGTCCGGTCGTTGCAGCGCAACCCCCATGGCTGTTGTGCCGCCCATCGAGTTGCCAACAATCGCGACAGGGCCCAGATTCATCGCTTCAATAAAGTGGATGATATGGTCAGTTCGGGCTTGCTGGGTGTAATTGAATGTCGCCGGATCTGGTTGGTCGGTTTCACCGAAGCCGACCATGTCGACAGCAATCGTGCGCATATGTCTGCCAAAAACAGGCAAGGTGTGGGCAAAGTTGGAGACACCATCGGCGCCTGCACCGCCGCCGTGAATCAGGAGCAAGGTCGGGCCCTGGCCCATTTCAATGTAACGTGTTCGAATGCCACCTGCATCGATAAACTTGCTTTCTATAGTGCTCAATCTGACCTCCTTGGCTTAACGTTTTTTTTAAAAGATCTTGATGCCTCTGGATGAAACTTGTTTGAATGTGATGAGAGCTGACTATTCAGCCCGACCAACAGGTTTATGCCCCCAAATACTGACGTTGTTGTGGCGTGTTACCGCCCACGTGCCATCAACCGTTCGGGCACCCCATCCAAACTCGACTTCAATGCCTGAGGGAGTTTTTGAGTAAAAAGAAAACATGTGGTCATTGGTGTGTTTGCCTAGCGTTGTCGTAATCACATTATCCGAACCGAGGCGATCGTAGGCGAAGCCAACATCATCCATTGACAAAGTCTCCAGCATAAAGTGATGAATCTTCTTGGGCACGGGAATAGCCGCAATTGCCAGCGTATGGTGACGCTCATTGCAATGCAGGAAATAAAGGGGAATTTTCATGTCTGGCCCCAGGGTCAGATCAACAATGTCTGACATCTCAAAACCTAGCACCCTGGTATAAAACTCCAGCGTTTTGAGCGCATCGGGAACACAGCGAACGATATGCCCCAGACCTTGGTTATCCGTTAGAAAACCGGATACCCCGGTAGTCGAAACAAATGGTTGCTCAAACACTTCCGTGGCACCGTAATACAGTTCGACAATCAGACCGAAGGGATCGGAAAAAGAAATTAAATCGACTACGCCACGCCGTTTGGCCAGCGCGGCATCGCCCGGCGTCACGGCAACCCCGGCTTGGCGCAGCCGCTCAGTCATCTGCGCTAACACTTCTGCGTTGGCAACTTCATAGCCAGTGTAGGCCAAATCGTCGTCTTCACTTGGGTGTACGGCGATGCGCCACGCCCTGGAATCCATGCGAAAGAGGGCGTTGCCATCGATATAACTGGCTTCCATCAATCCTAATTTTCCGGCCAGGCAAGTCCGCCATGCTTGGACGTCTTTCACGCCAAAGCCCAAATAACCTAAATTTTTTACGCTCATGTTGTCCTCTTTTTATAGGTGCTGGGGTGATGCTTTTTTTTTGTTGCTGACTAGTTTAGGTAAATCGTATAAGAATCACATCAGTTATAGAGAAATATCAACTATAGATAAATCGTATACAAGTCACATCAGTTTGATTGACCCGCTTCAGCCAGCCAATCAGGCCAACCGGCACGACGGTTGGCTTCTTTGGCCAGTGTGCGTTCAGCAGCATTGGCGAAATTTAAATCCCAATTCTTCAGGCGCGGCATGGCGATGGCCTTGAACCAGATTGGCGGGATAAATGCGCTAATGATGCAAACAAATACATTCGGCATTTGTGGCGCTTCAGGACGTGGTTTGAGTTGATCAAACCGTAAAAAACTATCACGGTGATGATCAATATGGTTGGTGATTTCATAACCCACCACGCGATCCCACCAATTCAAGTGATTCCAGGCGTGTTGAATTTCGATAAGCGAACCCGGCGCGCGCAGCAGGCCATAATGTTGCAGATAATTCAGCGCTTCTACGGCAAATTTGGACAGCACTTGCGCGACAAAAACCAGCAAAGCCGCTAGCCATCCGCCAATCAAGCCAGCGACCAATGGGATCAACAGGGCAGAGCCCATCTCCCATAGTATCAGGTTTTTGATACTGAAAAATGGCATATCCAGCGCGATACGGCGTCTACGCTCGCTTGCCCACAGGGTTTGGTAATTGTGTTTTGTACAGCGCCACATGAACTTATAGACATTTTCGCCACGGTAGGCCGTATCGGCATCTTCTGGTGTATCCAGGTGGAGGTGGTGGGTGTCTGTGTGCGGAATATCGCGATGCAGATCGGCAAAAAAGGCACTCATGAATTTACCGGCATAGCGCGAAAACGTATCGCGTCGATGCCAAAGTTCATGCATCACAGGCACATTGGGCGCTGCGCTGAGCCAGACCAGGCTGGCAACTCCACCAACGAGCGCAGTGACGGTAGGCCAGCCCGCAGCCAAACCCAGCCCTTCGCCTACGCGCCAGGCAAACACGATGTAGAGCGCAATGATCAGCAGAAGATGCAAGTACAGCGGGATATCCGCCAAGAGCGGGTGGCGAATGGTGCGTGGCTTAAGATCCGGGCCTGACAGCAGCGCCAGCACGAATAGCACGACATAAGTACCCAAACCGGCCCACAACCAATAACCACCCAGAGCAAAGCCGGCAATGCCGATAATCATCATCAGTGACACAACGTAATATCGCAGGTAATCCATCTTGATTCTCCTCTCTGTTCATTCCATGAAATGCTATCACGAGAAGGCATCAGACGATGCGCTGGACGCGAGTGATATCAGTGCCTTAAGCTGTCGCAGCCTCATTGACAAAGCGTGCAACGAATGCGCCTTCTTGTCCTCGTGGAATCGCGATGCGCACGCGATGACCGCTGCCTGGGGCGACATTGATCGCCGTGTCACCAGCGCCGACTATTTGCGTCAGGACGTGTTCGCTGTTGCCTGCGGGGTGAATCAGCTCGATGCGGTCGCCCACGCTGAATTTGTTTTTCACCTCGATCTCGGCCAGGCCATCGGCGGCGTAACCTAAGACATCGCCGACATACAGGCTGCGGCTAGATTCGGAACTGCCTTTCAAGTAATTTTGATGCTCTCGATCCGGATGACGATCATAAAACCCGGGGGTGTAGCCGCGATTTGCCAGGCCATCCAGATCGCCCACCAACCGTGGATTAAACGGTCGGCCCGCCACCGCATCGTCAATTGCCTGGCGATAACTTTGGCAAGTACGCGCAACGTAGTAGGGTGATTTGGTGCGGCCTTCTATTTTTAGCGAGTCAATGCCCAACTCGGTTAATTGTGCGACATATTCAATGGCGCGCAAATCTTTCGAATTCAAAATATACGTGCCGTGTTCGTCTTCCTCAATCGGCATGAGCTGGCCGGGGCGCGTGGATTCTTCAATCAGCCAGGCATCTTCATCCGGCCGATTGACCAGCTTCGTGAGGCTTTCTGTTGGCTGCGTGCTTTTGCAACAACTGCTATCCGCAGCGTTGACGACGGGAATCGTGGTTGGTCGAGGATGCAGCAAGCTGATATCGCCCGCGCCATCGGTTTTGGCTGGCAGCACTTTGTAATCCCAGCGGCAGGAATTGGTGCAACTGCCCTGATTCGGGTCGCGGTGGTTGAAATAGCCAGAGAGCAGACAACGCCCGGAATAGGCGATGCACAGCGCGCCATGGACAAAGACTTCGAGCTCCGTCTCCGGACATTCCTGGCGAATTTCAGCAATCTCATCGATGGATAATTCGCGTGACAAAATCACCCGCGAGACACCGATGCTGCGCCAGAAACGCACCGCTGCATAATTTACCGTGTTGGCCTGCACCGACAAATGCACTGGCATCTCCGGCCAGGTTTCACGAATCATCAGCATCAGGCCGGGGTCGGCCATGATCAGCGCATCAGGCTTTAAGGCAATTACCGGCGCCATGTCGGCCAGATAGGTTTTGAGCTTGGCGTTATGCGGCACAATGTTGCTCACCACATAAAACTTGCCACCACGCTGGTGGGTCAGTTCAATGCCTGCGGCCATATTTTCAATCTTGCCAAAATCATTGTTGCGCACACGCATGGAATAGCGCGGTTGGCCTGCATAAATGGCGGTGGCACCGTAATCCAGCGCCGTGCGCGTCATTTTCAGGGAGCCTGCGGGGGCTAAAAGTTCAGGAGTTTTCATGCGATACCTCAGTGACGATTCAATAGTTTGGAGTTTACTGACTATCTGGCAGCAATGCTGGCACTAGTGCAACGCAAAAGCCTATTTGTCGGCATAATTCGCACATGAATGATGAACTCTGGATGACCGAGGCGCTCAGTCTTGCGCGCGAAGCGGGTGCTGCAGGCGAAGTGCCGGTTGGCGCAGTGGTAGTACTGGGCGGAGAGATTATCGGACGTGGATTTAATCAACCGATTGGCCACCATGACCCGACAGCACATGCCGAAGTCATGGCGTTGCGCGCCGCCGCGGCGCGGCTGGACAATTACCGGTTACCGGGCGCAACGCTGTATGTGACGCTGGAGCCGTGCGCGATGTGCGCTGGCGCGATCATGCATGCGCGCATAGCCCGTGTGGTGTTTGGCGCACCAGACCCGAAAACCGGCGTGGCGGGCAGCGTGCTGGATTTGTTTGGCGAGGCGCGCTTGAACCATCATGCCGAGATTACGGGCGGTGTGCTTGCCCCAGAATGCGGGCAACTGCTATCGAGTTTTTTTGCTGCACGGCGCAGCCGCACGGCATTAGTCTGAAATGCAGATTCGCATCAGCCTGCCGCAACAAACGCTGGAACTGCACGACGCCACCGGCTTGCTGCTGCGGCGTTACCCCATATCAACTGCAAAAAATGGCGCGGGTGAGCAGAGTGGAAGCTATTGCACACCACGCGGGCGGCACATCATTCGTGCAAAAGTCGGCGCGGGCGAGATGGCGAATACAATCTTCGTGCGCCGCCGACCAACCGGTGAAATCTGGTCGCCCGATCTGGCCGCGCAATTTCCCAGCCGCGACTGGATTTTGACGCGCATCCTGTGGTTATCCGGCACTGAGCCAGGCAAAAACAGGCTGGGCTCTGTCGACACGATGCGCCGCTATATCTATCTCCACGGCTCGCCCGATACCGTGGCCATGGGCACGCCGGGCTCGATCGGTTGCGTGCGCATGCGGAATAAAGACATCATTGAACTGTTCGACTGGGTGCCGGTTCATACGCCGGTGAATATTGTCGAATTTGACCTCACGACGGGCACCTGGGATGAACTTGGCGCGCTGGCCCGTCCGCTGCGCGAGGCCGTATTCGTCGTTGAGCAAGGTGTGCCGCTGGCGCTGGAATGGGATGAATTCGATGCGGTCAGCCGGCATGTCGTCGCCCGCGACAGTGCGGGCGTGGTGATCGGCACGGGACGCCTGCTGCCCGACGGCCATATCGGCCGCATGGCGGTAGCCGCCGGCTGGCGTGGCAAAGATGTGGGCCGTGCGCTGATGGAACGGCTGCTTGAAGAGGCGGCGCAAAAAAAACATCAAACCCTGCTGCTCCACGCCCAAACGCGTGCGGTGGGTTTTTACGCGAAGCTTGGCTTCTCCACCGAAGGCCCGGAGTTCATGGAAGCCGATATTCCCCATCGATTGATGCGGCGATGCTTAACGCCCGATTAGCCTGCAACAGCAAACCGATACCGTACCCGCGCACCACGTTGTGCATCGGTGAGCCAGGTTTGCTCATCGAACGTCAGCCAGCCGTCATGCCGCTGGTAGAGCACCGTAGAACTGCGCGTGCCGTAGCTGGATGACTTGACAAAGGCCGCTGAGAGCAGGCGTTCCCATTCCTGCGGGATACCGGTGGCGGGCAAGTGTTGGTCAGGGTGAATGGCGTCGTTCTGCAGTAGATCGGACAGCGGCCCATCGTCGGGTAAGTGCTCGATGGCCTGTGTCAGCGCCGTCTTGCCAGCGCCGACTTTTGGCCAGGGCGTGTCGAGCAGGTCATTCGATACGCCGTAGATGCCGGGGACCAGCGGCCGCTGGTCGTGACTCACATTCGATGCCCACCACAGGCTTTGACCATCGCCGAGCAACAGGTTGTAGCCGCTGTAAGCGACACCGCTGGCGGCGATGCGCGCGAGATAGGCTTCCGACGTTGCGCTTCCTGTCAGAAAATCCGCCACCAGTGTGCCGCGTGAGGGTAGCTGCCGGTTCTGTGTCGGGTCGCGATAATTGGTCAGCGCCGCAAAACGACCGCTGCGCGCGACGCCAAGCCAGGTGCCGCCTGCCTGCAAGTCTCGCCCGGCCAGTACCTGCGGAGCGTCTTGCCAGAAGTCTGCGGCGGCGGTGGGACGGGCGAAAAACTCATCGCGATTGGCGGCAATGACCAATGGATAGTCGGGATGAGCCTGCCAGGCGAGAAGAATCAGGCACATCGATTACTCAATTAAGCGTGTAGGGCAGGGGCAGGAAAGTCAGCCGTTCGCCATCCGGCGCGCCAAGGCGCACGTCGCCCGCAGCGACGGCGCTGCTTTGCACGCTGACCAGACATTCGAATCCACCCTCCGGCGAGGGCGCGATGCTGACCAGTGCGCCGCATTGCTGGTCGCCAGCTTCCGGGGCATAAACGTGTGTGCCGGGGGCAACCAGATTTGTGAGTCGGGCGCGTACCATGCGACGTTTCACTTTGCCCAGATAATGCGTGCGGGCAACGATTTCCTGACCCGGATAGCAGCCTTTGGTGAAGCTCACGCCCGCTACGGCCGGGAGCTCCATGTTGAGCATTTGCGGCACGAAGACTTCCTGCGTGGCGATAGTAACGCGTGGTTGCCCGGCGGCGATTTCCAGCCAATGCCAGGCGGCAAGGCCGGTGGCTGTAGCGTTAACTGTGATATCCGGCCAGCGCCGGATCGCGGCGATCGGGTCAAGCGAAAGTAGCCAGCGTGTGTCATCGAGACGAATCAGCTGGCCGCCATCGGTTTCACTAACGCCTTGACACGGAAGGGTGCCATCGAGAAAAGTCGGCGCTGGCGAGACGGCGGCAGGGACAGAAATACCGATCAAGGCGCGCTCGTCGGTGGCATCCGTGAGCTTTACCTTGGCGCGCAAAACGTACATCGAGAGCTTTTTGAGCAGTGGCGGCAATATCTCCTTGGGCAGCATCAACAGGTAATCATTATTTTCGCGCCAGACAAGAAAAATCGCCAAGAGCCGCCCTTTAGGGGTGCAAAATCCGGCTGTACTGGCATTCGTCTCAGCGATGCCCTGAATATCATTGGTCATCAAGTTATGCAAAAAACTGACCGCATCATCGCCACTGGCACGGATCAGGCCAAGATCTGCCATTGGGGTAATAACAGTGCCATTGCGTGCGGCTTGCAGCTCTGCGTCAAGTGGGCCAAAGTGTTCAAATTGGCTGGCATCATCCGCCGTAAAGCCTTGAGCAGCAAGGAAAGTAGTCCATTCCGGATTCATCGGGCATCATCCATGTGAGGTGTGAGAGGGTGTATTATCGCGCTCCAGCCGAAAATTTTCCGGTTTGTTATTTCATCCTCATGCGTGTGCTCAAACTGCTGCTGAAATTGCTGTTGATAGTTGCCTTGCTCACGGCGGGAGTTGGCTGGATCGCACTGCGTCCTTTACCTCATTCCGCTGAATCCGTGGTATTTTCGATCCCCTCGGGTGCCAGTTTGCGCCGCGCAGCCCGGGTGATTGAATCCTCAGGCATTGATTTACCCGCCTGGCAGTTTGAATTATTGGGCCGTCTCTTGGGCCGCGCTGCGAAAATTAAAACTGGCAGCTACGAAGTCGCCGGGCAGACTACTGCACTGCAGCTCCTCAATAAACTCACCCGGGGTGACGTCAGCGAAGGGCAAATGGTGCTTGTGGAAGGACGCACCTTCAGGGAGTTTCGCGCCACACTGAATACAACACCTGATCTAGCCCATGATTCAGCAGGATTGTCTGATGCTGAACTGCTTGCCCGCATTGGTGCAACCCCACTGAATAACCTGGCCAGCGCTGAAGGCCTCTTTTTCCCTGATACCTACTTGTTCGACAAAGGGAGCAGCGATTTGCATTTGCTGACTCGCGCCTACCAAGCGATGCAGCGCCAGCTGACAATCGCCTGGGAAATCCGTGACCAGAACATACCGTTAAAAAATCCCTATGAGCTCTTGATTTTGGCCTCGCTCATAGAAAAAGAAACCGGGCAAGCCAGCGACAGGCCACAAATCGCCGCTGTTTTCATCAATCGTTTGCGTATGGACATGCCGCTGCAAACGGATCCTGCGGTGATTTATGGATTAGGTGAACACTTTGATGGTAACTTACGTCGTATCGATCTGCAAACAGATACCCTGTGGAACACCTATACTCGTCGCGGTTTGCCACCCACACCTATTGCCATGCCTGGGTTTGCCGCAATAAACGCCGCAGCACATCCGCCACTAAGTGATAAAGTTTATTTCGTGGCCAAAGGTGATGGCCACAGCGTTTTTTCACGCACCCTGGAAGAACACAATCATGCTGTAGCAACGTATCAGAGAGGAAAAAAATAAAGCATGCGTGGACGATTTATTACCTTCGAAGGTATTGATGGCGCAGGTAAAAGCACCCAGCATGCGTGGCTGGCAGCGCATTTACGCTCGTTAGGGCATGAGGTTGTTGCCACGCGCGAGCCAGGGGGCACACCCTTGGGTGAAAAATTACGCGGGTTGCTTCTAGCTGAGCACATGCATATTGAAACCGAAGCTTTGCTGATGTTTGCAGCGCGCCGCGAACATATTGCACAGGTAATCGAACCTGCATTAGCGCGTGGTGCCTGGGTGGTTTGTGATCGGTTCGTCGACGCTTCTTTTGCTTACCAAGGTGGAGGAAGGGGGCTTGCCTGGGAAAAAATTGCCACGTTGCGTGATTGGACGCTAGGAGATTTGCAGCCGGATATCACGTTCATTTTCGATGTTCCTGTAGCAACGGCTCAAGAAAGATTAGCGAAAACCAGTAACCAGCCGGACCGGTTTGAGAAGGAAAAAGCAGCTTTTTTTGAGCGCGTGCGTGTGGCCTATCATCGTATTGCCGCAGAAAATCCACACCGCGTCATCGTCATTGACGCCACTCAATTGCCTGAATTTATCAATAAATTACTTGAGAAATCAATTGCAAGTAGCTGATAATTTTATTAATTATAAAATAATCGATTCCTTATTGGCGCAGGGGTTCGAGCGCCTGCCCCATGCGCTCCTATTTGTTGGAGCGCGTGGCGTAGGCAAACGCACGCTGGCTGGAAAATTAGCCACAATATTGCTGTGTGAATCCCTTGGCAAGTCCAGCATAAAAGTCAACCGGCCTTGTGGTGAATGCGCAGCTTGTCGCTGGATGAAATCCGGAACGCATCCTGATTTTCGGCTTGTGACATCAGACAATGAAAAAGAAACAGAAGAAGTAACGGAAGAAACTGAAACTAAAAAGAGCAACGAAAAAGCCAAAAAACAAGCAGCGAGCAGTATCGGTATTGATCAAATTCGCGCCTTGGAAAACTTTGTATTTACAGGTAGCCACCGCAACGCCCGTCGTATCATCTTGATCACCGAAGCGGAGGCGATGACCATTCCAGCCGCCAATTCACTTCTTAAAATACTTGAAGAACCACCGTCAAGTGTTTATTTTATATTGATTTCAAATAATCAAAAAAAACTACTGCCCACCTTGCGCAGCCGGTCTCGCGTAGTGCCATTTTCTCGGCCGGATGATCAAACCACAGCACGGTGGCTGGAGCAGGCAGGGCTGGATGCTCAAGCGGCGCGCTATCTTGATCTCGCCGGTGGCGCACCTTTACGCGTGATGCAATGGAAAAATGACGGTCAATTGGCGGCGATTGATGCACTCATTGAGAGCCTGGCATCTGCCCCTGCTGATCCACTGGTGCTGGCTACTCGCTGGGAGGGTTTGCTTAAATCAAAAACCGAAAACTCATTTCATATGGAAAACCTGGTGGAAGGTGTGCAGTGCTGGCTGTTTGATTTAGCTCTTGAACAGGCTTCCGGTGAGGTCCGCTACCACTGCGGCTGGCCACGGCCAAAAAATATTGCGGCGCTCAATCCATTGGCATTACTTGCCGGATGGCATGAAATCAATACTTTTCGCCGTAGCGCACGACACCCGCTTAACCCGCTATTATTTCTCGAGTCCCTCGCCATTCATTATCTGCGTGCTCTGCGCCCAATGAATTCATGACAGAACTTCTCGTTGACTCCCATTGCCATCTTGATTTCCCTGATTTTCAGGGGAATGAGACTGCTTATTTGACTGCAATGCAAGAGCATCACGTCGGTTGGGCGCTTATCGCCGGCGTCACGCTGGAACGCTTTCCCGGCGTGTTGGCACTTGTTGAGCGCTTCCCCAATCTTTATGCTGGCGTTGGGGTCCACCCCGATACGGAGCAGGGCGAAGAGCCTACTATAGCAACCCTTTTGCGTCTCGCCGAGCATCCTAAAATAGTCGCCATCGGCGAGACCGGCCTGGATTATTATCGACTGGAAGGCGATCTGGAATGGCAAAGAGAGCGTTTTCGTACGCACATCCGTGCGGCCAGGCTATCAAACAAGCCCTTGATTATCCATACACGAGAAGCGGCGGAAGACACACTGCGTATTCTTCGTGAGGAAAATGCCGGTGAAGCAGGGGGCGTATTTCACTGCTTTACGGAAACACTCGACGTTGCCAAGGCAGCGCTTGATCTGGGCTTTCATATTTCTATTTCCGGCATCGTCACTTTCAAAAAAGCGCCACAAGTCAAAGAGATTGCCGTTTTTGTGCCGCTGGACCGATTGCTTGTAGAAACAGACTCGCCTTATCTTGCCCCTGTCCCGCATCGCGGCAAGCTAAACCAATCTGCGTGGGTGCGCCATGTAGCAACTGAAGTTGCTCAGCTGCGTGGCATGGCTGTGGATGAACTCGCCCGGGAGACTACGAGGAATTTCTTTAAGCTTTTTATTAAGAATAATGAATAAGTTATTAATATTTATAGGGTTTTGTTTTTTTAGTCTAGCGTCTCACGCCGGAGTCTATGACGATATCTTAATTGCTGCACAGAATGACGATAGCGCTACCGTCATGGATTTGATTAACCGTGGCATGGACGTGAATACCGCTGATCCTGCTGGTTCAACGCTGCTCATGATCGCAGCACGTAACGGAAACCAGGGTTTGGCCGAGCAGCTAATTAAAGGCAAAGCCATGATTAACCACCTCAATCGGTATGGCGATTCAGCTTTAACCCTCGCTGCTTTGAAAGGCCGGCTACTTATAGCCACCATCCTATTAGAAGCAGGCGCAGAGGTTAATCCTGTCGGTTGGACACCACTTCATTATGCAGCCTATGGAGGCCATCGTGAGCTCGTAGCGCTGTTGATCAGATCAGGTGCCAAACTCGATTCACCTGCGCCTAATCACCAAACAGCATTAATGCTGGCAGCAAAAAACGGGCATGAAGAGATTGTTCGCCTTTTGATCGCTGCGGGAGCGAATATCAGTTTGCAGGATGCTAATGGAAAAACGGCTCGGGAACTGGCTTTGGAAAAGGGTCATACCGATAGTGCACGCTGGCTTTAATGCTTAAATATCTTGAACCCTCCTGCGATAACAACACTGACCTCACTAGTTCGCATAATTGGCATTATGTAAACTTAAGTTACCGCAAGGCTCGATAGATAGACTGATTTAAACAACCTACCTTGGCTTTATAGGGCCTAGGGCCCAACCACCGAACAACCCAAAATCACGCACCTACAATATCCCGATAGGCATGCCATGTAGCATGTCCCAGTAACGGAATGATCACAATCATGCCCCAGAGCTGGGTTGCAAATCCTATAGCAGTCAGTGTCACAAGTAAGACCGCCCATAAAAGCATCGCTGGTAGATTCGCCATGACGGCCCTGACACTGGTCCCCATAGCAGCAATTAAGCCTGTGGATCTATCCATTATCATGGGGACAGAAACTGCGGTGAGTAGAAAAACCCCGACGGCGATGACGCCTCCTACAGCACCATAGGTCAACAGAAAGGTAGCGTCCGCAGAAGTGATCCAGCTGGTCTGATAAATAGCGCCGCTTATGGCGGGGAGCTCACCATGAAAATAGTTTTTGAAAATTATGGCAGACAACCCGAACCAAACAAAAATAGACAGCACAAGCAGCGCAGCCAGCCTTGCTAATCGACGACCATTTATTCTTAATCCATTCAATGACATATCGAAACTCACCGGCTGCCCTGATTCCTTACGGCGAGATAACTCATACAGGCCGGCTGCCATGAGTGGGCTAACCAGCATAAAGCCGGAAATAGCGGCGGCAAACAAATACAGGTGATTATTTGTAAATATTATGACCACCCAGCCCATGGCGGTAATAATCAGGCCGTGACCCAAGCTCGCTGTCAGGCTATACCGCATATCCTCCCATCCCTGACGCAACCAGCGGAATGGACTCAAGAATCCTACTTGTCGAATAGAAATAGCGTGTTCTGCTTGGTGGGTGGAAACATTTTGCTCGCTCATGTCAGTCTCCTCAGACTCTTGTTCGAAGTAAAGATGATCCTCACCTGCTATGTCAGACGGAATAACTTCCATCCGGCATCTTCATCCTACGCCATTTTCATAATACGAACCGTGTTGATAGCAAAAAATGCTGGGAGCCGGCGCCCTACCCTTACAGAAAACGACGCGGTAGCAAGCCATTTGTCCGTGCTTGTTTTTCAAGTACTTCGCGATCATCCGGGTGAGCAATACCGATAAGTGCATTCACGCGTTCCGGTATGCTTTTCCCTTTAAGGTTAACCATCCCGTACTCAGTCACCACATACATCACATCGGTACGAGGTGTGGTAATTACAGTGCCAGGAGGGTGTCCCACCACGATACGCGAGCGTGGCTGATCGCCTTTCATGTAACGAGATGAGAGACACATGAAGGATTTACCGCCTTCTGACATAAAAGCACCTCGTACAAACTGTAGCTGCCCGCCAGTACCTGTCCTGTGTTTGAAGCCTGCACTCTCGGAAGCTACCTGCCCCATCAAATCAATCTGCATCGCATTGTTAATGGAGACCACCTTACGGTTACGCGCAATATTTTCCGTGAGATTCGTCTCATTAACCGGCAAACTCATGCACATTTCATTGCCGTCAATAAAGTCATACATGCGTTTTGTTCCCGCAGCGAACGTGAAAACTATCTTGCCGCGATAAGTGCTTTTACACGCACCGGTCACTTTGCCTGCCGTCACCAGATCGACCATGCCATCAACAAACATCTCCGTATGAACGCCAAGATTCTTAACAGGCGCGTAGGCCAAGGCACCGCAAACCGCATTGGGCATGCCGCCGATACCAATCTGCAGACATGCACCGTCTTCTATTTCCGGAATGATCAGGTTTGCCACTTTGATATCAACATCAGTCACCGGGGTACTGGGTAACTCCGTCAAAGGGGCGTTATCACCTTGAATAACCGCATCGACTTCAGAAATGTGAATGACATTTTCCAGGCCGTAACATGTGGGTAGTGCAGTGCTGGTTTCTACCACCACGCGACGGGCTTTGTCGCATAAGGCACGTACATAGCAGTTCGATGCACCGAAGTTGAAGTAACCGTGTCGATCCATGGGTGTGGTTTTAATGACGGCAATATCCACATCCAGATAATCCTGATACAACCTCGGACCTTCGCCAAAATTAAAGGGAATATAGCTGGCCACACCGTTGTCATACAGCTTGCGGTCATGCGCTGAAAAATGCCAGCTCTCCCCATGAAAATGTTGTTGCTCAGGATCGACCTCTAACACTCTGCGTGGCTTCATGGTCAGGATGCTTCTGATACGCACATCCTCTAGTTGAAGTTTGCGTTCTGCCAATGCAGCATCAAACATGTCTGGCTGATTAAGCGAGGCGCCGTAATCGACCGACCAACCTGATTGAACGATATTGGCAACAACCGCTGCAGTTACCGTTTTTTCTTGTAGCATTTTTTGCAGATTCATTCCGATGCCCCTTGAAATTAGCCATTAATTTAACCTGAAAATTTGTTTCGATACCGCTTCGCTTTATCTAGCGATCTCGCTTGTTAGTTTTTTAATCGCCGCAATCCCCATGGCATAGTACTGCTCATCTCGCTGCCAAGGTTCATTGGGTACAAGGCGGCTAAGTGGTCTGACGTCAGGCGCAGGCTCTGGCTGCCAAGTCTCCAACAGGACACCTACGGCATCGGGCGCATTGCACACTAATAACACATCACATCCTGCTGTCCATGCAGCATTCGCCCGGTCGACAATATTGCCCGCCACACTGGCGCCTTCCATGGAAAGATCATCGCTGAAAATAACACCATCGAAGGCAAACTCATGACGTAATTTATTAATCCATACCGGAGAAAAACCAGCCGGGCGGGAATCAATTTGCGGATAAATCACATGCGCAGGCATGATGGCATCCAGCGTAAGGTGCCGATACGGCATCAAGTCGTCGCGCATGTCAGCCAACGCACGTTCATCCACTGGAATAGCCACATGTGAATCCGCTGCAACCCAGCCGTGACCAGGGAAATGCTTACCGCAACAGCGCATACCCGCCGACTGCAATCCATTGATCAGTGCACCAGCAAGTTCAATCACCGCTTGGGGGTCGCGATGGAAGGCACGGTTGCCAATAACGCCGCTCCGCCCCCAATCAAGATCAAGCACAGGGGTAAATGAAAAATCAACCCCACACTGACGCAGTTCAGCAGCAAGTAAATAACCGATGGTACGCGCCGCTTCACAAGCGCCTGTTGCATCGCTATCCCACAAGGTGCCCAACTTTTGCATGGCGGGTATCAGGCTGAAACCATCCCGGCAGCGTTGCACGCGCCCACCTTCGTGATCAATGGCAATCAAGAGTCGCGGTGTGCGTAGCGCATGAATTTCCGCACACAACTCGGTAAGCTGCTGGCGATCGCGATAGTTGCGCGTAAAAAGTATCACTCCGCCAACTAACGGATGTATCAGTCGCTCAGCATCTAGCACAGTCAGCGCATATCCTTCAATGTCTATCATCAAAGGGCCAGGAGGTTGTGCTGAAAGTGTTTTCATGGCGTTTCCAGTAAAACAAATGCGACGGCGTAATCGTGTTCGTCACTAATTGAAAGATGGGCCGTCATATTTCGCTGAGCAAAATAAGCGGCAAGTGATGGAGAAAAAACAAAGCCGGGTTTGCCAAGTGCATCATGCGTGACACTGATTTCAGGCAAAACCAGAGGGGAACGTATGCCTGTACCCAGTGCCTTGCCCAGGGCTTCTTTGGCAGCAAATCGTCTGGCAAGCACGCGGGCCGGGTCTTGACTGGCAATGCAGGCAGCACGCTCATCTGGCGCTAAAATCTTTTGCAAAGCCCGTTCGCCATGGCGCTGCCACAACTCGGCCATGCGTTTGATTGCAACGATGTCAGTACCTACGCCAAAGATCATGGGCGATGCATGCCGTTGATCAGATCTTTCATTTCACGCACTGCTTCGCGCATGCCCACAAAAACAGCCCGGCTAACAATGGCATGACCAATGTGCAGTTCGCGGATACCCGGTAGCGCGGCAATAGGCTGCGTGTTAACGTAGTTAAGTGCATGCCCTGCATTTAGCCGCATACCCGCAGTAGAAACTGCTTCACCGGCTACGCGAAGTTTAGTCAACTCAGCCTTGACGGCCTGGCTTTCTTCATCACGTCCCTGCGTATGAAATGCTCGCGCATAGGGCCCGGTGTGTAGTTCACACACATGCACGCCAATACGTGCCGCAGCAGCAACCTGAACCAATTCAGCATCAATAAAAACGCTGGTTTGAATACCCGCCTGGGCCAGACGAGAAACAACCATGTGCAAGCGCTGCTCCTGTTCAACAATGTTTAATCCGCCCTCGGTCGTGACTTCATGCCGCCCTTCAGGCACCAGCATGGCTGTTTCAGGTTTGATGGCACAGGCAATGGCAATCATTTCTTCGGTTGCAGCCATTTCAAGGTTTAATTTGATGTGTGTGAGCTCACGCAAGCGGCGCACATCGTGATCCTGAATGTGCCGCCGATCTTCGCGCAGATGCACCGTGATGCCGTCCGCGCCACCAAGTTGCGCTTCAACCGCTGCCCATACGGGATCTGGCTCATAAGTTTGTCGCGCCTGACGAATCGTGGCGACATGATCGATATTCACGCCCAGCTTAATCACAGTTCCTGTAGCTCCATAAAAACCCGCCGCGATTGCAACGGTTTTCCTCCCAGATGATGCGCAATCAGTTGGCGCATCAACATCTTGCTCTCCATCCGTGTTTGCGGATCGGTATAGTCGTCCGCAATCATGTCGAGCAGCGTTTTACCATGTAAAACACTTATATTCGCCGTATCACCAGCGCCGACTTTTCGGACCGGCCCGCGTTCAACCTGAAAAGCATATTGTTCTTGCGCAATGATTTGATCACCAGTGACTGCCTCGCGATCCAGCGTCAAGCCATAGCCTAATTCCTTGAGCAGCGTCTTCTCGAACCGCCTCAACTCGGGTGCATCCGCCCCACCGAGAGCCAGCGCATGCAGTGCCGCACTGTAAGCATCGAACAGCACACCATGCGGATCTTCTCGTGGCAACATCTTGACTAATAGCTCATTGAGATAATAGCCCAGCAGCAAGCAGCGCCCGCCTAACAGTGGCATGCCGCCTATCCATTCGGCCTTGGCTAGCGTTTTGACCTCCCCTGCCCCAAACCAACCAAGCTCTAATGGCTGGAACGCCATCAACAATCCGCGCAGTGCGGAACGTGGCCGTCGTGCACCACGTGCCAGCAGCGCCAAACGCCCATGGTCGCGGGAAAAAACATCGACAACCAAACTGGTTTCGCTATAAGGATAAAGGTGCAACACAAAGGCGCGTTGCTCATCAATGCGTTGTTTCCCACTCACCGTATTACTCGTAGCCCAAAGACTTCAAGGCGCGCTCGTCATCGGCCCAACCAGTTTTTACCTTGACCCAGGTTTCCAACCAGACCTTGCCGCCAAAAAGTTTCTCCATGTCTTTGCGGGCATCGGTTGAGATGCGCTTGAGCCGCTCTCCCTCCTTGCCAATGACCATCACTTTATGGGCTGATCGATCAACAATGATCGCCGCAAAAATACGCCGTAATTCCCCCTCTTGCTCAAATTTCTCGATCTCGACCGCCAAGCCATAAGGCAGCTCTTCGCCAAGATTGCGAAATAGTTTTTCGCGCAGAATTTCTGAAGCGAGAAAGCGTTCGGATCGATCCGTGATGTCATCCGCCGCAAACACCGGAGGTATCACCGGCAAATAAGTGGCTACAGCAGATAACAATGTCTCCGTACCCACGCCCTTTTCGGCAGACAGCGGCACGACCTCGTTAAAGATGTGCAGTGCTGAAATTTGTGCGATAAATGGCAGCAATTTTCCTTTATCTGTCAAACGGTCGATTTTATTAATCACCAAAATGACGGGTTTTTCTGCTGGCAGCATGGCCATCAGTGCTTCTTCGCCCGCGCCCCAGCGCCCGGCTTCAATCACCAGCAAAATCACATCTACATCGGCGAATGACGAAGTGACGCTTCGATTCATCAGCCGATTAAGTGCATTCGTGTGCGATGTTTGAAAACCTGGCGTATCGACAAAAATAAATTGATTGTCAGCCGTGGTCAAAACACCGTGAATGCGATGTCGCGTGGTTTGTGCCTTCCTTGAGGTGATACTCACCTTGGCGCCCACCAGGCGATTCATCAGCGTGGATTTACCCACATTGGGGCGGCCAATTACGGCTAAATAACCGGTACGGAAATTTTCATTCATTTTTTTATTGGATCAATCCGGGTGAGCACTAAACGCGCGGCTTCCTGTTCGGCGATACGACGGCTACTGCCTTTGCCAACGCACAAAATATTCAGCGCGGCAACGGCACATGACACCTCAAACTCCTGTGCGTGCGCTTCGCCACGCAAGTTAATTAAAGAATAGCTTGGTAAAGATAATTGGCGCCCCTGCATTAATTCTTGCAAGGTGGTTTTAGGATCTTTCCCTGATTTTTGTGGATCGATACGTAAAATCCAGGGAGCAAAAAGGCGGTCAATCACCTGTTGTGCGGCAATAAACCCTGCATCCAGAAATACTGCCGCGAAGACCGCTTCCAACGCATCTGCTAGCGTTGATGGGCGGCTAAAGCCACCACTTTTCAGTTCCCCTTCACCCAAGCGCAAATGTTCCCCTAGGCGAATGCTCAGTGCGATTTCAGCAAGGGTTTCTTGACGCACCAGGCTCGCCCGCAAACGAGACAGCTCACCTTCGTTACATTCTGCGTAGCGCAGAAACAAGGCGTGCGCAATGGCGCAATTGAGTATTGAATCACCAAGAAACTCAAGCCGCTCATTGTGTGGCACACCAAAGCTTCGGTGCGTCAGCGCCTGCCGGAGAAACTCAGGACGAGTAAATTGATGTCCCAGTGAAGCTTCTACGGCTTTGAGCTTCATTTCTTCGCGCTACTACCCTCAAAATCAAAGACCAGGCTAACGTTATAAAACAAGGGAACTTTCTTTGCATAGGCAAAAGAAATGACTAACCCGCCATCTTCCTTGCTGACTGCAAGATCTTGTCCAGTCACGCTTTTAATGATGTCAATATCGGCACGTTTATCGTATGCCGCGCGCACATCGGGTATTGCGGCTTCCTTTAGATTGCTATCCATTGCGGTCGCCTTGACTACCTTGAGAATCTTCCCGTACTCAATCCATTCAGGCAACACTTTCATGGTCAGCAAAGCAAGCAGCGCAAAAATCACGCTGCCTATCATCATGCCATTGAGGCTAACACCCCGTTGAAATTTCATTTTCTCTCCTAGTGAAAAGAGCCGATACGCTGTAAGTCGCTAAAATTAAACCAGATAAAAAATGCTTTTCCCACCAGATTTTTATCCGGCACAAACCCCCAGAAACGGCTGTCTTGGGAGTTATCGCGGTTATCACCCATGACAAAATAATGTCCATTTGGCACCTGGCAACTCACGCCATCATTATTGTAGTGGCATTGATCATTATCCGGGAAGTTCACAATCGGCCGCACATAACCAGGAGCTTCAGGATCGATAAGCACCGCGTGCTGCACTTCGCCCAAAGTCTCTTTAAAGCGTGGTGTGTAATACAAGCGTGCTGGATCCAGATAGTCACCCGCGCTTTCATGTTTTATTTCTTGGCCATTAATCGTCAGCTTTTTGTTGTGATATTCCACGCGGTCTCCCGGCAGACCAACTACACGCTTGATGTAGTCCAGCGAAGGATCCGGCGGATACCGAAACACCACCACATCACCCCGTTTAGGGCTGTTGAGTTCTACTACTTTCTTATTGATTACCGGCAAACGAATGCCATAGGTGAACTTATTCACCAAAATAAAATCACCTACCACCAAGGTAGGAATCATCGAGCCAGAAGGGATTTTAAAAGGTTCAACGAGGAAAGAACGAAGTACAAAAACAGCCAGAATAACCGGAAAGAAACTGCTTCCATACTCAACCCACCAAGGGTCTTTTGCGTCAGCAGGTCGCTTTTTTCTGGCCCAGAAATGGTCGAACGTCCAAAGAACACCCGTAAAAACGACAAATAAAAACAAGATCAAGGCAAAATTCATGAAGGCTCCGCGAGGCTGTGTCGACTGAAATAAGAAACTACAGAAAATGGGCTAAGACCACGGGTGCTGCGGCTCTCGGCAATCAGGAAAAGGATTATTTATCGCCAACACGCAACACGGCAAGAAAGGCTTCTTGAGGAATTTCTACCCGGCCTACTTGCTTCATGCGCTTTTTTCCTGCCTTTTGTTTTTCCAACAACTTCTTCTTTCGTGAAATATCACCGCCATAGCATTTGGCCAGTACATCCTTGCGCATGGCTTTAACGTTCTCACGAGCAATGATGGTAGCGCCAATCGCTGACTGAATCGCTACATCGTACATTTGACGTGGAATCAGCTCGCGCATTTTGGCTGCCAGTTCGCGCCCGCGATAAGCCGCATTAGCGCGATGAACGATCAAGGAAAGTGCATCCACTTTTTCAGCATTGATCAGGATATCAAGCTTGACAACATCGGCGACACGGTATTCTTTAAACTCATAATCTAGTGACGCATAACCACGCGAGACAGACTTCAGCTTGTCAAAAAAATCCATGACCACCTCGGCCATTGGCATTTCATATGTAAGTTGAACCTGCTTGCCGCGATAGGCGATATTGACCTGACGCCCACGTTTTTGCTCGCATAGAGTAATGACTGCACCGAGATATTCCTGTGGCACAAAAATAACGTTGGTAATAATGGGTTCGCGAATTTCTTCGATCTTCTGCAGTTCGGGCAACTTGGCAGGATTTTCTACCAGAATCTCTTCGCCATCGCGCAGGCGCACTTCGTACACCACGGTGGGTGCGGTGGTAATTAAATCCTGGTCGAATTCACGTTCTAGCCGCTCTTGCACAATTTCCATATGCAAAAGCCCTAAAAAACCGCAGCGAAAGCCAAATCCGAGTGCCTGTGAAACCTCCGGCTCATAGTGCAAGGAAGCGTCATTCAAGCGAAGTTTTTCGAGCGCATCGCGCAGTGACTCATATTGATTTGACTCTATCGGGTAAAGACCAGCAAAAACTTGCGGCTTGATTTCTTTAAAGCCTGGCAAAGCTGCCGCTGCGGGACGATCAACCAGCGTAATGGTATCGCCGACTTGTGCTGCATCAAGTTCTTTGATGCCAGAAATAATAAAGCCCACCTCACCCGCCTTTAATTCAGGTCGAGGCAATGCTTTGGGGGTGAAAACGCCCACTTGCTCACACAAATGCGTACTGCCTGTAGCCATAAGCAACAGCCTGTCTTTTGCTCTGAGCATGCCATCAACGACACGCACGAGCATCACAACGCCCACATAATTATCGAACCACGAATCAATAATCAGCGCTTTCAGGGGCGCATCCAGTTGTCCTTTGGGCGGGGGAATTCGCGCAATGACGGCCTCTAATACGTCGTCCACACCCAAGCCGGTTTTCGCCGAGCAGAGCACCGCGTCAGTCGCATCAATCCCGATGACATCTTCAATTTCCTGCCGGGCGTTATCGGGATCAGCTTGCGGTAAATCAATTTTGTTTAAAACCGGTACCACCTCAACACCGAGCTCTAGCGCGGTATAGCAGTTGGCGACCGTTTGCGCCTCAACCCCTTGCGAGGCATCCACGACCAGCAATGCGCCTTCGCAGGCCGATAGCGAACGGCTCACTTCATAAGAGAAATCAACGTGCCCCGGTGTGTCAATCAAGTTGAGGTTATAGGTTTTACCATCTCGCGCCTTGTAACTTAATGCGGCTGTTTGCGCTTTAATGGTGATTCCGCGCTCTCGCTCAATATCCATTGAGTCAAGAACCTGAGATTCCATTTCGCGGTCTGACAAGCCTCCGCACTTATGGATAATGCGATCTGCCAGCGTGGACTTGCCGTGATCGATGTGAGCAATGATAGAAAAATTACGGATGTGATTCATAAAGAACCAATAAAAAAGGCGCCCAAGAAACATACCGAGCACCTTTGAAGCTTTAAAAAAGAGCCCTGATTTTAACGGAAAGCGTTCAAATACTCACGGACTTTCGCGCTATCAAGGAAATAATGGCACAGCATCTGGCCTTCCGGATCGAGCAAAACCGGCACTAGTTCGTCATATTCAGCAACCAATGCCGGATCTGCATCAACATCAATCACATTAATATCAAAGCTGATCGCATCAGGCTCGCCGCGAAGCCCATTTAGCGCAGTGAGCATGTCGTCACAAAGGTGGCAATAAGAACGGTTCAGCAACCGCAGCGTCAAGTTACTTATCTGACACCCCTTTGACAATGACAAAGGTTTGCATTTCGCCGCGCCGCACGAGCAACGTAATGGATTCTGTTTTATTGACCGCTGCGATAAGCTCATTAAATTGCGCGACCGTCTTGAGCTCAACCTGGGTTCCCTTGTGGATGAGCGAGAGCAAAATATCCCCCGGCCGCAAATCCGTGCGCACCCCGGCACTCGTCACATCTTCGACGATCAGCCCACTGGGCAGCCCTGCAGCACGCTTTTGTTCTGCTGACAATGCAGACAATACCAAACCTAAACGATTAGCCTTGGTGGGCTCGGATGCTTTGCGGCCATGCTTGGTTACAGGTGCACCATCTTCAGGAATTTCGCCCATCGTGACCACCACATCCAGGGCGGTTCCTTTGCGCCAGAGCTGCACGGGCACTTTGCTGCCCGGTTTGGTCGCGCCCACCTTGCGGGGTAATTCGCCAGACTCTGTTACAGGCTTGCCATCAAACTTGAGAATAATGTCGCCTGGCGCAATCCCGGCTTTGTCTGCTGCGGCACCTTTTTCTACCGAGGCAACGAGCGCGCCTTGTGCTTTTCCCAAGCCAAAAGATTCTGCCAGATCCTTACTCACCTCTTGAATCACCACGCCCATACGGCCACGGCTCACGTGCCCATTTTGTTTGAGCTGGGCTTGAACTTCCATTGCAATATCGATCGGAATAGCAAAAGACAAGCCCATGAATCCGCCTGATCGTGAATAGATCTGCGAATTGATCCCCACGACTTCGCCCTTCATATTGAATAAAGGCCCGCCCGAATTACCTGGATTAATCGGTACGTCGGTTTGAATAAAAGGCACAAAGTTTTCTTGCGAGAGAGAACGCCCTTTCGCACTCACGATACCTGCGGTGACAGTATTCTCAAACCCAAAAGGAGATCCAATAGCCACAACCCACTCGCCGACTTTCATTTTCGCCGGGTCACCCAATCGTGTAAAGGGTAACTTTGCGGCTGCAATTTTGATTAAAGCGACATCGGTGCGTTTATCAGCGCCCAGGACTTTGGCTTTAAATTCTCGCTTATCTGTGAGTTTTACCGTCACTTCATCAGCCCCGTCAACGACATGGGCGTTGGTCAAAATATACCCGTCTGCGCTGATGATAAAACCTGAACCTAAGGACTGGTTTTTGTATTCACGCGGCTGATCGGGCAGCCCTTGTTCCCCTGGCATGCGCGGAATTTGGCCGGGGAAAAACCGCCGGAAAAACTCTTGTGCGGAGTCATTTTCATCAAAGGGAGAAAGCTGTGCCTGCGCGCTTTGTTTGATGATTTGCGTCGTACTGATATTCACAACCGCCGGGCCTTGTGCCTCAACCAGATCAGTGAAATCAGGTAATTCTCGTGCCTGACTGGGGCCGGGTAACAAAGCAGATAAAGTCACTGCGAAAACCAGACAAAGATTCTTCATTTCCAAGTCCTGCTCCTTTAAGGTTTTTCAAAAAATGTTATTTCTTGGCGTAGTTTCTGTAAAGAAAAAGGGTATTGCACCAAATGATGCCCATCATGAAAACGTTGCTCGCGATGCCGCAATAATAAAAAACCAAGCGTTAGCCCAACCAGCATACCTATGGATGCCGCACCATCACCCGCTAGCCATTGACCCGCCATCGCACCACTGATAATCAATAGCAGGGGAATGCCATACGATGCCAGCGCCGCGCGAAAGACTGTGCCTTCAGCAACCGCCAAGCTGACACGATCACCCACATGTAAATCCAGCGTATTGCTCATAAGGTAACGACGTGGTTGATTCATTTGGTCCAGCAAGCCTGTTGGGCACCGTGCAGGATTGGAGCAGTGATCACACGCGGCAAGCCTGGCCGATACCTCAACCCAGACTTCGCTATCACTTATCACCGCAACCACGCATGCCTCGCATTGCATCATTATTTCCTCCACTCAATGCCATCCCCTAGCTGTTTAAGTGCGAGAGCGGGCACCTCACCCATCACTACCAAATAATGCTGTGGAGTCTGCCGGCGATACACATTCAGCGCGCCCATGCTGGACAATACTGCCGGGCTACTTTGCTCTGCTCCCTCGGAGTTAGCACGCGGTTCAATAAATGCAGAAATTGTAGCCACGCCGTCTGAAAATAAAATGTGCAATGCAGACTTTTCGGAACCAGACTGGCGCTTCATTGCATTGATGCGTCGAAAACCGGGGATTTTCTTGTGGAATACCCAGCCCAAATCTTCCGGTACAATTTCTGTCGTGGTGATTTTCTGTACTTGCAGGCCCTCAGTAGGGAAGCGCGGCTTTAAGGCTTGAGGTGGTAATGTGCCACCAATAACGATTTGAGTGAAACTGAAAGAGTCCAGCGTTTCACCATGCCCACCCAAAACCACGGCTCTCAACAATAAACCACTGGCATTGTCTAGCCAAAACTCATGTCCATAGCGCAAGTCGTCACGAGGATCTAAAATGATGACGCGACTATTGATGCCGGCGACACGGCCTTGACCAATGGAACGAATCGAATAATTGTCCTGCAAGCGGCTCATTCCGGCAGGCAATAGCGCAGGAAATTGACGATGCGTTGAACGGGTTTCAACAATCAGACGCTTTTCAATGGGGAAAAAGCTGGTTGTTTCATCCTCGTTACGAATCATTTCACGCGGGCTGCCATCGAGTACCTCTATCCGTTCCAGGTCACGGCCATCGGTCCAAGCATGCGCTATGCGCGAAGTCTCCATCCGATCAGCGCTACGGTAAACAAACACACCTTCGTAGGTTAGCTGGCGAGAGGCCTGTGCCATACGCTGCAAAGCCATCAGGTTATTCTCTGCTTGAGCAAAAGTCGGCGCTAGCAATACGGCGGCTGTAGCAATTACGGCAAAGAGGCAACCGCCCTGAGCACGCAAAAGTTCCATTAGCGATTGATATCCAAAACTGACACGGTACGAATATGATTTGCACCGTCAACTAGCGCCCCGCCCTCATAGGCTTGGTGCGCCACGAGATATTCCTGCAACCGCGCGGCTTGTTTTACATCGGCGACAGTGGATAAAGCGGGTGCCGATGAAACGCGAGACGTGGCAACTTTATTGCGTGTGGCAGGGGAGATCATGACCGCAAGGCCAGGTACAGTTGGGGATATGATCGACTGGTTAGCCGCGATCAATGAACCAACAGGCAATTGAACTGGAGCCAAAGCGACCCATGCCACCACGGCAACACCTGCCGCAGAGGCCGCAAGTGCCATGACAGGGCGTTGCCAGCGGCTAGCACTGCGCTGCGGGCGGGGCGATAATATCGTGGGCTCCAGCGATAGCGCAGCCATCACGCGGCGGCTTACATCAATCGTTAAATCAGGTTCGTGCCGCATGGCATCCCCCATGACATGGTAAAGACACCAAATATTTTTTTGTTCCTTGTCGCGCGATAAAGTCGCCACCGCGCCATTTGCCTCATCGGCTTCGAACTCTCCATCCATCAATGCAGAAATACGTGTTTTCATTGCCTTATCCTCGCACGTTTACTACAAACAACAAAAAATCTCTGGGTTACCACCGCTTCTCGGCCGTTGTATCAAGCAAAGGCCGCAACTTCAATGCAATCGCATCGCGTGCACGAAAAATTCGCGAACGCACTGTACCAATCGGGCAATCCATCACGTCAGCAATTTCTTCATACGACAAGCCTTCAATTTCACGTAACGTCAAGGCGGTGCGCAAATCTTCGGGCAAGGTTTCCACGACGGCATTGACAGTTTCGCCAATTTGTTTGGTCATGAGCAATCGCTCAGGAGTTTCATTATTTCGCAGCAATTCGGGTTCATCGTAATTTTCAGCATCTTCACCATCTGTTGTTGAGGTCAGCTGTGCTCGTCTGCCATGAGTAACCAGCCAGTTTTTAGCCGTATTAACGCCAATCCGATACAGCCAGGTATAGAACGCACTATTGTTACGAAAGTTTGGCAGCGCCTTGTATGCGCGGATGAAACTGTCTTGCACAATATCTTCCACCTCCGCCGGATCACGCACCATGCGCGACACCAGCCGCGCAAGCTTGCGCTGATACTTGGTGACCAATAATCCGAAAGCTTGCTTGTCGCCAGCTTGGACACGTTCAACAAGTATCCGATCTGCTTCACGATCTCCCATGGGCTTTGTGCTTTGATTCCGCCTAAAAACAAAATTTTGCAGCCAATCTGGCTGCTGGTCAGTATATCAAGCCAATCTGCCCATTTCATATTGAGTGTCCTATGTATCGTCCACCTCTCTTGTGCATCCCTGGTAACCCACCGGCTTCAATAATCCATTACTGAGAACAGAGACTTTATTGCGGCTGAATAGTTCCCTGCTTGATGAGTGATATAGTTCCGCCCCATGAAACAAAAAGCACAGAAGGAACAAAAGGCCATCACGCACTTTGATGTCCTCATTATCGGTAGTGGACTCGCCGGCCAGTCACTGGCACTTCGCCTGGCAGATACCCATCGTGTGGCGCTAGTAACTAAAAAAACACTGGGAGACTCGGCTTCCGCCTGGGCACAAGGTGGCATAGCTGCCGTCCTGGATGAAGGCGATACTGTTGATGCTCATATTGCCGATACACTGACTGCGGGCGCTGGTTTATGCGATCCCAGTGCAACACGCTTTGTTGTCGAGCATAGCCATGAAGCCATTGACTGGCTCATGGCCCGCGGCGTGCCTTTTACCCGCGATGACTCATCCTTTGGATTTCATCTCACCCGCGAAGGCGGTCATGGGAAACGACGGATCATCCATGCGGCCGATGCGACAGGCAAAGCCGTGCAGAACACGCTTACCGAGCAGATCCGACAGCATCCGCAAATCACCGTCTTAGAGCAGCATATTGCGGTAGATCTTGTCACCTCCAGCCGACTCGAGGCAACCCCTAATCGTTGCCTGGGTGCCTATGTGCTTGATATTCAGAACGACACTGTCGTCACTATCGGTGCTGACCATACCGTATTGGCAACAGGTGGCATCGGGAAGGTTTATCTTTACACGACCAACCCCGATACTGCAACGGGAGACGGCGTTGCTATGGCCTGGCGTGCAGGTTGCCGGGTTGCCAATATGGAATTCGTTCAATTCCATCCAACATGCTTGTATCACCCCCACGCCAAATCTTTTCTGATTTCTGAAGCCTTGCGCGGCGAAGGCGGCCTGCTGCGTTTACCCGATAGCACCCGCTTCATGCCTAATTATGATTCGCGCGCTGAGTTAGCCCCACGCGATATTGTCGCGCGCACCATCGATTTCGAGATGAAACGCCATGGTGTGGATTGTGTTTTTCTTGATATGACGCATAAACCGGCGGATTTTCTCAAAGAGCACTTTCCCACCATCTATGCACACTGCCTGGCTCTCGGTATTGATATCACCAAAGAACCCATCCCTGTTGTGCCTGCCGCCCACTACGCTTGCGGCGGGATTGTGACTGATATGGGGGCGCGAACCGATTTACCCGGTCTGTATGCGATTGGTGAAACTACCTTTACCGGGCTGCATGGCGCGAATCGACTCGCCTCAAATTCCTTGCTGGAATGTGTGGTTTTTTCAGCCGCAGCAGCACAAGCCATCAGTGAAACCACAATCAAACCTCCGCCCACCTTGCCGCACTGGGATGAAAGTCGCGTGCGCGATGCCGATGAAGAAATTGTCATTTCGCACAACTGGGCAGAATTGCGCCGATTCATGTGGGATTACGTCGGTATCGTGCGTACCAATAAACGCCTGGAACGTGCGATGCATCGCATCATCCTGCTGGAAAAAGAGATCAGCGAATACTACGAAAATTTTCGCATCAGCAACGATCTCATTGAGCTGCGTAATCTGGTTCTGACTGCCCGTCTCATTGTGAAAAGCGCGCAATGTCGCCATGAAAGTCGCGGGCTGCATTTTAGCCGTGACTATCCTGAGACCTTGCCACGCGCGCTGGATACTGTTCTTCATCCTTATCAACACGGATGAAAAGGATGGATAGGTTATTGTTTAGGCGGAAATTTCTTGATATGCCAGCGTAGCCAAAGACATAACTGACGAAAGTCTTCTGCCTCAAGGCTATCCTTGAGCAAGACCAGTGATTTCAAGCGATTTTTTTGCCGGTAAAGCAAGATAACCAAGAAAGGCAAAACAGTGGTATGTGGATGCAAAACCATGTCATTTGTCACAATACTCGCCGTATCGCCAACGCCATCCCCCAAGAGCGGACTCAAGACTTTTTCAATTCGGTTATCGCTATGTAAAATGAGCGCGGTTGTGCTTCTTCCTGCTGATGCCATGCCCGCGTGTTTCATCCATGAGATGCCAATCAACAACAACAAAGCCCCTTGCACCACGCTGGAGGTATTGCTGCTTAAGACGATACAGACCGCAACAAGATGCGCAAGCCACACCAGGCGCTTCAAAAAATAAGATGGCCTGACATGAATAGAAAGCTTTGCGACAGGCGTCATCGCAATGAATGGCTAAATCTTGCGGAAAATGAGTGTGCCGTTCGTGCCACCGAAGCCAAAATTATTTTTCATCGCGACATCAATTTTCATAGACCGCGCGGTGTTGGCACAGTAATCGAGATCGCATTCAGGATCTTGGTCGAAAATATTGATCGTCGGCGGGCTGATCTGATGATGAATTGCCAGCACAGTAAAGATTGACTCAATCCCCCCAGCCCCACCGAGCAAATGTCCGGTCATCGACTTGGTGGAATTAACCACTAACTGCTGAGCAACATCATGACCAAAAGCCAGTTTAATGGCTTCGGTTTCATTTTTATCGCCTAGCGGCGTTGAGGTGCCATGGGCATTCAAATATTGCACATTATCAGCATTAACGCCCGCGTTTTTCATGGCGTTTTGCATGCTGCGTCTAGGGCCATCAGTATCGGGCGCGGTCATGTGAAAGGCATCTGCGGCCATGCCAAAACCCGTGAGCTCGGCATAAATTTTCGCGCCTCGCCGCTTGGCATGTTCATATGCTTCCAGCACCATGACGCCCGCACCTTCACCCAGCACAAAGCCATCGCGCTCCTTATCCCACGGACGACTCGCTGTCGCCGGATCATCATTACGGGTTGATAGCGCTTTGGCCGAGGCAAAACCACCAATCGCCAGCGGCGTAACAGAAGCTTCTGAGCCGCCACACACCATCACATCGGCATCACCATATTCAATCATGCGTGCAGATAAACCAATAGCATGCAAACCCGTGCTACAGGCCGTCACAACAGAAATATTCGGTCCCTTCATTCCATACATGATCGATAAATTGCCAGAGATCATATTGATAATGGTGCTAGGAATAAAGAAAGGTGAAATTTTGCGTGGCCCACCGGCCAGAAAATCATTGTGGGTTTCTTCAATCATTGGCAAACCACCAATGCCCGAGCCGATATTTACGCCAATGCGATCCGCATTTTGATCGGTGACTTCAATACCGGAATCACGCACTGCCTGAATGCCAGCCGCCATACCGTAATGGATAAATGTATCCATTCGGCGTGCTTCCTTGACGGATAGATAGGTAGCGACATCAAAATCTTTCACTTCGCCAGCGATATGCACGGATATGGCTGATGCGTCAAATCGCGTAATCAATCCGATGCCACTTTTCCCGGCGATGATATTCGCCCAAGCCTCCGGAACAGAGTTACCCACGGGTGATACAAGGCCCAGACCGGTAACAACTACGCGACGCCGTGAAGTAGATGGCGCAAGTGACACATCTGGCACGAGTGACTCCCGAAATGAAAAGTAGTGATGTGGTGAAACTTGTTTTATTTTTTTAGATTGGAATTGACGTAGTCAATCGCCTGTTGAACGCTGGTAATTTTTTCTGCATCCTCATCCGGAATCTCGCACTCGAACTCTTCTTCTAGGGCCATGACCAGCTCAACGGTATCCAGGGAATCAGCGCCCAGATCGTCTACAAACGAAGATTCGTTTTTAATGTCGGCTTCATTCACACCAAGTTGTTCAGCTACGATCTTTTTGACGCGTTGTTCGATGTTATCCATATTGAAATTCCTTCCCAGATTTATCGGCTATTAAAAACCTGCCTAGTTTAACAAAAAGAACTGACTTCTTTGAAGAAATCAGGCCATATACATGCCACCATTTACATTGATTGTGCTGCCTGTAATGTATCCGGCGTGCGGCGAGGCCAAAAAGGCCACCGTCGCCGCAACTTCTTCTGGTCGTCCAAGACGGCCCAGAGGAATTTTTTTGAGTAGTGCATCACGCTGCGCTTCGGGCAGCGCACGGGTCATATCGGTATCAATAAATCCTGGCGCAATGCAATTGACCGTGATATTGCGACCACCCAGCTCATGTGCTAGCGCGCGACTCATGCCTGCCACGCCGGCTTTGGCTGCTGCGTAGTTTGCCTGACCTGGATTACCCGCTTCGCCCACGACCGAAGTAATGTTGATGATGCGACCAAATCGCGCTTTCATCATGCCGCGCATGACGAGCTTCGAAAGGCGAAACACCGCTTTCAGGTTTGTTTCCATTACGTCATCCCACTCGTCCTCTTTCATGCGCAGAGCGAGGTTGTCGCGAGTGATTCCGGCATTATTGACAAGCACAGAAACCGTACCAAACTTAGTTTCAATCTCGCCTAGCAGGGCTTCGCACAGCGCGGCGTCTGTCACGTTGGCAACAGCACCCCAGCCCATAATGTTGGCTGCATCAAGTGTTTTCTGAATCTCCGCCGCACCAGCAGCAGACGTCGCCGTACCGATGACTGTTGCCCCATGCGCGCCAAGCGCTAGTGCAATCGACCGTCCTAAGCCGCGCGACGCTCCGGTGACTAATACAACCTGTCCTTGCAAATCATTCATGCTCTACCTCAGTGCGTACCCAGTAATGTTAATGCAGCGTCCATTCCTGCGCTATCTGCCATAGCTACCCCCGTGAGATTTTCATCGCACCGCTTGGCCAGGCCTGATAGCACTTTGCCCGGACCACACTCAATCACATGGGTAACCCCCATTTGCCGCATTGCTTGCATGGTCTCAACCCAGCGCACGGGGGAGGCCGCTTGGCGGACCAGTGCTTCTTTAATGGCTTCTTGATCGGTCAGCTGAACAACGTCGACATTATTCAGCACAGGAATTTGCGGAGTTGAAAAACTTATCTGCGCTAAACGCACACGTAATTTTTCAGCAGCTGGCAGCATTAAGCTGCAATGAAAAGGGGCAGAAACAGGCAGCATCAACGCCCGTTTTGCGCCTTTGGCCTTGACCGCCTCGGCTGCCCGCTCGACAGCAGCCTTGTGACCCGCAATGACGGTTTGCTTAGGCTCATTGAAATTAACCGCCTGGACAACCTGGCCTTGCGTTGCCTCAGCGCAAGCCGCAATCACTGCCCCCGCATCCAGGCCCAGTATGGCCGCCATTGCACCTTCTCCGGGAGCTACTGCTTCTTGCATTGCGTGCGCACGAAACTCAACCAGGAGCACGGCATCCTTGAGCGAAATAACATCCGCTGCCACTAGCGCAGAATACTCACCCAGGCTATGTCCAGCCATGACAGTGGGGCGCACACCACCTTTTTCCAGCCACAAGCGGTAGATAGCTACCCCGGCGGTGAGCATCAAGGGTTGCGTATTTACGGTCTGATTTAAAGCCTCTGCCGGGCCCTCAGCCGCCAACTGCCAAAGATCGCGGCCCAGTGCAGCCGAAGCTTCATCGAACGTAGTCCGTATTATGCTGGCATCACCGTAATGCGCCATCATGCCTAGCGATTGCGAGCCTTGACCAGGAAAAACAAGTGCAAATTTCATTATGATGATCTCGAATACTCAGGATTCAGAATGTAAGGAGTACCGCACCCCAGGTAAACCCGCCACCCACACCCTCCAGCAGCAGATTTTGACCTGTTTGTACGCGCCCTTGACATACCGCTTCGTCAAGCGCCAGGGGAATGGATGCTGCGGAGGTATTACCGTGGTGATCGACTGTCACGATACATTTTTCACTAGGCAACCCCAGTTTTTTTGCAGTCGATTGCAATATCCGCACATTCGCCTGATGCGGAATGAGCCAGTCAAGCTGATCAACCGTCAAGCCTGCTGCATGTAAAACCTCGTTGGCCACCTCGGTAAGTACCTTAACTGCAAACTTGAATACTGCCTGACCATCCATACGCAAAAATGGATCACCAGTCACCTGCCCACCACAGATTTGGCCTGGAACAGAGAGCATGTCGGCATGACTGCCATCGGCATGCAGTGCTGTGGCTAAAACCCCGGGGCTGTTTGACGCTTCAAGCACGACCGCACCCGCGCCATCACCGAACAAAACACAAGTTCCGCGATCCGACCAATCCATGATGCGCGAAAAAACTTCGCTACCCACGATCAACGCGCATCGGTGTGAGCCGGACCGAATAAATTTTTCTGCCACACTCAGCGCATAGATAAACCCGCTGCATACTGCCTGCACATCGAATGCCGGGGCGCCATTGGTAATGCCGAGCTTCTTCTGCAACAAGGCGGCTGTACTGGGGAAAATATAGTCTGGGGTTGATGTTGCCACAATGATTAAATCAACGTCATTCGCTGAGCGTCCCGCAGCAGCAAGCGCCCGCTGGCAAGCATGAAAGGCCAAATCGCTACTGGTCTCACCGACTGCGGCGATATGTCGGGCGCGAATGCCTGTGCGCTCGGATATCCAGTCATCGGACGAATCAAGCGCGTGCAAAGCGATTAGCGCTTGATTACTGACGGGTTGGCCAGGCAAATAGCTGCCTGTGCCTGTAATACGCGTAAAGATCATTGCTATAAGCCTTTAAACGGCGAACGATTAATCACGTTGAAAATTAACCGCAAGAATCACTCCTAAAGAGTCGGCGCTGGTGATACGGCAGCCATACGTGCAGCAATTTTAATCGGTAGCTGTTGGCGCGCAGCCTCTGCTGCTCGCGTCAAAGCCGATAGAAATGCCAGCCGGTCAGCAGAGCCATGACTTTTAACCACGATACCTTTTAGCCCCAATAAACTTGCGCCATTGTAACGACGATGATCAAAGCGACGGCGAAAAGATTTCAATACAGGCATGGCAATTAAAGCAGCCAACCGGGTGAAAATCGATCGCGAAAACTCTTCTTTAAGACCGCTGGAAATCATTTGCGCCAAACCCTCAGAAGCTTTTAAGGTTACATTGCCAACAAAGCCATCGCACACCACGACATCTGTTGTACCGTTAAAAATATCATTGCCTTCAACATTGCCAAAAAAATTCAGATCGCTTTGCCGCAATAACTCACCGGCGCGCTTAACGATATCGTTGCCCTTGATGTCTTCTTCGCCAATATTGAGTAGTCCAACGCTCGGACGCTCTTTGTGTTCAAGCGCAGAAGCCAGCATGGCGCCCATGATGCCAAACTGCAGCAAATGCTCGGCGCTGCAATCGACATTTGCACCCAGATCAAGCATATAAGTTGCACCACGCCGAGAAGGCAATACAGTGCAAATCGCTGGCCGGTCAATACCCGGCAAGGTCTTTAGCACAAAGCGCGAAATAGCCATCAATGCACCGGTGTTCCCTGCTGAAACCGCCGCTTGAGCAACCCCCTCTTTAACCAGGCCGATCGCCACGCGCATAGACGAATCTTTTTTGCTACGCAATGCACTTGCGATGGACTCTTCCATACCAATCACTTCGGTTGCATTGTGCACAGAAATGCGTGCCCCAAACTCTTGCTCAACCGGTGTGACATAAGGGCGCAATACCAACTCCCGTCCAACTAAAATAGCGGAACACGAGGGATTTTTACGCAAAAAATCAAATGTCGCAGGTAACGTGACCTGGGGGCCATGATCGCCCCCCATGCAATCGATCGCCAGGGTAATGGCCATGATTCAAGCTTCTCGACAAAAAAACAGCCGGACACGCGGTTCGCATCCGGCTGAATTCATCTTGAAAACTTACTCGCCTTTAGCCTTGATGACTTTTTTGCCGCGATAAACGCCAGAAGGCGAAATGTGATGACGCAGATGAACCTCGCCTGACGTTGCCTCAACCGCAAGTGCCGGTGCGGTCAGGAAATCATGTGCGCGATGCATGCCACGCTTGGAGGGGGATTTTTTATTCTGCTGAACAGCCATTATTTATTGCTCCTTGTTTCAATGCTTCTTCAAAGCGGCCAGCGCCAAAAACGATGCTGAACCGTATTCATTTTCAGCTGCCCCGGTTTCCCCAGGCAACTCACAGTACTCATGCCGTGGCGCAAGAGGCAGCGCCAGCAACACTTCATTTTCTATCAAGCCAACAACATCCAGTGCTTCGCTTGCCTCAATGGCATCCATCTCATCATCCATCAACTCCTCATCTGGCCAGTCCTCATCGGTACTGATCAATTGCAACACGCCATTGACCTGCATCGGCAAACGAACACTTGCCAAACAACGCTGACACTGCAACAACAACGTACCATCAATCACCAACCGTAGCAGAAACTTTTCTTCGCTTTGCCATCCTTCCAGACTGACAGCCAATGAACTGTCAAGCTCGACTAGTCGATCTGCTAAATGAGGCAGCCATTTTAAAGGCACATTACCCTCAATAAAACGACTGTTGCGCGCAAACTCAAGGCTGTTCACCATGGTTAGCGTCAAAACCTCATCTGGAGGTCGCGTAGATTCTATGGATTCCGTAGGTTCCGCAGGCGGCATTTGTAAAGAAGAAGTCTCGTGAGACATAAGTTTTGAATGTTATCATGTCTGGCCTTTGTTTTTCAAGTCTTAAACATGCTTCAGCAGCTCATTCTCGCCTCTACCTCACCCTTTCGCAGCGAACTTTTGCGTCGTTTGCAGCTACCCTTCGATATTGCCGCCCCTGACATCGATGAATCAGCTTTGCCAAATGAGCTTCCCGCCGTTACAGCACAGCGTCTTGCCCAGGCCAAAGCACAAACCATTGCAAAACGGTTTCCGAATGCCTTGATCATAGGCTCTGACCAAGTAGCCGCTTGCGGTGCGCAACGGTTTGGTAAACCAGGAACAAGGCAAAATGCCCGGCAACAGTTGCGCCTGATGAGTGGAAACGAAATCATTTTCCACACGGGGCTTTGCGTGCTCAACAGTATCACTGGCCACTCCCAGGCTCGATGCATTCCTACATACGTCGGTTTTCGCGATTTGACGGAAGCGGAAATTGAAGCTTATCTCGGTAAAGAAGATGCGCTGAATTGCGCGGGAAGCGCTAAATCAGAAGGGCTGGGTGTCTCTTTATTGCGTTATCAACGCGGAGACGACCCTACCGCGCTCGTTGGCCTGCCCCTCATTACCCTGTGCGAAATGCTCCGCAGCGCAGGCATGCGATTACCTTAGGCTGTCCTAGCCATGTCCGGATATCTTTGGTTATTACCAGTCGCACTGGGCGATACGCCCTGGCAATATTGCTTGCCGCCTGCCACCCGTGAAGCAGCCTGTCGGCTAACGCACTTCGTTGCTGAAAATGCAAAATCTGCGCGTGCAGAGTTAAAGCGCATGGAACACCCTGTCCCCCTGCGCGAGCTGGCCATTGAACAATTACCCGAAAAACCAGGTCCTGCCGACATTGATCGGCTTTTAGTGCCACTTTATGCAGGGCATGACATCGGTTTAATGTCCGAAGCTGGCTGTCCGGCGGTCGCTGACCCCGGCGCATTGCTGGTTCGGCGGGCGCATGCGCTAGGCTTGTGCGTCAAACCGCTGGTTGGTCCTTCATCAATTCTGCTCGCCCTCATGGCGTCAGGGCTGAATGGGCAGCGATTTGCTTTTCATGGCTATCTTCCCGCCAAGGAGCCAGAACGCAGTCAACGTATTATTGATCTGGAAAAAGAATCCATACGCCTGCAACAGACGCAGATTTTCATTGAAACACCTTATCGAAATCTCGTTCTGTTTAATGCATTAATAGCTAATGCCCGCCCGCAAACACTGCTGTGTCTGGCGACAGATCTCACGCTGGAGCAGGAATACGTCACTACACGCTCCATCAGCGAGTGGAAAAAACAGGTTACCCCGCCCATTGATAAACGGCCTTCGGTGTTTCTTTTCTTAGCGACTCATTTAGCCATTTAGAGCCATCTCAAGCCTTTAGCTTGCGAGCCAAACACAGCAACTATAGCCACCCACGACGCAAAGCACTGCTAGAATCAACAATCCTTAGCTCTGCTTCGTAACGGGTGTCCAACCCGCTTTTCGCATGAAACGCAATCGCCCTCCGCGCCGCATTAAACAGACGCCTGATATGCTGCGCCTGGTTCAACTGGCCACCAGCCTGAGTGAATCATCGAGCCGGATTGAAGATGATTTCTGGGAAAAACAGCTGACCGCGCTCGTTATGCATTTGATTGCCAGCGGTGCGGAAGAAACCTTGATGGCGGCACTGGATCCTTTGTATCGCGAGACTTCCCCCGCTTATGGGGCCTTAGTCAGCACGATCGAGGCCTGCGCTGAAACGCGATACGCCGAAACTCCGGATGGCCTGGATGCGCTCATGATTGCCATTCCGATTTTGTCATGGTCACGCTTTCCAATTCCTGCTGGCGCCATTCCCACAGCGCAACTTGATACTATCCACGCACATCTGCAAGCCAATGTACTGGCATCCGGAACAAAGCTAAGCCTCTGCGACAGACTCTACAGCCCTGATCAGATACCGCAAACTTACATAGACACAGCCCAGTTAATGGATAAAGTCGCCCAAGCCGCCAAACATGACCGCGATGTGAAAATCGACCCGAAAAAAATGGCCGAAACCATGAGTTTTTTATCTGACAGCCGCTATCTCATTGGCGCTATTGCGGCCCCTCAGGGTGCAGCAATGTTTCGTTGGCAAGAGGAAGGCGGGAACCACGCAGAATCCACACGCCAGTGGATTCTGCAAGGCAGTGACCTCATCCGCCCACTCTTGCCGGCTTGTGCGCTAGAACTGCAACCCGTGGGCGCTTACCATGCTGCCGTGCTCGACGCCGATCGCGCCTCCCGTCCGTGGTCGCTGCGCTCAGCCGTCGCATTTTTGCAAACCGTGCTCAATCTTCTGCCCTCAGACCTTGTTGCCGTCATTGCACGGTTTCATGACGATCAAACTGAAGAATATCGCATCGGTTTAGCGCTGCGCCAAGATCAAACGGTAGTGCATGGCGTTGTCTGGCCGCTCTTGGAAACTGAAGATAACAATAACGAATTATCTGCAGAGATCGAGACTGTGCTGCAAGAAGCAGGTATTACCCAGGTGATCCAGCTAAGCCAACGGTTTCCCATTGAATATTGCGACGATTGCGGCACCCCCTTGTACCCGAGTCCTGAAGGCGAGCCGGCGCATGCCGAACTGCCTGAAGAACAGGCTGAAAATACACAACGTCATCTGCATTAGCCTGGCGAATTTAAAGTTTCTCGCCGTCTCACCAGCACCGACTTTTCGAGTAGTGCGCGTTGATCATGTGTGCCCCGTTCAACGCCTTATTTAAAACGATATGGCTCCGCATTGATCTCTGGCTCGCGCCCCACAATCAAGTCAGACAATAACCGCGCTGACCCGCAGGCCAGTGTCCAGCCCAGCGTGCCATGCCCTGTGTTGAGCCATAATCCGGCCAATCCGGCGCTACGCATCTCGCTGATCAGCGGCACATTGCTTGGCATGACCGGGCGTAAACCTGCCCAATATTCAATGTCTTCCACATTTGATAACGCTGGAAACAATCTGCGCGCACGTTTTACCATCGCATCACAACGCGCTGGGTTAAGCGTCAAATCATACCCCGTAAATTCTGCTGTTCCGGCAACCCGCAAACGTTTCCCTAAACGGGAAAATACGATTTTTGCCCCATCATCCGTCAAGCTGACGGTAGGCACTTCGCTGGACGATGCTTCTTCAGGCAAACCAAAAGTAGCCGAATACCCCTTCCCGGGATAAATGGGCAAACGCACCCCCAAAGGCCGCAGCAGCAGGGGCGAATAGCTGCCTAACGCCAATACAATTACATCCGCTGCAACGCTTTCACCTGTGGTCAGGGTGACGCCGGTAACGCATTCGCCTCTACGCTGCAAGGCGGTTACGGTTTCACCGAAGCGAAAACGAACGCCGCGTGCGACGGCTTGCTGCGCCAAAAGCTCGGTAAATTTCTGCGCATCGCCTGATTCATCCGCTGCGGTATACGTGCCACCAATAATCGACACGGTTGACTGCTTGATTGCTGGTTCAATCAACGCGCACTCAGTCTGCGTTTTGGGCACTCGATCACAACCGAACTCACGCATTAATTCTGCCTGCTGCAACGCATGATCAAATTCGCCTTGATCCGTATAAATATGCAAAATGCCACGCGTGAGCTGATCGTAATCCAGCGCCAGCGCTTCGCGTAGCGTACCCAGCTCGCGTCGGCTGATTAACCCCAGTTGTACAATGGATCGGATATTCGATCGTGTCCTTGCCGCTGTGCACTCGCGCAGAAATTTCGCACCCCAGAGCCACTGGTCAAAATCAGCACGTAACCGCCACAACAAAGGAGCGTCCTCTCGACCGATCCATTTCAGGATGCGCCAAAATGCCGCAGGGTTCGCCCATGGCTCGGCATGACTTACGGAAATCTGACCGCCATTGGCAAAGCTCGTTTCCCGTGCTGGGGCCATTTGCCGATCAATGACTGTCACATCATAACCTTCAGCGGCAAGATACCAAGCTGAAGTTACCCCCACGACACCAGCGCCCAAGACCGTTATGCTTCGCATCACATTATCCTAAAATCATTTGCATTATCGAGCGCTTTTCAAACAACCTTTAGTCGATTATAGTCAGGACTCACCACGGCGAGATACGATTCCCACTATTCCCACACATCCTCTTATGAGTAATAAACAAAAAATCATCAAAACCGAAGCCGAATGGCGCGAACAGCTGACGCCCATGCAATATCACGTTGCCCGAGAAAAGGGAACAGAGCGTGCTTTTACCGGCGAATACTGGGATAGCAAGGAGCCCGGCATCTACCGCTGCATTGGTTGCGGGGAACCTTTATTTAATTCAACATCCAAGTTTGATTCAGGCTGCGGGTGGCCAAGCTTTACAGCTCCGCTGGAGGCCGGGGCTATCACTGAGTCAGATGACTCTGCACATAACATGCATCGAACAGAAGTCACTTGCAGCCGCTGTGGCTCACACCTGGGCCACGTGTTTCCGGATGGTCCGGCACCTGCCGGATTACGCTACTGCATTAACTCGGCCTCGGTTGATCTCGCCAAAATCAAATAGGCCTCTGCCATGAAATTTCTTTTTGACCTGTTTCCTATATTTCTGTTTTTCATTGCCTTCAAATTTTTTGATATTTATGTGGCGACGACTGTGGTGATTTTGGGTACCTTATTGCAAGTTGCCTGGGTTTGGTTTAGACATCGTAAAGTCGATACCATGCTCTGGCTTAGTCTTGGTCTGGTCACCATTTTTGGTGGCCTGACTCTGATTTTGCATGATGAAACCTTCATCAAATGGAAACCCACCCTGCTTGATTGGCTTTTTGCCATCACCTTGCTGATCTCAGCCCGCTTTTTTAAGCGCAACCTGATCCGTGCTATGCTTGAAAAACAGATGGAGCTGCCTGCTTTTTTGTGGGCAAGGCTCAATTACGCTTGGGTGGTTTTTTTTGCCGTCATGGGGGCACTTAATCTTTATGTCGCGTTCCACTTCAGCACCGCGATCTGGGTTAATTTCAAGCTTTTTGGCGGCATGGGGTTGCTGTTTCTGTTTGTCATTGCCCAAGGGCTGCTACTCGCCAAATACATACCACTGGAGAACTCATAATGCTTTATATCATCATGGCTTACGATGCACCCAACAGCGAAGAACCTCGTCGCACAGCGCATGCACTACACATGGCCCATCTGGATAAAATTGCAGCTGCTGGCGGCAAAATCGTTTTGGCTGGCCCTTGCCTTGCGAAAGACAGTCCTGACCGCCAAATTGCCGGCTTTTTCGGCAGCCTGATTGTGGCCGAGTTTGCCTCACTTGCCGCAGCACAAGAATGGTCAGACACCGACCCCTTTCTTACTGCCGGAGTGTTCGAGAAAGTGATTGTCAAACCTTTCCGTCAAGTCATACCTCAGCCATGAGCGCTACAAGCACCATGAGCGTTGTAAACCTGATGCGCGAACGGCTTGCTACTTTAGAACCGATTGAGCTGAAAGTAATCGACGATTCAGCACTACACGCCGGGCACACCGGTGCACGCAGCGGTGGCGGTCACTATCGGTTGACCATTGTGTCCCCTCGATTCAGCAACTGCAGCACCATGCAAAAACACCGCTTGGTGTATGATGCGCTTGGATCCCTGATGAAGCGGGAAATTCACGCATTGAGCATTAATGCGCTGGCCCCTGAGTCATCCTGACCCATGCTGACAAATACTAAAGATAACGGATAACGCATTTCCATACATTCCATTGAAACAACCATTTAATTAACTCAGGAACTACGATGAATCACACGCTCCGTAATGCCCTTCTGATTGCCCTAGCGACCTCTATGGCAAGCAGCGCTACTGTTTATGCCGCCAAAAAAGATGCTGGTGAAAAATCAGCATCTGCTTTCGTTACAGTGAATGGACAATCAGTGGCCAAGAGCCGCGCTGACATGCTGATTTCAGCCCAGGTTGCACAAGGCCAGCCTGATTCGCCAGAACTGCGCGCCGCAGTTAAAGAAGAACTTGTCCGTCGCGAACTGTTAGCACAAGAAGCTACCAAGAAAGGCTTGGACAAGAATTCAGAAGTGCAAGCACAAATGGATATGGCACGCCAAGGCGTTTTGATTGGTGCTTATCTAAAAGATTACGTAAAGCGTAACCCGGTGAGCGATGCGCAGATCAAAAAAGAATATGAAGATCTGAAAATACGCCTTGGTAACAAAGAATACAAAGCACGTCACATTCTGGTCGATAAAGAAGAAGATGCCAAAGCGATTATCGAGAAACTGAAAAAAGGCGAAAAGTTCGATGATCTCGCCAAACAATCCAAGGACCCCGGTTCCAAAGAGCGTGGTGGCGATCTGGGTTGGGCCAGTCCGGCAGCTTTCGTTAAGCCATTCTCTGATGCCATGACCAAACTCGAGAAGGGTAAATTCACCACAGCCCCAGTGAAGAGCGATTTTGGCTGGCACGTTATCCAGCTTGACGATACGCGTGACACCAAGATTCCTCCGTTCGAAGAAGCCAAGGGTCAAATTGCCCAGCAAATGCAACAAGGCATGGTTCAGAAACATATGGATGAACTGCGCGCTAAGGCAAAGATTGAGTAACTCGGTCAGTTAGCTAGAAAACGGGGGCTACGGCTCCCGTTTTCGTTTCTAAACCACTTCATTAGTTTTAATCATTAAAAAATGGACAATAATTCGGAAACTCAACCTGTCCGGCGAATTGTTTATCGCCGTGCAAAACCCAACCGCGGTCCAGCCTTTGAAGAACTCGTGCGTGGCATGGGTGCTGAGATGCAAAACTACAAAGGCTTTTTAGGTGCTGAAATCATTCCACCTGAAACTGCTCAAGGCGAATATCAATTCATTTTTCGATGGGCTAGCCAGAAAGACCTCAACGTTTGGGATGCCTCTGCAGCTCATGCACAATGGCTCCAGCGCTTGGGGGATGTCGCGGAAGGCGACCCAGAGTACCGTTTGCTCTCGGGCCTTGAAGCGTGGTTTTCCCCCGCAGCGATTCCTGGAGTTAAAACACCATCGCGACTTAAAATGGCGTTCATTTCATGGATAGGGATTTTCCCCACGGTTGTGCTTTTGCAAGTCACCGTTGCACCATTGATTTCGGGCTGGCATCCACTATTACAAATAGCGGCATTTTCCGCCTTGATGATCATTCTCATGACATGGCTGGTCATGCCTGGGCTGACGCGGTTATTCCGCCCCCTGCTTTTATCGCAGAACAAGACTACACACTAAATTAACCTTGGTATTTTTATGTCCCCCCCCGCTAAGACTGATATCGATCTCAACCGCGCCGTACTGATATTGGCCGGCGCTGCGTTCGCCAGCGCCGCATCGTTTCGCGTCTGCGACCCTTTTTTGCCGATACTCGCCTCGAGTTTTGATGTCAGCATTAGTAGTGCAGCACGCGTGATCACGGCCTTTGTCGTTGCCTATAGTGTTTTTCAGCTAGTGTTTGGCCCCTTGGGCGACCGCGTCGATCGCTATCATCTTGTCGCCTATTCCACCCTGGCATGTACCCTAGGCTCAATTGCCTGCGGGCTTTCCCCCTCTTACGGCTGGCTGGTTGCATCGCGTGCTCTGACGGGTGCCTTTTCAGCGGGCATCATCGCTGTGGGTGTCGCATGGATTTCCGATCGGGTGCCGTTAAGCCAGCGCCAGCCGATGCTCGCCCGATTTATCAGCGGGCAAATCATGGGAATGGTTGCAGGGCAAGTCATGGGCGGATTATTCGTCGACACCTTGGGTTGGCGCTGGGCGTTTGCTGCGTTAGCACTCATCTATCTTGCATTTGGCTGGTTGTTGTTACGGCAAGCGAAGATCATCGGCACTACTGCCTCCCCTCGCCCCCCTGCACTACCAGGCAGTCCATTTTTTTCCGTTGCACGCGACCTGTTTGCCGTAGTGCAATCGCCCAAAGCATGGCCCGTTTTTGCAGCCATCTGTTTTGAGGGGATGGCGGTATTTTCAGTGCTAGCGTTTCTTCCTTTGTATTTACACACGCAGTTTGACATTAGCATGACCAAAGCGAGTTTGGCGCTCATGGCATACGGCGCTGGAGGGCTGGTTTATTCATCCAACGCAAGACGCCTCATAAATCATTTTTCAGTCGGTAATCTAGCCTTGCTGGGCAGCGGCTCAGTCGCGATTAGCCTCATACTTCTTTATCTTGTACCCGTCTGGTTTCTTGCTATCCCCGTGATGGCGGGTGCCGGGTTTGGCATGTATTTGCTGCACAGCACGATTCTGACGCGCGCTACGGCCATCACCGAGACAGCGCGTGGCTTGGCAATATCACTCACTGTCTCGATCTTCTTTGTGGGGCAGTCTGTCGGCATTTATGCCGCATCACGCGTGGTGGAGAAAATCGGCATACCTCCCATCATCCTGGCTGCTAGCTTGCTGATTATGCTGGTGGGTATTGGTTTTTCTACGGTGATCAAAAAACGTCAAGCGGCAGCCGCCTGACGTTTTTTCTGCCACGCGCTACCGAATTATTTCAGCCAGCGACGCGCGTTGAAAAATAAATTCATCCACGGCGAAGCCCCTGCATAGCGCGCTTCCCAGTCACGTGGATGCCATGACATCTGTGCTGCACGAACAACCCTTTCCGGGTGTGGCATCATGACCGTCACGCGGCCATCTGCCGTAGTCACCCCAGCTAAGCCGTCAGGCGAGCCGTTCGGATTAAACGGATAGGTAGACGCCACCGCGCCACGGTTATCAATGTACCGTAGTGCCAGCGCCGACTTTTCCGAAGTTTTATTATCGTCATGCACGGCGCGTCCTTCGCCATGCGAAACCACCACAGGTAATCGTGATCCCGCCATGCCCGCAAGAAAAATCGAAGGCGATGGGGGGATTTCCACCATTACCAGGCGCGCCTCAAACTGCTCGCTGCGGTTGCGCTGGAAAGTTGGCCAATTTTCAGCGCCGGGAATAATCGGTGCCAGATGCGCCATCATCTGGCAGCCATTGCACACGCCCAGGGAAAAGCCGTCAGTGCGCGCAAAAAATGCTGCAAACTCATCATGCAACTGGTTATTGAACAAAATCGACTTAGCCCAGCCTTGCCCCGCGCCAAGCACATCACCATACGAGAATCCGCCACACGCAACCAAGCCCTTGAAGTCGGCCAACTTGATGCGCCTCGTCTGTAAATCCGACATATGCACGTCAAATGCCGCAAATCCTGCACGATCAAAGGCAGCGGCCATTTCCACATGTCCATTGATGCCTTGCTCACGCAAAATCGCTATTTTGGGGCGAGCGCCCGTTGTGATAAAGGGCGCTTCAAGCTCAAACGCAGCCTTCGCTGACAAACCCGGATCCTCACGATCCAGCAAGGCAGAAAACTCTTCTTCCGCGCACGCCGCATCATCACGCAATTGCGCAATCTGGAAACTCACCTCGCTCCACACCCGCTGCAATTCTTGACGTGGAGCAGAAAACACGCGTTTGGCATTGCGCCAGACGCGCACTTCATCGCTGGTATTGGTATGCCCGATAAAATGTGCTATCCGACTCAGTCCCGCTTCACGCAGAACATCCATGACAGCAGATCGATCCGCATGGCGAATCTGCAGCACGGCACCGAGTTCCTCGGTAAACAAGGCTGCCAACAACTTATCCTGCGTCCGGCCAGCCAGCAGATCCGGCCGGCGTTCCATGCCATCGACATCGTTCATCAACGCGTCAAAACACAATGCATCACTGTTGAGCGATACACCGACATGCGAAGCAAAGCTCATCTCGCATACCGTCGCCCATAAGCCACCATCGGATCGATCGTGGTAAGCCAGAATTTTTCCGTCTCGATTGAGCTTCTGAATCGCATTAAAAAATGCTTTGAGCAGGCCAGGATCGACGTCCGGTACCACATCGCCACTGACGCCATAGACTTGCGCCAAGGCTGAACCTCCCAGCCGATTGCGTCCCACGCCCAAATCAATCAGCAACAGCTCTGTTTCACCCACCTCTGCATCGCGCCGCAGCTCAGGCGTCAAGGTGCGGCGCACATCGTCCACCGGGGCGAATGCGGTGATGATCAACGATACGGGCGAGATGACTTGTTTATGTTCATCTGATTTTTGCCCGCCCACTTTTTTTTCTTTTGATTTTTCCGCGCTGCCTGCCTCGTCAGACGCTTTCCATTGCGTGCACATGGACAGGGAGTCCTTGCCCACCGGTATGGCTACCCCCAGCGCAGGACAAAAATCGATCGCGACGGCCTTTACTGTATCGAACAGCACCGCATCTTCATGCCCATGACCCGCAGCCGCCATCCAGTTGGCTGACAATTTGATGCGTGAAATATCGCCCACATCGGCAGCGGCCAGATTCGTTATTGCCTCGCCAATCGCCATGCGCCCGGAGGCCGGGCCATCCAGCAAAGCCAACGGCGTGCGTTCGCCCAAGGCAAAGCACTCACCACGGCAGGTGTCATAGCCCATAACGGTGACAGCCACATCAGCCACAGGCACTTGCCATGGCCCCACCATCTGATCGCGGGCTGTCATCCCGCCGACTGAACGATCGCCAATGGTGATTAAAAAGCTTTTCGAGGCCACGCTGGGCAAGCGCAATACACGGTGCGCAGCCTCGCTCAGATCAATCGCTGCCAGATCCAGGGCGGGCATATGCATCATATGACGACTGGCTTCGCGGTGCATGCGTGGAGGTTTGCCGAGCAGCACTTCCAACGGCATATCCACAGGACGATTATCAAAATATGCATCCGTCACGGCCAGATGACCATCCTTGGTGGCTACACCCAGCACGGCAAACGGACAGTGTTCACGTTCGCACAGAGCGCGAAATTCATCCAGCCGCGCCGGTGCTACGGCCAACACGTAACGCTCTTGCGCTTCGTTGCTCCAGATTTCGCGCGGGCTCATGCCCGGTGCTTCCGTTTGTACCGCGCGCAGATCAAACACGGCACCACAGCCTGCATCATGCGCCAATTCAGGCAGTGCATTGGATAAGCCCCCTGCGCCCACGTCATGGATAGCCAATACAGGATTGTCTTCACCCATTTGCCAGCATCGATCGATGACTTCCTGTGCGCGTCGCTGCATTTCCGGGTTGCCCCGCTGTACAGAAGCAAAATCAAGATCCGCCGAGTTGCTGCCGGTAGCCATGGACGACGCCGCCCCGCCACCCAGCCCGATCAACATGCCCGGGCCGCCGAGTTGAATGAGCAAAGTTCCCGCCGGAAACTGGATTTTGAACGCATCCCGATCAGCAATATTGCCCACGCCGCCGGCCAGCATGATGGGCTTGTGATAGCCGCGTACCTCGTCGCCAAATTGTTGCTCGAACGTGCGGAAATACCCTGCCAGATTGGGCCTGCCGAATTCATTATTAAAGGCTGCTGCACCCAGCGGGCCTTCGATCATGATATCCAGTGCCGAGGCAATGCGATCCGGTTTGCCATAAACGGATTCCCATGGCTGGTTATAGCCGGGTATGCGTAAATCAGACACCGAAAAACCTGCCAGCCCCGCCTTCGGTTTCGAGCCGCGACCGGTCGCACCTTCATCACGAATTTCACCACCCGAGCCAGTTGCAGCGCCAGGAAAAGGCGAAATGGCTGTGGGGTGATTATGCGTCTCTACCTTGACCAGAAAATGCGTCATCTCTTCGCGCCAGATATAGCCGCCATCGGTTTGCGGCATGAAACGGCGAATGGATGCCCCTTCAAGAATGGCGGCATTATCGGAATACGCCACGATTGTGCCCGCAGGATTGGCCTTGTGTGTTTCGCGAATCATGCCAAAGAGGGACAACGGTTGCACCTCGCCATCCACCGTCCATGTCGCATTGAAAATCTTGTGCCGGCAATGCTCGGAATTTGCCTGGGCAAACATCATCAGCTCAACATCGGTTGGATTGCGGCCCAGCTTGGCAAAGTTATCCAGCAAATACTCAATTTCATCCTCGGACAAGGCCAGGCCGAGGGATGAATTGGCGGCCACTAGCGCATCCCGGCCACCGGTGAGCGTGTCAATGATCGTGAGTGGTTGTGGCGGAATCTGCTCGAACAGCGCTCGCGCTTCTTCCAGCGTCGCCAAGACGGATTCCGTCATCCGATCATGTAGACCGCGCCGTATCACCAGCGCCGACTTTTCGTCGTTCACCCCGCCAACATAAAATGCCGTGCCGCGCTCGATGCGCTGCACTTGAAAAAACCCGCAGTTCCGTGCGATGTCAGTCGCCTTCGTGCTCCACGGTGAAATGGTGCCAAGGCGAGGGGTAACCAACTGCAACCCACTCGCGACTTGTCCTTGTTCTTGCGTCACCCCGCTAATACCCAGCAGATCTTTCAAGCGTGCTGTTTCAGCAGCATTCAGCGGGGACGAAAGAAGAATGAAATACCAGTGCTCTGCCGCTAAAGTGAGCTTGGGGCTAACCTTCTTTAAAGACTGCTGCAAACGGGCAAGTCGAGAAGCCGAAAAAGCGGCATTGCCGCGCAGCACAAGGAATTCAGCCATGGCAGGAACAAGGTGTCAGCAAAAATCAGGGAAGCGAATTATAGCCTGCATGGCCTCTTCGCCTCCTTGTTCAATCCATCGGAAAATCTGATTTTTAGCGAATGAATCGCACGCCCAGAACTACTGTGCCTGTTGTAATGCCATCAAGGCTGGGTAAACCTTCATTAACAACGCTATACAAAGCGCAATGCCGGACAAGTACGTGCCCAAAGAGCCGATAAAACGCAATTTACTCGGCTGCGCCATGGTAGGCGGCAAAACAATGCCGAACACGAAGATATAGCGTGACAAGGTAACCAGGCCCATGCACCACATCATCCACGGGGCAGGGTTAAGCATGCCCAGCGTCAAAATCAGCACCGCAAGCATCGGCACATATTCCGTGGTGTTGCCATGCGCACGAACCGCCTTGTATAAACGGTCAGCCGGGTCGATGTTATACCCATACATGGTTTTGGTTGACCCGCGCGTCATCGAAACAACGAAGCCAAGACCAATCACCAGAAAACCCAATAACGCAATACATAGCACGGCAATAATCATTTATATACTCCCCTTAAGTTAAGTTAAAAGGCACGCCCCGCTTTAGTCCCAAGCTATCCAAAACAATTGCGGACAGTCACTAAGCATGCCGGACGAGTGTATCCGAAATGCGTAAAAAGCTCGGGCACCATCAGCAAGCAGCATGCCAAGAATCAGCAGGCGTCGAAATGAAATCATCATGCGAAGCAGTCTGACGGAGGTTCCTGTTTCATGTCAAGCCTGAAACTGCCTGTCGATGGTCTGACAAATCACGTCATTCAGCTGCTGCTGTGCTTGGCGTGGATTGCCAATACCGTCGCCGCACAGCGCGCGCATGCTCGATACGTATGCCCGTCGCCCCAAGATGCACGCTCACCGCACCGGCTACATCCGTGCGCTGCAGATGCGCGCCGCTCTGCTCATAGCGCGCCACCACGTCGGGCTTGGGATGCCCGAACCGGTTGCGGTAGCCCACGGGAAATATCGCTTCCTTTGCACCGACGGCGGCAATGAAAGCATCCGTCGACGAGGTGCGGCTGCCATGATGCGGCACGATCAACACCTCTGCAGCAAGGCCTGATGCCTTGTTTCCCTCCACGCGCCGCACCCCAGGAGTACTTGCTTCGTGGCGTGCCATCAGCGCCGACTCTTGAGCGGCCTCGATATCGGAGGTAATCAACAAACGCCGCCCATACGCATCGATTGCCAGCACGCACGCCACCGCATTGCTTTTCATTGCCTCGATTGCCACTGTGGAGGCTGCCGGATGCAGAATCAAGAAGTGCACGCCATCCCAATCCCAAGCATCCCCTGCGCGACAAGGCACGTTGGCTAACTTGTGATTCGACAGTGATTGATTCCACAACTGATGCGCCACAGGCAATGACGCCCGCAACAGGTTTACGGAAACATTTTCCAGCACCGACTTAGCACCCCCCGAATGATCATTATCAGCATGACTGACAATCAATTCATCCAGCTGGCGCACCCCCATCGCGCGCAAATACGGGACGATGATGCGGTTGCCGCTATCTGCTTCGGCCGAAAACTTCGGGCCGGTATCAAACAGCAAATCATGCGTCGCAGTTTGCACATGAATCGCCAGCCCTTGTCCGACATCCAGCACCACCACGTCGGCCTCGCCCGGCAACGGCCGCGGCGGCGTGATGGTCAGCAGCGGCAAAAAAGCCAGCAAACCCAGCCAACGCGCCGGAAAGCCACGCGGCAACAGCAGCCAAGCACCGCCCCCCAACGCCAGCAATACCGACCACGGCGGCGGCGTGGCCTGCTGCCAAGTAGACAACGGCAACGCCGCCAGCCATGCGATAAAACTCATCAATCCAGTCGTAATGAAATTCGCCAGCCACAACAACGGATCGAGATACGGCAGCACACCGGCCAGCGCCAACGGCGTGATGACAAAACTCACCAGCGGAATCGCCACGGCATTCGCCAAGGGCGAGACCAGCGAAAACTGCTGAAACAGGGCGAGCAGCGCAGGCAGCATGCCCAGCGTTACCGCCCATTGCGCACGGCCCCATTCAGCCAGCCAGTGCGCTGTACCCAATCGCCCGCTGGCGATATAAAACAGCAAGGCCACCGCACCGAACGACAACCAGAAACCGGCCGCCAGCACCGCCCACGGGTCGAGAATCAACACCACCAGCAAAGCCTGCGCCAACACACGTGAGGCCGCCACTTCACGGTTAAGCAAACGCGCCAGTGCCACCACGCCCAGCATGTAAAGCGTGCGCTGCGCGGGCACAGCAAACCCGGCCAGCAGGCTGTAGGCCAAAGCCGCAGCAAAGCCACCCAGCGCCGCTGCCTTTTGTGCGGGTAAATGCACAGGCAAAACAGCCGATCGCCGCCACAACCAGCCGACCAAAAAATAAAACAATCCCGCAAACATGGTCACATGCAGGCCGGAAATGCTCATCAGATGTGTAACGCCTGTTTTAGCGAATTGCTGCCAGAGCGCAGGAGCAATCGACTGCTGATCGCCAATCGCCAATGCAATGAGAATGCCCGCTGTATTTGTTCCATTCGGCGCATTGGGCAGTACGGCTTGAAAACGTTCGCGTATGCGTTCACGCAGCATCTCGACGGCATAACCCGGTCGCCAGACGGCAGGAATTAACCGCGTTGCGCTGTGTGGGCGCACATAGCCGGTTGCGCGTATGCCGCGTTCAAATAGCCAGGCCTCGTAGTCGAACCCCTGCGGATTCATATTGCCGTGCGGCCGCTTCAAGCGCACCGTGAAGCGCCAGCGCTCGCCCGCATGCAGTGGCAATGCTGGAATCTCCTCCGTCCCATCGTCCGCTCCTCCGCGATACCAGGCCAGCGAGATATGTGATGGCACGCTGGCAGCAGCCTGCTCCACATCGAACTCAAAACGCACACCGCGTTCGATTGTCTGCGGTAAAGCCCTGACCACGCCAACAACGTTAATATCCTGTCCCTCATTCGCCGTTGGTAATGTCTCGGCCAAGCGCCAGTGAGCGAATGCCGATGCCCAGAGGAAGCCCAGCGCAAAACCCGCGATCAGCAGCGGCAGGGTAATAACCACAATCCGCTGTACCCCAAGGGTATTCGCTGCGCGGCGTCCCACCAGCGCCGAGTTTTGTACCCAGTACTTCATCGCTAGCGCCAACAGCGCCACCCCGCCGCCTGCTGCCAACCAAGGCCAGGCGACAAGTTCCGCCTGCTGCTGCACGAGCCAGACGCCAACGGCAAAAGCCAACACAAACATGCGCATTAAAAAACCCGCCGCTGGTCAACGCAATTCTGCATAATCATAAGCATTCACAATTCAGGCACTTCGCAATCAATCCATGAGCTACGTTATCACTCCCGCACCGCATTCCACCGTTTTAGTTGCGAACAACAGCGGCAGCGACGAACAATTTCCCCTCCATCGCATCTACTGCGTGGGCCGTAACTATGCCGCGCATGCGCGCGAGATGGGCGGAAACCCTGAGCGCGACCCCCCCTTCTTTTTCTGCAAGCCGGTGGATGCGGTTGTTCCTGTTCCCGCAGGTGAAACCATCGCGCTGGCCTATCCGCCGGAAACCACCAATTACCACCATGAGATCGAACTCGTCGTAGCCATTGGCAAAGCCGGCAAAAATATCCCTGAAAAGCGCGCCCATGACCATATCTGGGGCTATGCCGTTGGCCTGGACATGACGCGCCGCGATCTGCAAACCGCTTTGCGCGAAAAAGGCCAGCCGTGGGAACTAGCCAAAGCATTCGATCAGTCTGCGCCCATTGGCCCGCTGTATCCGGTCAGCCGCATTGGCCACCCCAAGGCGGGCAGCATCTGGCTCAAAGTGAATGATGAACAGCGCCAGGCGGGCCGCATCGAACACATGATCTGGTCAATAACCGAGACCATCAGTCATTTATCACGCTACTTTGAGCTCAGGCCGGGCGATTTGATTTTCACCGGCACACCCGCTGGCGTCGGCCCCGTCGTGGCAGACGACGTACTTCGGGGCGGGATTGACGGCCTGGGTGAAATCGCCGTGCAATGCGTTGCGGCATAGAGACAGACTATGCGCCGCTCACTGAAACGCTTCCTGCCCAATCCTGACGTTGTTCGCAACAACCGCTGGTTTGCACCGTTTGCCAACACGCTGCTGCACCCGCGCCTGTGGCATTTGAATCGCCGCTCAGCCGCCGGGGCGGTTGCCGCCGGGTTGTTCTGCGGCCTGATTCCGGGGCCGTTGCAAATGCTGGGTGCGGCCATCTGTGCCGTGATCTTTCGCGTCAACCTGCCACTCGCGCTGCTATGCACGCTGTATACCAATCCCTTTACCATCGTCCCGCTCTACCTTGCAGCCTTCGAGATCGGTCAGGCAGTGCTTGGCGGCTCGGCAACATTTGCGGCGCCCCCCGCGATGAATGGCGACTTGCTCGGCTGGGTTCCGGCATTGACCCGCTGGATCATCGGCCTGGGCAAACCACTGGCACTCGGCCTCGTGATGCTTGCCTCGCTGCTCGCCGCACTGGGCTATCTGATCATGCGTATCGGCTGGCGCTACTGGCTGATGCGCGCGATACGGCGGCGGGCAATCGCGAGGGGAAAGATCTCTGACGTATGATGAGATGCATTGCACTCTGTGTGCAACCGCACAAAATAAATAGCACTATTAATGCATAATTGAATCCTGTGATACTGAAGACTTCATCTACATCTTGCTTTTCGCTACTCAATTCATTCCCACAGCAACAGGAGATTCATCATGAATAAAATAATCAAAAAGCTTTTCGTGCCACTGCTTGCGACAATATTTCTGACAGGTGCTGGTGTGACTCTGAGTGCTTGCAATACGATTGAAGGCGCAGGCCAGGACATTCAGGCAGGTGGGAAAGCAATTAAAGACGAGGCAAACGAACACAAGAACTGAATGTAATGCGTAGCATCGAGTAAGTAACTTGTCCGCGTCTTTCCTGTCTGACAAAGGCAAATGTCGAACCCCATGAATTGAATGACCGTTGCACGTATCCCGGGTTATATGTAAACGAGGTTTGAGTTAATGGTCAGGCATCTCATCCCCGACAATGCTTCTGACATCAGATGCACTAGCTAATCCAATCATGGCTGACCAGCCATGATTGGCAATTTTTCCCATCCTACGGCTATTCTTTTTCTGAGGTGGTTTCCGCTATCCGTCTTATAAAACAGCAGAGGTAAAAATGAACCTAATCATCAACCTGATCGTATATCTCGTCGTCTTCGGACTCATATGGTGGCTCATCAGTCTGTTGCCCCTACCGGCACCAGTTGCGCAGATCGTCCGTGTTCTTTTCATCGTCTTGCTGATACTGATCGTTCTATCGGTATTCGGTATTCTTCCTGGCGGCTATCTACCCCCGATTCGCCTGTAGCCAGTTGGCTTGCTGATGCTTGGAGCCGAAAGCCTTGCGAGCGAGTAGGGGCTCTCGAACGGTTTCATGCGAAAGCAGGAAGGCTAGTGCAGGTTTTCTTAAAGCATCTACCCATGCTGGAAATGACCGACGGAGATAGAACGAACTGCCGCTTTTATCCGATGCCAGCCATTTCTATCACTCCGCCAGCCGCCCATCATCAAGGTGCAACACCCGCGCGGCACGCGCGGCGAGACTCACATCGTGTGTCACCATCACCAGCGCTGTGCCGTGTTCACGGCAGAGTTCCAGCAACAGGTCAAAGACCGCATCGGCTGAGGTGCGGTCAAGATTGCCTGTGGGCTCATCGACCAGCAGGCAAGCAGGTTGCGTGACCAGGGCGCGCGCCACGGCGACGCGCTGGCGCTCGCCGCCGGACAGCGCGCCTGGTTGATGCGTTAAGCGGTGGCTCAAGCCGACGCGCTGCAATACGGCGGCTGCGTGTGCTAGTGCTTGGCTACGCGGCATGCGCCGGATGAAGAGCGGCATGGCAACATTTTCCAGCGCAGAAAACTCGGCCAGCAGATGATGAAACTGATAGACGAAACCCAGCGTTTGATTACGCAAGCGGCCGCGCTCGGCTTCACTGGCTTTGCTCAAGTCTTTGCCTTGCAGCCACACCGTGCCTGCGGTCGGCTGATCGAGGCCGCCGAGCAAATGCAGCAGCGTGCTCTTGCCTGAACCACTGGCGCCGACAATGGCCACCGTCTCACCAGCGCCGACTTTTAGATCGACGCCGGAGAGCACCGGCACATCCACTGCGCCCTGATGAAAGGTCTTGACCAAACCGAGACAGGAAATAACCTCACTCATAGCGCAAGGCCTCCGCCGGTTGCGTGCGCGAAGCGCGCCAGCTGGGGTAAAGCGTGGCCAGAATGGTCAGCACGAACGACACTACGCTGATCGTACCGACATCCGACCAATGCATGTCCGAAGGGAGCTCACTGATGTAATACACATCCTTGGCCAGAAATTGCATGCTGAACAGCCGTTCGATAAAGGGCACCACGACATCGATGTTCAGTGACACCGCCACGCCGAGCGTCACGCCTGACAATAAGCCGATGACGCCAATCAGCGTGCCCTGCACGATAAAAATGCCCATGATGCTGGACGGGCTGGCGCCCAGCGTGCGCAGAATGGCAATGTCGGCGCGCTTGTCCTGCACGGCCATCACCAGCGTTGAGACAATATTGAAGGCGGCCACGGCAACAATCAACAGCAGGATCAGAAACATCATGCGTTTTTCAATATCCACAGCGCGGAAAAAATTGGCATGACTGCGCGTCCAGTCGGTCACCCCGACATCGGCATCCAGATAGCGCAACAACTCGCGGCTGATTTTTGGCGCAGCGAACAGATCATCTACCTTGAGCCGCACGCCGGAGACGCGGTCCTCCATGCGATACATTTTTTGCGCGTCGCTCATGTCAATTAGCGCCAGGCCGGAATCAAACTCAAACATGCCGACATCAAAAATGCCCACTACACGAAACTGTTTTACGCGCGGCAAAATCGCAGCAGGCGTTACCAGGCCTTGCGGCGCGAGCAACGTCACCTTGTCGCCTACGCGCACCTGCAAGCCATGCGCGAGCTCTGCGCCCAGCACAATGCCGAATTCCCCAGGCACAAGTTGTTCCAGCTTGCCTGCACTCATGTGGCGACTGAAATTCGCCACCGTGTCCTCCGCCTTGGGCATGATGCCGCGCACCATCACGCCGCGCACCTGGCCGTCAAAACTCAGCATGCCTTGCTGCTGCACGAAAGGCGCAGCAGCCCGCACCTGCGGATGGCGCGCCACGCCCTGCACCACATGACTCCAGTCGGCCAGCTCACCGGATTCGCTGCTGACTTGAATGTGCGAGACCACGCCCAGAATTCGTTCGCGCAACTCTTTCTGGAAGCCGTTCATGACGGATAACACAATGATCAATGCCGCCACGCCAAGCGCCAAGCCAAGCATGGAAATCAACGCGATAAAGGAAATAAATTGATTGCCGCCGCCTTCACGGGGCTGGGCGCGCGTGTAGCGCAAGCCGATGAGGAATTCATATTTCATGGAAAATAAACGGAGAGCACCATCGGTAATTGCGGAGAAGTTCTGCATGTTAACATGCAGAGATGCTTACGCTTATTGTTCCAGGCTTGATTTGGCCGCATCAGGCGCTGCTCGACCTCACTCGCGGCCTGACTCGTGATCTCACTCAACAACAGGCCCTGCCCGCTTTTTCCACCTTGCTGGGACGTGGCAAACTTACCCGCTTGTCGCCTTGCACCATCCATCAATCCATTGCACAAGCACTTGGTCTGGCTACGTCCGGTTTAACTGCAGCCTTGCCTGCTGCGGCACTGCGCGGGTTAACGCTTGGTACGCAAGACACAAGCCACACTGACGACTGGCTATGCCTGGACCCCATCCATCTGCGTGTCGAGCAAACACGTTTGCGCGTCGACGACCCGCAGTTTCTCGACTTGAGTGCGGCAGAAGCCGAAGCACTCGCCGCCTCGCTAGCGCCGACTTTTGCAGCCTTGGGCATCTTGCAGGTGCTGAACCCTGCCGCGTGGAATCTTCGCCTGCATGCCAGCGCACCTACCCTCACTTTATTGCCGCCTCTGCCTGACTACATTACCCGCGCAGCGATACCGCTGCCTAAAGGCGAAGCAACTGCCCCGTGGCGACACGCCATCAACGAAGCAAACATGCTGCTGCACACGCATCCGGTCAATCTGGCGCGAGAAGCCGCCGGGAAGCTGACCATCAACACCCTCTGGCCGTGGGGGAACGGCTGCCTGCCAGCCTCAGCCATAAAAACGACGCCTCCTCTTGAAGCCTTCTGGGGTAATGATCTGGTTACCCAAGGCGCGGCAATTCATCAAGGCATACCAGTGAAAAATTTGCCATCGCGCTTTGAAAACCTGACGATCCATAATGCGCTGGTGCTGCTTGACCCGCTCGAGATCCCCGCCCGCAGCGGCGATACCGACGCCTGGCGAGCCGCGCTTTTACAGCTGGAAACTGATTGGTTTGCACCGCTGCTGGCGTCACTGAAACGCGGCCAGATCAAACATCTCCGCTTGATAACCCCAGGCGAGGCCGCAAGTTTTGAACTCACCATTCGCCCTCATCACACTTGGCAATTCTGGCGCTCTGCTGCGCGTCTTACCGTGCTCGCCGCGCCTTGAAAGCAAAAGCACCCTTCTTTATTTGAAACCCCTATGACGCAAACCAACCAGACCATCCGCATCGCCCAGAGAGACATCCCGCCACGCGCCACCTGGGTATTGCAAGAAGCGGGTGTGCATCCCTTGCTGGCGCGCTTGTACGCCGCACGTGGCGTGCGTGCCGGTGATGAACTTGACACCCGCAGCGCCGCACTGCTTCCCCCCGATCAGCTCAAAGGCGCGACAGAGGCCGCACGCTTGCTGGCCGATGCCATCGCGGCCAAAAAACGCCTGCTGATTGTGGCCGACTACGACTGCGATGGCGCTACCGCCTGTGCCGTGGGTCTGCGTGCGCTGCGCATGATGGGTGCCACGGTGGATTATCTGGTGCCCGACCGTTTCAAGCTCGGTTATGGGCTATCGCTCGAGGTGGCCAAGCTGGCGGCTGAGCGCCAGCCCGCTGTGGTCATCACGGTGGATAACGGGATTGCCAGCATTGAGGGTGTAGCCGAGCTCAAAGCCTGCGGTATCGCCACCCTGATTACCGACCACCATCTGCCGGGGGCTGAGCTGCCCGCTGCCGATGTGATCGTCAACCCTAACCAACCGGGCTGCACTTTCCCCAGCAAGGCACTGGCTGGGGTTGGCGTGATGTTTTATGTGGCGCTGGCGCTGCGCGCTGAACTGCGCCAGCGCGGGGCCTTTAGCCAAAGCCAGGAGCCCAATCTGGCCAGCCTGCTGGATCTCGTCGCACTGGGCACCGTGGCCGACATGGTCGCGCTGGATCACAACAATCGTATTCTCGTCACGCAGGGCCTTACTCGGATGCGCGCGGGCCACATGCAGGCCGGTGTGCGAGCCTTATTTACCATTGCCGGACGCGAGCCGGCGCATGCGGCCACGTTTGATTTAGGCTTCATGCTGGGGCCGCGGCTCAATGCGGCAGGCAGGCTGGCGGATATGTCGCTCGGCATTGAAGCCTTGATTACGAATGATGCCGCTCGCGCCATGAACATCGCGCAGGAGTTGGATACCATCAACCGCGAGCGGCGCGTGATCGAGACTGACATGAAAGAAGATGCCGAGCTGATTCTCGCCTCTCTCGAGCCGGCCGATCAAGCCAGTCTGACGCTGTTTGATCCTGACTGGCATCAAGGCGTCATTGGCATTCTCGCGGGCCGCGTCAAGGAAAAATTTCACCGGCCGACCTTTGCTTTCGCGCGCGGCATTGAAGGCGAACTCAAAGCCTCAGGCCGCTCGATACCCGGCCTGCATTTGCGCGATGCGCTGGATCTGGTCAGCAAACGCGTGCCCGGCCTGCTGTTACGCTTCGGCGGCCATGCGGCGGCTGCAGGGCTCACGCTGGAAGAAGATCGCCTGGCAGAATTTGAAGAGGCTTTCGAGACTGTCTGCCGCGAACTGATTTCACCCGGCGATCTCACCCGCACGCTGGAAACCGACGGTCCGCTGGAAAGCGGCTATTTTTCGCTGGAAGTCGTCCGCCTGATGCAACAGGAAGTCTGGGGGCAGGCCTTTCCGGCCCCCTTGTTTAACGACACTTTCGAGGTGATTCACCAAAAGCTCCTCAAGGATAAGCACTTGAAGTTGCGCCTGAAAAAAGGTCACATGCAGTTTGAAGCCATTCAGTTTAACTTTGCAGGCAGCGCACCCAATCTTATCCATGCGGCGTTCCGTCTGGACATCAATGAATGGAATGGCACTCAAACGGTGCAACTGCTACTGGAACACTTCGAGGCGGCATAGGGTGCTGCGGGTTGCCGTGGCAAAATGACGCACCGCCGTATCATCGGCACCGATTTTTGGCTCTGGCCAAGACGGCTGTACGCTACAGCTGGCCATCCGTAGCGATGAGCAAGTCGGAAAATTCCTGGTCGGGCAAGGGTTTGGCAAGCAGGTAACCCTGGAACTCGTCGCACCCCTGATAGCGCAGAAAATCAAACTGTGCCTGGTTTTCCACGCCTTCGGCCACGACCGTTTTACGCAGGCTTTGGCACATCGAGATAATCGCGCGCGCGATCATCGCGCCATCATCCTCATGCTCGATTCCCGTCACCAGCGATTTATCAATCTTGATGATATCGAGAGGAAACCGCCGGATATAAGAGAGCGATGAATAACCCGTACCGAAGTCATCCATAACCAAGCTGACACCCAGACGCTTGAGACCTTTCAGTATGCCTAGCGTGCGTCCGCTATCGCCGATAAAAATGCTTTCGGTAATTTCCAGTTCCACACGCTCGGGCGGTAAACCAGCCTCGCTGATCAGCCCGGCGATATGCCCAACGAGTTTGTCATCAAGAAACAACCGTGGCGAAAGATTGACCGCCACATTGAGTGGTTTACCTAGCGTCTTGCTCCATTTGCTCGCAGCAGCAAACGCCTTGCGCAAGATGATGCCGGTCAGCGGCACGATCAGCCCTGTCTCTTCTGCGATGGGAATGAAGCGATCTGGCGCCACCGTGCCAAAATCTGCTGTATGCCAGCGCGCCAGCGCTTCGGCACCCACAATGCGGCGGCGATGATCCACCTTGGGCTGAAAAGCAACCGAGAACCCGTCCTGCTCAAGCGCCACCCGCATGGCGGCTTCAAGCTGGAGCCGTTCATCCGAGATGCGGTTCATCTCGTGGGTGAAAAACTGAAAATTGTTGCGCCCGCGCGCCTTGGCTGCATACATGGCGATATCGGCATGTTTGAGCAAGGTTAGCGCATCGTCGCCATCCGTCGGATACAGCGCAACGCCCAGGCTCGCGCCGACCTGCCAATCACGCCCCATCAACATGATCGGCCGACTGACCTCTTGCAGCACCCGCTCGAGCAAGGAAATGAGGGATGCCACCTGATAATGGTCGTTGAGTACCAGCACAAATTCGTCACCTCCCTGCCGCGCCACGGTATCTACAGTACGCAGACTATGGCGCAAGCGGTGAGCCACTTCAACCAGCAACTCATCGCCCGCCACATGGCCCAGACTATCGTTGATGAACTTGAAGTTGTCCAGATCGATAAACACCAGCGCCAGAAAATAGCCACGCCGCGCCGCACTGGAGATGGCCTGCTCAAGACGATCATTGAGCAAATTACGGTTGGGCAGCCCCGTCAGCTGATCAAAATTGGCCTGGTACTCCAGCTGCTCTTGATAACTCCTGCGCTCGGTGATGTCCTGCACCGTGCCTTCGTAACAAATGAGTTCCCCCTGCAGGTCTCGCACACTATGGGCATTTTCCGAAATCCATATCTTGGAACCATCATGGCGATAGACCTCGGATTCAAAGTTAACCACCTCGCCCTGCGTATCCATCAAATGGCGAAATTTTTCGCGCTGTGCAGGATCAACGTACAGGCGACGCTCAATATCCGCAAGGTCGGCGATCAGTTTCTCGGGTGAAGTGTAACCATACAACCGAGCCAAGGACATGTTGGCCGACAAATAGTGCCCATCGGGCGTAGTCTGGAAAATGCCTTCGGATGCATGCTCGAATATGTGGCGATAACGCAGTTCAGCATGGGCTACGGCATCCTGCGCTTGACGACGTTCGCTGACATCTTCGATAAAACCTTCCAGCACCTGCTCACCGCACTCATCCAGCACGGCCATGCCACGTTCCAGTACCCATTTTTCCTGCCCGGTACACGTGAGAATGCGGTACTCCACAGAAAAATTTCGGTTCGCTGCGACAGCCGCTGAAATTTCTTCGCGTACGCTCAACCGGTCTTCCCCCAGGGTGATTTCTTCCCACGAGATTTGCTTGTTATCGACCAGTGCGTCCGATGCATAGCCAGTCAGGGCAAGGCAACCCTGGCTGACAAACCGCATGGTCCATTGCGCATCCAGCCGGCAACGATAGGCCATCCCGTTAAGATTGGCCATCAAGGTGTCGAGTACGCGGATAGGATCCAGAGAAAGCGTAGTATTCACGTTGGCAAGATACTCAGCAGAAGTTTTTTCGGGTGATTGTTGGGACATGGCAAAGGAAACATGAAAGACCGTGAGAGCGCAGCAAGTTATGTACCATGCCATGACACCTCACTATGGCCCAGTGTTGTGCCCGTCGGTGGCAAGTTGGCGTTCATCCATGCACCATAAACAACGCTACATCTGCCCCACCATGGGGCGCCACCCTGTGCAAGAGAAATACACTGCACGCCGGTCTCCCAACACCAACTTTTTCTTTCGTCATTACACAAAGTGCGCTAATCTTGATGCATATGAGTCACGCATAACTCCTATGACATCCGCACATTTTTTTTCTCTTCGGCGTTTTGCGACCTTCGCCGTGACGGGTATGTTACTCACATGCTGTGCTGCTATTATTCCGGCAGCTTTGGCTACCCCGGCTGTCTCGAACGCGCCACTGCGCGTGGTAATGGACGACAACTATCCGCCTTATGTCATGCGCGATGCCAATGGCTCGATGGAAGGTTTGCTCATCGATGAGTGGCGACTATGGGAAGAAAAGACAGGAATCAAGGTCGATATCACCGCCACTGATTGGGCAAAAGCGCAGCAGATCATGCTGGCAGGCGGGGCTGATGTCATCGACACGATATTTCGCACCCCGGCACGCGAGCAACTCTACGACTTCAGCGCTGCGTATGCCGATTTGCCGGTAGGGATTTACACGCATGTCAGTATCGGTGGCATACACAACCCGGCCAGCCTGCGTGGTTCTCTGGTCGGCGTCAAGGCGGGAGATGCGTGCATCGACAAACTAGCCCGCTTCGGCATTACCACGCTGAAAACTTATCCCAGCTATCAGGCCGTTGTCGATGCGGCGATGGCCGATCAAATGCGCGTCTTCTGCATGGACGAACCGCCGGCCAACTATCTGCTCTACCGTGCCGGTAGCGCCGAAAATTTTCGCCAGGCATTCACGCTCTACACCGGCCAGTTTCACCGTGCCGTGCACAAAGGGGATGCCGCCACACTGAAACGCATTTCACAAGGCTTTGCCGCCATCAGTTCGGCCGAGCGCGAAGCGCTCCGCGATAAATGGATGGGCAAATCGCTCCCTTATGTCGTAGAGCGCACCATGCTTTATGGATTCGCCCTTGCCATCATCACCATTCTCGCGCTTGCACTCTTTCTTCTTCTGCTACAGCGTCTGGTGCGGGAGCGTACAGCACAATTGGCCGCCTCCCAGTCGCATCTGCAAGCCACGCTGGATGCCTTGCCCGATCTGCTTTTTGAACTGGATGGCGAAGGTCGCTTCCACGATTATCATTCGCCCCGCACGGATTTGCTGGCTGCACCGCCCGAGGTCTTTCTCGGCAAAACCGTACACGAAATATTGCCTCCCGCAGTCGCCCATATTGCGCTGGAGGCCATTCAGGAAGCCGATATTCGCGGCTATTCGACAGGAAAGGAATACGCTCTGGACCTGCCGCAGGGCGAACTCTGGTTTGGGCTTTCGATGGCCAAAAAACCCATCGCCGGTAAAGCACCGCATTTCATTGCCCTTATCCGCGATATCACGGTAAGAAAAATCAGCGAGCAGCAGCTGGCGCGCATGACACAACTGTATGCCGCGCTGAGCCAATGCAATCAGGCGATTGTCCGCTGCCGGAATGAAGAAGATCTGTTCCCGATCATCTGCCGCAACGCCGTCAACTTCGGTGGTTTCAAAATGGCCTGGATCGGCGAAGGAGATACCGCACGCGAGTGCATAGTGCCTGTGGCAAGCTATGGTGACGGGCAAGAGTATCTGACAGACATCGAGATTTCCACACGCGCCGACGATCCCACCGGCCAGGGACTGACAGGCACGGCCTTGCGCACTGGCGAACCTGCCTGGTGCCAGGACTTCCAGAATGACCCGAGAACTGCCCCCTGGCACGAACGTAGTGCGCGTTTCGGCTGGAGCGCTTCCGCCGCACTGCCGCTGACCTGCAATGGCCACGTCGTCGGCGTGTTTACGCTTTATAGCGAAAAAATCCATTCCTTCGATGAGGCCGAGCAAAATCTGCTGAATAGAATGGCAATGGACATCAGCTATGCGCTGCAACGCTTCGCGGATGAAAAGTCGCGGCAGCAGTCTGCTGCGACTATTGAACATCTGGCAAATTACGATCCCCTTACCGGATTGCCCAACCGGGCGCTGTTGCGCGACCGCGTACAACAAGCCATTGCCACTGCCAGCCGCGCCGGTCAGTCCCTGGCGGTGATGTTTCTTGATCTCGATCATTTCAAGAACATCAATGATTCGCTCGGTCACAGTATGGGTGACGATTTGCTACGTGGCGTGGCAGCACGTCTTCTCAACGAGGTGCGTGAACAGGACACCGTGTCACGCTGGGGCGGTGATGAATTCATCCTGATGTTGCGCGATTGCACGGCCGAAGGTGCCGCCCGCGTCGCCGAAAAACTATTGTTGGCATTTGCCATGCCCTATCAGGTTGCACAACATGAATTGAACACCACGCCTTCCATCGGCATTGCACTCTACCCAGCGGATGGCGATGATTTTGAATCTTTGGCCAAGGCCGCCGATGCGGCGATGTATCGTGCCAAACACGAAGGACGCAACACGTTTCGTTTCTTTACCAGCGCGATGCAAATCCGTTCGCAACGCTTTCTTGAGCTGGAAAACGCCTTGCGCACTGCGCTGAAACGCGACGAATTCTTTCTTCATTATCAGCCGAAGTTCGCCGTTGAGGATGGCCGCCTGAGCGGTGCCGAAGCCCTGGTGCGCTGGCAGCATCCGACGCTGGGGCTGATTGCACCCGGTGAGTTTATTGCTATCGCCGAACTGAGCGGGCAGATTCTCCAGCTCGGTGCCTGGGTAATGAAGGAGGCGATTCGTCAGGCCAAGGCATGGCAGGATGAGGGCCTGCAGGCCATAACCCTGGCTGTCAATCTCTCCGCGGCACAATTTCGCCAGAGCCATCTGGTGCAACAAATAAAGGTAATGCTTGACGAGGCAGGGCTGGATGCGCGCTATCTGGAGCTCGAACTCACCGAAAGCCTGGCGATGGAAGACCCGCAAGCCGCCATTGAAGTGATCGACGCACTGCATGCTGCTGGTATCATGCTGTCCATTGATGATTTCGGCACCGGCTATTCATCACTCGCCTACCTCAAGCGCTTTCGCATCTCCAAACTCAAGATCGACCAGTCTTTTGTGCGCGACATTGCCAGCGACCCGAATGACCGCGCCATCGTCGACGCCATTATCACTATGGCGCACAGTTTGGGCTTCACCACCATCGCCGAAGGTGTCGAGACTGCCGAACAACTGGCATTTTTGCGCGACCATGGTTGTCACGAAGTGCAGGGCTACTATTTCAGCAAGCCACTGCCAGCTGATGAATTCAAGGCTTTCGTGCGCACGAAAAGTAGCGTATAAAAGGTTTTGTGCGCCGTCTGGTCAGCGCGCCCCGTGGGAAGTACCCTTGGGGTCCGACTTTTAAACCTGTACGAACCTGTACGCCTAAACCACATGATCACTGAACCTGAGCCAAAGGGAAATAGCATGAATCAAGATCGCGCAGCCGGCGCCCTGATCGGCGCACTCATCGGCGATGCTTTAGGACTCGGTTGCCACTGGTATTACGACCTTGACGAGCTGCGCCGTGATTACGGACACGTCACCGGCTACACCACACCCAAGGAGGGCCGCTATCACTCGGGTATGCAGGCCGGCCAACTCTCCCAAGCCGGTTTGATTCAAATCATGCTGATGCAGTCCATCCTTGCCCACGGTGATTATGTTGAAGGCGACTTTACCCGTCGCCTCGATGAAGACCTCCTTCCCCAGCTTGACGGCACACCGATGAATGGCCCCGGCGGCTACACCAACCAATCCCTGCGTGAAACCTGGCGCTGCCGCGTGGAACAAAAACTGCCCTGGTCGCAGACTGGCGGTACGGCGGATACCTCGGAATCCGCCGAGCGGGCCATAGCTCTGGCCGCGCTCTACGCCAATGCACCGGGCAAGCTGGCGCACAGCGTCGTGGCCAATTGTCAGCTCACGCAAAATGATCCGGCCATCATGGCCATGTCGCTTGCCTATGCTGCCGTGCTCGGCCAGCTCATCAAGGGCGGGAAAATGAACCCCGGGATTTCAATGACGCTGATGAACCTTGTCAAAACGGGCGAGCTGCCTTTTCACTCGGTAACGCAAAAAAATTATGGCGCCCCCTTGGCTGGGCAAGCCGACATTCCACAGGCAGGCAATTTCTCTTCACCTGATGCGCTACTCACACCAACGTATGCTGCCCAAGCAGCGCTTGACCCGACTATTCGCATTGAGCCCGCGTCAAAAGTCGCTACCGTTTATGGCCTGCCGTGCGCGATTTATCATTTGCTGCCCGCCGCGTACTATCTCGCCACCCGCTTTGCCGATGATTTTGAAAGTGCGGTATTGGCAGCCATCAATGGCGGCGGACAAAACATGTCGCGCGCGATGCTCACGGGCGCGCTGGTGGGTGCGCAGGTTGGGTTATCCGGCATTCCACAAAGATTTATCGAGGGGCTGGAAAACAGCCAAGAACTGGTGGCCCTGGCAAAATCACTAGGCACCCTGGTGCAATAATCCGTTTCGTTTACCGTATCACCAGCGCCGACTTTTAGCTCCGGCCGCGTGTCTTGCGGCACGCTTGACTGACTTATGGCCTGGTAGCCTGCGCAAAAGTCAGGGGAACCCTTTGCGCTTCTTGCCATCTTGAGAACGCCGATTTTTGGTTCCTGCACTGGTTTTTGCGGGATAATCGCGCCCTTTGCTTATTTCCGCTCCCCACCGTGTCCCGCTCGATTCAAGAACTCAAGCTCCAACTCGCCCGCCGCCGCACGTTTGCGATCATTTCTCACCCCGATGCCGGTAAAACCACGCTGACTGAAAAGCTGCTGTGGTTCGGCGGCGCCATTCAGGTAGCCGGTGAAGTGCGCGCCCGGAAAGCAGCACGCCATGCCACATCCGACTGGATGGAGCTGGAAAAGCAGCGCGGTATTTCGGTCACCAGCTCGGTGATGCAGTTCCCCTACCGCGAGTGCATGATCAATCTGCTCGACACGCCAGGACACGAGGATTTTTCCGAAGATACGTACCGCACGCTGACTGCGGTAGATTCCGCCGTGATGGTGATCGATTCGGTCAATGGCGTCGAAACCCAAACCATCAAGCTGTTGGGCGTATGCCGCCTGCGCGACACGCCCATCCTCACCTTTATCAACAAGCTCGACCGCGAAGGACGCCCACCGATCGAACTGCTCGACGAAATTGAAGAGGTACTCAAAATTCAATGCGCACCGATGACCTGGCCAATCAGCATGGGCAAGCGCTTTCGCGGCGTGTATCACCTGTATGACGACACCATCGCCTTCTTCGATCCGCAGGCAGAAAAAGGCACGGCGGAGATTATTCAAGGCATTAACAACCCGCGCCTCGATGAACTCATCCCCGACCAAGTGGATGAGATGCGCAGCGAAGTCGAACTCGTGCGCGGCGCCTCGCACACCTTTGATCGCGCCGCCTATCTTGCAGGCAAACAAACCCCCGTGTTCTTCGGCTCGGCATCTAACAATTTTGGCGTGCAATCGCTGCTTGATGCCGTGGTTGACCTCTCGCCGTCGCCGCAACCGCGTGATGCGATTGTTGGCAACTCGGTTGACAAGCTCACCCGCACCGTCATGCCGGAAGAAGAAAAATTCACCGGCTTCGTCTTCAAGATTCAAGCCAACATGGACCCCAAACACCGCGACCGCATTGCCTTTGTGCGCGTGTGTTCCGGCAAGTTTGAACGCGGCATCAAGTTAAAACAGCGTTCCACCGGCAAGACGCTGGCGGTGAACAACGCCATCACCTTCATGGCGCAGGATCGCAACACCACGGATGAGGCCTGGCCCGGCGATATTCTCGGCATTCCGAATCATGGCACGGTCGTGCTGGGCGACGCGTTTAGCGAAGGCGAAGATCTCCAGTTCACCGGCATCCCCTGCTTTGCGCCGGAACATTTTCGCCGCGCCCAGATTCGCAATCCGATGAAAATGAAACAATTGCAAAAAGGCTTGCAGCAATTGGCCGAAGAAGGCGCGACCCAACTCTTCCGCCCGATTCACAGCAATGATCTGATTCTCGGCGCTGTGGGCACGCTGCAATTCGATGTGGTTGCCCACCGGCTGGAATTTGAATATGGCGTGGATTGCTTTTTTGAACCCTACAACGTCTCCACCGCGCGCTGGTTGCGGGGCGACGCCACCATGATTCAGCAACTCGCCGAAAAATCCGGTGTCAATGTGGCCCTGGACGGGGCGGGTGATTATGTCTATCTCGCGCCGAACCGCGTGAACCTGAACATGACGAGGGAAAAGTATCCGGACATCGTTTTCCTCGAAACCCGCGAGATACATTAAACCGCCAGCTAAGCGGGCAACTTATTGACTGCGCCTATTCAGCAAACCAACTATCCAGCTCGGCGGTTTTCAGTTCTTCCACCGTGTACTCGGTAAACACACGGTAAGCCGTCCAGTGCGAAATCTTGTCCTGTAGCAGCAAGCCTTCATTGCCCTTGGCCAAAGCTGCCTGCTGTTGATACGTCACCAGCTTGTCATCCGCGTAAGCGGCGCAACGCTGTAAAAACTCGCTGACGATACGTTTTTTTTCTTCAGTAGAAACAGGCATGGTTGCTCCTTTGCTTGGCTTAACTTCGCTTAACTTCGTTTAGTTCAGGCGCTGGTCAGGCAAAGCGCCCTTCAACCGCTGCACTTTTTGATACGCGCCCAGCAATTGCTGGTGCATCTCACTGCCTTCCATATTTGCACCCAGCGTATGCAGACCAAAGAATTTCTGCTCGCGACGAACAAGCGCCATAGCCTGGCGCAATGTCGGCTCGCCAAATAGCAGGCTTAAGGTATTGTCAAACCGATCTGCATCTTCCAGTTGCACTATGTTTTCGATACAGCGATAGACACGTCGGCGTTGCTCGCTGAGTACGCCAAACTGAGCTATCCAGGCACAGCCTTCCAGCACCACCTCCTCGTCTCCAACCGCCAAACCCAGCAAGGTCTTGAGTTCACCCACGCGCAAGTCGGCCCATGCCGTGTCGGCATCCGCCGCCAACCCGATGAGCGTAGTAATCGGCAACTCTTCGGCCAGATCAAGTTGGGTAAAGGTATCGAGCAAGGTTCGGCATTCATCCCGCGTCAGATCAGGCAGACGCAGAATCGCCGGGCGTACCAGATTGCCCACCGTGTTGTTTTCCCATTGCAACTCTTCAATTGGATAAATCTCCGACATGCCCGGCACAAACATGCGGCAAGCATAAACGCCCAGATGTGTGAAGTCGGCGACAAAGATGTCATGACCGCTGGCATGAATACGGTCCACCGACCACTGGTAATCTTCCGCCGTGGTGCTGGAAAAATTCCAGTCGACGAATTCAAAATCGGGGGTATCGCGTAGAAACTCCCAGCTGATGACGCCACTGGAATCGACAAAGTGGATTTCCAGATTTTGCGCGTCCGCAATCTCATCCTGATCAAATCCGGGCGCAGGAAAATCACCCAGGGAATCCAGTGCCCGGCCCTGCAACAGCTCGGTCAGCGCCCGTTCCAACGCCACTTCAAAGCGCGGATGCGCGCCAAAGCTGGCAAACACGCCTTGATCTTGCGGATGCAGCAAGGTTACATTCATTACCGGATACTCGCCACCGAGCGACGCATCCTTGACCAGAATGCCAAAGCCTGCCGCACGCAAGCCGTGGATTCCCGCGGCAATGCGCGGGTAGCGATTGATCACCGTTTCCGGCACGTCAGGCAGGCAAAGGCCATCACGGATAATGCGAAACTTGATGTCGCGCTCGAAAATCTCCGATAGCGCCTGCGTACGCGCTTCCATCAGCGTGTTGCCCGCCGACATGCCGTTGCTCACATACAGGTTGCCGATCAGATTGACGGGATACAGTACCGTCTGACCATCGCGCAAACGCGTATAGGGAATCGTGCAAATGCCACGTTCTGCGTTGCCGGAATTAAGATCGATCAGTTGTTCGGCATGCACTGCCTTTCCCGGGTTGTAAAACGCCTGCAACTCCGGCGAGAGGATGCCTTTGGGCCAGGCTTTGCCCTTGACCGGAAACCATTGCTCATTCGGGTAATGCACAAAATTATCCTTGGCCACGGTATCGCCAAGATAAAAGTGCGTCCAGAAGTAATTGGTGCTGAGACGCTCGAAAAACTCACCCAGCGCACTGGCACGTGCCGCCAGCTCGGAACCCCCTTTGCCGTTGCTGAACAAGCGCGTGCAATCGCGGTCGGTGACATGCACCGACCAGATGTTTTCAATCTCGTTGAGCCACGAGCGCTCGATGACATGAAAACCTATCATTTCGAGTTTGCTTAAGAGTGTGGAAATAGAGGATTCTAGCGAAGCGTCCTTGCTGGGGATAAAGGTTTCAGTCATGCGTGGCGATCTTTCCGTGATTTTTCTGGCTTGGCCAGTTTAGTCGGATTGAACAAGCTTAGGCCGCGATTATCGCCGTACCCCTCGCCGTACCCCAAGGGTACTTTCCAGAAGCGGCTCTGCATTTCCTGTGGTCAGATTCAAAGCGGTGCACCGTTTCATCAACGCCGACTTTTCACGAAATAATTCGAGCATGGAAGCTTTGATCCTCGCTTTAACGCCCGCCTGGTAGATCGGTTGGTGGGAGTTTTTAAACGATTCAGAAGAAAATATTGGGTTCGCTATCGGACGGCGCAAGCGACGCGCACTCGAATGCGGCCTGGGCAGGGGTTATTCGTTACCCAGGCCGCATTTTCTATTGGCTATGGATACAAATTATTTTTTATCCGGCAAAGTGCTGCCAGGCTTAGCCATCGACTCATGTGATTCCATGTGCTGCTCGTGGCGCTGCTCCATGCGCTCTTCCATCTTTTCCCGAAACTCGGCCTTTTTTGCTTCACAGGCTTTCGGGTCGGCCGCGCATTGCTTCTGCATTGCTTCGTGACGGGCCTTCATCTTTGCACACTGCTCGGGATTCTCTGCGCACAGCTTCTCACGCATTTTTTCCCGATGTTCCTGACGTATCTCCTTGCAGCGCGCAGGTTCTTTTTTGCAGGCGGCGCGGACTTCTGCGCGCTCCTGTTTCATTTGCGCCTTCCTTTCGGCGCATTTTTGCGGATCGGCATCACAATGTTTTTTCATTTCTTCACGCATTTCGCCTCGGTGCCGACCGGGGGTCTGAATAGCATCCGCAGGATCTGCCGCCTGCGCAGTTATCATGCCAGACGAACCCAGCGAGATGCATGCAGCAACGATTAAGTAACGAACGTTCATCGGTATCTCCTTTGATTAAAAAAACCCGGCAGACACCACGTCCGTCAGGCACATACAGACTGCGTACTATGCGCCATATTTGTAAGCAAAAAAACCAGGCAATCGGCAAGAGTGTAAAGTTATGTGTCAAAGGCAGGAAAGAATCAGCTGCGAGCCCTTGCCTCCAACTACCCACCCGCTTATAGTTTGTGTCTTATGAATGCCACCGACCGCATCATTCCTATCGCCGCCGCACCCCAAGGGTACTTTCCAGAGACGGCTCTGCATTCCCTGCGATCAGATTCAAGGCTGCACGGCGTATCACCGGCACCGACTTTTACGTCAGCCGACTTCGCCACGCAGGGGGGGCCATTGATGGATACGCGCAAACGTCCCCTGCGCGACTTGCGTATTTCAGTAACCGACCGCTGCAATTTCCGCTGCGTGTATTGCATGCCGAAAACCGTCTTCGGACGCGATTATCCCTTTTTATCGCGTAACGACTTGCTGTCGTTCGAGGAGATCGAGCGTATCGCGCGTGTCTTCGTGGCACAGGGCGTGGAAAAAATCCGACTCACCGGCGGCGAGCCGCTGTTGCGCCGGGGCATCGAAAAACTGATTGAACAGCTCGCCAAATTACCCGTGGAAATTACCCTGACCACCAACGGTGCGCTGCTGGCGAAAAAGGCGCAGACATTGAAAGATGCAGGGCTGCATCGCATCACCGTGAGCCTGGATGGGATGGATGATGCGATATTCAAACGCATGAATGATGTCGATTTTGCAGTGGAAGAAGTACTGCATGGCATTGATGCCGCCGCCGTTGCCGGCCTGCCCATCAAGATCAATTGCGTCGTCAAGCGCGGCACGAATGACAGCCAGATTCTTCCGCTGGCACGTCACTTCCGTTACAGTAATCATGTGTTGCGCTTCATTGAATACATGGATGTCGGCAATTCCAATGGCTGGCGCATGGATGAGGTGTTGCCATCCACCGAGGTGATTGCGCTGATCCAGAACGAATTTCCACTCGCAGCGATTGACGCCAGCTATGCAGGCGAAGTGGCTGCACGCTGGCGTTATCTGGATGGCGCGGGCGAAATCGGCGTCATCTCGTCAGTCACGCAGGCATTTTGCAGCAGTTGCACACGTGCCCGGCTATCCACTGAAGGCAAGCTGTACACCTGCCTGTTTGCACAGCAGGGGCATGATCTGCGTGGCCTGCTGCGTAGCGAAAAAAGTGATGATGACTTATCCCGCGAAACTGCTGGTGTTTGGCACACACGTAGCGACAATTATTCTGAAATACGCACAGAAGAAACAGAAAAAATTGAAAAAATTGAAATGTCGTATATTGGCGGATGAGCCGATTCCGATTCTGAAATTTGATGGCGCTTGATAATTTTAATCAACTAAAAAAAGGAGATTTTCCGTGCATAAACTTTCCCGGCTATTCACTGCCTTAATCGCTTCATCTGCTCTCTCAAGCGCTGCGCTGCTGCCGATGAGTCCTGCCCATGCCGCTGCGCCCATGGTGCATGCACAAGTGCCAGGCTATTACCGTTTGATGGTTGGCTCAATTGAAGTCACTGCCTTGTTTGACGGCGCCATGCAACTGGATAAAGGCCTGTTGCAACATGCCGACGAAAAAACGCTTAACCGCGCGCTGGATCGCCTGTTTGTCGGCAACCCTAAAATGAATACCGCCGTGAATGCCTATCTCATCAATACGGGCAAGCACTTGGTGCTGGTTGATGCAGGTGCGGCGGGATTATTTGGCCCCACCTTGGGCAATCTGCTGCAGAACATGAAAGCGGCTGGTTATCAGCCGGAACAGGTTGATCGCATCATCATTACGCATTTACACGCGGATCATGTAGGCGGCCTCAATGATGCCGAAGGCAAGCCTGTGTTCCCGCAAGCGGATGTGTATGTGTCCAAAGCAGAAAATGACTTCTGGCTGTCAAAGGAAATTGCAGCCGGCGCACCCAAGGAAATGCAGCCTTTTTTCAAAATGGCACAAGATAGCGCAGCCCCCTATCAGGCCAGTGGGCACTGGAAAACGCTGGCTGGCGATGGCACGGGTGAAGTCGTCCCCGGTATTCAGGCTGTCAATGCTTCTGGCCACACGCCAGGCCATCGGGTTTACGTCGTCGAATCTCAAGGACAGAAATTCTTCATCACGGGCGACTTGCTCCACGCACACGCCATTCAGTTTGCCCATCCTGAGGTCGCCATTCAATTCGATACCGACCAGAAAAAAGCCGTTGCCACACGCCGTGAAATCCTCAAGCGCGTAGCCAGCGAAAAGTCCCTCATGGCGGGCGCCCACTTGCCTTTCCCTGGCATTGGCCACGTCACCCCTGAAGGCAAAGACAGCTATCGCTGGGTGCCTGTTGAGTTCACGCCATTGTCATCAGCAACGCCCGCAGCTCAATGATGGATTGATCAAAAATAACTACCCATCAAAAGCCAGACTGATCGTCTGGCTTTTTCATGTCACCAATCAATCGTTTAGCTCGCCAATGGGAAAGTTAACTTCAATCTCGATACCATCCGGATCCGTGATGAGCAGTTGAACCACCCCGTAATCTGCCAAGGTTCTTTGGACATAGTGCGCCTTAGCTGCTTTCACGCGTGCAAGAAACTCCTTGAATCCTGTGGCATTGAACGCCACGTGCTCCATATTACCTGTGCCACGTTCAGCACCTTTTTCATAAGAGGGTGCATGGCGACCTAAAAACGCGTCCAACTCGGCACCCGCGCCTAAAAGATGCACTACGGCCTGATCACCCAGGAACAAAAGACGAAACGGGAAGGCAAAACTATCCAGCGTCTCGACACGAAACCCCATCACCTCATGGTAAAAGCGGGCAGAAACCTCGATATCGCGGGCGCGTAGGGTGTAGTGGTCAAACTGGGTGATAGGCATTTCATTCTCCTCGTAGCTAGGTGGGTTGAACAGGTTTTAATCAGCGGTATAAGCTGTCTTGGTGCGGGTAAAAAATTCTATGGCCTGCGCACCTTGTTCTCTCGGGCCATAGCTTGATGCTTTTGTGCCGCCAAAGGGAACATGGTAATCCACACCAGCAGTGGGAAGATTCACCATGACCATGCCGGCCTGGGCGTTGCGCTTGAAGTGCCTGGCAGTTTTCAAGGCGGTGGTACATATTCCTGCGGACAGGCCAAAATCGCTGTCATTGGCGATGTCCAGTGCGTGTTCATAATTATCCGCCGGAATGACGCAGGCAACGGGTCCGAAAATTTCTTCCCGTGCAATGCGCATGGCATTGTCTGCGTCAATGAAGAGTGCCGGGTTCAGGTAATAACCTTCCGCCGATCTTTTCAGCCTGTCGCCACCAAAAACCAGGCGTGCCCCTTCTTGTTGCCCCAGCGCGATATAGCGCAAATTCTTGTCCAGTTGCTGTTGATCAACCACAGGGCCGATGTCGCTAGTAGACGCCCGCGCATCCCCTACACTGAGTTCCCGCAGGCGATTTATCAGCGCATCGACAAATGCCTTATAGATATGTTTAGTCACGATCAAGCGGGATGATGCCGTGCAACGCTGACCTGCCGAGAAGTAGGCTCCATTTACCGCGCAATTGACGGCGGTTTCCAGATGCGCATCATCCAACACGACCAACGGGTTTTTGCCGCCCATTTCCAGCTGCACTTTAGTCAGGCGTTGCATCGCGGCTTGCGCAATCCTTTTTCCTGTCGCGACAGAGCCGGTAAAGCTGATGGCATTGATTTGATCTGATTCAATCAAGGCTTGCCCGACGTCTGCCCCTGCACCCATCACTAAATTAAACACCCCGGCAGGCAGGCCGGCTCTGCTGATAATTTCTGTTAATGCCCAGGCACATCCAGGCGCCAGCTCGGAAGGTTTAAACACTACACAATTGCCGTAGGCCAGCGCCGGAGCAATTTTCCATGCAGGAATGGCAATGGGAAAATTCCACGGTGATATCAACCCGATCACGCCCATCGGTTCACGCAGCACCTCCACTTCGCATCCTGGCCGCACCGAAGCGATAAGCTGCCCCCCCATGCGCAGTGCTTCTCCGGCAAAAAACTTGAATATCTGTCCCGCCCGGAGCACTTCCGCGCTGGCTTCTGCAAGTACTTTACCTTCCTCTCGGGCCAGGAGGTCTGCCAATTCGGCGCGTCGTTGAATAAGCTCTGAACCGATCTGATCCAATGCATCGGCACGGGTTTGAATACTTACCTTTCTCCACGCCGGAAACACGTGGTTTGCGGCAGCCACTGCTTGATTCACCAGCGATGCATTTGCCCAGCCGTAGTCATCAATGCGATCGCTGATGTCTGACGGGTTAATGTTCGGGCAAGAGGCAGTACTCTCGACCCATTGATGATTGATGTAATGGGGCTTCATATTATTTTTCAGAGTTATTTTCAGGCTTCAACAACGGGTAGCCACGACCTGCATAATCGAAGCCGCCAATACGGTGCTCTGTAACACCTGCGTGCGTCGGAGCAGCGTAATACGCCCGAATTTCAATAATCAAGCCGTCTTCGGTAAAACGATACCACTCGTCACCACGCAATAACTGCCCGATCTTTTTCTTGAAGTGGCTCCACTCAATCACTGCCTGGCGGCTTTCCATGTCACCCGCAAAATTATCCACGGTCCAGTAGGAGCCAATGTCATTAACGCAATTAACCCAGCATTCAGCGATAGCCTGGGCGCCCCTTAAAACACCGAAAGGGCTCCCTTCCGGAAAATAATGCGTACCTTCAGGAATAAAGAATGACATGATTTCTTCTTTATCTGCCCGATTGCAGGCATCAAAATAATTCCGGATCCTGGTTTCCATCTGCGCTCTGGACATAGCCATGAGTTCATTACTCCTTTAAGGTAAGTGGGCATCCTATCGATATAGCGTTCAAGTGGTGAGATTATTTTTCACTGCGTTTTTTTCCCATCGATCCGCAGCGGAATCATCCGCATCACGCGCCTCTACCCATTGTCCATGGTGAGCCGTTTCTTCCTTTTTCCAGAAGGGAGCATGCGTTTTCAAAAAATCCATAATAAATTCACAAGCAGAAAAAGCCGGCCCGCGATGCGATGCAGCCACCACCACCAGCACAATCTGCTCACCCGGCACCAGTCGTCCAATACGATGTATCACTCGAACAGCTTGCAGCTCCCAGCGTGATTTTGCCTGCATCACGATCTCGGCAAGGGCCTTTTCTGTCATGCCGGGATAATGTTCCAGCCGCATCGCGTCGATCTTTTCCTCACTCAGCGTGTCTGCCCGCACCAGACCGATAAAACTGGCTAACGCGCCAATATCCTCGCGTCCGGTAGAGATTGCAGCAATTTCCTGACCACAATCAAAATCAGCCTCCTGTATGGTCACCGACATGGCCTGCTACCCTCCAGTTACCGGTGGGAAAAACGCGACTTCATCCCCGGCTTGAATGCGCGTGTCTTGCCCTGCCATTTGCTGATTCACAGCAGCGCGAAGGTTTTTTGTAGTGACCAGCGCAATCCACGGCGCACCACGCGCAGCCAGCAGTTCACGCAATGCAGTCACTGTCTCTATTCCAGCAGGCAACTCAAGCGTTTCTGTCGTGACGCCTAGCGCCTCGCGCAGCCCGGCAAAATAAAGCAGATGGATGTGCATGGTGTTTATCCCAACGCGTTGAAATCGATAAAGCGCACGATATCACCCGGTTGAATCGAGTGCCCTGGTAGATTATCAATCAATCCATCAGCCCATGCGCAAGAGGTGAGCACCGCTGAACCTTGATGCGGATATAAGCTGAGCCCACCTTCGTCGTTGATGCGCGCGCGTAAAAATTCACGCCGCGCATCCCCCTCCCAAGCAAAATCGGCACGCAAATGCAGCACGCGAGGTGTCACACAGCTTGTGCCCTGCATGGCCAAAATGAAGGGGCGCACCAGCATGAGAAAGGTCACAAAACTTGCGACCGGATTGCCGGGCAGACCGATAAACGGTGTAATGAAGCTCGCAGAAGATTCAGTTGCCGTCTCACCAGCGCCGATTTTTCGTATCGAACCAAAAGCAAACGGCTTGCCGGGCTTGATCGCAATCTTCCATAAATCCAGCGCGCCTTCTGCACTCACTGCGGCTTTCACATGATCTTCTTCGCCCACCGAAACGCCACCGCTGGTCAAGATAAGATCATGCGCTTGCGCGGCCTCGCGCAATGCGGCTTGCGTTGCCTCACGCTGATCCGGCACGATGCCCCTATCGGTCACCAGGCAGCCCAGGCCTTCCAGCAGCGCATGCAGCATGGTGCGGTTCGAGTTGTAAATGCCACCGGGCTTGAGCGGCTCGCCAGGCATGGTGAGCTCATCACCCGTTGAAAACAAAGCCACACGCAACTGGCGGAATACACACAATTCCGCTGCGCCTATGGATGCTGCCAACCCCAGATGCGCTGCGATCAGCCGCGTGTTAGCAGCAATGACTTCTACGCCTGCGGCAATATCCTCTCCACATCGGCGGATGGCTTGGCCTGGTCTCGGTACCGTATTCACGATCACGGTGTCACCCTTTTGTGTGCAGAGTTCCTGCATCACCACCGCATCCGCCCCCACCGGGATCGGCGCGCCGGTAAAAATGCGTGCGGCCGTTTGCGACACCAACGCAGGACCCATGTGGCCCGCTGCGATGCGCTGCGTTACCGGCAGGCGCGTACCGGCCTTAGGGACATCGGCACATCGCACCGCATAACCATCCATCGCACTGTTATCCAACGGCGGCACATTGAGCGACGAGACGAGGCTTTTTGCCAATACACGCCCGCGTGCCATGTGAGTGGGCACGAAGTCGGTGTCGGTCACTGGCTGTGCATGCGTCAGCAGGCGGCCTAATGCATCATCAAAACTCAAAATCGTCATACGAATCCTTGATGCTGAAGAATGAATTCGGCAATCAATGCCGGGTTATTCAATGGCAACACCGGGCGCTGGGTTAACTTGACAACGACCTCGGGTTCATCAGTGGCTATTGCCACAATATGTTCGTTTTCATCCGTGGCAATGAGTGGCTTGCCTACCGAAGGTCGGTACACTTCGAGTTTGGCGACCGGCATGTGCTTGAAGCCCTCAACCAACACCAGATCGCAATCTGAAAAACGGGCAATCTGTTCTTCAAAAGCGGGCTCCGGCGCGTCACGCAGTTCATGCATCAAGGCCCAGCGCTGGCCGGAGACAAGTAATACCTCGCCGCATCCTGCCTCGCGCAAGCGAAACGAATCCTTGCCGGGCCGATCAATATCAAAATGATGATGCGCGTGCTTGAGCAGCGAGACGCGCAAACCTGCGGCGATAAAACGCGGGATCAGCGCTTCGAGCAAAGTCGTTTTTCCTGCCCCCGAATAGCCGGCAAAACCGAATACTTTCATCGCATTGATGCCCGATTATTTATCGCCTTCGTTATCGACAAAGTCATCTCACGTGTTGATAGCGCACTGAAGTTGTTTCATGGCGTAATTTTACCGCTCGCGGTCAAGGCATTTGAGTTTTATCAAGCTTTATCAAAAAAAGCTTCGACATCGGCAATATCGCGCGTACGGCGCATCGGCGGCAGCGAGCGCCAGATGGTTTTGCCATACGGCTTGCCGGTCAGACGCGGATCACAAATCATCAGCACGCCGCGGTCCGCCTCATCGCGGATCAGGCGGCCCGCACCCTGCTTCATGCTGATAACCGCCTGCGGCAATTGATAAGTCATAAAAGCATTCTCCCCCGCTTGACGCAGGCTTTCAATGCGGGCGGCGAGCACCGGATCATCGGGCGGCGCAAACGGCAGCTTATCAATCACCACCAGCGAGAGCGCTTCGCCGCGTACATCCACACCTTCCCAAAAGCTCACGCTGGCGACAAGAATCGCGTTACCGAGAAAGCGAAAACGTTCCAGCAGCTCCGTTTTTGAACCCTCACCCTGCATGAGCAAGGGCAAATCGAGTGCTTCTTTTTGCAATTTCTCTTGCAATAATTCGCGAATTCGCCGCATCGCGCGAAGCGAAGTGCACAACACAAACGTGCGCCCACCCGCCGCGCGAATGGCTGGCCAAGCTGCTTCGGCCACGGCTTCCTGATACAAGGCGTTATTCGGGTCCGGCATGCCAAACGGTGCGTACAGCAAACCATGACTGGCGTAATCAAACGGACTGCCCCACACCACCGTTTCGGCTTCATGCAAGCCGAGTGCATCGCAATAGTGCGAAAAATTCTGCCCCACTGCCAGCGTGGCAGAAGCAAAAATCCATGCACGCGGATGACCTTCCATCTGGCGGCGGAAAATCGGCGCAATATCCAGTGGCGTCACATTCAGCGATAAAGCGTGTGAATACACTTCGAGCCACTTAACTACCGATCCGCCTGATTCCGCCGCCTCGCCTTTTTGCCAGCGCGTCAAGCGCTGCACTAACAGCTGCGTCCGCTCCAGGCAATTCGCCAAGCCCTCCCCACGGCCAGACTGGGCTTCCAGGTGCTTGCCCAACTCACGTAAAACGGTTGTCACCGTCTGCAAAGCAGAAGAAAAATCGCGCTCATTTTCTACCTGACTTGCCGGCAAGCGCACATTTTCGCCTTTCACGGATAAACGCAAATCACGTGCGGCTTTATCCAGATACTGCGCAGCTTCTTGTAACGGTAGGTAATCTTTTGCCGAGGTGATGCCTTCGTTACGCGTATCGCGCGACAAATCAATCAACTGCGATGTGGAAATACTCTCGCCAAAAAACAGTCCGGCTATTTCAGGCAACTGGTGCGCCTCATCAAAAATTACTGTGTTACACGCAGGCAACAACTCGCCCATGCCTTCATCCTTCAGCATCACATCAGCAAAAAACAGATGGTGATTGACTACCACTACATCGGCCATTTGTGCATTTTGGCGGGCCGTCAAAACAAAGCACTGCTTGACGTTGGGGCATTCCTGCCCCAGACAATTCTCGCGCGTCGATGTGGCCACATGCCAGGCTGCCGAATCTTCGGGAACATCAACACATTCGGCCTTGTCCCCCGTTTTGGTGCGCTCGGCAAAGCGGACAATTTTGCGCAGATGACCCGCTTCTTCACGCGATGCCAGGCGCCCGGTGCTCATCGCACGCTCAAGATGATAGGGGCAGACATAGTTCGCGCGGCCCTTCAATAGCGCGATTGATGCGCCCACTTTCAGCGCCGCCCGCACCGCCGGTAAATCGCGATTGAACAACTGATCTTGTAAAGTTTTTGTCCCCGTTGAAATAATGACTTTGCCACCGGATAGCAACGCCGGAACAAGATATGCAAAGGTTTTGCCTGTGCCTGTACCGGCTTCTGCCACCAGTACGGCGTTGCCTGCAATGGCCAAAGCAATGCGCTGCGCCATTTCCAGCTGCTGCGGGCGCACGCGAAATCCTTCAACCGCTTGGGCAAGCGGTCCTTCAAGGGCAAAAATAGGTTCAAGAACTGACATGGGCGCGGCATGGTAGCACGCTCAACAAACAATCACTGCGCGCCCAAAAAAGATACGCTATCACGTCACCTAAAATAGTTATTTACTATCGAATTAAGAGTAAGAATTAATTTGATTAATGAACTGGCAGCTTCTAAGATGACCATGCAGTTCAAAAAAGGGACAAAACCATGGCATCACATCTCAGCAAACCCTCGTCGGCAATTAAATGGCTCATTGAGCTCTATGCCGATGCCGCATTCGCTTACTAACCCCCTGAACACACAAAAGGAGACGCTATGACTAACAAAAAATCACTTACCACCACCGGCGGCGCACCCGTCGTCGATAACCAGAACATTGCCACCGCTGGCCCACGTGGCCCTGCACTTTTACAGGATGTGTGGTTCCTTGAAAAGCTTGCCCATTTCGACCGGGAAGTCATTCCCGAGCGGCGCATGCATGCCAAAGGCTCAGCAGCTTATGGCACCTTTACGGTGACACATGACATCACACAATACACGCGCGCAAAAATCTTTTCGCAGGTGGGTAAAAAAACCGACCTGTTCATGCGCTTCTCGACGGTTGCGGGAGAACGTGGGGCGGCGGACGCCGAGCGGGATATTCGTGGTTTCGCCATGAAGTTTTACACCGAAGAAGGCAACTGGGATCTGGTCGGCAATAATACGCCCGTCTTTTTCTTGCGTGACCCGATGAAGTTTCCGGATCTCAACCATGCCGTCAAGCGCGACCCGCGCACCAATATGCGTAGCGCGCAAAACAATTGGGATTTCTGGACCTTGCTACCCGAAGCCTTGCATCAGGTAACCATTGTCATGAGCGATCGGGGTATTCCCGCGTCCTATCGCCATATGCATGGCTTTGGCTCGCACACGTTCAGTTTCATCAACGCGAAGAATGAGCGCCACTGGGTTAAATTTCACTTCGTCACGCAACAAGGCATCAAGAATCTGACCGATGCCGAAGCTGCGCAAATCGTTGCCAACGACCGCGAAAGCAGCCAGCGCGACCTGTTCGAGGCCATTGATAAAAAGGACTACCCGCGCTGGACGATGTTTGTGCAGATCATGCCCGAAAAGGATGCCGCCAAAGTGCCCTATAACCCGTTCGATCTCACCAAGGTATGGCCGAAGAAGGACTACCCATTGCTCGAAGTCGGCGTCATGGAACTCAACCGCAATCCTGAAAACTACTTTGCCGAAGTGGAACAAGCGGCTTTTAATCCGGCCAACGTGGTGCCTGGCATCAGCTTCTCGCCCGACAAAATGTTGCAGGGGCGGCTGTTTTCTTACGGTGACGCACAACGCTATCGGTTGGGAGTGAATCATGCACAGATACCCGTGAATGCACCGCGCTGCCCATTCCACAACTATCACCGCGATGGTGCGATGCGTGTGGATGGCAATAACGGCGGCACGATAGGCTATGAGCCCAACAGCCGAGACCAATGGCAAGAGCAACCCGATTTTCGTGAGCCGCCGTTGGCCATTGAAGGGGCTGCTGACCACTGGAATCACCGCGAGGACACTGATTATTATTCGCAACCGCGCGCGCTATTCCAGTTGATGGCGCCAGCGCAACAGCAAGTGTTGTTTGAAAACACCGCCCGTTCGGTGGGCGGCGCATCACGCGAAGTCCAGTTGCGTCATATCGGCAACTGCATGAAAGCCGACCCGGCTTACGGCATGGGCGTGGCCAAGGCGCTAGGCATACCGGAAGCGGACATTCCTGCAACTTAGGTTGTTGAAAAAAAACCAGCATCGTTATGACGATGCTGGTTTTTTTACGCCTCAAATCATGAAAAGTCGGCGCTGGTGGTACGGCGAATAGGGCTCAAGCCTCAGGCATGTCAACGAACACAGCACCCTCTTCCTCGACTGCCGCAAAGGTAGGAACCGGCGCAGGCTTCTTGCCCATACCGATCATGCCGTGCATAAACTCGGGCATGGGGATACCGAGAAAGGAGTTCGCCCAGTTGATGTTCTTGCCCGTGCAAATATCGAAACGCGATCCGTGCCAGGGGCATTGGATCGCACCATCAACCACTTTGCCGCCTTTCATGGACAAACCCAGATGCGTACATTTGCTGGAAATCGCGCAAACCTTGCCCTGCACACGGGTGAGCAGCAAGGATTGTCCATTGGCCTGCACCGCGTGCAGTTGCGCTTCCTTAACATCATTTGATCCGGCTACTTTGATTCGTTTCATGAAATTCTCCTGAGGGTTGTTGAACAACTAAGAGTCATCACGCTTGATGAACAACACAAACCCGTCACACCGAAACGGGTACCACGGCCATGGTACACCGCGAAACACATATCGGCTTATTGTCTTCATCAACAATCCGTATATCCCAAACCTGCGTGCGACGGCCAATATGTATCGGCGTGGCCGTTGCTGTCACCACACCATCCCGCTTGCCACGCAAATGGTTCGCATTGATCTCCAGGCCTACGGCAGTTTCCTTGCTCGGATCAAGATTCAAGCAGGCGGCAACAGAGGCGACTGTTTCGGCCAGCACAACGGATGCGCCGCCGTGCAACAACCCAAAGGGCTGATGCACTTTAGGGCCAACCGGCATCGTTGCCACCACGCGACTTTTCGTCTGCTCGATCAGCTTGATATCCAGTGTCGTCAACAAAGTTTGCTGGGTTGTGGAAAAATCATTCATGAATCGATCCTCTCTGTAAGTAATGGATGTAACACAACGGCCCAGCCTCACGTATCTCACAAAATACCCATCGGTTCATGCTACACGAGGATTAAATTCAGACATGAGTGAAAATAGGCAAAAAAAAACCTGCAAAGCAGCGCTTTTTGCAGGTTTTTATTGCATTTTTGGCGGAGCGGACGAGACTCGAACTCGCGACCCCCGGCGTGACAGGCCGGTATTCTAACCAACTGAACTACCGCTCCGCAGCGGAAGGCGCGAATTATTCCACAACACCTGGACAAGTGCAAGAAAAAGCGCGCATTCCATACAAAAAAATCATTTGATCAGTGAAAACTAGCCAATAGGATGACCGCTTAAACCATATTGGGTGCGCCCATAAAACAGCATGTGGTCTTCAAAACTTTGGGTGACATGCAACGAAATCATGAACAAATCACGCGCAAACACCTCCACCAGATCGCCCTTGTAGGTAGACGCAGCACCTAGCAGTTCGATGGTTCTGAAACCCACCTGTGACGCGGTGCGTGCAATGACGGCACGCCAGGCGCCGAGTTGGCTGCTTTCTGCCTCAGATATTTGTGCTTTACCTTGTTGGGTCCATTCGGCAAGTTGTTTTCCATAGCGGGTATAAAGGGCTTCAATCTGTTCAACCCAAGTGGTTATCTCACCCAGATTACGTTGTGCCACAGGGGATTCCCATTCCTTCATGCCGAGCAAGACACGTTGACGGCTATGAATTCGACTGTGCAGTTCCTTGATCAGTCGTTGCGAAGCGCCAACCGAAATCGCTGAAAAAGTCGCCATCGCCCCGGCAGGCATATAGGGCACACGATAAACCGGCTCTTGTGGATCGAAATCCCCGCCCAGCGGTTGCCCCGAATTTTTAACTGAACCCGCAGGAAACACCCGGCGCCAAGGAACAAACACCTTGTCCACCTTGATGCCATTGCTCCCGGAGGCTCGCGAGCCCATCGCATCCCAGTCGCGTACAATCTCGCCTTCGGCAACCTTGATGGTGGCAAGACACGGCTGTGGCCCGGCTGTCGTCTCGGGAACATCCAGGATCACGCCCAAACCTATCCATCCACAAAAATCAATACCGCTGCCCCATTTCCATTGACCTGACAGGCTTATGCCACCTTCCACCACTTCGGCCGTCCCCATGGGGAAAAAAATGTCCGCAACAAATTCATCGCTGGCAAAAATTTCTTCGCGCCCTTCGGGGGGTAACAAGGCGACCCAACCTTCATGTACTGGCATGAAGGATGCCACCCAGGCACCAGAAACACTGTGTTGAGCGATGGTGCGAGTAACCTCTGCCAGGGTGTCATAACCCAAGCCGAAACCACCATAGCGCTTGGGGCGTAGCAAACGATGTAATTGTGTTTCGAAAATCGCATCCTTGAGTTTTCCGGGATAGACACCAACCCGATCTGCTTCAAATAGTGTCTCTTCGGCAATCTGCCCGATATATTCAGCACGTTTAATGGCTTCTTCCTGTGTTAACGTCATGCATTTGATCTCCGGTCGGGCGTTATAAATTCTTTAGAATGCAAAAAACAGGCATTCAGGAGGCGATATTTTTCTGATCTAAACTGAAATGCCTATTGCCCGCATTGTATGCCCGGCTTACTTTATTGATAGGTTTCCCCTTGATGCTGTAGCCACCCTGAAAGATGTGATCCATGCGGATCTTTGTGCGTCCAATGCACAACACCGCCCCTTTCGTTCCATTCGTACTCGCCATGGAATTGAATCGGATCACCTTCATTCAAGCCATGAATACGCGAGGCAAGATCAATATTATGAGCAATCAATAGGGTTTCTCCCGTCGCCAATTTGACGATGAATTTCTGATGTCGGCCGCCCTGGTTATCGTCCGGTAGCAACTTGACGACCACTCCCTGACCGGAAACTTGCACTTTACTTTTTTTGTTTGCAATCGCATTGTGAATCGTTGCCGCGGCGGTAGCTTCACTCTGGCGGGGGGCAGAAGATGGCGCTTCGATCTGTACCGCTTCATTGGGATGCTGATTATTGAAATAGACATAGCCCGCAAACACCATAGCGGCAACGAGCAGAATTTTTCGCATGAACAACTTCTCTCTTCTGGAACCCTACGACGAGAACGCCAGAAATAGCCCAGCCAGCGCGACAATTGCGGCCAAACAAATCGCTGAACTTAGCCACAACACCCGCACCCGATTGGTTTCAATGCGCTGAATCAGCTGCGTATTCTGCTCGGCGAGTTCCTTAATAAGCTCAGAGGATGCGAGCATTTGACTGTGCAGGTCCGCCACTGCCGCCTCTAGTGCGGTGGCACGGGCGTTCAAATTGGCCAGGGTTTGCGGTTCAGACGCGGCAAAAGGCTGCGGACTTGAATCAGAAACCTTCTGCGAAGAGGACTTCTTGGCCACTGCGTTCCACAACTTTTTGGCGCCATCTGCCACCTTGGGCGCGTTGCTGATGCACTGAGCCCATGGAACACTGCGTAGTACTGAGAGCCAGCCGATTGTCATAAATATGCTCCTTCGAGAGTGGTAGGGCTTAACATCCTGAACGCCAATGTAAAAAGTCGGCACTGGTGATACGGCGCCTGCACGTTTGACTGAACCGGCCCTTCCCCTTTGCCAAAGCATCTCACTGTTAACTGTGCGGTGCATCTCATCGCATATTACTGACCAGGTCTCCTGATGCTCCGGAAACCGATATGTGAAGTTCCAAGATTTTTTTCTTGGGCAAGGCGCGCGGCAGGCTTGAAATTTGAACAATAATTCAATGCACAAAGATACGATCCCCCCTTGATGATCGGGTGACTGTTCTTGCTGTCCAAAGTCAACTCCCATACATTGCCAATCATGTCATAAAGACCATAACCATTAGGTTCGAAACACCCAACGGGGGCAACTCCTGCATAACCATCCGCAGCCTCGTTAACTATGGGGAAAAAGCCCTGCCAAGTATTTGCCTTCGGCTTGCCTTGCTGATCATATGCCCATTGTGCAGGGGTATGCGGCTCAGTGTCTCCACCGCGAGCAGCAAGCTCCCACTCGGCTTCGCTGGGTAACTCACGTTTCGCCCAGCGGACAAATGCCTGCGCATCTTCCAATGTGACCTGCACTACAGGCTCGTCGAGTTTTGCCGCGGAGCCTGCAGGACCCTGGGGAAAGCGCCAGTTAGCTCCTCGAACAAGACGCCACCATTGCACTGGCGAGTCTCCGGAAAGCTGATCAGGAGCGACGAATACTGCCGAATTACCATCGCGCTCCGCCTGTGTTCGATAACCTGTGGCGGCGACGAAAGCCGCAAAGCGTGCGACCGTGACCTCGTTCTTGTCAATCCAGAAACCGGCGACAGAAACCCTGCGCCCAGTCGAAGCATCGGCGTCTTGACCCAAGGAAACATATCCTGCAGGAACAAACACCATGCCGTTGTCGACTACACATTGTGATCGCTCGCGCGCAGTGGCAACACTAGTCACCATGAGTGCCGCAATGCATGGCAAGACAACAAGGAAACTGAGCCTGCGCCACATTATCGGCCGGTGCTCAGCGCAGCTGGGGCCTGGTCATGTTCTTCCAGCAGAACAACGCCCTTCTCGGCAGCATAATTCTGCCAATCGAGAACAAGATTGCGCAGAAGCTCGGGTTGTTCAGCCGCAAGATCACGAGTTTCCCCGGGATCCTTGTCTAGATCAAAGAGTTGCCATTGAACCAGCTCACCCGGCTTCCTCTGTTTACTTTGGAAAAGGGGCAAGGCATAGGGAAGAAAGACAGCTTTCATGTTTCCGCGACGGATCGCCCGTTGATAAAACAACTCCCATCCTGTCACATCCTGCGCTGAACGAACTGATGTCGTGTGACCCGCAAGCAACGCAGCCCAGGAGCGACCTTCAGGTCTCAGGACTTTTTTTCCGGCAACTGTATCAGTCATTGCGATGTGCGCAACATCAAGTACCGTAGGCGTGATGTCAGTGACATGCAACAACGCCCCGGTCAGCTTGCCTGCAAGGACTCCGGGACCAGCAACGATTGCCGGCGAGTGGATGCCGCCTTCGGTAGTATCCTCCTTGGTCCCCTGATAAGGAGCAGATCCGGCCTGAGCCCACCAAGGACCGTAGCTTGCATAAGAACTGGCATTCCCAAGATTATCGAGACTATTATCAACATCAATATTTACGGATTTTGACAGTCCGCTCTTCAGGACGGGGGGGCGGTTCATGATCATGCCTTCCGGGCCATTGTCGGACATGAAGATAATGATCGTATCGTCGAGCTGACCAGACGTGCGAAGCGTGGATATCACACGGCCGATATTCTGATCCATGCGGTCAACCATCGCAGCATAAACCTCCATCTTGCGCGATTCGATTGCCCGATCCGCCAGGCTTAGCGACGACCATTCCGGCGAATTTACCGGATGAGTTACCGGGTGAGCCATCACACCAGTTGGGATAAGCCCCATTTTTTTCATTCGTTGTAGCCGCTGCTCACGAAGCGCATCAGGACCATCGGCGTACCGGCCACGATACTTTGCTATCAGGCCGGCCGGTGCCTGTAGCGGCCAGTGGGGCTGAGTGAACGTAAGATAGGCAAAAAATGGCTTCCTGGCTCGAGGTTCGCTGAGAAATGCAATCATGCGATCTGTAAAGTAATCAGCCGAATAAGCCCCCACAGGATAACGAACCGGCTGACCGTCGAGCTGATAATCTGAGGCAGCGCCAGCAGCCAGGTAGGCACCCTCCTGATCCGCGCCGAAATGGTTATGCGCACCCTGCAACAGGGCGAAGGAATGATCGAAACCGCGACTCGCTGGCGTCTGGCCGGAAGCTGCGCCCAGGTGCCATTTACCCGACATCAATGTCGCGTAGCCTGCGTCACGCATTCTCTCTGCCAAGGTTGCAGCACGTTGCGTGAGATAGCCTTCATAGCCTGGAGCACCGCGCTCTCGCGGAGTGAGTATCTCTGCCATTGTGCCGAGACCTACCTCGTGATGGTCGCTGCCGGTCAACAGCATCGCGCGCGTTGGGGAACACGTCGGGGCGACATAAAACCCAGTTAAGCGGGTTCCGCGTTTTGCCAAGGCATCCAGGCTCGGCGTGTCGATCTCGCCGCCAAAAGCGCCAAGATCCGAGTAACCGAGATCGTCCGCGACGATGATGAGAATATTTGGCCGGTTCGGCATGGTCTGCCTCGCAGGCAAGGTTTCAGCTTGTGCTACGTCAGGGGCTAACCAGCAATACAGGGTGCATATCGTTGCTGTCGCAAAAAGATGCCAATGAATCTTCGCATTGGTCATTTCTCTCTCCTTAAAATTATCAAGTCCGCTCATTCCGACGACACAAACCCTCTGCGGAAACCACCAAAATTATTTGGCTACGCAGAAGATGAATACGGAATACGCTACAAGTTTGAAAATGGTTGTTTTTGACTGATTCACCTGTTATCGATAGGCGTATCGATCTTCCACTGATAACATGCCGCCTCATGAAAAATGAACTCATTACTTACGCGCAAGGCATCCATGCTTTTGATACGGGTTATCTGCGCCCGCAATTAGTGGCAGTGCATCTCATTGTACATAACAGGCGCGCAGCGTTTATTGATACGGGCACTTATGAAACGCTGCCGCTTGCGTTGGCTGTGCTGGATAGCCTCGGCCTCACGCCAGATGCAGTGGATTACGTGATGCTCACGCATATTCATCTCGATCACGCAGGGGGCGCCGGGGTAATGATGGGCGCCTTCCCCAATGCGCAACTAGTGGTGCATCCGCGTGGCGCGCGACACATGAGCGAACCGTCAAAGCTGATGGCCGGAGTTGAGGCCGTGTATGGTAAGGAACGGACTCGGCAGCTATATGGCGAATTACAGCCTGTCGCTGCCGAGCGCATTATCGAGGCGCACGACAATACGACGCTGCATCTGGGGGATCGAGCCTTGCTGTGCATCGACACCCCCGGCCATGCGCGACACCATATCGCTATTTTTGATACACAGTCGCAAGGTATTTTCACTGGCGACACGCTGGGCATCAGCTATCGCGAGCTCGCGGTTGATGGCCGACCGTTTCTCTTTCCCACCACCTCGCCTTCGCAATTTGATCCCATAGCGCTGCGTGCCTCAACCGAACACATTCTGGCGCTGCAACCAGAGGCCGCCTATCTCACGCATTTCGGGCGTTTGCCAGCGCCTTGCCAGCATGTGCCGGAGCTGTTGCGCCGCCTAGATGATTTTGTCCGCATTGCCGAGGATGCTGCACGTGATTTAGTACGAGAAGTCGGCGCTGGCGACACGGCGAAAAATGCTTTACATGAGGCCATTAGCGCAGCCATCAGCCCCAAACTACGCGACTACCTGCTCGCCGAAGCGCATGCTCATGGCTCGCGCTTGAGTGATGCTGAATTGATATCCATTCTGAACATAGATATCGATCTCAACGCACAAGGATTGGCGATCTGGGCTGCAATGACAGCTTAAAAACCCGCGAACAACCTGTAGCGCTGGGTACTTAGCCAAGTCAAAATCCCCTGCTATACTGCATGCCGTTCGTGGTGTCCGCGCATGAGTCTTCATGCCGGATGAAACGGGAAGCCGGTGCGATATTTCTATCCAGAAAATCAATTCCGGCGCTGCCCCCGCAACGGTAAGGAAGTGCGGCTGCCTCACAATGCCACTGGAGATATTCCGGGAAGGCGAGGCAGCAAAACTTCCAAGCCCGGAGACCGGCCATGGACATTCGTATCAGATGCCGCGGGGTCGTGGTGTCGGACGTGCGATGTCCGTTGTGTTTTTGCTAAAAATTGCTTTGCCAGAAATTTTCTCATCTTGGCAAGCTTGGTAATTTTGGCAATATTGGCACCCTCAACCATCATCGCCTCCTTCAACTCCTCCCCTCGTCCCTGATTTTTTGAGCCACCGGCTTGCGGGGACGCACGCCGGAAACCAGGAGTCCATTCATGAATCATCCATCCCTTAAACCCGTCGCAGGACGTTCCGCCATTTTGCTGGCGGCTATTACGTCTTTCTTTGCTACATCTTTAGTCCATGCCGTGCCCGCTGACGAAGCCACGGTAATTGTCAGCGCCGACCGCTTTCACACGTCAGCGCTCAGTCAGCAGATTGCCGTACAAGTAATCACTGCCGATGACATTCGTGACAGCTCAGCCACTACCGTAGCTGAAGTGCTCGGCAAGTTGGGTGGGGTGCACACCCGCATCAATTTTCTCGGCGTTCCTGATTCGCCGGTTGACCTGCGTGGGTTCGGGATTACCGGCGACCAGAACACACTGATTCTGGTCAATGGCCAGCGTCTTTCGGAAAACGAACTGGCTGTGGCGCGCCTATCATCCATTCCACTCAACGCTATCGAACGCATCGAGATTTTGCGCGGAGCCGGTGCCGTTATGTATGGTGGCGGTGCGACAGGCGGCACCATCAACATCATTACCCGATCAGCACGGGATGCGACAAATGGCGGTGTTGTTTCGGCCATCGCAGGCAGCCATGACTTGCGCGATCTGCGTGCTAATGCGCAATTCGGCGGTAGCGGTTGGGGAGTCAATGCGCATGTCCAGCATGTGGAAAGCGACAACTACCGACAAAACAATCGCTTTGAACAGGATGTCATCAACAGCGAACTGCGCTTTGGTGACACAAATAGCTTCGTCGCCATCAATCTGGGTGCAGATGACCAGAAAGCCCGCCTGCCTGGTGCGCGCACTGAAGCAGAATTAGCCAACGATCCACGCGGCACATCGACACCCAATGACTATGCCAGCTCGCGTAGCCAGCGTTTCGGAGTGACTGCTGAAAAACGCTTCGGTGACGTAACTCTGGGGCTGGACGTCAATCAGCGGAACAAGGACTCTCGCGCCTTCTTTGACTACGGTTTTGGTTTTTCGAGTTTGAGTGATGCCAACACCGATGTCACCAGCATTTCGCCACGCCTGCTGTGGATAGCGACGCTGGGTGGCATGCAAAACCGGTTTGCTGCTGGTATCGACTGGAGCGACTGGGACTATACCAACGTCACGACCAGCGGCTTTGGCAATCGTGACGAGTCAGGCAGTCAGACCAATCGTGCAGTTTATTTCCGCAATGAGTTGGCGGTAACGCCACATACTCGCCTGACGCTAGGCGCACGACGCGAGAACGTGCAACAGGACCAGATAGAGCGTCTAACGCCGATACCTAAAGAGAGTATCGAGCATCATTTGTCCGCTACAGAGCTGGCGCTGCAACAGGATTTCGGCATGGGTTTCTCAGTCTATGGCCGCCTGAGCCGTAGCTTCCGTATTGCCAATATCGACGAGAACCGTTGCTTCTTCCCGCCCTGTGCGCCATTGTTGAAACCGCAACGATCCAACGAGCGCGAACTTGGCGTGCAATGGCATGACGCGAGGTCCAGCATGCGCGCCAGTGCATTTGAAATTGATCTGCATGACGAACTTCACTTCAATGCACTGATCTTTGCCAACATCAACTTGTCACCAACACGACGACGCGGCTTTGAGCTGGAAGGGAAAACCCTGCTCGTTGATCGGATGGACATCGCCGGTCATTACACCTACACCACCGCCCGCTTCCGCGAAGGCGTATATGGCGGCGTGGATGTTGCCGGAAATGACGTTCCCCTAGTGCCCAAACAGCGCTTTGGCGCCACATTGGGTTGGCAAGTGACACCCGCGACACGCGGGACATTCGCCTTCAATTATGTGGGCAGCCAGCGCTATGACAATGACCAGGCCAATCGTTTTCGTGACATGCCTGCCTACATCACTGCCGATATCAAACTATCTCACGACATCGGCCGCGTGCGTCTGGCAGCCGGCATCAATAATCTGTTGGACAAGAAGTTCTATTCGTATGGCATTGTCAATGGCACATTCACTTCGTTCAATGCCTATCCGGAAGATCGTCGTAATGGCTATGCCAGCGTTGAATATCGTTGGTAAGCTGTAAAAAGTTACAGGTTGCATTGTTAAAACTTAATGTGTTCGTGGTGTCCGCGCATGAGTCTTCATGCCGGATGAAACGGGAAGCCGGTGCGATATTTCTATCCAGAAAATCAATTCCGGCGCTGCCCCCGCAACGGTAAGGAAGTGCGGCTGCCTCACAATGCCACTGGAGATATTCCGGGAAGGCGAGGCAGCAAAACTTCCAAGCCCGGAGACCGGCCATGGACATTCGTATCAGATGCCGCGGGGTCGTGGTGTCGGACGTGCGATGTCCGTTGTGTTTTTGCTAAAAATTGCTTTGCCAGAAATTTTCTCATCTTGGCAAGCTTGGTAATTTTGGCAATATTGGCACCCTCAACCATCATCGCCTCCTTCAACTCCTCCCCTCGTCCCTGATTTTTTGAGCCACCGGCTTGCGGGGACGCACGCCGGAAACCAGGAGTCCATTCATGAATCATCCATTCCGTATCACCACCCTTGCCGCGGCTGTTTTTGCTGCATTTTCCGTCCACGCCAGCGAAGAAACCGATACTGGGTCTGTGGTTGTCACCGCCACCCGTCAATCAACGCGTGTCAATGAGCAGTTGACAGATATTACCGTCATCGAACACGAAGCCATCGAACAAGCCGGTGCCACCACGCTGCCCGAGCTGCTTTCGCGTCAGGCAGGTGTGCAGATCGTAAGCAACGGTGGCTTGGGCAAATCATCAAGTATTTTCATACGAGGTACCAATGCCGGCCACACCTTGTTGCTAGTCGATGGCATACCACTAGGCTCGGCCACACTGGGCAGCCCCTCGCTCACCAATCTGCCGCTCTCGCAAATCGAACGCATCGAAATTTTGCGCGGCCCTGCCTCCAGCCTTTATGGATCGGATGCCATCGGCGGCGTGGTCCAGATTTTCACCAAACAGGGTGCGGGCCCGCTTCGCCCGGAAGCCTTCGCCGGCGCGGGCAGCTACGGTATTTGGGAAGCACAAGCAGGCCTGTCTGGTGGTACGGATAGGTGGTCTTACAGCCTGCGCGCATCACAACTCAAAAGCGAAGGCATCAACGTCGCCTCCGATCCCGTGCGCTTTAGACAAGCCAACTTTTCATTACCCAATCCGGATAACGATCCTTACCGCAACACCTCATGGTCGGGCCGCGTAGCCTTTCGTCCCGCCGCAGGCCATGAACTCGGCGCCACCCTGCTCACTGCTGATAGCAAAAACAATTACGATGGCGGCGGGCCAACGATTAACGCCTACAGCAACGACACCACCCACGCATGGACAGCTTACAGCCGCAATCAACTCGCGCAGGTCTGGACATCCACCTTGCGCTATGGCGAATCCAAAGACTGGTCGGAAAGCTTTGCGCCGGGTAGAAGTCTGTTTGCCACTGAACAAAAGCAATGGACCTGGCAGAACGATGTCAAGCTGCCTTTGGGCAGCCTCTTGCTCGCTACCGAGCATCTGCGCCAGAATGTGAACAGCACCACGAACTACACAATCAAAGAACGCACAGTGCGCTCGCTGATCGCCGGTTACAACGGCAACTGGGGCAACCACAGCTGGCAAGTCTCGCAGCGTTATGATGACAATTCGCAGTTCGGCGGCAAGACAGCTGGCAGTCTCGCCTATGGCTATCGCATCAATGCTGACTGGCAGTCGCGCGCGGCTTACGGCACGGCATTCAAAACGCCGAGCTTCAATCAGCTTTATTACCCTGGTTACGGTAACACCAACCTCAAACCCGAGTTTGCCAAAAACCGTGAAATCGGCCTGAACTGGAATCACGCTAATCAGCGTGCCGGTATCACCTACTTTGATAATCGTATCGAAAATCTCATCGCGGGCTTCCCTGTAAGCAATGTCGGCCGTGCCCGCATCACCGGCACCAGTCTCAATTACGGGCTAACCTATGGCGCATGGAATGCGGACGCTTCGGCAGATATCATGAAACCGGTTAATCAAGATAATGGCTACCGTTTACAACGGCGTGCAGCGCAGATGGGCAAACTCTCCGTAAGCTACGCGCCAGGCCCATGGACACTGGGCGCAGAACTTAATGCGGTAGGTGATAGTTTCGATACAACCACCCAAACACGGCCGCTGGCGCACTATGAGATCGCCAACCTCTACGGCAGTTACAAGCTGGGGCAAGACTGGTCGCTCGAAGGACGAGTGAATAATCTGTTCGACAAGGTTTATGAAACTGCCTGGGGCTATGCGCAACCGCGAGCCAATATTTTCATCGGGGTACGCTATGCGCCGAAGTAAAACCTTGTTCACGGCAATTTGCCTGTTGCTTGCTTCTTTTGCAGGCACAACGGCTATGGCTTGCCCGCGCATCGTCAGCCAATCACCCTACATCACGCATCAGCTTGACTGGCTGGGATTGAAAGACTGCATCGTCGGAGTGAGCCGCTATGAGCATAACGCCAAGGCAGCAAATACCGGTGGCGTGCTTGACCCGGACGCCGAAGCCATTGCCGCAGTGAAACCAGATCTTGTCATCACCTCGATATGGACTCCGCCGGAAAAGCTTGCTGCGGCAACACCATCAGGCGCACGCACCTTGCGCCTGGCAAGTTTTCAGTCGATGACACAAGTCGAAGAAAATCTGCGGCAGATTGGCCTTGCCGCAGGCCTCAAAACGGCGAATGCTCGTGCCAAAGATTTTGGCAAGGCATGGCGCGAAATGGCGTCTACCATCAATGGAGGTGGTCAGCGTGTTCTGCTTCTCTCTAGCTGTACTGGCCAGCCTTACTCGTTTGGTCGCAACACTTGGCTCGCCAACTTATTTACCGTAGCGGGCTTTGTCGTGGCAGACCCAACCGAAGGCGTGCGCCATCTACGCCGGGAAGCAACAGAAGAAGCGGTGACAACCCTGATTGCAGAAATGAAACCGGAGGTCGTATTCATTTTCAATCGCCAGATCGCAGCAAGCTGCGGCACTGTGCCTCTGCCGCCGGGCACACCGTTGGTCGCGCTCGATGGTGAAAAGTTTCTGCATCCGGCTCCCATATTGATCGACGGGCTAAAGCAACTCAAGGCCAAACGCCACGAATGGGCTAAACGCTAACCCATGCCTTCTCGTCGCCGCGCCCTTACCGTTCTTGCTCTGCTCCTCGCGTTGGTGGTAGCGAGTTTCGTCGTGGCGTTGGCGGCGGGAAGCATTCCAGTGACAACTCATGATCTTTTCACCGCGCTATTTGGCGAAATGTTCAGTGAAAAATGGGGTGGCATGGGTGAAACTTCCCTCGCCATAGAAGTCGTTCGCGGCCTGCGTCTGCCCCGCGCGCTCGGCGCCTTCGCCTGTGGTGGCTTGCTGGCGCTGGCGGGTGCGCTGATGCAAGTGCTGTTGCGTAATCCGCTGGCTGATCCGTATGTACTGGGCATTTCCGGTGGCGCGGCTGTGGGCGCGCTCCTGGCGATGCTCGCCGGGCTGGCGCTCTGGTTCATCGACCTGGCCGCATTTATCGGTGCCTTTGCCGCCATGCTGATCGTATTTGGCCTGGCGCATGGCGACAGCAGCTGGACGCGCACGCGGCTGTTGCTTACCGGCGTTATCGTCGCCGCTGGTTGTGGCGCGGCAGTTGCCTTGATGCTGTCGATTGCGCCGGAAGCGCAGTTGCGCGGCATGCTCTTTTGGCTAATGGGTGATGCCGGGCAAATCAGCGAACCGCGCCCGGCGCTGGTGGTGCTGGCCGCAGGGTTGGCGCTGGCGCTGCCCTTTGCCCGCGAACTCAACCTGCTGGCACGGGGCGATGTGCTTGCACAAACGCTGGGCGTCTCAGTCAATCACGTCAAGCGCGGAGTGTATTTTCTCGCAGCGCTGGCGACTGCCACCGCTGTCACCACTGCGGGCAGCATTGGTTTCATCGGTCTCATCGTGCCGCATCTGACGCGCTTGGGACTAATGAAATTGGGCTGGGGAAATGATCAGCGCCTGCTGTTGCCCGCTGCCGCGCTTGTGGGTGGCAGCCTCTTGCTCTTGGCCGACACGCTGGCGCGCACGGTGGTTGCACCGCAACAGCTGCCGGTTGGCGTGCTCACTGCACTGATCGGCGTGCCCGCATTTTTGTTTCTGCTTGGCCGCGAAAAACATGCATGACATCGTACGCATGGCGCCATTGATTTTCACCCGCGACTTATCGGTGCGCATCGGTAGCCACGACGTTTGCCGGGCACTGACCTGGCAGGTAAACCCCGGCGAACGCTGGGCGATTCTTGGCAAGAATGGCGTCGGCAAATCAACCTTGCTGAAGACGCTTGCAGGTCTGCGCCTTGCCGAGACAGGCGAATTGATCGTATGCGGCGCACCGATCGCCGTCCCGCCAGCGCGCACCGTAGGAAGTCCCCTCGGGGTGCCGACTTTTTCGCGGGAGTCACAACGCACTCTAGCAAAACGACGCGGCTATCTCACCCAACATCATAGCGACCCTTTTCCTTCCACGGTGATGGAAACCGCCTTGATCGGCCGGCACCCGCACCTCGGGCGCTGGGATTGGGAATCAACCGCTGACCATGAAATTACCCGCGCCGCCTTGGCCGAAGCTGACCTTGTCGGCTTCGCCGAACGCGAAGTGCAAACCCTGTCTGGCGGCGAGCGGCAACGGTTGGCCGTAGCCCAATTGCTCACCCAGCAGCCGCAACTTTTTTTGCTCGATGAGCCACTCACGCATCTTGATCTCTCGCATCAAGTCGCCATCATGGAACTGTTCAAACGCAAGACGCAAGGCGAATTCAGCATGACTTCGGCGCTGGTTGCCGTGTTGCACGACCCCGGCTTTGCCGTGCGCTATTGCGAGCATGCCCTGCTTTTGTTTGGCAATGGCGAATGGCTCGCCGGGCCTGCCCGTAACATCATCACCGCAGAAAATCTGACCCGCCTTTACGGCCATCCACTACGCGAAATTGGTAGTGATAACGACCGTTGGTTTATTCCCTGTTAAACATCTTGAGATCACCATGACACCCATCCCAAACACACCACAAAATACACCCCAACATACCGAGCGCATGCAGCGCAAAAAACAAATCATTGACGAAAAAATCGCCGAAGCCAGTATCGAAAGAGGCCTGCTGCTGGTCAACACCGGCATCGGCAAGGGCAAGTCCTCTGCCGCGTTTGGCGTGCTTGCCCGCACCTTGGGGCATGGCTTTCGTGCAGGCGTGGTGCAATTCGTCAAAAGCCGCACTGACACCGGCGAGGAAGGCTTCTTTCGTCGCCAGCCGAATGTCGAATGGCATGTGATGGGTGAAGGCTTCACCTGGGAGACGCAAGACAAGGAAAAGGATGCCCAGGCCGCCCAGGCGGCGTGGCGCCAGAGCCGACTTTTTCTCGCCGACCCGACAATTCATTTGGTGATATTTGATGAGCTCACCTACGCCTTCAAATACGGCTGGCTTGATCTCGATGCCGTGCTGGCTGATCTTGCGGCGCGTCCGCCCCTGCAGCACGTCATCATCACCGGCCGTGCCGCGCCTGAACAACTCATCGCCGCTGCCGATACAGTAACCGACATGAATCTCGTCAAGCATGCCTTCAAGGCGGGCGTCAAAGCCATGCCCGGCGTCGAGTTCTAGCGTGGCGACCTGCCCCGCTCTGCTTATTGCCGCCCCTGCCTCCGGCCAAGGCAAAACCAGTATTGTTGCAGGCCTCGCGCGGCTCTATTCACGGCAGGGAAAGCGCGTGCGCATTTTCAAATGCGGACCGGATTTTCTTGATCCGTTGATTCATGCGGCAGCTTCCGGCGCACCGTGTGAAAACCTCGACCTGTGGATGTGCGGCGAGGAAGATGCGGCCTGGCGACTGGCACGTGCGGCAGAAACGGCGGATGTCATTCTGGTCGAAGGCGTGATGGGCTTATTTGATGGCGCACCTTCCGCGGCTGACATCTCGCGCCGTTTCAACCTGCCTGTGCTGGCGGTGATCGATGCCTCGGCAATGGCACAAACTTTTGGCGCGCTGGCGCAGGGCCTGGCCCACTATCAACCTGACCTGCCGTTTTACGGCGTGCTGGCCAATCGCGTTGCCAGCCCCGGGCACGCGGAGATGCTGGAAGAAAGCGTGTCACCCGGCATCCGCTGGTGCGGCACGGTGCCGCGCGATGCAGAAGCCAGCTTGCCCGAACGGCATCTGGGTTTGCATCAAGCTGTGGAAATTGACGACTTGATGGCGCGCCTTGATCGCATGGCCGATCATCTGGAAAAAACGCCGATGGCAGAGCTGTTGAGCAAAATTTCAACACATGCCACCGTATCACCAGCGCCGAATTTTCCCACCGTGCCGCCCCTGCTAAAAAACAAAACCATCGCCATCGCCCACGATGTCGCGTTCTGCTTTCTCTATCCGGCCAACCTCGAGCTTCTCGCTGAACTCGGCGCGAAACTCAAGTTCTTCTCACCCATTGCAGGCGAACGGCTACCCGCGTGCGACGCACTCTGGCTGCCCGGCGGCTACCCGGAACTACACGCCACCACGCTTTCCAGGCACCATGAGTTTTTTGCCCAACTCGCCACCCACGTCGCCGCCAACAAACCAATACTTGCCGAATGCGGCGGCATGATGACCTTGTTCGACACGCTAACCGACACGCGGGGCGCAATGCACCCCATGGCCGCCCTTCTCCCCGGCCGCGTCGTCATGCAACCACACCTTACCGCACTTGGCGGGCAGGAGGCAGCACTGCCCGAGGGTACGCTGCGTGGCCACACATTTCATTATTCAAAAGCCGAAACATCGCTCGAGCCCCTCACCTACGCCCGCCGCCAGCGGCCATTGGGCAATAAAACACAAGGCGAAGCCATTTACCGCCGCTCACGGCTCACCGCCTCTTACGTGCATTTTTATTTCCCCTCCAATCCGGCGGTTGCCGCAGCGCTGTTTTTGCCATGATTTTTTCTTTAACTCAGCCAAAGAACCCCAACGCCTTCGATGATGCAGCCATCGACGCGATTTATCACACCATCCACAGCCGTCGCGACATTCGCGAATTCGCTCCCGGCTCCTTGCCGGACAGTTTGCTCGACCGCCTCTACGCCGCCGCCCACGCCGCGCCCTCGGTCGGCTTCATGCAGCCTTGGCGCTTGATTCATGTTAGTGACGCCGCATTGCGCAATGAAATGATCACGCTCGTTGAAGCCGAACGCCAGGCAACCGCCGCCGTCTTGCCATCACGCATGACAGAATTTCTCAAGCTCAAAGTGGAAGGCATGAAAAGCTGCGCCGAAGTTCTCGTGGTCGCCCTGATGGACGGCTGCGAAAACCATATTTTCGGCAAGCGCACGCTGCCCGAAATGGCCCTCGCCTCCGCCGCCTGTGCCATTCAGAACATGTGGCTGGCAGCGCGGGCCGAAGGCATCGGCCTGGGCTGGGTATCCTTTTTCGAACCCGCAGCACTGGCCCGCCTGTTTGCCATGCCACCGGGTGCAAAACCCATTGCCATTCTCTGCCTCGGCCCCGTGGCTGAATTCTCTCCCCAGCCCACGCTCGAAGCACTCGGCTGGGGCCAGCGGCTGCCCATCGAATCAGTCGTGTTTGAAAACCGGTGGCCTGCGGATGCGCAACCAACACCGACCGCGTATTAATCCATATGGCATACTCAAACCGTACCACCCTCTTGCAAAGGCATGCCCACTCAGCTTTTTGAAGCCATTGAAGACTTGGGCCGATAGTAAAAATCGACACGTCAGTTTCAGCGGGGCTCCAGCTTGATTGCAGGTTATCTGGCGATGCACCCACCTGCCGATTCCCGCTAATTTGTAGTCATTACACGCGCCAGCCTCGTTTGAAAACTTATTTCGGTTAACATACGCACCCTCCTTTGATCGACATTCGAAATTTCCTGTGCATTTAATTAATCGCTATCCCAAAGTATTCTTAGTTATATTGATTTTGATCTGGGGGCTGGGCTATCCGCTCATGAAATTTGGCCTGCGGTTTTGTCCGCCTTTGCTATTCACCGGCTTGCGCACAGTAATCAGCGGACTGGTTTTGCTCAGTCTGGCCATACAAAGCGGGGAGTCTTTGAACTTTCGACAAACATGGAAAGCCCTGCTCATTTCCACCACCTTCAACGTGCTGCTGTTTTTTGGTGCCTCAGCCATTGCCGTGAAATTCTTGCCTTCCGGCATTGCCTCGATTCTGCTCTATGCGCAACCTATCATGGTCGGCCTTTTGGCGCATTTTCTGTTGAATGAAGTCCTTACCCTGCGTAAAACGGTTGGCCTGCTGTTTGGTTTTCTGGGCGTAGCCATCATCAGTTACAAAGGCATTACCGGCGATTTATCACTGTATGGCGTCATCATGGGCCTGCTCTCAGCGCTGGGCTGGACGATCGGCACGATACTCGTCAAACGTAGCAATCCCCGTTCAATCTACTGGTTTATCGCGCTGCCTTTTATCCTGGGTGGCACCGTGCTGTTCTGCCTCGGCCTGACGCTGGGTGAGAGCACCACGGCGATCGTCTGGAATCTGCCGTTTATTGGCGCCTTGCTGTGGGGCGCGATTATTGGCTTGGCGGCTTCTTGGGTAATCTGGTTTCATCTGGTCCGCACGGGCGACGCCAGCACCTTGTCGGCCAATACGTTCTTGGTGCCGGTCGTCTCCGTCATCGGCGGCGCGCTGTTTCTGGATGAAAAGGTGCCTGTCAGCCTGTTTCTAGGCGGCGCGCTGGTCGTGTTTAGCATTTACCAGGTCAACCGGCCTGTGCCGAAGGCTTTAGCCAGCACAACTTAACCAGGTCGCGTTCACCCCTTGGCGCAGGAATCACGAGAAGACAAACCTCGCACTCGAACCTGCCACTCTGCGGATCATAAACGGCATTTTCGGGTGCAGTGATACCAGGGTCTGGGGTCGTCGCAGCGTATACCGTAACGCGTGATCCCACCGTTTGTTTTCAGCTAAACGCCAAGCGCGCGCCGCAAGCGGCACGGTGCCTATGAAACCGGATGTCAGGCACGTGATCACGCTCGCATGCGGGCACGAAGGCAAGCAGACTCGTGTCCGCATTTCTTCAAATCACGTGCCGCAGCAGTTCGATGGCGAAGGTCATAAACGCAATCCAGGAGACCGTAAAAGCCATGGTGCGCGCCTTGAACATGCTGAAGCCACTGATGTGGATCACCGCATGTGCGGCACGCGCATAGAAAAACACGGCGGCGGACATCTCGGTAACAGGCGTTGACACCCCGACCAGCTTGGCTATCAGAACAACGGTTGCGAATGACGCGAGATTCTCGACCGCGTTCATGTGCGCCCGATTGGCGCGATTAACCCAGTCAGGCAAAGGCGAGGTTGGCGCAACCTTGTAGTCGATCGGTTTCAGGAATCCGCGCGACGATACGTAGCCAATGACCACCGGAATCCAGAGTACTGCAGTGAGAAGAGCGACAAACAAGAGATAAAAGAGTTCGGTCGTCATACGTACCTCCGTTTAATTCATTGATTGGACTTCAGAAAAAGAATACTAGCATGTCGACTGCAGTCTAACGACGCTGTAGAAAAATGCTATTCATACCGCATTTTGCTGTGAACATGAGTGCGTAAGTAGCGACGGCACGCGCAGCTAATCACGGATGGTTTCAGCCGTTGGGCGCGGACGCTACAGGAACGACGGGGTTATTGGCGTGCGGTAGTGGCGATAGCTGCCAAGAACGCACGGCTGGCGTGGGCGGTGTTGCGCTACGGCGAGGACTTTCGTCGTTACCCGTGTGCGGTGTGAGACCAAGTCAAAGGCGTCCTCAGAGAAAACCGTAGCAACAAGGAAAGGATAAACGTGCCGCCGGAGGGCGGCCAGGATTCACCGATGCACTGCATGCGTTGATGTGAAGCGGGTTGGACCCGCGCCGGGTGTGCCTGTTTGGCTCTAGGGGAGATGTCGATTCCCGACTAACGATTGAGGTCCCGGCGCGCGTCTTTCATCAGGGTCCGGGCATCTTGCCCCACATGACCGGTTGTCGTTTCGCAGTCCTCCATCTTCTCGTTCAACGAAAGCAGTCAGTCGACAACAACCAGGAATGCAGATCATGAAAAACTGAAATTCAAAAAACGCTTGCCTTTATTGGGGAAGCCCTTGTAGTAGAGTTAAGCGGGCTGCGCGGCTGTTTGCGCAGCTCCGCTTGAACGCCGAGTTAGGTTTCACTTCGCTACACCCGTTTCGGCCATAAAGTTGGACAAGGCTGTGAGCTTCCGGAACTCTGCTAAGGCCAGCTTCTCTAGATGCAGGTCCGCGACTTCAAATTCGACGTACAAGCAGGCGATGATTTCAGCTGCTGTGAGCCAAAGTGAAAGCTTTGGGTTTTCGCGCACAAACTGAGCTTTAGGAATGCGCTTATCTGCAATTTCGATCACGTCTCGCACACCATGGCCGAAGTTCTTGACTAGAGTAGTGAATTGATTCTTATCTAGCCTAGCGACATGTGACGTGAACGAGAAGGTAACGTTAGTTATGTTGTGTACAAGTGCGTTTCGAAGTTCGGCCAAGGCTCGGAGAATCGAAACTTGCTCTGGGGTGATGGCATCAAGAGACCGTAGGAGTGCGACCTTGCCGCATTTTGTGTTCGCAAGATCTAACTGAGCAAATGCGCCTTCGAGTTCTGGAGCATGAAGCCGAGTAGTGATTACGTGCGTACACGCGCCCTCAAAAAGCGCGTTCAACTTCACAACAAATGACCAGTCGTCTTCTCGAAGCAGCTGCGAATAGAAGCCCTTCGGCAAGCCGAGACGGCTTTCGAACTCCAATACCCTATCGAAGATCGTGCGTGCCATAGTGAAACTTAACGTAAAAGTAAGGGACTGCGCGCTTTTGCGCAGTCCCTCTTGACTGCCGGGTTAGTGCTATTTATTGCCATGCTTCTTAGTGAGTTTTTTCGCTAGCGCAGCAACTCTGGCCGAATGACCACCAATAATCTCAGCTAAAGCGTGATCCATAATTTCGAATGAATCAAGCAGATCATTTGCGCTCACATTGCTGTCATGACTACCCGTGTTCCCAATCCACTTTAAGGCCATCAGTTGCGATCCGATGGCAGGTTCACTCTTAGCAAACGCATCAATACGAGAATGTAGTGTGAGATCGGAAAACTTTCCGTTGGTGCCTTTTCTTCGTTTTGGTATGCCGATATGGTTCATGAGGCATTCAAGTGCGACTCTCAGTCGTCCAGCGCAAGCACCCTGCTTGACCAAAAGATTGCAAATGCAGCACGAAGCTCTTCCTTTACATCATCTGGGCACTTGGCAGGAAACTTGAAGATGTCTGGCATAGGGTAGCAAAACTTTGGAGCGAAGTAGTCTTCATAGCCCCATTCGTCGTTCGACACATACTGCGGTGCGACCCCTCCAGTTCCTGCAATAGCAAATTCCTGCTTGCACGATGGATGTGTGCATTGCGCCCAAGCAGTGAAAGCGTAGGAAATCCAGTCGAAATCAAATTCATCATGACCATGCGACCGAACGGACTCGACAGTTTCTTTACAGATCAAAGAATTCTTGACGAGTGCCAACGTACCTTTTCCGCATACATTGCATGGGTATGGTGGGCAATGATGAGTTGATAGTTCTTGTGTCCAGATATGGCGATCCATGTTATTTAGCCCTAACGTGCTAGCTCAGGGGCGCGGAGCCGGCTTGCCGGCGTAGCGTCCCTCTGGAGCGGCGGGTTAGGCATTGCTGCTAGTAGTCGCATGGCTAGCTTGGTGCGCTTGCATTGCATTCAACTGTGCTTGTAGTTCGTCTGGCTTGATCATGCAAGGAGGTATGCCGTCGGGCCGTAATCCTTCAAGGGTCTCAGGAGTTTCTCGGAGAGCGAGTCGACTCTCTCGCTCTAGCGTAAGGCGCTCGGTGTTGCACCAAGATATTAGAGCGAGCACCGAAGGAAAGTACTCATCCGTGACGAAGAGGTAGTGACCAAGTGTCCGAGGTCTTGGAAAACCCTCCTGTTGATCGGAGATACGAATTGCCTTAACCAATCCAGGCTCCAGGCTGGCATTCAAGAGCTTATGAATCGACAGGAACGCCACTGGACTAAGGATCGAGTTGTACCTTTCAAGGATTACTTCAGCATGCCGTTTGACTTCCGCCATCTGTTCGGGCAGAAACTCCCACCATGTACGTCTCGGTGTGACATTCGGTGCAGAGTCCATGTTCAGGAGGTTACGAAGTTGCGCAATTGAATTCTCGCTGTAGAGCTCGTTAACGCTTTGTGGCAAAGAGCCCGGCACCGCTGCCATGTAGGCTTGATGCCAGAACGTAGTGATCCTTGCCGTTAAGAGTCGAACGTCTTCGTGAGCCGCGAGTCGCTGAGGTAAGGTGCGTTCTGCCTCTCTCTTTTTAAGAAGATGATCGATGAGTAGGACGGTGAATGCGATACCGATGCACTCTGTCAATCCGTTTAACCCGAATTCACTCAGAGGGCTATCGAGCCGAAGCCAGAAAAAAAGGAAGCACACTGCAGCCAGCGTAATGAGTAATGCAATGAGGCGGTCGTGTCGGGACATGCAATGCCTAACGTTTGACATGAGGGGCGGCCGCAAGTGGGCGAAGCCCGCTTGTGGACGTCCCCTCGATGGAAGGGTTAGGCCACGATGCCCAGGATGACACGGAACTCCCCTTCGAGCTTCGCCTTGACTTCGGCGAACTGCTCTTTGTGTGTTGTTCGCGCCTTTTCCCAGAATTCGTGGCGCTCGCGCAGAACTTCGCGATTGAACTTGTACTCCGCGTGCATGGGATCCACTTCGTACGTAGTGATGTCGAAGAAGATGCCCTTTGCGATTTCGAGGACGGAGTCGATGACCTTGCACAGAGATTCATCAAAGAATATCCGTCGCGGCAAGAAGTAGTCGCGGAGGTCGTTGAACTGCTCGCTGAGTTTGGAGACCTTTTCCTTGAGAGACGGCTCACCAACGAGTTGGAATGAGCGAAGGGTGGAACATAAGGTGTCATCGAGCCGCGCAAACTTCGCGTACAACTCCTTGATGACTTCCGCCCGTTCCGAATGCAAACGCTGAAACCGGACCGAGTGTTCCCCAGTCAAGCGTTGAAGCTCTGCCTTGTACGTCTCCACGCGACCAGAAACGTATGCATCGACGGCGGTCTTGCCAAGGTAGGCAATGACCGCGCCGAAGACGGCGGCTCCGCCAAGGAACTCGATGATCTGTTGCCACTGCATGTTTCGGGGCCTAACGTCCAAGCTCAGGGGCGCTGCGCGGCTTTATCGCGCAGCGTCCCTTGGAGCGCAGTGTTAGGCCATGTGCGGCACCACTATTCGCCCGCATGAGCAGTAAGGAACAAGGACTTTTCAAGTGATGCGAAAAAGTCTTGGTACTGTTTCGGGTCTTCGATCGGCGTTATGTTGAATTGTGCATTTGCACGAACCAACATGCGGTCGGCGCCTTTGGCTCTGACTGAGACAGTGATTTTAATTTGGTGCCCGTCAAGTTTCGTTCCGCTAATGCTTCCTAGCATCAAGTCCGCTCGGTCAATTACAAAACCAAGGTCTTGAAGCGTAGAAATGGCCGCTCGCAGAACTTTTTCCTTATCTGACGTTTCAAATACGCGTGACTGATAACTACGCTTTTGAAGTTGTGTCTCATCGCCAGAGTCAAGCACTCGTTGATTTGTAGTGGCGCAACCGCCCAGCAGTGAAAGGCATACAAAAATTACAGGAAGTAGGATTTTCATATTTTATGTGCCTCAAGAAAAACTGATTTTGAAACCCGCTCATAGAAATCTTGGTAAAGCTCGGTTTCGCGGAGAGTTTGAGCGATTACTGAATTGTCAGTTCGCCGCACGAGGCGTTGAAATGTGACACGGACAAAGTGACTATCAGTCATTGCCTTGCCGTTGCTATCGTTAACAGGTCGAACGACGAGCGCCACACGAATTGTCTGGTCTTTGCTGATAGCCATTGCGCCGCCACCAAGTAGCGCTACGATAATGGCTGCCGCAACTTCGCCTCCGTCTGTAGCATCTCGCTGCTTACTTGCAGTTAAAACCCCAAGCTTTGTTTCAGAGTTTTCAAGGTTAAACCCAAGATCTTGAAGTACGTTCGCACTTGCAGTAATCAGATTCTCTTCCTTGATGCCATCATATCGCCGGGTTTCTAATTGCCGCTGTTGCAATAACTCTGGTGTAACAACGAATGTGTTTGGAGGCACGGTCACGCAGCCAGCGAGAATTAGCGCACTGAACAGTATTGGTAGTTTTTTCATTTGTTAGAACCTCGACGTGTGATAGGCAAAGTCACGGACTTTCCCGTCCTTGTCAAACTTGATGATGACAGTAAGGGTGCGCTGACTTGTAGAAGATGCACCTGCCGAAGAACCCCCGCCACCACCAATGCCGCCCGCAGCACCCGCCCCAAAGCCGAGTATGAGAGCGTTGACGCCGCCGCTACTGGACGAATACGCACGATCAGTTGCGATTTTGTCGTATATCCAAACCTCCCGACGCTCTTCGTCGGTGGACACAATGTTGGGTGAACCAAGAGCTTGAGCAACATCGGCACCACTCATGCCCACACGAATTTCCTTTTGCACCTTGCCGACAGTCATCCGATCTGTGGAATTATCTTGGACATCGGCCTTGTGAAAGGCCGCAGTCTGGCATCCAGCAAGTAAAGAAGCCGCCAGAAGTCCAAGGGCCATTCGAATTCGACTTCCTGGTTTTGTGATCATTTTCATATCCCCTTTCGTAAGTTAAAAAACGCTGAAACAAGTGAAATCAACCATTCAAAACGAGTGGCCTAACGTAGAGCTAACCGGCGCTGCGCGGCTTTATCGCGCAGCGTCCAGCGACCGAAGGGAGCGAGGTTGAGCGCCATGTTAGGCCTTGCCTTTATGTCGACGCTCACAGGTGCACGCTGCCGGAAGACCACAGAGCTTCGTAAGCCGTAAGGACAGGCTGAAAGGCGTCCATTACCTCGGTGAAGGTTGTAGGTGCGGCCTTCGCACCATCTTTGAATGAGGCTCCAGATTGAAATCCGGTCCTTCCATCAACAAAAAGGAATCGATCATGAAGAGTGGGGCTGCTTCGGACCTCAATGTTGATTCCAGTTTGCTTGCGCATGAGTTCTACCGCTGGTAGTAGCGAGGGGATTCCCTTTCTTCCCAGGAGGCGAATCCGAATTGTCGCGGGCACTTGAGCAAGGTACCGCGAAGCGAATTCGCTGTCCAAGTAGGGATCGACAAAGAACAGCTCTGTTTGTGCGGCACCCATTACCTTGCGCACCTCATCAAAGTAGTCAAACACGGCGCCGTGCTGAACTGCTACCGACAATGGCCCCACGGCAGATAGCCGCAAATCGTGCCGAGCCTCGTGCAATGTAGTGAAAATTCCGGCAACGGCAGTTGCTGGATCAAAAGCGCGGCCAGCGTGTAGCTGACGAACTTCGCTATCGAAAAGAACCCCCTTCGTAGCGTTCCAACGTCGAATTAGGGAAGCAGCACGTCCCAGCCAGGCGAGCGCATCTGACTCAACGTGATGCAGTGTCGCCTGCGGCGGCGCAGTGCGAATGACATCTTCAATTTCGGCGAGTAGCTGAGCGGGATCGAGATGGGGCATTTGCAAGGCCTAACGTAAAGTAGACACCTTGACCGGTGTATATTCTGACCACAAAAGGTGTCTAACTTGGTTCATCTTGATTTATCTCACTGAAAAAATTAAATATATTTTGATTGTATTTTGGAAATGCCGACTCAAGACACCCCGGTGATCAACTCGCCACCCAAACTGCTTGATCAGGTACGCGATAAGTTGCGGGTGAAACATTCCAGCATTCGTACCGGGCAGATATATGTCGATTGGATTAAACGCCATATTCGGTTTCATGACAAGTCGCACTCGGAAACTACTGAGCTGTGTCAAACTGCCTGGCTCGGTCAACCACTTACTTGACCAGGCTTCAAGCAATCGGTGCCGATGCTGCCCAGCGTTGGATAATCTGCGCGAGTTGGGGCAGGCCTTCTTCGATGGCAGCAGGGCCTGGCGAGAGGATGCGGGCGGATTTGATTTCATGTAGCTGGCCTGCGGCAAGCGCGGGAAAATCATCCCCTGCAAACCGTGCGGCAAAACGCGCTGGTTGAAACTTTTTGCCACACCATGAGGCGAAAACGATGTCTGGTCGCCGTCTCACCAGCACCGACTTCTCCGCAATGATGCGCTCTTTCGCGCTGCGCTTTTGCGCAAGCTCGGCAAAGATGTCATCGCCACCGGCGATGGTGATGAGCTCGGAAACCCACTGAATGCCGCTGATCATCGGCTCATCCCATTCTTCAAAATACACTCGTGGGCGGCGCGGTAGCGTGGCGGCAGCGGCACGCACGGCGGCGATCTGCGCTTCGAGCTTTGCCACCAGTTGCGCTGCGCGATCTTGTGCGCCGACCAAGTTGCCGACTGTGGCGATCATGGCCAAAATCTCGGTCACGCTGCGCTGATCAAAGTGATGCACAGCAATGCCCGCCTTCACTAGATCGCGGCAAATATCACTTTGCAAATCAGAAAACGCCAGCACCAGATCGGGTTTCACAGCCAGAATCCTGTCGATGCATGCGGTTGAAAAACCGCTGATCTTCGGCTTCTCCTTGCGCGCCCGCGCAGGCCGCGTGGTAAAGCCGGAAATACCGACGATGCGTGCTTCTTCGCCCAAGGCGTAAAGCACCTCGACCGATTCGGTGGATAAACAGGCAATGCGCTGTGGCAGATATTGGGATAAAGAAGAAGCCAAGTTTATTTTTTTTGCGTAGGGTTTGCCTGATAATTTGCCTGGCGTGGGTTCGCTGGTCGTTTTTCACGCGCAGACTCCAATGCCTGGCAGAGCTTTTCTGCACCATCCAAAAGACGCGGAGTATGCCGCTGGATTTCCTGCGGCGGGATGAAATACAGGTTGTCGCGCTTAACCGCCATCATCGTTTTCCAGCGCCGCCAATCGTTAAGCCACTCCGGGCGTTCATCGCCCATACCACTGGCAACGATCACCTCGGGGTTAGCTGCGATCACGGCTTCCACCGTCACGGTCGGTGCCAAAATGGGCAGGGAGCCAAACACGTTGCGCCCGCCGCACAGGCGCATGGCATCGCTGATAATCTGTTTGTCGTTTACCGTCATCAAGGGCTGCTTCCAGATTTGATAAAACACATCCACCACCGGGCGCTGGCTGTATCGCGCGGCCAATGCTGCATGACGCTCACGAAATGCGGCGGCCGCCGGGTTAGCTACCGATTCCGTGCCTGCCAGCGCGCCGAACCTCTCTATCTCGCGGGCCACATCGTCGATGCGGTCAGGCTGCGAAACATAAACAGAAACCCCCATCGCCTTTAATTTTTCCAGCGCTGCTGGCGGGTTGCCGCTCCCCCAGGCGATGACTAAATCAGGTTTCAAGGCAAGGATGGCTTCTAAATCTAGCCGGGTATAACCGCCTACTTTGGGCAGCGCTTTAGCCGCTGGCGGATAGTCGCCGTAGTCCACGTTGCCGACGAGCTTATTGCCCGCGCCTGCTGCGTAGAGCAACTCTGTAATGTGCGGCGCCAGGCTGACGATGCGCTTGGCCAGGGGGGGTGGGGTGGCTGGAGGCTGGTTTACTTCGGCGTGCTTTTCAGCGGCTTGGCTCCATGCCAGGCTGTGACTAATTAAGCATAGCAGTAGCAGAAAACGGGGTTTCAAACGGAGTTTCAAATAACTGTTCATTTTGTCGTTCCGTTAGATATTGCCTCTGTTGTCGCCGTTGTAATGGTTGCATTGGCAAGTGCGTTTTTAGCTTCCTGACTCTTTTTCCAATCGCTGACGGTGGCAAAAATCAGCCCGCCAAGAATCAAGGCAAAGCCGAGGCTGTTAGTCAAGGTAACCGCCTCACCCAGCACCAGAGACGCCGACACATAGCCCACCACAGGCACGCACAGCAAACTCAAACTCGTTGTAATCGCTGGCAGCGCACGCGTCACACTGATCATGGCCCAAAAGCAAAAGGCGGTGGCAATCGGGCCGTTGTAGAGCAGCACCCAGCCCAGCGGCTCACCCCACTGTATCGTGCGGACATCTTCAAATAAATAGATGAACGGAGCCATGGCACAGGCAGCCACCATCAGCTGCCAGGGCATTAATGAAAGCGGCGAGCCTTTCCACCGATGGCCGCGTACTTTCACGATCAAAATCGCCCACAACAATGCCGCAAACAACAACATCCCATTACCCAGCACGGTTTTTGGATCATGCCAATCAAAGGCAAACGGATTGAATAACACTGCCACGCCGATCATCCCCAGCACCAACCCCACAATGCGCAACGTGGTCAGCACCTCGCCGAGCCACAGCACGGCCAAAGGCACAACCCACAGTGGCGTGGTGTAAGCCAAAATGGCAGAGCGTCCGGCAGGCACATATTGCAAACCCACATTGACCAGCCCCATGAATGCGGCCATCTGCAGCAGCCCCACGCCCAGCACCAAGGGCCAATCTTCCCGATGCGGAAAGCGCAGTTCATGCCGCCAAGTCGCTACGGCCGCCAGCACAATCGCGCCCATGATCATGCGTAACGCAGCAAAGGTCAGCGGCGGCACATAATGCAGCCCGTACTTCATCACCGGCCAATTCACGCCCCAGAACAACACCACCGCCGCCAGTAACATCCATGCGGTGCGTTGGCCTATTACGCCTTGATTCGTCATGATCATTTCCCTAGCGATTAAAAATCTTTACTGGTTTCATTCTACAACTCGGCCATCAACAGGCCATGCGACAGCCCATCCACGGGCTAATCCATTATCATCACCGCCTCACCAGCGCCGACTTTTTTAAACTTTCCCTGCCATGACCCGTCCCCTGAAACTTTCCATTCTTGATCAAACCCCCGTGATTTCCGGTCAGCGTGTTGTTGACGCCATTGCCGCAACCGTTGATTTCGCCCAGGCGGCGGATGCCTTGGGCTATTACCGCTACTGGTGCGCAGAGCATCATGGCGCCCGCAGCGTAGCCAACCCCTGCCCTGAAGTGATGATCGCCCGACTGGCCAGCGCCACGCAACGCATGCGCATTGGTTCAGGCGGCATCATGCTGCCCTATTACTCGTCATGGAAAGTGGCCGAGCAGTTTTTGATGCTCGAGGCCTTGTTTCCGGGCCGCATTGATCTGGGCGTCGGCCGCGCACCGGGGACAGACCAGCGCACTGCGCGTGCGGTTTCACCCAGCGGGTTGCGCAGCGATTTATTCCCCCAGCAAGTGCAAGAGCTGATCTGGCTATTCACCAACACCGTGCCCGAAGGCCACGCCTACCATGGGCTGGTGATGCAACCGGAAATTGATACGCGGCCTGAGCTATGGATGCTGGGCTCGTCCGACTTTGGTGGCGCGCTGGCAGCGCACGTGGGTATTCCGTTTTGCTTCGCGCAATTCATCAATGCGCAGCATGGTGATGCGGTAATGCAAATGTATCGCGACAGCTTTCAGCCGGGTTATGAAGCCACTCCGCGTAACGCCGTCGCTATTTTTGTCGTCGTCGCCGATACGGAAGCCGAAGCGGCAGACATCACCGCCACTGTCGACTTGCGCCGCCTGTTCATGGCGTATGGGCAAAACCTGCCGGTGCCTACCATCGCTGAAGCGCACGCCGCAGAATATTCCGAGCGCGATCGCCAGGTGATCGCCAACGAGCGCCCGCGCAGCATTATCGGCACGCCTGATCAAGTGGCTGAGCGCATGTATACCCTGCAAGAAAAATTTGCCACCGATGAGCTGATAATTCTCACCGTCGCCCCCAGCGTCAAGGCGCGCATGCGCACCGCTGAACTGCTGGCCCAGGCTTTCGCGTTACCTCAGGCATGAAAGCTTCATCTTCCCCCCTGTTGACTGACCCACGCGCCCTGATTGATGCGGCATCATTGAGCAGATTTCAGTGGCAAACCTTTGTTCTGTGTTTTTTCGTCACCCTGTTCGATGGCTTTGACACGCAGGCCATTGCCTACACCGGCCCGGCCATTGCCAACGCATTTCACCTCGGCCCCAGCGAGCTCACCCCGCTGATTGTCGCGGGCACGGTTGGCATGGCGTTGGGCGCAATCAGTCTCGGCTCACTGGGTGACCGCATTGGTCGTCGGCCGACGATACTGCTCGCGGTTTTGGTATTCGGCATTTTTTCACTCGCCACGGGGTTTGCCCGCTCGCCTAATGAAATCCTTCTCGCCCGCTTTTTTACCGGGCTCGGCATGGGCGGCGCGATACCTGCCGTGCTCTCCTTGGTAAGCGAGTTTGCCCCGGCACGACACCGTGGACTGGTGATCACGGGAGTATTGCTGGGCTTACCCACGGGTGCCATTGGTGGCGGCCTCTTGGGTGCGCGGCTCCTGTCGCACATCGGCTGGGAGGGGATTTTCATGATTGGCGGCATTTTGCCGCTGGTTTATCTGCTCATTCTCTATGCCTGCCTGCCTGAGTCACCCTTCTTTCTGGCTGTGCAAGACCTGCCCCGGCATCGACAAGAAATAACGACGTTATTACGAAAAATAATACCTGCAGCAGATGAAGCGGTATTGCGCACAGCATCGTTCGTCACATCGGGAGAAACTGTACGTGCTTCGTTTAGAACCTTGATCAGTCCTCGGTTTTTGCGCAATACGCTAGCGGTCTGGATCACTTATTTTTGCAACTGGGCCGCCTGGTTCATGCTCATCCTGTGGCTGCCCACCGTTCTGAAAACCGCCGGGCTACCCCATGAACAAGCCGCCCTCGGCACAGTGGTCATCAATAGTCCGGCCATACTCTTTTGTCTGGTGATGGCGTATTACCTGCCGAAAAAACCTGTGCGGCCACTCTTGACCACCACACTCGCCTTTGGCATTGCCGTTGCCTTGGGGCTCGGGTTGGCAAGTAATTTGGCGAGTAACCTCGCGGGGAATACCCCATGGGCGCTGGTATTTTTCCTCATCGGTGCAGCCGGCGTAGGCATTGGCCTGCCACAAATTGCACTCAATTATGTGGTGATCGAAGCCTACCCCACCGAGCTGCGCGCAACCGGTGCTGGCTGGGCAATTGGCATGGGACGAACGGGCTCGATCATCGGTGCGGCGCTCGGTGGCTGGTGCCTTAAAGTGGGCGGTGTCGCTGGTTTTTATTACGCGCTGATCGTGCCGCTGCTATTGGCCATCGTGGGCGTGCTGATGATCCGCACGAAGAAATAATCTAATGGTCAATGACACAGAGGATTTGACCGAGAATTTTTTTGCGACTCAAAACGTTTTACAGGCTAATATTAACGTCTATTTTTAGCGGAAAAGGGCAGCTATCCCTATGGAATCACTAGATCCCATCATACTGGCACGCATCCAGTTTGCGGCCAATATGTCTTTTCATATCCTCTTTCCAACGATCAGCATTGGCATGGGTTGGTTTTTGCTGTTCTTTAAAATCCGCTTTGTCGCTACAAAACAATCCTACTGGATGGATGCCTATCAATTTTGGGTCAAGATATTTGCGCTGACTTTCGCACTGGGTGTAGTCAGCGGCATCACCATGAGTTTCCAGTTTGGCACTAACTGGCCGGGTTTCATGAACACCGTCGGGAATGTGGCAGGCCCTCTGCTCGCTTATGAAGTTTTAACGGCATTCTTTTTAGAAGCCACCATGCTGGGCATCATGCTATTTGGTCGAGGACGTGTGAGCGAAAGCGTCCATACGGCAGCCACCTTCCTGGTTGCTGCCGGTACCGCAGTCTCTGCGTTCTGGATTTTGGCACTCAACTCGTGGATGCATACGCCCACAGGCTACGAGATGATCAACGGACAAGCGCACGTCACCAGCTGGCTTGAAGTCATTTTCAACCCTTCTTTCCCTTATCGCTTAACCCATATGCTCATCGCATCAGGTTTAACAGCGGCATTTTTACTGACCGGCATTGGCGCCTACCGCTGGCTGAAAAATGATCGGGCCAAAGACGTCATGGCCACACTGCGCACCGGTGCGTTGGTTGCCGCTATCCTCATTCCCCTGCAAATTATCGTCGGCGACCTGCATGGCCTTAACACGCTCGAACATGAGCCCGCAAAAATTGCGGCGATGGAAGGTATCTGGGAAACACAAACAGGTGCACCTGCCGTGCTCCTGGCAATTCCAGATGCAACAACACAGTCCAATCATTTCGAAATCGCCATTCCCAAGCTGGCTTCTTTTTACCTCACGCATCACTGGGATGGCGAGATCAAGGGCATCAAGGCATTCGGCGATCAACACCCTCCCGTCGCTCCTGTTTTCTTTGCCTTCAGAATCATGGTGGGGGTGGGCCTGCTCATGCTGGCGGCAAGCTGGTTTGTCACCTGGCAAATCCGCACCAGGAAAGACATCACTGCGCTCTCCGCAAAAACCCTGGTGGCCCTGACTTTTTCCGGCTGGGTTGCGCTTGAGGCAGGCTGGTATGTCACCGAGGTTGGCAGGCAACCGTGGCTGGTTTATGGCGTGCTGACCACCGCACAGGCGGCATCCGCCGTGCCCGCTAAAAACATTGCCCTCACCTTGGTTGCCTACCTCGCACTCTATGCAGTTTTGCTCATCTCGTATGTTTCTGTGATTTTTCATCTCGCCAAAAAAGCCACTGGCAAAAGCGATCTGATCGAGCAGCCTCTTCAAGGAGCACAACATGTCTGAATTTGGCGTCAGTTTGCTGACCCAGGCTGGCTGGCTACCGCTGGCGTTTGCCTTGGTGATGGCACTCTCAATATTGGCGTATGTCATTCTGGATGGCTACGATCTGGGTGTTGGCATGCTGCTCAGAAAAGCCGATGACATCCATCAAAAAAACACCATGATTTCCAGCATCAGTCCCTTTTGGGACGCCAATGAAACGTGGTTAGTGCTGGGTATTGGCGTCTTGCTGGTCGCCTTTCCCTTGGCGCACGGTGTGATCCTGGGTGCTCTGTATTTGCCTGTCGCCTTGATGCTGATCGCCTTGACTTTGCGTGGTGTGGCCTTTGATTTTCGTGTGAAAGCAAAAGCACACCATCAACCACGTTGGGATCACGTTTTTTATGTCGGTTCACTGCTCGCCTCCTGGTCGCAAGGTTTCATGCTGGGCCAATTCATCACGGGATTTCGAGAAGAATTAAGCAGCTATTTATTCAGCGCGCTCATTGGTTTTTGCTTGATCGCCGGATACCGCTTGTTAGGGGCTGGTTGGTTGATCATGAAAACGGAAGGCCCTTTGCAATACAAGGCAGTGCAATGGGCCAAGGGAAACCTGTGGCTGACAGCGGCAGGCGTGCTGGCCATATCAGCCGCAACACCCTGGGTCAGCTCCCGAATTTTTGACAAATGGTTCAGTTTCCCGAATGTGTTGATGCTGCTCCCCATCCCCGCCATGACGCTGGTTTTATTCGGCGTTATCGCGCGGAGCCTGGCGCGTCTGCCCGTCAGATTTGCGCAGAACAACCAGTATGGCGCATCTGTTCCCTTTGCCTGCACGGTTGGCATTTTCCTGCTCTCCTTTTATGGTTTGGCCTACAGCATTTTCCCCTGGCTGGTGATTGACCGCATCACGATTTGGCAAGCCGCCAGCGCGCCCAAATCCCTGTTATTCATTTTCTATGGTGTAGTCGTCGTGTTTCCTTTGATCATTGGATACACCGTTTATGCTTATCGCGTTTTCTGGGGCAAAGCCACTCCGCTCAGCTATTAGCGGGGCAACCGCACTGTCTCAGCGCATTTTCCAGACGCGCCCAGGCTGTTTCATTTTCCGGCAGACCGAAGCGCAGCGCGCAAGGTTCGGCAAAATGGCGTACGAGGATGCCGCGTTGCGCGAGGCGCTCATGCAGCGCTGTCGCAGCCGCGCATTGCACATACTGAAATAACGCCGTGCCGCCATCGGGCGGTAAACCATTTGTCGTGAGCAGTGTGGCAAGGCACCCGCTTGCAGCGCGCAATTTCTCTTTCTGCGCGGCCTGCCACGCCGTATCACCAAGACCGGCTTTTGCAATAAAACGGGATGGATGCGCCAGCGGCCACGGACCCAGCGTTTCTTGCAGGCAATTCAATACGTCAGGCGCAGCGATGCAAAAACCGACGCGGGTACCCGCCAGACCAAAGAACTTTCCGAGCGAACGTAAAACAATTACATTTTCAGCGCCTGCCATTCCAGCCATGTTCGCCAGCGAATTCTCGCCATCGACATCGGCAAAGGCTTCATCGACAATCAGCCAACCGTGACGTTCTGACAGTCGCCAAGCCAGGGCAAGGAGCGTCGCGCGAGAAAAACAGCGGCCGTCAGGATTATTCGGGTTGGCCAGCATAATCACGTCTATCGCGTCACCGTCTTGTTGCAGTAAATCTTCCGCCGCGCATTCAATCACCCGGTGCCCCGCTGCCCGCCAGGCCGGGGCGTATTCGCCATAACTCGGGGCGAGCACGGCCACTGTGCCTACCGAACGCAAGCGCGGCAAGGCAAGAATCGCCGCTTGCGAGCCGTTCAGCGGCAAGAGGTTTGCTGCGTCGTAATAGCTCTGCGCGGCGTCAATCAGGCCATCGTCATCCTCTGGCAAACGCTGCCAGACTGATAAGGGAATCTCCGGCACCGGATAAGGCCACGGGGCGATACCGGTCGACAGATCAACCCAGTCGCTCATCGCGATACCGTAGCGCTGACTCGCCAAGCGCAAGCGACCGCCATGTTCAAGCATGGCTGCTTACCGCTGTAAATATTGCAACAAATACTGTAACTACAGCCACCCAAACCCACTGCCCACGTACAACCAGCGCCAGCGCGCGTTGGATATGCGCCTCACTCGCCGTCTCGCCGGCGCCGACTCTTGGCCGCATCTCTATCTGACCTCGATACATCGCCGCACCGCCGAGCTGCACGCCCATTGCCCCCGCGCCCGCAGCAATCACCGGCCCGGCATTAGGGCTGGCCCAGGCGCCCGCCTGCGTGCGCCAACACACCAGCGCCGTGCGTGTGTCGCCAAGCACGGCATAGGTCAACGCTGTCAGCCGCGCCGGAATTAAATTCAGCACATCGTCGATGCGCGCTGCCGCCCAGCCGAAATAAATCCGCCGCATGTCTTTATAGCCCCACATGGCATCCAATGTATTCGCCAAGCGAAACAGCAGCGCGCCCGCACCACCGGCAATGCAAAACCAGAACAGCGCACCAAACACGGCATCGTTGCCATTTTCCAGAATCGATTCGACGGCGGCGCGGACAACGCCTTCATCGTCCAGCTGTGATGTATCGCGCGACACCATCCAGCCAGCATGTGCGCGCGCCGCGGCGAGATCGTTCGCGGCCAGATCGCGGGCAACCTGCTCACCGTGCTGAACCAGGCTGCGTGCGCCCAGCGCAAAATAAAGCAACGCAATATCCACTACCCAACCCCAGCTCTGCCGCCGACAAAATATCGCCAGCAGCACACATGGCACCACTACCACCAACCAGCCCAGCAAGCCGCGCAGGCGATTGAATACCGAATGCCCCGGCGTGCCTCGACGCAAAAGATTTTCGACTCGATCTGCCAGCGTGCCAAACCCGACCAGCGGGTGAAAATGACGCGGCTCGCCAAGCAGACGATCAAGCAAAACACCAGCCGCCATCGTCAGAGGCAAGGCGAGAAAAACATCCAGCATGGGATAATCGGCACATGAAGAAAACAGGATTCTACTTGTGACTGCTGCCGCGCTCATGATTCAAGGCTGCACGTCGGATGCCGGCAAGACCACCCTCGTCGCTGCACTTTGCCGCATTCTCCATCGCCGTGGTGTGAAGGTCGCGCCGTTCAAGCCACAAAACATGGCCTTGAATTCCGCCGTCACCATTGATGGCGGCGAGATTGGCCGCGCGCAGGCCTTACAGGCGCAGGCCGCTGGCATCGCGCCACGCATCGACTTCAATCCCGTATTACTCAAACCCACGACAGACCGCCACGCCCAGGTGATCATCCACGGCCATGCGATAGATACGCTGGATGCGCGCGCTTATCACGACTACAAACGCGTGGCGATGACTGCCGTGATGCAAAGCTGGCAGCGTCTGTGCGATGAATTCGATTGCGTGGTCATTGAAGGCGCAGGCAGTCCAGCGGAAATCAATTTACGTGACCGCGACATTGCCAACATGGGCTTTGCCGAAGCCGCCGACGTGCCGGTGATTCTGATCGCCGACATCGACCGGGGCGGCGTCTTCGCTCATCTGGTCGGCACGCTGGAACTGCTCTCGCCCACCGAGCAAACGCGCATCAAGGGTTTTGTCATCAACCGCTTTCGCGGCGACATCGGTCTGCTTGAATCCGGCCTTGATTGGCTGGAAGCACGCACAGGTTTGCCGGTGCTCGGTGTGTTGCCCTATCTTCACGGCCTGATGCTGGATGCGGAAGATGCTATCGCTACGGAAAGCCATGCCAAAACCAATACACGCCTGAAAGCCGTCGCCATCGCTTATCCGCGCTGCTCGAACCACACTGATCTCGACCCGCTGCGCCTGCATCCGGAAGTTGATTTCACCTGGCTTAATCCTGGTGAAGCATTGCCACCGTGCGACTTGCTTGTGCTGCCTGGCTCAAAAGCAGTGCAAGCCGACCTGGCCTGGTTGCGTGAAAAAGACCATGACATCGCCATAGCGCGCCACCTGCGCTATGGCGGCAAACTCATTGGCCTGTGCGGCGGATTTCAAATGCTTGGGCAAATGCTGCACGACCCGCAAGGCCTGGAAGGCACGCCGGGCAGTCGACCGGGCCTGGGCGTGCTGGATATGGACACCACGCTGGAAGCGGAAAAGCAGTTACGCAATGTCACGGGTTGCCTTGCCTTGCCCGGCGCGCCGAAATTCACCGGCTATGAAATTCACATGGGGATGACAACGAGCGTGACAATGGGCGTCACAACACACGTAACACCAAACCCCGCTCTCGCCCATCCTGCCGTGCGTTTTGATGACGGCCGTGAAGATGGCATCATCTCAGCCGACAATCAAATTTTTTCCACCTATTGTCACGGCTTGTTTGATCAACCAGAAGCCCTTATCGCACTTCTCACCTGGGCGGGAATGAAAGATGCCGAGCATGTCGACTTCACCGCGCGCCGTGAAGCCGACCTTAACCGCCTGGCTGATGCAGTAGAAGCCGCGCTCGACTGGGAAAAACTCGGCGCTAGCATAACGCTGCCCAAAATCACGCTGCCGGGCTTTTAAGCTCCAGCGGCAAACCAGCCGCAACAAAAGTCACGCGATCCGCCAACGTCGCCACCCGCTGGTTCAGGCGCCCGGCTTCATCAACAAACCGACGCGTGATTTCACCCAGCGGAATAATGCCCAGCCCCACTTCGTTACTCACCAGAATCACGCGACCGGGAAGCTGTGGCAAGACGGTAAGCAACGCCGCCGTTTCCTGCGCCAGCCGCTGCCCGCACTGTTTATCATCATTACCATCATCAGCAAATAAAAGATTGGATAGCCACAAGGTCAGGCAATCCACCAAAAGGCAACGCCCGAGGGCGGCATGCTTTGTGAGCATTGCGGCTAAATGCAACGGCTCTTCCACCAAGGCCCAGCCGGATGGGCGCCGCGCCTGGTGATGGGCAATGCGCTCGGCCATTTCTGCATCCCTTGCCTGGGCTGTAGCGAGATAAGTCACCGTCAATTGCGAGGTCACTACTCGCTGTTCTGCCAGCGCACTCTTGCCCGAACGGGCACCGCCAAGAATAAGTTCGATCATCCGCGCATTATCGCTGATTGGTATAGTGCACGACGAACCAAAAAAATACCTACGGAGAAAATCATGGAAAGTCAGCAGCACACCGTTCACACGGGTAGTTTTGATACTTTTTTTCACGAAAGCGGGGCTGAGTGTGCTGCTCCGAATGCTGCACCTATTTTGTTGCTGCATGGCTCAGGGCCGGGCGCTAATGCGATGTCCAACTGGCAGTTTGCCCTGCCCTTTTTGGGCGAAAGTTATCACTGCCTTGCGCCCGACATTGCGGGATTTGGACTAAGCACCTATCCGAATCCGCCACGGGGCGCCGCTGCCTGGATTGAAATATGGGTCGCGCAGATGATTGCTTTTCTTGATGTGTTGAATCTGGAAAAAGTGCACTTGGTAGGCAACTCCATGGGCGGCGGTGTAGCCATGCATTTGGTGCATCATTATCCGGAACGCTTTGATCATGTCGTGTTAATGGGTGCCGTCGGCGCGCCATTCACTGCAACCGAAGGTCTCAAACGCGGCTGGGGCTATTACAATACCGGCACCAAAGAAGAATTGGCTTTTCTGGTGCGCAAGTTTTTGCATAATCCGGATATCCTCGGTGGCGATGTAGATGCTATTGCAGCCAACCGCTACCAGTTCGTGATGCAAGACAGCGTGCGCCATCAGTTCGAGGCGATGTTTCCAGGGGATACGCAAAAGCATATCAATGCCTTTGTTCTGTCCCCCGAAAATTTACAAAAAATAACCAACCCGATACTGGCTACCCATGCACGAGAAGATTTTTTTATCCCGCTGACGACTTCGGAATACATGGTCAAGTATCTGCCCAACGCGCAAATGCACGTGTTCAGCCAGTGCGGCCATTGGATACAAATTGAACAGCGCAAGGCGTTTAATAACCTGGTCAAGCTGTTTCTTGATGGCGGACTCGATCAGAAATAATATTATTAACAAAGCACTATATAAATAAGTTAAACTGTTTTCTTTTTTAAATTTCCATTCAAAAACCATGACCCCTACAAAAGATATCAATTTGTTTTCACCTGTTCAACTCGGCCCTTACGCTTTGAAAAACCGCATGGCGATGGCCCCCATGACGCGCAACCGCGCAGGGGGGAAAAATGAACCGCACGCATTGAATGTTGAATACTATCGTCAGCGCGCCAGTGCCGGGCTGATCATTACCGAAGGCGCTATCGTTTCCGCCGAAGCGGCGGGTTACCCTGGCACCCCGGGCATTTACAGCCCCGAGCAAGTGGCAGGCTGGCGCCAAGTGATTGATGCCGTGCACACCACAGGCGGGCATATTTTTCTGCAATTATGGCACTGCGGGCGCGCTTCGCATAAATCATTGCTGCCCAATGGCATGCTGCCAGTCGCCCCTTCAGCCATCAAACCGGTAGGCGAAACCATGACCTATACAGGCATGCAAGCATTTGAAACACCCCATGCGCTCACGCTGGAAGAAATCCCCGGTATCGTCGAGATGTTCCGTCATGGTGCACAATGTGCTTTAGAGGCCGGGTTTGACGGCGTGGAAATCCACGGTGCGAACGGCTATCTGGTGGATCAGTTTTTGCGCGACGGCACTAACCAGCGCACGGACGCTTACGGCGGCTCGATTCCCAATCGCGCACGCTTCATGCAGGAAGTCACTGAAGCCGCATGCAGCGTCTGGGGCGCTAACCGCGTCGGTATTCGTCTCTCGCCCTTGGGACCCTTTAACGACATGCGTGATTCCAACCCCGAGGCTACTTTTAGCTACGCCGTTGAAGCACTCAACCGTTTTGGCCTGGCCTATTTGCACATTGCCGAAATGGGCATTGATAAACCCGGCACTGCCGGACCGGCGTTTGATCTATTCAAGCTGCGTGGCATCTGGAAAGGGCTTTACATGGCTAACTACGGCTACGATTTAGCCCGTGCCAATACTGTCCTGGCCGATGGCCGCGCTGACATGGTCGCCTTTGGCGTACCCTTTCTAGCCAACCCTGACTTGCCCCGCCGTTTTGCCGAGGGTGCTGCGCTCAACGCACCCAACGTCGAAACTTTTTATGGTGGGAATGAAAAAGGCTACACCGATTATCCTTTTCTTGCCGTTTAACCATTGATGGAAAAAAGCTTTTGGCACGAACGCTGGGAAAAAAATGAAATTGGATTTCACCAAAGTCATTTTCATCCATTCTTGCTACAGCATTGGCCCAGCCTGAACCTCAGGCTGGGCAGCCGTGTGTTTGTCCCGCTGTGCGGGAAAAGCCGGGATCTGCTCTGGCTGCGCGATCAGGGGCTTGATGTCATCGGCGTAGAGTTAAGCAAGCTTGCCGTTGAAGATTTTTTCAAGGAGAACCAGCTCACAGCCACCGTCACGCAACATGGCGAGCTCGCGCTATATGGATGCCCGGGCATCCATATTTTTTGCGGCGATTTTTTCAAGCTCACTGCGGCAGACTTGACAGGCGTTGCAGGTGTATTCGACCGTGCTTCGCTCGTCGCGCTGCCGCCCGCCATGCGGCGAGACTATGCTGCGCACATGCAAAAAATTCTGCCACCCGGCACGCAAACGCTGTTGGTGTGCTTCACCTATCCACAAGAACAAATGAACGGGCCGCCTTTCAGTGTTGAAGCAGCGGAAGTACACGCCCTTTTCGCCCCTGCCAGCGAAGTCACATTTTTGGCCGAGGCCGATGTGCTAAACAATGAACCCCGCTTTAAACAGCGCGGCCTTACGCACCTGCACGAAAAAACCTTTCGCCTGCGCTATCGTTAATACACTTGAAAAACCGGCACCCCAAGGGTGCTTCCTACGCGGCGCGCTGGTGGTACGGCGCAAAACAAAACAATATCCAGTGAGGAAAACACGATGAAAAAACGCACATTAGGGCATTCCAATATCGAAGTCGCCCCACTCATGTTTGGCGGCAATGTGTTCGGCTGGACGCTGGATGAAGTGCAATCCTTCGAGATACTCGATGCCTTTATCGCGGCAGGCTTTGATTTCATCGACACGGCCGACGTTTACTCACGCTTCATACCCGGCAATCAAGGTGGCGAATCCGAAACCGTACTCGGCAAATGGATGAAGGCACGCGGCAACCGCAGCAAGATCATTCTATCCACCAAAGTCGGCATGGACATGGGCGAAGGCCAGAAGGGGCTGTCCAAGGCCTGTATCTTCAAAGCCGTGGAAGCATCGCTGCGGCGCTTGCAAACCGACTATATCGACCTGTATCAAGCACACATTGATGACGAAAACACGCCACTCATCGAGACGCTGGACGCCTTTGACCACCTCATCAAGCAAGGCAAGGTACGTGTGATTGGCGCTTCCAACTACACGCCAGATCGCTTGGAAGAAGCCCTGAAAGTAAGCAAAGACCATGGCCTGCCAGCGTATCAGAGCTTGCAGCCACTGTATAACCTGTACGACCGCGCAGCGTATGAAGCCGGGCTACAAGTGGTTTGCCAGAAACACGGCTTGGGTGTGATTCCTTATTTCGCGCTGGCCAGCGGTTTTCTCACCGGCAAATATCGCAGCGCAGCGGATTTTGAAAATAGCGCACGCGGCGCATTTACCAAGCACTACCTCGATGCCCGCGGCTTGCGCATTCTTGCCGCGCTTGATGCGGTCGCAAAAGACAAACAAACCACCCCGGCCGCCATCGCACTGGCCTGGCTAATGGCCCGCCCCACAATAACCGCCCCCATCGCCAGCGCGACTTCGCTCACGCAATTGCAAGGACTGATTCGCGCGACGGAAATTAGCCTGGATCCGGCGGCTATCGAACTGCTGAATCAGGCTAGCGCCAGTTAATCTGCATGCGCATGCAACGACCAAGGCGCCTTCCGGGAAATTATTCCTGGCGGCTATTTAATTACCACCCAGTTTGATAATCAGGAGACTCCGATGAAACAACGTGTCTTAGGCCAGGCCGCCGTGCCGATTTCCGAGATCGGCTTGGGCTGCATGGGCATGAGCGAATTTTATGGCCCGAGCGATGATCAACAATCGCTCGCCACCCTCACCCGGGCGCTGGATCTTGGCGTGAATTTTTTTGATTCCGCCGATACGTATGGTCTGGGTCATAACGAAACCTTGCTGGGGCAGTTTCTTAAACAAGGCGCTGTGGCGCGTCGACGGCGGGTGGTTGTCGCTACCAAATTTGGCATCGTGCGCGAAGCAGGCAAGTACGAGCGGCGCATCGACAACAGCCCGGCCTATGTGCGCGCGGCGTGCGAAGCTTCTTTGCAGCGCCTGGAGGTGGATGAGATTGATCTTTATTATTGTCATCGACGTAACCCGGATGTGCCAATCGAGGACACCGTGGGTGCGATGTCTGATCTGGTCCATGCAGGCAAAGTGCGGCAGATTGGGTTGTCCGAAATATCCATCGCCACCTTGCGACGAGCCTCGAAGGTGCATCCGATCGCAGCGGTGCAAAGCGAATATTCCTTGTGGTCACGCGAACCTGAAAACGGCCTGCTGCAAGCGTGTGCTGAACTAGGCACTACATTTGTGGCTTACAGCCCGCTGGGCCGTGCTTTTCTCACCGGCACGGTGCGCAGTGACACTCTGGCAGAAAATGATTTTCGTAAATTCAACCCGCGCTTTCAGGGCGATGCCGAAGTGGCTAACCGTGCGTTGGTAGAAAGCCTTCACCAATTAGCGGAAGCGCGCGGGGTGACTAATGCGCAGCTGGCACTTGCCTGGTTACTGAATAAACATCCGCACGTCGTGCCTATTCCCGGTACCCGCCAGGTACGCTATCTGGAGCAAAACGTGGCGGCTTCGGCAATCATGCTCACAGCGACTGAGCTAGCGACGCTGGATGAGCTGTTCTTGCCAGGGCACATCGCTGGGTCGCGTTATCCTGAAGCGGGCATGGTGGGCGTAGAACGCGATTGATTCATGCTTGATTCATGCGTCAATAGCTTGATCTGTGTTCCTTACGGCTCAAGGCAACAGGTGAATCGAGGATAATTGGCGCTTAATTTCCAGTTCGCCCTTTATGCCCACTACTCAATTTTTAGCTGAATTACCCAGCATCGCCCCGCTCGACCGTACTCTGGCCGCGGCATTACAAGCAAAAATCAATGGCAAGACCAAACCGCTGGGTGCGCTCGGGCGGCTGGAAAATCTGGCCTTGCAAATCGGCTTGATCCAAAACACACTGACACCACGTATCGCGCAGCCACACATTCTTGTCGCTGCGGGGGATCATGGTGCGGCCAAAGCCGGGGTATCCGCTTATCCGCAAGAAGTCACCTGGCAAATGGTGGAAAATTTTTTAGCGGGAGGCGCGGCGATCAATGTGCTGGCGCGGCAAGCCCATGCCCAGCTGCTGATTGCCGATGCGGGTGTGGCCCATGAGTTTAGCCCACGCGCTGGATTGATTGATGCAAAAATCGGCGCTGGTGGAACGGCGAATTATCTCAGCGGCCCGGCCATGAGCCTCGTGCAATGCATGGATGCCATGCAGCGCGGTGCCGTGATCGTGCGTGATCTGGCCGCTACCGGGTGTAACACGCTGGGCTTTGGCGAAATGGGCATTGGCAATACGGCTTCTGCCTCATTGCTCACGCATTGCCTGACCGGCCTGCCTTTGGCTGAGGTGATTGGTCGTGGCACCGGGCTGGATGATGCGGGGCTGGAAAAAAAGCGCGCGCTACTGACACAGGCGCTGGCTCATTGGCCGGAACGCAACGATGCGCCGCTGGATGTGCTTGCGCGGTTTGGCGGCTTTGAAATCGCATTACTCAGTGGGACCATGCTGGCGGCAGCTGAAGCGAAGATGGTGCTAGTGATTGATGGCTTTATTGTCACGAGCGCCCTGCTCGTGGCCGCACGAATTGCACCAGAGATTCTCGACTATTGCGTGTTCTCGCATTGCTCGAACGAGGCTGGGCACCGGCTACAGCTCGCCTGGCTAAAGGGTGAAGCCCTGCTTGATCTGGGACTGCGCTTGGGCGAAGGCACCGGTGCTGCCTTGGCTTTGCCGTTGCTTGATGCGGCCTGCGCTTTTTTAAACGAGATGGCGAGCTTTGATTCAGCGGGCGTGAGCCAAGCCTGATGTTTATGAAAATCCGCACACAACTGATCTATTTTTTCGCGGCCTTGCGTTTTTTTACTCGCTTGCCCGTTCCGGCCTGGGTAGGTCATAGTCAGGATCAGCTTAACCACGCCGCACGTTATTTTCCCCTGGTGGGCGTACTGGTTGGCCTGATAGCGGCCACCATGACGCTTGTCGCCGCGCTGGTGCTACCGGTATCTATTGCCGTTGTGCTCGGCATGACAGCGAGTGCATTGGCTACCGGTGCCTTTCATGAAGACGGCTTTGCGGATGCCTGCGATGGGTTTGGTGGCGGCTGGGACAAGGCACAGGTGCTCGGCATCATGAAAGATTCACGCGTCGGCAGCTATGCGACCATCGGCGTGGCGCTGCTGCTGCTTGCAAAATGGAATGCACTGGTTGAAATTGATGCCGCGTCTGATACGCTAACGCTTGGCCTGACTTTGATTGCCGCACATGCTGTATCCCGGCTAGCCGCCACCAGCCTGATTTTCACGCTGGATTATGTGCGCGAAGATGCCACAGCAAAAGCCAAGCCGCTGGCCGTGCGCATGGCGCCCCATGAGCTATTCATAGCCGCACTCACAGGCTTGGCACCCTGTATTCTGCTGCCCGCAAGCCATCTGCTGGTTGCGCTGGTGGCCGTGGCTTTATGCACCTGGCTTGCTGCACGCTATTTTATCCGTCGCATCGGCGGCTACACGGGTGATTGCCTCGGCGCAACCCAACAGATTGCCGAGCTAGCTTTTTATCTGGGCCTCTTATGCAGCTTTACCTGATCCGGCATCCACCGCCACAGGTGAATGAGGGCATCTGCTATGGCGCAACAGATTTACCCTTGCGCGACGACTTGGCAGCAATCGTCCGTACCACCCAGACACAACTGCCATCCGGCTTGCCGTTTTTTACCAGTCCATTGATGCGGTGTCGCCTGTTAGCTGAAGCGTTGCACCCTGCCCCCTTGCTTGACCCCCGCTTAAGGGAATTGAATTTCGGGGATTGGGAAATGCAAGCGTGGGAAACACTGGACCGAGCCGCAATCAATGCCTGGGCTGAAAATCCTACAGGTTTTACTCCACCGCAAGGCGAATCCGTCAGCGAATTACAAACGCGGGTACATGATTTTTTGGCTGAACAATACTCGCAAAAAACCACCCATGCGGCACTGGTGACGCATGCAGGCGTAATGAAAGCAATTGTCGGGCTAGCCCACGGGCTGGCCCCTGCAGAATGGATGATGCTTAAATTCGGCTTTGGCAGCGTGATACGTGTACAAATAACCGCTGCCATGATGAACGGCCATTTATTCCGGCGCTGACCAAATCCCGTTGGTGATTTTGTCTGCCCACATCAAGGCGGTGATGGTTTTAGCATCAGTAACTTCACCATCACGTACCGCCAGCAAGGCATCGGCAACACTCATTTCGATCACTTCCAGAAACTCGCCATGGTCGCGTTCGTGGCCAACATACACCAAGCCTTCGGCCCAAAATATTTCAATTTTTTCATCAGAATAGCCAATGCAGGGATGCATCACACCCAGGTGGTGCCACACTTTGGCCTGATACCCGGTTTCTTCGCGCAGCTCGCGCCGGGCAGTATCCAGCGGATGTTCACTGGGATCAATTTTGCCAGCAGGCAGCTCGAGAAATATGCGGTGCAATGCATAACGATATTGCCGTTCAAACAATAAATGCCCATTATCCAGCAAGGCCACAATCACCACGGCACCTGGATGTTCTATCCATTCGCGCACCGTTGTACTGCCATCAGGCAAACGCACCTCATCGCGTCGCGCATGCAACAGCTTGCCGTCAAAAACAGGCTCGCTCGAAAGGGTGTGTTCAATCAGCTTGGCATCATCCATGGGGTCGAGGATGCAGCGATGAGTCTTAAGAAAAATTCGGTTAATTACCCGTGCACGGCAAGCTATAGCGAGTGCAATAAAACAGCGGTGCAAATGGCCATGATTGCATCAGGAAATAAGCCAAACGCCGCGACTGCAATACCGTTCAGCGATAGCAATATCCGAAAAGTCGGCGTGGCGATCAGCGGTGCAGTTTCCACGGGAGCATCAAAATACATTAGCTTAATGATGCGCAGGTAATAAAAAGCCCCCACCAGCGAGAACATCACGGCAACAACCGCAATGGTGACATGACCTGCCGTAATGGCTGCCGTCAACACGGAAAATTTGGCAAAAAATCCGATAAAGAAAGGAATCCCCGCCATCGACAGCATGAAGATCAACATCATCGCAGCAAACCACGGACTACGCTGGTTGAGCCCCTTGAAGTCATCCAGCTGTTCTGCTTCATGGCCCGCACGCGAGAGCAACAGCACCATGGCAAATGACCCCAGCGACATGAGCACATAAGCCACGGTGTAATACAACGCCGAGCTATACGCGTTAATCGCAGTGAAAGGATCAATCTCATGGCCGATAACACCCGAGGTTAAACCCAGCAACATGAACCCCATGTGCGAGATAGCCGAATACGCCAGCATGCGCTTGATATTTTTCTGTGCAATGGCCGCCAGATTGCCTAGCCCGATAGAGAGCACAGCCATGATCAGCAACATTTGCTGCCACTCGGCAACCAGAGGAAATAACGCGTAAACCAATAACCGCAGCGCCATGGCGAAGGCGGCAAACTTGGGTGCCGAGCCGATCAACATGGTAACTACGGTGGGCGCACCGTGATAAACATCCGGGATCCACATATGAAATGGCACCACACCCAGCTTGAAGGCGATGCCGGCTACGATAAATACCAAGCCAAACACCAGTACCGTTTTATCAGCTTGCCCTTGATATAAAACCTGGGATATATCAGCAATATCAAGGTTACCCGTTGCACCGTAAATCATTGACATGCCATACAGCAGCAAACCGGAAGCCAAGGCGCCTAATACAAAATACTTCATCGCTGCCTCGGTTGCTCGCGCAGAATCACGGTCAATGGCAACCAGCGCGTAAAGGGCGAGTGACATGAGTTCCAGCCCAAGATAAAGCGTCAGAAGACTGGCCGCAGAAATCATCACCATCATGCCCAGCGTGGCATAGAGCACCAAGAGATAAAACTCGCCTTTATCCAAACCCCGCTCAACAAGATATTGTCTGCCATAGATCAGCACCATGACGACGGACAGATAGGTCATCAGCTTGAGGAAGTCCGCTAGCAGGTCATCCACAAATAGGTTGCTCAGGGTTAAAGTGGTCTGCCCATCGGCCGTTATCACGGTCAGGGCAGCACAGCCAAGCAGGGTGATGGTTGTCAGCGTGGAGGCAACCCAGCGCTGGGTGGCGCTAAAAAGCAGATCGGCAAACAAAATGATGAATGACATCGCCAAGAGAAATATCTCAGGCGCGACGGGGTAAAAATCAGGTATCACGAAATTATTCAGCATCAGATGTCTCGGTTTCTCGTGCGTTTATTTTGCTTGGCTGTGCGGCATGTTGCTCGGATCACAGCTTGCTGGCTGCAACATGCTTCAACAGATTATCGACAGAGGCATGCATTACCTCGGTGAATGGATAGGGATAAAGCCCCATCGCCAAAACACAAGCAGCCAGCAGCGCAAGAATTAAAAACTCGCGCAGCCCGATGTCGGATAAATCCGCCACGTGCGGGTTGGTAATTGCACCAAAAACCACGCGCTTGTACATCCACAAGGTGTATGCCGCACCCAGAATAAGGGTGACAGCAGCGGCCATGCCGACCCAAAAATTGAATTTCACCGCGCCTAAAATCACCATGAATTCCCCGACAAATCCCGACGTGGCTGGCAAGCCGGCGTTCGCCATGGAGAACAGCATGAAAAAAGCAGCAAACTTGGGCATGGTATTGACGACACCGCCGTAATCCGCAATCTGTCGCGAATGCATGCGGTCGTACATGACGCCAATACACAAGAACATGGCGGCAGAAATAAAACCATGCGAAATCATTTGTACCAGCGAGCCTTCAATGCCCAGTGGATTGAAGATAAAAAAGCCCAAGGTGACAAACCCCATGTGCGAGATGGAAGAGTACGCCACCAGCTTTTTCATGTCGGTCTGAACCAGTGCAACAAAGCCAATGTAAATAACGGCGGTGAGCGATAAAGCGATCATGAGGGGTGCAAGATAATGACTTGCATCCGGGGCAATGGGAAGCGAAAACCGGATAAAGCCATAAGCGCCGAGTTTCAAAGCAATTGCGGCTAAAACAACCGAGCCACCGGTAGGCGCCTCAACGTGGGCGTCCGGTAGCCAGGTATGCACCGGCCACATCGGTACCTTTACGGCAAAGGATACCAAGAACGCAATAAAAATCAGGATCTGCGGCGTCATTCCCAACTGCAGCTGATGCCAGTCAAGAATGTTTGCACTTCCACCTGATGTCAAAAATAGCCAGATCAGGGCCACCAGCATGAGTAAGGAGCCAAGCAGCGTGTAAAGGAAGAATTTAATCGCGGCGTAAACCCGGTTGGGGCCGCCCCACACGCCGATGATGAGGTACATCGGGATGAGTGATGCCTCAAAAAACACATAAAACAATATTCCATCCAGCGCGCTGAAAATGCCATTCATCAAACCTGACATGATCAAAAAAGCTCCCATGTACTGGGCCTGCTTCTTTTCAATCACGTCCCACCCCGCCAGCACCACCATGATGGTGATAAAGCTGTTAAGCAAAATAAACGGCATGGAAATGCCATCAACGCCCAACAGGTACTCCAAATTGAAACGTGGCACCCATCGGAGTTGCTCAACAAACTGCATGCCTGCCTGGGTTGTGTCAAACCCGGTATACAGTGGCAAAGTCACGGCAAAACCGGCCAAGGCTACAGCAAGCGCCACCCAGCGCACCAGGAAACGACGCTCTGACCCGAGCAAAAGCACGGGAATAGCGCCAAGAATGGGAACCCAGATGGCAAGACTTAAAAAATTCGCATTCATCTTACTTGTCAGACCCGGTTAAACCAATAGGTTAAAAATGCAGCAACGCCAAAAATCATCCCAAAAGCATATTGGTAGATATGCCCGGTTTGTAGCTTTCTCGCGAGGCCGGCAAACCAGCCAACGACACGTGCAGAGCCGTTCACCATGAAACCGTCAATCAGTGCCTGGTCGCCACCGCTCCATAGACCGCGACCTAATAACCGCGCGCCACCAGCAAAAACCACCTCATTGAACTTGTCAAAATAGTATTTGTTGTCCAGCAAGGTGTAGAGCGGCATGACCGCTTTTTGAACTGCCGCAGGAATATCCGGGCGCTTGAGGTAAAAGAACCACGACAGCGCCACGCCACTCATGGCGAGGAAGAATGGCAAGCTGGTCAGCCCATGCAGTGCCATCGCAAACGCACCATGAAACTCTTCTGCCAGATGCGCCATCGGTGGATGCTTTATCGCATCAACCAGGATGGCAGAACCAAACCAGTTACCAAACAACATGGGCTGAATGGTGAAGTACCCAATGACTACGGATGGAATTGCCAGCAGTATCAAAGGCAGGGTAACAACCCATGGCGACTCATGCGGCTTGCCGCCACCGTGGCCATGATCATCATGATGATGCTCGTCGTGCGGTGCTTGATCGTAGCGTTCTTTACCGTGAAAAACGAGGAAGTACATACGGAACGAATAAAACGCAGTCACAAAAATGCCTGCCACAACGGCGAAATACGCAAAGCCGGAACCCCATAAGTGAGATACCTGTACCGCTTCGATAATCGAGTCTTTCGAGTAGAAGCCGGAAAAAAAGGGAAAACCGATCAGCGCCAGCGAGCCGAGCAGTGAGGTAATCCAGGTGATCGGCATGTATTTACGCAAGCCACCCATGTACCGGATGTCCTGATTATGGTGGCAGCCGATAATCACCGAGCCCGCGCCAAGGAATAGCAAAGCCTTGAAAAAAGCATGCGTCATCAGGTGGAACACAGCAATTGGATAAGCAGAAACACCCAGTGCAACTGTCATGTAGCCCAACTGAGAGAGGGTCGAATAGGCGACCACACGTTTGATGTCGTTCTGGATGATGCCCAGAAAGCCCATGAACAAGGCAGTGACAGCGCCTATAACCAGTACAAAGGATAGCGCGGTGTCTGACAGTTCAAACAAAGGCGACATGCGGGTGACCATGAAAATGCCTGCTGTCACCATGGTTGCCGCGTGAATCAACGCCGAGATCGGCGTCGGGCCTTCCATCGAATCCGGCAACCAGACATGCAGTGGCACTTGTGCCGACTTACCCATCGCACCAATGAAAAGACAAATGCAAATAGCGGTTATTACGGGCCAGCCAGTAACTGTTTCGGTCAGAGCAGCTAGCTCATTGCGCTTGGCAAATACTTCGGCGTAATCAAGCGTGCCGGCATACGCCGCGATCAAGGCAATGCCAAGTAAAAACCCAAAGTCGCCAACGCGGTTCACCAAAAATGCCTTGAGATTGGCATAAATCGCGGTTGGCCTTGTGTACCAAAAACCAATCAGCAAATAGGAAACCAGGCCCACGGCCTCCCAGCCAAAAAAGAGCTGCACGAAGTTGTTGCTCATCACCAGCATCAACATCGAAAATGTAAATAACGAGATATAGCTGAAAAAACGTTGGTATCCGGGATCGTCCGCCATGTAGCCTATGGTGTAAATATGCACCATCAGCGAAACAAAGTTCACCACCAGCATCATCATCACGGTGAGTGGGTCAATCAGAAAGCCGACTTGCAGCTTGAGGCCACCGGATTCAAGCCATGTGTATAACGCACCATTGAAATGATGGCCCGCTTGAACATCCTGGTAAATCAGCATCGAAGCCACCAGTGAAACAGCCACGCCCAGGATGGTGACAACATGTGCGCCAGTGCGGCCGATGAGTTTTCCAGACAGGCCGGCTAGAAGTGCGCCAGCCAATGGCGCAAGGGGAACGAGCAGATAGAGCGTTTTTATGTCCATCGCTCAACCCTTTAGTTGATCAAGATCATCGACATGAATCGAAGACAGGTTACGGAAAAGGACGACGAGAATAGCCAATCCAATGGCTGATTCAGCTGCAGCGACCACCAGGATAAAAAAAACAAACAATTGCCCCGAGAGGTCGTTCAGGTAATGTGAAAAAGCAACAAAATTGAGATTGACCGCAAGCAGCATCAGCTCGATGGCCATAAGCAGAACAATCAAATTTTTGCGATTGAGGAATATGCCAACGATGCTGATAGCAAAGAGAATCGCAGCGAGCGTGAGGTAGTGGGAAAGTGAAATCATAAGGGGGCACCGCCTTTGGAATCTGTTGCCGGGGACTCACTTTCAGACGCCATAGCAACAATCCGCAGGCGATCACTGCGTTTGACGGCTACCTGGTCTGACGGGCGCATGCCCTTGGTATCCTTACGTTGCCGCAACGTCAGCATGACGGCTGCAATAATGGCAACCAGCAAAATAACCGAGGCCAGCTCAAAGGGGTAAACATAATCAGTAAACAGAATTCTGGCCAGCGCTTTGGTATTGCTTTCACCGACTGGAAGAACGTGTGCTGGAAAGTTGCTCAGGCCGAAGTATTTGCCGGTAAGTACCGTTGCCATTTCGACCACCATGATGGCACCAATGGTTGCTCCTAGCGGCAAATGCCCCCAGAAGCCGTGGCGCAGTCTTTCGATGTTGATATCCAGCATCATGACGACAAACAAAAACAGCACCATCACGGCCCCGACATAAACCATGATCAACGCAATCGCGAGAAACTCTGCCTGCAACAGCAACCATAAGCCAGCCGCATTAAAAAAAGCGAGTACAAGAAAAAGCACCGCATGCACTGGATTTCGCGCGGTAATGACTCGTAATGCGGAGAACAGCATCACTGCCGCAAAAAGGTAAAAAAGAAAGGTGGTAAATTCCATGGCGCTAATCAATTAACGGAAACGAGCATCAATTTCGCGATCAACGGCGATCTGCTCTTCGTACCGATCGCCAACGGCCAACAACATCTGCTTGGTGTAGTGAAGGTCTCCGCGTGTTTCGCCGTGATACTCAAAAATACGCGTTTCCACGATGGCATCCACAGGGCAGGCTTCCTCACAAAAACCACAGAAAATGCACTTGACAAGATCAATGTCATAACGCGTTGTGCGACGCGAAGTATGCCCATTTCCATCATCGCGCTCGGCAGATTCGATGGTGATCGCCAGTGCAGGACAAACAGCCTCGCATAATTTGCAGCCGATGCAACGCTCTTCGCCATTCGGGTAACGACGCAACGCATGCAGTCCGCGAAAGCGCGAGCTTTGCGGTGTTTTTTCTTCGGGAAACTGTACGGTAATCTTGCGTGCAAACATATAACGGCCAGTAACAGCCATGCCTTTGAACAGCTCTTTTAAAAACAAACTGCCTATGAAATCTTTAGCACCCATGACAAGTTCCCCATTTTATTTCCAGATAGTCAATGGCGACATCATCCAGACGCCTACGACAAGAATCCATACCAGCGTCAGCGGGACAAAAACCTTCCAACCCAAGCGCATGATTTGGTCATAGCGATAGCGCGGGAAGGTAGCCCGAATCCAGAGAAAGAAAAACAGAACAGCAGATATTTTCACTGCCAACCAGAAAAACCCGTCTGGGAGAAAACCAACCGGCGACAACCAGCCGCCGAGGAAAAATACGGATACCATCGCCGCCACGAGAATCATGTTGGCATATTCGGCAAGGAAAAACATCGCGAATGACATGCCGGAATATTCCACCATGTGACCGGCAACAATTTCAGATTCGCCCTCGACCACATCAAACGGCGCACGATTCAGTTCAGCCACACCGGAAATCAAATACACCGCAAACACAGGCAGCAAGGGAAGCCAGTTCCAGGAAAGAAAGCCCATTCCTTGCGCAGCAAAGTAGCCGTGGGCCTGACCATGCACAATCGCGGAGAGGTTCAAGCTACTGGAAACCATCAGCACGCTGATTAATGCCAGTCCCATGGCGACTTCATAAGAAATCATTTGTGCTGAAGAACGCATCGCACCTAAAAATGCATACTTCGAGTTTGAAGCCCAGCCAGCAATGATGATGCCGTACACGCCGATAGAGCCAATGGCCAGAAGATACAGCACGCCGGCATCGATGTTGGCCAGGACCCAGCCATCAGAAAAAGGGATCACTGCCCACATCGCCAGAGCCGGTGCTATGGCCAGGACAGGGCCGACAAAATATAATTTTCTATCAGCTACTTTAGGCAGAATAACTTCTTTGAAAAAGAGCTTTAACCCGTCGGCTATCGGCTGTAACAAGCCCCAGGGACCGACGCGATTTGGGCCAATGCGCACATGCATCCAACCAAGAATTTTGCGCTCCCAAAAAGTCAGGTAGGCCACTGAGAGCATTAACGGCACGAGGATTAGCACGATCTTTAGCAAGGTCCATAGCAAGGGAAAGACCGGGCCAAGCCATTGTTGAACAGGTGCAAGAAACGCATTCATCATGCTTTTTCCACGCTCAGCGTGGTGAACATCTGGCCGACAGCAACTGTAGTGGAATGGCCGCTGGCGATGCGCACCGTATTATCAGGCAAATTCACATCGAGTTCAGTCTGCATCATTGCCGATATGTCGTGGCTGGCAGAATTTTTTACTGTATCCGCCGTCTCACCAGCGCCGAGTTTTACTAAGTCACCACTGACAATGCCAAAGCGAGCAAGCATTACATTATTCATATGTGCCACAGGAATAGCGGCATCTTTGGTTTTTTGTAATGAGGGAGCGTAACGGGCAAGCATATCGGCAAAATGAATAGGCACGTCGGCAACGCGTTCTATCGATGTCGCAGGCATGTCAGGTATCAGGTTAACCGTGATACCTGAAATACCGTTATCAAGGCCAGAGACAAATTCCGACGATTCATCCCGAGCAAGACCCAAAGCCTCAGCTTTTATCTCCTCGCTACTGCTGAAATCGAATCCAGGAATATCAAGCAAATTCGCTAATACCCGAAGCACCTTCCAGGCCGGACGAGTTTCCGCCAAGGGTTTAACGGCAGCATAAAAACTTTGCACACGGCCTTCGCAATTGACAAAAGTCCCCGAGGTTTCAGTGAAAGGTGAAATCGGTAACAAGACATCTGCATAACCCAGCGCAGCTCTTGATTTGAACGGTGACAACACAATCACACTGGCGGCATGGCTCAGTGCCGTCAATGCCTGCATGCCATGCGCACAATCCAGTTCCGGCTCGGCACCTAACAGCACATACGCACGCCGTGGCTGAACCAGCATCGCCTCGGCAGTAAGACTACCCGCCTGCGGCACTGCTTTGGCAACATAAGCCCCTAGGCTGTTCGCAGCTTCACCGAGAAAACCCAGCTTTCCACCCAGAAGACTGGCGAGCTGATGGGCCAATGCATGAAGCGTTGCCGCTTGTGGATGTTGCTGTGCGAAGTTACCCAGCACAATTCCTGTGTTACGACCGCTAACAAGGCTCTGCGCAATCTGCTCGGCTTCGGCTGACACCGCCAATTCAGCGAATGTTGCATCCGTATCCAGCGTTTCAATGACGATATTCTTCTTGGCGCTCACGGACTTCACGACCTGGGCCAGCATTGAAGGCAGGTGTGAAGGCCGCACAATGGCTTGTCCGGCCAATTGAATGAGCTGATCATCCCCTGCACTATGCAGGAAAGTGATTTGCGCCCCACGTTTGGCCGACTGACGTAAGCGTTGCGCGATGAGCGGATGATCTTTGCGCAGGAAAGACCCAACCACCAGCACACGGTCAAGCTGAGATAGCTCGGCAATCTTCATGCCGAGCCATGGCATGCCAAGGCGCTTGCCATCGGCAGAAAAATCGCTGTGGCGCAAGCGCGTGTCGATATTTTCACAGCCCAAACCACGCAGCAGTTTTTGCCCAAGATATAACTCTTCAAGCGTTGCATGTGGGCTTAACAATCCACCAATGGCTGCGCCGCCGTCCGTTTTAACAACATCACGCAGCATATGCGCCACATAATCGAGCGCGACAGACCAATCGACTTCATGCCACACACCGTCTTGCTTGACCATCGGACGGGTCAATCGCTCTGGGGAATTCAACGCCTCATAGGAATAGCGATCTTTATCCGAAAGCCAGCACTCGTTGATGTCTTCGTTCTCACGCGGCAAAACACGCATGACGCGATCATTTTTGGTTTGCACAATCAGATTACTGCCGAGACTGTCGTGCGGGCTGATCGACTTGCGCCGTGACAGCTCCCAGGTGCGCGCTGAAAAACGGAACGGTTTAGACGTTAATGCGCCAACCGGGCACAAGTCGATAATATTGCCGGAGAGTTCGGAATCCACCGTCTGTTCAACAAACGGCATAACTTCTGCATGCTCACCCCGGAAGGCTTGCCCCAGTTCCATCACACCCGCAATTTCCTGCGTGAAGCGGATGCAGCGCGTGCAATTGATGCACCGAGTCATGTCCGTTGCCACTAGCGGGCCGAGATCTTTATCGGCCACAACGCGCTTCTCTTCTTGATAATTAGATGCCGAGTCACCATAACCGACTGCCAGATCCTGCAACTGGCATTCGCCACCCTGGTCGCAAATGGGGCAATCCAGCGGATGATTAATCAACAAGAATTCCATCACCCCCTTCTGCGCCGAGACTGCCAGCTCAGAATGGGTGAACACTTTCATGCCGGACGTGATCGGTGTTGCGCATGCAGGCAAAGGCTTCGGTGCTTTTTCCACCTGCACCAAACACATGCGGCAGTTAGCCGCAATCGACAGCTTCTTGTGATAACAAAAATGGGGGATATAGGTTCCCGCTTGATGCGCGGCATCCATGATGGTACTGCCGGGTTCTACCTGCAGCGCTTTGCCATTGATTTCAATATCAATCACAGTCCACCCTCCGCACGGAAAAAACCGCTACCGGCAGACTGCACCGCAGGATCAACCAGACATTTGCCATGTTCAATGTGATATTCAAACTCACTTTGAAAATGTTTAATAAAACTACGTACCGGCAAGGATGCTGCATCACCCAGCGCACAAATGGTACGGCCCATGATGTTATCCGTCACACGATTCAGCAAATCAAGGTCCTCCACCCGCCCTCGCCCATGTTCAATGCGATGCACCACCCGATACAGCCAGCCAGTGCCTTCGCGGCAAGGTGTGCACTGGCCGCAGGATTCTTCAAAGTAAAAATAGGATAGCCGCTCCAGCGCTTTCACCATGCAGGTCGTCTCATCCATCACGATCACCGCGCCTGAACCCAGCATGGAGCCAGCCTTGGAGATGCCGTCGTAGTCCATGGTGGTATCCATCATAACGTCGGCTGGCAACACGGGTGCAGAAGACCCACCGGGAATGACCGCCTTGAGCTTGCGTCCGCCACGCATACCGCCTGCCATTTCGAGCAGTTTGGCAAATGGCGTGCCTAGCGGAACTTCGTAATTGCCGGGGCGATTCACATGACCCGAAACAGAAAACAGCTTGGTGCCACCATTATTCGGCTTGCCCATCGCCAGAAAAGCATCACCGCCCATGTTGAGTATGAATGGAATCGCCGCAAAGGTTTCGGTGTTATTGATGGTTGTCGGCTTGCCATACAAACCATAGCTCGCAGGAAATGGCGGCTTGAAGCGCGGCTGCCCCTTCTTGCCCTCGAGTGAATCGAGCAATGCCGTTTCCTCGCCACAGATGTAGGCACCATAACCGTGATGCGCAAAAAGCTCGAAACCGAATTCGGAACCACAAACGTTTTGCCCCAGATAACCGGCAGCACGCGCTTCATCGAGGGCTTCTTCAAAGCGCTCGTAGATCGAAAAAATCTCGCCGTGGATATAGTTGTAGCCCCGGCTGGCACCCATGGCATAGCCGGCAATGATCATGCCTTCAATGACTGCATGCGGATCAAACCGCAGCAGGTCACGATCCTTGAATGTTCCCGGCTCACCTTCGTCAGAATTGCACACAACATATTTATCGCCGGGGAATGAACGCGGCATGAAGCTCCACTTGAGCCCAGTTGGAAACCCGGCCCCACCGCGTCCACGCAACAGGGATTTCTTGATTTCAGCGATCAAATCATCCTGCGAAACCTTACCCACCAGAATGCGTTTGAGCTGAGCATAGCCACCACGTGCTTCGTAGTCTTTAAGGCTCCAGCCAGCATCTCCCTTGGCCCAGCCGGTAGATAACAGAGGATTGAGTGCATCAATCAGAGCCATGTTATTTGCACTCCGCCAATAGTGAATCAATCTGCTCAGGCAACATAAAACTACACATACGCTTGTTATTCACCAGCATGACGGGCGCATCACCGCAAGCACCCATGCACTCGCCTTCTTTCAGCGTGAAGCGACCATCAGCTGTTGTCTGATTAAAGTCGATACCCAATTTTTCTTTCAGGTAATCAGCAGCATGAGCGCCGCCTGACAAAGCGCAGGGTAGATTGGTACATACCGTCAACTTGTATTGCCCTACCGGTTCCAGGTTATACATGGTGTAGAAACTTGCCACTTCATAAGCCGCAATGGATGGCATGCCCAAATAATTGGCAACGAATTCGATAGTTTCGCGCGCAAGCCATGACTTTTCATCCTGCGCAATAGCCAACGCCGCCATCACCGCAGACTGCTTTTTATCCACAGGATACTTCGCAATTTCGCGATTAATTTTTTGCAAGGATTCAGGACTCAGCATACCCATTCCATTCGTCATTTATTGCGCTTATCGATCCGTATCGCCCAGCACCAGATCAATGGTGCCGATGATTGCAGTCACATCAGCAATCATGTGGCCAGAAACCATTTCATTCACTGCCGCAAGATGTGGGAAACCCGGCGAGCGCAGTTTCAAACGGTAAGGCTTATTGGCGCCATCGGACACCGCCCAAACGCCAAACTCACCTTTAGGATGTTCAATGGCTGCATAAACCTCACCTGACGGAACATGCATACCTTCGGTGAATAGCTTGAAATGATGAATCAGCTCTTCCATGTTGGCCTTCATGCGCTCACGCGAAGGAGGTGCGACTTTGTGGTTATCGACAATCACAGGACCAGGGTTTGCTCGCAACCATGCAATGCACTGCTGCACGATACGATTGGACTGGCGCATTTCTTCCATGCGCACCAGATAGCGGTCGTAGCAATCGCCATTAACACCAACGGGAATGTCAAAGGTCATGCGGTCGTAAACTTCATAGGGCTGCTTTTTGCGTAAATCCCATTCAACCCCGGATCCACGTAGCATCGGCCCTGTACAGCCAAGCTGCAAAGCACGCTCAGGGCTCAGTACCCCAACACCGACAGTCCGCTGCTTCCATATCCGGTTATCCGTGAGTAATGATTCATACTCATCAAGATAGCCAGGAAAGCGCTGTGTGAAATCGTCCAGAAAATCCAGCAGGGAACCTTGCCGTGCCTCATTGAGTTGCCGCACATCTTCAGCCGACTTGAAGCGATTCGCTTCATATTGCGGCATACGATCGGGCAAATCACGATACACGCCGCCTGGGCGATAATAGGCCGCATGCATTCGCGCTCCTGAAATCGCCTCATACACATCCAGCAGATCTTCCCGCTCGCGGAAGGTGTACAGCACCATGGCCATCGCGCCAATATCAAGGGCATGTGTACCAATGTTGAGCAAATGATTCAGAATGCGCGTGACTTCATCCATCATCACGCGAATATATTGCGCACGTAGCGGCACTTCCAGGCCAATCAAACGTTCAATAGCCATGCAATACGCATGCTCATTGCACATCATCGAGACGTAATCAAGCCGATCCATATACGGCACAGACTGAATCCACGTTCGCGTTTCAGCCAATTTTTCTGTAGCACGATGCAACAAGCCAATATGCGGGTCAGCACGCACCACCACCTCACCATCGAGCTCAAGCACCAGTCGTAACACGCCATGAGCCGCAGGGTGCTGCGGGCCAAAGTTGATGGTGTAATTTTTTATTTCAGCCACGTTCACCGCCTTTTGCATACAGATCTTCGCGCACAATACGTGGCGTGACTTCGCGTGGTTCTATCGTGACAGGCTGGTAAATCACGCGTTTTTGTTCTGCGTCATAGCGCATTTCGACATGACCGAACACCGGAAAGTCTTTACGGAACGGATGCCCCACAAAGCCATAGTCAGTCAGGATGCGTCGTAAATCTGTATGCCCTGCAAAGAGTATTCCATATAGATCAAATGCCTCGCGCTCGTACCAGTTGGCGCAATTCCACACGTCAGTGACTGAATCCACGAGTGGAAAATTATCATCAGGCGCAAACACCCTCACACGCAAGCGCCAGTTGTGCGTCAATGATAGCAAGTGGCAAGTGACGGCAAACCGACGATCTTCACGTCCGGCAAACTCAGAATAGTCGATACCGCTCAAATCAACCAATTGCTCAAAACGAAGAGCAGGGTTATCGTGCAGCTGCATCATGACTGCGTGATAGTTTTCAGCAGAAATCTCAATGGTTAACTCATTAAATGCACACTCCGGCCCAGTGATACGATCACCCAGAAGGCCTTTGAGCAGCAGTTGAAGACGTTCCAGTTTCTGGTTCATGGCGCAGTTATTTCCGCAGTTGTTCGCGCAGTTGTTCGATTTCAGCGCGCAATCGTATTGGTGCGCTTGATTTTGTTCTGTAACTGGATGATGCCGTACAGCAAGGCTTCTGCTGTGGGAGGACACCCCGGTACATAAATATCAACCGGCACAATGCGATCACAGCCACGCACGACCGAATAGGAGTAATGGTAATAGCCGCCGCCATTGGCGCAGGAGCCCATGGAAATCACCCAGCGTGGCTCTGCCATTTGGTCATACACCTTGCGCAAGGCAGGTGCCATTTTGTTGGTGAGCGTTCCTGCCACGATCATGACATCAGACTGGCGGGGGCTGGGGCGAAATACAATGCCAAAGCGATCCAGGTCGTAGCGCGAGCAACCAGCATGAATCATCTCAACTGCGCAGCAGGCCAAGCCAAAACTCATCGGCCACATTGAGCCAGTGCGCGCCCAGTTGATTAGTTTATCCAGCGAGGTGGTAACAAAACCCTCTTGGAGAACACCTTCAATACTCATGACTGCGATTTACTCCCAATCCAGTGCGCCCTTGGCCCACGCATAAACGTAGCCAATGACGAGAATGCCAATAAAGACAAACATCTCAATAAATCCGAACAGCCTGACTGACTCGGTATGCACAATTTCTTTGAAAATGGATGCCCACGGAAACATAAAAGCGATTTCCAGATCAAACAGAATGAAGAGAATTGCGATCAGATAGTAACGGACATCGAACTTCATCCGCGCATCTTCAAATGGCTCGAAGCCACATTCAAAAGGTGAGAGCTTCTCGCTATCAGGATGATTTGGCGCCACCAACCAACCAAGAAAAATCGGTGCACAACCGAAAGCAAGACCCACCAGAATGAAGACTAGAACAGGAAAATAGTTTTCAAGCATATTAGGATGAGATGATGACTCTCAGTTTCACTCAGTTTCTCATTAACCAACCCAAAGAATAACCAGAAATGGGTATTCCATTACTTAAACATGGTGCCGACGGCGAGACTCGAACTCGCACAGCTTTCGCCACTACCCCCTCAAGATAGCGTGTCTACCAATTTCACCACGTCGGCGCTGTACTTCAAAAACTGACTGAAATTATATCGCAACACGTTTGCTGCCTAATGCATTGCAGCAAAAAATGTTGCGGTGTAAATGAGGCAAAATTATCGTGGGATGTTTTTTACTTTGGAATCAGGTGCAACAGGCGCTTGCGCTGGCGAAGCCGCGGGCACCGGGACTACAGACAACGGCAAGGCAGGCGCCGTTTTTGGTACTGCAGCGTCCATCACGCTACGAGAAACCTCGGTACGGGATGTTGCAAGATAAGCCAAACCCAGGCTCGTACAAAAGAAGATTGCTGCAAGGACGCCCGTTGCTCGGGACATAAAGTTAGCTGAACCCGTTGCACCAAAAAGACTTCCTGATGCGCCACCACCGAAAGCGGCGCCCATATCAGCACCTTTTCCGTGCTGCAGGAGTACCAGTCCAATGATGCCCAAACCTGCCAGAACATGTATGGTTAAAATAATCGTATGCATTAAACTCATATCAACTCCAAAAAAAAACATCAGGCTGCGGCGCAAATCGCCAAAAAGTCCACAGCAACAAGTGAAGCACCACCAATCAGCCCGCCATCAATATCTGGCCGAGAAAAAATGTCTGCCGCATTACTGGGCTTGACACTACCACCATAAAGAATCTGCAGGCGATTACCCAAGTCAGCACTTTCACGCGCCAAGCGACCACGAATAGCCGCGTGCACTTCCTGCGCTTGCGCTGGTGTCGCCGTTTTCCCTGTGCCAATGGCCCACACCGGCTCATACGCCACCACGGCGCGCGCAAAGGCTGCACTACCATTGACTGCTAGCACCGCATCCAACTGCCGGGTGATGACATCATGCGTGACACCGGCTTCGCGCTCAACGAGAGTTTCACCAACACACAGGATAGGAATCAATCCGGCCCGTTGTGCCGCAGCAAACTTGGCGGCAGCAATGGCATCGGTTTCCGCAAAGAAAGAACGCCGCTCCGAATGCCCTACCAACACATAGCGACAGCCAAAATCAGCCAGCATGCTGCCACTCACCTCGCCGGTCCATGCGCCTTGATCGTGCTCGGAAACATCCTGCGCACCCCACGTCACCGAACTGCCTTCTAGCGATAATCGTGCTTGAGCTAAATATGGATACGGCAAACATAGCGCAGCCTCAATCGCCACCCCTGCGGACTTCGCGGTTTGCGTGGAAATACCAGAACGGATAGCGTCCAGCAAACCAGGGTTGGTAGCCAAACGACCGTGCATTTTCCAGTTACCGACAACCAGTTTGTTCCGCATGAAAGAAAAGAGTTAAAAAGACGCGCAGCGTTAAGCGGGTGATTATAAAGCCAGCATCGCGATAATGCCAGACAAGGAAGCGTGGTGAGCTAAAAAGTCGGCACTGGTGATACGGCACGCTTATTGTCTATTGAATATTCTGCATCGTCATGCAATTGACACATTGGTTTGATATTGTTCGAATTATGAAAACTTCCGATGTCATCAAGGCACTTACCGCTCTTGCACAAGAATCGCGACTCGCCACCTTCAGGTTGCTGGTACAGAATGGACAGCAAGGCCTAAGAGCAGGCAAAATCACCGAGCTACTCAGTATTATGCCAACAACCTTATCGTTCCATCTCAAGGAACTGAGCAATGCTAGCTTGGTAAACTCCCGTCAAGAGGGGCGGTTCGTGATCTACATGGCGAATTTCAAGCGGATGAACGAGTTGCTGGAGTTCCTGACTGCCAATTGCTGCACTGGAAATTCGTGCATGAGCGCCATGGAGTGCGTAGCAACCGGAACCGAAAAACCGACTAAGACAGCATGAAAGTCAATATCTGGCAAGAAGTTATTGGCAGATATGCCGGTATGGATCAAAACTGGCGAAAAACCGTCAAGTCGGCAGGCTGGATGTTTCGCGCTGGCGTTTTTCTGGAGCATGGGAAACATTAAGACTTTTCCAAGAATGGATTCATCATGAATAAGCATCGTGTTTTCAATATATTATTTCTCTGCACACACAACTCGGCGCGCAGCATTATGGGCGCTGCGATCGGCAGGACGAAATGATCTTAGGTCGGCGACTCACGGCGGAGGCACTGGGCACAGCGCTGCTCCTCGCGGTTGTGATTGGCTCCGGCATTATGGGCGAGAGACTCGCTGGCGGAAATGTCGCGATTGCGCTGCTCGCCAACTCGATCGCCACGGGCGCTGCACTGTATGCGCTAATTTTGGTATTCGCCCCCGTGTCGGGAGCACATTTCAATCCCGCAGTCACTCTGGTTGTTGCGTTAAATAGAAAAATACACTGGAGCGAGGCAATAGCGTATGTCTGTGTCCAAATCGCAGGGGCTTTTGCAGGCGTTGCCGCCGCTCATGCAATGTTCGGCGAATCGTTGTTTTTCGCATCACAGCATCAGCATACCGGAGCGGCTCAATGGTGGGCAGAGGGTGTGGCAACGTTTGGCTTGCTGATCGTCATTCTCGGCAGCGTGCGGCAAAGCCTTCCTGCTGCTGCCGCTTCAGTCGGTGCCTATATCACGGCTGCATACTGGTTTACTGCTTCAACTTCTTTCGCAAATCCGGCGGTAACCCTGGCGCGCGCAGCGAGCAACACTTTCACAGGAATACGCCCAGTTGATGCCCCAGCTTTTGTGCTGGCGCAGCTCGCGGGGGCGCTCGTGGCAGCAGGAATTATGCGGTGGCTGGTTTCTTCACAAAAATAGTTGCGTACTGCCAGATATCCAAGAACCCGGCTTAAGCCCCATACATGGGCGAAATGTCGTGCCGATTTTCGGATATTACCCAAACCGCCCTGTAATGTAGTCTTCAGTCTGTTTCTTTTGCGGCTTGATGAAGAGTTGATCGGTAACACCAAACTCAATCATTTCACCCATATACATATAGGCTGTGAAATCTGAAATACGCGCAGCCTGTTGCATGTTGTGCGTTACGATCAAGATTGTCACTTTTTCTTTGAGCTCGGTAATCAGTTCCTCAATACTTGCCGTGGCAATAGGATCCAGCGCGGAAGTCGGTTCATCAAACAAGATCAACTCCGGATCGGAAGCCAAGGCGCGGGCAATACACAACCGCTGTTGCTGACCACCGGACAAATTCGCCCCCAGCTCGCTCAACCGATTGTTAACCTCATTCCAAAGCGCAGCGCCTTTGAGCGCAGCCTCTACGCGATCATCCATTTCAGATTTATTGCGCATGCCGCGCACACGCAGACTGTAGGCCACATTTTCATAAATCGACTTGGGGAAAGGATTCGGCTTTTGGAACACCATGCTGATACGCATGCGCACCTCGATCGGATCAACGCTCTGGGCGAGCAAATTTGTGTTGTCTGGATATAAAACAATCCCCCCGCCTTCATAGCGATTACCCGGGTAAAGATCATGCATGCGATTAAAGCAGCGCAACAGGGTAGATTTCCCGCATCCTGATGGCCCGATCAGTGCTGTCGCTTTGCGCTCATACACGGGCATGGTGACTTTTTTCAGTGCTTGAAAAGCGCCATAATAAAAGTCCAGATCGCGCACATCCGCCTTCAATGCAGGACTAATCGCAACGACTGAAGAAAGTGCGTTCATTGTGTTTTCCATAAAGCTCACCATTTGATATTTTTACGCAAGCGATATCGCAAGTAGATAGCCAAACCATTCATGAGCAACGTCATGAAGACCAGAACAAAGCCTGCGGCAGCGGCATTTTCAGCAAATGCCGCCTCAGGGCGTGAAGTCCAGTTGAACATTTGAATCGGCATGACCGTGAAGGGCGCAAACAGCCAATCGAACAACCCGGCCGGCGGATCACCCGCAAAAGGGGCGGGAGGCAAAAAGGCGATGAAGGTCAGTGCTCCAATCGTAATGATGGGCGCTGTTTCGCCAATCGCTCGAGCCATGCCGATGATGATGCCTGTCAGAATGCCAGGACTTGAGTATGGCAGGATATGGTCACGTACCGTCTGCCACGTTGTTGCGCCACAGGCGTAGGAACCCTCACGCACTGACTGCGGAATCGCTCGAATGGCCTCGCGAGTCGAGACAATCACCACCGGAAGAATCAGCAAGGCAAGCGTTAATCCGGCGGACAAAATGCTTTGCCCGAAGCCGAACTGATAGACAAACAAGCCCAGTGCCAGCAGCCCATACACAATCGACGGCACACCCGCGAGATTGCTGACATTAATCTCTATGATGTCTGTCATCCAGTTTTTCGGGGCATATTCTTCAAGATAAACGCCTGCTGCAACACCCAGAGGAATAGCAGCTATGGCAGTCACCAGCATCACCAGCACCGTGCCCACCCAGGCAGAAAGAATCCCCGCATTGGCGGCCCGGCGTGATGGGAAAGAGATAAAGAAATTCCAGTCGAGCCGGGAAAACCCATGGCTCGCCATATCCGCAAACAAGACGCTAAAAGTCAGCACACCAATCATGAGCGACAGAATGCCGATGACAACAAAAAACAGATCCCACCGCTTGGCGCTTGCGATAAGGCGGCGGATTTCCTGCAGCCGGGGTGCGTTCGTTTTGTCGGTACTCATCTCAATAGGCCTCCCGATACTTTTTACGTAACCAGAAGCCAAGCAGATTAAACGTCAGTGTCATTAGCATCAGCGTCAGCCCTGCGGCAAAAATGGTCTGGTAGCCAATGGAGCCATGCGGCAGATCACCCAACGCCACCTGCACAATATATGAAGTAATCGTCGCCCCAGGTTCTGTCGGATTAAAGGTCAGGTTAGGTTGCATACCTGCTGCCACAGCCAAAATCATGGTTTCGCCTACAGCACGCGAAATACCCAAAATGTAAGCCGATGCAATGCCTGAAAACGCTGCCGGCACCACCACGCGCAGCGCCGTTTGCAAGCGCGTCGCACCCATGGCGTAGGATCCTTCGCGCAAGGCCATGGGCACAGCACGCATGGCATCTTCGGACAACGAACTCACGTAGGGAATAATCATGATACCCATGACCAGACCAGCAGATAACAAACTAAATCCTGGCAAATCCGGATAAATTTTCTGCAACAAGGGCGCAACAAACGTGAGCGCAAAGTAGCCATAAACAATGGTTGGGACACCACCCAGCAATTCGAGAAACGGCTTGGCAATTTCACGGGTTTTAAAGCCTGCAAATTCAGATAGAAATATCGCAATCACCGTACCCAGTGGCAAAGCAACCAGTAGCGCTACAGCCGAACTCGTAATGGTGCCGGAGAGCAGCACCATAATGCCGTAGTGTGCATCGTCAAACAGCGGCGTCCATTGCGTATCGAACAGAAAATCGGACAACGGCACCGTCTGGAAAAAAGTCCAGGATTCCTTAACCAGGATGTAAATAATGCCAGCGGTCGTAAACACCGACATTGCCGCCGCCAAAAAAAGCAGAAACTCGATAACACGCTCTTTAATATGGCGCGACGCCTTTTTTCGTAGGCGGTCACTCACCTGCAGCTCGGCAATGGAATGTTCAGGCAGACTCACGGCAAGGTTCATTAGGAATAGTAAAACACGAATGATAGGCGAAGCCGGCACACTTAAAAACTCCCCGGTAAATTCTCACCGGGGAGCACTTACAACAACCTATATTTTAAACCCTGAATTATTCCTTGGCTTCGCGCTTGAGCAAGTCTTCGATTTTCAGACCGACTTCAGCTTCCCCACCAAACACGGTACCCAGCTTCTTGTTGGTAAGGTGTTGTTGGGCGATGGTGTAAGCCTTGGCTGGCAAGGGAACGTACTTCACTTCCTTTGTCAGCTTGGCAGCATTTTTCAGGTAGAACTCAACGAACTCCTTGACCTCAGGCTTCTCGGCGGATTTGGCATTGACATAAATGAAGATCGGACGGGACAGCGGTTGATAGGAGCCATTTTCAACGCTTTCAAACGAAGGCAGAACCGCGGGCTTGCCTTCCGCCATGGCAATCGGCACGGCCTTTAACTTGTCTTTGTTTTCTGTGTAATAAGCCATGCCGAAATAACCCAGCGCCCCCACATCACGCGACACGCCTTGCACCAGCACATTGTCATCTTCCGATGCAGTGAAATCGCCACGCGAAGACTTCGACTTGCCGACAATAGCTTCAGTGAAGTAGTCAAACGTGCCTGAATCCGCACCTGGGCCAAACAGCTTCATTGGTGTATCCGGCCAAGCGGGGTTGATCTGCTTCCACTTGGTCACTGTGCCCTGTGCTGCCGGCTCCCACATCTTCTTCAACTCAGCCACGGTAAGTTGCTTGATGAATGTATTTTTGGGATTGATGACGACAGTCATTGCATCGTAAGCTACTGGCAACTCGATGTACTTGATTCCCGCTTCCTTGCAAATATCCATTTCTTTTTTCAAGATAGGACGGGAAGCATCGGAAATATCGGTTTCGCCACGGCAAAACTTCTTGAAGCCACCACCCGTGCCGGAAATACCCACGGTCACCTTAACGGCATTTTTCTTCGCAATCTGGAACTCTTCAGCGACGGCTTCGGTGATTGGATACACCGTTGAGGACCCGTCGACTTTAACCAAGGCCTCGGCAAATGCTGCGCTTGTAGCAAATGCTGAAGACAAAGCCAGCACAACGGGCACAACACGTTTCAGTTTTTTCATTACTTTTGACTCCTTAAGGAAAAGGTAAAACTTAAAGCTAAAACACAGCGATGGAAGGTGCAACGGCTCGCAGTCTACGGGGCAATTATTACAGTTCGATGAAAAGGCCGCACATAAACCGAACCTCGCTTTCTCGCCCGACATTTAATTTTTTCGCAACACAAAAGCAATCAGCCGGTAACACGGGTTTTTCAGAATGCACCTGAATTCAAACCCGTGGAGAAACCGATGAGCACAGAAACCCAAGCTATCCAATCAACTGATATGCGCGCCGATTTGCGTAACGAAGTCCGTCATGAAGCACGCACCCGTCCCAACCTGCGCGTCAGTCTGGCGCAAAACGAAAATGAAGTCCGCGAAGCCCAACGCCTGCGCTACAAGATATTTGGCGAAGAAATGGGTGCCCGCCTCTCCACACGCATCCCGGGGCACGATACGGACCTGTTTGACCCCTACTGCGAGCATCTGCTGGTACGCGACGAGAATACCGGAAAAATAGTCGGCACTTACCGCATTCTCTCGCCCGAAGCGGCCAAGCGCGTCGGCAGCTATTACTCGGAAGGCGAGTTCTCGCTCACCCGCTTGCAACATCTGCGCCCGCGCATGGTGGAAATCGGTCGCTCCTGCATCCATGTTGATTACCGTAGCGGTGCCGTGATTGCTCTGCTCTGGTCGGGCTTGGGCGAATATATGGTCACTCGTGGCTATTCATATCTGATTGGCTGCGCTTCGATCAGCATGGCCGATGGCGGCCACAATGCGGCCAATCTCTATCAGCAATTGACTGAAGCGCAGCAGGCACCGCTCGAATACCGCGTTTTTCCGCGCCACCCACTGCCTTTTGAGCATCTGGCCAATGGCCAACCCGCCCTGGTGCCTCCGCTGCTCAAGGGCTACTTGCGTGCCGGTGGCCGCGTGTGCGGTGAACCGGCCTGGGACCCGGACTTCAACACTGCCGATTTATTGTTGATGCTGCCCATGGAACGTCTGAGCGAACGTTATCAACGTCACTTCATTACCAAATAACTTGACATAACCAACCCCATGCATGTCCTCATGCTCAGCGATGTCTATTTCCCGCGCATCACCGGTGTCTCGACTTCCATGCAGACATTTCGTCATGAACTCGGCGCGCATGGTGTTCAAATCACCGTCGCTGCGCCGGAATATCCCGGTCACACTGAAATAGATGGCGTTATGCGCATCGCCTCCCGGCAGGTACCGCTCGACCCTGAAGACCGTTTGATGACACGTGCCGGAATTAATGCCTTTTTTCGCCGTATCGCCAGTGCCAGCGCTCTGCATCCCCTCGGGAACTTTTCGCTGATTCACGTGCAAACGCCATTCGCTGCGCACTACGCGGGCATCAAGCTGGCGCGGCAGCAGGGCGTGCCGGTGATTGCCACCTACCACACGCATTTCGAGGAATACCTGTTCCACTATCTGCCCATCGTGCCGCGCCGTGCCTTGCGCGGACTGGCTCGCCGCACAGCTCGCGGCCAGTGCAATGCGCTCGATGCCATTGTTGTTCCCTCGCAACCGATAGCCGAGACCTTGCGCAATTACGGCGTTACCACGCCGCTGCATGTCATTCCCACAGGGCTACCTGAAAGCCAGTTCATACGCGGCGACGGCCAGCGTTTTCGCGCCGCTCACAGCATCGGTGCCGAGCGGAAAATAGCTCTTTTTGTCGGCCGCGCCGCCTTTGAAAAAAATATCGGTTTTTTGCTTGAAGCCGCTGCTTACGCGAGGCAGCAGCAGCCGGACTTGCTGCTGGTCATCGCGGGCGAAGGCCCGGCGCTGGAAAATCTGCAACGCAAAGCCAAGCAGTTAAGCCTTCACAATCATGTTCGCTTCGTTGGCTATCTGCCGCGCGAATCCGGCTTGCGTGATTGCTACGCGGCCGCCGACATCTTCACCTTCGCCTCGCGCACCGAAACACAAGGGCTGGTGCTGCTCGAAGCCATGGCCATCGGTCTGCCGGTACTCGCGCTCCCGGCTCTCGGTGCCGCCGAAATCATCGCGCCGCAACGTGGCGCAGTCGCTGCCATCGATGCGCCAACTGCCTTCGCCAAGCAGCTAATCACACTGCTTGATCAACCCGAGCGTCTCGCCACGCTGAGCCGCGAAGGCATCGCCTTTGCCCGTGAATGGGACGCTGCAACCCAGGCAAAACGCCTGGCTAACTTGTATCATGAACTCGTGATCCCTTTGCATAAGTCCCGCCTCACTTATTAAATAAACTACACCGCCACTTAATGAACTCTGAGTATCCCGTTCCAGAAGAAAGCCCCTACAAAGGCCGTACTGGCTTTCTGCGCATCTGGAATGCATTCCACTATTCGCTTGCGGGCCTCGCTGCGGCCTATCGCCATGAAGATGCATTTCGCCAGGAAGTGCACCTGGCCATCGTACTGGTCCCGCTAGCCTTGCTGTTACCTGCAGCGGGTATCGGTCGTGCGCTGATGATAGGCAGTGTGCTGCTGGTGCTAATAGTCGAGCTACTCAATTCCGCTGTCGAAGCAGCAGTTGATCGCATTTCGCTGGACAACCATCGCCTCGCCAAACGCGCCAAAGACATTGGCAGTGCGGCGGTACTGATCTCGCTGATTAACGTCATGGCCATTTGGCTGCTGGTGCTTATCGGATAACACACCGGGTAACAAAAACGTCATCCAGATGTCATCTGCCCGCCACAGCTGGTTGGCAAACTGCGCAGCATGACGACACCACACCATATTGCATTAGTCACTGAAACCTGGCGGCCGGAAATCAATGGCGTCGCCATGACGCTGGGCCGTATGACCGATGGACTGCGGCACCTCGGACACCGTTTCACGCTGGTGCGCCCACGCCAGCATGCTAACGATCTGCCCGCTACCGAAACCAGGCTGCGCGAAGTGCTGGTAGCCGGTTGCCCTATCCCCGGCTATCGCGGCCTGCGCTTCGGACTCCCCGCCAAAGCGCGCCTGCTCAAGGCCTGGCGAGAAGATCGCCCAGATGTCATCCAGGTCGCTACCGAAGGGCCGCTAGGTACCTCAGCCATTGCTGCCGGGCGTGAGCTCGATATCCCGGTCGTCTCCGAGTTTCACACCAATTTTCACGCCTACAGCCGCCACTATGGTTTTAGTTGGCTGGAAGGTCTCGTCGCCATGCATTTGCGCCGCTTGCATAACAAAAGCGCCGTCACGCTAGCGCCGACTTTTGCCGTGGCGCGCGAACTTACTGCCGCAGGCTATCGCACGGTGCACGTGGTATCGCGCGGTGTAGATACCGCGCTATTCACTCCGCAACGGCGCAGCAGGGAACTGCGTGCACACTGGGGCATTAGCGATGAGCAAATCGTTGTCACCTATGTCGGCCGTCTGGCAGCAGAAAAAAATCTGCTGCTGGTGACGCAAGCCTTTGCCGCCATCCGTCAGATATACCCCAGTGCGCGCCTGCTTTTTGTCGGTGATGGCCCGATGCGCACGCACCTTCAACGCAGCGACGCCACGTATCTTTTTGCTGGCATGCGGCGCGACGATGATCTTGCGGCACATTACGCCTCCGCTGACCTGTTCCTTTTTCCCAGCCTGACCGAAACCTTTGGCAATGTCACGCTCGAAGCGCTGGCCAGCGGCTTGGGTGTGGTCGCCTACGATTGCGCAGCGGCCAACGAGTTGATACGCGATGGCGACAATGGCCGCGTTGTGCCCAGCAACCACAGTGACGCCTTCATCGCTGCCGCGCTTGAACTGGCATGCAATCCGGCAATGCTCACCACCTTGCGCGAACGCGCCCACGCCAGCGTGCGCCATCTCGACTGGGGACACATCAGCAACCAGTTGGTCGACATCCTGCATGCCATCGTCAAATCGCACCAACGGCAACAACACGCCGATTTGATTTTTCGTTTTGCTCCCGACTGACATGATAAAAGTCCGCACCATTTTTCTGTCCGACATCCACCTCGGCACACGCGGCTGCCAGGCCGAACGACTGATCGATTTTTTGCGCAACCATGAAGCAGAACAACTATTTCTCGTCGGCGACATCATCGATTTTTGGGCCATGAAACGCAGTATCCACTGGACACCAGCGCAAAATACCGTGGTGCAGAAAATTTTGCGCCGCGCGCGACATGGCGAGCATGTCACGCTGATCCCCGGCAATCACGACGAGGCCCTGCGTGAATATCACAACATTGCCTTCGGCGATATTCTGGTCGCCAACGAGCATATCCATATCGCTGCCGATGGTCGCCGTTATCTGGTGATCCATGGCGACGAATTCGATCAAGTCACCCGCCATCACCACTGGCTGGCCGTACTTGGCGACGTTGGCTACAACCTGCTGATACGTGCGAATGTGTGGGTTGCCTGGCTACGGCGTACCTTCGGCATTGCCGACTACTGGTCGCTCGCCGGCTACGCCAAGCGCCGAGTCAAACGCGCGGTTTCCTTCATTTTCGATTTTGAAGATGCCGTCATGCATGCCGTGCGCGACCGTGGTCTGGACGGCGTGATCTGCGGCCACATCCACAGCGCTGCCATCAAGGATGTCGGTGGCATGACCTACATCAACTGCGGCGACTGGGTCGATAGCTGCACCGCCATTGTCGAACACATGAACGGCCGCATGGAGTTGCTGCATAGCTGGCAATCCGCCACGACCGCTGCAGCAAATGACGAGAGCACACAAGACCTCGCTACACAGCTCTTACGGTAAGACCAAGCTCAAGCCGATCAATCAAACATCACACGCGGGTAATTTAATGGATATCCCGAATGTGGGACAGACAATGGATGGATCAGTCGCAGTCTGCCAGCCAAGGTACAGAGGTAGCATTTATAGATATTGAAGTGCTGCTTCTTCATATCTGGAATGCAGCCATAGCTCCAATAACACACCCGGCCACAGCAACACCGATTGCAGTCCATTGCATCCAGACACGATGTGATAACAGGGTGATCGCGGCCAGAGAGATGGCCACCTGCAGAGCAGTCATGGCTTGCGCCCAGCGATGATGTACGTGCAATGACTGTTCACTTTGGCTGTCCGCTTCTTTTGACTGGGTTTCCAGTGCCTCGGCCTTCTCCTTGAGTTCAGCTTTTTCTTTTGTATAACGCGCGATATCAGCCTTGTAGCGTTCGTTCACAGTGCCATTGGTCAGCAAGAGCGCTAATTCGGCCAAACTCTGCTTTGCGCTTTTCGACTGATAATAATTCCACTGATCGGAAGCTTCGGTCTTTCTGATCGCTGCCTGATTCTTGTATATCAGTGCATCGTTTTGCGTCCGCCCCGCTTCATAGCTAAACAGTGCGCCTATCGTAGCCAGAACAGCCGTCAAGGCAGCAACACGTGAAGCAAATAGATCGCCACCCCCATGGGCAGCGTGCTCAATGGCATGGTCATGTGGCCCGTGTACGTGAAAATCATCTTCAGACATTTTTCAAGACTCCCTGAAAGGTAGAACAAAAAGATCCATTAGCTTGGGTGCTTTCACTCGCAAGCGCCAAGAGTATTCATCTTGTGCCTCTGCCAAAGTTGATACGCCAGATAACTAACAAGAAAAGCATTCGCCGCGAGGACAACTCCACTAATTACTGAAGGCCGCTGGACAAGATGCTCCATTTCAACGGGTATGTAGAACGCACCCGATAGCGCAGCGACCCACTCGCCCCATACCCGTTCGTTCCATAAACCATAAGCCTCCACCATCCGCAACGCAATATAGCCAATGGCAATGACCACCAACAAGCGGACATTGGCGCCGGGGAGAAGATCGGCATAGTGCAACAGGACAGAAGGATAGTGCGCACCAGGGTTTAAGCCAAAGTGTCCGATCAATGTGATTGCAATGCGTCGAACATCGTGATGCATCAAGTCAATCACGCCGATAACAACAGCCAGTGCGGCGGTCCCCTTGATGGCCTCATAGATTGCAATTGCACGCAAAGTACGACGCTGTACAGTGAGAAGCGTTGTAGCAGCAACCTTGGGTGGGTGTGCATTGGTCATCGGTAATTACTCGGCGCGTGCCGCAAAGAAGATCCTGAATATTCCATTTTCGACCAAGGTGACCCGTCAATAGCTGATAACCACCCGATCAGCACGACTACTTCAAACATCCGCCTCATGAAAAACTGAACCGGGGCCTTGGGCACACAGCAGACATTTAAGGCTTGCTTGATCCAGGCAGCCCTTCCCCAAAAGTAACCTGTATATTTTTTCTGCAACAACGATGAAAGATAAGACATGCGAGAAACAGCAAGGCTTTTATTCTAGTACTACACTTAAACCGTGAGCAACTTCACTCATGCCCCATGACAAGGAGACTGACATGAATGACCATGTATACAAGAAGATCGAACTCACCGGCACTTCCAAGACAAGTATTGAGGATGCAGTCAATCTGGCCATCGCCAAGGCAGCAGAAAGTGTGCGCAACATTCACTGGTTCGAGGTGGTGGAAACTCGTGGATATGTGGAGAAAGGCAAGGTCACTTATTGGCAAGTTACGGTGAAAGTAGGCTTTACCCTGGAATAGCGTGACAAGAGGGGTTGGATCTGATGCTCATGCCACGGTTGATCAAACGCCGTTACTTTTATCCGATTCGGATTTCGTCGTGCTTCCGCTGCAGCGTCTGCATGGCCATTTGAATGAGCGCGAAGACGGTTGGTTCTGGTCGATTCCGGCCAATTGCCAAATCAACTCAACACGTCATTCCAGATTTCACAGGAAAACTCCACTCGGTCCGGTAACTTTTTTCAACCCGGAGTCCAACTGCATAATTTAATTCCCCATTGCACTCCGTACAGCCGCCGCAATCGTCTCCGCCTGATGAGCGACAACAGCCGCATCACGGCCTTCGACCATCACGCGTAATAGAGGCTCGGTGCCCGAGGGTCGCAGCAAGACGCGACCGGCACCATTCAGACTGGCTTCGGCTGATTCAATCGCTGCATGAATCTTGGCATCATGCGCCCAGTCAAACCCGGCAGGCAAACGGATGTTGATGAGTTTTTGCGGATAAAGCACGAGATCGGCGCAAGCGTCTGCCAAAGACTCTTTGCTTGCGCGCAGTGCCGCTAAAACTTGCAACGCGGCGACAATACCATCGCCCGTGCTGTGTCTGTCAAGACAGATGATGTGGCCCGAGTTTTCTCCGCCCAGCACCCAGCCACGCTCTTGCATCATCTCCAGCACATAGCGATCGCCCACCTTGGCACGGCCCAGCGGGATGTTGAGGCGAAGGAGTGCATGCTCAAAGCCCAAGTTGCTCATCAATGTGCCGCCAATACCGTTCACCGGTGCAGAACGCAGGCTGTGCCGCGCGATGAGATACAGCAGACGATCACCATCGTAGATTTCACCGGATGAATCCACCATCACCAGACGATCACCATCACCATCCAGCGCAATACCGCAGTCGGCTTTGGACGCCAACACGGCTTCACGCATGGCTTGCGGGGCCGTGGCGCCAACACCATCGTTAATGTTGAATCCATTCGGCGCGTCACCAACGCCGACTATTTCTGCACCGAGTTCGTGAAACACTTTGGGGGCGACACGATAGGCTGCACCATGCGCACTATCAACCACAATCTTCATGCCGTGCAAATCCAGATCGTTCGGGAAAGTGCTCTTGCAAAACTCGATATAGCGCCCTGCCGCGTCATCCACGCGGCGCGCCCTGCCCAGACGTCGTGAGGTCATGCACTGCATCGGCTGGTCAAGTTGGGCCTCAATGGCAAGCTCGATGGCATCAGACAATTTGGTACCCTGCGCAGAAAAAAACTTGATGCCGTTGTCTTCATACGGATTGTGCGAAGCAGAAAGCACTACGCCAGCCTGCAGACGCAGTGCGCGTGTGAGGTAAGCTACTGCCGGCGTTGGAATAGGTCCGCAGAGTACGACATCTACGCCTGCTGCGGTAAAACCAGCTTCCAGGGCTGCTTCCAGCATATAGCCGGAAATACGCGTGTCTTTGCCGATCAATACTGCGGGGTGTTCAACTGCATGCCCTTGGCCAGCCGCTAAAACCATTCCTGCGGCATAGCCTAAGCGCATGACAAAATCTGGTGTAATGGATGTTTCCCCTACGCGCCCGCGCACGCCATCCGTACCAAAATACTTTCGACTCATTGTGTGTTCTCCACCGCTTCAAATACCGCCACCGCATCCCGTGTGGCAGCCACATCATGCACTCGTAAAATACGCGCACCTCGTACTATAGCCAACATATGCGCAGCAATGCCAGCAGATACACGCTCACTCGGTGCGCGCCCCGTTAACGCTCCCAGAACCGATTTACGCGACAACCCTACCAGAACCGGCAACCCGGTTACGGTGAACATTTCCAGATGGCGTAACAATTGCAAATTGTGCTCTAGCGTTTTACCAAAACCAAAACCCGGATCAATGCATAGACGAGCAAGCGCAATGCCTGCATGCTGTGCCGCAGCGACACGCATGGCGAGAAAGTCAGCCACATCCTGTACGACTTGATTGTATTGAGGTTTCTGTTGCATGTTTTGCGGTACGCCTTGCATATGCATCAGGCACACGCCTGCATTGCTTTTTGCCAGAAGTTCAAGTGCGCCTGGCGCGCGTAAGGCATAAATATCATTAATCATGTCGGCACCTGCGGCGAGCGCCACACGCATGACATCGGGTTTAACGGTGTCGATAGAAAGCGGTACCCCACACCCAGCCAGACCCTGCAACACAGGCAATAATCGATCAATTTCTTGTTGCACGGACACCGGCTGCGCGCCAGGGCGAGAGGATTCCGCGCCCAGGTCAAGGATATGCGCACCTTCAGCCACCAGTTGCAAGCCATGCGCAATGGCGGCATCCGCGCGACCGCGCCAGCCATCGCCGGAAAAGGAATCATCGGTCAGGTTGACAATCCCCATGATGCGCGGGCGTTGCATATCCAGCAAAAATCGGCCGCAGTACAACGGACTGCGGGTATTCATCGGGAACATGCTTTAAGGAAACAAGCCTTGAAGAGATGTGCCGTGGCAATCACCTGAGCCCCCCCACCGATGGCGCGCATGATCGGCAAGAGGAAAAGGAGCAAGGTGGCTAACGTCTAAAAATCAGGCCGGTGCTGTCGCTGTCGAGGCACCATCTGCGGCACCTCCATCATCTACTTTGGGCGCAGGCGGGGCACTAGGCAACTTGGGCGCACGTGGGGGTTTACCCGCCATGATATCTTTGACTTGTTCAGCATCGATGGTTTCCCATTCCAACAAGGCAGCAGTCATGGCCTCGACCTTGTCGCGGTTTTCATCCAGCAAACGACGTGCCAAGGCGTACTGTTCGTCCAGAATGCGACGAATTTCCTTATCCACGGTCTGCATGGTGGCTTCAGACATATTTTTGTGCGTCGTGACGGACCTGCCCAGGAACACTTCGCCTTCTTCTTCGCCATAAACCATCGGGCCAAGAACATCTGACATACCCCACTGCGTCACCATCCGGCGAGCCAAATCCGTGGCACGCTGAAAGTCGTTGGAAGCACCCGTGGTGATTTGATGCATGAACAGCTCTTCAGCAATACGGCCCCCAAACAAGACGGCCACTGTGCACAGCAAACGTTCTTTATCCTGGCTAAACCGGTCTTCTTCCGGCAACTGCATGGTAATACCCAAGGCACGTCCGCGCGGCATGATGCTGACTTTATGCACGGGGTCTGTTTTGGGCAAGAGCATAGCTACGACCGCATGGCCGGATTCATGGTAAGCCGTGTTCCGGCGTTCCTCTTCCTGCATGATCATTGAACGACGCTCAGAACCCATCATGATCTTGTCTTTAGCACGCTCAAAATCTTCCATATCCACAAAGCGCTTGTTGCCACGAGCTGCAAACAGCGCGGCTTCATTGACGAGATTTGCCAAATCAGCGCCCGAAAATCCGGGGCAGCCGCGCGCCAAAACGGATGCATCCACATCGGGTGCTGCCGGTACTTTACGCATATGCACCTTGATAATTTGCTCACGGCCACGAATATCTGGCAACGGCACCACCACCTGCCGATCAAAACGGCCCGGGCGCAGCAGTGCAGGGTCCAACACATCCGGTCGGTTGGTTGCCGCAATCACGATAACTCCAGCTGAGCCCTCAAAACCGTCCATCTCGACCAGCAGTTGATTCAGTGTTTGTTCACGCTCGTCATTGCCGCCGCCCAAGCCAGCGCCACGCTGCCGCCCTACGGCATCAATTTCATCGATGAAAATAATACAGGGTGCAGTCTTCTTGGCCTGCTCGAACATGTCGCGCACGCGCGATGCCCCCACACCAACAAACATTTCCACGAAATCCGAACCAGAAATCGAAAAGAACGGCACTTTGGCTTCGCCAGAAATCGCTTTGGCCAACAGTGTCTTACCGGTACCCGGGCTGCCGACCAGCAACACGCCACGCGGGATTCGCCCACCAAGTTTTTGGAATTTTGTCGGGTCGCGCAAAAAGTCGACAAGTTCAGATACTTCCTCTTTCGCCTCATCACACCCTGCCACATCGGCAAACGTAATCACGTTGGCGGATTCATCCATCAAACGGGCTTTGCTTTTACCAAAAGATAACGCACCGCCTTTACCACCACCTTGCATCTGGCGCATGAAATAGATCCACACCCCAATCAGCAACAACATCGGGAACCACGAGACCAGAATGCTCATCAGGAAAGACTGCTCTTCATCAGGCTTGGCAACCACAGCCACGTTGTTTTTCAGCAGATCAGACACCATCCACAAATCTTGTGGCGCATAGGAAATGAGCTTTTTGCCATCAGTCGTCGTCGCTTCCAGCGTACGCCCCTGAATCACGACTTTGGTGATGTGCCCCTGTTTGACCTCATCAAGAAATTGCGAGTATTCCAGCGTATTTTGCGCCGCCTGGTGTGAACTGAACTGGTTGAACACCGTCATCAATACAATACCGACAACTAGCCAGATCAATAAATTTTTGAACATATTATTCACGATAACTCTACTTTCTACGGGCTATGTACCAAGCCCATTCTATTGCTGCTGATAACAATCTGCAAACGATATGGACAGCTCACAGGCGACTCGTAAACAACAATTAGCGCTTGCCTTGCGCTAATAAAAAATTCTCCGCGCTACGACCGCGCGAAGCGGCTGGCTTTCTGACTTGCACGGTTTTAAACATTTTCAATACAGCGGTGCGTAACTCCATGAAACCAAGGCCTTGGAACACTTTGACCAGCATGACACCATCCAGTTTCAAATTTTTCTCACAAAAATCCAGTGTTAACTCAGCGAGCAGCATGACACGCGTCTGATCCACCAATTCAATACCTGACATATTGGGGGCCATATCTGAAAGTACAAGGTCCACTCTGCGACCTGCCAGCTTTTCTTCCAAAGCGTGCAACACCTCATCCTCACGAAAATCACCTTGAATAAAATCAACGCCATTTAAACTGTCCATCGGCAAAATATCCAGCGCAATGAGCCGCCCGCCGGGCAAGATGCGCCTGGAAGCGACTTGCGACCAGCTCCCCGGCGCGGAGCCAAGATCCACCACCGTCATTCCCGGTCGTAACAGCTTGTCGTTGTCATCAATCTCAATGAGCTTGAATGCTGCGCGCGAACGCCATCCTTCAGACCTTGCACGTTGCACGTAGGTGTCCGTGACATGCTCCATCATCCAAGCTTTGTTCTTTTTATTGCGTTTGATTTTCTCACTCACGTTACAATTCGCCTATGACTGAATTAAATCCCACCCAGCGCCGCGCACTGCGTGCTACCGCTCACCACTTGAATCCTGTTGTATCGATCAGCCAAAAAGGGCTTACGCCAACTGTTTTGGCTGAAATTGATCGCTGCCTCAAGGCCCATGAACTCATTAAAGTACGCCTTTACGGGATAGAACGCGATACGCGTCCTGCGCTCTTTGATGAAATCTGCCACTCGCTATGCTGTGCCCAAGTACAGCACATTGGTAATTTACTCGTGCTCTGGCGTGAAAACCCGGTGGATGCAAATGCAGAAAAGTCGGCGCTGGCAACACGGCGACCAAGAAAAATGGGGACAAAAAAACAAGAAGCAGCGCGTAATGAATCGAGCAAAAGACGCAAAAGCTAAAACGGCTAAAGTTTTTTGCCACCGGGCTTGCCACAATTTTGCACAATAACCAGTGCGACTCCCAACATAGTCTGCAACAGGTAAAGTCCGCCAGACACCCCATGCCATAAGGCAAAGCGATCATGAAAAGCACTTTCCATCACTGGCAAGGGGTGCGCATCATGTTTTAGCTGTGCCATCAACGGCTGAATGCCAAAGTGGCTAATGACTGTAATGCACAACATGAATGTGACTAACCAGAACACGCTCGAGCGGAAAACACCCCTGCGCTTTATTGCAGTTAAATACAGTAAAAGATACGCGCTACACGCCAAACTTACCCAGGCCATGACAGAAAACATCGCACCGGCCAACTCTCCAGCCAGCGTGCGGTCAGCGAGTTGCGAAAATAAAACCGGTGCCGCGATATAGCCAATGGCCATCTGGCTGCCCAGCCAGATGGCCATCACAAGGGTATATATCGCGGTCGCAATGCGCATCAGAAGGTTAAACAGGGCAAACCAGAATAATGTGATTTACAGAACTTGCACGAGACAGAACATCAAATGTATTTGACATCGAGAATTTCATACTCACGCACACCACCCGGCGTTTGAACTTCAACAGTATCGCCGCTGAACTTGCTGATAAGTGCCCGGGCGACGGGCGAGCTAAATGAGATTTTCCCCGATTTGATATCGGATTCATCATCGCCCACAATCTGGTACACCACGGGTTGCCCGCTATTTACGTCTTCGAGTTCAACCGTCGCACCAAACACAACGCGACCATCAGCGTCCAGCGAGGCTGGGTCAATGATCTGCGCGTTACTCAGCTTGCCTTCCACTTCGGCAATACGCCCCTCAATAAAGCCTTGTCGCTCTTTGGCTGCGTCATACTCGGCATTTTCGGACAAATCACCATGCGATCGTGCCTCGGCAATCGCGGCAATCACCCATGGCCGGTCAACAGATTTCAGCCGCTGCAACTCAACCCGCAACAATTCGGCCCCGTGAAGGGTGATCGGAAACTTGCCGCTCATGATGCAAGCTCAGTATGCAGTTGTTGCAAAGAATAGGTTTCCAGGCCGGCATGGCGCATGCCGGCACACGCGGCCAAGCCGCCTTCAATCGTGGTGAACAAAGTCACTTTGGCACCCAGGGCGGATGTGCGAATCGAGCGTGAATCAGAAATCGCACTACGGCTCTCTTCGACAGTATTGATAATCAAGGTCATGTCTCCATTTTTAATCATATCGACAATATGTGGCCGACCTTCCGTCACTTTATTCACCACGGAAACGGGTAAACCCGCAGCAGCGATGACGGCCGCCGTTCCTTTGGTCGCTGTCAATACAAAACCCAGTTCGTGCAATTGCGCGGCGACATCCACAGCCTTGATCTTATCTGCCGCCTTAACGCTGATAAATACTCTACCTGATTTAGGCAAGCGCGTTCCCGCAGCCAACTGCGATTTAACAAATGCTTCGCCAAACGTGCGGCCTACGCCCATGACTTCGCCTGTCGATTTCATTTCCGGGCCCAAAATACTATCCACACCGGGGAACTTGATAAAGGGGAAAACGGCTTCCTTCACCGAGAAATAAGGTGGAATAATCTCGTGCGTTACGCCCTGCTCAGCCAAACTGCGGCCCGCCATGCACCGCGCAGCAATTTTGGCAAGCGGCAGGCTCGTCGCCTTGGAAACAAAAGGCACCGTGCGTGAAGCACGTGGATTGACTTCCAGCACATACACCACGGCATCACTGCCCTGTCCTTGAATGGCGAATTGCACATTCATCAACCCGACGACATTCAGCCCGAATGCCATGATTTCGGTTTGCCGACGCAACTCATCCTGAATCTCTTTGGAAAGCGAGAAAGGCGGCAAGGAACACGCCGAATCACCCGAGTGCACACCGGCTTGTTCGATATGCTCCATGATGCCGCCAATAATGACCTGCTTGCCATCACACAGGGCATCAACATCCACCTCGATCGCATCATTCAGAAATCGATCGAGCAGCACGGGTGAATCGTTTGATACCTTGATGGCATCGCGCATGTAGCGCTCAAGATCTTTTTGCTCATGGACAATTTCCATGGCCCGTCCGCCAAGCACATACGATGGGCGAACCACCAGCGGATAGCCAATTTCTTCAGCCAATCGCAGGGCATCCGCTTCAGTGCGCGCCGTGCGATTCGGCGGCTGCCTCAATCCCAGTTCATGCAGCAATTGTTGAAAACGCTCGCGATCTTCAGCCGCATCAATCATGTCCGGGCTGGTGCCGATAATGGGCACGCCGTTGGCTTCCAGTTCCCGGGCACGCTTCAGTGGCGTCTGCCCGCCAAACTGCACAATGACCCCTTCGGGTTGCTCAATATGCACGATTTCAAGAATATCTTCCAGCGTCAGCGATTCGAAATACAACCGATCAGAAGTGTCATAGTCTGTCGACACGGTTTCCGGATTGCAATTGATCATGATGGTCTCATAACCATCTTCGCGCATCGCCAACACGGCATGCACACAACAGTAGTCGAACTCGATACCCTGACCAATTCGATTCGGCCCGCCGCCCAGCACCATGATCTTGCGCCGTGATGTCGGCTGCGCTTCGCATTCCTCTTCATATGTGGAATACATGTAGGCTGTAGCCGTAGAGAATTCCGCCGCGCACGTATCCACCCGCTTATAGACGGGACGAATGCCCATGGCATGCCGACGCTCACGGATCGCCGTCTCGCCAGCGCCGACTTTCAAGCCGATGCGACGATCAGAAAAACCTTGCCGCTTCAAGCTGCGTAATGCTGATGCATCCAAATCAGTCAGACGTTGTGCGCTAAGCCATGACTCCGTATTTACAACATCTTCAATCTGCGCCAGGAACCAGGGGTCAATCTTGCTTAACGCAAAAACTTCATCTTGCGAATAACCTTCGCGGAAAGCCTGTGCCACGTACCAGATACGCTGTGGGCCGGGGTTAGCCAGCTCGTGATTGATTTCTTCGCGCGTAGCCTCGATTTCATCAAAGCCGTATACGCCGACTTCCAAGCCGCGCAATGCCTTTTGCATGGACTCCTGAAAGGTGCGTCCAATGGCCATCACTTCGCCCACGGATTTCATCTGTGTGGTGAGCCGGTCGTTCGCTTGCGGAAATTTTTCAAATGCAAAGCGCGGAATTTTGGTGACTACATAATCAATCGCTGGCTCAAACGAAGCCGGGGTTGCACCACCGGTGATGTCGTTTTTCAGCTCGTCCAAGGTGTAACCAACAGCCAGTTTGGCGGCAATTTTCGCAATCGGAAAACCCGTGGCTTTTGACGCCAGGGCAGATGAGCGCGACACGCGTGGATTCATCTCAATCACCACCATCTGCCCATTTTTCGGATTCACCGCAAACTGCACGTTCGAGCCGCCCGTATCCACGCCAATCTCGCGCAGCACCGCAATACTGGCGTTACGCATGAGCTGATATTCACGATCAGTCAGCGTCTGCGCCGGCGCCACGGTAATGGAGTCGCCCGTATGTACGCCCATCGGGTCAAGGTTTTCAATGGAGCAAATGATGATGCAGTTATCCTTGCAATCCCGTACCACTTCCATCTCATACTCTTTCCAACCCAGGAGCGACTCTTCAATCAGTAGCTCCTTGGTGGGCGAGGCCTCCAGTCCGCGCTTGCAGATTTCAACAAACTCTTCCTGGTTGTAAGCAATACCACCGCCCGAGCCGCCCATGGTGAATGAAGGACGAATAATGGTCGGAAAGCCCATGGCGCCCTGCACTTGCTGCGCCTCTTCCATGCTGTGCGCAATACCTGATCGCGCCGAACCCAAACCAATTTTGGTCATGGCGCGCTTGAACTTTTCGCGATCTTCAGCTTTATCGATAGCCTCGCGTGAAGCACCTATCATTTCGACGCCATATTTTTCAAGGACACCATGCTTTGCCAGATCCAACGCGCAGTTCAACGCCGTTTGTCCGCCCATGGTGGGCAATACGGCATCAGGCCGCTCTTTTTCGATGATGTTTTCCAGCACGCGCCAGGTAATCGGCTCGATGTAGGTCACATCAGCCATACCGGGGTCAGTCATGATCGTGGCAGGATTGGAATTCACCAGGATGACACGATAGCCCTCTTCACGCAATGCTTTGCACGCTTGCGCTCCGGAATAGTCGAACTCGCAAGCCTGACCAATGATGATCGGACCCGCGCCAATGATGAGAATGCTTTTAATGTCGGTGCGCTTAGGCATGGTGCGTTTTTTGGGTCTTGTTATATTCAACCATCAAGGAAATGAAACGATCAAAGAGATACCCCACATCATGCGGCCCGGGGCTGGCTTCTGGGTGCCCCTGAAAACAAAAGGCGGGCCGATCAGACCACTTCATGCCTTGCAGGCTGCCGTCAAATAATGAAACATGTGTAACGTTTACCTCCGTCGGCAAAGTAGCCTCATCCACCATGAACCCGTGATTTTGACTGGTAATCAACACCCGGCCTGACTCAAGATCTTTAACAGGGTGATTGGCACCATGATGACCAAACTTCATTTTTTGCGTTTTAGCCCCAGCGGCCAGCGCCATCAGTTGATGTCCCAAACAGATGCCGAAGGTCGGCAAACGCTGCTCAAGAAATTCGCGAATCGCGGCAACCGCGTAATCACAGGGCTCCGGGTCGCCAGGACCATTGGATAAAAATACACCATCCGGATGCATCGCCAGTACGGCGGCGGCAGGAGTCTGCGCTGGCACGACGGTAAGCTGACAACCACGTGCGGCCAACATGCGCAGGATGTTCCGCTTGATACCGAAATCATAAGCGACCACATGAAACAGAGGTGTAGCTTGCGGTGTAAAGCCGTTTCCTAACGACCATTCACCCTCACCCCAAGGGTAAGGCTTTGCCGTTGTCACCACTTTTGCCAGATCCATGCCGGCAAGACCAGGAAAGGCGCGGGCTTGCTGAATCGCGTCATCTTCATTTAATACTTCGCCTGCCATCAAGCAACCCGCCTGAGCGCCTTTTTCGCGCAACAGGCGCGTGAGCTTGCGGGTATCGATATCGGCAATTCCGACGATATTTTCGGCACGCAAATAGGTGTCTAAGGTTCGCTCACTACGGAAATTTGAGGCCAACAAAGGCAAATCACGAATCACCAGGCCCGCCGCAAAAATTCGACCTGATTCACCATCCTCATGATTCACACCGTAACTTCCGATGTGCGGGTAGGTTAGCGTCACAATTTGATGCGCATAAGAGGGATCAGTCAGGATTTCCTGATAGCCGGTGAGTGCTGTGTTGAACACCACTTCACCAACACTTTTGCCGCTGGCGCCAATGGCTTTACCCCTAAATACTGTTCCGTCGGCCAAAGCGAGAAGGGCGGGCGGAAAATGAGGCACGGTAGGCTCCTGAATCAAGGCTTGCGATAGATGGAACCAAACACCTGATTGTTTCACATGGTATTTGGCAAACCTGCAGATTATAGCGTTCAACCCCCGTCAAGGCAAACCTGATTAGTCAAAACTAATCAATTAAATGCCGGGGTTCGTGCAGGCGACGTAGATGTGCAGTACCGTGTGCAGATTATGTGCATCACAGTGTAATTAATGACGGTTAGCAGTTCAATTTATTTCATCGGGCATTTAAAAGTCACTGATAACCCGCTGTTTTGAAAGACTTGACGGATTGCGCTATCAATGCCTTCTTTTTCATGGTGCCGGGAAGGAGAGTCGAACTCCTACACCTTGCGGCGGCGGATTTTGAGTCCGCTGCGTCTACCAATTCCGCCATCCCGGCCAGGACTTCACCCGTTGCAACAAGTTGGGCTTACAGAGGTTCGCATTATCCTTGAAAGCACCTTCGTCATCAATGGGAAAATGCGAAAGTTTTCAAAAAATTTAGTCATCCAGATATTGCAGGCGTGTAAACAGACGATTTTTTCGTCAGATGCCGTATCACCGGCGCTGACTTTTTATTCGTTCAGGCAATACTGACGGTGAATGCTTATCGAATCCGCGAACGTCGTGCTTCCAAACAATCCAATAGTTGCCCACTGGCACTGCGCAACCGCTGATTCAGCAGAATCAATAATTCCATCAGCAGCTTGATACCCAGAGCAGGCTCTTCAGCAATCAGGCGCGACAAGCTTTGCCGATCAAGCACGGCAAAGTCCACCGGAGTAAGCGATACGCAACTGGCAAAACGTGGCTCGCCATCAATCAGTGACATTTCACCCAGAATTTTACCGGGGTCAGCAATGCTGAGCACTTGTGGTTGCCCCCGCACATCTTTTTTCACAACTTCAACATTGCCTTCGAGAATTAACAGCATGAAATCGCCCGCCTCTCCCTCGCAAATGATTTCACTGCCTTGCGGTGCGTGGTAGCAACGCATATAGCGGGAAAACTCAGCGATTTCTGCACTATTAAAATCATCGAACATCTGAATAGACACGATGATTTCATGGATGCGGCCAATGAATGGTGTCGCATCACCGAGATAATCGAGATTCGAAATGGAGTCGATCGTACTCATAATGAGTCAGCTCAGCAAATGAAAACAGGCAACCTGCGGGCTGCCTGTTTTCTAGTCATCACAAATAAATTAGGCTACCAGTGGCACAATCAAGAGTGCCACGATATTAATGATCTTGATCAGCGGATTAACTGCCGGACCCGCCGTATCTTTATAGGGATCGCCAACGGTATCACCTGTCACGGCTGCCTTGTGGGCTTCTGACCCTTTGCCGCCAAAGTGACCATCTTCAATATATTTTTTGGCATTATCCCAAGCGCCACCACCCGTGGTCATGGAAATCGCAACAAAAATACCAGTCACGATGGTACCCATCAACACACCACCGAGTGCCCGCACGCCTGCTCCAGGGCCCATTAGCGCATTCATACCAAAGGCTGTCACCACCGGCACTAAAACAGGGAGTAACGAAGGAATCATCATTTCCTTGATCGCAGCTTTAGTCAGCATATCAACGCATGTGCCATATTCTGGCTTGGCCGTGCCTTCCATGATCCCCTTGATGTCGCGAAACTGGCGCCTTACTTCAACAACGACCGCACCCGCTGAGCGACCCACCGCTTCCATCGCCATGGCCCCAAAAAGGTAAGGAATCAAGCCACCGATAAAGAGACCGATAATCACCGCAGGATCTGACAGGTCAAAAGCGAAACTCTTGCCCATCGCCTGCAGGCCGTGTGTAAAGTCGGCAAACAACACCAGCGCCGCCAGTCCTGCTGAACCAATGGCATAGCCCTTGGTGACTGCCTTTGTTGTATTGCCAACAGCATCCAGCGGATCAGTAATGCCGCGCACTGAAGCAGGCAAATCAGCCATTTCGGCAATGCCGCCTGCGTTATCCGTGATCGGTCCATACGCATCCAGTGCAACGATGATGCCCGCCATCGACAACATGGATACCGCTGCAATGGCAATGCCATAGAGCCCGCCCAAGGTATAAGAAGCCCAGATCGCGGCGCACACTGACAACACAGGCCAGGCGGTGGATTTCATGGATACCCCAAGGCCAGCAATAATGTTCGTGCCATGCCCCGTGGTTGAAGCTTCAGCAATGTGCCGCACTGGCTTAAATTCAGTCCCGGTATAGTACTCGGTGATATAGACCATCAACCCGGTCAGTGCCAAACCAACGATTGATGCGCCATACAGCCGCATTTGTGATCCGCCGCTGATACCAAGCACGGCATCAAGCAGATGGTCATCAATCAGCCAGGTTGTCAGCGGATAAAAAGCGATCAATGCCATGCCACCGGCAACCATCAAGCCTCTGTAAAGCGCGTTCATGATTTTTCCGCCGGGGGAGGTTTTGACAAACATGGCTCCAACAATGGAAGCAATAATGGAAAAGCCCCCCAGCACCAGCGGATACGATATCGCCGCTTCAGCCATTAAATCAGAAGATTTGAACAACAAGGCGCCTAACAGCATCGTCGCCACGATCGTGACCGCATAGGTCTCGAAAAGGTCAGCTGCCATACCAGCGCAATCACCGACGTTATCGCCGACGTTGTCAGCAATCACCGCAGGATTACGCGGATCATCTTCCGGAATACCCGCTTCGACTTTACCAACCAAATCAGCGCCCACATCAGCGCCTTTGGTAAAAATGCCACCACCCAGCCGTGCAAAAATGGAAATCAGCGAAGAGCCAAACCCAAGGCCTACCAGCGGATGCACAATGCTCTCCAAGGTGGCAGTTGTTCCGCCCAGGGTTTTAAGTAGAACGTAGTAGCCCGTAACCCCCAGCAAACCCAAACCGACAACCAGCATCCCTGTAATTGCACCGCCACGAAATGCGACATTCAGTGCCTCATTAAGGCCGACGCGTGCCGCCTCTGCCGTACGCACATTTGCCCGCACGGAAACATTCATGCCAATGTAGCCAGCGGCACCTGACAACACCGCACCGATGATAAATCCGACCGACGTATGCCAGCCGAGAGCAAACCAGATAACAACAGCGAGAATGACACCCACCGCACCGATGGTCGTGTATTGTCGATTCAGATAAGCTTGCGCGCCCTCCTGAATGGCGGCTGCAATTTCGCGCATTCGATCGTTACCAGCGGATTGCGCTAATACCCAGCGACTTGAGATAGCACCATAAACAATAGCCAATACAGCGCAGATCAATGCAAACATCAGTCCTGACGACATACTCTCTCTCCTGTGGTTATTAAGTTAAATCGAAAAGCTCTCCAGTTTTCTTGCCACACTTACATTCTGCAGTCTCACATAATCCGGCAAACCCTCGCGAAAAGGGGGTATATCTTCTCCCGTAATGAGTGGCGCAAGATAACGACGAGCTGCATCTGTAATACCAAAACCATCGGCAGTTATGAACTCCGCTGGCATCTTTCGTTCAACATTCGCGACTTGATCAAGCGGAGCCTCGACGATGTCCCAGCGATAAGGATGATCTGCCAGACGACGGATCGCCGGCATCACGGCGTTCTTGCCGGCAAGGGCCATATCAACTGCCGCCTTGCCAACTGCATACGCCTGTTCGACATCCGTTTTCGAGGCAATATGCCGCGCAGCCCGCTGCAGGTAATCGGCAACAGCCCAGTGAAATTTATAGCCAAGCTGCTCTTTAACCAGTTGCGCGATCTGCGGCCCGATACCCCCCAGCTGCGCATGTCCAAAGGCATCGGTAGTGCCCGCTCCAGCTAGCAGCTTGCCATCCGGCCCGAGCAACCCCTCCGACACGGCAATGGCGCAGTAACCATAACGCTCAACACATTCTTTGACGCGAGCCAAGAACCGTGTTTCATCAAACAAAACTTCCGGCAGCAGCAACAAATGGGGTGCTTCACCTTCATTCCTGGCGGCCAAGGCACATGCAGCAGTTATCCATCCAGCATGGCGGCCCATGACTTCAAACACGAATACCTTGGTTGATGTTCTTGCCATTGAGGCAACATCAAGTCCGGCCTCGCGCATGGAGGTTGCAACATATTTCGCCACCGAACCAAAACCAGGACAGGTGTCAGTCAGTGGTAAATCGTTATCAACGGTTTTAGGAATATGAATGGCTTGCAATGGAAAACCAAGGGCAGCTGAAAGCTGGGATACTTTGAGACAGGTATCCGCTGAGTCACCACCGCCATTGTAAAAAAAATAACCAATGTCATGAGCGCGAAAGACCTCAATCAATCGCTCAAATTCACGCCGACTCTGCTCCAGGCTTTTGAGCTTATAGCGACACGAACCAAATGCGCCACCCGGCGTATGGCGCAAGCGTGCGATGTCGATAGCGGATTCTAGCGAGGTATCGATCAAATCCTCCGTCAACGCACCAATGATGCCATCGCGCCCGGCCAGCACATTACCAATACGATCAGGATGTGCGCGTGCTGTCTCAATGACGGCACAAGCAGAAGCATTAATGACGGCGGTAACGCCCCCCGACTGTGCATAAAAAGCGTTTTTAATAACCATGGTAGAAAACTCAGGCTAGTGCATTTAACAGCGTGTTGGTGATGCTATCCACGGGTCCTAGCCCGCTGATTCGCATATACCTTGGGCCAGCGATATCGCCTTGTGCAGACCAGGCTTGGTAATAATTAACCAGGGGCAAGGTTTGTGCGCGATACACTTCGAGGCGCTTTTTAACAGTCTCCTCCTTGTCATCATCCCGCTGGATTAGCGGCTCACCAGTGAGATCATCTTTACCTTCGGTTTTGGGCGGATTAAACGCCACATGGTAAGTACGCCCTGAACCAGGATGTACCCGCCGCCCACTCATGCGCAAGACAATTTCACTATCGGGTACGTCAATTTCAATCACAAAATCGATGGATACTCCTTCCACTTTCATCGCTTCTGCCTGCGGAATCGTGCGGGGGAATCCATCCAAAAGATAACCATTGGCACAGTCGGCCTGCTTCAGACGCTCTTTTACCAAGCCGATGATGATGTCGTCAGAAACCAGACCACCGGCATCCATTATTTTTTTAGCTTCCTGACCTAACGGTGTACCTGCTTTGACTGCAGCCCGCAGCATATCGCCAGTAGAAATCTGCGCAATTTTAAATTTTTCACAGATAGCCCCGGCTTGGGTTCCCTTTCCCGCACCCGGTGGACCAAGAAGAATCAGACGCATAAGTACTCAAACTCCGGAAAATTGTATTGAAAATATTTTTTAAGCATTTTTCTATCCGCGCCAAGATACCGTCAATTCACAGTATGGTCAAACGCCTGCCTGACACGCGCCAAATCTTCCGGCGTATCGACGCCCGATGCTGGCGCATCAAGACAATCGACAACACGAATAACAAATCCATTTGCCAGCGCACGCAATTGTTCAAGAGATTCCCACTGCTCGAGCACGTTTGGCGACAGTTGGCTGTATTGCCGCAAAAAAGCCGTGCGGTAGGCATATAAACCGATATGGCGACGGACCGGCAGCCCAGGAGGGAAGGCACACGGGTTTGTTGCAAAAGCATCCCGTGGCCAAGGAATAGGCGCGCGCGAAAAGTACAGTGCCCGACCTTGTCCATCAACAACGACTTTAACTACATTCGGATTTAAAAATTCAGCCAACTCGCTCAAAGGATGCGCGGCAGTGGCGATAGATGCTTGTGCGTCATCTACTAAGGCACTCGCAACACGGGCAATCAACGCAGGATCAATCAACGGCTCATCGCCTTGCACATTAACAACAATCGCTTCGCCATCCCAGCGCTTCAGCTTAGCCACTTCAGCCAACCGATCAGTTCCTGAGGCATGATCAACACGGGTCATGATGACATCAAAACCATGCGCTAAAACGGCGTGCATTACTCGCTCATCATCAGTTGCAATGCATATTTCCATAGCGCCACTTTTTACAGCTGCCTCAGCCACACGCACCACCATCGGTTTTCCGGCGATATCCGCTAATGGCTTGCCGGGCAAACGGGTCGACGCCCAGCGTGCCGGAATCACTACCCGAAAAGGCACGCGCAAGCGCATCAGAGTTCTTCAGCCGTGACTTTGCGCGCCGCTTCTTCCAGCATCACGGGAATATCATCTTTAATCGAAAAAGCCAACTTGCACCCTTTACACACCAATTCGGATGCCGCTTTACGATAATCCAATGGGCTCTTGCAAATAGGGCAAACAAGTATTTCAAGTAGACGGGCATCCATTGATTTTCTCCAAAATAAAAGCCACAAGATCAGGGCTCACGTTTGCGGTCACGGGGAGTACCCAAACAGGCAAAGCCAAATTAAGTCCGGTAAATTTTACGGCATCCTTCTCTGTGGTCAGAATCGCATCCCCAAAAAAATTCAGTTCTTCGCGGTGATAGTCATGATGGTCAGCAAATGGATGGGGCTCAAATACCACGCCCATCGCCTGTAAATGATCAAAAAAACGCTGGGGCGAGCCTATGCCTGCAACGGCATGTAACTGCTTACCCAGAAAGTCTTCGGCGCGACAGGTTGTTTGCTTTTGACCAAGACGATAAAAGCTCAGCCCTTGAAGATGCATAGTAAAGACAGGGCGTCCAAAAGTCGGCACTGGTGATACGGCGCGAAATGTTGAATCCACCCCTGGAAACTCTACATGGGGTGTCGCGACCCTATTAAAAACCACGGCATCCACCTGCCGCAATCGACTGATTGGCTCACGTAATGGGCCGGCAGGAAGCTGCCAGCCATTCATCATGCCTCGCTGATCGAAAACCGCAATTTCGACATCGCGCGCCAAACGATAATGCTGCAAACCATCGTCAGACAGAATCACATCACAGGCGGGGTATCGAGACAGCAAAGCTTGCGCTGCACGCACACGATCACGACCAATAAATAGCGGGCTCAGGCTGCGCTGTGCGAGCAATAGCGGCTCATCTCCTACAACCAGCGGATCACTATCGGTAGTCACTTCAAGCACACTTTTTGCCGACCCGCGATAGCCGCGACTCACGATCCCGGGATGCATGCCTCGTTCACGCAACAAGCTCGCCACATGCAGAATGAGAGGTGTTTTACCTGTACCACCAACGGTCAGATTACCAATCACAATGACAGGCACCGACACGCGCTGTATCGACAAAAAACCCACACGATAAAACAGCAAACGTGACGCAGTAACGGCTGCGAAAATCAGCGATACAGGATACAGAAAATAGGAAAACAGGCCGCGATGCTGCCAGAAAGCAGGGCTGCCTACCGATTCAGCGCTGGGCTTGCTGGGTAGCAAAGGAAATATGCGAAAGCCCAGCAGATTGGGCGGCCTGCATCACATCAATCACCGTTTGATGCATGGCCTTGGCATCTGCATTGATAATCACTACAGGCTCTTTCCCAGGGGAAGTGGCGCGCTGCAATGCCTGCTGCAGGCTAGCTACATCACGCTCTACAACAGGTACCTTATTGATCATCGTCTCACCTGCTGCCGTGATGACGACATTAATTTCATCAGGCTGCTCTTTGTTTTGCTGTACATCAGCCGTTGGCAGATTGATTTCAAGGCCGGAAAACTTTGAGTAGGTAGTGGTAGTCATGACAAAAATCAAAATCACCAACAATACATCGATCATTGCAATAAGATTTATCTCCGGCATCTCACGTTGCCGACTGCGCTGAAAGTTCATCTCAGACTCCTAGCTACGATCGCCATGAATCATTTCAACCAGCTTAATGGCTTCTTGTTCCATTTCAACCAAAAATCCATCTACCAGTGCTCGAAAATGACGATAGGCAATCATGCTCGGAATCGCAATAACCAGACCAAACCCTGTGTTATAGAGTGCAACAGAAATCCCGTGAGCAAGGGCCTGCGGGTTATTACCCGATGCCGTAGGTGAACCAAAGATTTCGATCATGCCTATGACCGTACCGAAAAGACCCATCAGCGGAGCAATCGTCGCAATCGTCCCCAGCGTTGTCAGATAACGCTCAAGGTCATACGCCACCGCACGGCCTGACTCTTCAATAGCCTCTTTCATCACTTCGCGCGAGCTTTTAGCATTACGTATCCCTGAAGCAAGTACGCGGCCTAAAGGGGAGTTATTTTCTACCTTGGCGATCAATGTTTCACTTACACCACTCTGCCGATATTCTGCGATAACGCCTTGCAGAACGCCTGAGGGTAATACTTTCACACGACGCAAAACCATTGCGCGCTCAATAATCAATGCAACCGCAATAACGGAAGCAAATAACAATGGCCATATAGGCCATCCAGCCGCTTGAATAATTGCAAACACGTGGACAAACTCCCAGTGAACAACGAAAGCCGCACTTTAGCCGGAACGGCTCACTTCAGCAACACAGTCAGGACGAGTCCTGCAGAAAAGTCCCTGGGTTATCCCCAAATTCTGTGGATAATTCCGTGGAAAACAGCGCAATGTTTAATCTAACTCACTTTAAATAAAGGTAATTCTTTTGGCCGGATAAAATTCAAACAGCTACGTCAATGATCGTTGATGGTTTAGTATTCATCCTTTTGAAAAACAGGCCCTACGCATGACTATACCTCCTTCAGTGATAAGTATTAGTGAATTGAACCACCTCACCCGCCAAACATTAGAGCAAGCATTTCCTCTGCTTTGGGTAACCGGCGAAATTTCAAACCTGCTGCGCGCAGCGTCGGGACATGTTTATTTCACACTGAAGGACGCTACAGCCCAGGCACGTTGCATTATGTTTCGCACACGTGCGCAAATAGTGCCTTGGCGTCTGGAAAATGGACAACAGGTTGAAGCACGGGCGCTAGTATCACTTTATGAACCGCGTGGTGATTTTCAGTTAAACATTGAGGCGATTCGCCGCGCAGGCTTGGGGCGGCTTTTTGAGGAATTCTCACGCCTGAAACAAAAGCTTGAAATGGAAGGTTTGTTCGCAGTCGAGAGAAAAAAACCTCTACCGCGCCTACCTAGTCGAATCGGGATTATCAGTTCCCTCCATGCTGCCGCTTTACACGATGTTTTATCCTCACTCAACCGTCGTGCACCCCATTTGACCATCACCATCTACCCAACCCTGGTACAAGGTGAAATGGCGGCCAGTGGTATTGCTCAAGCAATTGCCTCCGCAACACGGCACAATGGGTGCGACCTTTTACTGCTAGTCCGTGGCGGCGGAAGCATCGAAGATTTATGGGCATTCAATGAAGAAATTGTCGCCTACGCTATTGCTAGCAGCACCTTACCAATTATCAGCGGTGTTGGCCACGAAACGGATACCACAATTGCTGATTTTGTTGCCGATTTACGTGCACCAACACCTACCGCAGCAGCTGAGCTAGCAACACAACACTGGCATGACATGCCACAAAAAATTATTGACCTGCGTCAAAAGCTCAACAACGCAATACAGTATCGCCTGTCACGTGATCAGCAACGACTTGACCATATGACACTTCGCCTGACACACCCAGCCAATACTATAAAGCGTCGGCAAGATCAGGTGCAATTACTCGGTTCCAAACTAAATGCTGCACTGGCAGGCTATCTGCACAGACATCACGAACGTATTAACCGCATTCAAATGCATTTGAACCACATCGCCCCGCGTATAGAAAGCCGCCAAGGACAACTGGCGTTGCTTGAGCAGCGTTTAAACGCTGCAAAAAATAGGTTTTTTTTACAAAAGCATAGCGCACTGCATCCTCTTTCCAAAGCTCTGGAGCATCTTAATCCCCACAATACGTTAGCACGTGGATTCGCCATTGTCCGTAACGCGCAGGGCACGGTAGTAAGCCATGCCGGCGCGCTACACTCAGGAAACCAAATCGCGGTTGAACTGGCAACAGGCCACATAACAGCAAAAGTACTGACAGCATGCTCGTTTGAAGACTCTCAAAGCGAGCCCTAAACCAGCCCTAAACCTTATAAAACAATTCGACCAATCGATCATGGCAAAAAGCACTAAATCCTATTCACCGCATCACTTCTTTAACCCGATTTAACCTTGCACCGAGTAAAAGAATCTTTTATAATGATTTCTTTCTCATGTTTTTACCTTATTAGATAATCATTATGGCCAACACAGTACAAGCTCGCAAGCGCGCACGCCAATCTGCTAATCAACGCATCCATAATATGGATCAACGCTCGTCATTGCGTACTGCCATCAAAAAAGTACGTAAAGCAATCGCAACGGGCGACAAAGCTGGTGCACAGGCTGTTTTTGTTGAGTCACAAAAAATCATAGACTCGATCGCCGACAAAAAAATTGTCCACAAGAACCTTGTTGCCCGCCAAAAAAGTCGTTTGTCTGCTGCGATTAAAGCACTGTAAATCATTTCATACAGAATCAAAAAAGTCGAATAACTGTTCAAAAGCTGCCTTAAGGCAGCTTTTTTTTGGCTTTTTTATTATTCACGGGCTAAGTAATTTAAAGTGAGGAAATCAAAGCAACGCTTACCTTCTTACCATTAGGTATCATCCGACTCAGACTCAATGTGGTTTAGCGAGATGTGATGAATTAATAGCTAGCGGTTAGCTTACTAACCCCAACTATCTTGGAACCGGATTCCAAGCCTCGATTCTTAAACCAACCTGCATTCATCTCCAAAGCATAACGCGCTGGCTTCAAAGCACAGTGGTTGTTCTCAGTCTGCGGTTCCATTTCCTCGACATTGATAATAACGCCCTGCTCATTTAAAAAGGCGACCGAAAGTGGAAGATAAGTATTCTTCATCCACATACAGTGTTTTGCAGACACTGGAAATACAAACAACATCCCATGCTGCGTAGGCATGGATTTTCGGTGCATCAGACCAGAAGTTCGGCTATCAAGTGTTGCGGCAAGCTCCGCTTCAACATGGTGCATGCCCGCAAATAAATTGACAGGCTGAGGTATATTCGACTCTGCATTCACAGATGCTGTAAAAAATGCTATCGCCAATGCACCACTGAGCAGCGTTAATATCCGACTTCCCATAACACATCCTTAAAAGAATATCTCATACGGTAGCGATTACAAGAGACACAAATAAAAACGGCGGGATAACCCGCCGTTTTTATCATTAAAGCAAAATTACTTGGCTTCAGTAGCCGCAGCGGGAGCAGCTGCCTTCTTGGCCTTACGGTGGTGCTTCTTCTTGGCTTTCATAACAGGGGCTTTTTCAGCAGGAGCGGCCGCAGGAGTAGCGGCGGTAGCAGGAGTAGCAGCGGTTGCTGGAGCGGCAGGAGCGGCTTTTTCAGCAGCAGCAAAAGCGGAAGTAGCAATAAAACCTGCAACCAGAGTAGCGATCAGTTTGTTCATGGTAAATCCTTTCGATTATTTAAGGGTAGGTCTGACAACTGCCGATTTCCTGGAGTGTCCTACCATATAACGCATGGATTAATATCAGGTTGACGCGTAACTGTAATTTCGCGCCAACTCTCTGGTGGTAGCCCTTCTAGCGTCCACTCCCCCACTGCCCAGCGAACAAGCCTCAGTGTCGGGAATCCAATTTTTGCTGTCATGCGCCGGACTTGCCGATTTTTTCCCTCAATTATTACAATTTTTAACCATGAAGTCGGAATGTTTGACCGATAGCGAATAGGTGGGTGCCGCTCCCATAAATTCGACGGCTCGTCAATCAAGTTTATTTTCGCAGGTTGAGTAATAAAGTCGCCCAAGTCTATCCCTCTCCTTAAAGGCTCTAAATCAGCCTCCTCCGGAATGCCTTCTACCTGGGCCCAATAAACCTTGAGCAGCTTATACCGAGGATGCGCAATTCTTGCTTGCAAGCTGCCATCATCTGTCAATAAGACAAGTCCTTCTGAATCCGAATCCAAGCGCCCGGCGGCATAAACATGTGGTGTTTTTATAAAGTTAGCAAGCGTCGGACGTCCGCTCGGGTCTGTAAACTGAGTTAACACGCCATAGGGCTTATTAAAAAGAATAAGGCGGCTCATGCACTGAAATCGACCATCGCACAGATCACGAAAAGCGATTACAAAATCGTAATGATTTTGGATAAGGGAAAAAATCTCTCACTACGCCTTGGCGAATATCTTCCTGCGTAGTCTGCCAAAAGCCAGGTTCAAGAATGTCTTTATGATGTCGCATAAAAACTGCTCGAATTTTTTCAGATGTCAATAAAAAGGTAGCAAATTCTTCAGGAAAAACATCATTTTTTGCTGCCGAATACCAGCTCTTGCCAGCCATTTCCGCTTCAAAGTCAGGGGGATGAGGAATACGACGAAACTTGCAGTCTGTCATATATTCGATTTCATCATAATCGTAGAAAACAACTCGACCATACCGAGTGATTCCAAAATTCTTCCACAACATGTCACCGGGAAAAATATTAGCAATAGCCAACTCACGGATCGCATTGCCATATTCGACCACAGCATGCTCTATTTGTTCGTCGTCACCAGCCCTAGTCATTTCCTCAAGAAATAAATTAAGCGGCTGCATGCGCCGTTCAATATAGGCATGCTTAATCACCAAGTTGTCGCCATCCTCCTCAATTAAAGACGGAGCAGACTCATGCAAAGCATCAATCAATTCTGGCGAGAATCTTTTTCGAGGCAAAGCCACATGTGAAAACTCAAGCGTATCCGCCATGCGCCCCACTCGATCAACCTGCTTTACCAACTGGTATTTTCTGCGGACGGTTTCATGGTCAACCTCTTTTGAACTACCAAAGACGTCTTTGATGATTTTAAAAACATATGGGTAGGATGGCAAAGTAAATACCATCATGACCAAACCTCGAATACCTGGCGCAATAATAAACTGGTCCGCTGAATGATGCAGATGATAGACAAGGTCACGATAAAACATCGTTTTCCCCTGCTTCCCTAACCCAAGCATAGTGTATAGCTCAGACCGAGACTTATTCGTCATAATCGTACGCAGAAACTGAACATAGGCGGAAGGCACTTCCATATCCACCATGAAATATGCTCGCGAGAGAGAAAATAGCAAACTAATTCGCCACGCATCCAAAATAATCGTATCTATGTAAATCTTACCGCTTGGCGCATGCAGTATGGGTAAAGCAAATGGATATTCCATGCCACCATTGATTACTTTACCAATAACGTAAGTCGCCTTATTCCTATAAAAAGCAGAACCTAATACTTGAATCTGAAAATTAGCCTCTTGCTTAGGCAGGCGAATCAAATGCTGCATAAAAGTGCGCAAAATAAAATCTACATCGCGATCAATATCCTCAAACTCTTTAGCCCACAAAAAATCAAGGAATATTTTTCTAATAGAGGTTTTTAAATTAATCTGCGTGGGGTAATAGCATCGATAAGTTGGTGGATTTGATTCGATATACTCTGTAGCCACAGCCGGACGCACGAAAATATAATCGTTATGAAAATAAGTTCGATGCAAAATCCGACAACATACCGAGTTAAAAAAAGTCTCAGCCAACTCAGGTTGCCGATGTTCAGATAAAAATCCGATGTAATTCAGTTTGGTTTGCTGCCAGATGTTCTCTGCCAAACCCTCAGCATTAAACTCATCACACAATTGCGCTGTCGTTTCATTTACACGATCATCGTAAAACTGAATACGATCCTTAATTGCTTGCTGCCCATCAATCCAGCGCATTTCTTCAAAGCGCTGTTTTGCTTCTGATGAACATTCACGAAACAAGCTATAGTGCTTGTTAAAACCAGCCATTATAATTTTTGCTATCAGCTCAGGCGTTGGATCAATAATCATCGCTTAAGAGAATTATATGAGCTAATCCTTGGGGCCATGAGGTTAGCGTTTCTCCAGCGCCGACTTTTTAATTTCTACTGGAAATTGTTCTCTTAAAGTCCCCATCCACGCAGCGACTTCCTCTTCGGTCACTGACTGATCATAACGCTCTAAAAGCTTATGACTCTCCGAATCTTCTTGACTTGGTCTAGCAGTTTTTAATGCGGTAATACGATAGACAACATAGCCATTATTGTGTGAAGTAAGGCCAACATAAGCCGGTAACTTATCGGCTCTTGCCTTGAAAATCGCTTGCAAAGCCTGTGAGGGAAGATCATGTGCATTGCTCTGACTCAAAGTCTTCGACGTTGACCATTTCATATCGACCGCTTCGCCTTTCATCAAGCGGGACAATTTGTCTTCACCATCTTTTATGGCTAACTTAAGCGCCGCTTCATGGATCAACTCATTTTCAATCTTTTCTTTAACAGCAGCAAAATCTTGCAAAGCAGCAGATTTATATTCCAGCACTCGTGCCGCAACAAGCGTACCGGGAGAAACTTCCACGGCTTCGGTGTTGTGCTTTTTCTTAACTGCATCCTCACCAAACAAAGCATCAGCCAACTTTTTATTATTTAGCGGGAAAGGCAACTTATCTGATTTTGAAAGCCAACCTGTCTGCTGAATCGGCAGCTTCCATTTTTCTGCCGCGGGAGTCAAGCTATCTGGCTGTTCATAGACCAAATTACCAAATGGTTCTGCTGCTTCAGCATATCGCTTAGCGCCTAATTCGCGCTTGAGTTCATCAGCAATAGTAAGTTTTACTTCATCAAAAGACTTAACATGTTCCGGCTTTACACCGGTAACGCGAATAATATGAAACCCAAAGTCTGTGCGAATTGCGCGAGATGTAGCCCCCTCTTTCAATTCAAACACGGCATCTTCAAATGCTTTTGTCATCAGGCCACGGCCAAACCAGCCCAAATCCCCGCCTTTGTCTGCTGATTGAGTGTCTTTAGAATATTCTTTGGCTAACGCCGCAAAACTGCCAGAGGTTTTACTGAGCTTAGCCAGCAAATCCTCTGCTTTAGCCTTAGCACTCGTGACTTCAGCCGTAGGCGCATTTTTAGCCACGGCGATCAAAATATGGCTTGCCCGACGTGATTCAGTTTCTTTATAACGATTAATATCTGCGGTGTAACGAGCCCTGACTTCTTCCTCACTAACGGATAGTTGCGTCAACAACGCATTCGTACTCAGTACTAAAAACTCTGCACGAACTTGCTCCGGTAGCTCAAATTCCTTGGCATGCTCAGCATAATATTTCTTTACTGCATCAGGGGACAATTTCACTTGATTAATATAGTCGGCGTACGGGACCTGAGCCTCAACAACTTCACGCTGCTCTAGCTTTATCGACAACCAACGGCCTGTCGGCGTAACGCCAGGAATACTTGCTGCGGCAATTGGCAAAACAAGCTGTTGTACTGCAAGGTCCTGCCTCATGCGCGCTTCAAACAACTCTTTATTTAGGCCCTGCGATGAGAGAGCAGTTTCGTAGCTGCTCTTGGAAAATTGATTATTTTCCTGAAACTCAGGGATGCTCGCGATAGCGTTTACTAGCGCCCCATCGCTCACGGTAAGCTGAGCTTTTCTTACTTGCTGCGTTAATAGCTTCCTGGTAATCAGGGATTCCAGCAACTGCCGACGGACTTGCGGCGTATCAAACAATGCAGAGTCAAAGTTACCGCCGGATCGAACACGCAAGCGTTCTTGCTGTTGGTTCAATGCAGAAACAAATTCTTGCTGGGAAATTTTAACCTTACCCACTGTAGCTACCTCATCCCCGCTTACACTATTTTGAATGTAAGACTCAACCCCCCAGAGCGCAAATGGGATTGTTATTAGAACAAGAAACCCCTGAACAATTCTTTTGTTGTTACGGACGCTATCAAGCATATCTGGAAACCCCGGATGAAAAAAAGGCGAACTTCAGTTCGCCTTTATTCTATGGTGCTGACAGGCTCGAACTCTACCCTGCAACACCCTCATATAAACAAATTGGCAAATTTATAATTTTCAGTTACCGTCAAATTTACTGACGACCCAACTGTACTGTAAATTATTTTACATCACATTAGGCCTGATTCTGCCTCAGCAGCACGTTGTATCAAGTTGCGAATATCCTCAACCCGCCACGCCGTAATGCGCTCTCCTAGCGTGTGCACCGGTTGCGGATAGCGTCCAGATTTCACGCTAGCCCACCAAGTCGATTTGCTGACCGGAATCAGCGCAGGGATCGGTGGATTGGCTTTTGGATTGCCGATGATCTGCGGCAGGCGCAGGTAACCTGTTTCAGGGAGTAGATACATTATGTGTTTGTCTTCCACATTATTCCCCGTCAGACGCCTTGCGGTAAGCCTCGGCTTGCGCCTCTAATATCTCGGCATCGATCCTGGCGATTAGCTCAGAATCATTCACCAGGGTATTGAACAACCGCGTCTTAATGGACAATCGCTCCGCGATGTAATCATCGAAGGAGAGGCCAAGGGCATACGCCTTGCCCATGTAGAACTGCACTACATCGGCAATCATGGCTTCATACCCTTGGTGCAAATCCAAAATGCCCCGCTTCGCTGAATAGCCAAGCAGGGAAGCCAGAAACAACGAGTACAGCCGGTCATCCGACGGTACGCGGGTCGGCTCGAACGTTCGGGTCAGCGGCCCGCCCTCGGTTTCCCAGTCAACGGCAGAGAGATAACCCCACAGCGGATGAATCGGCCAGCGCGAACGGGTTTTGTCTGCGGCGTTGGCGATGGTCAGCTTGAGCCATTCCGTCATGGCGTAGCTCCAGAGGCCGTTGAGATTGGCGATCACTTCCGGCAGCCGCGATAGGCCCATCTGTTTCAGTGCATCGCGCTTGATCTGGAATTCCTGCCGCCAGACATCCTCTCCAGTCTGCCATCCGGCTTGTTGCCATAGGTTGAGCAGGTAGTCCGCGCCGATCTTGGTAGCCTGGAGCAGCTTGTAATACAGCCGCCCGAGCATGACGCCGCCTTTGCCGACCACCCACCCGGTGAAGATGCCGTTCTCGGAATAGTTGTCGATGGACACAGCGCGTGTCACCCAGGCTTCCCGCGGCCAGTCCATGCTGCCGTTCCAGACAAAATCGACAAAGAGATCGATCCGGCTGACCTGGGCAGGACTCAACAGCGTGCCAAGCAGTTGCAGAACAGCGTAGAGCGCCTGTTCCGCCGCCGCAGGGGTGACATGGGACAGATAGGTGCTGGAAACCTTGACGTAGGCCATCGGCAGCTTGCCGCCCTTGGAAAGCTGGATACGGAAGGCGCCATCTTCGAGGACGTAGGGAAAGAGGGATGCGCCCTTGTCCTTCACTTCAAAGATATGTCCGGCGAGGGGATACTGTGCGCGGGCTTGCTCCCCGGGTTCTATGGACTGGGCCAGTGCCTTGAGGACACTCAAACGTTCCAGGACTTCCGGCAGGAGCTCCCCGATATAGGAAAGATAGAGACTATCAGCTCCCCAGCGTAAGGGCCTGAAATACTCTCCATTGCTGTTATTGGGTACTGTGTTACTAGGCGGCGTACCCTGTTCCGCCCTAGCTCGACTTCCGGCCGGGCGCTGCGCGCCTCGGGCGGAAGGTCGAGCCGAGGCGGGTTCATCTTGTCCGGCGGGTTGAGACAGCTTGCCAGGTGACTGGCGATCTTTGGGCTTCATGATCCGTTCCTTTCGGATGCCAGGCATGCCGGCATGGCTTCCTGGAACGGATACGGATTGTTTAGATCATTGGCTTATCGGTCGACCACCTGAAAATCACAATTCAGGTGGTTGCAATTTACGAGCGGCTTGAATGTGTTTGCGAAGATTCTTAAGGGCCCCTGCCGAATTGGGGTAGAGCCTGGTGCGAATGAACAACTGTTCTAAATCCGTATCAGTGAACTGATCAAATCCCATTGAACGCAGGGCGACGATGGAATAGCGCAAGTCCTGAATAGCCACCATATGTTTTTTACTGGGGCCTTTGAGCGCCTTCCGCAAGCGCAGGAAGAACGGCTTGTCGTTGGTCAGTTCTGCCCTGGCTAAGCGATCCGCAAAAGTAGGGCAAGTCAACGATGATCGATCAATCTCTACCGCATGAAACAGGGCATCGTCATCGCCATTCCTAGCCTGTTCGACGAGATGCCCCATAGAGCAATGGAAAAGCATGATGGCCAAGATGTTTCGCTGTAGAACTGTCGTCAGCCAGATCAACCGCTTAAACTCGACCTTCTCCTCGTTGTCATCTAGCCACTGATCAAGCTCGGAATCTTCTTCTCCCCACCTTAAGGCGCTTTCCTGGGGGTCTTCCGAGCGACCGACCTCGATCACTTTCTCGTGCAAGCCCACCATGATCACCAAGAAGGCAATCTGTTCCACGAAAGGGAATTCGTAGATTTCAGCCCAGGTGTGATCATTGGGGCCGAGTATCTCTTTCAGCTTTTGAGGGTTATCACGCATTACCTTGGTAATGTCGTCCCGCCCTTTACGAAGCTCGGGGAGCGTCTTAACCAAGCGATGGAATTGGTCGGGCGTGAGTTTGCCCAGTTCTTTTTCTACAGGCATCGAAAATACTTAGTTAGTAATGACTGCTTTCGGCCCAAAGTGGTCAGCCAAATTGGCTGTAACAAACGACCGGTTGTCGGCCATAGCGGACGGTCACCGCGAATCCGGTAGGTATATCAGCGAATGTCCGCTGTCAGTTTCTGCGAATACCCTGCGATGCACAACAGCCATTCACACACCAGAAACTAATTGAATTGGCTTCTGTGATCGTTATTGCGTACATCAACTTGCACCGCCTGAATTTCAAAAAAACGGATCCCCCAAGTGGCTTGTAGTAAAGTGATTACACGGCCCTTTATTTGCATATTCTGGCTGCCGACTTTTAGATACAAACTGATTGTTCCCATCCAATTCCAGCCACTCGAAATTCCGAGCGCAATTGACCCATGGAGTAAAGAGCCGTACGAATTCACCTACAGCAAGAGAGGCAAGAGTTCCGTTTGTCCACACGACTTGTGGATTGATGCCAGCATCCCCATAGTCGTTCTCCTCAAGCTCCAATCGTTCTTGGGTCAGAAATCCAATACACCTCATGCAAGGACCGCCAGGGAGCGACATGATCATTTGCCCGGCTATCGCATATCGCTCATCAGCGAGATGTGTCACATCCATACCAATATCGATGTATGGTATGCAAAAGCGGCGTGCTGCACTTTCCAGGTACATCCGCTGCCGATACCCGTCTACACAGCCGAACAGAATGTGAGCATCCTTAATGAGATCATCAGCATTTTGCCAATCGGCCTGTGCAACATCGACCTCAATCCACGGCCGGATTCCTTTAATGAGTCGCTCCGCGATCTTCACCTTTGGAGTCTTTTCCTCCACATCTTTTGCGGTCGCGCCGACAAGTCGATTTAGATTGCTGTCCTCGATTTCCTGAGGATCGATTAGACGAATATGCCCGACGCCTAAATGCGCAAGTTGCTGCGCGATATGTGATCCGCCCCCACCCAAGCCTACAATCGTGGCGCGAGTGTCGGCCAGAGTTTGCTCGGAATGTTGGCCAAGGAAGCTTTGGCGACTAAAATCCCTTTGGGCCATCATGCGAATGTGTCCACGCTTCCGTTTGAACTCAGGATGTCAACTTTCATTGGGGTGTCCACAATATTGAATTCAGATATGTCTGCCACAGCTGTGCTATTGAGCCACACTCGCCCAGTGGCACGATCATGACTCAGCACAATTGCTCCATGGGGTAAGCTACGACAAGCTTTGAAGAAGTCTGGTACGAATTTCATTTGCTCACGTAAGTCTGTACGACTGAAATTTGGACGTCCAGCGTGTTCGTGCATGTGTACATGAAACATGCCGACAGACTGCAATAAGGCAATGTTCAAGGCTTTGCGGATAGTCTCTTGGTTCATCATAGCCCCAACTGTTGGATCATCGACGTAGTCGTTATCAGCGACTGGGTGGTAACCTTCCGCCAGCAGTACTATGTTTTTTGATGTGTTCGCGGCACGAACTGATATGAAACCGACGCGCTCAGCTGCAAAATGATGGTGGCGCGCGAGATCGCGCCTTACTTCCTTAAGAAACTGGCCCGTCGCTCTGAAAATCGTCTTCATCGAAATGCCTCCAAGTGGCCTGCCAAGATTTCAAACGGCGCCTGATTTGGTGGCACGTCTTTCCACGACCATGAGAACCAATTCCTTGCAAGAATGTAAGCATTTTCGTTCCAGTTCAATCCGAGCCCAAGGTTAACGGGCAGGTACAATTTTGTTGGATAAGCGTTATTGGTGTAGTTAAGGCAAAGAAGCGCATCCATTTCCTTATCAGCTCCCCTAACGAGAAAGCGTAGCTTCTCCATGTAAATGTAGCGGAGACTACTCTCAGCCATGTACTGAACCTTTCCAGTGCAAAGCCTTGCAATTGGTTGCAGTTCCTGCTCGATGCCAGTTTCGGCACCAGGAATGACAATAGAGCTGTTCATTATGAGGATCCACCAGAGCGAGCGTGGGTCATGAACTGCTCCTTTTCATGCACCTCAATCTCCGCGTTATCGTCTAAATCTTTGAGTCCTTGCGGAGTGATTTCGGCAAGCACTTTCGCTTGATCAATACCCAACTGCGATTTGAGGTCGCGCACGACCCATTTACCCGGCCGCACTTGACGGTCATTCCCATCAACCACAATTGTTATCAAGTGATGCTGTTCATTACCATCGCCATGAGTTTTCGTTTCATTAACCATTGCCAATACCTCTCGTTTATCATCGCCTAGCTTTGCCGACAAAACCCAAAGAACTTAATCCCAGTAGTCTTTGATAGAGGCGCCAGAGCAAAACCTCTTATTTAAGAGTAGAATACACATAATAAATATACCCGTCAAGTTACTATACGGGTCGTGAAACTATATTGAGGATACTAAGTGGCTGAAAGAGATGATGTTCGTTGGGGTATGGCGCAGCGATTTGAGTTAATCGAATGGCGTGCGTATTGGCTGAGGAGGGTGAATCGCAGCGACCTTGAAGAACGTTTTGGGGTATCAACCCCGCAGGCTTCAGTAGATCTGCGGTCTTACCAGGAGGCAGCCCCGAATAATATTGAGTACGACGCGACCGCAAAGGCTTATGTGCCCACTAGTACTTTTACTCCAAAATACTTGAGGGTGTCGGCAGACAGGTATCTCATTCAACTGAATGCCATACTGAATGGTGCAGTTAGTGCGACTGATACATGGTTTGGAAGCTTGCCTCCCGCTACCGTAATGCAGACAGTGGTGCGGAGCGTAGAACCAGATACTTTGCGCTCAATACTGAATTCGATTGAGGGGCGGCAAGAGCTCGATGTAGTTTACCAATCTCTTACCAACACCCGTGCGCGTACAATCGTCCCGCATTCATTGGCATTTGATGGACACCGTTGGCATGCTCGGGCATGGTGTGTCGAACACCAGGATTTCAGAGACTTCGTTTTGTCGAGAATACTATCGGTGAGTGGCAGCCGATCTTCAGCTGCCGATCCAACGAACGACATGGAATGGAATACATTGGTTGAATTGAAGATCGTTGCTCATCCAGACCTAGGAGAAGCACAGAAGTCTGCGATAGAGCGAGATTTTGGTATGGAAAACGGTCTTCTGGTCATTAGAACTAGAGCCGCGCTCGCCTTTTATTTTATCAAGCGACTGAATTTGGATTTAGATGGTGATCAAATTACTCCAGAACGAAAGCAAATATCCCTAAGTAACTTTGCTGAAGTAATAGAGATGGTGAACGCCGCAAAGTCTAAGACCCGCGCACGGGTCAACTCCGGTTAGTGTTCAGAGACTAGACCGTGTTATACGCGGAAACGAAGACACCCTCGAACGGGCTTTCTTGGCACAAAGCGCCAGTTTAGCCATGCCCCCAAAGCGGGCATTGGCGAATTGCCAGCGTTTTCCCACGAATGCCCGCTTAGGCCGAACAGGAGACGGTCGCCGAGTATGGTTTGACTTCCACTTTTGGCCGGAAGCAGACGTAGACAGTGTGGGGTCTCTCAACGTGCGTTGGCGAGTGAGGGCGGGCCAACACGTTAATTTAACGACAATTAAGTCGAACTGTTAATTCCGTAGATCCCTGGTTCGAGCCCAGGTCTAGGAGCCGGTCCGAAAAAGAACGTAGCCATACGATACTGTCATATAGCTTGTCCGCGAAACGGTATCACTTCGGCCCCAGCCTTGAGCTTGTCGAGATAGTCGGCCCATTCCTGCATCATTTTCTTTCGCTCGGGTAGATACTCTGCGCGGTTGTATGCAGCTCGTACTGAATTCTTTTCTGAATGGGCTAACTGGCGTTCGATAAGGTCAGAACGAAAGCCTTGTTCATTTAACAAGGTTGATGCGACAGACCGAAAACCATGTCCGGTCATACGGCCTTTATAGCCCATTCGCGCCAATGCATAAACCACGGTATTTTCGCTAATAGGGCGCTCACGGCTTGTCGACGACGGAAGAACTAGCCGCCCCCCGCCCGTGATTGCCTGCATGCGGTTAAGAACTTCGATAGCTTGTGTAGAGAGCGGCACGATATGCGCCTCGCGCATTTTCATGATTTCAGCAGGAATGCGCCACAGCGCCGCCTCCAGGTCAAACTGCGCCCACTCGGCAAACCGAACTTCTTTCGTTCGCTGAAAAGTTAGCGCCAATAGCTGCATGGCAACCTTTGTTGTTGCCTCGCCTCGGTAACCTTCAATATCGCGCAGTAGTTGGGCAAATTCGACGGGATCAGTCAAGGCTGCATAGTGTTCCTGTCTGACAGTAGATAGCGCACCTTTTAGACTTGGAACTGGATCGTTTATAGCCCGCCCCGTTACAATGGCATAACGAAAAATTGCGCCGCAATGTTGTTGAATGCGATGCGCCATATCCACAATACCGCGACTTTCGATAGCTCTCAGCATGGCGAGAACATCAGGAGCTGTAATTTCAGTGATTGGCTTCCTGCCAATGGTGGGAAAAGCATTACGTTCTAAAGCGGATTTGGTTTTGCTGGCGTAGCTTTCAGTCCATTCCTTACCGCGTGTCGCCATCCATTCGCGGGCTAGAGCTTCAAATGTATTGCTTCCTGCTTCGAATTTAGCTTGTCTTTCAGCCTTACGCTGCACTCCGGGATCAACACCATCGGCCAAAAGCACGCGAGCATCATCGCGTCGACTTCGCGCCGTTTTTAGCGGAACATCGGGATAAACCCCCATAGATAGCGTCTTGCGCTTGCCGTCATAACGATAATCAAGTCGCCACCAACGCGAGCCGTTTGGATTGATCAATAAATACAAGCCGCCACCATCTCTAACCTTAATTGGTTTTGCTTGAGCTTTTGTATTCTTGATTGCTATGTCGGTCAAAGGCATGTCGATTACTCCTTGGTCGCGTCAAGAAATGATCTCAAAGCGGAGACTTGCTCAGCGCTCAAAAGCATTTTTCCGTTACGGTTCTCGATAAACAGGCCGCCGCTTTCAGTCATGCTGAATTGCAACAAAGGACGTTTTATTTTGGCAACGGCCTGTAAGCGATTATGTTTCCTGACTTCGGAGGGATTAATACCCTCTATCAGTAACGCGCGGGCTTCATCGCGCCTGGCTCTCGCTAAATCTAAGCTCACGTCAGGATAGACACCCATCGATAAAGTCTGATGCTTGCCGCCAAAACGATACGAGAATCTCCACCATTTAGAGCCACTTGGATTGACTAGGAGGCACAACCCTTTTTCATCGGCTTGTCTATATGGCCTGTTTCTAGGTGTAGCTCTATCAACGACGGTGTCTGTGAGAGGCATTGGCGGTAAACCTTTTTTATGATTTCAGGCTACCGCCAAGGTTACCGCCAAATATTAATGGATGTCAATAAACCACATCGGACAGTATAGGTGAAAAAAAACCCACAGAGCTTGTAGCCGTGCGGGTTTTATGGACTTTCTTGGACTTCTTTGGACTACAAACTGGTGGGTGCTGACGGGTTCGAACCGCCGACATTCGCCTTGTAAGGGCGACGCTCTACCAACTGAGCTAAGCACCCGTTATAACAACAGCTACTTGCTATGAATCAGGCGAAGATTCTACCATCTTACACTGACAATCAGTGCGTCAAAACGGTATTTGCTCCAACTTCTACAATGGGGACAGTTTCTGCGGGCACTATGGGTGAGTCTGGCAATGGTTCAGGCACCCTTTCTAGAGCTAACTCAAGAACCTTATCGATCCATCTTACTGGCTGAATTTCAATACGATTTTTGATGGTGTCAGGAATTTCGGCTAAATCTTTAACATTTTCTTCAGGAATTAAAGCCAAGCGTATTCCTCCACGCACCGCAGCGAGCAATTTCTCCTTCAGGCCACCAATAGGCAAAATTTCGCCACGCAGGGTAATTTCTCCAGTCATTGCCACATCAGCGCGAACAGGAATGCCTGTTAGAGAGGAAACCAAGGCAGTACAAATTGCCGCACCAGCACTTGGCCCGTCTTTCGGCGTAGCACCTTCAGGCATATGAATATGAAGATCACTCTTCTGATAGAAATCTTCTGGGATCCCCAACTGTTTGCTACGCTTTCTAACAACAGAAAGCGCCGCTTGAATCGATTCCTGCATCACATCACCAAGCGTGCCTGTTGTCATAGTTTTACCTTTACCCGGCAAAACTATCGATTCTATGGTGAGTAACTCGCCACCCACCTCTGTCCAAGCCAGACCAGTAACCTGTCCCACCTGATTTTCTTTCTCTGCCATACCAAAACTGTATGGACGCACTCCAAGAAATTTATCGAGATTTTTAGCATTCACCACAATTTTATTTTTACGTGGCTTCATAACTAACGATTTCACAACTTTTCGGCAAATTTTGGATATTTCGCGCTCCAAAGAACGAACCCCCGCCTCACGTGTGTAATAACGCACAATATCGCGGACAGCATCTTCGGTAACCACCATTTCTGTTGGCTTGATACCGTTGTTTTTGATCTGCTTTGACAACAGGTAACGCATGGCAATGCTTACTTTCTCGTCTTCGGTATAGCCGGACAGCCGAATCACCTCCATACGATCCAGCAAAGCATTCGGGATATTGAGTGTATTGGCTGTTGCGACAAACATCACGTCGGACAGATCAAAGTCGACTTCAATATAGTGATCTTCAAACGTGTGGTTCTGTTCTGGATCTAATACCTCAAGCAACGCTGAAGAAGGGTCTCCACGAAAATCCTGTCCCATTTTATCGACTTCGTCGAGCAAAAATAATGGGTTCTTGACACCTACTTTGGCCATATTCTGCAAAATCTTGCCCGGCATTGAGCCAATGTAGGTACGTCTATGCCCACGAATTTCAGCTTCATCACGCACGCCCCCTAGCGCCATACGCACAAACTTGCGATTAGTCGCCTTGGCAATCGATTGCCCCAGCGATGTTTTACCCACGCCAGGCGGCCCCACGAGGCATAAAATAGGCGCTTTAATTTTATCTACCCGTTGCTGGACAGCCAAATACTCAACAATGCGTTCTTTGACTTTTTCAAGGCCGTAATGATCTTTATCCAACAATTTCTTGGCTGAAGAAAGGTTTTTGCTGATACGTGACTTTTTACGCCAAGGTAGCCCAACTAAAGTTTCAATATAGTTTCTGACAACTGAAGCTTCGGCCGACATCGGCGACATGAGCTTGAGTTTTTTCAATTCGGTTGTCGCTTTGAGCAGGCCTTCCTTGCTCATGCCAATTGCCTTTATTTTCTTTTCCAGTTCTTCAATGTCAGCACCTTCTTCGCCTTCACCGAGCTCTTTCTGAATCGCCTTAGCCTGCTCATTCAAATAGTATTCACGCTGACTCTTCTCCATCTGTCGCTTGACGCGACCACGAATCCGCTTTTCCACTTGCAGAATATCCAACTCGGTTTCCAGTTGCCCAAGAAGCCTCTCCAGACGATCTGCAACGCCAATAGCTTCGAGAACCTCTTGCTTTTGTTCGAGTTTCAAAGGCAAATGGGCCGCAATAGTATCTGCCAGACGCCCTCCTTCATCAATCCCAGCCAACGAAGTCAGCACCTCAGGAGGGATTTTTTTATTAAGCTTGACGTATTGATCGAACTGGGCAAGCACAGTACGGCGCATGGCTTCAACTTCATGGCTTGCAACATCTTCGCCAGTAATGACTGTAATTTCAGCGGTAAATAAATCGCCTTTATCTTCCACAGTTAAAACTCGCGCCCGCTCAACACCTTCGACCAGTACTTTAACGGTTCCATCAGGGAGCTTCAGCATCTGCAGAATGTTGGCAACGCACCCGATTTCGTACATATCCTCAGGTGCAGGCTCATCCTTGGCTGCATGTTTTTGTGCCACCAAAAGGATACTCTTCCCTCCCTCCATGGCAGTTTCAAGTGCAGTTATAGATTTTGGCCGCCCAACAAACAGCGGTATCACCATATGCGGAAAAACTACCACATCGCGCAAAGGTAGCAGTGGAATAGTTTGCTTTTCCACAGAAGAAGCAGTCAGATCAGACATCATCGTGTCCTTTAAGTTATGAATCACACCTCCCTATTTGGGGCGATATGAAAGAAATTCAAGATGCGGAAGTAAGCAATAGTTTACTTTTGATACACCAAACAGATCAGTTTGAACCCGATACTTTTGGTTGATCCGCGTAGATTATCAACGGCTGGGCACCGTTTTCTATCGTTGTTTCATCAACAACCACTTTAGTTGCATTCTCCATTGTCGGTAGTTCGTACATGGTGTCGAGCAGTACATTTTCCAGAATAGAGCGCAAACCACGGGCACCAGTTTTGCGTTTTAGCGCTTTTCTGGCAATCGCCTGCAATGCGGAAGGACGAATTTCTAACTCCACACCCTCCATGGAAAAAAGCTTTTGATATTGTTTAACCAAAGCATTTTTTGGTTCAATCAAAATCTCAACCAAAGCAACTTCATCCAACTCGCGCAAAGTCGCTAATACAGGCAAACGGCCAATTAATTCAGGGATCAATCCAAACTTAATCAAATCTTCTGGCTCAACCTGCTTTAGAACATCAGAAACATTGCTTGCATCACGGCTTTTCACTTCCGCACCAAACCCTATGCCACCCTTTTCGGAACGGCTACGGATGACTTTATCCAGGCCGTCGAACGCTCCACCGCAAAAGAACAATATGTTTGTTGTATCAATTTGCACAAAATCCTGATTCGGATGTTTCCGTCCGCCTTGCGGGGGAATACTGGCAACTGTGCCTTCGATTAGCTTGAGCAATGCCTGTTGCACGCCTTCACCCGACACATCACGAGTAATCGAAGGGTTGTCGGCCTTGCGCGAGATTTTGTCAATTTCATCAATGTAGATTATGCCCTGCTGAGCCTTTTCGACATCATGATCGCAGTTTTGCAGCAATTTCTGGATGATATTTTCGACGTCTTCGCCAACATAACCCGCCTCGGTCAACGTTGTCGCATCGGCCATCACAAATGGTACATTCAGCATGCGGGCAAGCGTCTGCGCCAGTAAGGTTTTGCCAGAACCCGTAGGGCCGATGAGCAGGATGTTGCTTTTTGCCAGCTCTACGCCATCGCTTCCAGTTTCTTTATGGCGAATGCGTTTGTAATGGTTATAAACAGCAACAGCAAGAATTTTTTTCGCATCATCCTGCCCGATCACATACTGATCAAGCATATGACGTATTTCTTTCGGAGTAGGCAGTCCACCGTTCTCTTTTTCTGCATCCATGCCCGCAATCTCATCACGAACAATGTCGTTGCACAGATCGATACACTCATCGCAAATAAAAACGGACGGGCCTGCGATCAGTTTTTTTACTTCGTGCTGACTCTTGCCACAAAATGAGCAATATAAAAGTTTTTCACCGCCAGCCGTTTTCTTTTCCACAATCGTCGTCTCCGTCAATAGATTCAGGCAGCAACAACCTCGGCACGGCTCGTCAGCACTTTATCAACCAAGCCATACTCAACCGCTGCATCGGCAGAAAGAAAGTTATCGCGATCCGTATCCCGCTCAATACGCTCTATGGACTGGCCAGTATGCATTGCCAGCATGTTATTCAGCTTTTGCTTGAGGAACAGGATTTCCTTGGCATGAATCTCGATATCCGATGCCTGGCCCTGAAATCCACCCAAAGGCTGGTGAATCATCACGCGCGAGTTAGGCAAACAATACCGCTTGCCTTTTTCGCCCGCTGTTAACAGAAATGCTCCCATGCTTGCCGCTTGACCAATGCACAGCGTCGATACATTCGGCTTGATGAATTGCATGGTGTCATAAATCGCCATGCCCGCAGACACAGAGCCGCCGGGGGAGTTGATGTAGAAAAAGATGTCTTTATCAGGATTTTCAGATTCAAGAAAAAGTAGCTGTGCAACAATCAAGTTAGCCGTTGAATCATTCACCGGTCCAACCAGAAAAATCACGCGCTCACGCAACAAACGCGAGTAAATATCGTACGCACGTTCACCGCGGCCACTGGTCTCAATCACCATGGGCACAAGACCCAAAGCCTGAGTGTCATTCATCGAAGCATCGACACCACTCGTGTATTTTGCACCGTACATAGAACCTCCTGAAACGATCATGCTGCGTTACCCATTAATTCATCGAAAGCTACTGATTTTTCACTGACCTTCACGTTGCTTAAAACCCATTGCACAACATTCGCCTCAACGGCCAACGCTTCTGCCTCGGCCAGGCGTTGCGGTTGGGAATAGTACCAACGCACAACCTCTTTTGGATCCTCAAATGAGGCAGAAAACTCATCCACCACGGCACGTACCTGCTCCGGCTTGGCATACAGATTGTTAGTTTTAACCACTTCGGTCAACAACAAGCCCAACTTGACGCGGCGCATTGCCTTGTCGGTAAACCATGCCGGCTCAATCGGAAAACCTTTCACGTTCATGCCACGCGATTCCATATCACGCAACGCCGTATCTGCCATTTGTTTGGATTCTGCCTCGACCAAAGCTTTAGGCACATCCAGCGGATTCACCGCCAATAAGGCATCCATCACTTGCTGCTTGGTTTTGGCTTCCAGACGCTTATACACTTCGCGCTCAAGATTAGCGCGCACTTCAGCGCGCATAGCTGCCACATCACCATCAGCCGAACCCAGTGATTTGGCAAATTCAGCATCCAGTTCAGGCAATTGGGCCACTTCAACTTTTTTGACCAAAATATCAAACTGGACTGTGCTACCGGCCAGATCTTTGGCTTGGTAATCGTCGGGGAATTTAACGTCAAACGTTTTTTTATCACCTGACTTGACACCTTCGATTGCCTGTTCGAAGTCAGGCAGCATAGTGCCAGCGCCAACAACCACGGAATGGTCATCAGCCTTGCCACCAGAAAACTCAACGCCCTCTTTGCGGCCAACAAAATCAATCACCACACGATCATCTTTCTGTGCCGGACGAGCAGTTTCGCTATAGCTCACACGCTGCTTGCGTAGCACATCCAAGGTTTGATCCACTTCAGCATCCGTCACAACAAGTGCTGGCCGTTCAATGCTCTGCCCGGAAATATCCCCCAGAGTTATTTCGGGATACACCTCAAAAGTTGCCGTAAAGCCAAGCTTTCCTTCGCCCGCATCGGCTACCGGCTGAATGTTCGGATAACCGGCCATGCGCAGGTTTTGCTCTTTGAGCTTCGCCTCTAAAGCTGCTTCAGCAGCCTGCCCGATTATCTCACTACGCGCTTGACCGCCATAATTTTGCGCAACCATGCTCATAGGCACCTTGCCTGGGCGAAAACCCGGCATCTTGACCGTACGTGCGATATTTTTAAGACGCGCGCTAATCTCGCCTTCAATCTCAGCTAGCGATATTGAAATATCAATTCGCCGCTCAAGTGGATTTACCACAGGAGTAGTTGTTGTGTCTGTTTGCGTATCTGCCGTTGTCATATCCGTCATTTTTTATCCGTCAAATTTGTGAAGCCAAGTGAATCTGCACTGAATCAGCATTTATTGCAGGCAACCCTGGTGGCTTGCTGCTCAATATCCATCACATGCATCTATGGTGCCCAGGAAGGGACTCGAACCCCCACGCCTCGCGGCGCCAGAACCTAAATCTGGTGCGTCTACCAATTCCGCCACCTGGGCATTACGTGCCGAATGACCTGTGGCTAGCATTACACGCCAAAAGCAAGTCAGACAATACATAATGAACGGGCGATTTTACCTGCTTTAATCAATTCTTTCTCACCTCCCGCCTATACTTCGACACATTATGGCGTCCGAAGACCACAATAAACACTACGAAAATTTTCCTGTCGCCTCCCTTTTGCTGCCCAGGCACCTGCGCGAACCCATTGCCGCCATCTATGCCTTCGCCCGCAGCGCAGACGATTTCGCCGATGAAGGCGATCTCACCGCCGATGAGCGCTTAGCCCTGCTGCGCGGTTACCAGCGCGAGCTGAATGCCATTACGGAAGAGCGGCCAACAACCCATCCGATTTTCCTGCGGCTGCGCCCCATCATTGCCCATTACAGGCTGCCGCTGTCCCTGTTTCACGATCTGCTGGATGCCTTCATTCAGGATGTATCATGCAATCGTTATGCCAGCTATTCTGAACTCCTCGATTATTGCCGTCGCTCGGCGAATCCGGTGGGGCGAATATTGCTGCACCTTTTCGCTGCGGCGACCGAAGAGAATGCCATCTGCTCCGACGCCATTTGTTCGGCCTTGCAACTCATCAACCATTGGCAAGATGTCGGCATTGATAGCCACAAAGGGCAAGAAGGCCGCATTTACCTGCCTGCCGAGGACATGGCGCGCTTCAATGTCAGCGAAAACGACATCCTGAGGCGTATTACCAGCACCGACTTTTGCGCGCTGATGCGCTTTCAGGTCGGCCACGCCCGCACCTTGATGCAACAAGGCGCACCGCTCGGACGCAGGCTACCCGGCCGCATCGGGCTGGAAATTCGCACCATCATCGCTAGCGGGCTGCGCATTCTGGAAAAAATCGAAGCAGTTGACTATGATGTATTCAATCACCGCCCTCAACTCCAAACGCTTGACTGGCCATTGATCGGCTGGCGCGCACTCTTTCAGCCATGACCCCCGACGATTACTGCCAGCAACGCGCCGCCGCCAGCGGATCTTCTTTTTATTACAGCTTTGTTTTTCTGGAACCCTTACGACGTCAGGCGATTACTGCCTTGTATGCTTTTTGTCGAGAAGTCGACGATGTTGTCGATGAATGTCCCGACCCACATCTGGCGCGCACCAAACTTGCCTGGTGGCGCACCGAGATTGCGCACCTCTACGCAGGCAACCCCAGCCATCCGGTCACACAGGCACTGGCGACTGCGCTGAGAAGATTTTCCCTGCCGCAAGAACAGCTGCTGGAAATCATTGACGGCATGGAAATGGACATCGATGCCGTGCGCTACCCCGATTTTCGCGCGCTGCATTTGTACTGTTACCGCGTCGCCAGCATTGTCGGCCTGCTCGCGACGGAGATTTTTGGCTACACGGATCGCCGCACGCTGAAATACGCACATGATCTGGGCCTCGCCTTTCAGCTCACCAACATCATCCGCGATGTCGGCGAAGACGCGCGACGCGGCCGCATTTACCTACCGCAAGAAGACCTCGCCCGCTTTGACGTGACAGAAACCGACATTCTTCAGGCGAGGTACACGCCTAATTTTCAGCGCCTCATGGCATTCCAGATCGACCGCGCACAGGCCACTTACGATCAAGCTCTGGCCCAGCTTCCCGCCGCTGACCGCAAAGCACAACGCGCCGGGCTGGCCATGGCCGCCATTTATCGCACCTTGCTTGTGGAAATCGCGCGCGATGGTTCCCATGTGCTGCATCAACGCATCTCGCTCACGCCGTTGCGCAAATTATGGCTGGCTGGCAAAACCTGGATCACCGCATGAGCATTGCCGTCATTGGCGCCGGTTATGCCGGTCTCGCAGCAGCGGTCGAACTGGTTCGCAACGGGCAATCAGTAGAAGTTTTTGAAGCTTCTCGGAGCCTTGGCGGCCGCGCCCGCGCCGTAGAAATGGATGGATTCACTGTCGACAACGGCCAGCACATCCTGCTCGGTGCCTACAGCGAAACCCTGCGCCTGATGCGCATTGTCGGCGCCGACCCGCAGCACCTGCTCAAGCGCTCAGCCCTGCATCTTGAATTCCCCGGCGAGATGCGCCTCGTCGCACCGCGCCTGCCCGCACCCTTGCATATGCTGGCCGCCCTGTTGCTCGCCACAGGTCTTGACTGGCACGAAAAATGGGCGGCCATCCGTCTCATGCGCCGCCTGCAACGTCGGCAGTTTCGCATTACGCCTGACGTTTCCGTCACAACGTGGCTGGAAAACAATAAAACGCCGCCTCGCCAGCGCCGACTTTTATGGGAACCCTTGTGCGTCGCTGCATTGAATACGCCCGCCAAAAATGCCTCGGCCCAAGTTCTGGCGAATGTCCTCAGAGACAGCCTTGCCGCCTCACGCGAGGCCAGCGATTTGCTGCTGCCGCAAATTGATTTATCGGCACTGTTTCCCGAACCTGCGGCAAAATTCATCACGCAATGCGGCAGCGTCATCCGTCGCGGCCAGCGCGTTACCGATTTGCAGCGCACCGATCAGGGCTGGCGCATCAATGGCCAAGGGCCGTTTGTCCACGTCGTGCTGGCGGTTGCCGCCTATCACCTCGCTGCGCTGGTGCCCGAACTGCAAGCGGAAGTGGAACACTTTGCATGGGAACCCATTGTCACCAGCTATCTCACCTACCCGGCCAGCGTCCGCCTGCCGCAACCCATGCTGGGCGTGGCCGATGGCACAGCACAATGGCTGTTCGATCGCGGCCAGCTTTGCGGACAAGCGGGGTTGATCGCAGCAGTCATCAGCGCGCACGGTCGGCATCTGGATTTGCCGATGGCAGAACGGGAAAGTCGCATTCACGCCGAAATTGCGCGAATCGTTCCGCACCTGCCTGCTCCATTGCGCACCCAAACCATTACCGAAAAACGCGCCACGTTCGCCTGCACGCCGAATTTACGCCGTCCTGCCACGCAAACCGCGCTGCCAGGTTTATGCCTGGCGGGGGACTATGTCGCCAGCGACTATCCCGCAACTATCGAAGGTGCGGTGCGCAGCGGTGTCAGCGCCGCCAGATCAATACTTGATTCAGCGGCTACCAGGTAGCAAACAAATGACAACTAAGTGGTAACTAAGCACCAACCAAACGCCCCTCGGCAAGCCGCAACGTGCGGCCACAGCGGTCTGCCAATTGGTTGTCATGCGTGACCAGAATCAATGTAGTCCCCGCTTCGGCATTCATGGCAAACATCAGATCAATAATCTGCGCCCCCGTGGCGGCATCCAAATTTCCCGTCGGCTCATCGGCCAATAGTAATTGCGGCCGCAGGGCGAAAGCCCGCGCCAATGCCACCCGCTGCTGCTCGCCGCCCGATAGATGTTTCGGATAATGTGTCAGACGTGCGCCCAAACCGACGCGTGCAAGCATCGCTTGCGCCATTGGGCGTGCCTCGCCCTGCCCTGCCAGCTCCAGCGGCAGCATGACATTTTCCAGCGCCGTCAGCGCAGGCAGCAATTGAAACGACTGGAACACAAAACCCAGCGTCCGCCCGCGCAACGCAGCACGCGCATCTTCATCCAATGGCCCGAGGTCTTCACCCAGCAAACGTACGCTGCCTGCGGTTGGAACATCAAGACCTGCCATCAAGCCGAGCAAAGTTGATTTACCCGAACCCGATGCGCCCACGATGGCCACCGCTTCGCCCGCGCTCACGGCAAACGAAATATCATGCAGAATCGACAATATGCCCTCACCACTGGGTACCGTTTTGTTCAAAGCCCGTACTTCAATCACTGGAGTTTTCATGTTCAAGCGTTTTTCCTTTTTCATCCTGTTGCTGATCAGCCTGGTTGCCGCCTTAAGCGCGCATGCTACACAACTTGCTGCAATTGCTGCAGTCGCCCCACACACCATTCTCGTCTTTGGCGACAGCCTGTCTGCCGGCTACGGCATCGCCGTCAGCGAAAGCTGGCCGGCCTTGCTTGGCGAACGGCTGAAGCAGGACAGAAAACCCTATGTTGTCCTCAATGCCAGCATCAGCGGTGAAACCACAGCCGGCGGGAACGCCCGCTTCGCCGCAGCATTAGAGCAAGCACACCCCGCCATCGTCATCCTCGCCCTGGGTGCCAACGACGGGCTACGCGGCTTGCCAGTCTCGGCAATGCAGGACAATCTTGCCATGATGATAAAGATGACCAAACAACACCAAGCGCGCGTCCTGCTCGTCGGCATGCGCCTGCCACCCAACTATGGCAGCGACTATACGCAGCACTTTGAAGCCGTCTTTCGCCGCTTGGCCAAACGCGAAAAAATCAGTTTGATACCTTTTCTGCTCGAGCCCATTGCCACAGATAGCCAGGCCTTTCAGGCCGACGGCTTGCATCCAACCGCCAAAGCACAACCGAAAATACTGGATCACATTTGGAAGCCCTTGCTCCCCTTGCTTGAATTGACGCCCGCAAAAAAATCATGACAACTCTGCCACGCACCAGTCACTCGCCAAACTCCGCACAAACGGAAACCGAACAACTAACCGAAACCGAAGCGGCCTACAGCCGCTTTGTGCCCAAGAGCTTTCTCCAACTACTTGGCGTAGATGACATTCGTACGGTACAACTCGGCCAGCAGGTTGAGCGATCCATGACAATTCTGTTTTCCGATATTCGCGATTTCACCTCGCTATCCGAGAGCATGAGCCCACAGGAAAATTTCAATTTCCTCAATTCCTACCTGGTGCAAATGGAACCCGTCATTACCGCGCATGGCGGCATCATCGACAAATATATCGGGGATGCCATCATGGCACTCTTTCCCAACTCGCCGGACGATGCCCTGCGCTGCAGTCTTGCCATGCTGGCCAAGCTTGACGAATACAACGCCGGCCGGGAACGTGCCGGTTACCAACCCATCAAGATTGGCGTCGGCATCAATACCGGCATCGTCATCCTTGGCACGGTCGGCGGCGAGGGCCGCATGGATGGCACCGTGATTGGCGACGCAGTAAATCTCGCCTCGCGGCTGGAACGTCTGACCAAAGAATACGAAGTGCCGATTTTGATCAGCGAATACACCCTGAGCAGCCTTGAGAATACCAAGCCCTGGTCGCTGCGTTTTCTCGATCGCACACACGTACGCGGCAAGCATGACAACCAATCCGTTTATGAGGTCGTTGATGCCGATCCCCCGGCGCTACGCGTTGCCAAGAAAAACACACTGGGCATATTCCAGCAAGCGCTGGCGCACTATCACCTGGACAGTTTTTCTGCGGCCCATGCACATTTTTCGCGCTGTCTTGCCGATGTTCCAGACGATAGTGCTGCTCGCGCTTACCTGCTTCGCTGCGCAGCTGCCATGCAATTACCTAACCAGACGAACATACCTGCCAAAGAAACAGGCTTTACGTGGCATGACGAATACGCCTTGGGTATCACTACGCTGGATGCCGCACACCGAGGCTTGTTCAATGACATAAACAGTCTTACCCACGCTATCCAAACGTGCACTTTTCACGCAGAAAAATCGGCGCTGATATCGCCACTATTGACGCAAATACGTACAGCCGCCACACAAGCTTTTTTACTGCAAGAACAAATGATGCAAGACAAAAGCTACCCGTTTCTTGAGCTACACACGCGGCAACACCTGCGGTTTTTCGATTACCTCAAGGAACTCCAAGCCGAAATAGAGAACGATGGCGCAGATCATATTTACCTGGGTTTTCGGGTCAAAAACATGCTGACAGACTGGCTGATCAATCATGTTCTCAATACCGATCGTCACTTTGCGCATCACCTGAACGGACGTACTGTCGAACGCATCGCTGAATACCCCGGCGAACGAGTAATCAAGGAAAGCATCTAGTGCGCGATTGCCCAGCGCATCTTTTGCAATCAAGCTTCAAAACCAATAATGGCGTCTGGGTCACCTCACGACCCATCCTGCCAGAAGACATTGAGCGCGAACAGGCGTTCATCAAAAATTTGTCGCCTGAAACTCGCTATCGACGCTTCATGAGCACACTCAATGAACTCTCCTCAGCACAACTGCACCACTTCACACATATCGATTACCACCACACGATGGCCTTCATTGCCCTGCTAAAGGAAACAGGGGAAGAAATCGGTGTTTGCCGCTACGCCGCGAACCCTGCAGAAAAAACACTGGGAGCCTGCGAGTTTGCCATCGTAGTGGCCGATGAATGGCAAAGCCAGGGAATCGGCCACCACCTGATGACTCGGCTCATTGCTGCGGCAAAGGAGCAAGGCTTCTTGCGCATGACAGGTGACTTTCTTGCGGACAATACGCGCATGCTGAACTTTGTTTCCCGTTTGGGGTTTAAGTTATCAACCCATCCTGAAGATCATTGCTTAAAACGTGGTGTACTCTGGCTGAATAGGCACTAAGCTTGATTTGCAGTTGCATGAACTCTCCTATTGCCGCCGTATTGCCAGCGCCGACTTTTAAAGAATGAATTTTGAAAATTCTTCAGCGCCAGTTACCATAACCAAAGATATTGTCCACGAAAGACACCCCATGTCTCCTACCGCTACTATTCCGCTTCCTACATTATTTATCTCACACGGCTCACCCATGATGTCTATCGAGCCGGGCAGCACGGGGCCCGCCTGGGCGCGACTCGCTGCACGGCTGCCGCGCCCGCGCGCGATACTTTCCGTTTCAGCCCACTGGATGACTCACACGCCTGCAGTGAGTGCCGCCAAACACCCGGAAACCATTCACGACTTTTATGGGTTTCCCGCCCCAATGTATGAAATTCAATACACCCCCCCCGGCGCGCCAGATCTGGCAAAAAAAATATCCCAACTCATTCCCGGCATCGCCATTGATGTGGATCGTGGACTGGACCACGGCGCCTGGGTGCCCTTGCGTTACATGTATCCGCAGGCAGATATTCCCGTCGTGCAATTCGCGATTCAACCCAACGCCACACCCGAGGCTCACTTTAATCTCGGTCGGCAACTCGCCTCGTTGCGCGAAGACGGCGTACTGATCATGGCCTCCGGCGCCATCACGCATAATCTGCGCGACATGGTGCGGGATGCCCCCGAGGGCATGGCGTTGCCCCACATCGGCGAATTTTGCAATTGGTTTGTTGACGCGCTAAACCATCGCGATCTGCCCGCGCTATTTGATTACCGACGGCAAGCCCCGCATGCCGTGCGCGTGCACCCAACCGACGATCACCTGCTGCCGGTCTACGTTGCGCTGGGCGCAGCAGACGAGAACGCGTCATTTGAAGTCGTGCATCGCGGCATGACCCTGGGTGCACTGGCAATGGATGCGTACCTGTTTAGCACCCCCTGATCAACATCAATTCGCGGTGAGGTTTAATCCGGCAACGGCATGGCGCGGCGATCCAGCAACGCCATCCAGCCGCGGATAACTCGATAGAGCACCCACACGCCCGTGCCGATGATGGCCAATATAGCTGCCGGAATCCCGATCAAGGTGATGAACAGCAACCCGGCAATCAACAGCCATAATGCAGCAAACCAAAAGCTGCGTAACTGCCAGCGCCAATGCGTTTCCAGCCAAGTGCCTCGCACTTGTTCCCGCGTAAGGTAATTAATGACGATGGCAATAATCGACGGCCAGCCAAACACAAACGCGCCTACCACCGTGGCCGAAGTCAAGATGCCCGACAACGCCGACACTGCATGCAGCCCATACATCACATGCGCCCATGCACGCGGGCCATCCAACTGGCTGTCACGATTTGCAATTACTTCAATGTCGTTACTCATAGTCCCAGCTCTCCCCAAAGTAAATCAATCCGTCGCTTGACGGTGGCATCCATCTCAATCGGTCGCCCCCATTCGCGTGCCGTCTCGCCCGGCCATTTGTTGGTAGCATCAATCCCCATCTTGCTGCCCAATCCTGCAATCGGCGAGGCAAAATCGAGATAATCAATAGGCGTATTTTCAGCGATCAGCGTATCACGCGCCGCATCCACGCGCGTGGTCACGGCCCAAACCACTTCTTTCCAATCGCGTACATCCACGTCGTCATCGGTCACGATGATAAATTTGGTATACATGAACTGACGCAGAAAACTCCAGATGCCGAACATGACCCGTTTGGCATGCCCTGGATATTGCTTTTTGATCGATACCACCGCCAGCCGATACGAGCAACCTTCTGGCGGCAGGTAGAAATCCACGATCTCCGGATACTGCTTTTGCAACAGCGGCACAAACACTTCATTTAACGCCACGCCCAGCATGGCCGGTTCATCCGGTGGTTTGCCGGTGTAGGTTGAGTGGTAGATCGGATCTCGCCGCATGGTGATGCGCTCAATGGTGAACACGGGGAACTCGGACTGTTCGTTGTAATACCCGGTGTGGTCGCCAAATGGCCCTTCTACCGCCGTCTCGCCCGGATGAATCACACCTTCCAGAATAATCTCGGCGCGCGCGGGCACGTGTAAATCCGAACCGATGCATTTCACCAGCTCTGTTTTGCTACCCCGCAACAAGCCCGCGAATTGATATTCAGACAAGGCATCCGGTACTGGCGTTACCGCACCCAAAATCGTCGCCGGATCACACCCCAGCACGACGGCTACAGGAAACGGCGCGTCTGGGCACGCCGCGCAATGATCCTGATAATCCAGCGCGCCGCCACGATGTGCCAGCCAGCGCATGATCACCTTGTTCGGTGCAATCACTTGTTGCCGATAAATGCCCAGATTTTGCCGTTTTTTTTGTGGCCCGCGCGTCACCGTCAGCCCCCAAGTAATCAAGGGCCCCGCATCGCCTGGCCAGCAGGTTTGTATCGGCAAACGGGACAGGACAACGTCCCGCCCTTCCCAGACAATCTCCTGGCAAGGCGCAGAAGTAATCACCTTCGGCCGCATGTTGAATACTTGCTTTAACAGCGGCAGTTTGTCCCAGGCATCCTTGATCCCGTGCGGTGGCTCTGGCTCTTTTAGCATCGCCAATAACTGGCCCACTTCGCGCAGGGATTTTTTCCAGTCACCGGTCTGCCCCATACCCAAGGCAACACGCTGCGGCGTCCCAAAAAGATTTGCCAATACGGGAATGGCGTGTCCTGTGGGATTTTCAAACAGCAGCGCCGGGCCGCCTGCGCGCAACACGCGGTCGGCAATCTCGGTCATTTCCAGATGCGGATCGACCGCAACAGCGATGCGTTTGAGTTCACCCATGGCTTCGAGCTGCTGCAAAAAGTCGCGCAAATCGTGATACTTCATTCGGTGTGCCTTAATACCCATGCAATATGCCATTGTAGCTGGCAGATAGGCGTGCTTTGCAGATCAAAACCAAGGCACAATACGCGCCTACCTACCCAACAATTTTACGCACCATGAGTTTCCCATCATCCATGACCCCTCAGACACGCCATGTGGCTTGAACAAACACTCGACGAAGCGCTAACCACGCTCGACGCAACACAACGACGGCGTCGCCTGCGGCAGATTGCCATTCCTGGCGCACGCTTGGTCATGGCCGATGGCCGCCAGTTGATTGATGCGTCATCCAACGACTACCTTGGCCTCGCACAACATCCGGTATTAAAGTCGCGTGCCATTGAATGGGTGCAGCGCTTTGGCGCAGGCGCTAGGGCGTCCCGCCTGGTCACCGGCACGCTTGAAGAAATGATCGCCTTGGAAGCGCGGCTTGCCGCATTCAAAGGCACCCAGGCGGCGCTGATTTTCAATTCCGGATTCCAGGCCAATGCCACCGTTTTACCCGCTTTATTCAAACTGGCTGGCGGACGTGAAGCCCTGGTGTTTACCGATGTGCTCAATCACTCCAGCCTGCATGCCGGCTGTCGCGCGGCGGGAGTGAAGCAAATTCAGTTTCGCCACAACGACGTAGCCCATCTTGACGAATTGCTCACGCAACACGCCCGGGGCCGCCCGGCATTCATCGTCACCGAATCTGTCTTCAGCATGGATGGCGACCGCGCCGATGTCACGGTGCTCAACGCAATCGCCACACGCCACGGCGCGGTGCTGTATCTCGATGAAGCGCATGCCAGCGGCGTGCTCGGCCCTCAGGGGCGCGGGCTGGCCTATGGTTTACACGACAGTAATCCATCGACTGTCATCATGGGCACGCTGGGCAAAGCCTTTGGTGCGGCCGGGGCTTACATCGCAGGCTCGCAGGCACTGATCGACTATTTGGTCAATCGCTGCACGGGCATCATCTATTCAACCGCCCCACCACCTGCAGCGTGTGGCGCGGTGCAAGCGGCACTGGAATTGATGCCGCATCTGGACGCCGAACGCGCCCTGCTCGCGCAACGTGGCGATGCCTTGCGCGATCGTCTTGCTGCGTTGGGCATAGATACGCTTCAATCTACCACGCAAATCATTCCTGCCGTGCTGGGCAGCGAAACTGCTGCACTGGCGGCACAACAGCGGCTTGAAGATCGCGGCGTACTGGCCGTTGCCATGCGTCCGCCTACCGTGCCAGCGGGCGGGTGCCGATTACGTTTTTCGCTCTCCTCCGCATTGCCCGATGCGGCTTTCGCACAGCTGCTCGATGCCGTGAACGTGCTCCAAGCCTAGCCATTTGTCATGCAGCGTCGCATTGCCCACCTCGACATGGATGCATTTTTTGCCTCTGTCGAGTTGCTCACCTACCCCGAGCTAAGCGGCCTGCCCGTCGCCGTGGGCGGACGCTCTGTGCCGCAGCCCACGCGTCAGGCTAACGGCAGCTGGCAATTCATGCGTTTGGGCGAGTACACTGGCCGTGGCGTACTCACCACCGCCACTTATGAAGGCCGTGCCTTGGGCATCCATTCTGGCATGGGCGTGATGCAAGCCGCGCGGCTCGCGCCCAATGCGATTTTGCTGCCCGCCAATTTCGACGCCTATCGTCAGGCCTCGCAACGCTTTAAAGCGGCAGTGGCGAGCATCACCCCGCAGTTTGAAGACCATGGCATAGACGAGATTTATATCGACCTCACCGACCTGGATAGCGACACAGAGAGTAATACCCTCGCGCTCGTGCACCGCATCAAAACCGCGGTGAACAAAGCCACGAGGCTGACCTGCTCGGTGGGTGTAGCCCCCAACAAATTGCTCGCGAAAATCTGCTCTGACCTGGATAAACCCGATGGCATCACGCTCCTCACCATGGACGACGTCGCCTCGCAGTTGTGGCCCCTGCCGGTGAGAAAGATCAACGGCATCGGCCCGCGCGCGGGTGAAAAGCTCGCCGCGCTAGGCATTCAGACCATTGGCGAGCTCGCCCGCGCCGAGCCGATTTTCATGCAGCAGCATTTTGGCCGCAGCTATGGCCACTGGCTACTGGAAGCTGCGTACGGGCGGGACAACAGAGAGATCGTGACCCACCGCGAACCCAAATCCACCAGCCGCGAAACCACCTTTGAGCGCGACCTGCACCCGCGCGACGACAAAGCCCAGCTGGGCGAAATTTTTACCGCGCTATGCAATCGCGTGGCGGACGACTTGAACAAAAAGGGCTATGTCGGCCGCACCATCGGCATCAAGCTGCGCTATGCCGATTTTTCCACCATCACCCGCGATGTGACCCTGCCTGAGGCCACCGCTAACGCCCAAACCATCCGCCGCGCCGCCGGCGAATGCCTGCGCCGCGTGCTGCTGGAACAACGCTTGCGCCTCATCGGCGTGCGTGTTGGTAGCCTCACTACCCCACAAGAGGACATCGCAACACAAGGGCAATTGCCGTTGGCTTGATAGCGCGGTACGATAAAACGATGAACAGTCAAAAAGTCGGCATTGGTGAGACGGCGTAATAACGAAATTCCAGCGTAAAAGTGGCTCTCTTAAGCACCTATTCCTCATCACTGAATTAATTTTGACTGATAGACTCACCTTGTAACAGGCAGAGAGCAAAGTTATCTATGCACTTTGAATCTGCACTCTTTATGCGTCAAAACAGTTGGACTTGAGTCAATTTTTCATTCGGACATGATGCTAGCCCATTACCCTGTGAATGCCTCAGTCTTTTGGCATCCTCAAAAAAGTCATCACCATGGATGGAGTGTTAATGGAACGACACTTCATAGCTGCTCAGCAAAGTCCGGGGGGCTGGTTACTCCAGGCACTAAGTCTTCGCAGTGCATCACAACGATTTGATTGGAAGACGTTTCCAGCACTCGAAGATGAATGCGGCGGCGCATTCTTTGCTGAATACCATCTTCTTACTTGGACTAGCCTTCGAGAACCTCCTCAAAGGCTATATAACTCTCGTAAGACTTGAAGAAAAATTGGACCCACCTTTGCCACGTGAGCGCTACACTCACAGACTTGAGGAACTCGCGGGACGCCCAGAATGCCAAAATTTAGAGCTGACAACTGCCGAATTAACAGTGCTCTCGAGGCTTTCTCCGTATGTAGAGTGGAAAGGTAAATATCCCCTTCCCAAAAAAGCAATTGAAATGTCTCACAAAACTGGCAGTACACGTGAACGTGACGCAGAAAATGCTCTTTGGTTACGACTTGTCCCTCTGTTAAAACTGCGAGCTTGGGTAATGAAAGGCGGACCAGAGTCTATGGGTGGTTATCGACTCTACATACAACGGCCAACAACTACTAAGACTGAAGAATAAACTCGCCAATGATTGAATAGCTGATCTCAGCAAACTAGGAAAGCCGCAAAATCTTCGAATCTAATTTCTGGTACTAGCCACCCAACCATGTCCCGTACCACCACCCTAATCCTCACCTCCCTCATTCTCATCGCGCTCCTCGCCCTGTCCGGCTTTAACCCGCATGACCGGGCGACGTGGTTTTTGGAGGTTTTGCCGGTGATGATTGCACTGCCGATTCTGTGGGCGACCTACCATCGCTTTCCGCTCACCAATCTGCTCTATGCGCTGATCTTCGCGCATGCGCTAGTGCTCATGATCGGTGGCGCTTATACCTATGCGCAAGTGCCGCTGGGATTTCAGTTGCAGGATTTTTTTGGCCTGAGCCGCAACCCCTACGACAAGATTGGCCACTTCTTTCAGGGCCTTGTGCCTGCCATGGTGGCGCGTGAAATTTTGCTGCGCGGCGCGTTTGTGCGTGGCGGGAAAATGCTGGCTTTTATTATCGTCTGCATTGTGCTAGCGATCAGCGCGACGTATGAGCTCATTGAATGGTGGGTGGCGCTGGTCATCGGGCAAGGAGCAGATCAGTTCCTCGGCACGCAGGGCGACCCGTGGGATACGCAATCCGACATGTTCCTGGCGCTCATTGGCGCGGTCATGGCTTTGCTTTTTCTCTCGCGTGTGCACGATCGCCAAATGCGCCAGCTCAAAACTCCTGCTGTTACTTAATTTTATTGACTAGTCACCCGCGAGGGCTGTCCCCTCGCTGGCCACTCGGAAAAGTCGGTGCTTCGCAATCCAGCATCTCGTCTACGCAAAACCCGCCAAACCATCGTCGATTACTGCGGTAGTTTCATCACGGATGGAGTAACGGTTGCAGATTGAGTTCAGCCACCAGCCCCGCGAATATCGCCGCGCCAAACCAGTTGTTGTGGCGAAATGCCTTGAAACACTGCATGCGGTCGCGGTCACGAATGAGAAAAAAATGATAGATGGCAATCAGCGCTGCCACGACGAGGCCTGACTGATACAGCAGACCAAAACCGAGCGCTTCGCCCACCATGGCGAGGATGAGCAAGGTCATGACATAACAGATCATCACCGCTGCCACATCAAACGAGCCGAAGGTGATCGCTGCTGTCTTGATACCAATTCTGAGATCATCCTCGCGGTCAACCATGGCATATTCCGTGTCATACGCCACTGCCCAAAAAATATTCGCGCCCAGTATTGCCCATCCAAAGGGCGGGACATGCCCCATCACTGCAGCGAATGCCATCGGGATGCCAAAGCCGAAGGCGATACCGAGATAGGCTTGCGGGATGGCAAAAAAACGTTTGGTGAAGGGATAGCTTGCCGCAAGAAATACCGCCACCAGCGCAAGTGGCCAGATGTCTTGCCAGATCGGCAGAATCAACAGCCCGGCGCACAGCATGAGCGCCGCCGCCAACACCAGGGCCTCACGCGGTGAGACACGGCCCGCGGCCAACGGCCGGTCTTTCGTGCGCGCCACATGCGGGTCAAAATCACGGTCAGCCCAATCGTTAATCACGCAACCAGCCGAGCGCATCAAGAGCGTGCCCAGTGTAAAAATCCAGACCAGGAATAGAGGCGGCTGGCCATGAGTGGCAATCCACAAGGCCCACAGTGTCGGCCAAAGCAAAAGCAGGATGCCGATGGGTTTATCCAGCCGCATCAGCTTTTCGTACGTGTTTAGTTTTTCGATGAGCGCTATGTAATTCATGGACGAATCACGCCATGAAGAGGGCAGCTTGCCGTATCACCAGAACCGGCTTTTTGGCCACCCGCTAACCGAAAAAAATCAAACCGGTTTTTCATCCAGTGATGCAAAAGCTCAAGCCGGGAAAACACCGGTAGATAAATAGCGGTCGCCCCGGTCGCAGATGATGCTGACGATGACAGCATTTTCAACGGTAGCCGCAATGCGCAAGGCAACATGCACGCCACCGCCGGAAGAAATGCCCGCAAAGATGCCTTCTTCACACGCCAGGCGCCGCGTCATGTTTTCGGCTTCTGCCTGGCTGACGTTTTCAACTTGATCGACACGGCTGGCATCAAAAATTTTGGGCAGATAAGCCTGGGGCCATTTACGAATGCCGGGAATTTGCGATCCTTCTTCGGGCTGGCAGCCGATAATGCGAACGGCTGGATTTTGCGCTTTCAAAAAACGCGAGCAGCCCATGATGGTGCCGGTGGTACCCATGCTGGAGACAAAATGTGTGATGCGTCCTTCTGTATCGCGCCAGATTTCTGGCCCGGTACCCTCAAAGTGCGACTGAGGATTATCGACATTGGCGAATTGATCCAGTACACGGCCCCGACCGGCGCGTACCATTTCTTCGGCAAGATCACGCGCAGATTCCATGCCGCCGGCTTTGGGTGTCAGAATGAGTTCAGCACCAAAGGCTTTCATGGTCTGGCGCCGCTCAATGCTTTGATTCTCGGGCATGATGAGCACCATGCGATAACCCCGCATCGCGGCGGCCATGGCCAGGGCAATGCCGGTATTGCCTGAAGTGGCTTCAATCAGCGTGTCACCCGGCTTGATTTCGCCCCGCGCTTCAGCGTGCAGAATCATGGAGAGCGCGGGCCGATCTTTAACTGACCCGGCAGGGTTATTGCCTTCCAGCTTGACCAGAATTACATTGTTGCGTTGAGCATTTTCTGCTCCAGGCAAACGCTTGAGCTGAACCAGCGGGGTATTGCCAACAAAATCTTCCAGTGTTTTCCAGGTCATGGGGGATACTTTCAGATTATTCATTGACTCAGGCAGCGAATGTAATCAGCCACGCCGTCAGTTACCGAGACAAATTCATTTTTGTAGCCTGCATGGCGTAGCTGTGTGAGATCCGCCTCGGTAAAGCTTTGGTATTTACCCTTTAAGGCCTCAGGAAAGACAATGTATTCAATGGCACCTTGCGCGACCAGCTCAGCCAGCGGCAAAGCGGGCAATCCATCTAAGCTGCGGCAGGCATTAACTGTCGCCACCGCGAGCTCATTGAAGCTTTGCGCGCGCCCGGTACCCAGGTTGTAAATGCCGGAAACACCACTTTCAAGAAACGCCATATTGACCTTGACGACATCGGCCACATACACAAAATCGCGTTTCTGCTCGCCATTGCCATAGCCATCAAAACCTTCAAACAGTTTGACTTTGCCTTGGCTGCGGTATTGATTGAAGTGATGAAAAGCCACCGAGGCCATACGCCCTTTATGTTGCTCGCGCGGGCCATACACATTGAAATAACGAAAGCCGGTAATTTGCGCGTCGGTGCTGGCCGCATGCGACCCTAGTCGGCGGCGCACGACTTGATCGAACAGAAATTTTGAATACCCGTAAACATTCAATGGCGCTTCAAACTCACGTTGCTCACGGAAGACATTGCCACCACCATAGACAGAAGCGGAAGAGGCATAGAGAAAGGGCACTTCCTGCTCTTGGCAGTGATTCAGCAAAGACAACGAGTAGCGATAATTATTGGCCATCATGTAGCGACCATCGGTTTCCATTGTGTCTGAACAAGCACCTTGATGCAAAACCGCTTCAAGATGCCCATCAAAATGACCATGCGTGACCATATCGATAAACTCTTGCTGATCAAGATAGTCGGCAATGTCGCAATCAGCGAGATTGCCGAATTTATCTGCTTGAGCAAGGTTATCGACGGCAATAATCTCGGTGATGCCACGTTCATTGAGCGCTTTGACAAGATTAGATCCGATAAATCCACATGCACCAGTTACGATGTAATACATAAGCAACCTCTATGGTTTGGTTAGTGTGCTACTTCTAAAGCAAAGCGCTTTGTTTTAATTCATCCAGTGAACACGTTGCCGTGCCCAATTTACCGACCACCACGCCCGCGGCGCGATTAGCCAGGAACAGCGCCTGGTCAAGCGGCAAGCCACTAGCCAGCATCACGGCCAGCGTAGCGATTACGGTATCACCCGCACCGCTGACATCATAAACTTCACGCGCAACAGCGGCTTCGTTGCGCACGCCATCTGCTGAAAACAAGGTCATGCCTTCTTCGCTACGTGTGACCAGCAAGGCGGTTAGATCAAGCGATTCACGCAACTGCTGCGCTTTGGCGACAAGCTCGGCTTCGTTTTGCCATTTGCCGGTAACTTCACGCAGCTCTGCACGATTGGGCGTGAGCAAAGTGGCGCCTGCATAGCGCGTGTAGTCTTCACCTTTGGGGTCGACCAGCACGGGCTTGCCCGCATCCTTTGCGCGCTGTATCATTTCAGTGATGTGCGTCAAGCCGCCTTTACCGTAGTCAGACAAAATCACGACATCGCAATCTGCAAGCCGTGCGCTGAAATCAGCCAGCTTCGCGCGCAGCACTTCGTGATCCGGCGTGTTTTCAAAATCAATGCGCAAGAGCTGTTGTTGCCGCCCAATCACGCGTAGCTTGACGGTGGTATTCAGCCCGGCATCTTCATGCAAACTGGATTCGATGTTCGCATCAGACATCAATTGCGCCAGCGTTTTTCCCGCCTCATCGGCACCTACGACTGAGAGCAAAAAAACCCTGGCTCCCAATGCTGCACAATTCCTCGCCACGTTAGCCGCGCCACCGGGCCGCTCTTCGACTTTTTCGATTTTCACGACAGGCACAGGCGCCTCAGGCGAAATGCGCGATACCTCGCCAAACCAGTAACGATCGAGCATGACATCGCCCACAATGAGCACGCGTGCAGCAGCGGTATCAGGTAATGAGGTATTCATAAGCAGCCCTGAATAGGGATAAACTTTTGCGCATGATCGATTTGCGAATGATTGCGGATTTTCATAGGATTTCTATACGCTAGATCGTGATATCAAATTCTTCTGTGCGCTTGGGTGGGTAAGTTTCCCACCCACCGCAGCCTGGGCAGCGCCAATAAAACTGGCGCGCTTTAAAACCACAGGCATCGCAACGATAGCGTGCGACTCGCCGTGTGTGGTTATGAATCAAGTGCTTGACCAGCTCCAGATCAGGGCGACGGGCTTCGGACGAAACCAGCACCTGCGCTTCAAGAAATTTTTCCAGCCCAAGCAAGGTAGGATTGCGGCGCAGCTCATCGCGCGCAAGCTGATAAGCCGCTTCAATATGACCTTCTTCAATTTCAACTCGCAAGACAACGTCGAGTAAATCAAGCGAGGGGTGACGCTCTTGCCAGGCACGCAGCAATTCAACACCCTCGGCCTTGCGCCCCAACTGGGTGTACGCTGTCATCAAGCGGTCAGCCACCAGCCCGACATACATCGGATTGTATTGCTCAATGCGTTTCCAATAGTCAATCGCCGCACCCCAGGAGTACCGACTTTGCGGCATGTCGCCAGCACCGACTTTTACTTCGCAATCGCCTAGCAACAAAAGTGCACGAACACATTTCCGGTTACGCGTCAGCGCAGTCTGTAGAAGCTCCCGGGCTTCATCCACCTGCCCGCTCAACAAGGCATTGGCAGCCATTTCACAGTGAAACTCTGCAACAGCCTTTTGCCACAGATGATCCGCATGGTTAGGCAAGGCTTCGGCGATTTCAATGGCTTTCTTCCATTCTTTTTCTTGCTGATAAATTTCCAGCAGATTTTTAAGGGCGTCTTCATCGCGCTCTGTGCCGCGCAACTTGAGAAAAATTTCTTCGGCACGATCCAGCAAACCCGCTTTGAGATAATCCTGCCCAAGTTCAGATAGTGCATGTAATCTCTGTGCCGGGTCCAGCGCATCGCGATCAATCAGATGCTGATGCATGCGAATGGCGCGATCCGTCTCGCCACGGCGGCGGAACAAACTGCCTAACGTAAAGTGCAGTTCAATTGTTTCCGGATCAACCCGTGCCGCTTCGATAAAGGCTTCGATCGCTTGGTCGGGTTGTTCGTTGAGAAGAAAATTCAGCCCTTTGAAGTAAGAGTGGGGCAAAGCCCGTGACTCATTGACCAGCTGCTTGATATCAATACGCGCAGCAATCCAGCCGAGCACAAAAAATCCGGGTATTGCGAGTAACCACCAAAGCTCAATTTCCATTGTTTTATTTGGCGCTTACGCGCTTAAGCATTCACGCATTGTCTTTAGCCTTGCGGCGGCGCGAGAAGCTGATCGCCGCAGTTAATCCGACAGCGACACCGAGTGTAAAAACGGTCAGAATGACGAGCGAAATAGGCGCTGTCCATTCTTGACCAAAAAAAAACCGCAGCAGCATCGTGCCGCTATTTTTGATCGCCAAACCCAGCAGAGCAAAAAAAAGGAGGGCGCGAATCACCCACAGGAAAAATCGGAATAAAGTCGGCATCATAATCAGTCAGGCAGTATGCAAGCAGCAGAATGAAAAAAGCGGCACCTAGTAGCAGGTACCGCTTTTATACAACGTTACTGTGACATTCACGGCTTTGTTAGCCCAAGATCAACCCGCTCCCGCAACTCTTTACCGGCTTTGAAGTGGGGTACGTACTTTTCAGGCACGTTAACCTTCTCACCCGATTTAGGGTTACGACCAATCCGTGGCGGGCGATAGTTCAATGAAAAACTACCAAACCCACGGACTTCAATGCGGTCTCCACTGACCAGGGCCGCAGAGAGCGCATCGAGCAAGACTTTTACCGCGTAATCGGCATCTTTCGCCCCTAATTGCGGAAAACGCTCTGCCAACCGGTTGATAAGTTCCGATTTAGTCATGATGGCAGCGAATTATTGCTGCTTGAGCTTGGCTTTAAGCAAAGCACCCAAGCTCGTCGTGCCAGCATTACCTGCACTCTCTGAAGCCAGCTTCTGAATTGCAGAAGACTGCTCAGCCTGATCCTTGGCCTTGATGGATAGATTGATAGAACGCGTTTTGCGATCCACGTTAATGATCATTGCCTCTACCACATCGCCTACTTTCAGATGCTGTGTCATGTCTTCTGTCCGCTCACGCGAAAACTCGGACACCCGCAGATAGCCTTCGACATCATCACCCAGATCAATCACCGCACCGCGTGCATCAACACTTTTCACCGGGCCGGTCACCATGCTGCTCTTGTCGTGAGTCGCTACGAAGCTGGTGAATGGATCGCCATCAAGCTGTTTAACGCCCAGAGAAATACGCTCTTTTTCAACATCAATAGCCAGCACCAATGCCTCGAGCTCATCACCCTTCTTGAAATTTTGCTTGGCTTCTTCACCAGGCGTCGACCAGGATAGGTCGGAGAGATGGATCAAACCATCAATACCGCCGGGCAGACCGATAAACACGCCAAAATCAGTGATCGACTTGATCAGGCCTTTGACTTTATCGCCCTTCTTGTGATTCATCTCAAAATCTTCCCATGGGTTGGGAATGCACTGCTTCATGCCCAATGAGATGCGGCGACGCTCTTCATCAATTTCAAGAATCATGACTTCAACTTCATCGCCCAATTGGACAACCTTGGTCGGATGAATATTCTTGTTGGTCCAGTCCATTTCTGAAACGTGCACCAAGCCTTCGATGCCCTGTTCGATTTCAACAAACGCGCCGTAGTCAGTCAGATTGGTGACATTACCAAACAGACGCGTTCCAGCGGGGTAACGCCGTGCGATGCCCACCCATGGATCTTCACCCAATTGCTTCATGCCCAGGCTCACACGATTTTTTTCTTGGTCAAACTTGAGTACCTTGGCGGTGACTTCATCACCGACATTGATCACTTCGCTCGGGTGGCGCACGCGACGCCAAGCCAGGTCGGTAATGTGCAGCAGACCATCAATCCCGCCGAGGTCCACAAACGCACCGTAATCCGTGATGTTCTTGACGATGCCCTTGATGATCGTGCCTTCCTTGAGCACTTCCAGCAATTGTTGACGGTCTTCACCCATGGTTGCTTCCATCACCGCACGGCGGGAAACCACCACGTTGTTACGCTTGCGATCGAGCTTGATGACTTTGAATTCGAATTCTTTGCCTTCAAAAGGCGTGGTGTCCTTGACGGGGCGGGTATCTACCAGCGAACCCGGCAAAAAGGCACGAATGCCATTCACCATGACCGTGAGGCCACCTTTGACTTTACCGCTGACAAAACCCTTGACCAACGTACCGTCGATCATTGCTTTGTCGAGATCATTCCAGGCAGAAATGCGCTTGGCTTTTTCGCGCGATAAACGCGTCGCGCCGTAGCCGTCTTCAAGCATTTCAATAGCCACTTGAACAAAATCGCCCGGAGCGACTTCAAGCTCGCCACGTTCGTTTTGAAACTCTTCAATAGCAATCGCGCTTTCCGATTTGAGGCCGGCGTTAACGATGACAAAATTTTGATCCAGACGAATCACTTCGGCCGTAATCACTTCACCGGCGCGCATTTCCTGGCGCTGGAGGCTTTCCTCAAATAATGCGGCAAAGCTTTCCATGGATGAATTTTCGGCAATAGCAGTAGTTGACATTAGGCTTGGTACCTTACAAGTTTTTGTCACTCACGTGACAGGTTGGTTTCTCTTCGCTGGCTCAACGGTTAGTCTTGCCAGCACGCGGGATAAAACTAAAACACTCTAAAACAAGGCCTGCACAGCATATCTGACACCTTAGTCACAAACTCTTCACAAGCTTTCTGTAACCACCGCCATCACTGCATCGACCGCTTCTGCAATCCCCATCTGGGTGGTATCAACCAAGTGAGCATCTTTACATTGACGAAGAGGCGCTTCGCTCCGCTGAGCGTCGCGTTCATCCCGTATTTGCAAATCCTGCAAAAGGCCGAACATATTAGCAGCTAAGCCCTTTGCGATCAACTGTTTATAACGCCTTTCTGCCCGTGCCTCGGCTGAGGCTGTCAGGAACACCTTGACAGTGGCTGACGGGAAGACCACCGAGCCCATATCGCGCCCATCCGCCACCAATCCCGGGAAGCGTCGCCATGCTCGCTGACGCGCCAATAAAGCCGCGCGAACCTCGGCAATGGCTGCCACGCGCGAGGCACCTGCAGAGGCTTCTTCGGTACGAATCGCATCGGTAACATCGTCTGCATTCAGGAAAGCGTATCCGTTTTCAAAGCGTGCAGGCAAGGTAGCCGCCAACGCCGCCACCCTGGGTGCATCATCCAGCGCAACGCCTGCACGAACCGCCGCCAATGCAGTGAGCCGATACAGTGCGCCGCTATCCAGATAGTGATAGCCCAGCTTTGCCGCGACTAACGACGCGACTGTCCCTTTGCCAGAAGCCGAGGGACCATCAATGGCAATGACAGGTGCCGAAATTTCGGCCAGCGCGGCAAAGTAATCCGGAAATGTTTTGCGCACGCAATCCGGATCGTTAATCACCACAGGCACACCTGCAAACGCCACCAACGAAAAGCACATTGCCATGCGATGATCATCATAGGTATCCACCACCACGTCACGACGAAAACTCGGCGCTGGTGAGACGGCGAGCCAATCGCTCCCTTCCTCGATGACAGCACCGAATTTGCGCAATTCAATTGCCATTGCGGCGATACGATCAGTTTCTTTCACCCGCCAGGAGCCAATATTGCGCAGCACGCAACGACCCTCGGCAAATAATGCACACACGGCCAGCGTCATGGCGGCATCGGGAATGTGGTTCAGATCAAGATCGAACGCCTTGATTTTTTCTGTCGCCTTTGATCCTGCCCTAGCCTCAATATAATTCTCGCCCCACACGATGTGCGCACCAAGAGATTCCAGCGCATAGGCAAATTGAACATCGCCCTGAATGCTGTTTTTAGCAACGCCTTCCACGCGCACCGGCCCGCCGCCAAGCAATCCCGCCGCAAGAAAATAGGATGCAGAAGACGCATCGCCTTCAACATGTAAAACGCCGGGACTGCGATAGCGCTGCCCGGCGGGAATGATAAAACGCTGCCAGCCTTCACGTTGCACCTTCACGCCAAAGCGTGCCATGAGATTGAGCGTGATCTCGACATAGGGTTGAGAAATCAACTCCGTAGTAATTTCAATCACCGCTGCCTGGCCGCCGAGTGGCAAAGCCATCAACAAGGCGCTGAGAAACTGCGAGGACACATCGCCGCGCAAGCGAATGGGTTGCGCCAGTTGAATCGTCGCGGGGAAAACTTCCAGTGGCGGAAAACCAGCCTCGCCGGTATAGCGCACATCCGCGCCGACCTGGCGCAAGCCATCCACCAGATCGCCGATCGGGCGCTCATGCATGCGCGGCACACCACTCAAGCGATAATGCCCGCCGGACAAGGCCAGCGCTGCAGTCAGCGGGCGAATCGCGGTACCGGCATTGCCCATGAAAAGATCAGCTGCTTTTACCGGAAATGCACCGCCACAGCCTTCGATTCGCCATGTACGATCATCAATCGCCGTCATGCCAACACCGAGTTTTTTCAGCGCGGCCAACATCACCTGCGTGTCATCGGCCATCAGCAAGTCACGAATTTCCGTCGCGCCTTCAGCCAGCGCAGCCAACAGCAACATGCGGTTGGAAATGCTTTTTGAGCCTGGCAGACGGACACAGCCAGATGCTGTGCGCAATGGCGGCAAGACTAGCGTGTCCATCATTCTCCCGGGGGTGTGAGGCTATCGAGCCACGCATCCCGCCGCGTGCGGGCGGTGTCGAACATGGCCTGCAAACCTTCGGCATCCGCTCCGGCTAACAACACACGGGCGCGCATTAATTCCACCATGTAGGCATCGAGTTCAGTTAGAAGGGCTGATCGATTGGCCAAACAGATATCGCGCCACATCTCGGGATGGCTGCTGGCAATGCGGGTGAAATCACGAAAGCCGCCGGCGGCAAAACCAAACAACTGATCAGAGTCGGCGCGCTGGGCAAATTCATGCACCAGGACGAACGCCAAAAAGTGCGGCAAATGACTCACAGCAGCGAATATCCGATCATGATCTTCCGCATCCAGCCGGGAAACCTCTGCACCACAGGCCCGCCATACACGTGTAACCAGGGTGATGTGTTCCTCGGCGTTTTCTGCCAGCGGCGTCAACACGACACGTTTTTGATGAAAAAGATCCGCCGTGGCCGCTGCCACACCGCTTTTTTCTGCACCGGCAATCGGGTGGCCCGGCACAAACTGCACGCACCGCGCGCCAAGCGCTTGGCGCGCGGCTGTCACCACATCCGCCTTGGTACTGCCACCATCGGTAATAACTGTTGTCGATGACAAACAGGGCGCCATCGATGCCAAAACTGAGGCGACTTGCCCAACCGGCACCGCCAGAAAAACAAGATCTGCACCAGCCAATGCATCTGCCCAATCATGAGCAATGGTATCAATAGCGCCACGCTGCTGTGCTTCGACCAAGGCAGCTTGTGTACGCCCCATACCGACGACTTCAGTGACCACGCCAGCCGCTTTAAGTGCCAATGCAAATGAGCCACCAATGAGGCCCACACCACAGACGACAACTTTGCCCAATTTCATGTGGATAAGGCTTTTTCAAGCGTCAAAAGAAAGCGCTGGTTTTCCGCTTCGCGCCCTATGGTTACCCGCAAATGATTGGGCATGCCATAGCCACCCAGGGGGCGCACAATCACGCCTTGCTTGAGCAGGCGCTGATTGATTGCCGCACCGTCGGCCACGGCAACCATAATAAAATTGCCATGCGATGGAATATGTTCCAGACCAAGACGCTTCACCCCACTGATGAGCTGCTCCATGCCCTGACGATTGAGCGTGTAGCTTTCAGCAAGAAACAGATGATCGTCCAGCGCAGCCAGTGCAGCAGCCAAACCGAGATTGCCGACATTGAATGGCTGACGCACACGATTCATCAGATCAGCCACCCCAGCCTGCGCCACCGCATAACCGACGCGCAAACCGGCCAGTCCGTAGATTTTGGAGAAAGTGCGGGTTACCACCAGATTCGGGAAATCCATGATCCAGGCAATGCTATCCACCCGCTCGGCCGGCGGCAGATATTCAGTGTAAGCCTCGTCAAGCACCACCACTACATGCGGTGGAATGCGTTCGATCAACGCGCGCAATTCGGCATGCGGCAAAAACGTGCCGGTTGGATTATTCGGATTCGCGATCCACAGCACTCGCGTATCCGGGCGAATGGCAGCCAGCATCGTCGCTGGGTCATGGCCGTAATGGCGTGCCGATGCAATGATCGTCTCGGCGCCAGTTATCTCCGTAACCAGCGCATAAATGGCAAACGCATATTCTGCCACCACGCTGGAACGTCCGGCAGAAAGGAAAGCCCGCGCCACCAGGTCAAGCAGATCATTCGAGCCATTGCCCAGCACAATCTGCTCCGCCGCCACACCATGACGCTCAGCCAGCGCCGCAATCAACTCGAACTGATCCGGATAGCGCTCGGCACCGGCCAGCGCCGCCTCGATTGCCCGCTGTGCCAACGGGCTCATACCCAGCGGATTCTCATTAGAAGCCAGCTTGATGATTTTTTCCGGCGAAATACCCATTTCACGCGACAACTGGGTAATTGGTTTGCCCGGAAGATAAGGTGAAATGCTGCGGATATAAGGCAGCGCGTGTGAAGCAGTGTTCATGATTGAAATCTCAAAAAAGCTAATGGAAGACTAATAAGCAGCTTTAGGGTAGGAGCCCAGCCGTTTAACGAAATCAGCCCGATGTTCAAGCGCCTCAAGGGCTTGAACCACCGCTGCATCTTGTTGATGGCCATCAATATCAAGGTAAAAGACATACTCCCAACGTTTGCCCCCCCAGCTGCGTGCCGGGCGCGACTCAAAGCGCGTCATTGAAACCCCTTGTTCTGCCAGCGGCGCCAATAGGTGATACACCGCACCGGGTTGATTTTTTGCCGAACAGATGAGCGAGGTTCGGTCATTTCCTGACGGCCCGGCATCATGTTCTGCAATGACAACAAAGCGCGTCGTATTGCTGGGGTCATCCTCAATATTAGTTGCAAGAATAGGTAGCGCATATAACTCCGCAGCCTTCTCCCCGGCGATAGCTAGTGCATTTTTTTGTTGTGTGGCAAGCCGCGCTGCCTCGGCATTACTGACAACCGCAACGCGCGCGACTGCAGGCAGATGATGATTCAACCACTCATGACATTGCGCCAGTGACTGGGCATGGGAATACACATGCGTTGCCGACTGCAAATCAACATGGCCCATTAATTGGTGATGAATCGGTAAATTAACTTCACCGCAAATCATTAAAGGGGAAGCAAGCAACAAATCCAGCGTGCGCGCAATCGCCCCTTCCGTTGAGTTTTCCGCGGGCACGACGCCATAGTGTGCGGTACCGGCTTGCACAGCACGGAAAATTTCGTCAATCGAGGGGCAAGGTAAAAACGTCGGCGCAGCACCAAAATGCTTGATCGCTGCAGCTTCTGAATAGGTACCTGCCGGGCCAAGATAGGCAATAGTCAGCGGCTGCTCCAGCGCCAGGCACGCAGACATCACTTCACGCACAATATGCTGGGCTGCAAAGGCCGGGAGCGGGCCGGAATTGGCTTCAGCTACACGACGCAAAACCTGGGCCTCGCGTTCTGGCCGATAAATCGCCCCCTGTTTGAGTTTGCCTATGCGCTGGGCAATTTTGGCACGTTCGTTAATAAGGCGCAACAAATCAGCATCCAGGGCATCAATCCCTTCGCGCAGCTTCTTTAATTCCTGCTCTGCATCAGTCATGCATGCCCTCCAATGGCAAATACCGTACATCAAGCACGCCTTCAATTTTGCGGATGCCATCAATCACGCGGGGCTTGACCCTGCTATCCACATCCACCAAGGTGTATGCCATTTCGCCGCGTGATTTATTTACCATATTATGAATATTCAACCTGGCCTCTGCCAGCGCCGTTGAAATCTGCCCCACCATATTCGGCACATTGGCATTGGCAATCGCAATCCGGTCGCTCGATTCACGCGGCATGCTGACGTTGGGAAAGTTCACCGCATTGATCACATTGCCATGTTCAAGAAAATCTGCTAACTGATTAATCACCATCACGGCGCAATTTTCTTCAGCCTCACGTGTTGAAGCTCCCAAATGCGGTAGAGCAATAATTCCCGGGCTTTTATTGACGACAACTGACGGAAAATCACACACGTAATGCCCCAGCTTTTTTTCTTTCAACGCAGCAACAACAGCAGCTTCATCAACAATACCCGCACGAGAAAAATTAAGAAGTACTGCACCTTGCCTCATGCTACCGATATTGCCTGAATTGATCAGATGATTCGTGGCTTCGACCAAGGGAACATGCAAAGTGACGAAATTTGCCTGCCGTAGCACCTCAGCAACGCTATTCGCTTTTTTTACCCGAGCAGGCAGGCTCCATGCAGCATCCACGGTAATTTCCGGGTCGAACCCCAGCACATGCATACCCAGTTTTATTGCGACGTCGGCTACCAGGCAACCCACCTTGCCCAGACCAATGATGCCCAATGTCTGCCCAGCTAACTCAAAGCCTGAGTACAGCTTCTTGCCATCCTCCACCTTGCTTTCCATATCAGGATCAGCCGGATCAAGCATGGCAACAAACTGGAGTGCTTCAGATAAATTTCTTGCCGCAAGAAGCATTCCTGCGATAACCAGTTCTTTTACGGCATTGGCATTTGCGCCCGGCGCGTTAAATACCGGCACTCCGCGCGAACTCAACAGCTTGACCGGGATGTTGTTGGTGCCTGCACCTGCACGACCAACCGCCCTTACGCTGAGAGGAATCGTCATGGCATGCATATTCGCAGAGCGCACAAGAATCGCATCTGGCGCATTGATATCCTTGCCCGCAAGATAGCGAGCTTCCGGCAGGCACTTGAGGCCTGAGGCAGAAATCTGGTTCAGTAGCAGAATTCTGTAGGGGTCAGCCATTACATCACCCGTGAGCGATTGCAAATTCTTCCATGTAGGCGACCAGTTTTTTAACGCCTTCAATCGGCATGGCGTTGTAAATGGAAGCGCGCATTCCACCCACTGAGCGGTGTCCTTTCAATTGAATCATGCCCTGAGCTTGTGCGCCCTTGATAAAGGCGTCATCCAGCGCAGCATCTTTCAATGTGAAGGGGACGTTCATCAGTGATCGGTCTTCAATACGGACCGGATTGCTGTAAAACGAACTGCGATCAAGATAGTCATAAAGCATGCCGGCTTTCTCGGCATTGACTTTCTGCATCGCCGTCAAACCACCCTGCCGCTTGAGCCATTGGAACACCAAGCCGGCAATGTAAATACCATAAGTAGGTGGTGTGTTGTACATGGAGTCGTTGTCCGCATGCGTCTTATAGTCAAGCATGGTTTGTGGCTGCGGCACGCCTTGGCCAATCAGGTCATCACGCACAATCACCAGCGTGAGCCCGGCGGGGCCGATATTCTTTTGCGCGCCCGCGTAGATAAGACCATATTTACTGACATCGACTGGCTGCGAAAGAATATTCGAAGACATGTCGCAAACCAATGGCACATTACCGGGCAAAACCGACAAATCCGGCACCCAGTGGAACTCAACGCCGCCAATGGTTTCGTTCGCGGTGTAGTGCACATAGGCGGCATTCGGGTCAAGCTTCCAATTGGCCAAAACGGGAGCATAGGAAAAATTTTCATCTTCGCTGGAAGCCACTACATTGACCTGGCCAAAACGCTTGGCTTCCTTGATGGCTTTTTTTGCCCATTCGCCGGTGTTCACGTAATCCGCACTGGCCTTGCCGCGCAACAGATTGATCGGAATCATCTCGAACTGCAACGTAGCGCCCCCTTGCAAAAACAGCACCCTATAGTTGGCTGGTATAGCTAACAGCTCACGCAGATCAGCCTCTGCCTGCGCATGGATACCCATGTACTCTTTGCCACGGTGGCTCATTTCCATGACCGATTGACCGCTGCCATGCCAGTCCAGCATTTCTTCTGCTGCCTGCTTGAGAACTGCCTCGGGCAAGGCCGCCGGGCCCGCGCTAAAGTTGAATAGTCGTGCCATGCTGATCCTTATGCCTCCGCCTCAGGTTTTTCTGGATTCTCTGAGGAGAGCATGTCATCACTCAGCCCCTCATCCATATCTTCATCTAGCCCCTCTGTCTCTACCACTTTTTCAAGACCGGCAAGATAGGTTCCGTCATCGAGATTAATCAAGGTCACGCCTTGGGTTGAACGTCCCATGGCGCGAATATCATTCACCGGTGTACGAATCAATACACCTCCGGTAGAGATCAGCATGATCTCTTCACGCGTCTCACCCAAGGCGGCCAGAACGGCAGCAACAACGCGTCCGTTACGTTCTGAAGTTTGAATGGCGATCATGCCTTTAGTGCCACGGCCATGGCGCGTATATTCGGCAATCGGCGTGCGTTTTCCATATCCGTTTTCTGTTGCCGTCAAGACTGACCACGCTTCACTGTCGGCGACCAGCATCGATATCACGCGCTGCCCGTCTTCGAGCATCATGCCGCGCACACCACGTGCTTCGCGGCCCATCGGGCGGACATCTTCTTCATCAAACCGGACGGCTTTGCCTGCGTCAGAAAACAGCATCACATCGCAGCGCCCATTGGTGATAGACACCCCAATGAGATGATCCCCCTCATCCAGACCCACCGCGATAATGCCAGCCTTGCGAGGGTTGGCAAAACTGGTTAGCGGCGTTTTCTTGACCGTGCCTCTGGCGGTGGCCATGAAGATGAAATGTTGCTCATCAAATTCTTTCACCGGCAGAATAGCCGTAATTTTCTCGTCTTTTTCAAGCGGGAACAGATTAATGATAGGTCTGCCACGCGACGTACGCGTGCCTTCCGGTGCCTCATACACCTTCAGCCAATACACGCGGCCACGGCTGGAAAAACACAAAATGTAATCGTGGGTATTGGCGACAAACAAACGATCCACAAAATCGTCATCCTTGACCGCCGCCGCCTGCTTACCGCGCCCACCACGCTTTTGCGCCCGGTAATCAGCCAGCGGTTGACGTTTGATATAGCCGGAATGCGATAAGGTAACAACCATATCTTCGCGCACAATCAAGTCTTCCAGGCTGATATCTGCGGTATCGAAGACGATTTCTGAACGTCGGGCATCGCCATATTGCGCTTTGATCGCGGCCAGCTCTTCGCCAATGATGGCGGTAATGCGCTCAGGGCGGGCCAGGATATCGAGCAAGTCCAGAATCTGTGCCATCACCTCGCGATACTCGCTGACAATTTTATCTTGCTCAAGGCCAGTCAAGCGCTGCAGGCGCAGTTCAAGGATCGCCTGCGCTTGCGCATCCGACAACAAATAACCATCTAGCGACATGCCAAATTCAGGCGCCAGGCCATCAGGCCGCGAAGCTTGTGCGGACGTGCGTTCCAGCATGCCCTCAACCAGCTCAGAGCGCCAGATGCGGCCCATCAGGCCACGCTTGGCTTCAACTGGCGTCTGTGCTGCTTTAATGAGCGCGATGATTTCATCCACATTCGACAAGGCAACGGCCAAACCTTCAAGAATATGCCCGCGCTCGCGCGCCTTGCGTAACTCAAACACTGTGCGCCGCGTAACCACTTCACGCCGGTGGCTAAGAAAGCACTCCAGCATTTCCTTCAGATTGAGCAACCGTGGCCGACCATCAACCAGAGCCACCATATTCATGCCGAACGTATCTTGCAACTGCGTCTGCTTGTACAAATGATTGAGGATCACTTCGGGCACTTCACCGCGCTTTAACTCGATCACCAAGCGCATGCCAGACTTATCCGACTCATCCTGAATGTGCGCGATGCCTTCTATTTTCTTTTCATGTACCAGTTCGGCGATTTTCTCCTGCAGTGTCTTTTTGTTAACCTGGTAAGGTAGCTCATCAACGATAATGGCCTGCCGACCATTACGCTCAATGTCTTCAATGTGGGTGCGCGCACGCATGATCACCCGGCCACGCCCCGTCATGTAACCATCGCGCACACCGGAAACGCCATAAATCAAAGCCGCAGTGGGAAAATCCGGCGCTGGTATGACGGCAATCAATTCTTCAATCGTCATCGCAGGATTCGCCAGCAAAGCCAAACAGGCTTCAACCACCTCATTCAGATTGTGTGGCGGAATATTGGTCGCCATACCGACAGCAATACCTGACGAACCATTAATGAGCAGATTGGGAATTCGAGCAGGCATGACCAGAGGCTCTTGCTCCGAGCCATCATAGTTCGGACCGAAATCAACGGTTTCCTTATCAATATCGATCAGCAACTCGTGGCCGATACGCGCCATGCGTATCTCGGTGTACCGCATGGCAGCTGCGTTATCGCCGTCCACTGAACCAAAGTTACCTTGCCCATCAACCAGCATGTAACGCAGTGAAAAATTCTGCGCCATGCGAACGATCGTGTCATAAACAGCTGTATCACCGTGCGGATGGTATTTACCAATCACGTCACCGACAATACGTGCCGACTTCTTATACGCCCTGTTCCAGTCGTTGGAGAGCTCGTGCATGGCGAACAACACACGACGATGCACCGGCTTGAGACCATCTCGCACATCGGGAAGCGCCCGGCCCACGATCACGCTCATGGCGTAATCGAGATAAGAGTGACGCATTTCCTCTTCCAGGCTGATGGGTAAAGTTTCTTTTGCGAACGAAGTCATGTCGGCGGCCTTTACCCATAAATGGCAAGGCGATAGCGGTAAAAGCTGGCGATTTTAGCATGCATGGGCCAATCTAACAGTTGTCTGAATGGCCTGAATCTGATTGAATTCAGATATGAACCCAGAAAATCCACAAGTAGCGATCGACCTGCTGATTTACCCAAAATGGATCATCCCGATTGAGCCCGCTGGCGTCACATTGTCCGACCACGCCCTGGCGATAAATGATGGCTGCATTGTTGACCTGTTACCTTGCGAGAAGGCGTTAAAGCTTTATTCGCCGCGTGAGGAACTTGATCTACCCGGCCATGTACTATTACCAGGATTAGTTAACCTGCATACCCACGCCGCCATGTCACTTTTGCGTGGTTACGCTGGCGATTTACCATTAAATACCTGGCTCTCTGAGCATATCTGGCCCGCCGAAGCCCGTCATCTCAGCGCTGATTTCGTCCGTACAGGCACGCTGCTCGCTTGTGCTGAAATGCTGCGCGGCGGCATCACAACCTTTAACGACATGTACTTTTTCCCGGCAGCCGCAGCCGATGCCGTGCGCCAATCCGGCATGCGTGCAGCGCTAGGTCTCGTTGTACTGGACCACCCCACCAACTACGCGGCAGACGCAGACGACTACCTCGCAAAAGGGCTGGCCTTGCGTGACGCGTGCAAAGATCATCATCTATTAAGCTTTTGCCTCGCACCACACGCACCCTACACCGTCTCCGACAAAACCTTCGAAAAAATTGCCACGCTATCCGCCCAGCTGGAAATCCCGATCCACACCCATTTACACGAAACCCGGCATGAGATTGCAGAAAGCATCACACAGTACGGGGTTCGCCCTATGCAAAGGCTGCACACGCTCGGCCTGCTAGGGCCGCAATTCATCGCCGTCCACGCCGTACATCTCGAAGCTGCTGAAATTGATCAATTAAGCCTCACAGGCTGTCACATTGCCTTTTGCCCCACATCGAACCTCAAGCTAGGCAGCGGCATTCCCAACATAAACGACATACATCAACGAGGAATCAACTTTGGGCTAGGCACAGATAGCGCCGCATCTAATAATCGACTCGACATTTTTCAAGAAATGCGGCTATCAGCCCTGCTGGCTAAAGGGGTGAATGAAGATGCAACACTACTCACGGCGCATCAGGCACTACGGGCAGCCACGCTTAATGGTGCTAGCGCTTTAGGGCTTGATCAGCAGATTGGGTCTCTGCTTCCAGGCAAAGCAGCCGACCTTTGTGCCGTCCGCCTCGATGACTGGATGCTGCAACCCTGCTTTGACCCCGCCTCTCATCTTGTCTACACTGCGGGAAGGGATAACGTTACCCATACTTGGGTCGCGGGAAAACTCCAGATGCAAAATGGCCTGCCATCAAACATTGATATACAGCAACTATTAGCGCGCACAAACATATGGCATAATCGCTTAGCCTATTAACAATTAAGCCTGCATTTAATTACTGGCCGCATTTACTGGCCACATCCATTCCATTAACCACATAAAGGAACTCACCATGATTACTCATGCCAAATACTCCGTGCTGTTAGCCGCATTACTCGGCTTATCTGCCGCCGCTTTTGCACAAACTCCAGGCATCGATACTGCTGGAACCGTAGGTTATGTCATCGACCAGCGTGGCTACGTTGCCAAAAGTGGAACCGGCCTGTGCTGGCGTACCGGTTACTGGACACCTGCCATGGCAATCGAGGAATGCGATCCGGACCTGGTAAAGAAAGAAGTTGCCGCTGCTCCCGTCGAGCCTGCCGCTGCCCCAGCTCCAGCCCCTGCACCAAAACCTGCCGCACAAAAGGTTACTTTGTCAGCTGATGCTCTGTTCGACTTTGACAAGGCTATTCTGCGCAGCGAAGGCAAGGGCAAACTGGACAAACTCGTGGAGGACATGAAGGGCATCAATCTGGAGGTGATTATCGCTACGGGTCACGCTGACCGTTTCGGCACTGATGCCTACAATCAGAAGCTCTCTGAAAAACGTGCTGCAGCCGTCAAAACTTACCTGGTAGGTAAGAGTGTCGATGCTAACCGCGTCTTTGCCGAAGGCAAGGGTAAGACACAGCCCGTCACGAAGCCGGATGATTGCAAGGGTCCAAAAAGCAAGAAAGTAATTGCCTGCCTGCAGCCCGATCGTCGCGTTGACATCGAAATCATCGGAACTAAAGCTCAGTAATTGCTCCTGTCAGTTAAAAAAGCCCTGCCTGGCAGGGCTTTTTTTGTTAACCTGAAAGCAAATGGAATGGAACAATCAATGAATGCCGACCCTGCTGAATTGAAGAAATTTGGCGAACTAGCTCACTGCTGGTGGGACCCCCATTCGGAATTCAAACCTCTGCATGACATCAACCCTATTCGCCTTGAATGGATTGAACGGCATATCAGTCTAAAAGGCAAACAGGTGCTCGATGTGGGCTGTGGTGGCGGTTTACTCAGCGAAGGCATGGCAACGTTCGGGGCCAAAGTCACCGGGATTGATTTAGCCGAGAAAGCATTAGCGGTTGCCAAGCTCCATTTGCTTGAAAGCGGGCAAGCTGTCGATTACCAGCTCATCGCTGCTGAAGCAATGGCAATGCAAGCACCTGCTAGCTTTGACGCCGTCACCTGTCTGGAAATGCTCGAGCATGTTCCAAACCCGGCGAGCGTAGTTCAAGCTTGTGCTGATCTGGCAAAACCTAGCGGACAAGTATTTTTTTCCACCCTTAATCGCAACCCCAAAGTATGGTTGCTTGCTGTGCTAGGTGCTGAGTATGTTCTCAAGCTTTTACCGCGCGGCACCCATGACTACAACCATTTCATCAAACCCTCCGAACTAACCACCTATTGTCGCCAGGCAGGGCTGGCTGTAACGGAAATCGTTGGTTTGAACTACAACCCGTTCACAGGACAATGCAGCCTGACACACGATACCCAGGTTAACTATCTATTACGTGCGCAACGGAATGACTGAAGCAACAACAAATATTCCTGCCATTTTTTTCGATCTTGATGGCACCCTTGCCGACACCGCCCCCGATTTGGCAGGCGCGCTCAACAAACTGCGCTGTGAACACGGTTTGCCTCCGCTTCCGCTGACTGAATTGCGCCCCCACATTTCAGCCGGTGCAAAGGGATTGCTTCTTGCTGGCATGAATATCGGCCCGGAAAGTCCTGCATACCTTGCAACACAAAAGCAGTTTCTTGCGCTGTACGAAAAAAATGTTCACAACGAAACCCGGCTTTTTGATGGTATCGCCGAGTGCCTTGATCGTCTGGATAACCTGAATATTCCCTGGGGAATTGTCACCAACAAAGCACTGCGCTTTGCCGCCCCGCTGATTGATGGCCTTGGCTTGCAGCATCGGGCAATTTGTCTGGTAGCCGGTGATAGCGCATCCCACCCAAAACCCCATCCGGCTCCCCTGCTCATGGCTGCACGCCTGGCAACTATTCAGCCTGAATATTGCATCTATGTCGGCGACGACGAACGCGACATTCTGGCGGCTCACGCTGCCGGCATGAAAGCAGTCGCCGCCACGTGGGGCTATTCGGGCAATGCAAAGACCATGGCTACCTGGGGTGCTGATATTATCGTCACCTCACCCCAAGATATTTTACGCATTGCCCTGTCAAATCGCTAGAATGGCACTTGCAATTCGCACTTCTAGCCGCATCTGAAGCGCACAGCAATACAACCACTGGGGGCGACATGGCTTCGACGTGGATCAAGAAGCAGAGCAGTGCATACCGTGGCCCGGGTTACCACGTAAATACAGCCGGAAACTAGTAAACGCCAACGACGAGCGTTTCGCTCTCGCCGCTTAAACCGGCGAGCGCCACAGCCACCTGCTCATAGGTGGTGCCGGGTCAAACCGGCTGTGGTGTCATTGATATGAGCTAAGGATGTGCCTTGCTGTGCGGCACCTCACGAAAAATCAGCAGACCGCGTGTTGCCAGTCTGTCCGTTGACGGGTAACGCGTTAAATCAAATAACGAGACTAAGTATGTAGGGCTGCCTGTGGAAGGTTTGCGGACGCGGGTTCAATTCCCGCCGCCTCCACCATTTCAAACTTAAGGCCACCTCCGGGTGGCCTTTTTCTTTGCCTCATAACATCCCAAGATATGCCGTCAATCCAGCATGGTTAAGCCATATACACGGCAAGAGACATTGAGCCAATGGCAAAGTTTGTCCCAAGACGTAACAAACCGTTTATTGACATACCGTCAAAAATGACGGTATCTTTGCCGGTATACCGTCATTCTATGGAAGGGTGTACCGTCATGTTGTCAGATATTGAAACGAGAAATGCCAAGCCGCAGGCGAAGCCTTACAAGCTGTCAGACGAAAGGGGGCTTTATCTTTTGGTGCAGCCCTCAGGTGGGAAGCTATGGCGGTTTGACTATCGCCACGAAGGGAAGCGCAAGACCTTGGCACTAGGGGGCTACCCCGATACCAAACTTAAAGATGCGAGGGAAAGACGGGATGTAGCCCGCAAACAGTTAGCCGATGGCATTGACCCTAGCGAAAATCGGAAGGCGCAAAAACAGGCCCGGGATGATCTAAACGCCAATAGTTTCGAGGTGGTAGCGCGTGAATGGTTTGGCAAGTTTCAGCCGACGTGGACGGAAGGGCATAGCAGCAAGATCATTAGCAGATTAGAGCGGGACATATTCCCTTGGGTTGGAGCCCGACCTATAGCCGAGGTCAAAGCCCCGGAATTGCTCAAATGCTTACGCCGTGTGGAAAATAGAGGAGCATTAGAAACGGCGCATAGGGCGTTGCAAAACTGCGGACAGGTATTACGTTACGCAATTGCCACGGGACGGGCTGAGCGGGACATATCAGCCGATTTGCGAGGTGCATTGACCCCAGTAAGGCAAAGCCATCATGCCGCGATAACCGACCCGCAGGCCATAGGGGAACTGTTACGGGCGATTGACGGATACAGCGGGTCGTTAGTGACAAAGTGCGCCCTTAGGCTTGCCCCGCTGGTATTTCTGCGACCTGGCGAACTGCGACAAGCCGAATGGAGCGAAATCGACTTGGATAAAGCCGAATGGAATATCGCAGCCGAGCGGATGAAAATGCGTGAACCTCATTTAGTCCCGCTTTCGTCTCAGGCAGTGGAAATCTTGCGCGAAGTACACGCCTTGACTGGGCAGAGTCGTTATGTGTTCCCAGGAGCACGAACCAATGGCCGCCCGATGAGCGATAACGCTATTCTGGCGGCGTTGCGGCGTATGGGGTATGCCAAAGAGGAAATGAGCGGGCACGGCTTCCGAGCGATGGCGCGAACATTACTTGATGAGGTGCTAGGGGTTCGCCCTGACTACATTGAACATCAACTAGCCCACGCGGTAAGAGACCCAAACGGGCGGGCATACAACCGCACGGCGCACCTAGTCGAACGGCGGAAGATGATGCAGCTATGGGCTGACTATCTCGAAAAGATCAAAGCCGGTGCAGAAGTGATACAGCTACGCGGTACAGCTACTTAACAACGTTGACACAACCACAAAGGAGAAAACCATGACTACAGACAATGATGAGCAGCGCACCGCAACCCTTGAGATTCTAAGGGAGGTCTACAGAGTTGCCGAGGGGCTTTACTTGATGCTTGACTATTCAATTCCAGAGGGGCGCACCTTCGCCCGCTGCCTTGATGCACAAGCAGAGAGATGCTACAACACAGCCGTTGCGGCGTACTACAACCACGCATGCTTGGCAGAAGAGCTGCGGGGTCAGTAGGGGGGGAGATGGCTAAAATAGAAATTAGCGTCCCCAGTCGAACGGCGGAAGATGTCCGGTGGAATGCGTCATGCCTTAATCCAGATAAAGTTTGCCTGGAATTTTGGCGTGCAGGGTTTGACTTCCAAGATGACGATCCTGCGAGGTGGAAAGATGTCAGCGATGTGATTAAAAAATATACGCCCGTACTCGCCAAGGATGAGTTTCTTGATGACATTTACTTTGCTATTTGGGGTTTTCGAAACGACTATGCAGAAGAGAAACTCCGCGCAATAACTCGTGAGAAGTTGGAGAAAAATAGAAAACGCCAAATTAAAATTTGTAAACAAGCTGTATCTGCGCTTGATAGCCTGCCCGTTCTAGGGGATGACTTTAGAAAAATGGGGGAGCCTCTGCACTTGGCCTTGCGTGCGTACCTGAAAGATTTATCGTCAAAAACAAATTTCAGCCCTGGGCGAGCACGCAAGGCTGAAAGAGCAAGAGATATTCTGATATTGACTCTTGCTGACCGATGGCTGGCCCACACTAAAAAACCATGCGAGGGAGAGGCTTGGCATGACTTCATCCAGAGGGTAGTTGTCGCCTCTGGTTACAAAAATGATGAATGTGCCGTAGAGCACCTTTTAAGACATGCTACCAAGAAATATAAAGGTGCGAAGCTGTATCTGCGAAGGGGAAAATTAATGCAGCATGGTTACGTCTTCGGATTGCGGTAAGCATTGTCAAGGAAATTAGTAGAGCAAAACTGAAGGTTTTTTAGCGTCCTGAATTCTTGTAACAATATGCGCCAACTTGTCCAATAGCGACTCCCACCGATGCATCGGGCATTAGTGAATACCAAGGAGTCGCACCATGAAACAAAACACACCCCAAACGCCAAAGCTGGCGTATCGCATCCCTGAAACCTCACGCATTATCGCGCTGTCGCGCAGCTCCATATATCGACTGATTGACGCTAAAGAATTAACCTTGATTAAGGTTGGCGCAAGAGCATCTGCTATTACGCGGGATAGCCTCATACATTACGCAGAAGCTCGCTCTATTCCACTCCCAGCATCGTTCTAAAAAGGGGCGCTGAAAATGACAAAGAAAAAAGCCGCACCGAAGTGCGGCCCTTCCCTTTCCGGCCCAGCAAGGTTACTTGTTAATGATAGCACATCTAACCCAGACAATGCAAGCGTTACGTACTACCGCACCACGGAAGACGCGATAGCCGAATACGGGGGGTTTATTCTTCAATCTGAAATTGAAGAGCTGTACCTGACTGGGAACAGAGGTCTCCCCTCCTTACTCTCGTTAGATATTCGCAATAGAAAAGCACTTAAAAAGGAGATGCGGCAAGCGTGCAAAGGTATGGCGGACGGGCGGATTGTGGACATTCAGTTCTACATCATGTTTGAAAACGCAATTTCTATCTCAGGCGTTCACCGCGCGCCACTATTTGCCGATCAAGACCATGAGTCTATATTCCTCATTGGGATAAGTAGGCATGGCAATGTTTCAAGCATGAGGTTGCAGCCCTCGACACAGGCTATGCAGCGATATGCGGCCGCTTTCGGCATGGGGTCAAATCATGTCCACTAACACAGCCCACCCGCCCTACTCGCTCGCACGCGATGAAGGATCAGTCATTGAAACACAAGAAAAAATGCTAGACGCCGCCCTTGCGTACGCGGAGAGCGGACTTGCAATACTTCCCGTGGCCCCTCTCGGCAAAACCGCATTGATAAAAGAATGGCCGGAAAAGGCAACGTCTGATACACGCATCGTTCGCCAGTGGTGGGAGCGGTGGCCCGATGCCAATATTGGTATTCATGTTGGAAAGTCAAGCATCGTAGTATTAGACATTGACCCTCGCAACGGTGGGGATGCATCCCTCGAGGGGTTGAAAAAAAAGCACGGTAGCAAATGGATATCCCAGTTAACCGTTAAAACTGGAGGCGGTGGTCAGCATTTTATTTATGCGCAGTCAGGGTGCAAAAACCTGCCCAGCCAACTAGCGCCCGGTATTGATTTAAAGCATGGCTCAGGATATGTGGTTGCGCCGCCATCCGTCCACCCCTCGGGGGGCATTTATCAATTTGAAAAATGTGGATTGACGGGCGGTGAGGTTGATTTTTTGCCATCCGTACCGGACTGGTTTACTACAGGCAAAGCTCCCCTGTTGGTGGACGATGTCTTCAGCACAATACGCATCGAAGACCCAGAAACCCCCGAAAATATCGAGCGGGTCAAGTCGGCTCTTGACGCTATTTCAGCCGACTGCGGACGGGACGACTGGCGGAATGTTCTGTTTGCAATTACGTCGACTGGGTGGGAATGCGCACCCGCCATCGCAAGGGAATGGTCACTCACTGCACCGCATATTTTTGAAGAGCGTGCATTCCTCAACGTAATAGGGAGTGCTAAGGCAGACCGGCCAAATGCCATAACGCTAGGCACCCTTTTTTCAAAAGCTATAGCGAATGGCTGGAAAGACCCCCTAAAGAAGATAGTCGACGATGGGCATAGCCTTGAAGACCGCACGGACGCCGGGAACGTAAATCTTCTTTTCCGGCTGACCGGTGGCGACCTGCGCTACATAGGAAACCGCGAGACTTGGATACAGTGGGACGGCAAGCAATGGAGAGAGGACGAACACAGCGCACTCGCTCAATCTGCGGCGCTGCGCATCGGCGATTATTACCTCAAACAAGCTGACTCGCACTTCAAAAAAGCCTCTGACCCAGCTATGCCAACGGATGAGCAAAAGCGTGCCAGAAAAAACGCGGAAGGATTAAAAAAATACGGACACGGCTGCCGAAACAAAGCATCCATTGATGCGGCCTTAGCGCTGTCTAAACGGGACGCACGTTTTCTCATAAGTGACGATGAACTGAACAAAGACCCGGAGCTACTTGGCGTGAAAAACGGGGTTGTTGACCTTCGAACGGGCGAGCTTAAACCGGATGCGCGCGACGATCTTGTGACCCGTCGTTGCCCGGTCAATTACACCCCTGGCACACCCTCGCAGCGATTCGAAGAGTTCATTTACGAAATAACCGGCACGGGGAAGCGTGTTTGGAGCAAGCGGCCTGAGTTAGCGCGTTACGTCCAAAAAATGCTCGGTTACTGCCTCACTGGGCACACCCGCGAACACAAAATGTTCATATGGATAGGCCCAGGGGCCAATGGCAAGTCTGTGCTGCTTGACACCATTCAGGCAATCATGGGGCCGCATTGTGTGACGATCAGCCCCGAGTTGCTAATGACTGCAAAAAATCCCGATCCAGAGAAGGCCACGCCAATGCTCATGCGGTTGATCAACGTGCGCTTGGCCGTTGCGGCTGAGTCGAAAAGGATTGCCGAAAAAATGGACGCCTCTTTAATCAAACGCCATACGGGTGGTGGTTTTTTGTCAGGGCGCGCTAATTATTCATCGGGGCAACAATGGGAAATGAGCCATAAGCTAACCCTAATGACGAATCACCTGCCCGACCTAGACAGTCTGGATGAAGCAACCAGGGGGCGTATTCATGCCGTACCGTTCGAGCGGCAATGGAACCGGCCAGGGGCGGCTTCATACGATCCTGAGCTACCGGATGCCGACCCGACGCTATACGACCGGCTGAAAGCCGAGCGGGAGGGTATTTTGGCGTACCTGGTTGACGGCGCTGTCGCCTACTTCGCTGAAGGCTTGCAGCCGCCCGAGGAGGTCAGAGTTCACACGCGGCAGTATTTCACAACCCAAGACCCGATATCCCGTTTTCTGACGAACTTTGAACGATGCGACCCGAAAGACGGCACGCATGCCTCAAGGTTGTTCTCAGCATACGGGAAGTGGTGCTATGCCGAGAACGAGGTGCTGAGCTTTAGCAACACGGCTTTTGGCCGAGAGGTGAAAGAGAGTCGCCACAAGATCGATAGTAAAAAAATCAATGGTTACATGTGTTACGGCTTACGTGCGACGGTTGATTTTTTCGAGGAGGGCTTATGACTCAGGAGGGTGTTGAGGGTTTGGAGCCTTTGTATACATCTCCCGTGAACCAAATTAAAGATATTACTAAGGAAAACTTCCTGAAAATGCCTCCAAACCCTCAACACCCTCCTCGTCGGTTTGACTGGAGGGTTTGGAGGGTTTGCATCAAACGGCAAAACACACGGGTTATGTATTACATACAGCGCCCTAAAGCATCCGGCAAACTTTCGGGAAGTGGGGCTCAGCGCCCCCCCCCGGCCTGCGAAACCCCTGCGGGAAGTACCTAAACCTTACCCCGATTATGTATTACATAACGCCGCATGTAGTCGAAACCCGCTAAGCCGTGAAAGCCGTGAAAGCCCGCCCTACCCCTGCGCTGCAATACCGCAGACAGGTCACACATTTAATTTATTAGGAGTCACACATCATGGCTACAAGAGATCAAATATCCAGTCACCTGGCCTCGCTGCAAGAGCAAATGGACAGCTTGCAAGAGCGCCTTGAACCATTGCAAGACGAGATTGACTCGCAGGATGAAATCATCCGGAGTACAGACCTCGTTCTGTACGGCGTCTTTTCGCCAAACTGGGAGGTGGAGAAAGACACAAAGGCAACCCGCGCCCGCGCCGTTGCTGCCCGCGCTGAGGTAGCACGTGAACTTTCCCCACTCAGGGATAAAACCTCGGAACTCAGGGTACGAATGGCTGAAGCACAGCATGAACTCAGCCGCTGCGACTTCGCGGAGGTCAAGCTGGTAGACCTGAAGCGGTTGTCAGATGGCTTGGTCACCCAGATTGCCGCAGCCGATACGCGACTTGTCGACCTCACTGCCGAGCATGCCTCGTTATTGGAAAAGCTGCGAGGCTGCAATCAGCTCTGCACGTTTGAAGGCGAAGCACAGGATGAAGTCGACAAAGCGCAAGAAGCCCTTGACGAGGCCGAGGGCGATGTTGTCATAACGGGCGTTAAGGTTGACTTGTCGGCACGCAAGGCACGCATCGCCAAGGCAGTTAAGCAGCTTAGCGAGGTGTCTCAGATGGCACGTGGTAGCAAGGCAGCTCTCCCGCGACTGGGTGAAGCGATAGAAGCCCTTGAGGGCGAGATTGCAACGCTTGAGAAAACACGGCACAGCTTAACGGGTGACTGGTGGGTGAACCGTAAGCGGCAAGAGGTTGTGCGCTTCAGAGCCGCAGCCGGTACGCTAGTTACGATTGCGCAAAACATGGCGGCGCTAGATCAGCGCACAAGCGATAGCCTTGGAGACGTAGTGCTTAACCACTTGCGCGCTGGTGTTCGAGTGCCCGTGAAGGGCGGTACCGAGCCGGTAGTCATACCTCCACATGACGCTGAGCAATGCTTGGAGAAACTCATGGCGGAACTGAGCACCGCTATATCGACTGCGAAGGGGTAAGCCATGCCTGGTAGATATGTACAATGTCAATTGTCATATCAAAAAACTCAAAGAGGATTAACTTGAAAACTGCATTAAGTCTCAGCCTTGGCCTTTTACTACTGTCGGGATGCATGTCAATGGCAAAATTAGACCCTGCCAAGCAAGAGGAGGCACAACGAACAGCGCCAACCTGCATGACGGACAGGGAGTGTGAACTGAAATGGGCCGCAGCACGTAGATGGGTAATGAACAATTCGCCCTACAAGCTGCAAATCGTCACTGGCGACTATCTTGAAACATATTCAGCAACAGGCGGATCGCCGCGCATTTCTGTGCGGGTGTCCAAGGAGCCAATAAAGGCAGGGACAGGGGGCTACATCATCCTTGTTGCCGTGGTGTGTGACAATATGTTTGGCTGCGTACCGGACGCTTGGGATGCCGCCATTGCGTTCAACAAGGAAGTCGGGGCCGCCGCGTCATCCGAACAGGCCGCAGAGTTGAAATAAGCAACAACAGCGGCCCCAGCCCACACTCCTTGACGGTACACTTGACGGTATACCTTCAATTGATATGTGAATAAATCGCTCAACCATGAGGCTTACAGGATGTTATTTGATTGACGCCGCCCCCCAATTTGTAGTACAGCAACATCCAGCAAAGTTCAGAATCCCGCTTAACGGCGGGATTTTTTTGTCCGTAAAAAGCCCATGTCAGTAAAGTTAAAGTCAGCACACCCATGAACGCAGTCCTGCCGCCCTGTATTTTTGCGCCTCACTTTCCTCATACCCCCTCTTCCCTATCGGCCTGCCGAGTGAAAAAAATACCTCTGACAGGCAGGAAACTTATGCAAAAATTCCTACTTCTTGTAGCGCCTTGGCCTGTCGATCTTTTTCCGACAAGACCGGATCGCCTTGTAGCGGCCACTGCACACTGATTGTGGCGTCATTCCAGACAAGATTCTGCTCGAATTCGGGTGCCCAGTAATCAGTGGTTTTGTAAATACACTCTGCGGTATCCGAAAGCACCAAAAAGCCATGCGCAAAACCTTCGGGCACCCACATTTGGCGTTTGTTTTCTGCTGACAGAATCTCGCCTACCCACTGCCCGAAAGTAGCAGCAGACTTGCGCAAATCGACTACCACATCAAACACCGCCCCCTGCGTGATGCGAACAAGCTTTGCTTGCGGCCGTTGTATCTGATAATGCAGCCCACGGAGTACATTCTTGCGCGAGTAACTTTGATTTTCTTGCACAAAAGCAATATCGCGCCCAAGGATGTCCCTGAATCGACGTTCATTAAAACTTTCAAACAGAAATCCGCGATCATCGACAAAGACGGTAGGTTCAATCAGCAGTACTTCTGGAATTTGCGTAGAGATGATTTTCATGGATCAGTCAATGCTTTAAAAAAATTACGCGTGAAATCACTGTCTACGACCATGCCAGTGAATCAAGAACTTCATTCAGCCCTGCTTGCCACTGGGGCAGACTTGCACCGAGGGCTTCCTGCAACTTGCGGGTATCCAAGCGAGAGTTGGCTGGGCGCTTGGCAGCAAGCGAGAAATCATGTGCCGTCACGGGATGGATGGCATCGGGTGCCAGTCGCAAAAAAGTCGGCGCTGACGAGACGGCGGATAGCAAATTGCTTTGCTGTTTGAGGCCATTTCGGGATACCTCGCATCGATCATGCGCACCTTGAACGATAGCCTGAGCGAACCCATGCCAGGACGTCTCGCCATTAGCTGCCACATGATACAAACCACCCGGTTCAGAATTTTTCAATACCGCAAGAAGCGCCTTTAGCGTGACTTCCGCCAGCAAGCTGGCACTGGTTGGCGCGCCAAACTGGTCGTTGATTACCGCAAGGCTCTCCTGCTCTTGGGCGAGTTTCAGGATGGTTCTAACGAAGTTTTTTCCACGTGCGGCATACACCCAGCTGGTGCGAAAGATGAGATGTTGGCAGCTCGTGGTGCGAATGGCCTCTTCACCTTCCAGTTTGGTTTTTCCGTAGACATTCAAAGGCCCGGTGGGATCGTTTTCCGACCAAGCCGTATCGCCACTGCCGTCAAACACATAGTCAGTGGAGTAATGGATCAGCAACGCTCCGTTACGCTTGGCTTCCCGAGCCAAAACGCCCGGCGCCAGTGCGTTGATGGTGTGGGCTAATGCGGGTTCGCTCTCGGCCTTATCGACGGCAGTGTAGGCTGCGGCATTGACGATGATGTCTGGAGCGACAGCGCGAACGGTTCGAGCAATGCCTTCCAGATAAGTGAAATTACCACACAAATCCTGGCTGGCAGAATCCAGTGCCACCAACTCACCCAGCGAGGCAAGGCTGCGTTGCAACTCCCATCCAACTTGGCCATTTTTGCCAAACAGAAGAATTTTCATACAGGGATTTTCATACAGGGATTTTCATACAGCGGGTTTTTCAGCCAGATCGCTGTAGTTTTTTTCTACCCATTCACGATAAGCGCCGGATTGAACATTGGCGATCCATTGCGGGTTATCCAAATACCACTGAACGGTTTTGCGTATGCCGGTGGCAATGGTTTCGGCGGGCTTCCAGCCCAGCTCACGGGCGATCTTGCGGGCGTCAATGGCATAGCGGCGATCGTGACCCGGGCGGTCTGTCACGAAGGTGATCTGCTCGCGATAAGAAACGCCATCGGCTCGTGCACGCAGCTCGTCAAGGATGTCGCAAACGGCATGAACGATGTCGATATTAGGTTTTTCGTTCCACCCGCCGATGTTGTACACCTCGCCCACCCTGCCCGCTTCGAGCACGCGGCGAATGGCGCTGCAATGATCCTTGACGTAGAGCCAGTCGCGAATTTGCTGGCCATCGCCATATACGGGCAACGGCTTGCCCGCGAGCGCATTGACGATCGTTAGCGGGATGAGCTTTTCGGGGAATTGATACGGACCGTAGTTGTTAGAGCAATTCGTGGTGAGCACGGGCAACCCATAGGTATGATGGCAGGCACGCACAATATGGTCACTAGCGGCTTTGCTCGCTGAATAGGGACTGTTGGGTTCATAACGGTTATTTTCGGTGAATGCCGCGTCACCTTTGGCGAGCGAGCCATACACTTCGTCGGTTGAGACGTGCAGAAAACGGAAATCAGCCTTAGCCTCCCCTTCCAGACTGTTCCAGAAGGTGCGTGCTGCTTCCAGCAAACGAAAAGTGCCCACGATATTGGTCTGAACAAATGCTTCCGGGTCGTGAATACTGCGATCCACATGGCTCTCCGCAGCAAAATGGACGATGGCGCGGGGGCGGTATCGGGCAAGCAACTGGCTAATGCACTCGGCATCGCTGATGTCGCCTTGAATAAAGATATGCCGCTCGTCTTCGGCAAGAGAAACCAGGGTTTCACAATTGCCGGCGTAGGTCAGTTTGTCGAGAGTGATAACCAACTCATCAAAAACACCGAGCCAGTCCAAGACAAAATTTCCGCCAATAAATCCCGCACCACCGGTAACGAGAATACTCAAGAATTAATCTCCAAATAATCGTTCATAAAAAAACCTGCACTTGCAATAATGTGGAGCATATAAATATCGCGTCAAGTATAACAACGAGAAAATATGCTCAATCCCGGTTAAAGCACATGCCCCGATAACCGCATACGAAACAGTCGCCACCCCGCTTTACATCTGCTTACAATCCCCCGGAACGAATCGACTAGAATCTTCGAATGAAAACGCTTACCCGTTTGTCCCGTCCGCGCTTGGCTTTTGTTGTGCCTGCCCTGCTCGTTCTCGTTGCCATCGTTTATGCCACATGGCATTTTTTTGCCGCTGGCGACGATGCGCTGAAGTTCAAGCAGGCCAAAGTTGAAATGGGATCAATCACGGCGGCAGTATCGGCTACGGGCACGCTTAACCCGGTCGTCTCGGTACAGGTCGGCTCGCAGGTTTCCGGGCAGATAAAAGAAATTCTGGTGGACTTCAATTCACCGGTGAAGGCAGGGCAACTGATTGCACGTCTTGATCCGGAAACCTATCGCCAGCGCGTGATTCAGGCGCAGGCGGATATGGAAGCGGCACGCGCTAACCTGGCCATGCAGCAGGCGGATGTCCTTCGGGTACAGGCGAATCTGGCGGATGCGCAACGCGATTACGCGCGCAAAAAACTACTGGTGGAAAAGAAATTCATCTCGCCAGCCGATCTCGACAAAGCGCAAACCACATTCGATGCAGCCGTAGCGGCGTTGCGCGTTGCCCAAGCGCAAACGCTCAGTAGCGCAGCGCAGGTGCGTCAGCGTCAGGCATTGCTGGCGCAAGCGCAGGTGGATTTAAGCCGCACTGAAATTCGTTCACCAGTGGATGGCGTGGTGGTCAAACGCAGCGTGGATACGGGGCAAACGGTTGCCGCCAGCCTGCAGGCACCTGAGCTTTTTATCATTGCCAAAAACCTGAGTGACATGCAGGTGGAAACCTCAGTCGATGAAGCCGATGTGGGCCGTATCCAGCCAGGCCAAAGCGTGAGTTTTACGGTCGATGCGTTTCCTTCGCAGCACTTTGCGGGACAGGTCAAGCAAGTGCGCAAGGCAGCGTCGATTGTTTCCAATGTCGTGAGCTACACCGTGGTTGTTTCCGCAGCTAACCCCGATCTCTTGCTGCTGCCCGGCATGACCGCCAATGTGCGCATCATCACAGCGCACAAAGACAACGCGCTCAAAGTTCCGAATGCGGCGCTACGTTTCACCCCACCTGCAAACAGCGATGAAAAAGGCGATAAAAAAGACATGTCCGCCGTCTCACCAGCGCCGACTTTTCCCAAACAAGGGAAAGACCGCAGCAATGGCAGCCGACTGTGGGTGCTGGATAAAGACGGCAAGCCCAGCGCCGTCACGGTGCGTCTTGGCCTCACTGATGGCAGCATGACCGAGATTATCGCGGACGATAGCCAGATCAACGCAGGCAATGAGGTCATCGTCGGTATGCAAAGCACTGCTCGCAGCAAACCTGCCGCAGGCGCGCCTGGCCCGCGCATGTTCTGATTTCTCGTCCAGACACGGATTCAAAATATGGCAGCACTGATTCAAGTTGACGGGCTGGCCAAGGATTATCAAATGGGCAGCACCCTCGTACACGCCTTGCGTGGTGTCACTCTGGACATTGCCGCTGGCGAATTCGTTGCTGTCATGGGGCCATCCGGCTCAGGCAAATCCACCTTCATGAATCTGCTCGGTTGTCTGGATCAACCCAGCCGTGGCCGCTACCGGCTGGGGGAGCAGGAAGTCTCGCAACTCTCCAGTGATGCACTGGCGCATGTGCGCAATCGGCAAATTGGCTTTGTGTTCCAGCACTTCAATCTGCTGGCCCGCACTTCGGCGCTGGACAATGTCGCCCTGCCCCTGCTCTACAGCCAGCTAGCTCTTACCGAGCGTGTTGCCCGCGCCAAACAACGGCTCGCGCAGGTGGGGCTTGCCGAGCGCATGGATCACCACCCTGCACAGCTTTCCGGCGGTCAACAGCAGCGCGTGGCCATTGCCCGTGCACTGGTCTGCCACCCACAGCTGGTGCTGGCAGACGAGCCCACTGGCGCGCTCGATAGCCACACCAGCATCGAAATCATGGCGCTGCTGCAGCAACTCAATCGCGAAGGCATCACCATCGTGCTGGTGACGCATGAACACGATATTGCGCTGTTCGCCAGCCGCATCATCAGCTTCCGCGATGGAGTGGTGGTGGAAGATAAAGCCAACGTGCCCAATGATGCGGCGGCATTGCTGATCAAGACATAGCATGAATCTCGCCGCTACCCTGCGTGTCGCTCTGCTTGCCCTGCGCATCAACAAGATGCGCTCGGCATTGACCATGCTCGGCATCATCATTGGCGTAGCCGCAGTGATTGTGATGATCGCCGTCGGCAACGGGGCGCAAGCACGTGTGGAAGAACAAATCAAAAGCCTCGGCTCGAACATCATCATGGTGCTATCCGGCTCGGTGACATCAGGTGGTGCGCGCGGCGGCTCTGGCTCGCAGCCGACCATTTATGAAGAGGATGCCACCGCCATGATGCGCGAGATTGATGACATTCAAGCCGCCGCGCCCACGCTGCGCGCTTCAGGCCAGGTGATTGCCGGCAATGCCAACTGGTCGACCACGTTCTATGGCATCACGCCAGAATACCTTGAAGTGCGCGAATGGCCCATTGCCGAAGGGCGAAATTTTGAAACCACAGAAATGAATGGCAGCGGCAAGGTGGTGCTCATCGGACAAACCGTGGCAGAAAATCTGTTCGGTGCGGCCAACCCGCTCGACCAGGTGATTCGCGTGCGCAAGGTGCCACTCACGGTAATCGGCGTGTTGCAGCGCAAAGGTCAGAGCATGAGCGGGCAAGATCAGGACGATACCTTGCTGATGCCAATCAACACCGCTAGAACACGTGTGATCGGGGTAACGCAAGCCAAATCGCGCAGCGTCAGCTCGATTATGGTCAAGGTCAAAGACGGGGCAGATATGACGCAAGCCGAAGCACATTTGAAAGAACTGCTGCGCCAGCGCCATCGCCTGCAACCCGGCCAGGATGACGACTTTTATGTGCGCAACCTGTCGGAAATTCTGCAAGCGCAAGAAGCGTCGTCCAAAGTCATGGCGCTTCTGCTGGCTGCCGTGGCGTCAGTTTCTCTGCTGGTGGGCGGCATTGGCATCATGAACATCATGCTGGTTTCAGTCACCGAGCGCACGCGCGAAATCGGCCTGCGCATGGCGGTCGGCGCCCGGGGCCGCGACATCCTTACACAATTTCTGGTCGAAGCCGTCACGCTATCGGTGATCGGCGGGCTCGTCGGCATTGTGCTTGGCGTCAGCACCGCCCTGTTGATTGCCAAACTGGCCGGTTGGCCGACAGCATTGTCGGCAACGGCGATTATTCTGGCCGCCGGTTTCGCCGCGATTATCGGTATTTTCTTCGGCTACTATCCGGCACGCAAAGCGTCGCGTCTCCTGCCGATTGACGCTTTGCGCTACGAATAAACCTGTCCTACAAAATCGGGCATCAGTGATACCAGTTGGTGATACCGAAAGCCACCGTCGCCATCGTCATAACGCCTGTTGCCAACCAGCCCATCCAGCGTAGCCGTGGCGAACCGACAAAGCGGCCCATCATTTTCTCGCGGCCGGACATATGCATCATCACGGCCATCAGCGGCACTGCAACAACGCCATTGATCATCGCGCTCCACAGCAGCGCCTTCATTGGGTCAATATTGCTGAAGTCAAGCAACACGCCGAGCAAAGTCGAGATGGCAATGATGGAATAAAAGCCCTTGGCTGCCTCAGGCTTGAGGCCAAGCCCTGTGCGCCAGCGGAAAAACTCCGCCACTGCATAGGCTGCCGACCCGGCCAGCACCGGCACTGCTAACAAGCCCGTGCCGACAATGCCTGCGGCAAACAGCGCAAAGGCGTAATCGCCGGCAATCGGCCGCAACGCGGCTGCGGCTTGCGCCGAGGTTTGAATGTCGGTTATGTCATGCACATGCAGTGTTACCGCTGTTGTGAGCATGATAAAAAACGCGACCGCTTGCGAAAACCCCATGCCCAGCAAAGTATCCAGCCTGATACGCGCCAAATGATGCGCGGCTTCTGCAGGTCGTCGCATCAGCGCGATTAATCTGGGCCTGCGTCCCATCTCTTCCACTTCCTGGCCGGCCTGCCAGAAAAACATGTACGGGCTGATCGTCGTGCCGAAAATACTCACCACCAGACCCAGATAGTCATTCGTATGCTCGATTTTTGGCCACAGCGTATCGAGCACCACGGTAGTCCATGGCACATGCACAAAAAACAAGGTCCCTACATAGGCGAACAGCGATAACGTGAGCCACTTGAGCACCCGCACGTAGCGCTCATAGGGAATGAATATTTGCAACAACAGGCACAACATGCCAAATGCCACCGCGTACACATGCCTTGGTCCGCCCGCGACCAGATGCACGGCATCCGCCATCGCGCTGATATCGGATGCGATGTTGATGGTGTTTGCCATCAGCAACAGCAACACCAGCGGCAGCGCAACCCAGCGCGGGTAATTGAGCCGCAGGTTAGCCGCCAGGCCACGCCCGGTAACGCGGCCAATGCGGGCGCTAACCATTTGTATGCTGACCATCAGCGGATAAGTGAATGGCAGGGTCCACAACATGCCAAAGCCATATTGCGCACCGGCTTGCGAATAAGTGGCGATGCCACTGGGGTCATCGTCTGCAGCACCCGTGATCAAGCCGGGGCCCAAAGAGCGTAACCAGCGGCGAAGGTGGGATGTCATAGTCTAATTTCGTCGATAATGATGCAGCAGCGATTTTAGTGGCTACCAGTAGAATGACGTAAAAATACTCTGGTCAATTGTCAGCCACTTTGTAACAAATTGTCAGGCCGCATGGCTTTCAACCTAGTATCGTACGGCCTCTGCCCGCAGAATTATTTTTATAAGCACCCAACTTAAGCATAAGTACCCAACACGCATGAGCAACGAAACTCCCGACCTTTTCGACAACCTGGCCGACGAAAATCCACCGCCGCCTGCCGTACCACCAGCGCCGACCTTTCCTGATGACTTTGACGATGGCAATTCATTAGCATTGGACACGTATGCCGAGCGCGCCTATCTCGCCTATGCGATGAGCGTGGTGCGCGGGCGCGCATTGCCACAGGTGGAAGATGGCTTGAAGCCCGTGCAGCGGCGCATCCTGCACGCGATGAATGAAATGCGTCTGGTAGCCAGCGCCAAGCATGTGAAAAGCGCGCGCGTGGTGGGCGATGTGATCGGTAAATACCATCCGCACGGCGACACCAGTATTTACGATGCGATGGTGCGGGTAGCACAGGATTTCACGCTGCGCTACCCGCTGATAGATGGCCAGGGCAACTTCGGCTCGCGCGATGGCGATGGTGCGGCGGCGATGCGCTACACCGAATGCCGACTGACGCCGATTGCCGAACTGTTGCTTGCCGAAATTGATCGCGGCACGGTCGACTTTTTATCCAATTACGATGGCTCGGCCACGGAGCCGCAGCTCTTGCCCGCCCGCCTGCCCTTCGTGCTGCTCAATGGCGCTTCCGGCATCGCAGTCGGCATGGCGACGGAAATTCCGCCGCACAATCTGCGTGAGGTGGCCGATGCTGCGCGTCTGCTGATTAAAAAACCCAACGCGACCTTGGAGGATGTGCTTGTCGTATTACCAGGGCCGGACTTTCCCGGTGGCGGGCAGCTGATTTCGCCGGTTGCGGATATTCGGGAGATGTATGCCAACGGGCGAGGTAGTGTGCGCATGCGCGCCCGCTGGCATGTGGAAGAGCTCGCACGTGGACAATGGCGCTTGGTAATTGACGAATTGCCGCACGGCGTCTCGGTCGCCCAAGTCTTGTCAGAAATTGAAAGTCTGACCAACCCGCAACCCCGCGCGGGGAAAAAGGATGTGAGTCAGGAGCAGAAAAATCTCAAAGCGCTGGTACTCGGCGTACTGGATACAATCCGCGATGAATCGAGCGATCAACAGGCTGTACGCATCATGCTGGAGCCAAAAAGTTCACGTCTCACGCAGGAAGAATTCATGGGCGTGCTGCTAGCGCACACCAGCCTGGAAGCAAATATCTCCATCAACCTTACCATGATGGGGTTGTATGGCGAAAACGGTGGCCGTCCGCGCCAAAAAAGCCTGTTGCAAATATTGCATGAGTGGATCGCCTATCGCTTTGCCACGGTGGAACGCCGCACCCGCCACCGCCTGACCGAGGTTGAACGCCGAATTCACATTCTGGAAGGCCGCATGCTGGTCTTTTTAAAAATCGATGAAGTCATCCGCTGCATCCGCGAGGCAGACAACCCCAAGGCGGATCTGATTGCGCGCTTTGGCCTCACCGAAATGCAAGCCGAAGACATCCTCGAAATTCGCCTGCGTCAGCTGGCGCGTCTGGAAGGCATACGCATCGAGAAGGAACTCAACGAGCTGCGCGAAGAACATGGGCAGCTCATCACCCTGCTCGAATCACGCGCGGAAATGACGCGCTTGATTCTGAAAGAAATCAACGAGGATGCCAAGCGTTTTGGTGATGATCGCCGCACCTTTATGCGGCCGGAAGCCACCACTAACCGCAATCGTGAAGTAGCGGCACCCGATGAGCCAGTTACCGTCATTATCTCGAAAAACGGCTGGGTACGCGTACGACAAGGGCATGACATTGATCCCGCTACACTCACCTACAAAGCCGGTGATGCAGCAGGCTGGATTGCCCCTTCACGTACGGTGTGGCCGCTGGTCATCATTGACAGCAACGGCCGCAGCTACAGTTTGAAAGTCGCCGATTTACCCAGTGGCCGTGGCGATGGCACACCACTGAATACACTGCTCGATTTTCAGGATAGCGGCAAACTCGCACACGTTATCAGTGGCTTGCCAGAAGATAAATATCTGGTCGCCAGTTCAGGTGCTTATGGCTTTATCACCCGTATCGCGGACATGATGTCGCGCAATAAAGCGGGCAAAGTATTCTTGACGCTGGAAAAAGACGAGCGACCTTTGACTCCCGCAAAAGTCGGCGCTAATGACACGGCGGACACGGCGCATCAGATGGTCGCCGTGCTCTCTGAGGGTGGCAGATTGCTGATGTTTGCGCTGACCGAGCTTAAAGAAATGGCACGTGGTCGTGGCTTGATGCTGATTGATCTGGCCAAGAAAGATGCTTTGGCCGGAGTGGCCTTGGTAAGCAAAAATCCCTTGTATCTGCAGGGCGTTGGCCGTGCTGGAAAACCGGTTGAATCCGTTCTGGAGCCACGCGCTCAAGCCGCTTTTCACGGCAGTCGCGCGCGGCGCGGACAAGAAATTCCTTTCAAACTCAAACCTACCGGCCTGTTCGCTGGCCTGTGATCTCTTCCATCATGCGACGAATCAAATGAGCGTCGTGGTTAGCTCGCCAATACTTTCAACAGCGATGCTTACCTTATCGCCCTTTTGGAGAAAAATGCCGCGAGGCATGCCTACGCCCGCAGGCGTGCCGGTTGCAACAATGTCGCCAGGATAAAGCGTCAAACGTTGCGACAAAAATGACACCAACTCGGCATAATTAAAAATCATTTTGCTGGTGTTGGAATCTTGCATCAGCGTGTCATTTACCCAGAGCTTCAAATCCAGATCCAGCGGATTCGCAATATCATCACGCGGCACGATCCAGGGGCCTGTAGGACATGCGCCGTCAAAATTCTTCTGGCTGATCCAGTCGTATTCCATCGCCGAGCCGGGAGTGGCCTTGGGCCGCTTCATGAAATCACGCGCCGACAAATCGTTGATGATGGTGTAGCCGGCCACATAGTCCATGGCGTCGGCCTCAGCCACGTCCTTGCATTGCCGACCGATCACCACCGCAACCTCGAGTTCCCAATCAAATTGCTTGCTATAGGCCGGGATAGTCACGCGTCCACCGTGCCCTACCATCGTATTGCGCGCCGTTCTGATAAACAGCCAGGGCGGCATGCCAATCTCATGCGGATCCGGCTCAGCGGGCAAATTGAATGCCTTGGACATTTCCGCCAGGTGATCAGTGTAATTCGCCCCGGCGCAGTAAATGCCATTAGGGTAAAGCACCGGTGGCAGATAAGTCACCGTATCCAGCAAGCGGCCAGTGAATTTAGCGAGTCGGGTTGCATCCTTGGCCAATGCAGCCAGCTCTTTTTGCGTATTTTCCCAGTCATTCAGCACATCAAGCACAGTTGGCGTTTCAGGTAGCACCTCGGCCAGATCAAATACTTGGTTGTTCATGAATACTGCGCCGACAGGTTTGTTATCACGTGCGTAAGTCAGCAGACGAAATGAATGGCTCACTATGGATATCCTTTGGATTGTTAAGACTGCATTAAATACATGTGATTGAGAGTGCCTAGTTATAGCGGATTCAACCTTGCCAGATTCAAGGCTGTGCTTTAACCACATCAAACCCCGCCTCAATATCGCCCAAATCACGATCACGACCTAGTGGTGCCTCGCCTCGCTCGTACGCCTTCACTGCATCGACCAAGGTTTTGCGCCCCTTGACCAAGGCCATATCAACCGGAGCAAGATATTCCCGCGAACGATCGACTCGTCCCTGGCTTTCGATAACTGCCAGATCTTCTGCAAAAATGTTGATCAGCGTGGTTTTCTTGCCACCAAATCCGGCAAAACTTTCGCCACGATCAACGGCACCGCGATCCTGCCCCCAGCGATTGTCCGCTGTGCGCTCACCCAACTCTTCCAGAAAATCATTGAGATTGGGAATGCTCGCCAAATTTTGCATGGCAAAGCCATCCGGCTGCAAAGGCGCATGGCGGTTATAGAAAATCATCCACAGCACCGCATGATCGTCATCAATAGGCACACTGATTTGCAATCCTTTATCAGCCATCGCGCCGGGACTAATCGCATGATGTTGAATAAACGGCATGATGAAATGAAAATGCGTTGTCTTGGCGGCGTCGTGATTCGCATAGGCAAAACCGTAATCCGTCGAATGCGCACGCATTTCGGGGTAATCAAATTCAATGCCACTATCCGTGCGCCGCCCCGAGCTAGAAAAATAGGCACTCCCGCGACTCGAGTTACGATTGGTTTGATTGTGCAGTATCTGCGCGTGAAACACATCCCATAAGGTTTCCAGCGGATGCAGCCAATTACAGTTAATCACTGCCGTTGCCGAAATAACATGGCTATCGGGCAAATCAGTGAATGACAAGGGGCGAAATGGGGGCGCTGTTCCCGCAGTACTCGCAGTCCCTGTGCCTAGCCAGGCCCAGATAATTCCCTGCCCCTCATGCACCGGATGCGCCCCGGTTTTAATCTCATGCAATGGCGCATCTGCCGAGTGCGTGGGTGCATCGAGCAATCTGCCCGAAGGTGCCATTTTCCAGCCGTGATAGATGCAGCGCAGGCCAGTTTCTTCGTTACGCGCCATCGCGAGCGATGCGCCTCGGTGCGGACAAGCCTCATTCATCACCCCCGCCTCACCACCAGGTGAACGGAACACGACATATTTATCGCCCATCACGGTAACACGATATGGCGCTCCACCTGGCTCCACCTGAGACGAACGCAATACTGGCACCCAATATTCGCGCATCAATCGCCCCATTGGCGTGTCCTGCCCTGTTTCGGTAATCAGCTGGTTATTCGCTTTACTTAGCACGTACCACTCCTCTTCTGCCCAAACAGATTCTCTTTCGTGTTATTTTTTCGTAGGATACCGTGGATGGTATGCACGCTCACGCGCACACGTCGCTCTTATGAAGATCATGCCCCCAGTGCCTGATAAAGATAGTCTTCCATACTGTGCTTTTGCATCACAAACCCAGCAGGCATAGCGAGCGGTGAAGTGATCTGCTCTTCTTGCATATCACCAAGAATCAATACCCGGTGCGCAACACGCCACATGCCATGGCGCTCTTCAAATCGGTCGATATAGCGAGCAATAGCATATTTTCGTACTCCACTATTGCCCTGAACCACACCTGCCGCTTTTGAGCCAAACCGTTGAAACACCAAAAAATACGACTCAACCACTGCAATGTCACGGGCCAGAAAATCAATCAGCAAATTGGACATGAAGTGCATCGAGTGCTCTTGATGCGTATGAGCCTGTGCCACGCGCTCTAAAAACTCATCCGCCGGGCCATTGAAAAATCCGTGCTCATCCAGGGCACCCTCGTGATAGGTTGATAATGCAAGTTGCCAGTCTTGTCTATCTATGCCGCGAATAAAGCGCTTCAGCGTATCTTCGATGTCATGACGCGCGCGAAGTTCGTCCAAATAATTCTCAAAGAATTTGCTAGACATCAATGAACCCCTCATTACATTTTTTAACTTCGAAAATTGTAACTTACTTTGAAAATTTATCCCGGCATCATTTTCTATTATTATGGTCTTAGCGTTATTGCCTAATTGTCTCGCGAATCATTACAAACCAATGGAAATCTGCTCACCTTTGAGCCGCACCAAATTCGGTGTAAACTTGGCGACACTAGGCCTTCTACCTGCGGCCCTCTACCTGAGACCATAAACAATGCTAGTTGGCAATTCGAGTAAGTTCCATTCAACTTATGTCAATCATGCCCTTCTTTTCAAAAAATTTAGATTTTCCATGACCTTTATTTTGAACTGAAAACTCTATGCTATTTATTCTCTACTACATTATTGCCATCACCATCCTAGTGATGCACTTTACAGGCTATTTGGCCCGTCGAAATTTGGAATGGGTAGTTTTACTGCTTGCAGTTACAGTATTTCCTGCGGTGTTATATCTTTAGTTTTGCAAAAGAGATGGCTTCGCCTAGCGGCCAGGTTCAATGAAAGATACCCAATAAAAAAGCCTCGGCTATCTTTGCCCGCGCACTAAGATGACCTATGCCTTGGTTGATCAGTGTCAAAAGAAGGCCAGCATTGCCCGGCATGCCGCGTATTCAATGTCAACCGCCGGCTGGTGGCCGCCCTGCAAGCCAAAAGCTGTGTCATCGGTCGTTACAAAGTACGCCGATTGATGCGCGAAGAAGGCTTTAGCTCTGTCTGGAAAAGAAAATTTTCTAGTTCAAAAGGCGTTTCAAGAGCAAGACGAAACGAAACAGAGTGAATCCTTACGATGGGTCTTTGCCAAGACCGGGCGACCTCTGCATCAGACAAGCACCCATGCATGGCGCAAAGCTCTGATTAAGGCAGGAATCAACGATTTTTGCTGGCACGACTTGCGGCACTGGATCGACAGACCAGCATTGCAGTTTGTGGATAACAATACAACTGCACGAACCGGAACAGTCGACTAGGTACGTCACGTTTTCGCCACAGGAAAACAAAAAGCCACCTTGCGGTGGCTTGATTAGTAGCAGAACTATCTGGTTCTGCTAAGATTTCTGGTAAGCGCGATTGGACTCGAACCAACGACCCCCACCATGTCAAAGTGAGGATGGCCATATTCACCAATGTTCCTAAACGTTCATTTACCTATACAAATCAGCCAACTAGGTCTATGATACGTTTCATCGGGTTACACGTTTTTGCCTCTAAATTAACCCTGATTCTAACCCCGGCCTAACCCCGGATGTAGCTGACGCATTCGAAGCAGTCATTCAGTTTTTCTGAAACGCGCCACGTATTACCGACGAAGGACAAAGTCATGGCCCGCAACGAACTGAACTTCACCAAAGAAAACATCGTAGCACTTCCGCTGCCTGAGGCAGGGAAACGCGATGAGTATTACGACACCAAAGTGCAGGGATTGCAAATCCGTATTACTGCAGCCGGTGTCAAAACCTTCTACGTCTATCGCTGGGTCAGAGCGGAAGGCAAGGCAGAGCGCATCATGCTTGGCCGCTTCCCCGACTTGACGATAGAGAATGCGCGTAAAGCCGCCACCAAAGTTAACGGTGCTATCGCGGAAGGACACAATCCGGCAGCGACATTACGCGGCAAACGCGCGGAACTGACGCTCGGGGAATTGTTCATCGAGTACATGAATCGGCATGTCTCCGTTCAATGCAAACCCCGCGTTGTAAAAGAAACCCCCGAACTGTTCCAAAGATTTTTGGGTGAATTGCCGCCTGAAGAACAGGAACGTAAACCCCACGGCGCGCGCCGTACCAAACACCCGGCCGGCGTCCATTGGGAAAATCGCTCTCTATCAAGCATCACGCTCGGCGACGTAGCCCAGCTTCATGCCAACATCGGACGCCACGGCCACAAGACCCCGGCCAATAAACTCGTAACTCTGATTTCATCGATGTACAACCGCGCGCGCGACTGGGGGCTGTTTGCCGGTGTCAATCCAGCCACGGGCGTCAAAAAGTTTCGCGAGGTCAAACGTGAACGATTCATTCAGTCTGACGAACTGCCGCGTTTTTTTGAGGCCGTTGGCGAAGAACTGAGCAAGGATGTGCGCGACTTCGTCTTGCTCTCCCTGCTGACGGGTGCCCGCAAGGCCGACGTGATTTCAATGCGGTGGGAGAGTCTGAGTCTGGAGCGTGGCGAATGGCGTATCCCTGACCCGAAAAACAGTGTTCCATATACCGTTCTCCTCACCCTAGAGGCGGTGACAATTCTTCGCAGTCGCCTGCCCGCCGATGACGCAGGCTCCTCCAAAGATGAGGCCATCTTTGTGTTTCCTGCCAACAGCAAGACGGGGCATATCGAGAAACCGAAAAAAGGCTGGGCGCGCATCTTGGGTCGCGCGGAGATATCCGACCTCCGGATTCACGACCTGCGGCGTTCCCTCGGAAGCTGGCAGGCAAAGGGCGGCGCATCACTGGCAATCATCGGCAAAAGTCTGGGCCACAAGACCGCCGCTGCGACCATGATCTATGCCCGCCTCGACCAAGATCCCGTCAGGGCGTCGGTCGAAAAGGCAACTGCCGCGATGCTGAAGGCAGCCGGAGTCAAGGGCGTCCGTTCCCCGCCCAAAGGGCGGTCACGCGCCTCTGCCGCGCGATGACAAACGAAAATACTACCCTGGCTATCGATGCCATCGCCGGCCGCATCGCCATCATGCGCGGCCAGCGCGTGATCATCGATGCCGATCTGGCAGCGCTTTATGGGGTGACAACCAAGCGCCTCAATGAGCAGGTACGGCGCAATGCCGAACGTTTTCCGGAAGACTTCATGTTCCAGCTCGCACAGGAGGAGTGGGACGCTTTAAGGTCGCAAATTGCGACCTTAAAGACGGGGCGTGGACAACACCGCAAGTACCTGCCTTTTGCCTTCACCGAGCATGGCGCAATCATGACCGCTACGGTGCTAAGTTCGCCCCGTGCAGTCGAGGTGTCGATCTACGTGGTACGCGCCTTCGTACAGTTACGTGAGCTGCTCACTGGCCACAAGGAACTGGCGAAACGTCTAGATCAACTGGAAACCCGCATGGAACGCAAGCTCATAACCCAGGATCAGGCTATCGCTGGCATCCTCGATGCCATTCGCCAGCTTATGGCGCCACCTCCGACACCGAAGAAACGGCCCATCGGTTTCATCACTCCGCAGGATTAGGCGTGAACACAATGAAGTGACAGGAAAGGAAATCAGCATGGAACGCAAACCAGGTACGCTGCTTCGCATGAGTGACAAACTCTCACCAGAAGCCAAAGCCGCTTTCGCTGAAATGGATCGGGAGCGAACTGAAGCATTCCGTCAACTCCCTGCGATCCGCGCGGCTGGTGTGGAAGCACTCAAGCGTTTGCTCGCTGTCGCCCAAGGCAATAGCGGCCAGTGCCGCTATGTCGCTGGTTTCCTGCTTGGCCTTTACAACAGCGACCGGTTCAAGGTTGATCTGACGGATTTTCGCGGCCTCGACCGTAAAATTTTCCGGGACTGCATGGCAGTGCTGGCGATGGACTATCAAGCCGAGAAGGAAGTCCACTGCTACTTCGAGGACGGTGGGAAGATATGGGAGCAACTGGCAAGGGACTGGAATATCCCGGATTACTCCCTTGCCAAAACTGGCGATCAATAAAAGCTCGACTTATGTTGCTTCACATGCCGGCCTGTTTGCGTTCATTGTTCGGATACGTTCATGTTGCGTGAACATTTAACCTTCTTGAACATTCGCCCCTTTTTGTTCATAATTGTCATGTGTTCATATTAAATGAACGGACTTACATCATGAACAATATGACTGAAACGGCCCTCCTTGACCTCGGCGTGCAAGCACTCCAGCAACATGGCCTGAAGGTGCAGGTACAGAAAGAACCGAAAATCGGCCGCGCCCTGCTGGCGGATGCCTGGCTGCGCGTGGGCACCGCAAAGCAACATACCGATTATGTGGTTGAGGTGAAGCGTACTGTCACGCCGGCCACGTTGGGGGCGGTCGTTACCCAATTGCGCCATACTGCTGTCGCCGCAGACAGGCCACCGCTGTTGGTAACCGGCTACATCACGCCACCGATGGCGGATCAACTCAAGGGGCTTGACCAGCAGTTTGCCGACACCGCTGGCAACGCCTACCTTACGGGTCCGGGCGTGCTGGTTTTTGTGACGGGTCGCAAGCCCGAGCAAAACACCAATGCAGCTCGGCCGGGCCGCGCCTTTGCAACCGCAGGGCTGAAAGTGACTTTCGCCCTGCTCTGCAATCCGGCGCTGGTTACCGCGCCACATCGCGCCATTGCGGCAGCAGCAGACGTGGCACTGGGCGTCGTTCCCGCCGTGTTGAAGGACTTGCAGCAGCTTGGTTATGTGGGCGATCTGAAAGGGGAGCGCGGCACGCGGCGGCTCTTTGACGTGCCGCGCTTGCTGGCACAATGGGCAGAGACCTATGCGCACCTGTTGCGGCCACGCACCCTGATTGGCCGCTACTACGTGCCTGTACTGGAAGGTTGGAAAGACTGGCCTCTGAAGCAGCAAGACGCACTGTGGGGTGGAGAACCCGCAGGCGCCCTGCTGACGAAATATCTTCGCCCCGGCGAACTGACGATCTACGCCAAAAAGCTGCCGGGCACGCTAGCCGCCCGGCAGAAGTTCAAGAAGGAAGCCGTGCCCGGCCACATGGCGGTGGTGGAGGTACGCAAGCAATTCTGGAACTTCCCCACCGATCCGCGACACCCCGGTCTGGTGCCGCCCTTGCTGGTATATGCGGACCTGCTGGCTACCGGGGACGCACGCTGCATTGAAACTGCGAAAATAATATATGACGAAAATATCGTTCGACTTTTCGCAGAAGACTGAACTCAAGCCGCTGGCGCTTGTGGTGAGTGCGCTGCAATCAGTAGCGCAGCCAGCAGGCATCGATTTCTTTTTGATGGGTGCCGCCGCACGCGACCTGATGCTGCGGTACGCACACAATATCGAGCCAAGCCGCCAAACCGAGGATGTAGATTTCGCGGTTATGCTGCGCGATTGGGAAGCCTTTGCCACGCTGCGCGCAGCATTGATTGCGAGCGGAGAATTTTACGAACGCTCCGGCCCGGCCACGCATCGCTTGCGCCATCGCGCAGGTTTGCCGCTGGATATCGTGCCTTTCGGCGGCATTGAACGCGCGGATCGGACCATCGCCTGGCCTCCGGATCAAAGCACGGTGTTCGATTGTTTTGGCGCGCGCGAAGCATTCGATGCGAGCGTATGGGTGCTACTACCCGACGATATGTCGTTGCGTGTCGCGCCGATCCCGGCGCTGGCTCTGCTCAAGATAACGGCATGGCAGGATCGCAAGCTCACTTACCCAGGCCGCGATGCGCCTGACCTGCTGCTGTATCTGCGCAGCTATATGGATTGCGACAATATGGATCGCGCCGCCCATGAGCACGGCGATTTGTTCGATGTCGATGACTACGATCATGAAGTGGCCGGGGCACAACTCCTTGGCCGTGACATCGCACGTCTGCTCGATGCACCCGCCATACGACGTGTGCTGGAAATTCTCTTGCCGGAGTCGGGTGATCAGGGGCGCTTGCAACTGGCACAACAATCAGGACTCGATCTCGAACATGCGCGCAGGTTAATCGAAGCCCTATGCAATGAACTCGCTGCTGCCGTCCAGGATGGCAAAGTAGCCGGCACACTCTGAGAAAATACCCGGATGACCAGATCAGAACTCGTTGAGCGCCTTTCACGCTACTACCCTTCACTAACGCGTGCAGACATCTCAGCTTCGGTATCGGTCATTCTTGATGCCCTCACCACCACACTTGCAAACGGCGATCGGGCCGAGATTCGAGGATTCGGGAGTTTTGGGCTCAATCACAGGCCATCAAGGATTGGACGAAATCCGAAAACAGGTGAGGCTGTCAATGTGCCGGCGAAGATCGTGCCGCATTTCAAACCAGGGCTGGAATTGCGCGAACGAGTCAACTTGAGCCTGGAAATAAACAAATGATGATGGACCAACTGATGAGAGCCAAATCCCTCAAAACTTCTGCCAACAAGGATGTTGAAGAAAAGCGTATTTCCAAGCAGGACAAGGGCGATCTCGAAAAAACAATTGCCAGGGAAGCAAAAAATGGCTGGCAAGTAAAAGCACGAAGCCATGACTCGGAAGACATGCATGGAGTGACGCTGTTCCGGAGATAGCCTCCCGATACTGAATGTTGTTTTGACCGACACTCGGTCAGTACCGACTGGCTACCCACTGGGTAGCCAATTGAAAACTCTCGCTGGCACCAGCCTTGGATGCTGATGTCCGAAATAAAACGACATTTTTCGGACAAGGCAGCTTGGTGAACTAACAGCCGTTGCATTATGCCTGTCGTTACAGGCACAAAAAAATGCGCCGGCCCCGTGATCAACGGGAACGACGCATCGGATGATTTCATCGAGCAATCAGTCCGCCGCCGGCTCCACCATCGTCTCAAGCCGTTCTATCATGCCCGGCTCGACGAAGACGAATGCCAAATCGGCCGCGATCGGCACGTTGAACACGGTGGCAAACACGTCGCGTTTCACATGGGCCAGCCGACCCGTTCGATAAGCCTGTTCCGGCTTCAAGCGATCACCCGGCGAGCCACTGCGCTGCGGGTCGCATTCGACCAGCGCGACAAAGCCGTCATCGGATAGTTTCTGGTGTTCGGCGCACAAACCCCAGCCCGTCGTCGTGTGGTGTTCCAGTCTTGCGCGCAGGCGCTTGTCGAGCAGGATGCTGCCAGTATCGTAGGCGACGCCGCAGACCAGGCAGAGGTGTTGTTCCAGCGAAACGTGCGATTTATCGTTCATGATCATTCTCCGGTTACTCGGGCGGAATTGCCCGGAACCGTCGCCAGCACGGCGCAGCGCAAGCAGTCAGGGGTCGCAGACGGCCGCAGGACGCCAGCGTGCGCAGCACGCGCAGCCCTTGACGGCGAGCACACCGTGATACGGTGAAGGGAACAGCAAGACCGCCCCCACTCCCAATGTAGGCACGGACAGGCAAGCGGAGCGCGCAGGCCCCAATGATTCACATGGGGCCGGAGGCATCAAGGATCAAAGCCGGATGGCCGAGATTCGGCACGAAGCGCGGGGCACAGCCCGCGAGCCCGACGGCGGTACGCCGGGACGCAAGAATGATGCGATCAGGATTCTTCGTTGTCCGCTTGCGGTAAGCACCGAGGTATGATGCCAATGAGCTCTTGAGAAATACACGGGCTTTTGCTGAGGCTCAAGCGAGCGCCGAATGACAGTTCAAAAATTGATGACGATATCGTCTGATGGTGAGGACAAGACTGCCGAGTTTCATGAATTCGCTTCTTCAATCGGTCTCGAAAGGGCTGCGCCAGGTCGCTACAGTCTCCTCTTGGTTCTCCAGCTATACGGGGGATTCACAGCAAGAAGATTAAATCCGGCGAAAGTCGTTGCAGAGATAGAGGCGCTTGAGAACAGCACTAAAACAAGCCATACAAAACCGCCTTTACAGTTCAAATACGCACCACTGAAAGGGCTTTGGCATAAGCATTTTCTCGCGGATGGTCTTAGCACCTTTGCGCGCAATCTCAAAAATGGTCTGTACAAAGATGGCCTACCCCTGTTTGAAAACCGAGTTCGCGAAGCGCAAGAGGCTGGCGAAGAGCGCTATGTAACTCCTGACGACATTAAGGCAATCATCAATGACGCGGTACATGGAAACTGGATGAGAAGATCCAGTGCGGGCGAGTTGACTGGTGATTGGATCATCTACGCGCAGCATGATGGCGCGAACTACTATCTGAGCTTAGGCACTCACGATAGCGGTGATCAAAACCTTCGAGATCAGATTGACGCGCTGTGCTGCAAAGAATTTCCATTTCTTACGGATATGCTGGAGTGAAATAACCGGCGTATTTTCTAGCTAAGGACGGGCGCGGCCATCGTCGGTAGCCAACAGGAAGGCTGACATTGCACCTGCCAGCGAAGTCGCAAGTGCAGCATGTCGCTGTGATGGTTGTCCACTACCCGGCGCCTTACCGTGACTATCGCCATGTGAGTTACGCAGTTGCGCCAATCCATTCACAATCGTCGCGCATCCCCCGAGAATCTTTTTTATCGCGTCGTTCGCCTCTTTGCCTGGATCAAGCTGTATCGCTTTCACAGCCAAACCATAAAGCGCCGGCAGGTCGGTCGAGTTGCTGTAGGCAATTTCATTCCTATCAAGAATTTGCTTGCAAGCGCTTTCAGCCAAACTTCTGGTAGCAGTGATAGCCCCGGTTGAATCATTCAAGACCCGATCATTACATTTCTCCCACGCTTCTCGAACTTCCTTACTACCTAATCGTTGCAGCGTGTCGTCACGTAGTTTTGCGGTCGGCTCGAAAGCTTGAGTACCAAACGGAATGTTGCTCAATGAAAATTGGGGTTTCGCCAGCAACTCCCTTCTGCTCTTGACCATCTTATTGAACGATTTCTCATGCAAGAATGCATCGTTAACGCTTACATTCGATTCAATGCTGAATGGTGTCGGTTGAAAGCTAACCTGAACACTACTTTCTCGATTCAGATACCGAATAGTCAGAACTGTGCGCTCAGAAGATACCCCAGACTTCTCTGCTACCTCAGTCACAGCAACCTGTGCGTGTAAATTCTTTTTGTAATGCGCGAGCAGCGCATTAAATACCTTTCGGCAATCTGAGAGTAGCGCTCTTGCTTCTGCTGTTTTCAGCGACACAAGGCCGTTAAACGTCATGAAACACTTATTATCCGAAAGTTCAAGATAGCGGGTCTGCTGTAAGTTTTGCATCAACTTGATGCGATTAGGAAAGTCAGCTTGGTATCTCGACCAATTGACCGGTGATTCTGCAAGCTCTGCGCGCAAAATATCGGACAGTATCCGTGAACGCAATTGAACTATCTTCGTTTCTTCTGGTTTTTCGCTTGCCATGATGCACCAACCCTTTATCGCGTCAAATCAACTTATAGAAAACCCGCCAACTTGCTGGGCAAGAGACAGACACTCTAGCTATAGCCCTTTCTGTTGGCAACGGAATTATTGATACGCAATGACCACTGAAGAAAACGACGGCGCTAATCCTTTGATCCCCTTGCGCGAGCAATTTCTCAATCCGGACACTGGCGAGATTTGCTGAGACGATGTTGTACGAGATTTGATCGGGTATATTTTAGAAATCGACCCAGGTCTCGACCTCTCGACTTTGGATCAGGTTCGGGCGTCCCGCGACTACCGTAGTTTGCTCGTCCAAATTTCAACGGAAACAGGTAAGACGTTCACCGCGACTGAGCGCGAAAGTGGCGTCGGAGTGGCTATGCTTGTTCCCGTAGGAGATAAAAACATACTTGCCATAGACCTCGCCATGCTCGAATGCCTATTCCATGAAGACAAGAGCATCATGCTTACCTCAGTGAACATGATTCACCATGAATTGGCGCACGCTCACGACTCGGCTGTTAAGCACCGCAACCTTCCCGATGTCTGGATGAAGCGGCAACTTGAAGGCTGGTCGTCTTGGACCTCCCGTATCACCCAGTCAATTTGGGATGAATACTTTGCTGAACGCCGCTCGTTTCCTACGCTTCCAAATGGTGAAAGTCTGCGTATACCACTCCTCGAAATAGAAATCCCTCGAATCGCCGAGACTATTCAATGTTCCATCGAAGCTTTTCGTGTCCATCTGGACATTGAACGGCTCGTACGCGAAGTTTTCGCTGAGGTTTCATTCCTCTTCCAACTCACCGGTTATGCCTTGGGTACGCTTGCAGCATCTGGCCAAACTATCGAAGACACACATGCGGGTGCCGCAAACGCGGTTCACAAATCCAGTTTAGGGAAGAGGTGGGATGCCTTAGCCACCTCGCTCGACATAATGTGGACCAGCCATGGCGAGTGGCCAGGTTTCGAGATATTCGAACCACTCGAAAGAGTGGTCCACGAAACTATCGGTGACTATGGTGTCATCCTTTTGACCCGCCCGGACGGAAGCCTTTACGCCGACGTACCCTTCCCTACCAGTACGATGTCCTAAATTTTAATGTCCGAAATAAGACAACATTTTTCGGACAACCAGCCCTCACTAAAAACCCGGGAAACATATACAAATACCCGCCAGCGTGGAGACGCTAGAGCAGATCGAACGGCAACCCCACGAATAATTTCGAGCCGAAGGCGTAGGCTGATTGGTTTTGCAGCCGCAGGCAGTAAAACGCCCCGCCGAAGCGTGGCGTCCGGGGTGCGCCGATCAGTCGCCCTTGCTGCGCGACCAGATCAGATTGTGCACGCCGTCCTCGCCCTCGACCATGCGGGCATAGAGGGTGGCCGGGAACGACGGGTCGTCAAGGGTCACCGACAGATAAGGCCGTGGCGGTTCCGCCTTGCTGAGTTTCTTCCACGCCGCGCCGATCTCGAAATTATTGCCGGCGACGATGCGGTAGTCCGGGGCGTTCTCGCTTTCCTTGGGGTTCGGAACCAGCTTGACCTTGACGTTGAGCGTCAGGGTGCGAACCGTGCCGGTGAAGCTGTCTTTCTGTGCAGTGAAGGTGCCGATGTTAGCCATGATGTAAATCTCCTTTCGGTGGTGCAAGGTCGCGCCCATCGCGGCCTTGTCGGTGATCCGCAGGGTGAGGGTCGGGCGGGCTGCACCGCTTGCGGCCGCAACGCAGTGGAGGACCGGTAGGCACCAGAAATTTGACTCGCGAGGAAGCTGCAGGCGGGGAAATTTGTTGGGCCGGACGGTTGCCGCCATCAAGCCCGAGGCGCAAGCCGTGCCCTCGCCAGGATTCACGACAAGTCAAGGCCGCTCCTAGGTGCGATCCTCACCGAAAAGCATCATGGCTCCAGCCCTAGGCACAGGTGCTTCGCCGGTAGGCATCCTGTCGCTGTCAATGTCGGTTCCGCGCATCAAGGATGTAGCCCCCGGTTGCATTGGCGTCGGCATGATCGGTGGCGGTGGGGTCGATGAAGCGAGATGCCCGGCCTGTCGGTGGCCCGCCGTCGTTCCTGCCAACCTGACCGCCAGCGTCGGGGACGGCACGCCATCGCACAATCGCCCTGCGCAACAAGGCTAAATTTGCCCAGTCCCCGAAAAATCAAAGTTGGCTATCTTTGCCCAACCTGAAAAAAGTAAAGCTAGTCAGGCGGTAGCTATCCGGAATCTGTGATTGAAATGCCGAAGGCGTTGTGCGACGCAGAACATTATCATCGGCCTGGGCCCCTTCGTGAATAGCCCGGATGACAGCAATCGACCGAGGCTGTGTGAAAACACCTCAGCCGACTAATGCCGATTGGAAGTTGTCTGACGGCAAACTGAACGCAAAGCAGCCGGTTTGGTATATGGGCGCTGGCCGGCCAGGCAACGGGCCAGAGCAGGCTCTCGCCAACTGAACCGCTGAGTAGTTGTAGAGCCCCAAGGCGCCCATGCGCCGCAATCCGGCCGAGCCGGATTGCGGCGCATGGGATTTAAAGCATATCGTCGCTGAAGCCGGCCAGTGCATCGCCTCCTGCCAGCACGGTTTCTGCGAAGGCCTGGGCCTGGGGCAGGAGTTGATCGGCGTAGAAGGCGGCGGTCACGATCTTGACCTGGTAGAAGCGGGGATCGCCCGCGCCGGCCTGGAGTTTGCTGGCCGCAGCCAGGGCCGCGCGGCCCATCTGCCAGCCGCCGCTGACGCTGACCGCTAGGTTCAGGTAGGGAACGGCGGCGGCAAGCGTCCCAGCCGCGTCGGTCTTGGCGTTGGCGAGGACCCACTCGGTGGCTTCGACCCAGGCTTGCAGGGCGCTGTCCAGGCGACGCCCGATGGCCTGGAGTTGCGGCGACGCAGCGGCGGCCAGGGCCCCCACGGTCTCGCGGACCTGGCCGAACACCAGGCGGGCGGTGGCGCCGCCGTCGCGCATCAGCTTGCGGAAGATCAGGTCGTTGGCCTGGATGCCGGTGGTGCCCTCGTAGATGGTGGTGATGCGCGAATCGCGCCAGTGCTGGGCGGCGCCGGTTTCCTCGATGAAGCCCATGCCACCATGGACCTGGATGCCCAGGGAGGTGACGTCGATACTCATCTCGGTGCCACCGGCCTTGACCAGGGGGATCATGAACTCGGCCAGCACCAGGTTGCGCTTGCGCTCCTCCGGGTCGGGATGGGCGTGGGACCGGTCCAGCATCCCGGCGGTGACGTAGGTCAGCGCCCGGCAGGCCTCCACGCGACTCTTCATGAGCATCAGCATGCGGCGGATGTCGGGGTGCTTGTCGATGGTGACCAGCGCCTCGCCGGTGACGGCGTCGCGCCCCTGCTTGCGGTCGCGGGCGTAGGCTAGGGCCTGCTGGTAGGCCCGCTCGCCCAGGGCGATGCCCTGCAGGCCCACGCCCAGGCGGGCCTCGTTCATCATGACGAACATGTACTCCAGGCCACGGTTGGGCTCGCCCAGAAGGTAACCGACGGCGCCGCCGTTATCCCCGAAGGCCAGCACCGCCGTGGGGCTGCCATGGATCCCCAGCTTGTGCTCGATGGAAACACAGTAAGCGTCGTTGCGCTCACCCAGCGAGCCGTCGGCGCTCACCAGGAACTTGGGCACCAGGAACAGGGAAATGCCCCGCACCCCCGGGGGCGCGTCGGGCAGGCGGGCCAGGACCAGGTGGACGATGTTGTCCGTCATGTCGTGGTCACCGTAGGTGATGAAGATCTTCTGGCCAAAGACCCGGTAGCTGCCGTCGGCCTGGGGCTCGGCGCGGCTGCGGATCAGCGCCAGGTCGGAACCGGACTGAGGCTCGGTGAGGTTCATGGTGCCGGTCCATTCGCCCGTCACCATCTTTGGCAGATAGGTGGCCTTGAGCTCGTCACTGGCGCAGGTGATCAGCGCCTGGATGGCGCCGAAGGTCAGCATGGGGCCCAGCGAGAAGGACAGGTTGGCCGAAGCCACCATCTCCCGCACCGCCACGCCGATGGACTCGGGTTGGCCGTGGCCCTCGAACTCCGCGGGGCAAGTGATGCCGTTCCAGCCCGCTTCGCAGTAGGCCTTGTAGGCCTCCTTCCAGCCGGTTGGCGTGACCACACCTTCGGCGGTCAGCTTGCAGCCTTCCTTGTCACCCACCACATTGAGGGGGGCCAGCACTTCGCCAGCGAATTTGGCGGCTTCATCGAGGATGGCGTCGGCCATGTCCGGGGTGGCTTCGGCAAAGGGCGGCACCTGTGCGGACAACTCGGGAAAGCTGGCCAGTTCGTCCATGACAAAGCGCATTTCAGTTACGGGAGCGCGGTAGTCGCTCATGGATGTGTCTCCTGAATATTGAGTCGTTTAGATGCGTTCGATGATGCCGGCGGCACCCATGCCGGTACCGATGCACATGCTGACCATGCCGTAGCGGCCGCCGGTGCGCTGGAGGCCGTGCACCACGGTGGCGGTGCGGATGGCACCGGTGGCGCCCAGGGGATGGCCCAGGGCGATGGCACCGCCCAGGGGATTGATCTTGGTCGGGTCGAGGTTCAGGTCCTTCAGCACGGCCAGGGCCTGGGCGGCGAAGGCCTCGTTGAGCTCGATCCAGTCCAAGTCCTCCTGGCGAATGCCCGCCTGTTTGAGAGCCTTGGGAATGGCGGCGATGGGGCCGATGCCCATGATCTCCGGGGGCACCCCGGCCACGGCGTAGCTTACGAAGCGAGCCAGCGGCGTGAGGTTGTGTTCCTTCAGCACCTTCTCGGAGACCAGCATCACGGCGCCGGCGCCGTCGGACATCTGAGAGGCGTTGCCGGCGGTGACCGAGCCCCAGGCGTGGAACACCGTGCGCAACTTGCCCAGGCCCGCCACGCTGGCGTCCCCGCGTGGTCCCTCGTCGGTATCCACGAGGCGTTCCTTGATCTTCACTTCCCCGCTGCGCAGGTCCGGCTGGTGCTGGTGCACCATGAACGGGCTGATCTCGGCCAGGAAGTGGCCCTCGGCGATGGCGGCGCAGGCCTTCTGGTGCGAAGCCACAGCGAAGGCATCCTGCTCTTCCCGGCCGATCTTCCATTGGCTGGCGACCTTCTCGGCGGTGAGGCCCATGCCGTAGGCGATGCCCAGGTTTTCCTCATGGGCGAAAATGGCCGGGTTGGGATTGACCTTGTTGTCCATAATGTTTGGCATCACGCTCATGGACTCGGTGCCGGCGGCGATCATCACGTCGGCCAGGCCGAGCTGGATCTGGGCAGCGGCATCGGCCACCACCTGGATGCCCGAGGAGCAGAAGCGGTTGATGGTGTAGCCCGGCACGCTGTTGGGGAGCCCCGCCAGCAGCACGCCGACGCGGGCGATGTTCATGCCTTGCTCTGCTTCCGGGATGGCTCAGCCGACGATCACGTCGCCGATGCGCGCCGGGTCGATGCCCGGCACCTGGGCCACCACCGACTTGATGGCGTGGGCCAGCATGTCGTCCGGGCGCACGCTGCGGAACATGCCATTGCGCTTGACCACCGGCAATCGGGTGGCGGCGACGATGTAGGCGTCTTGAATTTGTTTGCTCATGGTCTTGTCCTCGGCCGGATCAGTTGCGGAGCGGCTTGCCGGTTTCCAGCATGTGCTTGATCCGGGCCTGGGTTTCGAGGGTCTGGAGGAGTTCGAGGAAGAGGCGGCGCTCGACGCCGAGCAGCCAAGCCTCGTCCACCAGGCTGCCGCTATCCACCTCGCCGCCGCACAGGGCGACGGCCGCGGCGCGGGCGACCCGGTAGTCGTGGGCGGAGATCATGCCGCCGTCGCGCATGTTCACCAGGGTCATCTCCAGGGTGGCGATGCCGCCCCGCCCTGCCACCGGGATGGCCCGGGGCTGCACCGGCGCGGCGTAGCCGGCCTCACTCAAGGCGCGGGCTTCCGTGATCGCCACGTAGAGCAGTTCGTGGGCGTTGAAGAGCACCGTGTCGCCATCCCTGACGAAGCCCTGCTCCCGGGCTTCCAGGGCACTGCCGGAGACCTTGGCCATGGCGAGGGTCATGAACACGTTCTGCAGGAAAGGCATCACATCGCCAGGGTTGCCGGTCCGGCTGGCCAACGCCGCGGCGCGCAGGGCGAACTCCTTGCAACCGCCACCGGCGGGGATCAGGCCGACACCCGCTTCCACCAGGCCGGCATAGGTTTCCAGGGCGAGCACGCGCTTGGCGGCGTGCATCATGAATTCGCAACCGCCCCCGAGGGCCATCCCCTGCACGGCGACGACGGTGGGCACTTGGGCGTACTTGAGCGCCATGGCACTCCGCTGGAAATTCCTGACCGTGGCGTCCAGCAGTTCGAACTGGCCGGCGGCGCAGGCTTCGCCGAGTTGCTGCAGGTTCGCACCTACGGCGAAGGGTGCTGCGTGCCACAGCACCAGCCCGTCGAGGCCCTGCTCGACCTGCGCGATGGCAGCCTGAAGGCCCTCCACCACCTCCTGGCCGATGGCGTGCGCCTTGGTCTTGAAGGAGAGCCGATGCCGGCATCCACCTGGGGCAGGCGCCACAGGCGCACCCCGTCGTTCTCGAACAGGGTTTCGCCGAAGCTCTCCAGCGTGACGAGCCGCTCGCCCAGGACCCACTCGGGGAAGAGCTGGCGCCGATACACCGGCAGGGTCGAACGCGGCACGTAGCCGCCCTTGCTGGCGGACCAAGAGCCTTCCGGGGTATGCACGCTGTTACGCCCATCGAACACCCAGGCGGGTAGCGGCGCGTTGCTCATGGTCTTACCGGCGGCGATGTCGGCGGCGATGGCTTCGGCCAACTCGCGCCAGCCGGCGGCCTGCCAGCTTTCGAAGGGCCCCTGGGCCCAACCGAAGCCCCAGCGGACAGCCAGATCCAGGTCGCGCGCATTGTCGGCGACATGCTCGAGCTGTACCGCGCAGTAGTGGAAGACGTCGCGGTAGATGGCCCACAGGAACTGGGCCTGGGAGTGCTGGCTCTGGCGCAGCAGGGCGAACTTCTCAGCGGGGTTCTTGACCTTGAGGATGGCGGCGACTTCCTCGGCGATGTCCCCGGAGGTAGCGCTGTAGTCCTGGGTGGCGGGCTCGAACACCTGGATGTCCTTGCCCGCCTTGCGGAAGATGCCGGCCTTGGTTTTCTGGCCCAGGGCACCCTGGGCGATCAGGGCCTGCAGCCAGGCAGGGCCGGCGAAGTGGCGATGCCACGGATCATCAGGTAGGGTCTCCTGCATGGTCCTGACCACGTGGGCCAGGGTGTCCAGGCCCACCACGTCGAGGGTGCGGTAGGTGGCACTCTTGGCGCGGCCGATCTTCGGGCCGGTCAGCGCATCCGCCTCATCGAAGCCGAGCCCGAAGGCGGCGGTGTGATGCATGACCGCCAGCAGGGAGAACACGCCGACGCGGTTGGCGACGAAGTTGGGGGTGTCCAGGGCGCGGATGACGCCCTTCCCGAGCCGCGAGGTGAGCCAGGTTTCGAGGGCATCAAGGGTGCGGCCATTGGTACTGCGGGTGGCGATGATCTCCACCAGCGTCATGTAGCGCGGTGGGTTGAAGAAGTGGATGCCGCAAAAGCGCGGACGCACGGCTTCGGGCAAGCCCTGGGCCAGGGCGTCGATGGACAGGCCCGAGGTGTTGGAGGCGACGATGGCGGTGGCCGACAGGTGCGGGGCGATCCTGGCGTACAGGTCGTTCTTCCAGTCCATGCGCTCGGCGATGGCCTCGATCACCAAGTCGCACTCCGCCAGCAGGGGCAGATGCTCCTCGTAGTTGGCGGCGTCGATGTACTTGAGCTTGTCCTTGCTGGCCAGCGGCGAGGGCTGCAGCTTCTTCAGGCCGTCCACGGCCTTCTTGACGATGCCGTTCTTGTCGCCGTCCTTGGCCGGCAGCTCGAAGAGCACCACCGGCACGTTGGCATTGGCCAAATGGGCGGCGATCTGCGCCCCCATCACGCCGGCACCGAGGACCGCGGCCTTCCTTACGTTCAACTTGTTCACACTGATCTCCTCAGGGGTTCCGGGTTCAGGCCGCGACCTGCTGGCGCATGACCATCTTGTTGAGCTTGCCGACACTGGTGCGGGGCAGGGACGTGACGAAGCGCACCTGGTCGGGAATGGCGTAGCGGGAGATGTGGCCCTCGTCGGCAAACTTCTGGACGCGGCCCTTGATGTCCTCGGTGGTGGCGTTCTGGCCGTCCTTGAGGACCACCAAGGCCATGGGGCGCTCGCCCCACTTGTCGTCCTTGATGCCGATGACCGCCGCCTCGCTGACCGCCGGGTGCTGGGAGATGATGCTTTCCAGGTCGAGGGAGGAGACCCACTTCCCACCGGTTTTGATCACGTCCTTGAGGCGGTCGGTGACCTGCAGGCAACCCGCCGGGTTGATCACGCCGATGTCGCCGGTATGCAGATAGCCGCCCGCCCACAGATCCGCGGAGGCGGCCGGGTTGTGCAGGTAGCCCATGGTCGCCAGGGCGACCGTGTGGATGTCTACCAGGGGGATCGGGTAGCCGGTCTTCACCCGCTGGTCGGCCTGCACATCCTGGTCGTCAGCGGGGAAGTCGGAGGGCACTTGGGCCAGGGGCAGGATCGGACAGGTCTCGGACATGCCGTAACCGGCGAAGGCGTCGACGCCCCGGGCCAGGGCGGCGGCGGCCAGCCCCTTGGGGAAGGCCGAGCCGCCGATGATGACCTTCCACCCGGCCAGATCCACATCCTTGGCGGTAGGGCTCGTCAGCAACATGTGCAGGAGGGTGTGCACGCAATGGGAGAAGGTCACCTTCTCGTCGCGGATGAGCTGAGCCAGGGTGTCCGGCGCGTAGACTAGAAATTCTTTCAAATTTGACATGAATTTCTCGTCCTCAGCCACGCAGGGCATTGACGAAAATTCTTGGCAGTTTGGTCCAACCAGGTTTGAACTGGAAATCGGTTAAGAGACGGCCAATCACATCTTGCCGCCGGTTAGTAACGAACCAAGGTGGCCGAGGAAGGAGAGTCGGGTGCAGTGAGAGCAAACTGCGCGGGAATGGCCGCCAGGGGGCGGATACGATGGTGCGCTCCGTTCCTTCAAGCAGGAAGGTGTTATGCACCGTTCCAACACCGGATTGCGGATCGCGTGACGAGCCTCCTGGAAATCCCCCCCAGGGACATGGAGCGAGCAGGAATCCCAATCCCGTCCAAGCATTCACGGCGATGGTGCCGTAGCGCAGCTTCTGAAGCAGCTCTTCAAAGCGTTGACGACCGATCTCTCGCACAGTCTTGGGGTGAATCAGAATATTTGCCCCCAGGGTGCCGTACAAACGGTCATTGGCGTACTCAATGGCCGATTCAAGGTACGACTCCGCATCCTGGTATTCGAGGGACTTCATTGCCAACGCCGTGCCGAAGACTTCGTGCTGCGCCAGCCAGGACTCATCGCCCCGATCCATGTCCGCAAGAACGCACGCAGGCGCAATAAGCCCACGGTCGATGGCGTCCGAACTTCCGGCGTGGGCAGCAAACTCTCCGATGCGCTGTTCGTTGCCTGGGTAGTAGGCTTCCCGCTGCCCATAGCGCGACATGACTTTGGACACGCTGGCCAAAAGTTTGTCCGTGTGCCGCCAGCCACGAGGCACGATCAAGGTTTGGCATGCCACGCAGTTAAAGCCGGAGTTGTGCAACTTTTGAGTTGCTATGTGTTCTGCCTGAAAGCGGATGTCCGCGCTCGACCACGGCCCGGGCACCACAATGGTGGGGCAGACTGCGCCCAGCTCGGACGTGATCTTTCGATGGTTCTTCGGCGTATTCGCAGCCGTGTTGCGGGCGCCCTCCTCTCCGGCGCCCCAGACGATGGCATCGTGGGTGGCCTTTGCGCCGGTAATGTGGATTTCCTCCACCAAGGGATGCCCGCACAGGTAGGCGCCCACGGCGCCATCGCCGCGAACGATGCGTAGCGCATCACATTCGATCAGGGGCCGCAGGGCTGCCTTGAGATAGTCGGTCAGGTAGTCGTTGACCGGATTCATCTTCAGCAGAACCACCTGGTTCTCGATGAACAGCTTCTGGAAAGCATCGAGAGGCGAAATGGCCGCAATGTTGCCTGCGCCCAAGACCAAGGCCACTTTGCCGTGCCGCTGCTCGGGTGGGATGTCATAGGCGACCGCCGCGTGTTGATCGACGTTGACCTCGGAGATTCCCTTTTGCATCCAGACTTCGGCAGAAACACCGGAAAGGAGCAGCCGATCCCAGATCGAATGAGGCACGACGCCTACCGACAACTGACCATTTTTGAGGCGTCGCAAATGCAAGTGAGCAAGGAACTCCTTGCGATCGATGGCAGCGAGCGTATGCATCAACCCGTTGCAGGCTCCCATGAGAGCGTAGGGACCGGAGATCCACTCCTCCCCAGCCAGCGGCGACGCATGCGGAATGCGCTTCTTCCGGGCAGCCGTCTCCGCCCATCCCTGTGCAACCTGCATCAGCGCCGGCTTGATACGTCCGAGGATGGCAATCCGATCGGCGACCGAGGTTTTTGCCCAGGGATGCTTGGCTGCATCCAGTGCCTGCAAGTCCTGATCCAACAGGGTCTGAACATCGAAATTCGGTAGAGCGGCCCCCATCACTGCGTGCTCCCCGTGGTATTGCCGGTCAGGAGGCTTCCGTAGGCTTCGCGGAGCCTGTTCTTGAGCACCTTGCCCGTGCCACTGAGCGGCAGCGCGTCAACGAAGACGGCCTTGTCGGGGATTTGCCAGTCCGGCAGGCGTCCTTTGAAGAAAGCCAGAAGATCCGCTTCGGACACGTCCGCACCTTCCTTTTTCACGGCGACCAAGACAGGGCGTTCGTCCCACTTCGGGTGGGGTACACCGATAGCCGCCGCGTTGGCGATGTCGGGATGCCCGATGGCGATGTTCTCGACCTCGACCGATGAAATCCACTCTCCACCGGACTTGATGATGTCCTTGGAGCGGTCGCGGATGATCATGTAGCCGTTGGCATCGAGCGTGGCCACATCACCGGTGTCAAACCAGCCGTCGTCAGTCAGCGCGCTGGATTCGGCGCCGAAGTAGCTGCTGACGATCCAGTGTCCCTTGATCTGTAGTTTGCCCTGGTTTTTTCCATCGTTCGGCAAGACAGCGCCGGTGTCATCGACCACGCGCAGTTGAACGCCGTAGGGCGGTCGTCCTTGCCCCAGTTGCAGTTCGCTCTGCCGCTGGGGATCGAGGTGGACGTGGCGAGCCAGCGGTTGATTCAGAGTGCCCAGCGGACTCGTTTCGGTCATGCCCCAGGCGTGGATCAACTCGACACCGAACTCGTCCCGGAACGCGGCGAACATCGACGGTGGCAGCGCCGAGCCGCCAACGACGGTGCGCTTCAAGCTCCTGGGCCTAGTGCCGCGAGCCCGCAACGCCGCCAGCAGTCCCATCCAGATCGTAGGAACGCCAAGTGCCAGCACAACTTCCTCGCTGTCGATCAGGGCGGCGAGACTGGCACCGTCAAGGTTCGGGCCGGGTAATACCAACTTCGCTCCCTGCGCCGCCGCCATGTAGGGTATGCCCCAAGCATTGACGTGGAACATGGGGACAACAGGCATGACAGTATCGCGGGCCGAGATGCCCATGCCGTCTGGGCTATTACCCGCCAGTGCATGCAGCACTGTGGAACGGTGGCTGTACAGAATACCCTTCGGATGGCCCGTAGTGCCAGAGGTGTAGCACAGCGACGAAGGTAGATCCTCGTCAATGCTTGGCCACAGGTAGTCGGCATCGCCCGAGGCGACCACCTCATCGTAGAACTGCAAGCCATCCAACAGGCCCGATGCCTCCTCATCGCGTGGCCCCATGAGGATGACGTGTTTGACGGTGCTCAATGCCGACCGCAGCTTGGCCACGATGGACAGAAAGGTTCGGTCGATGAACAACACCTGATCTTCGGCGTCGTTGACGATGTAGGTCAGGGTGTCGGCGGACAGGCGCGGATTGACCGTGTGGCACACCATGCCTGCACCAGAAACGCCGAAGTAGATTTCCAAGTGGCGCCGGTTGTTCCAGGCGATGGTCGCGCAGCGGTCACCCGATTGCACGCCCAGTTTGGCCAACGCCGACGACAGGCGTCGCGCATTGATCTCGACTTGGCCCCAGGTCGTGTGCTCAATCCCGCCCGTGGTGTTGACGGAGACGACCGGCGTATCAGCGTGGTAACGCGCAGCATGGGCGATGAGACTGGAGACGAGCAAAGGCTCGCGCATCATTTTTCCGAGCATTCTTCTATTTCCTTCAGAATCGGTATTCGAGGCCGGTGTGGACACGGTGTGGACAACCAGAGGATTGAGGCGGATGGAAACTGACGCAGGCGATCCACCGAGCGCAGGCAGCGTGCCTGACGCCTTGGTCTTCAGAAGGAGCTTTCGCACGTCGAAGAAGAAGGACCAGCGATCCTGAAGGGGAACGGTGAAACCAGCCTGCAGGAAGTGTCAGAATTTCTGTGTGAGGCGGGAAGAGACTTTTCCACGGCGGCGTGCGCTGGCGGTTCCTCTATCACCAGAAGCGTGCGGCGCGGTGGGAAAACTCATGTCAAGGAAAGCAATCCCTCCGCCCATCCAAGGCCGCGCATTCTTCCTCTTAGCCTTGCAAGGCAAGCAATCTTTCATATCGTGTCTCCTATGAGGTTTTATCTATGGGTGTGCAAAAATCAAAGCGCCAGATTTACCTAAGCAGTGCGCTCTCGTCTGCTTGGCGTTCGTTTTTTTTGGGGAATCTGAACGGGGTGTCCATGTGCCCGTTTGATGAGATCCGCAGCCTTCTCGGCGATCATGATCGTCGGCGCGTTGGTGTTGCCACTGAGCAAAGTCGGCATGATGGATGCGTCGACAACGCGCAAACCTTGCAGACCATGCACCTTCAACTCCGTATCGACCACGGCCATGTTGTCTACCCCCATCTTGCAGGTGCCGACCGGGTGGTAGATGGTGTCGGAACGTGCTCGAATGGCCTGAACCCATTGCGCATCGCTCATGCCATCGGTGATGCCGAACAGTTCGCGCCCACGGTACTTTGCCAACGGTGATGCCAGCATGATCTCTCGCGTGACCTTGGCGCCTTGCACCAAGAGCTTCACGTCCCGCTCGTCCGACAGGAAGCGTGGATCGATTCCAGGGTCGTCCAACGGATTGGGTGATTGCAGGAAAACTTCACCACGCGAGTAAGGCCGCAGATTGCAAACATGGCACGAGTAGCCATATCCCATGTGCAGCTTGCGCGCATGGTCGTCCACAATCGAGATCACGAAGTGCAGTTGCAAATCCGGCCGATCCACGTCAGGCGCGCTCTTGAAGAATGCAGCACCCTCGGCAAAGGGGGTGGCAAGCATGCCGCTGCCATCCTTGCGCCAACTGGCGATGTGGCCGAGCAGGTTTATCGAACCTCTCAGGCCGATGCCGAAGTTGTCCGCGTCCCGTGTGGTGTAGGCCAGGATGAAATCCAGGTGATCCTGCAAGTTCTGGCCAACACCGGGCAACTCATGCACCATGCGGATGCTGTGGTGGGTAATGTCTTCTGGGCGACCGACGCCGGACAGTTGAAGAATCTGCGGCGAACCAAAGGCGCCTGCGGCCAGAATGACTTCCCGCTTGGCCCTGACCTCGCGCTCGGCTCCGCCGACACGGTAGGCCACGCCCACGGCGCGTTTGCCTTCGAAGATGACCCGGCTGGCACGGGTATTCGTCTTGACCGTGAGGTTGGGACGTTGCCCCCGTAGCGGATGCAGGTACGCGGCAGCGGCGGAGCAACGCTCGCCCCGGCGGGCGGCATCGTGGAATTGCGTGACCTGATACAAGCCCACGCCTTCGTTGTCCCCGTCGTTGAAATCGGCACGAAACGGGATGCCGCGCTGCTTGGCTGCTTCAATGAACGCAAGGGTGATCGGCCTGGGGCTTCTCTGCTCGGAAACATGCAAAGGGCCGTTCCCGCCGTGGAACTTGCTCGCACCACGCTCGTTGTTCTCTGACTTCAGGAAATACGGCAGCACCGAGTTCCAGTCCCACCCTTGGCACCCCAGGTCGGCCCAGTGGTCGTAGTCCTGACGCTGGCCCCGGACGTAGAGCATGGCGTTGATGGCCGAAGATCCGCCAAGGGCGCGGCCACGCGGTTGAAAGCCCGGCCGACCATTGAGGTTGGGCTGAGGTACGGTATTCAATGCCCAGTTATTGATCTTGCCCTTGCCTGGCATCATGGCCACCATTCCTGCCGGCATGCGAACCAGCAATGAGTCGCCTTGTCCTCCTGCTTCAAGCAGGCAGACACTGATGCGAGGGTCTTCACTCAGCCGCGAGGCCAAGGTGGCGCCGGCAGAGCCGCCGCCTACGATGATGTAGTCGAAATTCATAAGATCCCACTGCGGAGCCAATGGCTTCGAATTGAAAGAAGGAAATGGAGGGAGCAGCGACCGTGTTCAGGCATCCGCCAATTCCTTATTCCATTGGCGTGGGTCGTAGGAGCGCAATGCCTTCAGGCCGCTTTTCTGGTTGGCACGCAGCGCCAACACTCTCTCCTCTGGCGTGGCGCGGTACCGATCCCACTCCATGAGCTTGGGGATCATCATTCGCTGCCAAAGCGGCGGGATCAGTGTCATCAGTATCGTGGCGATGTAGCCACCCGCCATCCTCGGGGCATCCGGCAGCGGCATCAAGTCCTGGTAAGGTACCTCGCCCTGGGCATGGTGGTGCGAATGCCGGCTGAGATTGAACATGGCCCAGGAACTCATTCTGGCATTGGTATTCCATGAATGCCGAGGCTGTACGGGCTGATCAGGAACGCGCACCATGCCGTAGTGCTCCATGTAGTTCACGATCTCCAGCACGGATTTTCCGAACAGCGCACAACCAGTAATTGCAAACGCGCCTGTCCACCCCGCCATCCAGCCAGCGATGACGATGAGCATCCCGCTCATGAGCAACCCTCGGATGTAGGCGTTGCGCAGAGAAAGCACAGCCTGGTGCTTGCGCCGGAGTCGCTCGGCTTCGATCTTCCAGGCGCTGACGTTCCCATGAATGGTTGAGGCAAGGACATGGAAGTACACGTTGCGCCCGCGGGGCGCGGTTGCCGGGTCTTGTTCGGTCGAAACGTAGCGGTGGTGACCGTAGACGTGTTCAATGGCAAACCCCACGTCGTAGCTGAAGGCAAGCAGCCAGCGCCCCACAAACGTCGACACGGGCTCCCCCCAGGTGCGGTGTGTCAGTTCATGCGCGGTCACCGTTCCCGGGACGGCAATCAGGAAGCCGGTGAGTACGCCTCCGGCGAGGTGGTGCCAGAAACCTGTCGTCCCTCGGGCTGCCAGCACGTCATAGCTGGTGAGATGGGTCACCCATGCGCCGAATCCCAACGGATCACCCGGAGAAAGCGTCCAGATGTAGCTGAACACGATCAACGCCACCAAGGGCAGCACAAGCCACAGTTGCGCCGTCAGTATCCACGGTGACTTGTACCCGGGCGTGCGGGTATCGTTGCCGAACAGCGCATCACCGCCAACGTAGAAGACGAGGACGCCGAGCAGCCCCAAACTGGTGAAGACCCCGCCCGCCAGAATCGATGCCAAAGCACCGATCCCCACCACATGCAAAAGGAAGAACTTCATATAGTCCAAGATGTTGGCTGGTACACGTTCAACGGTGGGCAAGCCGACAGCGCCATAAAACCCGGTGTGGAGCTTGGGCGCCTGATCGACGAAGCGATCCGCGTGCAGGCTCGCTTCTGCAATGCCGCGCTGGCGCAGGACAGCGATGGCCGAGTCGATCATCGCGGGCGGCCCGCACAAGTACGCCGACGTGGCGTTGCCAAGCAGTTCTGGAACGTGCTCCGTCACCAAGCCGGTGCGCCCTTCCCAGGGCTGCGAAGGGTCAGCCTCGGATAGAATCGGCACGAACCGGAAGTTCGGCCAATCGCTTTCGTAGGCCGCCATCTCGTCGAGCGCGTACAGATCCTTCTGGCTCCGCGCGCCAAACAGCACTGTCACCGGCCGCTTGTCGCCCGCGCGCTTCATGTCTTGAAGCATCGCGAGGATGGGCGCCAGGCCGCTGCCTCCAGCCACCATGAGGACTGGCTCCTGGCCCGGGCGTATGTAGAAGTGACCACCGGGGCCACGCACGGTGACCGACTCGCCCACGTGCGCCTTGTCCACGAGATGCCCGGACACCCGGCCTCCAGGCACGCGGCGCACCGTGAAACTCACTTTGCGATCATTGCCAGGCGCGGTCGAGAACGAATAGCTGCGAGAGGCATCCGACATCGCAGACAGCGTGACCTCGGCAAACTGGCCGGCACGATAGCGGATGGGCTTGTCCAGTTGAAGGTCGATTTTTGCGATGTCGTGGGTCAGCATTTGCTTGCCGACGATGACACCATTGACCAAGGGGCCGTCGATTGCCCCCTCTCGGTCCAGCTCGATCTTGACATCACTACGCAGGCGGCTTTGGCAGGCTAGAATGAAACCGTCGGCGATTTCCTTTTCCGACAACAGATAAGCCGTTTCGGTCAGCTCATCAACCTTGCCGCTCTTGAGCTTGCATTTGCAAGTTCCGCAGCCGCCGACGCGACAGATGGAGGGAATATTGATGTCCTGGCGATGCGCCGCATCCAGCAAGGTTTCATCGGGCTGGACCGTGATGGTCTGCCCGTTGATTTCAGCTTTGTGCACTCGCCGTCCGAGTATGAAACTCATCGCAGTTGTCTCCTCAAAATATAAAAAAGGGATCTTGTTGTCCCACTTCTTGATGATGCCTCTCTACCGTCTTCTACCGTGAGTGTCTAAACTGACAGACATGGGTTATTTCTTGCCAACGCTTTCCGCTGCACGCATGCATGTGGGACAGTTCTGGTTCCTATGAAAGAACAGAGGCTTGGTGGCTCTTAGCGGCCACCGGACGGCACAAGAACATGGAGCGAGACAAGCGATGAACCCACAAACCGTTCGCATCACCTACTTACGGCAAATTGCAGATCAAGCGGCTGAGCTGGGCGTGGATACCGTAGCGTGGCTGGCTATTTCCGGCCTCAAGGAAGATGACCTGGCCGATGCGTCAGCGGTGGTCGCCGTCGAAACATTTGGAGAACTGGTCGCCAACGCCATCAGGCTGTCTGAATCGCCCCGGCCGAATCGCTTGATAAAAGACATGAAACCCTTGAACCTTCACCTGGGAATTGCAGTAAACAAAAAAGCTCAACTCATGGTTCATGTCCACGAGTTGAGCAAAGGAGGAGTCTGATTCAGAAGAAATAAGCTGCGCGGATAGAGACTTCCTTGGCGTACTCCAAACCTTGCGCAAAGTTCTGGATGGTCTGTTTCGATTTGGTGGAATCAATGTAGTTCACATAGAAATCGAACTGCATGTTCTTGTTGGGCTTCCAGCGTGTTCCAGGTTGAACTAGCCAGCCGCCCTTGAAGTCAGTCATTACCGTGAGATCGAAGCGCCACTCCAACGTCGGCGAAGGTTGCTGCAACGCCAGTACAACGTAATTGGCCCCGCCGCGGATGCCGTTCGGATGGGAACCCGGCGTGTTGTTGCCACCGTCCAGCGCACGGCCGAAGATGTCGCTGGCCGACTTGTGCATCCATTGCAGGACAAAATAGGTTGCCGGCACTTCGCTGCTGAACTTGTGATATTTCTCGGTGATGAATGCGAACGTGGTTTCGTTGCGCTTGATGTATTCCTGCGAAAGCGTCGGATTGGTAAACAGCTTGTTTGGCGTATACGACACCTCAAAGCGGCCAATCAACTGATCCATCAGGCTGTCCGGCTCGCCCTCGAATACGTGGTTCACACTGCCGCCAAAAACGTTCTCCTTGGGAAACACGCGCTTGATCCACCCGTTGAGATCGTGCCCAGTGAATAAGGTATCGAGGATGCAAGAAGCCGAGGCCTGATTCACCTGAACCGTACCGACTCCGGCATTGGACGCACCGCAGGCTCCGGCCACAAGGTTAGCGCCGAGGGCGACTGTGCCTGGAAACTGGTTCAGCGCAGTCTCCAGTCCACCCAGACCATCCAGGCGCGATTTGGAGGCATAGGCCATCCACTCTTCGGCGCTAAATACGCCGGTCCCACCCCCTACGGAGAAGGCCGAACCAGGCAGCGCGGTAGGACCTTGCGCCAGCGTCCAACTATAAACGCCGTCCGGATTATTGCGACGAAGGGCGAAGGCCGTGACACCGTAGTCGCCAAACGTGCCGCGCAGTTTGGCGCCGAAGTCCCACTGATTCTTGACCTGATCGTAGCCTGTCTTTTGATCAATGATGAACTGCGACGTAATTGGGTTGTATGGCGAATTTGGATTGCCAAGAATCGTGGGCTGGAAACGCTGGATGAAGGCATCCACGTCCCAGCCTTCGGTCAGGCGATAGCTGCCGCGCACAGCGAGCGCGGGCACGCGAACATCCGAAAACTCTTCGGCTATCGGACCCAATATCGAATGGCGCCGGAGGTCGAGACCATCGACTTGGTCTGCAACCCGGAATAAGATAGCTTCGCCCCAGGCGATCTGCTGGTTGCCAAAGCGCATCCAGAGCGGGCCAGAGTTGTAATCGAGGTAGGCCACGGGCAGGTCGAGCATCCAGTCCTTGCCGGCCGACTCAAACGGCGTGCCACCATGGCTGGAGCCACTGAAGGGTTGCTGATAGAGATTCACGTTGCGAAAGGCCCTTTCCATCTGGCCGATCTCATCGTTGATACCCCGTAGCTTGAAGTGAGCTGACCAAGTTTCCGACAGTTTGCCGTCGAGATTCAATTCGAATCGGGTATCGAACTGGTTGTAAGTGTTGTTGATCTTCGCAGAGGCTGGCCGCGTGAATGTCGGGACGAGGCCACTCGTTATAACGGATTTATTAATCACCGTAACGCCATTGAACGAATTGCCCGCATCATTGTTCGTATTGCTGTTGTCCGAGTATTTTGCAGAAATTTCCTGTCGCAGAAGCCCCGAGACCGACCAGTCGTCGGCACTTGCATTACAGACTCCGAAACAGCCAATCGTCGCTGCCGCACCTATTCCGATAATTTTTTTGCTCACCGTAGCTCTCCTTTAACAGCTTTACTGTTTAGCGCTGAATCGACAGAATCGCGCCCCCTGAACCCACTGCAAGTACACTCGACTGCCCCGGCGTCGTTTCCACGCCAGCTACTGCCTGATACCAACCCGACAGGGCCTGCTTACTGCGATCCATTTGCCAGGACTTGCCACCGTTGTCCGAGTAAAGGATGGTGTAGATGCCGGTGGCGACGGCCTTCCCGTCCGGCTGCGCCCATATTCCGGTAAGGATCGATTGGGTGCCGCTCTCCAATCTGTTCCAGCTGTTGCCGTGATCAATGCTTTTGAGAATGAGGCCCTCTTGGCCGACGGCATAAGCCTCTCCGTTGTCCAACATCTTCAATCCGAACAAGGAACGCGTACCCTGGTGCAGGACGGCCCAATGTGTGCCACCATCCTTTGAGCGCAGGATCAGCTCGAATTCGCCGGCAATAGTCACTTCACCATCGTCGGCCACATGCACTTCGTATAGATGCGGCTCAGCATCGTTACCGAGCATGGACTTCCAGTCGATTACAACTGGTTGCCATGATTTACCCCAGTCCGATGATTTGATGACGGCACCAAATCCGCCTACGGCATAAGCAATCCCATTGGAGTTGGTATCAACGGCAAGAAGTCGAGCGTCAGTAACAGGTTTCACTGACTCCCAGTTACTGCAACCGTCCGATCTGATGATTACGCCTTGTTGACCCGTCGCAATGCATTTACCGGACTTGCGCACGACCGAAAGAAGGGCAATATCAGTCAGGGAGTTCTCGACCCGCGTCCATCTGGTGCCATTGGTCGTGGTCAAAATTAAGCCATGGTCACCCACCGCGATTCCACGATCTCCCTCGATGCTGAGTCCATAAAGGAAATCATGTGGAACACCTTTGAATGCGACAACAGGAGCACTTCCGTTGGCGATGCCCGCGCTGACGGAAGCAGACCCCGTCAGAAGAAGCACCGCCAACACGCTACCAAGCGCCGTCTTGTTGCGTACTTGCATCTCAGGCTCCCAAGCGGGAGATCGCTTGCTCTGTCAGGTACTTTTCATACAGACCGTCCATATTGCGGCCAGACCTTATGCCACCACCAATCTCCTTGGCCTGGACAAACCGGGACATGCGATTCGACTGGATGTCGTGACTCATCACTGATGCCCACGACCACGCCGTGTTTTTGCCCGTCATTTCCCGGACACCGCCTTTTTCGTAAAGGCCAAAACTAGGCTCGAAACTCTTGAACGGTGCGCCGCGGCGATCGTATGTGATGTACCCGATAAACATCATGTTGCGCACGTCAATCCAGGCACGCTTCTTACCAACGGGTGCGCGCGGGTAACCCACGGGATCGGCATCGACCACTAGGCACTCTGGAATCAACTCCATGTTGATTTCAAAAAAGGTTTGCCCTGCGGCGCCTCCATGCGCCGACATCTCCCAATTGGGTTGATCCACTTGACTGTGTGAACAGGCGCCAAGCATGGGGCGGCGTTCTACAAGCTGGTAGTTCCCCCAAGTGAGCATAGGATCACCTGCCGCCCACGCATCGGACAGATAGAGCGTCAGACCAGGAGCAAGTGGCTCAAAACGCTGATTGGTGGGAAATTTTCTTACGCGCTTGAATGCGGGCACGTAACCCACCAGTTCCGGGTACTTACGCTGGTCGTAAAACCAGGTGTTCAGATAAGTAGTGCCTTTTATGTCAGATGGGCCTGTGAATACGAGCGACTGGTAGCGCAGCTTGTCCTTATGGGCATTCCCTGAATAAGGACCAGTAGACCCGCCCGCACCAAGACGGCCGGACGTATTTTCTTCGCACCAACCGAAATCGTACTGATACGCCACCTTGCCATCGGGCCCAATATCCCAATCACGAACCGCATACAAGGTGTTGTCATGCCTGCCCCAACTGAGCGTTAAATTCGCATAGGCCTCGAGCGCTGTTTTGGCATCCGGAAACGGATTGCCGCCAATCCAGCGCTCTCCGTTGTTTGTAAAAACGTTCCCATCCTTATCGAGCACTGCCTTGCCCGCATTCTTCAATGTTGCTTCGTAATAATCATGGGGGAACAAGCGTGTGACATCCCTGGTTGTCGCCACGATACGAATCCGACGCCCCATCTCCTTCACCTGCTTGTAAGCGATTGGCGTCAGCAAATCCTTCACAAGGTCTACGTTGGCGGCGGTGACGAGGTCTCCGGTTTTGATCTTGCCCTTCGTATAACCCTCGATTGACAACAATTCTTCCGGGTAGGCCTTGCCAATATCCGCCCCTTTTGCAATCAAGGGCCACAACGGTGCAAGAACGCCCGCGCTTGCAAGAACCCCCGTTTTGGCAAGGAACGCTCGCCGGCTGTAGTCATGGTCGAATTTGAGAAGATGCATTTTTGTCTCCTAGTTAATGGTTGTTTATGAATCACGCACAACAGCTAATCAACGGGGCACTTCCTGCTTGACTTGATGGTCATCCAGCCAACCATCCACCGACTCCGAAAGGAGGTGGTGTTCCGATGAAACAAACTTGGGCTTAAAAATGTAGATCAGCAGCGGCACCAGGACGAGCGCCAACACGGTATTGATCGCCATCACCAGCACTAGTAGCAATCCCATCTCTGCCAGGAATTTCAGCTCCGACAGGAAGTACCAGGGCGCAATACCAATGGTCATTAGCAGTGCGGTGAAGAGAATTGCTTTCCCGCAGGTCGTCAGAGAAGCTTTGATTGCCGTCCCATAGTCCCCGGAGTCCTTGAACTCTTCACAGATTCTGCTGACGAGATAGATGCCATAATCAATCCCGACCCCGATTCCGATCGCCAGGATCGGCAGACTGTTGACGTCGAGGCCCATCCCCGACAAAGCCATGTAGGCAGTCAGAATTGCATTGGCCAGATTGACGGGGACGAGAAGAATTACTGCAGCAGCGACGGAACGGTATGCAAAGGAACATCCGAGGCCGATCGCCAAATTCAATCCGGCAATGATTAACCACTGATACTTGTCGACAGTGTCATTGACGGATTGTTGAAGCGCAATCGAACCTGACGCGAGTCGGATCCGGAACTTGTCGTGCTCAACACCAATTGAATCGACACAAGCCTTGGTGTCGGCGAGTGCCACGTCGACTGTGCCCTGCTTGTTGTCCTCGTACCACAAGGACACTGTTCCGTTCTTCTGCTCGAAGTCGGCGACATGCAAATAAGCCACCGGGCTTGTTCCCAACATCAGCGCGCCCGACGCGGCGCTTGCCGCGCTATCTGATCGATCAAGCGGCGACCATTTGGGATTGCCGCCACTGAACATCCGGTTGGCTTCCGGGGCATAGTCAGCGAATGACAGCGTAGCCCGCGGTGGATGAAGTTTACTCTCAAGACACCGTTGTAGCCGAAGCATCGACTGCAACGTATCCGACTGGTGAACGATTCGCCCTTCCTTGCCCTCGAAAATCACCTCGAGCGTCATACTGCCTGGGAAGTTGCGGTTAATTTGGCGAACAGACTTATTGAATTCGGCGTCGTACTTCAGCAGATTGCTACCCTCTACTGGATTCCCGATCTGCAACCGGGACATCGCGACGGCCGAGGCAACCGCAACCAATACAAAAGCCACCAATGTGTATCGAGCCCGCGTGCCGGTGCTCAACCATCCCAACCCTGCAAGCATCCGATAGAGCGCTTTCTGCACAACACCGACCTCGGATCTTGCCTCTTTGGATTTCCCGACGAGACGACTGAGATTTTTGGGGGCCGGGAGTAGACTCAAGATGACAGGGGTCATGAGTACACTCGTGGGAACAAGGATCATCGCCCAGAAACCGGTGAACAATGAGAAGCGCTGCATTGCCGGAATCGGCGCGAGACCCACCAGCATCAAGCCGCATACATCAGTAAAAATTCCCAGCGTCCCAGGGGCAAACATCATGGCCAAAGACATTTCGGCGGCCTTTTTCTTATTCCCAACCTCGAGCAGGATTTCGTAGTACCGCTCGGTCGCCTGGACGCAATGACTGAACGATCTCGCGATCAGCAGCAATGGGACAACCATCAGCAACGGTTCGACAGGAGTATGAATCCAGCCGACAAACCCAAATCCCCATATCGCCGACATCAGGCTGACAACGAGCGGCGTCACCACGCCAGCTACGTTGCGCATAACGAGGAAAAGACAGACAAACATCAAACTGAGTGTCACAACGAAAATTTTTCCGGTATCTCCGGCAAACAGATAGACCCATCCGGTCAGCATCGGCCAGCCGGCAATGTAGACTTTGTGATTCGCGTCCTCGTACTTGGCCACGAGAGACTGCGCCGCGTCGAACACCTGCTTGTAGTCGACCAACCGCTCAATAAAGGTCGCGTTGATAATTGCGGCAGTCTGATCCTCGGAAACTAGGAATGTTTTAACAAAAGGAGATTCATCTACGCGTTTGCGTGTCTCCTTTAGCTCCTCCGCCGTTGCCGGAGGATGATCATCCATGATGGGGTTTGAATAGATGCCATCAGCCGTCAGGACCGTGTATCTGGCCTTTTCAGTAGCGATCGAGACGATCTGATCGTGATCGACACCGGGGGCAAGATCGATGTCGCGAGACATTTTCCACAACTTGTCCATCGTATCCGCAGAAAATATATCCTTTCCGTCGGTACGCTTCACCATGATGGTCAGCGTCAGCGGATTCCCGAAATTCGGATGGTCCTTATAGGTTTGAACAAAAGGATGTGTTGCGGGGAAGAGGTCTGAAAAGATTGTTTTTATCTCAACGCGCGCCGCGCCAAAGCCGAAAAATACGGTGACCAGCAGGGCAACAACCAAAGAGACCCAAGGTCTTTTAAGCGTCCATCTGGCAATCTTGTTTCGAAAAGTGATCATTTAGTCTGTTTCGTATTACTGAACTAAGGAACCCGGATAGCTCTCTGGCTTATGCGCCGGGAATCGAGTGTGTTTGCTGAAACTCCAGCGATTCTTGAAGGCATGAATCGAAGGATCTTTTTTCAAAAATAGATCCGTAATTCCTTCGACCACACCTGCTGGTCTGTGTATTCGGCAACCGACGTTCGCGCCCATGCGTGCTTGGCAGCTTCCAGCGCCTGCAGTTCATGATCCAACGCCGCTTGAACCACGGTGTTTGGCAAATGGCTGTTTTCCATTACGCGGACTCCGCCATGTCAACGGTCAACAAATCTTTGTAGGACTCCCGCAGCTTGTTCTTGAGCACCTTGCCAGCGCCACTCAGCGGCAATGCATCGACGATGACACCATTGACCAAGGGGCCGTCGATTGCCCCCTCTCGGTCCAGCTCGATCTTGACATCACTACGCAGGCGGCTTTGGCAGGCTAGAATGAAACCGTCGGCGATTTCCTTTTCCGACAACAGATAAGCCGTTTCGGTCAGCTCATCAACCTTGCCGCTCTTGAGCTTGCATTTGCAAGTTCCGCAGCCGCCGACGCGACAGATGGAGGGAATATTGATGTCCTGGCGATGCGCCGCATCCAGCAAGGTTTCATCGGGCTGGACCGTGATGGTCTGCCCGTTGATTTCAGCTTTGTGCACTCGCCGTCCGAGTATGAAACTCATCGCAGTTGTCTCCTCAAAATATAAAAAAGGGATCTTGTTGTCCCACTTCTTGATGATGCCTCTCTACCGTCTTCTACCGTGAGTGTCTAAACTGACAGACATGGGTTATTTCTTGCCAACGCTTTCCGCTGCACGCATGCATGTGGGACAGTTCTGGTTCCTATGAAAGAACAGAGGCTTGGTGGCTCTTAGCGGCCACCGGACGGCACAAGAACATGGAGCGAGACAAGCGATGAACCCACAAACCGTTCGCATCACCTACTTACGGCAAATTGCAGATCAAGCGGCTGAGCTGGGCGTGGATACCGTAGCGTGGCTGGCTATTTCCGGCCTCAAGGAAGATGACCTGGCCGATGCGTCAGCGGTGGTCGCCGTCGAAACATTTGGAGAACTGGTCGCCAACGCCATCAGGCTGTCACGTGAGACGGGCTTCGGGGTGTTGGCTGGGCGTCGCTTGCTTCCAGCAAGTCATGGCATCTTCGGCATGGCGGCTGCGGCAAGCCGTAGCATCCGTGAAGCCATGCAAATCGTCGAGCGTTATGTCTGTCTCACAACGGAGGTTATTGGTATTCAGGCTTGGGAAGTAGATGGAAATCTGGAGGTTCGGTTTGAGCCGGCAATTGGTCTTGATTTCGCGAGCAACGCGGTGACGGAAATCGCAGTGGTTGCAGTCAAGAATATCGCTGACGACTTACTTCTGAGTCGCAGCGCGTGCAATTTAGTTTGCTTCCGATTCCCAGAGCCATCTCATGCAGCACTGGCACGCGATATTTTTGGCTGCCCGATTAAATATGGTCAGAACTGGTCCGGTTTATCTTTTCCTCTTTCTGCTGCCGAAGAAATTACTCCGAAACATGATCCACTGGTACTAACAGAAGCGGTACGTATCTGTGCCGAAGAGTTGAAAAAATTTGGAACTAGCAGGAGCACGGGCTCGAAGTTGGAGAAGATCGTTCTTGAAAGACTTCCACCATTTCCCACTCTTGCCATCTGTGCGCGGCTGCTAAACGCAACGCCACGAACACTTCATCGACGGTTGATCGAAGAAGGCACCTCCTACCGTGAGATAGTTGAATCCATCAGGCATCGCATGGCGTTGGAGCTGCTCCGAAAAGGGTCTTCCATCAAAGAAGTGGCCTATTTCGTGGGCTATACAGACATTGCCAACTTCAGGCGCGCGTTTCGACGCTGGGAAGGCATGGCACCGTCTGATTGGCATGCACGAGTGCATGAGCGGGCAAGTAAGTCTAGGTAATTAAGACTCCCTGGCTTCGGCCGATTTCCCATGACACGGCTGTGCTGCGCACCGTAGCTGCGAGTTGCTGACCCAATCTTTGTTCTATGACGGGTCGCCACGGCACCAGTGAGAAACCCATGCCGTCATCGAGCATCGCGTAGCGCCCGCTGGCGAGCATGACGCTGCGCCGGTAGATGCCCGCCACGCGCTGGCCATCGGTCACCGGGCGATGCTCCAGGCCGGTTTCTGCCGTGATATCCTGTGCGGCCTTCGTGAGTTCGCGGCCTCTTAGTGTTGCCAACAGGTTGCCCGCCAGGATCACGCGCTGCCCAAACCGCGCAGCAACGCTACCCATGCCAGTACAACAGACCCGGATGCCCGTCTTTACCGCAAGAGCAAAAGCACCGCTGCCATCCTGTGCTACCAGGGCCATATCCTGATGGAGAACCGTTCCGGTCTGGTGGTGGGTGCCGTGGTCTCCCACGCGGATGGGATGGGCGAACGCGCTGCGGCGTTGGCGGTGCTCGATAGCGTGCCGGGGAACGACCCCAAGACGGTGGGAGCGGACAAGACCTACGACACTGCCGACTTCGTGTCCGACTGCCGCTGCCGCCATGTCACGCCTCATGTGGCGCAGAACCATGACCGGCCGGGTAGCAGTGCGATTGATGGACGTACGGCCCGACATGCGGGCTACGCGATCAGCCAGACGATCAGGAAGCGAATTGAGGAGCACTTCGGTTGGGGCAAGACCATCGGCCATATTCGACAAACGGTCTATCGCGGCATCAAGCGGGTCGATCAGCATTTCAAATTGACCATGACGGCCAGCAATCTCGTCCGTATGGCGCGAATAATGTGCGCGGTGCCGCAGGGAGCAATGCAATGAAGACGATAAAAGGACATCTGCGTACCTCCGTAGTGCAGATGGTGCAGATTCAATCCCTCATCTCCTCGCATTTCAGCTCCGTCTCGCAGCCGATTGCTTCAACAAGAATCATCGGGCCGTCTTGAATGCCCAAATTTCAACAGCCTGTTAGGGACGTTGGGGATTTTGCATTGGCCGCAAAAACGCGCGCGGCAATCTTGCCGCGCGCGACGTAAAAAAACCCCGGTGGTTTCCCACCGGGGCATCCTGCTTACGCAGTCACGTCAGTCCGCAGCTTCACCTGCCGCCGCTTCTGGCGAGGTTGGCAACCTCGGCTGCAACATCATCGGCAACCAGCCGCTGCCCACCACTAGCCGTTCGGCCTCACTGGCAAGGTCGTTCTTCTTGAGCTTGGACAGCCAAGCCGCATGCTCCGGCGCGAACACCTGCACCGCCTCGATGGCCTTGGCTTTCGATACATGGGCGAAGTAACCCTCGGCGGTCGGCGTCCACCATGGGTGCATGTCGAGATTGACCGCCCGTGCCAGCGCAGCGGCGGGCTGGTCGTTCTCGCGCGAGGTTACCGCGCCCACGGTGGTCGCTACACACACCGCCAGCAGCGACAGCAATTCCTGCTGCGGCATGGCCAGCAACTCGGCAAACAACGTGTCGGCATCTTGGGGCAGACGTTCTGCCCAAGCGTGCCGCACCTGTCGCAGGCCGACCAGCGCGGGCGAGTGGGTGATGTCCGGCGCATCCTTATCCAGCCCATCCTGCGGTGAAGCGCTGATGTTGATCGGTGAGTTGCCCGAGCGGTAGCCGTCGAATATCACGCGCAGTGCGAGGCAATGCACTACCGCCACCAGCGCTACTTGCGGATGGCGGGCGACTTCCGCTTGCAGTCCTGCTGTGCGATGCGCGCTCAAGCGCCGCGCCAGCTTTTCGGAAATATGCAGCGTGGCGGGTTCCTGCGTGTCACTCTCACCATTACCGTTCTCTTTCGCTGTCTGCCGCTCCTGTGTCTTCAGTGCTTTGGCCTCAGCCTCGTGCAGCAAGCCGCGATGAATGGCAATCGCGCCCGCGTGATCGACGGTCACGATGGCCCCGGCCTGAGTCAGTGTTTCAGGCGCAAAAACCAGCAGCGATTGTTCGATGGTATCGAGTTCGGCACTGAGCTTGTCGCTTTCCTCTTCAAGCGCCTGAGCATCGGTTTCCGCCAATTCTTCTACCTCGCCTCCAGTGAGCGCATCTTCGATAGCTTGTTGCCGTGCTTCCAGCTTGGCGATGCGTTTGGCCTCGGTCTTGTTCGGCGGGCGGCGGTCACGCCGTACCCGCTCGAACCCATGCAGTTCCGCCGACGTAATGCGCGGCACTGCTTCCACCCATGCCCAGCCCTCGGCACGAACACTGCCAGCCGCACCGGCGAGCTTGTCATGCGCCAAGGTTTCCAACAAGGTATCATCCATCAGGAACCGCCCTCGCGTATCGTCCGCAAACAGGTCGCGTCGTATGCCACCGCCTGCCGCCTCGTAGGCCTCGATGCCGACGAAGCGCGCCAGCGCATCGCGCGCGCCGTCGATTTCGCGAGCAGTGAGATATTCGCGCAACGCCTGCGGGCTGCGCTGCCATTGCGGCGAGTCATAGAAGGCCTCTTCTTGCGCCGTGTGATCATCAGTGATGGCAAGTGCCATCAATTGATCGAGTGTCACAGCATCAGCCCGATAGTCCGCCAGCAGGCGTGGCGAAACATTGGCGAGTTTCAAGCGCCGTTGCACGACTAAAGGCGTCACGCCGAAGTCGGCGGCGATGTCCTCCACGGGTCGGCCCTCGGCCACCAGTGCGGCGAATGCCTCGAACTGTTCGCCTGGGTGCATCGCCTCGCGCTGCACGTTTTCGGTCAGGCTCACGGTGCGGGCCGAAGCGTCCGGTACAACCAAGCAAGGCACTTCATGATCTTTTGCCAAGCGCCGCCGCTTCACCAGCAACTTCAACGCGGCCAAACGCCGCCCGCCCGCAGCGACTTCGTAGTGTTCGCCACCGCTCGATGCGGTGACCGTGAGGTTTTGCAACAAGCCGACGCGGGCGATGCTCGACGCCAGTTCGGGAATCGACGTGCCGCCGCTCTTGCGCACGTTGCGGCTGGAAGGCCGCAACTGCGACAGCGGGATCAGCAACAATTCCTGCGCCGCCACCGCAGCGGCTTGCAGGGCATGGGTTTCTGAAAGGTTAACGGTATTCATGGTGATACTCCTGTTCTATGAAAAATGAAAAGAAAAAAACTGAAACAGAAAATCTCGCGGGTGATTCATGACTTTGGTATCTGCATGCGCGCCCTCCTGTGGTGGTTAAAAAAAGTCGACCGGATTCCAAGATTCGGAGCCCGCTGTTGACTTGGTTTTGTTCGCCGTAGTGACCTGGATTGGTTGCGTAATTCGTTATGCATCGCCGTCTTTCCTGAGTTCATCGCCCGCGAAAAACCGGGCCGGTGGGGACTGGCGGTCAAGGAGGAAGCGCAGGGAGTGGTGCGGCCCGCAGCGCAGCGAGGACACGGCCCTGCGCGCCTTGACGGACAGGCACCGCTGGCTACGGTCGCGGGATTGGCGATGAAGAGAGGAAAGACGGATGACCGGCTTACGGCTCCAGATGAACGACGAACAAACGCCGCGTGCGAGCGCTATATGCGTGCCGCAGGCACGCCTAACGGGTGGGAAGTAAAGCGCGTAGCGCGTTATCGCCGATTTGGACAGGCCGATCTGGCGCAGCCTGTTCGGCAGCTTTGCGGGGCGCCAAGCACAGCGCGGCGGGGTGGGCGTAAGCCGATCCCTGGAGTCCGCCACCGTTGTCCCGTAGTTGTCGAATCAGGCACAGCAAAAAAAGGGGCAAAGCCCCCTCGCCTACAGCAACCCGCGTTCGGCAAAACTCAGGATGTCGCCACCGGCGACGATCAGGTGATCCAGCAGTTTGATGTCCACCAACGCTAGTGCCGTTTTCAGCGCCTGCGTCATCAGTTCGTCGGCGCGCGACGCTTCGGTCACACCGCTTGGATGGTTGTGCACCAGGATCAAGGCCGCCGCATTGCGCGCCAGGGCTTCCTTGACCACTTCGCGCGGATAGACCGAGGTCTGGCTCACCGTGCCGCGAAATAGTTCGACATAGTCGATCAAGCGATTCTGCACATCGAGCATCAGCACCGCGAACACCTCGTGTTCCAGCAGGCCCAGCTTGACCCGCAGGAAGTTGCGCACCACTTCCGGCGAACCCAGCACTTCGCAGTTGCGCATCTGTCTGGCCAGCACCCGCCGTGCCGCGGCTAGTACTTCATCGGCATTGGCCGGACGGTAGTCGCTCGCGACATCGCGCACGAGCAGAGAGGAATCGGGAGAAGGAGAAAATGTCGACATGATCGGCTCCGGTCATCGGGCGAAATTGCCCGGAACCGAACCAGCACGCCGCAGCGCAGCCGTCAGGGGTCGCAGACGGCCGCAGGACGCCAGCGCGCAAGGCGCGCGCAGCCCTTGACGGCGAGAACGGCGTGATAAGGTGAAGGGAACAGCAAGACCGCTCCACTACACTTCACAGGCAAGCGCAGCGCGCAGGCAGCCCGGCTGCCGCAGGCGTCAGGGATCAATGCCGAATGGCCGCGCCCCAGTGCGGGGCAACGCCCGCGAGCCCGACGGCGGGACGCCGGACGCCCGATTTAGGTCTGGAAGTAGCAATTAAGGGATATGAATGGATAATCGTTTCGGACAAAACCGCTTTTTTGGCTACATTTTCTTGGTACCACCCGCCGGAGGATTATTGCAGCATGCGCCCGTACTCATCAGACCAGTTTGCTAACGCGATAAAGGTCGGATAGGACGCGGAACCCATTGTGCGAAGTCAAGTGCCTCATAAAGCACCTCCCACTGATCAATAAATAACAAGTTCATAATCTCCACACGGATATCGCCTCACACTGGAAATCACGATTCTGATCAATATCTGCCAGGTTTTGTCCATCATTCTCAAAAAGGGTCATTCGATGAACAGTCGTTTGCGCAACATTCGCCATTTGGCGAAGTCGGTTTTTCTTATTCTGTTATTCAGCGGTGCGGCGGCGTTTGCCGAAACCAGGCAGGAACACGTGCACCATATGTCACATAGCGTGATGCCCTTTGATATGTCAAAGACGACGCACATTTTCAGGATGACTGAGTCTGGCGGCGTGCAGCAGGTGATCGCCAAGGATACAGGCGCAGCCGATCAGATTGCGCCGATTCGACAGCATCTCCAGCATGAGGCCGAGAGATTTCAGCAAGGCGATTATTCCGAGCCCGCAATGCTGCATGGCGCAGACATGCCGGGGCTCAAAGATATTCAAGCCGGCATCTCGCGTATCAAGGTCTCGTATGCGGCTCTTCCCTCCGGCGCGGAAATTACGTTTGAAACGACAGATATCCACCTGATCATGGCACTACATCGATGGTTTGGTGCCCAATTGTCCGAGCATGGCGCCGACGCCAGACCGGAGTGAGCGAGCAGTGTCCCGACAATCGGGCGGAAGCGGCGCTCCAGTTCGCGGGCTGCCTCCTGCACTGATATATTGAATATCCCGCTTCGAAAATGTTGCACCGCTTAGCGCTGGTGGGCGTGAAGGTGCTGGATCATTTCGTTGTGGCAAGGACAAGCAGACTTTTATTGCGGAACGCAGCCTTATTCTGAAAAGGTTGGCTATCGAGCCATCGGCCAGCCGCCCAGATTATGTCGCCGTAAGACTCGATGACGGTGCTGATTCATCCTTTTGCAAAGAAGGTGGGGCACCACCCACCAGTACGCGCCGCCAAGACGCTTCAGGTTTTCACGCTGGATCGGGTTGGTACGTTTCTCCCTCTGATGATGCTCTGATTCACGCAAGCCAAAGAACAACAGCGCCATAGCCATCAAGCCAGGAATCACCACCACCCAAAATACGGCCTGAAAGTCGTTGGCCCGGAGCAGCACAAGTCCACCACGCTGAATGACGACTGCAAGCATTGGGCGGCCGGTTTGTGATCAGCCCAAATAATTGGTCGATCTGATTGATCCCGAGTCGCCAATTGGCGACATGTCAAAACACGATCAAATCAGCATTTATTCATACACCGACAATTACATGTCTGCATGTTGCGACAATTACCCTGTTCATTTTGCATAATTCAATTGAGATACATCGCGTATGTCTTTAGGAAGTAAGCGAATGTAAACACTGGAATAATTATTGCTAATTATGAATCTTGCAAGGTGCGATGTGGATTAAATCGCGAATAATAATGTCCGCAACGTAGTTACAGAGCGCCCGGCAGTCGTGAGTGAACAGCATTTTTACGTGGAAAGTTTTACGCGGAATAAGTGGCAACTCCTACCGAGTTGGCATCCTTGATGTGTGAACACTGCGGTGCCTCGCTCGATGAAACGAACGGATATACCAAAGCCCAGGAAGCTGCTCAGTGAATTCAGTAGCCCTTTAGGCAACGAAATACTGAACGTTCGCATCTATCATGATCGCGAAATCTATATCTGTGAACGTGGCTCGTGAAGCGTGACGGCACTTCATTCACGATGGTTCTACCTTTCACGGAGCCACAGGCTGCGCGGGTATTTTTATCTGCCGACCCTTACTACAGTCAGGTGCAGCGAGAAGTTAAACAGGTCTTAGTAAGGCTGGACCGCGCGTGGTATCGCGTCAATGGAAAAGCGCTTACCTGAAGTCATCACTTCCGCAACTCGCGAGCTATTTATATGACGATTACAAACATACGGCGGTCGGTTTTGTGGCCATTTTATGACCAAACAACCTAACCCCGGCCTAACCCCACAATAAAAAAGAGTTAAGAAATTAACTTAACTCCTTGATTTTTTGGTAGGCGCGATTGGACTCGAACCAACGACCCCCACCATGTCAAGGTGGTGCTCTAACCAGCTGAGCTACGCGCCTACTTAAGAACGGTGAATTCTACCTGAAACGAGCATGGCGTCAAACTGTTTTAGCAAGTAAGATTAAACGGAAGTCATGCCTAACTTTTTACAATACAGATAAGCATGCTCTAGCAAAAGGCTACCTTGCATAAGCTCTGCGCTGGATAGCCCTGCGCCCTAATACGGGTTTACAGATCACGGGATGAACGTTATAGTCAGTCAATGAATAGAACACCCTCCAAGCAAACAGGTACTTTTTTATTGTTCAGCCTGTTGCTTTCGTCAATTGCACAGGCCAACGAACCCATCGTCATTCCGCCACCACTGCGGGTGTCATTCATTGATCGCGCAACAGCAACCGCTCAAGACGTCATTGATAAGGCTGTAGATCTGCTCGGTATCCCTTACCGTTTTGGTGGGACGACACCTGAATCCGGATTTGACTGCTCTGGCTTTGTGCGTCACGTATTCCGTACAGGGTTTGGCTTGATTCTTCCACGTAGCGCTCTTGAGCAGAGCAAAACTGGACAAGCTGTTCCATCTACCGAGCTCAAACCTGGCGATCTGGTTTTTTTTAACACCATGCGTCGCGCGTTTTCGCATGTCGGCATTTATCTTGGCAACGATCAGTTTGTGCATGCCCCACGCACCGGCGAACGGGTTCGTGTCGATAGCATGAGCGACAACTACTGGATACAGCGATTCAATGGTGCCCGACGCGTCAATCCTGAGTAATTGATCGGCAGTTCAACCGCCCCCTCTTTTACAACGCCAACTGTAATTTCAACTCACGACCTTGAGGAATGATCATGACCAACCCAGAAATTGCTGCAAAATCACCTTTCGCTGTTGCTGTTGAAGCTGGCAAGGATTACTACTGGTGCTCCTGCGGCAAATCCAAAGGTCAGCCTTTCTGTGATGGCAGCCATAAAGGATCGTCGTTTTCGCCATTGAAATATACTGCCGGCGAAAGCACGACAGTCTACTTTTGCGGTTGCAAACACAGCAAAAATGGTGCGCTCTGCGACGGCTCACATAAGTCGCTGTAACCTGAAAATCTCTCCAGGAAATTTAATTCGAACCACTTTTTCACGCGCTGCGGCCGATGATTCCATGGCTGTCGATTGAACTTGATTTCCCACCGGTTAGCTCGGCCCTCACTGAGCCAACCGGCCCCAATGGCCTTCTCGCTGCGGGTGGTGATCTTTCGCCGCCACGCTTACTTGCGGCTTATACGCAAGGAATTTTTCCTTGGTATTCACCGGGTGAACCGATCCTGTGGTGGAGCCCTGACCCACGCATGGTGCTCTTTCCGGAGGAAGTCAAACTATCACGCTCTCTAGCCAAAACACTCCGTAACGCAGCCTACAACATCCGCTTTGATAGCGCCTTTTCTGCCACGATATCCGCTTGTGCGCGGAAACCACGATCTGGACAGAGTGGAACCTGGATCAGCGCTGAAATGATCACGGCTTACGAAAAACTGCATCAGCTTGGCTATGCCCATAGCGTAGAAACATGGGTCGATGGTGAGTTGGTTGGCGGGCTCTACGGCATCGCAATCGGACGGGTTTTTTACGGCGAATCGATGTTTAGCCAAGTGCGTGATGCATCAAAAATTGCGTTCGCTCATTTGTGCGCTTACCTCAAACAGCAAGAATTCGGCATAATTGATTGCCAAATGGAAACCACTCACCTCACCTCTCTCGGTGCTCGCCTAATTGCCCGTAGCGACTTTGTTGCTAAGCTGGCGACATTGACCCAACCAGGCCCGGCCCCAGGCCCGTGGCCTGCCATGGCTATCGACGGTTATTTCAAGGGGGCGCGATGACACACCTACGCGATTTACCTGCCTTCCCTTTATTGCAGTTCTATACCACCACACCCTATAGCTGCTCTTACCTGCCGAATCGTTCTGCTCGCTCACAAGTTGCCACACCGATCAATCTTATCGACAACAGAACCTATAGCGATCTCGTGCGGGCTGGCTTTCGGCGAAGTGGCATGTTTACCTATCGCCCCCGATGTGATCTATGCACGGCTTGTCAGCCGATTCGCTTGGATGTCACACAATTTACGTCCAACCGCAGTCAGCGCCGTGCATTCGCTCAACATTCGGAGCTCACTGCGCAGGATTGCGAACTCACCTTTCGCGAAGATCATTACCAGCTTTACCAGTGTTATCAAAATGCCCGCCATGCGGGTGGGGGCATGGATCAGGATAGTCGTGAGCAATATGCGCAGTTCCTGCTGCAAACGCATGTTGACAGCCGCCTGATTGAATTCCGTGAAGGCGATGTATTACGCATCGTTAGCATCATCGACGTCCTCGATGATGGCTTATCGGCTGTCTATACTTTTTATGATTGCGATATTCCCCGCACCAGCTTTGGAACCTTTGCCATTCTCTGGCAGATCGCCGAATGCCAACGGTTAGGGCTGCCTTGGCTGTATTTGGGTTACTGGATCCGCGATAGTAAAAAAATGGCTTACAAAGAAAAATTCCGCCCCTTGACTGTCCTGCGCGAGGGCGAGTGGCAAGCCTTTGTACCGCAGCAGGAATCTGGCACTGACTAACCCCTGAAGATTTACGCTTGCGTTAACAGGTTGGCCTATTCAGTTTCTGCTCGCTGCTCGCGTTGCCAATAGGCGCGAATAACTAGCCAAAGAACCGTCACGCCACCCAACAAAACTAGCAATATCGGCCATGGGGCAGGCTGATTCCATTCGGCACGTTTTATTGTCCGTAAGCCAGCGTCCACACGCTGATATTTCAAGGTATTGTTGCCCACCTTGCCTGGCTTTCGATTTGCCAGCCAGACATGCTGCAAACTGTAATCCTTCGGATGAAATCCCCAGATCCACGGCGTATCTTTACGCAGTTGTTCCACCATCTGATCAATCAACATCTGGCGTTGTGGACTATTTTCCATTGTCTGCATCTGCGCGAATAAAGCATCATAGGCAGGATTGTTGTAATTGGCGGCATTCGATCCATCATGCAGTACCGCCGACTGCTGACCGGACAGTAAAAAAAGGAAGTTTTCCGGATCGGGATAATCCGCATTCCAGCCAAAATAAAAAATCTGCGCAGCACCCTTGCGTATTTTTTCCTGAAACCGGTTGTAATCCGTATTTCGCACCACTAACTGCACATTGATTTGGCTGAGCTGTTTGTTCAACCAATCCATCCGCGCTTTTGAGCCAACCCCTGTAGCCGTTGTATCAAGGTAGATCACCAGAGGTTCACCGGTAGAGGCATCCCGCCCGTTCGGCCAACCCGCTTCAGCCAGCAATCGCTTCACCTCAGCAATGGATTTACGTCGCGCCTGGCCATTAACCCAGTCGTACATAGTGCGATTGATCCCCTCAGCGCCTTCACGATAGCCGAAGATACCTGGCGGTATCGGTCCTTGTGCCGCAACGCCACGACCGTTTTGAAAAATCGAGATGAATTCCTCTTGATCGATGGCAATCGAAATCGCCTGCCTCAGTTTGCGTGCACGTTCAGCCGTTGCTGGGTTACTACCACCGACGAGCGGATCAAGCCAGTTAAATCCCATATAAAACGTTGACGTGGCAACGGACGTTGATAAGGTAATGCCTTGAGCCTGCATGGCATCGGTGAGTGTTGCTTCGCCACCACCCGTGACTTGCACAGCCTGGTCAAAAGAATCAGAAGATATGCCCGATGCATCGTAATAGCCTTGCAAGAACTTGTTCCAATACGGAATCTGCTCTTTTTCGCGGGTGAAAACAATCTGATCGATAAAAGGTAAGTGCTTGCCGCAATCCTTTAGCAGCCCAGCCTTCTTATCTTCCGGCTCGCCCTCACAGGGATAGTGCTCTTCGTGAAAATTAGGATTTCTCTGCAACACCATGCGCGCATTCGGATCATTTTCCGTCAGCATGTAAGGACCTGTGCCTATGGGATACCAGTCCAGTGTCAGATTTTTTTCTTGCATGCCTGGCTGGCTATAAAACTTGTCCGCCTCCCAGGGCATAGGCGAAAAAAACGGCATCGCCAGCCAGTAAAGAAACTGCGGGTACTTGCCCTTGATCCGAATTCGGTAATGGTATTTGTCGATCACTTCAGCCCCGGCAAGGGGATATTTGCGCAAGTCCAGCCAGTCATCACGCCGTATCACCAGCGCCGACTTTTGCAGACTCTTGGCAAAGTCACTTAGCCCGACGACATAACTGCTCATCAAACCCAAAATAGGCGAATGCAGATGCGGATGTCCCAGCCGCTTTATGCCATAAACGTAATCTTCAGCGACCAGCTCTCGTGTATCTTGCGCAGCGAAATCAGCCATCGTCGTGATGTGAGAAAGCTGTTCAGTAGATAAATCGTGATACAGATAACCTGCGGCGGGATTGCGTGCAAAGGCCGCATGCGGTTGATAGCGAATACCTCGCTTGATGGCAATAACGTAATCCGTAAAAGCAATCTGCGCTGCCGGGCTGTTTGCGGGTAACTCTTTTCCCTGAGCATCAAGATAGCGTGGCTGCGGGACGGCTTCAGCCGTTGCCGGAACCAACGTATACGGGCGCTTGAGGTAATGATATTGTAGCGGCGGTTCGTAAATCTGGGCGGTAAAAGTAATTTCGTCTTCGCTATACGACTGCACCGGGTCAAGATGTTTTGGGCGATCAGTAAACGCGGTGTATAAGATGTTTTTTCCACGCTCCACCGCAGGATACGGGTTGTTCCACGCCTCCCCACAACCTGTCAGAAATAAGGCAAGTAAAGTAAAAAGCACTGCGCGAAATGATCTCGACATAGTGGCTAGTTTATCCGATCCGCTATAATCCAAAAGACTGATTCAACCGAATTCACTAGAGGAAAAACAATGGGATTTCTTGCCGGTAAACGCATTCTGATCACAGGTTTGATCTCCAACCGATCCATTGCCTATGGCATTGCCAAAGCCTGTCACCGCGAGGGTGCGAGCCTGGCATTCACTTATCAAAACGAACGCTTTGCCGATCGAATCACCAAGTTTGCTGAAGAATTTGGCTCGCAAGCGGTGTTTCCCTGTGATGTTGCTGAAGACGCGCAGATAGAAAAGCTTTTTGTCGACATCGCCAAACACTGGGAAGGCCTTGACGGCTTGGTACATTCCATCGCCTACGCCCCGGCCGAAGCGATCGAGGGCGATTTTCTCGATGGCATCACGCGTGACGCCTTTCGCATTGCCCACGATGTTTCTTCCTACAGCTATGCAGCACTTGCCAAAGCCGCTCGTCCCCTGTTACTCAAGGGTAACAATGCCTCGCTCCTGACGATGACTTACCTTGGTGCCGAACGCACCATGCCCAACTACAACACCATGGGGCTGGCCAAGGCCAGCCTCGAAGCAGCAACGCGCTACCTCGCCTTTTGCCTTGGGCCACAAGGCATTCGCGCCAATGCAATTTCTGCCGGCCCCATCAAAACCCTGGCCGCCTCCGGTATTGGCAACTTTGGCAAATTGCTGGCCTATAACGCGCACCACGCTCCCCTGCGGCGCAATATCACGATCGAAGAAGTAGGAAATGCCGCAGCCTTCATGCTCTCTGATTTAGCCAGTGGCATCACCGGTGAAATCATGTTTGTCGATGGCGGTTTAAACACCACTGCGCTGGGCAATACCGACCCCTTACCCGGTTAATCATCCCTATTCCCTGATTCCTGGTTTTCACCTCCGCATGAAGAGTCTCTTTCACACTATTGCCTTGATCGGCAAATATAAAAGCCCGGAAATTTCAGAATCTCTGGTAACGCTGGCGGCGTTTCTTCGTGGCCACAATCTTGAAGTTTTGATCGAAGAAGGCACTGCCGCAGCCATGGAACCGCATCATTACACCGTCGCCAATTATGAAACCATTGGTCAGCGTGCCGACCTGGCGATCATTCTTGGTGGGGATGGTACGCTCCTTAATGCGGCCCGTTGTCTGGCCAAGTTTGATGTGCCTCTCGTCGGCGTAAACCAGGGTCGGCTGGGCTTTATGACCGATATTTCGCGCGAATCGATGATAGACAGCATGGCGACATTGCTGGCCGGGAAATTTTCACGCGAACAACGTTTTTTGCTGGATGCTGAAGTATTGCGCAATGGCAAGCGTGCCTGCCATGCCTTAACGCTGAATGATGTGGTCATTAACAAGGGGGAGGCTGGCCGCCTGATCGAGTTGGAAGTTAAAGTAGATGACGAGCTGATTCACATCCTGCGTGCCGATGGCTTGATTATTTCCACACCTACCGGCTCTACCGCTTACGCTTTATCCGCCAATGGACCCATCCTGCACCCCTCGGTTGCAGGGATTGCCATTGTGCCGCTCTGCCCGCATGCGTTATCCAACCGCCCCATCACCGTCAGCGATCACAGCACGATTAGCGTGATGCTACTGCCACCGCATGAGGCGCGAATACACTTTGATGGCCAGACGCGATTTGATGCGCACAGCGGTGATGTTGTGCGCATCCAGCGCTCCCCTTACGCCATTACCTTGCTGCATCCTCCTGGCTACAGTTATTTCGCGATGTTGCGCGAAAAACTGCATTGGAGTGCCACGCCGCGCAATTAGCGCACTATCCACACTATTCGCATTTTCCATCCCATTCCATTATGTTGCAGCGCCTGATCATTCGCGACTTTGTTATCGTCGACCAGCTGGAATTGGAATTCGGCCACGGGTTTGGCGCACTCACGGGTGAAACAGGCGCGGGCAAATCCATTCTCATTGATGCCTTATCCCTTGCCTTGGGCGAACGTGCCGATGCCTCCATCATTCGCGCAGGGGCCGAGCGTGCCGAAATCACCGCTGAATTCGATGTAACCGCAGACAGTGCTCTGGCACGCTGGCTGCAAACCAATGACTTTGATGCCGCCACCTGTCTGCTGCGTCGTATCGTTGATCAGAGCGGCCGTTCACGCGCCTACATTAACGGCACTGCTGCGCCGCTGGGGCAATTGCGTGAAATGGCGACCTTCCTGGCAGATATCCATGGCCAAAATGCGCATCACTCCCTGCTCAACACCGACGCCCAGCGCGCCCTGCTCGATGCTCATGCGGACGCCCACGAACTATTACGTGAAGTAGCCACCGCCTACAACGCTTGGCGACAAGCCCGTGAAGCCAGGAAAATCGCCATGACAGACAGCGAAGCAGCTGCACGCGAGCGTGAATTACTCGAATGGCAAGTCAAAGAACTCACCGCACTGGCTTTCAGTACCGAAGAATGGCAAGAAACAGAAACCGAGCAGCGTCGCCTGAGCAATGCCAGTGAATTGCTGGATGCAGCTACTACAGCACTGGTCGTTCTGGATGATAGTGAAACAGCGGCGCTTTCGGCCTTGCAACATGCGGGTGCGCGTCTGAATGAATTGACCATGGTGGACCCCGCACTTGGCGAAGTCGCCAAACTTTTCGACAGTGCGGTCATTCAGCTCGAAGAGTCGGCGCTGGCACTACGGCGTTATCAAGATCATCTGGAGCTTGATCCCTCCCGCTTAAGTGAGCTTGATGGCCGGATAGATGCCGTGACACAAATGGCGCGCAAATATCGTGTGCCGCCAACCGAACTCACTGCATTGCTCGCTCGGCTAACAGCGCAACTTGATGAACTCAGCTTGCGCGCCGATCCTGCCGCCCTGGCTGAACGCGAACAGGCAACCGAAGCCGCCTATCTTGCCGTCGCCGAAAAATTGTCGGCCTTGCGTAGCAAAACTGCCCAGCGCTTGTCCCAAGAGGTTAGCTCCGGCATGCAAGAATTGGCAATGAGTGGTGGCCAGTTTGCCATTGCACTGGAAACCCTCCGTGAAGGCGCCTCATCTGGTCTGGAAAGTGTTGAGTTTCAAGTCGCAGCCAATGCCGGTCAATCCCTGCGCCCACTGGCAAAAGTCGCATCGGGCGGCGAGCTCTCGCGCATTGGGTTGGCACTGCAAGTAATAGCCAGCCAGGCTAATCCGGTCGGCACCCTGATATTTGACGAAGTCGATGTTGGTATTGGCGGCCGCGTTGCCGAAATTGTTGGCCGCATGCTACGCAGTTTAGGCAAAACCCATCAAGTACTATGCGTCACCCATTTACCTCAGGTCGCTGCACAAGCTGATTGGCAGTGGTCAATTATCAAAGAAACACGCAATGCGACCGTCGTATCATCAGTTTGCATATTGGATCAAGAATCACGCGTTACCGAGATTGCACGCATGTTGGGTGGCGAAAAAATCACCAGCACAACACAGCGTCACGCGGCAGAAATGCTGGGACTTACCGAGTAAACAGGCCAAAAGTGGCGAGTATGATCACCATGCCCGTCAACATGAAAACTCCAGCAGCGATCCACCGTATGGCTTTCAACGGCAAGTGGTCCGCCAAACGCTCACCGATCAGCACTGCAGGCACATTGGCAACCATCATGCCCAGCGTTGTGCCCATAACAACGGCTAGCAATGCTTGTTGGAACTGCGCACCCAATGCCACCGTTGCGAGTTGAGTTTTATCACCCATTTCCGCAATAAAGAAAACGATGCTTGCCGTCACAAAAACACCAGCCTGATGCAGTTTTGGTTCATCATCCAACGCATCGGGACGCAAAACCCATAAACCAAAAATAATGAATACCGCACCTGTGACCCAGGGTAACCATTGCGGCGCAATCAGCTGCGCCAACCAAACGCCAACGGATGCTGCCAGTGCGTGATTGAGCACTGTCGCCACAAAAATCCCCGCGATAATCGGAATTGGTTTTCTGAGGCGTGCCGCCAGTACAAATGAGAGCAGTTGCGTTTTATCGCCGATTTCGGCCAGCGCGACAAGCGAGGTTGAGGTAAGAAATGCCTCGATGTTCAAGTGGATTTCTTTCGATGCACGCAGTCTGGTTTAGTACATTCAACATAAAGATAGAGCGCATGTTCACGCAGCTCAAAGCCACGCTGACGAACAATTTCGTTTTGCCTTTTTTCGATCTCCGGGTCAAAAAATTCTTCCACCCGCCCGCATTGCAGACAAACCAGATGGTCATGATGAGATCCTTCGTTCAACTCGAAGGTAGCCTTCCCAGATTCGAAATGGTGACGCTGCAGCAAGCCGGCCTGCTCGAATTGAGTTAAGACGCGATAGACGGTAGCCAAGCCCACATCCATGTCATCTGCCAATAAATGACGATACACATCCTCTGCAGTGATATGGCGTGGCGCTCCCTCTTGCTCCAACTTGTGAAACAAGTCGAGAATTTTCAGACGAGGCAGCGTTGCTTTAAGGCCAATGCTTTTAAGATCGTCGGGATGAGTAGTCATAGTGAAAAAATGAGTCCAGCAAGAACAAGGCGCGACGGCCTTCTATGATATAGTTTTCACACTCCAATGGGGTGCCCCTGCCACAGATTTCGTGGCAAACCCCGCACAATTTTTTCAGTCCACGCAGCAGACTCGTTTGCTTGCATCACCCCGGAACTAGCCGATGAAGCATTTTTTTTATTCTTTGCCTTTCCTTACAGCGATTACGCTGTGCTCTGCCTGTTCAAGCGTCAATCAAGCCACAGCGTATATCACTCCTTATCGCATTGATGTGCGTCAAGGAAATTGGGTTACGCAAGAAATGATGTCGCAGCTCAAACCTGGCCAAACACGCGAGCAAGTGCGGTTCATTCTTGGTTCTCCGCTGGTTTCAGACATGTTCCACGCTGATCGCTGGGATTATATTTATCGCTTGCAACCAGGACGGGGCGAAGCAGAACAGCGCCGCATTGCCGTATTTTTTCAGGATGACAAACTCGTTCGCGTTGGTGGGGATGTCATCGCCGATGACGGGAAAAAAGCTGCTCCTAAAGCAACCAATCAAGTCATTGAGGTTGTAGCTCCAACGGATGAAAACCAGAAAAAATCGAAAAAAGAATGAAAAAAATTCGCTATGCCATCGCAGGAAGCGCTGGCCGTATGGGACGGACGCTAATTGAAGCCGTATTGAAAAATGGAAATGCCACACTCTCTGCTGCCTTGGAACACTCTGCAAGCCCATTTCTTGGCAAAGATGCAGGAGAACTCATCGGCTCACCCTGTGGCGTTTTCGTATCGTGTGACATTGACGCTGCTTTAGCTCGTGCTGATTGCCTGATCGATTTCACCCGGCCCGATGCCACGCTGCTTCACTTGGCTGCCTGCAAAAAATTAGGCGTTAATATCATTATAGGCACGACAGGGTTTTCTACCGAAGGGAAACAGGCCATTGAGGCTGCCGCACAAAAGATTCCTGTCGTGTTTGCCCCCAATATGGCTGTAGGCGTCAATGCGGTATTCAAGCTCCTGGCATTGGCCGCAAAGATTCTTGACACCGGCTACGACATCGAAGTGGTCGAATCGCATCACCGGCACAAAGTCGATGCACCCTCAGGCACAGCACTAAGGATGGGAGAAGTCTTGGCTAAAGCGCTAGGCCAAGACTTGGCTGAATGTGCCACCTATGGTCGCCAAGGGCATACGGGGGAAAGGCCAACAACACAAATCGGGTTCTCTGCTATTCGTGGGGGCGATATCGTGGGCGACCATACGGTACTCTTCGCCGGGGAAGGTGAGCGCATCGAAATAACCCATAAGGCTTCCAGCCGCATGTCTTACGCGCTAGGCGCGCTGCGTGCGGGACGCTTCTTGCAAGAAAAGAAGCAGGGGTTATTCGATATGCAAGACGTGCTGGGCCTGAAATAATCTCATTGCCCAGCACCCCAGCAAGGTAAGCCTTACGCTGCGTCGCTGCGACCTGCGCGCTTGCGATCGTGCTCTTTGAGAAAGCGCTTGCGGATGCGTATGGATTTTGGTGTGATCTCAACCAGTTCGTCATCTGCAATGAATTCCACGGCGGACTCAAGACTTACCTGTATTGGCGGTATCAACCGAACCGCTTCGTCCGTGCCGGATGAACGCACGTTAGTAAGCTGCTTGCCCTTGATGGGATTTACCACCAAATCGTTATCACGGCTATGAATACCGATGATGATGCCCTCATACAGCGGATCACCTGGGCTGACAAACATGCGGCCTCGATCCTGCAGCTTCCACAAGGCGTAAGCCACAGCAGCGCCATCGTCTTGTGAGATGAGCACACCATTGCGACGTTCCGCCATGACGCCAGCCATAGGGCCGTAATCATCAAAAATATGACTGGCCAGCCCCGTGCCACGGGTCAAGGTCAAAAACTCACCCTGAAAACCAATCAAGCCACGGGCAGGAATGCGATATTCAAGACGCACACGCCCTTTACTGTCTGATTCCATGTTCTGCAAATCACCGCGACGACGGCCCAATTCTTCCATGACGCCGCCCTGATGTTCATTTTCGATATCTATCGTGAGCAGTTCATAAGGCTCGCACTTTTCACCGTTGATTTCCTTGAACAGCACACGAGGGCGCGACACCGCCAGTTCATAACCTTCACGGCGCATGGTTTCCAGCAAAATGGTCAGATGCAGTTCACCACGACCTGAAACCAAGAATACATCTGCATCTTCGGTCTCTTCAACGCGCAACGCCACATTGGCAAGCAACTCTTTTTGCAACCGTTCGCGAATCTGGCGGCTGGTAACAAATTTGCCTTCCTTGCCTGCCAGAGGCGATGTATTAACCTGGAAATTCATGGTCAGCGTCGGCTCATCCACGACCAGTGGAGGCAAACCCACAGGGTTAAGGGTATCGCATACCGTAACCCCAATCCCGACTTGATCGATCCCGGTCACGAGAACGATATCACCTGCTTCGGCTTCAGTCGCCTGTTCGCGCTCCAAGCCTTTGAACATCATGATCTGGCCAATTTTTGACTTGCCTTTAGCTTCATCGCCGTACATCACGGCAATTTCCTGGCCAACTCTGATACGGCCCTGCTTGATGCGGCCAATACCGATGCGACCAACATAGCTGCTGTAATCGAGTGAACAGATTTGTAGCTGCAAGGGCTTTTCAGCATCAACATCGGGTTGCGGCGTATGCTTGATAATGGCTTCGTACAAGGGTCGCATGTCAGTGCCCGGCTTGGAAGCATCCAGCATGGCAAAGCCATTGAGCGCCGAAGCAAAGACAACGGGAAAATCGAGTTGCTCTTCTGTCGCACCGAGTTTGTCGAAAAGATCAAATGTATGGCTAATCACCCAATCAGGACGGGCACCAGGGCGGTCAATCTTATTGACGACTACAATGGGTTTGAGGCCTAATGCCAACGCTTTTCGCGTAACGAATCGGGTTTGCGGCATCGGCCCTTCGACCGCGTCAACCAGTAACAGCACGCCATCCACCATGGAAAGCACGCGCTCTACTTCACCACCAAAATCGGCATGCCCCGGGGTATCCACGATATTAATGTGCGTACCCTCAAAATCAATGGCACAATTTTTTGACAAAATGGTAATTCCACGCTCTTTTTCAAGATCGCTGGAGTCCATCACGCGCTCCGACAACTGCTGGTGCGCAGCAAATGTGCCGGATTGACGAAGTAATTGATCAACCAGCGTGGTTTTACCGTGGTCGACGTGGGCGATAATGGCAATGTTTCTGAGGGAACGGGACATAGTGTGGGATCGCGTAATGTTGCGGTGCGGAAAAGGCGCGCATTCTACCATGTTAAAACTTAGTGTTCGCAGCTTTTCTGCTTGAATTTTCAGGAGATTTTGATGCTTGGTATCATCGGTGGCAGTGGCTTGACGCAGTTAGCGAATTTAGGTGTCTCTCATCGCGAAATTATCCGCACTGCCTATGGTGAGCCATCAGGGCCCTTCACCTTTGGTCGTATCGGCTGCCAAGAGGTTGTTTTTATCGCGCGGCATGGCTATGGCCATACCATCCCCCCCCATCTGGTGAATTACCGCGCCAATCTTTCGGCATTGCACAGTATCGGGGTGAGCCAGATTATTTCAGTCGCATCGGTTGGCGGCATTCATCCAGACATGACGCCAGGCACTTTGGTTGTTCCGCATCAAATGATTGATTACACCTGGGGCCGTGAAATGACATTTCAATCGGGCACGGATGGTCCGGTCAAACATATCGACTTTACAGAACCCTATACAGAGAATGTCCGCCAGATTTTACTCAACGCAGCCCGGCAAACACGTGAGCCCGTGATAAATGGCGGGATTTATGCAGCAACGCAGGGGCCACGCCTGGAAACAGTCGCTGAAATTAATCGGCTCTCGCAAGACGGCGCCGATATTGTCGGGATGACGGGCATGCCAGAAGCCGGGCTGGCAAAGGAGCTGGAGCTACCCTATGCCGCACTGTGTGTTGTTGCCAATTGGGCCGCAGGGCGAGGCGACTCTACGCATGGCATACAGTTTGACCACCTTGAAAGCATGCTGCATACATCGATGGATCGCGTGCGCCGCCTCATTGCGTACCTGTGCGAAGCATGATCAAGCCGGTGCTGCACATGGGCGATCCACGGCTTTTACGCATCGCCGAACCTGTCACGTCATTTCACACGCAAGACCTTGCGATGTTATTGCAGGACATGCGAGACACGATGGCTCGTCACGATGGCGCAGGTATCGCAGCCCCACAAATTGGGGTGAACTTACGCGTCGTGATCTTTGGCGGTCAACCCAGCCCGCGTTACCCTGGAGCTCCGAGTATTCCTGATACGGTGCTCATCAACCCCACACTAACGCCCCGTTCAAGCGAGGAAGAAGACGGCTGGGAAGGCTGCCTTTCGGTCCCTGGATTACGCGGCATTGTGCCGCGCTGGAAGCAACTTCATTATTCCGGCTACACTGAAGAAGGACATTTTTTTGAGCGAGAAGTTGATGGTTTTCACGCACGCGTTGTACAACATGAGGTTGATCATCTTGATGGCATACTGTATCCCAGACGAATAAGGGATTTGACGCGCTTTGGATTTATCGACGCACTTTTCAATGATGACCTCCCCTCGATCGACTAAATTGAGCCTCGCATGACCACTACTTTGCTTCATGAGCTATCGCTCCTTGACTGCATTGCGCTGGGATGGTTTTTTATCTGCTGGGTTGGCTATAGTTTTTTTTCTGAAAAAAGCACGCTAGCGCATCAAGGACTGGTCGGGGTTTCCCATGCGTATCGCCTTGACTGGGCAAAACAGATGTTAACGCGAGAAATTCGCATTGTTGATTCGGCATTAGTGGGTAATCTGATGACCAGCGTATCGTTTTATGCCAATACCACGATCTATATCATTGCCGGCCTGATGGCGGTCATGGGTACACTGGACAAGGCAATGTCAGCGACAGATATTTTGCCATTTACCCACACCGCAGGCCGCGCGCTGTGGGAACTTAAATTACTGCTCTTGCTGGGTATTTTCATTTTTGCTTATTTCAAATTTACCTGGTCGCTCAGGCAGCTGAACTTACTTTCCATTCTGATTGGCGCTGCGCCGCCAATTTCAGCACCCGCGCCCGAAATTGAAAAATTCAGCCGTCGTATGGGAGTAGTTAATACATTGTCAGGTGACGAATTCAATCGTGCCATCAGAGCCTACTATTTTGGCCTGGCTACCCTGTGCTGGTTTATTCAACCTTGGCTTTTTATTCTGATGACCACGGCAATCACTCTTGTGCTCTACCGCCGTGATTTTTTATCCAACACGCTGATGGCATTGCGCGACTAATGCGTCATTCCATGAATAGAAGCGTATTCGCACAAGATCTCATGGCTCACAAGAAAAATCTTTTCAGAACTGGATGCGGTATCCAGCCAGATAGCAGATAAATCAGGAAAAGCTGTTTCTACCTGCTCGCGATTGTGTCCCACCTCGATCGCAATAAAACCATCGGGGTTCAAATGATTTGCGGCTTCACTCAAAATCCGCCGCACCACATCCAGGCCATCATGGCCAGCAGCCAGCGCCAACGCAGGTTCATGGCGATATTCTGCTGGCAAGGCCGCCATGGCAGCAGCAGTCACATAGGGTGGGTTGCTTAAAATAAAGTCATACCGTTTCCCGGGAATGGCTGCAAACAAGTCAGATTCAATGGCTTGCACATTGTCTGGCAAACCATAATCGGCGATATTGCGTCGAGCCACGGCAAGCGCTTCAGGGGATAGATCAATGGCATCAATTTGCGCATGAGGAAACGTATGCGCCATCAGAATGGCCAAACAACCGGATCCCGTACATAAGTCAAGCGCGCTGGTTATTTTTTCCGGATTATCTACCCAAGGTGCCAGGCCATCCTCGAGCAGTTCGGCAAAATAAGAACGCGGCACAATAACACGTTCATCCACATAAAAACGAAAAGTCCCTAGCCAGGCTTCTTGCACGATATACGCCGTAGGCAAGCGGCGCGCGATACGTTGTTGCAGCGCATTCCAAACCGCCAGTCGCTCTGCCCTGGTCAGCCGTGCGTCCAGAAAGGGTTCCAGACGATCCTGCGGTAATTTAAGGGTGGCGAGCAACAACCAGATGGCTTCATCCCATGCATTGTCGGTGCCATGACCAAAAAAAAGATCCGCTTCGCTAAATCGGCTCATGGTCCAGCGCAACCAGTCGCGCAGCGTAATCAGCTCATCTACGGGTGTCATCATGGCAACAACCGATCAAAAGTACCTTCATAAATCTGGGCCAAGTGCTCAAGTTCTGCAACGGCAATGCGCTCATCAATCTTGTGGATGCTTTCATTGGTCGGCCCGAATTCGACAAGTTGACTGCATATATCCGCAATGAATCGGCCATCAGATGTACCCCCGGTTGTCGCCAGCACTGGCGTAACCCCGGTCACCTGTGTAATGGATTCCGATATCGCGGCACACAGCGGACCGCGCAAGGTGAGAAATGGCTTGGCACCCAACGTCCAGTGAATGTCATACGTTAAACCATGCCGATCAAGTATTTCATGTATGCGAGCCTGCAAGCCTTCGGCTGTACTGGCGGTAGAAAAGCGAAAATTGAACAATAGATCGAAAGTGCCGGGGCTGACATTGCCTGCACCGGTCCCGGCATGCGCATTGGAAACCTGTAAACTGGTGGGTGGAAAATCTTCGTTGCCCTCATCCCATGTCATTGCAACAAGTTCGGCCAACGCAGGTGCTGCCAGGTGCACGGGATTTTTCACGAGATGCGGATAGGCTACATGCCCCTGCACCCCTTTCACCGTCAGTTTGGCCGAGAGCGATCCACGCCGACCATTTTTGACAATGTCACCCAGTTGATCAACGCAGGTGGGTTCGCCAACAATGCAGTAATCAATCGTCTCACCGCGCGCCTTGAGCGTCTCGACAACCCGCACAGTGCCATTGATCGCATCGCCTTCTTCATCTGAAGTCAGCAGCAAGGCCAAAGAGTCGGCGCTGGTGGTACGGCGCGCCAGTAATCGCTCAATCGCAATAATGCATGCGGCAATCGAACTCTTCATATCCGCTGCGCCACGCCCATAAAGATAGCCATCGCGAATCTCGGGCGTAAACGGGGGAGACGTCCATTTTTCAAGCGGGCCCGTTGGTACCACATCGGTGTGCCCGGCAAAACAAATAATTTTGCCTTGCGGATGACTGCCACGGCGTTTGGCCCATAAATTAGACACTCCACCGTGATCCATTCGCTCGATAGAAAAACCGAGCGGCATTAACCACGCGGCAATCAGATCAAGGCAGCCAGCATCTTCAGGGGTAATCGAGGCACAGGCAATCAACGCCTGAACTTTTTCAAGAACCGGCATTAGCTCTCCGCATCCAGTTTGAGCGTGAACTCGCTAAATGATGTATTGGGAGCCAGCGATCGTGTCGCTTCCTCAGCCATCTGACTGGCGACTGGTGCATCGATAACTACCGTCGCATTGTTGATCAACCACTGCAAATTATTAGCTGAATCTGCATTGGCAAGCGCTTCATCCAGAGTGATGGTATTGCTTTTGTAAAGTGCGAACAGGCACTGCTCAAAGGTCTGGCTTCCCGGCACCATGCTTTTTTCCATGGCGTCTTTGATCTCGTTCAAGTCGCCTTTTTCGATCAGCTCGGCAATGTAGCGAGAATTAAGCAACACTTCCGCCGCCGGCGTGCGGCTCCCATCCGGCTTTTTAACCAAACGTTGAGAGACAACAGACTTTAACGACACGGCAAGATCAGCAAGTAATGCGGGTCGATTTTCCAGCGGATAGAAGCTGATGATCCGGCTCATCGCGTGATAACTGTTATTAGCATGCAGCGTGGCAATACACAGATGACCAGACTGTGCATAAGCTACCGCCTGGCTCATGGTTTCCTTGTCACGAATCTCTCCGATAAAAATAACATCCGGCGCTTGGCGCAACGCATTTTTTAACGCGGTTTGAAAAGACAAGGTATCTGAACCGACTTCGCGCTGATTAACGATCGATTTCTTGTTGCGAAACAGAAACTCGACCGGATCTTCCAAGGTAAGAATATGGCCGCTTCGATTTTCGTTCCGATAATCCAGCATCGAAGTGAGCGTTGTCGATTTACCCGATCCAGTCGCGCCGACAATGAGTACCAGACCACGCTTTTCCATAACAATGTCTTTTAAAACATCCGGCAGCCCTAATGTATCGATGTTCGGCACATCAATCGGAATGTAGCGCACCACCATGGCCGGTGTACCACGTTGATAAAAGCAGGAAATACGGAACACCCCCACGTCGCGCAATGGATGGCGAACATTTAGCTCTCGTTCCTTGTCAAGCGTCTCGATTTGTTCTGTCGTCAAGACTTCCATTAATAAAGTACGGATAGTGGCCGAATCAATCACCGTTGCATTAACTGACATGGCATTGCCATTGATCTTGATAGTGATCGGTGCCCCGCAAGAGACAAACAAGTCAGATGCTTTTTTGGCGACCATCAACCTAAACAGCTTGTTCATCGTGCTCATAATTCCCCCTTTATCGTACTGGTGTTAGTCGCGTAAAAGTTCGTTAATGCTAGTCTTGGCAAGCGTTTGTGCATCAACTCTTTTAACAATCACCGCGCAATACAGACTGTACTTCCCATCAGCAGACGGCAAATTGCCACTCACCACGACGGATCCTTCAGGCACACGCCCATAAGTTACTTCGCCCGTGGCACGGTCATAAATTTTCGTGCTCTGGCTGATATACACGCCCATGGAGATAACGCAATTATCTTCAACGATCACACCTTCAACAACTTCAGAGCGCGCGCCGATAAAACAATTATCACCAATAATAGTCGGATTAGCCTGCAAAGGCTCAAGCACGCCACCAATCCCCACACCGCCGGAAAGATGGACATTTTTACCTATTTGTGCACATGAACCGACGGTTGCCCAGGTATCCACCATCGTGCCTTCATCAACATAGGCCCCAATATTGACGTAGCTGGGCATGAGTACCACATTCTTGCCAATAAAGCTGCCGCGACGAGCAACCGCTGGTGGCACAACGCGAAACCCCCCCTTTTCAAATTGATGCGTATCGTAATGAGAAAATTTCGTCGGCACCTTGTCGAAATAGCGCATCGGGCCATTCTCCATGAGCACATTATCTTCCAGGCGAAAAGAAAGCAGCACCGCTTTTTTTATCCACTGATGCGTTATCCAATCGCCATTGATCTTCTCGGCAACGCGCAATACTCCGCTATCCAACTCGCCCAACACATGTGCAACAGCTTCGCCAACGCGTGCAAGCGCAGTGCCCGGTTTCAAATTGGCGCGATTTTCCCACGCCTGTTCGATAATCGGTTGTAAATCATTCAGCGGTTTGTTCATATGTTTTTCTTTCACAAAGAGAGACAAAAATCGTTAATGCGATGCGCAGCCTCGATGCAGTCTTCCAGGCTGGTCACGAGTGCCAGGCGAATAAAATTTTCGCCCGGATTGATACCATCAGCAACCCTTCCAAGGTAACTGCCGGGCAGCACTGCAACATTTTTCTGCTGCAAAAGCTGGCGCGCAAATTCAGTGTCCGCGATCGGAGTTTTCGCCCACAGATAAAAACCGGCATCGGGAATAGTGCAAGGCAAATGGCGCGCGATAAGTGGCGTAACCGCTACAAATTTTTCCGCATACCGACGCCGGTTATCTTGTACATGCGCTTCATCATTCCAGGCCGCGATACTCGCCGCTTGCACTGCCGGATTCATCGCGCCGCCATGGTAGGTGCGATAAAGTAAAAACTTCTTCAGAACTTCAGCGTCACCAGCGACAAATCCCGAGCGTAACCCGGGAACATTTGATCGCTTGGATAAACTCGAGAAAACAACCAGATGGCGATAGTCGTCACGCCCTAGTTGTTTAGCTGCGGTCAATGCACCTAGGGGAGGCGCATTTTCATCACCATAGATTTCGGAATAACACTCGTCAGATGCAATCACAAAATCATGACTATCCGCGAGAGCAAACAGCGCGCGCCACGACTCCAGCGTCATCACGTTGCCAGTCGGATTGGCGGGCGAGCATACATAAACCAGCTGCACATCACGCCAGACCGGCTCCGCAAGCGCAGTCCAGTCCATAGCGAAGCCATTTTCCGGCAAAGTGTTCAGATAAATTGGCTCGGCGCCCGCTAACAAAGCGGCACCTTCATAAATTTGATAAAACGGATTCGGACAAACGACTTTTGCCTGAGGACGCGTGCGGTCAATAACCGTCTGGGCAAATGCAAACAGTGCCTCGCGCGAGCCATTCACGGGTAGCACTTGAGTCTCCACATCCAAAAGAGGCACAGCATACCGACGCGCAATCCATTGCCCGATCGCCTCACGCACACCGCGCGTGCCTTGCGTATTTGGGTATTGTGCTAATCCGGCAAGATGTTCGGCCAGCGCCTGCTGAATGAGAAGGGGTGTGGCGTGCTGCGGTTCGCCGATCGAAAGTCGAATTTCGCGAAAAGTCGGTGCTGGTGACACGCCAAGGCACAATTGACGCAGCCTTTCAAACGGGTAAGGCTGCAACCGAGCGAGATCCGGATTCACAGGTGGCAAAGAAAAATCAATAAGGGACGTTGATTATAAGACAGGGGCTCAACAGAAGGCTTTATCTTGATTAATTCAAATACAAAGCTGGCACGAACCATCTGGATACTCTATGGATTTCCTCATCAGCCACTAACCTCAATCATCAACTAAACGTCTGAAATGTCGCCACTTTTGCCCTTTTCTTCATCGCTTTTTTTATCAGCAGGCAACTTACACTTGCATCAGCCTTTTTACTGCAATCGGGCAGTGGTGGGGTTTTGATTTCCATGCAAAAATTGATCGCTTTTTCTTTTATTCTTTTAGTGCTTGTCGCAGAAGCTTCTGCGCACGGGGCCATATTTGCTATCAATAACAGTCAAGTGCAAATATTTTTTGCGCTCATTGGCATGCTGACCTGCCTTCTTGGCAGCCTTTGGTTGTTAACTAAACTTACCTTGCAACGCAAAGCATCCAAGGCCGGATTGTATATTGTGACAGCAACCCCTATAGGCTATCAAAAACGAGCTGTTATTGTTGAAATGAGCAACCACGCTCATCGAAAAAAAAGAAAATCCAATTCGAGTATCAGGCTCTAGCTATGATAAAAATTATCAGACCTGTCGTAGCGATGGTAACTCCAACACTTGCCCTGCCTGATTACCTTAGCGCCTGTTGATACACCCTCTAGTCAGTCGGACTTCGCGTAGGCCACGCCTCAGTGAATAAGGCTATAAATTGCATCAGGTGAGCAATGGCAGTAGTATTGACACTTGGTCTTGCAAAAATGCGTAAGAATAATTTTGTTATGTCTGATTAATTATCCTTATTGCGCATTTTCAGCAGCTGTCTGCAGACTGGCGGCAAGTATCCATACTTTTTCACTGTAATTTTATGGCGCTCTTCCAAGCGGAAAATTTCATCATTATTGGCGTGACTCTTGGGGGCCAGCCCTTTCGACCAAGTGACTGGGCAGAGCGTATTTGTGGCGTGATGTCGGCTTTTGGCGCAGAGCGGCGCATGGCTTATTCTCCCTATGTGCAACCAGGCACACATGAAGGACATAAAAGTGTTTTTGTGAATGCGGATCTTTACGCTACTGAACCTATGGCCTATACGTTTTTGGTTAACTTTGCCAAAGATAACCAACTGAAAGTGGCCCCTTGGTAAGGCACGCAAATAAGTTATCAAGCCGCGGACTTAGATAAACATGCCGTATCATCAGCACCGATTTTTTATTAGTAGTTAAAGTCTGGAATGCGGGCCTATCAAGTGGAATTAAAGAGTCTGTCGCCTCTTAAAGAGAGAGCAGGATTTAGAAACCACTTTGTGACAAGAGCGATAGGATCTGATCCGTTTTATTCGCCAAGCACGCGAATTAAATCGCCATGAGGCTATTTAATTAAATCGCTGTATCACGATACCAACCTACACAACCTGCATCTTGTACTCAAGATGCAGGAGATAGTGGCGTCCCCAGGGGGATTCGAACCCCCGTACTCACCGTGAAAGGGTGATGTCCTAGGCCTCTAGACGATAGGGACACGTCCTTGGTGGAGGTACGCGGGATCGAACCGCGGACCTCTTGCATGCCATGCAAGCGCTCTCCCAGCTGAGCTATACCCCCACAAGAGAGCGCGGATTATAGGGGCACAAACAGGTCATGTAAAGCATTCGATAAAAATTCGATCAAAATTTATCAAACCTTACTTGACGTGTTACAACAGCTTGCCGGGATTCATCAAACCTTGTGGATCCAATGCAGCTTTTACACTGCGCATAAGATTCATTTCAGTCATGCTTTTGTACTGTAAAACTTCATTGCGTTTCAACTGCCCCAAGCCGTGTTCCGCTGAAATAGAGCCGCCTAATTCACAGACCAAATCATACACGATCCGGTTTATCACTGGGGTCTGCGCAATGAAATCTTCATTGGATAGCGCATCCACTTTAGAGAGGTTGTAATGCAGATTTCCATCGCCCACATGCCCAAAGCAAACAATGCGCACGTCAGGTGAAATGGCTTTTAACGCCGTACCTGCGCGTTGAATAAACTCATCAATACGCGAGACAGGCAGCCCAATATCATGCTTGATGGAAATGCCTTCAAGCTTCTGCGCTTCAGAAATATTTTCACGTAATGTCCATAGTTCAAGGCTTTGCACTTCGCTCTTGGCTATCACGGCATCAATTACCTGTCCGCTGCCAACGCCTTCTTGCAAGGTCTGTTCAAGAATATCGTGCAACTGATATTGTGCGCCTGAAAGCTCAATCAGCACATACCAGTCGTGCTTGGCTTGCAATGGCGCACGCGCCTTCTCCATATGCTGCAACACTAGCGCAAGAGACGCTCGATCAATCAATTCAAACGCCGTTACATTGTCGCCGGCAACAGCACGTAAGTTCCCCAGCAAACGCACAGCCGCTAAGGGGTCAGTAACGACTACCCAAGCGGTCACTGTTTCCCGTGGCTGCGGAAAGAGCTTCAGTGTGGCAGCAGTGATCAGTCCCAGGGTGCCTTCGGCGCCAATGAATAAGTGTTTGAGATCGTAGCCGGTATTATCTTTACGCAGGGCACGCAATCCATTCCAAATACTGCCATCCGCCAGCACCACTTCCAGCCCCAGGGTCAGCTCTCGCGCATTGCCATAACGCAATACCTGAACACCACCGGCGTTGGTAGAAAGATTACCACCGATTGTGGCACTGCCTTCAGCTGCCAAGGACAACGGAAACAAGCGATCAACCGATGTTGCAGCCTCCTGCACGGCCTGCAGCGTACACCCTGCTTCCACAGTGATTGCGTTGTTGTCGGCATCAACAGAACGAATACGATTTAACCGCCGCAGACTAATCAGCACCTCACCACCGATGGGTGTGGCACCCCCACATAAACCGGTGTTGCCCCCTTGCGGCACGACCGGCACACCCGCTGCGGCGCACGCGCTTACTACGGCAGCTACAGCCTCCGTATCGCTTGGCAATACAACGCACAGCGGCTGGCCTGTGTAGCGGCCGCGCCAATCGGTGCAAAAAGGGGCGAGATCGACGGCCTCAGTTAAAACAAAGTTCCCGAAGGGACGCACCGCGCCGGCGCTGGTGATACGGCGTAACTTGTCTAACAATCCAGCCTGCTGTGTATTCACTGCAGCGTCGCATACAGATCATGCACATCACAATCGGTCACCATCACTTCGGCGAAATCGCCTACCATCAGATTGTGTCCATCCACGATGTACACGAGGCCATCAATATCCGGCGCATCGCCTTCAGAGCGCGCAATCGCACCGTCTTCATCTATTTCATCCACCAGCACTTTTATACGACGGCCAATTTTTCTTTCCAGTCGCTTCGTGGAAATATCTTCCTGATGACGCAACAATGTTGCCTTACGCGCCTCACGCACATTCTCGGGCAAAGCATCCGGCAGTTCATTGGCAGTGGCGCCATCGACGGGTGAATAGGCGAAAGCCCCTACGCGATCCAACTGCGCTTCATCTAGGAAATCAAGTAGTGAGTTGAACTCGGCTTCCGTTTCACCCGGAAAGCCAGTGATAAACGTACTGCGTATGGTCAAATCAGGCACCACTTCCCGCCAAGCCTTGATGCGCTCCAGAACCTTTTCAGCAGACGCCGGGCGCTTCATCAATTTCAGAATACGCGGACTGGCATGCTGAAACGGAATATCGAGATAAGGCAAAACTTTTCCTGCGGCCATGAGCGGCATGAGATCGTCAACATTGGGATACGGATAGACGTAATGCAAGCGTACCCAAAGCCCTAGCTCGCCAAGTTGTTCACACAGATCATAAAGCTTAGTCTTCACGGGCTTGCCACCCCAAAAACCTGTACGGTATTTTGTATCCACCCCATAGGCGCTGGTATCTTGAGAAATAACCAGCAGTTCGCGCACGCCGGCTTTAGCCAGAATTTCTGCTTCACGCAGCACATCACCAATGGGACGCGACACCAAATCACCCCGCAGGGAAGGAATGATGCAAAAAGTGCAACGATGATTGCAGCCTTCAGAAATCTTCAAATACGCATAATGGTCGGGCGTCAGCCGGATGCCTTGGGGCGGAACGAGATCGACAAACGGATCATGCAATGGCGGCAAATGCTGATGCACCGCTTCCATCACTTCTTGCAGGGCATGCGGCCCGGTAACAGCCAGCACGTTAGGGTGTGCAACACGCACAATATCATTGCCCGCCGCATCTTTTTTCGCGCCGAGACATCCAGTCACAATGACCTTGCCGTTCTCGGCCATCGCTTCGCCAATGGCATCGAGCGATTCTTCCACCGCCGCATCAATAAAGCCACAGGTGTTGACTACGACTAGATCAGCGCCCTTGTAACTGCCTGAAATGGAATAACCTTCGGCGCGCAATCGGGTAAGTATCTGCTCAGCGTCTGAGGCCGCCTTTGGGCAGCCGAGCGAAACAAAGCCAACGGATGGCACACTAATCTTGCTTTTTCTCATAAATAATTTAGTTAGATGACTTTTTATTTTGGCTTGGTTCTACCAGACGCCTTACCGGACGCTCCACCTGATTTAGGTGCAGCATTCTCGGTTGCATCGGGAAATATTTTTCGTGTCTTCTCTTTCATTCTGTCTTGTATCTGCTGGAATAATTGTTGCGACTGCTCAACATAGGCACTCATCATGCTTTGCATGGCCGGCCCCTGAAAATTCAGGAACTGATTCCACATATCCGGAGTCCCCAACCCTGGAGCGCCAAACGGCGGCACAGCCTGTTTTGATAGCTTGGCTTGCATATCAACGAATGCCTTCATATTGCTATCCAGATAACGGCCCATCATGCTCTGCATGGCACTGCCATAGAAACGAATCATCTGCGACAGCATTTCGGATGAAAACATCGGTGCACCACTTGCTTCTTCCTCAAGAATGATCTGCAACAAAATCGCCCGGGTCAAGTCTTCATCTGTTTTCGCATCCACCACTTGAAATTCTTCATGTGCCAACACCAGCCCTTTGACATCCACTAACGTAATGTAAGCACTGGTACGGGTGTCATACAACCGCCGGTTAGGGTACTTCTTGATGATGCGATTCTGTTCGGCCATGCCACTCCTCCCCGATTGAACTACTTCTCAGCGAGCGTATTAAATCTCCGCTAGTGCGAGTCTGCCTTGATTTTAAACCCTCAACGATCAACTGAAATGCAAACCCCCATTGATGTTCAGCGTAGCGCCTGTCATGTACCCGGCAATATCTGACGCCAGATAGGCGCAAAGTCCGCCAATTTCCTCCGGCTTGCCCAGGCGCCCCATAGGAATGGTGGAAACGATCTCATCACGCACTTCCTGTTTGATCGCCATCACCATATCTGTACCCACATACCCCGGCGCAATGGCATTCACTGTGACCCCTTTTTTCGCAACTTCAGCCGCAATCGCTTTGGTAAAACCAAGGATACCGGCCTTGGCCGCAGAATAATTGGCCTGACCAAACTGGCCTTTGATGCCATTGACCGATGAAATATTAATCACCCGCCCCCAGCCACGCTCCGTCATACCCGTCAATACATGGTGCGTTACGTTAAAGACCGAATCGAGATTGGTGGACAACACGGAATCCCACTGGCCTTTATTCATTTTTTTGAAGACAGCATCGCGAGTTATGCCGGCATTATTAACCAGTACATCCACTGGACCTACCGTTGCTTCCAATTGACTAACCATGTCGGCACATGCATCATAGTCGGTCACATCGGCCTCAGCCACAAGAAAATCAAAACCCTCCGCCTTCGTCTTTGCCAGCCATGCAACTTTTGGCTCGAAATCAGGCAGACAATTCGCTGCGACCGTGAAACCATTCTGCGCCAATGCCTTGCAAATTGCCGTACCCAACCCCCCCATTGCTCCCGTTACCAACGCGACCCGCTTAACCATATCGCCTACTACTCCCATGACACAGAATCACTCAAAATAACTTTGCGCAGACATTGTGCCTGCGGCAGCTTTTGCTCCATTTTTTATTTTTTCTCAATACATGTGCTGACCACCGTTAATGGAAATATTCGCACCGGTGACGAAGGCGGCTTCATCAGAGGCCAGATATGCGACCAGGCCAGCAACCTCTTCGGGTTTGCCTAAGCGACCAACCGGCAATTGAGGCAAGATCTTGCTCTCCAACACCTCGTGCGGAATAGCCAACACCATTTTTGTTCCGATATATCCTGGAGAAATAGTATTAACCGTCACTCCTTTTTTTGCGACCTCAAGCGCCAGCGACTTTGTAAAACCGTGCATCCCCGCTTTGGCTGCCGCATAATTCGTCTGCCCAAAAGCGCCTTTTTGACCATTCACTGAAGAAATATTAATCACCCGCCCCCAATTGCGCCCCATCATGCCATCCATCACCTGTTTGGTCATATTGAAAACGGAATCAAGATTGGTGCGCATTACCGCATCCCAATCGGCCTTGCTCATGCGCTTGAATGTCATGTCCCGCGTGATCCCGGCATTGTTCACGAGCACATCCACCGGGCCTAGGTCTGCAGTGATTTGATCGATGCACTGTTTGGCTGAATCGAAATCGCTCACGTCACACGGATAGGCCTTGAACTGATAGCCCATATCGCTCATTGACCGTAGCCATGTCTCCGCATGCGTGTTGCTCGGGCTATAGGTCGTCACCACCCTGTACCCCAACGCCGCCAACTTGATACAGATCGCTTCACCCAGCCCGCCCATACCGCCGGTTACCACTGCTACTTTTTGCATGGCTCTTTCCTTTAGAAAATCATGTTTGAGTTGTGGGTTCGTTGTTTTTCTTGCGTCCGCCGACCATTATGCCTTTTCTCTGACATAACGTCCGGGTGCTGTCTCGATCACGGAAAAGTCGGCGCTACCGAGACGGAGCGGGGCAGGAATTTTATCCCCACCAAAGGTGCTTAGCCATTCTGCCCAATGCGACCACCAACTGCCTTTAACTTCCGTTGCAGTGGCTAGCCAGCCATCAGCATCGGCATCGGCTTTTTTTGCCTTGCGGTTATTAGTCCAGTAACTCCGTTTGTTTTTTGCGGACGGATTAATCACGCCAGCAATATGCCCCGAGGCACCCAAAACAAACTGGCTTTTGCCGCCCAACAAAGAACGCCCGAGATATGATGTTTTCCACGGCACAATATGATCTTCTCGACAGGCCAGCATAAAGACCGGCATATCCACCCGTCCAAGATCGACTTTGACGCCACACATTTCAAGTTTTCCGGGCACTCGCAAACTGTTTTCAAGATACATGTGGCGCAGATACCACGCCAAAAATGGACCTGGCAAATTCGTCGCGTCGGAGTTCCAGTACAGAAGATCAAAAGCGACGGGCTTGCTGCCTTTCAGGTAATTACTCACCACATACTGCCAGATCAAATCGTTCGCACGCAACCCGGAAAAAACGGCGGACAACTCACGTCCAGGAAACAACCCGCCTTTGCCAATACTCGCTTCGCGCGCTGCCACTAACTGCTCGTCAACAAAATAGCCAATCTCGCCAGTATCGGAAAAATCGAGCAAGGTGGCCAGGAGCGTGAGCGATGCCACCGGATCCTCGCCGCGCTGCCGCGCTACCGCAAGGGCAGAAGTAAGTATCGTGCCGCCGACACAAAAGCCCAGCGCATTCACCTGTGATACGCCACGAATCTGCTGCATCACCCGGATTGCCGTCAATGGACCTTGATCGATGTAGTCATCCCACGTCAGATGTCCCAGATCAGCATTCACATTTCGCCATGACACCAGAAAAACCGTATTGCCCTGCGCCACGGCATAGCGCACCAAGGAATTTTCCGGTTGCAAATCAAGGATATAAAACTTGTTGATACATGGGGGAACAATCAATAACGGACGCGCTGCCACCTCTTTCGTCTGCGGCGCATATTGGATCAATTGCATCACTGCATTCTCATAAATCACTGCCCCCGGTGTCATGGCCAAGTTACGGCCCACCTCAAACGCCGTCTCATCGGTCATCGAGATGCGACCTTTTTCAAGATCGCCAATCAGGTTCTGTATTCCCTGACGAATGCTTTCCCCCTGGGTTTCCAATGCTGTCTGAATGAACTCCGGATTGGTTGCGATAAAGTTGGATGGTGCCATGGCGTCGATAATTTGCCGGACAAGAAATACCGCCTTCTTTTTTTCCCGGCCTTCCGAAGCGATCTCGGCGAATCGTTGTAGATACTCGGCATTAAGCAAATAGGCCTGGCGTAAATAGTCGTGTGCCCGGCTTTCCTTCCAGGCTGGATGAGCAAAACGTCGATCTCCTGCCAAAGTGTCCACTACCGGCGGCAATGACTGATTCTTAGGCTGAGGCAACATCTGCTGCCACAACTGCACATGCCTGCCTTGCCATTCCTGTACGAGCGCCTGACGCAGCAATTGATCTTCGGGGGACATCATCTCACCATTTAAAAAACCACTTTGCATGAGCTTGGCCAACGATTGCGGCAACTGTGCACCAAGAAATTTTTGGGGGCCCTGAAACAAAGCATCAGCGGCAGATGACATGCAATAACCTTTGTAAAGAAGAAAAGTGAATATGAAATCTTTGGAAAACAGGCACTTAATGGATGGGAATGGGTAACGGATTAATTTTGCATCGCACAATAATCAGTGTCAAGAAATCATGTTGAAAAAATGGCTGAATATGCAGCAAACACTCCACCAAACTAATTACAATCGCGCCATGTATATCATCGCCATTGGCTGGTTGTATATCACGCTGCTCATGGCAGCCACAGAGCCAAGCCTGACTGCCGGAATCCTCACTTTTGTTCTGTATGGCGCGGCGCCCTTGGCGTTGCTATTGTGGCTCCTGGGCACCCCGCAACGACGACGGGACCAGCTATCCCATGAAATGGTCGATCATGCGGTGACTCAAAAAGATGGTCGCAATGCCGGCCACGATCAATAAAATTTGCTGCACTGTCGCCTTGATTTCTGTTCGCTTGTGTAAGCCCGGAATAAGGTCAGCCACCGCCACATAAATCATGCTGGCCGCAGCCAAGGCCAACAATGCAGGCACTGCTGTTTGCATTTTTCCCAGTGCCGCATAGGCCATCAACGCCCCCACGACCGTCGCCAAGCTCGAAAACAAATTAAACGCCAGCGCCCGCGATTTTGAATAGCCTGAATGCAGCAAGATCATGAAGTCACCGACTTCTTGCGGAATCTCATGTGCAGTAATCGCCAATGCCGTGATAATCCCCAGGCGAATATCTTCCATGAAGGCTGCGGCAATGAGGATGCCATCAACAAAATTATGAAAAGTATCCCCCACCATAATCAGCAAACCACCGCGATTATTTTGATGATCATGATTTTTTGCATGGTCATGCACATGCGGCTCATGCCCCTCGCACGACTCGATGTGGCAATGCCGCCACAGCACTAGCTTTTCCAGCACAAAGAAAATCAGGATGCCGCCCAGCACGGTCGCCGTTGTGCCGACGGCATCGCCATTTGCCGTAATGGCATGGGGCAAAACCTCAAGAAAGGCCGCCCCCAGCAACGCGCCAATCGCATAGCTAATAAGAGGTGATACCCAGTGTGCTTTTGCCTTGAAAGCAAAGACTGCGGCAGCTAAAACGCTTAATGCGCCCCCTGTTAGCGACATTGTGACAATCCAACTTAAAACTGACATCAGCTTATTCCTAGTAAAAAACTTCGCAGGCCGAAACTCTGCATAAATGCCGACTTTTGATCTTGCCGGACAACCTGAAAGTATACCGTCTTTGCTGTGTTGCTTAACGCAGCGAGGTCTCGCTCATGATTTGATGATAGTGCGCCAGCCGCCGAGGATGAATCGTACCACTGGCTAGCGCTGCCTTCACGGCACAATCAGGTTCGGCACCATGTTTGCAGTCACGAAAGCGACATTTCCCCATCAAGGAGCGAAATTCGATAAACCCCGATTCAATTTCCTGTGGCGACAAATGCGCCAGACCAAACGCCTGCACCCCAGGACAATCGATCAAATTGCCGCCCGCGGATGACGGGGGCAGGTGATACAGCCGCGCATAAGTGGTGGTGTGCTTGCCTGAATCCAGTGCCGTTGAAATTTCACGAATGGCGGCGGCGGCATGCGGCACCAGTGCATTGGTCAAGGTAGATTTACCCATGCCCGACTGCCCCACCAGCACCGAAGTTTCCCCCGCCAAAAAAGGCAATAGCGGCGTGGCATCTTCTACGGCAGACAGGGTTAGCAATGGGTAGCCCAATGCCACAAAAGGCGCGAGCAGATCATGCGCAGCAGGCAATGCAGCAGTTAGATCGCACTTGTTCAATACGATCAGCGGCCGCAAACCCTCATGTTCGGCTGCGAGCAGCGCACGCGACAGCAATAAATCGCTGAACGAAGGCTCGGTTGCCACCACCAGCACTAATTGGGTGACATTGGCAGCGATCAGTTTTTGCCGATAGGCATCACTGCGATACAACAGATTTTTACGTGGCAAATGGCTGGTAATTTGCCCATCCTGCGTGAGCTCGACAATATCCCCCACCGCATACGGGCTTTTTTTTCCTTTGGGAAAACCCTGTACCAAACGGCCATCGGCGAATTCGACTTCGTAGTGCCGACCAAAAGCAGCGGTAATTGTGCCCTGTTCGCTCAAAATAAATTACAGCACAATTTACAGCTCAAATAACGCATCAATTTTTGCTGCACAGATGAAATCGTTTTCACTCAGGCCGCCAATCGCATGCGTTGTGTAGCCCACTTTGCATGCGTTGTAGCTAACGGTCAGATCAGGGTGATGATCCTCGCGATGAGACACCCAGGCTATCGCATCAACAAACGCCATCGTCTCGTGATAATTCTTGAAATGATAGCTTTTAGTAATGCGCGACGGCGAATCCATCTCAAGCTGCCACCCTGAAAGCTTCGCCAATAACTGCTCAGCCGAGTGAGCCTCCAGAGCCAAAGCGCCACCTTCGCAAGGCACACAGCGGCGATTTCTCAGATCAGTCATCATTCACTCCCTCTTGCTCAAAGAGACTGCAAACGTGCAATCCGTTGGCTGGCGGGTGGATGCGAATCGTGAAACAACGAGTAGAGCGGGTCAGGTGTCAGCGTCGCAGCATTATCACGGTAAAGCTTAACCAGTGCCGCGACAAGATCTTTTGCTGCCGTTTGTTTTGCGGCATAGGCATCGGCCGCATATTCATCCAGCCGCGAAAGCGCTGATGTCAGTGGCGCTAACGGAAACAGAAAAACCGGCAGCACCATAGAAAACAGCAGCAAACCCATCGCAGTATGTGCCGTATTCACCGTGTCACCAGCACCGATGTTTAACCCTTCATAAAACCACGGCTGATCGATCACCTGGCCAAGCAACCACAACATGCCAAAACTTATCGCCGCCAGTAGTGCAATCCGTTTTAACACATGGTGATGATGATAATGTCCCAATTCATGTGCAAGCACAGCCTCGATCTCTTGCGGTGCGAGTTTTTCCAAAAGCGTGTCGAAAAATACAATGCGCTTGGCGCGGCCAAAACCAGTGAAATACGCGTTGCCATGCGCCGAACGCTTTGAGCCATCCATCACGAATAAGCCGGATGAAGCAAAGCCGCAACGATTCAACAAGGCTTCGATACGTTCTTTTAGAGCACTATCCGCCAGTGGCGAAAACTTGTTGAACAAGGGCGCAATCACCGTGGGGTACAACACCAGAACCAGCAGATTAAAGCTCATCCAGAACAGCCAGACATAAAACCACCAGTTCGCGCCCATCATCTGCATCAACCATAAAACAGCCAGCAGCAACGGCGCGCCAATCAGGATGGCCAACAAACCTGCCTTGAACAAATCTGCCAACCACAGCCGCATCGTCATTTTGTTAAAACCAAATGCCGATTCAAGCCGAAACGTGCGGTAAAGACTCATCGGCAAACCCATCACGAAGCCCAGCAACGCAAAGCCGGCAAACAGCGCCAGATCATGGGCATAACCCATGCCCAGCCAAGCGTGCAGCCCGGCGTCAATCGACTGCAACAATCCACCCATCGTGAACACAAGCAACAATGTCGCCTCGATAAGAATCTCGATCAGCCCCAAACGGCCCTTGGCTACGGTGTAATCAGCAGCGCGCTCATGGTCAGCCAGGGTGACTTGGGCGGCAAATTCCGCAGGCACTTCTCCCCGGCACGCACGGACATGGCGCATATGTCGCACGCCCAGCCAAAGACGAAGCGCGGTTGACAGCGCTAACGCTACCAAGAAAAAGACGGTGATGTAAGCAGCAGTCATGAGAAAAATACCAGATGTGCAAAGATGCTTCGTTCATTTTATAGGTAGTGGCCGATTAATGTGACTTGATCTGGTAGCGAATCAGTTTGCACATTTGAAGGCACGTATTTGTCTATTCAAAATAACTCAAACAATCAAACAATCATACTGAGACTTCAATCCGGCACTGACCACAAGGCGGGTGAATACTTAAAGAATACTTAAAGTCATCCTATCCGCTAATTAGTTTGAAAAATTCTGCTGCAAAGCAGCACCAAATACACAGACACCAAAAAATTACTTGCATATAAGAATCATTCTCATTTATCATGAGAATGATTCTTATTTATAAGATATTTTTTCACTCCACTTCGATATAACCCAACCGATGGCCGCACAGTCTTTTCCCAGCTATCCATGCAGAGCGCCGCAGCGCATCTCCCGCATCTGCACCGGAATCGTGATCGCTGCGCATGTGCTGGTGGTTTGCGGACTGCTCCATGGAAAATCCATCAGCCAGCCAAGCGCACCAGTTGCCATGAGCGTGCGCCTGCTACCGCTTGAAGCACCGCAGACAAAACCTGAAATCGCCCCCCCAAAACCCCGTCCCATGGCACGCAAACCCTTGCCAATACAAACTCCGACGTTGCTCGCTGCGCCTGTGGAAATGCCTGCACCCACACCGACTGTCGCTCTGCCAGCGCCGACTTTTGCAGAACCTGTTACAGCAATTGCCATGTCACCTGCGTCAATACCAACCCAGCCGCGCTTCGATGCCACCTATCTGGACAATCCGAAGCCGCCGTATCCAGGCATCTCGCGACGTCTTGGCGAGCAGGGCCGCGTCGTGCTGCGCATACATGTTACGGCGGACGGTTTGCCGCAAATTGTCCAGATACACACCAGCAGCGGCTACGCGCGTCTTGATGATTCAGCGCTGGAAACCGTGCGCCGCTGGAAATTCGTGGCAGCCAAGCTCGGCAACGAGCCTGTCGCCGCTACTGTTCTCGTTCCGATCATTTTTTCACTGAAAGGCTGACACCATGGAAAACTCACTGGGCTTCGCCCATTTTCTCGCCAATAGCGATGGCATTGCACGATTTATTCTGGTTCTGATGACGCTGATGTCCATCGGCACCTGGTATCTGATTCTTGCTAAAAGCGCCCGCCGTATCGCCATCCGGCGCAAGAGCAATACCTTCCTCAAGTCTTTCTGGGTAGCCAACAGTCTTAATGATATTGCCGACGAAATACGCGCAAATAACCCCACCAAGGGCATCACCGAACCCTTTGCGGATTTGGTGCAACGAGGAATCGCCGCCGTTGAGTACTGCAAGGCAGACAACATCAGCCAAAATCCGCAGGGTCTGATCGATTTTGGTACGCCCGGCGAGTTCCTCATTCGCTCGATCAGGCATGTCATTGCGCAGCATAAGGCACACATGGAATATGGCAACACCTATCTCGCCACCGTCGCCTCCTCCGCGCCTTTTGTCGGCCTGTTCGGCACTGTCTGGGGGATTTACCATGCGCTGCTGGCCATCGGCATGAGCGGCCAAAGTACGCTGGACAAGGTCGCCGGCCCGGTAGGCGAAGCCTTGATCATGACTGCCATCGGTCTAGCCGTTGCCATTCCCGCTGCCGTTGCCTACAACACATTTACCCGCGCCAATCGCAATGCGCTGGGCGAGCTCAACGCGTTCGCCCATGAATTGTTCACCCTGCTCGCCACCGGCCTCAAGACCGTACCTCAAGGTAGCAAGGGCAACGAGGCAAACCATCCAGCCAACCACACAGCTGGGCCAAAAAACGTACTCGCAGTTGCCTAGAAAGTGACGCCATGACAGACTCTTTTTTCGAAGATGACGGCGATGAAGCTCTTGCCGAAATCAACATGATTCCCCTGATCGACATCATGCTGGTACTGCTGGTGATCTTCATCATTACTGCGCCGCTGTTGACGCACTCAGTCAAGATTGATCTGCCCAAAGCATCATCCACCCCGAACCTGACCGAGACAGACAATATTCAGGTCGCCATCGACAATAGCGGCCAAGTGTATTGGCATGGTGAAGCAGTTACTGCCACAACGCTCGACGAACGGCTACGCATTGCCGCCGGGCACTCGCCACAGCCGGAACTGCATCTGCGGGCGGAACGCACTACGCCGTACGAAAAGGTGGCTCAAGTCATGTCGGCCGCCACGCACGAAGGGCTCACGCGAATCGCCTTCGTCACGGAACCCAAGACACCCTGACGATTACTCTCAATTTTTCACACCCCATTCCAGCCAGCCAGAACAACATTACCTGAGGATATCCCATGAATCAGCTGACAAAAAACACCGGCAGCATCTATAAGAAAAAACCGTCACCGCAATTGCTACCGCTCAGCGCCATGATACTGGCCGGGCTGACCAGTTCGCACGTTGTCAATGCGCAGGAAATAGCGAATGGAACGGAAAAGCAATTACCCACGGTGACTGTGCAGGCAGAAGCCGATAAACCCGACGGTTATCGTGCTACCACCACGCGCGTTGGCAAGACACTGCAAGATCCGCATGACATCCCTCAAGCCGTGACCACCATCACCCAGACCCTGATGGAAGAACAGCAAGTCGGATCGCTGCGTGAAGCCCTGCGCAACGTCTCCGGTCTGACCTTTAACGCAGCAGAAGGCGGTCGCTCAGGCGACAACATGAATCTGCGCGGTTTTTATACTTTCGGCGACATGTATCTCGACGGCATACGCGACACCGCGCAATACAATCGCGAGACCTTCAATTACGAACAGATTGATGTCTTGCGTGGTGCCGGCGCGATGTTATTCGGCCGCGGCCAGGCAGGTGGCGTCATCAATCAGGTGAGCAAAACACCGTTGAATGAAGAGCAATACAAACTCACCGGCAGTATCGGCGAAAACGACTACAAGGAAGTCACGGCAGACCTCAACAAGCCACTCAATGAGAACACTGCCGTGCGCATCAACCTGATGCAACGTGACGAAGGCAGCTGGCGCAGTAACCCGGCAACCGGCAGCGAGCCGGAAATCCATCGCAAGGGGATCGGCATCAGCCTCGGCTTCAACCTGTACACCAATAACCAGTTCTGGCTCAACCACTATCAGCTCAAGACCGAGGACAATCCGGACTACGGCATGCCATTCGATACTGCAACACGAAGTATCACTAAAAGCTTTTCTCCAGATACTTTCTGGGGCACTGACAGCACGTTTGACAAAAGCGATACGAAGATCACCACGCTGATCAACGAATATCGTTTTTCGCCGGACAGCCAGTTGCGTACACAGGTGCGAATAGCCGATTACGAGCGCAGCTACTGGGCGCGCACCCCCAGTGCGACTCAGGCGCCGAACGCCCAAGCATTGGTTCTCAATGGCGTCACTGCCAACGGCGGCCCGACACGTACTGCCGATTACGAAACCGTGACCCTGCAATCGGACTACAGCACCAAATTCACCGCCATGGGCATGAAACACGAGCTGCTCACCGGTGTTGAATATTTGAAAGAAAACAGCTATCGACATTCACTGCGCAATCTGGGCGGCACCACGGCGGCTAACCCGCCCTACTATCAACCGTATGACCCCAGTCCAACAGGCACGCCCGTACGTTTCGACTCGGATTCCTATGCTGTCTATGTGCAGGACACCATCGAATTCATCCCCAAGTGGAAGGCAACGCTAGGCATGCGCCGCGACGAGATGGATGCTAATTTCAGCAGCGCCACCTCGCCCAATCTTTACTATGGCCAGAACAGCTACCGCAGCGCGCTGTCCTTCCACCCTACCAGTCAAACACATTACTACCTCAGTTGGAGTGACTCCTTCAGCCCCACTGCCGATCTTTATCAACTTACCGTATCACCGCTGCCGCCGGAACGCAGCGACGTGATTGAACTTGGCGCCAAGTGGCTGTTGCTTGACGGCGATCTGGCACTCCGCGCGGCACTCTATCAAGCAACCAAAAAATGGGAACGCAATGGTGATCTCGAGTCAACAGCAGCGATACTCACCAAAAAGCGCCGCACCAAAGGATTTGAACTGGAGGCTGCTGGCCGCATCACCGATAGTTGGGAGATATTCTCCGGACTCGCCCTGATGGACGCCCGCATTCTTGAAGTTGCAGAAAATGTGAACCCCACGACCGGCATCATTACCATGGCAAACCCAGGTTATGTCGGACAACGCGCGCGCAACACGCCATCGTATACTGCCAACCTATGGACCACCTACAAACTCGACGGCTACTGGAAAGTTGGGGGCGGCATCGAAGCCAAAGGCGAACGTCTAGGCTACAACCCGAGCGGCGCGGGCGCCATCCCTACACTGCCTGGCAGCACTACGTTTCATCCAAATACGCTGTCCTCTTATACACGCTGGGATGCCATGGTGGCCTATGAAAGGGAAAAATGGACACTACGCCTCAATATCAGAAATGTATTCGATAAAATCTACTACGACTCGTTTTACGAAAATGGTGGTTTCGCCACTCCAGGCACACGCCGCGCTGCAATCCTGACCGGCGAAATCAAGTTCTGATCTTTCGGCAAAGCCATGCTCATCACCATTGATAATCTCTTGACACTGGATGAGCTGGCCGCCACGCGCGACTTGCTGGCCCGCTCCCGCTGGGGCAGCGGGCTGGCAACTGCTGGCACGCAAGCGGCACTGGCTAAGAACAACCAGCAACTGACGGAAGACGCCGAGCATCTGCCAGCCTTGCGGCATCTTGTGCTCAACGCACTTAACCGTAATCCGCTGTTTTTCGCCGCCACGCTACCACTGAAAATCCTGCCGCCCTTTTTTAACCGCTATGCCGACCAAACCAATACCTACGACTGGCATGTAGACAACGCCATGCGCCTCGCACCCCACCCGCCGGGCACTTATGTCCGTGCAGACATCTCGGCCACCTTGTTTCTATCCGATCCGGAAAATTATGACGGCGGCGAGTTGACTATCGAAGACACCTTCGGCTCACACCCTATCAAGCTCGCAGCCGGCAGTCTGGTCATTTATCCCTCTTCCTCGCTTCACGCCGTCACCCCCGTCACGCGCGGCGGGCGGCTAGCCTGCTTCATGTTCATCCAGAGCATGGTGCGCGACCCCGGCCAGCGCCGCCTGTTATACGACATGGATATGGCTCTGCTGGCGCTGCGCAACGACATCGGCGAGACCGATCCGGTGATACGGCTGACAGGGACGTATCACAACCTGCTGCGACGCTGGGCAGAAAACTGATGACTGCACCTTCGAGCCCGACACCGCTGCCACCGATAGATCGTGCACGTGACTACCTGCCGCTGGCCGAGGCGTGCCTGGGCCCAAGTATCTGGCATTACTTGCAGGCTGGCAGTAGTGATGCTTCCGTAACAGATAAGCAAAATGCCTTCACCACCATCCGCCTGATACCCCGACCGTTGCGCAATGTGCAAGGCGGACACACCCGCCTGACTCTCTATGGCCAGGAACTGGCGCATCCCTTGCTGTTAGCGCCCGTCAGTTACCAGCGGCTGTTTCATGCGGATGGCGAATGTGCCAGCGCCATGGCAGCTAGCGCACAAGGTGGCCAGATGCTGGTCAGCAGCCTGGCCAGCCAGCCGTTTGCGGCAATTGCCCGCGCCAGCTCGACGGAAAACCTCGACGACCCTGGATTTCAATTGCCCTGGTTTCAGCTGTATTGGCAAGGTGAGCGAGAACGTACAGCGCGCCTGCTGCAGCGCGCGGCGGCTACCGGATTTTCCGTTGTCGTGCTCACTGTTGACGCGCCAATAAAGCGGGCAAGCTTGCAACTGCCTGACGATGTTGCCGCTGTCAATCTGGAAAACCATCCGCCACCAGCGCCGCTAAGCCAAGCACAAAGCATGGTATTCGACGGCTGGATGAAACAAGCGCCTACCTGGGATGATGTCGCCTGGCTGCGCCAGCAAACGCAATTGCCCTTACTGCTCAAAGGCATACTCCACCCTGACGATGCAGAACATGTGCTGGCCCTCGGCTGCGATGGCATCGTGGTTTCAAGCCACGGCGGCCGCGTGCTGGATGGCGCGCCGACCAGCCTGGATGTCCTGCCAGATATAGTGCAGCGTATCGACGGCCGCATGCCCATCCTGTTCGATAGCGGAATTCGCAGCGGCCGCGATGCATTCATTGCGCTGGCGCTCGGTGCCACGGCAGTGCTTGTCGGCCGCCCCTATCTCTGGGGCCTCACCGTCGGTGGTGCGCTAGGCGTAGCTCATGTCATCCGCCTGCTGCGGGACGAACTGGAAATGACCATGGCCTTGACCGGCTGCGCACAGCTCGGTGATATCGGACACCACTGTCTAATCGCACGCTGATTGCGCGCAAAGTGCCGACACCGTCGTCACACCAGCACACCAAGTAAAATCGCTGAGAAACATACGATTGCTGCACGCCACAACACCCCTATCCCGATATCGCGGTTAACATCCACCCATGAATCTACTCCGCACGCTGGTCACTGTCAGCGGCATGACCCTGCTCTCTCGTATTCTCGGCTTCGTGCGCGACTTTGTCATTGCGCGAAGTTTTGGCGCTGGCCCATTGACCGATGCATTTTTTGTTGCCTTCCGCCTGCCCAATCTGCTGCGCCGCCTGTTTGCCGAAGGCGCGTTCTCGCAGGCTTTCGTGCCCATTCTGGCGGAATACCGCGCGCGCCAGGGAGATGTGAAAACCAAACGCCTGGTCGACCATGTCGCCAGCATCCTGTTCCTGATTCTGATTGTCGTCACTGCCCTAGGCATGCTTGCCTCACCGATTCTGATTGCTGTTTTTGCACCGGGTTTCACAGCCGATCCGGAAAAATTTCAACTCACGGTACAACTCACTCGCATCACTTTTCCCTACATTCTGTTCATGTCGCTGGTCGCGCTCGCTGCCGGGATTCTGAATACCTGGAATCGTTTTAGCCTGCCTGCCTTCACACCAGTGCTGCTCAATCTTTCCTTCATTGGCATGGCGCTGTTTGCCGCGCCCTGGTTTAACCCGCCCATCGTGGTCTTGGGCTGGGCAGTTTTTCTCGGCGGCGCATTGCAGCTCGCCATTCAAGTCCCCGCGCTGGCAAAAATCGGCATGCTGCCACGCTTTGATCCTGTCTGGCGCGACGCCGGCGTGCAGCGCATCCTCAAACTCATGGGGCCGGCGGTGCTGGGCGTTTCTGTCTCGCAAATCAGCCTGATCATCAACACCATTTTCGCCTCCTTCCTGGAAAGCGGCAGCGTCTCCTGGCTTTACTATGCGGATCGGTTGATGGAGTTTCCTGCAGGTTTGCTTGGTGCAGCGCTAGGTACCATTCTGCTGCCAAGTCTTGCGCGTACCCATGCCAGCGGCAACCCGACCGAATTTTCCGCTCTGCTCGACTGGGGCTTGCGGCTCACCTTGATGTTGACCCTTCCCGCTTCTCTTGCACTCGCGCTGCTGGCAGTGCCTTTGCTATCCACGCTGTTCCAGCATGGCGCATTTACGGCGCTCGACGTGTTGCGCACGCGCGAAGCGCTGGTGGCCTATTCCATTGGACTCACCGGACTGATCCTGGTCAAAGTCCTCGCCCCCGGCTTTTATGCGCGACAGGATATTCGCACACCGGTAAAGATCGCCTTATTCACGCTACTGCTTACCCAATTGATGAATTTGGCCTTCATTGGCTGGCTCAAACATGCCGGACTGGCCTTATCCATTGGCCTGGCTTCGTGTGTCAATGCAGCGCTGCTGTGGCGCGGACTGCGCCAGCGCGGAGCCTATCTGCCGCTAGCCGGTTGGAGCAAGTTCACCTGGAAACTGGCGCTGGGGCTTGGCGTGCTTGGTGCCGTGCTCTGGCTGAGTGTCGGCAATGATGCGAACTGGTTGGTGATGAGCAGTAGGCAGCGTTTGTTAAAGCTCACGTTGATCGTCATCGGCGGCGGCATCAGTTACTTTGCTACCCTCGCGCTGCTGGGTTTTCGTCTGAATGATTTTCGCCGTCGGGGCTGAGATAAATAATTGCTCGAGAAGACCTATGCGTAAAAGATATATGGATTCAAATCTGCAGCGGGATAATGCGGCGATGTCAGCCAGAATTTTGACATGAGCACCGTATCACCAGCGCCGACTTCTTGTGGCCGCGACACGGATGTAACCTGCTAGGATTCATTTTCTACAATTCATTTCATACCGTATTTTTATACCCATAGGGAGCGCTCGATGAGCATCAAAGCTATTAGCAACTTCATTGCCGGTGAATTTTTATCATCAGGCGCCACGTTTGAAAAACGCTCACCGGTGAACAATGAAGTGATCGCCACTGTGGCCGAGGCCTCGCGTGAAGATGTCGATAAAGCCGTCACTTCGGCACGGACCGCCTTGCGCGGTAGCTGGGCAAAAATGCCCACCGCTGATCGCTCGGACATGCTCTACGCCATTGCCAACGAAATGACGCGACGCTTTGATGATTTTGTCGATGCCGAAACAGCCGATACCGGCATGCCCGCCTCCGTTGCGCGTCACGCCTTTGTGCCGCGCGGCGCGGCCAACTTCAAGATTTTTGCCGACATGGTGAAAAACGTGCCGACAGAAACTTACGAGATGGCAACGCCTGATGGCAAAGGTGCATTGAATTATTCCGTCCGCCGCCCCGTCGGCGTCGTTGGTGTCATCTGCCCGTGGAATGCCCCGCTGCTGCTGATGACCTGGAAAGTCGCCCCAGCATTGGCTTGTGGCAACACGGTCGTTGTCAAACCATCTGAAGAATCACCTCAGTCGGCGGCCTTGCTCGGCGAAGTAATGAATACCGTGGGCATTCCCAAGGGCGTTTATAACGTCGTCAATGGTTTTGGGCCGGGGTCGGCTGGCGAGTTTGTCACCACTCACCCAGGGGTGAATGCCATCACCTTCACGGGCGAGACCCGCACGGGTGCTGAAATCAGCAAAGCCGCTGCGGTTGGCGCACGCCCTGTGTCGCTCGAAATGGGCGGCAAAAATGCCGGAATTATTTTTGCTGATTGCGATTTTGATGCCGCCATCGAAGGCACGTTGCGCTCGTCTTTCGTCAATACCGGGCAAGTGTGCCTGGGCACGGAGCGCCTGTATGTCGAACGGCCGCTTTTTGAACGCTTCGTCAATGCACTGAAAAATGGTGCAGAGAACATGAAAATTGGTGCCCCGTTTGAAGCGGGCGTGGCCATGGGCCCGATGATTTCCCAAGAACAACGCGACAAAGTGCTCTCGTACTACAAAAAAGCCGTGAGCGAGGGCGCTACCATCGTGACGGGCGGAGGAATCCCCACGATGTCTGCAGAGTTTGCCAAGGGCGCCTGGGTTCAACCCACCATCTGGACCGGATTGCCCGAAACCGCGAGCATCTTGCGTGAGGAAATTTTTGGCCCGTGCTGCCATATCACGCCTTTTGATACCGAAGAAGAAGTGCTGGCTTTAGCGAACGACACCACTTATGGGCTTTCTGCCACGCTGTGGACCAGCAATCTTTCGCGTGCCCATCGCATGGCTGGCGCGCTTGAAGCCGGTATCGTCTGGGTAAACGCCTGGTTCCTGCGCGACTTGCGCACGGCGTTTGGCGGCATGAAGCAATCCGGCATTGGCCGCGAAGGCGGCGTGCATTCGCTGGAGTTTTACACTGAGCTAAAAAATATCTGCATCAAACTCTGATAACACACTCAAAGGATAAAAACATGGCACTCACACCCGACGAAGTAAACCAGCTCCGTGATCGAGTTTTAGCAGCACAAAAGGGTGCGTATGCCATCCCCAAACTCACCGATGACTTTCCTGCCATGACCGTAGCCGATGGCTATGCGGTGCAAACCGCCCTCAGGCGCCGGTTATGTGTAGAGGGTGGGCGCCAGGCCGGGTGGAAAATCGGCCTCACCTCCAAAGCCAAAATGCTGCAAATGGGCGTGTCCGTCCCGAGCATCGGATTTTTAATGGAAGATACGGCACGCGCCGATGGCAGCACGGTTACCACGCAAGATCTGGTGCATCCTCGCGTTGAATGTGAAATCGCCTTTTTCACCAAAGCAGAATTACGTGGCCCCGACTGCACAGCAGAGCAGGTGTTGGCGGCAACAGATTATGTGGTTCCGGCCCTTGAAATCATTGACTCCCGCTTTTCCGGATTCAAGTTTGATCTGCCCAGCGTCATTGCCGACAATGGCTCAAGCGCCCGATTCGTGCCGGGATCAACACGACACGCCGTGGACGCTTTTGACTTAAGCACGATCCATGTATCGCTTGAAAAAAACGGTGAGCCGGTAGCCACCGGTGTCTCTGACGCCGTACTGGGAAACCCGGCCATTGCCATTGCCATGCTCGTCAATTTGCTTGCCGAGCAAGGCGAAACCCTGCCTGCCCAAAGCTTTGTCATGAGCGGCGCAATTACCGAGGCGATTCCTGTCAAGGCAGGCGACAGCATCCGCGCCACATTTGATGGCATGGGCAGCGTTAACATCCGGTTTGACGCCGCATAACAACACATAAGACAACACGCCACAACAAGTCGCCAATAAAAAGCCCACATGAGCAAGCGCTTTTTATCGGCGACCAGATGGCTAAAAACTTAGAACCGATAACCCAAACCAACGCCAAGCAATATCGGATCAACCCCCACTGAACTGACTTTAGCGCCTGTTGCTTTTAGCTTGACATCGCTACTGATCCAGACTTTCTTCACATCCATATTGAAATACCAGTTTTGATTCAGCTTCATGTCGAAACCAGCTTGCAGCGCTCCGCCAAAGCTGTCATTTTCCAAATCCAGTGCGCCGACTCCTGGTACTGCGAGGTTCACCGATGTGATCCGGGTGTAATTGATGCCCGCACCCACGTAGGGACGGAACTGCGCATCCGGTTGGAAATGGTATTGAAGCATCAAGGTAGGCGGCAGATGCTTGAAAGTACCAATCTTCGTGCTGGACAAAGTCACGTCATGTTTTTGCGGATAGGTAAGAACAAGCTCCGCGGCAATATTTTTGGTCAGGAAGTAAGTGAAATCAACTTCAGGGATTACTCTGTCACTCACGTGGATTGCATCGGCGGGAACCCCCAGCGCCGGGATTGCGTCCGAATCGTTCGCTGGTTCCAAACTCACTGCTCGAACACGAACCATAAATCGCCCTTCCTCGGCCAGTGCAGGTGTTGTGCTAATGGAGCCCAGTGCGGCAGCAACGAGAACACCCAAACCAAATAATTGTTTCATTTTGCTTTTCCCCTGTAAGTAAAACGATAAAAAACCTTCCGCGAGGACATTCTGGACAAGCAAGCCCAGCGCTGTGTTGATAATTATCAAGAAGGCTTTATTTTTTACCGCGAAAAAAGAGGCGTTCATCAAACCTGGTACAGGTTGTTGCAAATCGCAGCTAATGGGGTGGCTAATGGGCAACCCCTTTGGTTTTTAGTCTTCTTTGGCTCTTCTTTTGGATCAACACCACTTCAGTAATTCAATTGAAAGCACCCCCGGTGCGATAAAGAATTAACTTTTGCTGTCTGTCCCAGACTAAATTACACAGACAAAGAAAAGACGCAAGATTTCAAACATTGGGACATCTGCACGAGCGATGCAAGTGTTTTGCATGATTGCATCACAAAAGGGGCAGTGTGAACGCAACCAACAGCGCTTCTAAGTTGATCGCCAAATTGACTTGATCAAAGATAAAAATGATGGATAGAGAACGCGATTTCCGTAGCCCTTAGCTGCAGGAGCTAAAGGGTCAAAATAACATTCATCTTCATCTTTCTCTCCTTAAAACCTGAATCCCATTTGCTCTTCGATCAAAGGGGCCAGGCTCGAATTATTTTCAGCATTAGGCATCATATTCCCAACTCTCCTTGTCCCGCCTTCTGTGCCGTCGCGGTTTTGTCCTGCGCATACGGCCTGCCGCGCAGTTTGGCTTCGCGCCGCTGTCCCGTCATGGCCTCAATCTTGGCATAAAAACGTGAATTGCCCAAGGGTTGATTCTGATTCAGCGCCAAACGGATATCGTCTATCGCCTGGCTATCCAACTCTGCCCGGAACAGGTCACGATAGGCTGCCTGCCTTGCTTTATCTGTGCGCTGCAGCCCAGATAAAGGGCATGCGGCGTGAGGCAGGTATTGGCCTGACCAAGGGCATTGTGGCGATAGCTGGTCCAGCGGTAGTGGGCGGGGTCATCCACTATCCACTATCGCGGCACGCACAGGATTGAGTTCGATGTAGCGCTGACAGCTGAGCAGGTAGGTTTCGGCCTGGATCAGCGAGGATTTGTATCTACTGTCCCACAGCGTGCCGGTGCGGCGGTAGGTGGTGTTTATGTACTGCACATAGCGCCGTCCCAACGCGATGATGAGACGGGGGACAGCATTGGCTTGCTGGGGGGTGATCAGCAGATGCACATGGTTGGTCATCAGCGCATAGGCGTGCAGCACGCAGTGTTCTTGTTTCAGGGCCTTGCCCAGCCAGTACAGATAGGTTTGATAGTCTTCTTCGCCAAAGAAGCAAGGTTCGCGGTTATGCCCGCGCTGCACGATGTGTAGCGGGACATTATCAAGATGTATGCGGGGGCGGCGGGGCATGAGCCATCATAGCAAAATAATTCGAGCATGGCCCCTTTGATTGAAAAGAACAACGCCCAGCGCATGGCCGGGCGTTGAGTTTTAGCGGGAAGGGATTGTCAGCGCGTTACTGACCTCCACTGTGTTCTTTCGTCGCTGGCCCTTGAGAATCTCCAGGAGACTCAATCGCCTGGACTTGGACATCCATTGGGTCAACGGTGATCGTCAGAGGCTTTCCGCCTTGCCTTGGCGTCCAACTGAATTCGTACAGCCTTTTGCCCGTCTGAGCGCCAGCAGTGGGCGGCGTGTACTGAGTCAAGTCGAGTCGATTGCGCTTCGCGTACGTCTGTGCGTATTCGCCTGCGAGTTTATAGGCCGTCTCCTCACTAATCCCGCTTCCGTGAAACCACCACAGCAGGAAGCCGCCCACCAGGGCTAAACAACAAGCAAGAACAACAATGACGCGGTGTCGTGTCATTATTAGCAAGCCTTGCCCGGAGCGCAGTTGCGGAGCCGATTCACCGTATCAGGTGAAAGTGCCTGCGAACCCGAGAAGTTGATTTGATACTGCACCCCGCTACCGTTATAGACGCGCCCCACAAATGTCCCAGCGTTCCGAACCACAATTCGACTGCTTTCTGCTGCGTTCTGACCCAAAGCTGGATCCTTGTAATCGAAATTGTAGGTGTCCGGACGGAAGCTCATGTTTCCATTTGAATCGAGTACCCCCGTCACCGTGCCATAGATGTAATAGGAGTCTGTCGCTGGACTCAGATTTACCTGGAACACGTTTGGCGTCCTCGTAGCAATGTAGCCCGCTCCAGCAAGATTGATTTCATTCGCACCAACATAGGTAATCGGTGCACCGTTACCACTTTGCCAATTTCCCTTGGCATCGGCCAACGTGAAGTCTCGGTTGAAGCACCCATTGTGCGCGCAGTAATTAAAGAGGTACCCATACGCCGCCGTTATTGCCCCATTGGCAAATTTTCCTCCCCCAATAACTGAGAATGTTCCTCCGAGCACTGCTTGCTTCACGCCGTTTCCGATGCCATCACCCCAATTGCCAAGATTCGGACCAACCCACGCTGCTCCTCCAGCCGACAAGAATCCAGTCCCAAAGTCTCCACCTTGAGCAGCACTCATAAGGGGCCAGGATCAAAGAGGATCAAAGGGGCCAGGCTCGAATTATTCCTCCTCGTCATCACAAATCCCAATTCTCCCTGACTCGCATCGCACAAGGTAGATTCATCTTTCTGCACGCTTAGTCTGCCAAAAATTAATCGAGCCTGGCCCCTTTGATCGGCCGGAGCGTAGAGGCGGTACGGGAGCGGCGATGGGCGGCAGGGCGGCGTCTGGGACGAGCCGGGAGAGAGGGGCTGGCTTTGTGATGTACGTTCAAGTCGAACATGGCTTCTCTTTAGCTCTCTCTTGATTCCTTAGCTCTCTCTTGATTCCCCATATATTTATTTTCGTGGAAACACTGCGCGCAAAAGTCGGCGCTGGTGGGACGGCGAGACATCCTGTCATGGGAATCAATGTGGAACCTCTTTAATCCCTATTGACCCCTATTGCGATCAGCGCGCACATCGATCTTCTGTCATTCGACCTAATACAACTCCATCAGGCGCAACAATGCTATCGGGCAGAAACTCCCCATCAGAAAAAAAGAACTTCCATGAGACTCCATCTGACTTCAGCATCACTACTGTTAGCTGGCTATCGGCATCAATTGACCTGCAGACTTTAGCACTTGTACTCGGTAATCGATGTACGTATCGCCTGTGCACACAACGTAAATAGGGACTTGGATTGAGCCTGTCTCTTTTAACAACCTCGTCAAAAGCATCTCCCGCAAGTGCCATTTCATGATCGCGATTACTATTCTTGCCAATTAGTCTTTTCCTTTTCTCATTGAAAAGACGCATTCCCTCTGGTCCCTCAGGCTCAGAAAACAGCACAAAGTAATCCGTCATGCTCGGCTTACTTTTGGCCAGAATGCTTGAAAACTGATTTACATATCTATCTTGACAGTCATCATCACATTTCTTCTGTTCTGCAAAAGTCAGCCCTCCTGCCAAGAGAAACGCCAATAACACGCCCGCTAACCGATAAACAGAGCCCATTAATAACTCACGCGCACGGGAATAGAACCATATTTCCCAACCTGGTCCTTTAGTAACTTACCCCACTCACGCGCTTGGGTCCCGGGAGCAATGCACCCTTCAGTTCCCCTAACATTTCCATCGGGATGCATTCTAAGATACGTACGATTCGAATCAAATTGTTGGTTCAGATCGAGGCTCCATCCAATCTTTCCTTCGGAGTCCATCACAGTCATAGCGTTGTTGGTTCTTACTCTGAAGTTCTCTCCCACATAGTCCCCTTGCGAAAGAGGGCCTTGCCCATATGGACCCGATATTGCCGACGTCGATATTAATACCTCCCCGGTATTCTGGTCGGTCAAGGTTGCAGTACCTTCTACATAAGTTCGTCCCTTCCAATCTGTTTTGGTAATTCCCTCGAATCTCAGATCATTAAACAACCTTGAAAACGCCCCGGTCAGCGCCCCGTTAGAGAACTTTCCTCCCCCGATCACCGAAGCCGTTCCTCCCAGCACGGCCGCTGCGATGGCATTTTGCGTCCTCCCCGAAACCGTGTTCGGATCGCCCAGGTTGTTGAATACCCCCATCTGACTCGCGGTTTGCGTGAAAGCAGCAGCGAAGAAACCTGACTGGAAATCGCCACCACCCAGTTCGCCCATCACCCCACCGACCACGCCGTGCGCCGCCACCTTGGCCGCACTTTCCCAGAAGCCCGCTCCCGTCACATCCCAACCGTGCAATCCGCCGAACAATCCCGCACTAATGCCGCCCATGAATGCACCTTGCAAATTCCCGCTAGAGACAGCACCTGACAGCGCCCCAGCCACGATATAGGAACCGGTCGTCCCAAAAGTCGCCGCAAGGTACTGGGGTGCATATACGGCAATCGCAATTGACGCAACGCTCCTAATAAATCTTCGCAGACTGAAATATCCACTCGGATCCGTACAGACCAGCGGGTTGTCATAGCAGTAGGCGTAGCGGTTGTAGCTCTGCAGGTTGCCGGGTGCCTGGAGGTACGGGTCCGGACTCAGGAACCGGCCGATGACCGGATCATAGATCCGCCCGTTCATGTGGATCAGGTCCAGTTCGTCGAAGTGCTCGTGATTGGTGAAGCCCCGGGGCGTGGTCAGGGCCACGATCGTGTTGTTCGGGTCGGTCGTCCCGTTCGCAAACCGCCGGTTGCCGTACGGTTCATACCCCAGCCGTT